>Ga0265297_10000003_pt1 | contig 963177 bp, 900 predicted proteins | sample Munlanlwell13791_FD_192502 | JGI IMG/M metagenome (GOLD analysis project Ga0265297, IMG submission 192502) | Leachate microbial communities from a municipal landfill in Southern Ontario, Canada - Leachate well 137-91 | ecosystem: Engineered > Solid waste > Landfill > Unclassified | place... | reverse complement strand
AGCCGTGATTCCAATTCCTCCCCTGGATATGAATGTACTGGTCCGGTCCTTCGAGGGCTACCTGCGCGTCGAGCGCGGCCGTAGTCCGATAACCATCAAGAGATACCTCTCGGTGCTCTCCAAGTTCGTAGCCTTCATTGGCGCGGGCAACTCGGACCTGGTTCTTGAGAAGGTGGTCAGGAACGCGATCACGAAGACGGCACAGACAGCCAGCGCGCATCTTCCGATGTAACACTTGACAACTACACGTGTTTCCTGGTAGTAGTACCTGACACCGGAGGGGGCCCCGGGGTCGCGCGAGTAGTTGGCGTGCGACCTGGGGGCCTGCCGGTGGTGGTTCGGATCAGTGGTACCGTGCTGACGCGTCATGTTGGCCTCTCGCGTCGGCGTTGCACTGCTGGCCCTGCCTTCAGCCCGATGCTGGATACATCGAGCAGCCGGCGGGCCCCCGCCGACATTCAGAGTAGTGTCGCCTTGCTCATTCCTGCAGTGGGCGCCTCGTCGGCGCCCCGGATCGAGTTCGGCCGGTTCTTCCGGCGGACCTCGCGCGAACTGTCCCCCTTGGACAGTTCTTTTTGTTGCTGCTCGGAAGTGACTCGGGTGCATGAGTGCTCCGCAACAGCAGCGGAGCACGCTTCGACGAGGAGGCGGGTCTACCGGTAGTGGACTCTGGTATACTTCCGTCGAGGAAAGGCGTTCCGGACCATGCTGTCACTGAAGGGCCCAGTTCGAATCGATGCGTGGGACGGAGCAAAAGGGGGACGAAGAGATGAACCAAGGGCAATTCAGAGCCCAAATCACGCGGGTTGAGGCGATTTACAAGGACTTGGACCTCGCAGATCTCGTGAATGAGAGGGTCCACTATCCCGCCGATCTCGCTAAGAGCGTTCGCAAGAGACCGTACCGAGAGGAATGGGAGTACTACGTTCGAAACCAGTTCTATGACCTGCGACTTCGAGACTGGTCGATCTTGCAGTTTAAGCCAGAAACTCCGGTCAGTGAGCTGTCGTTTTCGTTCTACGAATGTCCAGTGGCAATCCTGCCATACCGTGAGTTCCTGGTCGAGACGCTCGGATCGGATGTTGATAACGTCGGACATGAGTTTTGGGAAGAATACGAGGAGTACGTCTACACCTCTGCATTGCGGGATGCTGTGACGCCAATCAGGTACGATCTCAGTCCGGCTCTTTACGAGGAGGGAATCCATCCATCGGCCCATATCCACATAGGCCACCGGAGCGAGATTCGTCTATTCACCGTGCGGATGCTTCGTCCTCTGTCGTTCGGACTGCTCATCCTTCGACAGGTGTATCCCGATGCTTGGCGGGCGTTCCTGAAGCGCCCGGATGCGCCATCGCTGTGTCGTCAGGTGAGGGATGCATTGGAGATTGTTCCGGCGGAGCACCACAAGCCCAAGGACCGGCTGCAGATGATTCTGACATGAACCGCTTAAGAGTAAGCACCTCTATGGTATTGGGATCGCTGCGTCTCTTTACAAGTCTGGTTCGATTGCTTATACTACAGACCCAGCGGACTCTCGCGGAGGAGTGGCACAATCGCCGTTTTCTTGCAGGAAGTCTTTGAGCTTGGGAGTGTTCGTGCACACGCTCGAATACATATCCTCGAGTTCTTGAAAGACGAAGTTCGGTCCACTGGTCGCCTAGGGCGACTAAAAAATGCCGAGGTAGCTCATCGGTAGAGCGAAGGACTGAAAATCCTTGCGTAGCGAGTCCGACTCTCGCCCTCGGCACGATTGGCCCCATGTGGGGCCTTTAAACGGGCTATGGCTCAATTGGCTAGAGCACCTGGTTTGGGACCAGGGGATTGTGAGTTCAAGTCTCACTAGCCCGACAAACTATTTCTTATAGATAATATGGAGGTAAAATTCTTTGATAATACAATTGAAGTGTTTATTAGTAACCTCGAAAAACTAACCATCGCAAAGATCTTGCGCACTATTGATCTTTTGGAACGGTTTGGACCGCAGCTGGGAATGCCGCATAGTAAAAAGATTGGTGATAAAATTTTTGAGTTGCGTGTACGTGGCAAACAGGAAGTCCGTCTTTTTTATACATTTTATAAAAACAACGCCGTTATTTTGTGTGGATTTATTAAAAAATCTCAAAAAATTCCTCAAAGAGAAATATTGGCGGCTCGGCAGAAGCTGACAGGACTTGACAAAGTATAACGTATATGTTATGTTAGTAGTTGTTAATACTATACTTGCCTATAATATGAAATCCTATACCAAAATTAAAAAGCAATTTCTTAAAGACAGGTCAGTTCGCAAGGCCTACAAAGATCTTGATGCTGAATTTAAACTAATTCAGACCATTATTGAGAAACGGACTGTAAAAGGGCTGACACAAGCGGCACTGGCAAATAAAATTGGAACTAAACAATCCGCAATAGCACGGCTTGAGTCAGGGAGTTATAACCCTTCTTTGTTATTTTTGGAAAAAGTTGCTAAAGCCCTCGATGCACAATTGGTTGTATCTATTTCTTCGTAAATTATAATATGCCAAATAAAATAAAAACTTTTGTCTTTGATCTGGGCGGAGTAGTTTTTGCTGATGGCAGCAGTAAAATCGGAAGTATTTTAGAAAAAGAAAAGGGATATGACCCGGAACTGATCCAAAAAATTATTAAATCTGAAAAACGAAGAGAAGCCCTGCGGGGAAAAATTCAGGATGAAGAATTTTGGAATTGGGCGAAGGCGCAATTGCCGCCGGATTATGATATAGATTATATCCGCAATGCCTATTATGGCAGCTATAAATTAGATGAGGATATATCCAAGTTAATTTTGGAACTTAAAAAATTAGGTTATCGCAGAATAATTTTTTCCGGCAATATGAAGAGCCGGGTTGAGTATCTGGAACAGAAATATAATTTTTCTAAAAATTTTGACGGCGCAGTTTATTCGTTTGTAGTCGGTCATACCAAACCTGATCCAGAATTTTTTGAAGCGATGATAAATGTGATAAAATGTGACCCGTCAGAAGCGATATTTATTGATGATCGTGAGGATAATTTGAAGTTAGTAGAAAAATACGGAGTGAAAACAACTTTTTACAGTGAAGGAAAGATAAAAAAACTTTTGTCAGAACTGAAAAAGCTTGGAGTTGAGATTTCCCCAAATTAATCTAAAACAACCCCGCCACCTCCGGCAACTTCTTTATTCGGTCATACTCGCAGATGTGGCCTTTTTTGTGCAGAAGAATTATTTTTGCGTGAAGTTTATTTTCAAATATTTTTTTATTTTTTTCAAGCGCTCCGAATGGGTCATTGTCTGAAAGCAAAACTGTAATATTTTCACCAACCGCTTCCCGAATTTTGGCAAAATCAATCGGTGTTTCCAGCCACGGCTTGGCCACAACTTTTTCTTCTTCATTTAAATTTTGTAACTGGAACCATCCGGCCACAAAAACAACGCCGCCAACTTTTGCGCCCGGGTTCAAACCCTGTAAATATCTCATTATCGTCTGACAGCCGATGCTGTGGCCGACAAAATAGGTGTTTTCATCGGGCTTGCCGACCAGCTCGGCTAAGTATCCGACCCATTTGGCAATGTCAGGCGCATCTGTATCCGGCATCGCCGGTACAAAAACCTGATAGCCCTTTGCTTTCAGTTCATTTTTGAGCCAGGGGAACCAGCCCGATTCCGGGTTGTCGCTCCAGCCATGAATTATATAAACACGCTTGTTCATATATTATTAAAGCAGCCCATAAAAGGGCTGCTCATTATTATTCTTCCACCGGCGGTGGCACATCATTTGCGTCCGCAATATCAGCGGCTGATTCTTCCTCCGGCGCTTCGCCTTTTTTGACCGCTTCCCAAATCGATTTACTGATTTCTTTCATTAGTTTTGGATTTTCTCTTAAGAATTTTTTGGCGGCTTCGCGGCCCACGGCCAATTTTTCGCCGTTATAACTATAAGAATTTCCGGATTTGCCCACAACTTTATATAACACCCCAGCGTCAATCATATCACCGCTCACGGAAATGCCTTCATTATACATAATATCAAATTCGCAGGTGCGGAAGGGCGCGGCTACTTTGTTTTTTACCACTTTTGCCTTGACGCGGTTGCCGATTATTCTGTCCCCCTGTTTTATTTGGGCGGCGCGGCGAACTTCAATGCGCACTGAAGAATAAAATTTCAAAGCATTGCCGCCGGTGGTGGTTTCCGGATTGCCAAAGAAAACTCCGATCTTCATGCGGATCTGGTTTATGAAAATTACCACAGTTTTTGATTTGCTGATGATGGCAGTTAGTTTGCGCAGGGCCTGGCTCATTAAGCGTGCCTGCAAACCCATGTGTGAATCACCCATTTCGCCTTCAATTTCCGCTTTTGGCACAAGCGCGGCCACCGAGTCAATCACAATCACATCAACCGCGTTTGAACGCACCAAGGTTTCCACAATATCCAGGGCCTGTTCGCCGGTGTCCGGCTGGGAAATTAAAAGTTCATCAACTTTTACGCCGATTTTTTTGGCATAATCCGGGTCAAGAGCGTGTTCGGCATCCACAAACGCGGCAATGCCGCCCAATTTTTGGATTTCAGCCACAATGTGTTGGGCCAGGGTGGTTTTGCCGCTGGCTTCCGGGCCATATATCTCAATAACGCGTCCGCGGGGCACGCCGCCGACTCCCAAGGCAATGTCCAAGGATAAACATCCGGTCGGCACGGCATCAACCTGCATGGTTCTGGCCTCGCCGAATTTCATAATCGCACCCTCGCCGAATTTGCTCTTAATCTGCTCAATTGCGCTCTCGGCGGCTTTTAGTTTCTCCTTTACCTCCTCGGAAATTTTTGGCATATATTTGGGTTAAGTATTAGGATTATAGTATAAGCCCTAGTAGGTTATATGAAAATCAAGAAAATATCAAATGTTAATAAAAAATACTACTAAGTAATTTTGAGCACTAGCGTAGCTTGGCGAAAAATTACTTAGTAGTATTCAATGTTAAACTTGGTTTGACTATGATATGTCTGGTGATAGTGGTTGTTTTGCCGTGTTTTTTGGTGGCTGAAATTGTAATGGTGTTGAGTCCGCCCGACAAGCCCACCTGTGCCCCAAATTGTCCTTTATCATTGGCCATTATTTCTTTGCCATTGACCGTCAGTTGAACTTCTTTTTCGGTTTCGCCCTGGACATTGGTTGTCAGCTGGCCGGTGACAGATCCGTCATCCGGAGTAAAAACGGTTAGCGTGGGCGGGCGCAAAATGCCGTTAATCTGCCAGGCCAAATATCCTAAAAATCCGATTATTAAAACGGCGATGGCAACATTTTTGAAAATAGAAGAGATGGATAATTTTCTGATTTTAAAACTGCGGTGCGGATGCACGGGTGTGTAATTTTCCAAATCTGATTCTTTGGAAAATTGATAAAGAAAACTGGCCGGGCTTAAATCAAGTGAACGGGCATATTCTCTGATGTAGGCAAGACGGTGGGCTTTGGCGCAGGGCAGACAATCAAAGTGGCTGGATTCAATCGCTTCCAAATATTTAACCGGCACTCTGGTTTTAACGGAAACATCCTGAAGATTAAGGCAGCGGTCTTCGCGCGCTTTTTTAAGCCGTTCACCGACATGCAAACTCGCTTCTAATTTTTTTCTGCAAAATATTGCCATAATAATTTATGGAGTTTGTTCTTCGTTTTTTATTTCTTCCAAAACCGGAGCGCCGCCCGCGTCCATTGTTTGTTCTTCAGTGGACAGTTCCGGCTCGCTTTCCGGCTGGAAATGTTCGGTAAAGACCTCGCGCGGTTTGGCGCCGTCAACCGGGCCGACGATTCCGGCTTCTTCCATCTGATCAAGCAATCTGGCGGCCCGCGCATAGCCAAGTTTCAATCGGCGCTGTAAGAGTGAGGCACTGGCCTTTCCTGATTCTATCACAATTCGCTTGGCCTCATCAAATAGGGGATCATAATCATCGCTCGCGCCGCCAAACATGTTCACTGTGCCCGCGCCGAACCCGCCGGCATTTTTAGAAACGATTGATTCATCATACTCCGGTGGTTCATCGCCTTTCAAATGATCAATTACCCGTTTCATTTCTTCTTCGGAAACAAACGCACCCTGTAAACGTTTTGGTTTTGAGAGTTCGGCGGTTAAAAACAACATGTCGCCACGGCCAAGAAGTTTGTCCGCTCCCTGGCAATCCAAAATCGTGCGTGAATCAATAATTGAAGCGACGGAAAAAGCGATGCGGGCCGGAATGTTTGCTTTCATCAGACCGGTGATTACCTCCACGCTTGGTCTTTGGGTGGCAACGATCAAATGTATGCCCACCGCGCGTGCCATTTGAGCCAGGCGGATAATACCGGCTTCAACTTCGCTGGCGGCCATGGCCATCAAATCGGCCAGCTCATCAATTATAAATATAATATGCGGAAGTTTTTCAGAAGCGGTTCTGTTGTATGACTCAATATCTCTTTTGCCCGATTCAGCGAGGACATTAAATCTGCGGTCCATTTCTCCGATTGTCCATTTCAGGGCATTAACTGTTTTGGCCGCGTCAGTGATTACCGGAGTGAGTAAATGGGGAATACCATTATACATTGTAAGTTCAACGCGTTTGGGATCAACCATAATCATGCGCAAGGTCTCGGCCGTGTTTTGATAAAGCAAACTTAAAATAATCGTGTTTATACAAACTGTTTTTCCCGAACCGGTGGCGCCGGCGATCAGTAAGTGCGGCATTTTTGGCAAGTCAGCGAACCAAACCTTTCCGGCCACGTCTTTGCCGAGCGCGATCATCATGTTGTGTTCGGTCTTTTTAAACTCATTGCTTTCCAGCAGTTCGCGCAAAGTGACCATAGCCACTTTTTGATTTGGCACTTCAATGCCAACCAGTGATTGGCCCGGTATAGGCGCTTCAATTCTGATTGGGTGCGCGGCCAAAGCCAGGGACAGATCATTGTTTAAGGTGGTGATGCGGGTAAGCTTAATGCCCTTGGCCGGTTTTAGAGAATATTGCGTTACCGTCGGACCGACGCGCACTTCACCCATATCAACTTCTATGCCGAAATTATGCAGAGTGTCCTTGATGGTTTCAGCATTACCCTTGATGTCGCCCGAAGTTGGTTTGGTCTTTGAAGTGAATAATAAATCAATCGGCGGCAAGTCCCGGATAACCGGTTTGGGAATTTTGTGGATTTCCTGTTCTTCTGGTTTTTCATCCGGCTCTGTTTCGGTTTCGTCCACCTCTTCTTCACCCAGTTTTTTCTGCGCGAAAGTTCTTTTTTCTTCCTCTTCTTCAATTTCATTCTCCTCTGCGGCGCTTTCCTGATATTCACCTTTGATTTTAAATTTTACTTTTTCTTCGGACTTAAATAAGGCAAAGAAAGCAATAATTTGTTTTCCAATCCAGCCAAAAACCAGCAGGGCTTTTTTGTGCAGGTTAACTATTTGGGCGAGCGAAGTATTAAACAGGAAGATAACTGAAACCAAGAGCAGGCCGATTAAAACCGTGAATCCTCCCCAATAGCCGAGGTATTTTTCCAAGGGCCAGGCCAGGGCAAAACCGGCAATGCCGCCGCCGTATCCCTGCAAAGCCATGGTCCACATGTCGTTAAGCGGTCTTTGCAAGTGAACCAAACCGTTGAAAGATAATATAAAGAAAATTGAACCGAACCAGTGCGTGGGGCGGTATTCATATTCCATGTCCTTGATCATCAGGACCGCGACCAAAATTAAAATAATCGGGAAAATATATCTGACCTGGCCGAAAGTGATTGAGAGCAGGGAATCAATGAATTGTCCGGCCACCCCGGCCAAAGAGAAAAAGCTTAAAGTTGAAAGACCGCCTAAAATAAATAACAAAATAGCCAGAAGGCCGCGGCTGATATCTGGGTTAAGGTTTACTTTTTTGCGATAAGTTAATCTAGACCTCTGTCTGGACATATCTTGTATGATTATTATACCACAAAAAATGAATGCCAAGAAGCGTAATAAGAAGTGCAATCTTTGACAAAACCGCTATTTTATGGTAAACATGGTCTAGTTCCTAAGGAGGAGGCAAATGGATAAGACAACCAACCTTGATGAATACAAGAAGAGGGTAGCCAGAAATGAAGCGGTCTCCCAATTCTTGTTCTGGTCGCTCCGAATTCTGGTCGTGCTCGTGGTGGCTGTGCCGATCTACATCTGGTACAAGACAAGTTCGGGGTGGTGGACTCTGACCTCGCTCATCACCACACTCATGGCCTGGTTCGTATGCGGCTTTTTGATCAACAGGCGCGAGGATCGCGCCGTCATCAAGCTCAAAGAGCTCAAGGTGGTCGCCGTCAGGGAGATGCCGCCGCCAAAGCCGTCGTCAGATCCAGAGGAACCGCTGGATGCGGCCTAGACCGGCTCAACCCACGGTTTCATCCCGTTTCCCAGCGCGGGCCGAAGTTGCTGGGTCTTTTTTTTACCTAAAAATTTTAATAAAAAAAATTTCTCCACAAAGCTGCGACAAGAGTTGCATGTTTTAGTGACGGATCAAATTTAGAAAACGTTTCTCTGAACAAAAAAATGTTCAAGAGAAAGAGAGAAATTTGTTTTCTAAAAATCCGATCCGCTTGAGACATCAACTCTTGCGCAACTATATGGAGAAATTTAGCGATACCCTATTGTATTGTGAGTGGTTCGGTTTTGTCAAGACAAGGCAAAAAGTGCATAACCTGTGGATAGATTTTTTTGGAGAAATGGTTGAGCGAGTTTTTTTAGCTTAGTTTAGACAAATTTTGTCACCCCCTTGACAAAATTAATTTTCTTGATTCAGCTTGACAAGATCCTGAATTTAGGTTAATATTAGAGTACTTTTCAATTCTTCAAGTTAAAAAAACGAAATTTTCGCTTAAATAAGGCAAAAAGCAAAATCTACAAGCATGATAAAAAAGCTGGATTTGGCTAAATATCAATAGGGTCTAAAGATTACCTCAAGAAAAGGCGATATTTTTGTTGTCTATTTACATAAAAAATTGCTAAATAACTTCTAAACTATGCCTAAATTTAGACGTCAGCCCATACAAGTGGCCAAACGTAAATTTTTTACCACCAACCGCGATGCCATGCCGCTGCCGGATTTAATTGAGGTGCAAAAAAATTCTTATGACTGGTTTTTGAAGTTTGGCATTAAGGAATTATTTGAAGAGGTTTCACCGATGACCGATTTTACCGGCAGAGATCTGGAACTGTATTTGGAAGATTATTATTTGGATGAACCGAAGTTTGACGAGGTTGTCTGCCGTGAAAAAAATATTACTTTTGAAGCGCCGCTTCGCGTTACCGCCAAATTGCTGAATAAAAAAACCAAACAGGCCAAGGCCCAGGAAATTTATCTTGGCGATATACCGCTGATGACCGCACGCGGAACTTTTATTGTTAACGGCATTGAACGCGTGGTGGTTTCCCAGCTGATTCGAAGCGCGGGCGCGTTTTTTACCGCTGAAAATGTGCGCGGCCGCCGATATTACGGCGCGAAAATTATTCCCAATCGAGGCGCTTGGGTGGAAATTGAAACCGATTTGAATAATGTGATTTGGGTTAAGGTGGACAGAAAGCGCAAGGTGGCGGCCACTTCTCTGTTGCGCGCTTTTGGCTATAACGATGACGAACAGCTGTTGAAATTGTTTAAAGATGTCAACACTCATCCGACCGTAGATTACATTGAAGCAACCATTAAAAAGGATTTGGCCAAAAATACCGATGATGGTTTGATTGAGGTCTATAAAAGAATCCGTCCGGGCGATTTGGCTACCGCGGACAATGCCAAGAGTTTGATTTACGCGATGTTTTTCAATTTTGAAAGATATGATTTGGGCCGCGTCGGCGTTTATAAATTCAACACTAAATTTGATTTAAATTATAAAGATGAAGATTACGAGAAAAAAGAAAATCGGGTATTATCTCCGGAAAAATTATTGCAGGTTTTGAAAGAGGTGGTGCGTTTAAACGTCACCCAGGAAGAGCCGGATGATATTGACCATCTTGGCAACCGCCGCATCCGCGCGGTGGGTGAACTGGCGCAAAACCGATTCCGCGTCGGTTTGGCCAGGATGGAACGTATTGTCAAAGACCGAATGAGCACGCAGGAATTGGACACCTTAAGTCCGAATAAACTGATTAACGCCAGACCGGTTATCAGCGCGATTCGTGAATTCTTTATGAGTTCGCAATTGTCACAGTTCATGGATCAGACCAACCCGCTTTCCGAATTGGAACACAAGAGACGTGTGAGCGCGCTCGGACCCGGCGGTTTGTCCCGTGACCGCGCCGGCTTTGAAGTCCGCGATGTGCACACCACTCACTATGGCCGTATTTGTCCGATCGCTACTCCTGAAGGTCCGAATATTGGCTTAGTTAACCATTTATCCAGCTTTGCCCGGGTTAATGAATTCGGATTTATTGAGACCCCCTACAGAAAGGTTTTGCGCGAAGTGCCCAATGAGCCGAGATTTTCCGAAGGTGAAATTTTACGCAAAGAGATGGAAGGAGTGAAGGCCAACACTTTGATTACCAAAGATGTAGCCGCCAAATTGGCAAAATCAAAATCAAAAACCATACTGGTTAAACCCCGACTAACCAATGAGATTGTTTATATAAATGCGTTTAAGGAAGAGAAGGTTAACACAGCTGCGGCCACCATCCGTGTTGATGAAAAAGGATATTTTATTGACGCGGAAACCCCGGCCCGCATTCATGGTAATCCGGGCGTGGCCAAAACCAGTGATATTGAATATGTGGATGTGGCTTCAAACCAGATTATCAGCATTGCTACTTCTTGTATCCCGTTTTTGGAACATGATGATGCCACCCGGGCACTCATGGGTACAAACATGCAGCGCCAAGCCGTGCCTTGTATCACTCCGGAACAGCCGCTTGTCGGTACCGGCGTTGAACAAAAGGCCGCCTATTATTCCGGACACGTTATGGTTTCCGATGTTGACGGCGAAGTTACGGAAATGGATGGCAGGCATATAGTGATTACGGATAAAAAAGACGTAAAGCACACATATAATTTAAATAAATTTGTCAGATCAAATGCTTCCACTTGTATAAACCAGAAACCGATTGTTGATTTGGGTGGAAAAGTTAAAAAAGGCGATCCGTTAACTGATGGCCCGGGCATTAGAGAAAGCGAACTGTCGCTGGGACAAAATATGCTGGTTGCCTACATGGTTTGGGACGGCTTTAACTACGAAGACGCGGTAATTATTTCTGAAAAAGTGGTGCAGACCGACCGTTTCACTTCCATACACATAGAGGACTATGTAATTGACGTCCGCGAAACCAAGCTTGGACCGGAAATCGTGACTGCCGACATCCCCAACGTCAGTGAAGAAAAATTAAAAAATTTGGACAGCGAAGGAATCGTTCGCGTGGGCGCCGAAGTAAAATCCGGCGACATTTTAGTTGGCAAAATCACGCCGAAAGGAGAAACTGAACTCTCTGCCGAAGAAAGATTGCTCCGTGCCATCTTCGGAGAAAAAGCTCGCGACGTGCGCGATTCATCTTTATATTTGGAACACGGCGAACATGGTCGCGTAATCGGCATAAAGATTTTCTCCGCCGAAAACGGCGACAAATTACAGCCGGGCGTAATCAAACAAGTACAGGTCAAAGTTGCCGATATGCGCAAAATTCAGGTTGGCGACAAAATGGCCGGCCGCCATGGCAACAAAGGCGTTATTTCAAAAGTTGTGCCGGTTGAAGACATGCCATTTTTGGAAGACGGCACTCCGGTTGATATAATTTTATCTCCGCTTGGTGTTATTTCTCGTATGAACCTGGGCCAGTTGCTTGAAACTCACCTGGGTTTGGCCGCTAATGCTCTTGGTTATCGCGTGGCCACTCCGGTTTTAAATGGTTTGCATGAAAGTCAGATTAAAGAAGAACTGGTTAAAGCCGGCTTTCCGGCCAATGGCCAGGTTACTTTGTGCGACGGCCGGACCGGTGAACCATATGACCACCAGGTGACAGTCGGCTACAACTACATTCTCAAATTGAACCACATGGTTGAGGATAAGATCCATCAGCGATCAATCGGCCCATACAGTTTAATCACCCAACAGCCGCTTGGCGGCAAGGCCCAATTCGGCGGGCAAAGATTTGGAGAAATGGAAGTTTGGGCTTTGGAGGCCTATGGCGCTGCTCATACCTTGCAGGAAATTTTGACCATCAAGTCCGATGATGTGCCGGGCCGTTCCAAGGCCTATGAGGCCATTATTAAAGGCGAGGAAATCAGCAAGGTCAATGTTCCGGAATCATTTAACGTCTTAGTCCGTGAGTTAAAAGGTCTGGGCTTGGACGTTGAATTGCTCAAGAGATCCGAATCCGGAGATTATAGGCCGATCGCGGAAGTGAAAGAGCAGGAAGAAGCGCAGCGGCTTAAATTTTCCGAACCGGCGGCTGCGGAAAAAATTGAATCTTCTAATAAATAAAATTCTATATGGCTAATGAAAATTTCAACCCAATGGACTTTGACGCCATACGTCTGAAATTGGCCTCGCCGGAAGTGATTAAGGGCTGGTCATATGGAGAAGTCCATAAACCGGAAACAATCAACTACCGCACCCAAAAACCGGAAAAGGGCGGCTTGTTTGCTGAAGAAATTTTTGGACCAACCAAGGATTGGGAATGCTATTGCGGAAAATATAAGAAGATAAGATATAAGGGAATCATTTGCGACAAGTGCGGAGTGGAAGTCACTCATTCTTCGGTTCGCCGCGAGCGCATGGGACACATTGAACTCTCGGCATCAGTGGCTCACATTTGGTTTTTGCGGTCAGTGCCTTCAAAAATTGGTTTGGTTTTGGATTTATCCGGACAGGCCTTGGAGAAGGTAATTTATTTTGCCGCTTTTATAATCACTCATGTTGATGAAGAAGGCAAAAAGAAAACCGCCGACCTGTTGCGCCAGGAATATAAGACCAAGAAAAAACAGATAGAAAAAGAAGCGGAAAATTCAATGAAACAGGCCAATGATAAAAAACAAAGCGCGGAAGTTTTGGAAAAAATTCAGGAAGAAATGGAGAAAAAACAAAAGGCCTTAGACGCCGATTTCCAACAGGCCGATAAAGAGTTGAAAGAATTGCAGGTCTTGAAAATTGTTTCTGAAAATAAATATCAGGAATTGTCTTTGCGCTATGGCCATTTGTTTGAGGCCTCAATCGGCGCGGAAGCGATTAGAAATCTTTTATCCAGAATTAATTTGGACGAGACAATCAAAAAGTTGGTGGCTGAACAGCCGAACGTGAAGGGTTCAAAATTGGAAAGAATCATCAGACGCAAGAAAATTTTAAAGAGTTTCTTCTTAAACAAAATCAGACCGGAATGGATGGTTCTGCAAAATATTCCGGTTATTCCTCCGGACCTGCGCCCGATGGTGGCCTTAGACGGCGGACGTTTTGCCACTTCTGATTTAAATGATTTGTATCGCCGCGTTATCAACCGCAACAATCGTCTGCGCCGGCTGATTGAACTTGATGCTCCGGAAGTTATTTGCCGAAATGAAAAGCGCATGTTGCAGGAAGCGGTTGATGCTTTGATTGATAATAATGCCAGGCATGCCAAAACCGTGACTGCTTCAACCGGACAAAAAAGACAATTGCGATCCTTGGCCGACATCTTAAAAGGCAAACAAGGGCGTTTCCGCCAGAATTTACTCGGCAAGCGCGTTGACTATTCCGGCCGTTCGGTAATCGTGGTTGGCCCGAATTTAAACATTGACGAGTGCGGTTTGCCGAAGCGCATGGCTTTGGAACTTTTCAAACCCTTTATAATGAGCGAAATCATTAAACGCGAATTGGCGCATAATGTACGCAGCGCCTCCAGATACATTGAAGCCGAGCATGATGAGGTTTGGGATATTTTGGAAGAATTGACCCAAAAAACCCGCGTGCTCTTAAACCGCGCTCCAACCCTGCACCGCTTGGGCATTCAGGCCTTTCATCCGCGTTTGATTGAAGGCAAAGCCATTCAATTGCACCCGCTGGTTTGTACCGCTTTTAATGCTGACTTTGACGGCGACCAAATGGCCGTGCACTTACCACTGACAGCTGAAGCCCGCTGGGAAGCCGATAATTTAATGGCCGCTGAAAAAAATATTTTGAAGCCGGCCACCGGCAGTCCGGTGATCACGCCAAAGCAAGATATTGCTCTGGGCTGTTATTATCTGACCAGAACCGGTGTTGACGATAAAGCCGAAGTAAAGAAATTTTATGGTTCTGAACAGGAAGCGACACTGGCCTACAAAGCCCGACAGATTACTTTGCAGGAAAGAATCAAGGTTCGTTTTACCGACTTGAATAAATTTCCGGAAGGCACCAATCCTTTGATAGAAACGACCGTTGGCAGATTGTTATTCAATAAGGTCTTGCCGGATAAGCTTCCGTACTTTAACGAAACAATCAATGTAAAGAAATTGGGCCACATTATCAGATTGTGCATTGAGTTCTTGCCGGATCAGCAAGAGGTTGCTTTTTTCTTGGATGAACTGAAAAATATCGGTTATAGATATGTGACCAAATCCGGTTATTCTCTGGGTATGGATGACTTCCCGGAAGTGGCCGAGAAGCCAAGTTTGCTCCGCGCTTCCGATCAATTGGTCAGGCAGATTGAAGAGCAGTACCAGGAAGGACTGCTTACCCAATCAGAACGCCATGCCAAGATTTTGGAAATTTGGACTGAAACAAAAGATAAAATCGTAGCCAGAAACCAGGAACTTTTGACTAAGAACGGTCCGGTGTTTGCTATGATTGATTCCGGCGCCAGAGGCACCTGGGGACAGCTTGGCCAGGTTATTGGTATGAAGGGCTTGGTGGCATCTCCTTCCGGAGACACCATTGAATTGCCGGTAAAAGGTAACTTCAAAGAGGGCTTTGAGGTTCTTGAGTTCTTTATTTCATCCCACGGTACCAGAAAAGGTTTGTCAGATACCGCGCTTAGAACAGCTAATGCCGGCTACTTAACCAGACGCTTGGTTGATGTGTCCCAGGATGTGATTGTGTTGGAAGAAGATTGCGGCGACACCACCGGTGAAATCTTTACGGCCGCGCAATCAAAGGAAATGGGTGAAAAATTATCAGAACGCGTTTGGGGACGCTATGTTTTGGAAACCGTAAAAGCCGGAAATAAAGTGATTGTCAAAGCCGGTGAAGCGGTTGATGATAAGATCATGCGTTTGATTGATGAGTATAAAGTTGAATCAATGAAAGTGAGAAGTATCCTGCAATGCAAAATGCAGAAAGGTGTTTGCAAGAAGTGTTACGGCTTTGATCTTGGCCACAATAAACCGGTTGAATTCGGCGTGGCGGTCGGAACGATTGCCGCTCAATCAATCGGCGAGCCGGGCACCCAGCTGACCATGAGAACCTTCCATACCGGCGGCGTGGCCGGCGGCGGCGATATTACCCAAGGTTTGCCGCGTGTAGACGAATTGTTTGAAGCGCGCTCTCCGAAAAAGCAGGCCCTCTTGGCAGAAGTATCCGGCGAGATTGAAATTGAAGAAGCGGACGGAAAAATTATCACTTCGCCAAGTGGCAAGAAAATTTTTGAAGGCCGACGCGGACAAAAAATTGTGCATATTCATTTCTCCGGCATGGATGAAATGAAAATAAAGACCAAGGGCGAGGACGAGGTGATGATAAAAGACGGCGCCACTGTTAAGAAAGATGAGGTCTTGGTGGTGCGCGGCGCTTCCGGTGAAGAAATTATGGCCAAGTATTCCGGAAGCATAAAGATTGAGAAAAATACCATCACCCTAACTTACGAAGGCCCGCACACGCGCGAATATATTATTCCGTTGGGATATAAATTGATGGTAAAAACCGGCGACAAAGTTGAACAGGGTGATGTTTTGACCGACGGCAGTATTAATCCGCATCAATTGTTTGAACTGAAAGGACGCGAGGCCGTGCAAAGATATATTTTGCAGGAAGTCCAGCATATTTATTCTTCCCAAGGTCAGAAGGTTAATGACAAACACGTGGAATTAATCATCCGCCAGATGTTTAGCCGTATTTATGTTGAAGATGCCGGTGATACTGATCTGCTTCCGGGTGAGGTCGTAGAAAAAGCCCAGCTGGAATTCTCCAACCGCCAGGTCAAAAAAGAAGGCGGCAGAGAAGCGACCGGTCGCGAAATGTTCTTGGGTATCAGCCGCGTAGCTTTGTCCACCCAGAGTTTCTTATCCGCGGCTTCGTTCCAGGAAACAGCCCGTGTGCTAATTAACACTGCTATCACCGGCAAGATTGACTACTTAGAAGGTTTGAAAGAGAACGTGATTATTGGCCGGTTGATTCCGGCAGGAACCGGGTTTAAGCAGTAAAAATTGAATTGAAAAAGAGGGGGAAGAACTATTTCTTTCCCCTCTTTTGTTTTAACACAACGATTTGATTTTTCCCTTATTTCAGGGTAGAATAAGCATATTATGAAAGAAAAAATTATTATTGCGGTGGTGTTTATTTTAGCCATCGGTGTCGGCCTGTTCGGCTATTTTTATGCCGGAAAAAGTGAAAGAATTTCGGAAAAAACAGGGGAAGCCAAACAAGCCGGCGTAAATTTTCCAATTTCTAATTTTCATAAAAGCTACTCATCCGACCTGGATCTGTATGAAAATTTTTTTAAACAAGCCACCTCAACTGAAAAAACCGGTGAGCAGGCGATATCCGGAGTGATTCCGCACCATTTAGTGGCCGGTAAATACATTGCCAATTTTGTTAAAGGATTATCCGATCAGCATCCACAGACCATTGTTTTGATTGGACCAAATCATTTACAAAGAGGTCCGGATCAAATCGTGTCCGGAGTTTATGATTGGCAGACACCTTATGGGGTCTTAAAAACTGATGAAAAAATTATCAAAAATTTATCCACTGCCGGCGTTGTAAAAATTAATGATGATATTATTGACGGCGAGTGGAGCATTTCTTCGGATGTGCCGTTTTTAAAACGGATTTGGCCGGACGCAAAAATTATTCCGATTATTTTAAAAAACGATATTAATAAATCCGAATTGGATAATTTGTCCGATCAGCTTATAAAATATTTACCAAAAAATTCTATAGTTTTGGCCAGTGTTGATTTTTCTCATTATTTACCCAAAGAAGTGGCAAATTTTCATGATGATCTGTCAATCAACACTCTGGCGAGCGGGAACATTTCCCAGGTTGATAAATTGGAAATTGATAGCCAGAGCAGTTTATATCTGTTAATGAAATATAATCAATTAAAAGGCGTGGAAAAATTTAATTTGGTTTCACACACCAACAGCGCCGATATAGTCGGCCAGCCGGATTTGCAAGAAACAACCAGCCATGTGATCGGCTATTTTTCACCGGGGCAGGCAACCGAAAAACCGGAGGTGGCGTTACAATTTTTCGGAGATATAATGCTGGATAGAAATGTGGCCAAAGCCATGGCTACATCCGGTTTGGATTATATTTTTGCAAAACTAAAAGCCCAGGAAAATAGATTTTTTTGGGGAACGGATTTAATGGGCGCCAACTTGGAAGGACCGTTTGCGCCGGCGCGTATAAAAACTTCAAAATCAATCGCTTTTAGATTTGATCCGTTACTAGCGCCGCAACTGAAAAATTACGGGTTTGGGCTTTTAGATCTGGCCAATAATCACGCCATAGATATGGGTTGGAGCAATTTGGATTTTACTAAAACAGTTTTATCAGCCGCCGGTTTAAATTATTTTGGCGATGAGCTTCGGGAAGGGCCGGAGTATTCGTGGATTGGCGATGTCGGCGGGTATAAAATTGCTTTTATCGGTTTAAATAATACTGATCATACCTTGAATCTGTCTGAAGTTGAGAAAGCAATGGTTGAGGCAAAAAAATCGGCTGATTATGTTATAATAGATACTCATTGGGGCGTTGAATATAAGGATCATTCAAATGAAAACCAGCAGTATTTGGCGCATTGGTTGATTGATAAGGGCGCGGACGCGGTTATCGGCGGTCATCCGCACGTGGTTGAAGAAATGGAGATGTATAAAGATAAGCCGATCTTTTATTCATTGGGAAATTTTATTTTTGACCAGTATTTTTCACCGGAGACACAGGAGGGAATCAGTGTTGGTTTGATCTTTGGTGAAAACGGCGTAAAAAAGGTTTATGTTTTTCCGTTTTATTCGCAAAAATCCCAGCCGCAATTGATGAACGGCCAGCAAAGGGCGGACTTCATGAAAAAATTTAATTTTCCAAACATATGAGCGGTCATTCCAAATGGCACAACATCCAGGGAAGGAAGGGCAAACAGGACGCAATCAGAAGCAGCCAGTTTTCTAAAATGAGCAAAATTATCTCCATAGCGGCCAGAGGCGGCGGTGATCCGGCGGCCAATTTTTCTTTGCGTTTATCCATTGAAAAAGCCAAAGCCGTCGGGATGCCGAAAGATAATATTGAAAGAGCGATTAAAAAAGGCACCGGCGAGCTGGGTGGCGCGCAAATTGAAGAAGTAATTTATGAGGGTTATGGACCGGGCGGAGTGGCCGTGTTGGTTAAAGTTTTAACTGACAATAAAAACCGGACGGTTTCGGACATAAAACATCTTTTTGCTGACGCCGGCGGGTCAATGGGCGGAGCGGGCAGTGTGATGTGGATGTTTGAACAGCTGGGCATAATTACCATTGATAAAAATAAATTATCCGGGAAAGTTTCGCGAGATGATTTTGATTTACAAATGATTGATGCCGGGGCCGAGGACCTTGAGGACAGCGAAGATCAAATAGATATCAAAACCAAAATGGAAAATTTTCAAAAGGTCTTGAACAAGGTGAAAGAACTGGGCATTGAACCGGCTGAATCCGGTTTAGAATGGGTGGCCAAAGACAAGGTGCCGGTGAGTGATGAGATAAGAAGTAAATTGGAGCGGCTTTTTGCCAGTTTTGAGGAAAACGATGATGTGAGCGATTACTACACCAATGCGGTTTAATTTTGCGGTCTAGTTTATGCAAAACGAAATTATTCTTGGAATTGACCCCGGGTTTGGCCGGGTGGGTTATGGCGTCGTGACCAAAGGAAAAGGGAGAGAGTGGACTCCGGTTGCTTTTGGCTGTATTGAAACCTCACCTAAAAAAACATTTGTTGACCGTTTGGCCCAAGTGCATGAAGAGTTGGTTGGTTTAATAAAAAAATATAAACCAACGCGGATGGCTGTTGAGGAACTATTTTTTTTCAAGAATTTAAAAACCGCCATTGAAGTCGGGCAGGCGAGAGGCGTGATACTGCTTACGGCCGTAGAAAACAAATTGCCGGTTGATGAGTTCACTCCTTTGCAGGTCAAACAAGCCGTGACCGGTTATGGCCGGGCGGAAAAACAGCAGATGCAAAAAATTGTGGCCATGATCTTGGGAATTAAAGAAAAAATAAAATCGGATGACGCGGCCGACGCGTTGGCTGTGGCCTTATGCGCCGGGCAGAGTTTGTGGGTAACAAAAATTAAATAATATGAAGTTTGTTCTTGTTATCCCCAACATCCGCAGTGGTCATAATGTCGGCGCCATGTTTCGTACCGCCGATGGCGCCGGGGTTGATAAAATATATTTAACCGGCTACACGCCCTGTCCGCCGCATCCGCAGGTAGACAAAGTTTCCCTGGGTGCGGAAAAGTCGGTATCTTGGCAATATTTTAAGCAAGCCGGAAGGTTGCTTAAACAATTAAAGAAAGAAGGGTATAATATAGTGGCGCTGGAACACACCAAAACCAGCAAAGACATTTTTAAATGGAAACCGAAGTTTCCAATTGCGCTCATTGTCGGCAATGAAAAAACCGGCGTGACTAAATCTTTATTAAAATATTGTGATGAGGCGGTTGAGATCCCGATGAAAGGCAAGAAAACCAGTTTAAACGTCAGCGTCGCCGCCGGCATAGCAATTTATCGCATATGCAATCAACTGTAAAAATTTTCCGATATTTATACGAACATCTGCCGCCGCTTTTTCCGGCTGATATGAATTTAAAAATGAAAGCCGAACTGGGCGCGCTGGAGTCACAGCCCAATCTGCCGGTTACAAAGGTTGAGGACATAATGATCGGCTTTGGTTATGAGGTTTGGCCGTGGAATCAGGCCTATAAAGAATTTTTGGAAGCCGCCGAACAAGAGCTGGGTGAGCATTTCTTGTTGCCGAATTTGAGCGAAGCGGCTCAAGAAAAATACGCCGAATTCAAAGAATATTTGGGCACTTTGCATGACCTTCATTCCGGCAAAGCGGCTGAATTTTTCAGCTCCGAACAGAGGGGCGAACTGTGTACGGCGCTGGTAGACATGCAAACCAAGTTAAAAGATTATGTTGACCGGGAAATTTTGGGACTGAATAATAAAAAATATCTACAGCGGGTGGAGGAGTTTAAACTTTTGATTGAGGATCTCAAAAATCACATTGAGGATTTAAGGCGGTTGGCCGCGGCCGAAACTGATCATCCGAATTTGGCGGATGAAATAAAAGATAAAATCCGAACCTTTGAATACAGTTTGTGCATGCTGGGGCCGGAGTTGCAGTTTGACGCGGTTTGCCAAGCCAAGGATTTTTTTGCCGGACGAAAACAAGATCTTAATCGTTTGCGCGGGATACACGTGCCGTTGCAAATTGATTTGTATAACTAAACTTCTATGGATACAGAAAAAAGACCCAAAGTAGGAGTGGGTGTGTTTATTATCAACGGGAATAAAATTTTAATGCAAAAAAGAAAAGGAACGGCCGGAGATGGCACCTGGGCTTTGGCAGGAGGACATTTGGAATTTGGCGAATCAATTGAGGACTGCGCGATTAGGGAAACAATGGAGGAAGTGGGAGTGAAGATAAAGAATATAAAAATCGGGCCGTTTACCAACGATGTTTATATGAAGGAGGATAAACATTATGTAACCATTTTTGTGGTTTCAGAATATGACTCCGGTGAAGCTAAAGTGATGGAACCGGATTGGACTGAACAAGTAGGATGGTTTGAATTTGAAAATCTGCCCGGCCCACTATTTCAACCGTTAGATAATTTACTTAAAACCGGATTTAAACCGTTTTAGATTTTATCTGGCTGTATTTGGTCAGCATTTTTTTGATGCCGTTTTTATCCAGCAGAGTTTTTTGCGATCCATGCGAGGTGATGACACTGCAACTGTTGGCAATGCCCCAACTTAGAGCCGTACTGATATCATGATCATTTATTCTGGCCGCCAGGTATCCGGCGGAGAAAGCATCTCCGGCTCCGGTTTTGGAAATCACTTCAACCGGGAAACTTTTCAAGTACCAAACATCCTCTTCGTCTCCGGCCCAGGCGCCGTTTTTTCCGTCGGTAATTGCCACTTCTTTGGCGCCGGTTAGCAGTAATTTATGTATCAGAGCGGAAACGCTTTTTTCTTTTTCAATTGTTGTGTTCAAAACCGTTTCCGCTTCTTCCAGATTTAAAATCAAAATTTGCGCCTGCGGCAGAATTTCTTTAACGGAAACCAAGGAATATTTTAACTGAAATGAGCCCGGATTATAGGCCAGACGTACGCTTTCATGTTTGTTTAAAAAATTTATCAATTTTTCCTGAAGTGGCTCAAAACCCTCGCTCAAGCTGGTGTAATAAACCCAGTCGGTTTTTGGCACGGCTTCCGGCCAAACATATTGTCTTTTTTGATGGTATGACAAAATCGTCCGTTCGCCTTTGAAATTTAAAACAATTGAATATCTGGTTTTTATTTTTTCGTCTGTATAAATCAAATCGGTGATAACGCCGCTCTTTTTTAAATCATCCAAAATTATTTTTCCATTTCCGTCTTTGCCAATAGAGCTCACAATTGCAGTTTCAAGCCCCAGTTTGGCTGCGCCAACCGCGACATTGGCCGCGTTTCCACCCAGCGCCTGAAAGCTGTCGGCGATCGGAATTTTACTGGCATAATCCAAACAAAGACGGCAATTTTTGCCGTCAATATTACATTCAACCGAGGCATCGTCAATTAAAACATGCGTATCTAAAACCGCGTCCCCAATAGCGATGACATTATACATATCATTTACCCTTAGGATTTTTATATGATTCAACCATATCTACACTGTGTACGTGTCTGCCGGTCATAATTTCAATCAGTTCAATAAAACTGGCGAGCATGATTCCGGCCATGGCCACGGAAAAAATTTTATTTCCAATCCACAAAGCGTAAACCAGAAGACAAGCGGAACCGACTACAAAAATTGCGTCTTGCCGGCGTTCAGCTTCCAAAAAAATAGCATAGGTGAGCAAGATTGCGCCCAGCGCGGCCACCACGTTCATAATTATGTCCAAAAGCGGCCAAGGTAAAGTTGGAAAAATTGAACCAAGAGGCATATTTGGGTAAATTAAGAATTATTTCGCTAGCTCCACCTGTTAATATACTCTATTACGGCCAGCGCGGCAATAATCCCTTGGCCGGTGGAGATGCCGATTTGCTTGTAGGGGATGTTGGTGACGTCGCCGGCGGCAAAGATTCCGGGCAGGTTGGTGCGGCATTTTTCATCAATAATAAGTTCGCCGATTTTATTTTTTTTGGCGTCAATAAATTGTGAATTTGGTATTTGGCCGATGTGCACCATTACACCCTCAACCTCAATTTGCTGTTGGCCGTCTTCGGTTTTATATTTCAACCCATTAACTTTGCCGTCTCCGAGTATTGCGGTGGTCTGGGCCGCATAGATTATTTCTACATTCGGCAGTTGTTTCACTTTTTCAATCAAAATTGCCTCACCCTTGGGGAAGCCGCCGTTGGTTTCGGGCGTATTGGGAAATTTACTGATAAGATAAACCTTTTTAGCAATGTGAGTCATCATCAGAGCCGATTCCAAAGCGCTATTTCCGGAGCCGACTGTGGCTGTGGTCTTGCCTTTAAACAGCGGTCCGTCGCAAACCGTGCAATAGGTCACGCCTTTTTGATAAAATTCTTTTTCACCCGGCACTTCCAGATGCCGCGGATGAATGCCAGTGGCCACAATTATGGATTTGGTTTCATAAACCCTTTCTTCACCCCGCGCATTTTTGGCAACAACCTTATAATACTTTTTTTCCGGCGTAATTTTTTCTACTTTCCAGCCGTCTTCAATTTCAACCCCATAGGCCTTCACGTGTTCATTAAATTTTTGGGCCAATTCATACCCCTGAATACTCAAAATTCCCGGCCAGTTATTGACTTCGCCGGATAAGGCGACTTCACCGCCCAAATCATAGGTGATAACCTTGAAATTTAATTTTCTTCTGGCCGCATAAATGGCCGCGCTGCTTCCGGCCGCCGCCGAGCCGATAATTATTAGATCCAACATATATTAAACAAAATTAATTGCCCGATTACTGCCGATATTAAAAATTTCCACGCCGATTGATTTTAATTCTTCCATATTTTTTTCGTCTATACCGCCGTCAACTGCGCACTTTGGCCGGTTTGGCCAGCCGCTGTATTCTTTTATTTTTTCGCTGACTTCCGGCAAATAGGGCGCGCCATGTTTCCCGGGATGGACAGTCATAAACAATATGGTATCTACAAGTTTATAATATGGCTCTATGGCTGTCAAAGGTGTTTCCGGGTTTAAACAGATTCCTGTTTGCCAGCCGTTTTCCTGGATGGTTTTTATGGTTTCGGTTGGGTCGTCTTTGGCTTCAATATGAAAAATTACCCGAAAAACATTTTTCACACCCTTCCATTTTTTTATTTCTTGGAGCGGATGTTCAGTCATCAGATGCAGTTCAAATTTCAGAGCGCTTCCCAGCCCGTTTATTTTTTCAATTTCGCTGAAAGATTTATTGGTCACAAAAATTCCGTCCATCACGTCAATTTGCGCGTATTCAAAAATTCCTTCAAGCTGTTTAACCTGATCCTCAAAATCGTTGAAGTTAGAAACAAGAATCGCAGGAGCAATCATACGCTGTTTTTCTCCAGCTCCTCTATTTTTTTATTTCTGCGTACGAACCTTTCTTCTTTTTCAAAAGTGGTTGTAGTAAATTTTTTGACGATCGCTTTGGCATGATCTTCGGTAATAACCCGGCCGGCCAGACACAGGATGTTGGCATTGTTATGTTGTTTACCCAGTTCAGTGGCGGTTATGTTATAGCCGATTATGGCCCTGATGCCTTTAACTTTATTGGCCGCGATACACATTCCCTGTCCGGTGCCGCAAATTAAAATACCCAAATTTTCCGGGCTTTTGGTCACTTCTTTGGCCACCGGTTCGGCATAATCCGGGAAATCATCCCCCTCTGCAAAGGAGGTTGGACCCAAATCTTTAACTTTTAGGTTAAGCTGGGTTTCTATATATGTGACCAGGGCTTTTTTCAGTTGAAATCCGGCATGGTCAGAGGCAATAAAAAGCATAAAATTTATGTTAAGTTTGATACTATATTATACTTTATCCATAGTTGATTGACAAATGGCCGTATTTTAGATAAAATTTACTTATTGTTATCAACTTTTTATGTATAACTCCAGCGAACAAGAACGAGAAATTCTAAAATATTGGGACGAACATCATTGTTTTGAGAAGTCCGTTTCGGAGCGGCCGGAAAACAAGCCCTACCATTTTTATGACGGGCCTCCTTTTGCCACGGGTTTGCCGCATTACGGGCATTTGGTGGCATCGCTCATGAAAGATGTGGTGCCGCGTTTTTGGACAATGCGCGGTTTTCGGGTGGAACGCCGTTGGGGTTGGGATTGCCACGGTTTGCCGGTTGAAAATTTGATTGAACAAAAATTAAATTTGGGCAGTAAAAAGGAAATTGAGGATTATGGGGTTGATAAATTTAATGAAGAGTGCCGGGCCACGGTTTTGATGTATGCCAATGAGTGGAAAAGTACGGTGAGACGAATGGGCCGGTGGGTTGATATGGAGAATGATTATAAAACCATGGATCCGACCTTTATGGAAAGCATCTGGTGGGTTTTCAAGGAGCTTTGGAAAAAGAAATTGATCTATAAAGGGCATAAGCCGATGCATATTTGTCCACACTGCGTGACTCCGCTTTCAAATTTTGAGGTGACCCAGAACTATAAAGATATAAAAGATATTTCAGCAACGGTTAAATTTAAATTAAAAAATCCGGAAAAGTTAGATTTGGACGGTGATGTCTATGTTTTGGCTTGGACAACCACCCCCTGGACTCTACCGGGAAATGTTTTGTTGGCAGTCGGTCCGCAAATCGGCTATCAGGTAGTGGAAATTGCCGGCGAGGTCGGTGTATATATTTTGGCCGCGGATCGGGCAACTTCAGTTTTAAAAGACAAACAATATTCAGTTATAAAAAATTTATCAAGTTCTGATTTGGTCGGTTTGGAATACGAACCTCTCTTCCCGTATTTTGCCGATACACCAAAAGCGTTCAGGGTGGTGGCTGGAAATTTTGTTTCCACTGAAGACGGCACCGGTGTTGTCCATATTGCCCCGGCTTTTGGCGAGGATGATTATAATGTTGGCGAAGAAGAGGGTCTGCCTTTGGTCCAGCATGTGACCATGGAAGGAAAATTTATGCCGGCGGTGACCGATTTTCCAAACATGGATGTAAAACCAAAAGACGATCCAACTCGCACCGATGTGGAAGTGATAAAATGGCTGGCGCATAATAATAAATTATTTGCTAAAGAAAAAATCGAACATAGCTATCCGCATTGTTGGCGTTGTGATACCCCGCTGTTAAATTATGCGACCAGCAGTTGGTTTGTGAAAGTTACCGAATTAAAAGACCATCTACTGAAAAACAACAAAGGCATTCATTGGGTGCCGGAACATATTAAAGAAGGCCGGTTTGGAAAATGGCTGGAAGGCGCGCGTGATTGGGCCATTTCACGCAACCGTTATTGGGGCACGCCGTTGCCGGTTTGGGAGAGCGCCGAGGGTGATTTGATTTGTGTTGGCAGTGCCGCTGAACTCACGGAATTATCCGGCCAAAAAGTGACTGATTTGCATAAGCATATTATAGATAAATATGTGATAAAAAAAGATGGCAAAGAATATCGCCGCATTCCGGAAATTTTGGATGTCTGGTTTGAATCCGGCAGTATGCCTTATGGCCAAATGCATTATCCGTTTGAAAATCAGAAAAAATTTGAAAATGGTTTTCCGGCAGAATTCATCGCCGAAGGCCAGGATCAGACCCGCGGCTGGTTTTATACCTTGCATGTTTTGGCAACGGCCCTGAAGAACAAACCGGCGTTTAAAAATGTCATTGTCAATGGAATTGTTTTAGCAGAAGATGGCAAAAAAATGAGCAAGCGTCTGAAAAATTATCCGGAGCCGGATATTGTTTTGGAAAAATACGGCGCGGATGCGATGAGGTATTATTTGGCTACTTCACCGGTCATGACGGCCGAGTCCTTAAATTTTTCCGAGATTGGCGTGCGTGAGATGTATAACAAAGTTGTAAATACCGCTTGGAATGTTTTGGAATTTTACAAAATGTACGCGGTTGACCAAAAGGTTGAAGATAAAATAAAAAAAGCCGACAATGTTTTAGATAGTTGGATATTATCAAAATTGCAGTTGCTTATAAGAGACGCGACTAAGGGCATGGAAAATTATGAATTGGTAAATGCCAGCCGGCCGATTTTGGAATTTGTCACTGAATTATCACAGTGGTATGTCCGCCGCAGTCGTGATCGTTTTAAGGGTGATGATGGCGCGGATAAAAAATCAGCGATTACCACTTTGGGATATGTTTTGTTGCAGTTATCCAAAGTGATGGCGCCGTTTACCCCGTTTATTGCCGAAAAAATTTATTTGGCTTTGGGCGGAGAGAAAGAAAGCGTGCATTTGGATAAGTGGCCGGAGGTGAATGAAAAATTAATCAATAAAAAATTAATGGATGAAATGGATTTGGCCAGAAAAGTCGTTGAGCTCGGTTTGGCTTTGAGAGCCGAGAAAGGTATCAAGGTTCGCCAGCCATTGTCGCGTCTGATTTTGAGCGAAGCGCTTTCCAAGGACTTGTATGTGATTATTGCCGATGAATTAAATGTTAAAAAAGTTGAGATGGGCAGGATTGAAGCGAATGAAAATTTTACAGTGAAAGAGGATACCAGCGTGAAGGTTGGGTTGGATATTATGATGACCGAAGAATTGAAAAAAGAAGGCATTGTGCGCGAGCTGGTGCGGACCATTAATCAAATGCGCAAAGACCAGAAGTTGACGATTAATGACGCGGTGGTTGTTAAATATACTACTTCTGATGATTTGTTGGGCTCGGTTTTTAGCGATTATGCGGATGAGATCAAAAAGTCGGTTTTAGCTGTAAAAATAGAGGTCGGAGCGGAAGGGGAAGAGGTTGAAATTGGCGGAGGGAAGGTTAAATTGAACGTAGAAAGGCCAAAATAAGCCGAAACGAGCCGTTGGGCTATTGACAAAATCTCTCATTTGTGCTATACTTGCTTGTTTAAGTATCAAAAAATAGGCGCATAGTGGCATTTGAGAGAGGTGCAGCTAGGCGCAAGTAAAATATACTCTAATTTTAGCCCTGACAAGGGCGACAAACAAGAATCTCTCTCAACGAGGGATTTTGTGTTAATATGGGCGTTGTCATTTTGAACGAAGTGAATAATCTACGTTATAGGGTCGTTCACTCGGTCCAGGATGGAAACATTCTGTGTTCATTTCAACTTAGAGAAAGAAGCCGCCCCGGACTGGCGCATGCGCGTTGGTTTGTGTGGGTGGTTCGAGGATAAGGAGAGGAACATGGGTAAGATCAGGAACAAGATATCCGACATGGACTGGTACCTGAACGAGAAGGGGATCTACAAGTTCACCTTCTGGGTCATCATCGCCATCGTCATCCTCGCAGTTCTCGCGGAGGCGGCTTCCAACGTCAAAGGACGGCCGACAGATCAGCGACCTCTCCAAGGTCAAGAAGACAGAGGGTGTCTACAAGGGGGTTTGCTCCTGGACCTGTGATGTCAACGGAGATCGTTCCGTGCGCATCAGGTATGAGGCAGACCACCAGCCCTAACAGCCGCACCCCTAGTGTGCCACGCGGCTGGCCATGCGAATCGTTCGCGCGAGCGAACATTGCTGGAGGCACAGCCGCAGTGCTCAAACACTTCGGCTCCCAATTACTTTCCATTTTGATCTTTGGACTCTCACTTATGTGGGGACATTAAAGCGAAGTGGTAAGTAATTGCCTCTTGACCAAAGTGGTCGAGAGGTTGACAAACCGAACAATTTCTGCTATACTAATCCATTATCTTTCGTAGTCCGTTAATATTTAGCGGCCTGTGAAAGGCCCTCGGACTATGTGCCGGCGGCTCGGTGGAGGAGTGGACCACATGCGTTATGGCCCGTTTCTCTAACTCGGGGTCACAGAAGTAGATCCCGCCGTGCGTGCGTCCATTAGGCGCACGTAAACCGTAAACCCGCGCTGCGGAGCATTACGACAAAGCTCCCGCGCCAAGCAAGGGTGACACCACCCAAGGATGGAGGTGTCGTGCGCAGTTAAACGCAAGGTGTGGAATTAAGTGGCGACCACACCCCTAGCCAACGCCCAAGCAGGGCAAAGTCACTTCGGGGTACTATGCAGGCCCAGGTTGTACGGGATAGGAAAGCCTTCGGGGAAGTACTATTCTCTCAACTCAAGGGCCGTAACCTCGCAGGGTCGCGCCAAAGCATGGAAGCAGTGCAGTACGGGAAACGCGGGGGTTCACTCTCTCGTTTCCCACCTTTATCGAGTATTCGACCTCTATCCGGGGGTCGAACACCCGCAGAGGAAAAGAAAGGAGCGTCAGGTGAAGCTGCTGTTCCACACATAGGGCTTAACAGCCCGACTGATGACATGCAAGCGCCCGTGCCGCCCTCCCAAGATCTACACCCGCCCTGGTGGCCGAAAGGCAGATGGGTCGAGTCACCTGCGTAGTGGTGAGCCACGGGGAAGCAGAACCCCACGGGAAACGGGGATTTACGACCACCCCCAGGTCCAGAGTATCCTCGGGTCCCATTGGGCATCCGGTGTTCACACCGTATGCCCTTTTTTAATTCCTTTTCAAGGTTGACATATTGGCTTTTTTATCCTATGATTGGCTAATAAGTCATTAAAATTTTACATATGTTAACAACAAAACAAATTTTTGATTTGGGACTGAAAATCGGCATGGCCGCCGATCCGCGTGGCGCCAAGGGCGTGAAAAAATATTTAGAGCGAACCAAAAGAGAATATGAGGATTTGAAACCGGACGAGAAAAAATATTTTGATAAAGACCGGCTGGAGAATCCGTATGATGACAGCAAAATTCATGTCGGCAACCCGGATAAAAAAGTTAAACGGGTTTTATCAGGAATTGATATTGGCTCCGGCGAAATTTTATTGGCCAGCCAGTTAAATGAGAGAGGTAAACCGATTGATTTGGTAATTGGTCATCACCCGATTGGCGGCAGTTTGGCGTCTTTGCACAGCGTGATGGACATGATCGTTGAGGTTTATGAGCACTTGGGCATGCCGGTGCATGTGGCGGAAAAATTAATGGATGAAAGAATCAGAGAAGTGGGCCGCAGTGTGCATCCGGCCAATCATTATCAGATTATTGATCTGGCCAAGGCGCTTAAAGTGGATGTGATTAACACCCATACCATTACCGATAATTTGGTTAATAAATTTCTTCATGAATATCTGACTAAAAAGAAACCGGAAACAATCAGCGATCTGTTAAAGGCCTTAATGGAAATTCCGGAATATCAGGAAGCGAAAAAACGCGGCGCCGGTCCGAAGATTTTTGCCGGCAATCCGAAAAATAAAGTCGGTAAATTTTTAGTGGAGATGACCGGTGGCACTAATCCTTCAAATAAAGTGTATCAAGAGTTATCACGCGCCGGCATCAGCACGATTGTCGGTATGCACATGCGCGATGACGCTATGGATAAAGCCAACGAGTTTCATATGAACGTGGTTATTGCCGGACATATTTCTTCGGACTCCCTGGGCATGAATTTATTCCTGGATCAGCTTGAAAAGAAAGGCATTGAAATCGTGCCTTGTAGCGGATTAACCAGAGTTTCAAGAAACAAGAAAAAATGATAGAATAATAGAGTAATTATCTAACTTGCTTCTATGAAAAAATGGATTTTTTTGGGGATAGCGGTGGTGCTATTTGTCTTGGCAGTTGTCGCCGCGCTGTTTTTTTTCAAAAATTATAAAAAACCCGGTCCTCAAGGATACACACCGGTAACACCTGATCAAACCAGCGAGAAGGTAACTTTGCCATGGATAGAAGTTGTTAGACCAACAGTATTTTTAGTTGATAATACTGGTGCAACCAAAGAACTCCAAACCGGCGAAGAAGTCAACCAGGGGGATAAAATTAAGACCGATGAAAATGGCGTTGCCAATATATATTTTCCGGACGGGTCAGTGGCGCGTTTGGATACCAACACGGAGATTACTATAGATGCGGCCAGTTATGATCAGTCGGATAAAAGCTTGGTGGTGAAAATTTTTGTTTCCATCGGCAAGGTCTGGTCAAAGATAGTGGGCTTGGCTACGCCAAATTCAAGCTGGCAGGTGGAAAGCAGTAACGCGGTGGCCACGGTGCGGGGCACGGCTTTTGGCGTGCAAGTAATTGACGGCAGTACCGAAGTTATTGGTTCGGAGAACAATGTGTCGGTGCAGATTAAAGATGCAAAAAATAATATTTTAGCCGACACGGCGGTGGTTGGTCCGGATAAATATCTGAAGATTGATAATAATTTTGTAACCGGCGTGATTGAGAAAAAAATAATGATGCAAACGGCCGCGCAACCTGTGCCTGCCACTGTCAAAGATATGGATTGGATACAAAAAGCGCAGACCTCTGATGCCTTAATGTTGAATTTAAAAGCAAATCTTCCGGATCCGGCACAATTAAAGGCCTTTATTTTACAAATGCAAAGTTCTGTTCAGCAGGGATTGGATCAGATAAAAGCTTTACAGGCCAATCCGTCGCTTACACCAGAGATGAAACAGCAGCTTATTACAGCCCAACAGCAACTAAATCAATTGCAACTTTTGGGTGTGACTCCAACCGTAAAATAACACTATGCGCAAAAAGTTTGTCTATTTTCTGGTCTCGCTAGTTGCCGGCGGTTTGGTTTTTGGTTCTTATTCACTGGGAATTTTTTCCGGTTTGGAAAATGCGGCCGAAGATCTGCTGGTTTCACCCAAAACAATCAATCAAGATATTGTCATTGTCACGATTGATGACGCTTCAATTTCAAAAATCGGCCAGTGGCCATGGTCAAGGCAGGTTTTTGCCTCGGCGTTAGAGCAATTAAACAGCGTTAAACCAAAGGTGTTGGGGGTTGATATTGTTTTTTCTGAACCCTCGCGGTTTGGGGAGGCCGATGATCAAAGTTTGGCCACGGCTATAGAAAATGCCAATTATCCGATTGTTTTTCCGGTTGAGACAACAGAGTTAACCATAAAAAAGGGCAGCGCCATTGGTTTGAATTTTAACTTTCCTTTATCTTTATTTAATGTTCCGGATAAATCATCTTTGGGGCATGCTAATATCATTGCTGATAAAGACGGAATCGTGCGCCGGTTTCCTTTGATAATTACTGACGGCGGCAATGCGCAGGTGTTTAATGCTTTTGCCTATGAGGTTGCCAAAGCCAGCGGTGAACAAATTCCCAATGAAAGTAATTTGCAAAACATAAACAGAATTGTTTTTGCCGGCGCGCCGGGCCATGTGCGTCGGGTGCCATTTTGGCAGATATATCAGGGCGATTCGTTGGATTCATTAAAAAATAAAATTGTTTTGCTGGGCGTTTTTACTTCTGATCTTCACGACGCCAAGCCGGTGCCAATTGGCAAAGAAAATGATATGCCGGGCGTGGAAATTCAGGCCAATATCGTCAACATGTTGCTCCAAGGGTATCGGTTGACAGATTTAAGCAATCAAAATATTTTGCTTTGGATATTTTTAGCGGCTTTGCTTCCGGCTATTATCTTTAGTTTCTCCAAACGTTCAATCCGGCCATTGTTATACAATATTATTTTGGGATTTTTATATCTGCTGGCGGCTATCGTTTTGTTTGAGTTTGGAGTTGTGACCAATATTATTCATATAACTTTGGCCTGGGCGATTCCAACCGCGGTAATTTTTGTTTACCGGTATTTTATCGCTGAAAAAGAAAAACGGGAATTGAAAAACGTGTTTTCCAAATATGTGTCCAAGGAAGTGGTTAAAGAAATTCTAAAAGACCCGGGCAAGGTGAAATTGGGCGGACAGGAAAAAGAAATTACTGTGTTTTTTTCTGATATTCGCGGATTTACAACCTTGTCGGAAAACACCAAACCGCAGGAACTGGTGAAAATTTTGAATCGCTATTTTACTTTAATGACCGAAGAGGTGTTAAAATATGGCGGGGTTTTGGATAAATACATCGGCGACGCGATTATGGCTTTTTGGGGAGCGCCGATTGATGATGCGGATTCCGCGGATAAGGCAATGAAGGCATCCGTTGGCATGCTGGCCAAACTGAAAGTTTTAAATGAGGAGTTGCGCCAAGAGGGCAAGCCGGAAATAAACATCGGTATTGGGTTATATACCGGACCGGCCGTGGTTGGAAACATCGGCTCGGAGTTGCGGTTGAATTATACGGCTATGGGTGATACAGTGAATGTGGCCTCCCGGTTGGAAGGGTTAAATAAGGAGTATAAAACGAATATAATCATCGGTGAGACCACAAAAAATAAATTAAAAACCAGTTACAAATTTAAGCCGTTGGGCTCGGCCACGGTCAAAGGCAGGGTGGAACCAATAAATATTTATACGATTGAATTATAAGCGTAAATTGAGTTATGATTTCTGTTTTGAAGGGAAAAATTTTGGAAAATAACGGCTCACAAGTGACAATTTTGACTTCCGGCGGAGTTGGTTATGAAGTAATGGTGAGCGCGCGCTACACCCAGGGTTGGACAGTGGGCACAGAGGTGCAGGTTTTGACTTACTTGGCGGTCCGCGAAAACGCGATGGAGCTTTACGGTTTTGCCAGTCCGGAAGAAAAAGATTTATTTACCAAATTTCTACTAGTCAGCGGCATTGGCCCGAAAACAGCCATGCATTTATTGTCTTTGGGCAGTGTGCATGAAATTTCGTCCGCGATTGCGCGCGAGGATGTGGGTTATTTGACCAATGTCAGCGGTATCGGCAAAAAAACCGCCGAGCGCATTGTGGTGGAACTTAAAAACAAAGTGATTGGGTCAGGAACAGTTGAAGAATTTGCCGAGGGTGATATTTTGGGAGATGTGGTGGCCGGATTAATGGCCCTTGGTTATGGCGCGGCCGAGGCCAGAGAGGCGGCCAAGAAGCTTGACGGCAGGGGGAAGACGAGTGAACAGTTGATGAAAGAGGCCTTACAGATGGTAAAGTAAAAAAACAGACCCCTCTCGGGGTCTGTTTTAATTCTTTAATTTTTTCTTTAGAAGTTTTTCCGCCACCTGCGGATCAGCGCCGCCTTCAGTGGCTTTCATTACCATGCCTTTGAGAAATTGTAAAAGCGGCTCTTTGCCTTTTTTATATTGTTCAACCTGCGCCGGGTGATTTTTTATCACTTCATCAACAATTTCAGATAATTTTTTTTCATCACTAATCTGTCCGTAGCCCTTTTCCTCCATAATATGGGTTGGATCCATGTCCACTCCGGAATCCAGCATTTCAGCCAGTAATTTTTGGGCATTGGTGGAATTAATTTTGTTGGCGTAGATCAAAGCGATAAGTTCGGCAAAGTTTTCCGGAGTCAATTTTAAAATTCGGATGTCAATTTTTCGCTCGGCCATCATACCCATCAGTTTGCTGGTCAGCCAGCCGCCGGCGAGGCGTGCCATTTGCTGTTTTTTATCGCGTAAAATTTCATCAGTATCGGTTTTTTCTTTTAAGCTATGCACCCAATCAACGAGTTCACTCATGACTTCTTCAGTGTAACCGGCCCAATGTTGGTCGGCGGTTAAAATTTCAGCGTCAGAGAATGAAAATCCGTATTCATTTCTAAAGCGTGCGCGTTTGGCCTGCGGCAATTCCGGCAATTTTACGTCGCCGGCAATTGTATTGGGGTGGAATGGGGGAATGTCCGGTTCCGGGAAGTATCTGTAGTCGGCCGAAGTTTCTTTTTCCCGTTGTAAAACGGTCTCGCCTTTGGGATCATCCCAGCCGCGGGTTTGCTGTTTCCAGGTTTCGCCTTTTTTAATCATTTCGGTTTGTCTTTTGATTTCGTATTCAATGGCTTTTTCAACCGCGCGGAAAGAATTGATGTTTTTTACTTCCACTTTCGGGTTTAATTTATATTTTCCAATCGGTTTAATCGTGCCGGCGTCTTTTTCAAATTTTCCTTCTTCCTGAAGGGAAATGTTGGCCTCACAGCGCATGTGGCCTTTTTCCATATCAGCGTCGCTTACGCCCAAATATCTAAAAATCATTTGCAGTTCCTGGCAATAAACCTTAGCTTCGGTGGCGTTTTCTATATCCGGCTCGGAAACAATTTCTACCAGCGGCACGCCGGCGCGGTTAAAATCAACCAAAGTATTTTCGTCAGCGCCATGCGACAGTTTGGCCGTATCTTCTTCCAAGTGCACGCGGGTAATGCCAACTTCATGTTCTAATTGTATGTGTCCATGCTCGCCAATGGGCTGGTCATATTGGGAAATCTGGTAGGCCTTGGGCAGATCAGGATAAAAATAATGCTTGCGATCAAACTTGCTGTCGCGGTTTATAAAACAATTCAGGGCCTTGGCGATTTTTACCGTCCACTCAATTGCCGATTTGTTGGGCACAGGCAGGGTGCCCGGGTGAGCCAGACAAATTTCACAGACATTTGTGTTCGGCGCGGTTCGGTCCGGATCGTTTTTACAGGAACAAAACATTTTGCTCTTGGTCTTGAGCTCAACATGTATTTCCATGCCGATGACGGGAATAAGTTTAGGCATAGGTTATGGTTGGACTGGCGGCTGCACTGTTTGTCCGACCGGGTTTTCTTTGGCGCTGAAATATAAGATGATGGTGGCGGCGGCAGTGAGCGGCGCTAAGGAAACGTTAATTACTGTATCTAAAACACGTTCAACAATCGTCGCGATCAAAGGCGTCAGGGGGATATATTGGATCAGCGCTGATAAAATATAAGAGACAATTCCGGCGATAACCCCGAATAAAATCCATGGCGCCAAAATTCTCCAGGCCATGTGCCACCATCTGCCAACTACCAAGGCCTTGCTGGCACGCAGCGCTGACACGCCTTTTTGTCCTTCAAAAAGGATGCTGTAGAAAGTAAAATTATACCAGACCAGGAAGATCAGACCCGGAATAACGAGCAAAAGCGTGCCACCGGTAACAATCAAAGTTACCAGGATGCTGGTGTAAATTACCGGCCAGATTAAATTGCTTGATGTGCCAAAATTATTTCTCCAATCAGCCGGTTCGCGGCCTAAAATCAGATCACGCAGGGCAAAGGAGAATGATATGGAAACCCAGAGGGTAAACACAAAACTGGCCGCGAAGACCACGAAGGTGATAATTTCCCCGGGTAAATTTGAAGAAGGCAGATAGACGGATAAATAGAGAGACAGAGTGCCAATAGCCGAAAGCGCCAAAGTGGGGATGAGCAGTAACAACAAATATACCCAGATTTTTTTAAATGATCTGGCGTAAACCGACCAGCTGTCTTTGATTATTTCGGTGGCTGTTTTTAGCATATTATTAAATTAAGAAGCTTTTTAATAAATTAATTGCTTCTTGCTTCATTATATCAATTTCTACCTCTGCATTCAAGCTGTTTATTTGGCAGCCGCGGGAGGTAAAAAGGTCCTGATATGCAGGCGACCGATACACGCCGGTTAGTTTTTTTAAAAATTCTAGTTTTTCAAAGATGGCATTATCATCTTTTTCCATTCTGGTTTGCAATCGTTTGATTGCTTCTTCGGCTGAAAGATTCATCAAGACCAGGTGGTCAGGCCGGTTTGTTAAAGCCAGCTTGTTTCCCGGCATGTCGCTTAAATAATCAAAGGTAAATTTTTCATCCTGAAGGTGTTGGTAGGCCAATGATGTGCTCACGCCGCGGTCTTGGATTATAAATTTTTTGTCGTGAAGTAAAGGGATGATGATTTTTTCATAAAGCACCAGCCGGTCAAGAGAAAACGCCTCCACAATTGCCCGGGGCGGATAATTATTACCGTTTTTAATCAGTTCTTCCCTGATTACCCGGCCAACACCGGCGTAAGTCGGTTCACAGCTGAAGATAAAATCATAGGATTTTAATTCTGACAGGGGAGGATACTCGTGGTTGGCCTGCCAGTATCCTTTGAGATCAAAAATGGCGTTGCCTTGGGAGGTTAAGTATTCTTTCCAGGTATTGATGACGGTGCTTTTACCGCTGCCGTCAATGCCATCAATCATGATGAACATATTTTGGTTAGATCTTACTATATGTTGTAAACGAAAAATTTTCATGGTCTTCCCGCCAGGTTTCTTTCCAGATCTGCGGGTCTATAGTTGGAAAGAAAACGTCGCCATCCGGTTCCTGATTGACCCAGGTGATATACAAATAGTCGGCTTTATTGATCGTTTGGCGATAGATGCTGGCGCCGCCGCAGATAAACACGTCTTCGTCTTTCAATTTTTCCAGGGCCTCGTCCAAAGAGTAAAAAACACGCACATCCGCCGGCGCTTTAAAATTTTTATCAAGAGTAACAACTGCGGTTTTTCTTCCCGGCAGGGGTTTGTTTAAATACCCCATGATTGATTCAAAGGTGTTTTGCCCCATCAGACAGGTTTTGCCCAAGGTAGTTTTCTTAAAATACTGAAAGTCCTCGGGGATGCTCCAGGGGATTTTGTTGTTTTTTCCGATGCAGTTGTTTTTGGCCACGGCGGCGATGATGGAAAACATATTACACGGCAATCGGGGCCTTTATGGGCGGGTGTGGTTCGTAGCCGATGATTTCAAAATCTTCATATTTAAAACCGAAAATGTCTTTTATCGCCGGGTTGATTTTCATTTGAGGTAATTGGCGGGGTTCGCGCGCCAACTGTTCCTCTACTTGGTTAAAGTGATTGCGGTATATATGTGCATCACCTATGGTATGTATAAATTCACCCACCTTTAAGCCGCTTACCTGGGCTACCATCATTAGAAACAGAGCGTAAGAAGCGATATTAAAAGGTACCCCCAAGAAAGTGTCGGCGCTTCGTTGATACATCTGCAAAGACAATTTGTCGCCGACGACCATAAATTGAAATAGTGTATGACATGGAGGTGGCGCATGGTGGTGGTTTCGTATAAGCTCCTGGATTTCGCCCACATTCCAGCCGCTGATGATGATACGGCGTGAAGTGGGGTCATTTTTAATAAGATCCAGGACTTCTTTAACCTGATCAATTTTTTTTCCATCTTTTGCTTCCCAACACCGCCATTGTTTTCCGTAAATTGGCCCAAGTTCGCCCCACTGTTTGGCGAACTCATCATTTTGTTTTATTTGGGTGATAAATTCATTTTTTTTTGCCTCCCAAGATTCAGAATAACGGGGAAGTTGATCTACTAAGTTATTTTTTTCTAAATAAATTTGGTAGGCCCATTCATTCCAGATTTTTACATCGTTTTGCACCAGAAATTGTATATTGGTGTCACCGCGCAAAAACCACAGGAGTTCTATAATGACAGATTTGAGGTGTACTTTTTTGGTAGTAAGGAGGGGGAAACCGTCGGCCAAATTGTATCGTGTTTGATAGCCAAAAACACTCCGTGTACCCACTCCGGTGCGGTCATCTTTATCCGTGCCATTATTGTAGATGTGACGTAGAAGGTCCAGATATTGTTTCATATCTTTTAACTTATTTGATTAAATTATCTAGTTGTTTATACAAATTATCCAGATCGCCGTCGTTATTTATGGTCACGGTGGCGTGTTTCATAATTTCCAAGATACTTACTTCGGTTGATCGTTGGTGGTCGGCTACGAACTGTTCGAATGTTTTTGTCTGGTCGTCGGCTTTCTGGTTGCGTGTGGAAAGGCGTTGGTACCTGGTTTTTATGTCAGCTTCTATTTTTATCAATACAAAATTAGGCATTTTTGATAAATATTCTATGTCAGCCAGACGCCTGGCATTTGAGATAACAATAAAATTGCTGTCGGCGTTTTCCACATCTTTACCCATTGTTTTGGCCATCGCATCTTCTCCATATGCGTTTCTGATAATTTCGGACATTTTGACCAGATTATCGCGATTGTGTTCAAGATAAAATCTGTCTAAAGCGTCGTTGAGCATGGTGGTGAAACTGAAAATGCTGGCGTTATATTTTTTTTCTAAATATTCGGCGGCCGTATCTTTGCCGCTGGCCATTAGGCCACAGAATACAAAAACTATTTTATTGGTTGGCATAAGCTTCTAGGGTTTTTTCAAGAAATTCCAATTCAATGCCGACTTGTTTAAACATTTCTTCAGTTTCAGCTCCGGCATGATATTGTTTTTCACAAACTACTCTTTTTATTCCGGCATTTATAATCATTTTGGCGCACACCGCGCATGGAGTCATTCGGCAATACATTGTGCCCCCATCAATGGCAATTCCTAATTTGGCGGCCTGGACAATGGCGTTTTGTTCGGCATGGGCAGTGCGGACGCAGTGTTGACTTTGGTGTCCGTCTTCGTGAATAGTGGTTTTCATCTGGTGGCCGACATCATCACAGTGGGGTAAACCCTTGGGCGAACCGGCATAACCGGTTACAAGTATCTGTTTATCTTTGGCTATTACACAACCGGCCCGACCCCGATCACAGGTTGATCTTTTGGCAACCGCCCTCATTATTTCCATAAAATATTCATCCCAGGTGGGGCGGATGTATTTTTCTTCTTCCGGCATATTTTTTGCTTATTTTAGAAGTAAAAATCTCTTTTCAGCATAACAAAAAAGCCGATGTTTGGCAACAGCGGCTTTCCTTAGGTCTGGCTGGTTTGATTTTTGAACTTTTCCGCTTCGGCAATGATTTTTTTGGCCACGGAAATGATGTAGGCCGGCCGGACATTGGTGGCGGTTTCGCGGCAGAGCATCAGGCCCTCCACGCCGTCAATCACACTATTGGTGATGTCCAATATTTCGGCGCGGTTGGGGATATAATTGTTCATGGCGCTCTCCAGAATGTGGGTGGAGATGATGACCGGCTTATTGTATTTTTTGGCGATGGCAATAATTTTTTTCTGGTGCGTGCCGGTTTTATAATACGGCATGTTGACTCCCAGTTCGCCCCGGTCAATCAGAATCATGTGGAAATTATTGGTTTGGCAGATTTTTTCAAGTTCGTTTTCATCCATCTCGTTTTCTATTCTTAAAATAATTTTTGGGTTTATATCTTCTTTATATATCAGTTCAATTATTCGTTCCAGCAGTTGCGGATTAAAATATGAAATTGCGAAATAGTATGGATTGATATGTTTTATGCCCCGGATTATGTCGGCGTAGTTTTGTAAAATTTTTTCTTCTTCAATTTCTTTAAAAATATGAAATGTTTTCATGTATTGAAGCAGGCCTTTGTTGAGAACTCTTACCCGGGCGGATTCTTTATCTATAATTTCAATAACCTGAACCGAAATTTCTCCATCGCCGATGGTAATGGTCTGACCGATTTGTAATTTTTCGCCTAAATTTGGCACCTGGACCGGAACGCCGTCCTGGCAATTTTCAACATATGTCCCGGATTTGAATATTATTTCATCATTTTCATTTACCGGTAAAAATTTTGCTTCAAAGTCACCCAGCCGGAATTTATTTAAGGGAAAATCAATCAAAATTTTGGCGGAAGCGTTCAGGTCATCAATGGCCTGCTGGGCCATGGCTATAAAATTAATGTTTTCTTCAATGGTCCGGTAGGAGAAATTAAATCTGATTACATCCGCACCCGCGAGTAACATTTTTTTGATACGATCTTGTGTCAGCAGATATTTTTCTACGGTAGCAATTATGAACATATTGCCATATTTTTGAAAAACCACCCCTTTAGGGGTGGATGATTCTAGGCAGAGGCGGTGAGTTTAATCGCCGGTCCCATAGTTGAGGACAGAACCAGGTTTTTGATAAACGTGCCTTTGGCCGTGGCCGGCTTGGCTTTCTTTAGGGCGTCTAAAAATGCGTTCAAGTTTTCCTTAAGCTGTTCTTCGGAGAAGCTGGCTTTGCCGATTGCCTGGTGAATGTTGGCGGTGTCGTCGTTTTTGAAAGTGACTTTTCCTTTTTTCAGTTCCTCAATCATTTTTTTAATGTTTGGGCCAACGGTATCGGTTTTTGGGTTTGGCATCAAACCCTTAGGGCCGAGCACCTTGGCGATGGAAGCCAATTTAGGCATCATGTCCGGAGTGGTGACGGCCACTTCAAATTCAATTTTGCCGGTGTCTTTTATTTTTTTAATTTCTTCTTCGCCGTAAATAAAATCAGCGCCGGCTTCTTTGGCCTCTTTTTCTTTTTCAGCGGACACAAAGGCGGCTACCGTTTTGCTTTTGCCGGTGCCATGGGGCAGAACCACGGTGGCTCTGACTTGTTGTTCGGTTTTTTTGGTGTCAATGCCCAGGTTGGCATGGACTTCTACGGTGGCGTCAAATTTTACGCCGGAAGTTTCTTTGGCTAATTTAATAGCTTCGTCAATTGAATAAACCTTATTCGCGTCTACCTTTGCCCTTAGGGCATCCATTCTTTTAGACATAATTTGTAATTCCCGCTAAAGCGGGTCTGTTAGTGGTGCAAACCCCCGGATGGCCGGGGTCCCACATAGATTTTTATGCCCCAAGTATATAAAATAGGGTAAATTTTGTCAATAGACGTCAGAATGTCAGACCTTCTTGTTTTAAGAGTCGGATTTTGGTGTTAATACCGCGATTAAAGCCATGCATTTTGCCATCAGAGCCAATCACGCGATGGCAGGGTATCTTGGGGTTATGATTGGCGTGTAAAATATTTCCAACCGCCCGGAAGGCCTTATGGCTACCGGCACGAGTCGCCACTTCTTTGTATGTCAAAACCGAACCTCTGGGAATTTTGGAAACGATTTTTAAAACTTTTTGTTTAAAGGTTTCGGACATATATTTATTGGGTATATTTATAAAAGCGGCGCGCCGGTTGAGACGGTTAAGGCGCTGATAAGATACATGACAATACTGTTGGCGGTCAGAATAATGACGAGGCCGATGATGGCGTTGACCAGTGTGCCCTTGGCTTTGGCGGTTTGGTCGTCATTGCCGCCGGCGGTTAACCATAAGAATCCGCCCCAAATAATCATTATCATCATTATTATACCAATAAAACCCAAAGCCAATCTAATTAGGTTGGCAATGACCAACCGCAGATCGGCCGTGCCTAGGCCCGAAAAAAGGCCGAATATGTTTAAGCCGGTGACTACGGGGTTGTCCGTCGGTATGGGCTGGTTTGGATTTATGACCGCTTGAGCAAGTTTTGTTGATATCATACTATATAGGTATAGTATAGCTTTATTTTATTTCGTCAATATTAAAAAAAGAACACCTTCCCCCGTAGGTGTTCTGTGGCCTGTCGGCCTGTTCGGCGCATTGTCTGAAGACATCAGATTTTGCGCACTGTGGCGGCGTCAATCTGGTCGGTCAAGCTGACGACGTTTTCATCCGGCAGTTTGAGCTGGGTGAAACTGTAATCAACTGATCCGCACTCCATACACACCGCGTTCGGTTCAAGCAGGATGTAGTTATTGCTTTCCGTGCGCGGGGGATGGGGATAACCGGGCTCAACCTTGAAATACTTCACCTTCCGTTCGCCCGCGGGATCGCACTTGGGGCAGTACAGATGGACGATCTTCGGAGTGTAGATCTCCGGGTAGATTGAACCACACTTTAGACAGGTTGCCCGTGCCCACACCAGCTTGAATCCGCAGCGAACCGGTTTGTACTTCGGCTCCTTCTGATCGAATTCACGGTGCCGAGTCAGGTTGTCACAGTATTCACAGTACAGGATGATGGTTTTGGGGCTTGTCTCCGCCTGTTCAAGAGCAGGCGGTATGAGCGTAAACTCTTGAGTGTGGCTGACTTCGGGATCCACCCATTCCGGGTGCCCGTCATCCATGCGCACTTTGATTCCCGCCGCCGCTGACTTCATGGTTGGCCTCCATGTATGTGGAAAGAGCGATATTAACTAAAAACCCCGCCTGCGAGGCGGGATTTCTGTGTTTTCATGAACATTTATACACACAACAAACCACCGCCGCTTTTCGCGTAGACGAACAGATTCTTAATAAAATACCAGTGGTTGTTGTTTGCTTTATTCATAATCGAAATGAGTGAGAGAAAAGTTAAAGCTTTCTTTAACTTTTCCGAACGAATGAGTTTATATCTATATATACCTTTATAATTTATCATTGCAGAAAAATTAAGTCAACTATGCCGGGGATAGTTTTTGGGGTATAATTTAGGGGTTATGGTGTTTGACGTTAAGAAAAAAAGATTAATTTATTTATTTGTTTATTTTTGGCTGGCTTGTCTGGCGGTTTTTATTTTCCGTCCATATTATCTTTATTCAATTTTGATCGTGTTGGTTCCTCCCAGCATCGCTAATTTTATCTGGCTGAAAAATTCTCGAACCAAGGTTTTGCTTTTTTCCCTGCTGGCCGTGATTCTTTTTGCCCCGCCGATTGAATTGGCCACGCGACTGGCCAATGTTTGGGATGTGCAGTCAATTTTTGGCAGACCGTTCGGGTTGGTTCCGCTGGAGAACATGCTGTTCGCGTTTTTAAATTTTTTCTGGGTACTTTGTTTTTATGAATATTTTGTTGATAAAGATAAAAACAAAAAGATTTCAAAGAATATTAAATATATCATCGGTTTATTTATAGTGTTGTCGGCTTTTGTTTATGGACTGTATTATTTTAACAAAAATTTAATCACCGCCAATTATTTTTTGATGTCAGTGCCGGTTTTAATTATCCCGTCAATACTTATTTTTTATAAAAATCCTAAATTGCTTAAAAAAACCATCCTGCCGACGTTGTTTTTTGCGGTGGTGTTTTTTATTTATGAAGTGATCTCTTTGCAAATTGGCAGCTGGTGGTGGCCGGGTCAATATTTTTACAGCTTTAATCTGTTTGGAAAGATTTTCCCGTTGGACGACGTGATTATCTGGTATTTTCTTTCAACCCCGACTTTAATCGGCGGCTATGAATTCTTCGCGGATGATTTTAGGTAATAAAAAAACCTCCGGGCACAGACCGCAGGTTTTATTTTTTGATTATCTTAAAATTGTCCTGAAGAAAATTTAAGTCCTCAACGAGCTTTTCTAAAAGTTTTTTGTTTGGCGCATTTTTAGGCGTGGTTTCATCTTCGGTGAGCAAATTCAAAATTGCGGCCAGGGTGCCAAAATAGTCGTCCTGTTCAACATGAAATTTTATTCTCTTGATTCTTTGCGGTCGCGGATTTTTTTCATCAATGTCATGGAATAAAAAAATTCGATCCGCGCCGGTGATGGCGTATTTTTTATTGTTTTTATGATTCATAGCTGGCGGGAACGCTGGCAAATTTATTTTTGGCGATGATGATATGGTCAAGCAGGTCAATGCCCAAGATTTTTCCGGCTTTAACCAGTTGTTCGGTGATATCAATATCAGATTGTGTCGGTTTGGTGCTGCCGGACGGGTGGTTGTGGGCAATTATTAAGGCGACGGCGCCGTGCTCAATGGCCGGCTTAAACACCTCGCGCGGATGCACGATATTGGCGGTCATACTGCCTACGGAAATGGTTTCGTCGTGAATAACTCTGAAGTGACTGTTTAAATAAATGCCGCGCAAGTGTTCTTTGGGCAGTTCGCGCATGTCTTTTAGATATTCAAACGCCTGTTTGGCCGTGCGGATGGTGGCCAATCCGATTTTTGCCTCTTTGAAAAATCTGCGGCCCAGTTCAAAACAAGCCACAATTTGGCAGGCCTTTATTAAAGGTAAATCAAATTCTTTGGCAACGGTCTTGGGATCTTTCTGGGCGGCAATCGCTTTTTCGCCGTAGTCCTTTAAAATGCGGTTGGCCATGGCCATGACTTCTTCTTTTTTGGTGCCGGTGGTGAGCATCACAGCCAACAGCTCCTGTGACGTTAAAGCCGCCGCGCCGAGTTCAACCATTTTTTCCCGCGGCCGGTCTTCGCTGGGCATATCTTTGACCCGCAGGACATATTTTTTGTCAAAATTATCCATGATCAGGTCGTTCAAGGTTAAATTATATATCGTCTGGTTTTTTTGTCTGGTTTGCATAAAGGTAGGTTAAGTTTTGAATAGATATTTTCTGCTTAAGAAAAGTGCGCCGATAATAACGATTGGAATAGAGATGATAAGCGATTTAAAATTGGTAAAAACCAGCATGAGAAGTCCGGCAACGATGAAAGCAAAGCCCCCGAATTTTTCATGTTTCCAGGCAATGATGGTTAAAATGATTAAGATGAAGCTGGGAATTAAGTGGATAAGCAAGGGTAAAAACCACTGCGGTTCTTCAAAAACATCTAAAGCAAATAAGCTTATAAAAATAATAAGTAAGATTGATAGAATGCGAGGCAGCCAATATAAAAATTTTTTCATAATTTCTGCAGGCGTTTATTTTTTCATATTCAATTTTACCTCAAAATTCAACATTTGTAAACAAAAACAACCCATCGGGTGAGTTGCTTTTGAGGGGTGCGAACTTTTGTTGCCGTTCGCGGAGCACCCTCCTTGGGGAATGAGTTTAGCAATGTCGAAGGCGGCCATGTGGTCCCAGGATTTTGGAGTGGGCTTCGGCGGCTTCGTGTAGGGTTGCTGAGAGAGCAACATTGTCGGCGACGTGCGAAGCCGGATCTTCAAACCGGGCGATTGCCCTCTTCAGTCGCGCTTCCGGTGTTTTCTTCACCCGCCGGAAGCGGACCCTGGTGGCATCCCGGAGGTAGAGAGGCAACCTGGGTAGCTTGGGGAACTTGGCCTTGCCGAAGACGCGTACTTCCACGAGGTAGCCATACCGGACGGTGTGCATCACAACGATGCCGGCGAGCCACTTCGGCGTGCCGAACTTCTTTTTGAGTTCGTCTCTCATCAGCACTGCACCCGAGAAGTGCTTGTATTTTTTCATTGTCCCATCCTCCTCTTTCAGTCAGTTTAACATGACTTTATTTGGAATACAATTATTTTTGATAAAAAAAGAAGCCAGCTGGAAGGGCCAGACTGGCGGAGGAGAAAAGAGCGACGGCCTACTTGCGGTACTTGCATCCATCAGGCGAATAGGTGCAGTACTGTCCTTCGGAACAGCACCAGATTCTGCCTTGGTTCTCGCAGCAGATTCCGGACGGACAGGGGTTGGGGTAGCACGACTCCATGCGCTCCGGCGGCGGCGTGATGCTGGTGGAATCAATGGATTGGGTTCTCGTCAGACTTCGACGAACTTCCCGTCCATTGGGACCTGGCTGGCCGTTTGGCCCTGACCTACCCGAAGGACCCCGCTTGCACTCGTTGTTGTGGCAACCGCAGCAGAGGATTCTGCCGGTTCCACCAGGTCCTCCGGGACCGCCCGGTCCGCCTCGGAATTCGGTTTGCAGGTTGGCGGGACCCTGTAGGTCCCTGTACTCCAGGATGATGATCGCCCCAGGTCCTCCGGGACCGCCCGGTCCACCATCCCCGCCGCGGTCAACCTCACTTCCGGAAGCCACCCAGTCGCGATGGGCGATATCGCAGCTATACCACCCGCCGCCACCGCTGCTCCGCCAGGTGTCGTTCTTCGATTGCCCGGGAGCGCCTTGGTGGCCGGGTTCGCCGCGGCCGTCGATGAAGGCGGGGCCAAAGATCACGATGGTGTCTGCCTTGAGCTTCAAGGCCGCTCCGTTGCGGACGCGGATCCTGGCTCCACTCTGGATCTCGATCCGATCGGCCTCAATCACCGTGTTCTGGGTGAAGATCTGCTTGTCCAGTGTGGCCAGGGATGGTCTTGACGAATCTCTTTGGGCGATCCCATGGTGGGGCACACTTGATACACAGATCCCGAGCACGAAACTCAACAAGATAATGCGCATGCCTGTCCTCCTTCATTTGGGTATGTATATTAAATATGAAAAAAGATGAGCCGTCAATGTTCGATGAAGCTCTTATTTAAGTTCAAGAAGGATCCAGTTGAAAGCACTTATTTAGTAATAATATTCGCATTTGGGATTTTCTCGCGGATGATTTGGAGGTCTTGTTCGGAGTACGCGTTGCCAGACAAATTCAGGGTTTTTAAGTTTTTTAGATTTCCCAATTCATATGGCAGGCCGGTCAGTTGGTTGTTGGACACGTCAAGAATTTCCAGATTTTTTAATTGGCCGATTTCGGCGGGCAGGCCAGTCATTTTATTATTACTCAAGTTCAGAACTTTAAGATTTTGTAAAAATCTTATTTCCGCTGGGATGGCTCCAGTCAGATTATTGTGTGAGAGATCAAGACTGGTAGCGTCGGTTCTATCAAAAATTCCAGCCGGAGCCGAAGTCAGGTTTTGGTTGCTGTAGTTTAAGTTAGTTTGATTATTTGTGGCTGGCGCGTATGCGCATCCGGCTCCGGCTAAAATTAACAGAGGCAGAATAAGCAGTGGTTTTATCATAAATTCAGTGTTAGGTCTTAATATCTGTAGCATACGCTATATAGGAAAATAAAGACACCCCAACCTAAACAAAAACAACCCATCTGGTGAGTTGCTTTTGAGGGGTGCGAACTGTTGTTGCTGTTCGCGGAGCACCCTCCTTGGGGAATGAACGAACTCATTTGTGAAAGATCCGCCGCCACAGGCGGGCGAAGAAACCCTGCTCTGGCTCGTACCGCTTGAGCGTGGCGGTCTTTTCGGACGGGCTGGCCCTAGCGTAGTCGTCCGGGGGCAGGCCCTTGTCCACCACGGTTCCATCGGGCATGATGATGACGCCCAAGCTTGGGATCTCGATGGGATGACCCTTGCGCCGCCGCTCCTCCAGCAGTTGCGCTGGGAGGGGTAAGCTGTCGAGATCTATCCCAAGGTCGTCTATGACCTGGCCATTTATGACTTTTTTTGCCATGGCGCCTTATCCTCCTTCGCGCTTTTTCTGGTCTTGTTGCCGGGGCCGTTCGATGTCCCTAGCGTAGATGATGCGGTTGACCGCCGCGTCGGAGATGGCACTCTGCACTAGCGTGTCGCCGCAGACGGAACACTTGCCGCTTCTGCCGAAGTAGTTGTGGCACGAAGGGCATTTCCAAGTTGTGTATCTGTCTTCGTCACTGCCAAAGATCGGCATGATTAGCGCCTCCTTTTAGGGAGAATACAATAATGATATTTTTGTGTCAATCAAAATTAAAATCACCCTTAATTTGAGGGTGATTTTTTATAGCTCCCGACACGGGTTCAGAAGCTATGTAAAGTGAGACCATTGAGGGATTTTTGGGCATTGTCTGGTGGTCTTCTTTGATGGGGATGGGTCGGGGAAAAATTTAGAAATTTATTAAATTTTAATTGGTATTTAAATTAAAAGTTGTAATGCTGGCATCTGTAGGGTTTTTTCTAATTTCTAGACCAAAATTAAATAAATTGACAGGGAGTGAGTTGGTTGGATTAACGTGATAAGCAAAGAGAAAATCATCACCAACTTTATGACCATTCCGTTCGCAATTATATGCGTGATGTCCACAATAGAGCACGGCATTGATGTTTGAAAATCCTTCCATCTCCATAAAATTTGCCGGCATGATTTTATCCCCAATCTTTGCCTTCTTAATGATATTTGGTGATGGTTTATAAAAAGGCCCAACCAATTTATTCGTTTTCGGATCTTTGTAATATGTATCAAGACCAACCCCAAATACAGCGCGCTTCAAAAGTACCTCTGAATCGGACGCGAATTCAATATTCGCGCCACTTATCGCAATAATTAAGCAGTCATTTTCTGATACGCCGCTTTTTCCATCTGCAACGTACCGTTTGAACTTTTCATATTTAGTACCAACAGCATTAAGAATTCGCAATACGCGTGGGCGATTTAAATCCTCTATGCCGCCTCCACCTATGTAAACTTTACCCTCTGTCAGATCTGGTTTTGGTGGAACAGGGTCAACTTCGCCCGAGGTACAACAAATTGCTTCAATCCATATGTTCCTGCCTTCAGGAGTTTGAATACAAAAATCTGGTCCTGTATTCCAAGTTTTTTCTTTCAGATTCACTCCATGATCAAGTAAGACCGAGGCAATGTGAAATTCCCATCCACGAGATTCATGTTCGCTTTCAAGTCGGAACTTTTGAGCAAAATCTTTATCGAGGTACCTATGTATTTTTTGCCAGTAGTGTTCATACCACTTTCGTGTCTCAGGTCTATTAACAGCTATAGTGACAAAGGATATTGAAAGATCTGAATGTTTTGCTAAAGCAGCATCAAGTTGTTTTTGGGTTTTTACACTCCCAGAAATAAGGTTTGGTGGAAACAGAGTATCCATAATGCTCGGGGTGGTAGATGTGGGGGGCACACCTTTTTGATAAACATTTTTCGGTGGGTCATTTTTTAAATAAATTGTATAAGATGGGCAGATTATTCTTAAAATGTTTTTCGTCCTCAAATATTTTTTTTAATTCTCTCTCTTTTAAACGATGAGATTCACAACCAAATTGTTTTTTAAAGTTATTTTTACATTTTTTTCTGTAATCCTCTGTTTTTAAATTATCTCCCTGACTTTGATCTATAATACCTAGTATCAACCCCTCTACGTTTGGCTCACATTGCTGTACCAAATGTCCTTTTAGTTCCAAAAACTCTTTTATTTCTTTCGAGTCTTCTAAATCATTGTCAAATATAAACAAAAATCGAACCTTGATAAAATCTTTTTTAGGTTTGAGGCCTTGGGCCTTTATGGCCTTATAATATTTTTTTTTAAATCCAGCTAAATTTTCAAAACCCTTAAGATTTTTCGGTTTTTGAAACCGTATTGTTTTATTTGAATAATTAAGTTTTAGAAATTCAAAAAGAAGCACTTCCGCTTCACCCTCGCAGAAAGGAATTATTACAGGCGGTAATTTCATAGTAGTTGTTTCAACCTAAAGTCAAAGGCAGTAGTGTCTGGAACTCCACCAAGCATGCCGAGGCGATATTTCTTTTTTAGGTTGTCCCGCTTTTTAAGATCTTCAACTTCTGATAACCTGTTGATGGTAGAGCTGGAATCTGTTTTTTCCACAATGTAGGCCTGGTCTAGTTCAAGTAAGTCAAAAGTCCCGTGATTATGTGAAGCGAAGAATAGTTGTGCATTTTTTGTGTTAAATTCTTCATTTTTGAAAATAGAGAATAACTCAAGCTCTATATCTGGGTGGTAGTATTTGCTCGTTTCGTCATAAATAATAACCCCGCCTTTTTTAAAGGCATCTAATATGTCATATATATAACAAAACAGTTCTCTGGTGCCGGCCGATTCATCCGTAATGTCAATGCTATTCAAGAAATTTTTGTGTCCCACTTTGATAGAAACAGTATTATTTTTAGTATCAACTTCTAAACCATTGATGGAATCATCAAAACAACTCATTATGTCTTGTGTAATTTTTAAGAATTCCTTTTTCTTGTCCTCTGCAAGAGAATTGAGTTGGAAAGCTCGTATTATGATCTTACCGTAAGAAGGGAGCTGTAAATCCATCCTATCCACCTTTAGAAAAAAAGAATTCTTATAATTCACAAAATCAACCATAGCCTTTGCCCCAATGTTTATTAAATGGGAAATAAAAGTTTGATATTTTTGAATATTTATATTAGTTGAGTAAGCTTCGTAGTCTTTGTATTCCGGCCCGAAGCTAATAATAGACCCGGATCTCGTGAATATTTTTTTTGGATGTGCAGCGGCTAAATCAAGAGTGGTAACGTACAAATTTTCTTCAGTTATATTGTTTCCACCTTGAATTTCCAAATCGTAAGTGTAGTAATTATTACCAAACAAAAAATCAATTCCTAATTTTGTAGGTTTATCTTTAAAATTTTTGTGTAGATTAGGGTGGCACAACAAAACCTCACCAGAGGCAACGCTCTGTAGTGATATATTTTGTGGTGAAGAGATGGTGTACATCATTTTAATTAGGCTGACCATAGATCCCAGGATACTACTCTTGCCACTCGCATTCGCACCAAAAAACCCGTTTATTAGTGATATTTTTTCACTTTTTTTATACTGAAAATATCCCACCTCCTTTTTTGCACCACCTTTTAAGAAGTCTAGCTTTATTTCTTCTCCAATGGAATAATAGTTGCTGACCCTTAATTTTGTTATCATATTATATTTTTAACAAATTATTGTTATATTTAGATTATAGTATATACATTAATTGGTGTCAAGTTCATTTTTTAACATTTTTTGCGATTTAATCAATATTTGGCTAGCCATCGCGTAATGAGCCGGCTAGATACCGAATTTTGGCCGAAATGGCCCCACGTTCCGAATAGCTCCGTAGGGTAGGAATCGGTCGCGCCGCTCGCTTCGCTCGCGCGCTCCTCAATAGGGGCTTCCGCCCCTCTTGCCCTCGGCCGCCTCTACTCTAACAGTGGTTGGCGGCTTCGGTCACCCCCAGCAATGCGGGGAAATACTTTCCCCGCCACCCCTTTGTTCGCTTCCTCCCGCAAAATTATGAAAAAAGACCCGAATAACTTTGGGCCTTTTTTCATAGCTCTGGGGGTAGGAATCGAACCTACACTAACCACGTTAACAGCGTGGCGTTTTACCATTAAACTACCCCAGAATAATTCATAATTATACAATATTTTTAGCATTTTGTCAACCGGGCGAGTTGCCAAGAACCTCAACCAATGCTAAAATTAAAACAATTCTAATACTTTTACGATACACCTACCTATATTATCATATAAGCTCATTCATTCGGAAATGCCGTTGTAAACAACGCATTTCACTCATTCATTTCGCTTATGAAATATTCAAATCTTTTCGGGAAAACCAGCAAGAGCCAGCCGGCTGATGAGGGTAGCATAAACGCCAAACTGTTAAGTCAAGGTGGATTTATTTCCAAACAAATGGCCGGAGTTTACAATTATTTGCCACTAGGGCTTCGCGTGCTTAACAAAATTCAAAATATCATCCGCGAGGAAATGAATGCGGTGGGCGGAAATGAGGTCTTGATGCCGGTTTTAACCTCTGAAGAAAGTTATGTCACCACCGGCCGAAATACCATAGATGTTTTTTTCCGTACTGAAGGCGAGGGCGGCGCGAAATTGGTTTTAAACCCAACCCACGAAGAAGTGGTGACGCCCCTGGTGCAAAAATATACTTTTTCCTACCGCGATCTGCCGGTGTCGGTTTATCAGATTCAAAATAAATTCAGAAATGAACCGCGCGCCAAATCCGGACTGCTCCGCGGCCGCGAATTCAACATGAAAGACATGTATTCTTTCCATACCTCAACCGAGGACTTGGATGAATATTACAAAAAAGTGATAGAGGCATATTTTAAGGTCTATGAAAGATTGGGAATAGGTAATATCACCATTAAGACCTACGCTTCCGGCGGAATGTTTTCCAAATATTCTCATGAATTTCAAACCTTATCTGAAATCGGCGAGGACACTATTTATTTTTGTGAGAAATGCAAAGTGGCGGTAAATAAAGAAATTATAAATGACCAAAATGCCTGTCCGGAATGCGGCAATTCTGATTTGTTGGAGAAAAAAGGCATTGAAGTGGGAAATATTTTTAAGTTGGGCACAAAATATTCCGGCGCCTTTAGTTTTAAGTACACGGATGACAAAGGCAAAGAGAAGCCGGTGGAGATGGGCTGTTACGGAATGGGTCCGTCAAGGATAATGGGCACTTTGGTGGAAGTTTTTAATGATAAAGATGGAATTATCTGGCCGGAATCGGTCGCGCCGTTTCAGTACCATTTGGTTTCATTGGGTCAGGATAAAGAAATTTTAGAAGCGGCTGAAAAATTATATAAAGATCTGATAAAAAACGGCGTGGAAGTGCTTTATGATGATCGCGAAGCCACGGCCGGAGTGAAATTGGCTGACGCGGATTTGATTGGTATTCCAACCCGATTGGTTGTCTCTAAAAAAACTTTAGCACAGCAATCAGTGGAGATTAAAATGCGCAACCAAAAAGACGCTGAAATGGTTAAGCTCAAAGATGTTTTGAAGAAATAATTATATATCTTTTTTTCTTACGATACGCCAGTGGTAGAGAAATAGTGGTATACCAACTATAATCATGGAAATATCACGCACCACATCGCGTTGGCGCTGGGCGTCGGCGCTATCTTGCGCCTGTTTTACACCTAGGGCCTGTTGTTTTTCGCACTCCGCTTGCATGGCCGCTGTTGTGGTTTGGTCTTGAAATTTTGCGTTAGCCGGGACCACACAGGATGCCATATAGCCACCATAATAATTATCATCCGCCTTGGTAAAGACCCAGGTTTTTAGGGCGATGTTGATAACGTCTGCCGTGGAAAATACCACCATCATCAGGGCGACAAAACAAACAAGATAATAATATATTGTTTTAATTACTACGCCTCTTGATGGGTTTGTTGTTTGGTCCATAGTTTGTATTTAAAAATTATTAAATTTTTTTATTGTAATCTTTTACCGGTTTTAATATCAAAAACTTTGGCCATCTCTTTTTCGGGTTCTGGTTTGGTGGGTTCGGGTTTTTCTTGTTTGGCTTTATGATTTTCGGCGTCCATTTCTGTAAATAAATCTCTTTCGGTTGGCCCTTTTGAGTACTCTTTTTCCGATTCAATCACATAGATGTCTAAACCCTCCACTGACCCGATAGTGTGCTTATAAAATTCAAAATATGTAATTAGAGCTCGGGTAAGTGTTTCTGCGTCTTTTGCAGTTTCCACCAGTTTATTTTTTCTAATTTCTTCAGCTAGATATGGGAGGCACTCCCCGACCATTTCTCTGTTCATCGTCATATTCTTCAGTTCCTCATTAATCATCTCTTCAGTTTTTTGGGGTGTTCTTTTGTCGTAATTGAGGGCTATAGGAAATAAGCCATTATATTGATCTTTATTTAAATTATATTTGATACAAAAATCTTTTACGAATTTTGAATTAAGGTTTGCTGAAATATATCTGGACACCAACTGAACGTCTTTTGGCTCAATATTGCCAATGATAGTCCCCAATTTTGTTTCCGCGAAGTTATCCATATTATTTCTTATTGCTTTCCGGGAAAAGAGGAACTACATTATTTTTTTCCGGATCTCCTGTTTTGGTTTCAGATTCCGGGTTTCCTGTTAGTCCGTGTTCCATCATAAAGTCCTCATAGTCGCCGATTGCCGGACTGATGGTTTCTCTGTTTGTCCGTTTGGAAAGATTGTTGATAAAAATTGTTTCCTTATGTATAAGTTCCGCGGCATTAACTAGCTCCCTGGCCCGCACATCGGAACAGTTGAATGTTTTTGCAATTGCTTCAGCGTATATTTTTCTGATAGCTTGTTCGGTGTGGATGACGGAGTCGGACGGAAAAGGTTTTGCCGATATTTCCCGCAATTTATCATAGTCGGCCGTGGAGAACCTAAATTTTTTGGTGCACCGTTCAACAAATATTCCATGCAGAGATGTTAAAGTTTTTTTCTTTTTGAAGTCAAAATCATCCATATTTATAGGCCGATTTTATCTTTAATTGTATTTATTTTTTTAATCGCGATTTTTTCCGCCGCCTTGGCGCCGCTGTTTAAAATACTTTCAACTTCGCTGTCCTTGATTTTGTTAAATTTATTCTGAAAATCTTTTAAAAATTTTGCCACCACTTCGGCCAGGCCTGTTTTAAAATCAGCGTAACCCTTGCCAATATATTTTTTTTCTATTTCTTTTATTGGTTTGCCGGAAAACATGGAATAAACAGAAAGAAGATTGGAGAGCGCCGGCTTGTCCGCGCCTGATTTTATTTCCGAACCGGAATCGGTGACTGCCCGCATAATTTTTTTGGTTGCCACCTCCGGTAAGTCAAGCAAAGCAATATAGTTGGCCGGGCTGATTGCGCTTTTACTCATTTTTTTGGATGGGTCATCAAGGCCCATGATTCTGGCGCCTTCTTTTTTTATCAGGGCTTCCGGAATTTTGAAGGTCTCACCATAAAGATGATTAAATCTGTTGCCCAAGGTTCTGGTCAGCTCTACATGTTGTGCTTGGTCGTCTCCGACCGGCACTAAATCGGTGTCGTAAAGCAAAATATCCGCGGCCATTAAGACCGGATAATCAAACAGGCCCATGTTTATGTTTTCTTTATGTTGTTTTGATTTGTCTTTGAATTGGGTCATCCTCTCCAGTTCGGCGGTTTTGGTGATGGTGTTTAAAATCCAGGCCAGTTCAGTGTGCTCCTTAACGGCGGATTGGACAAAAATCGTGGATTTTTTCGGGTCAATGCCAAGCGCCAGATAGGTTTTGGCGACATCCAAAATATTTTTTTTCAAAATTTCCGGTTTTTGCGCCACGGTAATAGCGTGCAGATCAACAATACAAAAAAAACATTCATATTTGTCTTGCAGTTCAACCCAATTTTTTATCGCCCCCAGATAATTGCCGATATGAATGTTGTTTGTCGGTTGAACTCCGGAAAAAATGCGTTTCATATTTTTTATAATAATTATCTGCTCTCTAACTCATGAATTCTTTGTTCTATTATTCTTTTATAAATTTTTAAAAATTTTTTGGCGATAGATGGGTTGGTTAATTTTTGTATTTTTCTTATTACCCCGTTGTATTCCATACTCCCGGGTTGTTTCATTGCGTCTGAATGCATTAGCAGATTTCTTTTATCAATTTCATTTCTAATCTCGTTTATGTAATCTTGCATTGTTTTAATTGCTGATTCCAGTTTTCCGGTTTTTTCCAGTTCTAATCTGAAGTCATCCCAAGCCGCTATTGCGGATATGGTAGGGACTTCTTCGGATTCGGATCCGGATACGGATTTGGGAACAGACATTTTTGACCTCAGTTCAGCAATTGATCTGGGCAAAGTTATGTCTCCTGTCTTTGCACGGCTGGGTGCGGTCCGGTCAAAAGCTATTTCAGCCATTTCCTCTGGGGTTGGTTTTCCTCTTTTCATAAGCGAAATGAGTGAACAAAATGAAATTATTTATAATTTCATTTTTGAGCGAATGAGCTTATATGTTTATATAAGCGAAATGAGTGAGTATATATGGGAATATGATAGCTTTTTTTCGGCAAAACGGCAAGTGCTTAACAAGCGCTCAAAATGAAGACAACCCGCGGGTGCGGGTTGTGGAGGGGTGGGAGAAGCATGGCCGTTGGGCCGGCTTCTACGGAGGGCTAGCGCATTTCGCGGATGGACTTGTCCCAGTGGTGATAGTAGATGAGGTGAGCCAGATCTTCGTCCCAGGAAACCACCTTCAGGCGGTCGCTGGCGCGCAGCGGATCCAGCTCAATACGGCCGTTGGGCGGGATGGAGTCGGTAATAAATACCCGCGTGATCGGGCAGAGTTCAGAAGAGAGGATCTTGGGAGCATCGCCACAGAGCACGCCGTGGATCGCCGCCGCCCAGTAGTCGGCTGCGTCATACTGCCGGAGCACTGCCTCGGCGGTGTGCACAGTGGTGATGCCGGTGGCGATCTCGTCGTCAAAGCCAATAGCCAGCGCGTCCTTCAAGGCGCTCGTGTCACCGGCCAAGCCGAGGAGTTCAGAATGGGTGTCGCTGTTGCGGCGTTTTTGGCCGCAGACCACCGGCAGCTTGATGTTGAGATTCTTCTCGACTTCGGCAATGACGCGCATGAACTTCTTGTAGGCGCCATCGTCAGGGAGAACCAGGCAGATGCGTTTGAACTTCTCAAGCGCATCCGAGACCGCCCTTGTGAGCACGCGACGGGCGAGCGTTACCTCGGTGATGAGACCGACCTGCGCTGCCATGACCACCTGGGGTGCGTGCAGGTCCGGAGCGATGATACGATCCAGATGGCCGTAGGAGGCGGAGACGATCATGTGAACGATGTGGGAAGCAAGAGCGAATTCAAGCGCCCCCTCGTCCTTGTCTGATCTGCCTAGGGGCAGATAGCCGGTTACGATTGAGATTCTGGCGGCCCGGCGGCCGACCAGATAACCCAGAGCCAACTGGAGTTGGGTGAGCATCTCGTAGGTGCCAGGTCCGCTGGTGAGGATGACGCAGTCGTGGCCGCCGATGTGGTCCTTGCTCAGGCGCACGACCGGCTCCTTGTTGCTGCGGGTGTTGAATTCGGGCACGACGATGTCCACCGGCGTGTCTTTCTCGTGCTCTTCGATGAGCTTCTTGGTGGTGCTGGCCAGTTCCACGAATCCCGGCATGGGCACCAGGGTCAGCCCGCCGTTGCGGTTATGTCTGGCTTGTTCGGCCAGCCGTTTGAGAGTGTCGGCCAGCTCCACGAAAAACGTTGGCATCTGTACCGTCGTAGTACCAACTTTTTCTGCGACGTATGTAGCCGCATCTTGCATCAGTCGGCTGATGAAGGAGGGAATAGTGGAACCCAGAACCTTCTCAAGGTTGTCTGACATCCGTATATCCTTTCCGCTTTCGCGAAATGCGTTGTTAAAGGTGCGAACTTTGTCTGCATTGTAGGCAATAGCGAGTTGCGTGTCAATAAAATTTTGATGTTGACTGTGCATATGTGGATGAGATAGAATAGGTATAATCAAATTTTAATTAATTTTTAATAAAAATATATGCCAGAAAGAACCTTCGTGCCCCCTGATTATTATAAGGGGAGCAGTGATTATCCGGAATCAAAAAAGTTTAGCACAAAATGGTTAAGTCAGGATTGGGGACCGGAAAAAACTGCCATTATCAGAGAATCATTGCTTAAATGGGAAGCGGCCAAAGATATGAAACAGGCGGAAATATTTCAGGATGAAATATCCGAAGAGTTGGGTGAATCCTTAGACGTGCAAGATTTGAAGGCATTATTAAGTGATCTAAGAGGTGAAAAAGTGGAATTGCATGAAGATGAGGAAGAAAGCGAAGAACATGAATAGAAAAAATTAAAAAACCGAAATTATATAAACCAGGGCCATCCGCTAAACATCATCACAAGCGAAGAAAAAACTAAATCCACTTTTGTAACAGTTCTTCAAACTTATCTTCTTTAATCGCTTCGCGCGCCTGTTTCATCAGGTTCAGCATGAAATATAAATTGTGAATGGTGGCTAAACGCATGCCGGTAATTTCTTGCGCGTTAAAAAGATGATGAAGGTAAGCGCGGGAATAATTTTGGCAGGTATGGCAGCCGCAGTTTTTGTCAATCGGACCAAGATCAAGCGCGAATTGCGCGTTGGTAATGTTAATTCTATATTTTTCCGAATTTTTTTCATGGGTAAACAGCATGCCGTGCCGGGCCAGCCGGGTTGGCGCCACGCAATCAAACATATCAACGCCATGGCTAACCGCAACCAGCATATCAAGAGGAGACAAGCCCACGCCCATGGCATAGTGCGGTTTATTTTCCGGAATAATCGGATAAACCCAATCTAAAATTTCTTTGGTCGCTTCCATGTTATAGCCGATTGATTCGCCGCCAATGGCAATGCCGTCAAAATCAAGCGCAGAAATAAATCGGGCCGAATCCTCCCTTAAATTTTTGAAATTTGAACCCTGAATAATACCAAATAAAAATTGTTTGTAATCATGTCGGTTGGTTTCTTTTTGATGTTCGGCCAAAGAGCGCTTTGCCCAATTATGGGTGCGGGTCATGGCCTCGCGGACATATTTTTCTTCTATATTATCCGGGGTGCATTCATCAAAAGCCATAATAATATCAGCGCCGAGTTTGTGCTGAATTTGGATTGCGGACTCCGGAGTGAACCGATGGGTACTGCCGTCAAGGTGTGATTTGAAAGTCGCGCCGTCTTCGTCAATGGAAACCAAGTTGGCTTCTTTTTGCGCGCCCAAACTAAACACCTGAAAGCCGCCGGAGTCGGTCAGAATCGGCCTGTCCCAGTTCATAAATTTATGCAGACCGCCGATTTGGTCAATTGTGTCTTCGCCGGGCCGTAAATGCAGATGATAAGTATTGCCCAAAATAATTTGCGCGTTGATGTTTTTTAAATCATCGCAGTCCAAAGTTTTCACACTGGCTTGCGTGCCGACAGGCATAAAAATAGGGGTGGCAATATCCCCATGGTCAGTGTGGATTACGCCAGTCCGGGCATAGCAGTTTTTGTCTTTGTGGGTTAGTTCAAAAAACATAGTTAACAGCCATCTTAACATTCTTTGACCGAGAAATCAAGATTTGCTATGATACGGGAACTTAACGCATAAAATAATTACTATGGTAAGAGAAATTAAAAGAACTGAATACAAAGGAACTTATAAGGATAAATACCGGCTTGATGAAGACATCCCGCATGTTGGTACTCTGGCAGATGAATACAACAGTGATGGCTGGGAAAAAGTTCGTCTTGGTTATGTGGAGATTTTTGAAGAAGATGGTGTGAAATACGCGCGTGTTACTGAAAAAGGGCGGGCGCCTATCGCCGGTATTCGGATTGATATTGCCAAAGGCGACCAACACAAACAAACTCAAGGGCAGGAAAAAATGGGTACGACCGCGTATAGAAATCTTATACGTACTGCTATTACAAATATTTATGGGAAAGATTTTGAAGCTGACTTGGTTGATCAGACGCCAAATGAAACAAGAAAACCTCACAAGTATACCATGTATGTCAGACCAAGGATTGAAACCAAGGCCAATAGAGGAAAGTTTCAGATGAAATTAGACGGGACTTTGGAAGAAATATCAAACAAACTTGACGACAAGATGATCGGCAAAGCAAAAACCAAAGTCGGCAACTTATGATTGACTTCTCTTCGGAGCTCAACCAGGAACAATTGGCTGTTGTCTATGGCGGCGACGGCCCGTGTTTAGTTTTAGCCGGAGCAGGCAGTGGCAAGACGCGCGTGATTACTTATCGCGTGGCGTATTTATTAGCAAACGGCGTCAGTCCGGAAAATATTTTACTGGTGACTTTTACCAACAAAGCGGCCGACGAGATGTCGTCTCGGGTGCAAAAACTCACCGGTAGCGATCAGAAATTGCCCTGGTCCGGAACTTTTCATCATATTGCTTATAAAATTTTACGCATCTACGCGCCGCTTTTGGGTTACAAAGAAAATTTTACGGTTTTGGATAGTGACGACAGCGAGTCCTTAATCAAATTATGTGCCAAACCGCTCAAGACCGAAAATACCAAATTTCCGTCAGCCAAAATAATCGGTTCAATAATCAGTTACGCCCGCAATTGCGAAAAAAATATTGAGGAAGTTATTGGTTTGCGTTATGAACAATGGTTTCCATACACGGATGTCATAAAAAATATTGCCGGTGATTATTATAAAAAGAAAAAAGAGGCGAATGCCATGGATTTTGATGATTTACTGACAAATTTTTTACTTTTGCTTAATTCTGAACGTGTTTGGCAAAAATATGCCGGGCAGTTTAAATATATTTTGGTTGATGAATATCAGGATACAAACAAAATTCAGGCCGAAATCATAAAAAAATTAGCCGGAGTTCATAAAAATATTTTAGTGGTGGGTGATGACGCCCAAAGCATTTATTCTTTCCGGGCTGCCGACATTCAAAATATTTTGCAGTTTGAAAAGGATTACCCGAACGCGAAAATTTTTAAGTTGGAAACCAATTACCGCTCCAGCCAGGAGATTTTGGATCTGGCCAACGGCGTGATTGCTAATAATTTAAGACAGTATAAAAAGAAATTAAAAACCTTGTCGCAATCGGGCTTGAAGCCCGCGCTTCATCCGCAAATGGATGCAGAGAGCGAGGCGCAGTTTATTGTGCAAAAAATTTCTGAATCCATTGACCAAGGCCTGCCGGAAAAAGAAATCGCCGTGCTGTTTCGCGCCGCTCATCACTCGCAAATGCTGGAAATGGAACTGGTCAAAGCCGGCATCCCATATGACTACCGCGGCGGTTTGAGATTTTTTGAACGCGCGCATATAAAAGACGTTTTGGCGTATTTGCGAGTCATGAATAATTTGGCCGACACCGCGGCTTGGATGAGAATTTTGATGAAAGAGGAGGGAATCGGCCCGTCAGCCACAGCCAAATTGGTTGAATATATAAAGAAGATAGCCGATGTTGATGAGATTAAAAATATCGGGTCAGAAATTTTAGGCGAACGCGCCAAACAGGGTTGGTATAATTTTACGAGAATTTGGGAGGCGATGTTGGAAACTCCCAAACATCCGGTCAAACTTATTGAAACAATAATGTCTTCTCCGTATAAAGATTATTTGGAAGCGGAATATATTGACAGTAAAGACAGAATAGAAGATATAGAACAGTTAAAAATTTTTGCGAATAAATATAAGGACTTGGAAGAATTTTTGGCCGAGTCAAGTTTACAGGAAGGTTTTAATAAAAACGCGCTGGGAAAGTTTTCCAAAAACCAGGACAAAATAGTTCTTTCCACAATTCATCAGGCCAAAGGCCTGGAATGGGCAGAGGTATTTCTGATTAATTTGTCGGGCGGCGCGTTTCCCAATGACCGGGCGCTTAGAGAAGCCGGTGGGCTTGAAGAAGAACGGAGATTGTTCTATGTGGCCATCACCCGCGCCAAGAAACATTTATTTTTAACCTATCCGATGGCCGGCGGGGGCTGGGGCGACTCTTCTTCTTCGCCCAGCTTGTTTTTATCTGAAATAAGCGCCGACCTCTTGGAAGATCATTCGTTATTGTCGGATAGCAGCACGGTTTTAAATGATGACAGCGAGGATGTACACTACTTTACAGAAGACGATAAACCGTTTAGAATAAAGCCAGGTAGTTTTTTGCGTAGTGTAGAGGATCTTTAATATATTTAATATGTTTCGGGAATCAAATCACGACGGTCACGACGAAACAGGGGGCATACCAATACCGGTAAAACCGGACACTTCCGGCGCAGAATCCGGTGTGTACGATGTGATGTTTGTAGACCAATCTCCGGAAGAGATTTCTTTAAGCAAGGTTTTAAACGATATAGAGCAACAGGATGGCGGTTTAAATCCCGCCGATATTTATTTTGATACTGATGAAAAATTAGCCGGCGGATTTAAAGAATTTAAATCAAAGCGTCTTGAGGTGTATAGGCAGTTTGCCGAGGTTTTTATTTTTTTCAAAGAGCTAAGTTCAAAAATGCCATCAAAACGTTCATCAGAACCAATTTTAGATGAATCTCTCGTGGAGATGACGAAGTTGGTGCAGAATAAAGAAAAAGAAAGAACGCAATTAATAAATGCTTTGCTGGAGCTTCAAAGAGAAGGCGGGCGATATAGAAATTTAGCCGAAGAAAGATATGCGGATTTTTTAAAGGCGGTTGCAGAACTTGAAACCGAATTCGGTCATTTTGAAAAACAGGTTAAGGATAAAGAATATATTTTTACCAGAGTGAAAAAGCAATACAGTAAAGAATATAGAGAGTTGGATGAAATAGTAAAAAAGAAAAAGGGGAGAGAGGCGGAAATAAAAGGAGAGGAAGCGTGGAAAAAAATGGCCGCTAACATAGAAAATGTTAAAAGTGAAATAAATAAAGAATGGGAAATGAAAAAAAAGGAAGTTGATCTGTTTAAGCGGAAGCTGTCATTATTGAAACAGACCGTGAGGGTTTTGGAAATTTATCAGCGGTTGGATGAAATAAAACTTAAAAAATTGCAGGAAATAGCTTAACAGACAGTCAAAATAAAAAGGAGGGACAAAGTTTTTCGCCAAGCTTCACTAGTGCTCAAAACTTTGTCCCTCCTTTTTATTATTGACAAATACCCAAAATAATGGTAAATAATCATGTTGGCAATTTAGGAGGGTTGTCATGGCCAAGGAGACAGGAGAAGGAGTCCAACCTCTCAACCTCCTTTTCACCAAGGAAGGGTCAGAGATCAATCTGATGTACCTGGAGGGGATTATGACCCTCCGGCAGACCAGGCAGTATCTGGTGGACAACCGGCTGGGCGGTAATCCGATCCTGCTCGTGAAGTTCTACGACAACTGGTTCACCAGCCTATTGCGTTCCTTCTTGGTCGGTTCTGATGCCAGTGACGACTTTCACGATGTGTTGGTGGAGACCTATTCGGCCGCTTTCCTAGACCGGGAGGAGTACTCACTGGAAACCGAGATCCTGGCCAAGATCATAGACGGCCTGCGCAGCAGCAAGAGGTTCGCCGCCGCCTATGGCGACTTGATGTCGGGCATCCGCAAATGTGCCAGGCGCAAGGCCAGGAAGATGACCGAGCCCCAGCGTCGGTTCGGGGAGGGCAAGTAGCATGCATGCCCACAAGTGCTCTTTGTTTCGCTCGCATCGACCATTCGGTGCGGGCTGTTTTTTTACACAGCCCAGCCCTTGACATTAATTGAGTTGTCATATATTATATTGCCAGAACGTCGTAAAACTCGTGGCTGGGCAAATTCGTTCAGCTTTTTTGTTAGAAAATTTTAAAATTATTTATTAATATCGGGCTATGCCTACAATCAACCAGTTAATTAGAAAAGGCAGACACAGCAAGGTAAAAAAGAGCAAAGTTCCGGCTTTGCAGTTTACCTTAGATACTCTTCATCGCAAGAAAACTGTTTTTGCCAAAGGCACTTCTTTTAAAAGAGGTGTTTGCACAAAAGTTTATACAACCACACCAAAGAAACCAAACTCGGCTTTGCGCAAGGTCGCTAAAGTCCGCCTGTCAAACGGTATGGAAGTCATTGCCTATATTCCGGGCGAGGGCCACAATTTGCAGGAACACTCAATCGTTTTGCTTCGCGGCGGCCGCGTGAAAGATTTGCCGGGCGTGCGCTACCACATTGTGCGCGGTGTTTATGATACCCAAGGAGTTGAAGCCAGGAGACGCGGCAGAAGTTTATATGGAGCCAAGAAACCGAAAGCGGCCAAGAAATAATTATTTAAACTGAAATAATTTAAATTGAAATAATATGCGCGGTGGACGACTAAAAATTAAAAGAATAATCAATCCGGATCCAAAATACGGCAGTGTTGTTTTGGCCAAATTCATAAATCACATTATGGAGAGGGGCAAAAAATCAACCGCTCAAGATATTGTTTATTCCGCGTTTGATAAAATTGCCGCGGCCGAAAAAGATCCGATGAAAACTTTTGAAGAGGCCATAAAAAATGTTCAGCCCCAGGTTGAGGTGCGCTCACGCCGAGTGGGCGGCGCCAACTACCAGGTGCCGATGCCGGTATCGGTCAGCCGACAAAATGCCTTGTCATTTAGATGGATAATCGGCGCGGCCCGGGCCAAAAAAGGCCAGCCAATGGCTGATAAATTGGCAACCGTGTTGCTTGACAGCGCCCAAGGCGTTGGCGATGCCATGAAGAAGAGAGATGAAGTGCACCGAATGGCTGAAGCCAACAAGGCCTTTGCTCACTTTGCCCGTTTCGCCAAGTAATTTATATTTATATGCCTCGTGAATACACATTAGAAAATACCAGAAATATAGGTATCATGGCCCATATTGATGCCGGTAAAACCACAACCACTGAACGTGTTTTGTTTTACACCGGTAAGAAACATAAAATCGGCGAGGTGCATGAAGGCGCCGCCGAAATGGACTGGATGGAACAGGAAAAAGAGCGTGGTATCACCATCACTTCAGCCGCCACCACTTGTTTTTGGAAAGGAAAGCGCATCAACATAATTGATACTCCGGGCCATGTGGACTTTACCGTGGAAGTAGAGCGATCTTTGCGCGTGCTTGACGGAGCTGTGGCCGTGTTTGACGGTTCACAGGGTGTTGAACCTCAATCAGAAACGGTCTGGCATCAGGCCGATAAATATAATGTGGCGCGCGTTGCTTTTGTAAATAAAATGGATAAGCTTGGCGCCGATTTTTACATGAGCTTATCTTCAATTCGGGAAAGATTATCCAAAAATGCTTATCCGGCTCAACTGCCAATCGGCGCTGATAGCACCTTTTCCGGCATAGTTGATTTGATAGAGGAAAAAGCATACAAATTTGAAGGTCAACATGGAGAAAATGTTATTGAAATTCCCATTCCGGAAGATATGGTTGAATCGGTAAAAAAATACCGCGCCGAATTGGTTGAAAAAGCCGCTGAAGCCAACGATGAATACATGAGTAAATATTTAAACGGTAATGCTTTGACCAACGAAGAAATACGAAGCGCTTTGCGCACGTTGACTCTTAAAGGCCAGATTTATGTTGTTCTGTGCGGTTCGGCTTTGGGAAATATTGGCGTCCAGCAAATGTTGGATGCGGTAGTTTGGTATTTACCGGCGCCGACCGATTTGCCTCCGGTAAAAGGTATCAATCCGGATACTGAAGCGGAAGAGTTAAGAAAAGCGGATGACAGCGAACCGTTTTCCGCCTTGGCGTTTAAGATTGCCACTGATCCGTTTGTGGGAAAATTAATCTTTTTCCGTGTTTATTCCGGACATGTCAGCGCCGGCAGTTATTTGTATAATTCTTCAAACGGTACCAAAGAAAGATTGGGCAGAATTGTGCGTATGCACGCCAATCACCGCGAAGATGTGACTGATGTTTATGCCGGAGAAATTGCGGCGGCCATTGGTTTAAAGAGCACGTTCACCGGAGATACCTTGTGTGATGAAAATCATCAGATTGTTCTTGAAAAAATTATCTTCCCGGAACCGGTTATCTCGGTGGCTATTGAACCCAAAACTAAAGCTGATCAGGAAAAAATCGGCATGGCCCTGCAAAAGCTTACCGAAGAAGACCCGACCTTTAGGGTTCATACCGATGAAGAGACCTTGCAAACCATTATTGAAGGCATGGGTGAATTGCATTTGGATATTATTGTTGATCGCATGCGCCGGGAGTTTAAGGTTGAGGCCAATGTCGGCAAGCCGCAGGTTGCCTATAAAGAGACCGTTAAAGCGACTGCCGAGGCCGAAGGCAAATACATTAAACAATCAGGCGGCCGCGGTCAGTATGGCCATTGCTGGCTTCGGGTTGAGCCCCAGGAGCAAGGCAAGGGCGTTGAGTTTGTTGATGAGGTAAAAGGCGGCGTGATTCCTAAAGAATTTATCCCTGCTATCAGAAAAGGTGTTGAAGATGCGGTTACTCGCGGCATACAGGCCGGTTACCCGGTGGTTGATGTGAAAGTTATTTGTTATGATGGTTCATACCATGAGGTTGACTCATCTGAAGCGGCTTTCAAGATGGCCGGCTCAATGGCTTTTCAAGCCGCTTGCAAAAGAGCTCATCCGGTGATTTTGGAACCGATAATGAAAGTGGAGGCCGTTACTCCGGAACAATATATGGGCGATGTGATCGGCGATTTGAATTCCAAACGCGGACAGATTCAGGAAATGTTTGATAGAGGCCAGATGAAAGTCGTAAAAGCAATAGTACCGCTTGCGAGTATGTTTGGTTATGCTACCACCTTGCGCAGTATTTCACAGGGCCGTGCCAGTTCCACCATGGAATTTGGCCACTATGCCGAGGTGCCGACCAATGTGGCTGCCGAAATTATTGCCGGCAGACAGAAATAGTTCTTGTTGTGCGCTCATAGGCGTTTTAAACTCAAAAAAACAACCCCCTAGACAGGGGTTGTTTTTAGTAGTAAGGTGGATTCAGCCTCCGTGATGCCCTTGTCGGTTCACCCAAGGTTCCCTGATCTGTTCCGTTCGCGGGCAGAAACTCCTGTAGGATTTGAAGTCGCGGGAGGTTTCAGCTGGAACCGGGTGTGCACTATTGTGCGGATTTGCGTGGTTCGTAACTTGAGCCAAGAGCGAATTTACCGGCTAGGCTGTCCTGTCTTCGGCCCGGGAAGAAGAGTGAAGAGGTGCAAACGTCTGTGATGTGAGGTGGCCCCCTGCCTCGCTTGCGGACTATGGATTTGCCTCCTCGCCTCGACTCTCTTCTCTCCCGGGCTTTTTTTATTTAAAAAGTATTTGTGCCCATTCCGGTTGCCGGACTGCCGCTTTGCAGACGGTAATTTCCATTAGAGCCCCAAGCCGGTGAAACGAATTTTGGATCTCCATAAATATTACCGGATCCGAAGGTGTTAATTTGCGAAGAAGTATAAGCAGTATCGCCATGCTCCAGCACGTTGTCACTGCCAGGGAAATAAAAGTCGCTGTTTGAGACGGTGAAGTTGGTGCCCGGAGCTATAAATATCGGCGAGGCGTTTGGCCCGCGTGAAGAAAAGATAGAATTTTTTATGGTAAGAGTGGTCGGGGTGTTCTGATTGTCATATTGCACGTGCATCAGATAATTACCACCCAGATAATCATCAACTGTGACATGGTCAAGAGTGAACACCGCATTCGCTTTATCAGATTGCAGGACAATTGACGCCCAGGGCGTGATGTTGGAATTACCGTCGCCGCGGCCGTAAATTAAGACATTAGTCGCTTTACTACCTGTGCCCCACAACTTCAAGCCATCAGAAGAATTGTTTCTGATTACGGTGTCATGCACATTGGTATTTTCTGCTTTTGAGTCAATGCCGTCGCCTTTGTTGTGTTCGGATATTGAATTAGCGATTTCAATCGGACCGGCCGATGTTTCTATTCCAAATCCATCGGGTCTGTCATATGGGCTTGGCCCGGGTCCGCCCTGATAATAGTGGCCGCTATAAGACATGGTTGTTCCGGATATCACAACATTTTTCCAGCCGCCATTTGTGCCGGCCGGCCCGCCGATAGCGCCATAACCGGTGTAGGAAATTACGCAGTTAGTAATTTTAAGATCATTGGTGTCGCCAATATTTATACCATATTCATCAAGGTGGTGGATGTATAAATTTTCCAGAATAATATGATTGGCCGGTCCTTCAGCGCCGTTTATCCCGTCCCGGAAATCCTGCCCGTTATTGCTGGTAATTTCCAAGTCCGCAATTTTTACATAGCTTTTGTTTGAGATACTGATGGCCGCAAACATATTGTTGCCGGCTTTGAGAATTGGTCGGTTGGCCGCACTTTCTCCTTTGATGGTTACGTAGTTATTAGCAGCTCCGGATGGCGGGACAAGCATATCATTGCCATAGTCATTCAAATAATAGGTACCGGATTTTATAATCAGCGTATCGCCGGGTTTGAGTTTATCGGCTCCATAGGCCGGGCTGGCCCAGGGACTGGTTGCCGAACCGGAGTTAGAATTTTTGCCCGAGGTTGAAACATAATAGATATTGCCGGTTGCGGGTACCGGCGATGGCGCCGGAGGCGGTGAAACCTCGGCGATATCCGGAGCCCTGTAGACATAGTTGGGCCAGAAGATGTTTTTTATAACCATGACCTTGTAGCCGCTTCCGTACAAAGCGGCTGCGGTCGCCGGTGAAATTTTTGCCAAGGTGTCTTCGGTGGGGATGGTATATAATTGGCTGGAAGATTCCTGCCTGACAATATATGAACCGGGTTTAAAATTAACACCGGCTGGGTATGTGTTTGGCACGGGAATTGAATCAAGGCAGGTCTGGTCTATGGAGATATAGCCGCCATATTTGGCATGCCAGCTTTTAAAAACATCGCCATCGGGGAAATATAAAAGTTTTGAATCTTTGTTAATGAGATATATTGCCGGTTTTCCGGCGACTTTGACCATATCGCCCGGTTTTAGGTTTGTTGGGCAAGAACTGCCGAGAGCAGCGTACGCCGGTATTTGTACCGAAAATAGCGTGATAGCAGCAAAGATGGCCGCCAAAAATGTCTTTAGATAAAATTTGGTCATATTTGACTTCTTTAAATAAATGAAATACAATCAGCTTCAAGAAGGGCTAATGTTAATCTTAACAAAACCTATGAAAAATAGCCAACTGAACAAGGTCTTAAATTTGGTAAAACGCACCGGTGATAAAATGATTATTTTGGACAATGAAACGGACAATGCAATGGTAATGATGGATATTGAGGCCTATGAGAAAATTTTAAGCAATCAAAGTTCGCTGGAAGACCTGAATGAAGAACAATTGTTGGAACGAATCAATAGAGACATATCCATCTGGAGATCATACAATGAAAAAGAAAATGAGGCCTTATCAGCGTCTGAATCTGATGATGCGAAGTTCATAAAATTAGCGGAAAAAGACGCGGAAGAACCGTCCGCGTCAACAGAAGTCCAGGCAATACCCAAAATTGAGGAAGAAGATTTAAAAAATATTTCAGAAGATGAAGAAGAGGAGAAATTTTATTTAGAGCCCATAGAATAGCTAAAAGTAGCTAAATAATAGCTAAAATTAGGCAAAAATATAGTATCCACAAGCTGGCTCTTGCCAAATTTTTTATTTCTGTTATAATGTAGTTTACAATTTGTTTAAAATTAGTATAAATTTCGTCGGCTGGATACAAATCTGTACCGACCACTCGGTATAGTGCCGCGTAAGAGTTTAATTATTATGGCTGAGTTTATTAGAAACAAGCCACACGTAAACGTAGGTACTATTGGTCACGTAGACCATGGTAAAACCACTTTAACTGCTGCCATTCTGCAGGTTTTGCGCACCCGCGGCGGTGTTGCCCAGAACAAATCAGTAGATGATTTGGACAAATCTCCAGAATCAAAAGCTCGTGGTATCACCATTTCTACCGCTCACGTAGAGTATGAAACCGAAAAAAGGCACTATGCACACGTAGATTGCCCGGGCCATGCTGATTACGTAAAGAACATGATCACCGGCGCTGCCCAGATGGATGGCGCTATCTTAGTCGTTTCTGCCGCTGACGGTCCAATGCCTCAAACTCGAGAACACATCGTTTTGGCTCGTCAGGTAGGCGTGCCTTATATTGTTGTTTTCTTAAACAAAGTTGACCAGGTTTCTGATCCGGAACTGATTGACTTGGTTGAAGCCGAAGTTCGCGATTTGCTGAAGAAATACAAATTCCCCGGCGACACCACTCCAATTATCCGCGGTTCAGCTTTGCAGGCCTTGCAAAATCCAACTGATGAAAATGCCATTAAGCCAATTTTGGAATTGTTAAATACCTTGGATGAGTATATTCCTCAACCGGAACGTGATATTGATAAGCCATTCTTAATGCCAATTGAGGATGTTTTCTCAATTGAAGGCCGCGGAACTGTGGTTACCGGCCGTATTGAAAGAGGTACTATTCATATCAATGACGAAATTGAATTAGTAGGTATCCGTGATACTGCCAAAACAGTAGTTACCGGTATTGAAATGTTCAACAAATCAATGAAAGAAGCCCAGGCCGGAGATAATGTCGGCTTATTGCTTCGCGGGACTAAGAAAGAAGATGTTGAACGCGGTATGGTAACTGCCAAGACAGGTTCAATCACTCCTCATACAGAATTTGAAGCCCAGGTTTATATCTTAACCAAAGAAGAAGGCGGTCGTCACAAACCATTCTTCAAGGGCTATAAACCCCAGTTTTATGTCAGAACCACTGATGTAACCGGCGAGGTTGAATTGGCTGCTGGCACGGAAATGGTTATGCCTGGAGACACAGTATCATTTAACGTTAAATTAATTACTCCGGTTGCCATGGAAGATAAAATGAACTTTGCTATCCGCGAGGGTGGCAAGACAGTCGGCGCCGGCGTAGTAACTAAGATTATCAAATAAATAAACATGCCCCTCCGACATACGTCGGAGGGGCTGTTTTGCTCTTTAATGTACATTTATGGCAACTGCCACCAATCCAACCGCACAAAAGAAAACCGAAGAGGTAATAAGCAGGATTAGAATTAAAATCCGCGCTTATGATAATAAGATTATTGATCAGGCCACGAAAAATATCATAGACACCGCCTTAAGAAACGGCGCTCAAGTCGTCGGCCCGATACCTCTGCCAACCGAGAAGACAAAGTTTACGGTTAACCGTTCTACTTTTGTGCACAAAGATGCGCGCGAACAATTTGAAATGCGCGTTCACAAGCGTTTGATTGATATCATTAATCCGTCGGCAAAAGCCGTAGATGCCCTGATGAGTTTACAGGTTCCGGCCGGTGTTGACATTGAAATAAAAATGTAGTAGGATTAGTTCAAATACACAAGTTTATTACGGCCTAGTAAATAAGATCCATAGAGAAAACATTTATCGGGCCGCGAAAAACAAGAGGAATAAATATTGAAAATAACATTAAAATAGCCATTCAAGTTTTGAAAGGCTAGAAACAAGAGTGTTGCGAAGATTACGGTTTTTTTGGGCAATGCTGTTGTTTCTAGTTTTTGTTTACAAGAACGCTTTAATTCTAGTATGAAATTCATTTTGGGCAAAAAAATCGGCATGACACAGGTCTTTCTGGAAAACGGCCTGGTTGTTCCTGTTACCAAAGTGCAGGCCGGCCCCTGTCAGATTGTCCAAGTTAAGAATGAAAAAGGCGGGCTAAAAGCCGTGCAAATTGGTTTTGATGAAGCCAAAGAAAAGAGTTTGAGCAAACCGGAGCGCGGCCATCTTCATGATTTGAATTTAGTGAAACATCTGAAAGATTTTAAAACAGACAGCGCTGAAATAAATAGAGGCGACACCATTACGGTTGAAACCTTTTCTGCCGGAGATAAAGTGACGGTTGTCGGCCAGTCAAAAGGTAAGGGTTTTGAGGGTGTTGTCAGACGCCATCATTTCCGCGGCGGCCCGGCATCCCACGGTCACAAAGACAATTTGCGCATGCCCGGAGCTATCGGTTCCGGCGGCATCCAGAGGGTCTTTAAAGGTTTGCGTATGGCCGGACGGATGGGCGGCGAAAGAATCACGGTAAAAAATTTAGAAATAATTGAAGTGCATCCGGAAGTTAATGAACTTTACATAAAAGGCGCGGTACCGGGAGGCAGAAACGGATTTTTGGCAATCAGCGGCGAAGGCGAGTTAAAAATTAAAAAAATTGAACAGTCGGCTGTGGCCGAACAAACAGCCGCAGAACCGCAATCAGAAGTAAAAGCTGAATAATTTTATGAAGGTAAAAGTTTACAATTTAGAAGGAAAAGAAACGGGTGAAATGAATCTTTCCGACGCGGTTTTTGGCGTTAAAATAAAACCGGAAGTGGTGCACCAAGTTTTTGTGACCCAGATGAATAATCAGCGCGAACCATGGGCTGATACCAAAAATAGAGGCGAAGTTAGCGGTGGCGGCAAAAAACCATGGCCGCAAAAAGGCACCGGACGCGCCCGACACGGATCAATCCGTTCACCAATCTGGAAAGGCGGCGGCGTGACTTTTGGTCCGCTCTCAATTAGAAACTATAAAACAAAGATCAATGACAAAGTGCGCCGGTTGGCTTTAAAAATGTGTTTGAGCGATAAAGTAAACAGCGGCGCCTTCATGATTGTTGAAGATTTTAATTTTTCCGAACCGAAAACCAAGCTTTTTGCAAATTTGATAAAAGCGCTGCCGACAAAGATTAAAAATTTTTTGGTGCTGGCTCCGGGGAAGAATGAAAATTTGCTCCGCATTACCAAAAATTTGCCGACAGTTAAGACCGTACGCGCCGAAGATGTAAATGTGATGGAACTTTTAACCAGACCGGGCGTGATTATCAGCAAAGCCGGAGTAGAAACGTTAGAAAAAACTTTTAACAAATAAATATGGTTGGCTTACTAAACAATTGGCTGAATAAGAACAAGAAAGAACAGTTGAAAAAAACCGGCGAGGTTAAGGTTGCCAAAAAAGAACCGAAAAAAGCAAAGGAGGAAGCCACCACCATTACCAAAGAAACCGACGTAAAAAAAGAAAAAATAAAATTGCCGGCCGAAAGCATTGCCTACAAAATTTTAGTTAAACCGCTGGTGACCGAAAAAAGCGCGGTGGCCGAAAGCATAAATAAATACAGTTTTGTGGTCATGGCCGGGGCAAGCAAATTTCAAATCAAGAAAGCGGTTGAGGATGTTTACGGAGTGAAACCGACCAGTGTTAATATTATAAACGTAGAAGGCCGCCGGGTGCGTTTTGGCAGAACCTTTGGCCGGCGCAGTGATTTTAAAAAAGCGATTGTAACTTTGCCAAAGGGCAAATCAATTGATATCCACGTGGGAGTTTAAGATATAGAATATGCCTATTAAAATATACAAACCAACTAATAATGGCCGCCGCAACTCAAGCGTGGATGCTTTTTCAGATATCACCAAAACCAAACCGGAGAAATCTTTGGTTGTATATTTAAAATCAAAATCCGGCCGCAATAATCAGGGAATACTGACAGTTCGGCATCAGGGCGGCGGAGTAAAGAAATTTTATCGCATAGTTGATTTTAAACAAGAAAAATTTGACGCTCCGGCCACGGTTTTGGCTATTGAATATGATCCGAACCGCGGTCCGAGAATCGCTTTAGTGGAATATGCCGACAATATCAAGTCATACATTTTAGCGCCGGAAGGTTTGAAGGTTGGTGACAAGATTGTTTTTTCACAAAAGGCAATTGAAGCGAAAACCGGTTGTCGCATGCCTTTAGAATTTATGCCGGTTGGTACGTTTGTCTATAACATAGAATTAACCCCGGGCAAGGGCGGACAATTGGTTCGCGGCGCCGGCATGTCGGCCCAGTTTATCGGCGTGGAAGATAAATATGCGCAGATAAAATTGCCTTCCGGAGAAGTTAGGAAAGTTTTAAAAGAATGCGCGGCCAGCGTTGGTATTATGGGCAATTCCGATTACCGCTTAATTCGCTGGGGCAAGGCCGGCAGAAACCGCATGCGAGGCATCAGACCGAGAGTAAACGGTAAGAACATGAACCCGGTTGATCACCCGCATGGCGGCGGCGAGGGCCACAGCCCGATTGGTCAAAAGCGCGGTCCGCAGACAGTTTATGGCAAACCGGCCAGAGGCGTAAAGACCCGCACGCCGGGCAAGTGGAGTGATAAATTTATCATAAAATCAAGACGCAATAAAATCTAAGTAAATATATGTCTAGAAGTTTAAAAAAAGGCCCATTTGTAGATCCGAGAGTTTTAAGCAAGGTACTGACGATGAAAAATACAGGAAAAAAACAGCCAATTAAAACCTGGTCCAGAGCTTGTGTTATTTCTCCGGAAATGGTCGGCGTGACTTTCCTGGTGCACAACGGCAAAGATTTTATTTCGGTTTTTGTAGATGAAAATATGGTGGGCCATCGCCTGGGTGAGTTTTCTCCAACCAGAAAATTTGTCCGCCATGGCGGCAAGATGGCTAAAGAACAGGAAGCGGCCGCCACCGCCGCCGGAGCGCCGGCTCCAGCCGCCGCCGCTGCGCCGAAAAAAGAAGAGAAGAAGTAAACTACTATTATGAAACAAGAGGTAACCGCAAAATTGAATCATTTGAGAATGGGACCGCGCAAGGTCAGATTAGTCGTAGATATGATCAGAGGAAAAAAGGTGACCAGGGCTTTGGATATTTTATCATTGTCAACCAAGCGCGCGGCCAGACCGGTTTTAAAACTTTTACAATCAGCGGTTGCCAACGCCAAACACAATCATTCCTTGGCAGTAGAAAATTTGAAGGTTGAAAAGATAACAGTTGACGGCGGCGCCTCACTCAAGAGATGGATGCCGAAAGCGCATGGCCGGGCCACGCCGGTACGAGAGCGAACCTCGCATATTAATTTAGTTTTAAGCGCTAACGTAGCTAACATAGAAGAAAAGAAATAATATGGGCCACAAAGTACATCCGAAAATTTATAGAATCCCAACCATTTATACCTGGGACTCAAAATGGTTTGCCAGAAACGGCCAGATGCCTTTGTTTTTAAAACAAGAAGTTGCCATTAGAAAATTATTACAAGAAAAATTAAAAGAATCTTTGGTGGATGCCATCAGTATTGAAAGAACGCCAAAGGATATGTCCATAACCATTTTAACCGCCAAGCCGGGTATGATTATCGGCCGCGGCGGCCAGGGTTTGGAGGATTTACGCAAACAAATTGAAAGAAAAATCGTACAGATGAAACTGAAAGTGAAATTAAACGTGCAGGAGGTCAGGCAGCCGGCGCTTTCCGCGCAAATTATAGCGACCACAGCCGCCAATGACATTGTCAGACGTTTGCCGTTTAGAAGAGTAATGAAACAAATTATTGAAAAAGTCATGAGCGCCGGCGCCCAAGGAGTAAAAATTGCCATGGGCGGACGTTTAAACGGCGTGGAAATTGCCAGAACCGAAAAATTGGCTGCCGGAAAAATGTCGCTGATCACTTTGCGCAGCGATGTTGATTACGCTTTTGCGGAGGCCCATACCCTTTATGGAAAAATCGGCATTAAGGTTTGGATTTATAAAGGTGAGGCCTTTGGCAGACGGGATAAATTTGCCGGTAAAGAAGAAGCCAAATCCGGTAAGGAAGAAAAGAAATCATAATCAAGCATATGTTATATCCAAAGAAAGTTTTACATAGAAAATGGCATAAAGGCAGAAAGAGAAGCTTGGGAGTGGCTACCAGAACAACCAGGGTAGATTTTGGTGAATTCGGTATGAAATGTTTGGAACATGGCTGGATAGACAGCCGGCAGATTGAAGCGGCCCGAAGAGTTTTAACCCGATATGTCAGAAAGGGCGGAAAAATTTGGATTAGAGTTTTTCCGGATAAGCCGGTTACAAAAAAAGGAAACGAAACCCCAATGGGCGGAGGCAAAGGGTCGCCGGATCATTATGTGGCGGTTGTCAAACCCGGCACAGTGATGTTTGAAATGGGCGGCGTGCCGGAAACTGTAGCCAAAGACGCGATCAGAATGGCCGCGTTTAAAATCGGCGTTAAGACAAAATTTGTAATCAAACAATAATATGGAGTTTGCTGATCTTAAAAGCAGAAGCGAAGCGGAATTAAAAGAATTATTGAATTTGCAAAGACAGGACTTGCAGAATCTTGCTTTTCAGGCGCACAACCGGCAATTAAAGCAGGTTCATAAAATTAATTTGGTTAAGAAAACGATTGCCCGTATTTCCATGCTTTTAAAACAAATGGCAAAAAAGAAATAAATATATGGAGAAAAAACAAATCAATCCGAGAAAATTTGAAGGCCAGGTCGTTTCCGCGGCTATGAAAAAAACCATTGCCGTGCGTGTTGATGCCATGAAACTGCATGAGAAATACAACAAGTCCTATAAGGTCAGCCGTAAATATTTGGTTCATGATGAAAAGAGCGAAGCTAAACTCGGGGATATTGTCAGTTTTGTGGAATGCCGCCCCTTATCAAAAACCAAAAGATGGAGATTGGTTGAAGTTTTAAAGAAAAATACTTAAGCCGTATATGATTCAACATAGAACAATTCTGGTGGTTGCAGACAATTCCGGAGCAAAAAGATTGCAGTGCATCCGCGTGCTTGGCGGCTATAAAAAAAGATACGCCCAGCTTGGGGATGTTGTCACTTGCGCGGTAAAAGAAGCCGCTCCGCATGGCTTGGTCAAAAAAGGCGAGGTTGTGCATGTGGTGATTGTCAGACAACATAAAGAAAGACGAAGACCGGACGGCACTTATATTCGTTTTGACGACAACGCGGCCGTGTTAATTGACAGGAAAACAAAAGAACCGAAAGGCACGCGTATTTTGGGTCCGGTAGCCAGAGAATTGCGAACAAAAGGTTTTCAGAAAATTATTTCTTTAGCGCCTGAAGTTTTGTAAAATCTCATATGAAAATAAAAACCAACGATCAGGTAAAAATTATCACCGGAAAAGACAAGGGTAAGACCGGCAAGGTACTTCAGGTTTTTCCAAAGAGAGAAAGAGTGGTAGTGGAAGGCGCGAATATGATAAAAAAACACATGAAGACCCAGCGCAAAGGCGAGAAGGGCCAGACCATAGAATTGGCCGGACCGATTCATGCCAGCAATGTAGTCCTGATTTGTCCAAAATGCAGCAAGGAAACCAGGGTTGGCTATAAAACAGAAGCGAATGTCAAAAAGCGACAGTGTAAAAAATGCAACGAAGTCATTGAATAACAATATGAAAGTGAATTTATACGAAAAATACAAAAAGGAAGTTGTGCCGGCGATGAAGGCGGAATTTGGCTACAAAAATATTATGCAAACGCCAAGGGTGGCCAAAATAATTATTAATGCCGGGGTGGGCCGCTTTATTAAAGAGCCGCATTTTATAGAAAATGTGGAAAGCACGCTGACCAAGATTTCCGGCCAGAAACCGGTCAGAACCAAAGCCAAAAAATCTATTTCCAACTTTAAAATCAGAGAAGGCATGGATATCGGCGTGATGGTTACTTTGCGCGGACCGAGAATGTACCAGTTTTTAGAAAAGTTAGTTTCCATTACCTTGCCGCGCGTCCGCGACTTTAGAGGCGTGTCAGCAAAAAGTTTTGATCACAATGGAAATTATACGATTGGTTTTAAAGAAAACTTGTCTTTTCCGGAAATTAAATCGGAAGATATTGAAAAAATGCACGGTTTGCAGATAATTATCAATACGACGGCTAAAAACAAAGAAGAAGGCAAATCGCTATTAACTCATTTAGGAATTCCTTTTGTTAAGTAATATATGGCTACTCAATCGCAAATCGCAAAATCAAACCGAAAACCCAAATTTTCAACCAGAAAAGTCAGACGCTGCTGGAAATGCGGACGCGTGCATGGTTACATGGGTAAGTTCGGGTTGTGCCGTATTTGTTTTAGAGAATTGGCCAATCAAGGAAAGATTCCGGGAATTAGAAAATCAAGTTGGTAATTAATAAGATAACATTTATGATGACGGACCCTATAGCTGACATGCTAACCAGAATACGAAACGCCTCTAACGTTCATAAGAAAGAGGTTGTTGTGCCATACTCAAAATTGAAAATGGCCATTGCTGATATTTTGGTTAAGAACGGCTATTTAATTAAGGCCGAAGAAGTAAAAGAAACTCATCCGCAAATTATGCTGACCCTGAAGTATTATAACGGTCAACCGGCTATTAACAATGTCAAAAGAATCAGCAAGCCCGGACATCGCCGCTATGTTAAGAATGAGGAAATTCAGACCGTGTTAAGCGGTTTTGGTTTGGCCATTTTATCTACGCCAAAAGGATTATTAACCAACGTTGAGGCCAGAAATATGCACCTTGGCGGTGAATTAATTTGTGAAGTGTTCTAAATTATATGTCTAGAATAGGCAAAAAGAAAATTACTTTACCGTCGGGCGTCACCTTAGAGATTCAAAAGGATGAAGTTGTAGTTAAGGGTCCAAAAGGCGAGTTACGGCAGAAATTACATCCGCACGTTACGGTTGCCAAAGAAGCGGACGGTTTTAGTTTGAGCGTAGTCAGTCCGAATAATAAACAGGACAGGGCGCTTTGGGGGACTTTTGCCAGTTTGATTTTGAATATGGTGAAAGGCGTAACCGAGGGATTTAAAAAACAGCTGGAAATAAACGGCGTTGGTTTTAAAGCCGCGATGAAAGGCGCAAATTTAATGTTGGAAGTGGGTTTTTCCCATCCGGTTGAGGTTGTACCGCCACAGGGAATAAAATTTGCCGTTGAAAAAAATTTAATAACCGTGGAAGGTTTTGATAAACAGGTGGTTGGCGAAATAGCCGCGCAGATTAGACGCGTCAAAAAACCCGAGCCATACAAGGGCAAGGGTATAAGATATATTGACGAGGTGATAAGACGCAAAGCCGGCAAGACCGCCACCAAGGCCGCCGCTTAAAATGATAAATTTATATGAAAAGATTATTCAAAAAAAATAAAAATAAGCTGCGCCAGGTGAGGCACGCCAGAGTCAGAGCCACGATAGTAGGCACAGCCCTAAAGCCGAGATTATCCATATTTAGGGGCTTAAGATCTGTTACCGCCCAATTGATCAATGATGATAAGGGCCAGACCTTGTGCTATGTCAGCGCCAAAGAAGTTGTCAAACAGAAAGCCGAAAAATATGCCGGCAAGATTGGCACTGCTTATATGGTTGGAAAATTATTGGCGGAAAAGGCCAAGGCCAAAAAAATAACCAAGGTTGTTTTTGACAGAGCCGGATATAAATATCATGGCCGGGTGAAAGCGCTGGCTGAAGGCGCCAGAGAAGGCGGATTAGTGTTCTAAAGATAAAATTGATATATGAATAGACCATCAAACAGAAGAGGCGACAAACCGCGCGAAAAAAGCGAATATGATCAATATATTCTTGATTTGAGCCGCGTTACCAGAGTTACTAAAGGCGGCAAGCATTTGAGTTTTCGCGCTTGCGTTATTTTGGGCGACCGGCACGGCAAAGTCGGTTTTGGTTTGGCCAAAGGCAAGGATGTGCAGTTGGGAGTTGAGAAGGCCGTTCATCAGGCCAAAAAGAATATGATTCACGTGCCAATTGTCAATGAAACCATTCCGCACCCCATTTATTATAAATTTAAGGCCGCTACCATTATGCTCAAACCGGCCCCAAAGGGATCTGGAATTATCGCCGGCGGCGCTGTGCGTTCGCTGTTGGAATTGGCCGGCATACCGAATGTTTCCTCAAAAATTTTAGGCAAAACAAAAAATAAGGTGACAATCTTGAAGGCCGCTTTTGAGGCCCTGCAATTGTTTAAAGCAAAACAGTAATAAATATGATGTTACAACCAAACACAATTAAGCCGGCCCGTGGTTCAAAACGCAAGCGCAAAATACTTGGCCGAGGCAATGCCTCCGGCCACGGTAATTATTCTACCAGAGGCGGCAAAGGCCAGACCGCCCGTTCGGGCGGAAGCCGCGGATTAAACCTGAAGGGCTTTAAATATTTAATGGCATCAACTAAAAAATTGCGCGGTTTTCACAGTTTAAAAATAAAACCGGCCGAGGTGTATCTTAGCGATTTAGATAGAAAATATAACGAAGGCGAGGTTGTGAATTTGTCTTCTTTGAAAGAGAAGAATATAATTAACAATAACGCCAAAGCCGCCAAAGTTGTGTTTAAGGGCGATCTGGCCAAAAAATTAACCTTGGAAGGCATCATTTGCACCCCCAAAGCCGCCGAAAAAATAAAAAGCGTTGGCGGAGAAATCAAATAATCATTCCCTTATATTATGTGGGATAAAATCCAGCAGGTCTGGAAAATTAAAGACATCAGAAACAAGGTTTTGTTTGTGCTTGCGCTTTTGGTTGTTTTCAGATTGGTTGCCCACATTCCAATCCCGGGTATAAATTTGGAAAATTTAAGGCAGTTTCTAGCCGGCAATCAGGTCTTTGGCTTATTGGACGTTTTTTCCGGCGGAACAATGAAAAATTTTTCCATAGTCATGCTTGGCGTCGGTCCTTATATCACCGCTTCAATCATTTTCCAGTTGCTTAGCATGATCGTGCCTAAGCTTGAAGAGATGACCAAAGAAGGCGAAGCCGGCCAGCAGAAGATTAATAATTATACGCGTTTGCTTACCGTTCCTTTGGCGTTTTTACAATCCTACGCCATGATTAAACTGCTTAGCAATTCGGCTTTACCCATCATAACCGACATCAATCCTTTTCGCCTTTTCACCATTATGATCACCATAACCGGTGGTACCATGTTTTTGATGTGGCTCGGTGAACTTATTACCGAACAAAAAATCGGCAATGGAATTTCTCTGCTGATATTTTCCGGCATTGTGGCTTCTTTGCCCGGAGCGATAAGAACCATGTCTTTAAATTATAGCTCGGCCGATTTTTATACAATGATTTTATTTGCCGGCATTGCCCTTTTAACCATCGTCGGGGTGGTGTTCATAAATGAAGGCCAGCGCAATATTCCGGTAAATTACGCCAAACAGGTGCGCGGCAACCGTATGTATGGAGGCAGTACCTCTCATTTGCCTTTGCGCGTGAATATGGCCGGAGTTATTCCGATTATCTTTGCCATCTCTTTGATCCTGTTTCCGCCGCTTATCGCTCAATTTTTTGCCCAAGCCAAAACCGCCTGGATTGCCAACTTCGCGACTCACACCATAGCCATTTTTCAGAACCAGATTTTTTATGCCATAATGTATTTTGTGTTGGTTTTCGGCTTTACCTATTTTTATACGGCCGTTATTTTCCATCCGCAAAAAATTGCTGAAAATTTGCAAAAACAAGGCGGTTTTATTCCGGGCATAAGACCGGGCAAAGAGACCGAAAAATATCTGGGCGAAACCATGAATCGCATAAATTTAATTGGCGCTTTATTTTTGGGCATAATTGCCATTTTACCTTTGATAGTTCAGGGCTTCATGGGCACAAACAGCTTGGCCATCGGCGGTACCAGTTTGTTAATCGTGGTTTCAGTGGCAATTGAGACGGCTAAACAAATAGAAGCACAGCTGACCATGCATGCTTACGACCAGATCTAGCATATTGAAATAAATATAGACACATGATAAACTAAAGGGGCTTAAAAAGCCTTTTTTTAATTAAAACACAATACAACATGGAAAAAGTTATTATAATGATTGGCCCGCCGGGGTCAGGCAAGGGCACGCAAGCCAAAAAAATAGCCGAGAAATATAATTACGAGCACATCTCCACCGGTGATTTGTTAAGGAGTTTATACAAAAGCCCGGAGATTTCTCTAAAGGAAAAAAATATTTTGGATGAAGTTTTAAAAGAAGGCGAGTTGGCTCCGGATGATTTGATTTACCGGTTAACTTTTGCCCAGATTATTAAAGATTTAAAAAATAAAGACGGCGTCGTGCTTGACGGAGCGATTAGAAATTTAAAACAAGCCGGAGATTTTCAAAAGTTTTTTCAAGAAAACAAACTTAGCGTGCTTGTATTCCATGTTTCCTTAACGGACAAAGAAATTTTTGCGCGGCTGGCAAAGCGTAAATTGCTTGAGAACAGACAAGATGATGAACAAAAAGTCGTAGAGGAGAGAGTGAAAACCCAGGGAACCAAAGCGCTGGCGCCGATTTTAAATTTTTATAAAGACAAGGGTTTGCTCGCGGAGGTTGACGGCAGTCCCAGTATTGCCGAAGTGGAAAAAAGCATTGATAAGATTTTAGCCGGTCGCAAATAGTATGTTAATAAAAAGCGCCAAGGAAATTGCCCAAATTAAAAAAGGCGGCCAGATCATCAGCCGCATTTTAGCTGAACTTAAAAAAGTGTGTCGGCCCGGGATTTCTACTTTGGCGGTTGATTTGGCCGCGGAAAAAATGATTATAGAGGCCGGCGGCAAGCCGTCTTTTAAAGATTACGCCAGCCGTGCCGGCGAGATTCCTTTCCCCGGAACTATTTGCGCCTCCTTAAACCATGAATTGGTGCACGGGGTTCCGCATAAAAATAGAATTTTAAAAAACGGCGATATTTTTAGCATTGATATCGGCATGGAATGGCCCGCTAAAGGCGGACACGGTTATTACACAGATACAGCCATCACAGTTCCCATAGGCGAAGTGTCGCCAAAGATTAAAAAATTACTTGGGGTTACGCGTGAGGCGCTTGAGGTGGGTATGAAGGCGGTAAAGCCGGGTAACACAGTGGCAGATATCGGTTTGGCCATAGAAGAATACGTAAAATCACAAGGAAAATACAGTATTATCAGGGACTTGGTCGGGCATGGAGTTGGAACTGCCGTGCACGAAGATCCGCCAATTCCAAATTTTTATGATCAGTCAATGGAACGTTATAAATTAAGACCAGGCATGGTTATTGCCATAGAACCAATGATTGCTTTGGGTAATTATAACGTCAGAACCGCCAAAGACGGCTGGACAATTGAAATGGCTGACAGGTCTTTGTGCGCTCACTTTGAACACACTTTGGTAGTGACCAAAAATGGTCACGAAGTTTTAACCAGAAGGCCGAAGGAGAAGGAAGAAAATTTTTAGTATGAACATTTTGGGTGTTGACTATGGCGAAAAAAGAATTGGCCTGGCCTGGATGGATACCGGCTTGGATGTGGTTTTGCCGTTTGGAATAATTTTAAATGAAAGTGAATCTGACGCACTGGCTAAATTAACCGATTTGGTTAAAAAAGAAAAAATTGACGAAGTCGTTTTTGGCTTGCCCTTTAATCTGGACGGAACGGAAAATGGACATACAAAGCAGATTAGAAATTTTGCGGAACTATTCCAAAACCGCACTGATGTCAAAATTGATTATGTAAATGAAATGTTTTCTTCGCAACAGGCCGATCAGATGGGCGGAGGCGTTAGCCGTGATGAAAAAGCGGCCATGGTGATTTTGGAGAGTTATAAAAACAAAAAATGATTATGCTGGCCATTGCTTTAGGAAGACGTGATTTAAAAGAATTTGATCAGGTGGTTTCTCTTTATACGTTTGAGCGCGGCAAATTGAATCTTTTGGCCAAGGGAATTAAAAAAATGACCAGTAAAAATGCGGCCGGGCTGGAGAGGCCGACGTTCTCGGAAATTGAAGTGGCCGAAGGCAAGGAATTTGATCATTTAACAAAAGTACAAGCGCTGGAAATGTATGGTAACATTAGGCGCGACTTAACCAAAAGTTTTTTGGCCGGTTATGCTGTGCGCGTTTTGGATGAGTTTACCTTAACCGAAGAGAAAGATGAAAAAATTTTTAATTTACTTTTAAATTTTTTACATTTTTTGAATACCGAGCCGGTAAAAAGCCCTTTAAATATAATCAATAATTATCTTTTGAAATTGTGGAGTTTGTTTGGCTATGGGGAGGAGTTGGAGAGGTTTGTCAAGCTGCCGGCGGAGCAGTTGTTTGTAATAATAGATAAATTTGTGCAGGTGCATAACGGCAGGCCGCTTCCGGATTTTATTAAAAATGCCAAAAGTTTAGGAATAATTTAAAAATATGTCCACATTCATCAAGAATATATCCGAATACGTAGGGCAGGAGGTTACAATAAAGGGCTGGCTGTATAACAAGCGGTCATCCGGGCCGATTGGGTTCTTGGAACTGCGGGATGGTACGGGCTGGATACAGGCCGTGGCTGTCAAAGCCCAGTTAAGCGAGGAGACATGGACTCGGGTGGAGGATGTGTCGCAGGAATCATCGGTGATAATTACCGGCACAGTGACCAAGCATCCCAAAAAAGAAAATGTTTATGAATTGCAGATAAAAAATTTGGAAATTATTCAGCACGCGCAAGATTATCCGATTAGCAAAAAAGAGCACGGTCCTGATTTTTTGATGGATCTTCGCCATCTGTGGCTTAGGAGCAAAAGGCAGTGGGCGATTTTGCGCGTGCGCGATGCGATTATTACGGCCATCAACGAGTATCTGCATAAGGAAAATTTTATAAAAGTTGACTCGCCAATTTTTACGCCCAATGCCTGCGAAGGCACGACCACCTTGTTTCCGGTTCCGTATTTTGATTTGGGCACTGCCTACTTATCTCAATCCGGTCAGCTATATATTGAGGCGGCAATTGCTTCGGTGGGACGATGTTATGATTTTGGACCGGTTTTTAGAGCCGAGAAGAGCAAAACTAAACGGCATTTAACCGAATTTTGGATGATGGACGCGGAAGCGGCTTTTGTGGAGCATGAAGAAAATCTAAAAATTCAGGAAGGATTGGTTAGATACATAGTGCGTTATTGTTTAAATAATTGTAAAGAAGAATTGGAAATTTTGGAAAGAAACGTTGAACCGCTACAGAAGGCCGATCAGCCGTTTACGCGTTTGACTTATGATGAAGCAATTAAAAAATTAAATGAGCTTGGTTCGGATATTAAATACGGCGAGGATTTAGGCAATGATGATGAGGTGTTACTGACAAAAGATTCGGAGGTGCCGGTCTTTATAGAAAAATGGCCGAAAAGCATTAAACCGTTTTACATGAAGCGCGATCCGAGTAATCAGGAACTGGTTTTAAATGACGATTTGATCGCAATTGAGGGAGCCGGAGAATTAATCGGCGGCAGCCAGCGTGAGGATGATCATGAATTGTTGTATGAACGCATCAAAGACGAGGGCTTAAGTGAAGCGGACTACCAGTGGTATACTGATTTGCGAAAATATGGCAGTGTGCCGCATTCGGGGTTTGGTATTGGTTTGGAGCGCACGGTGCGCTGGATAACGGGCGTGGAACATATTCGTGAATGTATCCCGTTTCCGAGGACTATTGGCAGGTTGAAACCATAAAATTATTAGTATCTGATAAAAAAATCGCTAAAATAAGCGATTTTTTTGTATTTTATAGGCCCAAACTATTGACAAACTCATCATTTTGTGCTATTATGTGCCCAACGAAGTTGTCTGCGTTTCTATGCGACGACGACCAGGAGGGACGCCATGCGACGAGAGGAGTACGGGTGAGCCACGGCTTCACGACCATGACATCGGGCATCGGCAACATCGGCGACGACAGCGCGGGCGGCAACGACGACGTCGCCGCGCACCTCGGCGCCGGGGACCTCGGCGGCTAGCGCCAGCACAGCAAGCGGCGCCGGCCAGGCCCCCAAGTTGCACTGTCAGAAGTTCGTCGCCGGCAACTACGCCGACGGAACTGATCTGACAGCGAACGCAGCATCAACCCGCGGACGGCGGAACCCGTTCAGACACAACATAGCCCATCTCCATCTGCGAGGAGCTGGGTCAGCCGACGGCCACAAGCTGATCGGCACGTCATCCCCTCGCGCTTCGGCGCGAGGGGGTTACAAGATCCCGGGGGTACCGGGAGAGACGAGAGAAGCAGGGAGTGACGTGTTCGCTCGCGACCACCATCGCACGCGACAAGTCCGCCCACTCGCAGAAGTCCGGGCCCGGCGCGAACGTTCGCGTCGGGCACCTTTTTTTTTCAGGGGACCAGTTCAATCACTGAAATCTCCGGCGGATCTAAAAATCTGATCGGTCCGCCTGATTCTCCAGCTCCGACAGAAGTAAATACCGGAATTGAATGATAATAATTCAAACCTTTATAAAAATTTTTAGGCAAGTCAGTCGGTGCGCTTCCCAGCGGACCAACAAAAGGCAGGCGAATTTGTCCGCCATGGGTGTGTCCGGCCAAAACTAGATTTGGTTTTAGAAAATTATCCGGCCAATACATTGCTCCGTCAGGATTATGCACCAGAAATAACAATGGATCATTTGGATTCCATTTTTTTAAATCAGAAAAATTGATTGGTTTTTTCCAAATTTCATCCGCCCCAAAAATACAAATTTTTTCTTTTTTTACTTCCGGGCAAACCAGTTGATTTTGCAACAAGGGAATGCCGATTTCGGCCATTTCTGTTTTTAACCAATCGGATTTATCGCCGGTTTGTAAACTGGTTGTGTAGCGCGCGGCTCCGCCGATGCCGTATTCATGATTGCCCAAAATATAATAGATGGGATATTTTCCAACCAGCTCCCTTAAGGGTTCCAAATATTGGCTTTCATCAAGATTTGTTCCTTCATTATCTATCTGATCCCCACCCAACAGGACTAAATCCGGATTAACGGCCTCTATTTTTTTAACGATTTTTTCCACCCAGTCCTGTTTTTTAAATTCGCTGACCTGGATGTCTGTAACCAAGATGATTTTTATCGGGTTTTTTAAGTTTGATATTTTAATTGATTTTGTGTTTATGACCAATAAATAGGGTTCAATAAATCTGGCGTCAATCGCCATAACTATACCCAAGCCGAGTACAATAATAAATGTCCAGGAAATCCATTTTTTAAAATAGTATTTTTTGCGGCGGGATTGGCTGGCTGGATTTTTCGTCATCTCCGTTTCACTAAAAAATAAATCCCTAACCAAAATTAAAATAACAATACTGGCAATAACGATATAGCCAATAATAATAAGAGTAAAAAAATTCATAGTGCCGAAGGTGGGAATCGAACCCACACTCCCGAAGGAACACGATTTTGAGTCGTGCGCGTCTACCAATTCCGCCACTTCGGCTTTAATTCTTGAAATCAGTATACTCTAAAATTGGGCTTTTTGTCAACCTACTTGGGCAGTGACAACTCCGTAATCATCGGAAAATGATCGGAAATTTTGAGAGTGTCTGTCTGCCTAACATAATGATTATCCGGCTGTAAATTTTTGGACATGAAAATATAATCAATTGTTCGGTCCGGTTTTTTAACGTCCGGATCATTGGGGAAGTGGGTAATCCACCTATCTCCATCCGGTCCATTTATTTCTGCCAAGCTCGGTACGGAATTATATTTAAGAAAAAACGGTTCCAATTCTGTTTTCTCTTTAAAATATTGGCGTTGCAAGTTGTTCAGTTGGTAGTATTGTTTTCCGGGTGCGAGCAAATTAAAATCGCCGCCCAGAGCCCAGGAGTAGCCGTTGGCAGTTAAGTTATCCAAAAGTTCGCCGGTCTGTTCGGTTTGTTTGGTCAGGGTATCGGTGCCTTGAGCAAAGGCCTCGAAATGAGTGGTCATGACGACAAAATCCTTTGCGTTTTCCATTGGCAAATGCGTTTCCAGTATAGCCCGTTTTAAATTGAATTCCCGAGTAACCGGGTCTGAAGGCATAAGCGCGAGCTGATGACGAATGGCGCTGTCAATTTTATATTTAGAAATAACAACCAGTTTCATGCCGACCGCGCCAAGTATGCGCGGGTGGGGAACAAAATCTGATTTCCAGTAATAAGCAGAAACATTGCATTTATAATCATTGGGTAAAAGATTTAAAAGCATCGCCAGTTGATCTTGGTAATATGTGCGTTTGGCACCCTGGTCAACTTCTTGCAGTAAAATAATATCCGGATTTTCGTCTTTGATCACCCGGGCAACTTCTTTTATGGTGGCCAGAGTGTCCAGTTCAGACGGCATGTCGTCCGGTCCGGAGCCGTCAAGCAGATCATAATAGAACACGTAATTTTTTCCGGCCATGAATTGAACGTTCCAGCTTAAAATTTTTAGTTTTTGTCCGGGTTTTAAAATTGGAGCGATAGTTTGGCATTCTACTTTTTCAGCTTGTGCCGGCGCCGGATGGAAATTTAAAAAATACACGGCCGCAATGAGCAACAAAAACAGAGAACTAATTATTGCCAGCCCCCATTTTAGGATTTTTTTAGTCATTTTTTATGCCTCTTTAGTCCTAATCGGTACCCCATCCACAATTTTGTATTCCCGATTTTTATTCCTCTCCATTTTATTGCGAAGTTCTTTTTCCAGATCCAAATTAAAAATTTCAGCCAGACCCAGCAAATAGATAGTGATATCCGCCAACTCCTCTCCCAAATTATCTTTCTTTTTCAGCCACGCTTCAAAGGCCTCGGTTACTTCATTATTTAAAAAACAAAATTCAAGCGGTATGTCAGTAGTATTAAATCCTTTGTTTTTTTTATTTTCCAGAACTTCCGCCTGAAGCTGTTTAAGATCCAACATACTATTTCAATTTAAAAGTTGAAACTATGCCGGCAACCTCATTGCGGCGCGCGGCCATGGTGTCATTGGCGGCATATTGGGACATGCTGTAAACAAACACATAGTTGGCATTTGAGCCCACAAAGGTTGGAATCGGTCCGCCCTGGGTCTGGATCGCTGACCACTGCGCATGAGAAATTACGCCAATGTTAAAAATTGAATCTTGGGCGTCAAAACCAAAGTCATATGAATCGGCCGAGCCGATTGTGCCCCAGTTTACCTGCCGAAACCCCGCTTTATAACCTACCCATGAGGACGGAAATGTCAGGGTGAAGTTATATTTATCATTGGTATAAGTTAAATTCTGCGGTTGGGGTGTTTTTTGATTATTTAACTGATTTTGCAAATTCAAAACCAATGTTTGCAGATCGTTTTTTTCCGTATTTAACTGATTTACTTGGTTTTGAAAGTCGGCGATCTGTTTGTTTTGCATGGCGAGTTTTTGCGAAAAATATACCAGTCCGCCGATTAGTATCCCGAAAATAATGATTATCACTGCCATTAACCAGATTTTTGTTCTCATAGTATGAATTTATGGATAAAACTACCCTTACTGCTAAATATTATAACTTTTAATGCCTTGAGTCAAGCTAAAACGTGTGTTATAATATGTTAAACTTATGTCCAGAATAATATCCATAGTCAATCAAAAGGGTGGAGTGGGAAAGACAACCACGGCCGTAAATTTGGCTGCAGCTCTCTCTGAAACCGGCAAATTTGTGTTATTGGTTGATTTGGACCCGCAGGGCAATGCCACTTCGGGTTTGGGCATAAAATATCAGGATTTGGAAAAAGGGCTTTATCATACCTTATCCGGGGAGTCGCGCCTTCATGATATTGTCCACAACACCGCTCACGCCGGTTTGCGCGTGGCGCCGGCTACTCCTGATTTGGCCGGAGCCAATGTTGAATTGGTTAATATGGAAGGCAGGGAAAGAAAATTGGCCGATGTGCTGGTAGAAGCCGAGCATGCTTATGACTATATCATTATAGATTGTCCGCCGTCTTTGGGTATTTTAACCTTAAATGGCTTAATCGCGGCTGATCATATCTTAATACCGGTACAGGCCGAATATTATGCTCTGGAAGGTTTGGGGCAGCTTTTAAAAACAATTGAAATGGTTAGAGAAAATTTGAAGCCGAATTTAAATGTTTTGGGCGCGGTTTTAACCATGTATGATTCCCGCAATAGTTTGTCCGAAGAAATTATGCACGAACTTTATAAATTTTTTCCGGACAATATTTTCCGGTCAGTAATCCCGCGCACGGTGCGCTTGGCCGAAGCGCCGAGTTTCGGTCAGAGCATTTTTCACTATGACCCAAGCAGTAAGGGCTCAAAAGCGTATGAGAGATTGGCCAGGGAATTAATTGAAAGATTTGAACAAGTAATATAAAACATATGGCTTTAGGCAGGGGATTGGGAGCTTTAATTTCCCCAAGCGGGAGCTCTCATCAAAAACAAACAACCAACATCAGCGCGGATGGCCAGGAAAAAATTTGGTATATACCGCTTACTTCAATTACACCGAATTCACACCAACCCAGACGCAATTTTAATGATGACCAAATCAAGGAATTGGCCAACTCCATTAAACAGCATGGTATTCTTCAGCCGATTTTGGTGACTGAAAAATCTGATGGCGGTTATGAACTGGTGGCCGGCGAACGCCGCTGGCGCGCATCGCAGATTGCCGGCTTGGCCAGTATCCCGGCGGTGATAAAAGTTTTGGCCGACAGGGATAAATTGGAAGTGGCCTTGATTGAAAATGTACATCGCGAGAATTTGGATCCGATTGAAGAGGCCTTTGCCTACCAAAGATTGGTTGACGAATTCGGTCTAACCCAACAGGACGTGGCTGATAAAGTCGGTAAAAGCCGACCGGCAGTCGCCAACACAATTCGGTTGCTTGAATTACCAGAGGAAATTAAGTCCGCCCTGGTTGAGAGAAAAATTAATGCCGGACAAGCCAGAGCGCTTTTAAGTTTGGGCGACAAGAAAAAACAGCTGGACATGCTGGCTTCCATGCTTGGGCAGAAAATTACGGTTCGGGAGCTTGAACACAGTGTGGCCAGACAAACCCCGAATAAAACCAGAAGAGATCCAAACCTTCTTTATTTGGAAGAACAAATCCGTTTAGCTCTGGGCACAAAAGTGACCATAACCGCCAAAGGCGAACGGGGAACGATTGTGATTGATTATTACTCAAAAGAAGAATTGGCGCGATTGATAAAACGAATTTCCGAGTAAATTTTAATTCATCAATCATATGAGCGGAAAAAATATAAAATTAGCAACGGTGGGTTTAATTATACTCACGGCAATTTTTTGTTTTGGCACCATGCCGGCTAAAGCAGCTGATTTTTCTGCTGCCCAACAAACAAAGATAACCAACGTCATCATTCCTTGGGTAGAAAATCAAGGTCAAATTAAGGATGATTCAGTCAAATTCAGTGCTAATATCTTTATGGGCACTGTTTTTGTAACTGATAATGGCACAATTACATACTCCCTCAAACAAAATAAAGCCGACCAAAAAGGGGCTGTCATAAAAGAAATTCCGCAATTTAAAAATACCCCTTTAATTACCGGCCAAGAACAAACAGAGACAAAAATTAATTATTTTATCGGCGCGGACAAATCAAAATGGCAAACAAATGTCGCCGCTTATAATGTTGTTTTATTTGGAGAAATTTATCCGAATATTGAACTCAAGTTAAAGGCCCATGGTAATAATGTTGAAAAACTATATACCATATATCCCAACGGAGATCCGAGTGACATTAAAATGACGATAAAGGGAGCAGATAAACTATCACTGACCAAAGATGGTCAATTGCAAGCTGATGTCCATGGTGTCAAACCGATATATTTTACCAAACCGATTGCTTATCAGGATATAAACGGCACGAGAGTAAATGTTTCTATCCAATACAAACTTAATAAAAATAGTTACTCATTCACGGTTGGTGCATATAACAAAAATTATAATTTGGTGATTGATCCGGAATTGGATACCCTGTTGGTTTCAACATATTTTGGCGGTAGTACTGACGGTGAATCTCCTCTTGCTATGACAGCGGATGCGGATGGGAATCTGTTTATCTTGGGCAATACATATTCTACTGATTTTCCAACCACCACCGGCGCTTATGACACGGAATTAGACACAGGGCCGGATATTGTGATTATCAAAATGGATTCAGATCTGTCCTCTCTGTTGGCAATGACCATTTTAGGAGCAGACGGCTGGGATGAAGCGTGGAATTTGGGTATTGACGGTTCCGGAAATATATTTATAGCCGGTGATACGGACACAACTTTTCCAACCACAACCGGAGCATACCAAACTTCAACCAACGGCTTGGGTGAAGGTTTCGTAAGCAAACTAGACAATGATCTTACATCACTGTTAGCGTCAACATATTTTGGCGGGTCAGATAATGAATATGTAACTGACATAAAACTTGATAGTTCGGGCAATGTCTATATAGCCGGGTATACGGCTTCCAATGATATCGCGATTACGGCCGGAACATATGGCGTTGATTATGGAGGAGGGGCAGAAGACGGATTTGTGGTTAAATTTAACAATGCCTTAACGCACGCTACATCAACTTATATAGGAGCAACGGGGGACGAATGGATTAACGCGTTGGCCTTGGATGGTTCTGGCAATGTATATTTGGCAGGGAACACAACGGATTCATCATTTCCAACCACCACCGACGCGTTTGATACAACTCCCAATGTCGGGCCGGGCAATAACGATGGATTTGTAGTTAAATTAAATAATGATTTTTCTTCATTGTTATCATCAACGCTTTTAGGGGGAAGCGACGATGATAGAATTTGGGCGATGACACTAAGCCCGACTTATGACAGTTTGTATGTGGCCGGCAGGACATACTCAACTGATTTTGCGACAACAAGCGGAGCTTATGACACTACGCAAAATGGAGATAGTGATGTGTTTGTGACTAAGTTTAATATAGGACTGACCCAGGCGCTTGCATCTACTTATCTTGGAGGGAGCGGTGAAGATCGTTTGAGTGATCCAGCGGAAATTTATGTTGATGCCTATACTGTTTATTTAAGCGGCACTACAGCATCAACTGGTTTTCCAACTACAACCGGGGCCTACCAGGTTACAAGGGCAGGCGGATTTGATTCGTTTCTAACTAAAATGAGTTTAGGTTTGACTGCTCTGCAGGGGTCAACCTATTTTGGCGGGACATTGAATGAAGGAAATGGGGGATTGTATGTTAATTCCGAAAGGGTAGTGTATTTGCTGGGGGATACATACTCTACTAATCTGCCGGTAACAGCGGGTGCATACAGCACTTCTAATGCCGGAAGCTATGATATGTTTATTGCCAAATTCGGCAACCCCGTCCCCGCCATCACCTCTTTATCTCCGAGCAGATATAGGTTTGACGACACCTCACCTTTTACCCTCACTGTAAACGGAACCGGTTTTGTCGTCTCTTCAACCATCAAGATAAACGGAGTGAGCTTTACCACCACTTATGTCACCACAACCAAACTAACATCTACGGTTACAGCCGGGGATATTGGCACCCATGGTACTTATGATGTGACGGTGTATAGCTCGACTCCGGGCGGCGGCACCAGCGCCAGTTCAATTTTTACCCTTTACATCCAAAACGGTGGAGGCGGGTATATTTCCACACCTGCTCCGATTGTGGTATCAGCGCCAAGTACACCGGTTGTTTCCCCCACTACTTCCACTACAACCACCACAACCGTCACCACCCTCGCCGGCTGTCCGGCTCTTTCTGCTGGTGACATGGTAAAAGTAACCGGTAAAGCAGCTATTTATTCCTTAAATAGTAACTTGCAGGTTCTCTATTTTCCCTCCGGAGATGAATTCAAGAGTTGGAATGTTGACAACAGCTATGGCGGCTACAAATCAATCAGCCAATCTTGTTTTGACGCTTTATCTGTGCCTTCAACCTATCCGGGCGCCGTCAATTACCGCCCCGGCTCATATGTGGTAAAAAAGTCCTCCGCTGACCAGTTGTATGTCGTTTTGCCTAACAATACCTTATCTAAAATCACTGATACTGATGCCACCGCTCTTTACGGCCAAAACTATACAGTGAAAATTATTTCTGATCCGTTCTGGCCACATTACATTAATCGTGGCACTGATACCACAAGTTCTGCCCACCAGGGCATGTTAATCAGTAAGGACACCAAAACCTGGTATGTTGATGCCGGAAATGTCCTGCGTGAGGTTACCGCCAATGGCATGACTACTAACCGGTTCAAAACATCTTTCATCCATGTTGTTTCAGAGTCATATTTGACCGGGTTTACGACCGGAGATTTGATTGACGTAGAAGTACCGATAATTGCAAGTAGAGTGCAGTAGTTAAAAAATCCCCTGACTGATCGGGGGATTTTTTATTTTCCCGGCAGGATGATTTTCAGCCAGCCCGCTTTTTCACCCTTTAAACTGGCTTTTATTCTGGATTTGGCCAGGTGCGTCTTTACGGTTTTGAGCCAGTCCTGGCTTGGCCCTTTGCGATTTTTATCCATAACAATTTCCACAACGTCGCCGCTTTTAAGTGACGTGTCCAAACTTACCAACTGGTCATTCACCTTGGCGCCGTTGCATTTATTGCCGATGTCAGTATGGATATGATAGGCAAAATCAATCGGCGTGGCGTCTTCGGGCAGGTCAATAACATCGCCTTGGGGAGTGAAGACAAAAATCCGGTTTTTAAAGAAATCCAGTTTTAATTCATCAATATCCGACATTTTTTCCAGAATATTTTTTTGGATGCCGGCCAATTCCTGGGCCCAGAAAATATCTTTGGCCTGGGAATGGGAGCGGTTCTCGTCGTAATGCCAATGAGCCGCGATGCCATACTCCGCTTCTTCATGCATGGTGGTATCGCGGATTTGAAACTCAACGATTCTGCCATCAACGCAAAACACGGTTGTGTGCAGAGATTTATAGCCGTTCGGCTTTGGTTGTGAGATGTAATCTTTAATCCTGCCTTTTAGCGGCCGCCAGAGTTTGTGAATGATGCCAAGCGTTGCGTAACAATCGCCGACGTCGGCAACGATTATTCTTATTGCCACCACATCATGTACTTTATCTATCTGTTCCCAGCCGCCTTTGGCCATTATTTTTTGGTATAAACTATATAAAGTTTTTTCTCGGCCGTGCACGTCGGACAGTTTGATGCCGGAATTTTTTAACTCTTTTCTCATTATATCCATTACATTTTCCAAGTACGTTTCCTGTTCGGAAATCAAACCGTCTCTAAGGGCTTTTGTTTTTTCAAATTCTTTGGGATAAACATACGGAAACGACAGGTCTTCCAGTAAGCTTTTAAATTCGCCGATTCCCAAGCGATTGGCGATGGGCGCGTAAATTTCTAAACTTTCCAAGGCGATGCGATAGCGTTTTTTTGGCGGCAGGGCATCCAAGGTGGCCAAATTGGTTACCCGGTCGGCGAATTTGATAATCATAACCCTGATATCTTCGGCCATGGCCACGAACATTTTGCGCAAGTTTTCAATATACCGTTCCACGCCGCGATATTTTAATTTTCCCAATTTGGTAATGCCTTTTACCATTGAGGTAATGTCGTGTCCGAAATTTTTTTCTATTTCTTCAAGCGTGACAGAGGTATCTTCGGGAACATCATGCAAAAGCGCGGCCGCGATAATATTCGCGTCAATTCTCATTGCGGTTAGAAGGAGGGCGGCTGAAAGCGGGTGGACGATGTAGGGCTCGCCTGATTTTCTAAATTGGCCGGCATGCGCTCTTTCGGCAAAATCATAAGCGCGCCGGACAATTTCCAAATCTTCTTTACGATAAAACTGCTTAATTGTTTCCATTAAGTCATCTAAAGTGGGATTTTGGGGAATTTTAGATCTATAAGGCATGCTATAAGATAGTATACCCTTTGATTTTTTTAAAGCAAGGTCACGCTTGCCACCTTATCTCCCGGTTCTTTGAAGCGCATCAGACGGACGCCCTGGGTGGCGCGACCCGAGACGGAGACCGATTTAAACGGCAATCTGATAACCTGGCCTTTAGCGGACATAATAATCAGATCATGTTCGGCGGCATCAACTTTGTCTACGACTTTGGCATGAATCAGGAGACCGGTTTTATCGGTGATGTTGGCGGTCTTAACGCCACTACCACCGCGGCCCTGAATGCGATACTCCAGGATTGGGGTGCGTTTGCCAATTCCGTTTTCGCCCACGGTTAGAAGTTCTAAGCTGGTGTTTTTCGGTTCAATCACATCCATACAAATCACTTCGTCGCTTTGATGCAAGCGCATACCGCGTACGCCGGAGGCGGCCCGGCCCATTTCCCGCACGTCTTTTTCCTTAAATCTGATGGCCTGGCCCTTTTGGGTGGCAATTAAAATTTCATTAGTGCCATCCGATGGTTTGACCCATTCCAGGGTATCGTTATTTTTCAATTTGATGGCGATTAGACCGCTTCTGCGGACATTGCTAAAGTCCTCAAGCGCGGTTTTTTTAATCAAACCATGCCTGGTAACCATGACCAAATGCTTGATCTTGGTCAGGTCGCTGGTGGCGAGAAGCGCCGTCACTTTTTCATTTGGCGCCAACTGCAGGAAGTTGACCAGGGCCTGTCCTTTGGCCGTGCGGCTGCCTTGCGGAATATCATAAGCCATTAGCTGGAACACGCGGCCGCGACTGGTGAAAAATAGGATATTGTCATGAGTGTTGGTGGCCTGGAGTTGTTCCACACTGTCTTCTTCTTTGGTGGTTACGCCAATCACGCCCTTGCCGCCGCGGGATTGCTGTTTGAAAGTATCCGGAGGCAATCGCTTGATATAACCGTCGGTGGTGATCATTATTATAGTCGGTTCATTGGGCACTAAATCTTCAGTGGTAAATTCTTTAACGCCATGGGCAACAATTTGGGTGCGTCTGGCATTATCGTATTTTTCTTTTATTTCCAAGGTTTCTTTTTCAATTATCTTCAACATCTTGGCTTTGGAGGCCAGAATTGTTTCCAGTTCTTTTATAAGCGTTTTCTTTTCTTTTAATTCGTCTTCAATTTTCTGTCTTTCCAAATTGGCCAGCTGTTGAAGTTTCATTTCTAAAATGGCCGTGGCCTGACGATCGGTAAATTTAAATTTAGACATCAGGTTGACCTTGGCCGCTTCTTTGTCTTTTGAAGCCCGGATGGTTTTTATAACCAAATCAATTTTGTCTAAAGCGATTTTTAATCCCTCCAAAATATGGGCGCGGTCTTTGGTTTTTGCCAAATCAAAGGCAGTGCGTCTTTTTACAACCTCCTGCCGGTGTTTTATAAATTCTTCAAGAATGGTTTTGAGGTTTAACACCCGCGGCTGGATGCCGTCTACCAAGGCCAGCATGTTGAAGTTGAAAGTGGTCTGGAGTTCGGTTATCTGGAACAGTTTGTTTAAGACCTTTTTCGGATAAGAATCCTTTTTAAGATCAATAACCATTCTGACCCCGTCTTTGTTGGATTCGTCGCGCAAGTCGCGAATGCCTTCCAGTTTTTTTTCTGTCACCAGTTCCGCAATTTTTTCCAATAGCGTTGATTTGTTTATGTTGTATGGAATTTCAGTGACAATGATTTGAAATTGGCCTGATTTGGTTTCGTGGATGTCGGCTTTGGCGCGTACAACAATGCCGCCCCGGCCGGTTGAATAGGCATTAAGAATGTCTTTTTTATTATAGATAATGCCGCCGGTGGGGAAGTCCGGACCTTTGATAATTTCCGTCAGTTCTTCAATGTTGGTGTCCGGTTTTTCAATGAGTTTAACAATACCATCGCAGAGTTCGCCTAAATTATGCGGCGGGATGGTTGTGGCCATGCCGACGGCAATACCCACCGTGCCGTTTAAAAGCAGATTGGGTACTTTAGTGGGCAGAACCATGGGTTCTTGATGAGAACCATCATAGTTCGGCATGAAGTTTACTGTGTCTTTTTCAATATCAAACAGCATTTCTTCGGCCAAGGCGGTTAATTTGGCTTCTGTATACCGGTAAGCCGCGGCCGAGTCCCCGTCCATTGAGCCGAAGTTGCCCTGACCGTGTACTAATTGATGCCTCATGGCAAAATCCTGGGCCATGCGCACCATGGAATCATATATGGAAGAGTCGCCGTGCGGATGAAACTTGGCCATAACCTCGCCGACCACATGCGCTGATTTGCGGAATTTGGCATTGTGCCGTAAACCCATGTTCCACATTGCGTAGAGGATGCGTCTGTGCACCGGCTTTAAGCCGTCGCGAACATCGGGGAGGGCGCGTTGAACAATAACGCTCATCGCGTATTCCAAATATGATTTTTGCATTTCTTCAACAATCGGCGCCGGCGTGATTATCCCCACGCTGTCTTTGGGAAAATTTATTTTGTCTTGTTTTTCTGGCATATTGGTTATTGTTTTGTGCTTGTGTTAACGGTAGTGGTTGGCGTGCTTGACGCGGATGAAATCACGTCGTTAATTATTGTTTTTAATTTATTTTTTGCGTCTTCAAGGATTATTTTATCTTTTTCGTCGGCAAAAATTTGATTCCAATCTTTTTGCTGGGTGCCCACCATTTGCGCTTCCGGAGTTTGCGCCCAGTTTATGGAACTGAATTTTATTTTGATTGCCCAGCCCCATAAGCCCACAATTATAATCGCGAATATTATCACTCCGGTCCATAGCCAAATTTCAGGTTGTACTTTTTTATCTGGCATATTGGTCGTGAATGATTATTCTTTTTCCAGTACGATTAATTTTGTTTCGTCCTGCGGCAGGTCTTTCTTTTTTATGATTACCTTTTTCTCGGTTGCTTCCGGCTTTAGTCCCATCTCGGTGATAAACGACGAAATCGGTTTGGCGTCCGGATCGGTGTCGCATTTATAGCCGATGGGAATAATAATGCGCGGCTCAAGCTCGGTGGCCAGTGCGGCGGCGGCTTTCGGATCAAGGTATCCGGGCGCCCCGCCCACCGGAATTACCAAAATATCCGGACTAAGAATTTTTTCCAAGTCGCCGTTTTCTAAGGGTTTATTTATACGCCCTAAATGCACCAATGTTAAATTTTCGGCGTTTACTTTATAGATGATGTTGCCGGAAGTGCCCGGCATTGCGTAGATCATTGCGCCTTTTACCTCAAATTCACCCAGTGAATCAACCACAAACGGGTTTTGAGAAAGGGTGGCCGCGTCTTTGTCGCCATTGGAATATAGGGCCACATCCGGAGAAAAACTTCGCGGGAATTCGCCGTGTTTGGGTCTGTAGGCGTCAATTAAAATGGTTACGTCGGTGTCGGAGTTTTTTGTCTGCAGTTTTACGCATGTTTGGCCAAACCAACTGATGTGCATATGGAGGAATTACTAATTTTAATACCAATATTTTAGCACATAATTTAAGTGTAGGCAAGAGCAAAAAGGGTTAAAAAAGAGTTTAATTTTTCCCTAATTTGTGGTAGATTACGGCTAGCCGGTTACATATTATATAATTTTTCGTTTTACTTAGTATGACCCCAGCAGAACAAAAACAGTTTGGCGCTCTATATGATAAGCATATCCGCAAGATTTATGATTTTATTTATTTTAAAACCTATCATAAAGAGACCGCCGAAGATTTGGCCAGCCAGACCTTTTTAAAAGCGGCTGAAAATTTTGTGAATTTTAATCCGGATAAAGGAACATTTTCAGCTTGGCTTTATAAAATAGCGCGCAACACAGTGATTGATTATTATCGGACGCATAAGGTTGAAGCAAATATAGAAGATGTTTTTGATCTGTCGCAAGAGAATGATGTTTTGGGTGATTTTGATCGCAAAGAAAATTTGCAAAAAGTAAAAAACTATCTGTCAAAATTGTCATCGGAGCAGAGGGAAATAATTGTTATGCGGGTGTGGCAGGAAATGTCATATGAGGAGATTGCGGAAGTTTTGGGAAAATCACAGGAAAGTTGCCGGATGATGTTTTCGCGGACACTGTCAAAATTAAAACAGGAAATGCCTTTGACTTTATTTATACTATTTTTAATTAAAAGCATATGAACCCGGAAATACAAAAAATACTCGCGGACTTGTATCAGCTTGATTCAAGTTTGAAGAGTCAAGAAGGTGAGATTGTAAAAATCATAAATGAACTGCTCGCGGCCAAGCCGGATACAAAGTTTGATGAAAATTTTAAACAACAGTTGCGGGCCAGGATCATGCAAAAGATTGCGGCCATGCCTGCTAAAAAAAGCACTAGCTGGTTTACAGTGCCCAGATTTGCTTATGCTTTGGGCGGGTTAGCTGTTTTGGCTTTGATTATTTTGCCGACATTATATTATAAAGGCGCTAGTATGGGACTGCCATTTTTGTCCAAGCATAATGCGAATGTGAATATCAAAAAATTAACTGATAATGCTTTTGGATCATTGGTCGCCGGGCAAAGCACCGGGCAGAGCAATACTGCGGCTAGCGAGCAGGCAGTTGGCAGTGCAACAATTGGCAGCGCAAACGACCTGGGCGCAAGTAAATCACTGTCTTTAACAACTCCAGCTGCGCCAAGCGCGACCTCGGATGTTGGCAGGTCAGGAGCAATAGGAATGGGTGGCGGTGGTTCGGTGTCAGCGATGCCAATTCGGCCGACAAATTATAAATTTGTATATAAAGGCGGAGATCTGCCGCATCTCTCAAATAATTTGGATGTTTTGAAACGCGTTACTGACGGCGGCGCTTTGGCTTTGAGTTCGGTCATGACTAACACCGGTTTAAATTTTATTGATTGGACAAAATTCAGCAATACTAAATTACAAAATATCAGTTTTACGGAAAATCGCGATAACGGCTACCAGGTTTATGTGAATTTTGATGACGGCAGTGTGAGTATCAACCAGAATTATCAGAAATGGATTGGAGCCAGCGGTTCAACCGGCAGTGATACTGTTAGCTGTATGGCTATCGGTTGCGTCCAGCCGCCAATGCCGTATCAGCCGATAAAGATCGGCGACGTGCCGTCCGATTCAAAAATAATTGATGTAGCGGATAGTTTCCTGCGTAATTATGGCATTTCTTTAACCAATTATGGCCAACCCTTTGTCCAGAATGATTGGAGAATTTATTATGATGCCGCGCCGGACAAAGCGAATTATTATATTCCCGAACAATTATCTGTGATTTACCCTTTGGTTATAAATGGCAAAGAAATCTATGACGAATCCGGAAATAAATCCGGCTTGACGGTGAATGTTGATATCAGGCAAATGAAAGCTACCGGCGTTTATAATTTAATGAGTCAAAATTATCAGGCCTCATCTTACGGTACTGAACAAGACAGCGCGCGTATAATAAAATTGGCGGAAAACGGCGGATTCAGGCAGAACTATTATTGGTATGGCGGAACTGGCGAATCCCAGGAAATAGATCTGGGCACGCCAACTCTGGGACTGGTGCAGATGTGGTTTTATAGGGACAATCAAAATCAACAGCTTCTTATCCCTTCATATATATTCCCGATTACCAGTAAACCAACCGGCACGTATTATTATCAAAACAGCGTAATTGTACCGGTGATCAAAGATGTTCTTGATTGGGGAAACAGTAGTGGCGGCGGCATTGTACCAATGATGAAAGGCGGAGTAGAAACGCAACCGGCGCTGGTCAAATAAATTTAGCTGTGCTATATTAAAGGCGGCCTAAGCGGCCGTCTTTATTCATTTAATTTTAAATTATGGACGAGCAACAAATGCCGTCAGCGCAACCAAGCCAGCCGGAGGCGCCAAAACACAGCGGACAAAAAAATACAGGCATGGCCGTGGTGGCATATATTTTATTCTTCATTCCGTTACTGACGGATGCGAAGAATGATCCGTTTGTTAAATTTCATGTCAAGCAGGGTTTGGTGCTGTTTATCGGCTGGATTATCGTTTGGGTGCTGGGTTGGTTTATTTCTTATCTGCTTTGGCCGATTCTTTCGCTACTGGATTTAGCTCTGTTTGTGCTGTTGGTGGTGGGAATTATCAATGCCATAAATGGCAAGATGGAACCATTGCCGGTTATTGGAAAGATGGGAGAGAGCTTCAAGTTTTAAGATTTTTATAGCGAAACAGGGCCCTGTTTGGGCTCTGTTTTTTGTTTGACAAACCAACCAATTCATACTAACATACCCCCAGTTACACCGAGCAATCGGGCGTTTTGGCGTATTGGGCAAATTTATGTCATTATTTAAACTCCACTCACAATACAAGCCAGCCGGCGACCAGCCCCAGGCAATTAAAAAATTAATTGACGGGGTTAAGAAGGGAGACAGGTATCAAACCCTTTTGGGCGTAACCGGCTCGGGCAAGACCTTTACGGTGGCTAATGTCATCGCCAGTTTTGATATGCCGGTTTTGGTGATGGCGCCCAACAAGGCCCTGGCCGCCCAGCTCTACCGTGAGTATAAAAATTTTTTTCCGGAAAACTCGGTCAATTATTTTGTTTCCTATTACGACTATTATCAGCCCGAGGCATATATGCCGACGAGTGATACATATATAGAAAAGGAAGCAATGATCAACGAGGAGATAGACCGTTTGCGCCATCAGGCCACCAGCGCGCTTTCCACCCGCCGTGACGTGATTATTGTGGCTTCTGTTTCCTGCATCTACAACTTGGGTGTGCCGGAAAATTATTTGGGTTCGTCTTTGCATTTGGAAGTCGGCCAGCCGATTACACGCGGGGATTTGATCCGCCAGTTGGTGAAAATCCAGTTTGCCCGCACGCCGGGCGCTTTGACGCGAAGTAAATTCAGAGTGCACGGGGATGTTTTTGAAATAATGCCGGCATCGGAAAATGTTGTTTATCGGATTGAATTAAATGAACAAAAAGTTTCTGAAATCAGTATTGTGGATGCGCTGACCAGAAAAATAAATCAAAATTTAAATGAGATTGTTATTTTTCCACCCAAACATTTTATCAGCACCGAACCGCAACTTCGCGAGGCGATAGGCAACATCAAAAAAGAATTAAAAGAGCGTCTGGAATATTTTAACAAAAATGGATTATATCTTGAGGCCGAAAGGTTGGAACGCCGGACCAAATATGATATGGAAATGCTCAAGACCTTGGGATATTGTCACGGCGTGGAAAATTATTCCCGGCATTTGGCCGGAAAATTGGCCGGCGAGCCGCCCGACACTTTGCTTGCGTATTTTCCGTGGAAAAACGGCCGAGATGGAAAGCGTCAGCCGGAGTTTTTAACAATCATAGACGAGTCGCATATCGGCGTGCCGCAGGTGAGGGGAATGTATGAAGGTGATAAAAGTCGCAAGGAAGTGCTCACCCAATATGGTTGGCGCTTGCCGTCGGCTTTGGACAACCGTCCCTTAAAATTTTCCGAATTTGAAGATCGGGTGGGACAGGTGATTTTTACCACGGCCACGCCCGGGGATTTTGAACTGCGCCACAGCGTGCAGATTGCCGAGCAGGTGATTCGGCCGACCGGTTTGATTGATCCGCCGGTTGAAGTGCGACCGGTATTTGATAAGAAAACCAATAACAGCCAGATTGATGATCTGATGAAAGAAATTGACGGGATCGTCAAAAACGGCGAGCGAGCGATTGTAAATGTGCTGACCAAAAAAATGGCCGAGGATCTGCATGAATTTTTAAATAAAAAAGGTTATAAGGCGAATTATCTGCATTCGGATATAAAGACCTTTGAGCGCACGGAAATTCTGATGAATTTCAGAAAAGGTGAATTTAATGTTTTGGTCGGCGTGAATTTATTGCGCGAGGGTTTGGATTTGCCGGAAGTGACTTTGGTCGCGATTATGGACGCGGACAGGGAAGGATTTTTGCGTAGCGAGTCGTCTTTGATGCAGACCATGGGCCGAGCCGCGCGCAATGTGAGCGGCAAGGTGATTTTGTATGCGGATAATATTACCGGTTCAATGAAACGGGCGATTGAGGAAGTTGATCGCCGGCGTGAAAAGCAGTTGGCCTATAACAAAAAACACAAAATTACTCCGCAGACGATTAAGAAAAACATTGAACAGTTTTTGGATGTGGAGGGGGATTAATAGAAGCCCTTTGGGCTTGAACTATGGAAAACAAAATCACAATCAAAGGCGCGCGGGTGCATAATCTGAAAAATATTTCTTTGGAAATTCCCAAGGAAAAAATTACAGTTATCACCGGCGTATCGGGCAGCGGCAAATCGTCGCTGGCTTTTGATACGATTTTTGCCGAAGGCCAGCGCCGGTATATTGAATCATTGTCGCCATACGCACGTCAGTTTTTGGGTCAGATGGAGCGCGCCGACGTTGATGATATTGTCGGATTGTCGCCAGCCATTGCTATAGACCAGAAAGCGCTGTCGCATAATCCGCGTTCAACTGTGGGCACTTTAACTGAAATTTATGATTATTTGAGGGTTTTATACGCCCGCATGGGCGAAGTATATTGCCCAAACGACGGCACGAAAATAGAAAAACTTTCCGTGGAAGAAATGATTGATATTATTATTAACTTGGGCGAAGAATTTAAGGAAAAAACTGTGACAATTTTGTCGCCGGTGGTGCGCGGCCGCAAAGGCGAATATTATCAGTTGCTTTATGATTTTTTAAACGAGGGTTTTGATCAGGCGCGGGTTGATGGAAAAATCGTTTCTCTCCACGATCCAATAAAATTATCGCGATATAAAGTGCATGACATAGATATTGTGATGGACAGGGTAATGATTAGCGATGAGACCCGCTTGTTTGAAGCAGTTGAAAACGCGCTCACTCACAGCAAGGGTTTGGTTTTGGTTTTATTTAAAGAAAATCGCGATGGCGAACACGAAAGATTGTTATCCAGCAACTGGTCCTGCCCGGAAGACGGGTTTTCTTTTCCGGAAATTGAACCGCGTTTATTTTCTTTTAACAGTCCGGCCGGAGCTTGTGAAGTTTGCCACGGCTTGGGTAAAAAAGAAATATTTTCCGAAGAAATTTGCGATGAATGCCAGGGCAAACGTCTTAAACCGGAGGCGCTATCTGTCAGGATAAAAAATAAAAATATACACGAAGTAACTTCCTTAACCATAGACGAAGCGCACAAGTTTTTTGTTGACTACGGAAAAAAATTAACCGAGCGCCAGAAAATAATCGCTGAAAACACGGTGAAGGAAATTTGCGACCGGTTGAAATTTTTGCTTGAGGTCGGTTTGGATTATATCACTCTGGCGCGCGAGTCATACACCTTGTCCGGCGGTGAGGCGCAAAGAATCCGGCTGGCTTCGCAGATCGGTTCAAAACTTTCCAATACCCTGTATGTGCTTGATGAGCCGACTATTGGCTTGCACGAACGTGACACGGAAAAATTGATAAAAACTTTAAAATCTTTGCGCGAAGCAAAGAATACGGTTTTAATTGTTGAACACGATGAGAGAACCATAAAAGAATCCGATTATTTAGTAGACCTCGGACCAAAAGCGGGTGAACATGGCGGCGAGGTTGTGTTTATTGGCGATATTAAAAAAGCGTTGTCTGATCCGCCCGAAGAAACAAGATCATTAACTTTGGAATATCTTAATGGCAAAAAAAAGATTGAGGTTCCGCGCAAACGTCGCTGGAAAGAAACCGAGGAAATAAAAATCACGGGCGCGCGCCAGAATAATTTAAAAAATCTGACCGCGGAAATTCCTTTGCGAAAATTTGTCTGTATCACCGGCGTGTCCGGCAGCGGCAAATCCACCTTACTTTACGACACTCTTTACGAAAATCTGGTAAAAATAAAAAACCGTCTGCCGCATCTGGATAATATCAGCAAAATCACCGGCACCGAATATGTTGATAAGGCGATCATTGTTGATCAATCGCCAATTGGCCGCACTCCGCGCTCAAATCCGGCCACTTATACCGGCATTTTCACACCGATCAGAGATTTTTTTGCCAATCTGGAGGACTCAAGAATGCGCGGTTATACCCATTCAAGATTTTCATTTAATGTGCCCGGCGGCCGTTGTGAGGCCTGCGATGGCGCCGGATTCAACACTATAGAAATGCACTTCATGCCCACGGTCTTTGTGCCCTGTGAGGTTTGTCGCGGCAAAAGATTTAATCGTGAAACCCTGCAGGTAAAATATAAGAATAAAAATATCAGCCAGGTTTTGGAAATGACCGTTACCGAGGCCTTGAAATTTTTTGAAAATATTTATTTTATCACCGACAAGTTGAAAGTTCTGCAGGAAGTCGGTTTGGGGTATTTGCGACTGGGCCAAAGCGCCACCACGCTCTCCGGCGGAGAAGCGCAGAGAATTAAACTCGCGCGCGAACTCACTGCGCCTCTGGGCAAAAAAACTTTATATCTATTAGATGAGCCGACTGTTGGTTTGCACTACTATGACATTGAATTATTATTGCAGGTGATAAACAAATTGGTGGATAAAGGAAATTCAGTGGTTTTGATTGAACACAATTTGCATATTATAAAATCGGCCGATTATGTGATTGATTTGGGCCCGGAAGGTGGGGATGGCGGGGGAAAGATCGTGGCCAAAGGCACGCCCGAAGAACTGTCCGACAACCCGAATTCATACACGGGCATGTATTTGCGGGAATATTTGTAAGGAGTATACTAAATTTATAATAAATAACTCATCAATTTATATGAAAAAAGCAGTCATCATCGTGTTGGGCATACTCATTGTTCTGTTGTTATTTGTTTTTGGCGCCAGATTTTTAACCGGTGAAGATACCTGGATTTGTCAAAACGGCCAATGGATAAAACACGGAATGCCATCTGCCGCCCAGCCGACAACCGGCTGTGAACCCAATCAAAATTCCAAAAATATCATCGTGAATTTGCCGTATATGAATGATGTAGTCGGCAGCAAGTTTACGGTTACGGGTTATGCCAGAGTTTTTGAGAATCAGTTTAATATCCGCGTGCTGACTTTTAACAACCTTAAAGTATACGAAAGCACAGTTACGGCCAATGCTAAAGATGCCGGCCAATTTGGGGATTTCCAAAAAGTAGTTGCTTTGCCGAATTTAGCTGATGGCACGAATTTAATTTTGGAGGTTTATGATTTGTCTGCCAAAGACGGCAGTGAGCAGGATTTAGTAAAAGTGCCCTTGGTATATAAAGCCGAAGCTGTTGGCATAACTGTCACCGCGCCATTGCCGGACGTCAGTGTAAGTTCACCCGTAACGATTTCCGGCACTGTTACCGGAAACGGCTGGAGCGGTTTTGAAGGTCAGGTTGGATCAGTAATTTTATTGGACGAGATGGGTAATAGTTTAGGAATTTCCCCTTTAACCGCCAAAACTGATTGGACACAATTGCCGACTCAATTTGAAACAACCCTGAATTTTAATTCAAGCAAAGATCAAAACGGCACTCTGGTTTTCACCAACGAAAATCCCAGCGGCGACCCGCTTCGCAATGCGCAGTTTCGTTTGCCGGTGGTTATAAAAAAGTCCGCAACCCAGAATATGACCGTAAAGGTATTCTTTAATAATGATAAATTTGATCCGAATTTGCTTGATTGCAGTAAGGTTTATGCGGTAAACAGAATAATTCCAAAAACTCAAGCTGTGGCCCGCGCGGCTTTGGAAGAATTATTAAAAGGACCGACAGCAACAGAGAAAACGCGGGGGTATATTACAAATATTATTAATTCCGAGGTGCAAATCCAAAGTTTGACTATTGCCAACGGGACCGCTCAAGTTGATTTTAACGAGGCGCTTGAGCAGGGCGTGGGCGGTTCCTGCCGGGTGACTGCGATCAGGTCAGAAATCACCAACACTTTAAAACAATTTCCAACCGTGCAAAACGTCGTCATTTCCATTGACGGCCGCACCGAGGATATTCTTCAACCTTAAGCCATGTCATTATCAGATCAAGTTAAAAAATTGCCACTGACGCCGGGGGTTTATATTTTCATTGATAAGAATAATAAACCTTTATATGTCGGCAAAGCCACATCTTTGCGCCGGCGTGTTTCGCAGTATTTCCGACCCGACACAGATCCGCGCATCGGTGAAATGGTGAGCAAGGCCAAAAAAATCAGGCATCACAAGGTTGAGACAGTACTGGACGCGATTGTGCTGGAGGCGAATCTGATAAAAAAATATTGGCCAAAATATAATGTGAAAGATAAAGACAACCGTTCGTTTATTTTTTTAGTCATTCCCAAAATTGATTACCCCAGGCCGCTCATTGTGCGCGGCCGGGAACTGGAAAAATTTCCGCCGTCTTCGGCCAAAATTTTCGGGCCGTATCAAAGCCAGACAATCATAAAAAATGCTTTGAAAATTATTCGCCGCGTTTTCCCGTATGGCACATGCAAGCCGCTTTCAGGCAGGGCATGTTTTGATTATCATATCGGCCTGTGTCCGGGCGCGTGCGTCGGCGCAATTTCAAAAGAAGATTATCAAAAAAATATTGATAATATTATTTTATTTTTAAAAGGCGAGAAAAAAAGATTATTAAAAAAATTAGCTAAGGAAAATCCATCCGCAGCCGCGGCTTTAAAACACATTCAGGATGTCACTTTAATTTCACGCGAGGATGTCGGGCCGGTCACCTTCCACAGAATAGAAGGGTATGATATTTCTCATTTTGCCGGCAAAGAAAGTTACGGGTCAATGGTGGTACTGACAAATGGCCAGCCGGACAATTCGCAATATAGATTATTTAAAATCCGCACGGTCACCAACAATGACTTAGAATCTTTAAAAGAAATGGTGGAAAGGCGTTTTAAACATCCGGAGTGGCCGCGGCCGGATTTGATTTTAATTGACGGCGGCAAACCGCAGGTTGATTTTGTCGCCAAAGTTTTGGACAAAAATCGTATTGCTATCCCGATGCTGGGAATTTCAAAATTTCAAAATGATAAATTAATTTTTCCGGTCGGCACGAAACCAAATTTTAAAGAATTGTCCGAAATAAACCGGCGTGCACTGCTTCGTACCCGGGACGAGGCGCACAGATTTGCAATTAAAGCGCATCGCCGCCGCCGTGGAAAAATTTAAATTAATATTTTGTGCATGAGATAAGCCCATTGACGGGCTTATTTTTTTATTATATAATTTAGCCCTGCCACTTTATCCGCAACCCTTTCAAGGGAGGATGTAGATGAAATACGAAGAGGACGACAACACGGTCGGCAATAACCCGGAACCGGTTTCTGGTTCCATTGATACCGATGACACGAGCCCGTTTCAGCGGATCGTGCCTCCTCCTCAAGGGGTGCAGGTACAGCTTGATCCTCCGCCTCCGGAGAAGGATCCCCGGCTGACCTAGTGCGCCTCTGCTCCTTAGTCCCGGCAGTCCCGTCCCGGCTAATCCGTCTTCGTGCGGCTTAGCCCTTTTTTATTGACAAATTTGCAGGGTTGCGGTATAATCCAATTACACTAAATTTCTCCCAATTTTAGCGGAGAAAACTCCATTTCAACTAAGATTTGAGAGGGGCTAAGAAAATTTTTTTTGTTTAATATGACAGATTTTAAAACATTGCTACAGGCCAATCCGCTGACTATTCCCAAAGAAGGGGATGTGGTTAAGTGTAAAATAATTTCCATTGATAAAGGCGAAATCCATGTTGATATTGACGGACTGACCGTCGGTGTTGTTCGTGGTCGCGAGTTATTTTCCGAATCAGCCGAATATGCCAATTTAAAAGTTGGTAATGAAGTGGAAGCTACGGTTTTGGAATTGGAAAATGAAAATGGCGAGATGGAACTTTCCTTCCGCATTGCCGGCTATCAGCGTGTTTGGGACAGTATGAAGAAATGGCTGAAAGACGGTCTGACGATTAAATCAAAAGTTTTGTCGGCCAACAAGGGCGGTATTATGATGCAGGTTGAGGCCCTGGCCGGTTTTATGCCGGTGTCGCAACTTAGCCCGGAACATTATCCAAGAGTGGCCGGCGGTGATAAAAATCGTATTTTGGAAAAACTGCGCGAACTGGTAGGCAAGGAATTGGAAGTGAAAGTGATTGATGTTAATGAAAAAGAAGAAAAATTGATTGTCTCTGAAAAAGCGGTTTGGGAAGACGCGCAAAAAGCCGTTTTGGAATCATACAAAGTGGGTGATGTAATTGACGGCGAAGTCAGCGCTCTGACATCTTTTGGCGCCTTCGTAAAATTTGGTCAGGATTTGGAAGGTTTGGTGCATATTTCCGAAATTGCCTGGCAGAGAATTGATCATCCGAAAGATATTTTGAAAGTCGGTGATGCGGTTAAGGCCCAAATCATTCAGCTTGATAAATCAAAAATATATTTATCAATCAAACGATTGGTTGAAGATCCGTGGAAATTGGCCAAGGACAAATATAAGGTTGGCGACAAGGTGATGGGCAAGATAATCAAGATTGAACCATTCGGCCTGATGGTGGCTTTGGATAAAGACATCCACGGGTTGGCGCACATCTCCGAGCTTTCCGATGAAGCAATTGCCAATATAAATGATAAATTCAAATTAGGCCAATCAGCTGAATTTGAAATCATGTCGCTGGAACCGCCGGAACACCGTTTGGGTTTGCGCTTGGCCGGAGTTAAAGGCAAAACCGCCAAGAAAGCCGAGACCATTAAGGAAGCTACTAAAGAAGAAGCTGTTAAAGAAGAAGAAAAGGCCGTATAATAGTTGTGTATGAAAAACTTCCTGAAAAATTTCATCATCATATTTCTGCTTTTGTTTTTGCTGGCGGCCGTTTTAGGGGCTTTTAAAAGTGGACAAAACAATACTCCGGAGGCGATAAGCACCAGCCAGCTGGTAACGGAAATTAACGGCGGCAAAGTAAAAGACGTCACCATTTCCGGCGATACCATTACCGTTAATTTGAAAGATACAAACGCCAAACAGCAGACCGTTCAAAAAGAGACAACCGAAAGTTTTGGCGACATTGTTAAAAACTACGGCATAACTTCTGATGCCCTAAGTCAAATCACAGTTAATGTTAAAGCGGAAAATTCCTGGACATACTGGGCGATCAATTTACTACCAACCCTTATTCCATTGATAATTTTTGTGCTCTTCTTTTATTTCATGACCAGAGGCGTACAGGGAATGAATAATAAGGCCATGGGCTTTGGCCAGAGCAATCCGCGTCAGGCCAATCCGGATGACAATAAAGGCAAAAAAACTTTCAAAGATGTGGCCGGTGTCAAAGAAGCCAAGCAAGAATTAATTGAAATAGTTGATTTTTTGAAAGATCCGAAAAAATTTACGGATATGGGAGCGAAAATTCCCAAAGGCGTGCTTCTGGTCGGCGGTCCGGGAACCGGCAAAACACTTTTAGCCAAAGCCGTAGCCGGCGAAGCCAATGTGCCGTTTTTAAACATGTCCGGTTCGGAATTTGTGGAGATGTTTGTCGGCGTGGGCGCTTCCCGGGTGCGCGATCTTTTTGGCAAAGCCAAGAAATCGGCTCCGGCCATTGTTTTTATAGATGAAATAGACGCGGTTGGCAGGCGCCGGGGCGCCGGTTTGGGCGGGGGCCATGATGAACGCGAACAAACCCTTAATCAGATATTGGTTGAAATGGACGGGTTTGATCCGAATTTGGGAGTAATCGTAATGGCGGCCACCAATCGTCCTGATGTTTTGGATCCGGCCTTGCTTCGTCCGGGCAGATTTGATAGGCGAGTTATTTTAGATATGCCTGACATAAAAGACCGTGAAGAAATTCTGGCGATTCACGCTACCGGCAAACCTTTGGCAACAGAGGTCTCGCTACGTAGGGTTGCCGAACGCACACCCGGATTTTCCGGCGCTGATTTGGCGAATTTGTTAAATGAAGCGGCCATTCTCACTGTGCGCCGAGGTTTAAAACAAGTTGGGCAGACAGAAATTTTGGAAAGCATTGAAAAGGTCTTGCTTGGTCCGGAAAGAAAAAACAGGGTAATTACCGATGCGGAAAAGAAGATGACCGCTTACCACGAATCAGGCCATGCCATTGTCGGTCATTATTTGCCGAACGGCGATAAGGTGCGAAAAGTTTCTATTATTTCCCGCGGCCAGGCCGGTGGCTATACCTTAAAGATGCCGACCGAAGACAAGCATTACCATACCCTGGCGCAGTTTAAAGATGAATTGGCCATGATACTGGGTGGCTATGTGGTTGAAAAAATGATTTATGGAGATGATATGATTTCAACCGGTCCGTATGCTGATCTTAAAAACGCCACGCAAGTGGCGCGCGATATGGTCACGCGCTATGGTATGAGTGACAAACTGGGGCCGCGGACTTTCGGCGAACACAATGAAATGATTTTCTTAGGCCGCGAGATTACCGAACAAAAAGATTACAGCGAGAAAACTGCCGAGATGATAGACAGGGAAGTTGATGCCTTGCTTTCTGAAGCCACCAACCGGGCCAAAGAGGTAATAGAAAAACACCGGGATAAATTAGAAAGCTTGGTTAAAGTGTTGCTTGAAAAAGAAACGCTTGAACAAGAAGAGCTGGAAACAATTCTCGGATAACTTCATTTGTGGTATAATATTGTTGGTTAATCTTCTAACTTTTTAAATATGAGGGAACCAACATACCGTCAGGCATTTGTTCAAGCTTGGCACGCCGTTTGGCATAATAAAATTTTGTGGATTTTCGGTTTGCTTTCCATTTTTTTGGGGCAATTCGGTTTCAGCAGTTTTATCGGCCAATTTGGAACCTTGGCTACCAGCGGCTTAAACCAGGGAATACAAACTTTATTTCCGCAATATCTGATAACTCTGCCCACCGGTTTGTGGGGCGTACTGGGCATTGTCCTGGTATTTTTAATAATGGCCGCCCTTTTTGTGTTTGTGGCGTTTCTGGCAGTTACATCGCAAGGCGCTCTTATTTATTTTGCTTCGGAGTGGTTTAAGGGCAATAAAGTCATCACCATAGCCAAAGCCTGGAAAAAGGGTTTGCAAAATTTTTGGGAGATACTGGCTATCAGCATTGTGCGGCAAGTCCTGTTATTATTTTTTATAATTTTGCTCGGGGTTATCTTTAATTATTTCTTTTCATCAAACACATTTGTCTCCGGCCTCCTGATCGCTCTGGTAATTTTTGCGGTGTTGTTTATCGCTCTGTTTATTTCTATGATTGCGATTTACGCGGCCTGCTACGCGGTAGTTGACGGCAAGGGTTTCTTCAGTGCGATTAAAAAGAGCTGGAATCTTTTTCACCGCCACATGCTTGTTTCTCTTGAGGCGGGCGTGCTTTTGATGCTGATGAATTTTATATTAGTGGCTCTGGTTTTTATCACCTCGTTTTTGGCCTTCTTGCCTTCAATCTTGATTTGGCTGGTGGCCGGCATTACCAATTATACGGCTCTTATCGCCGCCGGATTTTTTGTGGGCATTGGCTTATGGTTTGTACTCCTGGCGGCCTTGGGAGCGTTTTTTAACGCTTATACAGTGAGCGCGTGGGTATATTTGTTCCAAAAAATGCATAAAGAGGGAATAGTCAGCCGGTTAATCGGCTGGGTTAGGAGATAATATCTTCAATATGAGTGATTTTCCTTCAATCGGAAATTTGAGTTCATCAGGCGCGAAGTTTTCCAAAAAAATGGAGGAGCTGGACGTGAAAGCCAAAGAGGGACTGGTTGCCCAAAAGGCGGCGGCTTTAAATTTACCGTATATAGATTTGTTTGGATTTCCGGTGTCATCGGAGGCCTTGCGCTTAATTTCCGAAGCCGAGGCCAGAGCCAGCAAAGCGGTCTGTTTTTTTAATTTGGCGGATGAGATACGGCTGGGATGCGTTGAGTATAGTGATGAAATCAAAGAAATGGCATATCAGATCGGCGAACGGCACCATGGCAATGTTAAAATTTATCTAATTTCGGAAAATAGTTTGGAAGCGATTTTGAAATTATACGCGAACCTGCCGATTGTTAAGCCGGTGACCAAAGATATCAACATCACTGATGAGGAACTCAATAAATTTAAAGCCGGGGTGGTTGATTTTCGGAGTTTGGCCGAGCAGTTTAAAAATGTTTCCATTACCGACATTTTGACTTTGATAATTGCTTCGGCCTTGAAGGTTGATTCTTCCGATATTCACGTTGAGGCCGAAGAAAACGGCATCATGGTGCGCTATCGCATTGACGGAATTTTACATGACGTGGCCACCTTGCCCAAAGAAGAATGGAAAAAATTCGTGTCGCGCATAAAACTTCTGGCGGCTTTGAAAATAAACATCAATGACCGCCCGCAAGACGGGCGTGTAACTTTGAAATTATCATCCGGCAATCTGGATGTTCGCGTTTCCACCATGCCGACCGTTTATGGTGAGAGCGTGGTGATGCGTATTTTATACAGCGGCAGTAAAACCGTTTCTTTTGACGAATTGGGACTCCGCGGTGAGGCCTATGAACGACTAAAGAAAGAAGTGGAGCGGCCGAACGGCATGATTATCACCACCGGGCCTACCGGTTCCGGAAAGACCACCACCATGTATGCGATTTTGAAAGGTTTAAATAAACCGGGCGTAAAAATCATCACTTTGGAAGATCCGGTGGAAATAAAAATGGAGGGAATCAATCAAAGCCAGGTTGATGCCAGCCGCGACTATACTTTCGCCAAGGGTTTGCGTAGCATTTTGCGTCAGGACCCGGATATCTGCATGGTCGGCGAAATCCGTGATTTGGAAACCGCCGAGATTGCCATTCAGGCGGCCCTAACTGGTCACTTAATGCTTTCCACAATTCATACCAACAGCGCTTCCGGAGCCGTTCCCCGTTTCCTGTCAATGGGCGTGAAGCCGTTTTTATTGGCTCCGGCTTTAAATTCAGTAATTGGCCAAAGATTGGTGCGTAAAATTTGCACGCATTGTCAGGAAGAAATTGAGCTGGCGCCTGAAGTAATGGCCAAGGTCGTGAAAAGTTTAGAAACCCTGCCCGAGGCGGAGCAAAAAAAGGTTAATTTAAAAAAATTGCATTTTTACCACGGCAAGGGCTGTGAAGAGTGCAGCGGCTTGGGTTATAAAGGCAGAGTTGGAATTTATGAAATTTTTACCATGAGCAAAGAGCTGGAGCAGATTATTTTAAGCGCCCAGGTTTCGGAATACACCATCCAGGAATTGGCCGTGAAAAATGGGATGGTGACAATGGTGCAGGATGGGCTCCTTAAAGCGCTAGATAAAATCACCTCGGTTGAAGAGGTGTTCAGGGTGACGGAATAAATAAAAACTAATTTTATGTCCACGAAGGAGGAGAGAAATTACATCGCCTTTCCCCTGGAACGCGTGAAGGGTATAATTCCCCCTTTAAAAGAAGCGGATATTGTTTTGGTGCACGTAAAGAAAAATTTTTTAAGGTATCTGATCAGGAAAGTAACGAAAAGTTATTGGGATCATGTGGCTCTAGTGTTGTTTGCCAAAGATGTTGCCAAGGGCCAATATTATAATCAGATTATTGAGGCGGTTGCGCCGCGCGGCATAGAGGTTCATAAATTGGATAAATATCTTAAAGATCCGGAAAAATACGAAATCGGCATAAAGCGCGTGCCGGATTTGGACCCTGAAACCAGAAAGAGAATTTTGTCTTTTATGCTGATGAATGTTGATGCCCCTTATTATAAACTGACACTATCCCGGTTTTTGCTCGCGGCGATTTCAAAAAAATTTAGTGAAGATTTGCTGGGCAGACAGAGATTCAGCTGTAGCGGTTTTGTGCAGAAGGCCTTCTACGAGGCGGCTGGATGGGACAAAAGAGAGGACATGATTTTTAGAGAGGATTTCTTGTCGCCGATGGAATTGCAGGATATTACCACCCCGGCCGATATTGCCCAAAGCGGCAAGGCGGTTTGGATATATAATAAAAAATTAATATGATGCCCCGGGGTAAAAGGCGCGCCGCAGCTTGGAAAAAAATTGAATCAAAATTGCAGGTAGCGGATATCATCTTAACCAGAGACACCCGTTCGGCGCTTTCCGGATCCATCCGGAAAATTTTGGGTAGTTATTGGAATCATGCCGTCATTGTTTTTTTTGTGCCCAATAAGAGTCGTTTGTTTAAGAATATTTTAATTATTAGCGCGGAAGATCACGGTATTGAAATTCACCGCATCCAGAAATACACAAAACATTTTGATTTTTTGGAACTGGGGGTTAAACGCGTACCCGGGCTGTCCGAAGAAGTCAGGGCCAGAGTCCTGTCGTTTTTGATGAATAATGTGGATATTCCCTATGACTATTTGAGGTTGCTGGGATTTTTGCTTAAATTTGTGGAGCTTAAATTAAAAGGCGGCAATAAGCATGTCAAGGATTTTCTAATAAATAAGGATACTTTTGTCTGCAGTTCATTCATACAAAAAGCTTTTTATAACGCTGTGGCCAAAGAACAGAAACAGGCCGTAGTTTTTAAAGACGGAATGGACAAGCGGGATTTGCCCCTGGCGCTTGAAGAGGTGACTCCGGCTGATATCGCCCGCAGTAAAAATTGCGAATGGATTTATAATCCGCACGACTAACTTTATCTCAAGATTTGACAAGTTTAAATATCTGTGATATTATCTTATTATCAAAGTAGCTTTAATAAGAAGCTGCTTTTTTCTTAAGTAATTTATTTTTAATAAAATATGTCGGAAATAACTAAGGCAATCCAATTTTTGTGCGATGAAAAAAATCTATCCTATGACTCGGTGATGGAAGCCATTGAGTATGCTTTGGCGGCCGCCTACCGCAAGGATTTTGGCAATAAACAGCAAAATATTAAAGTAAAATTTGATCCGGAATCTGGCGATATGCAGGTTTGGGATATTAAAACCGTGGTCGCGGATATTGATGAGGAGGTTTTAACCAAGGCCCAGGATGAACTTACAGCCAGAAGGGAAAAAGCCCGCGAAGAAGGCCGAGAACTGACTGACGAAGAAATTGCCGATTTGCCCCGCTTCAACCCCAAAACCGAACTGATGATTGCTGAAGCGAAGAAAATTAAAAAGGGCGCCAAACTGGGCGATGTGCTTGAGATTGCTTTGGAAATTCCCCATGATTTCGGCCGCATGGCCGCCCAAACCGCCAAGCAGGTTATTATTCAGAAAATTCGTGAGGCCGAACGCAATATGGTGTTTAATGATTTCAAAGGACAAGAAGGTACCGTGGTTATGGGCACCGTTCAAAGAGCCGAAGCCAGAAAGGTGTTGGTTGATTTTGGCAAAGTGACCGGGGTTTTGCCCGGTGATCAGCAAAGCCCGCGCGATCGTTATCGTCCGGGTGCGCGTATGAAATTTTATGTCGCGGCCGTGCAAATGACTCCGCGCGGTCCGGAAATTGTGCTGTCAAGAACTCATATTGGCATGGTGAAAGAAATTTTCAAACAAGAAATTCCGGAGATAAATGAAAATTTAATTGAGATAAAAGGCGTGGCCCGCGATCCCGGTTACAGATCCAAAGTAGCGGTGTTTACCAGTGACGAGTCCATTGATCCGATTGGTTCATGTATCGGCCAGCGCGGCGGCCGCATCAATACCATTATTGAAGAATTGGGCGGTGAAAAAATTGACGTGATTTTATACAATGAAAACAGCGCTGAATATATTGCCAATGCCCTGTCACCGGCCAGGGTCTTGGATGTTAAATTAAATGACGCCGAGAGAATCGCCGATGTCAGTGTGGCTCCGGATCAGTTTTCTCTGGCCATTGGCCGCAGTGGTCAGAATGTGCGTTTGGCCGCCGAGTTGACCGGTTGGAAAATAAACGTCAATGAGGATGGCGGTTCGCAGGCCTTATCTTCGGAGGAAGTGCCCGAAGAAGAAGCCGCGGCCGAAGAAACGCCGGCCGAAGAAAAACCAGCGGAAACAACTGAAGAAATAAAATAATAATTTAAAAAATTTAAACGCCTGAAATTATGGTTGCCCTTTTTAACACAATTTTATATCAGCCGATATTTAACTTGTTCGTTTGGTTATATAATATCATCCCCGGTCATGATGTTGGAGTTGTTATTATCATTATTACCATCTTTGTGCGCCTGATCTTGTATCCCCTAACAAGTTCCTCAATAAAAGCGCAGAGATCAATGCAGGAGATTCAGCCGAAAATGAACGAGATTAAAAAACAATATGCCGGCGATCAGCAAAAACAGACCCAGGCGATAATGGAATTGTATAAAAACAACAAAGTCAATCCATTTTCTTCCTGTTTGCCGCTCATCATTCAACTTTTGATTTTAATTGCTTTGTATACGGTACTGCGCGATGCCTTGGCTTCAAGCAATTTGGCAACCAACCTTTATTCCTTTGTAGCCAATCCGGGCACGATAAGTTCTATGTCGTTCGGGATTTTTGATATGGCCAAACCGAACATTGTTTTAGCGGTGTTAGCCGGTGCGGCTCAATTTTGGCAGGCAAAGACCTTGGTCAGAAAACAACCGCCAAAAGAGGCGGGCGCGGGAGGAAAAGACGAAGCCATGATGAGCATGATGAACAAACAGATGCTGTATTTTATGCCGATTTTGACCGTGGTAATCGGTATTGGTCTTCCGGCCGGGCTTACCCTTTATTGGTTTTTTGGAACCGTACTAATGGCACTTCAGCAGATATTATTAAATAAGAAGACCAGTGAACCCGGTTCACCGGCTGCTCCGGCTGTTCCTCCGACCCCTCCTATCACTCCCCCCACTACGTCAAATCCCACGGTATGATAATTAATTTGCGTCAATTAACGCATCTGCCGGTTTATACAGAATCAGGCATTAAGCTTGGCCGTGTTTGTGATTTGGAAATTGACGTCGGTGCGCATACTGTGACGCAATATTTGGTCAGGCCCAATGTGTTAAGCGCCAAATATTATCTGATAAATCACACGCAGGTTAAAGATATCACCGCCGAAAAAATTATTGTTTTTGACAATGTCTTAAAAGTTAACGCCGCCAAAGATTTTGGGGCCATGGCAACGCCGGAAGAATAAAATCAAAAAGGTGTATGTCTTCTCTTCTGGATCAATCAATTATCAAAACCCTCTCTTATTTTGATATTTTTGGTTATCCCCTTACCAAAGAGGAGTTGTTTGAATTTTTATGGCAAGGGCCGGGGACGGGGGAGGGCATACATATTAGCTATGAAGAATTCCTAAAAAATTTAGAAAATATAGATAAAGAAAAGATAAAATATCAGGGCGGGTATTATTTTTTGGCCGGCAAAGAAGCCAATGTATATAAAAGAAATGAAGGGCTGTTAGTATCTTCGGAAAAATTAAAAATCGCCCGCCGCGCCGCCAAAAAGATTCGGTCAGTGCCGTTTTTAAAAGCAGTTTTTGTCTGTAATTCAGTGGCCTTCGGCCAGGCCGGCGAGGGCAGTGATATTGATTTTTTTATTATAACCGAAAAAAATCGGATTTGGCTGGTTCGGTTGTTTGCCGCGTTTTTATTAAGTTTATTCCGGCTTAGGCGGGTTGGCGACAAGGCAAAAAATAAAGTTTGTCTAAGTTTTTTTGCCGCCGACGACAATTTGGACCTCTCGCCTTTGAAAATCGTTGACGAAGATATTTATTTGGTTTATTGGATTCATAAATTGATTCCGATTTATGATCCGGAAAATTATTATCAAAAATTTTTAGACGCCAATCGCTGGACGGAAAAGTTTTTGCCGAATACTTTTCGGGTCAAGCCGGCCTCTTATCTATTTGCAGTGCGCGATTCGGCTTTTGGCCGAATTTGGAAAAAAATGTGGCAGGCGATGTGGCAGGGGGATTATGGCAAACTGATTGAAACGCAAGCCAAAAAAATTCAGCTGGCCAAAATGAAATTTTCCGGCAAGGATATTGAACGGAAAGGGGATAAGGGCGTGGTGATTTCCGATAGCATGCTCAAATTTCACGAACAAGACGCGCGCGAGCGTTTTCGCGGGGAATGGTTAAAAAAAATATATGCTTCGCAAAATCAGTAATTATTTATTGTGGATTTTTTTGTTTTTGCTTCCGTGGCAAACGCGCTGGATTTGGCATTACGGGAAATTAAACGGCGGCGCTTGGGAGTACGGGACGTACAGCTTATACGGCACGGAGATTTTATGGGCGCTCTTGGTAGTATTTTTTATAATTGCCAATTTTGGCAAATATGAGTTTTGGCACCGAATTTTCAGCAAGGAACATTATCGCACCCATAAGAAAAATTTATGGATTGGTTTGGGTTTTATTTTATTTTTGATAATTTCGGTTTGGCAAAGCGTTAATTGGCAGGTTTCTTATAATTTTGTTTTGTATGTGATTGAAGGCCTGTGCCTGTTTATGATCTTGGCCGGACAGGGTGAGGGTTTTTATAAAAAATCCATGTATGCTTTATGGCTCGGCGGCATTCCGCAGGGTTTATTGGCCTTACATCAATTTTTTATCCAGCATGTGTTTGCTTCCAAATGGCTAGGCATGGCCGAACAGTTCGGCCGGCAGGCCGGTGCCAGTGTAATTGAGTTTGGTGAAGAGAGGTGGTTGCGCGCTTATGGCAGTTTTGGTTCGCCTAATTCTTTGGGAATTTATCTGGCTATTTTATTATTGGTTGGTTTGATTTTATATTTAAGAGAAACCGATGCCAAGTTGAAGATTTTTTTAAGTGTCGGCCAATTGTTTGTTTTATCCGGCTTGATTTTGAGTTTTTCACGCGGGGCATGGCTGGCGGCAGTGGTTGGTTTGATAACTTTAAAAATAATTATTTATATAAAAGAAAGAAGCAAGCTGTTTGATTTCAGTAAGCAAGCCATTTTTTATATTTTATTATCCATTTGTTTTTTAGCAATTTTGTATCCGGTTTTTGCGGCGCGGTTTAATTTGAGTAACCGGCTGGAACAGAAATCAATTTATGAAAGGCAGGTTCAATATGGCGAAGCTGTATCTTTATTGAAGCCGGCCAAGTTACTATTTGGCGTCGGTCCGGGCGCGTTCACCTACGCGCTGTATCAAAAAAATATAAATTGGCCGTCCTATCAATATCAGCCGGTGCATAATATTTATTTGTTGATTTTGGTGGAGTGGGGATTGGTCGGGATAATAATTTTCTTAATTTTTCATCTAAAATGGCTGGAGAAAATCTCAAAAAATAATTTATTTTTTTTGCCGGTTATTATTGCTTTGTTATGCGCCGGATTGTTTGATCATTGGCTCTGGAGTATGTGGACAGGCGTGGTTTTCTGGTTTGTGGTGTGGGGAATGGGGGCAGGAAAACTTGACAGCACGGTTGGGTCGTGATAATTTTAAATCAAAGGGCGATAGCCAGTTAAACTATTGGCTACACATCGCTTACCAGTAAAAGGTTCTTCTTAAATAGAGGGATCTTTTATTTTTATTTTAAAATCTTTTTATCGCCTTTGTGTTACACTCGTACCGGTGGACTGCGGGCCGGTAGTTTAACTGGTAAAATACCGCCCTTGGTAAGCGGTGTTCGGGGTTCGAGTCCCCGCCGGTCCACCACCCATGGGTTCTTGACATTTTTTAAAAATATTGTATAATGTATTCACAATTATCACTCCCATAATTTGAGTGATAATACCCTTAATTCACCCCTAATTCATCTATTTTTATATAAAAATATGTCCATAAAACCATTGGGAGACAGGGTTTTGGTAAAGCCAATAAAAGAGGAAGAGGTTACGGCCTCTGGTATTGTTTTGCCCGAAACCGTTGATAAAGAAAAAAAAGCCGAAGGCGAAATTATTGCTTTGGGTAACGGCGACGCCGTCGCCAAGTTGGGTTTTAAAGTCGGCGATAGAATATTATATAAAAAATGGGGTGGGGAAGATGTGAAGGTTGGCAAAGGCAAAGACGAAATTGAATACAAAATTTTATACGTTGGCAAAGACGAAGATAAAAGCGATGTGGTCGCAATCATTGAATAAATTTTTAATTTTTTTGATCTTAAATTCATATGGCAAAGCAAATCATCTATAATGAAGAAGCCAGACACGCCCTGTTAAAAGGCGTGAATGCTTTGGCTGATGTTGTCAAAGTTACTTTGGGTCCAAAAGGACGCAATGTGGTTTTGGATAAAGGTTACGGCGCACCGACCATTACCAAAGACGGCGTGACGGTAGCCAAAGAAGTTGAATTGGAAAATAAATTTGAAAATGCCGGCGTGGAACTGGTAAAAGAAGTGGCCAGCAAAACTAATGATGATGTCGGCGACGGCACCACCACGGCCACGGTTTTGGCTCAAGCGATTGTTAAAGAAGGTATGAAAAATGTGACTGCCGGCGCCAATCCGGTGGCTTTAAAACGCGGTTTGGATAAATGCGTGGCTGAAATCGTCAAAGAATTAAAAGAAAAAATTGCCCGTCCGGTTACTGAAGACGAGATCGCCAATGTGGCGTCCATTTCTGCCAATGATAAAGAAGTCGGTCAAAAAATCGCCGAGGCCATGAAAGAAGTCGGCAAAGATGGTGTGATCACAGTTGAGGAATCACAGTCATTCGGCATGCAAATTGAAACCGTGCGCGGTATGAGATTTGATAAGGGCTATGTGTCACACTACATGGTGACCAACACCGAACGCATGGAGTCCGAATATAACGACCCGTATATTTTAATAACGGATAAAAAAGTTACTTCCATTCATGACGTGTTACCACTACTCGAAAAAGTGGCGCAAGGCGGCAAGAAGGACTTGGTCTTGATTGCTGAAGATGTTGAAGGTGAGGCCTTAACCACTTTTGTGGTTAATAAACTTCGCGGCACATTTAATGTTTTGGCCGTAAAGGCCCCGGGATTTGGCGACAGACGCAAAGAAATGTTACAAGACATTGCCATTCTAACCGGCGGCAAAGTGATTTCCGAAGAAATCGGTTTGAAATTGGAAAATGCCACTTTGGAAGACCTGGGCAGCGCCCGCAAAGTTATCGCCACCAAAGATAACACCACTATCGTTGACGGCAAAGGCGATGAAAAAGAAGTTAAAGAACGCGTGGCCCAAATCAGAAAATTAATGGAGCAAACAGAAAGCGAATTTGATAAAGAAAAATTACAGGAACGCTTAGCCAAATTAGCAGGCGGCGTGGCGGTGATCAAAGTTGGCGCGGCCACTGAAACCGAAATGAAAGAAGTAAAACACCGAATTGAAGACGCGGTCGGCGCGACCAAAGCCGCGGTTGAAGAAGGTGTTGTGCCGGGCGGCGGCGTGGCCTTACTGCGGGCGATAAAAGTTTTGGATACTATAAAATTAGAAGCTGAAGAAAATGTGGCTGTAAATATTTTACGCCGGGCTTTGGAAGAGCCGCTTAGACAGATTGCCATAAACGCCGGTGTTGACGGAGCGGTTATTGCCGAAAATGTCAGAGGCAAAGAAGGCAGTTACGGATATAACGCCTCAACCGGAGAATATGAAGATCTATTTAAAGCTGGTATAATTGATCCAGCTAAGGTAACTCGCACGGCGCTGCAAAACGCAGTTTCAATTGCCGGAATGTTCCTCACCACCGAGGCAGTCATCACTGACTTGCCCAAGAAAGAAGAACCGATGCCGCCGATGGGTGGAGGCATGGGTGGTATGGGCGGGGGCATGTATTAAAAACTTCGTATGTTAAAGGAGCGGTTAAATGAGTTGTATACAAAAATTGTTCAAACAGAAAAAATTTTGAACATCAAAGAACTCAAACAAAAAATGGAGCAATTGTCGCAAGAGATGTCGGCTCCGGATTTTTGGAATAACGCGGAAAACGCTCAAACCATATCCCAGGATTATCAGGATATAAAAAAGGAAGTGGAAAAATTTGAGGACTTGGAAAAAAAGGCCAAAGACCTTTTGGAATTAATCGATGGGGCTGACGAAGAAATGACTAAAGAAATTGAAGCCCAAACCAGCGCGCTAGAAAAAGAATATCAGCAATATGAATTGTATGTTTTGTTAAGCGGTCCGTATGATAAAAGCAATGCCATTATCGCGATTCACGCCGGAAGCGGAGGAACCGAAGCACAGGATTGGGCGGAGATGCTACTTCGCATGGTGATGCGCTTTTGCGAAAAACAGGGCTGGCAGACAAAAATTTTGGATGAGTCAAAAGGCGCTGAAGCCGGATATAAATCCATAACTTTTGAAGTTAAGGGCAGGTATGCGTATGGATATTTGAAATCTGAACACGGGGTGCATCGCCTGGTGCGCATTTCTCCGTTTGACGCGGAAAAAATGCGCCACACCTCTTTTGCCTTGATTGAAGTTTTGCCTGAAGTTGATGAAAATATAAATATCAATATTGACCCCAAAGATATCCGCATTGACACCTTTATGTCCGGCGGCCACGGCGGGCAAAGCGTCAATACAACTTATTCGGCCGTGCGTATTGTCCACCTGCCGACCAATATCAGCGTATCTTGCCAGAATGAAAGATCACAACAGCAAAATAAAGAGATGGCCATGAAGGTCTTGAAAGCTAAATTATACAGATTAGAGCAGGAAAGATTGGCTAAAGAAAAACAGGAACTTCGCGGAGAATACAAATCCGCTGAATGGGGCAATCAAATCCGATCTTATGTTTTACATCCTTATCACATGGTAAAAGATCACCGCACCGATTATGAATCCGCTGATCCGGAGGGTGTATTGGAAGGAAATTTATTACCCCTTTCAGAGGCGTATTTGAAATGGATAAAATCATGAAAATTTTAAGTAAAGAAAATTTGGCAGAGGTCGCGGCTGAACTTACCAACGGCCAGACGATTGTTTTTCCCACCGAAACATCTTACGGTTTGGGTTGTGACGCGACCAATCAAAAGGCGGTTGATAAAATCTTTGCCATTAAAAAACGTCCGCAGACAAAATCATTACTGGTGGTTGTGCCGACAATTGAGATGGCAAAAAAATATTTAGAGTGGAATGATCTGTTGGAACAACTGGCCAGCAAGTATTGGCCCGGACCACTGACAATAGTGGGGGAATATAAAAACGACCAGCCGACTGGGTATCAACTGGCCAATGGTGTTGTTTCAACAGAAAAAACTTTGGCCTTGCGCGTAACCAGTCATCCGGTTCCAAAATTTTTATCCGAGAAGATTAGTAAACCGTTGGTAGCCACATCGGCCAACATTTCTGAAACCGAAAGTACCTACAGCGCTCAAGAAATTATAAAAAATTTCTCAAATCAAGCGTTTCAACCTGATATAATTTTGGATTACGGCGAACTGCCAAAAAATAAACCCTCGACCATTGTCAGTGTTGTCGGCAATGAATTAAAAATTTTAAGACAAGGCAATGTCCAAATTGTTTGATCAAAATTATCTAAAATCGCTTTGTAAAAAATACGGTCTCACACCCAGCAAAAAATACGGCCAGAATTTTTTAATTAATCCGGAGCTGATTGAAAAAATGCTTGAGACCGCCCAAATCAAAGCTGATGACACAATTGTGGAGATCGGCCCGGGTTTTGGCGTGCTCACCTTGGCGCTCTCCGAAAAAGCCAAAAAAGTCATCGCTTTTGAAATTGAAAAAAAATTGACCCCGTATTGGGAAGAAATCCAAAAAACCCACCCCAATATAGAAATAATCTGGGGTAATGTTTTAAAAACCCCGGTGTTTCCAACAGAACCATACAAAGTCGTGGCCAACATCCCTTATCAAATCACTTCAAACCTTATCCGCACCTTGCTCACCTCACAAAATCAACCGCAATCCACTACGTTAATGGTCCAAAAAGAAGTGGCCGAGCGCATTTGCGCCAAACCAGGGGACATGTCGGTGTTATCTGTTTCAGTCCAGTTTTTTGCCCAACCCGAAATTATCACAAATGTTCCCAGGGCATATTTTTGGCCCGAACCGGCTGTTGACTCGGCTGTAATAAAAATAGAGCCAAACCCAACCCAACTCAAAAACCAAACCGAAACCGAATTTTTCTTTAAAATCGTCAAAACCGGGTTCGCCAACAAGCGCAAAATTTTGATAAAAAACCTCGAGCACCTAATCAATAAGAAAAACAGATCAAAACTTCAGGAAATTTTCACTAAGTTAGGGCTAAATAACAAGGTAAGAGCCCAGGAATTATCAGTTCAAAATTGGATTGATCTCGCTCGCAAGTTATCCACTTATTAATTAGCTAAATCTGTGATATAATATCACCAACATTAAAAGATGTTCGGTGGTAGATATGCCAGATGAACTAAATTCTCGCCCCGGTCTAACAAAGACGCAGAAGATGGGATTTGTCTTGCTGTTGATTTTTGCTATTTTTGCGGTCGGTTTGGGCGCTTTGCAGATTAGAAATTCCATGTATGGTCCGCTCGCGCTTAACAAAGAAGTGCCGCCGATTGACAGCGGTGTTGTCAACAATATTGATACCCTTAAATACCGCGATACCGACCATGACGGGCTTAGCGATTTTGATGAAATTTTTATATACGGAACCAGCCCGTATTTGGCTGATACGGATTCAGACGGCATTCCCGACGGGGTAGAGATAGCCAAAGGTTCAAGCCCCTTGTGCAATGAAAAAACCAAAATTTGTGTAAATGGCGGCAGTGAAGCCGTGCCGCTTTCCGGAGGGTCGCCAAGTACTACTGCGGAAGTGATCAGTCAAATGCAGGAGCCCGACTCAAGCGCCAGCATTGACGCTTTGAGTCAGGCCTTAACCGACCCGGCTCAAGTCAGACAAATGCTCCTATCGGCCGGGGTTGAAAAAAAGGTTTTAGACAGCACTTCAGATGCTGATTTAATGGTAATGGTTCAGGAAATTTTGGCTTCGTCCACTATTAGCAGTCAAATTACCGGGCAATAATCAAAAATATGTTTTTCAGGTTTAGAAAAATTTTTATCGGACTGATCACGTTCATATTTTTGTTTCCATTTTTGTTTCAAGCAATACCGGCTCACGCGCAGGGGATGCCTGTTGCCGACGCGGCTCTTTTGGCCGCATTTAATGCTGTACAAATTAAAAATAAAGTTCAAACCGGATTCAAAACCGCCATTGTTAATGCCGTGGTTAGAGCCGTTGATTATTTTGTCAGAAAAATCGCTTATGACACGGCCGTTTATGTCGCTTCCGGCGGCAAGGGTCAGGGCACGTTGGCCCACACCAAAAGTTTTGGCAGCTATTTAGGAGATGTAGCCAACAACGCGGCCGGCGTGGCCATTGAACAGCTTGGCAAACCGTTTGGTTTGAATCTTTGTAAAATTCCGGACGTAAGAATGGATCTGGCCCTTCGTCTTGGTTTGCAAATGCAGTATGCCCCACCAACCAATCCAAGTTGTACTTTCAGTGATTTTCAAAAAAATTGGTCAGCCAACAGCTGGAAGAGTCAATACAGCGGTCAGGCCTTGGAAAACAGGTTTAATGCTTCTTTTCAGGTTGGCCAGAGCGATATTGGCTTAGCCATGAGCGCTTCACAAAAAATTGATAATATGGTGGCTAAAGAAAGTGCCGCCGCTGCTTTACAAAGACAAGAGGGTCAGGGATTTAAACCGTCAACCCAGCCGATTTCAGGCGGTATCACCAGTCCGGCGGCCGCTAATCAGGCAGTCGGTTTGAGCAATACTCCGGATAAAAAAATCGCGGCCAGCCAGCAAAGCACCATGGCCACCATTGGCTCCGGTCTGGAGGGCTCAATGATGGGAGCGGCAAAATTATTTTTGACGACCTTGGCCGGCACGATGTTAAAAAATTACATGACCAAAGGCATGTTGCCTTTTGGTCTGGGCTGTGTGGGCAGTAATTGTCCGGCCACCGGTAATGTGGTTGCCAACTATGATGCCGAATACACAGGTGGAATTGCCGCCGCGCAAAATATGTTCAGCGAACTGTTGGTGCCGCCGACTATTGAGGTAAGCCAGTATGATGTGCTCTCCAATTTTTCAAATTGTCCTGATAATCCCGGTCCTGACAACTGTGTAGCCGATGGCGGATTGGTGCAGGCGGCACAGGAAGAGGGTTTTGGTACACCGGTTTCAATCGCCGAGGCCTTGGCAAAAAATTGGCTTCATGGCGATTGGAAACTTATCCCGCCGGAGCGCGTGTCCGACAATACCAATAGATCTTGTTACAATTCAGCGTATTGCTACGCCAACATTGCCAAACTGCGAAAAGCCAGGGTCTTGCCCCTTGGTTTTGAAATTGCGACCCTTTACAGTAATCCGGATAAGCCATGGACGCTCAAACAGGTTGTGGATGGGTTTAATGATTGTATTTTTATCAAAGACAGCCGCGGTAATGTAGTTGGGGTGCAGAATGATCCGATCAATAAACCATTTTGCCACTTAATAGATCCGAATTGGGTTTTGGAAGCCCCGGCCGCCAGGTGTAATGTTGTGGGCTACGGGCCCAGTTTGGCGGACTCAAGCGGCCCAAACCGTCAGCAGGAGTGCGTCGATTTAAGCACTTGTGTGGCGAATGACAGCAATGGCAGCTGTGCTATCAGCGGTTATTGCACCAGAGAAAAAAATATTTGGAAAATTGATGCCCAAACCTGCGATGCCCAATATCGCACCTGTAAAACATTTCAAGACAGCACCGGCAATACCGTGAGTTATTTATATCGGACTTTGGATACCGGTTACTGCGACGCCAATAATGCGGGCTGTACGGCTTATAGTTTGAAAAAAGATTATACCACCGTCACCTCCGGGGTCTGGACCGGTTACTCGCGAAATGATTTAGTGAGCGGTGATCAAAATTCTGTTATTTATTTTAATCATAATTTATCTTCCAGTTGTTCGGCTGATTCGGCCGGCTGTTCGGCCTTTAATGTGGCCAGCTCGTCAATTACCGCGTACTTGAAAAAAGCTCCTTACTACGCCCAGTGTTATGATATTAATTTAGCCACGCCAAAAATTGATTGGCCGCGAACTCAAGCGGATTTATCTAGATTACAGCCAACAGTTGACTGCCAAAATTATTCCCAGGCCTGCACGCCCGATGAAGTGAATTGTAATTGGTATACGCCCATAACTTATGGCGGTGATAATATTCCCGGGCGCTTCACTCCAGCCGCGATTGATAATGGTAATATTATTTGGAACGATCAATGCGATGCGCGCTGCGAGGGCTACGCGGCTTACCGCGAGATGCCGAACAATTATTCAAACGGCCAATCAATTTCATACATCATTCCTTCCTCCGGAAATAAGTGCAGCGCTCAAGATGAGGGTTGTACCGGTTTTACCAATTTAAGCACTACCACGGCCGGTTTGGAAAGAGTTGAATATTTTTCTTATTTGCGTCCGTGTATAAATCCGGATCCGAATTTACAAAAGAAATTTTACACTTACGAGGGCTCAACCGCCGGCGGGTATCAATTAAAGGCCTTTCTTTTAGAACAAGACACGGATGGCAGTCCGAAAACGTTTAGTAATACGGCCTGTAGCGAAGCAGAATATAAAGCCGGTACCGCCAGTTTGGATTGCCGTCAATTTAACGATGACCAGGGAAATGTTTATTATAAATTGCTTTCAAAAACAATCGTGGTTTCCGATCAGTGCACGCCATATCGCTTGGATAATCCGGAGCTTGACAGCATCGGCAACTGTCTTTTAAACGGTGAACTGCGAAATGGCCAGTGTTTTTATATGGGCTTGGCCGCCGGCACCTACACCAATGCCGGTTCAAGCCAATCATGTTCCGCGTTTGCAAATACTTGCCACGCCTATAAAGGCAATGCCGGAAATAATATCCAAACAATTTTTACTGATAGTTTTGAAGGAGTAACCAGCACAGGCGCCATCAATTGGGCGAGTGCGGGCGGAGTGCTTGGCGTATCTTTGGAGTCAACCCATGTCGGTGAACATTCCTTGGCCTATAATGGCACTACCGGCCAGACATTTTACAAACAAAATTTAAATTTAACTCCGCAAAAGAGTTATGATTTAACTTTCTGGGTAAAGGGCAACGCGAACAGCGTTAAGGTTTCATTACAAAATCAAACCAGTCCACCGTCGCCACCAAGTGATTTGGGTACGGTCGGAATAAGCGATACCTGGCAGTATTATCACCTCGGACCGGTTGAACTTTCCGGCAGTGTCTCGTCAACCAATTTAGTGTTCTCTTTGGGCGGTAATGGCACTGTCTTTATTGATAATGTTCATTTTACTGAAGTTTCTGATTATGTTTATTTGGTTAAAAATTCATTGCGCGTTGATTCGGTTTGCGATAGCGAGCCGAGCGATAATTTACCCGGCGAGGCCCTGGGTTGTTCAAAATATCAAACTCCGGCCGCCGCTTCGGTTTATTTAACCGGCTTCAGTTATTTGTGCCGAGAAGGGGCGATTGGTTGCACAGCACTTTTTGATACCTTCAATACTCCTGATAATTCGAACGCACAGGCGTATAATGTTTGGTTGGTTGGCGCGGCCGGACAAAATGTCAGTGTCACTATTAACAGCCAAGAATACAAATGTCAGATCCAGCAAGATCGTGATGGTTGTTATGTTAATATAAATGGAGCGACCATTGCCGAAATCCAAACACAAGCCGGCAGTAAGGCCTTTATCACAACCTCCACTGTATATATACCTCCGGATACCACACCAGAGTCACCGATTTATTTAGTGGCCAATCAAGACGCGACTTGCAATTCCATTGATTTGGGCTGTGTAAGCGCCGGACAAATAGCTCAAACTACTAGCAGTCAGGCATATAATGACGTGCTTATTAAAAATGATCCGGCCAGCTATAACAGCATCTTGTGTCAAAATGAAGCGGTCGGTTGCAGCGCCTATTCTTATGGAAACGGCACGATGTATTTCAAAGATCCAAAAATTATCGGCCAAAAGATTTGTGCCTATAGAACTAATATCACCGTTAATGGCGTTAAATCCGCCGGCTGGTTCTGGAAAGGCGTGGGCGACGGCACCCAGCCATGTTATCCGGATTATATAAAATCCGGCAATGTCTATGATATTTGGTCATACGGCGTACAGGATAAATATAAAAATTTTGTCGGCGAGTGTCCGGTTGAGCAAAACGGCTGTACCGAATTTGTGGATCATCATGACAGTGATAAATCGTATTATGTTATCAACAATGACAATTTGTCTAAAAAAATCGGCGAATGTAATGGACAGGTAAGCCAGAAAGACGGTTGTATCTTGTTTGACGAGACAGATCTGCCGAACAAACTTTTTGATACGGAAGTTACTTACGCGATCAGTAAATCATTAAATGAACAGTCCGTGCCGCCAACCAGTACTGCCAATAATGATGCTAATACCATTATAAAAGTTACCCGCGACCGGACTTGCGGTGAATGGCTGCAGTGCCGTTCATCGCATCGGGTTTGGGATCAAAGCAAAGGCGCCTATAAAGAGGTCTGCGACAGGATCGGCCGCTGTGACCAGGTGCCGCAATCATTTACTGACAGTGATATAACTAATTGCGCGCATTGGATTGACGGTATCAGCGCCTATTCCGGCCAGGTTTTAAGCGACACACTGTATCGCAACCGCGACATCAGTTGGAAAGGTATGGATTTTGCCGGTTACAGTTTGCTGGACACTTTCCCGATTGAAGAATTAAGCGAGGTCAATATCGGCGGAAGCAACACTAATGCAGATTGGCGTTTAGTCAAACAAATTTCTTGCGGCGAGGCGCAATATTGCCAGGATTCAACCAAAACTGAATCTTATCTTTGCAAAGCAGGTACGGATAAGTGCGGCCGCGGCGGCATTGGTTTGTGTGAAAAAACCGCCAGCAATAATTCGGTCTGCGTTTTAAACCCAAACGGCACGGCCGCCGACTTTGACGCTAACGCGCCCAAACAAACTTGCCGCAATTATCCGGAAGAAAGCGCGCCGTATCCGAACACGCAAAGTTTGAAATCAGCGCAAAATTATGCCGGCGCGAATTTGTGCAATGAAAGTGGGACAGGTGTGACCACTGATGCGAGTGCGGCGGGTGCCTGCGAATGTGATTATACAAAAGTCAGTTATGGGGATTCAATTTCCAAGTATTGGAATTTAAGCAATCCGAATAATTTGGTTGGCATTGCCGGCGTGAACAATACGATGATTAAGGGAGTGGTGGGCGGAATTTGTTCCAATGGCACCCGTGACGGCAAGGTTTGTGAAACCGATGCTGATTGTCCGGACGGCGGCACTTGCAACAAAGCCACCAAGCAAACCAGTTTTGTGGGCTGGCACGGTTATTGTTTGGAGCCGGATATTTCCAGACAATTAAACGCGGACGGCAAGACCAACACTTGTTTGACTTGGTATCCGGTTGACACTCTAATCGGCGCTCCGGATGTCAATGGCCAGGACAGGGAAGCCGGATATGTTAATCCTTCAAATGGAGGCAGGTATTATTGTTTGAGTGGAAATAAAGTGATGGGATATGTAGGTGCTACTCCTTATTATTTTGAGTGGACGGCCAAGCCAAATCCCGCCATAGAGGGGAGTACTGAAAATTTACAAATGCACACCGCAAATGGTCTGGGTGATACGAATATTCTCGAGACCGGATGGTGGATGGAACAATCCGACAATGCATATATAAGAGCTTTTGTGCCTGCTGACTCAAATAATGGAGAGAAGAATTTACGTTTGGCTGACATAGAAAAAATTCAATTCACGGTGACCGGTGATGATACGGAGGATCCTAGAGTAGGTACTGTTTTTGAAGTTTGGCCTAATGATAATACCGCGCCTGTTGGAACCCCTCAAGCAGTGTTTGCTCTTAATACCAGAGGCGGTAATGTTAGTCCTTTTGGGCATGCTGTAGTTGGCAAATATTTAGGTAAAGCAAATGAATTTATATTAATGTATAGTAGCGCTTCCAAGAATGAGGCCGACCCGGTAAATAGCACTTATCTTAAGGATGATGGTTCGGTTTGTTATGGTTATAGCGGGGATACTTTAACTTGTGCCACATTATCCGGTAATATTCTGCAAGCCGACACTTTAAAAACCTCTAACAACAGAAGCTTGGGCGTGGAAGGCATTTGGAATAGAAGCATCAGTATGGATGATATCTGTACATTATCTAGTAAAAATTTTGGAAATTGGCATGCTGTTCGGTTAAAGTTTGATGAAAATACCGGTAAGTTTTTGGGTTATTATTTAGCTTATTGTGATGATTCTGCTAATACAGGACATATTAACTATGACGTGAAATTTAGAGTAAGGCAGTGGTGCGAAAAGATTTTGGATGTGTCCGTTGACAGTGGTATTAATCCCAGTGGCGGACGCGCTGTGGCTTGGACAGATCGTTTATGGCAAAAATCAAAGTATTCAATAAGAGATTTTGGCGGACCGGAGATTGCTGATTGGGTGGGTTATGATTATTTAACCAATCGTAGTCCATTTGGCAGTATTGGTCAGAATACCCAACCGGTTAGTCCTGTTGTGCTTAGTCCTGTCGGCGCCATGCCAAAGGCGGAGAGTGAGTGCAATCCCTGTCCGGTAAAATCCGACGGCACGACTTATGATTGTACGTGTAAATACAATTTAACAGCCCCCAAACAAGTTTCCGGCGCTCCTTTCAGTTGTCAGTATGATAATGGCAGTGGTTGTACCATGACCACCGATTCAGGCGGAGTTAAAAAGAGTCCGGCCAGCAACTTTGTTTTAGATCAAGGCCAAAAGGCCGCGGCCAAGATTTTTGCGAGCGTTTATGCGGATTTGGAATATAGTTTTAACTCAAAGGCCTATGTTCCCAATTCAACCTATTACGTCAACAATAATTATACGGAAAAAGGAGATAAAAACATTTGTCCGAACGTTACCTTAAGCGGAAGTTCTGTGCAAGCATGTTCGGGATTAACACCGAGACCGCCCGAAGTCCGCTCTCTTAACACGCAAGCATGTTTAGCCGGCAGATGCGGTGAAGGTAATCCGGGTATCACCGTCAACGATCAATCAACCGGTAATGTAGTTTCTCCGTCATACGTCTTCCCGGCCAACATTAAATTTTACGCCTTTGCCGACGCCAATCAAATGCCTTTGCGAAATGTTATTGTCAGTTGGGGTGACGGTGATTTGACCAACCTTAATGGCTATTATCGCAACCATCGCGGCGTAGTTGCCGGTACATGCACAAACGGCACTTGTAAAGTCCAAGCTACGGAATATATTTCTGCCCTTTCCACAGACAGTCGCACCACAGTTAACGTGGACACCGGCAAAACTTGTGTTAAATCCGCTGATTGTAAATATTTGGATCAGTGTCTGTCGGAGAGTTTGTCTGTCAATTTCGGTCAGATATTGGATAAATCTTGTGACAACTCATACTTCCGTTTTGACCACGTTTACCAATGTCTAAAAGACGGCACCGGCTGGCAAGACACTTGTCCGGACGCGCGTTTCCCGGGTGGCTGTTGCGTCTTCAAACCGTCCGTGCAGGTGAAGGATAATTGGGGGTGGTGTAATGGGAGTTGTGATCACAATGGGCTGGGTGGGTGTTATGATAAGGGGTGGACATCCCCTTATGTCAATGAGTGCGACAATTATTTGACTACTGCTTCAACTTCATTTTTCGGTAGTATCATTGTCGCGCCACAGTAAACAATATTTAAAACAAAAATCCCGATTTGAATCGGGATTTTTGTTTTTCCTCAACAGAAAAGCTATTTTCTACTTAGGGAAGCGCGCGACGATTTGTGAATCGTCGCGAGCGAGATGGTGGGGTGGAACTAGTGGACACAGATGCGGATGTTTCCGGGAGCGCCGATCATATCGCAGGTAAACTCCTGCGACGTCAACATCTCCGGAGGAGCAATGCACGAGAAGTGGCCATAGCAGCCAATCTGGCATGCACTGCCATCGGCGGTAGGCAGGAAATTGCAGGAGAACGACAGTGGGTCATTCGGAGCGGTTTTGCAGGTCCATCCGTTCAGGTAAGGATTGAACGCCGCGCACGGATCTCCGCCCGCGTCGCCGCCGTCGGTCTTGATGACACCGCCGTCGCCAGCGTCCTGCTGGGTCGGCGTGCCGTCGGTGCCGCCGTCGGCCTGAACGTCGCACGGGGGCTGACCGTCGGTTCCGCACTGGGGATCGTCGCCACCACAGCCGGTGAGGGCCGCAACAGCGATGAGAACAAGGGCGAAGCCGCCCATGATCGCGAGGATCTTCTTGATGTTGTAGCGCATGGTTTCTCCTTTTCCTGTTCCCAACCACCCAAGGTTGGGGTTGTAGCTGTGTCTAAAGATTTTAGAACCAACTATCACCCCAACTTGGGCTTACCATCTCATTTGGCTAAGTTCTGCCTTTCGGCTCAACTTAGCACTTTGTAAAGAACAACCTATTTAAAAACTAACAGATTAGTATAGCACAAAAATGAGCTCTTGTCAAGGGTAGATTAACACTTTTAGCTCGGCTTAGCAAATAAAAAAGCCCGTACCCCACTGACCTTGAAGTCAGATAGGGCCGGGCCGAAGGGGTGAAAAGGAGCGAAAAGGTAGGAAGGAGCGAAGCAGTGCTAGTGTCAGTACGTGTAGTAGTGGAGAGTGGTTCCCGCTTCTCCCACAACCCAGATGTCAGTAGCGCTGTTGCCCCACACGGCAGAGAAATGTGCCGTTGTCCCTGTGGCAACAGTGGACCAATTACTCCCGTTCCAGTGGAGGATGACCCCGACATCTCCCACAGCCCAGACATCGTTGGCACTACTGCCCCACACGCCGTTGAGTTTTGATCCTGTGTAGCTGACGACGGCTGACCACACACTTCCATTCCAGTGAAGAGTGGTACCGTAGTCGCCCACCACCCAGACATCACTGGTGGTGTTGCCCCACACTCCATAGAGGGCGTTCGTCGTATTGGAGGTCACGCTGGACCACGTGCTTCCATTCCAATGGAGGATGGTACCGCCGTCTCCTACTGTCCAGACGTCATTGTTGGCGGTGCCTCCTACTCCATGGAGGACATTCGTTGAACCGCTGGGGACGCATGAGAACGTACTGCCGTTGAAATAGACAGTCGTTCCGGCGGCTCCAACGAACCAGGTATCATCAATCGCAGTTCCCCAGATACCATAGAGGGAAGCTGTCGTGCACCCGTTGGGTATACCCTCCCAAGTGCCGGAGACGTCATTCCAGACCTCGAGGTACCCGCTGGTTTCTCCAACGACCCAGAAATTAAGCGTGGTTCCCCAGATTCCGTAGAGTTTCGATGTCGCGCCACCCATAGGCGCCCACGAGCTACCGTTCCAGTGGATGGCGCCTCCCAGGGAGCCAGTGGTGTAGTTTCCAACAGTCCAGACATCATTGGGTGCGGCTCCCCATACTGCGTTGAGCTTCAGCGCCGTGTTACTCACGACGTTTTTCCAGTAAGCCGGGCAGCTGCCGCTCCAGCATGTATCGCTTGCACGGCACGCGTGCCCGCATGTGCCGCAGTTGTCGTGGTCGGTCTGAAGATCCACACAGCCGGCGCCATCGCAATAGCTCTGGCCACTGGTCGGACACTGGCACTGACCCGACACACAGCTGGCAGGCGAGCTGCAGGCGTGACCGCACGAACCGCAGTTGTCGTTGTCGGTTTGTGTGTCCACACACGAACCGCATTGCGTCAGGTTGCCTGAACACGCGCACTGACTTGCTACGCATGTCTGGTCTGCCCAGCAGCCGTGTTCACACTCGCCACAGTTGTATTTGTCGCTCGTGAGGTCAACACAGCCATCAACAGCACAGAATGTCTGGCCACTGCTCGGGCACTCACACTGACCCTGTACACACACTTCATTGAGCGGACATGGGTTGAAACATGTGCCACAGTGGTTCTTGTCGGTGAGCAAGTCCGCACACGTGTACCCGCACTGTGTCCCGGTCGTACAGACGCAGTGCCCTGACTGGCAGGCGTGACCCGGTCCGTAGGTCTCGTTGCACCATTCGTCCGTGGCGGTTCCGGTATCCACGATCCCATCGCAGTTGTTATCTTTGCCGTTGCAACGCATGGGAGCTCCGGCGTAGACGTCGGAGTCGCTGTCATCACAGTCGGTTCCGCCGCACACAAGCGGGGGCTGTCCATCGCCATCGCCGTCAAGCACTGACCACATGCAGACGCGCGAGGCAGGATCACAGCCGTTGTTCACGACGCAGGCATCGGTGCTGTCGCAATCCTCGTCCTTGGCGCAGGCCTTTCCGGCCTCGCAACCTTTGGTGGGATTACACCACGTACCTGTCGGACACCGCGCCGGCACCAGCGTGTTGGTGCACCAGCCCGAGGACGAACAGGTGTCGTCCGTGCAGTCAATGCCATCGTCGCACTGCGCGTTGCTCGTGCACTCCGAAGGGGCCGTATCCCTGGCGTCGTTGGGCAGGGTGCCGTCGCTGACGGCGCTGTCGTGGTTGTCCGTGCCGCCATCACCGGTTCCGGAGTTACCACCACAGGCGCACAGGATGAACGCGAGAAACGCCACGAAACAGAAGCCGATCTTGGTCATGTGCCTCTCCTTTTCCTTTTTCGTACCCAACACCAGGTTGGGAACCAGATAATATAGCCAAAAGACGAGGTTCTGTCAAGAATGAATTATAATCTTTAGCCAACTCATTGACAACCCCGCCGTTTAGAAATATAGTAGAAATATGCCAAAAAATTCTATCTCTGACCGGTGGGATGCCATCTGGTTAAAAAATAATCAGTATTCTCTTTACCCGCGGCGGGTGTTTAAAACAGAAGAAAAAATTTCTGATCTGGTGAATTTTGGCATTGATTTTTTGGGCAAAAAAGTGTTGGATGCGGGCTGTGGCGACGGAGCGGCGCTAAGATATTTACAACAAAATTTTCAGACAACCGGTTGTGGCATAGACATTTCCAGCGGGGCAATTGAACGGGCAAAGGCAATTGAACCAACTAATATGAATACTTACCAGGTTGCGGACGCGCGGGCTTTGCCTTTTAGCGACCAGACATTTGATGTGGTGTTAAGCTGGGGCGTGCTCACATATTTTGATGAAATTGAAAAAGCAATATCCGAGGCGCGCCGGGTGCTCAAACCTGACGGTTTGTTAATTATTGTTCAGCCGAATCTGCTTTCATTCGGTGTTATGCAGGAATGGTATCTGCGCATAAAAAAACGCTGGCCTTATGGCACGCACAAAAAATATTCGCCATTTAAATTTAAACACTGGTTAAGGCGAAATGGCTTCTCTTCAGTCAAGTTTTTTGCCAAACCGCCTTACGCGGATATGCCGATTGCTGGTGTTTTTGATGGCATTTTAAACAGGATTTTTCCTTTCTGGGGACACTATCTATATATTATTGCGCGGAAGTAGCCAAATGTGGTATAATTTAAGCATGCTTGCCGTTATTGCGGTTAAAATAAAAACATTTTGGCAGTTTTTAACACCAAAGCGAAAGCGAATCGGTTTGGTTGGTTTTATTATCTGTGCGAGTTTGATTTTAATCATGTGGTTTGGCGCAACCGGACTTGCCACCGCTGCTGCAGATATATGGACAACGGCTGCCAATCTGATTGGTACCATACTGTTAACAATCGCCGGTTGGTTTATTCAAATTTCAATATTTTTACTTAAGTTTGTCATCACTCTTGGGGGTTATAACGGATATATCAGGTCTCCGGCCGTAAATATCGGCTGGATCATGGTGCGCGACATAACCAACATGTTTTTTGTCATAGTTTTGCTTATTATTGCTTTTGCCACAATTTTGGGGATTGAAGATTATTCCTGGAAAAAATTATTAAGCAAATTAATATTCGCGGCCGTACTGGTGAACTTCAGCCGGCAAATTGCCGGAATTATAATTGACTTCGCGCAGGTGATAATGATCACTTTTATCAACGGTGTGGCCGCAACTGCCGGTGGGAATTTAATTAACATGTTTAATGTTAATAATATTCTTAATCTGGCTCGTCAGGCCAAGCCGAATGAAATTACGCCCGGTAATGTATTTTTGGCATCTTTGGGCGGATTAGTTTTTTCGGCAATGATGATGGTGACCATGGGTGTTTTTGCAATTATGCTGTTAGCCAGGATGGTTATGCTTTGGGTGTTGATTGTTTTATCTCCTTTAGCTTTTGTCTTAAATGTTTTACCAAAAACAAAAGGTTATGCCGATCGGTGGTGGAAAGAATTCGGTAACAACGTCGTCTCTGGTCCGCTCATTGCCTTTTTTATTTGGCTGGCTTTTGTTACTTTGGGGTCGGGTGATATTCAATCTGATATTACCAGTTCTGCCAATAATCCTCTGCCGGCCGGTGATACCTGGGCGGCTGTTGATGACGCGGGCGTTGGCCAAAAATCAGGAGTGGGCGGAGGCATGACCTGGGTCGCTTTAGCCAACTTCGCCATTGCCATTGGTATGCTGATGGCCGGAGCCAAAATGGCCCAGGAATTGGGAGTGTATGGCGGGTCAATGCTTAGCAGTGCGGTTGAAAAGACGGCTAAGATCGCCAGTGGTCTGACCGCGGCGAGGTATGTGGGTAGAAAGGGTATGGAGGCCGGAAAAAAGGCCGGAAAGTTTGCTTTGATGAAAGCTCCTCTTGTGGGTGGAGAGGCGTGGCAAGCAAGAGGGCTTCGTATAAAGAGCAGAGTATCACAAGCGTGGAACAAGGGTTATGTTGAGCCGAGAATTGTAGCGGCGGGGAGAAGGATAGATACTGCCTTTGGAAAAAATGAACAAGGTGAGTTTACAGAAAAAAGTAGATGGAAAAGATATGGCGCCAGACTTGGTTTGATGTTTGCACCCCAGCGGTTTAAGAATGAATTGGCAAAGGATGAAGAAACAGCTGCAAAATATGCAATAGAGCAACAAGAGCATAGAATAAGCACCAGCAAGACCCCGACCGGCCAAAGAAAGCTACAAGAAGAAGCGGACTTGGAAAAACTGAAGAGAACCGGTCAGGATATTAAGAGGCGAAAATTACAGACAAAATATGAAGAACAAGATGAAGATAATAGAGCTATAGCGGCCGCGGTTGCCGCGGGTAAAGGTGCGGGAAAATCAGAAAAGCAGGTTTTGGAAGAACTGGAGGCATCCGGGAAATTTGATGCTCGGCAAACTTCTGATTATCAGCGATTAAATAATGCTGATAAATCTGCTATTGAAGCTGAAAATATAGAGCAGATGTTAAAGGCAACACAAGAGGAAGATAGGGCGCGGATAAAGCAAAAATTAATGGCCGGAGAAGGTGGAGAGAGGATGTTGCGTGCGGCTGCAGCCAAAGCGGAGACTAAGCAAATGGAAGATAAGTTGAACGCAGAAAGAGAACTGAAGGAATTAGAGGAGATCAAAAAAGTGTTAACAAGTGATCAAGGGAAAGTTGTGCAAGCGGATATTACGGACAGAAGAGCACAGATTGAACAGTTGAATACGGATATGAATGAAATAAAGGAACGTAATGTGGCCCGCGCCAGGGATGCGGTCTTGAGAAGCAATAATCGTTTTTCTGAAGCAAATAATTTGGAAAATGTTTTGAGCAAACAAGCAAAACAAAGAATTGATATGCAATCAGTGGGTACTGACTTCCCTAGGTCAATTATTAGGACGGAAGGATTATACAACAAACAAGACGAAGCGCTTAAAGAGTTGGCGGCAGCCGAGTCACGCGGAGATCAGAGGGCAGTCGTGGCGGCTAAGCTTAAACATTCGCAGATTCAAAAGAGCTTGGCAGAAATGCAGATTGGCAATTGGGAACAGCACGGTGCGATTGGTTTGGGAAACATGGATAATATTTCAAAATTAGTAGATCCGGAATTACTTAAGAATATTTCCGTAGATCCGAGTGATGCTGGTTCTGTAAGGAAGGTACAAGCGGCCATATTTTCATCTCTCATTGGTGAAAAGGTAGCGGCAAGCCCAGACGGGTTGGAAGCAGCTGTGAAGCAGTTTGGCGCTATACACGGAGAACGATCGCAGGCCTTGTTGGAACAGCTGCGTTTGTCCCTTGATAAGGCCGCAGGGCAGGGTGTGTTTTCTGTCGCCGGTTTGCTCCAGGATACATTACAGGCAGATGGAAGTATTACCACGGGGCTCACAGATGCCGGTAGTGCTGGAGGAAAAGAACATATTCAAAGAAGAAGAACAGCCGCAAGGTCATCCGCAAAAATTACCAGTATTAGTGCTGGCTTGGAAGGAGCTGTAGATAAAAATGAGGACAGAAAAGCTATTGTTGAATCCGATGAATCTATAAAGATAGTGGCTGATTTGTTAGCGCCACTCACTTCTACACGGTTGGATCAGGTTGATGAATATGTCAAAACAGATTTGGGTGACATCCTGCAGTATTCTGATGTGAAAAAACTTAAGCAATTGCAAACGAGTGTGGATCAATCAAGCAAAGACAGGGGCGCTGTGGCTAACTTGATAAAGAGCGCCTTGGAAAGAGTAGAAAAAACCATCAAAAAGGAACAAAAAGAAATGGTTAAAGAATGGATAAAGGATTTGGAAAAAAATAATAGCAAGCCAAAGTAAAACAACAATATATGAGGTTAACTGTAACCGAGATTACACCACAAGAATTTGAGAATATTGAACGGCAAATCCGTGACTCTCATGTTAACATATCCGTGATGCAGGAGACGTGGCAATCTTTGGATGCTTTTTTTAGAAATAGTTCATCTTTGGATGATGAAAAATTTAGATGGACATACTTTAGAATTTATACTGAACTGACATGGAAAATGTTCGGGTCGCAAGATCGTGATTTTTTGGTTAATGTGGCGGTTGCCAGACAAATTCCCATGGCTTTGGCACTTGACTTTGATGTCCTTGAACAGTTGATGCAGTATTTTGAAATGAAGACGCTGGAAAAATCGGACATGCAAAGTCTGTGTTTGAAAATGAAGCCGGTTTTTTTAGAATCACAGGCAAAGGTTGGAGATTGGCAAGGAAAAAAAGTTATCATCTCTGATCTGATTAAAGAAATGAATAATGTCAATCGCAGTGCCGACACACTCATGCAAGCGGATTTTGAAAATAAATTAAAGCAAATAATTTATCCTCAAAACGATCCGGTGATTGCCAAATATTTTTTGGCCGACCCAAATGTTATGATGGAAAGATTTATGGAATTAGCCATATTTTTTTCTACAGTTGACGAGGATAATATTGTGAATGCAGTAGATAATTATTTGCATCAAGATATGGTTGAAGCGACTGAAGCGCCACCGCAACCTAAAGTTGAAAATAAAAAAAGTTTGAGTGAAATCAAATCCCAAATCTCCTCTGAATTTAAAAAGAACCCCCAGGGCGAATTTACAAATATTGAAGGCGTGTTAAACCGGTTAAATGAATTATCGGAAAAATATAAAGATCCAAAAATTGCCGAGCTGTATTATTTTGACGAAAAAGACGGAAAATTTAAATGGGCTATATAAAGCGCCGCGAGAGCGGATAAAAAATATGCCAGATCAAAATCAACAACCAATGGTGCGGGTAAAAAAAGCAGACGGCAGTTTTGTTATGATGAAACTTTCTGATTTGAGAAAACAGAACGCGCCGCCACAGCCAGCCCCCAAACCAACACCGAAGCCGGTTCAACCGCCGGCGCCAATTAGGCAACAACCAAAACCCCAGCCCCAGCCACCGAAAAAAAATTGGACGCGCGATGATGCCAGCTCGCTGTTGGAAGAAAAGTTGGGTTTAAAAGATAATTCCGCGCCGACAACCAGTCAAACCAGGGAAAGCGAAGTGGACAAGGTGGTGGCCAAACTTGATTTTAAGATCCCGCAGGAGTTTAAAAACAGAATGCGCAGCGTGATTCAGTTGCGGTTAAAAGATTTGCGCAGTGATGAAGAAACCAGGGAGACGGCAGTGCGGCAGACCAAAGACGGCGGTCTCGGACTTTTGCCGGCACAGGCCGAAAAATTGTTAAAGGCGTGCCAGGAAGTTGAACTACGGGAAATGCCGACTAAAGATGCGCCGTTTAATCCTTTTGAACGCAAACCGGCAGTTAATCCGGTTAGCGCGCCCAAATTTAATGCGCCCAAAAAAGAAGAAATTATAAAAAAGTTTGAACCGTCTTTCTCGTTATCCAACAGCCAGCCGGCGATTAAGCCGTTTGTGCGCGACATCACCGCGTCTCCGATTGAGATGGGACCGGTGGAAGAGATAAAATACCTGACCATTTCTGATTTTAGAAAATTATCCGACAAACCGGCTGAATCAGCCAAACGATTAAAACAAAAATTGTTAAATCTGCAGGATGAATCATTTTTATTGTATATGGACGGGGTTGAGGCCTATCATAAGTCGCCGCTTTATCTGGATTATCTGAATGCGGTTTGTGAATCGTTGGCTAACCGGCGCACCCTGGCCGCCACCTTAACCGATAAAAACAGGATTCAATTGGGTGAAATTGACGCTTTAATAGAAATGGAAAAAGAGCTATAATGTAAAGACCTATGGAACAATTCGTGGTGCCGCAATTTATAGACGTTGAGGACAAAATATTCGGGCCGGTGACGACCAGACAATTTTTGATTTTGCTCTCGGCCGGATTGATTTTATTTATTTGTTTTAAGCTGACTGACCTGACCCTGTTTATATTTTTGGCGGCCATTATCGGCGGTTCGGCGCTGGTTATCGCTTTTGTAAAAATAAACGGACAGGCCTTTCATTATTTTCTTTTAAACATCATTCAAACCGTCAGGCGTCCCAGCCGCCGCATTTGGCAGAAAATTTTTAGCCAGGCCGAACTGGTTGAACTTCGGGACGCGTCTAAAGTTGAAGTGATTGAAGCAGTCAAAGAATTGCCCAGAATGTCATATAACCGCATCAGGGATTTATCGCTTATCGTAAACACCGGCGGATATTATAACCCCGAAGAATAGTATGCAAAATAAACAAGCGCTTAATAAGAAAAAGTCGCTCCCTTCAACCCAGCATCATTTGCCGTTCGCGGAAATTAAATCCGACAGCATTGTGATGAAAGACGGCACTTTACGGGCGGTCATGATGGTCTCCAGTATTAATTTCGCTTTAAAAAATGAAGACGAGCAAAATGCGATTGTTTCTTCATATATATCTTTTTTAAATTCAATTGATTTTCCTTTGCAAATTGTAATTCAATCCAGACAGTTATACATCAAACCGTATCTGGCCAAATTGTTGGAGCAGGAGCGCGCGCAGACCAATGAACTGCTACGGGCACAAATCGCGGATTACCGGTCGTTTGTTTCCGAGTTGGTCAGTTTAGGGAAAATTATGAGCAAGCAATTTTACGTGGTTGTGCCTTATGATCCCATGTCAAACAAAAAACGCGGTTTTTGGTCACGGAGTTCGGAAGTTATCAACCCGGCCAAGACCGTGAAACTAAAAGAAAGCCGGTTTGAACAGAGAAAACATGATTTGGATATGAGAGTCCGGCAAATTGAATCCGGTTTGGCCAGTATGAATTTGGAAGTGGTGCGGTTAGACACCCAGTCGCTAATTGAGCTTTTTTATTCAACCTATAATCCGGATATTGCGTTTAGCGAACACTTGGGGCCGGTTAATCAATTGCAAGTAGAATAGTATATTATATGGCTTTTAGACCACAATTAGGCAAAATAACGGCATCCGGCGCGCCCGCACCCGAGACCGAAGAAACAAAACTGAAAAATCAGGCGGCCGGAGAATTGGTCACTCTTGAAGAAGAGCGCCTTTATCGCGAGGGAGCGGTGTCAATTAAGGACTTGATCGCCCCGTCGGCTTTTAATGTTGAGTCAAATTATATCAAGCTCGGCGATATATTTTGCCGGACGATTTTTGTGGTCAGTTATCCGAGGTATATTTCCATCGGCTGGAGTTCGCCGGTTTTGAATTTATCAATCACCATGGATATCGGCATGTTCTTTTATCCGGTGAAGTCGGCCGTTATTTTAAAGCAATTGCGCAACAAAGTCGGCGCTTTGGAAGCGCAATTAAACGCTGACACGGAAAAAGGCGCACCACGTGATCCGATTCGCGAAACAGCGCTGCGCGACATTGAACAATTGCGCGACAATCTCACCCAAGGCATTGAGCATTTTTTTCAATTTACTTTTTACGTGACGCTTTACGCCAAAACCAAAGAAGAACTTGATCAGACCTCGGAAGACGTTGAAAATATTTTCGGTTCAAAACTCATTTCCAGCCGCAAGGTGCTGTATCAGTCGGAACAGGGATATAACTCCACTTTGCCTTTGGCCAACGACGAACTGATGATTGCTTTTAACATGAATTCGTCGCCGATAGCGGCCTCTTTTCCGTTTATCTCGGCCGAACTTACTTCCGATGACGGAATTTTGTACGGCGTTAACCGCCACAACAACAGTTTGATTTTGTTTAACAGATTTTCTTTGATGAATGCTAATATGGTGGTGTTTGCCACCGCCGGCGCCGGTAAAAGTTATACCATAAAATTAGAAATTTTGCGCACTATGATGACCGGCGTTGATGTGATTGTGATTGATCCGGAAATGGAATACAAACATCTGTGCGAAGCGGTCGGAGGAACGTATATAAACATTTCCTTGTCATCGGAAAGCAAGGTAAACCCGTTTGATTTGCCGCGGCCAACCGGCGGCGAGGAATTTTCCACGGAAGATATTATCCGAAGCGCGGTCATTACCGCCAAGGGCTTACTGCGTATTATGTTCGGCGGGTTAACCACCGAACAGGATTCAATCATTGACCGGGCTTTGATTGAAACCTACGCCAAAAAAGACATTACGCCGGAAGCGGATTTGAGCGTGGTACAGGCGCCGATTATGCAGGATTTGCAGGAGATTTTGGAAGGTATGGAGGGCTCAAATGAACTGGTTTTGAAACTGAAAAAATTTACCGAAGGCACTTTCAGCGGTTTGTTTAACGCGCCCACCAACGTGGACATGAAAAATCAATTGGTGGTATACAGCGTGCGCGATTTGGAAGATGAGTTGCGGCCTTTGGCAATTTACGCGATTGTTAATTACATTTGGAACGTGGTGCGTTCCGAGCGCAAAAAGCGCATTTTGGCCATTGATGAGGCCTGGTGGCTGATGCAACACGAAGACAGCGCCCAGTTCATATTTTCTTTGGTCAAACGCTGCCGCAAATATTTCTTGGGCGTGACCACGATTACGCAGGATGTTAATGATTTCTTAAGGTCGCAATACGGCCAGGCCATTGTCACTAATTCGTCTTTGCAATTATTACTGCGCCAGTCACCGGCGGCCATTGATACGGTGCAAAAAACATTTATGCTGACCGAAGGTGAAAAATATTTGCTTTTAGAAAGCGGCGTAGGCGAGGGGATTTTCTTTGCCGGATCAAAACACGCGGCCATCAAGGTTGTCGCCAGTTACACCGAAGATCAGATTGTTACCACCAATCCCCAACAGCTGTTGGATATTGAAAAAGCCAAAAAAGAATTTGAACAACAAACAAAATAGCATATGTCTTTACGCGCCAGAATTTTCGTAGTTGTCAGCTTGGTCGTTTTGCTAGTTTTGGGTATCAGTGTTTTTTTAATAATTAATGCCAAGCAAAAAGCGGCGCAAGAGCAAATTGCGCAGAACCCGACCACCACTACGGGAAGTGTTGTTGAAAAAGATAATTTTAATTCGGCCCAGCTGGGACAGGGAGCAACCACGGTGACGCCGGGCATGCCAGTAAAAAAATTAACCTCGGTGGAGGTTGAACAAAATGGTGTAGAGCAACTAGCAAAGATTTTTGCGGAACGCTATGGCACTTATTCAACTGACAGTAATTTTCAAAACATTAAAGACGTGCAGGACTTGGTAACGCCGGCTTTGTGGTCAAAATTAAAAGCCAAAATTACCACCGGCCCGGCCGCCAATTTTGTCGGCGCGACCGCAAAGGTGATTACTTCAAATTTGTCGGATTGGGATGGCGCGTCCGCCACAGTGCAAATGCAGGCAACGGTTATTAAAGAACAAAACGGCGTTTCAACTACTTTGCATCAGAATGTGACGGTGTCTATGGTGAAAAATGGCACCAGTTGGCTGGTTAGTGATTTTGTTTGGAAATAAAGTTTGCTTAAAATATAATATATATGAAGGGGGGCTTTTTTGTTTTTGTAAAATTTGTAAAAGATTTATTTTTTCCAATTTTTTGCGCCAAGTGCGGCCGGGAGGGGGAGTGGCTGTGTGAAAACTGTTTGGGAAAAATTGAGACAGCGAAAGTAAATTTTGATTCAGTTGATTTAGCGGGCACGGATTTAGACGGGCTGTTTTATTTGTTTTATTATAATGATCAGGATTTTATTGCCAAATTAATCCGCGGTTTTAAATACGGATACGCGCGTGAGATGGCTGAAATTTGGAAAAGTTTTATTTTGAAATGCGACTTGGTTTCAGGTTTTACAATTGTGCCGGTGCCTCTTCACCCGCGCCGCCAGCGTGAAAGAGGTTTTAACCAGTCGCAGATTTTGGCTGAACTCCTGGCTGAAGTTTTTGATTTGCCGATTGAAAATAAGGGTTTGGTTCGGGTTCGCAACACCGTCCAGCAGGCCAAACTTTCCGGCGAACAGAGAAAAAATAATGTAAAAGACGCTTTTGCCTGGAAATCAGCAGATGCGCCTCCGCAAAATGTTTTATTGGTTGATGATGTTTATACCACCGGCGCCACCATGGCGCAGTGCGCGAAGGTTTTAAAACAAAACGGAGCCAATAAGGTCCGGGGTTTTGTGTTAGCCAAAAGCGGTTGACTTCGGCATATTTTAGAAGTATAATGTTCCTATCTCATGGAGAGGTGGCTGAGTGGTCGAAAGCGGCACACTGCTAATGTGTTGTACGGTTTTAAACCCGTACCGTGGGTTCAAATCCCACCCTCTCCGCACTTATTACACACAAAATGAGCAAAGCAATTATTTATAGCGCTTTAGGGATCTTGGCGATTTTAGCCGTGATAATTTATCATGTGCCCGGATTTTGGATATTTTTGGGAGTAGTGGTTTTTTTACTTGTAAAAACTTTTAATCCGTTTCGACTTTCCGTTGAGACCATTCCCAAAGGATTTACTGAAAAAAAATTCAATACCGGAAAAGTGACTTTAAATTATGTTGAGGGCCCGGATAACGGTCCTTCCTTGTTATTTATTCCGGGTCAGATGGAATTCTGGCAGGGGTATGAACTGGTGCTGCCTCATTTTTCAAAAAATTATCACGTTTTTATTGTTGATGTTCGGGGGCATGGAAAATCAACGCGCACCCCGGGAGAATATTCGTATAATATAATCGGAGAGGATCTCAAAGAATTTTTGAAAAACGTTGTTAAAAAATCCGCGATTGTATCGGGGCTTTCTTCGGGGGCCGTGCTTTCTCTATGGCTGGCAGCCAATGCTCCTGAAAATGTTTCCATGGCAATCAGCGAAGACCCGCCTCTTTTTTCTTCAATGTATCCAAGAATTAAAGAAGAAAAATTCATGTATCGCCTTTTTGACACCGCCGTAGAAACGCTGGGAAAGCCAACTAGAGACATAAAAGGTTTTTTTGCTAAACAGGGAATTCCGATAGAAGGCAAGGAAAAACTTTTAATGATGCCTTCTTTTATAGCAAGTTATAGGGCGATAAGCTTGGAACTCAATAAAAAAATTCGTCCGTCCCGGCCATATGATTTGCTTAATGCTCGGTTTGATCAAAGGGCCGGTTTAAAATTTATCAGTGAGTATGATGTTGATTTTTCAAAAGCAACAATTGACGGCAGATTGACCGAGGGCTTTGATCCGGAAGAAACATTGAAAAAAATTAAATGTCCGGTTTTATTGATACATGCCTATTGGTCCAGGCATAAAACTTGGGGACTGCTCGGCGCCTTGGATGATCGTGACGAAGAGAAAATCCGTTCAATTGTAAAAAATATTAAAGTGGTAAAAGTAAACTCCATCCATGATGTTCATCTGGCAAAACCAAAAATATTCATTAAAGCGGTAGATGATTTTCTTGACAGTATTCTCTTTGTAAAATAAAGTTACCTTAAACATGCCGGGAGGGGGCACATGCGAAGCTTGGTTCCTTCAAAACTAATGAAGTTCAAAGAAGTCGTCTATGTTATCTACATTGATGTCGGTGGTGTACTTTTTCCTGATTTTCCCAACAGAGACACCGAGCCGAACTACGAAATGGTGCAGCTGATCCGCCAGGTGTTAATCCTGTGGCACAATCCCAAGTATAACTACCACTTCATCGTTGCTAATATCAAGGAGCATAGGCGAGACATCTTTGAGAAAAATTTGCACTTGCTTATCTCCAATGACATCTTTAATCAGCTCGGCCTGCCTGATGAGAGTTATTTTTTTAGGTGTGCCGGACCGGAAAAGAAGGGCGAGGCGATCGGAGTGCATATTAATGGGCTTAATTATCCTGGCCTGAACATCGGAGCCGCGGTTTTTGATAACAGTTTGGCTGTTCTGCAGAGCATGCCTCCGTGGGTACAGTGCTTTGGTTTTCAGCTTAAGGACAGGGGAGATCCCGGTGTACAAGATTGGTACAGAAAACACAAACACAGTCGGAATTTTCACGACTGTGAGAGTATAGACATGTTGGCCCGCAGGGTTGTCTACGTCCACCTGTCATCACTTCGCAGGTTGATCAAGAAAAGCCCACCTAGTGAGCGTCACATTTTGGACAGATTGTACCACCTGGAGGAACTACGGACCGAACAAATCTTCAAATTCTACGACATAGAAACAGAAGTGACTCTGGCTTCGCTTGAGTAGTAGGGGCCTCGTCCAAGACGCGGTCCCTGTTTTTTTATAATTCTTTTTTCATTTCGTCTATAAATCTAAGCACAATGGCCAGTCGTTCGCGGGCAAGGCGTTTGGCTGTTTTGGTGTTCATCAGTTTGGCCACCTTTAACACCTTTTCGTGTAAATAATTAAAACTGGTGGTTTGTTTTTTTTCTAAATATTCCCTATAGTTTAGATATTTGCGAATTTTTATAGCCGGATCATAAATTGGTCTGCTATGATATCCACCGGAGGCAAAGACGCGGGCAATACCCACAGCTCCCAGAGAATCAAGCCAGTTGGCATCCTGCATAATTTTTCCCTCAATGCTTTTTGGCAAACGGGTTTGTCCGGCCTTATATTTACTGTCATCAATAACTTCAATGATTTTGTCCTGCAGTTCTTCATCTATACCGATTACATCCATCATGCCCTTAACGGCAAGCGTGGCCTTTCGGTCATGACAAAGGGAACAATGGTGCTCTTTTAAATTATGAAGCAGGGCGGCCAGTTCAATAATCAAAAGATCGCCTCCTTCTTTTTTCTGGATAAATTTAGCAGTTTTCCAAACTCTCTGCACATGAAACCAGTCATGGCCGGACGGTTCATGGTGGAGTTTTTGCCGCACATAATCTGCTGTTTTTTTCACTAAATCTTCAGTCATAAATAAACCATAACATTTTTTTTCAAGTAAGACAAGAGTTATCCACAGCAAAACACAAGCCAGCTCTTGCTTTCTGTGCTATACTGATAATTAAGGAGGGGAAAGTAACCCCGATTTTTGTGTCGGGGTTGTTTTTTAAAGGTCTTCTCTCAAAAAGGAGGGCTCCCATGCCCTTATAATTAATTTATTTTATTCTATGCGAATAAAGTTTTTTTTGGCCGCGGTTCTTTTGCTGGTCATCGGAACCGCGGGGGTATTTTTTGGTTATGGCTGGTTTATTAATAAACAGTCCAAGGTCGCGACTGACACAACCGGTCAGCAAATAATTAATCAGGATGTGTTAACCGCGCAAACTCCGGAGCAAACGCACGCAAAATTTATTTCCGCGCTTAAAGATGGCAACATCAATGCCGCCGTGGAATGTTGTTTTCGTGAAGGTGATTGGGAAAGTCAAAAACAATTCATCCAAGGCGTGGTCAGCCGGGGCCAACTGGGGTTGATGGTCAGCGATTTGGACAAAATAACACCGGATGTGGTCGGTGATTCCAAAGCCACTTATGTTTACGCGGGCACGTCTAACGGTCAAAAAATTACTAATTTTATAACCTTCATTAAAAATAGCCAAGGCGTATGGTTAATTGAATCTTACTAAATTAAATTAAAAAACATATGTTAAGGAGGGGACTATTTTTATTATTCACATTTTTTTGTTTGGTTTTGGTGCCAATCGGTAAAACAGATGTTTTAAGCTATGACACCAATGTCGCGCATCCAAACATTGTTGAATTGGCCGCGAATGTATACAATGAAAAATTTAACAACCAACTGACTAAAGAAGAAATCGGCTGGATTAAGCAGGGCGCGATAGACGAAGACACACCCACCCGCTGGATGAACCATTTTTATGATCCGGTGCGCGCGATTGGTTTGAAGGGGCTGTATCTATCTTCAAAAGAGTGGGCCGTAAGTCCTTACGCGCAAACAAATTATTCTTTAGGCGACCGGAGCTGGCAAAGGGCCATTAGTGATTTTAAAAAAGGGCGTATGGAGTCGGCTTATAAAGAACTGGGCCATGTTTTGCATTTGCTGGCCGACGCGACTGTGCCGGCCCATACCCGCGACGATATTCATGTGCTTGGTGATTCATATGAGCAGTTTGTAAAGAATAATTGGCACAGTATTTACGGCAGTTTACAGTATTTTTTTGTTAAAGCAGCCGGGCTGTCTTCAGCTTTTGACGCTTTGGCCGGTTATTCCAATAATAATTTTTACAGCGATCACACTGTTGAAGATCCGGCCTATCAAAAAATTTCTGTTTCCGGATATGAAACAACAACCTTTAGCAGTTTTTTGCCGATAATAACCCGGTTGGCCAAGGCCACTCTTCCCAACGGGGATAAATACAATCTTTATGCGTTGGCCACCACGGATTGGAAACTTAATTTGGATTATAAATTTGTTAATAGTTCGCAGATTTTAATTGATTATACCCGGCGGCTTTTGCCAAAAGCGATCGGCTATAGCGCCGGCGTGATCAAATTATTTTTTGAAGAAGTGAAGAAAGAGAAGGTTGTTGATTTGCCGACTGAACGGGTTAGTAATTTAGGGAAAGTTGATCAAGTTATCGGATCTGTAGTCCAAGGCGCGGAAAATGTTTATTATTCAGCCAAAGATAGCGTCATACCCGTTTCGCCTGTGTCAACTTCTTTTGTCTATGCAATCGGGCTACCTTCAACTCCAGTTTCAGTAGAACCACCGCCGGCGCCGATAATCATACCGGAGCCGACTTCAACTCCAACTCCAACTCCAACTCCAACACCCACAACAACTCCAGACCCAACTCCCACTTCAACCTCGGATCCTACCCCATCTTCAACTCCGCCTGTAAGCAGGGAAGTGGTAATAAACGAAGTTGCCTGGGCCGGCACTGCGTCGTCTTATTCCAGTGATGAGTGGCTTGAATTATACAACAACACTGATGCGGATATTGATTTAACTGATTGGAAAATTTTAATTAATGATAATCCGATTACAATATCCAAAATAAATAATAAAATAATAACAGCGGGCGGGTATTATCTTTTGGAACGGACTTCCGACAGTGTGATTAGCGATATTGCGGCGGATGAAATTTATACCGGCGGACTTGCCAATGGCGGCGCGAAACTTGAACTTATAAATCCAGCCGGTGTCATAATAGACGAGGTAGACGCGACCAGTAGTTGGTTTGCGGGCGACACTGTCAAATACAGAACAATGGAACGCGTCGCCGCTTCAACGGATGGCAGTGATCCGGATAATTGGCAATCTAGCATCGGTTCAAGATTGTTAGGAAAAAATCGTACTGACCAACAGGTTTACGGTTCACCCCGGCAATCAAATTTTGGCTACATTGTGTTAGATAATGTCCAAGAAGACACAATTCGTACACTGACCGCGCAAAATAATCCATATTTGTTGGGACACTATGTTGTGCCGGTCGGTATGACGCTACAAATCGCGTCTGGCACAACCATCCAAGGGTATGTTGATGATGCAAAAATGGATGTGTCCGGCAAACTGAAAGCAGACGGCGCCAGTTTTTCTCACGGCGATTACGCAGTTTTTTCAGACGGCGGCCAGATTGAAATCTTAAATTCCAGTTTTACCAATTTCAGTAATGCGATCAGCCCAATTACAATAAAACACAGTTGGCCAAACTTAAGTAACTTAAGTTTTTCCGGCAATGTTGTAAATTTACCGTATTTGGAGAGTGTCAGTATCAATGAATCATTCGCTGAATTAAATCAGGACGTAATTATTAATATTCTGGATGTTTCGGCTTCATCCACATTAAAAATTTGGCCCGGTACGAATATTTATTTGTCTCATTACACGGTCGTAACAATAGATGGATCAATAATTGCCGAAGGCACAGCCGCGAGTCCGATTAAAATTTTGGCCACGTCCTCAAGTTTGAAGTGGGGGAATCTCCGGTTTTACAATTCCTCTTCTTCTTTTGATCATGTTGAAATAAAATATGGAAATTTATTGCCCTTCAAAACCAAAGACACGGATGGAATGATAATTGCCAATAATTCAGACCTGAAATTTAATCATGCCACCATTTGGGACAGTCGTCCGCCCGGAAATACAATTTTAGCAACCGATTCAATTTTAAACATCGCCAATTCTCAAATCGGCAATACCGATAAGTATCCTGATAATGGCGTCCCGGGGATAACTACGGCCGGCATTAAAGCAAATCACGGCGCACTTTGGCTTGATAACGTGAAATTCAAGAATTTGCTTGAGGGCATAGATGGTGGCAGTTGGGATAATGGTTTGCCGACAGTGCACCTGCAGAATATGTCAACCACGAGCTTTGAAAACGTGGATTACCGGTGGCAACCCTCAAATTTGTGCAGTTTTTAGGTGTTTGAGGCCAGAGTTTGACATTTTTGGGTTTTTCTTCTAAAATAAACCCCACGGTTAGCTTATTTATTAGCGTATCTAGCTATGAAAAAAACAATTGAAAAAGTTGTTAAGTATTTAATTTATCTTACCTTTTTCGTACCGCTGATTGTTCTCCCTACTTCGTTTATATTTCCTTTTATAGTCCCGAAAATTTTGACCTTTCGTTCCATAGTGATGGTGATGCTGGGCTGTTATGTTCTGCTACTGCTCATTAATTGGAAAGAATACAAACCCAGATTTTCGGCTTTAAATTTGGCCTTGGCCGCTTTTTTTGCCAGTTTTACTATTTCCACTTTCGCCGGTGTTGATCCGTATCATAGTTTTTGGGATAACCACGAAAGAATGTTGGGGCTGTTTACAGTTTTTCATTATATAACTTATTACTTCATTTGCAGTTCTGTTTTAAAGACCTGGGATAATTGGAAGAACGCCTTACGCGTATTTTTATTTGCCGGATCAGCTGCGATGTTTGTTGGAATTTTGCAGGTTTTTAATCCAAATTTACTCTTAAACGGCGGCAGTGCCAGAGTTGCCAGCACGCTGGGAAATTCAATTTATGTCGGCGGTTACGGGTTATTTCTGACTTTTGTCGCCTTTCTTTTGATTATAAAAGAAAAAATAGCCGCTTGGCGCTGGGTCTATGGGGTGTTGGGGGTTTTGGCGATTTTGTGTATGTTTTTTTCCGGCACGCGCGGATCAATGTTGGGATTATTGGTTGGAATCGCGGTTATTATAGTTGGCTATGCGGTTGTTTTAAAAGATCGTCCAAAAATTCGCAAATCGCTTTGGATCATTGCCGTTGTTGGTCTGGTTCTGCTTGGGATCCTTTATGCGTTTAGAAAAACAAATTTTGTCTCAAATATTCCGGCTGTTGGCCGAACTATTAATACATCTTTATCTGATGTGCAAAACAGTCCGCGCTGGATTGCCTGGCAAATCGCCGTTGAAAGTTGGGTAGAGAAACCGATTTTCGGTTGGGGTCCGAATAATTATTTTTATACCTTCAATCAGCATTATCATCCCAAATCATTGGAATTTGGTTATGGCGAAACCTGGTTTGATAATGCGCATAATATAATAATGAATACTCTGGCAGTGCAAGGGACTTTTGGGATACTCACTTATCTTTCCATGTTTGTTTTGGCCATTTGGAGTTTGATTATGGCTTATAGAAAAGGTTACCTGAATTCGCATATTCTAATTGTGGGCATGGCTTTTTTGGTGGCTCACTTTGTTCAGAATGTAACCGTGTTTGAAGATCCAACCTCATATTTGTATTTTATGTTTTGGCTGGCCATGATTAGCAGAATGAGTCAAAAAGATGATCCCAGTCCCGCCCCCGATAAAAAAGCAGTCAGCACCGGCACAGTGGCTACCGTGGGCGTTGTGGCGCTTTTATTGATTTTTATTTTCAATATCCAGCCGGCCAGGGCCAATATGAAAACCCTGGATGCTTTGAAGTATCTGACATCCAGACCAGCCGACGCTTTGGAGCTTGTCAAAACCGCCTTGGCTTTTAATTCCCCGCATATTGACGACATCAGAAGTGATATTGGCAGGACCGCCGCGCAGACATTGGGAAATACTTCCGACAGCCGCCTGTCAACACAACAAGCTAAAGACCTGTTTGATGTTATTTACCCGGCTTTACAAGAGAATTTAATTTTGCATCCTCTTGATATCCGTAATCATCTGACCCTTTTTCAATTAGCCCAGATTGGTTATGACATTACCAAAGATCCGAGCTATTTTATGCAATCTGGAGCTTATCTGGAGCAGGCCCTTCAGTATTCTCCGAAAAGACAGCAGATTATTTATAATTTGGCCAATTTTGATATGCAGATCGGTAAAACGCCGGAGGCCATAGCTTTGCTTGAGGGCGCCATCAATTCCGATCCAAAGGTCGGGGAGAGTTATTGGCGAATGGCGTATGTTTATAGGGTAAATATGCAGATGGATAAAGCTAAAGAAGCTATTGACCGGGCCTATAAAAATGGAGCGCAGCTTAAAGATCAAGACCTAAGTATAATTCAACAGATTTTGGAACCACTACCAACTTCTACCGTGAAAGCTGAAAAAGTTAAATAAAAGTTTTTTATGAAAACGGTTATACTTTGCGGAGGGACAGGAACAAGAATGAAAGAGGAAACAGAGTTTAAACCCAAGCCCTTGGTTTTGGTTGGCGGAAAGCCAATCTTGTGGCACATAATGAAAATCTATTCTCATTATGGATATAATGAGTTTATTCTGGCTTTGGGTTATAAAGGAGAAATGATTAAACAGTTTTTTTTGAATTGGAAAAGCGCTCTAAGCGATTTTACCTTGGATACAAAGACCCATGAAATAAATTTTCACAATAACGGTTGTGATGATTTTAAGATTACCTTTGTCGAAACCGGTTTGGAGAGTTTGACCGGAGAAAGAGTGAGACGGTTGAAACAATATATTGATGGAGACGATTTTATGGTGACCTATGGAGACGGGGTGGGGGATGTAAATATTAAAGAGTTGGTTGATTTTCATAAAGCCCAGAACACGCTGGGAACGGTTACGGGCGTGCATCCCGGCACCCGCTTTGGTTTTTTAAATATTAATCATGACACCAAAAAAGCGGAGGATTTTTTTCAGCACAAAGTAACCAGCAACCCAACCGAAAAGTCAAAGGACTTCATCAATGGCGGTTTTATGGTTTTTAAGCGCGACGTTTTGGACATGATATCTGAAAACAGCATGATAGAGTCCCTGTTTCCTCCTTTGGCCGAAAAAGGCGAGCTTTCAGTTTATTTGCATTCCGGCAAATGGAAATGCATGGATACGCACAAAGAGGTTGAAGAAATGAATAATCATTGGGCTAAAGATCCATTTTGGAAGGTCTGGCAGAACTAAATTTTTTATATTTAACGGACTATGAGCACGCTCACCGGAAAAAATATTTTTGTAACCGGCGCCACCGGGTTGGTCGGTTCTCATCTGGTTGAGGAACTTTTAAAGCTACAACCGCGTCAAATAGTTTGTTTGAGTCGCAGCTGTGATCCGAATTCATATTTTGAAACAAATAATTTTGGTTCTAAAGTAGTTCGTGTAAACGGCGATCTTAAAAATAAAGACCGGATGTTTGAAATTTTGACAAAGTATGAAATCAGCCATGTTTTTCATATCGGGGCCCAGCCGATTGTCACTGCCGCTTTTATAAATCCATACGAGACCTTTGCTTCAAATATAATGGGAACGGTTAATGTTTTGGAAGCGGCCCGACACTCACCGTATATCAAGGCCGTGGTAGTGGCCTCCAGCGATAAGGCCTACGGAAAAAATTGCCAGAATGCCGATGAGAATTTTGCTTTGTCCGGCGATCATCCCTATGATGTTTCCAAGTCCTGCACTGATTTAGTCGCGCGCACTTACTACAGAACCTATAAATTGCCGGTGGCTATCAGCCGTTGCGGTAATATTTTCGGCCCCGGGGATTTAAATATGGACAGGATTGTTCCGGGAATCATGATGGCCGCAATAACCGGCAATGTTTTGGATTTGCGCAGTGACGGCACGTTTAAACGGGATTATATTTATGTGAAAGATGTTGTGGATGGATATCTGTCTTTGGCGGAAAATATTGATAAAACACAAGGCGAGGCCTTTAACTTCAGTTCCGGTTTAAATGTTTCCGTGCTGGATCTCATTGAAAAGATTTCTAAAGTTATTGATGTAAAAATAAATTATAAGATTTTAAATAATCAGAAAAATGAGATACCGGGCCAAAGTTTGAATTTTGCCAAAGCGGACAGAATTTTGGGATGGTCGCCACATTCTGATTTTGAGTCGGCAGTAAAAGAAACCTATGCATGGTACCAGCATTTTATCAAAAAATAATTGCCGGGTTTGCGGTAAGGCATTGTTGGCGGAACCCCTGTTAAAATATGAGAACATGCCAATGGTTGCCCAGCATTTACCGGATGAGGCAACAATCGCGCGGGATAAAGGGATGGATTTGGAAATTTATCAGTGCGCGGGTTGCGGTCTAGTGCAACTGGTTGGCGAACCAGTTTCTTATTATAGAGAAGTCATACGCGCGGCCGGGATTTCACCGGAGATGAAAGAGTTTCGATCCGGCCAGTTTAAAGATTTTGTCAAAAAATATTCTCTCGCCGGTAAAAAAATCATTGAAATTGGCTGTGGCAGGGGAGAGTATTTGACCATAATGTCTCAAACCGGTGCCGATGCCTATGGTTTGGAATACGGTGATGACTCGGCGGCGCAGTGCTTAAAAAATGGTTTAAAAGTTAGTAAAGGATTTGTAGAAACAGAAGATTACAAAATAGACAATTCGCCCTTTGACGCTTTTTTTGTTTTAAGCTGGCTGGAACATCTGCCAAATCTTAATCTAATGCTTGCCGGAATAAGTAATAATTTGGCTGACGGCGCGGTTGGCATAGTGGAGGTGCCGAACTTTGACATGATTTTGCGGGACAATCTTTTTTCAGAATTCATGCGCGACCATCTGTTTTATTTTACCAAAGAAACCCTGAAAACAACCTTGCAAATAAATGGTTTTGAGGTTTTGGAGTGCAAAGAGGTTTGGCATGATTATATAATTTCCGCTGTCGTTAAAAAAAGAAGAAAAACCGACCTGGCTTTATTTTCCGACAAACAGGCAAAACTTAAAAAAGAGATTGAGGACTATATTAATCGGTTTGCGCCCGGCAAGGTAGCGGTTTGGGGAGCCGGGCATCAGGCGTTTGCGACTCTGGCTTTATTGAATCTGGAAGGAAAAATTAAATATGTTGTTGACTCCGCGTCTTTTAAACAGGGCAAATTCACCCCGGCCACGCATATACCAATTGTGGCTCCGGAAAAATTAAATTCTGATCCGGTTGAGGCGATTATTATTATGGCCGGCAGTTATGCTGATGAGGTTGCTAAAATCATACATGAAAAGTACAATGGGATGGCCGTTTTAATCTTAAATTGAAATTATGACTCAACCAGAATTAAAGGCAGCGGAAACCAGCCGGAGGAACACATTAAAAGAAACGAAACCGTATGTTTATGAAAAAATAATGAAGTTTGAAGAAAAGATCAAGAAAGGCGAAAGTATTGCCATGCTTCAGTTTCAGTATGATTACACCTGTAATTTTCGTTGTGAGCACTGTTGCATTACCAAACTGCGGCGTCCGGCCGGAGACCGGGCTTTTACCCCGGCTGATGTAAAAGAATTGGCCAGGCAAGCCGATGAGATGGGTTTGGCGCAGATTGTGCTTACCGGCGGCGAACCCCTGGTGTTTCCGGATTTTGATGAAATAATTAAAGCCATTGATCCGCAGAAATTTTATATTGTTTCCGATTCCAACGGCTGGTTTTTGGATGAAGCTAAAGCCAAACATTTAAAAGATATTGGCGTTGATAAAGTCCAGTTAAGTTTGGACAGTTTGGACAGCCAAGCCCATGATGATTTTAGAAAGAGACCGGGTGCGTACCAAAACGCCTTGCGGGCAATTGAGGCCTGCCAGAAAGTCGGGTTATATATTATTGTGCAAACCGTTGTTACCAAACAGCGCTTGAAGTCGGAAGAATTTAAAGATTTTTTAAAATTTTTAAATCAAAAAGGCGTGCCGGTTTTTGTCACCTATGCCAAACCGGTCGGGGATTGGGAAGGGAACTTTGAGGCCATGGTGGACAAAGACGATATGAATTATATGCGCGGGTTGGAAAAAGAGTGCGATGCTTTCACCCATTTAACCCCGTCATATGGCATGGATTTGGGCTGTATTGCCGTCAAGAGAATGATATCCATCACCAAATATGGCGACGTGATGCCCTGTCCGTATATGCATGTTTCCTTGGGGAATTTTTTCAAGGAACCGCTTAAAGACATTATTGAGAGAGGACTAAATATAAAATATTTTGGCCAGTATTATGAGTCCTGTTATATGGCCGAGGATAAAGATTTTATTAATAAATATATTGTCCCAAAGGTATATGGCAAGCCATTACCGGTGTCATATAATGAAGTGTTTAATGAGGAAGATTATATTAAGCCGGAAGAGCGCAAACTGTATCGCGACTAAACTATGAGTGATATAAACCCGCTTACAAACGATTTGGATCAAATTTTAAATTTGACTCCGGGCCTTTGGGAAGAACTTAGAGGCAAGCGCTTGTTTATCACCGGCGGTACCGGATTTTTTGGCTGTTGGTTTTTGGAAAGTTTTATCCGAGCCAATGAAAAATTTGATCTGCAGGCCGAGGCCGTTGTTTTGACCAGAAGTTTGGAAGAATTTAAAAAGAAAGCGCCGCATCTGGCCGATAATTCGGCAATAAAATTTCAGATTGGCGATGTCAGAAATTTTGAGTTTCCGGTTGGAGAATTTTCACATATTATCCACGCCGCCGCCACCTCGGCTGTAGCCACCTTTAATAATGAAGATCCATTGGTGAAATTTGAGACGGTAGTAGAAGGAACAAGACACACTCTGGATTTTGCCGTCCACTCCGGAGCTAAAAAATTTCTTTATACCAGTTCCGGGGTTGTTTATGGGAAACAGCCAGCTGATATCAGTAATATCCCGGAAGAATATAATGGCGCGCCTGATCCGACAGATATTAACTCGGTTTGGGGAGAGAGTAAAAGAGCAGCCGAGTTTCTCTGCGGATATTATGCCAATAAATATGGCATAGAAATAAAAATTGCGCGTTGTTTCAGTTTCGTTGGTCCTCATCTGCCCTTGGATGTTCATTATGCGGTCGGCAATTTTATCCGGGATGGTTCAAACGGCGGTCCAATTCAGGTTAAGGGTGATGGCACAACCGTTCGTTCATATCTCTACGCGGCTGACCTGATGGTTTGGTTATGGACAATTCTTTTTAAAGGACAATCATGCCGGCCCTATAATGTCGGTTCGCAAATGTGTGTCACTATTGCGGAATTGGCCCAAAAGGTGGCACAATGTCTAAAGCGTCCGGTTGAAGTTAAAATAGCTCAAACAGCCAAAGATGGGCCGCCGGAACAATATGTGCCCTCCACCGAAAGAGCGCAGACAGAATTAGGTCTTAAGGAAACGGTTGGCCTGGAAGAAGCAATTAAACGAACAATTAATTTTTTACAAGGAGATTTTACTAATATTATGGAAAATATTGAACAAATATTCAGCCCGCAAGGAGAGAAGGAGACCAAGCCGTTATTCATTTTTGAGATGGCCAATAATCACATGGGTGATGTTGAACATGGGCTAAAAATTATCAGGGAAATGCATGAAGTCAGCAAGGATTTTCCCGAGTTTCAGTTTGCCTTTAAATTTCAGTACCGGGATTTGGATACCTTTATTCATCCTGATTATAAAGACAGAATGGATTTGAAATATATTAAACGTTTTTCCGAGACGCGGCTGTCTGCGGAACAATTTTTAATGTTGAAAAATGAAGCCAAAAATTTTGGTTTTCTAACCATTTGTACTCCCTTTGATGAAAAGTCAGTGGAAAATGTGGTCAGTCATGATTACGATATTATAAAAGTTGCCAGCGCCTCTTTTACCGACTGGCCGCTTTGGGAAAAGATTGCTCAATATGACAAACCGATTATCGCTTCCACTGGCGGAGTGAAGTTGGAGGACATTGATAAGGTAGTCAGTTTCCTGGAGCATCGCAATAAAAAATTTGCCATCATGCATTGCGTTGGCCAATACCCGACTCCGGAAGATCAACTGCAATTTAATCAGATAACTTTACTGCGGGAGAGATATCCTGAAGTTACCATCGGTTATTCCACCCATGAAGCGCCTGATAATTTTGAGGCCATAAAAATGGCCGTGGCTAAAGGCGCGCGAATTTTTGAAAAGCATGTGGGAGTCAAAACCGATAAATATGCGCTTAATGCCTATTCAGCTCTGCCCGAGCAAGTTAAAAAATGGCTGGAATCTGCCCGGCAGGCCTACCGAATGCGCGGGGTTAGCGGAAAAAGACATGACTTTGCCCCACAAGAGCTGGCCGATATACGCCAATTTCAAAGAGGAGCATATGCCGCTGTTGATATTAAAGCCGGCGAGAAAGTTGATATGAAAAATACCTTTTTTGCCTTCCCCAATCAGGATGGGCAAATTTTGGCTAACGAACTGTCAAAATATACGATTTTTACGGCCACAAAGGATTTTAAGGCCAAAGAACCGATTATGGCTGCGGATGTTGCCAAAATGGAATCCCGCGAGAAAGTTTATGAGGCTGTGGAAAAAATTAATAAACTTTTAAGGCAAGCCAATATCGCCATCTCCAACAAATGGGATTTTGATCTTTCCCATCATTATGGTTTAGATAAATTTTATGAATACGGAGCCAGTTTAATCACTTGTCTTAACCGGGAATATTGCAAAAAATTAATTGTTCTTTTGCCCGGCCAACAGCATCCGTGTCATTACCATAAAATAAAAGAAGAAACATTTCATGTTTTGTATGGGGATGCCACCTTCGTTGTTGACGGCAAACCGATTGAAAGCAAAGCCGGGGATATTGTTACCTTGGAACGCGGAACCAAGCATTCATTCGGCAGTAAAAATGGCTGTGTTTTTGAAGAGATTTCAACCACCCACATTCCCGGGGATTCCTATTATGACGACGAGAGCATACTGGGCAATAAAAATCGCAAGACCACGTTAACATATTGGATTGTCTAACATGGAAAAACATTTTGCCGTAACCAGGACCAAACTAGCAGAGGCCGTAGCAAAAATAAAATTGTTTGGTTTGGATTATGACGGCACTGTTTATAATGGCATTGATTATAAGGTTGATGAAGCAATTAGATTGGTGGAAAAAATTTTGGATAAGAATAAATCAATTGCTTTTATCACCGGCCGGGCCGCTACGGCCTTAAAGACCCTGGGGCCGCCATTGCAGCAATTGTTAAAGAGAAAGAATATTGTTACTCCCGTATTTATTTCCGGAGGCAACGGTGCGATTCTCTACGAAGTGAAACAGGATGAAATGGTTGAAATCTATAATCATGGTTTTGAATTACCACAAATTATTCACGCGGTTGCCGCCGGAAGAAAAGTGTATCAAGAATTAGGTATTAGCAGGGGCGACTTATCAGAGGAAGGTTTAGAGACATTTAGTAATTTTTTGCAGGAAGATTGGGAAGGTTATATTCCGGTTGAAATTTTGGCAGTCTGCCGGCCTTATAACGGAGAAATATTTACAGAGAATGCAAAAGTTACTTTTGTTTTACCGAAGGATAAAAGTTTGGGCAAAGATATAACAGCGAGAGTTAGAATTGAACTTGGAAAAGAGTTTGTTGCCATATCAGGAAAAAATTTTATGGAGATTACCAAAAAATTCGGAGAGGACGGCAAGGCGACGGCAATTAAAACGATTTTAAAATTGACAGGATTGGATAATTTTCAGGTGGCCACTTTTGGGGATATGCCCGGTGGAAATGATATAGGATTGTTGAGTTTCCCCTATAGCTTTACAAATTCGGAGGAATTTTTAACAACGAAGAATGATTTGGAAAAACCTCCTTATCTTTTACACAGATTAGAACTTTCTCCGATAGGCAGAGTGCATAGCGCTGTAGAATATTTGCTTAAAGATGTGTAATGTATGAAACTTAGCGATTATGTCTTTCAATTTATAAAGGAAAAAGTGGCTGATTCAGTTTTTTTGGTATCAGGCGGCGGAATTATGCATCTGGTTGATTCTCTGGGAAAATCCGGTCTGAAAAATTATTGTTGTCATCATGAACAGGCCGTGGCCATTGCCGCCGAGGGGTATGGCCGGATAAAAAATTCTCCAGGTGTGGCTTTGGTTACCACTGGTCCGGGCGGGACAAATGCTTTGACAGGCATGGCCGGCGCCTGGCTTGATAGTATTCCGGTGCTGGTTATTGCCGGGCAAGTAAAAAGAGCTGATATTGCTCCGTGCCAAAACGGAGTTCCGGTTGTCAGACAAATTGGTATGCAAGAATTAAATGTAGTGGATGTGGTCAGACCGGTTTCCAAATATACCGTGACTGTGTTAGATGAAAAAGAAATTCGTTATCATTTGGAAAAAGCGCTATATTTATCAACCCATAATCGACCCGGTCCGGTGTTTGTGGAAATTCCGTTGGATATGCAGGCCGCGGAAATAGAACCGGAAAATTTAAAATCTTTTGACCCGGCCGAGTTTGATGAAAAAGAACCGGTTTTGGATCCGGCTTTAATGGAAAAAATAGCCCAACTATTGCGGGAGGCAAAAAAACCGCTGCTCTTGGCCGGTAATGGCATTCGTTTGGCCGGCGGCGAGGAAATTTTATGGAAAGTTCTGGATAAATTTAAAATCAATACGGTTACGCCGATTTTTACTGCTGATGATTTGGTTACCTATGATTATCCGTATTATTTAGGCAGGCAGGGGATGCCGGGAAATCAAGCAGCCAATTATGCGATTGATAATTGTGATTTATTATTAATTGCGGGTGAACGCATACAGCTCACGCAAGTTTCCTGGGAACATGAAAAATTTGCGGTCCAGGCAAAAAAAATAATGGTTGATATAGATGAAAATGAAATGCATAAAAAAACCATTAAAATAGATGTTCCGGTTCATTGTGATGCCAAATTATTTTTGGAAGAATTATATAAACAGGATATTAATTTAAACAGGTGGGATGTGCCGGTTGAGCCAATCAATCCGGATAATTATGTCGGCGATAAAAAATATCTTAATGTTTATAGATTTTTCAATGAATTAAATAATTGGCCGGAAAAAATGGATGTGGCCACAGCCAATGGCATGGCCAGTTTGACTTCTCATCAGGCGCTTAAGATATCGCATGGTCATCGATTTATCACCAATGCCGGGTTAGGACATATGGGTTCTGGTTTGCCTTTGGCCATTGGCGCCTGCGTGGCTGAAAATAAAAAACCGGTTATATGCTGTGAAGGCGACGGTTCAATCATGTTCAATATTCAAGAATTGCAAACAGTTGTCCACCATAATTTGCCGTTAAAAATATTTATCTTTAATAATAATGGTTATTACTCAATTAGGAACACCCATTTAAATTTTTTCAAGAAGATTTTTGCCGCCGATCCGTCTTCAGGTGTGACTCTGCCGGATTTCAGCAAGCTTATTCCGGCCTGGGGTTTGGCTTATGAACGGATAAACAACGATAATGAGTTGGACAAGTTAAAAAAAGTTATGAATCATAATGGTCCGATTGTCTGCGAGCTGATGCTTGATCCCAGTCAACCCATGCTGGAAAAATGGTTAGCGGGGATGTATAAAGAATAAAGATATGCTTACTGCCAAAGAGCTAAAACAATTATCTTCACTGCTCAAAAAAATAGACAATCCGCATGAGGGCCTGCCCCAGCCGGTTTTTGATGCCTTGTTAGGTATTGTTCCGTTTGTGGCTTGTGAACTGGCGGTGGTGAATAAAAAAGGCGAACTCCTGCTTACCTGGCGCAGTGATAAATGGTGGAGAGGTTGGCATTTTCCCGGTGGCTTGATGCGTTTCCGGGAAACTTTTGAGGAACGCATAGATGCGGTGGCTTGGAAAGAACTCGGCGTTAACCTGGAAAGTGCTAAATTTTTATTTGCCAAAGATTGCAGCCAGGCCTCCCGCGGTCACGTTGTTTCTCTAACTTTTCTTTGCAAAACATTTATGACCCCCAAACAGGGTAAATTTTTTAAAAAAATGCCAAAAAATATTATTGAAAATCATAAAGAATTGTGGGAAAAAATTCAAAAATATTTAAAATAAATATATGTCTGAATTTCGCAAAAAAATCAGCATCATTACACCTACTTATAATGAACAGGATAATGTGGCGGCCGCGCGAGAGCAGGTAAAAGAGCTTTTTGCCAATTTTCCGCAGTACGATTATGAGCATATTTTTATTGACAATGATTCCAAAGATGAAACCGTAAATATTTTGAAAAATATCGCCAAGGAAGATAAAAATGTAAAAATTATTGTCAATGCCAGAAATTTTGGCCATATCCGTTCGCCATATTATGCTTTGCTTAAAGCGCAAGGGGACGCGGTTGTTATGTTGGCCGCTGATTTACAAGAACCGCCCGCGGTTATAAATGACTTCATTAAAAAATGGGAAGAGGGTTATAAGGTCGTTATTGGCATAAAAAATAAAAGCGATGAAAACCCTGTAATGTTCGCGATTCGCAAAATATATTATGGTTTGATCGGCAAATTTGCCGAGAATGAGCAAATTAAAAATTTTAACGGCTTTGGGCTGTATGACCAAAAATTTATTGAGGCCCTACGAAAGTTTGACGATCCGTATCCATATTTTCGGGGACTCATTACCGAAATCGGGTTTCCGCGCGCTGAAGTGACATACACCCAGGCCGAAAGAAAAAAAGGGAAGTCACAAAATAATTTTTATACCCTGTATGACATGGCCATGTTGGGATTTGTCAATCACTCCAAAATACCGCTGCGCTTGGCCAGTTTTATTGGTTTTGGCTTATCCTTGGTTAGCTTACTGGTCGGGTTGATATATTTTATTTATAAATTGCTTTTCTGGAGTCGGTTTGAAGCCGGCCTGGCGCCTTTAACAATTGGGATTTTCTTTTTAGGTTCGGTCCAGTTATTTTTTATCGGGGTCCTGGGCGAATATATTGGGGCAATTTATACGCAAGTTAAGCACAAACCGTTAGTAATAGAAAAGGAACGAATAAATTTTGATTAATTATGTGGCAAGAATTGTTTAAAAATCAATTCATTCGGTTCTTAATCGTGGGGGGGATTAATACTCTGTTTGGCTACGGGGTTTTTGCTTTATTATTGTTTGTCGGCCTGCACTACGCGCTGGCGGCGTTCCTGGGCACAATATTGGGAATCTTGTTTAATTTTAAAACTACCGGCGTCATTGTTTTCAATTCCCATAACAATTGGCTTATTTTCAAGTTTTTTGGAGTTTACGGAGTGACCTATATTTTAAATGTTTTGGGGTTGTATTTGTTCAGTTTGGCACAAATAAGCGCTTATATTGGCGGGGCGATTCTGATTTTGCCGATGGCCTTTGTCGCCTTCTTTTTAAACAAAAGGTTTGTCTTCAAAATTTGATTTTTTTAGGTAGAAATGATAGAATTTAGCCATTCATTGCCTTTTTTATTATGGAAGAAAGTTTGCAAAAAGCTCTAGAAGAGGCGTATAGAGCCAAGTTTTCAGCCAAAAAATTCATTCCCGGGCAGTCGCCCGTGCCGGTATCAGGCAAGGTTTTTGATGCTCAAGAAATTTTATCAATGACTGAAGCGGTTTTGGATGGCTGGTGGACAGAAGGCCGTTTTACTGATTTGTTTGAGGCAAAAATTGGAAAATGGCTGGGAATTAATCATGTCAGTGTGGTCAACTCCGGCTCTTCAGCCAATTTATTGGCTTTGTCGGCTTTGAAATCTGCCAAGCTGGAGGATAAAGGACTAAAAGATGGGGACGAGGTGATTGCGGTCGCGGCCGGATTTCCGGTTACTGTTAATCCAATTATTCAAAATAATTTGGTGCCGGTTTTTGTTGATATAGATTTGGGAAGCTATAATGCGAATGTTGAAGAAATTAAAAAGGCGATTGGCCCGAAGACCCGAGCTATAATGATTGCTCACACCATGGGGAACCCATGTGACTTAGATGCCATAGTAAAACTTTGTCAGGAAAATAATTTGTGGTTTATTGAAGATAATTGCGACGCTCTGGGTTCAAAATTTGGCGGTAAATATACCGGCACTTTCGGCCATATCTCAACCTGCAGTTTTTATCCGGCCCATCACATCACCATGGGCGAGGGGGGGGCGGTTTTTACTAATGACGATGTTTTAAACCGAGCGGTCAGATCAATGCGCGATTGGGGACGGGACTGCTGGTGCAAAACCGGCAATGATAACACCTGCGGTATGAGGTTTGATTGGCAGCTGGGGGAATTGCCGTTTGGTTATGATCATAAATATATTTATTCCGAAATCGGTTATAATTTAAAAGCCACTGACATCCAGGCCGCTTTAGGTGTGGCTCAATTGGAAAAACTGGACGGTTTTATCCAAAAACGCAAAGACAATTTTCAGTATTTGTATGAGGGCTTAAAACAATTTGAGAAATATTTTATTTTGCCGGTGTGGCACGAAAAAGCAGACCCGAGCTGGTTTGGCTTTTTACTGACAGTCAAAGAAGACGCGCCGTTTAAGCGCGCCGAACTGGTCCAGTTTTTGCAGGACCAGCAAATTGCGACGCGATATTTATTCGCCGGCAACTTAACCAAACAGCCGTATTTTATTGACAATAAAGTTAAGTATCGGACAGTGGGGGATTTAAAAAATACTGATCTGGTCATGAATAATACTTTTTGGATCGGCTGTTATCCGGGGCTCAGCAAGGAAATGCTGGATTTTATTATAAATAGTTTTGCGGAGTTTTTAACTAATCGTGAGTAGTATGTCCAATTTCAAAAAAGCGGTAATTTTTGGGCTGTTGGGGTGGGGAACTCTGGCCGGGTTTTCGGTCGCGGAGTATTCAAAAATTTTGGCGAAATCGTGTTATTTTGGTCAGAGCTGGCTTTTTTGTTCGGAGAATTTAAACTCACCGCTTAAGGCGATCCTGATTTTATCTTTCGCATTTAGTATAATCTGTCTGGTGTGTTCAGGAATATTTATCTGGAAGTCATTTAAAGCCAAAGAAGAAATTTCAACAAAAAAGACCATAGTCACGGTTATTCTTTTTTTGTTCCTGGCTTTGTTGGTTGTGCCTTTTTCCTCGGGTGACATAGTTTACTATTTTTATGCCGGAAAAGCCGAACAGCACACTGATCTAAATTTATTTACTCAAGATTGGTATCGGGATAATTATTTTGTAAACCCTCCCGTGAAATATTTCAATGAGCGGTTTCCTTATGGACCGTTAATGGCCAGGACGTTTGGCGCTGTTTATCAGTTAAGCCAGGATAATGTACTGGCCTTTATAGTTTTATGGAAAATAACAGTCATGATTCTTTTTCTGTTTGGCGGATGGTTAGTTTATAAATATTTGAAATCAATGGGTTGCGATTTTAGCCGAAACGGTTTTTGGTTACTGTGGTGTTTGCAGCCGCTCATGCTGTTTGAAGGACTCTCGACCGGTCATCAAGATATTTTGTGGCTGGTTTTTGTGATTTTGGCTATTTTGTTCGCCCAGAAAAAAAAGTGGTGGCTGGTATTGCCGGCCCTAACCGTGGGCATCTGGATTAAAATTATTCCGGCTTTTTTTATCCCGTTCTTCATAGTTAAATGGTGGCAGGATGTTCATAAAGATAATTGGACCAAGCTGGTAGGCCAGCAAATAATTGGAGTCGCACTTTCTGTACTAATCACTATTTTATCCTGGGGTCATTTTTGGAATGGTTTGGGAGTTTTTACCACCCTTGGCAAAATGTCAAAGACGGCGGGCGGCAGCACCTTCGCCGCTATTTACTATTCTCTAAAGCCGTTGTTCCAGTTTTTGATCGGCGCGAATTTTCATTGGTATCTGACCAGAGTTGTGCAGTTCAGTTTAATCGCCTTAGTTTTATTCATGATGTATCCGATTATTAAAAAAATGTTTTTAATTTTGTTTAAAAAAGCCAGTTGGAGCGAAACGGAGTTCATCTCTGTGTTATTAGCCAGTTTGCTTGTTTACATGATTTTCTGGCATAAATGGGTTTGGCCGTGGTACATGCTTTGGTTTTTCCCGCTGGCCATTATCGCCAATGTCATTAATGTCAGCAAATACCTAAAAAGGGCAGCGATCTGGATTATTTTATCCCCGATATTTTTTCATGTAATTTGGTTAATCAATTTCAAGCTGACCGGTGGCGATGCAAACGCCCAATTGTGGTTTTATTGGTATATGGTTATAAGTATTTTTGCTTATCCGGCCTATAATCTGTTTAAATTGAGAAAAATTGGATATAAAAATGAAGAAAATATAATATGAAAAAAGCTTTTATCACTGGTTTGACCGGGCAAGACGGTTCTTATCTTGCTGAATTTTTATTAGGCAAGGGCTATGAAGTCCACGGCATCATCAGGCGTTCAAGCAGTTTTAATACCGGCCGCATTGATCATATTTTTCAGGAGAAACATGAGAAAGACGCCAGATTGAAAATATATTACGGAGATTTGACCGATGGGAGTAATATCAACAGAATTTTAGAAAAGGTTCAGCCGGATGAAATCTATAATTTGGGAGCACAGAGCCATGTGCGCGTCAGTTTTGAACTTCCGGAATATACCTGCGATACGGTCGGCCTGGGCACTCTGCGGGTTTTAGACGCGGTGCGGGAAAGCGGTCTGAAGGTTAAATTTTATCAGGCCGGGTCATCGGAAATGTTTGGTAAAGTTAAGGAAACCCCCCAAACCGAAACCACTCCATTTTATCCCCGGAGTCCATACGGCTGCGCCAAAGTTTTTGCCCATAATCTGGCGGTTAATTATCGCGAATCCTACGGAATGTTTATTTGTAATGGTATTTTATTCAACCATGAATCGCCCCGGCGCGGCGGCACGTTTGTGACTAAAAAGATTGTTCACGGCTTCGCGCAAATTAAGGCCGGTAAGCAGAATAAAATTTATTTGGGTAATTTGGAAGCCAGGCGCGACTGGGGTTATGCCAAAGAGTATGTGGAAGCAATGTGGCTGATGCTCCAAGAGCCCCAGCCCGATGATTATGTGGTTGCCACCGGCGAAGCCCATAGCGTCAGAGAGTTTACTGAAGAAACCGCGCGCTATTTTGGCTTTGATTTGAAATGGGAAGGCAGCGGCTTGGAAGAAAAGGGAATAGATAAAACCACCGGCCAGGTTTTGGTTGAGATTGATCCTGAATATTTCCGTCCAGCCGAAGTTGAATTATTGTTGGGTGATCCGTCAAAAGCCAAACGGGTACTGGGTTGGGAAGCCAAAGTTAAATTTAAAGAACTGGTTAAGATAATGGTCGAAGCGGAATTGAATTAATTAAAGATTATGGTTCTGCATTGCACAATCTGCGGTAATGAAGAGAACAATAAGATGCATGAGGCCCGGGAGATGATGTTCGGGTTCAGGGATAAATTCAATTATCTGGAATGCGGTCGGTGCGGATGTTTGAGTTTGATTAATGTTCCCGCGAATTTGTCCAGGTATTATCCGGATAATTATTATTCATTCACTGAAGTCGCCTATAAACATAATCCGTTTAAAATTTTTCTAAAAAAACAATTGATTAAGTTTCGGGTTTATAAACAAAATAATCTTTTGGGAAAATTTTTAAGCAAATTTTATCCGGATAACGAGGAATTTTACCAGTGGTTTGAGAAAATAAAACTCCCCTTGACCGCCCATGTGCTGGACGCGGGCTGCGGGTCGGGAAATTTGTTATTGAAATTGCGCAAATCCGGTTTTATCAACGTGGAGGGCATAGATCCGTTCATTGCCAAAGACATTCATTATCCGGGAGGCGTCACGATAAGTAAAAAATCTCTGGACCAGGTGACCGGCCAGTATGATTTGATAATTTTTAACCACTCGTTTGAACATATGCCCGATCCGGAAGGGGTGTTAAAGAAAACGTTGGCTCTGCTTCAAAAAGGCGGTTGCGCGCTGGTGCGGGTTCCGGTGGCCGGCACCTATGCCTGGAAGACCTATGGAGTTAATTGGGTTCAGCTGGACGCGCCCAGGCATTTATTCCTGCACACTATATCCAGTATGAAATTACTTAGCGAGCGTGTCGGTTTTAATCGTATGGATTACGTGTTTGACTCCCGCGATTTTCAATTTTGGGGGAGCGAGCAATATTTAAAAGACATCCCTTTGCGCGATCCAAGGTCATACGCCGAATTATACGATGAATCATTATTTTCCAAACAGCAGATGAAAGAATTTGCGGAAAAAGCCGAAGAATTAAACAAGGCCAACGATGGCGACGCGGCTACGTTTTATCTATTTAAAGATTAAAATTACCATCTATGATTAAACTAATAAAATCAACTTTTTATCACGAAGATGAAACCAAAAAAGCGGTCGCGGATTTTATCCTAAAGTCCGCTGTTTTAAGCATGGGCAAGGAGTGCGCGGCTTTTGAAGAAAAATTTTCCAAAAAACAAGGCCGGCGACATAGCGTATTTGTCAGTAGCGGCAGTATGGCCAATCTTGTTCTGCTGCAGTCCTTGCTTAATCTCGGCCATCTGCGCAAGGGGGATAAAATCGCGCTTTCTTCTTTAACCTGGGCCACCAACGTGATGCCGGTTATTGAACTGGGGCTTGAGCCGATTATTCTGGATTGTGAACTTAAAAATTTAAATGTGTCCGAAGACATCTTGGAAAAAGCTTTCAGTAAGTACGATTTTAGGGCTGTGTTTTTGACCAATGTCTTGGGTTTTTGCGCGAACTTGGATAAGATACAAAAATTTTGTGCGGATAAAAAAATTATTTTATTGGAAGACAACTGTGAATCATTGGGGTCAAAACTGGGCCAAAAGCAGTTGGGAAACTTCGGCCTGGCCTCAACCTTCTCCAGTTTTGTCGGCCATCATTTTTCAACTGTTGAGGGCGGAATGATCTGCATCGATGATGAAGAGTTGTTTGAAATGATTTTACTGGTTCGCGCTCATGGCTGGGACAGAAATTTATCCGCCGGTTCACAGGCAAAACTAAGAAAAGAAAATAAGATTGATGATTTTTACGCGCGCTATACTTTTTACGACTTGGCCTATAATGCCCGTCCGACCGAAATTCAAGGATTCATCGGCCAAATACAGCTTGACTTCTGGGATGAGATCGTGGAAAAAAGAAGCAAAAATTTTAAAAGATTTCAGGTCGCTGCCGCGGCCAATAAAGATATTCTGCCTTTGGGTGTATCTCATCTGGATTTGGTTTCCAATTTTGCCATGCCGGTTATCTTTAAAACCGAAGAATTGTTTAGAGCATATAAAGATAAATTTGAAAAAGCGGAGGTTGAAATCAGGCCGATCATCGCCGGCAATATTGCCAGACAGCCCTTTTTCAAAAAGTATGTCAAAACCGAGTTTGATTGTCCAAACGCCGACCTGATTCATAAAAACGGTTTTTATTTTGGTAACAATCCGGAGATGACTAGTGGAGAGGTTGAGTTTTTGTGCGATTTATTATGATAAAGAAAAACGTTTACATGTGTCAGGTGAATAATAAATACGGCAATAATGTTTTTCTGCCGTATTCCACGGGTGTAATCACCAGTTATTGTCTTACCATTCCCCGGATCAGGGAAAATTTTGAATTTAAAGATAATTTATTTTTAAAAGACAACATTGACGAAGTGGTGGAAAAATTGGAAGAACCGGATGTTTTCGGTTTTTCTTCTTACATTTGGAATTTTGAATATAATCAAAAATTGGCCGAGCGAGTTAAATCAAAATATCCGAATTGTCTGGTGGTGTTCGGCGGCCACCAGGTTCCGTTTGAGTCAGAGAATTTTTTTATAAACCGTAAATTTATAGACATACTGGTCCATGGCGACGGCGAAGTGCCTTTTTCAGAAATTCTAGTAACTTATTTATCCGATGATAAAAATTTTTCTCGTATAAATAATTTGAGCATAAACGTTAACGGCAATACCATGCGTACGGAAATAAAAAAAGGGGACATTGATATTAATAAAATTCCATCGCCATACTTGACTGGCGTATTTGATAAAATTGTCCAATCATCGCCGTATTCTTTTACGGCCAGTTTGGAGACCAACCGGGGGTGTCCGTATGGCTGTGCTTATTGTGATTGGGGTTCACCGTTGATGAATTGTAAACGGATCCTGCCTTTTGACGAGCAAAGAGTCAAAGACGAAATTGAATGGTTTGGTAAAAATAAAGTGGAGTTTGTGTTTGGCTGTGATTCCAATTTTGGCATTCTGCCCAGAGATACCGGTTTTATAAAAAAATTCATTGAGATAAAAAATAAATACGGTTTTCCGCAAAAATTTCGCACTTCCTACGCCAAAAACAGCAATCGAACCATTTTTGAAATGAACAAGGAGCTTAATAAAAACAAGATGTGTAAAGGCGTAACTTTGTCTTTTCAGAGTTTAAATCCGCGCACCCTTGAAGCCGTCGGCCGTATCAACATGCGCATAGATAATTTTAAAGAGCTGTTGCAGCAATATAACAATGAAGGCATCCCCACTTACACGGAGATTATTTTGGGTCTGCCCAATGAAACCTATGATTCATATTGCCAGGGCCTGGATATTTTGCTTGAAAACGGCCAACACAGCTCCATCAATGTTTATAATTGCGAAATTTTTCCCAATTCAATCATGGGTGATAAAAAATATCAGGAGCTTTACGGCATTAAAGGCGTCAGCATTCCGGCCTGCCTGCCTCATTCTATGCCTGACCCTAAGGTTGTTCCGGAGTATGACGAAATTGTCATCGCCACCGCAACCATGCCGGTGGCGGACTGGAAAAAGGCCAGTATTTTTTCCTGGGCGATTCAGTGCTTTCATTGTTTGGGCCTAATGCAATTTGTAGCTATATTTGCCCATAATGAATGTCAGATTTCTTACACGCATTTTTATCAGGATTTGATTAGTTACGCGGAGAACAATCCCAATTCAATCCTGGGCCGCGAACTGAAATTTATTTCGGCGATTATTGACGGTGTGACCCAAGGAAAAAGCTGGGAATTTGTGATTGCCAAATTCGGCGAAGTCACCTGGACAATAGAAGAAGGGTCGTTTTTAAATTTTATTAGTGATAAAGCCGCATTTTATAATGAGTTAAAAAATTATTTACTGTCTTATTTTAAAAACATCCCGGCCGATAAGATCGCCGATTTGATAAATTATACTGGTCAAATGGTGATTGATCCGTATTGTCAGAAAACTATGGCATTGGAATTAAATTATGATTTTAATAAATATTTTAATGAATTTTATAAAGGTACGGACAAGCCGGAATTAATAAAAGTTAAAAATAAACTTATCTTTTCTGATATCCAAGAATTTGGCGGCAATTTACCGGATTACGCCAGAGAAATAATCTGGTATGGCCGTAAAGGCGGAAAATTTTTTCATAATCAGGAAAAAATTAAAAAAGAATATTTATGATGCCAAAAAATGCAAAAATTTATATTGCCGGCCATACCGGATTGGCCGGATCCACGATTACGCGCGCTTTAACAACACAAGGATACAAAAATTTGATTTTGCGGACCCATAAAGAGCTGGACCTCCTGGATCAGAAATCAGTGGCCGATTTTTTTAAAAAAGAAAAACCGGAATATGTTTTTCTGGCGGCCGCCAAAGTCGGAGGGATCATGGCCAATATTGAATCACCGGCACAATTTATTTATGAAAATTTAGAGATTCAAAATAATGTTATCCACCAGTCATATTTAAATAAAGTTAAAAAATTATTATTTTTGGGCTCTTCCTGCGTGTACCCCCGCCTTTGTCCCCAGCCGATGAAGGAAGAGTATTTGCTTACCGGGTTATTGGAGCCGACCAATGAGGGCTATGCGCTTGCCAAAATTGCCGGAATTAAAATGTGTGAAATGTATAACCGGCAGTACGATACAAATTTTATTGCCATCATGCCTCCTAATCTTTACGGAGAAAACGACCACTTTGATTTAAACAGTAGTCATGTTTTGCAATCATTGTTGCGCAAATTTCATGAAGCAAAAATTCAAAAACACGATAAGGTGGAATTGTGGGGGACAGGGCAGGCGCGTCGGGAATTTCTTCATACCGACGACATGGCCAATGCGGCTGTTTTTGTGATGAATAATTTTGATCCGAGCAAAGAGCAAAATGAGAAAGGCGAGATGTTTCTAAACGTCGGTTCGGAGAGTGATTGTTCAATTGCGGAGCTGGCAGAATTAATAAAAGGCGTCGTTGGTTTTTCCGGCAACATCACGTGGGATAAGAGCAAGCCCGACGGCATGCCGCAAAAATTGCTGGACGCCGGTAAAATTCACCGGCTGGGCTGGCATCACAAAATTGAACTGGAGGATGGCCTCTTAACTACATACAAATCCTTTAAAGAAGAGTATAAGGTATGATAAAAAACGCCGTTTCTTTTTTGGCTAGACAAATATATCGGGTTATTTTTATATGGCCGTTTGAAGCGGTTGCCTTTCTTATATTTTATCCGGCGGTTCGTAAAAGCCACGTCAAAGAAACAGAGCCGAATGATTTTTGTTTTTTAATCACCTCGGTTATTTATTCAAAAGAAAATAAAAAAGTCACTTACGGCGGCGCGCGTTCCATATTTAGCCCGCAGGAGCGGGCCGAACAGACCGCGCACACCATAGAGACAATACGTCAAAGAATTCCGCAGGCAAAAGTGGTTTTGATAGAAGGGGGTTTGAAAGGAGACCTGCCGGCGGGTCTTAGAGATATGGCAGATCAGTATTTATATTTAGGCGATAAGAAATTAGTGCGCCGGGCAGTTGACAGCACCTTTAAAAGTTTGGGCGAGACCATGATGCTTCTTTCTGCCATAAAACAATTAAATCAAACCGCGGATTTTTATTTTAAAATAAGCGGACGGTACTGTTTAGATGATGAGTTTAATATAAATGACTGGCGAAGCGGCGGTTTTGTGATTCATTTTATACAAGAGGATTATGTTTCCACTCGTCTGTATGGCTTCAGAAAAGAAATGTTGGCGATGTGGAAATACGCTTTAATCAAAGGTCTGCCTTTTTCTTTTATCGGCTATGCCATTGAAAACACGCTGGCCAAATTTCTGCCAGCAAAGTGGACGCGTCGGATTAATAGGTTGGGCGTAACCGGGCTTAGCGCGACCGTAAAAGATAACATCATCAAAGAATAATATGCAAATCATGGAGCGGTTAAAATTGATAGTCAGAAAAAAAGCCCTGCATCAGACCGGCTATGTGATGACCGGTTCGCTGATAAACGGGCTGTCTTTATTTGTGCTTAATATAGCTTTGGCAAGATCTTTAAATCAGGAGCTTTTTGGAATTTTTTCCCTTGCGGTTGCGGCGCTAAGCGTAGTCGCGGAAATGTCTGACTTTGGATTAAACGCCGGGCTCTTAAGATTTGCGCCATATTATATAGCGACGGACCAGACAGACAAGTTAAAACAACTGGTTAAAACAATTTGGCGCTGGCGAGTGACACTGACCTGGGTGCTTACCCTTGGCGGATTAATTTTTGCGTATCCGATAGCTAAATATGTATATGGTCAAATTAAGGTTGGTCCTTATCTGACCTATGCTTCTCTGGGTATCGGTGGTGTGATTTTGTTGGGTTTTTTGGCAACTTTTTTACAGGCCAAGCAAAGATTTTTATATAATGCCTCTGTGCAATCGCTCAAAGGTTTTTTACGTTTGGCCGTAGCCCTAGCACTTTTAGCTTTCGGCGTGAAGAATGTTTTTGCGTATCTGTCAGTTTATATTTTTATTCCCTGGATTTTGTTTATTGTAAACTTTAAAGTTTTACCGAAAAATTTTAGAAAAGTGGAGATTGACCAAGAGGTTAAACAAAAATTAAATTCACAATTAGCTCGGTTTAGCTTTTGGCTCACCATTACTTCGTTAGTAGCTATTTTTTCCAGCCGGGTTGATCAAATTATGATCAGTCATTATCTAGGGTTGGTGGAGGTGGCAGTTTTCACCGTTGCCTGGCAATTGCTCCAGTTTTTTCCGATCATTTCCGGTTCCATTTCTTCTGTTTTGATGCCCAAAATTAGCAGTTTAAAAAATAAAATAGAACTGGTCGCTTTTGTTAGAAGAGCATTTAAGTGGGTGCTGGTTGGGACAATAGGAATCGCAATTTTGGTATACCCGTCTCAGTTTTTAATCGGTTTATTTTTTGGGCAGAAATATGATGCGGCCATGCCGCTTTATGTTATATTATCTTATAGCACTCTGCTCAATGTTTTGGCCATTCCCTTTTCTCTTGTCATTACTGTTTTTAATAAAACCCACATCTCAACCATTTTCATTTTTGCGCAACTATTAGTCAATGTGGTTGGCAATTTTATTTTCATTCCTCGGTATGGGATTATGGGGGCGGCTTATACGTTTGCCTTTAGCAGTGTCATGCTGTTTTTGTGGAATTTAGTGTGGGCTTTATATTTATTAAAGAAAAAAGATTTTAATATCGCATAAAATATGGACGAAATTTTTGCACCCAAAATAAGTATTATTACGATAGTCAGAAATGATGTTGCTCATATAGAGAAAACGATTTTAAGCGTCTTAAATCAGACCTATAAAAATGTTGAGTATATTATTATTGACGGCGGGTCCACTGACGGTACTTTGGAAATCATTAAAAAATACGAGAAAGACATTGCCGTGTTAGTCAGCGAACCTGATGACGGACTGTATTATGCTTTAAATAAAGCGGTATCTTTTGTCACCGGGGACTGGGTGGAAATTTTAACTTCCGGTGATTACCTTTATAATCATACCGTATTGGCAGATATATTCGCCGGAAAAAAAATAGATGCCGATGGAGTATATGGGAGCGCGGTGGGCTATGTTAATGGGCGCATGGCCAGGATTGAAGCCCACGAAGATGTTAATAAAGAGGCCTGGAAGGGGATGAAATTGATTTTTGAAACGCTTTTTGTAAAAGCGGAAATAATAAAAAAATATAAATTTGACACCCGTTATAAGGTCTCTGGCGACGGTGATTTTGTTCTGAAATGCATAGCCAGTGGTTACAAATTTATAAAAATTAACGTGGTTGTGTTTGAAACCGGTGCTCAAGGATATTCAGCCAAACATTGGCTGATCGCCAGGAAAGAGAATTGGCTTATTTCGAGAAAGTATTTCCCGGGCCTGAAAACGGACCTTTATAATTTGCAAGGATTGGTATATTTTGTAGTGTTTCGTTTTTTTAAAAATGTTTTATCCGCCATCGGTGTTTATGATTTTTTAAAAAAATATTATCGGCGTTGGTTTGGCAATAAAAGAATGCGTGAAAAATATCACTATATAGTAGTTGATGATAATAATAAGCATTTATGAACACTGTTACCGCCCATTGCCTGGTTAAAAATGAAGAAAATTTTGTTTATTACACCATCAAATCCGTGATTGATTTTGTTGACCGCGTGATTGTTTTTGATACCGGTTCAACCGACAAGACCGTGGAATTAATTCAGAAGCTAATGGCCGAGTATCCGGGTAAAATTATTTTTGAGGAAAAGGGTCCGGCTGACGGGAACAGACATACCCTTTTGCGACAGGAAATGATTGAGCGAACTAAGACGGACTGGTTTATGATTTTAGACGGCGACGAAATTTGGACAAAAAAGGCAATGGCCGAAGCAACGAAAGCCATCGCCCTAGACGGAAGTTTAGAGTGTCTGATCGCGCCTTTTTATTTATGCGTCGGAGATATTTATCATGTCTATGCCGGCAAGCGGAGTATAACCATTTTGGGCAAAACCGATTTTCATTATCCCAGGTTTATTAAGATCGCACCCGGCTTGCACTGGCAGGGCGTTTATAACCAGGATACTTTGTTGGATAAAGATAATAAAGAATTTTGTCAAAAAGAAAACAGTCGTTTTATGACCAACCGATACTGGCACGTGACCCATTTGCGTCGGTCTTCCACCGATGATAATGACTACAGCTCCGGCGGCAACCGAAGAGCTAAGCGGAGGTTGACATTTTTTGTAATTGGAGCTAAAATCAACGAGCCAGTTCCGGAAGTGTTTGGAAATGCCAATATTTATAGAATGAATTTTATCACGTCATTTGTAAATTTTATAGCGCTAATTTTTCATAAATTGCTATGAAGCCGAAGGTTTTATTATGTCAGCCAACCCCTACGGAGTCATCCCCGCAAAAAAATAGTCCTCTAAGTATTATTTATACGGGCGCGGCGGCCGAAAAGGCGGGATATGAAGTGGAATATTGGGATGAGCGCTGGGATTCAAAGGAAAAACTTCTTGAGTTGATTAAATGGTCTGATGTTGTCGGGGTCTCAAGTTTTACCGGTATACAATTGAAGTACGCGGCGGAGATTTTAAAATTGGCGAAGGAAAATAATAAAACCACCATTTTTGGCGGAGTCCATGCTTCTCTTATGCCGGAGCAGTGCATAAAAGAAGATTTTATAGATTATGTTGCCGTGGGGGAAGGTGAAATAACCCTGCCGAGTTTTTTAGCTTTTTTTCAGGATAGAAATATTATTCCCAAAGGCATCGTGGGCCGGGATGTAAAATATATACCGGCAGGTAAACTGGATGCGGTTGATTTTGTTTGCCCGATCACAGATAAAACTCTAAGATTATTTAAGCTCGCCAACCAAACGAGTGACATAATGTTTCCCTCATCAAGAGGGTGTCCGTATAGTTGCGGTTTTTGCGTTAACAGCACTGATAAGGATAAAAAATACAGAATGTTAGATTTGCAGCTTTGGGCGCAGTGGCTGGACGTGCTTTTGTCGCACATGCAAATAAAATGGATACAAATCGGAGATGATTACTTAGGCCGGGAATCAAGAATATTGGAAGTCGGTAAAATTTTAAAAGAGCGAAATATTAAATGGCATCCCTCTTTTCGAGCTGATAATTTTAAAGTCAACGGACCTGAATTTGCCAGAAAATTATCAGAACTGGGAGTTACCGATATTGCCATGGGAGTGGAAACCGGAAGTGAAAGATTAATGAAGTTCATCAATAAGGCAGAAACCAAAGAAGACATACTGCATGCGGCCAAATGTTTATCTGAAAATTCAAACATCAGGCCGAGATATTATTTGATTATTGGTTTTCCCACGGAAACGCTTGCAGAGAGGAATGAAACCTTCGCTTTTGCCGACCAATTGTATGAGATTCACAAAGGAAATTGCAATATACCCATATATAATTTCACGCCTTTTCCGGGAATCACATTGCATTCGGTGGCAGTAGCCCACGGGATGAGAGTGCCTGAAAGAATGAGCGAGTGGGAAAATTTTACGGTCAGCAATTCCGGGTCAAACGAAATGCAAAGCGTATATCATATTGCCGGTTTTCATTTCCACCAAAAGCCGGGCTCCAAAACAGACATCAATTTTCCCGGAATGAGGCGTTGGTTAGTCAAACCGTTTGAAAAACTATGCGACATCAGATGGCGGAAGCGTTATTTCAAATATTTTGGCGTTGAGAAATTTATACTGGAATTTCTTTTGAAGTATTGCCGGGTGAAACCCAAAGATAATATTGCAAAACAAAATAAAGCGGAAGGAAATAGATTCGGCGGAGAGAGATTGGATTCCAAAAGCAATTTATCCCGGAATAATTTAGTTGAACATTTGGCGCGCTATAATTTGGTTTCCGGCAACCCGGAGAGCACTGTTTTGGATATTGGCTGCGGCTCCGGACATGGCAGTCATGAATTATCCAAAAAATTCAAAAAAATATACGGTGTTGATGTTTCCGCTGAAGCTATCAGTTATGCTAAAGAAAATTGGTCCGCTCCCAATGTAGAATTTTCCTGCGGGTCCGGCACAGGTATTCCCTTTGCAGATAATTTTTTTGATGTCGCGGCGGCTTTTGAGGTATTTGAACATGTTCAGGATTGGCGAAAGTTTTTGTCGGAGATAAAAAGAGTCGTAAGAAATGACGGTCTAGTTTACATTTCAACTCCAAATAGGGAAATTTATTCACCGGGTACGGCAGCCGGCCAAAAACCCAACAACCCTTATCATGTTTTTGAGATGGCAGTTGATGAATTTAAAAGCGCGCTTAGCGAATTTTTTGTTATTGAAAAATTTTATGGCCAAAGCACGCCTGTATATAATGATCGCTGGTTCTGGAAGATATTAAATCCTGTTTTGCTCGGCCTGCGCCATCTAAACATCATCAGTTATAAAACAAGCAATACTATCAAACTAAAGATCATAAACCGGATAAAGCCGGTTTTAGAGCCCAGTGATATTGTCTTTTATCAAGATGACAATAATATTAAAAAATCACGCTTCATGGTGGCTGTTTGCAGGGCAAAGAAGTAAAAGGTAAAGTAGTAACATGACTGATAAAATTAGAGTCGCTTCCTTGATTAATGACATGGGAATCGGCGGCACTGCCAGACAAGTTATAACAGTTGACAGATACCTTAATAAGGATATTTTTGAGCATTACATAATTTCCCTAAGCGCCGTAGATGACGCCAGGTCAAAATTTTTGAGAGACAAGAAAGTATTTTTTTCGTCCGATCCCAAAGAGATTGCCGAGATGGTTAAAAAAAATAAAATTGACATTATATATGCGCACAGACACGGACGAAACGAATCGCTTCATGACAAAATCGCGCAGGCGCTTCCACCCAGTATCGGACTGATGGAACTAAATACTTTCAGTGTTGTAGACAAGGGAGATTTTGGCACCAGATGCGGCAAACGCGTTTTTGTGAGCATGACCAATCTGGTAAAATATTGCGACCAGAATAATCTACCGTTCAATTTTAAGGAACTCAAGACGGTATATTGTCTGGTTGACGCAAATAATTTCATGTCTAAATTGCCGACAGCGGCAGAAATTGAAGAGTATAAAAATCGGATGGGGATAGCGGGTTGTCCGGTAATAGGCAGAAGCGCCAGGCCGGTTATTGAAAAATGGGATGACGAAATGCTGATAATGTGGAAAAAATTGTCCAAAATGAATCCGAGAATAAAGTTTTTAATTTACGGGGTTCCGCCGTCAAAGAGAAAATTACTGGAGGCGTCCGGCAGGAAGGACAACCTGATCATGTTGGGCCTCACGGATTCGGATAAGGATTTGGATCTTTTTTATTCATCCATTGATATTTACGTTCATGATAGTCCGATCGGCGAATGTTTTGGCGGGACGACCGTTGAAGCTATGCTGTTTAAAAAACCGGCGATAGTGATGTCAACACCGTTTCCGCGCCGTACGTGGGGAAGAACCCACACCAAAGATAACGGACTCGTTGAACAAATTAAAAATGGTGAAAACGGGTATGTGGTAAGGAGCGGAACCGCTATGGCCTATGCTGTCGATTATTTAAGCCAGCATCCCGAACTGATTAAGAAGATGGGTGAAAAGAATTTTGATGAAGTTCGCCAAAGATACGAGGCGTCGTTTGGCATCAAAACTCTTGAGAAAATATTCTTGGAACTTTATTTGGAAAAGAATCATACTTTGCCCGAAGAGGCCTTAAATTATTATAAAAATTTACGCTTTTACCCGGATGAGGACGATATCAGGGGCTGGTTTAGTGAGTACTATTTACGACTTGCAAATCTTTTTGGAAAGGAGTATTGTAATTCGGCGTTGGAAAGGGTGGAATTGTCTTATTCAAAATATAAAAGAAAAGCCAAAACCTTGTTATTCATGCTGGGTTTAAGAAAATCAAAATATTTATGATTATAGTCAGAGCGCCACTACGTATTAGCTTTGTGGGAGGAGGAACGGATCTGCCGGATTTTTATCATAAATATCCGGGCAGGGTCATTTCCACAACAATTAATAAATTTATTTACCTGTCAATAAATCCGACGGGACTTTTGAATAAATTTATAATGAAATATAATACGACTGAAATTGTAGCTGATCCCAGTGAACTGAAACATGACCGGGCGCGGGGAATCCTGTTGGATTTAGGCATTAAACACGGATTGGAAATTACCAGTTCCGCGGATATTCCCGCAAAAACCGGTTTGGGTTCTTCGTCCGGATTTTCTGTCGCGTTGGTTAAAGGGTTAAACTATTTGTTGGGCAAGAGTATGAGCCGCATTGAAGCCGCCGAAGCCGCTTGCCGTTTGGAAATCGAGTTATTAAAAGAACCGATCGGCAAACAAGATCAATACGCGGCCTCGTTCGGCGGATTTAATATATTTCAATTCAACTCCGATGAGACGGTAACAATTGAGCCAATTTTATTGGATTATAAGAAGAGAGCGAAATTTGAAGATCATCTCATTTTATTTTTTACCGGCATTACCAGAAGTGCTGCCTCTGTTTTGGGAGAACAGAAAACAAAAATTGAGAGCAATTTTGAAACATACAAAAAAATGTCCGATTCGGTTTATGATTTTCGTGACAAACTAATGGCCGGGGATCTGGAAGGCATGGCGGCGATGCTCCACGAGGGCTGGTTGCGCAAAAGGAGTTTAGCTTCGGCGGTTTCAAATTCGTTAATTGACGTAATGTATGAAACCGGGATCAAAAACGGCGCCTGGGGCGGAAAAATTCTGGGCGCGGGCGGGGGAGGATGTCTGTTGTTTTTGGCACCGCTCGATAAACACGAACAGATTAAAGCCAGTTTAAAAAAGTTGGCCGCGGAAAATAATCTATCGGAAGCGCAGGCTATCCCGTTTAATTTTACTCAATCCGGAACGGATATTCTGTTCAGCGATAATGTATCTTAATCTTTATGAAAGATTACATCTCTAAATATATTTCCGAAACTGATTACGCCCTCAAGGCCTTGCCCTCGGAAGAAATTGCCAAGGCCATCAATATAGTGCAATCGGTTTATGAACGGGATGGACGCATATATATTTTTGGCAACGGGGGATCCCTGGCCTTGGCTACTCACTGGGTGAGTGATTTTAATAAAACTGTTTTCAGTCATAATTTGGATTTACATTCCAAAAGGTTTCAAGCCATACGTTTACCCACCACCGAAGAAGAGATGTCGGCTTGGGCCAATGACGTTGGCTTTGATACGGTCTTCTCCGGTCCCTTGCAAAACTATTTAAGGGAGGGTGATTGCATTATAGCTATCAGCAGTTCAGGAAATTCAGCTAATATTATCAAAGCGGTTGAATTGGCCAAGAGCCGCCATGTGCCGGTAATCGGGTTATCGGGTTTTGATGGCGGCAAACTCAATGAATTGGCAGACGCAAAGATTATGGTCCGGACCGAAAAAGGAAAATACGGAGTCGTAGAAGGCGCGCATGGGGTTATTCTTCATTTGATGACAACTTATTTTCAGGATTATTTTGATCATTTGGTGAGCCGGAAACAGCAATCTTCTAAGGTTTAGACTCGATTTTTAAACTTGCGTTGTGTGGGTGCTATAGTATATAATATCTGCACCTTTTTATATAATTTTATACAAATATGGCTAAAGTTCTCATCACAGGCATTGCCGGTTTTATAGGAAGCAACTTAGCAGTTCGTTTGCTTGAGGAGGGATATGAGGTAATCGGTATAGACAACCTTTCCGCCGGGGTTGTAACCCAGGTTCCGGAAGGTGTTGATTTTCATAAATTGGATATAAGGTCAAAAGACATTTATCCGTTATTTAAAGACGTTGAATACGTGTTTCATCTGGCTGCTAAAAGTAGTGTCAGCGAGTGCCAACAGGATCCGGTAGACGCCAGTGATAATAACAGCACCGGCACTGTCAATGTATTTGAAGCTAGTGCCAGGGCGGGAATCAAAAAAATCATTTATGCCGAAACCTCGGCTCTGTATGAGGGTTCAGAAATTTACCCAACTCCGGAATCCGACGTGCACCCGCACAGCTTTTACGCGCTTAGCAAGATGACCACCAATATTTATGCCCAGGGCTTCCAGAAGTTTCGCAATTTAAAGACCGTGGCCGTACGTTATTTTAATGTCTACGGCCCCAGACAGGATTATAGGAGAACGATTCCGCCGGTTATGTCCGCCCTCATAATCAAACTTCTACGCGGCGAGAACCCAATTATTTATGGAGATGGTGAAAAGAGGCGCGACTTTGTTTATGTTGACGATGTCAATGACGTACACCTGCTCTTGATGAAAGATGACCGAGCCAACAACGAAGTTTTTAATATCGGTTGTGGCGTGAATTACTCCATTAATGAAATTTATAAAATGATCAGGGATATAACCGGGGTAAATCTAGATCCGATCTATAAAGATAATCTGGAGGGCGAGGCCCAGGTAAATTTAGGTGACTGTTCCAAGCTCAAGAGTTTGGGCTGGAATCCGAAAACCACGATTGAAGAAGGCCTTAAAATCCAGATTGATTACATTAAAAAGAATGTTATCAATGCGTAAGGCGGTACTTTTATGGAAAAAAGAGACCATAAAGCGGTATTTTTAGATCGGGACGGAACGATTATCAGACAGGTTGACTTAATGCATAAAGTTAAAGACCTGCGCCTTCTTCCTGGTACGGCGCGGGCAATTAGCAAACTGAACAAACTAGGATTTTTCGTAATTGTAGTGACTAATCAGCCGGTGATTGCGCGCGGTATCATCGGACCAAAAGAAGTTGACGAAATCCATGGCGTGCTAATCAGGCGTTTGCACGGCAAAGGAGCGCGTATTGACGGGATATATTATTGTCCACACCACCCGGAAGCGAATTTGCCAGAGTATCGTTTGCGCTGCCGTTGCCGTAAGCCGGAACCGGGGATGATCCTTAAAGGATTAAAGGATTTAAAAATAAACCCGAAGAAGAGTTTTATGATCGGTGACGCGCTTATAGATGTAGTTTCGGGCAAAAAAGCCGGCCTCAAAACGATTTTGGTGAAAACTGGCCCGGGTCACGCGCGTTTGGATCAGAAATACCAACATGTGAAGCCGGATTTTACCGTAAAAAATTTGGTGGAAGCCGTTAAAATATGTCAAAAATAAAACAAGCCGTTATTCTGTGTGCTGGTTTGGGGACTCGCATGAGGCCGCTCACTGATACTATGCCCAAAGCAATGATTCCTTTTTCCGGCAAGCCGCTTTTGGAATGGAATATTGAACAGTTTAAAAAACATGGCGTGACCGAATTTTTTATCAACCTTTTTTATCTTCCTGATGTGGTCCGGAATTATTTTGGCGACGGAGCCAAATGGGGAGTAAAAATAAATTATTTTATAGAAAAGGAACCCTTGGGAACCGCCGGTGGGGTAAAAGATTTTGAGAAACAGCTGGATGACACTTTTTTTGTCATTTACGGAGACATGTTCAGTTTGATGGATTACTCCAAAATGGAAGCGGAGTTTGCCAAACACCCGGATATTATCGGTATGCAGAAAATGCAGAAAACCGAGAACTACCAGGACGCGGATGTGGCTGAAGTCGGTCCTGATGGCTGTTACAAAGCGATTCATCCCAAACCCCACACAGAAAAATACATGAATGCTTATCGGATGAAGGGCGTGTTTATATTAAGAAAAGAAATTTTAAAATTTGTTCCGGCTAATACTTACTATGAACTCGGGAAAAATTTGATGCCGGATGTTGTTAACCGTGGTTTGAAATTTTACAGCTATGAATGCGGTGAATATACGAAATGCATGGACGATTTGGAGAAATACAAAGAAGTGGAAGAGTATGTGCGTGAAAATGGATTAATCTAGAGCTTTTTATGACAATCAATTTAATTATTAAGGATGATTTAACTTATGAAGGTGTTTATTGACAGCGCGGACGTCAAGGAGATTGAAAAGTATATTAGTTGGGGGCTCTGTGACGGAGTTACTACTAATCCGAGTATTTGTTTAAAGGCGGGAGTTACGGGAGGAGAAGAAGGTATAAAAGCTCGAGCAGTTGAAATAGCCGGATTAATCGCGCCGCTTTCGTTAAGCGTGGAAGTGACTACTGATAATCCCAATGAAATTTTAAATCAGGCCAGAAAATATAATACCTGGGCGGATAATATTACGGTAAAAATAACAGTTACTGATCAAAACGGCGTCTCTCTTTTGCCGGTTATTTATCAGCTTGTCAGCGAGGGCGTATCGGTCAATGTGACCGCGATGATGACTTTTAATCAGGCCATTATGGCCACTAAAGCCATAAATGCCGGTTTGGCCAAAGCAGCAGTTAAAAAAACTCATTATATCAGCATTTTTGGCGGCCGGATTTCCGAGGAGCATGGGGTGGAACAAGCCCAAAAGGTATTAAAAGAAGTGAGGCAGTGGCTGGATTTTCATAATTATAAAAACATTGAAATTATCGTCGGTGCGGTTCGTACTCCGGAGAATGTGGAATTATGGGCTAAGAGCGGCGCTCATATTCTCACCATTCCGCCGGATGTTATCGCCAAGTCGCTTTTGTCCGCTCGTACCAAAGAGACCGTGGTTAACTTTTTAAATGACGCGCAAAAAGCAATACAACAGTTTAATATCCCAGCTTCAATATGAGCAAACCAGTAACAATCTCCGCGTGTTTAGTGATTTATAACGAAGAAAAAATTATTGAAAGGTGTCTCAGCAGCATTAAGGGTCTGGCTGATGAAATTATAATAATTCACGACGGCCCCTGCACCGACCGGACTTTGGAAATTGCTAAACAATATACTGACAAAATTTTCGTGCGCGAGCATCAGTGCGTGGTTGAAGGACATCTGGCCTTTGCCTTTGCCCAGGCCACCTGCGAATGGTTGTTGCGTTTTGATGCCGATGAATATTTTGATGTTGCCGATCACGGCAAAATCCGCGCGCTCTTAGGGTCCGACGATAACGTCAACGGATATATCTTTGACTGGGAATTTTGGGACGGTAAACGGGCCATCGCCTTTGCCGGCATACAGAAGCCGCTTTTTTTCCGGAGAAAGAATTATCGTTATGTCGGCGTGGTTCAAGAGGTGGGTGAGGTGGATGGAGGACTTAAAAAAGCTAATTTGATTTTACATCATCGGCCAAATTATAATAATATCTCTTGGAAGGAGACCATGAGAAAAGCCAATTATTGGATCCCAGCTTTGGCCAAAGGATTTTTCCCAGAGCTTTTTACTTACGAATGCTATAATACTACTCCGGACAAATGGATAAAACACGCTATGAAAATCAGAAAACACCCGCTGTATTATATAATAACTTATCCCCCAAAAACTACTTTAGCCCAGCTCAAAAATGGCTTGTGGAAGCACGGCGTAAACGGGTGGAGTCTGGCACTGCAGAATTTTGTCTGTTATTTTTCTCTTTACTACCAAATATGGCAGATAGACAGGAGCTTAAAGAAAAAAGCAGCTGGTGGGGCGGCGTAGATAGAATTTTATGCGTCATTTGATTTCTTTAAAAGATTTTACCAAGGAAGAAATTTGGGAAATTTTGGATTTGGCGGCCAAACTCAAAAAAGACCGAACCGAAAATAATTTTCCAAAATATTTTGAGAACAAAACTTTGATAATGCTGTTTCAGAAATCATCAACCCGCACGCGTCTGTCTTTTGAAGCCGGCACAACCGAGCTGGGCGGGCACGCGATTTATCTGGATTCGCGCACTTCACAGTTTTCTTTAACCGATTTTAAAGACGAGATCAGGGCGGTAATGAGATTTGGGCAAATGTTGATGTTTCGGGCCTTGAAAGCCGTGGATGTGCAAACCGCCGCTTCATTTAATCAGATTCCGGTAATAGACGCTTGCAGTGAAAAATATCATCCTTGCCAGGCCTTGGGCGATATATTAACGATGATGGAGCACGCCGGCGGATTGGATAAAATCAAAAAAATCGTCTGGCTCGGTATTGAAAATAATGTTTCCAATACTTTGAAACTGGCGTGCGCGCAGTTGGGGATAGAGGTGTGCCTGGCTGCTCCGGAGGTTAACGCGTCCAGTGTGGATGGCGAACTTAACGCGATGGCCGAGGCGACCGGAAAAGTTTCTAAAAATTTAAATTTGGCCGAGGCCATGGCCGGAGCCGATTTTGTCCATACTGATACTTGGATGGATATGGAATTTTTTAAAGACGGTAAAGTTCTGCCGGAATTCCAGGCGGAATATGATCGCCGTCTGCGTGTGCTCAAGCCGTATCAGCTCAATGCCGAAATAATTGACAAATACGCGCCGCAGGCCAGAATTATGCATTGTATGCCCTGCCACATCGGCTATGAAATCAGCCGTGATGCTATAGACCATAAAAACTCAATAATTTTTGACCAAGCCGAAAATAGAATGCATATTCAAAAGGCCATTATGTTGTGGCTGCTTAAAAAAGTATAATTTTAACGATTATGAAAAATTTTTTTAAAACACTGTATAAGTATTGGATGAAATTTAGCCATGTTTTGGGGACGATTAGCGGTTTTATTATTTTGACGGTTTTTTATTTTATAATCATCGGTTTATACGCTTTGCCTTTTGGCCTTGTCCGGTTACTCAAAGGCCATAAAAATCAGCCATTATCGTATTGGAAAATCAAAGAAAACCGACCGGCCGATCTGGAGAATTTAAAATTCCAATTTTAGTATGAATGAATTTAACATAAACGAGCAGGATATTTACATTCTGGGGCTTTCGTTTGACTATCATGATTCAGCCGCGGCTTTGATCAAAAATGGGGTAGTAATCGCGGCGGCCCACGAAGAGCGTTTTACGCGCGTAAAACATGATTCTGATTTGCCGAAGAACGCGGTGGACTATTGTCTTAAGGCCGGGGGCGTAGAAGTCAATCGTCTCGATTACGTGGTTTTTTATGAGAAGCCGCTTTTAAAATTTGAACGCCTGCTCAAAACCTACATCAACACCTGGCCGCGAGGGTTTATTTCCTTTCTCAAAGCAATAATGGTGTTTGTCAAAAGTAAACTTTGGGTCGAAAGCCGGATCAGAAAAGCCCTGGGCGGGTACAAGGGCGAAATTTTGTTTACCGAGCATCACTACGCGCACGCGGCCAGCGCCTATTATTGTTCTGATTTTGAGGACGCGGTGGTGGTTACGATGGATGGAGTGGGTGAGTATGATACCACCACCATCGGCTATGGCCAAGGCAATAAACTGACACTGACAGAAACTATTGAGTTCCCGGATTCTTTAGGCCTTCTTTATTCGGCTTTGACCTACTATTTAGGTTTTAAAGTTAATAGCGCCGAATATAAAGTAATGGGCTTGGCTCCATACGGAGATCCGGAAAAATATTACGATAAATTTAAAGAATTGGTTGCAGTTAAAGACGACGGCAGTTTTAAATTGAACATGAAGTATTTTTCCTATGAAGCTGGTTTACGCATGACCAATAAGAATTTTGACCAGCTTTTCGGCGGTCCGGCTGTAAAATTCGGCACGGCCCCGACCCAGCGCGAAAAAGATATTGCCGCGGCTTTGCAGAAGATCACCAATGAAATCGTTTTAAAAATTGTTGACCATGCCCGGCAAGTGCACCCGTCAAAAAATTTGTGCATGGCCGGCGGGGTGGCTTTAAACTGCGTGGCCAATGGCAAAATCTTGGAGAAGGGCTGGTTTGAGAATTTATACATCCAGCCGGCTTCAGGCGACGCCGGTGGCGCGGTCGGCAGTGCTCTGTATGTTTATTACCAGGTTTTGAGTCACCAGTTCCCGCCGTCGAACCAGAAGGTAATGGTCAACGCTTACTTGGGTCCGGAATACAGTAATGAAGAAATTAAAAATTTCCTTGATAACGAAAAAATTAAGTATCAATATTTAAATGACAGCGAGCTGATTGATAAGATTTCTGATTTAATTACCGGCAGTAATGTCATCGGGCTTTTTGGTGGGCGCATGGAATACGGCCCGCGCGCTTTGGGCAATCGCTCAATCATCGCTGACGCCCGCAACAAGGAAAATTGGCAGAAGGTGAATTTGAAAATCAAATTCAGGGAGAGTTTCCGGCCGTTCGCGCCGACCGTGCTTGAGGATAAAAACAGCGAATGTTTTGACATAAAATACCCGACGCCCTATATGCTTTTGGTCGCACAGGTAAAGAGAACGGACATCCCGGCCATCACTCATGTTGATAATTCGGCCCGCATCCAGTCGGTCAGCAGAGCGCAGAATCCGCGTTATTACGATATAATTAACGCCTTTTACCAAAAAACCGGTTGTCCGGTTATTATCAATACCTCCTTTAATGTCCGCGGCGAGCCCATAGTGATGTCGCCCAAAGACGCGTTGAGCACGTTTTTAAACACCTTCATGGACTATCTGGTTCTGGGTAATTATCTGATTTCCAAGAAAGACAACCAGCATCTGGTGGATGAGGAAAAAATGAGAACTTATTTGGGCAAATTTAAACTTGATTAATTGACAGAAAGCGTTTTTAAGTGCTACAATATAGGCATATTTTTACTTAATTTATGAGCGAAACTAAAAAAAGGTGGCTAACTTTGATTATTTCGGTTTTACTGACCTTGGTCGCGATTGAATGTATTCTCCACCTCTTTGAAACTCAAACTTATGTCTCAATTTGGAGAATAAACAAAGACGGCATGGCGGTTTTGAAACCAAATTTAGACAGGAACTTGTTTGATAATGAAGAATTAAAATATTTCCATGTTAAATCTAATAGTTTAGGATTTTTAGGTGATGATTTTAGCGAAGAAAAGGCCAGCGGCACCTTGCGAATCGTGGTTTTGGGAGATTCGTATGTTGAGGCGACCGGGGTCGATTACAATAGAACTTTTGTATATCAATTAAGCAAAAAATTTCAAGATTTACTTTTTACAAATCCCAGTTCAACATACAATAAAGTTGAAGTATTAAACTTCGGTATTGGCGGTACGGGAACAGTGGACCAGATGAAATATTATGAAAAGTACGCCCAAAAATATCATCCCGATGTCGTGGTTTTAGCTTTTTATCTTCAAAATGACGCTACTGATAATAGTTATAGCTACAAATACAAGGATGCGATGTTGGCTTCAAAAGAATCATGGAACACTTTTCCTCAATACGCCTCAACACAGATAAATAACTTTGTATCAGTTAAGGATAGGATATACAGAATGTCAGCCATTATCAGGTTTTTTGATCGGATAGTAAGGGGCAGTCCGGTATTGTATGATTTTGCCGTTAAATTCGGTTTATATCGTCCGCCGGCTAAGGGTGAAAATGGACTGGTTATTCCTTATGATGATTATTATTACATTACTCCGTTGGATGAGCAGCGTTCGAAGTATTTACAATTTAGTATTGATCTTCTGGATAATTTAAAAAAACAGCTGGACAAAGATGGCGTTAAGTTCGCGCTCATGTTTATTCCGCAAGGCATGACGGTTGATAAAAATGTATTAAATTCATACCTCGATCAGTATCCCGGATTAAAAAATGTTGATTTTAATCCAAAGGCATTTGAAGACAGATTAATTGCCGGATTAGATCCTTCGATAAAAATGATAAATTTACGGGAAACAATGGAGAAAGAAGTATCTGACGGCAAGGAGATGTATAAAAATGGGTGGGGGCACTTTTCACAAGGTGGACACGATGTGGTATCCGATGTATTAGCGAAATTTATTTTTGATTCTTTTTATAAATAAGCTTTTAAACGCCCTTCGGGCTAGTAAATAATTTTATGATCAACATGTTAAAGCAGCTCTGGAATTTTTTAAAAATCAGAAAGGCCTGGTGGCTGGCGCCAATTTTAATTATTTTGATTTTGTTTGGTGTTCTTTTGGTTTTTGCCCAGACCTCGCCGCTCGCGCCCTTTATTTACACGATATTTTAAAGGCCTGTGAAGCTTTCAGTAATCGTTCCGGTTTATAACGAAAAAAGTACCATCACCGAGATTTTAACAAAATTGAGTGATTTGGATTTGGCCGGCGTTGAAAAAGAAATAATTATTGTTGATGATTGCTCCGTGGACGGGACGCGCGAATTTCTTAAGAGTTCAAATGGCTGGGGCAGAGTGCTTTTTCATGACCAGAACCAGGGAAAGGGGGCGGCGATTCGAAGCGGATTAAAAGAAGCCACCGGCGATTATGTTGTGATCCAAGATGCTGATTTGGAGTATGATCCAAGTGATTTTAAACCGATGATGGAAAAAATGATCAGCGAGGGGTTGTTGGTTCTTTATGGTTCAAGACGCCTAAAAGAAGAAAATACACAATATTCAGGACTGTTGTATTATTTTGGTGGATGGTTGCTCACGATTTTAGCCAACCTATTATACGGACAAAAATTAACCGACGAGCCGACTTGTTATAAAATGTTTAAAACCGATTTTCTAAAAAATTTAGATTTGCATTGCCGCCGTTTTGAGTTCTGCCCCGAAGTGACCGCGCTTACGGCCCTGCGCGGAATAAAAATCTCGGAAGTGCCTATTTCCTACCGGCCCCGGCATAAGGCAGAAGGCAAGAAAATTTGTTGGCGTGATGAGTTAGTCGCAATTTGGACATTATTAAAATATAGAATAAAAATATAAAATAATTTTTTATTATGTTAGAAAAAATTGAGAAACATAAAATACTTATTTGGCTCTTTTTGTTGGCTTCTCTGAACTTGGCCCTATTCGCCGCGTTGTATGGTTTTCACCCAAACAACGACACTTACAGTTTTATTGAATTCATCAGATTTTTTCGAGGTGAACACATGTCGTTTTTCTTTTTCGTCCCGGCCCGGTATCTTAATCCCTTTTATGCGGTAATGGGCGCGACCATTTTCAGATTTTTGACCGCGGAACAGGGTTTAATCATGACCAATATCATTTTTTATTACGGCCTCGTGTTTTTAACTTATGGTCTGATCAGACGGGTATTTAAAAGTAATTTCATCGGCTTCACTTCTGCCCTGATTGTGATAAGTGGATACGCCATGGTACGTTACGGTTTGACCCAGGTTCAGGATATTGGCGGTTATTTCTGGTTTTTACTCACCATATACGCCGGCTGGAGATGGTGGGAAAATACTAAAAATAAGAATTGGCTTTTTTTAGGCGGCATCGCGGTGGCTTTTGGGGTACTGACAAAGGAAAGCGGTTGCATGGGCGCGCTGTTTGTCGGTATTTTATTTCTGCTTGATAAAGTTTCCTGGAAAGAAAGAGCGTTTAATTTTATCAGATTTTCTGTTTTTCCGCTGGCGACAATCATTGTTAACTCGTTTCGGGGGAGCGCCATTCATTACAGCTCCCTGCAATGGTTTACATTCAACTGGCAAACATACACGACGGACAATTACACCCTGTTCAAATGGTTTGGCGTCCATGCCAGCACCTATAACATTTTGTGGCTGTTTATTATAGTTGGTTTATACTTTCTGATTAAAAATTGGCGGACGCTTGATAGAAACATAAAAATTTATCTATTGGCGGTTATACCTTCAAGCATGTCTTATTACCTGTGGTCGCTGTTTGTCGCCCGGACAGTATTTATTTCCGCCTGGTTTTTTGTCCCTATTGCCTGCTATGGCATTTATAGGGTATATATGAAAGGCCGCTGGTACAGACATATTGCCGTGGGCATGGTCGTTTTGGCTATGATTACGCCATACATCATCCAAAGCACCCTGCGTTACGCGACCCTTTTCACCATTATGGACCTGTGTAAAAATAACATTTCGTGCACCTGGGATTACTTCTGGAAGAATAGAACAAATTTTAGCACTACCGGCGATGTTCTCTACTTTAAATACAAATTATAACTATGGAACGAAAAGATTTTTGGCATGGCAAACGAGTTCTTGTTACCGGAGGGGATGGTTTTTTAGCATCAAATTTAGTAAAACAGCTTTTGAATTGCGGCGCTTGTGTAACTATTACCGTGCGCCACACCCGTCCGTTTAACATGCTTAATTTAATCGGCGCAGATAGCGCCCCCGATGTTGAATATTGTGACCTCCTTGATTATTATGCTTTGCGCAGGATTTGCGACCGCCATCAGATAGACACCATGTTTCACTTGGCCGCTTCGGCTATTGTGAGCGACGCCAGCAATGCGCCGATGTCAACCATTGAAAACAATGTGGCCGGCACTTTAAATATTTTAGAAGTTGCCAGGGTTAATAAAATTCCCCGGGTGGTCATCGCTTCCACGGATAAGTCGTATGGGGATCATGCGAACGATAATTTGGAAAGCTTGCCTTATAGAGAAAATTACGCCCTGCGCGGGCTGGATGTTTATAGCGCGTCCAAGGTTTGCGTGGACATGCTTAGCCAGACATATTCTTATCAGTTTAAGTTACCGGTTGTTATTTTGCGGCCTTGTAATATGTATGGCCCGGGCGATCTGAATTTTTCCCGTTTGATACCGCGGACCATAATGTGTTTGCTTTCAGACCTGCCTCCTCATATTAACACTGGTAATGCCGACGTTTTGAGAGAATACCTTTATATTGAAGATGTTGTCACCGGGTATCTTTTAGCGGCCGAAAAGATAAAATCTATTTATGGAGAAAATAACAGTTTAATGCCCAAATCAGGCAAGGAAACTTATGGCTGGGCGGCGTATAATCTGGGTTCTTACTCGCAAGCGGAATTGGCGGATGTATCCAAATGCGACAAGATCCGCAGTGTTACCATGGTGATTGATATGTTGCGTAAAAAAATAAAAGACATTGAACCGATTATGCAAGAAAAAGCGCCGAATTTTATTGAGATCCCCAATCAATATTTGGATTCCAGTAAGATCAGGGCTCTTGGTTTTAAACCGGAAATTACTTTTGCCGAGGGTTTGGATCGCACCTTGGCCTGGTATAAGGAAAATTTCAGCCGTTTAGAGGGTCTGGCCCAGCATTATATCGTAACCAATTAAACGCCTTGCGGCTAGTAATTAAAAATTATGAGCGAAAATAAAATAAGGATTGCGCAAATCCGCGGGGATGGTTTGGGTGATCGTGAAACAAAAGCCTGGGAGTATTTCCCCAAGGATTTTGAACAAACCGTTTTTTTTGCAAAAAAGAATGTTTATCACCAGTCATCCTTGCCCTTTCCATCAATTACATTGCCGGCCAGCAGTGATAATTTTTTATTTAAGAATTTTTATAAATACTTTTTTGGACAGTACAAAAGAATGTTCGGGTTGGAGAAGCATCTGCAAAATTTTGATATTGCGCACGTCGGTGAGATCTATAATTACTATACTTATCAGGCCGTGGCGGCAAAAAAATTGAACAAGAAACTAAAGGTAGTGGCTATTGTCTGGGAGAACAGCTTCGGCAGATTTGAATATAATTATTGGCCCGGTTTTAAAATGCCGCCTCTTTATTGGCGAAGAAAATTGAGACAGATAATCTCCGCCAATGCTCAAGGGGTCGATAAGTTTTTACCGACTACGAGAGATGCGGCCGAGCTGCTTTTGGATTTTGGCGTGCCGGAGAAAAATATAGAAATTGTCGTGCCCGGAGTTATTCCCGCACCCGCTGAAGATAAGCCACTGCCTCCGCAATTGGCCGGGAAAGAAATTTATCTGATGGTCAGCCGGCTGGTTAAAGAAAAAGGTGTTTATGATGTTCTGTACGCCTGGAGAATGTACTTGAACAAAACCAGCAATCCCGAAAAGAAAATTTTTGTAAGCATCAGCACCGGGCCGGAAAAAGAAAACATGTTGAGAATTATCAAAGAGTGGGGCATGGAAGACAAGTTTTTATTTATTGATCAGGTTCCATACAGTGAAATTTTGGGTTACTACAAAGCGGCCAAGTGCCTGGTCTTAAACAGCATCCCCAATCCGATCTGGCAGGAACAATTTGGGTATGTGTTGGCCGAATCCATCAGTGCCGGCACGCCGGTAATTTCAACTTATTGTGGCGCCATACCAGAAACCGTGGGCCGGGCCGGAATTTTGGTGACCCCGGCCAATCCAGTCGCACTTCGCGACGCCCTGTTCAGTTTGGATGATCCAATAATTTATAAAAATTTAAAAAACGCTTGTGAGACCGAAATGAAAAAATTTGCGATTGAAGAGTATGCCCGCAAGATGGCCGGGATTTATCGATCCCTTGTTTAAAATTTTATGAAGTTATCCGTAATCATGTGAAAAAGCTATTACTTTCCATTTATAAGTTTTTTGTCAATCTTATCCCTGCGGAGAAAAGAAACAGTATTAAATCAGTATTTTTTATCAGACCTATTTATTATTTCATAATTTCTTGTCTAAGAACAAATTTTGCCATAGTGCAAGGTCATAAAATGTTTTTGGATTCTTTGGATAGCTTGTGCCTTTCGGTCAATGAAGTTTATGAACCTTGTATATTAGAAATTGTAAATAGAGAAGTTAGGAAAAACGACGTGGTTTTGGACATCGGAGCCAACATCGGATACTTTACCTTGATCTTCGCCAGACTTGTGGGGGAGGGAGGAAAAGTTTTTGCCTTCGAGCCGGATCCGATTAATTTTGAGTTACTTAAAAAAAATATTGAAATAAATGGGTATAAGAATGTTGTTTTGGTTCAGAAGGCCGTTTCGGAAAAGTCGGAGACGGCTAAACTCTATGTATCGGAAATTAATAAGGGCGATCACAGAATATATGATTCCGGGCCGGACGATGTCCGTAAGGTCGTTGAGATTGAAACCGTGCGGTTGGATGATTATTTTCAAGATTATGCGGGGAAAATTAATTTTGTTAAAATTGATACGCAGGGAGCGGAAGGTGCGGTAATTTCAGGATTTCTCTCCACCTTACAGAAGGATCAATGTAAAAATACTAAGATAATTACTGAATTTTGGCCGAAGGGCGAATGGATATTTCACACTGATTCCAAACAGACGCTGGCGTCATTTTTAGATCTCGGTTTTAAATTATATGACATAGACGAGCCGGCCAAAGAGACAAGATTATGCCCCATCGAACATTTTCTGAATAAATATACGGTAGAATTAGATAACGGCACGAATATATTTTGTGTAAGGGAGTAGCCAAGAAAGCAGTATGGTCAAAGTTTCAATAATAATTCCAACTTACAATGAGGCCAAAAATCTGCCACCACTAGTGGAAGAAATTTTTAGTCACATTGACCGGGCGCGAGTTGATTTGGAAATAATTTTTGTTGATGATAATTCTCCAGACGGGACCGGGCAGGTGGCGGAAGAACTCGCTCAAAAATATCCGGTTAAAGTGGTGCATCGGTCGGGTAAATTGGGTTTGGGCAGCGCGGTGAGAGAAGGATTTAGCCATAGCGACCGGCCGCTTTTGGGGGTGATGGATGCGGATTTGAGCCATGACCCGGCGGAGATCGGCAAAATGATAGATTTGTTAAATGATTATGATCTTGTTCTGGCAAGCCGATTTCAAAAGGGGAGCGTGGTAGAACAGTGGAAGTGGTGGCGAAAGATAATTTCCCGAATTGGAGTTGGTATCACTTATATTTTGACCGGAGTCAAGGACCCGCTTAGTGGCTTCTTCTTTTTGCGCCGGGGAGTGATTGAAGGAGTTGAACTTGATACAAAGGGTTATAAAATTTTACTGGAGATTTTGGTCAAAGGAAATCAAAAAAAAGTAAAGGAAGTTCCTTTTCGTTTCCGCATCAGAAAGTTTTCCACCTCGAAATTGGATTCCAGCGAATATGGATTGTTTTTAAAACAGATCCTCATTTACAGCTGGTATAAAATCAAAAAAAATTGGTTGTTCTGGCTGATAGTGATTTTCGCGGCCGGATTATTATTTTTCCGCGTCAGCTATCGGACTTTTTGGATGGATGAAACCATGGTTTTAAATTATTTTAAAGATTCGCTGGGAGGATTTTTGTCTGATTATTGGGTGAAGCCCGACAATCATCCGCCCCTGTATTATTTTTTGGTTTTATTGTTTAGTAAAATATTACCCTGGAGCGAACTGACCGTGCGTTTGGTTTCAATTTTATCGGGATTGGGAATTGTGGCGCTGGTTTACGTTTTTACCAAGCGCGTGACGCAAAATAAAAATCTTGCTTTGGTCACCGCGTTTTTTACCGCCTTTTCATCTTACTTCGTATTAATCTCCCAGATGGCGCGTTATCACGGTCTGGCCGCATTTTTTTCTTTATTATGTTTTTATTTTTTTTACCGGCTTTATTTTGAAGGGTATGACCGGCGGACTTTGATTTGGTATTTGATTACTTTGGTTTTAGTTGGGTATAGCGATTATCCGCATTTTGTTTATGTCGCTTTGATTACCAATGTTTTGTTCCTGTATCGCCTAATTCGTAAAAAATCCATCACTTCATTTTGGCGATGGGTTATTGGCCAGTTGATTGCGGCCGCGGCTTGTTTACCCTTGGTCTGGATGATTTATCAACGCGTTGCAGTTCAGGGCGATGGCGGATGGGACAAAGTGAACTTATTAGCCAATTCCTGGCTAAGCCTAACAGCCGGAGTATTTTTTCATATTTACAGTTTCTTTTTCGGTGAAAATATTTTGCCATGGAATTTTGTCATTTTTGGATTGGGATGTGTTGTCTTGGGGGCTATAATTTACGGATTAATCTACGGCGTGAGTAAAAAAAATATCGGCAAACCGCAGATGTTTATAATCCTGCTCTCGGTGGCTTTGGTAATTATCAATACTTTATTCATGAACAAAGCCGACCCGCGCTACAACTTTATCGTTTATCCGAAGTTCGGGTTCGTGGCCTTTCCGCTTTTTATAATGTCGTTTGTTTTTTGTCTAAATAGTTTGCGTTCGCGTGGAGCCAAGCTGTTGTTTTATGCACTGTGGGTGGTAGTGGCCGCCATGGGGCTGATAAATTTTTATCAGGCGAAAAATTATTTAAACGCCAGTTATTTCCGGACGTTTGCGGTATTTGATTTTGTGCGCGATCATTCTCGCAAAGGCCAATACTTGGCGACCGGTCCGGATGCCAGCGAAGGTTTATATAATTTTTATAAACAAAAATATTTCAGCGATTTATTGCCTGTGCAATTTGAAAAAGTTGAATCCCAACCAAAAGGAGTGCAGATTTGGTATTTTACGACCGCTTCTGACGCTACCGGTGAAGCCATGGGCACTGATACCAAAATTCCACCCGGGTACAAAATTCTGGAGAGATATGACAGTGTGCCTCTTGATCCGACCTTGGCGAAATTACGGGAAAAAATTCTTCATTATCCCAGCTATATTTATAAGTATACCGTTTTTTTGTTGGAGAAAATATGAATTGCGTGAATTGCGAAACACAAATGGAGCCGTATTTTATCAAGAGAAATTTTGAAATTGTCCGTTGTCCGCGGTGTAATCTTATGGCTGTGGTAAATGCCGGCGAAGATTTAAGTAAGTGTTACACCGAGGGTTACTTTAAGGGGGATACAACCTTGGACGGATACATGGATTATGATCTGGATAAGGAAGTAAGCAGAAAAACTTATATTAATATTCTTGATATATTAAGTGATCATCTTCAGAAACAAAACGATATTTCTTTATTTGAAGTCGGTTGCGCGACCGGATTTTTTATGGACCTGGCCAGAGGCAGGGGCTGGCAGACCGAGGGCATGGACATTTCCGATTACGCCGCGGCTAAGGCCGTAGAAAAGGGGTTGTCCGTGACTGCCGGATCATTTGAAAATTTTTTGCCGGCAAAAAAGTATCACGCCGTGGTTATGCAGGATTTGATTGAACACGTTAAAGATCCGGTCGGGGTAATCAAAAAGGCGGGAGAGATGCTTGAGCAAAACGGGCTTCTGACCTTGACTACGCCTGATGCCGGCAGTTTGTGGGCACGAGTTATGGGAAAACGCTGGCATGCCTTTGTTCCGCCTCAGCATTTGTTTTATTTCTCCGCTACAAATATTTCAAAAATGCTGGAGAAAAGCGGTTTTAAAATTATTTATGCGTCCCATCACGGTAAGTGGTTTACCGTCCCTTATATTTTAAGATTACTGTACAGCTGGACAGGCGCGGGTATGTTTTCAAGATTTGCGAGTTGGACCGCTAAAAGTTTTGTCAAAGGTTGTGCTATACCGATTAATGTCGGGGATACCTTATTTTTGGTGGCTAGAAAGATGTAATTGACAGATTTATAAGGAAGAGTGTAAGATAAAGGGTCTATGACAGAATCAACTAAAGCGCCAAAAAATATTTGTGTAGTGGGTCTGGGTTACGTGGGTCTTACTTTATCCGTTGTCTTGGCGGAAAAAGGGTTCCGTGTTTATGGCAGTACCAATGACGAAGGTCTCGCGGAAAGACTTAGAAACGGCATGCCCCACTTTCACGAACGGGGTCTTGACGTGCTTCTAAAAAAGTTTGTCAACAAAAATCTGTTTATCTCGGCGGCCATACCAGAAGACGTGCCGATGGATGTCTTTATCATTTCAGTAGGGACGCCCCTTGATAAGATTACCAAAAAACCTATCATTAACCATATTGAAAGCGCCGTAACGGATGTCGCCAAGCGTCTGCGGCCGGGGAATCTCGTGGTCTTGCGCAGCACGGTTCCGGTCGGGCTTACCAGAAGCTACGTGTTGCCGATTTTGCAGAAATATCAACCAGAGCGATTTTATTTGGCCTTCGCGCCTGAGCGCACCATTGAAGGAAAAGCGCTTTCGGAGTTAAAATTTTTACCACAAGTAATCGGAGCCCTGGACGAGGATAGCTTAAACTTAGCTTCGGAAATTTTTATTCAAGTTACTAAAACCATTATCCGGGTTTCGTCTCTGGAAACGGCGGAGATGATTAAAATTTTGGATAATTCCTTCCGGGATCTGACCTTCGCTTTCGCGAATGAGATGGGAATGGTTGCCCGAAAGCTCGGACTCAATGCTGTAGAACTTATTGAAGCAGCCAATTTTGGGTACTCCAGAACAAACGTTCCAGTTCCAGGATTTGTAGGAGGGGCTTGTTTGGAAAAGGATCCACATATTCTTGTTGATTTCGCAACGGCAGCCGGTTACACGCCTCGTTTAGTTTCTATGGCACGGGAGGTCAATGAATCTCTGCCTGCGTTTACGGCGGGTCTCATGAAATCTCATTTAGCTGCTCACAGCAAGGATATAACGCGCGCAAAAATTTTCATTTCCGGTCTCGCCTTCAAGGGTAGACCGGAAACCGACGATTTGAGGGGCTCTCCGACAGTGGATTTTCTAAATTGTATCAAGGAAGCCGGCGCACAAAACATATTCGGTCATGATTTTGTAGTTAAACGGGAAGCGATTGCCGGTTTGGGAATCACACCCTGCACTCTGGAGGAAGGGTTACGCGGCGCCGACTGTGTCCTCTTCATGAATAATCACGAGGGGTATGACAGTTTTGATTACGAAAGATTTCTTCCATATTTAAATCCCAACGCATTCTTTTTTGATGGTTGGCATTTGTTCAGTCCGGAAATTGTTAAATCTTATAACATCGCGTATGAAGGACTTGGGGCCAGGTAAAAAAATTATCGTCACCGGAGGGAGCGGCTATGTTGGCAGCCGTGTTGTCATTGAGCTTGAGAAACGAGGGTATCCGGTGGTAGTGGTAGATAAGGTCCATCCAAAGGAGCGAGGTCTCACTTTTAATGAAAACGTTTTAATCCGGCAGGGCGATCTTCGGGATCAAAATTTCGCGAAGGAAGCGCTTTCTGACGCACATACAATTATGCATCTGGCGGCGAATATCGGGTCGCTGACTTATATGCACGAACACCAGGCGGAGATTTTACAGGAAAACGCGGCTATTGACGCGGCGGTCTATCCGGCTGTAATTAGCGCTGGTAAACCCTGTATAATTTATTCAAGCAGTTCCATGGTGTTTCAAAGATCAACCGTGTTTCCGTATCGCGAGGAGGATTTGTCGCGAGTTTATCTTCCGACCAACGTTTATGGCATGTCAAAGTTGGTGGGAGAATATTTTTGCAATGCCTATTTCACGCAGCACAAGATGCCGTTTGTAATCTTGCGCTACCACAACATATATGGACCCGGAGAGGACGCTAAAGGATCAACTCCGGGCGATATCCATGTTCTCCCTGCGCTTATTGAAAAAGTCCTGTCAGGGCAATATCCGCTTGAACTTTTGGGAGGCGAGGAGGCCACCAGGCCATTTACATACGTGGATGACGCCGTCTCTGCCACGGTAGCGATTATGGAAAAAGCGGTTTCTCGTGATCCGGTCGTGATGAACACTGATTTTAACGTGGGCCCGAGCGAAGCCACCAAAATTGTTGACGCGGCCAAGTTGGTCTGGGAGCTTTTAGGAGACGGAAGGCCGTTCCAATACAGAGTTATAGAAACAGAGGCGGTGACAGCGGAGCGCCGCGAAATGATCGCGGAAAAACTGGAGCGCGCTATCGGCTGGCGTCCCAACGTATCTCTTCAGGAGGGAATTCTAAAAACTGCCGAATGGATTCGGCGCCGGCGTGCGGGAGAGCCCACTACACTGTTGGGCTAGTACCCCCCGAACCGCCGGAAAGAGTTTTTGCAATACTTGACCAGAGGTCTTGAGTTGAGGCATCCCAGGTAAATTTTTTGCATTGCTCGATGCCGTTTTGTATGAGTGAATGTCGCAGAGCTTCATCTTTATAAATTTTGAGCATGGCCTCACTGATTTCTTCAACGCTAAAAGGGTCAACGCATAAGGCCGCGTTGCCGGCAACTTCGGGTAAAGAAGTGACAGTTGAGGTAATAATAGGAATTTGTGCCCTCATCGCTTCAATGAGAGGCATGCCGAAACCTTCAAAGTAAGAAACAAAGGTCAGGCAAAAGGCAGATGCGAGCAGTTTTGGCATCGCTTCGTCGGAAACCCGCCCGGTGAAGATTACATCATCTTTATAACGCATTTTTTGGAGCGTTTTATCAATTTCTTCTTTGCCCCAGAAAAAAGATCCGGCCAGAACCAGCTTCATATCACTACCGCTTTTTTCTTTAAATTGATCAAATGCCAGCATTAGCCGGACAATATTTTTTCGGTGATGAAGAGAACCCACAAAAATAAAGTATTTTTTTCCTTGAGTATGTGTGGCACGAACCGCGGTTTGCTCTTCTTCCGTCAGTGGTATAAAGGTGTTATCTACACCAACGCACATCACATCTACTTTATCAGGGTTTATATGGTAACTATCCACAATGTCTTTTTTACAGAAGTTAGATAGCGTTGCTACTCTGGTTGCTTGGGACGCGTAGCGTGGAAAAAAATAATTAAAAAAAGTGCGGTAAGCGAATGGAAGATCCTTAGGGTAATGAAAAAAATTAATATCGCAGATAACCGACAGTTGTTTGTAGTGGGCTCCGAGCGTGATTATGCCATCATGTGATAAAAATAAATCCGGCTTAATTTTTTTTAAGATACGCAGTATCGCTATCTGGAACCAGATAACAGATAAAAGCGGATGCCGGGTCGGTGGCCATACAACATAGGGGGTTACATTCGGGCCGAATATAAATTCCTTATCGTAAGGCCGGTCAAACAAAAAAATAAAGTTCACTTCAGGGTGTTCTTTGACCATGCGTTTGAGTGTGTGGTAGGCGATCCAGCCGATACCATCAAGCCGGTTTTTGAGAAGCATGCGGGCATTTACCGCGATAGTGATGCCTCTTTTCAAATACTCCATATTGTTGTACAATTAGCGGTGAATTATGATTTCCTTAATTATAACCGTTTTAAATGAAAAAAACAATATATCCGCTTGGTTAAGCGGTATTTTGTCTCAAACCATTTTGCCGGATGAAATAATTGTTGTAGACGGGGGTTCAAATGACGGCACCTGGGAGATGCTCCTCTCAAAGACACATACCAACAACAACCTGATAAAACTGTGGCAACACCCGGGCAATATCTCTGTGGGCAGAAATTTTGCGATTGAGCATGCGGCGGGGGACATAATCGCAGTCACTGATGCCGGCTGTACTTATGATGTGAACTGGTTTAAAAAATTGACCGAACCGATTTTGTCCGGAAAAAGCAGTTTTTCGGCCACTGGTTTTGGACCATGGCTTAAGTCGGACGATGGTTTGGCGCGATATTTAATAGCGGCCGCAACTACTCCGGCTCCGGCTGAATTTAAACAAAATTGGTTGCCATCGAGCCGTTCCGTGGCTTTTAAGAAAGAATTATGGCAGCGAGTGGGCGGATATCCGGAATGGATACCGCTTTGTGAAGACGTAATTTTTGATTTAAAAATTCTTCAGTTGGGGATCAGAACAGAGTATATCCGCGAACCGCTGGTCTTTTGGCGCCCGCGCGCAAATTTAAGATCCTACTTTAAACAGCTGTTCGGTTATACTCGAAGCGATGGTCATGGTAAGTTATGGTTTTATAGACAAATGATCAGGTATATTTTCTATGCCCTAGCTATAATTTTGTTGTTTTTAACTTTCGAAGTTAGCTGGTGGTTCGGATTGGCTATATTAGCGGGTTTGCTTGGCTATATGAAAAAATTCTGGTCAAGATGGTTGGTTTTCTCTGCCAAACTTTCTTTATTTAATAAAATTTTTGGCTTTATCCTTCTGCCCCTGGTCGTGGCTTATGGCGATTTGGCCAAAATGTCCGGCTGGCCTGTGGGAGTTTATGAAAGGCGCGCCGGGCTGCTTAACTTGCCAAAATCAGTAATTTCTGTATAATTGAGCCATGTCAGTCAATAAATTAAATTTAGGATGTGGAACCAATATATTGCCCGGATGGGTTAATTTAGATATTTCCGCCCTGCCGGGTGTTGATATTGTTCATGATGTTAACCAACTCCCGCTCCCTTTTTCGGATGAACAATTTGATGAAATTTTATGTCAGGACGTTTTAGAGCATGTAGATTACATGCCAGTTTTACGTGATTTGTATCGGATTCTAAAAAAAGGAGGAGTGCTGCGTATTCGCGTTCCGCATTTCACTTCCCGGTTCAATTTCGTTGATCCAACTCATAAGAGAATGTTCTCCATTAACACCTTTAATTTTTTTGTTAAGAATTCATACCACCATGATAGCCGCCCTTATTATTTTGATTTTGTTTTTGAAAAATTATCCGAGGCCAAGATCATATTTGAGCACGATTCACCCGTGTTTTTTTTGAGTCCGGTTTTAGAGTGGCTGGTCAATCTGGGGCCGCGCGCCCAGATGATTTATGAAGCTACCGGCTGGTCAAGATTATTTCCGGCCTGTAATGTTTCCGTGACCTTGGTCAAATAAATTTATTCCTTATGAAGTTGTCAGTAATCATAGTCAGCTGGAACACGGCCGAGTTGACCATACAGTCGGTGGCTTCGGTTTATAAGCAGACCCCAGGGCTTGATTTTGAAATTTTTGTGGTTGATAATCATTCTGCGGATGACAGCGTGGCCCGTCTAAAAAAGGAATACCCGCAAGTGCGCTTAATTGAAAATGACGATAATTTGGGATTTGCCAAAGCCAACAACCAGGCGCTGGCTCTGGCCTCGGGTGATTATCTGATGCTCCTAAACAGCGATGTGATTGTCCAGGATGGCGCAATTGGTAAACTGGTGAATTATTTGGACACGCATCCGGACGTGATGATGGTCGGACCGCGTTTGCTTAATTCTGACGGAACTTTTCAACACGCTTGCCGTCGGAATCTGCCCAACCCGTTAAACTCGTTTATGCATTTGTTCGGCTTGGGAAAATTGTCCGCCTATAAAAGAATGAACGACAGTCCGGACATTAGCGGAGAAACCGAAGCCCTTTCCGGCGCGGCCATGATGTTTCGGCGCAAGGTTTGGGTAGATATCGGCGGGTTGGACGAAACGTTTTTTATGTACGGCGAGGATTTGGATTTTTGCAAAAGAATTCTGGACAAAGGTTGGAAGACGGTTTACGTTGCCGATGCCAAGATAGTGCATTTGGGCGGGTCCAGCACGAAAAAACGCAAAACAAAATCCATTGCGAATTTTTATGAGGCGATGTGGCTTTATTGGAAAAAACATTTTTATAAAAAATACAATCCGGTTGTCAGTTTTTTTATTTGGACGGGGATAAAATTTCGGCTGGCTATCGCTTTAATCTTGAATGCTCTATGAAGGCACTATATATCGGCGCCGGATACGTTGGCGCGGCCTCCGCGGCAGTCATGGCCAAGTTCGGCCATGAGGTTGTGGTTTATGACACGAATAAGGAAAAAATTTCCGCTTTTAACACCTTTGACCGAGATAAGATTGAAAAGTTTTTATTTGAGCAGGATCTTGGCGGCCTGGTGGCCCAGAACAAAAAGAGGATGACGTTTTTAGATGACTATCAGGCGTTTACACACCATCTTGACGATGCGGATTTGCTTTTTATCTGCGTGCCGACTCCGATAAGTGAAAACGGGGAATATGATTTATCCATGTTTTATGAGGCACTCCGGGCACTGATGGAGGCGTTACTTAAGAGAAATCTTGGCGCACAAACAAAGTACATCACGGTGGTGGTCAAAAGCACAGTGCCGATAGACACGCCCGAAATTGCGTCAGCGGACATGACGCAAGCCGGGGTCAAAAATTTTGGCATTGTTTCCAATCCGGAATTTTTGGTGGAGGGGCAGGCAATTAAAGATTCATTCAGTCCGGACAGGGTAGTGGTCGGCGCCTCCAAGGAAGAGGATTTCAAAATAATGAGGGCTTACTATCAGCGTTTTTATTATTCCCCGGGCGTAAATTATATTGAAGTTAATACGCGCGAAGCCGCGGCTGGAAAGCTTTTATCAAATTATATTTTACTTTCCCGATTAGTTACCACTTTTAACGTGGTCGGAAGAGTAAGTGAATCCTTATCAAAAATAAATTTTGAAATGCTTAGGAAAATCATCGTCTCCGATCGCCGCCTTGGCGGATATGGATTCTATAATAGCTTTTATGCCGGCGGCAGTTGTCTGGCGAAAGACACGTCCGCCCTGTCCCGCCAACTTGAAAAAGCGGGGGTTGATACCGAGCAAATGAGAAAAGTTTTGGAAGGGGACTGTTTCCAGCGGGATCATTTTTACGATCGCGTGATCAAAGAAGCCGGATTTTCGGTCAAGGATAAAAAAATAGCCGTTTTAGGGCTTTCGTTTAAGCGTGATACCGGCGATATACGTAATTCCGGAGCGATTATGATTATTGAAAAATTGATGAAAGATGGAGCGGGGCAGATTAAAGTTTACGATCCGGCTTGTGTGGAACAATTTAAATCCTGGGCCGGGTCTAATCCGGTTTTTAGTTATTGTGAAAGTGAGGAAGAGGCGCTGGCGAATACGGACGGTTGTTTTATTTTAACTGACTGGCCCCAATTTAGCACCTTGGATCAGCTGATCACAAAAATTTGTCCGCCGCCGTTTGTAATCGCGGACGGTCGGCGCATGGTTTCTCATAGCTACCAAAAATTACAAACAGCCGGGTATGATATTCTGGCTGTCGGTTCTCCATTTTTGAAGGGTTTTACACCACGCTGACAAACTTTGCCGGTTTTAAACTGCCGTTAAAACTCATCTTTTTGTGCTGGCTGAATTTTATTTTGCCATTGGCTACGGCAAACAGGGTGTCGTCAGTGCCTTTTTTGACATTCTTTCCGGGGTTTATGCGCGTACCGCGCTGGCGCACAATAATCATGCCGGTTTTTACGGCCTGACCATCATGTAATTTAACGCCTAAACGCTGGGCATTTGAGTCCCTACCCAACCGGGTGGAACCGCCGGCTTTCTTATGTGACATATTATGCTAAATTATTATTGATTATTTGGTAAAAATAGTATAATATATCCCTAAGTAATTGTCAACACTTAGCCAAATATCCTTTAATATGTTTTATTCGCCAAGATTGTATTTAAAAGACCTGTGGATTTCGGTGCCGATAATCAGCGTTATTTTGATTCAAATATATATCTGGTGGGATTTAATTGCCAATATTCATCCCGATTCCGGGCAGATTTTTTTGCATTATAATATTATTTTCGGAGTTGATCTGGTCGGTGATTGGTGGAAAATATTTTATTTGCCCCTGGCCGGCCTGTTGGTTCTGCTGGTAAATTATTTTTTGTCTTTCTTATTTTACGGATCGGATAAATTTTTAGCCCGGCTGTTAAGTTTTTGGGTTTTGTTTTTTCATATCTTTTTAACGGTCGGGGTTGTGCTGTTGGTCCGGTTAAATCTTTGAGTTATGCCAAACAGTGAAAAAAAAGCGGACAAGCTGTTTTTGTTGCTGACTTTTACTTTGGTTATTTTCGGTCTGATTATGCTGGCTTCGGCCAGCGCCCCGGTCGGTTACGCTAATTTTGGGGATACTTATTATTTTATTAAAAAACAAATTTTATTGGGGCTGATACCGGGTATCATCTTTTTTATTATTGCCGGACATTTGAATTTTCAGATTTGGAAAAAATTAAGCTGGTTGATCTATTTTTTTGCTTTGGTTTTGTTAATACTGGTGTTTGTTCCCGGCATTGGCATGGTTATAAACGGCTCCAGAAGCTGGATTAACGTTCTGGGTTTCAGTTTCCAACCCTCGGAATTTGCCAAGCTGGCGATAGTAATAATTTTAGCAATGCTTTTATCAGCCAAAGAGAACCTGCAAGATTGGAAGACCGGGCTTTTACCGGTTTTGGCGATTGTGGCTCCATTTTTTTTGATCATAGCGGCCCAGGATGTCGGTACCCTGTCAATTTTAATTGTAACCGTATTTTTGATGCTGTATCTGGCCGGCGTAAAAAAATCGCACCTGCTCATTATTGGTCTGGCCGGGGCGGTGATTTTTGCGGGTTTGCTTTTGCTTCGTCCTTATCGGGTGCAAAGATTGACCACTTTTCTGCATCCGGAGTTGGACCCGCAAGGAATTGGGTACCAAATTAACCAGGCCTATTTGGCTACCGGCTCCGGCGGAGTTTTTGGTTTGGGCCTGGGTAATTCTAGGCAAAAATATCAGTACTTGCCCGAGGTGCAAGCCGATTCAATTTTTGCGGTAATTGCCGAAGAGATGGGCTTTATTATTTCCGCCGGGTTAGTGGTGTTGATCGCGTTTTTGGGATTTCGGGGGCTTAAAATCGCCAAAGGGGCGCCTGACCAGTTTGGTCGTTTACTCGCCAGTGGTATTATGATATGGTTTCTATGGCAGTCATATTTGAATATTAGCGCCATAATCGGGCTTTTACCGCTTACCGGCGTGCCTTTGCCGTTTATCAGCCATGGCGGTTCGGCGTTACTGGTGGTCTTGACTGCTTTTGGTATTGTGGCTAATATTAGTAAACAAAGTAAAATATAATTTATGCGGATTTTAATTACCGGAGGGGCAGGATTCATGGGTTCACATTTTATAAAATACATTCTGGAAAAATATCCGGATTATTTTGTGGTAAATTTTGATAAACTGACCTATGCCGGCAATTTGGAGAATTTGCGCGAAGTGGAAAAAAATGGCCAATATAAATTTGTAAAAGGGGATATTTGTAACGCGGCGGAAGTGGAAAAAGCCGTGGCTGAAAACAAGATTGACGTGATTATAAACTACGCGGCCGAAACGCATGTTGACCGGTCAATTATGGATCCGGATGCTTTTTTGCGAACCGATGTTTTGGGAACATATAATTTGCTGGAAGCGACTAAAAAATTCGGCTTGCAAAAAATGATTCAGATTTCTACTGATGAGGTTTTTGGCAGTGTTGACCAGGGGAGCTTTACCGAAGAGTCCTCATTCGCGCCTAATAGCCCGTATGCGGCGTCTAAGGCCGGAGGAGACCATCTGTGCCGGGCTTACTTTGTCACCTACGGCACGCCGGTTATTGTCACGCATAGCTGTAATTTTTACGGCGCCAACCAATATCCGGAAAAAATTATTCCTTTGTTTATAACTAATCTGTTGGAAGGCAAAAAAGTACCGCTCTATGGCGACGGCAAAAATGTGCGCGAATGGATTCATACCAGCGATCATTGCCGGGCCATAGATTTGATTTTGCACAAGGCCGGCGTTGGCGAGATATATAATATCGGTTCCGGGCATGAAGTACAGAATGTTGAACTGACAAAATTAATTTTATTGGAAATGGGCTTGGGCGAGGAAATGATTGAGCCGGTGAAAGATCGGGCCGGGCACGACCGCAGGTATTCTATAAACCATGATAAATTAACTCATGATTTGGGCTGGGAGCCGGTTAAGGATTTTAGAGCCGGTTTAAAAGAAACAATTGAGTGGTATAAAAATAACACGGATTGGTGGAAAAAATTAAAAAGCGGAGAATATTTGAATTATTATAAAAAACAGTATAAAGAACGATAAATTATGAATAAAGTTTTGATTATCGGTAATGGTTTTCTTGGTACAAGATGCGCGCAGGCCTGGCCGGAGGCGATTTTGTCAGGCAAGATTTTAAATTCAGTTAAAGATGTTGAGGATTTATTAGACGAACATAAACCGGATTCGGTTTTAAACGCGGCCGGAATAGTTGGTAAGCCCAATGTTGACTGGTGTGAAGACCATCAGCTTGAAACCATAGCCGGTAACACTACTTTGCCGATTATGATTGCCGAGGCCTGTCAGAAAAAGGGCGTATACTTGTTACATATGGGCACCGGCTGTGTTTTTTATGGCTATTCTTCCGATCCTAAGGGCTGGAAAGAAAGCGATATGGCCAATCCGTCGGCAGTTTATACCCGCAGTAAATACGCGGCCGATTTGGTTTTGTCCACCCTGCCTAATGTCGGTATTGCCCGAATCAGGATGCCGATAGACAGCCAGCCCTCGCCAGCCAACTTGATTACCAAATTGGCTTCTTTCCCGCGCGTGATAGATGTAGAAAACAGCGTGACCATAGTTGATGATATGGTTAAAGTTTTTGGCGAACTTTTAGAAAAGCGGGCAACCGGAATTTTTCATGTCACCAATCCGGGTTCAATAAAACATAAAGAAATTATAGAGATGTATAATGAAATTGTTGACCCGAACCATACTAATGTTTGGATCACGGCCCAGGAATTGGTGAACGAAGGGCTGGCCAAAAAAACCAGGTCTAACACGATTTTATCTTCAGAAAATTTAGAAAAATTAGGGATTAGGATGCGGCCGGTGAAGGAAGCGGTGAGGGATGTTTTGGAGAAATATAAGTTGGCAAAACAATAAAATAAGAATTAAACAAATTGTATGAGCCAAACAATTCTTGATAACAAAAATGAAATTAAGAAGCTGGACTCCAAAAACATGCTGGGCAGTATAGAGCTTTTTAGTAAACAGATAGAACAGGTTTGGAATGTGGCCAAAAAATTAAAAATCCCGGCCGCGTATAAAAAGATTGATAATATTGCGGTCCTTGGCATGGGCGGATCAATTTTGGGCGCGCATGTGATTAAAGAATTATTTAAAAAAGAACTGGCACAGCCAATTGAAATTGTCAGCCATTACAATTTGCCGGCATATGTAAATAAAAATACACTGGTTATTGCTTCCAGCTATTCCGGAACCACAGAAGAGATAATCAGCGCCGCTCAAGAGGCCAAAGCCAGAAAAGCAAAACTCATTGTAATTTCCGCCGGCGGTACTCTGGCGTTTTGGGCCAAGAAAAACAAAATACCGGCTTTGGTTTTTCCAACTGAATTTAATCCCTCAAATTCACCGCGCATGGGTTTGGGTTATTCCATTTTTGGTCAGATGGCCATGTTGTCTGAATTGAAGTTACTAAAAATTGGCGCAAAGGAAATAGATAACATCAAAAAACATATCGCTTTTTATGAAAAAGAATTTGGTGTGGGAAGTCCGGAGGCCAGTAATCCGGCCAAACAGTTTGCAATAAAACTTTTAAATAAGACGGTCTGGTATGTTGCGTCCGAACATTTGTCCGGCAGTGTCCATATTGCCGCCAACCAGATGAATGAGAATGCGAAGAGATTCGCCGGCTATTTTATAATTCCCGAACTCAACCACCATTTGATGGAGGGTATGCTTTATCCGGAAGCAAATAAACAGGAGTTGAGATTTGTGCTCTTGGAGTCCGATTTATATGATAAACGGGTGCAAAAAAGATACACGGTGACGCGCGAGGTTTTAACAAAAAATGGTATTAATTATTTGGATTATAAATGCGTTGAAAAAAAGCCGCTGGGGCAGGTCTGTGAGGTCTTAATGTTAAGCAGTTATGTCAGTTTTTACAGCGCCATGCTTGAGGGGATTGACCCAACCGCCATACCATTTGTTGACTTCTTTAAAGCACAACTAAAGAAATAGTATGGATTTAAGTGTTATTACCGTTACTTGGAATGCGGCTGATTTGATAACTGAACAAATCAAATCCGTAAAAAGCGGCTGTCAAAATGTTAGTTTTGAACAGATTATTGCCGATAACGGGTCTGCTGACAAAACGGTTGAGATTATTGAACAAAATTTTTCTGAAGTTAAGCTGATAAAAGAGGGTAAAAACACCGGTTTTGGGTATCCCAATAATCAGGCCGCGAAGCTCGCCCAAGGCGAGTTTTTGCTTTTTTTAAACCCGGACATGCGCGTCCAAGCCGGCAGTTTGGATGTTATGGTTGATTGGATGCGGAAACATGTTGATGTGGGTTTGGCCAGTTGTAAATTGGTTGATGAAAATGGAAAATTTAATGAGAAAGCCAAACCCAGACGTTTTCCCAATTTTTGGAATCAGCTGGCTATTTTTTTAAAAATTCCGCATATATTTCCAAGTGTTTTGAATCATTATACCTATAAAAATTTTGATCCGGACAAGGAACAGGAGGTTGATTCGGTGCGCGGGTCTTTTATGCTGATGCGTCGTAAGGTTTATGAAAAGTTGGGCTGGGCGTTTGATCCAAGGTATTTTCTCTGGTTTGAAGACGTTGATACCTGTCGGGAAGTTAAAAAAATGGGTCTTAAGGTTATGTACACACCGGTGGTGAGCTGTGTTGATTATGTCGGGCAAAGCTTTAAGAAGCAAAATTTGCTTTGGAAACAATGGCAATTTTTTTCCAGCATGCTTAAATATTTTACAAAATGGGGCGTATGAAACTTTCCATTCAACTGGTCACCTGGAACGGGGGAAAGTATATGCCCTTTCTTTTTGAATCCCTGCGAAATCAGACCTATAAAGATTGGCAATTATACATTTTTGACAATGGCTCGCAGGATGACACTGTAGAACAGATAAAAAATCAATTGAACAACTTTAGTGTTCATACAGAATTTTTTGAGAGTAAAGAAAATATCGGTTTTGCCCGCGCTCATAATCAATTATTTTTAAAAAATAATTCAGATTATGTTTTGCTTCTAAATCAGGATATGTATTTAATGGCTGATTGTATAGCAAAATTAACCGAATTTTTGGATAAAAATCAAGACGCGGGAGCGGTCACTCCAAAATTATTAAAATGGAATTTTTCGGCGATTGATGAAAAAAATAGTTTGGATACATCCTTTACTCAAGACATTGATTCGCTTGGACTTAAAGTTTTTAAAAATGGGAGGGTGGTTGATATACAAGATTCGCCGGTTGGAAAGTCAGCGATGCCTGTGTTTGGCGTTTCCGGCGCCCTGCCAATGTACAGATGGTCGGCCTTAAAAAATGTGGCCTATGAGGATGAAACCATTTTTGATGACCTTTATGGATCTTATAAAGAAGATGTTGACTTGGCTTTCAGATTGGCTTCGGCCGGCTGGAAATCTTATACGGTTTTGGATGCTGTGGCCTTTCATGATCGCTCCGCGGCCGGACCAAAAGAGCTAAAAGACACTTCGGCGGCTAAAAATAAACAGACACAGTCGGAATTGATCAAGTACAACAGCTATAAAAACCATTTAATGACCTTGTATAAAAGTATCTCCAAGCAGAACCATACTCTTGATTTTTTGGCCATTTTATGGTATGAATTCAAGAAGTTTGTCTGGTTTTTAATATATGACCGCAAGGTTTTGTCCGGGCTTGGTCAAATATGGCGCGATAGGCATGAGTTGGCCAGAAAGCGCGCCTGGATTAGAAAAAATAGAAAGGTATGAAGGATTTACATTTAGTTCTGCTCAATTACTTGTCCAAAGATGATGTTCTAACCGCTTTAGATACAATTTTTAAGGATATAAGCGGCACTGCTTTTGACATTCAAATAACCGTTGCCGATAATTCGGAAAATAAAGACGGCCTCAAAGAAGCTCTGGCGGAAAAATTTCCGCAAGTTAAATATCTTGATTGCGGCGGCAATGTCGGATTCGGCAGGGGTAATACCAAAGCATTTGCCGAAGTCCCGGCCAGATATTATTTTGTTTTAAATCCGGATGCCAGGGTGCCGGAAAGCACAAAAACAATTGAGCGCATGATTAAATTTATGGATGAACATCCCAAAATCGGCTGTATCGGGCCAAAACTGCTTAATCCGGATTGGACATTACAATTTTCCTGCTATCGCTTTGATTTGCCGGCCATAATGATAAAACCACTTAAACATATTGATTGGGACAGAAAATATAAATGGATAAAAAAATATGCCGACAGGTTGTTGATGAAGGACTTTGATCATAATGAAACCCGGCCGGTTGATTGGGTGCAGGGTTCGGCCATGTTGGTTAGAAAAGATGTTGTTGACCAGGTTGGCTGGTTTGACGGCCGGTATTTTATGTATATGGAAGATTGCGATTGGTGCCGGACAATGTGGGAAATGGGTTGGCCTGTTTATTATATTCACGATATAATTATCCTGCATGCCCATGCCAGAGAGTCGGCAAAGGTGCCCGGTTTGATAAACGGATTTTTCAAAAATAAATTAGCCAGAACGCATGCGGTCAGCTGGCTGAAATATATGTGGAAGTGGCGGGGCAGTCATAAATATTTTAGCGTTTAATTTATGGTGGAAAATTTTCCAAAAGTCGCAATAATTTATCTTTCTTTTGACAGTGAGAGATATTTAGATGATGTGATTTCATCTTTACAGAAAATGACTTATCCGAAAGACAAGGTTGAATTTATTATTGTTGACAATCCGCATCCGGAGCAGGGGTCATCGCTAAGGGTTATTCAGGAAAAGGTTTTGCCATTATCCGGAACCTCCATACCCCATGTCACACTTCTGCCGCAAAAAGAAAATTTGGGTTTTGCTGGCGGCAATAACGTTGGCATACGCTGGGCCATGGATAACAATTTTGATTATGTGTATTTTCACAACAATGACGGCTTTATGGCCGCGGATTGTTTGGAAAAATTGGTTGAGGCCATGGAAACAGACCAAGAAATCGGCGCGACTCAATCTTTAATAATGCTTTATCCGGAAACGGAGCTGATAAATAGTGCCGGCAATGCTTTTCATTATTTGGGATTTGGCTACTGCGCGAATTTTAGAAAAAAGAAATCCGATTTGAAGTTAGGACCGATTACCAAAGTCGGCTATGCCAGCGGAGCGTCGCTTTTGATGAGAATGCCGCTACTGAAAAAATACGGTCCGTGGACATCAGAATTTTTTCTCTATCACGAAGACCTTGAATACTCATTGCGCATGAAGGCCGTTGGCTACAAAACAGTTATGGTTTCCGACGCGGTTTTTTATCACAAATATCAGTTCAGCCGCAGTAAGGACAAGTTTTATTATATGGAACGAAATCGCTACGCGCTGATGCTGATGTATTTTAAATGGCCGACTCTGATACTACTTTTGCCGATGGCTTTGATAATGGAGCTTGGTTTGATATTTTTCTCAATAATGAACGGTTGGTTTAAAACCCGGCTGGAAGTGTATAAATACTGGCTCCAGCCGCACAATTGGAAAATTTGGCTGTTAAAAAGAAACTATATCCAGGGTATTCGCATGGTATCAGATAAGGTATTGCTTAAAAGCGCGGTGAGCAAGGTGATTTTTGAGGAAAAGAGCATTGATAGTCCACTCTTGAAATATATTGCCAACCCGCTGATGACCGCCTACTTTGCCCTTGTCAAAATTATAATTTTCTGGTAAGCTAAGGCGTTATTTATTGTATGAAAATCAAAAAAGCAATTTTAACCGGCGGGGGACGAGCCACGCGACTGCGACCGGTAACCTCCACCATAAATAAACACCTGATTCCCTTGGCCAACAAGCCGATGATTTTTCATGCCATAGAAAAAGTGGTTGAGGCCGGCATTGAAGAGATTTTTATCAACACCAACCCGGGCGATACTGATTTGGCCAAAGCGATTGGCGACGGCGGTCATTGGGGGATAAAGATTAAATTTTTTGAACAAGAGGGCGGGCCGCAGGGCATAGCCAACGTGGTGAAACAGGCGGAAAAGTTTATCGGCGACGATCCGTTTATGTTTTATCTTTCCGATAATATTATTTTAGGCAGTTTGAAAGATTTTATTGAGGAATTCGCCACAAATAATCACGACAGCATGCTGGCCTTGTCAAAGGTGCCGGATCCAGAAAGGTTTGGGGTGCCGGTTTTTGATGGGAGCGGCAAATTGGTTGACGTGATAGAAAAACCGCAAAATCCGGCTAATAGTTTCGCGGTTACCGGAATTTATCTCTACGGGCCGAAATTATTTTTTAAGGCCTATGATCATATTCAGAAAAGTCCGCGCGGTGAATATGAAATTTCCGATATCCATTCATATTTGTTAAAAAATGATTATAAAGTGGGGCACAAAGAAATCACCGGCTGGTGGAAAGACACCGGCAAGCCGGATGATTTGATTGTGGCCAATAAATTACTTCTGGATGAAACGCCAACGGAAATGTTTAAAATAGAAGGCACGGTTGAAAGCGGCGCCAGTATCACCGGCAAGGTGCGAATCGGCGTGGGGACAACCGCAAATAAAAATGTTAAAATTATCGGGCCGGCCATCATCGGTGAGAATTGCACGCTTGAAGATTGTATTATAAATCCGAACACCACCATTGGCGCCGGCAGTATTATAAAAAAAGTTGAAATCGGAAATTCTATTTTACTAAACAGATGCACTATTGATTCCCCGGTAAAAATAGATAATAGTATCTTCGGTTCAGGAGTAACAATTATAGATAGAGCAGGGGGTCTTCATAAGATGATTTTGGGGGATAATACGTTATTGCATATTTAAGGTTTGTTTTAGAAGAGATTGATGAAATGTTTTGAGCACTAGCGATAGCTTGGCGAAAAACGTTTCATCAATCTCTGATAAACAGAATTAATAATTTATGTCCAAAACAAAACACCAGTTTTCGCCCATTGGTACATATAAAATGGATGTTATATCCCTACCCGAAGAGTGTGATTTTGTAAAACAACTGCCGATTGAGATTCAATATATTTTTTCAAAATATCCGGAGTATAAAGAAAAGATAAGGGCGATTTTATCTCAAGGCAAAGCCATCGGGGTGCGAACGGTTCTGCGCACGCCGGAAAATATTTTAAAAGCGATCCACACCATCAGTGTTCACAGCCAAGGCAACTATATTGTCACCTGGCTGCCGAAACTTTTAAAAGATAAACATCAACCGATAATCACGGCTGAAGATCAAGCCGAAGCCAACAAGCACAACGAGGATTTGGACAAGGCCGTGGAAACAATTTTAAAAGACCGTTTGCGTTTTAAGCGCTTGGTTTTAATTGACGAAGAAAATATCGGCATCTCGGCAACCGAACAACAACTGATGTCCGAACTTTCGGAATTGATTTATCCGCTGGCAGTGGATTACAGCGTGTTTAGAGTTATCGCCGATAATGCCAGAGAAAGAACCCGGGTTGCTCAAGAAATTATAAAAATATTATTAATTATCGGTCCAATCGCGCATGTTTTAGAACTGTGGGTGAAGGGGATTGGCAAGCTGTTTGCCGCTTCAGCCGATGATTTATTGGGCGAGGCCGCGGAACTCACGGCTTTGCGCGGTTCGGGTTTTAAATGGATACAGTTGGCCAAGCGGTCTTGGATTTTGGTTCCGGTGTTTGTTTTGGCCGCTTATGGTGCGTTTTCTGTGGAAGAATTGATTGTCAGCGGCCATGTAGTGTGGGGCGGGGTGGTGTTTGGTTTGTCTGCCGTGGCGTTGTCCTTGACCACAGCCATTCAGTCAATTTTCATGTATAGAAAAAATTTAAAAAAATTAATCCACAATCAAAAAGTTGTCATGGCCAAAAATTGGGACATTACCAAAATGGCGCTTATCCAAGATTTTACCAACCCGGCCCGGCTGGGGCTCTTGATCGGCGTGGCAATGGCCCCGATTATGGGTATGATCGGATCCTTGCTGGGTTTGATGCACAATGGCTGGATTCTGGCTGTCATCGGTTCAACCGAAAGTATTGTGGCCGGCCTCACTGTGATTTTTGCGGACAAAATAAACGAAAATAGGTTCCGGAGGAGGTTGGAAAAAGCGGTGAAAACCGTGTAAATCTTCTTAAATTTTGGATTTTATCAGGATTTTATCTTTTCTTTATCTTTTGATAAGGTAGGTTGAATTATAATAGGACCAGTTATTAAAATTATACATACATATGAAAATTCTTATCATTGAAGATGAAAAAGATTTGGCCGACTCTTTAAAGGATTCGCTGGAATCGGAGTGTTTCGCGGTTGATGTTGCCGCAGATGGACAGAAAGGCATGATGCTTGGTTGTACAAACGATTATGATTTGATAATTTTGGATAACATGCTGCCAAAACGCAGTGGCGCGGAAGTTTGTAAACATATCAGGATAGCCAAAAAACAGGTACCCATTATTATGCTCTCGGTAGTTAGTGAAACGAACAAGAAAGTTGAACTTTTAAATTTGGGAGCTGATGATTATCTGACCAAACCATTTTCTTTCAAAGAGCTATTAGCCAGAATTAAAGCGTTACTTCGTCGGCCCAAAGTGATTGAAGATCAAATAGTCAGAATTCGCGATTTGACTCTGGATTTTGCCGCTAGTAAAGTGTTAGTTGGAAAAAAGGAAGTATATCTTACCCGTAAGGAGTTTATGCTTTTGGAATATTTAATGAAGAACAAAGGTGTTGTGGTCTCCAGAGGTATGATTCTTGAACATGTCTGGGATATGGACGCTGATCCTTTTTCCAATACGATTGAATCACATATTCTTAATTTGCGTAAAAAAATAAAACACCGAGGCATTCGCGAATTTATTCAAACCATACCCGGCCGCGGTTATAAAATTGAATAGAGTAAGGAGGGTCTTTTTGTAAAGGTCGGAGGACCGACAAATAAGAAATCTTAAAATAAATATATGAATAAAGTTATCAAAGAAATTTTGACAAATAAAGAAGCCAGAGTTCTGTCTGTTCTTTCCGGATTGATTGTGGTGGCCGCGGAGATCGGCTCTCCGTGGGGGCCAGTTTAAAATGAGAGAGGGCTAAACATTCCAATTTTCCATTCCTTATCTTGCATTACGGAGAGAGGAATGTTTAGTTTAAGAATTAAGAAGATAAACATATGAGAAATTTAAGCGGTATTATCCGTGAGGTTGTAGCACCGAAATCTAAAAATGAAGATCAGGCGCGTAAAGAGTTTATTCTTAATATCCTTTTATTTGCGGCGATTGTTTTAGTTTCCATTGCGTCTGTAATAAATATATTTGGTTTATTTTTTGCTGATCCGGAATTATACACCAACAATGCCTTGTCTCTATTTGTCGTTATTGGGATTTTAGCTTTTTTCTGTCTGCTCTTTTTTCTTTCCCGCAAGGGGTTTCCCAAAATTTCTGCTTATCTTTTTTTGGTTACTTTTTTCTTATTGGCCAGTTATTTGGAGTATAAGCACGGTGTGGACGTAAACGCCGGTCTTCTAATTAATGTGCTGGTGATAGTAATATCCGGTATTCTTATCAGTACTCGTTTTGCCTTTTTAACCACGGCCATTATCGGTATAACGATGTTGGCTATTGATTATTTGCAAAGAGTCAATATTTTTTCAGCCAATCAATATTGGCGAGAGCAAAGGTGGAATTTTTCCGACACCATAATGGTTTTGGTGATTTTTACAATTATCGCTACAGTATCTTGGCTTTCCAATCGGGAGATTTATAAAGCGCTTAAACGGGCAAAATCTTCAGAAGCGGAACTTAAATATGAACGGGACTCTCTTGAAGTTAAGGTTGAAGAGCGTACGCGAGAACTCAAAAGAACACAAATGGAAAAGGTGGGGCAACTTTATAGATTTGCGGAATTTGGGCGTTTGTCTTCCGGTCTATTCCATGATCTTACTAATTTATTGGCGGCGGTTTCTTTAAATATGGAAATGGCCCAAAATAATAAGTTGAGAGAATTAGATCAGACCAAATCCTATTTAGAACGGGCAATATCAGCCAATGGCCGCATGAAAAATTTTATTGAGGCGATACGCCGGCAGATAAGCGGTCAGGGTAGTGATATGCTTTTTTCTTTAAATGAAGAAATAAAGCAGGTGATTCAAATTTTGTCTTATCGAGGTAGAAAACTTAATGTGGGCATTGAATTTACAGCCCCGGCGGAGATACAAACATTTGGCAGCGCGGTAAAATTTAATCAGATAGTTACTAATTTGATTGCAAACGCCGTTGATGCTTATACAAACATTGGCTCGGATAATATTTTTGTACCAAAGGTCCATGTTTCTTTGTTAATTGAGTCCGGAATGGTAACCTTGGCGGTGGAGGATTGGGGTTGTGGAATCCCACAGGAATTATTAAATAAAATTTTTGAACCATTTTTTACCACTAAAGATCCCAGTATCGGCACCGGTATCGGATTATCCCTAACAAAAAGAATGGTGGAAGAAGATTTGGGTGGCACAATTAATGTAGAAAGTAATATTGGAAGCGGCCGGTGGCATACAACATTTATAATTAAATTTACTCAAAAGGGAGGGTAATAAACAAAAGGAGGGAATATGTATAAACATTTTGGTGTACTCAAAAAATTTCAGCCAACGGGCGATAATTTTTTGAATTTGGCGTTAATTATTTTTTGTTTGAATAAAATTGATGATGAAGACGCCAGTATGATCAGATATAGGGCAGTCAAGAATTTGTTAATGCGGAAAGATGAAAATTGGCTGTTTGGAAATATTGCCGGCATAAATTTTTGTGTTTTGTCGGCTTTAACGGAATATGATCCGGAATTGATAGACGGTGCGGCTCTGGCCAAAATTTTAAAACATCTTACTTCTTTGGAATCCGAAGAAGGCGGGCCGTATTACACTTTTGTGCCGGAAAGCGGTGTGCAAAATAATATTGATTTGGGTGTAAATGTGAACATTGCCTATTTTTTATCTCTACAGGGTGTGGAGTTGGCGTCTTTAAATAATTTAATTGAAGTGGCGATTGCGACCGGCAATTTTAAATCTTCGCTTTATTCGTCTCCGTATTTTGTTATTTATTTTATTTCCAAATTTTATAAAGGCGACAGTCGGCAAAAGTTGTTGGCATATATTTTGGAAAATAAAAGTTTTTTAAAAAATGATTTGTGCAATACGGCTTTGGCGGTTATAGCAGCCATAAATTTGGGTTGTCCTTTGAGTCAACTTGCGGAAGAAATAAAATTTTTGGAAACCGCGCCGCCCGGTCCGGCTTTGGCTTCGGCGTTTTGTGTGGAGGCGCTTAGTAAAATAAAAAATACAGTCCTTAATGCGGATTCGGATTTAAAAAATGCTGAAATTGAGGAGCAAAAAATGCTGGTTAAAATTATTAACACAGCTGAAGAGCGCTTTTCATTTTTGAACTCGGATTTGAAAACAATCGCTTTGCGGGAAATCCAGAGGACAGTTGCTGGTAATTATGACAAACAAATGTCATTGATGCCGTATTATTTCCGGCAGGCATTGGGAGAGAAAGGCCAGATTTTTTCAGATGGCTTGATCGCGGTTTTAGGTCTCGCCAACACATTTTTTTGGACCGCTTTTATCATTTACGATAATTTTTGGGATGAAGACGAAGAAGCTATGCCGGAAATTTTGCCGGCCGCGAATTTATATGCGCGTGAGTTTACCTATTTGTTTAATGGCATCCTTCCGCCCGAATCGGGCATGACAAAATTTTTCCGAGAGCTGATGGACAAACTTGACGGCGCTAACACTTGGGAAACTAGGCATTGCCGTTTGAAGCGCGAGGGCGCGAAAGTATTTTTGCCGGCGGCTATGTCGGATTTCGGCGACTACACCTGTAAATACGAACCGCCTTCGGCTCACATTTTGGGCTGTGTGGTGATAATGTATTTGCTTGGTTATCCGTTGGACTCGGCTGAAACAAGAAATTTAATTTCTTATTTTAAAAATTATTTAATCCCCATGCAGATGAACGACGACTTGCATGATTGGAAAGAGGACTTGGAGAGGGGTCACATCAGCACGGTGGTGGCTATGCTTTTAGAGGATTTTGGTTTGGCGCGGGGCGAGATTGATTTGGAAAAAGATATGCCCGAATTGGAAAAAACTTTTTGGTTTAAAACCTTGCCGCGAGCCGGGGAGTTGGCTTTGTCCTACACAAACAAATCCCGTACTGCTTTGCTAAGTTTGGATATTTTAGAAAATTTGGAGCCCTTGGAAAAATATATTATCAGAATTGAGAGTTCAATCGGCCTGGCTTTAAAAGAACAAAAAATGAGTGTGGAGTTTTTGAGGAGTTATCAGTGAGCATTGACACCAATTTTATTATCACAGTATAATATAAAAACTATGGAAAACATCACACAAAAATTCAGTGCCCACGATAAGAAGTTTGACCAAATTGACAAAAGGTTTGACCAAATTGATAAAAAACTAGAAGCTCACGATAAAAGATTTGACCAGGTTGATAAAAGATTTGACCAGGTTGATAAAAGATTTGATTTTTTAGCAATAAAATTTTTAGAACACGATGAGCGTTTGGATCGGATTGAGGCTGATATGGCGACGAAAACAGATTTGAACAAAATTTCAATTACTCTTGATAAATTAGTTCAAATAACTGAAAAGAAAGACCAGGAGCTCACTATTGCTACGCACGATATGCGAATTATTGAAGGCAGAGTTGAAGTTTTAGAGGAAGATATGAAACAAGTTAAACCTGCTCTCGGTTTAACTTAGATATTGGTCTGATTTTTAAAATAAAATGGCCCCATAAGGGCTTTTTTGTTTGTTGGTCGGCAGCTTGCTAAAATTTCGCGGATAAGCTAGATTATGCCCATGGAGGGCAATCATGGCCAAGAAAAAGATCGTGGATAAAGCACCTCATCAGGTGAAGATGCCTGCTAAGCCGGACTATGAAGTATATATTCCGGAAAACCTGGTTGAGGCGGCTAACATACTGACTCGCATCGCCGCGGAGCAGAGGGAGATCAACTCGATCGAGAATGTCTTAAATGACGGGGTAGCGGTCTTGCAGAAGAAGGCGATGGCCTTCGCCTCGTCTCACAACCGGACCATTGCCGGCCTGGTACGGGGTCTCTTCATCTTCGCCGACGCGAACCGCGAGACGCTGACCGAGGGCGGCAAGACCAAGACCATCCAGGTGCCAACCGGCAGTTTCGGATGGCGTCTCAATCCGCCTTCGGTGCACCTGCGCGACAAGAAGGCGGTGATCAAGGCGCTCAAGAAGATGGGCCTCAAGCGCTTTGTCAGAATCGTTGAAGACCCAAACAAGGAGGCGATGCTGGAAGAACCGGCTGTCGCCGTCACTGTGCCTGGGGTGAAGATCAAACAGGAGGAGATCTTCTCGGTCAAGCCGAATACCCTGGAGGTCGGAGTGGAGGCGGATGTGAAGGACATGCGTGTGGGCCAGAAGCCCACGAAGAAGTAACCAGAAAAGAGCGGAGCATCTCTATAAACTGCTCATTTTTTAAACAAAAAAGCGAACTTTTTTGGTGAGTTCGCGAACACCCCTCCGCTATGCTTGCGCATTGTTTTGCTTCCTGCTGACCTTGCGCCAGACCGAAACGGCCATCTTCTTGAGCTCCCCGAGAAGGGAATATTCCTTTTCCCATCCGGGCAGGGCAGCCGGCCAGTACGCGTTAGCCGACACTTCGTGCGTTTTCGGATTGACTTCAACGACGAAGATCAGCCTGGAATTGGCCTTGGCGTCCCTGATTGCTTCATGAACCTTAACCTCATCTTGAATCGACCTGGGCGGTCGTGGACAAGGAATACGCATTGCTTTGCCTCCTTCCCGTCGGGCTGGCGGGACTTGAACCCGCGGCCTCATCGTCCCGAACGATGCGCGATACCAACTTCGCTACAGCCCGCTAATGAAACGATTATATATCATCCTGCTTATTTTTTCAAGCAAAGGCGGTTGCTTTTCGCTTTTTTTAGGTATATAATATTTAGACAAGTTTTTAATCAAATTTTAGTAAATATATGCTAAATTTACAGAGTTATTTCAAAGAAGCGATCAAAAAAGACGCTTCTGATTTGCATTTAATCGGCGGTGAGTTGCCAATGATCAGAATAGAGGGTGAGTTAAAAGAAATAGATGACAAGCAGTTAAATAACAAGGATTTGCTGACGGCTATAAAAGATATTTTAAGCAAAGAACAACAGGACAAGTATGAGAAGACCAAAGAGCTGGATTTCAGCTATGAAGTAGATAAAGTCCGTTTCCGCGTTAATTTGCATCAACAGGTGGACAATATCGGTTTGTCTGCCAGGGTGATTCCATCAGACATTCCTAGCCCCAAGGACTTGCGCTTTGAACCGGTTTTGGCGGAAATGCCAAAATATTTGGATGGTTTGATTCTGGTTACCGGTCCGACCGGCTGCGGAAAATCAACCACCATTGCCTCCATGATTGAGGAGATAAACAAAACCCGCCGGGCGCATATCATCACCGTGGAAGACCCGATTGAGTTTCTTTTTAAAGATAAAAAAAGTTTGATTGAGCAAAGAAATGTGGGCACAGACACGGATTCATTTGCCAATGCCTTAAAATATGTTTTGCGCCAGGATCCGAATGTGATATATGTCGGTGAAATGCGCGATCCGGAAACCATTGCCACCGTGCTCACTGCCGCCGAAACCGGTCATTTGGTTTTTTCCACCCTGCACACCCCGAGCGCGGCCGAAGCGGTTGAACGTATTGTTGATGTTTTTGAGGGCTCAAAACAAAAACAAGTTTTGATCCAATTATCTTCGGTGTTGCGCGCCGTGGTCGCCCAACAGCTTTTGCCGTCAAAAGACGGGGGCAGAGTGCCGGCCAGAGAAATCTTGATAAATAATCCGGCCATAGCCAATTTGATCCGCGGCAATGAAATCAATCAGATAAAATCAGCCATTCAGACCGGAGCCAAGGAAGGCATGGTCACAATGGAAAACTCAATTAAAGATTTGCTCAAAGAGGGCTGGGTGACGGAAGAGGTTGCCAAAAACAGAATGGGGCGCGATAAAAAGATTTAAACGGGCTATGTCAATTTCGGCGATATTAAAAAAAATCAACACTGTCTCCAAAAAGAATAAAACCCCGATATATATTGTGGGCGGATTTGTGCGTGATTTCTTGCTGGGCAAAAATGAAAAAAAGGATATTGACTTTGTGGTGGCAGGGAGCGGTTTGGCTTTTGCCAAGGACTTTGACAAAGCCATGAAGGAAGCGGGGAGTTTGGTTGAATTTCCGGATTTTGATACGGCCAGGTATGTCATCGGCGAAGGCGAAGAACAAATAGTTTTGGAATTTGCCGGAGCCAGAAGCGAAAAATATGATGCCAAATCCAGAAAGCCGAAAGTTGAGACAGCCACCTTGGCGGATGATTTGTCCAGGCGCGATTTTACGGTTAATGCCATGGCCGTGCCGGTTTCTGTATTTGCGGGCGCGAAACCGCCGACCCTGACCGTCGTAAAAAAAGAAATCATTGATCTGTTTGACGGGCAAAATGATATAAAAAACAAAATTTTGCGCACGCCGCTCTCGCCGGATAAAACCTTCAGCGATGATCCTTTGCGGATGATGCGCGCGGTGCGGTTTGCCAGCCAATTGCAATTCGCGATTGATCCCAAGACCCTCAAGTCAATATATGAAAATAAGGAAAGATTAAAAATAATTTCGGCCGAGCGGATTGCCGAAGAATTGTTTAAACTGCTCGCTTGTCCCTTGCCTTCAATCGGCTTAAGTATGATGTTTCAAACGCATTTATTGGATTTTGTTTTGCCGGAAGTTGTAAAATTAGATGGAGTGGAAGAAATTTTTGGCCACCAGCATAAAAATAATTTGGTGCACACCTTTAAGGTGGTTGATAATATCGCCGAAAGATCCGATAAAACAATGTTAAGATTGGCCGGGCTTTTGCATGACATCGGCAAGCCGCAAACCAAAGAATTTGTTGCCAAAATCGGCTGGACTTTTTATCAGCACGAGCATGTCGGCAAAAAATTGGTCTATAAAATCGGCCAGCGTTTGCGTTTTTCCAAAAACGATACGGATTATCTGGCCAAACTGATCAGATGGCATCAACAGCCGATCAGTTTGATGGACGAGGGGATAACCGACAGCGCGGTGCGCCGGCTGATTGTCAGCTTGGGCGACGAACTTGATGATTTATTGATCTTAGGCCGCAGTGATATTACCACCGGCAATCCGCTCAAAAAGGAAAAACGCCTGCACAATTACGACCGTTTGGAAAAAAGAATTGCCGAGGTCATTGAAAAAGACAAATTACGCGCCTTCCAGTCACCGCTTAGAGGCGATGAAATTATGAAATTATCCGGACTAAAACCCGGGCCCACGGTCGGCAAGATTAAAACCGCGATTGAAGAAGCGATTTTAGACGGCGTGCTTCCCAATGATTACAAAGCGGCCAAAAAATATTTTGCCGAAATAAAGGATAAATATCTGGCCCAGGCCCAGGATTGGGAAAAACTCTAAGCCCATTGACAACCCTCTTGACAGGTAGTATGATTAGTAAGATAATTCATACTTATCTTAAATGTTGTTTTTTATATGAAATCAAGCAATCCGTTCGGGACTATCTGCGGGACCGTCAACCTCGGTCCGAGGGGTCAGGTGGTCATACCAAAAGAAGCCAGAGAAAAACTAAAAATGAAAGAAGGCGATCGGTTTGTAGTGGTGGAACATTTTGGCAAGGTAGTTTTTATACCGGAAAAGGAAATGCGCAAAATAATCAATCAAATCACTAAACATTTAAAATAAACCGTATGAACTTCTCATTTTTGAAAAAGAAAAAATTTTATATACCGGCTATCATTATAGTGATTGCTCTGATTTGGTATGGCCAATATCAAAAATCGCACCAGCCGACGCAATATGACACCGTAGCCGTTGTAAAGGGTGATATTAAACAAACCGTTGACGCCACCGGTAACGTTGAATCAAATAATGATCTGGCTTTGCGGTTTGAAATTCCCGGCACAGTGGCAAAAATTATGGTGACGGAAGGCCAAAAGGTGACATCCGGAACAGTGCTCGCCAACTTGGGCATGGCTGATTTAAACGCGGCGGTTGCTCAAGCCGCAGCGAACCTTAATCAAAAACTAGCCGGGGCTTCCACTCAAGATATCAGTTATTATCAGGCCGCGGCCGATAGCGCCCAGGCGTCTTTGGAGCAGGCCAAAATTGACGGACAAAACTCCGTAAATGCGGCGCAGTCGGATGTGCAAACCGCCGAAAATAATTTGAAACTGGCTGAAGGCGGGGAAAGCAGCCAGATTGTCACTAATGTTTATAAAGACGCTGCAGCCGTATCACAGGCCTCATTATCCGTGCTTGATAACGCTTTGACGCAATCAGATAATATTTTGGGAGTTGATAATACTCTTGCCAATTCCGATTTTAAATCAAATTTAGCCGCTTCTGATCCGGGAAAACTTTCTACCGCGCAAACTAATTATTTGATCGCCAAATCCGCCATCGCCTTGGCTAAAAGCGCGGCTTCTCCGCTTAATACCAATAGCCAGCATTCAGACATAGACAATGCCTTAAATTTGATTGAAGATGCTTTGTCAAAAACAAACCAGCTTTTGGGTTCGGTCAGCGATGTGCTGATGGCGACCATGTCCGGCGGCAATTTAACCCAGGCCGCTTTAGATACTAAAAAAACCACCATAAGCACCACGCGCACGGCTGCGACCACCCAGCTTTCCACCGTAATTACTCAAATACAATCCATTTCTGATGCCAAGAATAGTTACAGCACTTATGAGATTGCTTATTATAAAGCTTACAATGATTACAGCAACGCCCAAGCCAGCGCTGACAATAATATCAAAATGAAGCAGGCGGCCTACGATCAGGCGCTTGCCAATTTACAAACCAAAAAAGATCCTCCGCGCGAGGTTGACGTGGCTGCCTACAGAGCGGCGCTGTCTCAAGCCGTGGCCAACAGAAATAAAGCGATCATTCGCGCGCCCATAGACGGCGTTATCACCAAAGTAAATAATAAAATCGGCGAATTGGTAACATCCGCGGATGCCGTCGTTGAAATGCTTTCGCCTCACTACGAAGTCAGTGTTGATATTCCGGAAACCGACATACCAAAATTAAAATTAAATGACAGCGCCGAAATCACTCTTGATGCTTACGGCGATGACAATAAATTTACCGGTGTAATTTTAAGCATTGAACCCGGTTCAACGGTTATCCAGGACGTTGTCTATTACCGGGTGAAAATTAAACTTGATGACAACGGCAAAACATTCCGGCCGGGGATGACGGCTAATGTCAGTATAAACACAGATTCCAGAACCGGTGTTTTGTATATCCCTCTGCGCGCCGTGCACACTGATACGGTTACCGGCGAGAAATCCGTAAAGTTGCTGGATAAAGGACAGGTAAAAGAGACGCCGGTGCAAATCGGTTTAAAGGCGGATAATGGTTTTGTGGAAATAAAGAGCGGTTTAACCGAAGGTCAGACGGTTATTCTTAATGTGAAACAGTAATATGGCTGATGTCGCGGCGCTGATAAAAATTAACAACCTGGGTAAAGAATACAAAAATGATGAGGTGGTTACCAGTGTCTTGGGCGATCTGAATTTTGAAATCAAAAAAGGCGAGTTTGTAGCCATAATGGGTCCGAGCGGCTCAGGGAAATCCACTTTGATGCACATTTTGGGTTTTTTAGACACCCTGACTTCCGGAAAGTATTTTTTTAACGGAAAAGACGTCAGTACTATGACTGATGATGACTTGGCCCACATGCGCGGCAATGAAGTCGGGTTTGTTTTTCAGGCATTTAATCTGCTACCCAGAACTTCTGTGCTTGATAATGTGATGTTGCCCCTGTTATATTCAAAAGTTCCTGCCGGCGAACGGGAAAAAAAGGCCAAAGAAGCTTTGGAGGCAGTGGGTCTTAGTCACCGGCTTGGATTTTTTTCTGATCAGCTTTCGGGCGGAGAAAAACAGAGGGTGGCGATAGCGCGGGCCTTGATAAATAACCCCAGTATAATTTTTGCCGATGAACCGACCGGAAATTTGGATTCAAAATCTGGTTTGCAGGTTATGCGTATCTTGCAAAAATTAAACGACGAGGGGCATACCATAATTTTGGTCACCCATGAAAAATATACCGCCGATCACGCCAAGAGGATTTTAAGAATAAAAGACGGGGCAATTATTGCGGATGAACATGTTAAAGAAAGAGTCATCGCCGATGGAGTTGACGAGTTGAGGAAGTAGCCAATAAAGATATGAAACTCTCCGAAAACATTCACAATTCATGGCACATCATCGCCGCGAACAAGGTTCGTTCTGTTTTGACGATGCTTGGCATTATCATCGGCATCATGGCCGTGATTGTGATTATGTCGGTTGGCGCCGGCGCGCAGAGTTTGATTGTCAATCAGGTGAGCAGTTTGGGATCAAATTTAGTCGGCGTTTTGCCGGGCAAAGCCGAAGCCAACGGCCCGCCGGTTTCAGTAATGGGGATTGTGATTACAACTTTAAAATATGAAGATGTAAAAGCGCTGGTTGCCGGCGGCGATCCTCATATTTTGGCGGCCACCGGATACGTTAAAGGAACAGATACCGTAACTTGGCAAGACAATAAGACCGACACTACCTTTGTGGGGGTGATGGCCAGTTATCCGCAGGTGGAAACCGCGGAAGTGGCGAGCGGTCGTTTTTTTTCTGAAGAAGAAGAAAGATCAACGGCTAAAGTTGCGGTGTTGGCCAGCCAGACCGCCAAAAATTTATTCGGCGATGAGAATCCGATTGGCCAGCAAATTAAAATTAAAAGAGTGAGCTTCCAGGTTATCGGGGTGTTAAAGGCGCGCGGCACCAGCGGTTTTCAAGATCAGGATGATCAAATTTTTGTGCCCATCACCGCCGCGCAGAAGTTATTATTGGGAATAAATTATATCAGTTATCTGCGCGCTCAAGTTGATGACGCCAGCAATGTTGACGGCGCGGTTTTGTTTATTGAAGACACTTTGCGGGTAGAGCATAATATTTCTAATCCGGCCAACGATGATTTCACGGTCAGGTCTTCCGCCCAAGGACTGGACGCCATAAACACAGTAACCAATGCTTTAAAATTTTTCTTAGCGGCTATCGCCGCCTTGTCACTGGTAGTCGGCGGAGTGGGGATCATGAATATCATGCTGGCCGCGGTGCAGGAGCGCACCAGAGAGATCGGTTTGCGCAAGGCGGTGGGAGCCAGAAGTTCGCAAATATCTCTGCAGTTTTTAGTTGAAACAATGATGGTCACTTTTATCGGCGGCGTGATCGGTATTTTACTCGGCATTTTAGTTTCTTTTGGCATTGCTAAAGTGGCTCAAAGCATGGGTTACAAATGGGATTTGGTGGTTACTTATTCATCAATTATTCTGGCTTGCGGAGTTTCGGCCGGCATTGGCTTGATTTTTGGAATTATACCGGCGCGCCGGGCCAGCGCGCTTAATCCGATAGAGGCACTGCGATATGAGTAGAATTTTTAAAACTTATCTGCGGTTGGCCATCACGGCTTTAAAACGACAAAAAGTGCGCTCTATTTTAACTATTGTCGGCATTAGCATTGGTATTGCGGCCGTGATTGTGATTTCTTCAGCCGGAGCAGGACTTAATTCTTTGGTTGTGGGCCAGTTGGATATGTTTGGGGCCGATACAATCTCTATTGAAGTACAGGTGCCCAGCACAAAAAGTACTCAAGGCGCCATCGCTATGGCCGAAGGCGTAACCATTACCACTTTGAAAGAAAAAGATTTTAAAACCGTGGAAAATTATCCAAATATTGAAAATGCTTACGGATTTTTAACGGCGCAGGCGCTGGTGAGCTATCAAGGACAGATTAAGAAAGCCATGGTATTTGGCGAAGGGTATAACGCGCCGGCAGTGGAAACCTTACCAATTGCCGAAGGTCGATTTTATGATCAAAATGAAGATAACTCGCTATCACAGGTGGTTGTTTTGGGGTCGGCATTAAAGGATGATTTATTTGGAGATAATAATGCCGTGGGTGAAACCGTATATATTGGAGGAAAGCCGTTTAAGGTGGTTGGTATCGCCGGAAAACGCGGCACAATGTCATTTCTTGATCTGGATACCTTAATATACATACCGGTCAAGACCGTGCAAAAAAGAATTTTAGGCATTGATTATTACATGGAGATTATTGCCAAGATAAAAGACACTAACAAATCACAGCAGACGGTTGAGGACTTAACGGCGATGATCAGGGAAAATCATAATATCACCGATCCGACTAAGGATGATTTTGCTGTACAGACAATGGCGCAGGCCAAAGATATGATTGAAACGGTGCTTGGCGCGATTACGCTTTTGCTGATTGCCTTGGTTTGTATTTCGCTTTTGGTTGGCGGGGTGGGAATTACCAATATTATGTATGTGACCGTGGCCGAAAGGACTTTTGAAATTGGTTTGATGAAAGCGATTGGCGCCAAAAGCAAAGATATTTTAAATCAATTTTTGATTGAAGCGGTAATTATTACCACGGCCGGCGGAATAGTGGGCGTGGTCGTGGGCGCTTTAATTTCTCTTTTAGTATATTTTCTGGCAATTTCCTACGGGTTGCAGTGGACTTTTTCCATTTCTATTCTCTCTATTTTTTTGGCGGTTGGTTTTTCCGCTCTGATCGGTTTGTTCTTTGGGGTTTATCCGGCCAAAAAGGCGGCGGGATTAAACCCAATTGAGGCCTTGCGGAGGGAATAGCCCGCTATTGCGCAAAGAATTTTTTTGGGCTATTCTTAAGTCATATTAACTAAAAATTATGACTCCGGAAACTCCGCAATTTACACCTGAAAATGAATTCAGATCTAAGAAACCGCAAATAGAATCACCGGATAAGCCAACAAAAGGATTGATGGCCAGATTGGCAGAAAAATTCAAAAGGCAAAAAGCCCTGACTGTGGCGCTTGGATTATCAACCCTCCTTCATGGGGGAATTGTTGGGTATACGAAACGCGGGGAAATAGGTGATTTTTTAGCTGATAAATATACTGTAGTTAAGCGCACGATGAAACGGGTTAATTTTTTACCGGATGCCGGTGTTTTATTAGGAGCTCCAGATGCTGGTTTAGTTGAACCTTTAAAAGAAAAGTATAAAGATAAAGAGAAGATTGATTATGGCGTATTTTTTTTGGACGCGGAATATGCGAAAGGTGGTCTGGGTAAAGAGGAAGTCATGACGGCCGGCAATTATATAAAACAGCTTCGAGAAAAGTACAAAGTAATGGATTCAAAAACAAAATCTCCGGATCATAAATTACGGGTAATCCATGACATTCTCCAAGAAAAGGGAGATTATAAAGCTGACTCTAGTTTTCTTAGCGATTTATTAAATAAGAAGAATTGTAAAAATAATAATAGGTGTGGCAATTGTGAGGCCAGATTAAAGTATACTCTATCACTGGTTCAGGGGGTTTATCCCGGTACCGAATTTAAGATGCAAATTCTAAAAGGCGATCCGCAAACTAATGAATTGCACATTGTTTTATTAGCAAAAATAGACGGCCAGTGGTATAGCTTGGAAGATACACCAAAAAAGATTAAAGATTCTGATTTGGATGGGTCTGTGGTAGTTGGCGTTGACGCGTTTGTAAAAAATTATTTGGGGGATAAGGTTGAAGGAAGAATGATTGTTTCAAAAGAAAGGAAAAACAAACCATCCAAACCCCAAATTCAAGTTAAAACAAATACGATCTTTAATTTATTGCCACCCGGAATGATGCCCACTAAGGTTTATTCAAACCGGCCCAGTCCTGCATACATAACTGCAGTAAAGACAACTTTTGGGGGGGCACAAGAGAATGTAAAACCACAAGAACTACCAACCGATCGTGATCTTGAGGTACATGTAATTAGTGCCGAAGATTGGGAGAAGCACCAGAAAGAACTAAATAAGGATAAGAGCAAAGAGAGAAAAGAAAAGCAAGAGGGGTCTGTATATAAGCCAAGTCCCGAGGATGTTTTGGACGCAAAATTAACCGGTGAATTTAGGATTTATGAATTTGATTTTAAGACCAGAGAATTTAAAGAATGGAGTGATCTCTTTAATGAAGTTAGGAATGTTTTAAATAAAAATTGGGGGGATGCAATTAATTCGGAGGGAGCGTCGTTAAAAGATAAAGGATTACAAATTAAAATTGTAAGTAATTTGTTATCCTCCATGATGGAAAGTAATTTAGTAAAAAATTATAGGAAAGCAGCAGCATTGGATCAAGCAATGGAACTTACTTACTTTTGGGAAAAAGAAGATGATCACCTGCAGTGTGTAAAGATTATTCGGGAGTTGTTGATTGTTTTAGAACGATTGAATGATGATCTTGAAAAAATTGGATACAATCAGCCATCAAAAATAGATCTGCAACCGTTAAAAGATGTACCTTTGAAAAGATTGGATGTTTATAATCGCAACGCCAGCTTTGATTTAGCTGATTTAGGAACAGGAATCAAAAATTTTCAGGATGTAACGCTAAGGGGCAAAATAAGGAATCTTAGTCGGTTAAAAGAAGCGCCAAATGATTTACACTATGTAAGCATAACGCTGGAAAATGACCGACTTGAGGATTTAGATTTTTTGGCTGGTAAAAAAATAGAGAGACTTAATATATTCGCCAAAGAAATAAGCAACCTGGACTCACTTAAAAAAATGGATATAGGCGAATTGTCATTATCCCTTGATTTTGCCAATACCAATATTATCAAAATTGTAAAAGATTTACCTCTCAAGCGTTTAGCCATTAATTTTAAAGGCATAACCAGCCTAGAATCGTTTCGTGGTGTACAACTTAAAGCTGAATCCACCAGGTTAATTTTGTGGAAAGTTCCGGAAGGGATGGACTTAAGTCCTTTAAAACATTTGATTGAGAGTAAAAAGCTCTCTTTGCGTTGTCTTGATTGTGAGATTGACTACGAAAATTATAGAATAGTACACCCTAGTTCCAAATAAAAATATATGACCGACATCCAAGCCATAAAAGACCGCCTTGATATTGTGCAGATTTTAGGCGAATATCTTCAGCTGAAAAAAGCCGGCGCCAACTGGAAGGCGCCCTGCCCGTTTCATCATGAAAAAACGCCGTCTTTTATGGTGCATCCGGAAAAGCAGATTTGGCACTGTTTTGGCTGCGGCAAGGGCGGAGATATTTTTACATTTTTACAGGAAATGGAAGGTATAGATTTCCCCGAGGCCCTGAAAATTTTGGCCGAACGCGCCGGAGTAAAAATGGATACCTATGTTTCGGAAATAAACAAAAGCCAGAAAAATCGGTTGCTGGAGATAAATGCCAAGGCCGCGTATTTTTTTCATCATTTTTTACTGGAGATGCCGACGGCGCACAGCGCGCGCGAGTACCTGGACAGGCGCCAGCTAAAAAAAGAAACGATTGAAGAATGGCAAATCGGATTCATACCGGAACAGTGGGATTTGCTCACCCAGTATTTATTAAAAAAGGGCTTTGCCATTGATGATTTGATTGCCTCCGGGCTGACCATAAAAAAAGACGGTGCCAATTTTCAGGCGGGCAAGGGTTTTTATGATCGTTTTCGCGGGCGGATAATGTTCCCGATTTGGGATGCGCACGGCAACAATGCCGGCTTCACCGGCCGGGTTTTGGTGGAAACGGAAAAATCGGGCGGAAAATATGTGAACACTCCCCAGAGTCCGGTGTTTGATAAATCCCGCCTGCTTTATGGATTAAATAAAGCTAAAATGGAGATAAAAACCAAAGACCTAACCGTGTTGGTGGAAGGACAGATGGATGTGGTGGCTTGCCACCAGGCCGGCATGAAAAATGTGGTGGCCGCCTCGGGCACCGCGCTCACCTTTGAACAGGTAAAATTACTGAAAAGATATTCCAATAATATCGCCATGGCTTTTGATGCGGACGCGGCCGGGCAAAACGCGGCCAAGCGCGGCATTGATATAGCCCTGGAGCAGGGGATGAACATAAAGATTATAAAGATCCCGGAAGGCGCCGGCAAAGACGCGGATGAATGTTTGAAAAAAAATCCGGCGGTTTGGTTTAAAGCGGTGGAGAGCGCGACCGATGTGATGGAATGGTATTTTAATTCGGCTTTTTCAGCCAAGTTGGAAAGCGGTCCGAAACAAAAACAAAAAATAATTGAAGGCCTCCTGCCGGAGATTGCCCGTTTGCAGTTTGGCGCTGAAAGAGATCACTGGCTTCGTCAGCTGTCTGAAAAATTAGATATAGACGCCAATGTTTTAAGGGAAGAATTAAAAAAGTCCGCTAAACAACCGCAACCGTCGCGCCAAGCCGGAGGCGAAGATCAACCCAAGAACGTGCCTATTTTTAACGGTCAGGACCAGGGCTATTTATTAAGATTGGAGAGTTTGTGGTCTCTGCTTATGAAATTTCCCAAACTTATTATTTCCCATTATTCATATTTAAGACCGGAATTTTTTACAGGCACCCCGTATATGCCTCTTTACGAATTAATAAAAGAGGCGTATAATCCAAATATAGTAACCAAAACAGAAATTAGGGAGATTTTAGAAGAGGGTGGAGACCTTGTTAGTATTTTGTTATTAAAAGCCGATAAAGATTTTGAAGGATTTTCCAAAGAAGATTCAACCCATGAAGTTGATGATCTGCTTGAAAAAATAAAGTCAGAATGGATTAAAAAAAGAAGAAAAGAATTAAACGATCATTTAAAAATCGCTCAAACAGCCAAAGATGAAAAAAAGATGTCGGAAATCTTAAAAGAAATTTTAACCTTACAATAATTAACTTTACAATAACGCTACAATTATGCCTTCCAAGAGAAGGACAATTAAGCGTTCTTCCAAGCAACTGCGCGGTAGCCATACGCGTAGGCATAAAAAGGAGAACAAACCGAAGTTAAAAAAAGCTAAAAAAATCATCAAAAAAAATAAAAAAATAAAACCCCGTAAAAAAGGAAAAATTTTGCGTCCCCGCAAACCGGAATTCGTACCTGAAATAATTTTTGAACCGACGCCCAATAAAATCTGGGACATAGTTATCAAAGGCAGAAACAGGGGATTTATCACGCAAATTGAACTGGAGAGCGTCTTTCCCAGACCCGAGGCCTATCTTGATTTATACGAGGGATTTTTGGAAGTGCTTGATAAAAACGGCGTGACCGTGGTTGAAAGCACCAGCGGATTTTTGGGCAAAAAAGAAGAAAGCAAGTTGACTTTAAAACAGTTTCAGGGAGCCCAGCCGGATATGGACGTGCCCTTTGATCTCGGTTCCATCTCATCCGACTCCATCCAGATGTATCTGCGCGAGATTGGAAAAATCCCATTGCTTAAAGGCGACGAAGAAGTGGCGCTGGCCAAACGCAAAGAGCGCGGCGACAAAGAGGCAGAGAGAAAAATTATTGAGGCCAACTTGCGGTTGGTGGTTTCCATTGCCAAAAAATTTGTGGGCAAATCGTTGTCTTTGCTTGATTTGATCCAGGAAGGAAACATTGGTTTGTTTAGGGCCGTGAAAAAATTTGACCACCGCAAGGGGTATAAATTTTCCACTTACGCCACTTGGTGGATCAGGCAGGCCATCACCCGCGCGCTCGCCGATCAATCCCGCACCATCCGCATTCCGGTGCATATGGTTGAAACCATCAACCGATTCCAGCAGGTGCAGAGAAGATTATTGCAGGATTTGGGCCGCGATCCGACTCCGGAAGAATTGGCCGCGGAAATGGGTGAAGAGGTGAGCAAGATAAATCATATTATAAAAATATCGCAAGACACCGTGTCTTTGGAGATGTCGGTTGGCGATGATGAAGACGACGACAGCGCTTTGCAGGACTTTGTTGAGGATGTAAAAAATATTTCGCCTGACCGCGCCGCCGGTTTGCAGATTTTGCGCGATTATGTCAAAGACGCAATCAAAGATTTGTCTCCGCGCGAGCAGAAAATTTTGGAAATGCGCTTTGGACTGACTGACGGCGTAACCCACACCTTGGAAGAAGTGGGTAAGGAATTTGACGTTACCCGCGAACGCATCCGCCAAATTGAAGCCAAGGCCTTGGAAAAGATTGAACATAATTTGACTGTAATCGGAAAATTGCGAGATTATTAATAAGCGCGCCCGCGGCAATTATGAAAATAATCCTTTCCGGTGGTGGAACTTTGGGACCGGTAGTGCCGATACTGGCGGTTTTTGAAATTTATAAAAAACATGACCCGAGTGCGGAGTTTGTCTGGGTCGGCACAAAAAGCGGCATTGAACAAAAGCTGGTGGAAAAATACGGTATCCCTTTTTTGCCGATTGCTTCCGGAAAATTGCGCCGTTATTTTTCTTTCTTTAATTTTATTGACGTCTTTAAAGTATTTTGGGGATTTCTGGAGTCCTTGATTTTGCTGTGGCAGGAAAAACCGGCTTTACTTATTACAGCCGGCGGCTTTGTCAGCGTGCCTTTGCACTTCGCGGCCGCGGCTTTGGGCATTCCTACCTGGGTGCACCAGCAGGATTTTGAGATCGGTTTGGCCAATAAGATGATGGCCAAATCCGCCACAAAAATTACCGTGGCCTTGAAAGATAATTTAGCCAATTTTGATGCCATGAAAACAGAGTGGCTGGGCAATCCGGTGCGGAATTTAACCGAATCAAATTTGACGATGGCCAGGGCCAAGTTTGGCATACCGGCCGGGGCGCCGGTGATTTTTGCTCTGGGTGGAGGCACGGGCTCAAACACCATCAATAAAATGGTTTTGGATGCTTTGCCGCTTTTGCCTAGGGATTGGCACGTTATTCATCTGGTGGGCAGAGAAAGGCAGAGCACCCCGCAACAGAACGCCACTACGATTTTTTCCAATTATCATGTTTATGAATTTTTTACCGAGGAAATGAAGTATGCTTACGCGATTGCGAGCGTGGTGGTGGCCCGGGCCGGATTTTCTACCATTACCGAATTGGCAGCATTAGCAAAAACATCTATATTGGTGCCGATTTTAAATAATCATCAGGAAGTAAATGCCAATATGCTGGCCAGAAACAAAGCGGTGGTGGTGCTTAATGAAAAAATAGACGGCGGCCAAAAGTTGGCGCATATTGTCAAAGATTTGATTGAATATCCGGAAGTGGCAAAATTTTTGGGAAATAAATTGCACGAAGTTTTACCTCCAGCCAAGCCGGAGCGGGTGATTGCGATTGTAGAGGAATTGGCTAGCTCAATCTGATAAAAACCAAATCTTGATTTTCATTAGATTGAGGCGAGCCGATGGGGAATCGGCTGCGCTGTTGTCTCCTCAAGTGGAAAGAACGGATCAGCTGGGGTCTGTCAGGACCTGTTGAAGTAGTCCGCGATGGCCTTGTCGTACTCCGCGGTCTTGCGGAAGACCTTGGCCGCCAGGGACTGGCGGAGATGAGGACGGACTTCGCCGTGCAACTCGAGCTCGTTGACCACCAGCATGTAGTCGTTCGGGTCCACGATCACGGTCACGCGGTTGTGGTTCTTGGCCGCGGCGCGGATCATGGTGGGGCCGCCGATGTCAATCTGCTCGATGGCCTGGTCCCAGGTCGTGTCCGGCTTGGCCACGGTCTCCTCAAACGGGTAGAGGTTGACCACGACCATGTCCACCATCTCGATTTCCAGCTTCTTGAGGGTCGCCTTGTGCTCCGGCGTGCCCTTGGCCAGGATGCCGCCGAGGATCTTGGGGTGCAGGGTCTTGAGCCGTCCCTCCAGGCACTCCGGGAATCCGGTGACCTGCGACACATCCAGAATTGGGAAGCCCGCTTCCCGCAGATGCTTGGCGGTGCCGCCGGTGGAGATGATCTCCCAGTTGAGACTGGTGAGACCCTGTACGAAGGCCAGGAGCCGGGTCTTGTCGTACACACTGATGATGGCACGTGGCATTTTGATACCCCCTTTCGTTTTTGGCAAGTTGATTACCAAGCTTACAGACAAGGTAACACAGGCGATGGAAAAAAACAAGAATTAAAAGAAGCATGCAGTTACCAGCACCTGCATGCTGTGTTGCTCGGGCCTTGGGCGCATTCCTCCTCCTTGGCTCATCCGTCTTCTTTTGGGCTGCGGCGGACGATCTCGTTCTTCTGACCGACGAGGTTTAAACTCGTTATCGGTCGTTCCCAAGGCCGCATCCGTGTTGCGCTACGAGGCCGCTAAACCTTTCTCTGGGGAGAAAGTGCGGGTCTACAGGTTGCTGGTTTGTTTCACCTGCAGTTCCCTTTCGCGGTCTGATTTGATTTTAGTATAAGGTAAGTAAGCGGTCAATACCCAGATTGATAAAATAAAAAACCACCGCTTCCGCGGCGATTTTAAATTTGTGACCCGGCTGAGGTTCGAACTCAGGACCTCTTCCTTAAAAGGGAATTGCTCTACCAGCTGAGCTACCGGGCCAATTTATGGACTTTTAACTTTAATAATGATAAACTAAATTCAGAAAAAAATCAAGACCCCCTTGGGGAAATCTTTAATTTTTGTGTATGTTGGATAAAAAATATCTAAACGAGATACGCCAGGATTTGTTAAGTTATGCGCAAAAAAGACGTGAGGTTATTAAGGCCGCCGGAGACGCCCAGCACCTGTCTAAAAAAGCGATTTTTGCCTTTCAGCGCGATGATAAAGACGGAGCCGAGGTCTTGGCTTCTGCCGGTCAGATTTTGCTTGAGTTAAATAAAAAATATAAAGAAGATGAAGATCTTTTTGACGAGGGTTCATACCGCGCGGCTTTGGAAGAATACACCGAGGCCTCGCTGTTTGAACAATTTTTGGCCGGCAAGACCCTGGGGAAAATAAAAAATTTGGAAATTGATTGCGACACTTTTATCGGCGGTTTATGCGATGTGCCGGGCGAACTTTTGCGGTATGCCATCAAATCGGCCACTGCCAGAAAATTTGATGAAGTAAAAAAATGTTATGCTGTGGCTGAAGAAATTATCGGCGAGCTGGTTGATATGGATTTGACCGGTTATAACCGCCAAAAATTTGATCAGGCCAAGCAGGCGTTAAATAAACTGGAGCAGGTTGTTTATGAAGTCAGTTTAAAAAAGTTATAGCGCGACCATAAAATATGGGATTACTGAAAAAACTTTTTCATTTTAAACTGGCCCTCTTGGCCTATTGGTGGTATGGCCGGCCTTCCCGAAAATTAATCGTGGTCGGAGTCACCGGCACTAAAGGCAAATCAACCACCTGCAGATTGATTTCTTCGGTTTTGGAAGCCGGCGGGCAAAAGGTGGGGATGCTAAGCACGGTTGAATTTCAAATTGGCGAAAAGCGCTGGCTCAATGATAAAAAAATGACCATGCTCGGCCGTGGGGAAATTCAAAAAATGTTAAAACAAATGGTGCAAGCCGGGTGCCGGTATGTGGTGGTGGAGACATCTTCGCAGGGAATTTTGCAGTATCGCCATTACGGTTTGAATTATGACGTGGTGGTGTTTACCAATTTGGCGCCGGAACACGTGGAGGCGCATGGCGGATTTGAAAATTTAAAACGCGACAAGGGCATTATTTTTGCGCAACTGATGAAACAGGCCAAAAAGGTTTTTGATAACAAAAAAGTGCCAAAGGTGGCTGTGGTAAATATTGACGACCAGCACAGCGATTATTATTTACAATTTTCGGCTGATGAAAAATTCGGCTTTGGAATAAAAAACACAAAACCGAATTTAAAAAATATTACCGGTAAGATTTTGGCTTCCACAGAAACCGGATCAGAATTTTCAGTAAATAATCATAATTATCATATAAATATTTTAGGGGATTTTAATGTCTATAATGCCCTGGCCGCCATTGCCGTGGCCAAATCGCAAAATATTCCTGAAGAAAAAATCGATAGCGGCTTGAAAAATGTTAAATTGATTGAAGGCCGGATGGAAGTGGTCAATCCGGGGCAGGATTTTAAGGTGATTGTTGATTACGCGCACGAGCCGTTAAGTTTAACGGAATTATTTACAAATTTGCGCAAAATGCTCGGTCCGACAGGCAAATTAATCGGTTTGGTCGGTTCTGACGGTGGCGGCCGCGATAAAAGCAAGCGTGAAAAAATGGGCGAGATTGCCGGCCGGCTTTGTGATGTGGTAATTATTACCGACGTAAATTGTTTTGATGAAGACCCAAATCAAATTGCCGAGATGCTGGCAGTTGGCGCGCGGCATGCAAATAAAACAAACAATGAAAATTTATTCATAGAAGTTGACCGGCGCCGGGCGATAGAGAAAGCCATAACAATGGCCAAAGCCGGGGATATAATTGCCATCACGGCCAAGGGCACTGAACCGTGCATTGTCGTGGCCAATGGCAAAAAAATCCCCTGGGATGACCGCCAAGTCGCCAAAGAAATTTTATGTCAATAGCAAAAAAAATTCATCTTCGCGAAAACGAGCAAATTCTCTCGGTGGTGGAAAGATACGCCCTGACTTATTTTTGGAAATATTCAGTCGGTCTGACAATCTTATTTGCCGATTCGTTTTTCATGTTTAAACTGCTGTCTTTCAGTTGGTGGGGTGATGTGATTTTTGCCCTTGGTATGTTAGCCGGGTTGTTTATAATCTTCCGCGTCTGGTTTTACAATCACGTCAATATTTTTATTATCACCAGCGAACGCATTGTTGACGTGCAAAGATCTTCGTTGTTTGATGAAGTGGTCACTTCGGTCAGTTATACGGACATAAAAGATATTTCCATCAGGAAAAAAGGCGTGTTTGCCAATGTGTTCGGTTATGGAAATATAATAATCCAGACAAACAGCGAGCATTTTGTTTTGGATGTGAGCGCCGTGCGCGATCCGCAGAAAGTTCATAATATAATCGTCCAAGCGGATGAAAAATACCGGCAAAATCGCCATCTGGCCAGCACCAGGGCGGTTTATGAAAATTTTATAAAATTAATTCCTAATTTATCAGCCGAAGATTTGGCGGCGGTATTGGAATTGACCAGAATTCAGTTGGAAAAAGTTGGTGGAAAAGATGGCGGATCTTTGATATAATTATAATATGGTTTCCGAAAGCGGATGGAAAAAATTTTTTGGTTCGCGGATATTTCTGCTGATAGCGGCCATAATGGCAATTATGGTAATTTTTGCTTACGCCCGGGCGTATTTTCAGGACTATCAGGTCCGTCAGGAAATTGCCCAGCTTCAGGCCGACGCCGGCAATCTGGAAGCCAAAAAAATTCAGCTGTTGGAGGTCTTAAAATACGTTAAATCAAGCGATTTTGTGGAGGCCAAGGCGCGCAGTGAACTGAATATGATCAAGCCCGGAGAGCAGGTCGCGGTTATTCCCAGCCAAGGCAGAGCCGGTGACAATAGACAACAAAAAGCGGATATGGTAAGCTTAAGTGACGTTCCAAACTATATAAAATGGTGGAATTATTTTGTCCATTAAAATAATAATAAATAATTTATCTATGGAGACAACAACAAACACAGAGGGAGGAGAAGTAAAATCTAAGTCAAATTTTAGAATGTTTTTATTCGGTTTAATCGGGCTGGTCGGTTTGGTGATTTTGGGCGCCATCGCTTTTGGCACTTACCGGGCATATGCTCAAGTGGCCACTGATCCGTTTACCGCCACCGTTGCCAGCATTTTGCGTTTGCCGGCTTTGAAAGTCGGCGACCAGAAAGTTTTGTATTCCGATTACTTGAGTGATTTGAAAGCCATCCATGTCATGCAACAATATGACAAGGCCAATAACGGCCCGGGCGCCGAGTTAACCGCGGAACAAATGTCCGATCAGGTTTTATTGCGCCTGTCCAATATGATTTTGGTAAACAAAGCGGCTAAAAATTATAACCTTTCAGTGACCGACAAAGACATCAGTGATCTGAAAGCCCAGATGTTGCAACAATTCAAAGATGAAGCCGATGCCAACGCGCAATTGATGAAAAGATACGGTTGGACAATGGCCCAGTATCAGGAAAAAGTAATGAAGCCGTTTATTTTGCAGAATAAATTATCAGACGCGATTGCCGCTGATCCGACTTTGCAAACCGATATCAGAAATCAAGCCCAGCAGGTCTTGAGTCAGATTTTAAACGGCGCTGATTTCGCGACCATGGCGAAACAATACGGTAGTGATGCCACGGCCGAACAGGGCGGGGACTTGGGCTGGTTTGGCAAAGGCGATATGGTACCGCAATTTGAAACTGCCGCTTTCTCTTTGAAAAAAGGCGAGGTTGATCCGGTTTTGGTTGAAACACAATTTGGATATCATATAATCAAGCTGGTTGACAAGCGCACCACCACTGCCAAAGACGCCACTACCGGCAAGTCAGTGACAAAAGACGAGATTCGCGCCAGTCATATTCTGTTTCCGTATTTGGATTTGGGCACATATTTAGATAGGATCTCCAAGCAGACAGATTACCATCTGTATATCAATGTTCATAATCCGTTTTTACCAAGCACCAGTACACAACAATAAAGCGCAGGGGTCGCCTAAAGGCGACCCCTTTGAAAAGCGGGATTATTACAATGGTAGTATGTGACCTTCCCAAGGTTAAGACGCGGGTTCGATTCCCGTATCCCGCTCCAGGCGCGCCAGCGCCGGTTTAAATAGTTTTTATGCGCGAATTATCCAAGGCCTACGAGCCAAAAAATTACGAGGATGAGATTTATAAAAAATGGGAGCAGTCCGGATTTTTTAATCCGGATGTTTGCGTCAAAAAAGGCGTGGCCGGGCCAAAAGCGAAGCCGTTTTCCATTGTTTTACCGCCGCCGAACGTCACCGGAACTTTGCATTTGGGTCATGCGACCATGCTCGCGATTGAAGATGTGATGGTGCGCTATCACCGCATGAAAGGCGACAAAACCCTGTGGGTGCCGGGTACAGATCATGCGGCCATTGCTACACAGGCAAAAGTTGAGAAACTACTCATCGGGCAGGGAATGAAAAATCCGCGGGCCGAACTGGGCCGGGAAAAATTTTTGGATGAAGTAAATAAATTTGCGCAAAAATCTCATGACACGATTGTTAGTCAGTGTAAAAAAATGGGCTCGTCTTTGGATTGGAGCCGCGAGGCGTTTACACTGGATGATAAGCGCAACTTGGCCGTGCGCACGGTTTTTAAAATGATGTATGACGATGGTTTGATTTACCGCGGCTACCGGATTGTGAATTGGTGTCCGAGCTGTCATACCACTTTGGCGGATGATGAGGTGGAGTATAAAGAACAGAAAGCGAAATTATACACCTTTAAATACAGCAAAGATTTTCCTTTTGCGATTTCTACCACCCGGCCGGAGACAAAATTAGGGGATACGGCCGTGGCTGTCAATCCGAAAGACAAGAGATATAAAAAATATATTGGCCAGGTTTTTGAAATTAAAAAATTTGCCGGCGGGCCGGATTTGAAAATAAAAGTAATTGGCGACGCGCAGGTGGATATGGATTTCGGCACGGGCGCATTGGGTGTGACTCCGGCGCACAGTTTGGTTGACTACGGCATGGCGATAAAAAATAAATTGGAAATAATTAAAATTATTGATGAAGACGGCAAAATCACCGACAAGGCCGGTTCGCAGTACGCGGGTTTAGGCGTGGTTGAGGCGCGAAAAAAAGTGGTGGAAAATTCGCGCACGGCCGGAATTTTGGAAAAAGAAGAAGATGCACAAAATAACTTGTCGGTTTGTTACCGTTGCGGCACGCCGATTGAGCCGCTCCCATCACAGCAATGGTTTATTGACGTAAATAAAAAAATCGCGCGCCGGAAAGCGAGTTTGAAACAACTGATGCAAAAAGTGGTGAAAGACAAAAAGATTGAAATCATTCCGGACAGATTTGTTAAAATATACTTTCACTGGATAGATAATTTGCGCGACTGGTGCATTTCCCGCCAGATTTGGTATGGGCACAGAATTCCGGTTTGGTATCGGACCGGGCCAAAGGCGGAAGAAGTTTATGTGGGCGTGGAAGCGCCAAAAGGCGAGGGCTGGAAACAGGATCAAGATACCTTGGACACTTGGTTCAGTTCGGGTTTGTGGACTTTCTCCACTCTGGGCTGGCCGGAAAAAACCGAGGACTTAAAAAATTATCATCCGAATTCAGTGATGGAAACCGGCTATGATATTTTATTTTTCTGGGTGGCGAGAATGATTTTGATGACCACCTATGTTTTGGGCGAAGTTCCGTTTGAAAAGGTCTATTTGCACGGTTTGGTGCGCGACGAGCAGGGGAGAAAGATGAGCAAATCATTGGGTAATGTGATTGACCCTTTAGATATGATCGCCAAATACGGCACAGACGCGACCCGACTGTCTTTGCTTATTGGCAACACACCGGGGAACGATATAAAACTATATGAAGAAAAAATTGCCGGTTTTAGAAATTTTACGAATAAACTTTGGAATATTTCCAGATTTATTTTATTAAATATTGAGGCGCCAAAAGCCGACGCAAAAGAGCCGACCGCAAAAACCCTGGCTGATAAATGGATTTTAAATAAATTACATCTAATTGTAGGTGAAACTACCAAAAATATTGAGGACTTTAATTTTTCTTTGGCAGGGGAGAGATTGCGTGATTTCACCTGGGGGGACTTGGCTGATTGGTACTTGGAGATTGCCAAAATTGAAGGCAATAAATCAGAAGTTTTAAATTATATTTTAAATACAATCTTAAAACTCTGGCATCCGTATATGCCGTTTGTGACGGAAACGGTTTGGAAAGAAGTTTACGGACAGGATAATTTGCTGATGGTGGAAAAGTGGCCGATAGCACAAACTAAATCAAAGGCGGATAAAGAAGTAATAAAATTTGAAAAGATTATCCAGCCGATCGTGACCGGAATCAGGGCACTGCGGGCGGATTACAAAATTGAGCCGGGGAAAAAATTGTCCGCGCATATCAGCGCCGGCACCGAAGTTAAAACTATAAAAGAAAAAGAGCAGGTCATAAAAAATCTGGCCCGTTTGGAAAACTTGGAAATAAAAGAAAAACTTAATAAGCCGAAAGACGCCATCGGATTTGTCATATCCGGAATTGAGGTGTATATTGATTTATCCGGCGCGGTTGACGTGGAAAAAGAAACGGCGCGCATAAATAAAGAAACGGCTGATTTGAAAAAATATATTTCCGGATTGGAAAATAAGTTGGCGAATAAAGATTTTATAAAAAACGCGCCAAAAGAAGTTATAGCCAAAGAAAAGGAAAAGTTAAATGAGGCCAAAGAAAAAATGAATAAATTGACGAACCGGTAAACAAAGGCGCCGATGTAGCTCAGTTGATAGAGCAATCGCTTCGTAAGCGATAGGTCGTGGGTTTGATCCCCACCATCGGCTCAATGCCCTCTTGACAGGTTTAACTCATACTTATACAGTATATATATCTTGCCCTTGTGGAACAGACCTCGCTCCTTTTCTGCCTCAGGCGGACCGTCTTTACCAAAGGAGCCGGTCTTTCCCTCCCGCAGGGTGACTAAAAATAATTTTTAAAAAAAAATGAGCCGGTGGCGCGAAGGCCTACCGGCTTTTTGATTCTGGACATGACCGTTGTTGACCTGTAGGGCAGCGGCGCTAGATGTGCCCGCCGTGCTGCCGGTCGTGAGCCGACTTCAACTCCTGCTGGAGCTGTTCCATCTCCTCGCAGAAGCGACCCGTCACGCCCACCGGCACCTCCACGTCCTGGAGCTGAAAGGCGTCGGAAAAGTGCCGCAGCCGCTCGTACGCCATCTCCTCTATGTCCAGCCAGAGCTTGGCGATTCTATGGCGGAGCTCCGCGGGGTATTCCTCCAGGCCCTTGAGGTATGACGGAAAGACCTCCATGAACTTCGCCTGCAACTGGCCGAACGTGATCACGCCGTTTGCGGTGCCGTTTTTGGTCATGTCCTCTCCTTCGTTGGTTGATTACTTTAAAATAATTTTTCGGTTTTGTCAAGCAGGAGGGTTGGCTTGTCAAAAAAGTCAAAAAAAGGTAGAATTAGAGCAGAGATTTTAACTGTCAAAAGATTATGGAAAATTTAGATAACCGCATACCGGTAATAGACCTGGAGGACAAGACCACGCAGGTTGAATTAGAAAAAGAGATGGTCGCGCAGGCCATTCATGAAGCTTTAAGATTTGGCAAACCCGTGGCTGATCTGCAAAATTTTGAAAATATTGAGGAGGTTTCGGAGAAAGTCAAAAGCGTGTTTATTTATCAGGATCACGAGGACTATTTAGCCGATCATCAGGAGATACCTTTGGATGAAGATTTGAGGGATAATAAAAATTTGGTTTGGGTGACGGTTTCTGAAAAGACCATGATTTCAAGTATGCTGGTGCCAATCAAGGTTACGTACTTTATTGATAAACAAGGGATAGAATCTACTAAAGATTTTATTAAGCAGTTTAAAAATAATAATAAGGAGTCGGAGGTAAAAGGGGTTGAAGCATATTTTTACTCGGTTGATATCAGAGGAGATATAAATTAAGTTTATATTTTTTCTAATTTTTTTATGCGTTTTAAAGCCAATTACATAATCATTCCACTGGCCACGATTGCCACGATGGTAGCGGGCGGTTTGGTGACGTATTTCAACATGGGCTGGTATCGGTCCATAAATTTGCCCACATTTACCCCATCCGGCGGTTTTATTGGCGCGGTTTGGACGGTTTTGTTCATTCTGACCGCCATTTCGGCCCTAATTGCCATGAGTAAGGCCTGGGGGCGGAGAAAGACAGGTATCGGCGCGGCGCTCGTCGTTAATGCCCTTTTAAACGTGTTCTGGAGCGTGTTGTTCTTTGGTCTGCATCTGCTTGGCCCGGCTGTCTGGGAGGCCGGTTTATTGGGCATTTCCGTGTTGGTTTTGATTGTGATGATTTGGCCGATTTCCAAATTCGCGGCCTGGCTTTTGGTGCCATATCTGGCCTGGGTGGGGTTTGCGACTTTTTTGACATATAGTGTAATGAGATTAAACTAAACCATGCTATGAAAAAATTCATTTACGCTGTCGTTATCGTCTTTTTAATTTTTGCAGCCGGCCTATTTATCGGCTGGTGGGCCACAAGAAGTGTTGGCCAGACAAAGGTCTCAAGCCAGTCAATCCTCACCGCCCTGCGCGACCGCGGATTTTTGGTTACGCAGACAAATGTTTTGAATGAGTCCATAAAAATTTCCACCCAGCAGGACACTTTTTGGCAACGGCTTTTGTGGGGGCAGGTGATAAACGCGTATGGGGTGGTTGAAGTAAATACCGGAGTTGATCTGGCCAAGCTTAAGGAAGAAGATATAAAAATCAATGGAAACAAAATCACGGTTTACATTCCTTCCGTGGAAATTTTTAATTCGCGGTTGGTGGGGGATATTACTCTGCAAAACAGCCAGGGGATTTTGAAACGCATTTTTGAAAATGATAACGGCTACAATCAGGCCATGAATGAACTGATAAAACAGGCGACGGATGCAGTTTCGGCTCCGGGACAGATGACTGCTGCCAATCAGAAATCAATAGACGAGGTGGCGCGATTGGTGGGCTATATTTCGGAGGGGAAAGAGGTTGGGGTGGAGGTGAGGTAGGGTAGGTGACTGAACATTGACAATTTGGCCGATTTATGTCAGGGTACGGGTCTATGGAGAACACATCCGCGCTCGGTGATTTAATCGGTCTGGCTATGCTTTGTTGGTTATTGTATGTAATAATCAAGCATTCTCGTACTGATCACAAAGACCAAAAGCAGAGCCCAAGTTGTAAGGTATATAACATTTTTTCTTATACCGGTTTTGATTTTGGACAGTATAAGTTATTTAGAAGCGAACTGCAAAGATCTTTTGAATATTATAGATGGAGAGTGCAAGTTTTATTTAGAGCAGGTTATAGATGTCAGAGATGCGGGTGCAAGTATGCTCTTGAGGTGCATCACAAAAAAACATTGTGTCAGATTGTAAGAAGTAATCGCATTACTTCAGTCCCTGAAGCTATAAATTGTTTTGAGTTGTGGGATGTGGAAAATGGTGAGGTGCTCTGTAAATACTGTCATGAAAAAGAAGGCAGTTCTGTGTATTTTTTAGAAAAACACGGCCGGTTGGCCTAAATGGAACGTTTTTTCAAATTACTACTCACCCCTTGCAAAGGGGTGAGTTTTGTGTTTGTAAACTCAAAAGAAAAAGGGTAAAATATACTTGCTAGTTTATAATATAGGGTTTATGAAGCAACTCGATAGTTTTGTTAATAAAATTATTTGTGGCGACACTGTTCAGATACTAAAGCAAATTCCTGACGGAAGTGTTGATTTAGTTGTAACATCGCCCCCGTATAATTTAAAAAATTCAACTGGTAATGGCATGAAAGACGGGCGAGGTGGCAAATGGGCAAATGCGGCCCTACAAAAAGGATATAGTCATCACAATGATTGCATGCCACATGAAGATTATGTTAAGTGGCAGCGAGATTGCCTAAATGAGATGATGAGGATCATCCCGGAAGACGGTGCAATTTTTTATAATCACAAATGGCGAGTACAAGCCGGAAAATTACAGGACAGACAAGATATTATTTCCGGTTTTCCAGTTCGGCAAATAATCATTTGGAGACGGAAAGGTGGTTTTAATTTTAATGCTGGTTATTTTGTGCCAACATATGAAGTGATTTATTTAATTGCTAAACCAAAATTTAAGTTAGTGCCCAAAGCGAATGGGTACGGCGATGTATGGGAATTTACCCAAGAGATGAAAAATGAACACCCCGCCGCTTTTCCAGTTGATTTGATTGACAGAATTGTCACATCTACCAGTGCAAAAGTTATTTTGGACCCTTTTATGGGTTCGGGCACAACCGCAATATCCGCTATAAACTTTAACAGAAATTACATCGGAATTGATATATCACCACAATATTGTGCTATGGCAAAAGAACGTATAAAAAAACATAAATCCCAAATAAAATTAAACTTCTAAATATGCCACGTGCAAAACAAACATTAAATCTTTTTACTAAACCAATTTTGATTGAGGAATTTAAACGAATAGCTGGGATGGGTTGGATACCAAATGCCCGCAAAGGTAACCATGGCGGAATTGGTAATACGCTAGAAGACCTGCTAGGCATTAAAGAAAATAATTTACCAATTCCGAATGCGGCCGAATGGGAATTAAAAGCGCAGCGATTAAATTCAACATCGCTTACAACGCTTTTTCACACTGAACCATCACCACGCGCAGTTCGTTTTGTGCCACAGGTATTATTACCAAAATACGGCTGGGCTCATGATGAGGCCGACAAATTATATCCTAAAAACGAAATGAGTTTTAGACAAACTATTCATGGCAAATCACGAAGCGACCGTGGTTTTATGGTAGTCATTGACCGACGAGAAAAAAAGATATTGATTTCTTTTGAAGCAAAAAGTGTTGACCCAAGACACAAGGTATGGCTGCAATCAGTTAAAAAGCGTGTTGGTTTGGGTGAATTAGATCCGCAACCATACTGGGGTTTTGATGATCTTGAACATAAAGCCGGAACAAAATTACTAAACTGCTTTTATGTACAAGCGGATGTTAAAATAGAACGCAAAAAAGAATATTATCACTATTCTAAAGTGATGATGTTGCAAAAATTCAGCTTTGAAGGCTTTTTAAAAGCGTTGGAAGACGGGGACATTTTGGTGGATTTTGATGCAAGAAGTGGCCACAATCATGGTACTAAATTTAGAATGAGACAAAATTGTTTACCAAAACTTTATGAAAAAGTAACTATTATATTGTGATAAATAATTTGTTAATCTAATTTATATGGCAGATACTAAAATAATTAAACATACCCTAGAGATTCGTTTAAAATTTAGGAAGTTCTCTTTCTTGGATTTAAAAGGGCAATTGACAGATGCTATTATAGCTAAAAATAAGGATTTCACTAAAATAAAAATAATGGACGCTAGGATAGACGTCGCAAATGAAGATTTAACTGAATTTATTTTTTTTAGTATTGAAAATTTCGGTTTACAAATTGATGGCTCATTGGACTTTGGCGAGTTTAAAAACAAAACAGAAAAATTATTTAAAATTATAAAAACCTTTGATAAATATCCGATCAATACTTTAATTCGTGTCGGCACAAAAAGTTCAATATTGAATTTTAATAGCGCAGATAACTTGGATAATCTAAAAACGGCATTTAAAAACAAAATGTTTAAAAATTATGAATCATTCGAAAAAAACACAGGTGCTAAACTGATTGATTTCGGTTTTTCTTTTAACGACTGCGAATATGATGGTGGAAAATTTAATATACTAATGGGACCGGTAACAACCGAAGAAGCGATAAATAGATTTTTTAGTAAAAAACAGGTGTATGCAGATAAGTATAAAAAAGAATGCGGCACGTACTGCGAAATAGATTTTTTTCAAAATAAAGAGTTGACCACCAATTTACAAGATTTGGAAAGCTTATGCAAAGACAATATAGATTCGATCGAACACATACATGGTGGCTTTTTGAAGTATTTATATGAATAACGGAACGGCAAACAGAATCAATGAGGATGAAAAACGTGGTACTGGCATTGATATTAGCGAAAGTGGTTTTAAGGGTATAGTTCCACAAGAAGAAAGCTCCGGTGGTATTTTAGCACAAGCAGGGACATCTTCAGAGGGGAAACCAGATATGGGCGGACCGACAGGCGATCCATGGGGTACACGCTACTGGAATGGTATCTTCGAAAAACTAGAGGAAAAGTTACCGTTTACAATTGTCTTGCTTAGCTTAATTGGCTATGTTGTTATAAGCGCCTTTGGGCAGATGAATAATTTAAAAAAGTATGGCGGTTACCTCTTATTTTTGATGTTACTATTTATTTTTTATAAAAGTCAGGTGAAAAAAAACGATCGAGAAAATAAGCAAAATTATAGATTTAATTGGTTTTTTATAATAGGATTCATAATATTATTTGGAATTTTATTGTTACTAATCAAACTTAATTGGTTATTGATAATTGACCACCTCGCTAAAACTATTTGCGGCGTTTAAAAAAAAGTTGAATATTTACCTTGGTCAATACAGGTTCGTACTTACTCCACCACCTCGAGCAAAATTTTTTTATTGCTCAACATTAGTGTATTATGGTAAGATATTCTTGCCGTATATTTTATTTTTATCCTTAATTTTAAACCCATCCTATATGCCCACCCTCCCCCAATCATCCACCGACAACACTTTTAAACTCATCGTCATCGTCCTTTTCTGCCTGCTGGCAGCAGGCTTTTTGTATGCCGGCGTCGGTTTGGTGTATTCCGGCATCAAAGGCGATTGGCTGATCTCCATGGAATGGCAGGGCTGGAAACTCTACGCTTCTAGCATCTTCCCGGGGCTATCAGTTGTCTTCGGCGGCATTGCTTTGGTTATTTGGGGCCTACCAAACGCATTAAAGAAATTTAGATAACTAATTTATATTATGTACGACTTTAAAAAAACGTATAAAATGTCAAACTCTTTGCTTTTGTACGCTGCGGTCAAGATAGCTCTGTTGTTATTTTTAGTAACTGTACCAATCTTATTATTTGCTTCGAAGTATTGGGTCGGATTTTTTGTGGTTCTACTGGTTATTATTGGGGCCCCTGTTTTTATCAGATTTTTTATCGATTTCCAATTTACTTCCTTCTTTCTTGATCAGGGAAGTTTAACTATAAATTGGGGCATGTTTATAAAAAAATCTAAATCTATAGCATTTGATAAAATCCAAGATATAAAAACTATCAGTGGCCCTTTGATGGGTTTGTTTAAACTTGCACGGATAAGTATTTGGACAGCTTCACTATCTCAAGTTGGTGATAAAAATGAGTTGCACCCAGATGGGTTATTATATCTGGGCAAAGAAGACGCGAATTTGCTCAGAGAACTAATGATGAAGAAATAAATATATATGTCCGAAAACGAAAAAGCGCATGAAGCGGCGATAGAAAGCGCTTTAAAAACTATTAAAGACGGTTTGCAATCTCGGCTCAAAGAACTTTTTACTAAAAAAAATCAGCCGTTTGATTTTGATACCAGCGATTCTGTGGAAGAGATTGAGGAAATATTTACCGGCGTAATTGTTGATGAGTTGTTTGATTTTGCGATTATTGACAATGCGCCGGAAAACGCGGACTTGCGCGAGCAGCATTTGTTCGCTAATCCCGTAATCAACGGCGAGCCAAAGAGTTTGGTGATAAAATACGGTGTTAATGTAGACAATCTGAAGTTTATTTATTATTTTGAATCATTAAGTATTAAAGACGCAGGCACTGCCTACGCGTAAATAACTATGCCTCCGGACAGATACACCGCAGTTTGGGTTTCACACACTTCAATCAGTGATTTTTTGCGCTGTCCGAAAGCGTATTATTTGAAAAATGTTTATAAAGATCCGGTGACAAAACATAAAATAAAAATAATGGCTCCGGCGCTGGCGCTGGGCCAGGCCGTGCATGAGGTTTTGGAATCATTATCGGTTTTGCCGACTGAACAGCGCTTCGCAAAGTCGCTAATAGAAAAGCTGGACACGGCTTGGGAAAAAATTCGCGGCAAAAAAGGCGGCTTCCAAAGCGACGAGGTTGAATATGTTTATAAACAGCGCGGAGAGGAAATGCTTCGCCGGGTGATGAGGAGTCCGGGCCCGCTCGCCACGCTTTCCGTAAAAATCCAGCAGGATCTGCCGTCGTATTGGCTTTCTGAAGAAGAAAATATTATTTTGTGCGGGAAAATTGACTGGCTGGAATATTTGCCCGACACCGACAGCGTTCACATTATTGATTTTAAAACCGGGCGCAACGAGGAAGAGACCGACTCTTTACAACTGCCGATTTACCATTTGCTCGTGCACAATTGCCAGAAGCGAAAAGTGACCAAAGCCAGTTATTGGTACTTATTTTCCAGCGATAATTTAACCGAAAAAACCCTGCCCGACCTAAACGAAGCGCAAAACAAAATTTTGGAAATCGCCAAACAGATGAAACTGGCCAGACAACTGAACCGGTTTAAATGCCCGAACGGCGACGACGGCTGTCCGGCTTGCAAACCCCTGCAGGCGATTATAGACAAAGAGGCGGAGTTTGTGGGCGAGGATGCCTACGGAAAAAGCGATGTTTATATCCTGAAATCGGCTGAAAACGACAGAGAAAGCATGATCTTGTAAAAACCCTGCCATAAGGGTAAAATATAGACATATTAATGGAGAGGGGGTGAACTTATGCAATGGGGAAAAGCAATTGGATACGGGGTTTTTATCTGGGTACTGATGTTTGTAATCGTATCCGTGTTTATCGGCTTTAACATCTACGGCAGCACATGGATGGAAATACTAATCGCCATAATCGGCGGTATTATCGTCTATATCATGGCCGGCAAGGTGAAACCGACGACCTCGGGCATGGCTGTGGGATATGGTGTTACTTGGGCGGTTTGTTCAATAATTTTGGATCTTATCGTGACCATGCGGTTTAATCCGGCAATATTTTCCAATTGGGTAATGTGGCTGGGTTACGCGATAGTGATTTTTGTGCCGCTACTTCAGGTTAAAAAAGGCGGAGCGTCAGCAACGCCAACCGGAAATGAAACTATTTAATAATTATTTTTATGCCTATCTCAAATTATCTGATACAATCGCAGGCAGCCGCCTCCGGAGACACGCAGTGGTTCGCGGCCTACGCCGGAATTTTTGTTTTTGTAATGATCGCCTTGGTTGTTTGGTCTCTTATCTGGAAGGCCTGGGCGCTGTGGATTGCCGCTCGCAAAGGCAGTAAGGCCTGGTTTGTAATTCTGTTAATCTTCAACACCTTGGGCATCTTGGAAATTTTATACATCTTTGTCTTCAGCAAGAGCGCCAAGAGCCCGGTGGTATCGGGTTCAAGTTCAGGGCCGGTCGTAAAATAAGTTAGAACAAATATGGTTCTCGCGCGCGAATATTATCCGCCTGATTTTATTGACGCCAATTTGATCAAATTGCGCCAAGCCCGAAAAAAGGGGCTTGACTCCTATTTGCATAACGCGGGTTTGTCTTTGGATGATTTGGTCGGCAAAGACGTGCTTGATGTCGGCGCCGGCGCCTTTGCCTATTTTGGCGACGGCATCAGACAGCTTGAAGAAAGCGGCCTCAAGTTAAATTGTAAAGTCGTTTCCGTTGATGCCGGAAAATTTTCCAACCCGAAAGACATTGCGCAGGGAGCCAATAAAAAATTAGGAGAGACCGAATTTGAAAATTTAAAATTAAAAAAGAAATTTGATTATATATTTTCAAATTTCAGCACGCCCTATAGTTTTTATAACACCAATCAAAGCGGGGCGGGTGAGTGGCTAGACGCCGAGGACGGAAAAAATCTGGATAAGAAAATCGGCGCGATTTTAAAATCAGCAATGGCGCATTTAAAATCGGGTGGAAAGGCGGTTTTTTATCCGATCTATGAAGGTGAAGTTGATTTCGGCAAAGGCGGCAAAAGAAATTTTGGGGATTTGAAAAATATTATCGCCAAAGAGCTTGACCGTTTTAATAAAAAAGTTTCTTACAGCTTTGAGCCGGTGCAGTCAGTCACTCCGGGCTTGCCGCCGGCGGAAAGATTAGTAATTATCCCCACTGGTCGCCTTTAGCGATGCTTTTTTCTGTGCTATAATAGCTCTATGATAAAAATCAGCGGAGTAACAAAAATTTATTCCACCGGCACGCCCGCTTTACGCAATATAAATCTCCACATTGAAGCCGGAGATTTTGTGTCTATTGTCGGACAGAGCGGCACCGGCAAGACCACCCTGGTGAAACTATTAATTGCCGAAGAAAGGCCGTCGCGCGGTAAGATTGAAATCGGCGGCTGGGACATTTCCAGTATCAGTTCAAACAACGTCCCATATTTGCGCCGGCAAATCGGCGTGGTTTTTCAGGATTTCAAACTTTTGCGCAAAAGAACGGTTTATGAAAATGTGGCCTTTGCCCTGGAAGTGGCCGGAGAAAAATATGAGCGCATCCACCAAACCATTCCGCAGGTTTTGGATATCGTCGGTTTAAGTGAGAAAGGGGACAGCTATCCGAATCAGCTCTCGGGCGGAGAACAGCAGCGGGTAGCCATCGCGCGCTCGTTGGTGCACCGTCCGAAAATTATTGTGGCCGACGAGCCCACTGGCAATTTGGATTCCATTAACGCCGCCGAAATTGTTGAAATACTTAAAAAAATAAATGAATTCGGCACCACCATTATTTTGGTCACGCATAACCGTGAAATCGTTAATCATTTAAAACGCCGCGTGATCACTTTGCACGGCGGCGAAATTATCAATGACGAAGAATCAGGAAAATATCGTTTGTAAAATTTTATGATTTTTGTTTCTTTTTTTCGGTTAATAAAATACGCACTTCAGGATTTGGGGCGCAATATTTCTTTGGCGTTCATGACTGTTTTTATTCTGACCCTAATGCTACTCTCTATAAATACTTTATGGTCCATTGATGTGATTACCAAAGAGGCGATTGGCGCGGTCAAACAGCAGATTGACGTGAGCGTGTATTTTTTGCCCACAGCCACAGACCAGCAGGTGAACGAAATCCAAACGTACGTGAAAAAATTCCCGGAAGTTGTGGGTTTGGATGTTCAGTCGAGCGATGAGGTGTTGCAGACCTTTAAAGATCAAAACCAGGCGCAGACCGAGGTCATGGACGCTTTAAACGAGCTTGGCACCAATCCGTTTGGCTCAACTTTAATTATCAAAACCAGAGATCCGGGAGATTATACAAAAATAATCAGCGCGCTCAACGTGCCTGAATATAAAGACATTATAGAGTCAACCAGTTTTGACAAACACGAACAGGCAATCAGCAAACTGCAAAGTATTATTACCCGCATTGAAGAAGTTGGCTTGGGGCTCACGGCCATGTTTGCTTTGATTTCATTTCTCATCATTTTCAACACGATCCGCGTGGCCATTAACACCCAAAGGTTTGAAATCAGCATCAAGCGATTGGTTGGCGCCAGCAATTGGTTTATTCGCGGGCCGTATCTGATAGAGTCGATTTTGTTTACTATTTTAAGTGTCGGTCTTACTATTGGTTTGGTGTTTTTGGGACTGAAATATCTTGATCCGTATTTGGCCGAGGTGATGCCAAATGGCTTTCTCTTGACAAATTACTTCAAATCCAATATCCTTATGCTGTTTGGCGTTCAGACCCTGGCTGTCCTGGTTTTAACGGTTGTCTCCAGCGGTTTGGCTATGCGCAAACAGTTGAAGGTATAAAACTTCCTTCATAAAATTAAAAATTCCGAGGTCGGCCAACGGCAAGCCGGGACCCTTTGAAGGTCCTTATCCTGGTTCGAATCCAGGCCTCGGAACAATTCTGCACCCCCAAAACCCTGTCAAACGTATCAAATATTGACAGGTTATTTTTTAACTGTAAAGATAAGAGTAGATAAGTATGAGTTTACTATGTAACCATCTACTAACACAGCCAATATGAAAAATGATATAAAAAATAATGTAAAAATAGCGGGAGTAATTATTCTTTTAGCCGGTCTGGCGCTGATGGTTTATGATATCTCTACGGCCCAGGATCTTCAAACCCAGAACACAGAGGAATCGCAGACCATAAATGTCGTCAAGCAAGACGCCCCGGCAGTGGTTAGCATTCTGGCTTCGCAAAATGTTTCCAGTGTTCAGCAGTGCGGTCTGGATTTTCCGGCATCACTGCAGGCGCAGTGTCTAGAGACGAGCGCTGGCGCCAGCACGACCCTGCAAAGAATCGGCGCGGGCAGCGGATTTTTGGTTTCGGCGGACGGATTTATTGTGACCAATAAGCACGTTGTGGATACTATCGGCGCAGTATACACGGTGATTTTAAATGACAGCGCCCATGCCGGACAGGAAGTTAAAGCTCGTGTGGTGGCGACTGATCCCAGCAATGACATTGCCATTTTGAAGATAGACAACATCAGCGGTTTGCCGTTTTTAACCTTTGGCAATTCCGATAATCTTCAGGTTGGACAAACCGCCATTTCCATCGGCTATGCTTTGGGGCAGTTCAATAATTCGGTCAGTAAAGGCGTGGTTTCGGGATTGATGAGAAATGTTACGGCTCAAGGTGACAATCCTTTACAAACTGAAGATCTCCACGGCGTTATCCAAACCGATGCGGCCATTAATCCGGGCAATTCCGGCGGACCGTTGCTTGATATTGCCGGCAATGTGATTGGTATGAATGTGGCTACGGCTGATGCGCCGGGAATTGGATTCGCTTTACCCGGTAATTTAGTGAAACGCGATTTGGATCAGGTGATTTCCGGCGGTCAGTTAAGTGATTTTAAGATCCCGTTTATTGGAGTCAGATACGAACCGGTGACAATTGAACTGCAGACCAATATGAATTTGCCATACAGCTACGGCATGCTGGTTATCAAAGGGGATAGAGCGAACCAGCCGGCAGTCGCGCCGGGTTCGCCGGCGGCTCAAGCAGGAATAAAAGCGGGTGATATTATATTGACAGCAGATGGAAAGCAATTAAATGAAAATTATTTGCTTTCAGATGTTGTTAATCAACATAATGTCGGAGATACAATTGAGCTTCAGATCTACAGGAATGGCCAGACCCTGGATGTAAGTGTGGTTTTGGCCGGTAAATAATTATAGAGGGCCTACGCCTCTTAGTTAAGCGACTTTATATTCATGAGACATAAAGTCGTTTTAGTTTCGTCAAGTATAGTGTAAAGCAGTTAATTAATGTAATTGTGAATATGAATCTAATTAAGAGAATTTCTTACGGCATGGCCTCTTTAGCGGCTGCGGCTGTCGTAAGTATAGCGCCGGTGGCGCAAGCACAGGTAAGCAGTGATGTGTTTGGCAATATCTCGGGTTCCAACTTGGGATTAGGCCAATTATTTGTGCTTGACAGGTTGTTTGCCGGCAGTAACGGAATTTTGAACAGCAGAACAAACGGTTTTGTTTATGTTGTCCAATCCGGTGACACCCTAAGGTCAATAGCAGCCAGATACTTAGGTAACGCAAACTTATATGGACAAATCGTGGCGGCAAATAATATTTCTAATCCTAATATAATTAATCCCGGACAGCAGTTGGTGATTCCGACTGCCAATACGACAGTTTACTCCAATGGAGTTAACACTGGCGGAGTCCTTAACACCGGGAATAATCTTGGAAATTTATTTGTCTTAGGTCGTCTATTCGGCGGCAACCAGCCCATGAATTTGGGAGATTACCTGATTATGGACCAATTGTTTAACAATGGCGCATACGGCAGTATTGGCGGTAGTGGCGTTGTTAATACCGGCGGTGGTACCAGCTTAGGTGATATGTTCATTCTTGATCAGCTGTTTGGCGGCAGTAGTGTACCGTCAACGGTTGTCCCGGTCGCACCTTCTGTTCCTTCCTCTCCAGCGCCAAGTAGCGGGTATTAATTCCTCCTACAGTTGGCAAAGCAAAAAGGGCGGCCAAATGCGCCGCTCTTTTTGGTTAAAAGGAATTTGACAAGAGCATAGCAGAAATTATACTGTAGAAGTATGACTTTATCTTAACATTATAATTTATGAAAAAGAATTTAATTTTAGTTTCTGTAGTGAGCGGAGCGTTGCTCCTGGTCGGGGCCGGTTGCGCCAGTTCAAGTGCGCCGGTTTCCTATAATAATCAGCCAGCCACTAATAATCAGCCAACTACAACAGCAAACACCGGAACCGATATTGCCGGGCTTATGAACAGCATGAAAAGCGCCAGCGGCTTAAATTTTTCCAATTCAGAACCGAATAATCTCTCCTGGATTATTCAGAATCAGAAAGGCGTCGGCGGACAAATGATGCAAGCCAGCAATATAACCGATACTCAAGAAAAAACAGTTGAAAGTTATTTGATTAGTCAGGGTTTTAGGCCTGACCCTATCAATTCCTTTGTGTCTGACACCTCAACCGCTTCCATCGGATACACTAACGGAAGCACGGTTTGCAGTATCAACGGGCAGCTGTTAAATCCGGGTTATTATAACCTGAAGATTACTTGTGGAAATTTATGATGAGGTTTGGGTCGTTGCCAATCCCTGAACGGAAATAGTAATGACGGATATGCCTTTGTCGTTAAGATCTTTTATCAACCCGGCTGTGTGCTCGGCTCCGAAAATGATGATTCCCGTATCAAGATTTTGTGATTTTAAATTCTGCGCAAAATTATCAGCCGCATCTTCATTGCGCTGATTTAAAACCACATCCGTCAGCTGGTCGTTGTTTTTACTGATCAAGGTCCGAATCTGTGTGGTGTCGGTTATTGAACTATAGGGGTTATCAGCGCGGGAGGGAGATGAAGCAGACGCCTCCGAAGCGTTTTTAACCTTATCCAAAGTTTGCAGCTGGTGGTAGGTGTCTTTTAATTGGTTGACTGCGGTTGAGGCGGCGGCGTCTGTGCCGGCTATGGTAACTAAAGAAGGGAAGTAGCTTTCCAGGGGTTGTGATTTTTGTCCGCCCAGCGTTGAGAGTAATGCGAGCATTGAGGCATTGGTGCTAGCGCCCGAAACAGAGGCAGAAGCCAGTTGGCTGCCTCCGCCCAATTGTGTTAGGCGGTCGTTTAGATACACATAGTCGCGGACTATATTGGCACTGGCTTCTCTAGTGGAACTATTTTCAGCGCCGTAAAGAGCCAGGTCGTTTCCTTCGGCCTTAAGTTGATATGGCGCGCCGGCTAGGGCAATATCCCTGTCTAAATAGGAGATTATTTTATTTGTCTGGTTAAAGAAGCCGGTAAGGCATGTTTGATTGGCTGAATTATTTTGCGATAATATTTTATTTAGGTTTGAGCTTTCCTCCGCGAATTGATTTCTTAATTTTATTTCCTGATTTAAGTTGCTGATTTTGTCGGCCGGCACCGGTCCGTTCAGGTCGCCTTCAGCCAAGACGAAGTTTATGTGGTTTTGATTATATAGTTGTGAGATAACGTTATAGATTTGATTTTGAACCACAACGGCGTTGTTATTTTTCGGGTCGGCGATCTCACTGCCCGGGTACCTGTGAGATTGCGGCAACACAATGGCTGTGGCCCAAGAACTTGTGGCCGGATGCTGTTCCATTGTAACGGGCAAATTGTTTAGATTTTGAAGGTTAAGAGTTGAGTTAGCCGCGCTTTGGCTGACTGGGCTGATGGGGCTGATGGGGGCGAAGAAATTAGTTAATAAAGATATAGTTCCTATAAAAAAAGCTATGATTTTGGTCATGGTTTTTAATGATAAGAATTAAATACGAGTATCTAGCTTAACAGCCGGTAACAGAGCTGTCAAGCAGAGCAGTTAGACCTCATGCAGGCCGCCTTCAGCCAGGATTTGTTTTAATTTTTTAAGGCCGCGATAGATTTTTACTGATATTTCATTTTGTGATTTTCCTAAAACTTGTGCGATTTCTTTTGGTTTCAACTCTTCAACATAACGCAAAAGTAGGGGGGCGCTGTAGTCCTTTCTTATTTGTTTGATGACATTTATCAACCACTCTTCATCCAAACCGAAATTTTCCACTTTTCCGGCCGGTTCAAAACCATTGTCCATCATAATGTCCAGCGACACTTCTTTTTGTTTCCGGGAATAATCGATGATTATATTGTTAGCCGTGTGATAGAGAAAGCTTCTGACATTAGCGATACTGTTGCCTTTAAGCAGGTAGGTGTATAAATGCAGAAAAGTTTCCTGGGTCAGATCTTCAGCTGTTTCTTTGTCATAAACCCTGTACAGGCAAAATTTGAGTATTGAATCAGCATGCGAGTTATAAGCTTTCAGCATCTCTTCCTCTATATTCATACTTATCTTTTACTCATGCTCTATAATAGGTAATGTATTATTGAGGGTTTAAAATGACAAGCACAACCTTGAAAAATTCGCAGTTTAAGGTAAAATATTGATATATGGAAATTAATTATAAAGATTGGCATTTTAATTTGCGCGATGAGGCCGACGCCAGCGTTTTTAATGAGATTTTTAAATATAAAGAATACCGGGCGGCCGATTTTGTGATCAAGTCGGCGAAGTATCCGATAGTTGATGTGGGCGCTCATGCCGGTTTTTTTGTTTTTTATTGTAAAATGCTGGGTGGTAAGGCGAAAATTTTTGCGCTTGAACCGGAACCGAACAATTTAAAATTACTGCAAAAACATGTTAAAGCCAATAAACTGAAAGGTGTTTATGTAATTAGCGGGGCTTTGGCGGGAGAAAGCGGCAAAAGATTATTGGAAATAAGCGCCGATTCGCATAATCACAAACTGGCTGACGGGGAGATAAAGGAAAATTCAATAAAAGTTCAAGCATATTCATTGGCGGATTTTTGCCGGCAAAATAAAATAAAAAAGATATCTCTTTTGAAGATGGATATTGAAGGCGGGGAGTATGAGGTGTTTGAAAACCTTAAAGCCAGCGATTTAAATATGGTAAATTTCATCATTTTGGAGTATCATAATGGTAAGGAATATCAGCAAATTGAGCAAAAACTGCGCGAAAACGGTTTTGGCGTGCAAATATTTCCTTCAAAGTTTGACAGAACAATGGGATTTTTATTTGCTAAAAATAAACGATTTAATAGTATATGACGGAGGCAGAACAAAAGGCCTGGATTGTGGCCGTAGATATGGGTTATGGACATCAAAGAGCCGCTTATCCCTTGCGGGGTCTTTCACCGACCGGCAAAGTCATAACCGCCAACAATTATCAGGGCATACCAAAAAAGGACTTTGACGTTTGGAATAATTCGGAAAAGTTTTACGGATTTGTTTCCCGGCTTTCCAACGTGCCGTTAGTCGGCAGTTTTTTGTTCGGGCTTTATGACAAGGCCCAGCGCATCGCTGATTTTTATCCGCGCCGGGATTTATCCAAGCCGACTTTTGAAATGACGCAGATGTATAAATGGATACATAATGGCTGGGGAAAAGATTTTATTGATTATTTGAACACCAAAAATATTCCTTTAATCACCACTTTTTTTACGGTTTCTTTTTTTGCCGAAGAGCACGGTTTTAAAAATGATATCTATTGTGTTTTGTGCGATGCTGACATCAGCCGGGCCTGGGTGGCGCTGAATCCGCAAAAAAGCCGGATAAAGTATCTGGCGCCTTGCCGGCGGGTGGTTGATCGTCTGAAATTATACGGGGTGCCGGCGGAAAATATATTTTTAACCGGGTTTCCATTGCCGGAAGAAAATTTAGGCGGACCGGGACTTAAGACCCTGAAGGCGGATTTGTCCGATCGCGTCGTTAATCTTGATCCTGACAAAAGATACCGACAAAAATATTGGGAAACGATCAATAAATTTTTAAAGGACGTAAAAAAAGAGCATCAGCATCATCATCCGCTCACCTTGACTTTTGCCGTGGGCGGAGCCGGTGCGCAAAAGCACATAGCTATTGATATTTTAGCGAGTTTGAAAAAGAAATTGCATAATGAAGAGATTAATCTTAATTTGGTGGCCGGTTCGCGCAATGATGTTTATACATTTTTTAAAGAACAGATACGAATCAGCGGACTCTGCAAGCAATTGGACAGAAACATAAAAATAATTTTTGCCACGGAAAAAGAGGATTATTTTAAAGATTTTAGCGAACATCTTAAGACGACCGATGTGCTGTGGACCAAACCGAGCGAACTGGTGTTTTATACCGCTTTGGGCACCCCGATAATTATGGCGCCTTCGCTGGGCTCACAGGAAGTATTTAACAGAACCTGGTTGAAAACAATCGGCGCCGGCATCTCCCAGAATAATCCGAAATATACCAATGAATGGCTCTATGATTGGGTGGAAAGCGGCTGGCTGGCCGAGGCGGCCATGGCCGGATTTTTGGACGGCCGGCAGTTTGGCGTGTTTAATATCAAAGATGTTGTCTTTAACGGAGTGAAAGAGCCGACCAAGAGCTATCAGCTTTTATAATATGCCCGCAAACGGCGATAATGAAATTGGAAATTTGCTTGAACAGATTTTTGTTTTTGAGCCCGAATTTAGGGCTCAAATTTTAGATAAGGTAAAAGCCGGGCTGGCGCCGGAACGTTTGGCTAAATTGAAAAATATTTTGGCAGATACGATAAAATGGCAAACCGGAGTGCTGGCCAGAAAAATAAAACAGGACAAAGATTTTTTAAGAAGATTTTCCGCGCAAAAAAAGAAAATAGATCACGCACTTATCAGTGAACGCGCCCAGACGCTCAAAGATAATGATTTTAAAAAAATGCAAACTATTCTTTTAAAGATAAAAAGCATATGAGAAAAGAAGCGATTGCCAAAAACGAATCAGAGCAAACAGTTCCTAAATCGGCCAAACCGACTGCCGAAGAGCAGGCCAGGGAGCTTTTGGCGATGGTGGAAAAATATTCTAAAGAATTAAATGGCCACTACGAGGCGCTTAAAGCGCAACTGACCGAATTTTTAAAATTGAATAAAGAGGAAATGGACGAGCTAAACGGCATTAAAATGGAAATAGTTGATTTATTGGTGAACGCGGAAAACGAGGCGATATATCATGAGACCATGAAGGGGCCGGATTGGGTAAACCCGGCCGAACAGCGTCAGACAGAACGTAAAACGGGCGCAGCTGAAATTGCTTTTGCGAAACTGGAAACAGGTGAAATTTTGGATGATAAGGAAAAAAAGATGACCGCTTCCATGCTTGAACGGCGCGATTGGGGCAATGTTTACGGCAATCTGGAGCCGGGAGATGTGGTTATAAACATTTCCGTCCCGGCTGATAAATTTTTGACAATTAAACATCTAAATGACGTTGTTTTCGGCCAGAGCCATGTTGATGAAATGTTAATTGCCGGCAGGAATATTTTAAAAGACCAGTTTAAAAAAGTTTTACTGAAAAGTTTGCCCGAGCTGGATGAAGCACAGATAGATAATTTAGTTTTGGCCCAGGACTATAAAAACAGCGTTTTAAAAATAGACAAGACAACGAATGCTAAATTGGTTGAAGCCGGAATAAATGTTAATGAAATTATTAGTGAGATAAGCGCCGGGGTGAATGAAGCCATGGCCGGAGAAAACGGAGAACAGGAAGGTTTTATATATAAATTATTAAAAACATACAAAAAAACGCCTGAAGGCAAAGCCAAGAAGCAAATTTTGGATGAATTTGAAGAACAGTTCAGGGGTGTCGGCTACCGGCTCAATGCGGGGGTGAGCGAGGTTGGTGAAGCAGATGAAAAAAATATAAATAAAGAGATTGCCCTGTCGGTGGCAAAATCATCAGTGTTAAGCCGGGCAATGGAAATTCACCGGCTGGCGGAAAGTTTGGGTTTGGCGGATTATAAAATTTTTGAAGGCCAAGAAGGGGACTTTGATGCGGCGGTTTTGCGATCTGTAAAAAATTTCTCGAAGTTGGGTAAAGAAATAATGGCAACAAATACCGTGCGCACGGAGGAAGGTGAAGAGCGCCAAATTTTTGAAATTAAAAATGGTGTCCGGTCGTTAAATAAGGATTTGCTTCGGGATGTCAGAAAAGACAAGTTGCACGCGCAAGATTCGGCTCTGTTTGATAAGCTCACTTTATATTACCGCATGCTGAATTTGATGGATTTTGTTAAACCGCATACTGCCGGCGAGATAGAAGGTAAAAAATTGGCGGACGGGTCAACTTTGACGGAAAAATTATCAAAAAATCAGGAATTTGCCGGCGATATTAAAGATAAAGGAAAGTTGGCATCTCTCAAAACACGGCAGGAAGTCGTGAAAACATTAAGATCAAGTGAAAAATCAGAACTGTACACTTCCGATGACGAATTTACCAGCCGGGCTTTAAAAATTGATGACTGCACAATTTTAAGTATTGATTTGCTTGATGTCGGGGTTGATCAACTTTTAAATTATGAGCAGTTGCTGGAGGAAGTGGAAAATTTACCGGAAGAAGAACAGGTTAAGGTCTTCCAAGAGAATGTTTTAAAAGCCAGCGACCAACTGACCGAAAGATTACGATTATTCAGACAAAATATCACCGAGTTGTTAAAAAAGAAAAAACTGGCCAAAGGGGAGGATCTATTTCTTGGCAAAGTGGGCGGAGACGAATTGACTTTGGCTTTGCCGACTCATTTGGTTGACGCTGAATTATTATTTGACGTAAAAGGGGTCTTGCCCGGCACCGGAGCCAGGATTGTTTCCGCCAGAGTGGACAGGGCAAATACCGGTGATAGGTTGGTAGAACATAAAAAAGCCATGGCAAAATCAGAAGCGGGGATTGATAAAGCAAAACAAATTGAGTCAGCGCTGCGCAAACTAGATCAGGTTTTGAATTTTACAATTAGAGAAGATCAGGGCGGCCGTTTTGTGGTGGTCACCGAAGAGGAAGGATTTTTAGATGAAAAAGATTTTGATACGGTTATGGCAGATTTAGACGCTTTGCTGGAGAAAAATAAGCCAGCTACTGCGAAAAAGCGTAAGCTTAAGGCCGCCTAGTTTTATTGCTTAAAACCTTATCCACAGGCCACCCCTTGAAAAAAGGGTGGTTTTGTGATATATTACTTTGTCCCTAAGATGGACAGAGAGGTCGGAAACCATGAATACAGCCCGGAGGGTTGAACTCGCCGGGCTACAAGTCCAGCGAGTAATGTGGGATGGTGTGAAGGAAAACATGCTACTCATCTACTGTCTGGACAAGCCCCCAGAAGCAGACAGCCCGCTGTTGTCGGACTTCATGTGGGCGCAGGCACTGACTCAACAGGGGCAGATCGTCCTACGAAGTATGAGGTGGAGTGTGGCAGGATTGGAGGAAGAAGTCCACGTCTCCACTTCTGGTTCAGACCTTCACGTGGTTGCGAAGCTCCACGTGGAGAAGAAGGGCAAGTGGATCGGCGTGGATCTGGTAGAGACCAACCACAAGGACAAGCCACTCAACCTTCAGTTCATCCCCAAGGAGGAACAGTAGTCAGGTGACGAGAGACACCCGGCTTCAGCGCCCTTGGCCGCACGTACGGTCTTGGGCGTTTTTTTGTCTTGTTAAAATCCAAAAAATCAGGTAAAATAATGCTGTTGTCAATCTTCTCACTCATTTCGTTTATGATCTCAACAATAATCGGATATTTAGTCAGTTTTGTTGTCAGCGTCATCGGCGCCACCGGCTATGCCGGTATTTTTGGTTTAATGTTGGTTGAAAGTTGCGGTATACCGATGCCCTCGGAAGCTATAATGCCTTTTTCTGGATTTTTAGTGGCTACCGGTCATTTAAATTTTTGGTTGGTTGCCTTGGTCGGAACACTGGGGAATTTAGCCGGTTCGTTGCTTGCCTATTTTATCGGTTACAAAGGCGGTCGGCCTTTAATTGAAAAGTACGGAAAATATTTTTTAATATCAAGACACGATCTGGATAAAGCCGATCATTGGTTTAAAAATTATGGAGAAGCCACTGTGTTGGTGGGGCGTTTGCTGCCGGTAATTAGAACCTATATTTCTTTTCCGGCCGGAATCGCGGAAATGAATCTGAAGAAGTTTGTTTTATTTACGTTTATCGGCGCCTTTCCGTGGGCCGTGCTCTTTACCTGGCTGGGAATTAAATTACAAAATAATTGGACATTAATTCAGGAAAAATTGCACAACTTTGATTTGTTGATGTTGGTTATAGTTATTATTTTCGTCGCTTTGTATATTTGGCGACACCTCAAGCACAGATCAAAATCCGCGCACAGTGCTGGAAGCGGGGACCAATTGAATTGACTCGGCCGTCACGCTGCCGTCGGAATTTTGTGTGCCTCTCACCATTATATTTTGGCCGGACACTAAGTCGTTGGTTGTGCCTTCGGCTGTTTTTGTAATTGGCGTTGAGGTTGAATAGAGAATAATTTTGGAACCGGCATTGTTATCAAGCTGTAAAGAGATCGTGCCGGCATTGGTGGAAAGAATGCTTCCGCGCACCGCACTGACATTGGCGCTGCCTGCGCCACCGATGCCATTTCTCCCTGCGGCACCGGCGAAGTTGCCAAAATTTCCAGCCATTGGATTGCGAGGACCGGCTTTGGCTGTGCTTGTACCATATGTATAGCCGCCATAGAGCGCGCCGCCGCCGACCAATATGATGATTACTACCATGATTATGTAATACGTTTTTTTCATACTTTTGTATTAATTATTAATTTGATTTATTCGTATCGTAGGGCCTCAATTGGATTTAACCCCGCGGCTCGGCGCGCCGGGTAATAACCGAATATAATGCCAATCAAAGCCGAAACCCCAAAGGCCAGGGCCACGGCGTACCAAGATATAGAGGTGGCAATACCGGCAAATTTGGAAATGATCACTGCCAATATCCAGCCAAGGAATACACCCACAACCCCGCCAAAAAAAGTAAGCATCACCGACTCGGTTAAAAATTGCAAACTGATATTATTTTTTTTGGCGCCAATCGCTTTGCGCAGTCCGATTTCTCGCGTGCGTTCAGTGACGGTGGTAAGCATCATATTCATAATGCCGATGCCACCGACAATCAGGGAGATACCGGCAATAGCCGCGAGCAAGGTGGTAAAGGTATTGGTGACCGAGGAGGCGGTTGCCGCGATATCTGTCTGATTCATGACCTGAAAATCGGCCAGCGAAGAATCAGTAATGTTGTGTCTTTGTAGTAATAAATCAGTAATTTGTTGTTGTATGGCGGCCATTGATTTTTCATCGTTGGCCTGAACATTAATAGTGGAGACAGAGGTGTCACCGCTTAGGTACCTTTGTGCCGTGGTGATCGGGATGTAAATAATATCATCCGAGCTGCCAAACCCGGAGCCGCCTTTTGATTTGGTGACGCCGATGACAGTGTATTCGGAATTGTTTATGCGTATAGTTTGGCCGGTTGGGTCAGTTCCCTCACCGAACAAATCATCTCTGGTGGTTGGACCTAACACCGCCACCTTAGACATACTCTGTACGTTTTGGTCAGAAATAAAAGAGCCAAGGTCAATCTGGACATTGCGCACTTGCGGATAAATAGAGGTGACCCCATCAACCGAAGTATTGGTGTTTGTTCCTTTGGCCGTGATTTGATAGCGGCTTGAGACCTCAGGCGCCACCGCCTTAGCCGTGGTTATTTCGTTGGCAATGGCATCGGCATCCGCCTGTGTGAGCGTACTGGCAGACCCTCTGGCCGAGCGTACGGTGGTGCCGACTCCTCTGGAAAATCCGGGCGTAACCAAAATTAAATTTGACCCGATTGATTGAATGCTGGATTCAATTGAGGCCTGTGATCCTTGGCCAATGGAAATCATGGCAATAACCGAGCTAATGCCGATGACAATACCAAGAACAGTCAATCCGGATCTAATTTTATTGGCCGTAATCGCCAAAAATGTTTCTTCAAGTAAATCAGAAGTATTCATACTGTCGCGTGAGCTATGCGGGGTTTCTCAATTATTTCATCCTTGATAATTTCCCCGTCTCTTAAATGAATAATGCGTTTGGCATGCAAAGCCACATCATGTTCATGAGTAATTAGTACGATGGTGGAATCATGTTTTTTGTTTAATTCCTGAAAAGTTGCCATTACTACGTCTCCGGTTTTTGTATCCAAATTTCCGGTTGGTTCATCCGCCAAAATTATGGACGGATTATTAACTAAGGCCCGGGCAATGGCCACTCTTTGCATCTGTCCACCGGAAAGCTGGTTTGATAAATGATTCCACCTGTCTTCGGCCAGTCCGGCTGCCAGGAGCGCGTGTTTGGCTTTTTTTTCTCGCTGATCGCGCGGTACGCCGGCATACATTAAAGACATGGTTACGTTGCGCAAAACTGTGGCTCGGGGTAGAAGATTATAACTCTGAAAGACAAAGCCGATCTTTTTGTTTCTGATTTCTGCCAGTTCGTCGTCTGCTAAGTGTGACACATCTTGATCGTCAAGCAAATAGGTGCCGCTCGAAGGGGAGTCAAGCGCGCCCAAAATATGCATCAGGGTTGATTTTCCAGATCCGGATGGTCCCATAATGGCCACAAATTCGCCGTCCTTTATTTTAAAGGAAACATTTTTAAGGACAATTGTTTCTTCTTCACCGGTTTTATAAATTTTAACAATATCTTTGCATTCAATCATAAGATTTTTTTAGCGGCCGAAGCCACCTCCGCCTATACCGGGAATGCCCAATCCGCCGCTATTACTGCTTTTGGTAGTATTAGTTTTTGTGGCACTGTTTGAAGTGATTGTTTGGGTGATTACCTGGTCGCCCACATTAACACCACTGACAATTTCTGTCATGGTGTTATTGGATAGTCCAACTGTAACTGTCTGTGTTTGTGGCGCGTCATTTATTAGTAATTGGACATAAGATGATCCATTGCTGGTTTTTACGGCCGCGTTAGGAACCAGAATTACGTTTTGTTTGGAGTCGGTTATGATGTTGGCCGTTACACTCATACCCGATTTAACCCTTGAATCTTGAGTATCAAAACCTAGTTTAACATTATAGGTGACGACACCTTGGGAGACAGTGCCGATGGTATCAATATTTAAGACAGTTCCGGCAATGGTTAAGTCAGACAGAGCATCAAAAGTGAGCGTGACCTGCTGGCCGACTTTCACTTTGGAAACGTCCACTTCGTTTAGCGGAATTTCAGCGATTTTTTGCGAGGTGAGCAAGGTGATCGCGGCTGTTCCCGCAGAAATTGAATCGCCAACGTTTACGGAAACTTTGGCAACCACTCCGGTAAAGGGCGCTTTAATAGAATAATCGGCCAATTGTTGCCTGGCATCATTTAGAGAGTTTTGTCTTTGCTGGACGGATAATTCCTGTGCCTTAAGATCAAGCGGGTCTGTGCCTGCTTGTAAATCGGCGAGCGATTGTGTTTTTTCGGCAATTGATTGGCTGGCACTAATAATAGATTCTTCATTATTTTGGATTGTTTGCTCAACACCAAGCAAATCGCTGACATGAGAATTTACTTTGGTGGTGTAGGAATTCAGATTTGTCAATTGCGTGTCCGCAGCCGCTTTGGGAGTGGCACTGTGTTCACGCATTGTATCTGCATAAAATTGAATTAAATTGTTAGTGCTTTTTATGGCGTCGGCAATGGATTTGGAAGTGTTGTATGATTCTGAAATCAGGGCGTCAATGGTGGAGGTGCTTGAAAACCGGCCGGCGGCTTTATAATCCGTAAAATTTTGATCGTATGCTTGTTTGGCGGTTAAATATTTGGCGTAAGCATCATCCCTGAATTGTTTGACTTGGGGTTCATAATTTGTCACTGCGTCTACATAATAATCCATATTCCATTGGTTGGCTCCGCCCAGAGTACTGTCGTTTCCTAAAAGCACATTCGTGAGTCCGGTCATTACTGTAGGTAAATCAAGAAAAGCATTTGAGACCGAATTGAATCCGTCATCATAGGCCTTGCTTAGATTATCTATGGCCTGTTGTTTGGAGGATTGAGATTGATAAAGGGAATTTTGTGCTTGTAACAAAGCCAGCGGGTCGGTCGCTGCTTTCATTTTTGCAAGCGACAGCTGGGCGCTTTCTAAATTGATTTGCGCGTCACGTACGGCTTTGGTGGCATCAGTGGCATCTATACGCAGTAAAACCGTGCCGGCCGTAACTGTTTGGCCTTCTTTAACGCTAATGGAGGTCACGGCGCCGGAACCCTTGGTGGAAAGATCAACCTGGTTTGAGGCCGAAACCTGCCCGCTGCCGCTTACCGAGGTTATGAGGGTGCCTTGCGTGGCAGCGGTTGCTATATATTGGGTAGTAGTTTGACCGCCGGTAAATGATTTATATACGTAATAGGCGATTACTGCTATTACAATAATTATTATACCGGTCCAGATTTTATGTTTTTTTATAAATTTTTTGATCATAATGACTGCGGAAAGACGCGAATAAATTTTGCTTCAATTTGTCCGGTACTGCTCGGTTCTCCTAAAATTACAACTTGGTCGTCAACTTTAAGATCACTAGGACTTAATGTATTTTGTAAGCTTCGTATCAGGGTGCCGTTGGAGATAACCACGCTTTTTTCAGTATTATCATCGCCTTTAATTAAAAGCGTGCTGGTGCTGACTTTTATAATAGTGCCGGCGGCGCTGTTCGGATTCATAAAATCTGCACCCCCACCCAGAAGCGGTCCGGGCGGAGGTCCGAATAAATGATGGTAATTAGCACCCCATTGATAACTAAATCTGGCTTCGCGCGAGCCGACCATTATACCGGCCCAAAAAATGACCAGCACTATGATCAGCGCTCCTAATCCGATCACTATGCCTTTGATAATTTGTATGCCTTGATTTGATTTCATATGTTTTGTTTAAGCGTGATTTTTAATTTTATTATGATGTATCAGGACAAGCGAAGCGCGTGCCATCATCCACACAAACATGCATACCAGCCACAAAGAGATGCCGACAATAATTATTGAAACAATCGGCAAGGATTGAATGAGAGACAGGAAGTATTGCTGCCAGTATTTTAAGATGATGGATGAGTCGGAAAACAGCAAAGAGACAAGTTTGCCGGCTTCGGAGTTTATGATATACGGAATTTCCGATCTTAAAGCAATTACGAGCACAAAAACAGACACTAATGAAAAGAAGCCGAAAATGATAATTTTAGCGTAGTAGTTGACCATTTTTCTATGTTCAATTGTTTGGACAATCTTTTCAGCCAAGCCGTTTGGGCAATCAAGCTGGATATGTTCAAATAATGGGTTTGTCATACACGTATAATACGTAAATAAATGAATTTTAGGTGCATTTATTGTTCACCCTTGGGTATCAATTCTCGGAGTTTGATGAGAGCGCGGCGGTGGCGGCTTTTTATCGTGTCCAGTGATTCTGACAGAACTTCCGCAATTTCCGCGAGCGTCAGCTCTTCCAGGTAATATAAATTTATCACCGTACTATATATGTTGGGCAGTAAATTAAGGGCTTTTTGGATTATGGCCGCGCGTTCAACTACAGCCATCTGTTCAAGCGGCAGGGGCGTTTGATCCGACAGCACATCTACCGGATTGATGGCGTTTTCGTCATCATCAACAACAGTGGTCAATATGGGTAGCTTGCGTTTGCGAAGAAAGTCAATGGCTGTATTTTTGGCAATTTGAAACAGCCAGGGCTTGAATTTTTTTGTCGTATCAAATCGGCGCAGGCCCTTCCAAACCTTGATGAATGTTTCCTGGGTGGTGTCTTCGGCGTCCTGCCCGTGGCCGATATATTGTGCCACAAAATTATATACCCGGGCGGTATATCTTTGTATTAAAATATTTAGAGCGGCTTCATCGCCGGTCAAAAAAGCGGCTACGAGTTGTTCATCCGAGTGTAGATCTGGCATTTTATTGAAGTTGGTCTATGTCGCTTTGGTATTTATTGGCGGTGGCAACCACATTATCGCCGTAAAAACTGTAGCGGGAATTGGTACCGCCGGAAAAATAAATCATGGCCGCTTTCCACTCTCCGGATTTTGAGTCAGCCCCGGCGGCTTTTAGCTTGATGGCCGAGGCAATAAAAGCATCTCTGATATCCCAGGGGTTGGCCGGTGATTTGCCGGTCATGGCCGCAACTTTATCTTTGTAGCCCATCCAGGTTGAGGGGATGAATTGCGCCGGCCCCATGCCGCCGCCCCAGCCGACCTGGTTGCCTTTAGCATCATGCATCGGGCAGGAAACAGGCGTGGAATCTATATCAAGATTCAGTTCCGTTGTTATTTTTTTAAACGGTTCCTGATCCCTTTCCGGTTTCATTACCACTTTCCAGCTTTTTTCCGGCGGGTCGCCCAGGCGGTTGCAGGTGCCGACATTTTTGCCCAAGTTTGATTCTTGGGTTAAAATCGCGAGTAAAAACGCCGGACGTACGCCGGTCAGTCCTGATGCCCAATTGGCAATCTCAAGCGCCTGGCCGAAGGTTATCTGGGTGGTCATGCTGAACAGTTCGTAAATGCGGTTGCGAATGGCCGCGGCCTGTTTTTTTTGATCGGCTAAAATTGCCTGGTAAGAACTTTCCTGTCCTTTGGTTTCCTGCAACAGTGAATTTTGCTCCTGCAGGGTTGTGACCAATTGATTTTGCTGAATTGATTTTATTGACAGAAGTTTTTCATTGTCGGTTTGCTGCTCTTCATACTGGGTGCGTTGCGTTTCCAGTTGTGCCTTAACGTCTTTTGTTTGTCCCATAAGTTGGCTCAAGGCCTGGGTGAGCATAAAATAGTTTTTAACTTGCACGTAGGCGTCTCCCAAACTGCGGGCAGTCATAATCATGGTCAAAACGTTTTGATTATCAGAATGCAACTGGCGCAGAAGGCCGGCGATTTCAATTTTTAAGGATTCTAGTTTGGCCGCCTTGGCGCTGATGGACTGATTGGTGATTGTTAAGTTTTTTTCCAGTTCAGCCAGTTTGAGCGTGGTTTCTTGTATTTGTAATTTTAAAGCGGCCTGCTGTGATTTTAATTTTTTTATTTTATTGGCCAGAGTATTTTTTTGGGTGGTTGTTTGGGCCAGTTCTTTTTCATAAATCGCGATTTGCTCTTCAATTTGATCAAGCTGGGCCTGCAGTTGATCCCGCTCCTGGGTTTTGGCGGTTATCTCATCGGCCCGCGCCATTGGTACTAAAATTACAGCGGAAATTAAAACCACCGCGGCTAAATATGTTTTATACTTTAACAGCATATATTTTCATTATATCTAAAAAGTGCCTGATTGAACAGACCGCTTGAGGATTTGGCTTGACTCTGCAGTAAAATTTCTGTATCCTATTTATATATGAAGTTTCGGTACTTAATAATTTTAGCGGTTTTTGGGGCCTTAGTTTTTTATTTTTATAAATTTCATCCTGTTAAAAACAGCACGGAAACAGGTGTGGTCACTTCTTTTTATCCTTTGTATTTTTTTACCACCCAGATTGCGGGTGACAAAGCGAGCGTGTACAATATAACTCCGGCCGGAGCCGAACCGCACGATTATGAACCAACCACGCAAGATGTAGCCAGAATAGAAGACAGTAAACTTTTGATCATTAATGGCGGAAAACTGGAACCTTGGGGTGATAGCATGACGGCTTCGTTAAAGGGATCCCAGACAACCGTGGTTGTGGCTGGAAATAACGGCGTAGGGGATCCGCATGTGTGGCTGGATCCGGTATTGGCCAAAAATGAAGTTGCGGCTATCTTAAACGGTTTGACTGTCGCTTTCCCGACAAACGCGGACTATTACAAAACCAACGCGCAAAATTTAGAAAATAAATTGGATGCGCTTGATGCCGAGTACCGCACTGGGTTAAGTAGTTGCCAAAAAAAAGATTTTGTCACCGCGCACGCGGCCTTTGGCTATTTGGCGAAGGAGTACGGCTTAAACCAGGTTGCCATTTCCGGTATTTCACCCGATGAAGAGCCGTCGCCGCAAAAATTGACCGAAGTTGCCGATTTCGTAAAGACCAATAATATTAAATATATTTTTTTTGAAAGTTTGACGAGTCCGAAATTGTCAGATACGATCGCGCGCGAAACCGGCGCGCAAACGCTGGTGTTAAATCCGCTTGAGGGTTTGACCAACGCGGAAATCAGTCAAGGAAAAAATTATTTTACGGTGATGACGGATAATTTAAATAATTTAAGAATTGCTTTGCAATGTCAGTAAATTGTAAAAATATAATTGAATTGCACAATGTGTCATTCTCCTATGGCCAGACCTTGGTGTTAAAAAATATCACTTTAAATATCTGCCATGGCGATTATCTGGGCATGATCGGCCCTAACGGCAGCGGTAAAACCACTCTGCTTAAAGTGATGCTCGGGCTCTTAAAGCCCAGCGCCGGCGAGGTTAAGCTTTTTGACAAACCTATAAATAAATTTAGGGACTGGTCCAAGCTGGGGTATGTGCCGCAAAAAGCCATAAACTTTGATCCGCTTTTTCCGGCCACGGTTTGGGAAATCACGGCCATGGGCAGATACGGGAAAAAAGGCCTTTTGCGCGGACTGGATAAAAAAGATGATGCCATTATTGCCAAGGCCTTGCGCCAGGTGGAAATGCTGGAATATAAGGACAGATTAATCGGTGATTTGTCGGCCGGACAAGAGCAGCGCGTTTTTATCGCCCGGGCGCTCTCCGGTGAGCCGGAGATATTATTTCTTGACGAACCCACGGTCGGCGTTGATGTAAAAAATCAGGAAGAATTTTACGCGTTACTGAAAAATTTAAACAAACAGCTGGGGTTAACCCTGATTTTTGTGTCGCATGATTTAGACGTGGTTACTCACGAAGCCACTAAATTGGCTTGCGTCAATCAATCTTTGATCTATCACGGCGAACCGAAGCAGTTTATTAAAGGCGATTATCTGCAAAAATTATACGGAGAAAACGTGCGTCTGATTTTACACGATCACTAAATATGCTGGATATATTTCATTACGGTTTTATTATCAGGGGACTGGAAGCGGGGCTCCTCATCGGCGCGGTCGCGCCGCTTATCGGGATATTTTTGGTTTTGCGCCGGTATTCTCTAATTGCCGACACGCTTTCGCATGTTTCTTTGGCCGGAGTAGCTATCGCGCTGTTGTTAAAAATAAATCCACTGCTGACAATGCTGGGCGTGTCAACCGTATCGGCGGTGGTCATTGAACGCCTGCGGGTCAGTAAAAAACTTTATGGTGAGAGCGCGCTGTCTATATTTTTATCGGGCGGTCTGGCGCTGGCGATTGTGTTAATCGGCTTGGCCCACGGTTTTAGCGTGGACTTGTTCAGCTATCTTTTTGGCAGTATTGTTACGGTTAAGCCGTTTGATATTTCCGTTATCTTGATTTTAAGCTTCATTATCTTTGTTATTTTGATTTCTTTTTTTAAGGAATTGATCAGTATTTCTTTTGACGAGGAAGTAGCAAAAACCAGCGGCATTCCGGTCGGATTTTTAAATATTGTCTTTATAATCCTGGCCGCTTCCGTGATTGCGGTGGCCATTCCCATTATCGGCATTTTGCTGATTTCGGCCCTCTTGGTTATTCCGGTTGTCACCGCCCTCCAGCTTAAAAAAAGTTTTAGAAAAACTTTATTCTGGGCGGAAATAATTTCGCTCGGTTCAGTGCTCCTCGGTATCCTTGCTTCCTTCTATCTCAATATATCTTCGGGCGGAGCAATCGTTTTGATAATGCTTATGGTTTTTGTCTGCGTGCTGTTATTTCGGTTTCCATCCCGTCGGTTGCATTAAGCCAAAGGTATTGCCTTCGGTATCAATGCCGCGCGCGAACCATCCCACTTCCGGAATTTCAGATTTTTCATGCGTGATTTTTCCGCCGTTATTTTTGACGTCTGCTATCGCTTTGTCCAAGTTTTCCACCATGATGGTGCAGTCATAGGTATAAATTTTATTTTCACCATCTGACCGTTTGTATAATCCGCCGTTAATTCCCGGCGTGCCTTCCGGCCCGGTAGAGAGCCCCCAATAATTCATTTCGCCGCCGTCTTTTTCGTCCATCATCTTTTCAATTTTCCAGCCAAAAGTTTTTTCATAAAAATTTTTAGCCCTATCGATATCGTCGGCCTGAACTTCAAAATGTATAATGCGATTTCCCATATAATTTAAAATTAAAAAATTAACTGTCTATACAGTTACGGTAGCCAAATAAAATATGGCTGTCAAATCTGAAGTCGGGTTTACGGCCGATTATGACGCATGTTGTCCAGGGCCCAGCAATATTCTATCACCAAGACGGGTATCCATTGCGGTTCATTATGAACAATGAACATGATAACTCCAAAAATTGAAGCTATAGTGTTGATAATAAAGAAAGCAATATCAAATTCTTCTTCATGGCGTGATACGACTTCGTTGTTGGTGATGTATAAGAAGGCGTTGCGTAGTTTTTTCATATAAAGTTATTTTGAAGTGCGCCATACAAAAAACCACCGGTTAGGTGGTTTTTTGTTATTGGATATTAAGCGGCTAAGGTCACATTGGCGGCGCGAGGTCCTTTTTCAGAATCTTCGACGTCAAAGTTTACTACATCGCCGGCTTTTAACTGGCTGAATTCAACACCTGAAAGTGAGGTGGCATGAAAGAAAATATCTTTGCTACCGTCTTCAGGAGTGATAAAACCAAAATTTTTGTCTCCAATAATGGTTTTGATTGCACCTTTCATAAGATGATAAAATGTAATGAATAAAGTATACTGAACAGAAATTCACTACATTTCTATTCTGGTATGGAAATAGTATAGCACAAAACAACGAAAAAGTCAATAGCCGAGTTGAATGAAGGGGCTTTTCACTACTTTTTCTTTTTGGCAGCCGCCTTTTTAGCCGGTTTCTTAGCAGTAGTTTTTGTCTTAGCTGCGGCCGGGGTCGGGGTCAGTATTTTTAGAATATTGTCCAATTTGGCGTTTAATGCGTCAAATTGTGACTTAAATTGAGCGGGATTATTGTTGCCGCCGGTATTATGGCTGGGGGTAAATTTTGGCCTGTTACCGCCAAAACTTCTTTCTGGTCTGCCGCCGCCGGCGTTTCCGCCTTGAGCTTTAAAACAGTTGTTGCAAAAAACTGGCCTGTCGCCGGTTGGCCTGAAAGGCACTTCGCATTCATTACCGCACTTACTGCAAGTGGCTTTAAACATTGGCCTGTTGCCGCCGCCTTTACCAAAATTTCGGCCGCCATCCCGATTAAAATTGCCCATAGAAAATTGATTATATTAAAAATATTATTAGTTATAGCTAAAGTTTAGCTCATTTCTGGATAAAAGGCAATAGAATAGAATAAAACATGGCCAGGGCCGAAGCGGCCATAATGCAAAATGTCAGCCAGACAAGCGTGTTAGAAAGCCCGCCGCTTCTATGTTCACCCATCACTTTTTTGTTTCTGGCAACTTTGGCGATCAGATATATGAGCGGCACGGAAGTTACGCCGTTGAAAACAGCGGTAAAAATCAGGGCCTTAATCGGATCAATGCCAAGATAATTAATAATCAGCCCCACCAGCGTAGCGATGGTGATAACTCCGTAAAAACCATGGGCTTTTTTTAATTTTAAATTCAACCCTTCTTTCCAATTGACGGCCTCGGAAAAAGCATAAGCGGCCGAACCGGATAATACCGGAATGCCTAACAGTCCCAAGCCGATAATGCCGACGGCGAAAATAATTTTGGCCAGAAGGCCGGCGTAGGGGAATGTTTGCACCAGTGGTTCCAAGGCCTTGGCCGCGTCGGCCGCGGTGCTGACATTGGTAATGCCATTTTGATGTAAAACCGTTGCGGCCACGACGATGATGCACCAGGTTGCAAACTGTGAGGCAAACATGCCGATAAAGTTATCCCAGCGTAATCTTTTAAGAAATCGACCGGTGATGGCGGGTTGGTTATCTTTACGCAAGAGATGTTTGGATTTTTCTTCTTCAACTTCTTCGGAGGCCTCCCAAAAAAACATATAGGGAGAAATGGTTGTGCCCAGAACTCCGGTGATGATAAAGAAGAAAGCAAAACTGAATTCAATGTGCGGCAAAAAAGTGGCCACCGCAATTTCTTTCCAGGGCTGACTGACAATAAAAACCGTTATCGGGTAAGCCAGCAAAGTTAAAGCCAGCCATTTTAAGATGCGCGAGTATACTTTATAGGAAGTGAAAATCTCCAAAATTAAAATCAACACGGTAAAACCGAGCGTCAAAATGGTGAAGTTAATTGGAATAATCAGCCGGGTGGCCGCGGCCATGGCGCCGATGTCAGCGCCGATATTGATGGTGTTGGCGACCAGAACCAGCAAGACCACCGCGTATAATACTTTTTTGCTGTAATTTTCTTTGATTATTTTGGCCAAACCCTTGCCGGTGGCGGCGCCGATGCGCGCGCAGGCCTCTTGAATGGCCGTTAAAAAGGGGAGTGTTAACAGGGCTGTCCAAAGTTGGCCGTAACCGAATTGCGCTCCGGTTTGAGTGTAAGTGGCAATGCCGGACGGATCATCGTCGGCCGCGCCGGTGATTACTCCCGGACCGAAAATTTTTAGGGAGCGTTTGATTTTATTTAGAGCTTTGCCCATGTTTTTTTCTCAAGGCCTTTTGTTCAAGCATGAGTTTCTTAATTGCCAGGCGTTTCTTTGTTTTGGGAGAACGCTTTGATTTTTTTCTCTTGGTGTATCCAGTGATCCTTTTGGCCATATGCGAAATATTAATAAATAAGATAGGTCAATTATACCTTAAAGTAGCAATATTTAAAAGCAGTCAAGTCCGTGGATGAGATTTTTTCCATTCTTTCAATCGGCCTGCCTGGCGTTCCATTTTGTCCGCCCGGCGGATGAATTTTGCGTTCTTTTGTGGGTAAATTTTTTTGTGTGGAGAGTCGTTTAACGCATCCACCAAATAATGCAGGTCTTCTTTGGCGGTAACCCACTTATCGCCAAATTTTTTTAGATTAAGCGGTTTGGAAAAACCAACCAGCCGCTTTTTGTAATATTTATTATCAAAATATTCATGGAAATATGACACAACCAATTCGCGCACGGTTTTATAAACCGGATCGCGGAAACGCAAGGTAGCGTGATTGGATTTACTTATCGCTCCGAAATGGCCGTTGCGTTTGTAGAGTGCCACCACATGGTCTTCATCCCCTTTAGCGCTAAGATCTAAAAGTAGCGGTTGCTCTCCGTTAATCCACAAAGCCGTGGCCGCTAACAGCGCCCCTTCAAGACAATGAATTTTGCGCGCTTTAAGTGCCCGTCTGGGCGACATGTATGTTTCGCCTTTTTTTTCCCAATTTATCGGAAAAGTATCCAGAAAATTTTGGATTTTTATGGGCGTGTTGAGTTTTTTAAAAATTTTTAATTCAAGTTTAGCCAGACCGAGCATAACTATATTTGGTTTCCTCTTTTTGTTCTTTTAAAATTCAAATTCAGAGTCAGGATTTTGTCGGAAGCGAAAATCCTGGCGGCAATGATTACAAATATTAAAAACAGTATTGCCATATATCCGATTCCTAACCAGATATTGTAATACTGGCCCAGCATTAAATTCGGCGCGGCTAAAAATGGGTGGGAGAAGGGGATAATATAAATCAAATATTTTAAAGCGGGCGAAATAGTGTTCAAGTCCAAAAACATTATCATGAAATATGGCAACATAATGAGCAACATGAGGGGGCTGATAATGCCCTGGGCGCTCTTGGTGTCTTGGGCGAATGATCCCAGAATCAGCGCGATAGACAGGGCAACTAAAATTCCAAAGAATAGGGATAAGCCCAGCAGAATATAATCGGTACTGTTAAAAACGAGCCCGAGTTGGACGGCTGCCGCCTGGATCGCAGCGTTTGTGCCTCCGCCAGTGCTGCCGGTTATGCCGTTTATATAACTGCGCATCCCAACCAGATAAATAGCCGAGGTCAGGAGTGCCACCAGTCCCGCGCCCACCAATTTGGCGGCGACCAGTGACCGTCTGGATACCGGACTGGAAAGCAGGGTTTCCAGCGTTTTATTTTCCTTCTCGGTCGCAATAGAGGTTACGATCAACTGGGAAGCGAAAACGATTACCAAAAATAACACAATCGGGATAAAGGTGGTTTGGGAAGAAATATATCCGCTGATTGCGGCCGGAGAAACGTGCGCCTGTCGGTCGCCAATTACTACATAGTCATCCTCTTGTAACAGTTTTTCCGCCGGTTTCTTGTTTAGGTTTTCGTTAATGGCCGCAAGGGCAATAGCCAGATTCTGGCTGCCTCTGGAACCGGTAAAGGAAAAATTGGTCATGATGGTGTAGATGGGCAGGGGGGTAGTTTTTTGGTTGTTCAGATTTTGTTCAAACCCGGCCGGTATGACCACCAGGGATTTTTCGTTGTCGCTTCTGGCTCTGGCTACCGCTTCATCCGCGGAAAGATTTTGATAGACGGTTATGTCAAAGTGGTTATTTTTTAAAGCATCCTCCAAATTTTTGGAACTTTTTGAATTATCCAAATCCAACACCGCGATCGGGGTATTGCTCTGCGCGGTCTGGGCGACTTGTTTACCGACTGTTTTGCCGATGAAGACAAAAACTATCACCACCATAATCAAGGGAGCGATCATCTGTATGGTCAGGAGCTCTTTGATTTCTTTTTTAACTAAAATGTAAAACTTTTTCATGTTAGGCGTGGGATAATTTCATAAAGACCTCTTCCAGATTGGCGGCGCCGTATTTTGCTTTCAGTTCCGATGGAGTGCCGATTTCCATAAGCTGACCCTGGGCAATGATGCCGACGCGGTCGGATAAAAATTCTATTTCCAGCATATTGTGGGAGGATAACAGGACCGACATACCCTGGCCGGCCATTTGCCGGATAGTTTTGCGGATCTCCAAACCGTTGACAATATCCAGCCCGGAGGTCGGTTCGTCCAGTATCGCCAGTTTTGGACGGTTCATCACGGTGCGTGCGAGTAAAAGTTTTCTGGTCATGCCTTTGCTGTAAGTTTTGATTTTATCTTTGAGCCGGTTTTTGAGATCGGCAATTTGAGTGCCCAGTTCCATAAACTCTTTTTGTTTTTTGGTGTCGTCCGTGTAAATTGCGGCCATAAACTGCAAATAATCCTTGCCGCTTAAATTTTTGTAAGCGCCGGCTTCTTCCGGCAGATAGCTGATGATTTTTCTGACTTCATTGGCTTGTTTGGTAACATCAAAACCGTAAATTTCGGCTTTGCCCGAAGTTGGGGTTAAAATGGTGGCCAGCATCTTTAAAGTGGTAGATTTTCCGGCGCCATTGGGGCCGATAAGGGCGAAAATTTCCTTTTCAGCCACACTAAAACTGACGCCCTTGACGGCTTCCACTTCACGGTAGATTTTTTTTAGATTTTCTACGGATAGGGCTAACATGTTTCTTAGTATACACCTTGTTTAAACAAAAACAATGCCCTCATTAGCAAGAGTTTATTTAAAACTCATCCAGAAGAACCAAGCGCCTATAAGAAATATGACGCCGCCCCAAAGCACCTGCCCGCCTTTGAACATTTGGGCCTTTTTATTAACGCGATCAGGAAAGCCGATTTTTTCAACTCCTTTGAATAATGTAATCCATCCTAAAATTGTGATGGCGACCCTCCAGTCGGCAACCCAAACATTATGTAAAACCACGGTGATTAATCCCAATAAAAACGTGATATATCCCGTAGAGATAGTAATGGTTTTGTCTTCGGTATATTCTATAATTCTCCCTAAAAATTTTGCGCCAACAGACATTGCGCCGAGAATCATAAAAAGACTGCCCCAGAATTTTGCCAGGTAGATTGCGATTTCCATATTTTATATATTATTATCTTTATCTGATAATTATAACAGAAAATCGCCTGGTTGGCGATTTTTGGCTCCATTTTTGAGTGTGGATTCACTTATTGGTAGTTTGTAATATTTTTTCCAATGTAGCGCCAATTAATATGCCTAATAAGGAAACTAATAAAAGAATCGCAAAAAGTAAAGCGACCCTTGAAACAATGTAAATCAAAGTTGCGCTGTAGCGCACACCAGAATCACTCAAGATAAAGTAGCACAGTAATACAATTGAAAATAAGAGGACGCCAAGGGAAGATTGCCTAATTGGCAAAGAGAATCCTCTCCATTTAGAGCTTTTGTTTTTAAATTCAAGAATTAGACCCAAAAGAAAGGATGCCGATAAAAAAAATATTAATATATTCATATGTTATTATTATAATAAAAATATATAATTTATTCAATAATATAGAAAGAACAGGGAAGAGACCCTGTACCGCGAGATCCAGGTTCTCCTGCCCGAAGATGTTCCACCCCCGGATCTTCGCGAATCCTCTCGGCTCACCTTTGAAAGAGCCAGGGGGTTATTTTAATTTTGTCTATTAGATGATAATTTAGGCTTAGAGTTGATAAATCCTACTGTCGACTATTTTTTATATAGTTATTTTACGGACACGGCATTTTTTTAATTTGTAAACAAAAACAACCTTCAGAGAAAGTTGCTTTTGGAATGTGCGAGCAGTGAAAATGTGGCTCGCTGCACATCCCTCCTGCCGGAACTAGTGTTGGGATCGGTTCTGGACTATTTCCTCTTCGGATTCTGGGGGTTTGCGGTGGAGACCTTAGTGTCTTCGGAACGCTTGACGAAGAGTTCAAGCGTGTAAACCGGATAGCCATTGCCCCGATTGACCGAGTAGCAGATGCGGTATCCGGTCCAGTGGATGGCGCCAAGCTCGGGCAGATCCAGTTGCATGAGCTCGAGCAAGAGTGCCATCACCTTGTCGTCATTGGCAGATTTGAGCCAGTCTGTTAGGGCAAGTTCGCCTCTGCCTGTGTACTTCCGGAAAATCGCAGTCGCCGCCTGGCTGTGGCGCTCCATGATACGGTCGTGGTCGCACAGAGTCAGCCTGTCCTTTTCCGGAGTGAATTTTTCCGGAAAGTTGAACTGGCGCAGGAGCATGTGGGACGCGTCGCCGAAGGACCCTTTACTTGTTTCTTTGGGGTCAAACGGCGTAGCCGGATAAACGTGTTCCTTACCCTCGTCGTTAACATATCTCATGTCCGATCCCTTTCGGTTGTCAGAAAAATTAAAGAACAAACTAGAATAACTCAAAAACCAGGTTTTGTCAATGAGGGGTCCTAACTTGTATATGTTGGGTATAAAAATAATGACCTGATTGAGCCATTATTTTTGTCAGCTCCACATCAATTATGATATACTTTAAAATATGAAGTTAACAAATGACAGTTATATAATATCGATGGGTACAAAGAAATTTACCGAAAAATATTTTCGGGATAAAGATGGTTGGGTTAAGATTTCTGCAAAAGGGAATAAATTTCAGATGACAGCGGAACAACTTCTCAATCATTTATTGCCTGCTATAGCCGGAATAAAACCTGGTCTGACGTGGAAGGTTGAATATAAACATAAGAAAAATTGAACACTCCAAAGAAGTAAATTTGTTTGCCCCGAACTTTTTTACACGATAGCGTCTCTTCTTTCTCGCACAAATCCAAAACGTTTATTTACCGCCGTCATCTTTATAAAATGGGCCAGAGCTTTTTGATACATATCCATACTGTGCCGCTTACCGTCTTCAATATACGCGATCCTGATACGCTGATATGAAGGCGGCATTTTTTGAAAATATTTCCAAGCATTTTTGTTCCTTTGTAATGCTTTCAAAATATCTTGAGGAATCAAAAATTTATCAGCCGTGTCTGTTTTTGGATTGAATACATGCGCGATTGCCTCAAGTCCCCGTTTCGTCATCTTCTTTTCTTTTATAAGTTCACGTATGCGCTCTTTATTCATTTGTGAAAGCCCGCTCTTTGATTTGCGCGGTGAAAATCGTTGCGCAAAACGTTCCTTATCAATCTTTTTGATAATACTATCAATCCATCCAAAACAAAGAGCCTCCAGGACCGCGTTATCATATGAAATGCGGGGCTTCCCAGTTTTTTTCCGGTAATATATGAGCCACATCTCTTTCTTGTTTTTGTGATTTTTTACTAGCCAATTTCGCCAATCTTTTCTATTGGTCACGTAAAGAGTATTTTTAATTTTCATATTTTTAATAATAACAGAAAACCACTTTTATTAAAAGTGGTTTTCAAGAGCTCCGGTTGTGCTTGGACGTTAGAACTTGTTTGACTTTACCCCGCCATGAGTTCAGAGCAATTTTTTATATCAATCACGAAGTCACTGGTTCTTGAGTATAGAATCATATCATATTTATTAACCTCTTCTTCAATATATTTACTGAATTTGGCCACGAATTCCGCAACCGCGCGATACGTATTTGGTTTTGCACCGCTTAACCAATCAAAATGGCTAGTATTCATCTGTAATCCTTTTAAGATGTTTTCCGGGTCAGTATCAACAATAAATAAAACTTTTATCTGATCTTGCAGTTCAGGATTTTCTTTATAAAAATCGGCAATATGTTTTGGCAATAAATGGACCCCCTCAAGGATAAAGTTCTCACGAACATCGATCTGGTGTTTTATAAATGTTTCTATACTAGGTTTCATTGATTCTGCCTCGGTAATTTGTTGTTTTACAATTACATCAAGTGGTTGGGAAAAAACGATGTCATTATCCGTGACACCGACATATGGGTAGAGTTCTTCGCGTAATTCCTCGGGAGTTAAATCATAACAAATACTGCGCAAAACATCGGTTGACAACCATGGAATCCCTTTTTCTTTCATGAGCTGTTTGGCGATAATGCTTTTTCCAACGCGTGGTGCGCCGCCGATAAGGTATAACATAGGTAAAACAAATTTTTGATCGGTTCTATATTAACACTAATTATATCGCTTTTCAATAAAATGTGTTTGCCTCTTGTAAGGGGTATAAATAATATCGGCTTTGTTAAGCCATTATTTTTGTTCGCTCCGAGGGTGGGATTCGAACCCACGACCAATTGGTTACACTTATCCATTAATTTCTTAATGGGGTGGACTATATCATATCCCGCGTGGGGACTGAGGCGCTTCCCATCCACCCGAAGGCGGAAAGTACTCCCTTTCAGGATAGTCTCTGAACCTTTCCCAACTAAGTCGGGACTTGGCTGCGGATTACCTTGTTCTTTTTAGAATTTAGGCTTCCCGCAATTCACCTCATTTTTCAACCAGTGTTGCCACTGGAAGCTGCGTTTATGTTCACAGCCAACTGCGCTACCGCTGCGCTACCTCGGAATATTGAACTGCCCAATATTATATTTAAATTCAGGCCACAAGTCAATAGGTTTTACAAAACCTATAGAAGAGATATAATATAGTAATGAATCAAACAAGCGTTTTTTAATTCATTTAATTAATCGGTATGAAAAAAGTAGCTTATTTAGCAATCAGCGTGCTGGTGTCTATCGTGTTAGCCAGCCCAACCATGGCCGCAACATTTAAAGGCGGCCAGGAGTACACGCTTTCTAAAAATCAAAGCATAAATGACAACCTTTACGCGGCCGGATCAAATTTGACCATTGACGGCAATGTGAATGGAGACGCATTTTTAGTGGGCAGTAATATTTCTGCTTTAGGCACTACCACCAAAGACCTGTATATCGCGGGTGCGGCTATAAATATTTTCGGTAATGTCGGTGATGATCTGCGCGTGGCCGGTTCAATGATAAATATAAATGCGCCAGTGGGCGGGGAACTTATGGTTGCCGGAGCCCAGATAAATATTTCTTCAAATATTTCTAAAGACGTTTATGCGGCCGGCGCCTCGGTGAATATTAATGGAAACGTAAACGGTAAGCTTACGGTGCGCGGCAGCGATGTTAAAATTAACGGCACCATCAGCAAGGATGTTGATGTGATTGCTGAAAAATTAACCATCGGCAGCGGTGCGGTTATAAACGGTAATTTGATTTACAAGGCCCCGAAGCCGGCCACCGTTGAACAAGGCGCCACCATAAAGGGCGAAACAAAATATACCGAGCAAGTATACAAAGCACAACCGCGGGCAAAGAACGTAACCGTCGCCGCGATTGCGGCCGCCTGGTTGTTCAAAATGATACTATCCGTTTTTGCCGGTTTGATTTTGTTCTTAATATTTAGAAAGGGGATTACCGGTTTGACTGTTTACGCCGTCACTAATTTCTGGAAAGAACTGCTTCGCGGTTTTATTATCATGGTGGTTTTGCCGGTAGCAATGATTTTTGCCGCCATTACGGTTTTGGGTTTGCCGCTGGCCTTAATCGCCGGATTGATTTATACTTTGTATTTTATCCTGGCCCATATTGGCGCCGGAATAATTCTGGGCAGTTTGGTGTTCAAATGGTTGTCCCGTTCGCCTGAATACAAAGTTAGCTGGGTGTCGGCAGTTGTTGGTATCATTATGATAAATGTGATAATGCTAATTCCAATCATCGGCTGGCTGTTTTGCCTGGCGTTCTGTCTGGTCGCCTTTGGAACTTTATTCTACTTTTCTTATCGTAAGTTTATCCTGGAGCAGGCATAGTATGCAAAAACCCGAGTTAATGTGCCCTATCAGGGATTGGGCAAGTTTAGAGGCCTGTAAAGATTATGCCGACGCCGTTTATTTTGGCGTGTCTGATTTGAATTTGCGCGCCAAGGCCTCGGCGATTAAGTTAAGTAAATTGGGTAAATTCACGCACAAATGTCATGAGTATAAAATCAAGGCGTATCTGACTTTGAATGCGGTTATATATAATGATGACATCGATAAGGCAGAGGCGATTATCAGGCGCGCCAAAGCCGCCAAGGTTGACGCGCTCATTATCTGGGATCCGGCCGTAATTGAAATGGCGCGCAAATATAAAATTAATTTTTTTATTTCCACGCAAGCCAATGTTTCCAATTGGCAGACCGCTGAATTTTACAGAAAACTCGGCGCCAAACGGGTGGTTTTGGCGCGGGAGATGTCTTTGGCGGACATAAAAAAATTACGCAAAAGAACTAAAATTCAAATTGAGGCGTTTGTCCACGGGGCGATGTGTATGGCTATTTCCGGCCGCTGTGTGCTTTCAAGTTATTTATACGGCAAGTCCGCTAACTGCGGATACTGCGCCCAGCCCTGCCGGAAAGAATGGATCTTGTCTGATCCGGAAGGCAACCAAATTTCCACTGAAGGCAAGTATTTTTTAAGCGCCAAAGATTTGTGCATGATTGAGTATGTGCCGGAACTGATCAAAGCGGGGATTGATTCGTTTAAGATAGAAGGCCGGCGCCGAGATCCGAAATATATTGAAGTGACCTCAAGATGTTATCGCCAGGCAATAGATGCCGCGTTAACTCACACTTGGACCAAAGCCAAAGCAAGCGCCTGGAAGAAAGAATTGGCCAAGGTCTATAATCGCGGATTTTCAACCGGATTTTATTTCAGCCAACCCGGTCGGGAGGGAATCGGTTATGAGAAAGCCGACAATGTTTCGCATGTAAAAAGAGTTTTAGCCGGCGAGGTCGTTAGGTATTATCCCAAAATCAGTGTGGCGGAAATTAAACTTAATCACGGTCCGATAAAAAATGACGACACGATTTTAGTTGAAGGCCAGCATACTTATTTTGAACACAAAGTTTGTTCAATGGAAATTGCCAGTAAAAAAATCAGCAAAGGCGAAAAGGGGCAAAGCGTGGCCATTGCAATTCCGCAGAAAGTTAAAGTTGGCGACAAGGTCTTTATTCTCAAGTAGGGTTTTGCTATAATAACTTCATGAGCATTGCTAATTTATTGCAAATTGTATCTCAACTTGGCCATTGGGGTTATTGGATTATTTTTTTATCCGCTTTGCTTGAGACCATACCGCTTGTCGGCGTATTTCTGCCCGGGTATACGGTTGTTATTGCCGGCGGTTTTTTTGCCAATATCGGATTGCTCAATATTTTTATGGTGATGGCGGTCGCGTCTTTGGGCGCCATCGCCGGTGATTTGGCGGGTTATGCGATTGGACGCAGATACGGCTATAATTTTGTAAAAAAATACGGCAAGTATTTCTTTTTCAAAGAAGAATATTTGGAAAGAACAAAAAAGTTGGTGGAAACCCATACCGGCAAAACACTCATTATCGGCAGATTCAATTTAATTACCAGATCTTTTGCCCCGTTTGCCGCCGGCCTGTCCGATATACCGCTAGCAAAATTTTTGTTTTTTAACCTCATCGGCGGCATCAGCTGGGCCGTTTCCTCGGTCTTGATCGGTTATATTTTTGGCGCCAGCTATGCGGTCGCTTCAAAATATATCGGACGCATAGTTTTTTGGGGAATAGTGGCCGGATTGTTTATGATTTACGGCTATCATTTCATCAATAAACGCCGGCATATTTTTAAAAAATATTATATTTACGCCATTTCCTTTAACGTGATTTGTATATATTTGTTTTCAAAAATCACCGAAGATGTAGTTGACGGTGAATTGATTACCAAAATTGATCTTTGGGTGAATCAAAAAATGGTTTTTCTCCATAGCGCGATTTTAAATAAAATAATGCTGGGTTTAACTTTTGTCGCCAGCCCCTATACATTGCTGGCGCTGGTCTTGTTGTTACTGGTATTTTTGATTATAAAAAAGAAATGGTATTATGCGCTTTTATTTTTTTTCAGTTTAGCCGGCGGAACGCTGTTTGATATTTTGATAAAATCTTGGGTTCACCGGCCGCGGCCGCCGGTGGAGCTGCTCTTCGTATCGGGGTATAGCTTCCCGAGCGGACACGCAGTGCTCTCAACCATATTTTTTGGCCTGCTGATCTATGCCTTTAAAGATTATTTTAAAAATAAAATTTTAAAAGCCCTATACATCGGCGTCAATATCTTTCTTTTTATTTTAATCGGTTTCAGCCGCGTGTATCTGGGCGTGCATTGGTTAAGCGATGTTTTGGCCGGAATTGCCCTAGGCATTTTTTGGCTGACATTTTTGATTTTGTTATTTCGGCTGATTTCATTCGCCGTCAATTATTTTAAGAAGCCCGTGCCTTGACAACGTGTCGGCCATGTTGGATAATAGAAATATATACCAGTTAGGTATGAATTATAAAGGTTTATAAAATTTCTATTATGGAATATACAATTACCAATAAAAGCAAAAGAGGGTTCGCCTCCATGAGTCCGACCAGACAGCGGGAGATCGCCCGTATCGGCGGACAAGCCGCGCATCAGAGAGGGACGGCGCATGAATTTACACCCGAAGAAGCCCGTCGAGCCGGTCGGAAAGGCGGAAAAGCAGCCCATCGCAAATAATGCGACCGGGCTGTTTTTTTAAAATACTTGCCTCAAGCGTGTTTTTTTGCTACACTAAATCAGGTTTCATTTTAAGTAAGTTTTAATTTTTTATATATTATGGAAACGCAAACACCTACACCTACGCCTACAGAAAATATGCATGACAATAATAAAAAGTATTGGGTAATCGGATTGGGGATTTTGGCAGTTTTGTTGATTGTCTATTTGTTTTGGAAAAATGGTCAGACGCCTATTGGCACACCCAACCAAAATGAACAAGGTCTAAACCCGACTTCAAGTTTGACATCAGCCGTTGTCCCAACCTCAACTCCGACCAGCACGCCAAACGCTGCGAAAAAATCCACAACCAAGGTTTCTACCCCGATTTCCGCCACCCAAAGATACCTTGATGCCTTAAAGATTTATAAAAATTCCGGCTATTATTTTCAGTTTGTTGATTGTCATGCTTCTCCCGGTTCTTTAACCATGAAGAAAGGCAAAAAATTCATGCTTGACAATCGTGATGGTTTTTCACGCAAAATTGCGATTTATCAATATCAGACATTTACGGTTGGAGCTTATGGCTATGCAATTGCTACCGCGCCGAATAAGGCCGGAACATATTATATTACTTGTAACGGCGGCGGGTCGGCGTCTATTTTGGTTCAAAACTAAAACCAAGCGTCTTCTGCCAAAAAAAGAATTCATACGCCAGCGCGGCCGGGCGTATGATTTAGTTTTGGAGAAATTAAAAAATTTTAACGAGATTTATAAGTTTAAATACAGAAAGATCAGCATTCGCAATCAAAAAACCAGATGGGGGAGCTGTTCCAAAAAAGGAAATTTGAATTTTAATTATAAGGTGGTATATTTACCTAATCACTTGGCTGACTACCTGGTGGTACATGAATTGTGTCATTTGGGTGAGATGAACCATTCAAAAAGATTTTGGGCCTTGGTGGCAAAAACTTTTCCGGATTACAGAACCATGCGAAGAGAATTAAAGAACATTAAAGTTTAGCTGTGCCGATTTGACGGGAATTTTCGGAGAATGATAATGTAGATACATAGTATAATTCTATGATGTATCCATACTATTACAATGGTTGGGGAATGAATTTTGGATCAGGAGGCATAATTATGATGATTCTTATAGTTATTTTTTGGGTCGTGATTGTTTGGGCGATTGTGTCGCTGGTGCGCAGAGCCGGAATGCGAGGCGGATATTATGGCCGGTTTCATGAGCCGGAAGGAAACAGCGCTCTCAAGATTTTGGACGAGAGATACGCAAAGGGTGAAATCAATAAAGAAGAATACGAACAAAAAAAGAAAGACCTGCAGCAAAAATAAAATCTCCAGGACATATGAAGATGCCAAGAAACGTGGTGGCCATGGGTTTGGTGAGTTTATTTAACGACATTTCTTCGGAAATGATTTATCCGATCATACCGATTTTTTTGAAAACCATTTTGGGCGCGCCGGTGGCGATTATCGGTTTGATTGAAGGGGTGGCCGAGTCCACCGCCAGTTTGTTTAAATTATTTTCCGGCTGGATTTCAGATAAACTGAAGAAGAGAAAAATTTTTGTCACCATTGGTTATTCTTTATCGGGAATCGCCAAAGTTTTAATCGGTTTGGCCCAGAGCTGGCCGTTTGTTTTATTTGCCCGGTTTATTGATCGTTTCGGCAAAGGCACACGCGTAGCCGCGCGCGACGCTTTGATTTTGGAAAGTGTGGAGCCACAGCAACGCGGGCGGGCATTCGGTTTGCACCGCTCCATGGACAGTATGGGCGCGGTGATCGGCCCGATTCTGGCTTTGATTTTGGTGGACATCTATTCTGAAAATTACCGCAATGTATTTTTCTTGGCTGCCATTCCTTCGGTTATCGGTGTGTTATTGTTGATTTTGTTGGTTAAAGAAAAAAAGAGAGAAGCTGTGTTGCCGGCGCAGGTGCCGGCAGTTTTAAAATTTAAGTGGTCTGATTTCAGTCCGTCTTTTAAATATTTTTTACTGATCATGCTGATTTTTTCCATTGGCAACAGTTCGGACGCGTTTTTGATTTTAAGGGCGCAGAATTTGGGCTTGGATGTAACGCTCACGGTGGGGGCTTATGTTTTGTATAATATTGCTTACACTATTTTCTCATACCCGGCCGGAGTGATTACCGACAAAATCGGCCCGAAAAAAGTTTTAGCAGTCGGGCTTTGGCTGTTTGCGATTGTTTATCTGTTGTTTGGGTTTATTCAGAGCCCGGTATTTATTTGGATTTTATTTCCTCTTTATGGAATTTACATAGGCCTGACCGACGGAATAAGCCGCGCTTATATGTCAACGATGGTACCGACGGAAAAATCCGGTACGGCTTTTGGCGCCCAGCAGATGGTCGTTGGAATTTGTGTGTTATTTGCTTCAATCATCGCCGGACTTTTGTGGACAAAAGTTAGCCCGAGCGCGCCGTTTTATTTTGGCGGGATTATGGCGGCTATAGCGGCGGTGATGTTTACCTTTTCCACAGCCCCAAAATTGACAAACTCTTCTTCTAGTGGTTAAATAATGGCAAAAAGTTTTCCAAAGAGGAGGCAACCTCATGGCTTTAGTCAAGATAATGCAGACAGCTGATGGTATTGCTCCACGCTTTGTAGGCGAAGTACTGCGGGTGATGTCCAGAAAACCCGGGAGGCACAAGGCCCACTATTTGATTTGGCGCAATGGACATTGGCACAACACCAAAGTCAGAAGCGCTGACTGGTGGCGGGCCAAGAACCAGTGGCACAAGCAGATCCAGGAGGGAATCCGGACGCCGGAAGGCGAACGTCTGACGTTTGGGACTGTGTTCGTGGAGGGGTAGGCGAGAAAACAAATGACGAATGAGGTCAGACATGCTCCGTGCGCGTTCGCGTGCGGAGCTTCTTTTTTTAAAACTTGTCATTTGCCAAACTCTTGTAATTCCAGTAAAATATAGCCATTATGTCCATCTCGATAGAAGAGGTAAAGAAGATTGCCACTTTGGCGCGGTTAAATTTAACAGCCGAAGAGGAAAAGCGCCACGCGGAAACAATTTCCGCGGTTTTGGATTATATGAAAATTTTAAATGAGGTTAATACCAAAGGCGTGGAACAAACTTCGCAGGTGACGGGTTTGGAAGATGTGGTGCGCGAGGATGTGCCAAGAGATAGTGAAATTAAAAAGGACTTAATCGGGCAGATGCCGGAGGTGCGGGAAAATGAACTAGTAGTGCCCGCCGTTTTTGCTGAAGAGGAAAATTAATCAGCGCCCATATGAACTTAAACGAACTGACAATTAAAGAAGCGGCCGAGGGCTTGAAAAAAGGCGATTTTACTTCAGTTGAACTCACCGAGGCCTGCTTAAAAAAAATTTCAAAAAGAAATAAAGAGATAAATGCCTTTATCACTATAAACGAAGAAGGCGCTTTGGAAGATGCCGAAGTGGCCGATGGTTTGATTGCTGAAGGTGAGGCCACGGTTTTAACCGGCATTCCATTTTCTGTAAAAGACGCGATTTGCACGGCCGGCGTGCGTTCAACCGGCTCGGCCAAAATTTTGGATAATTATATTCCGCCTTACGATGCCACGGTGATAAAAAAAATCCGGGCGCAGGGCGGGGTCTTAATCGGCAAAACAAATTGTGACGCCTTCGGCCACGGCGCCAGCAATGAAAACAGCATGTATGGTCCGGTAAAAAATCCGCACGATTTAACCAAAGTGGCCGGCGGTTCATCGGGCGGGTCGGCGGCCAGCGTGGCTGATCACATGTGTATTTATTCCATTGCCGAAGATACCGGCGGTTCAATTCGCCAGCCCGCCAGTTTTTGCGGAGTTGACGGTCTGCGTCCAAGTTATGGTCGCAATTCCCGATACGGAATTATGCCGATGGGTTCTTCTTTGGATACAGTCGGTCCGATTACGAAAACCGTTTACGACACGGCTTTGGTTATGGAACTAATCGCCGGCAATGATCCGCTTGACGCCACGACCGTGACGGACAAAGTCCCAAAATATACAAAAACTATTGAAAAAGATTTGAAAGGCATGAAAATCGGCATTCCCAAAGAATATTTTGAGGCCGAGGGTTTGGATGATGAAGTCAAAGCCATCACTTTTAAACAAATTGAAAAATTAAAAAAGTTGGGCTGTAAAATTGTTGATGTCAGTTTGCCCTACACCAAATATTCAATCGCGGTTTACTATATTATTGTTCCCAGCGAAGACAGTTCAAATTTGGGACGCTTAGATGGTGTTCGTTACGGCGTGCGCAAACCAAATAAAAATTTATATGATTTATATGCCCGTTCGCGCGAGCAAGGTTTCCCGGAAGAGGTAAAGCGCCGAATTTTAATTGGCACCTACGCGCTTTCGGCCGGCTATTATGACGCATATTACAAAAAAGCGCAGACCGTTCGAACTTTGATTAAAAAGGACTTTGACGAGGTGTTTACAAAAGTTGACGCACTGATTACACCAACTTCGCCGTTTGCGGCTTTTGGCATTGGTGAAAAAATTAACGATCCGCTCGCTCTGTATATGGCTGACGTAATGGTTTCTCCGGCCGCCGTGGCGGGTATGCCGGCTTTAAACGTTTTTGCGGAAAAAAATTCTGCCGGTCTGCCGGTCGGGGTGCAAATTACCGGCCCGCGTCTGAAAGAGGAAATCGTTTTAAATATTGGCAACAAACTTGAACAATAATTTTTGTTTATGCCCAAAGCTACCAAAGAAAAAAACGCGGTTCCGGCGCTTCTGGCCCCTCCTATTGCCACTGCCGGTGAAGTGGTCAACTACCGCGACAGCTGGAGAATTTTTAAAGTCATGACCGAGTTTGTGGAAGGTTATCAATTTTTGGCCGGCTTTTCCAAAGAGGTTACCATTTTGGGTTCGGCCCGCATCCCGAGCAATAATAAATATTACAAAATTGCGGAAGAGCTGGGAAAGTTGTTGGGCAAGAACGGATTTACCACCATTACCGGCGGCGGTCCGGGCATCATGGAAGCGGCCAACAAAGGTGCGTTTGAAGCCGGCGGCGAATCAGTCGGCTTAAATATCCAACTGCCGCTGGAACAGCGGGTTAACCCTTACGTAAAAAAATCAATCGCTCTTTATTATTTCTTCACCCGCAAGGTGATGCTGACGTCGCCGGCCAATGCTTTCGTGTTTTTTCCGGGCGGATTCGGCACGTTTGATGAATTTTTTGAAGTGGTTGATTCTATGGAAATGGGGCATATGGAAAAAGTGCCCGTGGTTTTAGTCGGCCGCGAGTTTTGGCAGCCGGTGGTTGATTTTTTGCGGAATAAATCCTCCAAAGAAATACACGCCATAAACGAAGCTGATCTGGATAAGTGGCATATTGTTGGCACTGCCGAAGAGGCCTTTGAAATAATTAAAACATCTTCTGATCGCTCCAATTTTTGTAAAGTGGGGGATGATAGCCCCTTGTGCCAGGGCGGACTTGATTGGCGGATTTTCAGGATTATGGCCGAACTGGTTGACGGTTTTGAATTTTTGACAAAAATTTCCCGCGACGTAACTATTTTGGGAACGAAAAGCATTTTGCCGGGTACGACCTATTACAACGCGGCCTATGAGATGGGAAAACTTTTAGCACAGCATCAGTACTTAACTTTGACCGGCGGCGGTCCGGGCATCATGGAAGCGGCTAACAAGGGCGCATTTGAAAAAAACGGAGAGAGCATCGGCATCACCATGCGCGTGGAAGGAAAAGAACGAATAAATAGTTATTTGTCCAAATCAATCAGTTTTTTCTTTCCGTTTGTGAGAAAATTAATTATCACCGCGCCCTCCGAGGCGTTTGTGTTTTTTCCGGGCGGATTCGGCACAATGCATCAATTGTTTGAAATGCTCACTTTGCAGGAAACCAAAAAAATTGCGCCGATACCAACCTTGTTATATGGCCAGGAATTTTGGCAGCCGCTTTTGGATATTATTCATAATTTGCATCAGGAGTATAAAACCATTTCCCAATTGGATGAAGATTATTTGCGATTGATAAATCGGCCGGACGAAATTTTGCCATACTTAAAAAAGTAGACCCTGCGGGATATATTTACTCGTTCGTTCAGAAGAGCAAAAACATTTGCTCTTCTCTCACTCACATCGTAAATAAAATGCTTCCGTATTTTCATTTCAGCACAATTGATTTAGGCCCGGTCCCTATACAAGTGTGGGGACTATGGGTGTCTTTGGGTTTGGTGGCGGCCATTATTTTGGCGTATAAGTTGTCGCAAAAGTATATACTTTCCGAAGTGGTGATGCTGGATTTGGCTACTTGGGCAGTGATTGGCGCGTTTATTATGGCGCGCGTTTTTCATGTAGTTTTTTATGAGCCGTATTATTATGTTTTGCATCCGGCGGAGATTATAAAATTTTGGAATGGCGGAGCGTCTTCTTTGGGCGGGTTTGTGGGCGCCTTAATGGCAGTTTGGATTTTTGCAAAAATAAAAAAATTTTCCTGGCGCGAACTTCTGCCGTATTTTGATGTGGCGGCCGTGAGTTTGTGGCTGGGGTGGGGAATTGGCCGGATTGGTTGTTATATGATAAATGATCATCCGGGAAAGCTGACAAATTTCTTTTTGGCTGTGAATTATCCGGGCGGAGCCAGATTTGATCTGGGACTCATGGATTCTATACTTGGATTTGGACTTTTTATCATCTTCTTTGTGCTGTTTAAGAAATTGGTAAAAATTCGTTGGGGCTTGGCGGCTGGTTTGTCTTTTTTGGGTTATGCGGTGGTGCGATTTTTTCTGGATTTTTTGCGTGCCAGCGATTTGCCCGGCGCTGATGTCCGGTATTTTTATTTGACTCCGGCGCAGTGGGGGATGATTGCGGTTGTGATCGGGTTGACTTTGGCTTTGTTTTGGCATAAGATTAAGCGGAAAACTTCAGCTACTTACGAAGTTTAGGCAAACTGGAAGGGTCGCCTAGTTGGTCTATGGCGCCGCCCTGGAAAGGCGGTTTGGCGCAAGCCATCGCGAGTTCGAATCTCGCCCCTTCCGCATCCAACAGGGGTCTTTTTATCAAAATTTTACTCTAAATTTATCTTTTCCTAAGGTCGTTAGGAGTATTATAAAATTATTCATTTTTTTAATCTTTATGATATACTGATTATATAATTTTCCTTTTAACTAGCTATCTATGAGTAACGATGAAGAGTTCATTAACAAAGCCGATATCCAGAAAATTGCTGATGAGGGAGAAAAAATTTATGAACAGATCAAGGTAAAATATGATCCCCAAGAACGTGGAAAATTTTTGGCCATTGACATTGATAGTAAGGGTGTATATTTGGGCGAAACCAGTGCTGAGGCGTTAAGATTGGCGCGAGAGCATCACCCTGATAAAGTATTTTATGTTGTTAAAATAGGTTTTGATTCTGCTGAAACAACGGTCAGATCATTTAAGCATAAATAATTTATGATAAAAGGAGGGTTTGTTGAAAATACGCCATGGATTAAAGTGGTCGTGGCTTGGGTACGATCAGTGCAAGTTCCTTTTGTTATTTTGGACACTGGATTTACCGGAGATTTGCAAGTGACGCCCCAAATAGCCGAAGAACTCGGTGTGAAAGTTGCTGGTGTTACCAAGACGCAGATTGCCAATGGTGATGTGGTTGACGTGCCGGTTGCTCTGGCAGTTGCGGCAATGGAGGGAGAAACAAAATATGTTGAAGTGTTAATTTCCGAAAGTTCACCTTTGGCTGGTATTAATTTATTGACCAAGTTTGGGTATAAAGCCATTGTGGATTGCAAATTTCGGTCAGTGGTTTTGCAAAAAGTTTAGGAAACTATGAAAATTCACCCCTCTCATCTCATCATCGGTTCAATAATTTTATTATTATTGGATTTTTTTGTTTTAGCCAATAAAACAATTTTTCCTGGTAATGGGTTGGAAGGAATTGCCGCCATCATCTTTTTTATCTGCGTTTTTATTTTTGTGGCCGGAATTGTGTGGGCTATATTTGCGCCGATTTCCAAAAGAATGAAGTCGCGTCCGGAAGTGGTCACACCGGTAACGGTGCCAAAGCAAAGTCAGTTTGCTTTAACCACGTTGGAGATGGTTTTTAACCGGCTGTTTGCGGTTTTACTGGTTTTGTCCACTATTCCTCTTTTTTTAAACATATTATCCCTCCCGACAATTATTCTTTTTGCGGTGTTTGTTTTGTTCCTGTGGTTTGGTAAAAAATATCATCCGGTGGCCAATATTATTTTTTTAATTTTTGCCCTTGGCATTTATTTTGTTCCTATTCCGCCCCTTGATTGGGGAATTTTTCGCGGTTTAAAAGAAATTCGGCTTAATGGTTTTAATTTTTATGTAATATCAACATTTTTTAGCATCGCCCCGCTTATTTTCATTTCTCTTGCGATTAGAAATGTTTTAGGCAATATTTTTGTCTATTTTAAAACCAGCACGGTTTGGCGCAATTTTTTTTATTTCATTTCTTTATTTATTGTTTCAGCAACGCTTTTGGTTTATCCGTTTTTTGGTAAAGTAAGATTGCGTGACCGGACGGAGAATGTGAATATCGCGATCGGCGGGGATTTGCCTCTCGTTTATACACAGCAGTCGCTTACTTTTGTGGATCGCTACAACAAAGCGGGTGATTTTACTTCACGTTTTGATCCGTCCAGTAAGAAATATATTTATCATCTGCAATTGCTTGAACCGCTCCAGAAAGACATCCAATTTACAAAAGTTGAAACGGACAATGAAAAAATTAATTTTAAGACAGATAGCCGGGTGGTCTGCCCAAACTGCCTTACGGATGCCGGTGATCCCTATCGTTTAGTTTTTCCGGCCGGCAAAGGTATTGATTGGACCATCACCAGCGACCAAATGATTAAAGTGATAAGGTTTGTTGAGCCGGAAGACAAAGCGGCTGATTTTGTTTTTTGGAAATAAGATTTTTATAATAAATTAAAAAAGGGGCGGCTCCGCGATGGCGCAGAGTGCCCCCGTCACTACTTCAGTTCGATGTTCAGTTCCTCCTTGAGTACCCGGCGAACCTCCTCCACCGGGTTCGGCGCGTTCAGGATCTGGCGCCCCATCACGATGTGGTTGGCGCCGGCCTCCATCGCGGCCTTGGGCGTAGAGATACGCTTCTGGTCGCCAGGGTTGATGCCGGGCGAACGGATGCCCGGCACGACGTAGGTCATCTTCGGGTACACCCTCTTGAGTTGCCCGACCTCCTCCGGCGAGCAAACAAAGCCGTGGACGCCGGCCTCCTTGGCGATGTTCGCCAGGTTCAGGATCTGATCCAGGGGGTTGCGGTTGTAGATCTCCTGGCAGGCCACCGGATCGATGGAGGTGAGCACGGTGATGGCCAGCACCTTCGTGGGGGTGTCCTCCAGCACCTTGACGGCCGACTCGAGCGCCTCCATGCCGGCCGAAGCGTGGATGGTCACTGCCCAGGGCGGGCAGGCCCGCAAGCGCTTGACGGTGTTTTCCACCGTGTTGGGGATGTCGTGGCACTTGAGGTCGGCCATCACGCGGCCGTGGGCCGAGAGCTTCGGCAGGAGGTTGTTGATGCCCTCGGCAAAGAGCAGGTCGTTGACCTTGAGGATACAGCCCGTGGTCCGGAGCTGGAGAATGAGCGTCAGGATCTCATCCCAGCTTTTGCCGTCGAGCGCGACCACGATCGGGTTAACCGCCTCGTTGGCGGGATTGCACCTATCGGACATGGCCTTCTCCTTCCAGTTGTGTGGTCCTGTCAGGGTTAGAATTTCATCTCGGGATGCGCGACCAGGAACTCGGCCCCGTGACCGACCTCGGTGTTGATCGGCACGTGGCCGCGGCAGAGCGGGCAGTCCGCCGGGTCGAAGGCGTCCATGGTGACATTGACCAGGGAGCAGAGGATGGGCGCGTCGATCATGCTGGCGGTCACGCCGCCGCGGTTGCAGAGGGCGAAGACGCAGTCCACGTGTCCGCCGCAGTCGCGCACGGCCTGGACCACCTTCTTCACCGATCCGCCGGTGGTCAGGACGTCCTCCACCACCACGACCCGTTTGTCCTTGAGCAGCTTGTCCTGGCCGCGTTTGATGATGAAGTCATCCCCATTCTTCTCGGCGTAGACGGCTAGGACCTCATCTGTGCCGAATGTAGAGAGGTGGTGGGCCACCCACTGGGACAGGATGATGCCTCCCATGGCTGGGCCGACCACCACTTCAATGCCCGCTTTGGTCAAGGCGCAGTCATTGGCGATCCTCCGGCAGAGGACGGAAATCGCCCTGGTGTGGGGGTAGATGGCGTCCTTGTTGACATAGGTACTGCCGTGCTTATGTGACTTGTACACCACGTGGGTGCCCGTTATGATGGCGCCCAGAGACGCGAACAGATCCAGGATCTCTCGCTGGGTCATGACTTCCCTCCATTTACGTAAAGGTTTGCCTTAAAACTAACACAACAATATCATTTTTGCAAGAATCATAAAAAGGGTCTATAATATTTCTTATGTTAACCATTTTTCAAGCCCTAATTTTGGGTCTGGTGCAGGGGATTGGCGAATTTTTGCCGATCTCATCCACAGCGCACCTCATCTTAATTCCATATTTTTTTAATTGGCCTGATCCGGGTCTATCTTTTGATGTGGCCTTGCATGTCGGCACGTTATTGGCTGTGCTGGCATTTTTTTGGAGGGACTGGTTAGATATTTTCAAAAATTGGAAAAATGGCATGTTACTGTGGCTAGTTATTGGCACGATTCCGGGCGCGATTTTTGGGGTCTTGCTGGAAAGCAAAGCTGAAACTGTTTTTCGGTCGCCGATTATTATTGCCTGCACTTTAATTTTGGCCGGTATTGTTTTATACTTCGTTGATAAAAAATCAAAAGATGGCAAAGATATTAAAGAAGTGAATTTAAAAGATGCCATCTGGATTGGTTTGGCCCAAACTTTGGCTATTATTCCCGGTATCTCAAGGTCAGGCGCCACTATCACTGCCGGTTTGGCCAGAAAATTAAACAAAATCAGCGCGGCCCGATTTTCATTTTTGCTTTCCACGCCAATAATCGCCGGCGCGGCTCTGGTGAAATTGCCGCATTTATTTGAGTCGGATTTTAATGCGCCGCTTCTGATCGGAATCTTGGCTTCAGCCATCAGCGGTTTTTTGGCCATTAAATATTTATTGAGATTTTTGGAGAAGCGCGGATACGCGGTTTTTTTCTGGTACCGGCTGTTCCTGGGCGCCGTAATTTTACTCCTCGTATTTTTTAGATAGGACTGGACAATATTTTTATGCTCTGATAACCTACTAAGTAGGTATGATTTTTATATTTAATTACTAATTTTATGAAAAATATTATAAAGTATGCATCAGCTTCGCTTTTAGCGGGCGCGTCTGTTCTTTTGCCGGTTCTGTCGTTGGCCAAAGTGGCCACGCCTTTGCCGGGGACTGCGAATCACCCAAAATATAGTGTGACTGCAAAAGGCGATGACAGTGAAAGAGAACGTGTTTCCACTTCAACATCTGAAAACGAACATGTTTCAACCTCTACGCCAGAACGCAGTAGTCGGCTTGGAAGTGATCAGCTTGAAAACGAGATTAACGATTCCCAAGATGACTAAAGAATATCAATTTAAAGATTTTTCAGAAGCCGTCAGTTTCGTAAATAAACTGGCGCCATACTGTAATGAAATAAATCACCACCCGGATATTCACATCTATTACAACAAAATTATTTTTGATCTCAAAACGCATGATGCCGGTGGTAAGGTGACTGAAAAAGATTATTTGTTGGCCAAAGAAATTGAGCGGCTTTATTTGCAAAGGCAGCGCCTTTTAGGATATAATTATTAAATATTCATCTAACAAATAACTGTATGGACCAAAATGAACAAAAGGAGGAGTTTAAGGTTTCCGGCGAAGATATTGTCAAAAAAATCAAAGAAATCATCGCCGAAGGCAATGCCCGAAAGATTATTATTAAAAACGACAAAGGGGATTCGGTTATAGAAATTCCTTTAACCATCGGCGTGGTGGGCACGGTGCTGTTACCGGTTTTGGCCGCGGTCGGCGCTTTGGCCGCGCTTTTGGCCAATTGCACAATCGTGGTGATAAAAAAATAAGCGCCTCGTTTATGAATAAAAAAGATCTGGATTTTTTATTTGAGGTTGGCTCGCTAAGAAATATGCAAAGGGGTTGGGGGCAGCATCTTGGCATGGATTGTGCCAGCGTGCTCGAGCATACTATCAGAGTGGTCTGGCTCGCTCTTATGATTGCCCGAATGGAAGGGGTAAAAAGTGAAGAAAAAATTATAAAGATGGCTTTAGTTCATGATATTGTTGAAACGAGAACTTCTGATCTTGGTTATGTGCAAAAAGTATACGTCAAAGCCGACGAAGAAAAAGCGGCACAAGATTTATTTGGCGGCACCTTGCTTAATGATTTGCATGAAACGATTTTAAAAGAATATGAAGCCCGGGAAACCATTGAAGCAAAAATTGTTAAAGACGCTGATAATTTGGATGTTGATTTGGAACTTAAGGAACTGGAGGAGCGTGGTTCTAAATTGCCGGCGAAAATGGAAAAGTTTCGCCAACTAGTTTATGATGAAAAATTATATACTGATTCAGCCAAGAAAATTTGGGAAACTCTACAGGATGCTGAGGTTGCCGATTGGCATTTGCAGGCGAATAAATGGATAAAGTTATCCAATGTGGGTAAATAATTTTTCAAATAACTTCTTATGAAACTTACTTTTTTAGGCACCAACGGTTGGTTTGACAACACCAGTACCGGCAATACACCTTGCGCCATAATTGACGCGCCCGAGGCATATGTCGTGCTTGACGCCGGTTTTGGTTTTGCGAAATTGGATAAATATATCAAAAGTGACAAACCGATTTATGTTTTTATAACTCATCTGCATTTGGACCATACCTGCGGTTTTCACACCCTGCCCAAGTTTGATTTCAAACAGGGACTGACGATTTTATTTCCCAAAAAGATGGAGAAATTTTTACAAAATTTATTGAATCATCCGTACATGATGCCGCTTAAAGAATTGCCGTACTCCGTAAAATTAATCGGGTTAAAAGAAGGTGAACATCAAAAACCAATAAAATTTATCTCAAGAGCGCTCAAACATGTTGATTCAACCATGGGCTACAGATTGTTTTTAGATAAAAAAATTATCAGTTATTGTTCAGACACCGCCATCTGTGAAAATGATTTTTTGCTGGCGCAGGACTGCGATTTGTTAATTCATGAATGTTCGTTTAAACACAAGGTGGATAATGCCTGGGGTCATACCGGTCCGGAAGAGGCGGCCGAACTCGCCCAAAAAGCCAATGTTAAAAAATTAGTTCTTACTCATTTTGGCGCGAATGGTTATAATACATTAGGTCTGCGTAAACAGGCCGAGCAGGTGGCTAAAGGCATATTCCCTAATTCAACGGCTGCTTTAGACGGATTGGAAATGGATATATAATTTGATTGCCAAATTCCCGGTTTTATGGTAGAATTATAGCGTTATGTTCAGTTATTTTTGGATCACTTTTCTTTATCAGCCGCTGTTTAACGCCCTGATTTGGATCTATTTAAACATAGCCAATCAAAATTTGGGTTGGGCCGTGGTCTGGCTCACTATTTTTTTACGCGTCATACTATTGCCTTTAACCATTATTTCTGAACGCGATGTTATCAGAAAACAAACAATGGAAAAAGAAGCGCGCGAGGCGGCCGCATCTTTTAAAAATGATCAGGTGGCGCAAAAAGAGGTGATTAGAAATATAATGAAAAAACACCGGGTGTCGCCTTGGGCCAAAGCGCTCACCATAGGGATTCAATTATTGGTTTTAGTTTTACTTTATCAGGTGTTCTTGCGGGGTATTACCGGCGACAAGGTTATTAAATTTTTATATCCCTGGATTGAATTTCCGGGCAAGATTAATACTGATTTTTACGGATTTTACGTTGGTCAAATACATGACAGCATTTGGGCCGGAATCGCGGCCGGTTATTTGTTTATTTCAAACCTGATAGATCACCGCAAACATAAATGGACGCCCGGAGAGGCGGTCTTTTTGTTTTTATTCCCGGCTTTTACCTTTGCCGCACTCTGGGTTTTGCCCATGGTCAAGTCGCTTTTCATTTTGACAACCATGATTTTTTCTGATACCATAGCGCTGTTTAGAAAAATGCTGTTTCCAATCAAAAATACTAATTAATTTAAAATATGTCCGAGGATTCATTGGATAAGTTAATGTATTCGTTCGTAATGGAGGATGTTTTAAAGGGCTTGTTTATTCACGTTCCACCCGGATATGTGGCCTGCGTTTACGATTTGGGCAGGGGAGTTTTGAAAAAGGTTTTAACACCGGGGCTGCATTTAAAAATTCCGTTTTGGCAAAAAGCTAAATTGTTCAACACCCAAACCTTGGAATACAATATTAACAGGCAGTTTAATGCGGTAAATGAAAAAGCCCTGGGTGATATTCCAATCGCGGCCGTGACCAAAGACGGCCACAGAATCAGCGCTGAAGGCACTATTTTGTTGCGGTTAGACGTGCACCAAATCCCGGCCATTTGGCAGACCATCGGCGAGGATTTTGTTTCAAAAATTGTGCGACCGACCATTAGAAGCCGCATCCGCATGGTTTTTTCCAAGTTTGATTATCAGGATATTGTGGCTACAAAGAGAGATGCGGTGGAAATGGAACTCAAGAATGAACTGGAGCGCATATTTTACGCACGCGGGATTTACGTGGAAAATATTTTGTTGAGTGAAATAGGGAAGATTAGTCAATAATACCAATAATAAAGAGGGAGATAAGAAGTTTTTCGCCAAGCTGGCGCTAGTGCTCAAAACTTCCTATCTCCCTCTTTTTGTTGACATTTTTGGTATAAAGCTGTATTTTTAGCTTATCAACTTTGGAGAAATGGGAGGCGACCATGTCTATGATGTTCCTTAAGGGTATCCAGGACTTGTTCTTGGAAATCCTCGGTATTGCCTACGGTTGTTTCGTGACGGATGAGGATCTTGAACCCCATCCAGTCATCTGTCTGGCCGATGGCAAGGCGTTTCTGTACAAGGCCATCAAGAGCGGAATGATCACCAGCGATGAGGCGCCGGCGGTGGAGGCCGTGATGAGGGACGCCGGACTCCTGCCCGACTTCGCCGCTGTCTGTGAGCGAATGGCGGGCTGTGCACCGCCTCCGACGGAGGGTATCACGCCCCGGTTCAAGTTTCAGACCTGTTCCAGTTCCAACTGCCCGTTCAAGTACCCGCACGGCAACGTCATGACCCAGAACGGTGAGCGGGCCAGCAACCCGGTCCACAGTTTGGAAGCCGGCTTCGGCTACTGTCGTGGTGCGGCCGGCAAGAACACGGTTACGGTCATGGAGGCAGCCGTTCTGTTCGCGGAGATGAAGCAGGCCGGTCTCCCCTTGGATGAGAAGACAGCAGAGGAGCTCTACACGGCATCGCTCCCGGAGGAGGAGCGCCGCCAGCATGAGCTGGAGAAGCGTATGATCGTGGAGATCAACGCCAACACCCTGGTGCTGGAGATCTCCGTCCCGGCCAGCCGCCGACGGCGTACCCCGCACAACTAAGGGCGCTCATAGAGGCGCCCAGTCCGGTCCCGACAGAGTTTCGTTGGGACTTTTTTTATTTATTTTTCGCCTATGGTGCCCCTCTTGACGGCTTTTTTGCTTGGTGGTATATTATCACTCGGAAGCTTTGAGTGATAAAATCCGTATCAATATTATGGATACTCGCAAAGAAAAACTTTTTAACCTCGTCATGGAAAACTATATTGCTAATGCCGAGCCAATCGGCTCACGTTTTTTGATTTCCGCCGGCGGTTTAAAATTAAGCGAAGCTACGGTGCGCAATGAACTGCGCGCGCTTGAAGAAGAAGGATTTTTAACCCATCCTCACACCTCGGCCGGCCGCGTGCCAACCGAAAAGGGCTATCATCATTATATTGATAATTTAAAAGCGGATAATTTGAGAATCTCAAAACGCGATGCCAGTTTTATTTCCAATGCGGCCAAAAGCGATTCTGATTACGAAATCTCCAGAAAAAATCTGGCTAAGTCATTGGTTGAACTTTCAAATGAAACCGTTATTCTGGCCTTTTCTTTGGAAAAAATATATTATACCGGTCTGTCAAATTTATTTAATAAGCCCGAATTTAAAGAATTGAATTTAGTGGCGGATATTTCTAGCATTTTTGATCACTGCGAAGAATGTCTGGAAGATTTTTTTGATAAAGTTGACGAAGAGCCGAAATATTTTATCGGCAAGGAGCATCCGTTCGGCCCGATTTTAAGCGTTTTGTCCGCGCGTTTTGGCGGCAACGGAAAAAGTTTGATTGCCTTGCTGGGACCGAAGCGGATGGATTACAAGCATAATTTTGTCTTACTTAAAAAAGTTTTAGAGATTATTTAACATTATTTCACATGTAGATATTTATTAAGCATTTTTCGCCAAGCTATCGCTAGTGCTCAAAATGCTTAATAAATATCTACCTATACAATATATGTCAGATGACCAAAATAAAAAAGAAGAAAAGAAATATCCATGGGTATCGGCCGGGGCAATGATACTTAGCCAGGATGGAAAATTTTTCTTAATGAAAAGCCCAAAATGGCAGAATAAATTAACAATCCCAGGCGGACATGTGGAGTGGGGAGAGAAAGTTCAGGATGCACTACTCCGCGAAGTTGAAGAAGAAACCGGCGCAGTTGTGGAAAACCCACGTCTGTTAAATGCTTTTGATCTTGTTCATGATAAAGATTATAAAGATGGTAAGGATCATTTTATTGCCTTAAATTATTTGGTTGATCTAGTATCAAATAAAAATGAAATTAAATTAGATGGTGAGGAAGGGACAGAAGTAGTTTGGCTTTCACCGGATGAAATTCTGGAAAAGAAAGATATACATGAGACGATTAAAGAAAATGTAAAAATGTATAAAAAAATGCTGGAAACTGAAGAATATAAAAAGGGTTGGCAGAGGGCTTTGGCCGATTACAAAAATTTACAGAATGAAATTGCGGCCAGACGCGGTGAGTGGGTGAAAATGAGCGAACTGCAAATTTTGGAAGAATTCATACCGGTTTATGAAAATTTTAAAAAGGCGTTTGCGCACCGGGAGCAGATGAATGAAGAAAATGGCTGGAAACAATGGTCAGAAGGAGTTGGACATATAATGAAGCAGTTTGGAGATATTTTGAAAGCGCATAATTTGGAGGAAATAAAAACTGTGGGCGAAAAGTTTGATCCGAAATATCACGAAGCGGTTGGCGAGGAAGAAAATGAAGAGGTTGACGCAGACACGATTTTGAAAGAGGTTTCTGGCGGTTATAAAATGGGAGATAGGGTAGTTAGGCCCGCCAGAGTAATAATTGCTAAATAATTTAACTGACTTTTAACTTTAATTTATATGAATATCATTCCTTGGGCATTTGTGCCGGCAATGGATATGTATGAAACCGACAAGGATGTAGTGGTGAAATTGCCTTTGGCCGGAATCAAGCCGGAAGATGTTAGTATAAGTGTAGAAAAAGGCGTGTTGGTGATTAAAGGCGGATCAAAAAACGAACATGAGGTTGATGAAAAAAATTATTACCGCAAAGAAATTAGAAGCGGTGCGTTTTACCGGGAAGTGGCTTTGCCGACAGCAGTGTTGGAAGATAAGGTCAGCGCCGAATTTCAGGATGGAGTTTTGAAAATTACCGCGCCAAAAGCCGAAAAATCATAAAAATAAATAATTAAAAATTAACTTATTTTAAAATTATGTCCAAAGTTCTCGGAATAGATCTCGGTACAACTAATTCATGCATGGCCATTATAGAAGGCGGCCAGCCAAAGGTTTTGGAAAATAAAGAAGGCGCGCGCACCACGCCGTCGGTTGTGGCCATTTCCAAAAATGGCGAGCGGCTGGTTGGCCAACTGGCCAAACGCCAGGCCGTCACCAATCCGGAAAACACGCTGTATTCAATCAAGCGTTTGATTGGCCGCAGATGGGAAGACGCCGAAGTCCAGCGCGACCTTAAACTCATGCCGTATAAAATTGTTAATGCCGGCGGCGGCGTGAAGGTTGCGATGCAAGGCAAAGAATATTCCCCGCAGGAAATTTCGGCCATGATTTTGGGAAAGATGAAAGCTGACGCCGAAGAACGCTTGGGAGAAAAAATCACTGAAGCGGTAATTACCGTGCCGGCATATTTTGATGATTCACAACGTCAGGCCACCAAAGATGCCGGAGCAATTGCCGGTTTGGAGGTTCTGCGAATTATCAACGAGCCGACCGCGGCCGCGCTTGCTTATGGTTTTGATAAAAAAACCGAACAAAAAATTGCGGTCTATGATTTGGGCGGCGGAACTTTTGATATTTCCATTTTGGAAGTGGCGCCGGATAATGTTCAGGTGCTCTCAACAAACGGCGATACTCATCTGGGCGGCGATGATTTTGACCAGGTGATTATTCAATGGATTTTGGATGAATTCAAAAAGGACCAGGGGATTGATTTGAGTAAAGATCCATTGGCACTTCAACGCATAAGAGAAGCGGCCGAAAAAGCCAAGATTGAACTTTCAACGGCCCAGGAATCGGAAATCAATCAGCCGTTTATTACTTCTGACTCAAGCGGTCCAAAGCACATGGTGATGAAACTGACCCGATCAAAATTGGAAGAATTAGTCGGGGAATTGGTGGAGAAAACTTTAGGGCCGGTGCGCAAAGCGCTTGACGATGCCAAGCTGACTCCGAATGATTTACATGAAGTGGTGATGGTTGGCGGTATGACCCGTATGCCCCTGGTTCTCGCGACTGTGGAAAAGTTTTTTGGCAAAAAGCCAAATATCAGTGTGAACCCGGATGAGGTGGTGGCGGTTGGCGCGGCTGTGCAGGGTGGGGTGTTAAAAGGCGATGTCAAAGATGTTTTGCTTTTAGATGTCACGCCATTATCTCTCGGCATTGAAACCTTTGGCAGTGTGATGACTAAACTCATTGAAAGAAATACCACCATCCCGACTTCCAAATCACAGGTCTTTTCTACGGCGGCCGATAATCAGCCGGCAGTGGAAATTCATGTTTTGCAGGGAGAGCGTCCGATGGCAGGTGATAATAAAACTCTTGGCAAGTTTATCCTGGACGGAATCCCGCCGGCTCCGCGCGGTGTGCCGCAGGTGGAAGTGAGTTTTGATATTGATGCTAATGGCATTTTGAACGTCAAAGCCAAAGACAAGGCCACCAACAAAGAACAATCAATCAGGATTGAGTCATCTTCGGGCTTGTCAAAAGACGAAGTTGAACGCATGAGAAAAGACGCGGAAGCGCACGCGGCCGAAGATAAGAAAAAGCAGGAACTGATTGAAACCAGAAATTTGGCCGACACCATGGTTTATACAACCGAAAAAATGATGAAAGAAATTGAGGAAAAGAAAATCGCGGTTACCGATGACGAGAAAAAAGCGGTGAGTGAGGCGCTGGTCAAGATGAAGGAAGTTAAAGATAAAGATGATGTTGAGGCCATGAAAAAGGCGGCTGAAGAATTATCCAAAGCCGCGCAGGTTGTTGGCGCCAAGATGTACCAGCAGGGGCAGGCCGGACAAAGTGGGGCGCAGGCCGGCCCAAACCCCGGTGATCAAGGTCCCAAGAAAGAAGAAGGCCCGATTGAGGGCGAGGTTGTTGATGATAAAAAATAATATATGAAATCCATTTGCATGGTTTGTGGAAGAGAAAAAGCTGGTACATCAGGGGAGCCAATTTCTCATGGGCTTTGTGGAAGATGCGCAATTGCTACACCCCAATATAGAGGGGGCACAATAGCCGCGGTTAGAAAAAATTCGGATTTGATGAAAGATTTAAAGGATGGTCTTAAAGAAGAGATGGCCGAAAATACTAAATGGATTCCGCCGGAAGATAACCCCAACTGGAAAGATGTTGATTTTGCTAAAGAAAATTTAGAATTTTATGAAGAATTAAGAAGAGAAGTGGAATCAGAAATTAATATCGGGCTGAAAAGGTAACTTTGGCTAGTAACTTCGTTATGGGAAAAGATTATTACAAAATTCTCGGAGTTGATAAAAACGCTTCACAAGATGATATAAAAAAGGCCTTTAAGAAGGCGGCCATGGAACATCACCCGGACAGACCGGGCGGGAACGAGGCCAAATTCAAAGAAGTGAATGAGGCATATCAGGTCTTGGGTGACGCGGAAAAACGCAAGCGCTATGATCAGTTTGGCTCTGATTTTGAACAGCAGGGCGGTTTTGGTCAGGGCATGACATGGGAAGATTTCATGCGCGCAGCCCGCGGTCAGGGCGGCGCCGGTGGCCAGGGTGGTTTCCAAAATTTTTCTTTTGATTTTGGCGGGATGGATTTAAACGACATGTTTGGGGACTTGTTCGGTTTTGGCGGCGGCGGTTCCAGAGGAGGTTCCAGGCGCGGTGGACAAAGCCGCGGCCGCGATATTCAAATTGACGCGCAGATAGATTTTAAAGAAGCGGCCTTTGGCGTGGAAAAACAAATATCACTGCGAAAACAAAATAAATGTGATGTCTGCGGTGGCACTGGCGCCGAGCCGGGGAGTAAGATGGAAAATTGTCCGACCTGTCACGGCCAAGGACAAGTTGTGCAAAACCAACGGACATTTTTGGGCACAATGCAGACCGTCACCACTTGCCCGGATTGTCACGGCCAAGGCGAGAAGCCGAGTAAAAAATGCAAACACTGCAACGGCTCGGGCGTGATCACTTCCAACTCGGAAATAAAAGTAAAAATTCCGGCTGGCATTGATGATGGTCAATCAATCCGCCTTTCCGGCCACGGCGAAGCGGCAGGCCGCGGCGGTTCGTCCGGTGATTTGTATGTCTTGGTTCACGTCAGGCCGCTAAAAGGATTCAAACGCGAGGGGTATGATATTTACATCGAGGCCGAAATAAATTTTCCGCAAGCTGTGCTCGGCGACACCATAAATATTGAAACACTTGAAGGGCAAACTCGGTTAGTGGTTCCGGAAGGCACCGAATCCGGGCAATTGATCAGATTAAAAAATAAAGGCGTTGGGCATTTAAATGACAACGGCAGGGGAGACCAGTATGTGAAAATAAAAATCCGCGTGCCCAAACATTTAAACAAAAACGCCCGTAAGATTTTGGATGATTTGAAAAGTGAGTTATAATGATAGTGTGAAAAAGCACGATTTTGAAAAATTCTATCAAACCCATTTAGACAAAGTTTACCGCTTTGTCTTTTTTCGCGTTAGCGCCAATAAAGAACTGGCCGAGGATTTGGTATCGGAAATTTTTATGAAAGCCCTGGAGCATTTTGAGACCTATGACCCAAAAATCAGCCAATCCGCCTGGATCATGACAATTTGCAAAAATCACATGGCTAACTACTACCGGGATAAAAAGCCGGTCGGCTCATTGCCGGAAGAAACAGACGAAAATGTTGATAGTTTTTGGCTGAATTTGGCCTCGCGCGCCTTTAAAAAAGAATCAATAAAAAAAGAAATTTATGAATTATTAGCCAAATTAGACGAAAATACCCGTGAAATTGTAACCTTTCATTATATTTTTGGGTATAGCTATTTAGAAATCGCGGAAATGAAAGGCATGACGGAAACGGCGGTTAAAGTAGCGGCCCATCGGGCCATAAAAAAACTTTCTAAATTCGCCCAAAACGAGTAAATTATGAACTTCAAAGCCAGATACAATTTATGGAAAGCACAGAGGGATTTGTCGCCGGACAATAAATTTAAAATTGCTTTAAAAGCCAAATTGGACTCGGCTTGGCAAAAGAAATACGCGACTCAACTGAATTGGTACCAAACCGTTTGGTTTAAAAGAGCGGTTGCTTTTACTTCTGTTGTTATTATCGGCGCCAGTTTGGTTACCGGCTCCTATGCTTACACCAGTCCGGATGTAACTGAAGGCACTCCGCTTTACCCGATTAAACAGGAGATTGAAAAAGTTGAAGAAACAGTGCAGGTGACTCCGGAAGCCAAAGCTAAATTTTTGTTAAAACAAATTGATAAGCGCGAGGCCGAAGCCGTGGTAATTAAAAAGCGCGGACAAAAGCTTGATTCTGTTGATAAGCAAATACAAAAGGTTGCCGATAAATTGCAGAAGGTGGACAAAAAATTGGAAAAAATAAATCCTCAAAACAACAAAGTTCTCAAATTACGCACGGAAATAAAAAATAAATTAAAAAATAATTCAAATTTTAAATTTAATGAAGGCCTGCATAGGTCGGACAGGCAAATAAATAGGGATAATAATTATAATAATTAATTAGCCATATGAAAAAAATATTTACAATAGTTTTGATCAGCATGTTTTCGTTTATGTTGGTAGCCCCGGCATTGGCGCAAAACACTGAACATGCAAAAATAAAACCGGCGAAGTTGGTTGCTGCGGCTAAATTTACCCGCCGCGCCGTTACCTTGACCGGCAAAATTGTGAGTTTGGCCGGCACAACCGCGCCTACCAGTATGGTCATCACCGTTAACAAAGTGTTACCAAAGAAATTAAAAAATTGGACCGGTGCGTATCCTACGTCCACCCAGAATTTAACAATTCAGATTACTTCCACTACCAGAGTAATAAGAGAATTTTATGCCAAATCCGGATTGTCTGAATTGCAAATTGGCGACGCGGTGAGCGTTATAGCTAAGACCAACCAAGACGGCACGGTGACCGCCCAGCTTGTAAAAGATAATTCCATTCATGTATTTTCACGAACCGGCAAAATTGTTTCCATAGACACAGCCAGCGGAAGTTTTGTGTTCGCTTATGGCAAACACAACGCGACTGTAGTGACAGTAAAGACCGATGCTAACACAAAGTTCAAAGTGGCCAAAGTCACCAATCCGACATTGTCAAATTTTACCGTGAGCAGCACCGTTGCGGTCAGCGGACTGATTAACAGCAATACCAAAACTGTTTATACGGCCAAAACGGTACGTTTGATTAAACAGTAATTAACTAAAAAAGAGGGAGAGAAAGAGTTTTGAGCACTAGCGAAGCTTGGCGAAAAACTTTTTCTCTCCCTCTTTTATTACCTTATTTGGTCTAAAGTTTTATTTACCCAGTCGTCCGCTTCCTTATTTCCGGCCCGCAGAGTGTGTTTATATGCCACTTTTTTAAACTGACTGGCCGCGTTATAGGCCTGGACAAATAATTTTTGCAAATTGGGCTCGCGTACTTTGTATTCGCCGCGCATCTGTTTGGTCACCAGTTCACTGTCCAAAATACACTCCACTTCAGCGGCGCCCAACTCTTTGGCTTTTTTTAGTCCTAAAATCAGAGCCGAGTACTCGGCAAAATTATTGGTTTGTTCACCCAAAAATTCGCCAAATTCAGCCACGGTTTTTTCGGCTTCATTTTTTATAACAATGCCTGCGGCGGCCGGTCCCGGATTTCCGCGCGCCCCGCCATCTGAATAAATACTCAGTTTCATAGGTTAAATTTTTTTAATATTCTAAACTCCAAATACCTTCGTTTCCTTTTGTATTATCAATATAATATAAGATTTTTTTATCAGTATCGGCATCGGCAATGTTTATTTTGTCATTAAATAAATCATGCGATACCAGATAATAGGGGAAAAGGGCAGTGGTTTTATTTGCCCAAACCAAAGCCAAGGTGTTGTACTGATCAAGCGGAATCGCTTGCTGTAAATTTTCTCCGGATCGGTTTAACAGGTTCGGTTCACTGGCTCCGTCGCTGTATGTCCACAGTTCCCAAGGCGTCCAAACAATCAGCCAGTTGTTATATTTTGATACCAGGAATTTATCGCCGGAAATTTGAAAGGCGTTGTTTGCCGTCACCAGTTCCATCTCCGCGGTGCGGGTGTTTTTTAAAAGAACTTTACCGGCATCGGCCATAGCGATCTTGTATTGATTGCGGGCCAAATCATCCGAACCGGTGTAAGCCATTGAATTAAAGGCGGACTTAAATCCCAGAGTATCTGAAATGATTTTATATTGTTTGCTGGTGGTGTTAATTTGCAGGGTTAGGAGCCCGCCGCGATACATGTACCAATCCAGGTAACTGTTTTTAGTTACAATTTGTGTTTGCTGATTTTGGGGATCGTAGGAAATTATATTGTTTTTTGTGGAAAAATATAAGGCCAAACCTTGCGGATCCCACTGATATTTTTCTATTGCCTGGGCGGTGTTGGCGGAGATGTTTGTTATTGATAGGGGATTGTTAGCGTTCAAGAGCAGTAGCGTGGTATATGGAGAGGTTTGATTGGACACTACGGCGTAGTCGCCATTTTTTGACCAGGAAATTTTAAGCGGATTTAGAGTGTTAATTTTTGTTAGAATTGCGGCCGAATGATCGGCCGTGTTCCAAAGCCAAATTTCGGTGTTGTTGGTTTTTTGTGTGGTATAAATTATATATTTATAGTCATCGGACAGAGCGAATGTTTGCATGTTTCCGGATATCAGGATTTGCGGTCTATTTTTTTTAAGCAGAGAAATTTCTTTGATGTAAACGGTTTGTTTGTTTTTTACGTCAATTTCCGTTACCCAATCGTAATAGCCGGACGCACTGATGTTTAGGCCGTATCTTCCGGGTGCGATATTATTCAGGCGAATCGGCATGTTATCTTTTAATTTTATGCCATTTAGATAAACACTGGCCTGCGGCGGTTCTACATCAATACTAATCGCTCCGGTTTCTTTGAGCAGTCCATTGGCCCAGTCATACCTGTAGCCGGCCGTGTACATTATGATAATCGGCGAAGCAATTATAAAAAACGCAATAAAGAAAATTAGAGTGGCGCGCCTGATGGGATAAGTGAATTTAGTGCCCGGGTATTCCATACTTAAGCGTAAAAGTTGCATTTAGTTTGAAATTTGAGTATAATTATCTTAACCTAAAAAGCCCTTCTAGTCAAAATTATGCCTTATTTAATCGTAAACGGCGGAAAAAAATTGCATGGCGAGATTAAAAACCAGTCGGCCAAAAATTCGGCCGTGGCCATAATGTGCGCCAGTTTAATGATAGACGGCAAGACCGTTTTAAAAAATGTGCCGCAAATTGAAGAAGTGAACCGGATGTGTGAACTGTTACTTAGCATGGACGCGAAGGTGATTCAAAATGGCTCTGATTTAACCATAGACACAACCGGTGGTTTGAATTTTGAAAAAATTGATGCCACCGCTTCAGAAAAAACCAGATCGTCTTTGCTTTTGCTGGGCGCTTTGGCGTCGCGAAAAATCAGTTATAAATTATATAGATCAGGCGGCTGTCGGCTGGGTCAGCGCACGGTCAGGCCGCACTTGTTTGCCCTGCAAGCGTATGGAGTGGAAGTGGCGTCAAAGCCGAAGTTCTATGAGGTAAAAAATGGCGCCCTTAAAGCCGCCAATATTGTGATGTATGAATCGGGGGATACTTCAACTGAAAATGCGATTATGGCCGCGGTCTTGGCGCCGGGTCAAACTATTATAAAGATGGCTTCGGCCAATTACATGGTGCAGGACTTGTGTTATTTTTTAAATCAAGCCGGAGCAAAAATTAGCGGCATCGGCACCACCACTTTAACAATTGACGGCGTCAGTAAATTGCGTCCGATGGCAAGTTATCCGATAATGCCGGATCCAATTGTGGCCATGACCTATATTTCGGCCGCGATTGTCACTGGTTCGCATTTGACCGTTTCCAATTGCCCGCTGGAATTTTTGGAACTGGAATTGTGCAAGCTTGAGGTGATGGGACAAAAGTATAAAATTTTAAATAAAAGGAAATCCACCAACGGCCAATTTGCGGTGGCGGACATAGAAATCATACCCAGCAAGCTTGTTTGCTTGCCGGATAAGATTGAGTGCCGGCCGTTTCCGGGTTTAAATATTGATAATCTGCCCTTGTTTATTCCCATTTTGGCCAAAGCCAAAGGCCGGACACTGGTCCATGACTGGGTTTATGAAGACCGGGCGATTTATAGCTTGGAATTAAAAAAGTTTGGCGTGGATGTGACTCTGATAGATACGCACCGCGTCTGGGTGGAAGGCCCGACCAAGTTCAAGCCCAATGAAGTGATTTGCCCGCCGGCACTGCGGCCGGCCGTCAATGTCTTAATTGCCATGCTGGCCGCGCCGGGAAAATCACTTTTGCGCAGTACCTATGTGATTGACCGCGGTTATGAAAATTTATACGAAACGCTAAATAAAGCCGGGGCCAGTATAAAAATAATAAAAAATAAATAAATTTATCTTTGCCATTATGGAAAGTCCCATCAATAACCCCGTAACCAGTCCAATAAAAACCCGCGCGCAGAAATATATCGGCATTTATATTTCCGTGATTTTGTTTATCATTTCTTTTGGCTTGGGTGTTATTGTCGGCCGGGTTTGGTATGTCAATCATCAGATAACAGATGATTCCGGCAATGTGCAAATTAGCAAAGTAATAAATTTAGACAGAACTGTTAATCATTCGGATAGTGTTGATTTCACTCAATTTTGGACGGTCTGGGATCAGATAAAAAGCCAGTATGTAAAACAGCCGGTCAAGGATGCGGACATGTTTTATGGCGCTATTCAGGGTTTGGTGGCTTCGCTTGGCGATCCGTATTCTTTGTATTTTCCTCCGCAAGCAGCTACAGAATTTGCCAAAGATTTGTCCGGCGAGCTTGAAGGTATCGGCGCTGAAATTGGTATTAAAAATGATCAATTAATGGTGATCGCGCCTTTGCCTGATTCGCCGGCCCAAAAAGCCGGATTGCGGCCGGGTGACAGCATTTTGGCGATTGATGGGACAAGTACTTTTGGCATGGATGTGAATACGGCGGTTAGCAAAATCAGAGGCAAAGCCAACACCCAGGTGAAGTTGACTATTGCCAGAGACGGTGCCACCAAATCACAGGATATTATAATTACCAGGGCTAAAATCAATGTGCCGTCAGTGATGTACGAAATGAAGCCGAATAATATTGCTTATATCCGGCTTTTACAATTTAATGATAGTACCAATACCGGATTGGATAAAACCATAAAAAATTTGAAGGCCAAGGGCGCTAAGGGAATAATCTTGGATTTGCGAAGCAATCCGGGCGGATATTTGGACTCGGCCGTGTATGTGGCCAGTGAATGGATTAAGACGGGTGTGATTGTCAGCGAAAAGGGTGTTGACGGTTTAAACAATGAACACCAAACTCTGGGTGATCACCGATTGGCCGGTATGAAAACCGTAGTTTTGGTGGATAAGGGTTCGGCTTCAGCTTCGGAAATTGTGGCCGGCGCTTTACAGGACACCAAAGCCGCCACCATTATTGGTGAAAAAACTTTTGGCAAGGGATCGGTACAAGATTATGAGCCGTTCCCGGATGGTTCGGCTTTGAAGTTGACCGTGGCTGAATGGTTTACACCCAGCGGAAAAAATATAAACAAAGAAGGTGTCACTCCGGATATTGTTATGAGTGTTGATTGGAGTAAAGAAGTAGTTGGTCAGGATACGGTTTTAAGTAAGGCGATGGAAATTTTGACCCCGACTTCTACACCCTAGTTTCCCAGTGTTTATCAACCTCAACTTCAAGCTCTAAAAATACTTTTTTATTCAGGGCTGTTTCCAGTTCTTTGCGCGCGGCAATGCCGATTTCTTTTATGGCCCGGCCGCCGGCGCCGACAATCATTTTTCTGTACCTGCTGTCAGTGGTATAAATGTTTGCTTTAATGACAAACATGTCCGGTTTGTCTTCAATATCTTCAATTTCAACATGCGTGGTGTATGGCACTTCTTTGCGCAGGGCTTTAAAAATTTTTTCTCTGATAATTTCCGCCACCCAAAAACGTTCATCCACGTTTGTCAGTTGATTGGGCGGATAAATTGCTTCACCAACAGGTAAAAATTCCAAAACCTTATCGCGCAAGGGCTGGACATGGCTATTACGCAAAGCCGAAAGTTCAAAGACCGCGGCAAATTGATCACTCAATTCGCGATAATTTTCCAGATAGACCTTTTCCTTTTCCGGCAGATCTGATTTGTTTATCACGAGCAGCTTGGGAATGGCTAAATTCCTGATCAAGGCCAAAGTGGCCCGTTCCTCGGCGCCCAAACTTTTGGTCGGATCAACAACATAAATTATCAGATTTATATTTTGGATTGCTTCACAAACCCGTTGGGTTAGAATGCCTGATAAAGCGCTTCTGTTTTGTTTAAAAACACCCGGGGTATCAATAAAAACCGCCTGTCCTTGCGGGTAGTTGAGTACTCCGTGTATAATATTGCGTGTGGTCTGGGGTTTGTCGGTTACGACGGCGATTTTGGTCCCGACCAGCGTATTAAGCAGGGTTGATTTGCCCACGTTTGAACGACCCACCAGGGTGACAAATCCGGATTTAAAAGGCAGGGTTTCCGATTGTTGACTTTCCATATTTTTCATGTTTGATTTTTGCAATAAGTATGTAGTATACTACTACTAATTGTTAGCTAAAGCAATAGGGGTATGAAGGTAATCTTAATTCAAAATGTTCCCGGGCTGGGCAAGATAAACGAAGTCAAAGACGTAGCCGACGGTTATGCCCGCAATTTTCTGTTTGCCAAAAATTTAGCCGTGCCGGCCACCAAAAAAATTATGGTTGATTTGCAGGCCAAAAGCACAAAGGAAGCCAAGGATCATGAAAAAGATTTGCGCGAACAACAGGAGCTGGCTGAAAAGTTAGACGGCTGGGAAACCGAACTGAAGGAAAAAGTCAGCGACGGTGGTTCGCTTTACGCGGCCGTCGGTCCGCAGAAAGTTTCCGAAATTTTGAAAAAATCAGGTTTTTCCGTGGATAAAAATCAAATTGTGATGAAGCCCATAAAAGAAGCGGGGGAGTTTAAAGCCAAGATAAAGTTTCGTCACGGTTTGGAAGCGGATATTATAATTATAGTGTCAGCAAAATAAATTTATGGCCAAAACCAAGTATATTTTTATCATAGGCGGAGTTTTAAGCGGGGTCGGCAAGGGGGTATCAGCAGCGTCAATCGGCAGAATTTTGAAAAATAAGGGTCTTAATGTTTCGGCCATAAAAATTGATCCGTATATCAATGTTGATGCCGGCACGATGAATCCGATTGAACACGGCGAGGTTTATGTGACCGAAGACGGCGATGAGACCGATCAGGACCTGGGCAATTACGAACGATTTTTAGACACAAACATTTACTCAATAAATTACATGACCACCGGCCGGGTGTATTTAAGCGTGATTGAAAAAGAGCGGAGCATGTATTACAAAGGCAAGTGCGTGGAGGTGGTGCCGCATATTCCCATGGAAGTCGTGGGCCGGATAAAGGCGGCGGCAAAAAAGGCCAAGGCCGACGTGATGATTATAGAAATCGGCGGCACCGCCGGGGAATATCAAAATATTTTGTTTTTGGAAGCCGCCCGCATGATGAAGCTTAAAGAACCGGACAATGTGGTTTTTGTGCTGGTCAGTTATTTGCCGATTCCCGGGCACTTGGGAGAAATGAAAACCAAACCGACCCAGTACGCGGCCAGAACCTTAAACAGCAGCGGTATTCAGGCCGATTTTATCATCGCCCGTGGCCGGCTGGAGCTGGACAAGCCCAGACGGGAAAAGCTGGCCCTGTTTTGCGGTCTGCGCAGCGAAAAAGATGTGATTGCCGCGCCGGATGTAAAAACCATTTATGAAATTCCGGATTTATTTGAAAAACAAAATTTCAGCAATTTGCTTTTAAAAAAATTACAATTAAAACCGAGACCAAAAGACGGAAAAAAATGGCGCGACTTTATCCGTAAAATGAAAAAAGCGGAAACGGTTATAAAAATCGCGGTGGTGGGAAAATATTTTGGCACCGGCAATTTTACTTTAGCCGATTCCTACATCTCGGTAATTGAAGCAATTAAGCACGCCTGTTGGCATAATGGCCTGAAACCGGAACTAACATGGCTTGACAGTGAGGAATATGAAAAGAATCCGGCCAAACTAAAAGAGTTGAGTTCTTATAATGCTCTGATTGTGCCGGGCGGGTTTGGCGCGCGCGGAGTGGAAGGCATTATTTCGGCCATCAGATATGTCAGAGAACACAAGATTCCGTTTTTAGGGTTATGCTACGGCATGCAACTGGCCAGCATTGAATTTGCGCGCAATGTTTTGGGTTTGGCCAGGGCGCACACCACGGAAATAGATGCCAAGACCCCGGAGCCGATTATTCATATAAATAACAAGCAGGCGGAGAACGTAAAAAATAATCATTACGGCGGCACTATGCGCTTGGGTGCGTACAAATGCGTCTTGGTGAAGGGCACTAGGGTTTTTAAGGCCTATGGCGGCAAAAAGATTGTGAGCGAACGCCACCGTCATCGTTATGAATTTAATAATGATTATCGCGAGAGATTGACCAAAGCCGGTATGCAAATCGCCGGTGTCAATCCGGAAGCTAACCTGGTTGAAATTATTGAACTAAAGGACCACCCGTATTTTGTGGCCAGTCAGTTTCATCCGGAGTTTAAATCCCGTCCGCTTGAGCCGCATCCGTTGTTTGTCGGTCTGATCAAAGCGGCGAAGTTATCTTTATAATTATCTTCCCATCATTTTTAAGACCGTGTTTACCGTGTGCAAGGCGATTGAGAGATCAAGCATAAAGCCCCGATTTTTGATGTAATACAAATCATACTCCAATTTTCGCAGATTTTCTTCTATGGTTCCGTAATATGATCGGTGGAGCTGGGCCCAGCCGGTTAAGCCCGGTTTTATCAGATGCCTTAAAGGATAGTAAGGCATTTTTTGCGTGAGCTGTTCTACAAATTCCGGCCGTTCCGGTCTGGGGCCGATGATTGACATTTCGCCTTTTAAAATATTAATAAATTGCGGGATTTCATCCAGCCTGGTGGCGCGCAAAAATTTTCCCACCTCGGTGACGCGATTGTCGGCGGTGGCGGCAAACTGCGGACCCTGCGTTTCGGCGCTGCCGTCGGCGGCTAAACTTTTCATGGTGCGATATTTATAAATCGTAAACTGCGCCCCGCCCCGGCCGATTCTTTTTTGTGAAAAAAATACTGCGCCTTTGGAATCAAGTTTTATGGCCAGGACAATGAACGGGTAGGTAATCGCAAAGAACAGGCCGATGATGACGCCGAATAAATAATCCGCCAGTATTTTTATACGATCATAAATTTTTTTCTGCTGTTCCTGCAAATGGGCGATAAACCAGCCCTCGGAAAAAGTAAACGGCGGAATGCGGGCCATCAGCGTCTGGTAAAAATCAGCCAAACTGACTATGCTGATTTGTTCAAACAAACTTTTGTATAGATTTTTTAGGAGTTCTTCATCGCTGGTTAGTTGCGGGGACAGGACGATCAGATTAATCGGCCGAGTTTGATTTTGTAATTTGATTTCTTCAATGGTTTTTCCAAACGGCAAGTCCGGAAAAATATTTTTATCCGCTTCATTTCTGGAAATAATTCCAACCACGAAATATCCGCTTTGCGGTTCGTTTTGTATAAATTTGATCAATTCTTTCACTTCGTCGGTAATTCCGGCAAAAGTCACGTTCAACTGCCAGACATTGGTGGAGATAAATTTATTATAAAGAAACCGCCAACCAGAAATTATACCAAAACCGATAACAACCGTGAGCAGAAGTATGGTCTTTGGCGATACGTTTTGTTGCGGTCTGATGTAAAAATAAAGGACGCCGATAACCATCCAGGAGAGCGCCGCGATAATGATTTTTTGGAAAAATTTGAAGTTATTTTTGGCCTTAGTGATGTCGTATAGGCCGGCGATAAACAAAATGACGGCGGCCAGAATAAACAGTATGGTCATGGGCGCTAACAAATCTGACAGTTTGTGCCCGGTTAGGGCCAAATTTCGCAGATAGACAGCCAAATAAAGGCCCAAAAACAGTCCGGCCATGTCTCCTAAAAATAAGGTGAATTGTTTAAAGCGGTACATGTGGTATAATAATTAAAGCCAAATATGCCTAAATCGTACTACTTTTTGCTTAAAAAATCAAGCCAAATCACGCTGGCTGTTATTTTTTTAATTTTGCCATTTTTGTTTGTTTCTGCGGCCAAGGCCCAGGCGCCCAACGACCCTAAGTATGCTTTACAGGCGCCGTATTTGCAACAAATCAATGCTCCCGGAGCTTGGGGTTATACAACCGGCACTAAAAGCGTGGTTGTGGCGGTTACTGACACCGGAGTTGATATTGATCATCCGGATTTAGAAAATAACATTTGGACCAATACCAAGGAAATTCCAAATAACAGTGTTGATGATGATCGCAACGGATATGTTGACGATGTCTATGGTTGGAATTTTGTTGAAGATAATAACGACGTAACCCTGTCGGCCATTAAACAATCCGATGATTCGCAAGCAGTGGTTCACGGCACGGTTTTGGCCGGACTTATCGGCGCGGTCGGAAATAACGGCATTGACGGAACGGGTGTAAATTGGAATGTAAAAATTATGCCTTTGCGCGTGATGGATAGCAGCGGCAACGGCGCTTTGATTAGTGTGGCTAAGGCAGTTGATTATGCCGTGGCCAATGGAGCCGGTATTATCAGTTTAAGCATAATCGGTGATGTGAATGATTCGGTTTTTGAACAAAGTTTAAAGAATGCCTATAAAAAAGGCGTGCTAATTGTTTCGGCAGCCGGAAATGACCGCTTGTTCGGTGATGGTGATTTAAGCAAAAACAAGCACTACCCAATCTGTGCCGATTCCGGAGACCTGGATAATTGGATTTTGGGCGTGACAGCAGTGGATTTAAAAGATAAATTAAGCGATTTTGCTGATTACGGCAGTTGTGTTGATTTGTCGGCTCCCGGGGAAGGAATTTTTAGCACAGAGCTTTTGTCGCCGGCAAACGGTTACACAAAAGAGTTTGACGGTGCCTGGTATGGAACTTCTTTTTCAGCTCCGCTCGCGGCCGGAGCCGCGGCCCTGGTTAAATCAATCAGGCCCGATTGGGACGCAAAAGAAATAATCGCCGATCTTTTAAGCACAGCTGATGACATTGACGGATTAAATCCACAATTTATCGGTCAATTGGGTTATGGCCGCCTTAACGTCGGCCGGGCTGTGGCCAAGGCCGTGGTCAGCCGGATAATTAAGCCGCCCTTAAAATGGGACGTTTATAGCGGCGGCTTGATTTTTGTGAATTTAAAAAAGAAAAAATTAACTTTGGAAACAGTGGACTTTAAGGGCAACAAACAGCCCCTGTGGAGCGCGAACGGTGTTACGGATGTAAGCGCGGTGCGAGTTGGAAACTATTGGAAGAGCGGCGAACAGGTTTTGATTAAGGCCACCCAAAATAAACAGTTAGTGCAGTTCGTTGTTGACCTGGAAAGCAAGAGCTGGATGCGCGATGTGGAGTAAATTGCAAATTTTAGCTAAAAATGATAAAATACTTATCGCTTATATATAATTTAGATATTTATGGATACTCCAATTTTTGAGAAAAAAAACGTCCTCGTAACCGGCGGAGCGGGATTTATCGGTTCGCATTTGTGCGAACGCCTGCTTAAGGAAGCAAAAGTTATTTGTCTGGATGATTTTTCCAATTCCAATCCGGCCAACATCAATCACTTATTGCAATATCCGGATTTTGAATTTATTAAATTTGACGTTAATCAGCCGATTGATTTAGAAAAATTTGAAGAGCTGGACAAGTTCAGGGTTAAATTTCAGGGCATACAGGAAATTTATCACCTGGCCTGTCCGACCAGCCCGAATGATTTTGAAAAATTAAAAATGCAGTCGCTGTGGTCAAATTCTTCGGCCATGATTAATACTTTGGATTTGGCGGTAAAATATCACGCTAAATATGTTTTTACCTCTAGCTCGGTAGTTTATGGCAACGCAACCGACAGCAAAGATGTTTTTAAAGAAACGGATCAGGGAATTGTTGATCACTTGTCTCCGCGCGCCTGTTACGATGAAGGCAAGCGTTTTGCCGAGACCTGCGTGGCCACATACCGGCAAGTGCACGGTATAGACGCCAAGATCGCCAGGGTGTTTACGGTTTACGGCCCGCACATGAAACTTTTTGAAGGCCAGCTGATTCCTGATTTTATCATCAATGCCTTGGACGGCAAGGATCTGGTTGTTTATGGCGATGAAAATTTTTCCACCTCACTTTGCTATGTGACTGATTTAATTGACGGCTTGGTGCGGCTGATGGATAGCGCGCCTGATGTAAACATAGTGAACCTGGGCCATGACAAAGTGGTAAAATACGCGGATGTGGCCAAAATGATTATTGAGGCCACCAATTCCGGTTCAAAAATTCGCTTTGAAAAACCATTGCTGTTTTTAACCCGCAAGGGCGCGCCGGATTTGGCCTACGCAAAATCAGCTCTGGGCTGGATGCCTTTGGTGCGTTTGCAGGACGGGCTTGAGAAAACCGTAGATTATACCATTGCCAATAAAGAGGCAATGCTATTTGATCATAATTACTAGACACAATTACCGGTTATGGTTTTTATAGTTATTCCGGCCTACAATGAAGAAAAAAATATCGGCCGCGTAATCAGCGGCCTTTTTAATCATGGGTTTAAAAATATCGTAGTTGTTGATGACGGGTCAGCCGACCAAACTTTTCAAGCGGCGACGGCTGCCGGCGTCTACGCCTTAAAACATAAAATAAACAGGGGACAGGGTGCGGCCCTACAAACCGGCGACGAGTTTGCCATAAGTCGCGGCGCGGAGGCGGTCGTGCATTTTGACGCTGACGGGCAGTTTGATCCGGCTGATATAAGTCCGGCGCTGGAGACGATGAATAAAAATAATGTTGACGTTATTTTCGGATCAAGATTTTTAGACGGGCGCTCGCAGATGCCGTGGTCAAAAAAATATATTATCTTTCCGGTTGCACGGGCGATTAATAAAATTTTTACAGGCGTAAAGCTCTCGGATGTTCACAATGGTTTTCGTGTATTATCAAGAAAAGCTCTGGAAAAAATAAAAATTACCCAGGATCGCATGGCGCATAATTCGGAGATTGTTAAACAAATAAAAAAAGCCGGACTGACTTTTAGGGAATTTCCCGTGCGGGTGACTTACCACGGTTATGGACAAGGACCCGCTGGTGGTGTAAAAATATTATGGGATCTTTTTAAAGCCCGTTTATTAAAATAATATGCTTATCCAAGTATTTTTAATCATTTTTTTCATCTTCGCCATTATTAAAGTAATCAGCCGTTATCAGGCCGGTGAATTAAGCTGGCGCGGTTTGTCGGTCTGGGTGTTGTTTTGGCTTGCCGCCGGCGTGGTGGTTCTGCTCCCCAATTCAGCCGCTTATTTGGCAAAATTGGTCGGCATCGGCCGCGGCGCCGATTTGGTAGTTTATGTCGCGCTCACTCTGCTTTTCTTCGTAATTTTTCGCCTGATGATAAAAATAGAACAAATGAACAGGAATATCACCAAACTGACAAGACAAAACGCTCTTGAGGAAAAAACCAAAGATAAAGTATAAATATAAAGTATGAAAATCGCCCATATTGTTTCAACTTTTCCGCCGCATTTGGGCGGCATGGGCAGTGTCTGTTGGCATGAGGCGGATTTGTTGTCCGACAAAGGACACGATGTGACCGTGTTCACTTTAAAATATCCGGACACGGTTTATGATGATACCATCAATTCATTTTCAGTAGTTCGGATTCCGGCTTTGTTTAAATACGGCGATGCCGGTGAAATCCCGCAATTAGCGTGGCATTTAAAAGAATTTGATTTGGTGCACTTGCATTATCCGTTTTATGGCGCCGCCGAATGGCTTTGTTTCAGCCGTAAGCCGTTTGTGCTCACTTATCACATGGATGCCCAAACAACCGGCATAAAATCCGTTTTACAAAAAATGTATGATCTGGTTTGGCCGCCGTTTATTTTTTCCCGGGCGAAAAAAGTCATTGTGGTTGACAGTGATTATTTTAAAACCGTGCAGTATGCCAAAAAAGTGAAACCGGAAAATGTGGCAGAGATTGCCAACGGCGTTGATACGAAAATTTTTAAACCAATGAGCGTTGATTTATCCGAAGTTGATTTGCAGGATTTGAGCGGTAAAAAAATTATTTCATTTGTGGGCAATCCGATTCCGCTCAAACGCTTGGACCTCTTGCTGGAAGCGATTAAAAAAATAAATGACTCCAATATCGCGCTGGTGGTTGTCGGTGGGGGATATGAATTGGATAAATATGTAAAAATGGCGAATGAATTGGGCATTTATTCCCAAGTGAGATTTGTCGGCGCTTGCGCCAACAGTCAGCTTTTGGCTGATTATTATAATATTTCCGATTGCTTTGTTTTGTCGTCTGATTATGAATCATTCGGCATGGTTGTTTCTGAAGCTATGTCCTGCGGAGTGCCGGTTGTCGGCACTGATATTCCGGCCATCAGAAACAGAATTACCGACGGGGTTGACGGACTTTTATTTGCCAAAGGATCGGCCGATGATTTGGCCGCTAAAATTTTACAGGTGCTGGCCATGCCGGCGGAAACCAAAAAACAAATGGGCGAAAATGGCCGCAAAAAAATAATTGAAAAATATAGCTGGGATACGCATGTTGAAAAACTAGAAGCTGTTTATGGAGATGTTTGATTACGAAAAATCCGTCTGGGGACAGGGTGTGGCGAATTTAAAATGGAGTTCGCCGACCAGTTTTCGCTTAAAGCAAAGTTTGCGGGCTTTGCGCGGCGTGCCGGCGGCCGGAAGTGTTTTGGAATTGGGTTGCGGGGCCGGCCAGTTTATCAGAACGATAAAAAAACTTCGTCCGGAATTGGAATGTTACGGCTGTGATATCAGTGAGTCGGCGATAAGTTTGGCTAAAAAAGAAAATGACGGCGTTACTTACGCTTTAAACGAAAGCGCAAAATTGCCTTACGCGGATAATTTTTTTGAAGCCGTGCTGATTTATGACGTGTTGGAGCATGTTGAGGACGTGGACGCGGTTTTGTCGGAAATTAAAAGGGTTTTAAAAACTGGCGGAGTATTTTATTGTTTTGTGCCCTGCGAAGGCGACTGGCTTTCCTATTGGCATTGTTTGGAAAATTTTGGTTTAAAAAAAGATCTGACAAAAAAATATGCCGGGCATATAAATTATTTTTCCCGTAAAGAGCTTTTAAAAAAATTGGCAGAGGCCGGGTTTAAAAAAGCAAAGGTAAGATACAGTGAGCATGTTTTGGGACAGTGGGTAGGAATTTTATCCTTTTATTTAATGGATAGGGCGGCAAAAAAACAAGGTGTGGAGCAAATGAATAATGAAAAATATTTTTCGCAGTTAGACGGCAAGGGGATTGGCGTGATTAAAAAATTGGTAAATAGTTTGATATATTTGGAATCAGTGATATTTTCTAGGATTCCATCTCCGAACATACACATAACAATGAAGAAACTTTAGTTAAACATGAAAGTCATCCATATAATTCCCGCCGCCTTTGAGTACTTTGATCAGATAAAATCAGAGGCCTTTAAGCTGGTGGAGGACTTATATAAGTTGGGAATTGAAACTGAAGCGGTTACTTTGCAGTACGGAAACACTTCCCGAAGAATGGAGCGTGAGGTTCAAAAAGTTGCTTCATCGCACAGCTTGGCCGGTACTGAAAATGTCAGTGACATAATTTCATCCTTAGAAAAATTTGATATTGTTCATTTACACACGCCGCTATTTGGCCTGGCCGGAAAAATCCTGAAGTGGAAAGTTTTGCACCCCGAGATTCCTTTGCTAGTTACCCGCCATCGTAATATTATTACTGCTGACCTGTTCAGTTTGTTGATACAGCTGTATAATGTTTATTATGTTCCGCGTTTGTTAAAAGCGGCAGATCTAGTTATTGATGAAAGGAAGGAAAAACAGCTTGCGCTTGACTACGAAATGGCATATAATAATCTAGCATCTAAAATTTTAATAAATAAATAATTTTTATCTATGGACGAAAAAAAGACATTTTTTGCCAGTTTGGAGCCCAAAAGCGCTCTGCTGGTTGGCGCCATCGGCGGCGTTCTGCTTCTTGGTACCGTTGGTTTTGTGGTGTTAGGCGCTGTAATGTTAAAAGGCGGATTGGCTGATAGCACAACAGCAAAAGGAACCGGTAATGAGGTTGTGGCCGCTAATACAGCCAATACCAACCAGACACCGCAAACTCCGGCCGCCGCGACTGTGACCAAATCAGCCAAACCGAAGGTTGAATTGTTTGTTATGGCCTATTGCCCGTATGGACTGCAGATGGAAAAGGCCTATTTGCCGGCTTGGGATTTATTAAAAAATAAAGCCGACATCACTGTAAAATTTGTTGATTATGCCATGCACGGCTTAAAAGAAATTGAAGAGAATACCAGGCAATATTGTATTCAAAAAGAACAGCCGACAAAATATATTTCTTACCTGAAATGCTTTACCGGCAAGGATGATTTTCAGTCGTGTCTGACTTCAGCCGGCGTGGATGTTTCCAAATTAAACAGTTGTGTTGATGCCACCAACAAAACTTATGGTATAATGGATAAGTATAATGATCAGAGCACTTGGCTTAGCGGCCAGTATCCTTTATATCCGATTTATACTGATTTGAATACACAATATGGCGTGCAGGGGTCGCCGACCTTGGTTATCAACGGCACACAGGCGGATGCCAATCGTACGGCCGAGGGCGTAAAAGAGGCAATCTGCGCCAGTTTTACCAATCAGCCGTCAGAATGTAATACCACATTAGACAACACCTCATATTCGGCGGGCTTTGGCTACACTGCCGGCGCAAACACCGGAAGCGCTGACTGCGCTACTCCAGCTCAATAAATTGTTTAATAATAATTTATTATTATATGGGCAGATTTAAGAAAGGACTTTTGTTGGGCGGCATTTTAGGCGCGGCTTTGATGTGGCTCAATGTTACGCCAAAAGGAAAAGAGATGAGAGATAAAATAATGGAACATGCCGATGCTTTGTTTATGCAGCTCAAAGAAAGCATGAAACAGCTGGAGGGGCCCACCAAAGAAATGTATGACGCGTTGGTGGAGCGTGCCACCGAGGAGTACGCGAATAAGCGCGAGATGGCTATGGATGTAAAAGCGGGATTGGTGAAGGAACTGAAAAAGAGATGGGGGAAGCTGGAGAATGAGATTAAGAATAGATAATACTTAAAAAACAAAAGAGTGAGAGAAAAAGTTTTTCGCCAAGGCATACGCCTAGTGCTCAAAACTTTTTCTCTCACTCTTTTGTTTTCTTTATATCCTCTATCGTAAGTTGTAGTTCTCTATTTCCATTCCATTCATTTACGCCGACCGTAAAAACCATATCAATTTTGTCGCCGGGTTTGAGGATTTCTTTCCAGTTGGTTTCATTTCTGTTGCTGTCGCCCAAGCCGAAGCCAATGGTTTTTTTAATCACCTGGGAATTATGTTTTACCATCAGGCGCAGATGCTTGCCGTCCTGACCGACCGGTTCAATACCGGCGAGCGTGAGCGAGCCGGCCGTATACACCGGTTCTTCGTTAGCCATGCCAAACGGTTCAAATTTTTGCAGCAGATCATATAATTTCCAATTCACTTCATCCAAATCAACCTCGGCGTCAATATTTATTTGCGGCAGAAGTTCAACGCCGGCGGTCTGCAAAGCGGCCGCTTTAGATAATTTATTTTTAAATTCTTCCAGTTTATCTTTGCTTTTTAATTCAAAACCGCAGGCCTGCGGATGGCCGCCGAATTTTTCAAAAATTTCAGGCATGGATTGAAGCGCCGCAATCAAATTGAATTCTTTTATGCTTCGGCCCGAACCGCTGATCTCGTCTTTTGCTTCGCCCATGACTATAGCCGGTTTATAAAATTCATCTTTTAATTTTCCGGAAACCAGCCCGAAAATACCGGTTGGCCAGTTCTGGCCCAAAACAAAAAGCACGCTGTTATTTTCCTGGTGGGTTTCTTTTATTTGTTTGCGCGCTTCGCTGACATATTGTTCGGTCAGTTTTTGGCGGTCAGTATTATTTTTATTAAGCTGCGCGGCCAAGGCCTCCGCTTCTTTTTCGTCCGTGGCCATGAGCAGGGCATAGGCGGTATTGGCGTGATCCATGCGCCCGGCGGCGTTCAGTCGCGGTACGATTTGAAAACTGACGCTGTGGGCGTCATAAGCGCCGCGTTTGCTCTGGCCTTTTTCGTCGGCAATGCCGGCCACAACACATAATTTTTTTAAACCGATATTTCTGGTTTTATTTAAAACCGTAAGTCCGTATTTGGTCAGGGTGCGGGATTCGCCAAGGAGCGGCACCATGTCGCCGATGGTGGCAATAGCCACCAAATCAAGCAGCCATTTTTCAAAGGCCTCATGAGCTTGTCCGTCCGGCAAAGTGTCGTTATCTTCGGTGTGTTTTTTAAGCAGGCCTTGAACCAGTTTAAAGGCCACGGCGGCGCCGCACAAGCCCTTATCCGGGTAGTTCTTATCAACCAAGGGGTGAATAATCGCGTCCGCCGCCGGATTTTTTTTCGGCACGGTGTGATGATCAGTTACAATAATTTGCATCCCTTTCTTTTTTACCAAAGCTACTTCTTCAAAATTACTGATGCCGCAGTCGCAAGTGATGATTAAATCGGTTTTTTGCGCGGACAAAGATTCCACGGTATTGGTGTTTAAGCCATAGCCGTCAATTTCGCGGTGGGGAATAAAGACGCTGACATTTTGCGCACCCAATTTTTTTAGCGTGCTGACTAAAATTGCGGTCGCACAGACGCCGTCGGCGTCATAGTCGCCATGCACGACAATATTTTTTTGCGCCTTGATCGCTTTAAAAATTATCTCCAGCGCTTTTTTCATGTCCTTAAATAAATACGGATCATGAATATCCTGGGAGTAGTCGGGGTTTAAAAATTCATCAATTTGCTCCTGCGCATGAAGATTTCTATTCCAAAGCAGGCGGGCGATAATCGGCGGCAACTCCGGATGAGAATTTATAAAATCCGCTGACGGCGGAGAACTGATAATCCATTTTTTGGGCATAGAGTTACTTGGTGTTGGCGATTTCCTTTAGAGTCATTTTTTTAAAATCCCAGTATGAGTCGGCTAGAAACAGTGTAAACATTATAAAGAAGGCGTCAATGGACCAATATTCCGCGGCCGGGATTGGTCCGCCATAGGTGGCAAAAAGCAGTATTCCCAGGGCGATCCAATAAATTAAACTTTTTCCGGTTACCTGTCTTCTTTCTGAAATATTAATTTTATTTCTGATTTGCCAGATATAAAGAAAGTATAAAATTATAAACGGCCCGACGATGTACCATTCGTAGTCGCGGGGATCAATCAGTAAATATTTATTTAAAGCAATAAAACCCAGCCAAATGTATATTTGAAAGGCAAAAAATAAGAAAATTATGTCCAGTTGGTATTTACGGAGCAAACGCATAGTCCGGGCGCAAATTATTGAAATGCCGGCAACATTGTAAAAAGCAGCATTGCCAGAATGCCGATCAGTGAAATGACAAACCAGATTTTTTTGGCTGTTTTTGGTTTCATAAGCGAAATGAGTATTTATCTTTTTAATACCGCTAAATATGTCTCGGTTGGGATATCCACCTTGCCGTGCGCCACTAATCGTTTCTTCCCTTTCTTCTGTTTTTGCAACAACTTCATTTTGCGGGTATAGTCGCCGCCGCTCATTTTTGCCAATACATCTTTTCGCAAAGCGGATAAACGGTCTGCCGCAATAACTTTTCCACCCACAGCGGCCTGAATTTTTACCACAAATTGTTGTCTGGGCAATGAGTCCTTTAGGGACTCAACGATTTTTTTACCGGTTTTATAGGCCTGATCTCGCCAAACCAGCGTAGAGAGCGCTTCCACCGGCTCTTCGGCCACCATAATATCAAGTTTAACCACGTCGGTTTCCTCGTAGTCCTTAAACTCATAATTCATGGACGCGTAGCCGGAAGTGACTGTTTTAAGTTTATCATAAAAGTCAGTGATAAGCGAGGCAAGGGGGATCTCATAATGAAGCATGGCGCGCTGGTCGGTGTCAGAGCTTAAATACTCGGTATTGATGTATTTTCCCTTGCGTTCAGAAATAAGCGACATCACATTTCCGACAAAATCTTTCGGGGTGATAATATCCAATCGCATCCATGGTTCCTGGGTTTTTTCCAAATGGTTGGGGTCGGGCATTTCCTGGGGGCTGTGGATAATTTTTTCTTCACCCCCGGTTTTAAAAATTTTATAAGCCACGCTGGGCACGGTGATGATTATGTCTAAGTTATGTTCGCGCCGTAATCTTTCTTGAAAAATATCCAAATGCAGTAAGCCCAAAAATCCGCAGCGAAAACCAAACCCGAGCGCGAGCGAGTGTTCGGGTTCATAAAACAGGGAAGCGTCGTTTAATTTTAATTTATCTATGGCATCGCGAAGCAGTTGGTAGTTGTCTCCTTCTTTGGGAAAAATTCCGGCATAGACCATGGGCTTGACTTCTTTGTAGCCCGGAAGCTGTGCGGTGTGAATCTCTTTGATTTCGCCGGTAATTTTTGTGATGGTATCGCCAACCCGGCAATCTTTTAATTCTTTTAGACCGGTGACTACATAGCCAATTTCACCATTGCGCAAATTTTCCATGGGTTTGAATTTGGGGGTGTAATAACCAATCTCTAAAATTTCCGCTTCGGCGCGGGTGCCCAGTAAAAATATTTTGTCGCCTTTTTTTAGTTCGCCGTCAACCATGCCGACTGACGCGATCACGCCTTTATAATCATTATATTCAGAATCAAAAATTAAAGCCCGGGTTTCTTTAGTAGAATTATCCTGGGGCGGGGGAATGCGGTCCACAATGGCGTTTAAAATATCCTCAACCCCCTGGCCGGTTTTGCCGGAGGCCAAAATAATTTCTTCGGGCTTACAGCCGATTAAGTGGATGATTTCGGCTTTGGTTTTTTCCACATTGGCAATCGGCATGTCAATTTTGTTGATTACCGGAATGATGGTTAAATTTTGTTCAAGAGCCAGATACAAATTGCCAATTGTTTGGGCCTGTACGCCTTGTGAAGCATCAACCAACAGCACCGCGCCTTCAACCGCGGCCAGTGAACGTGAGACCTCATAATTAAAATCAACATGGCCCGGGGTGTCAATTAAATTTAAAATATATTCTTTATAATTCATCCTGACCGGCGTGAGCTTTATAGTTATCCCGCGTTCGCGCTCCAGATCCATTGAATCCAAAAGTTGGTCCTTCATGTCACGCTTAGAGACCGTGCCCGTGTATTCCAAAAAACGATCCGCCAGTGTGGATTTTCCGTGGTCTATGTGAGCAATAATACAGAAGTTTCTGATTTTATCTGTTTGAATTGACATGTTTTCTATTCTTCACCCGCCTTATTCCCCGCTAGTAATTGATTCTTCAGTCGGGATATTCCTGGCCTGTAACCAGCGCTTTTTTAAACTGTCTTTTAGTTGTATAAGTTCGGGTACTTTCAATATATAACATAAAACCACATAAACCGCCAGACCGGCTATTCCCGCCACAAATCCCTGTCCGAAAATGCCCCAAAAATGGGTTTGATCAAAAATATCAGCCAGCGGATATTTCAGCAGTTGTATAACCAGAGCCATGGGAATAGCCGCAATCGCGATTCTAAAAAATGAAGCGAATATTTTTTCTTCATCAAGCGTTTTATAAACCCCGCGCAGGGCAATGGCCAGCATGAAAAAGTTTAAAATCGATCCGATAGAAAATGCCAAAGCCAATCCGGAGACCCCCAACGGCTTCATTAATACTAACGCCGAAATGATACTGATTAATTCAGATATAACTCCGATTATAAACGGTGTTTTTGTATTTGATAAAGCGTAAAAGGCCCGGGCGAATAACGGGATTAAAGATTGTGCGAATAAGCTTAAGGCAAACAGCGCCAGGGCATTGGCTGTGTGTATGGTGGCGGTCCAATCAAATTCACCACTGCCTAAAATTACCCGAACCAACTGGGCGCGCAAAAGTAAAACAACTATTGAAATCGGAATAATTAAAAATAAAATTTGTCTGATGGTGGAAGATAAATTTTTTATAAATTCTTCTTTGTCATTTTTGGCAATGGCCGCGGAGAGCACCGGGAATACGGCTAAAGCAAAAGGAATGCCGATAATGCCGGTGGGCACGCCTTGTAAATTATTGGCGTAATTAAAAATGGCCACGCTGCCAACCGGTAAGAGCGATGCCAAAATAGTTACGATAACCAAGTTAATTTGGCTGATGGCCAAACCCATAGTGCGCGGAATCATCAGCCGCCAGATCAAATTTGTGTTTTTATCTTTCCAGTTTAAAACCCATTTCCAACGATAGCCGTTGGCGTAAGCGCTAAAGGTTTGCACTCCAAAGTGTAGAGCCGCACCCAAAACAACACCCCAGGCCAAGCCGGTTATACCCATGGCCGGTACCAGGACAACCACGCCTAAGATAATGCCCAGATTATAAAATATCGGCGCCAAAGAATACAATACAAAACTGCGCAGAGATTGCAAAATTCCGCCCACTACCATTGATAGTCCGAGCAAAAATGTTGAACCGAACATTATCCTGGTAAAATTAACCACCAAATCTCTGGTTGCGGAAGAAAACCCCGGAGCAATTAGAGGAGCAATAAACGGAGTGAAAATTATCCCCAACAAACTTAATCCGGCCAAGCAAACAGCGGTAATGTTTAAAACATTATTGGCTAATTGCCATGCCGGGGACTTATCGTCGCTATTGGTAAATAATTTTGTGAAAGTGGGAATGAAACCCGCGCTTAAAGCGCCGACAATAAGCAAACTGTAAACCAAATCGGGAATTTTGAACGCGGCATAGTAGGCATCCATAGTCGGGCCGGCGCCAAAATAATGGGCAAAAATTCGATCGCGAAAAAGACCGACTACGCGGCTAAGCAAGGTGGCCGCGGCAATAATTATGGCCGCGCCGGTTATGCTTTTTGATTGTCCGTTCAAAAATTTTCCCAGCATATTAAGGCGCGCTTGCGGGCGTACCGGTGGCAACCCCGCTGCCGATATTGACCGTTAAAATCATATCATTGGTGCCGGCTTTTCCGCCGCCACTTTCCACATAAAGAGAACCGTTTATGTCGCCGCGGCTAAAAGAAAATTGTCTGACATCATTGCCTTCGCTTTCCAGATCTATATTGTAATTATTTTTTTGCAGTTCGGTTTTGTAATATCCGACGATAAAGAACGGGTCGGCAGCCAAACTCCGCCATTCTATTTGAACCGTGTCCCGGTGGTCGCTTATCGGTGCTGTAAGCAACTGCCACAGATTGCCAATGGAAAATCCACCACTATTTGTGGAACTGGCCGGTTGCTTGTTTTCCAGAGACATCAGCAGGGGAGACAGAATTATTTTTGGAAAAATCGCCGCGATTTCTATGCCTTTGTTTTTATAATTTCCGGAAACGTAGGTGATTCTTTGAATACTGTCTTTATCATAGACAGGTATATCAGCAGGAAAATTGGCCGGCACCTTGCTAAGATTTTGCGGCCCGGCGCCCATTAAAACTTTTAATAAAATAATTATCCCGATTATAAAGATAACCAAACAGCCGCAACCGGCCAGACAAGTGCGTTTAACCGCGGAAAAGGTGGAATATTTTTTTGTCAGTTCTTCAAATGGCGGTTCAACAATCTCAATATTATCGATATTACGTCGCATATGGAAATATTATAACAAAAAGATATTGATTTGTATAGATTTTTAATGTAAGATAGTTCAAAGGTAAAGATATGCACAAACTATGAAAATATCCTTTTACGGCGCGGCCAGGGAGGTAACCGGGTCCTGCAATTTGTTTGAAGCCGGCGGGCAGAAGATTTTAATTGATTGCGGAATGTTTCAGGGTGGTCAATTCAATGAAGAGAAAAATTTTAATCCGCTTGGATTTGACCCCAAGGAATTATCGGCAGTGATTGTAACCCATTCTCATTTGGATCATGTTGGCCGTCTGCCATTGCTCATAAAGGGCGGCTACACCAGATTTTTTTATGCTACTCCGGCCACAATTGAGCTGACCCGCCTTATTTTGGAGGACGCTTTAGAGGTGATGAATTATAACCAGCGCAAATTCGGACACAAGGTTTTGTATGAAGAGCCGGATATAGCGGCTGTGATGCAACAGTTTAAAGAGGTTGATTACGGAGAGGAGTTTGAGTTGGCTCCGGACATAAGATTCAAGTTTTTTGATGCCGGCCATATTTTTGGTTCGGCTTTTGTTTTGTTTGAAACCGAAGGAAAAAGAGTTGTTTTTTCCGGCGACATCGGCAATGTTAATGTGCCGATTCTGCGGGATACGGAAATTTTACCGGCTGATGTGGATGCTTTAGTGTGTGAATCAACTTATGGCGACAGATTGCATGAATCAACCGAGGCAAGACAACAGTTAATTGAAAATTTGGTTATAAACGGTTTGGGCCGCGGCGGGGTTTTGATGATCCCGTCTTTTTCTTTGGAAAGAACCCAGGAGCTTTTGTATGATTTAAATGATTTGGTTGATAGAAAACAAAGGTTGCCGCGTGTGCCGATATATTTGGACAGTCCCTTGGCCATAAATGCCACCAAAGTTTATCGTGAGTTTCCGGAGTATTATGACGAAGAAGCGGAAAAATTATTTAAAGACGGGGATGATTTGTTCCAATTTCCGGGCCTGATGATGACCGAAACCAAAGAAGAATCAAAACGCATAAATCAAACGCCCGGCGCGAAAATAATTATCGCCGGTGCCGGTATGATGAACGGCGGACGCATAGTGCATCATGCCATGCGTTATTTGTCTGATGAAAGAAATTCTTTGTTGATTGTGGGTTATCAATCCCAGGGAACTTTGGGCCGCCGGATTTTGGACGGCGAGTCGCCGGTGGAGATTATGGGCGAGAGAATTCCGGTGCACTGCCAGGTGAAAGCGATTGGCGCCTTATCCGCGCACGGCGATCAGAATAAATTATTGGATTGGGTCGGCGGCGGAACATCTCTGCCAAAAAAAGTTTTTATAAATCACGGCGAACCGAATGCGTCTGAAGCGCTGGCAAAGAGATTGACAGGGGATTTGGGCGTGAAGGCGACAGTGGTGAATTTTGGGTTAGAGGTTGAGGTTTAGCAAAAAATTTGGTTACTTATCCACAGTCCCGACTAAGTCGGGACTGTTTTGTTATATTTTAGCCAAAATTTAGCGGTATAATTTTGGTGGATATTGTTGACTTGTGTTTTGTAGTGGAGTAAAATGGGAATAGGTGGAAAAAAGTGGGGACAACATATCCCACAAAATTTATTGCCCGGTATGTTTATTGGAGAATATGCACATAATCTTGATGACAAAGGACGGCTGGCAATACCGGCCAAGTTTAGACGTGAATTGGCAAAGGGCGCGGTGGTCACCAGAGGGTTAGACAATTGTTTATTTCTTTATACAAAAACCGAATGGGCGAAGTTGGCGGAAAAATTAGCCGCACTCCCGATCAGCCAGGCCAACAGCCGCGCGTTTTCACGCCTGATGCTGGCCGGAGCCATGGATGTTGATCTTGACTCGCAGGGCCGGGCGATCCTGCCGGAATATTTAAGAAAGTTCGCAAGTTTAAAAAAATCAGTGGTTATTGCCGGTCTTTACAATCGATTGGAAATTTGGGACCAGGAGAACTGGTCAAAGTATAAAGGCACAACCGAAGCCGAAAGCGGCGCTATCGCCGAACGAATGGCCGAGTTGGGAGTTTAATTTTTTCCAAATTATGAGCCGCCATGTCCCCGTATTACTAAAGGAGGCGATTGAGGCACTGGCTTTAAAGCCCGGGGCGAATATTGTGGATTGTACTTTAGGGGATGCGGGCCACAGCGAAGCGATTTTGGAGCGTATCGGGCCGAACGGAAGATTGCTCGGAATAGACGCGGATATTGAAGCGGTTCTGCGGGCAAAAAGGTTTTTATACAGTTGGCAAGAGCGGGCGATTTTAATCAGAGACAATTTTACAAATTTAAAAAAAATAGCTGAAGAAAATAAGTTCTTTGAAGTTAACGGGATTTTAATGGATTTGGGCTGGTCAACGCCGCAGTTTGAAGAGCGGGGCAGAGGATTGAGCTTCAATTTGCCGGATGAACCGCTGGACATGCGCTATGAAATTAAACAAAACGGATCGCTGACAGCCGCCGAAATTTTAAACACTTACAGTCAAGTTGATTTAAATAAAATTTTCAAATTATACGGAGAAGAAAAATTCAGTGCGGAAATTGCCCAGGCCATAAAAGAAAAAAGAAAACAAGTTCCGTTTGAAAAGGTTGGCCAGCTGGTGGAAACGATTTTAGAGGTTTATAGGCAAGAGTTACACACTGATAAGGATGTGCCGCGAATAGGCGATATACACCCGGCCACAAAGATCTTTCAGGCCTTGCGCATAGAAGTCAATCATGAACTGGAAAATTTAAAAAATACATTGCCGCAAGCAATTGAAATTCTGGCTCCGGGCGGACGACTGGCAGTAATCAGTTTTCATTCGCTCGAAGACAGAATCGTAAAACAATATTTCGCGGGGGCAAAAACAGCCAAATTAATTAATAAAAAACCAATTGCGCCGACAAGTGAGGAGGTAAAAAATAATCCCAAATCAAGAAGCGCGAAACTACGCATAATAGAAAAATTATGACTATTAAAAGGCAAATTCAATTCAAATATCATAATTTCATCAATGCTTTACGATTTTTGAGTTTGCCCAAATGGATTGATGGAAATACGATTCGTTTTGTTTTTGTGGGAGTGATTGTGCTTGTTGGTGCTGCTTATGTATTTAAAACTACATCTTCAACCACCAGCGGCTATGAATTGCACAAATTGGAAACACAAACCGCGGCTCTGGAACAGGACATTGAAAAAACCAACATCCAAATCGCCGAAAATAGTTCGCTAAGCAATATACAGGAAAGATTGGCAAAGATGGATATGGTGGCGGCCGGCGGGATAAAGTATTTGAGTGTCGGCATAAAGGATGTGACAGTGGCAAAGCAGTAGAGAATAAATCTTATTTAGCAAAATCTTCCCTAACATAATTTCCCCAAGAGTAGGGGATTTTTTTGTGGATAAAATTGTGCTATAATATATACATAAAAGTGCAGCTTTTATGACTGCTTTTAAGCCGATTAAGGATTATACAGATGTAAAACAAAAAGCCGCAGCCATTTTTTTGGCTATTTTTATGTATGCGGTAATTTTGGCATCGGTGGGGTATGTGTGGGCAGCCGCGGAGGTATTCAAAACTAGGGATGATATTACTCTCGGATCAGGGATCGGCTATATAACCACCATTGCCAGCGGTGATTTTAATGGTGATGGGAAAATTGATGTGGCCGTTCCTTTTGATGATACCGATACTCTTCATATTTATTTAAATCAAGGGGATGGTACCTTTCTGGCAACTTCGACTTCACAGAGTGGTGAGGGAACAACGGGGGTTATCGCGGATGACTTCAATTTAGACGGGTATATGGACTTGGCCACCGCTAACAGAGGTGCCGGCAATGTTTCAATTTTTTTGGGCAGGGGAGACGGTAGTTTTTTGGCGGCCAGCAATTATTCGGTAGTTACTTATCCTTGGCATTTAGTATCAGACGATTTTAATAATGACGGCTATCCTGATATAGCGGTGCCAAACCTTACCCAAGTCACTCCTTCGGTTTCGGTTTTATTGAATAGAGGCGACGGCACTTTCCAGTCAGCTGTAAATTATACCCTGGTAGGAAATCCGTATTATGCGACTACAGCTGATTTTAACGGTGATAATAAGGTTGATTTGGTGGTGTCTACTTATACAAGTAGTTCGGTGGCTGTTCTTTTGGGAAATGGAGACGGCACGTTTAATTCATCAACTTATTTTATAGTCAACCCTTATGCAAAAGATGTAAAAACTAATGATTTTAATGACGACGGAAAAATGGATATAGCCGCGGCCAGTTTTGTTAGTAACACAGTTTCCATTCTTTTAGGAGCAGGTGACGGCACTTTCGCCTCTTCTACGGATTATTTGATGGGTTCAGCAATAAGTGTTGGTTCATGGGGTTATTACGGCTCTCTTTTAGTTGCAGATTTAAATGATGATAGTGAGGAAGATTTGTTGGTTGGCAACGAAAATGGTTCGTTTGATACCAGGTTCGGCAACGGCGACGGAACCTTTGGATCTTCCACCGTGTATCAGTTGTATGGTCCAGTTACAGCTATAACCCGCGCTGACTTTGATAATGATGGGAAAAATGATTTGGCTGTTGCTGTGACTCAAGCTTATAGTTATGGTAATGTATCTGTTTTATATAATTATGGATCCGGAAATTTTGTGCTTCCGCACTATGTTCCGGAAGATGGAAATTTACCCATGTACTTGTTTTATAATGATCGGCAGTTGATTAATGATGACTTTAATGATGATGGAAATTTTGATTTAGCCGTTGCCAATCATGGAAGTAATACGGTTTCCGTGTTGCTTAGTACCGCCACAGGCACCTTTGGTTTAAAAACAAGCTTTGCGGTAGGCACCGGCCCAAGCTCGGTGGCCAGCGCTGATTTTAACGGAGATAATAACATTGATTTAGCATCTGCCAATAATGACAGTAATAATGTTTCTGTGCTTTTAGGCGTGGGAGATGGAACTTTTGGTGCGGCTTCAAACTATGGTGCCGGCACATACCCCCGTTCTTTAACAGCCGCTGATTTTAACGGAGATAATAAACAAGATTTGGCCACAGCCAATAAGACCAGTAATAATGTATCTGTGTTCTTAGGTGTAGGTGACGGTACCTTTAATGCCGCGGTAAGTTATAGCGCGAGTTCCAGTCCTTATTCAATAACTGCGGGTGATTTTAACGGAGATGGTTTTACTGATTTGGCTGTTGCAAATTATTCAAGTACTAATGTGACTGTTTTGCTGGGCATAGGCGACGGTACTTTCCAGTCGGGTATAAGTATTCCAGTGAGTGGCTCTTATTACCCACGCAACATAACATCTTCTGATTTAAATAATGACGGAAAGATTGATTTGGCGGCCTCTACCGTAACAAACGGCTCTTTAAGTTATATTGCGGTTTTTCTCAATGGAACGCCAACCGGGACCTTTTCGGCCTCGGTAAATTACACTGTAACATCTACCGCGCTTTATTCATTGGTGGCGGCTGATTTTAATAATGATGGAGTAAATGATCTCGCCGTTCCCTCAAGCAAAGTCAATGTATTATTAAATAATGGCAATGGGAGCTTCGCACCCCCAACATCTTATTTTGTTAAGACGTATAGTGGTCCAAGTTATGCCCTGTATCACGGTCCTTTAACTGCGGCTGATTTTAATCATGATGGTAAGGTTGATTTGGCGGCCGCTTCGGAAAGATACGGAGATCCTCTTGTTAATATATTATTTAATTCCTATACTTCATCTTCTGTAACGATTGCAGAATCAGGCGGATCAACTGTTATAAATGAAGGCGGAGCAGATACTTACAGTGTGGTGCTTGATGGTCAGCCAACCGCCAATGTGATTGTGCATGTAAGCCCTATAAGTTCATATATTTCAACAGATGTGTCATCTCTTACTTTTACTTCCGCTAATTGGGATACGCCCCAGACAGTAACTATAACAGCATCAGATGATAGTGTGGCAACCGGAAGGCGTTTTGCCACCATTGCCCATTCTGTTTCCAGCACTGATTCCCGTTTTGAAGGTTTCATTACGCAAAGTATTATAGGCACCTACACTGATAATGACACTGCCGGTGTCACTCTCACCCAATCCGGCGGTTCAACCAATATATCCGAAAATGGCCTGACGGATACTTATACTGTGGTTCTTACTTCCCAACCCACGGCTAATGTCAATATTTCCGTCACCGCCTCCACTACCCAGGTTACCACCAGTTTAGCTCGTCTGACTTTTACCTCCTCCAATTGGAACACTCCTCAAACCGTCATGGCTTCGGCTATAGATGATGCTTTGGTAGAAGGAAATCATACCAGCGCCATTACTCATACTGCCACCAGTACAGATGTAATGTATAACAACATCTCCGTTTCTTCTGTCACCGCTACCATCACCGACAATGACACCAGTGGCACTACCACTTCCACGGTTTATGGAGATTTTAACGGCGACGGCTATCAGGATTTGGCCATCTCCAAAGGTTCAAGCAACATTGTCTCTATTCTTCTTGGAGTTGGCGATGGCACCTTTGGGTCAGCCGTTAACTACAATGTCAGCACCAGCCCCAAAGCCATTGTTTTAGGATATTTTAATAGTGATAGTTATCTGGATTTGGCCGTGGCCAATAGCGGCAGTGATAACATCTCCATTCTCCTCGGTGTCGGTAACGGCACTTTTGGCACAGCCACTAATTACACTGTTTCTTCTTCTCCCTATTCTGTAACTACCGGTGACTTTAATGTTGACGGCAAGACCGATTTAGCCGTCGCCAATTATGGTTCAGACAATGTCTCTGTCTTGTTCGGAGTTGGCAACGGCACTTTTGGATCAGTCACTAACTACAGTGTCAACAGCAAGCCAATATCAATCATTTCCGCTGATTTTAATTCTGACAATAAAAATGATTTGGCCGTGGCCAACTTTAGCAGCAGTACTGTCTCTATTCTTTTAAATTCTTCTGTTACCGGCACTTTTTCGGCGGCAGTAAATTACAATATTGGCGATGGAACTTTTCCTTACTCAATCACTACCTATGATTTCAATTCGGATAATTTATATGATATTGTCACTGCTAATAGCGCCTCTAATACCGTATCCATTCTTTTAAATTCAGGTTCCGGAACATTTACCCTTCAAAACACCACCTACGCTGTTGGTGCCTCTCCCAGATCAATAACCAATTACGACCTTAATGGTGACGGCAAAAGAGATCTTATCACCTCCAACTATAGCGCTAATACCATCTCTACTCTCTTTGGCACCGGTATTGGCACCTTTGCCACTTCCACTGCCTATTCTCTTGGCACCAAACCCCTTACTGTATTAACGACTGACTTCAGTGGAGATTTTTGGCCGGATATTGTTGTGGCAGATTCTTCTGCTAGCAGTTATTCAATTTTAATTGGGAATAGGGGAGGACTATTTTCAAGTTCTTTATTTGCCGATCCGGTTGCTTATGATGTTGATTCATATCCTGTTCATACTGTGGCCGCTGATTTTAATGAAGATGGAAACACAGATCTGGTAGTTGGTAGTTTATTAACAGGCACCCTTACTGTTGTCCTTGGCAATGGTGACGGCTCGTTCTCCGCATTAGGTAGTGTACCCATGGAAACTTATGTCGGTGGTATGGCTGTCTCTGACTTTAATTCTGACGGCCACCTTGATTTGGCTTTTGCCAATTATACGGCAGGGACTGTTTCTGTTGTTTTTGGTAATGGTGACGGCACATTCAGAGATTTGACTCCTTATGGTGCTGCGTCTGGGGGGCTTTGGGTAACTACCGCTGATGTTAATGGAGATAATAAATCCGATCTGATAGAAGGAGATTTCGTAGGTACAGATGTTTATGTTTTATTAAACAACGGCAATGGCACCTTTGGTTCGGCGACAAATTATACGGTTGGCATGGGAATTGTTACGGTTTCAGCCGCTGATCTTAATTCTGATGGTAAAATTGATTTGATTGCGCCTAGTGGTATGGGCAGTACCGTCTCTGTGCTTTTAGGCAACGGCAACGGCACTTTTGGCGCGGCCACACCTTATACTGTTGGTGCTGGTCCATTTTACACGGCTACAACTGATTTTAATGGAGACGGCTACTTTGATTTAGCTGTGGCCAATAACAATACTCTTTATGATTCTTCAAACCCTGGTACCACCGTTTCCATTCTTTTAAACAACGGCAATGGCACCTTTGGTTCGGCGACAAATTATACGGTTGGCACATCCCCGACGGGTATAGCCTCGGAAGATTTTAATGAAGACGGTAATGAAGATTTAGCTGTGGCCAATATAGGAAGCGGCGGGAATGGCTCTGTTTCTGTTCTTTTAGGTTTAGGCAACGGCACCTTTGGTTCAGCCACAACGTATGCCATAGGCGGTCAGGTATATTGGGTGACTGCTGATGATCTTAATAAAGATTCTAAACCCGATCTGGCTGTGGTAGATTTCACCGGTTCTCTATCCATCCTCCTCAACACCCACACCACCGGCGCCGGCGTCACCGTCTCCCAGAAAGCCAGCACCAATGTCTGGGAAGACGGCATGACCGACACCTTCAGCATTGTTTTGGCCGCACAGCCCTCTGCTAGTGTCATTATCACTGTCTCCGCTCCCACCAGCACCCAGATGGTCTTTTATCCCTCCACCTTAACCTTCACCTCCACCACCTGGTATACAGCTCAAACCGTCACCATGGCCGCCAATGGCAGTACCTTTACCGGCAATCACAATGTCACTATCTCTAACACCGCTTCCAGCTCTGACTCCGGTTATGAAGGCATCGCCATTGTCTCTATTCCGGTCACTATTCATAAAAACGGCGGCGGCGGTCCCAGCGTGGTGTTTCCAATTTCGTCGGGGTCGGGGGCTGTTCTCTCCACTTCCTCCCTCTCCACCTCCACTTTGTTTAACCTTTTTTCCACTTCAACCAATCAGCAAAACAACAATAACAGCAACACCAATCTCACAACCACCACCTCCACCCCAATCACTGTAGTTACCTCGGTTTTATCTGATCTCTCCAAGCTTATCTTATCCACCGTCTTTGGCAGAAATCTCTATGTCGGAAACATCGGCTATGATGTCAAAATATTGCAAAACATCCTCTCTGAAATACCCGGCATCTATCCCCAGAAGCTGAAAACCGGTTACTATGGCCCTTTAACCAAAAATGCAGTAAAGAACTATCAAACCGCCAACACTATCGCTTCCACCACCATTGGCCGGTTTGATACCATAACCAGAGGCTATCTCACCAAAACTTACCAACTGCCCACCTCCTCACCCAAGTACCTTTTTACCAGAAGCCTGCAACTGGGTTCATCCGGCACAGACGTCAAAGTCCTCCAAACCATCCTCGCCCAGAACAAAGCCATCTATCCGGAAGCTAAAATCACCGGCTATTTCGATTCTGCCACCAAAAAAGCCGTGCAGAGATTCCAGCTTAAATACAAAATCACCAGCCCCTCCATTTACGGCTACGGCATCTTCGGACCGAAGACCCGGGCGAAGATTGTGGAGATGATGAGGTAAAAGTGTGGTATAATACTGTTGTATGTTTTTGATAGTTTTTCAAAGGCTTTTTCTAGAAATAATTTTAGATTTTTTTTATTTTCCGCTTTGGTGGTATACGAAAGGAACTTTGCACGCGGCCAAGTGGTGTTTAAATTTATTTAGAAGCGGCAATCAAAATCTGGCGCCCGGTTTGTGGCTGGCCAATATTTTTGTGCCAATGTTTGGCCAGTATGACATCCAGGGCAGAATCATCAGTTTTATCATGCGGTTTTTTCAAATAATTATCAGAACCATCGGTTTAATGTTCTGGCTGGCGGTTTGTTTGCTTTTATTTTTAGTATGGCTGGCGTTGCCGCTCGCTGTTGTCTACGGTTTTCTCCATCCTTTTTCTATTAAATTGCCTTTTGGCGCCTGACCTGAATATGGATTTTCAAAAATCTCCACCACTGAATATTTTAACCAATAACAAGCGCGCTGAAACGCGGATGGGTGTTTATTTACGAAGTAAATGGCTGTATTGGAATTATCCGCTCACGCGTTATAACATTGCTTTACAAAGAGGCAGGCGAATACTTAATAAAATCCGGGTGATTACGGCTTTGGTTTTTACTCTAACTTGTTGGATCTGGGTCGGATTTGGAGTGTATAAATCCGGGCAAATGGTTTTTTCATATTTATTTTATCTCGGCGTCATCGGATTATTGTATTTATGGTATCGCGTTATTAAACAAGGCGAATTTACGGGCATGGTGGAAAGATTTGAGTATGAGTTTGATAAACAGCCGGAAAAAGATGAGGGCTTAAATATAAATGTCTGGGACCAGATCAAGCGCGTGCCGTGGAAAAAACGATTGAATATTACTGAGACCTTTACTGCCGAGGCCATGTCTGCCCTGGGTAGTGCGTATAAATTGGCGGATAAATACGGGAAAAAAGAAGTCGGGCCGATTGATTTGTTTTTGGCCCTGTTAAAATTTAATCGCATCGGCAATATTTTTATCCGTTTGGGCATTCCGGCCAGCGTGTTTGAAGAACAAATCAGTAAATTGGAATTAACTGAAGAAAAAATCAAATCAGCGCCGGTTCTGTCGGCCGATTTCCAACAAATAATTTTTCAGGCCTATGAAGAGGCCTATAACGCTCACCAGGAATATGTGAGCGTAACCGAGCTTTTAATTTGCGCGGTCAAAGAGTCGCCGGAAATCCAGGAAATAATGTTTGCTTTAGATATTAATAATCAAAAATTGGCCAATGTGATTGAGTGGGCGCGAATTCGGGAGCGACTGCATCGCCAATACGTAAAATTTGCCCGGGCCGCGTCGCATCGGTCAAAATATGGCATGGACAAAGCCATGACCGCCTTGGCCACTCCCTATTTAAATCAATTCAGTGACGACTTAACTTTACTCGCGCAATTCGGACATTTAAATCCCTGCGTGGCGCGAGTAAAAGAAATTGAAGAAATATACCGGGTGGTTGAGGGCGGTCAGCATAATGTTTTGCTGGTTGGTGATCATGGCGTGGGTAAAAGATCAATTGTGGAAGGGGTTGCTCAAAGCATGGTGGCTGATGATGTGCCGGATCGCCTCAAAGACAAGCGCATGGTGCGCTTAAGCGTGTCCGCATTGTTGGGTGGTACAGACCCGGCCGGAGCGGTTGATAGATTGCGAAATATTATGCATGAAATTTCTCGCGCCCGCAATGTGATTTTGTTTATCCACAATATTCATGAACTGATAGGTGTGTCTGCCGGCGGGCAAGAGGGTAGTTTGGATGTCGCCGACACTTTGGCGGAATTTTTAACCAGCGGCCGGTTTTTAACCGTTGCCACCACCACTAATGAGGATTTTGCCAAACACATTGCCAATTCAACTATGGGCAACGTGTTTACAAAAATTGATGTGCCGGAGATGGATGTCAACCAAGCGATTCAGGTTTTGGAATCAAAAGTAGGGGAGGCGGAATACAAACAAAATGTTTTCTTTTCTTATGACGCGATTGAAAAGGCAGCGCAGTTTTCCGCCAAATTTATCCACGAAATATATCTGCCGGGCAGCGCCTTGGAGATAATGACTGAAGCGGCCAGTTTTGCTCATAACAAAAAAGGTGCCAACACTTTGGTGACCGGAGAAGAAGTGGCGGCCGTGATTGCGGAAAAAACAAAAATCCCGCTTACCACTGTATCAAGTGACGAGTCAACCAAGTTATTAAATCTGGAAGCAGAAATGCACAAGCGGGTAATCGGCCAGGACGAAGGCGTTGATGCGGTGGCCAGTTCTTTGCGCCGCGCCCGCGCCGAAATCCGTTCCGCCAAAAGACCAATCGCCAACTTTTTATTTCTCGGCCCCACCGGCGTCGGCAAAACCGAACTGGCAAAAACCATTGCCGAAGTATATTTTGGCGGCGAAGATCGCATGATCCGTTTGGATATGAGTGAATACCAGGAAAAATCCGGTCTGTCGCGGCTTATCGGCGCGGCCGGACAAAAAGGCAGCGGTATTTTGACGGAATCAGTGCGCCGCCATCCGTTTGCGCTTTTGCTTTTAGATGAAATTGAAAAAGCCGACCCGGATATTTTAAATTTGTTTTTACAGGTGATGGATGACGGGCGCCTGTCAGACAGCACCGGCCGGGCGGTTGATTTTACCAATATAATTTTGATTGCCACCTCCAATGCCGGCACAAGTTATGTGTCAGAACAAATGCGCGCCGGTTTATCACAGGAAGCGATAAAAGAAAGATTGTTGCACGGGGAATTAAAACAATATTTCCGGCCGGAATTTTTAAATCGTTTTGACGGCATAATATTATTCAAACCGCTGGATAAAGAAGCGATACAGAAAGTGGCCGGATTGATGTTACAGAGAATTGTTAAAGAATTGGAAGTCAAAGGCGTGCAAATGAAAGTTGAAGATGGGGCCATCAGTTATTTGGCCGAAGCCGGTTTTGATCCGGAGTTTGGCGCCAGGCCCATGCGCCGTGTTTTACAGGAGAGAGTGGAAAACAAGCTGGCTGATTTATTGCTTGCCGGAAAACTGAAAAGGAGAGATACTGTAGTCATTGGCGAAGGCGGGAATATTCGCGTGGAATAGTTATGTTTTATACTTACTTGATATATTTTTTAGCCGCGTTAGCGTCATCAATTTTGTTTACCATCGTCGTCAGGCGATTGGCTTTGCGTTTTCAAATTGTGGATGTGCCGGATCAACAGCGAAAAAAACATTTTGGGCCAACTCCGCTTTTGGGGGGTGTGGCCATTTTTATTTCTTTTTCTTTGGTGGTTGGGTTTTTATTATTAAACCCGATTTACGGCATTGAAATTTTTAAAAATAAATTGATTTGGATCGCGGCTGCCGGTTTGATTTTAATTATCATGGGCGCGGTTGATGATGCCAAACAATTAAGTCCGCAGTTTCGGTTACTGATTACTGCCTTGGCGGCGCTAGTGGCTGTCATCGGCGGAGTGGGCTTGGAAAAAATTACCAACCCATTCGGCGGCATTATTAATTTTGGTTTGATAGTCGGCGGTATTTTTGCTTTTTTGTGGCTGATGGGCATGATGTATACGACAAAAATTTTAGACGGGCTAGACGGCTTATCCACAGGCATAGTTTTTATCGGCGCTTTGATGATTTTCTTTTTAACAAATACCAAGACATTTTTTCAGCCCAATGTCGGCTTGCTGGCGATCATTTTTGCCGGCAGTTGTCTGGGGTTTTTAATTTTTAATTTTAATCCGGCTAAAATATTTTTAGGCGAAGGTGGCAGTTTGTTTATCGGTTTTATTTTGGGAATTTTGGCAATCATTTCCGGCGGTAAAGTGGCCACTGCATTACTGGTTATGGCTATACCGATTTTGGATTTAATCAGAGTGGCTGTAGCGCGCATCCGCCGCAAGCAATCAATTTTTAAAGGTGATCGTGAGCATTTGCATTTTCGGCTGATGGACGCCGGCTGGAGTCATAAACAATCCGTGCTGTTAATGTATGCTCTAGCATTTATATTTGGCATTACCACTTTATTGTTTCAAAGCCAGCAAAAGTTGTTTGCTTTGGTATTTTTGGTATTATTAATGGCGTATGTCACAATCAAAACCTCTTAAAAAATGGCATTTAATTTTCTTTGCGGTTATACTGGTAATTGCGATAGTTTTTAAGATATATCAATCTATGTGGCCGAAAGCGAATGTTAAAATCGGCGGTGAGGTTTTGAAGGTTTTGGTTGCCAACACCCCGGCGCACCAGGTGGAGGGCTGGAGTAATAAAAAAGATATGGGCAACTACGGTGGCATGCTGTTTGTTTTTCCGGATTTTGGTCAGCACACCATGGTTATGAGGGATATGAGATTTCCTTTGGATATTGTCTGGTTAAATGGCAATAAAATTGTTGAGATTGCGCCAAATATCCAGACCGAACCGGGTAAAACCGAGGCCCAGCTGACTCCGTTTTTCTCCAGCCAGCCGTCAAACATGGTTTTGGAGCTTCCGGCCGGATTTATGGATAAAACCGGGATAAAAATAGGGGATGAGGTGGTGTTTGACAAAATTTAGGTTTTCATATATACTAGGCCACACAATTTAAGATAATATTTTCATATATGTACGCAGTAATTGCAACCGGTGGAAAACAATACTTGGTTAAAACCGGTGAAGTTTTAAAAATAGAAAAGTTGCCCCAGGCAGAAGGGGAGAAGGTTGTGTTTGATGAGGTTTTGCTTACTGCCAATGACGACGGCGGTGATGTCCAAATCGGCGCGCCGTATCTGTCAGGTGTTACAGTTAAAGCGACTTTGGAAAAACAAGGCAAAAACCGAACACTCTTGGTGCAGAAATTCAAACGCAAAGTGCGATACCATAAAGCGCACGGACAAAGACAGAGATATAGCCAAGTGAAGATAATGTAAACTAAAAAGACCCCACATGGGGTCTTTTTTATTTCACCGTTCTATTTTTCAACGCGCTTCCTAAGGTTATTTCATCAGCGTATTGCAAGTCGCTTCCCATAGGTAAACCGCGCGCCGGGCGGGAGATTTTTATTTTTGGATTTATTTTTTTAATTTCTTTGTCCAAATAGAGCATGGTGGTTTCGCCGGACAAATCAGGGTTCAACGCCAGAATGATTTCCTTCAGATTTTTTTGAGCTTTTATTCGCCCGAATAATTCCTTGATTTTTAATTTATCCAGACCGTCTTCATCGCCCGGTTCAATCACTCCGCGCAAAACATGGTATAACCCGGCAAAAGCATTGGTGCGTTCAATCACCGGAACATCCTGCGGGTCAGCGACCACGCACATTATATCCTGCTCGCGGTTTTTGTTGGCGCAAATCCGGCAGGGATTTTCGTCGCTGAAATCCCAGCACACTTCACAACTCTTAATATTATCAATTAAATCTTTTAAAGCCAGGGTAAGTTCGCCCACTTCTTTTTTACCGGATTTTAATAAATGAAAAACAAACCTTTCGGCAGTGCGCTGGCCGACCGAAGGCAGTTGTCTGAAGGCCTCAATCAAATTATTTATGGATTTGGAGTACATAAAACCGCGTCCGCGCCGGCAGTTATTTTAATCCTGGAAATCCGCCCATGGCCTGCATTTTATTAGCCATGATTCTTTGGATTTTTTTGAGAGCGTCGCCGTAAGCGTCTTTAATTGAGTTCTGCAGTTTTTCTTTTCTGGCGGGATTTAGCAATTCGTCGTCTATAGCAATGCCGGTCATCTGCATATTGCCGTCTAAGGTTACGGCCACGCCGCCGCTTTGTGTGGTCACTGATTCGCCGGAGAGTGCGCCCTGCAGTTTTTTACCCTGATCGCGCATGTCTTTAAACTGTTTTAATTTTGAAAACATTGACATATGTTTAAATTTATACCGGAGGTAATTCCGGATTGGTATTTTGTATAAACGCCGATTTTGGTTTTAATACCTGCGGTTGCGGAGCCGGATTTTGTTGCTGGGGCGCACTGCCGGAATTATACTGCGTGGTCATATTTCTAAACGACGCCCGCGGTTCGTCAAAAATCATTTTCACCAAACCGGTCGGACCGTTGCGGTGTTTGGCAATATGAATTTCCGCTACAAATCTTTCATCCGGAGAAATATCTTCCATGCGGTAGCCCCGGTCAGCGGATTTGCGGTAAATAAACAAAACCACGTCCGCATCTTGTTCAATTGATCCTGATTCTCGTAAATGCGCCAACTTTGGAATTGCCGGCTTACTCATTTCCACACTGCGCGACAATTGTGATAGAGCCAAAACCGGGATGTTCAATTCTCTGGCAATACCCTTTAATCCGCGGGTGATTTCCGCCACTTCCTGCACGCGGTTTTCCACGCCGCCTCTTGATTCCATTAGTTGTAAATAATCAATCACAATCAATCCCAGTCCGTGCTCCATTTGCAAACGGCGGGCTTTGGTTCTGATCTGCATTATATTTATATTGGGGGAGTCGTCTATAAAAATCGGCGCTTCGGAGAGTACGCCCATGGCGTGGCCGATGCGCGGAAAATCGTCGTCTTCCGGGCGCTCACTCAAACGGCCGGTACGCATTTTCCACAAGTCAACATTGGCCTCTGAACAAAGCAAGCGGTCAACCAATTGTTCCTTGCTCATTTCCAGAGAAAATAATCCGACCGGTGTTTTTCTTTTAACAGCCACGTTGCGTACAATGTCCAAAGCCAAAGAAGTTTTTCCGACGCTGGGGCGAGCGGCTAAAATTACTAAGTCAGATTTTTGCAAGCCGGCCAGCAAATTATCCAGGTCACCAAATCCGGTCGGCAATCCGCGTAATTGCCCTTTATTTTTATGAAGTTCATCAATGCGGTCAAAGGCCTCGGCCAAGACGCCGCGAATTGGTGAAAATGTTTGCTTCATGTAGTTTTGGGAAACACCAAACAACTGTCTCTGGGCCTGGTCAAGCAAGGTCTCCAGTTCTTCTTCTTCATCATAACCGAGCCGGCCGATTTCCTGGGCCGCGGAGAGCATCCGGCGCCGGGTGGCTTTTTTATGGATGATATGCGCGTAATTGACGGCATGGGAAGAGGTTGGCACCGAATTGGTTAAAGAAACCAGATAACTGTAGCCGCCGGCGCTTTCTAGCTGGCCTCTTTCAGCCAAACGGTTACTCACGGTTAACAAATCAATCGGTTCGTTTTTTTGGTACAGTTCCAAAATGGCCTCATAAATTTGTCCGTTGCTGTTTTTGTAGAAATCATCCGGTTGAACAATGTCGGCGATTTTAAGCATTGCGTCTTTATCCAATAAAATAGAGCCCAAGAGAGAGGACTCCGCTTCTATGCTTTGCGGCGGGATTTTTTCAATCTGGGTGATGTCTTGAGCCATAATTACAATTTATGTGACTTTATAATTCTATATGAACCATGGTTTCTTGGCAAGCAAATATGGGGATGAAAAGTGTGTGATAGGTTGATATATTGACACCCTTCAGATATAATCCCTCATATAGCAGATAAAGACGTGTTCACTTATGGATTATAAGAAATTGGCCAAAGGAGTATTATTTGCGGTAATTCTGGCATTTTTTATCTATTTTAATATCGCCAACTGGCACAGCCGGATTTTGGGCCTGATTTTAGCTTTATTTTATTTTTTCTTTATTTCTTCCGGCGCGCAAATGGCGCTGGCTAATTTTTTTAATTTATCGGGCAATGCCTTTAGAATAAAAATTTTGGGGATTTTATTCGGCCTGACCACCCTTAGTTTAATTGTGGAATTTGAAATTATTTTTTTCAGATTAACGGCGGTTGCCATAGCGCTTGCCTTTTTTCTAAACGCAATCATTTATATTATCCTTGATCAACTCGCGCCCAAAGAAGACGGTCAAGCTGAAATAGATAATGAAAATTTATCAGTCATTGAAGAGGTGCCGCATGCCAAAATCGGCTTGTTGCTGTATGTGGCATTGGCGCTTTACGGATTTTATCTGCTCCACAGCTCCCAAACCGGCGCGGCCATATTAACGCCCTGGCAAACAATCAATCCCAAGTTTATTTATGTTTTTTTATCAGCCACTTTGATTTTAGGATTTTTAATATTTTCAAAATTAAAAGCCAAATCAGTTTTATTTCTTTTGGTGATACACAGTTTTTTAATGCTAAGTTATTTGCCGCTTACGCATCAGCTAATATACGGCGCCGACTCCTGGCGCCACATTGCCACCGAATCGCAATTAATTGCTGAAAAGCCGCTTGATTTGGTTGTGTATGGCCAGCAGAATTTTTTAAACAAACTTAACCTGGGGCAGTTTTCATACAGCCAGCTCTGGGGGGTCAGCGTAATTTCTGCCCGCCTATTCAATTCGTCTTTTTTAAGCGTTAATGTCTGGCTAGGCCCGATTGCCTGGGCGATATTTATGCCGATACTGCTTTTTGAAATCGGCATGGCAATGGGCTTTGCCAAAAAACGTGCTTTATTTTTTGCCTGGCTGGGTTTTTTGCCGTTTGCTCTGGTTACCGGCGGCGCGTTTACTCTGCCGAACAATTGGGGTTTTTTGGCTTGGCTATTTTTTAGCTTACTGCTTTTGAAACGGTTGGCCGCGCCCAAGAAGGGGGGGCAGGCGGTGATACTAATTCTTTTGGCGATACCGATTTTATTCGGCTACGGCTTGTATTCAATTTTAATGATTTTGACCTGGGCAATCGCGGAAATTTTAGTTTTGCAAAAATTGATTCCGCAAAATTTCAAATTTAAAAACCTTTTGCTTGTCGGAGCAGTCGGATTGTCATTGCCAATTATTGAACTGCTCGCCGGGTACAGTCAAATCAACCGTTTAAATTGGTTTGAACAGATAAAACAGTTTATCGGGAATTTCACTTCATATTATCTGGCATCCGGCCCCAGGCCGCATGATATCGCAACCGGCAATATTATTTTCAATCAGGTTCCGTCTTATGCCTTTGTGGAAAATATTTTAACACAGGGAAGATGGTGGCTCTTGATTTTCATGCTGGTATTTTTAGGCGGCGCGGTCTACGGACTTGTTTCTTTTTGGAAAAGTGAAAAGACAGAACAAAAGTGGCTGGCTATGTTTTTTTCGGGTTTGTTTACGGGCTACTTTATCTGTTTATATTTGCTTGGCGGCGAACATATAATCACCAGACGGCTGGACGCCGTAATCGCGGTTTGTCTCTTAGTGTTATTTTTAGAGGCCTGGACAAAATTAGTATGGCAGAAATTACCCGGGATTTTAGCCATACCGATTTCAGTAATTATTTTTTCTTTTGCCATTACTACTTCTTATTCTCTTGGCCCGGACACCAATTCTGTGAGCAAAGATCAATTTGACGCGATGAATTATATCTGGCAAGCCGAACAGGGGGCAAACAAGTATTGCGTGGTGGCCGATACCTATCCGCTCTTGGCTCTTGAAGCCATATCAAACAAAGCGATCATCGGCGGCGGATTTCCCATTGATCAAAATTTTGCCCAACCCGAGCGAGCCGCGCTTTTTGCGGCAGCGCAAAAGAGGTTAACCAATGGCCTGCTCGCAGACGCGCACGTTTTAACCGGTGCGGATTATTGTTGGTTTTTGAGCGATTTTGAAATTTTTAAAAATTTGGGACTTTTGCAGGGGCCGGGTTATGTTCGGTTTGGAGATAGCGTGATATTAAGGTATAATTTAAAATAATCTTAACTTATGGAAAAGGACTGTTTGTTTTGTAAAATTATTGCCAAAGAAATTCCCAATTACACGGTTTATGAAGATAAAAATATTTTGGCTTTTTTGGATATTCACCCGTGTTCCAAGGGGCACACGGTGGTTGTCCCCAAAAAACACTTTAGCGATTTATTTGAAATGTCCGAGTCGGAGTTTATTCAAATTATGGATGGTTTGCGGCACGCCATGGAGCGCGTGCAGGAAATAATAAAGCCGGAGGCCATGAATGTAGGTATAAACAACGGCAAAGCGGCGGGTCAGGCCGTCGGCCATGTGCATTGGCATATTCTGCCGCGCTGGACCGGTGATGGTGGCGGAAACATACATTCAATCATCAGAAACGGCGCCGGGATTAATGTTGAAGAAATCTATAAATTATTTTTATAATTCTCCGAGTTTGTTTTTATGGTTCCTGAAAAAATTTCCGAGGAAGTTATCCACTCCAATCCGTGGTGGGATTATAAACATGACAGATATAAACTGGCCAACGGCCAAGAGTTTGATTATTTTTACGGTGAGACACCCGGTTCAACAATCATTATTCCGGTTTTAGATGACGGCGGCCTGCTTTTGATTGTTCAGCACCGGTATTTACGCGACCTTAAAAGCATTGAGTTTCCGGGCGGGGGATTAAAAAAAGATGAAACGCCCATAGACGGAGCCAAAAGAGAACTGGCTGAAGAAACAGGCAAACAATCTTCGGATTTTATAAAAATCGGTTCATTTGATGGTCTTAATGGCATGTATAAAGACACAACCCACATTTTTATAGCCAAGGAACTGGAAGAAGCCAATCACGCTAAACCGGATGACACCGAAAATATAGAAATTATCATTCGCCGTCCGGATGAATTTGAAGATATGATAAAGCGCGGAGAAATTTGGGACGGCCAGACCTTGGCGGCCTGGGCCATAGTGCGGAATAATTTACTAAAAAGTTAAATATGCGCGGAGAAACCGGGTTTCAATCTCCTAAACAGGAAATACCCAAAGAAATTGGTAAATATAAACTGTCACCGGAGTTTATGGCCGCGATATTGGCGGCTATGGTGGTCGTGTGTCCGGCCTGTAAAAAAACCGAAGAGGAGCCGGCAATAATGCCGGGTAATGCCACAGTTGAACCGCGGGAAGTTAAAGATAAAAAAATTGATCGTCCCTTGTATGATCTTTTGGCCAACGAAGTCCCTCCGGATCAAAAAGTTATTTTTGATAAAATTTTTAATGAAGAGGCCTTGGCTTTGTATGTTAAAAAATTCGGTTTGCAAAAAGAGCAGATAGCCAATTTTTTTAAGGCCATGAAAAATACCGAGAAAAGAGATAAAGTTTTTGATTTGGTTGATAAATATTGCGAGGAAGAAGGAGTGCCAAAGCCATTGGCCCACGCGGTCTGGAGCAATGAGAGCGGCGGCCGTTCCGGAGCCACATCAAACAAAGGCGCGCGCGGAATTTTTCAGGTGAAACCCGATACCGCGGCGGCGCATGGAGTTTCCGGAGAAAAGTTGTATGGACTGGAAGCTAATATCAAAGCCGGGATCAAAGAATTGCGCCGTTGTTATGACAAATACGGCCAGTGGGGATTGGCTTTGGTTGCCTATGCCGGAGGCACCGGTGATTTGGGCAAACTTTTGATCAAGACAGGCCATTTGGAGAAAAAAAATTTTTATAAATATGTAGACATGCATTTTGACGGTTCGGCGATCTCGTTTTATAAACACGGGAATGTACCGAACATCGTTGATTTATATACCAAAAGACCGAACAAAGAATCTTTGGGTTATGCTTTCCGGGTTTTGTCCATGGGTAAAATTTTAGACGCTATTGATTGGCAGGATGGTGATACTCCAATTAAGATAGATGAAACAAAATTAAAATTTAGCAATCTGTGGGATTCGGAGCAGGGCCAGCAAAAAGTAAAAGAATTGAAAAAAGCGGCCAGGATCAAAAAAGCGCAGAAAGCAAATAGACAGAAACAAATACAAACGCAAAAAAAGCCGTCAAAACCGGAACCTGTGGCCAGGGTCTGGAAACCTAGATAAATTATCATGAAGGGTTTATATAAAAAAGATAAAAATTTCATAAAATGCCTGGCCTGCTCGCATTATTGTAAAATTGCCGAAGGTCATGCCGGCATCTGCGGCGTGCGGGAAAACCAAAATGGCGAACTGAAACTTTTGGTTTACGGCCGGCCCTGTGCGGCGCATGTTGACCCGATTGAGAAAAAACCTTTTTATCATTTTTTGCCCGGAACAAAAATTTTGTCGCTGGGAACTTTCGGCTGTAATTTGGGTTGCGGGTTCTGTCAAAATTGGGATATTTCACAAATCAGCCGGCACGCCAAAGAGGCAGCCACGGGCTGGAAAGATTTTTTAGCAAAAATTGATTACTTGAGCCCGGAAGCCGTAGTGAAAATGGCTTTGGAAAATCATTTACCGACCATCGCTTTCACATATAACGAGCCGACCATCTGGACGGAGTATGCCATTGATATCGCCAAGCTGGCCAAAAAGGCCGGTCTCAAATGCGCCTATGTTTCCAATGGCTATATGTCAAAAGAAACCTGTGATTACATTGCGCCCTACATTGACGCCATTAATATAGATTTAAAATCATTTAGCGATAAATTTTATATAAAAACTTGCCAGGCCCGGCTCCAGCCGGTTTTAGATAACATCAAACGGCTTCATAAAGCTGGTTTATGGATTGAGATTACAACCCTGGTTATTCCCGGAGAAAACGATTCTCCGGCTGAACTGAAAAAAATCGCCGAGTTTATTGTTTCGGTCAGCCCGGATATTCCGTGGCATCTGTCCGCTTTCTATCCAAATTATGAAATGACCGGGACCGGCGCAACTGATCCGGGGACACTGCACACCGGCCAAAAAATCGGTCAAGACGCCGGACTTAAATATGTTTATTTAGGTAATATCAATTAATTATGTTTTCACAAACTGAAAAAATCTACATGCTCAATCTGGCTCGCCAAGCCATTGAATATTTTTTAAAGTCCACAGTTGCCTTGGAAATATCTGAAAGCGATTTACCTTCGGAAAAATTAAAACAAAATTTGTCTTGTTTTGTTACGCTAACTATCATGGGTAAATTGCGCGGCTGTATCGGACATTTGGAGGCGTTCCAGCCGCTTTATAAAGACATAATTGAAAATGCCGTTTCCGCGGCCTTTAGTGATTACCGGTTTAAACAGCTGACAGCGGGGGAACTGCCAAACTTAGATATAGAAATTTCGGTCTTATCAGAGTCCGTCCCTTTAAATTTCACTTCGCCGCAGGATTTGCTTAATAAATTAAAACCGAATGTTGACGGAGTAGTTATAAACAAAGATGGACACAACGCCACTTTTTTACCGCAGGTCTGGGAAGAGTTGCCGGACAAGAAAGAATTTTTATCTTCGCTATGCTTAAAAGCGGGTCTAAATGGTGACGCCTGGCAAGAGCCGGGTTTGGAGGTCTCAATTTATACTGTTGAAGTTGTAAAATAACATTTTTTTTGCTATACTAAATCTACATGGAGGAAATACCAAGCAAACAAAATCAAGAATTGATGGCCAAAATTGACCCCAATGTCAATTTTTTCGGGTTAACCAGTTTTAGAAATCAGAACCGTAAGTTCGGCATCAAATTGGATGACCGCCGGCGCCACATGTATGTGGTGGGAAAAACCGGCATGGGCAAAACCACTCTTTTGGAAAACATGGTGCTCAATGATATTTACGCGGGCCATGGTGTCGGCTACATTGATCCGCACGGCGACACGGCCGAGAAGATTTTAAATTATATTCCGGCGAACCGCATCAATGACGTTGTCTATTTTAATCCGGCTGATTTGGATTATCCGATCGCTTTTAATATTTTGGAAACCATCAGGCCGGAACAAAAACATTTGGTGGCTTCGGGGCTGATGGGCGTATTCAAGAAAATTTGGCCTGATGTCTGGAGCGCGCGCATGGAATATATTTTAAATAATACCATCCTGGCTTTGTTGGAATTTCCCAACACTACCTTGCTTGGCATCAACCGCTTGCTGGCTGACGACAACTATCGCCGCCGCGTGGTGCGCAGTTTAAAAGATCCGGTGGTCAAGTCCTTCTGGGAAAGCGAGTTTGCCAATTATGACGAGCGCTACCGAAGAGAAGCAATCGCGCCGGTACAAAATAAAATCGGTCAGTTTTTGTCGGCTTCGGTTATCAGAAATATTGTCGCCCAGGTAAAATCGCGTATCAACATCCGCGAAATAATGGATGAAAAGAAAATATTCATAATGAATTTATCCAAAGGTAGAATCGGCGAAGACAACTCCCGTCTCTTAGGCGGCATGCTGGTTACAAAAATTCAGCTGGCGGCCATGGAACGGGTAGAAATTCCGGAAACCCAGCGCAGTGACTTTTTCCTGTATGTTGATGAGTTCCAGAATTTTGCCACGGAAAGTTTTGCCAACATTTTATCCGAGGCGCGAAAATATCGTCTTGACCTGATCATGGCCCATCAGTATATGGAACAGCTTGATGAAAAAGTTCTGGCCGCCATTGTTGGTAATGTGGGCAGTATGATTACATTTAGAGTCGGCTCAACCGACGCGGAAATTTTGGCCAAAGAATTCAGCCCCACTTTTATTGAAGCCGATTTGGTAAATTTGCCCAAATTTCAAATTTATCTAAAATTGATGATTGACGGGGTGGCCTCACAGCCGTTTAGCGCTTTAACTTTGTCTCCTATTGCCACAGCCACCGGCAGTGCAGAGAAGGTGATACGGGTTTCCCGGGAGCGATATGCCACCAGCCGTGAAAATATTGAAGATAAAATTATGCGTTGGAGCGGCATGGAGGTTGGCGCAGGCGGGGACTTTGACGATGATGAAGAAAATGGCAATGGAAATGGCAAACCGCAAGCGCCGGCGCCCAAACCGGCAGCACCCAAACCAATGCCGCCGAGGCCTCCCAGGAATGATCGGCCAAAAAATGATCAACCGAAAAAAGATTTAAACATCAAAGAAAGCAAACCGGTTTTGCTCACTGATCCGAATCAAAAAGGTATTAGTTTATCGCAGGCCCTGCAAACAAATAAACCAAAACAGAAACAGCCACCTCTTCAGCAGAAGCCCCAGCAAACTCCGCAAAATAAGCCAAAAAATGATAGAGAAGAAAAAACGGTTTATCCGGATAGGGTAATCAAGTTGGACGATGATGACCGGACAGGTTGACAAAGTCACCGGTTTGTGCTATAATTATTTTAATATTGGGTAACTTCTGTTCCCAAAATAGGTCGACTAATTTAATCTCAAAAAACATTTTGGGAACAACAAATACGCAAAACTATGGCATTCGATGGAGCTACCAGGCAAATGTATGATGTGGATTTAACCTGCGCCAAATGCGGGGCCCACATTTCACAATTGCCTTTTCAACCATCTGGAGACCGTCCTGTTTACTGTTCAGATTGTAACAGGGCTTTCCGCCAAGATCGTGGTGATCGCGGCGGCAGCAGACCTTCTAACAGAGGTCCGCGCCAGATGTTCGACGTTGACGTTACTTGCGGACAATGCGGTACTAAAATTACCCAATTGCCTTTCCAACCAAATGGAGACAAGCCGGTATATTGCCGCGATTGCATGATGGCAAGACGCAACGGTTAAACTGAAACATTGAAAATCCCGACTTAGTCGGGATTTTTAGTTCTTGAAATTTTATATTAGTTTTAGTATAATTCGGTGTGATATGTTTACCGAAAATCAGCAAAAAATATTAAAATATACTGAGAGAAAAGTTAAGGATTTATTAAAGAATCATCCGGTGCCGGCGCACGGCATTGGTCATGTTCTGCGGGTGACGGCCTGGGCGGAACAAATTGCCAAGATGGAGAAAGAGGATATTTTTCTGGTGAAGATGGCCGCCATTCTTCATGATGTAGGCCGAACAAAAGAAAAATCTTCAGGCATGCAGTCGGCTCACTGGGCGCTTTCATACGAAATGTGCAAAGATTGGTTTGTTACCGATCCTGTGTTAAAATTTTTATCAAAAAAAGATAAAGACATTATTTTGTATGCGGTCCGTTATCATTGGAACGATGCGGCGAATAGACATCCGGCGGCTTGGATTCTACGGGATGCAGATAAGATGGATGGTCTTGGAACAATCTCCATCAAACGGGCGAAGGAATTTTATGGGAATGATGAATTTTCCTGGCAAATCGGCATGCGCCTCATTTTTAGCAATATCTGTTTCATTAGAACCAAAAGTGCCCGCAAGCTGATTAAAAAATATAAAATGATGGAACCGGTTGAGAAGGCCTATAAAAAATTTTTATGCTCAAAACTGGAGAAAAAATTCTAGTGGCCATGAGCGGCGGCGTTGATTCTTCAGTGGCCGCGGCTCTGTTGGTACAAAAAGGTTATGATGTGACCGGGGCTTTTATGATTAACTATGACGATAAAAATGATCTGGTTTCCTGCTGGGCAGGGGATTATCGGGATGCGGTGCGGGTGGCGGCCAAGATCGGCATTCCGCTTATAAAATTAAATTTCACCAAGGAATATAAAAAAATGGTTTTGGATTACATGTATAAAGAGTATAAAGCCGGTCGCACGCCGAATCCGGATGTTTTGTGTAATAAATTTGTAAAGTTTGGGGCGTGGCTCAAAAAAGCACGTGAGATGGGTTTTGAGAAACTGGCCACCGGGCATTATGCCTGTCTTGATAAAGGAAAGTTAAAAGAGGCCAAAGATAAAAATAAAGATCAGACGTATTTCTTGCATCAATTAAATCAAGCGCAGTTAAAAAGTGTTTTATTTCCGATTGGCGGATATACAAAAACCGAAGTCCGGGCTTTGGCCAAAAAATTTGGTTTACCGACTGCTGATAAAGAAGAAAGTATGGGTATATGTTTTATCGGTGAAGTGCCAATGAAAGAATTTTTGCAGAAAAAAATAAAACCGACTCCGGGCAATATTATTTTTTCTCAAACCGGCAAGGTTGTCGGCAAGCACGGCGGTTTGCCTTTTTATACCATCGGCGAAAGGGGAATGGGGATAAATGTTGGCGCTAAACCGGTTTATGTTTTGGATAAAAATATTAAAAAAAATGAATTGGTGGTTGGTTATGAAGATGATCCGCTGTTGTATAAAAAAGAAATTAAGGTTCAGGATGTGAATTGGATCAGTGGACATCAGAGTAAATTTCCGCTACAATGTGATGTAAGGATGAGGCACAGACAGCCGCTCCAAAAAGCGAAAATTAAAAAATCAGGCCAGAACCTGATTGTGCAATTTGTCCAAGCGCAACGCGCAGTTACGCCCGGTCAGTTTGCCGTTTTTTATAAAAACGGAGAGTGTTTGGGTGGGGGAGTGATTAAATAATTTATGCTAAATTCAGTTCACTTACGTCAAATCTATCTGGAATTTTTTGCATCCAAGGGTCATAAAATTATACCCTCGGCTTCTTTGATTCCGGAAAATGATCCGACAGTTTTGTTTACTACTGCCGGCATGCATCCGCTAGTGCCGTATTTGTTGGGTGAAAAACATCCGGAAGGAAAGCGACTGACCAGTGTGCAAAAATGCGTGCGTACGCAGGATATTGATGAAGTGGGGGACAACCGGCATGATACTTTTTTTGAAATGCTGGGCAACTGGTCGCTTGGAGATTATTTTAAAAAAGAAGCCATAGAATGGAGCTGGGAATTTTTAACTTCCGCGAAATGGCTGGGTTTGGATGCAAAAAAATTGGCGGTGTCGGTTTTTGAAGGCGATCAGACCGCGGCTAAAGATGAAGAGTCCGCGGAGATTTGGAAATCGCTGGGAATGCCGGAACACAAAATTGCCTTTCTGCCAAAAGCGGATAATTGGTGGGGTCCGGCCGGGCAAACCGGTCCGTGCGGTCCGGATACGGAGATGTTTTATTGGAAAGGAGAAAGCGAATATCCGCCGAAAAACAGCAATCCGAAAACCGATAAGGATAATTGGCTGGAAATCTGGAATGATGTTTTCATGCAATATAATAAGACCGCGGATGGGAAGTATAAATCGCTCAAACAAAAAAATGTTGATACCGGCATGGGCTTGGAACGCACACTGGTGGCTTTAAATAATTATGCCGATGTTTTTCAAATTGATACTTTCTGGCCAATAATTCAAAAAATTGAAGAGTTGTCCGGTATGGAATATGCCAACGATCGGGCAACCACCAAATCAATGCGCATCATCGCCGACCATCTGCGCACCGCCACCATGATCATGGGTGATGATAAAAAGATTGCGCCCAGCAATGTTGATCAGGGATATATCGTGCGCCGGATGATCCGCCGGGCTGTGCGCCACGGCCGAATGATTGGCATCAAAGAAAATTTTTGTTCAAGAATTTCTGAAGAAATAATAAAAATTTTTGCCCAGGTTTATCCGGAAGTTGTTCGCAATAAAGAATTTATTGTCACGGAAATGGCCAAAGAGGAAAGCAAGTTCAGTAATACCATTGAGCAGGGTTTGAAGGAATTTGATAAGCTGGTCAGTAGTTTGCAGTCGATTTTTGAAAAAGGTGGTAAAATGGTAAACCAGATTTCCGGCAAACAAGCGTTTAAATTATACGATACCTACGGCTTCCCGTTGGAAATGACTTTGGAGTTGGCCAATGAAAACGGGTTAAGCGTTGATGTCAATGAATTTGATGAGGCCTTTAAAAAACACCAGGCTCTTTCCCGCACCGGAGCGGAGCAAAAATTTAAAGGCGGGTTGGCTGATACCGGAGAAATGTCGGTGAAATATCATACCACCACACACTTGCTTCATGCGGCCTTGCGAAAAATTTTAGGTATGCATGTAGAGCAACGGGGGAGCAACATCACAGCTGAACGTTTAAGATTTGATTTTTCTCATCCGGAAAAAATGACCGAAGAGCAGAAAAAAGAAGTTGAGGATTTGGTAAATGATGTTATCAGACAAGATCTTCCGGTCAGTTTTCAAGAAACGACTGTTGCCGAAGCTAAGAAACAAGGCGCGATGGGACTCTTTGAAGATAAATACGGATCAAAAGTAAAAATGTATTCCATTGGTGATTTTAGTAAAGAAATTTGCGGCGGTCCGCATGTTGAGCATACTGCTGTGTTGGGAAAGTTTAAAATTATAAAAGAAGAAGCGGTGAGTGCCGGTGTCAGACGAATAAAGGCGATTTTGGAATAATTATGATAAAGAATTTAATCCTTCATCTCTGGTCCCTTCGCCGTCAATTTGCCAAATATTTTCTTGTCGGCATCAGCGCCGTGATTTTGGATATTGGCAGTTTGTTTTTATTAAAGCAATACGCGCACATGCGGCCGGTTTGGGCTGTGGTGGTCAATCAGATATTCCTGATAAATTACGTTTTTTTCCTCAACAAATACTGGTCATTTAAATCAAAAGAATGGGCCCATAAACAGGCCGTCCGGTTCCTGATCGTCTGCGTCTTCAACTATTTTTTTTCAATCGCCTGGATGTATTTATTTAATGAGAAATTTGGTGTAAACTATCTACTGGCTAGGACTGTGAATATCGCCCTGGCGGTTTCGTGGAATTTTTTATTGTATAGGTATTGGGTTTATAAATCTTGACAAATGTCCAATTTAATAGTAAACTATTAACAATTAACCCGTAAACAATGCCAAATAAAGACATTATAGAGTTAAGAGGGTCAATAGAGGAGTTATTGCCGGCCACTACTTTCAGGGTCAAGCTTGAAAGCGGGCAGATGATTATCGCCCATCTGGCCGGAAAAATGCGCTTAAATAAGATAAGATTAGGCGTTGGCGACTCGGTAAAGGTGGAAATGACTCCCTACGACTTGACAAAAGGACGAATTACGTATAGATTTTAGGTGGAGGACAATTAGACAACCTATAAAAGAATATCAACCATTGCGGTGTAGCTTGAGCCCGTCATATCAACGACCACTTGTCCGAATATGATGTGCCTCTCGGGCGTGGATATCGCGGCAGTGGTTGGTATTTTTCTTAACCTAATTTTATGAAAGTACGAGCATCAGTGAGGAAAATCTGCATGAAATGCAAGGTCGTTCGCCGCAGGGGCCGTGTTTACGTTATTTGCAGCAATCCTAAACACAAACAGCGCCAGGGCTAAACCAAGAATTTTAAATAATTTTTAGAAATATTTTATGCGAGTAGCCGGTATAAATATCCCCAAAGAAAAGAGAATTGTGGTTTCCTTAAACTATATTTTCGGTATTGGTCCGACTTTGTCAAAAAAGATTTTGGCCAAAGCCAAAGTTGACGAAAATACCAGAACCAAAAATTTAACCCCGGCCGAAGAAGATAAAATCCGTATTATTATTGAAAAAGAATACAAAACCGAAGGTGATTTAAAAAGAGAAATAATGGCCAATATAAAACGTCTGAAAGATATTAAGGCCTACAGAGGCATCAGACACATGAAGCATTTGCCGGTTCGCGGACAAAGAACCAAAACTAATTCCCGCACCGTGCGCGGTAATACCAGAAAGACCATGGGCAGCGGTCGCAAGCCAGCCGGGCAAAAAACTTAATTTCGTCTCTAGTTGTTTTTAAGATTATAATAAATATGTCAGATTCACAACCAACACAAACACCAACTGAAACCGCCGCGCCAGTCGCGGAAACAAAGCCGGCAGCTGAAAAAACCGAGAAAGTTGCGGTTTCAAAAAACAGAAAGAAGAAAGTAGTGAGACAGGTTTCTCACGGAAATATTTATATTCAGGCCTCATACAATAATACAATCGTGACAATTACTGATCCGGCCGGTGATGTCTTGGGCTGGTCTTCTTCCGGCAAGGTTGGTTTTAAAGGACCAAAAAAAGCTACTCCATACGCGGCCGGCATAGTTGTCAAAGATGTGGTTGATAAAATCGCGAAATACGGATTGAAGGAAGTGCATGTTTTTGTTAAAGGTATCGGCGGCGGCAGAGAAGGCGCCATCAGGGCCTTGCATATAAACGGTTTAAATGTTTTGTCCGTAGGCGATGTCACGCCGATCCCGCATAACGGTTGCCGTCCTCCGAAAAAGAGGCGAGTATAATTTTGTTAATAATTTTATATATGTCAAATGAATCAAATGACAAATGCTCAAGATGCCGCCGGGCCGGAGATAAATTGTTTTTAAAAGGGGATAAGTGTTACGGACCGAAATGCACGCTGCTCAAGAGAAATTTTGCTCCGGGCGTTCATGGCGCTTCCAAAAGGCATCCAAAACAGTCAGTTTACGGCAAACAATTGTTTGAAAAGCAAAAAGCCAAAGAAATTTACGGCCTGCGTGAAAAGCAGTTTGCCAATTACGTAGCCGAGGCAGCCAAAAAAACCGGAGATACCGGAAAGTTTTTGATTTCCTATTTAGAATCACGTCTGGATAATGTTGTTTATAAAATGGGCTTAGGCAAATCACGCAAGGGTTGCCGACAGCTGGTTAGCCACGGTCATGTAACCGTTAATGGCAAGAAAGTTAATATTCCATCTTACCGCACGCGAGTGGGGGACGAAGTTGCTTTGAGAGAAAAAGACAAAACCACTGTGGCGTTTGATAAAATTTCAGAACGACTAAGCAAAATTGAAGCTCCGGTTTGGATGAATCTTGATGCCAAAAAGGTATCGGCAAAAATTCTCAATGCTCCAACTGCCGATGAAGCCGGCTTTGACGCCAAGTCAATCATTGAGTTTTATTCAAGATAATTAAGGGGGGTTTCCCTCAATAATAATTCACATATGGAAAACCTATTATTGCCGTCAAAAATCGAGTTTGTGGCCGGGGACAGCCCAAACAAAGGATCTCTGGTGGTCACGCCTTGTTTTTATGGTTACGGAACCACTTTGGGCAATACGCTTCGCCGGGTGCTATTATCATCTTTGCCGGGCGCTGCGATTGAGGCCTTTAAAATAAAAGGCGTCCAGCACGAATTTACGGCTGCAGACGGCGTGAAAGAAGATATTGTTGAGGTAATATTAAATCTTAAACAATTGGCAGTTAAGGTGTATACCGATGAACCGGTTACTTTGAAGTTATCAAAGAAGGGTCCGGGCGCGGTTAAAGCCGGTGATTTTGAAAAAGACGCCAATGCCGAAGTTATGAATAAAGATCTGGTGATTGCTAATTTGACCAGCAACAAGACCTTTGAAATGGAAATCATCGTGGGCCGCGGCCGCGGCTTTAAACCGGTTGAAGAGAAAGATAAAAAGCAATATGATTTGGGCACAATCGTGATTGATTCCATTTACACCCCGATAAAAGATGTCGGCTACAGCGTTGAATATACCCGCGTGGGCGATATCACCAATTACGAAAAATTAAATTTAAACATTGAAACTAACGGCACGATTTCTCCGGAAGAAGCGGTCAGACAATCAACCCAGATTTTGATGGATCACTTTGCTTTGATTTTAGATACAGCCAGTGAACCGGTCGCCCGTGAAGAGATGGTTGTCTCCGCACCAGCCGAAGAGGATGCCAAACCGGCCAAAGAAAAAAAGCCCAGAGCCAAAAAGACCACTAAAAAGAAATAAATCATATGCGACATAAAAAGAATAAGATTACACTAGACAGAAAAACAGCCGCACGCCGATCGCTTATGGCCAACTTGGCCGAAAGTTTGATTTTGTACGAAAAAATCAGAACCACCAAAGCCAAAGCCAAAGCGGTTAGATCGGTAGTAGAAAAATTGATTACCAAAGCCAAAGCCCAAACTTTGGCGGGCCGCAGAGCCATTGCCAAAGTTCTGTACACCAAAAATTCCGTTAAAAAATTAATGGAAGTTATTGGTCCGAAATATAAAGACAAAAAAGGCGGGTATACCCGGCTGACACTGCTTAAATCCAGAAAGGGCGATGGCGCGGAAGAAGCTATAATTGAATTAGTATAAATATATGTCCACTAGAAGAAAAAAATTTGAAATTGATGCCGCCGGTCAAAGCGTGGGAAGAATTGCCACCCGTATTGCCATGGCTTTGATGGGCAAAAACAGTCCTCACTATGTTGCTCATCTTGATCATGGCGATAAAGTGATTGTTTTAAATGTTAAGGATGTTAAGTTCACCGGCCAGAAACTTGAACAAAAAACATACAAACATCACAGCATGCATCCGGGCGGTTTGAAAATTAAACCGGCCAAGGATGTTATGAAGGTTAATCCGGAAAAGGCGGTTATCCATGCTGTCAGCAGAATGCTGCCGAAAAATAAAATGCGAACACAAAGATTATTACGTATTTCTTTTAAATAATATATGGTTAAACTCAACAAGAAAAAAGATGATTCCGCCCGAGCAGTGGGCAGACGCAAGACCGCCGCGGCCAGAGTTCGTTTGGTTCCCGGACACGGAAAGTTTGAAGTCAACGGCAAGCCGATGGCCGAATATTTTCCTTATTTTGAATGGCAGGACACGGTGATGGCTCCGCTTAAGGCCGTAGCCAAAGAAAAAACCTTTGATGTTTCCGTGAAGGTAAATGGCGGGGGATTAAAGGGGCAGGCCACTGCCGTTCAGCATGGCATTGCCAGATCCCTGGTTATTTGGAATGAAGAACTTAAAAAATCTTTAAAAACATTAGGATACTTAACTCGCGACGCCAGAGCCAAGGAAAGAAAGAAACCTGGTTTGAAGCGTGCACGCAGGGCTCCGCAGTGGTCAAAACGTTAAAAAGCGAGTAAAATAGACCGTATGTCCTATACGGTTGCGCAAAATACCACATTTTTAACTTCGGCCTCAATCCTACAAAAAGTAGTATCTTTTTTATATTTTATTTTGGTGGCGCGGCTGATCGGGGTAGAGAACACTGGTCAGTATTTTTTTGCCATAACTTTTACCACTATTTTTGTAGTTGTGGCTGATTTTGGTTTTGCCGCGGTTTTAATTCGCGAGGCCTCGCGCTATCCGGAGAACACGGAAAAATATCTAAACACCACCCTGGTTACCAAAATTTTATTCGGCCTGGGCGCGTATGCTTTGGTGGTATTTTTTGTTAATGTTTTTAATTATCCGGCGCTGACCAAAGATTTGATTTATCTTTCCGGCATTACCATGTTTTTTGATAACTTAACCAATACTTTTTCCGGCACTTTGCGGTCAAGAAAAAATCTTGTCTATGAATCTATTGGAATCGTTGGCGCCCAGCTGGTGACTATGGGCATTGGCACCGTGGCGTTATTAAACCATTGGCCCCTGATTTGGCTTATTATCGCTTACACCATTCCGAGCGCTTTGTATTGTCTGTATTTGGCAATTTGCGTGCGTAAACTTTACGCGATTAAATACAATTTTATCTGGGATAAAGATATTTTTAAGATATTTTTTATTACTGCTCTGCCCTTTGCCATTGCCGCCATCATTGGCCGACTGTATTCATACAGCGATTCTCTTTTGATGTCCAAGATGCTGACGATTAAAGAATTGGGATGGTGGGCTATTCCGTATAAAATAGCTTTTGCTTTTCAGTTTGTGCCGTTGGCCTTGTCGGCCAGCGTTTACCCGGTGTTTAGCGGCCTATTTGTCAAGGACAAAACGCAAATTGGCCCCTTGTTTGAAAAATCATGGCGTTATTTATTTACCATAATTTTTCCTTTATCCGTTGGCCTGATTGTTTTGGCCGACCCGGTTATTACACTTATTTACGGACCAAGTTACGCGCCGTCAATTAATCCGCTGCGCATACTGATGGGAAGTTTAATTTTTACCTTTTTGGGATTAATTACCGGAGCTTTGCTTAATGCCACCAATCGGCAAAAAACGCAAACCTGGCTGGTGGGAGTCGCTTTGGTTGTCAGTGTGGTTTTGAATTTGATTTTACTGCCGATTTTACGACTAAACGGCGCCGCTATTTCGGTGCTTGTCAGCAACACGGTTTTGGTAGTTGGCGGATATTTGTTTGCCCGACGCGAACTAAACATTAAATTTAGAAATATTTTAAAATATATCAATCAAACCTTGTGGCCGGCGGTGGTGATGGGGGGAGTGGTGTATTATTTATCTTTAAAAATAAATTTTATTTGGACCATTCCGATCGGAGCGGTTGTGTATTTTGGGCTGTTATTTTTGACAGGTGGCATTAATATAGGCCAAATTAAAAATATAATAAATAAAATTTTTAAAAACAAAACTCAAATTTCTGTATGAAAACATTAATTATCACGCTTGAATATCCGCCGCAAATCGGCGGGATTGCCTCCTATACGTATAACCTGGCCAAAAATTTACCGGCAACAGAGACAGTGGTGTATGCGCCAAAAATAATGGGCGGTAATGAATTTGACTTAAAAAATAAATGGAAAACGGTTAGGGAGAAGCCATATTTTAAATTTTTCTGGCCCAAGTGGCTGAAATTGTATTTCCAAATCAAAAAAATTGTCAAAACGGAAAAAATTGAGCAGATTTATGTGCACCACGCTTTGCCGGTGGGCTATGTAGCTTACTGGTTAAATAAAAAAATGAAAATCCCGTATACAATTTTTTTCCACGGCACTGATCTGGAAATGGCCACCAAGGTTCCGGGAAAGAAAAAGAAACTTAAAATGGTTTGCCAAAGAGCCGAAAAAATAATTGTCAACAGTATTTTTTTGCAGGATAAATTTAAATCCAAGTTTGAAGATTTAAATAAGGATGTACGCGTAATTTATCCCTGTCCGGGCGAGGCGTTTTTTGGCAAAGTTTCGGAAAATGAAATCAAAAAATTAAAATCCCAGCTGGCCTTGGAAGGGAAGAGTGTAATTTTGACCGTCTCCAGAATTGCCGAGGGCAAGGGTTTTCCGCATATGGCGCGCTTGTTGCCGCAGATTTTGGAAAAAATACCAAACTTGGTTTGGTTGATTGTCGGAGACGGGCCGAAGAAAGACGAAATTATGAAATTAATTCAAAAAAATTATCTGCACAACATCACCCGGTTTATCGGCGCGGTGCCGTATAACGAATTGCCGAGATATTATCAGCTGGCTGATTTGCTGGTGTTACTCACGCATCCGGATGAATCAGTGGAAGAGGGCTGGGGGACAGTGTTTGTGGAAAGCGCTGCCTGCGGTGTGCCGGTAGTGGCCGGCCGAGTTGGCGGCGTGGGAGAAGTGGTGGAAGATTTGGTCACCGGATTGGTGGTGGATGTTTATCAGGAAGCAAGCGTGATAGCGGCGATTTCTGATTTGCTTCGCGAAAAAGAATACGCCAAAAAAATGGGTGCGGCCGGCCGGGAAAGGGCATTGAAAGAATTCACCTGGCAGCAGCAGTTTAAAAAATTGCTATAAGCCAGAGTCATTATGAATCCGTTAATTAGTGTCATAATTCCGGTTTACAATCACGCGCATACCATTAAAAAATGTATTAGCGATATTTTAGCGCAAACTTATCAACCAATTGAAATTATAATCGTCAATGACGGCAGTACGGATAATTTCCAGCAAGCGATTTCGGATTTAAAAAATTCTGACATTAAAATTTTCAGCCAAGAAAATAAAGGCGCCCCGTCGGCCCGCAATCTAGGTTTTGCGCAGTCAAAAGGGGAGTATGTGATTTTTTGGGACGCGGATACGATTGCACGGCCCGATATGCTGGAAAAAATGTATAAGGCCTTGCGAGATAATTCCGAGACCAGTTGTGCCTATTCAAAATTTAAATTCGGTTGGAAGACAATGCAAAGCCATGAATTTGACCCCGGATTATTAAAAAAATTAAATTACATTGATGTAACCTCTTTGGTACGTCGCAGTGCATTAACTGATTTGAGGCCAAGCGCCGGTCCGTGGGATGAATCAATAAAAAGATTTCAGGATTGGGACCTCTGGCTGTCGCTTTTAGAAAAAAATAAAACCGGCGTTTTTGTGCCGGAGGTTTTGTATAAAAAAGTGGTTGGCAACAGAAAAGGCATCAGCGCCTGGCTGCCGAGTTTTATGTATAATTTACCGTGGAAGATTAAGAAAGTTGCGGATTATGAAGAGGCGAAGGCAATTGTTTTGAAGAAGCATGGGCTACAATAACAGTGAATAAAATAATGCCCATCACATGAAATAAAGCTGGAGAAGTAATGTTTATAACCATCAGAGCGATAACGGACGTGATCAGTCCGTTTTTTGATTGTGAATCTGATTTGCAGATAGAGCATATAATCCAGGCAAGAATCGTAATCCAAATCAACATTCCAATTATTCCCATCTCATCAATGATTTCCAAATAACCCCAATCAAATTGCGCTGTAGTGATGGTTTGTTTATTCATTGGTATATAGGCGGTGACCGTATCTCCCAGCCCATTTCCCAAAATCGGGCTAACTTTAATTTTATCCAAAATCGCCGGCAGTAGAATCATTCGGCTTAAAGAGCTGTCTTCAATTTGCGGCATAGCAATGCTTTGCAAACGAATACCGAAAAATTCCCAGCCCAAACTCTGACCGCGGCTGGCCGCAGAATGAATTAAGGTGAAAGAAAGAAAAAATATGGCTATGGCGGCGGCGGAACATATCAGCCATCTCTTCCAGCGTGTTTTGTTGAATAAAAATAACAAGCCGACCGGTAGGGCTAAAATATAAATACGGGTAAAATTTATGGGAAGGATTATTAATAAAGATAGCGCTAAATATATGTAAATTTTTTGTGATTGTTTAATGATTTGTGAAATAAAATATAACAACAGCGGGATGAGCAGAAGCTGTTCATTTAAAACAATTCGGTAAAAATTAAAATCATAGCCGGTGATTTTGCCGTTGGCGATATCCCTGAACCAGTGGTAATAGGCATCCTGCAAGTGTAATATGTTGGCAGAATAAAAAGCGAAAGTAAATAGAATAAAAATAAGATTGCCGAAAACGGTGGCGGTCAAAAGACCCGCGGCGATTTTTTTAAACCTGTCTGATTGGAGAAGTTCCCGTAAAGGGAAATAATAAAATAAAAATAAATAGGGGATAACATCGGAAATTATTTCCTTGGCGTTGTGGCCGGCAAGATAACCGCGGGCAATGGTAAAGGCGATCCAGATATATAAAACGGAAGCCAGAGCACAGAAGATTTTATTTGAGTTAATAATCGCGCGAATTTCTTTACTTTTGATTTTCTGCCAGATAAAAATTACGGCTGAAAAAACTAAAAGCAGAGTGCGCAAAGATATACCGCCGATTTCCAAAAAGTTTTCCGTGCCGCCCAGAAAAATTTCCGTAGCCACGATATACCAGCCGCGTTGGTCATTTTTAAGAAGAAAATAAATTGTTGAAAACAATATGAGCGCGGCGATAAAGGTGTTTAAAAAATTCCCCGGATGAAAAAAATATGAAAACACTCTCAAGCCAATGTAAATGGCTAAAAAAACAAAGGTTTGTTTTTTTGAAATCATATTAGGTTAGTTTGGCGCCGTCTATGTTTTTATATCCGTTTAAAAATACTTTTGCAGTCATTGGATTTTTTCCTTCCGGCTGCAGTTCTAAAATTTCAATCGCGCCTTCTTTACAGCCAACGAAAATTTCATTTCCGGAAACTTCAACTTTGCCCGGTTCCATCTTGCCCGGTTCAATATTTTTGTCGGCTTTTTTTAGATTTAAAATTTTTAAGCGTTTACCGTTCCAAAAACACCAAATTCCCGGCCATGGTTGCAGACCTCTAAATTTATTATAAATTTCAGCTGGAGTTTTGTTAAAATCAATTTGGCCATCGTCTTTGCTAAGCAATTTAGTGAGAGTCGGCTCGCCGGCTTGCGGTTGAGGAGTGATTTTGCCCTCTATATACTCTGGAATGGTGTTTAAAAGCAAAATAACGGCCTTTTTGGCCATTTTATCTGCCAGTTGGGGATAAGTGTCGTTTGGGTCTATAGTGACGCTTTCCTGGGTCAAAATCGGCCCGGTATCCATTTTTTCATCCATCAGCATTATAGTATTGCCGGTCTCGGTTTCACCGCTCGTAATCGCGGTTTGAATAGGGGAGGCGCCGCGGTATTTGGGCAGAAGCGAACCGTGCACATTGATTGATCCGTATCTGGGAAAATTTATTATTTTTTTAGGAATAATTAAGCCATATTGTGCTACGACGTTTAAATCAAGATTTTCCACCGGCAGTTGATAATCTTTTAAACTTTCCGGCTGGGCCACCGGAATGTTATTTTTTTCAGCCAAAATTTTCACCGGGGACTCCTCAACCACTTGTTTGCGGCCAACCTTCTTATCCGGCTGGGTGATAACTAAAACAACATCAGTGATGTCGCTGTTTATCAGTCCCGTTAAAATAGTTTCCGCAAATTTTTCCGTCCCGAAGAATACGGTTTTTAGTTTTTGCATAAAGTGAGAGAGAAACAACTGAGATGATATCGATTTTGAGTACTAGCGCAGCTTGGCGAAAAATTGATATCATCTCAGGAGAATCAATCTATGGTATGTAAATTCTTTGCTTTTTCTATAAACAAGATTCCATTTAGATGATCAACCTCATGCTGAATAACGCGCGCGAAAAGCCCTTCGGCGATAAATTGTGTTTTTTTGCCGGATTCATCGTAAGCCGCTACTTTTATTTTTTTATATCTTTTTACCTGCCCGTAAATTTTTGGCACGGACAAACAGCCCTCTTCATCCCAGTCCTTTATAACCGAGGCCTTCTCCCACTTCGGATTGATTAAAATAATATCCTTGGCCTTATCTTTGTTGGCATTTTTGGAGATAATGCAAACCTGTAAACTTTCGTTTACCTGGGGAGCGGCAATGCCCACGCCGTCCTGCGCATAGAGAGTGTCGGTCAAATCAATGATAAGTTTTTGGATTTTTTTGGAACCAATTTCGCCAATGGCCACCTGCTTGGAGACCTTGTGCAAAATGGGACTTGGTTCGGTAATGATTTCTAATTTCATATTTTTTTAATTCGCATATAATATGGAATTCGGATTCGGGTCCACTTTCCAATTTGGCGGCAATTTTGACAGTAACAATTTCGTGTTTTGTTTATAGCTTTGATAGCCGATTTTAGCCAGAATCACCTGCCAATATTGGCCGCCGTAATAATACGGCGAAGTTTGCAGCGGACCGGCTATCTTAATATCTTTTTGGCTTTTCGTCAAGGCAGTCAGGAGGTTGGCCATTCTTTGGCCTTCTCTTTCAGCCAATTCCTGTTTATGGTTCCCATAGAATAATTTTAGCAGAAATTTAAAAGGAGGGTAACCCAAGAGTTGTCTTTCTTTTAATTGTTCAGCATAAAAATTTTCCGGTTTAAACAATGAATTAAACACCAGATGATCGGGGTGATTGGTTTGAATTATAAGCTTGGCGCCATCCTGTAAATTATATTGGGCATCACGCAGAAGCTGAAATAAATTTTCCACTACCTTATATTCGGGAATAAACAAAGAAGTGTCAGCATCTAAAAACGCAAACAATTTAATTTTTGACCAGTCCAGATATGACCAGGCCAACTGCGTGCCGACAATTATTTTATCTTCGGGCGTGTTTAAATTTTCCAAATCATTGACATCACTGTCAATGCGTACCACTTTGCGGCCGTTACTGGCGCCGAGCATTCTTCTGATGGCGGTTTCGGCCTGCTGTGTGCCCACGCCAAACATCGTCACATTTACGCCGTGGCAGTTCGGGCATGACGAACGCATCGGTTCGCTGTGTCCGCAGTAGTGGCATTTTAAAAGATTTTGATCCTGATGGTAATTTAAAGTGATGTGGCAGTTCGGACATTTATAGACATTACCGCAATCGCGGCAGCCGACGTAACTGGAAGAACCGCGCCGGTTAAGATAAAAGAAAATATCTCCGCTTTTAATATTTTTAAATTCTTCCACCAAGCGCGTGCTGATGAAATTATAATTGCCGGCTTTGCGCTCGGCGCGCAAGTCAATAATCGTCGGTTTACTCTCAAAGGGCGCAATAGCAAGAGCGCCGGTGTTTTCGGAATCGGCGTTTTTATAAATCTTATGCTGGCAAAAATAAGAGGTTTCAACCGAGGGAGTGTGGCCGAGTAAGTTAAGTTCGGCGCCGTGATGCTTAGCCAAAAATATAGCGGCGTCGCGAGTGTGCAGGCGCGGAGCCATATCCCAGCTTTTATAATTTAAATTCGCTTCGTCATCCAAAATTATAGTTTTTAAATTAAACCACGGCAGAAACAGCGCCCGTCTGGTGCCGATGATAATATTTTTTTCGCCGCTCCAAATCCGCATCCATTTGTCAAATAATTCTTTGTTGGACAGTTCGCCGGTAATTATTTCCGCATGCTGTAAAATATTTTCAGGCAATTGTTTCTGAATTTTTTCTAAATTAGGAAGTTCGGGGACCAGATAGAGAATTTGCTCCGGACCGATTAATTTTTTCAAAATAAATTTTATTTTTTCTTTATCGCTACCGAAGGCAAAAAATGTCGGTTTAGCAAATTCCGATTTGGCGGTCTGTTTCGCCGGTACGGGCATGACCCCGCTTTCCTGCATCTTTTTCAATTTTCTTTTTTGTAACGGAGGCAAACAAGATTTTAAAATAAAACCCAGAGACGTGTGATAAAATTCGGCGATGTCAATTAAAAAATTGATTTGCGCGCGGGAAAGAATCGGGGCCGTGAAAACAATCTCTTTAATTTCCTTCAGTTTATGTTCGCTACCGGCTGAATTTAATTCCGCCACCACTCCAAAGATTTCCGATTTTAAAAAAGGAATTTTTACCAGCTGTCCAACCTTGATTTTAGCTTTCATTTCTTCCGGCACCGCGTAATCAAAAAACGGCAACGTTACCGGCATTCTCCTGGCTGGTATTACTTTGGCAAACATAGGCGGTTAGACGGAGAGAGCGAAGTCGGCCACCAGATAACCGACGCCAAACGGGCCCTCATAGGAGTATGATTTATAAGTGTAGTGTACGCCTTGCAGAATTCCCATCAAGATCAAAAATGACCGGAAGCCGCATTCGGCGGCATTGGCGATAAAATCTTTATCAAGCTGGAGCATGCCGGCCACATTGTTGGTTGATAGTAGTTCTTGAATCTTGGCGTCAAATTCCGGTCCGGCCTCGTTATATCCGGCGGGTGCATCAGTGAGTAGCGCATGTGACAAGTCCCCGGAAGCGATGACAGCCACGCGTTTGTTGGTCTCCATGATGCGTTCTTTAATCATATAACCGAAATCCAAATGGGTTTTCCAGTCCAGATCGCAAAAACCAAGGGGCAAAATTTGTACCTTAGACAAATGGCTGGCCAAGTAATATAAAGGCACCGATGAACCGTGGTCCAGATTCTTTTCGCTGATGGCCGTGGTGGGAAATTTTTGATCTTTACTGCTTTCGCGGATCATTGAAGATAAATTCATTTCGCCTTTAAATTTTAACTTGGTGGCCAGATCGCCGAAATCGCGCAGGTCGGTTTCAAATTCCGGAGCGATGTTCATGGTAAAGGCATCGGAAAAATAACTGCCGTGAGGCGAGATGATAATTAAAATTTCCGGATGGGTTAAATACAAGTTCTGCTCTAATTGCTCCATGGCTTTTTTGGTTTGAGCAACTTTTTTTATGGCATCTTTACCGATGGTGGGAATTAAAAGCGGGGGATGGGGAGCGATGCCGGCAAAAACTAACGACATATATTTAATTTAATAGTTAGCAATTTTTACTTTTCCGGTGGAAATCCACTTGGCAATATTATTCGGTTCAGTGAAACGGTTGCTGTAATTGGGATTGCCAAGCGTAATTACGGTATATTGTTTTTTGGTTACGGTTGATTCAACCAGCATCAGCATAACCGCGCCGGCTTCATCGGTGTAACCGGTTTTACTGGCCAGAATTTTGTAGTTTTTGTTTGTTACTTTAAACAGTTGATTGGTGTTGGCAATGGCGTGACTGGCGGCGCCGGCTTTGCTCGGCAGTTCTTTAAATGAATACTTAGTTAAAGATAAAGCCGATTTTATATTTTTATTCTCCATTATTTTGGTAAATATCTTTAACAGATTTCTGGCGGATGATTGGTTGTTCTTGTCCAGCCCGGTAACATCGGAGATGGTAGTATCGCTGACGCCCCAATTGTTTAAAGTTTCCTTCATGGCGGAAACAAAATTAGCTTCGCTTAGTCCGGTGGCTTGGGCGAGCATGCGGGCGGTATTGTTGGTTGAGGCAACCAGCGTATAGTTAAACAAGTCAGTGTTTTTTATTTTGGCGCCGTTTTTTAGTGACAAGCCGGCGCCTGTGGATCCGTATTTTTTGGAATCATAAACACTCGTTTTGGTCAGATCAAAATTTTGGTTGAGGGCCTCATAAGCAACGACGAGCTTGGTGAGCGAGGCGATGGATAATTTTTTATCAATATTTTTTCCGGAGATAATCCGGCCGCTGGGATATTCGGCTACCAAGTAGGCCGGCAGTTTACTGCCATACATGTCGTCAACCTTGGCTTCGCTGTCGCCCAGGAATTTATTTTTAGATGAGATTAAACTGCTGTTTAAAAAAATCGGTTCGCCGTTTAAGATGCTGACGACTGTAGCTTGAGCTACAGTAACCACATTGGTTCTTTTGTATCCCATGGCCAGAAAGGTATCGTCATCGGCAAGCCGGCGTTTTTTGCCGTTTTCCATTACATAAACAATGCTGCCACCCGCAGGTTTCAAAAGGGTTCCGTCTTTAAAGGTAATGGGCATGTCGGCGGTTTCAATTGATTTGATGTAGGAGAGTTTATGTTTTTCAATCGGCAGGTCTTTATAATTTGTTTGGATTATATTTTTGTCCGTGATTGGGTAAAGTTTGTTGCCCTTAAACAAGTAATAGGCATTATTTAAATCGGTGATTTGATAAATCACTCCCTGTACAGATCCCGGAGTGGTGGAGGCGGTGATCACGTCTCCGATCGGGTAATTGGCCAAGTCGGTATCGTCAACTTCTATAACTTCTTGAGGATTATAACCTAAGGCGCGCACTACCGCTTCGGAAGCAAACGGGCGCAGGGTGTCATAGTCAAGCAAGTATATGCCGCTGGCCGATCTTAAGATGGAATAAACCGGGAAAGAAATATCTGTGCCGGCTGTGTAGTTGCTTAAATCGGTTTCCGACGTGGTGATAATCATTTTCGGATCGGCCATGCTTAGCAGTGTGGCTTGGTTGGTAAATTTTCGTTTAACGCCGTTTTGAATCAACCAAACATCTCCGGTCAGGTCTGATTTTAGGAGTGTTCCATTGGGATAAATCTGACTGAACCAGGTGTTCCAGATTCGCCAAAAATTTTCATTGCCATGTAAGTGGGGAGTATAGGTGTAGAGAAAAGCGGTAGCCCAGCTTTGCGGAACCACGCTGGTGTTATCAATGCTGGTGGTCTGATCTTTTTTCTTAACTATGGAATTGGCGGTGTTATCATAATACCAGCGGATGATGCCGGCGGCATCGTCAACTTGTTTGCTAAAACCTTTATGTTTCATAACCTTCGGATCACTCATACTGCAACTGTCGCAGACGGCATAACCGGTGGCCCAGTCAAGTTGTTTTTGGGTGGGGGTGTCGTCGGTGATTAAACTTTGTTCTTTTTGCAGAGTGACCAGCAGATATTTGGGGTTGACCTGATAGGTGACGGCCGCGTCATAAATTATTTCGGCCGCTGTTTTCACAATACCGCTGACATCCGGCACAACCAAAGAAGCCAGGTAACTGCCTTTGCTTGTCAAAAATTGTTGGATGTCGCTTGTTGTCCAATTACCGGTGCTTTGCATTTCTTCATCGGAGATAATGAAGTCCGGATTGAAGTTTGAGGCCGTTTGGGCTTGGGCTAAAAATGGAAAGCCCAAAGAAATTAAGCAAAATATAGCTATTATTTTGGCAATAGTGTAGTTTTTCATATGTGTTAATTATAACACATATTTCCGCAATAAAAAAGTTTACTTTGCCAGCATCAGTTTATTTTTTTCGGAAGTCACTTTAACCGTATCGCCGTCGCTGATTTTTTTCTCTATCAGTTGCATGGCCAGTTCGTCCAAAAGTTCGCTTTGGATGATGCGTTTAAGCGGTCTGGCGCCGTAATTCGGGTCGTAGCCCTTTTTCACCAGATATTTTTTGGCGTTGTCATTAATAATCAGCATAATTCTTCTTTCGTTCAAACGTTCCTGCACTTTTAAGAGCTGTAATTCCACAATCTTGTTTATGTCCTTTTCTGTCAGTGAATGAAAGACAATAATATCATCAATGCGGTTTAAGAATTCCGGTTTAAAGTTGCTTTGCAGTTCTTCCATTATTTTATCTTTGATATTTTTTTCACCGATTTTTTTGCCGTGCCCGTCGCCAAAGCCGAATTCGCCTTTTTTCTGCATGTCCATAATAAAATTACTGCCGATATTGCTGGTCATGACAATTACCGTGTTTTTAAAATTCACGGTGCGGCCCTTGGCATCGGTCACGCGGCCGTCATCTAAAATTTGCAGCAAGATATTAAACACATCCGGATGCGCTTTTTCAATTTCATCAAACAGCACCACTGAATAGGGTCGGCGGCGGATTATTTCCGTAAGCTGTCCGCCCTCTTCATAACCGACATAGCCGGGAGGGGAGCCGATCATTTTTGAGACCGCATGTTTCTCCATATATTCACTCATATCAACCCGCACCAGCGCGTTTTCGGTGTCAAACAGAAATTCAGCCAGGGCTTTGGCCAGTTCGGTTTTGCCGACGCCGGTTGGACCGAGAAATATAAATGACCCGATCGGTTTGTTTGGTTCGGAAATGCCGGCTCTTGACCTTCGGATGGCATTGGCCACGGCTTTGACCGCTTCCTCCTGACCGATAACACGTTCGGAAATTTCTTTTTCCATGTTGACCAATTTTTCGGCTTCGCTTTTTAACATCCTGGAAACCGGAATGCCGGTCCAGCGTGAAACTACCCGGGCGATATCTTCTTCAGTCACTTCTTCTTTCAGAATGCCGGTGTCTTTTTGAATATTTATAAGTTTTTGTTCTTCTTGCCTGATTAAGCTTTCTAAACCGGGGATTTTGCCGTATCTAATTTCGGCTACCTTTTGCAGGTCGCCCCGTCTTTCTTCAATCTCCGCCTGTTGTTTGATTTGTTCAATTTCTTTTTTATGGTTATGAATGCCGGTGATAACTTCTTTTTCGTTTTTCCAGCGGGCCTCAAGCTCGTTGCTTTTTTCTTTTGTTTCAGCCAATTCTTTTTCCAGTTTAGCCAGGCGTTCTTTGGCTTCTTCTTCTTTTTCTTTTTTTAAGGCGCGTTTTTCAACTTCCATTTTTATCATTGCCCGTTTCATCTTATCCAGTTCATCCGGCATGGAATCAATTTGCATGCGCAAAGCCGAGGTGGCTTCGTCTATCAAATCAATGGCTTTGTCGGGCAGGAAACGATCGGAAATATATCTCTGGGAAAGATCAACCGCGGCTAAAATAGCCGAATCGGTGATGCGTACGCCATGATGAACTTCATATTTTTCTTTAATGCCGCGTAAAATAGCAACGGCATCATCGCGCGCCGGTTCATTTACCGTCACCGGCTGGAAGCGGCGTTCCAGGGCTGCGTCTTTTTCAATATATTTTTGGTATTCTTTTAAAGTGGTGGCGCCAATGGCGTGGAGTGTGCCCCTTGCCAGTGCCGGTTTTAACATGTTAGAAGCATCAACCGAGCCCTCGGAAGAACCGGCGCCGACAATAGTGTGCAATTCATCTATAAACAGTATGATTTTTCCGGCCGAATCATTAATTTCTTTTAAAACCGCTTTCAGACGATCTTCAAATTCGCCGCGGAATTTTGTTCCGGCTAACAGCGAACCAATATCCAAAGCGATCACTTCTTTGTTTTTTAGGGACTCGGGCACGTCGCCGTTCACAATTCTTTGCGCCAAACCTTCAACGATGGCTGTTTTGCCGGTTCCGGGTTCGCCGATCAGTACCGGATTGTTTTTCGTGCGGCGGGACAGAATTTGCATGACGCGGCGGATTTCATCGTCGCGGCCGATTACCGGATCAAGTTTTTCTTTATAGGCCAAGTCGGTCAGATTTTTTCCGTATTTTTCCAGAACATTATATTTTGTTTCCGGTTCCGGGCTGTCAACTTTTTGACTGCCTCTGATGCCGGCCAGGGCTTTGAGCGTGTCCTCGTAATTTACCCCATAACCTAAAAGCAGGTCGCTAATCGGATTGCGGCCGACCATGAAAGCCAGAAACAGGTGTTCCACACTGATATATTCATCGCCCATTTTTTTGGCTTCGCCCACGGCGGTTTGAAAAATATAGAGCATTGATTGGCCAAGCAAAATTTGGCCGATACCGCCAACAGGGGATGAACCGGGCTGTTTTGGCATTTTGTCTATCAAGGACTGGGCGCCTGCCTTTAGCGCTATTGTATTTACGTTAAATTTATGTAAAATTGATACGACAATGCCTTCAATATCGTCTAAAAGGGCGAAAAACAGATGCGGCGGTTCAATTTGCTGCTGACCGTTCTCAAAGGCAATTTTGGCCGCGTTTTGAATGATTTCTTGGGATTTATTGGTAAAATTTTGGGGAATCATATTATTGTTAGGTTTAGCTAGGAGGTTATTATCACTCGTAGGAGGTGAGTGATAATATCATAACAAACTGTAAAAAAATGTCAAGCTATGCTAAAATAAGCTGTATTATGTTGAAACATATAGGAATTATCATGGATGGGAATCGGAGATGGGCCAAGGAGAGGGGACTGCCGGCCATGGCCGGGCATAAGGCAGGGGCAGACCGATTAAAAGATATTCTTTTGTATGCTCAAAAAATCGGTCTTAAAATAATTACGGTTTTTGCTTTTTCCACTGAAAATTGGAAACGCTCCAAAACAGAGGTAGATTTTTTGATGGATCTGTTTATTAATTTTGTTGATAAAAATTTACCTGAACTACAAAAAATGGGAGTTAAATTTAACCATTTGGGTTCGTTTGCTAAATTGTCAAAAAAAGTTCAGGAAAAAATAAAAAAGGCAACCGAAGCCACCAAAGATAATAATGAATTGATTTTTAACATTGCTTTAAATTACGGCGGTCGCGATGAGATCGTGCGGGCGGTGCAAAATATTGTTGAACAAAAGTATAAGCCAGAAGAGGTTGATGAAGAGTTAATTGGCGCTCATCTTGATACTGCCGGACAGGATGATCCGGATTTGATCATCAGAACGTCGGGTGAACAAAGATTATCCGGCTTTTTACCCTGGCAATCCGCTTACAGTGAATTGTATTTTACTGATGTGTATTGGCCGGATTTTGATGCCAAAGAACTGGACAAAGCCATTACTGAATATAATAATCGGCAAAGGAGATTTGGAAATTAATATGCGCGCTTTTATTGCTTTTCCATTATCAGACGAAGCCAAGCAGGAGCTTGTTAAAACGCAGGCCGAAATTAACGGTCAAAATTTATCGGCTAAAATTAGATGGGTGGAGGACAAAAATATGCATGTTACGGTTGAGTTTTTGGGGGATGTTAAAGAAGAACAGGTTGAACACATAAAAAACATATTGAATAACATTTGTATCCAACACAAACCTTTTGAATATAAATTAAAAAAAGTAAATGCGTTTCCGAATCTAGAGCATCCGAATGTATTGGTGGTTGATATTGGTGATGATGAAAGAAATTCGAGTGTTAATTTATATGTAGAACTACACAATGAATTGGCTAAAATTGGTTTAAATTTAAATAACAGGAAATGGTATCCGCACGCCACATTGGGCCGTATAAAACCTGATTTTTCCGGAAAAATTTCATTGGATAATATAAGTGTTCAAGAAACAAAATGGATTGTTGATGAAGTTTTGTTTATAAAAAGCGATTTAACACCTGCCGGGCCGGTGTATGAGGTTATAGAAACTTTTAAATTAAACTCTTAATTTATGAAGCGAATTTTAACTGTCATTTTTATAATAATTGGTTTGGGTTTTGCCGGTTTGGCCCGAGCTGAAGAAATCAATAATTTTGGCGTTGTTATTAATGTTAACAAAGATAGTAGTATAAATGTTACCGAAAGGGTTGAGTATAATTTTGATGGCGTCCAGAAGCATGGGATATTCCGGGATATCCCGATTAAATATCAAGCGCGCGGTGGAAATTATAATTTGAGAATTAGTAAAATTAGTGTAACTGATGAAAATGGCCAACCGTACAAATATACAATTTCGTATCCCGGTAAAAATTTAGAGATAAAAATTGGCGACGCAGACAAACTGGTAACCGGAGTAAAAACTTATGTAATTAGTTACACTGTTGATCGAGCTATAAATTATTTTTCTGATCACGACGAGTTATACTGGAATGCGACAGGAAACGGCTGGCAGGTGGCAATTAATAAAGCTTCAGTTAAAATTATTTTTTCTGACTTTACTGTAGACAGTAAAAATATTCAAGCTGCTTGTTATATGGGTGTGAGTGGAAACCAGAATCCTTGTCTGTCCCATTCTTTTACAAATAACAACGCAGTACTTTTTAATCAAGGATATTTGTCGCCCGGCGAGGGCTTGACCGCAGTATTGGGCTTGCCAAAGGGAACGATTTTTCAACCAACTCAACTCCAAAACGTTTTACTCACCTTACAAGATAATCTCATTTTAGGTTTGCCAATCCTTGTTTTAATTGGGCTAATTTTATATTGGTACAAATTCGGTCGTGATCCAAAAGGCAGGGGAGTGATTATTGCGCAATTTGACCCGCCCGATAAGTTGTCCCCAGCCGAAGTGGGCACAATTATTGATGAAAAAGCGGAAAGCAGAGATATTTCGGCTCAAATTATTGATTTGGCTATAAAAGGGTATTTAAAAATAATCAGGACAGAAAATGGTGTTTTGTTTAAACAACCAGATTATACCTTTCATAAATTAAAAGAACCGGATGATTTGAGTAATGATTTTGATAAAAAATTGATGGAAGCGATGTTTGAGTCGGGAAAAATTGTGAATTTGTCCGTTTTGAAAACAAAAATTTATTCCGGGATTGCCGAGGTTATAAAAATGATCTATGCCAACACGTATAGTAAAGGATATTTTGTCAAAAATCCCAATACAGTCAGAATAATCTTTAGTGTAATAGGCGCCTTTTTTACGGCCGGTGGCATTCTCTTGGGAAAAGATGGAAATATTTTGGCGGCTATTAGCGTGTTTATTTCAGGTGTTATGATAGTAGTCCTTGGATTTATAATGCCAAGAAGGAGTGAAAAGGGTGTGTTGGCCAAAGAACATATTTTAGGATTAAAAATATATCTGACAGTGGCGGAAAAAGATAGAATAAATTTTCATAATGCACCCGAGAAAAATCCAGAGCAGTTTGAGAAACTTTTGCCGTATGCGATGGTTTTGGGAGTGGAGAAGCAGTGGGCTAAACAATTTGAGGGAATTTATACCCAAAATCCAAATTGGTATAATGATTCAAGTGGAGCCAATTTTTCAGTTATCGCCTTTGCTTCTACTATGAATAATTTTAGTCATACTGCCGGAGCAGTCATGGCTACTGCGCCAGGAGGTGGCAGTGGGTTTAGTGGTGGTGGCTCGGGTGGTGGTTTTGGCGGGGGTGGAGGAGGAAGCTGGTAATATGAATTTTAAAGAAATTTTAGGAGTTAGAATTGACGGTTTAAGTTTGGCAGAAGCGCAACAAAAAGCGCGTGAGTTTTTGCCTTCCGGTCAACATAAGATTTACACTCCTAATCCGGAGTTTTTGGTCAAAGCCCAAAAGGATGAAAATTTTAAAAAAGTTTTAAATTCCAGTGATTTAAATTTGTGCGATGGGTTTGGGTTACAGATGGCCAGCGGTATAAAAAGAATTCCGGGTGTGGATTTTATGATTGAGTTGTGTGAAATTGCCGCGGAGCAGGGGAGGGGTGTTTATTTGTTGGGTTCCGGTAATGATGAGGTGATACACAAAACCGCTGAAAATTTGCTAAAGAAATTCTCAAATTTAAAAATAGCCGGGATGGATAAAGGCCCAAAAATAAATGAAAATCAAGATGGAACGATTTCTGTAGAAAATAACGAAACTATTTTGGAAAAAATCAACCAAACTGGTGCAGAAATTATCTTTGTTGCTTTTGGCATGGGCAAACAGGAAAAATGGATCTATGAAAATTTAACCAAGTTACCAAATATAAAAATTGCCATGGGTGTGGGTGGGGCGTTTGATTATATTTCTGGTGTGGTTAAGCGTGCCCCTAGTTTGATACGTAATCTGGGACTGGAGTGGCTTTATCGGGTTATTAAACAACCATCAAGATTGGTCCGAATTTATAATGCCACTATAAAATTTTTGTTTTTATCTGTTTTTAAATAAATATGGAAGTTTTAGATATTGTGGATGAAAACGATATTATTGTTGGCAGTGGATCTAAGAATGATATTTATGAAAAAAAGTTGACGCACAGGATTGCGAATGTTTTTATTTTTAATAATGAAAACAAATTGGCCTTGCAATTACGCAGCCAAAATGTACATTTTTGCCCTAGGCATTGGTCAATAAGTGCCAGTGGCCATGTTCAGTCAGGGGAGACATATGAAGAAGGAGCTTTAAGAGAACTTAAAGAAGAAATCGGGTTGGAATGTAAATTGGAATTAGCACGCAAGGATTTTTATTTAACACCGGATGGAATTGGCAAATTTTTGACAAGTTTTACAGCTAAAAGTGACGGTCCATTTATTATTGATTCTGAAGTGGTTGATTCGGTAAAATTTTTTAGTAATCAAGAGATAAAAAAGATGATTGCTGCTGGTGAAAAATTTCATCCAGAGTTATTGTTTATTTTAGATAGAATTAAAGATATTACCTTGATTTGTGCCTAAAGTTGGGGTATAATTTTAGCATAAACATTATTAAACACATCTATGATCCGCACCCGTTTCGCCCCCAGCCCAACCGGATATTTGCATGTCGGCGGTCTGCGCACCGCCTTATATTCATATTTGGTTGCCAAACAAAATAAAGGCAAGTTTTTGTTGCGCATTGAGGATACTGACCGGGAAAGATTTGTGGCCGATGGTGTGAAGAATATTTTGGACTCGCTTGGCTGGGCTGGAATAGTGCATGACGAAAAATTATATACTCAATCCGAACACTTAGACGTCTATAAAAAATATACCGATCAACTAATTGACGCCGGCCAGGCCTATTATTGTTTTTGTACGCCGGAACGTTTGGAAAAATTACGCGAGGACCAGCAAATTAAAAAAATGCCGACCAAATACGATAAACATTGCTTATCCATTGATCCGCAAGAAGCAAAAAAGCGCGTGGCCGCCGGCGAAAAACATGTAATCAGATTAAAGATGCCGGAAACGGGGGAGACAGCATTTACGGACTTAATCCGCGGTGAAGTTGTTTTCAAAAATGAACTGGTTGATGATCAAGTTTTGTTAAAGTCCGACGGCTTCCCCACCTATCACTTGGCGGTGGTGGTTGATGATCATTTAATGAATATCACCCATATTATCCGAGGTGAAGAGTGGATTAGCAGTGTGCCCAAGCATATTCAACTGTATAAATATTTTGGTTGGGAAGTTCCTAATATGGCGCACTTGCCATTATTATTGAATCCGGATAAATCCAAACTAAGCAAACGCCAGGGCGATGTGGCGGTTGAAGATTACAGAAAAAAAGGATATTTGCCGGAAGCATTAATCAATTTCGTCGCCTTTCTTGGTTGGAACCCGGGCACGGAAAAAGAAATTTTCAGCATTAAGGAATTAATAAAAGAATTCAAGCTGGAAAAAGTGAATAAATCCGGCGCCGTATTTAATTTGGAAAAATTGGACTGGTATAATAAACAATATATAAAGAAATTATCAAATAAAGAGTTGGCAAAAATGGCCGGACTCAACCCAAAAGATAAGAAACTGGAGAACGCGATTGCGTTGGAAAGAGAAAGAATCACGGTTTTGTCAGAGCTACCCGAAGCGATAAAATTCATAACCCAATTGCCGGAATATGAACCAGATCTTTTAATCTGGAAAAAAAGTTCCAAAGAAGAGGCGGCAAAAATCTTGCCGCAACTCGCTGAATTTTTAGCCAAACAAAAAAAATGGACAAAAGAAAGTTTGGAAGCCAAAGTAGGGGAGTGGATGAAAGAAAAAGCATACTCAACCGGTTCGGTATTGTGGCCTCTGCGCGTGGCTTTATCAGGTCAGCAAAATTCTCCCGGACCGTATGAAATTGCCGAGGTTTTAGGCAAAGAGGAGACCTTAAATAGAATTCAAACCGCTATCCGTGGTATAATATAACCATGAAAAAAACCATTCTGATTTTCTTGGTTGTGTTAGGGCTATTATTTCAGCCCGTTTTTGCGTTTGCAGAGACAACAACCACCAATCAGACAGAAATAGATCAATTAAAAAGAGAAATTGAAGCCAACAAAAGTATTGTTAAACAACTGGAAGATACAATCGCTAAATACAATACAAATATTTCCCAGAAACAACTTGAAGCCAACTCTTTGAAAAATCAATTAGGGATACTGGATAACCATATTGCCAAAGCTCAAGCCGATATAGATTTAACCCAAACACAAATAAAACAAACCCAGTTGGAAATTGCTGCCTTGCAACTGATTATTCAGGATAAAGAAAATGTCATTGCCAAACAAAAAGGCATAATTGCTAAAATGGTGCAGAATATAAACGCGGAAAAACAGAAAAATTATTTAGAAATTTTGCTTACCAATAATAATCTCACTGATTTTTTTAATCAATTGCAGTATACGATAAATGTTTATACTGATTTGGGAAAATCAGTTAAAGTTTTGCGGCTGGCCAAAGAGGATTTGCAAAAACAACAGCAGCAGTTAAAGGATAAAGAAAAAAATCTTGAGGATCTGCAAAAACAGATGCAGGAAAAAATGGATGCCCTGACCAATCAATCAAACGCCAAACAACAACTTTTGGTATCCACAAAATCTTCAGAATTAAAATACCGCACTCTGCTTTCCAGTTTAAAACAGCAATACCAGACGATCGTGAGTCAGATTAACAGCGACGAACAGTCAATGCGCAAAAAATTGGAAGCTAATAATCAAATCGCGGACACGAGCGTGGGTGATTTACAGTGGCCGGTGCCCAGTCATGTAGTAAATGCTATTTTTCATGATCCGGATTATCCGTTTAAAAATGTCATGCAGCATAGCGGTATAGATGTACGGGCGGCGCAGGGGACGCCGATTCGTGCCGCGGCATCAGGATATGTGGCCACGGCCAAACGGTGCAGCTTGTCAAGTTGCTACAGTTATGTTTTGATAATACATACAGCCAGCTTTTCAACTTTGTACGGGCATTTAAGCCGTGTGGATGTTACTCCCAACCAATTTGTAACCAAAGGCGACGTGATTGGTATGTCCGGCGGCACGCCGGGAATGGTTGGCTCCGGGCCGTTTGTCACCGGTCCCCACTTGCATTTTGAAACCCGTTTAAACGGTATTCCGGTTAATCCGTTCGGCTATATAAATCCATAATTATGTATAAAAAAGGACTGATTTGGATAGTTGTTCTCCTAATCATCGTGGCCGGTTTGGTCGTTGGTAAAATTTTTTTAAACAAACAAACACCCATTTCAACATCACCAACTCCGACAACAAGCACTCAAGAGGGGACACCTGATGCCTGGAATACTTATGCGAGCACAAAAGACGGATATAAAATCAGCTATCCGCCGGAATTTAATTTGAAAGACGACAATATATTTTTGGTGGATCACAATGCGACCGGTACGGAAATTGATTTTCCTTCAACCTATACTACGGGCACGAATCTACGTGAGGCGTATGTTGGAATTACAAATCGTAAAGTGGCCACGCCGGCTGATTGTTATGCGTCATTTAATGGCGGAGAAAATAGTTCTTCAACTGTAACGATAAACGGAATTACTTTTAATAAAATTGACGAATCCGGTGCTGGGGCAGGGAACTATTATGAAGATGTGCGCTATGCGGTCGTGAAAGGGGATTCGTGTTACAATGTTGCCCTATTTATGCACTCGGTGCAGAGGTTGAATTATCCGGAAGAAACCAGGCCAGCCGAGTTTGATCGCGCGGCTGTGACAAATATTTTTGATGAGATAATGAAGACGTTTAGTTTGCTCTAAACTTTACTTTTCAAACAATGGATGAAAATCATGATGGGTCTTTTCGGCAAACTTATCAGAAGCGTGGACATAACGAGTAGTTGTATCAAGCGATTCGTGGCCGAGCAGAATTTGTATTGCCGCCGGGTTGGCGCCATTTTCTGCCAGGAAGGTGGCGAAGCCGTGTCGCAGGGTGTGGCAACTAATCGGAATATTTATATCGAGCAACTCTCGGTATTTTTTTATTTTAAATTGTAAATAATTTGCCGAGATTTTTTTATTCTTTTCCTGATTATTGCGGCCGCGGTAGGGGACGAATAACATTTCCGAAGTGCTGGCGCGTTTAGCCAGATAATTTTTTAAATGCTCCAGCGCCCGCGGGGTCAGATATACAAATCGTTGTTTTTTTCCTTTGCCAAGAATATATATACGTCCGGTTTGATCAATTTGGTTGACCTTGAGTGATAAAAGTTCGGAAATACGCATGCCGGTGGCAAATAATGTTTCCAGCATGGCCCGATTGCGCAAGGCCACCTTTTCATCATCTTCATATTTCATTGGCGCTTCAATTATTTTTATCACCTCGGTAAATTCCGGCACCTGCCCGTGCTTTTTTATGTTTTTAATTAATTTTACGGCGGCAGGGGAGACGGGTGGATTGTGGTCCATATCCTCCATGAATTTCAAATATGAGCGCAAGGCAGAAAGTACCCGATTTATTGAATAGCTGCTTAGTTTTTTCTTTGAAGGTCCCTTTTTTAAGGTTTTTCGGTCTGTGGACATCAGGTACGCTTTAAAACGCAACAAATCCGTTTTATCTAATTTGGTAAAATCTTTTTTTACGTCTTCACTCAAAAAATTCTCAAAAGTTTTTAAATCGCGATCATAATTATACGCGGTCTCTTCGGAAAGATTATTCGCGCGCAGGTTTAAAATAAAATCATCAAGGTAGGGAAGTGGATATAACATCTCCCCGACCCTTCTTACAGTTGTTGTCTTAGCGGCCACAGAGCTTTCATGTGGCGTTTTTTCCTTATCAAGACGAGTGTTTATACCTCTTTTCATATCAAGGCCTTTAAAAACGATTTAAATGCGTTACGCTCATATTTTGGCTAATGTTAGCCAAGATAATGACTTTGAAATGGCTTAAACAAGCGGAAAAACCCTCAAAAGGGGCATAAACCGGCCTAAAGCATATCAGGGGTGAAATTGTGATCAAAAATTTATCAAATCTGAATGAAAAAAATCTAATTATATATACAAATATATATAATATATATCCGGAGAAGTATAAAATATTTTTCTGAAGAAAATCTTTAATCTTATAAGAATAGTTAAATCGGGAAGAAATCGTCATATTTGCTGGTTTGGCTTAAAACCCTATATAATAATTGAGTGTAAGGGATATTATACTCAATTATATATTTCTTTATATCTTCAGTCAAATGGGTTTATCCACACCCCTACCCGCCTTTGGTGTGGTCTCCCATCACTTCCAGTACACCCTCTCTCCAAATCTTAGATCAATGTATTCTTTTGGATGAATTGTTTTTAAAAATAATTTTAAATTATTTAGCTGGGGAGTATAATTATTGCCGGGCTGGACAAAGATATTCCACGGTTTGTTTGTTTTAATTAAAATACCGGAATTAAGATTATCCAGAACAAAGTACTGCGGCTCTATCCCCTGCTTGGGCAGGTCGCTATACCATGAGGCGATAAAATATATAATATCGCTTGATAAAATATTTAATTGTTTTTCCGTGACAATTAATTCGCGTTCATCATACAGTATGGGGAAAGAACCAAACTGATTTTTGATTTTACTAAAATTAGGAATATGCACAGTGGTAGTTGGTGTACTTGAAGTCATAACTGGCGTCCCCGGTGTATTAGTCGGTATAGAAATACTAGTGGTGACAATTTGAAATTCAGTTTTTTCAACATCGGCTAAATATTTAATAACCGATCCCCCATCGTCAAGCAAAAAATATTTTTGTCCGTTGTCATATATCAAGGATGATTGTTTCTCTATTACTTTAACCTTTAATAAGTTTGGAAACACTTTCTCTACAAAAATAGATTGAACGGAGAATTTTTCACTTAGTCCTTTCTGAATTTTATCAACGTCAACCAAAAAATAATCATTTGCCGGCAAAATTCTGCCGCCATCCAGGTAAGTTGTTTTGATATAATTATCTACCTCCTCTTCGTTAATATTTTTAAATCCCGAGCATTCAATTTTATTTATGCGAAAAAAAGGCATATAAACTAACATGCCAGCCCAAACAACGACCAGAATGACAAGTATCATGCCGATTATCTTTCCGGCTGTCCAGGGTTTCTTTTCTCTTTTTTTAAACGGATTGATTTTATAGGCGGGGGTGCTTCTTACCGGATAAAAGTTTTTTTGTTTTTTTCTTTTAAAAATACCAAAAAACCTTTTCCAAGGATTTTGGTAAGGTTTGTATTTGGCGAAGGTATATTCTGATTTATAATGACGCATGCCTTTAGAGTTTCTTTAAACCGCAATATTTCCTTAAAACTTTTGGTATCAGAACACTGCCGTCTTTCTGTTGGTAATTTTCCACGATAGCCAATGGAAATCGGCTTAAAACAACCGCGGTGCCGTTTAAAGTGTGAACATACTCAGCAGATCCATTCTCTTTGCGGTATTTGATATTTAATCGCCGCGCCTGATAGTCGGTGCAATTGCTGGTCGAGGTAATTTCGCCATAATCACCCTGTTTATCCCCTTCACCCTTCATGGTCATCCAGGCCTCAAGATCATATTTACGGAAGGCCGGTCCGCCAAGATCTCCACTGGCGATATCTATTACCTGATAAGGAATCTCTAAACCATTAACAATTTCTTTTTCAATTGCCAGTAATTCTTTATGAAGTTTTTCACTGTCTTCCGGTTTACAATAGATGAACATTTCCAGTTTTGTAAATTGGTGCACCCGGTATAAACCCCTGCTGACCTTGCCGTAAGCGCCGGCTTCGGTGCGAAAGCAATGTGAAAGCGCCACATATTTTAACGGGCCTTTAGACAAATCCAAAACTTCATTCGCATGGAATCCGCCCATAGTGATTTCGGCCGTACCGATCAAACTTAAGTCCGTATTTTCAACTGAATACACCTGTGTTTCTTTGCCTCTGGGGTTAAAACCGATTCCTTCCAAAATGTCGTTTTTCGCCATGTCTGGTGTTTCTACAAGCATGTAGCCGTGCTTGGTAACAATATCAATACCGTAATTTATCAAGGCCTGGTTTAAACGCACCATGTTGTTTTTAAGAAAATAAAACTTTGCCGCCGTCACCTTGGCTCCGCGTTCAAAATCAATTAAATCTAAATTTGTCAGTAATTCTTCATGAGTTTTTGGTGGAAATTTAAATGGTTTTGGCTCTTTGTTTTTATAAACAACCTTAAAGTCCCCTTCTCCGCCGATGGGACTGTCCGGATGGGTTAAATTAGGCACGGCCAAAAGCAAATTTTGGTAAGCGGTTACGGCTTTTTCCAATTCTGTTTCTAAATTTTTTATCTCCTCCCCTACTTCCCGCATTTTTTTTATTTCTTCAGCAGTCGGTTTGCCTTTTGATTTGGCATTACGCAGAGCGCGGAGATCTTCCACCTGCTTTAAAATTTTTCGCCTGGTTTCGTCCAATTGTAAAAGTTTGTCAATGTCAATTTTTACATTTCTGTTCGCGCAATTTTTTTTCACTTCTTCTTTATGTTCTTTTATAAATCTAATGTCTAGCATATTAGCCCTTAAGTAGTTAATTCTTTTAATTTTGAACTTTTATAAATGTCTTCCATGTACGGCTGTAATTTAACAATCTGCACATGCTCATCTACGGCATCAGCCAGATTGTCCACAAAGGCCTTTTGGTCATAGCCCAGAGCCACCACATCAGGGTTCTCTTCGGCAATGGCCTGGTATTTATTTTCACCCAGACAACCCAAACGCACCTTATCGGCAATACCCAGTTTTTGGACGTTTTCCAAGCGAATATTTTCATTATATTTCGGCAGTTTGCCTTTTACTTCGCAGACAATCGGATCCCGGGCAATTACCGCCACTAAATAATCACCGTATTCTTTGGCTTCTTTTAGCATGTGAATATGGCCGGGATGAATGATGTCAAACGTGCCGAAAACAATCACTTTTTTCATAATCAATATAAGCGTAAATTATTTTTCCGGTTTTAAGGTTGGAAACAAAATCACTTCTTTTAAATTTTGAGAGTTGGTGAGCAGTTTTACCAACCGGTCAATGCCCATACCCAAGCCGGCGGTCGGCGGCATGCCGTGTTTTAAAGCAATAATAAAATCCTCATCATAAGGCATCCCCTCTTCATCCCCGGCTTTACGCAACCTCTCTTGCTCTTTAAATCTTTTTTCCTGTTCAATCGGATCGTTTAATTCAGAGAAACCATTACACAGTTCATTTCCGCCCGCGCACAGAAGTTGCATCCGCTCAACATATTTGGGATTATCAGGTTTGGTTTTGGCCAACGGCGACAGCTCTACCGGATGATCAATCATAAAAATCGGGTCAACAATTTTCGGCCGCACAAATGTTTTGTATATCTCATCCACCAATTTTCCGTAACCGGTTTTGGCGTTGATACCCTCTATTTTGAGTTTTTTGGCCTGGGCAAATAATGATTTTTGGTCGGGATATTTTTCAATATCAATCTTGGCGTATTTTTTTATTAGTTCCCGCATGGTTGCTCTTGGATACGGCGGCGTAAAATCAACTTTTTGTCCGTTGATTTCCATTTTTAAAGACAAATCAACCGATTTTATAATTTTAGGCAAAAGCTCTTCAATTAAATCCATCAAATCGTTGTAGTTTGCATAGGCCAAGTAAAATTCAATCTGCGTAAATTCCGGATTATGATTATTATCAATCCCCTCGTTTCTAAAACACTTGGCAATTTCATAGACCTTTTCCAGTCCGCCGACAATTAATCGTTTTAAATATAATTCAGGAGCGATGCGTAAATAAAAATCCGCATTTAGGGCATTGTGGTGGGTAATGAAGGGTTTAGCCGCGGCCCCGCCGTATAATGATTGTAAGATTGGGGTCTCAACTTCAATAAAGCCCTTGTCGTCAAAATAAGCGCGCAGGTTACGCACAATTGCACTGCGCATTTTAGCAATTTTCATTGCTTCCTCGTTGGCCAACAGATCAAGGTATTTTTGCCTATAGCGCAGTTCAACATCGGCCAAGCCGTGAAATTTTTCCGGCAAGGGCAAGAGCGCTTTGGCCAGTAAAATATATTTTTTGGCCAGGACCGTTATTTCTCCTTTGTGGGTAGTAAACATTTCTCCTGTAACTTCAACAAAATCGCCCAGGTCGTAGTTTTTTAGAAAAAATTTATAGCCATCTTTGCCCAGTTCTTTTTCGGAAAAAGCGATTTGCAATTTGCCGGACTCATCCTGAATATGACTGAAACAAATTTTGCCCATTTCTCTTTTTGCTATTAATCTGCCGGCGACCACAACCTTGGCGCCGGTCGGACTATTTTTTGCTTCAGCAGTTGTGTTTTTACGGTCACAGTGGTCAGGATATGGATTTATGCCTTGATTCTCTAAACTGGCTAAGCGTTCTAACCTAACCTGCTCTTCGCTCAATTGGTTGGTCATACTATTTTTATTTTATTTCTAAAATCAGATAAATTTGTGTTCCGGCCGGTGTTTGCACTTCAACTTTATCCCCTATTTTACGGCCAATAAACGATCCGCCCAGCGGGGATTCATTGGAAATTCTGCCCTCCAGCGGGTTGGCTTCCTGCGGGCCGACTATGGTGTAGGTTTTTGTGTTTTCGTTTATTTTTACAACCACCGTACTGCCCACAATGACCGTTTCTTTGTTTTTTCCGGATGACTCAACCACCTGCGCATTATCCAAAATATATTGCAATTGTCGCAGGCGCCCCTGCGCCCAAGCCATATCATCCTTGGCCTGGTGATATTCGGCGTTTTCAGAAAGATCGCCCTGTTGTTTGGCCTCATCTATTCTGGCGGCGATTTCCGGAATGCGCGTGTCTTTTATTTCCTGCAGCTCTTTTTTTAAAGCAGCTAAGCCGTCGGCTGTAAGATATTGAATTTTGTCAGACATATTTTCATTGTTCTAGTATGTATATCTAAAAATTATATCACGAATAAAGTAAAATTTAAAGTCATTTTTATTTAAGATATTTAGCGCCCCACCAAGCCAAAAAATCCCTGGCGATTGGTTCGGAAATAGTACTGCCTTCTTTCCCCTCTTCAATCATTACCGTCACTACAATCTGCGGATGATCAAGGGGAGCGAAAGAAGTAAACCAGGCATGATTATCTTTAGTGCTGTTCCATTGTGCCGTTCCGGTTTTGCCGGCGGCCAAAAAGGGCAAGGATTGCAGCATTTTACAACTGCCATAAGTGACGCAGTCCCGCATACCCTGGCGCACGACCGCTAAATTACTGTCAGATATCATAGTGGATGTTCTGGCAAAAGTTAACACCGTGGTTTGACCAGTAACCGGATCTTCAATTTTATTTACCAAATGCGGCTGGACAACTGTGCCGCCATTAGCCACGGCCGATGTCCAAACCGCCATTTGCAGAGGTGTGACCAATAGGTCGCCTTGTCCGATGGAAAGATTATAGGTGTCACCGATATACCATGATTCGCCCTTGGTATTTAGCTTCCATTCTTTGCTTGGTAAAAATCCACTGGCTTCTCCGGGCAAATCAATGCCGGTCTGTTTGGCCAGGTTAAAAGATTTCATATATTGGACCAACCGGTCCACGCCTAAGCCGACGAAATTTTTATAACCCCCGCCGATATAATAAAAGAAAGTATTAATTGACCAAGCCAGGGCCTTGGTAACGTTGGTTACGCCGTGTCCGCCGGCCAGCCAATCCCTAAAAAACCACTGGCCAACCTGGATACCGCCGGTGCTTAAAAAAGCGGTATTGGGAGTAATGATTTTTTCTTGCAGAGCCGCGGCGGCAATAATTAATTTAACGGTTGATCCGGACGGATAAGTTCCGGCTATGGCCCGATTAAACAAAGGATCATTTGGATTATTCAGATATCTATTATAATTATCCACAGAAATGCCGCCGGAAAATTCATTATTATCAAACGACGGCCAAGAGACCATGGCCAAAATTGAACCGTCGCGTGGATCCATGGCTATTCCTATTGCTCCCCCTTTGCCGATTTTTTTAAGCGTCGCTTTAATTAAATTTTCCATTTTCACCTGGGCCTCGGCGTCAATAGCCAGGATTAAATTTTTACCGGGCTCGGGAGAATTTTCAGCTAAAACATTTTGCTCGTGCCCGAGAGCGTCAACTTCAACCTGTTCAACTCCGTAAGCGCCGCGCAAGGCAGATTCGTAGGTTTTTTCCAATCCGGTTTTGCCGATATTATCAAAAAGCAGGTAATCTTTATCTTTAAACGCGGTTAATTCATCATCGTTGATTTTTCCCAGATAACCTAATAAATGACTCAAGCTCAAAGAACTGGTCGGGGTTGATAAATCATTGTTGATCGCGTATTTTCGTTTACTTCCCTTTTCCACCACTATGCCGGGCAGCTGCGCGCTGGCTATGTAAAGTTTGAGTGCAGTTTCGTAATCAAGATTTTCTTTAATCACGAGCGAAGCGTAACTGTAGGAACCGTATTTTTTTAGGAGATCGGTGATTTGTGTTTTGGAAACTCCGCTTAATTTTACCGTGTCATCAATAACAGTTTCACGCTGGGCTGAATCTTTGGGCAGATCCTGTGGCACCATCGCCAAGGAAAATTCCGGGACGTTTTGTACCAGTTCGTTGCGGTTTCTGTCAAAAATAATGCCTCTCTGCGAAGGTATGGGCTCCAAGCGGATGCGGTTGCCTTCGGCTAAAGAACGGTAGTAATCACCTCTGATAACCTGTAAGTAGATAATGCGGCCGAAGATGATAACCAAACCGACTATCATAATAATACTTAACCATAAAATTTTCTTATTGGTGATGCTTGTTCCTAAATAATTTTTAGTTTGCGACAAACTGATTTGTTTACCAATCGGTTTTTCAAAATCAAAAGAGTCCTCAATCCAGGAATTTGAATATTTACCGGGCAGATCACCCTTGTCTATTTTGCTTTTGATTTCAAAAAGGCCTTTATCCATAAGTTTGGTTTAGGAGGAGTGGATATCAATATACTTCGGATTTAAACGCCGGCTGAATCTACAGCTGATTAAATAAATGACCGAGAGTATCAGCGAGCTTAAAAAAACTTCCCACAAGACGTCAACTAAAATTTCTTTGCCGGGCAGGAGGTTTTGGTGCGCGTAAAGATTATAAAAAATTAAAAAAAGAAAGAATAAAAATCGGTATAAAATCAAACCGATGACCGATGAGAGAATTATGACCGGGAAAGACCGATCGGTAAAAATATTAAAAAGAAACCAGCTGACGACCGATAAACTGATTAGCATGGCTATGCTGCTTGTGCCGAAAGCCATGCTGGTGAACAGTTCGGAAATATAGAGCACGGCCAGAGCGATCCATAAAATATTTTGCTTGGGGTATAAAATGATCAGCCAAAGCAAAGACAGAAAAATTATATTGATATGATTAATTGGATATGGCAAAAAATTTATAATCAAAAAATGCAGAACCAGAATTGACAGAATAATTAAAAATTTTGACAATATGGCCCAAGCAAGCTTCATAAGCTCTATTGATTTGAAGTAATAACGCTGACTTCGGTGAGTTTTGATAAATCCACAATCGGGGTCAGGATGGCTTGTTGAAACGGCTGATAGGCCTCATTTTCGGCGGCAGCAACTTCACCGATTAAAAGACCGCGGGGAATATTTTCCTCTAATCCGGAAGTGATAATTGTATTTCCGACTATCACTGCCTCGTCGCGCGGGATGAAATTCATTTTTATGCTTAAACCGTAGCCGCCCTCAACTACGCCCAAACTTTTATCTTTGTTTAAGATGGTGGCGGCGATCTTACTTTGATTATCGCTGATTAAACGGACCATGGATACGTCTTTTTGCACGTTGGCAATTGTGCCCACCAAAATACCTTCTCCCACGATTACCGGCTCCCCTACTTTTATGTTGGCGCTTTGTCCGGCATCAATCATAATCATATTTTCCAAACTGTCATTTTTTCCGATAACATTTGAACTGACCATTGTGTATTTATGGCTGTTAAAAAAATTAAGCTGTTTTAACAGGGTCGCGTTTTCCTGTTCCAGCGTTAATAACCGGGCGCCGTCAACCGCATTTTTTTGACCGTTGGCCAGGCAGGTATTATACAAATTAATCAGGTCTTGTTTGTCTTTGGAATTATTTTGGGCATTACTGATGCTGATCCTTATGTTATTAAAAGCGGTGGGGATGGGCATCAAGATTTTACGCAGTCCCGATTCTACCGCGGTCAGCCAGCCCAAGTAATGAAAAAAAATGAGCAATACCAATATTGCCCCCAAAAGAATGTAATTTCTTCCAGTATTTTTAGAAAGCATATTTAGGCCCTTCTTGTTTCCGGTTTTATTATAACTTCATCGCGAAGTTCATCCTCGTCAAGCAGTATGCCGGCGCCCCGAACTACTGAAGTGAGCGGATCATCGGCGATTCGGACCGGGATTTCGGCGGCCCGGGCAATCAGTTGGTCAAATCCGCGCAGGAGCGCGCCGCCGCCGGAAATTAAAATTCCTCTTTCATGGATATCGGCCACCAGTTCCGGCGGAGTAATTTCCAGAGTAGCTTTTATATTTTCAATGATTGTTCGCAGTGATTTGGTGATGGCTTCTCTGACTTGAGAGTCGCTAATCATAATTTCTTTGGGCAAGCCGGTTACCAGATCTCGGCCGCGCATTGGAAATTGCATAGGTTCGTTAAGTTCCACGGCCGAACCGATTTTTATTTTAATTTCTTCGGCTTGCTTTTCACCCAAGAGGAGATTAAAGACATCGCGGGCGTATTGGATGATGTTGCGGTTAAGTTCATCGCCGGCAATGGGCAGGGATTTATGAGTGACAATTCCCCCTAAAGAAATTACCGCGATTTCCGAAGTACCGCCGCCGATTTCAACGACAAAGTTTCCCACCGGTTCGCGCACCGGCATTCTGGCGCCGATGGCGGCGGCCATTGGTTCTTCCACAATCATGACTTCTCTGGCCCCGGCATTGGTGGCCGCGTCAATGATAGCTTTTCTTTCCACTTCGGTGATCTCAAGCGGCGCGCCGATTATCACGCGCGGCCTGGTCATAAAATTCATACTGTCTTCGTAGACCTTATCCATGAAATATCTAAGCATTTTTTCCGTGACTTCAAAATCTGAAATGATGCCGGAAACCAAAGGTCGGGTGGTGACAATATGCGGCGGAGTTTTGCCAAGCATTTCTTTGGCTTCGTTGCCAACCGCCAAAATTTGTTCGGTGCGCGTATTGACGGCCACCACGCTCGGTTCGTTTATAACAATGCCCCGGTTTTTTACGTAAACAAGGGTGTTGGCAGTGCCCAAATCAATGCCGATATCTTTTCTGAATCGTTCAAACAGGTTTTTAAACATATGTTATGGCGCGATATCCCGATTGTTGTATTTACGGCCGGTAAATATAATACTTTCCATGATAAAGAATAAAAGCAAAAGCAGGATTGCGTTCCACCAGGCCAGCAGTTTTGCCTGCAAGAGCATTAAAGCGATAATTAAAGTCGCGGCGATAATAATTCCCTGTCTGAAGGTGTGCTTTACATGGTGAAATACCACATCATCGTTTTTTACAATTTTTTTTCTGATTAAAAATCCGATGATGGCAAATGAACCGGTCAGAGCCAGAAACAAACTGGCGTAAAAGAAAATAAATCCAATGGTGCCGGCAGAGCTGGGATCAATACTGCCGACTACAAAAAACCAAGCCAGCCAGCAGATTAGGGCGCCGATGGTCATTATGATTAAATAAGCCCTTAGAGACATAATTCTTGTGTATTTATTCTAGCTTGTTACAGGCCTTTTGGCAAGCTAGGATAAGTATCTTATCTTTAGAACCGCCCGCTCCCCTGCTTTTTCCTTTATTTTGGCCAAAATAACCGGTTCATTAAGCTTGATTTCCTGGGCGATTACCGAGCTTAAACAGGCAATGGTGAGGATCTGGTTTTTTACATAAACGGCCTGGGCATATTTGATCGCGTCTTGTCCCAAGAGTTCCGCGATAATTCTGTTGGCTTCTTCAACCACAATTGACGCTTCCACATTTCGTTTAAGTGGCGAATTTTTAAAATGGTTATTCAGGATGTCGCTAAGCGAGCGCATATTTAAATTTTGTATTGGCAGATATCCCTAAAATCACAATGCTGGCAGGCAAACTGGCTGGGTGTGGCGGTAAAATCGCCGGCATGAATTTTGTCTATAATTTTAATCAATTTTTCTTCAAGTTTTTCCAGTTCTTTGGGTGTGCCCATGAACGACAATTTTAGGTTGTCATTTAAATAATAAAAGGTCAGTTGGTTTAAAGATCCAAAATTTTTGTATTCAGCGAGCTGTTCAACCGCCATTTGATAAATCAATAATTGATTTTTATCATCTCCCTCAATTTTTTCTTTGCTGACGCCGGTTTTATAATCAATTATTTCCAAAGTACCATTTTTGAGCTGATCAACGCGGTCAATCCGTCCGCTGATCAGGTACTCCCCCACTTTGATTTTGAACCTGCTTTCCAAAGCAATCGGAATGGTCCAGTTGTCTTTTTCTGATTCGTAAAATATTTTTAGAATATCTTTACCGTTTTTATAGTAAGCGTCTTTTTGTATTTTGTCTTTATACCATTCATCAATCCAGGAGGTTTCATATATTTTTATAAGTTCATCCAGGGTTGGGACTTTAATTTTATCATCTTTGGGGGTGGGAGCGACCTGATTAAACAGCGAGCCCTGTTCCACCTTGTTTAGTTCCTGAATCCGCTGGTAAAACTTCTGCATGGTGCTATGCATGGTTTGTCCGAAGCTGAAAACGGCATTGCCCTTGGTGGGAATACTTATTATATGTGCCAGTTTGTATTTGTATGGACAGTCGTTGTAGATATTGATTTGAGAGAAGGAAAAGGCCTTGGGAAGTTCGTATTTGAATTGAGCTGATCCCACTTCTGGGACAGAGTCAGCATGACTTTTTGTTCCGCTCTCACGCTTCACAAAAAGTAACGCTGACCCCTGTCCCACATCCCCTACCTTAAATCCAAGCTCGTCTAAAAAGCGACTGATTTTTTTGCTTCTGACTCCACCATAATCATTGGCACTGGTTAAGTATAATCTGTTTTTGGCGCGGGTCATGGCCACATAAAACAAACGGCGTTCTTCCTGCCAGTGGCTGTCCCCTTCCGGTAACTGTTCTTTGACCAGTTCAGTAGGAATTTCAATTGATTCGCCATATTTGCGCGCCGGAAATCTGTCTTCAACTAAATTGACCACAAAAACATATTTAAATTCCAGGCCTTTGGCTTTATGCACAGTGATAATATTTACGGAATCGGGCGTGTCCGACAGTTGATACATTGCTCCTCGGTCACCGGACTCCAAAATATAGTTTAAGTGCTCTAAATAATTGCTGGTGTTAGCGCCGGGCGTGACTGATTCGTAATTGGCGATATCCTCAAAAAATTCTTTCAGCTGATAAATTTGTCTGATCACTTCCCTGTTGCCACGGTCTTCTTCTTTTGTTAAATATTCCAGATAGCCACTCTGCTCTAAAAATTCATACAAAACAATGGTCGGTTTTTCATGATGGACTTTTTGCAATCCAGTATGAATTAGATTTAAAATTTTATCGCAAATAATGACGCCTTCTTTGGAAAGTCCAACCTCCTGGGCCCGTTTTATAGCTTCATAATATGATGTACCCTTGCGTTTGGCCCAGTATGATATTTTCTGTATATCATGTTCATCAAAATGTAAAAACGGCAGACATAACATCCTGTATATAGCGGACGACTCACAATAGTTTTCCAGAAGCTTCAAGTAGTTGATTACGTCCAAAACAACCGGCTGGCGATATAATCCGGCGGCGGCCAGAAATTCGTAGGGTATGCCGGTTTTTTCCAAGGCGGAAATAAACGGCTCGCTGTGGTTGTTGGCGCGGATTAGAATGGCAAAGTCGTCCCAGGTGGCGTCTTTGTCTGCTTTTTTTAATTTAGAAATTTCTTTTACCACCGCCTTTACCTCATCATCAAGAGTTGAACACGAAATGTGTACAACGGATTTTTCAGCATCAACAGCGCCAGTTAAATTTGATTTCAATTTTTTATCAATTTTTAATTTGGCTTCCAGGCGATCCGGGTTGTTGTTTTGGATTAGTTTATAGGCATAATCCAGGATCCCTTGGTTGGAGCGATAGTTTTCGTTTAAAACAATTTCTTTGGCTTTGGGAAAATCGTCTTTGAATCTTAAAATATTTGAGACCGAAGCGCCCCTGAAGGCATAAATGCTTTGATCATCATCACCCACCACTGTTAACCCCTTTGCACTATCCCCTGCCAGCATTTGCACTAACTGGTATTGCGCCCAGTTCACGTCTTGAAATTCGTCAATTAAAATATATTTAAATCTTTTGCACAGAGCGTCTAAAATCAGCGGCCGTTGAGTTAGAAGCTTGTGGGCATAATAAATCAGGTCGCCAAAATCAAGCGCGTTATTATCCAGTAATAATTGATTATACGCGTGATAGGCATTGGCGATTTCCGAAAGCTGATTTTTTTCCTCGGTATTCATGTCGTCTTTGTCCATTTTTAGGTTCTCGGCATGATCAAGATATTCTTGAGGCGAGATAAGCTCGTCTTTGCATTTGGAAAAATGGGAAATAAGTTCGTGGATATGTTTAGACGGATTACCCAGTGCGCGGTAATAATCCAGGTTAAATTTATCTAAATTTTTGCGCATCAGCATCCAGGCATCGGTTTCGGTAAGAAGTTTGAATTGGTTGCTTAAACCGATATCAATGGCGTGGTGTTCTAGAAGTTTTTGGCAAAAGGCGTGAAAGGTTGAGATTTGCAGATCAAGATAACCGATTTCAATCATACCATCCACTCTTTCGGCCATTTCCGCGGCTGATTTATCGGTAAAAGTTAAAGCCAAAATTTCCTCCGGTTTGGCCAGTTTGTTTTTAATCAGATAACAAATTTTTTCAGTGATGACCGTGGTTTTGCCGGTGCCGGCTCCGGCGACAATAATCAGCGGACCGGAGGTGTATTCAACGGCTTGTTTTTGGGATGGGTTTAGTTTTTTTTCACTCATAATTTATGTAGGCGTTTAATTTAGGCGATAAATCCGCCGGCTTGAACCTGCCAGAGGCGATTATAGATTCCTGATTTATTTTTTAGAAGTATTTTATGACTGCCCTCCTCGGCAATGCCGCCTTCGGTAATAACCACAATTCTGTCCATTTTCATTATAGTGGACAGCCGATGGGCTATCACAATCACTGTTTTGCCCTTTATAAGGGTGTTTAAAGCGTCTTGGATGAGCATCTCGGACTCTGAATCCAAACTGGAGGTGGCCTCGTCTAGGACCAAAATTGGGGCGTTATGAAGAATGGCCCGGGCAATGGCCACGCGCTGTCTTTCACCACCGGATAACTTGATGCCGCGTTCGCCCACGAATGTTTGATACCCGTCAGCCGTTTCTTTGATAAATTCATGACAATGAGCCAGTTTGGCGGCCTCAATTACCTCTTTTTCAGTTGCCTCTGGTCTTCCATATCTAATATTTTCCAACAAACTGCGGTGAAACAAAATTGGATCCTGTGGAACCATACTGATATTTTTCCACAAACTTTCTTGGGTTACTTTGGAAATTTTTTGACCGTCAATTAAAATTTTTCCCCCGGTTACGTCGTACATACGTAACAGTAGCCGGACAATGGTTGTCTTCCCTGCTCCGGACGGGCCCACCAAAGCCACCTTTTCTTTTGGTTCAATTTTTAGATTGAATTTAGAAATAATTTTTCTGGTTTCATTGTAGTTAAAACTGACATCCTTAAATTCAATTTTACCTTCTTTGACGATTAGATTTGACGCATTCTGTATATCCGTTATTTCATGCGGGGTGTTTAATATCACAGTCATTTCTTCGGCATCGGCTAAGTTTTCATAGACCGCTTTTATAACTCTGCCAAAATCCCACATCCTTGACACTATAATACCTAAGTATGATTGGATTAACACAAAATCGCCAATGGTTAAGGATTGTTTTTTCCACAACACAATTGCTAAATAAAAAATGCCGATATCTAACGCAACTGATAAAATACCTTGTATACCTTCAAAAATATTGGCTAAATTCCAAGTTTTAACTCTGTACTTCTTAAAATTTTGAATCGCATTATCAAAATTTTTAAGCTCCCTATTGTAGCCGCCAAATAATCTGATGTTAACATTATTTGTTACGGTATCAGCTAGTAATCCGCTTATTTTACTATCGGCTTCGTTACGTTTTAGATCATATTTTAGTTTATATTTGGAAAAGACAATATTAATTATCATGAAAACCACAATCCAAATAACCATGCCTATGCCTACCCAGATATTTTTTTGAAGAAGAATAATAATTATGGCTATTATACTAACTGCAAGTTGCATTAAATTAAACACCACTATATCCGAAATACTTTCAAAAGCTCTGGTGAATCGACTCACTTTTTTTGTTAGTGAACCCACGAAATTATTATTAAAAAAGCTGAAAGAATGTTTTTGTAAGTATTTAAAACAACTATTTGAGAGTGCCGCCGAGACCTCCGATGTAAAGTGCGTATCGGCAAAACTTACAATTCTCCATATTAGCCACTGAATAAGTTCTAAGATGCCAATAGCGATAAGGGTATTAATTAAAATTTTAACGACGGCATCTTGGCTTGATCCGCTGGCTAAAGCGTCAAAAAAAGTTTTGTAATATAGTGGTATGATTATATTAACTACAGACACAGCTATCATGGAAATAAATACAATAAGACCAGCAACTTTAAATTGTTTGATATGCCGCCAATAAATTTTGAGTGTTTGTTTAGTGTTGTCCTTCATACGTGTTTATGTTTTTCTTTCCCTGATGCAACCAGCAGTGCGTGATATTCTTGAAATAATTTGGCTGATTTATTTTTCTTTAAATTTGTCTCAAAAAAATGTCTATAATCATCATATTCGGGAAAACTTATATTGTAGGCGTGGCACAATCGGCGTGTGTACTCGTCAATAACGAATATTGGTTTGTTTAGCGCGTATAAAATAATTGAATCAGCGGTTTCTTTGCCAATCCCCCACAGATCAAGGAGTTTGGCACGGACAGTTTTAATTTGGTATTTTTTTAACTTAGTCAGATCGCCATTGTAATTTTCAACCAGCCAGCGACAGAATATTTTTAGCTTTTTAGTTTTCTGTTTGTAATATCCGGCCGGTCTGATCAGGGTTTGAAGTTTTCTGGTGTTTAATTTTAGAATTAATTCGGGTTTTAGTGGTTCGGCTTGGTGTAAATTGGAAATTGCTTTGGCCACGTTTTTCCACGCGGTATTTTGGGTTAGAATAGCGCCAACGGCGATTTCAAAATACGGATCATGGCAGTTTTTATCAGTATTTCCAATAATCGGCCACCACCCCTGCGGTCCGTAAATCCTGTAAAGCCGTTTATATACTTTAAAAACATCCATAAAATTATGGATTTTCCGTTAAGTTGTGGAAGAAATTACTCTGGTTTGCAACTGCAACCACAACCGGCATCACATTCACAACAATGGGTACAAAGAGCATCATTGCAGATACAGCGATCCTCTTCGTGCTCTAATGGCATCTCGCATTTAGAGCATTTTTCCATAAATGTATGGATTATGGATTAAAAATAGACAGGTGTACTATAGCAAAATGGGAAAGGGGGCGCAAGAGAGATAAACAAAATAGCCACCTCTGTTGAGATGACCATTTTGGTGGACCTATGGGCCTGTATGCATGTAGTAATTGAATATATTTTATACAATCTCTCTAATTTGTCAACTAGTAATTTTATCCACAAGTAATTTACTTCATCTGTGGCAAATTTTTGTACTTCTTCGCCACCCGGATTTTGTTCATCTCTCTATCAATCACTGCCTGTAATTTGGCATAATCAACATCCTGTTTGTTCACAGCTTCTTTCATCTGCTGTTCGGCGCGTTTTCTGGCTTCCTCCGCTTTAGCAACATCAATTTCTTCAGCTCTTTCGGCATGGTCGGCTAAAATGACAATTTCATTTTCTCCGCGCACTTCCAAAAATCCGCCGGAGACGGCAATGGCATTGTCGCCGTCTTTGTCTTTGATTTTTAACTCCCCGGCTTTAAGGATGGAAACCAAAGGGATGTGTTGTGGAAGCACGGTAATCTCACCATCCATTGTCGGGATAGAAACCTGAAAGATGTCGTTTTCATAAACCGTCTTCTCCGGAGTAACGATTTTGAACTTGAGCATATTATTTTACATCATCAATTGAACCCTTCATATAGAATGCCTGTTCCGGCTTGTCATCATGCTTGCCGTCCAAAATTTCTCTAAAGCCACGCACGGTGTCGGCCAATTTTACGTATCTGCCTTCAGTGCCGGTGAATGTTTCGGCAACGAAGAATGGCTGTGTCAAGAATCTCTGAATTTTTCTGGCGCGCTGAACAATAATTTTATCGTCATCGGATAATTCCTCCATACCCAGGATGGCAATGATATCTTGCAAGTCCTTATATCTCTGCAACACTCTTTGCACTTCAAGGGCGGTTCGGTAATGTTCTTCACCGACGATGTTGGGATCAAGGATGGTTGAATTTGAGTCCAACGGATCCACGGCCGGATAAAGACCTAACTCTGTCAAAGACCTGTTTAATACAACGGTTGAGTCCAAGTGGGCAAAGGTTGTGGCCGGAGCCGGGTCTGTAAGGTCATCAGCTGGCACATAAACGGCCTGTACAGAGGTGATGGAACCTTTTTCAGTTGAAGTGATGCGTTCTTGCAAACCGCCCATTTCACTGGCCAAAGTAGGTTGATAACCGACGGCTGATGGCATGCGTCCGAGCAAAGCCGAAACCTCTGAACCGGCTTGGGTGAAACGGAAAATATTATCAATGAAAAGCAATAAATCTTTGCCTTCCTCATCGCGGAAATATTCAGCCATTGATAAGGCGGTTAAAGCCACGCGCGCGCGGGCGCCAGGTGGTTCGTTCATTTGACCAAAAACCAGAGCGGTCTTGGCCAGCACACCCGAATCTTTCATTTCTTTATACAAATCATTTCCTTCACGGCTTCTCTCGCCTACTCCGGCAAACATTGAATAACCACCGTGTTCCTGGGCGATGTTTCTGATCAGTTCCTGGATAACTACGGTTTTTCCTACGCCGGCGCCGCCGAACAAGCCAATTTTTCCGCCTTTCAAAAACGGACAAATCAAGTCAATAACTTTAATACCGGTTTCCAGAATTTCCGTTTTGGTTGATTGTTGTTTAAAGGTCGGAGCTTTGCGGTGAATTGGATACTTCTTTAATTCCTTGGCCTCTCCCAAGCCGTCAATTGGCGCGCCGGTGACATTAAACATTCTGCCTAAAGTGGTTGGCCCAACCGGAACTAAAATAGGTTCGCCGGTATCAACTGCTTCGGCATCTCTTTGTAAACCATCAGTTGTGCTCATAGCCACGGTTCGCACCATGTTTGAGCCCAAATGCTGTTGCACTTCCAGCACCAGGGTTTCGCCGTTTGGCATTTTCACTTCCAGAGCGTTAAAAATGCCCGGCAAATTTTCCGGAAAATGCACGTCTACTACTACACCGATAATCTGTGAAATGGTTCCTTTGTTCATAAAGTTTTGATATTAAATTGATTTTTTATTTATCCCAGCGCGGCGGCTCCACCGGAAATTTCAGCAATTTCCTGGGTGATGCTCGCCTGTCTGGCTTTGTTAAAGTTTAATTCTAACTCTTTAATAATATCATCAGCCGCGTCAGCCGCGTTTCTCATAGCCATCATCCGGGCGCTGTGTTCACTGGCGTTTGATTCAAGCATGGCCTGATAAATCTGTGTCTCCACCAATCTTGGTAAAATAATTTTTAAAACTTCACCTTTGTTCGGTTCAAATAGATAATGGCGCAGAGCTAGTTGCTTTGAATCTTCTTTTACTTTTTCTTCAGGTTTGTTTTGCCCCAGTTCACTAATCATTTTTTCTAAATCAACTTCGGAAATCGGCAAGACCTGGCGCAATTTAGCCACTTGCGCAATGGTTGATTTAAAATCCGTATAAGCCACCACCACTTTGTCGTAATTTTTCTTTTCGTATTCTTCTATAATCATTCGGGAAATCGGCATGACATCTTCAAAGGTGGGGGTGTCGGAAAGCTGGGTAAAAGACGCGATTAAATTTGCTCCCATCTTTTTGGCAAAATCCGCGCCTTTCTTGCCAATTCCAACCACGTCAACTTCAACTTTTTCACTGGGTTTGACATCCACGCCTTTTATTCTTTGTTTGCTGATATTTTGTGGATTCTTTAATTGCTCGGCGGTTTTTCTGATAATATTTGAATTAAAACTGCCGCACATGCCCCTATTTGAGGTGATCAAAATAATCAGTAATTTTTTTACCGGCCGAATATCCAATAAAGGCAAAACTGCTTTCTGGGTGATTGATAAATTTACCAGCAAATCCCAAGCCAGAGTCGCATAGGTTCTGGTATCTAACGCGGCTGATACGGCTTTGCGCATTTTGGCGGCGGCAACCATTTCCATGGCTTTGGTGATTTTCTCAATACTGCCGACTGATTTTATTCTGCGCTTGATTGCTTTGGTATTTACCCCCATAGTTTACTTTTTAAACTCCTCACAGGCCGATTTTAATTCGGCCTCAACTTTTTCATCCCATTCGCCTTTGGCGATTTTTTCCAGTAATGGTTTTTTGTATTTATTCATGAAATCAGCCAGCTTTTTTTCCGCAACCGGCACATCTTTAACTTCAACAGAATCAAAGTAGCCATTATTTACGGCGTAAATGGCAACCACCTGATTTTCAACCGGCACCGGCTGATATTGTGGTTGTTTTAGTAATTCAGTAATGCGCTGTCCGCGACTGATTTGCTTTTTGGTTTCCGGATCCAAGTCGCTGGCAAATTGGGCAAAGGCCTCAAGTTCTCTAAATTGGGCCATAGCCAATTTTAACTTGCCGGCAACTTTTTTCATTGGTTTGATTTGAGCATCGCCGCCGACGCGCGATACGGAAATGCCGACGTTTAAAGCCGGACGAATGCCGCGAAAGAATAAATCTGTTTCCAAGAAAATTTGACCATCGGTAATGGAAATCACATTGGTTGGAATATACGCAGTCACATCACCGGCCTGGGTTTCAATTATTGGCAAAGCGGTGATTGAGCCACCGCCTGCTTCTTTGTTTCGTCGGCAAGCACGTTCAAGCAAACGAGAGTGTAAGTAGAATACATCGCCGGGGTAGGCCTCGCGTCCCGGTGGTCGGCGAAGCAATAGTGAAATTTCACGATAGGCCCAGGCCTGTTTGGATAAGTCGTCATATACGCACAACACATCCTTGCCTTGATCCATAAAATATTCAGCCATAGCCACGCCGGCGTATGGGGCAATGTATGACAAAGAAGCGGGCTGGGAAGCGCCAGCAACAACCACGATGGTGTAATCCATGGCGCCGGTCTCTTTGAGTTTGGCCACAATGCGGGCAACCTTTGATTCTTTTTGACCAATGGCAACATACACACAAATCATGTCTTTGCCTTTTTGGTTGATGATAGTGTCGATGGCCACGGCGGTTTTGCCGGTTTGACGGTCGCCGATTATAAGTTCGCGCTGTCCGCGTCCGATTGGGATCATAGCGTCAATGGCTTTGATACCGGTTTGGACAGGTTGGCTTACCCGCTGGCGGGCCATAACGCCCGGAGCGATTTTTTCAATCGGATAAAATTTGCTGGTTTTTAATTCCTTGCCACCATCAATAGCCAAACCCAATGGGTTGACCACGCGGCCGATTAACTCTTCGCCCACCGGTACGGACAAAATTCTGCCGGTTCTTTTGACAATATCCCCTTCTTTAATGTGTTCGTATTCACCCAAAAGCACACAACCAATGGTTTCTTCCTCAAGATTCAAAGCTAAACCAAAGGTTCCGCCCGGAAATTCAATCATTTCACTGGCCTGGCATTTGGTTAAGCCGGAAACGCGGGCAATGCCGTCGCCAACTTCAATAACTTTGCCGGTTTCTTCTTTGGCAACTTCTTTTTGAAATTGGGCAATATTTTTTCGTAGTTCCTCTACTATGGAATTTGTAGACATATCTATTTAGTTAATGTTTGTTTTAATCTTTGTAATTGATTTTTTATGCTGGCGTCTAAAATCACATCATCAACTTTCAGGCGCAAGCCGCCGATTAAGTCCTTATTTATTGTTTCGGTAATTTCCGATTTGGCGCCAAAAACCTTTCGTATTTTCTCAATTGTGACCGGTTCTAATTTGCGCGCCGATTCAACTTCAATTTCTTTTATCCCTCCGGCCTTTTTTGAATACTTTACGAATTCTTCAATAATGTACTCAATTTTTTTTAAGCGGTGATCTCTTTGCAAAATACCCAAAAAACTATTCACAATTTCAGTCAGATTATGGGCTGACATACCTTTGGTCGCTTCAAAAAGCGCTTTGGCGTATTGTTTATTGCTGGTTTTTTTCATAAGCGAAATGAGTGAGCAAAATGAAAATTTATTTTCATTTTCGAACGAATGAGCTTATATGGGCGTAGCCCATATAATTTTACTTCAAGCTTTTGATTGTTTCCTCAATTAATTTATGATCCTTAGTCCCATCCATTTTTTCCGGTAAAATTTTGGCAATGGCCTCAATCACCAGATTGACTGCCTCTTTTTTTACCTCACCCAGCATTTCTTCCCGTTCAACTTTAATGTTCTTTTTGGCCTGATCAATCAAGCCCTCAATTTCTTTTTTTGATTTGGCTTTTAATTCTTCACCTAGTTTAGAGGCCTCGGCCTGGGTTTTGTCTATCACTTTATTGGCTTCAACTTTGGCCTGATCAATGCGTTCCTGATATTTTTTATCGCTCATGATTAAATTGGCTTCAATTTTTTTGGCATTATCAATACTTTGGTCAATCATTTTTTGGCGTTCGGCCATTTTTTTGGTCAACGGCTTTAAAATCAAAAACCACAAAATTATGGCTACAACGGCAAAGTTGATCAGCTGAAAAATAAACAAGGTGCCATTTATGCCAAGAGAAGCTAAAACGCCTTCACTTGACGAAGTGGCCTCGGCTGCTGCCTCCGCACCCGCGGCTAAAGCTGTGTTGATAAATATCATATCTTTTCTTTTAAATAATTTTATCAAGCCAGACCTTTATAGATCTGGCCGGGAAAATTACAAAGTAAACACTACAACCAAAGAATAGATGGCAATTGACTCGGCAAAAGCGGCGCCCAAGAGCATTGGCACGAATAATTTGTCAGAGGCCTCCGGATTGCGGCCAATGGCTTCCATGGCCTTGGCAACCAGCATACCAATGGCTAGAGCCGGCGCAAAACCGCCGATAGCCATGGTTATACCTTTTGCTAATGTCACGATTGATGCGTGATCCATATTCGTAATGAGTGAGAGAAAAAGTTAAATGTGTTTAACTTTTTCCGAACGAATTAGAATATATACAACTTATATATTTTTTGACCTTTCTTAATATTATTTTTCAGACGAAGGAAAAATAATATGATTAATAAATAAAAAAATTAATGCGCGTGTTCCGTTTCAGCATGTTCGCCGTGCGGCGGTGATGTGGCAACTGTTAAATATACTAAAGTTAGCATGGTAAATACACTGGCCTGAATTAAACCGACCAACATTTCCAGCACCATAAACGGTGTTGGGAGTAGTAGAGCAATAATGCTGCTGATAACGGTTATCAGGACCTCTCCGGCAAACAGATTGCCGAACAACCTTAATGACAGTGATAAAACCTTAGCAAATTCGCTGATAATCTCTATAAGCCCCACGGCTAATCCTATAATCGCGGTAAAAATCGCCACCGGCCCTTTGCGCAAGCTTTTGATAAACGTGCCAATCTGGATGAATTTGTTGATATAGGTAAAAAATCCGACTGTGATCAGCCCGAAAATATGAGAAATTACCACCGAAGAAATAGCCATGGCCGCGGTGAGGTTTAGATCGGTGTTGGCCGGGCGGAGCAGCGGCGCTTCACCAATATGAATACTGCCGGTACCGGGAAGAAGACCCATCCAGTTTGAGAGCAGAATAAAGAAGAAAACCGAACCGACCAGCGGCAGAAACTTCAGTGTTTTTTTGCGATCGCCGGTTACCTGATCAAAATATCCCAATAAAATTTCCAAAAAATATTCCCAAAAATTTTGTAATTTGCCCGGTTTTAAATTTATTTTTTTGCGTAAAATCAAACCTACTATTAGAAAAATTGCGATTGCAATCCAGACATTTAAAATTGTATTAGTGATTGGCAGCGGCCCAATGTGGAAAAGGACTTCCGCTGACAATGTAGGCAATTGCATATATTATTTTTTATCGTTCATTCTTTTATACTCGGCTCCGTATAAAGTGGCTTTGTTTTTTATAATCTTTATAGTGATAAGAGCGGCGAGGACAAAGCCCAGGATTGTAAATAACGGTGTTGTGTTGTATCTGCCGTCTAAATAATGGCCGATTATGACGAATAGGACTACCGGAACTGCAATTGAGATGCCGAAATCGCCAAGTATCTTAAACGCAAACAGATAGTATTCGCGGCTGGTAGTTTTTTGCGGTTTCTGTTCGTCCATAGATAGTTTTTTAAGGGCGACCATATTTTACTAAAAATCCCCTGACAAGTCAAGGGATTTTTATGAACAGCTTTTTCGCGTTGCCAAATACAATATTTTCAATGTCTGCCAAGGGTTGTCCGCGAGTTTCTGCAATCTTTTTGGCCACTTCTTCCACCATCCACGGTTCGCATCTTTGGCCGCGGTAGGCCTGGGGAGCGAGATAGGGCGCGTCAGTTTCAATTAAAATACGATCCGAAGGGCAATTTTTAACAACTTCCAGTAAATCAATCTGTGATTGTGGGTCGGTTTTCTTAGGCGGAAAAGTGATGACGCCGGTAAATCCAAGATACAATCCCATGTCCAAATATTTTTGGGCATTTTCCCAATTACTGGTATAGCAATGGACAACGCCTTTCAAATTTTGTTGTTTTTCTAAAATTTCAATTATTTCTTTATGTGCGTCCCTGACGTGGATAACAAGAGGCAGATCTAATTCTTGGGCTAATTGAATTTGCGCCAAAAAAATCTCTTTTTGTTTTTCCAAAAACTTTTCTTTATCTATATTTTCCGGTACGTGATAAAGTTCAAGCCCGCATTCCCCTATCGCGATCACTTTGGGATGAGAAGCTAATTTTTTATAAAACCCATAATCAAAATCCTCTTCTCTTGATTTAAATTTTATTTCTTCTTCATCAACTTCGTTTTCATGCGTATGAATTGGGTGCAGACCCACCGTGGCATAAATAAAATCATACTTTTCGGCGTATTCAACTGCCCGCAAGCTGGTATCGCGTTGTGAACCAACTGCATTCAAAACCATGCCTTTTTCTTGGCAGCGTTTTAAAACCTCGTCGGCATCATCTTTATAGGCATTAAATTGAATGTGACAGTGAGTGTCAATCAACATAATTATTTTATCTTCTCCATCTCCTCTATAGCCAAATCCAGAACTTTATTACCGGCGGCTACGTCTTCAGATGTCACCAAAGTTTGCAAAACAAAATTCATGTTTGTATATTTTTTAAAAAAATTTTCAAAATCATCGGGCGGTACTTGTTGCTTTGATGTTAAAATTTTACAAACTTGATCAATAAGACCTACGACCCCTTGAAACCAGTTTTTTTGGCATTTATGTGTAATCTTTTTACCCCCAACTATTTCTGTAGGAATTTCTTCAATATAGTCATTGCGCAGATGTTTCAAGGTGGTTTTTACATAACTAATCCTTGATTCCGGGGTTATTATCATGTCATTTAGTTCAGACATATTTTTACATTATTTTATCCACCGTGCTTTGAAGCATTTTTAAAGCATCAGGAATAAGAGGTAATAAAAGCGTAACCGTTCGCACCAAAGGCGGTGCTAAAAAGGAATTGGCCATCTGCTCCATAAACCAGGGGCTGATTGGAAATCTGGCGATAAAGTATAAAATGAGACCTAAGAAAAACACGCCTTCGGCGGTGCCAAAAAGCAAACCCAATAATTTGTCCAAGCCCTTAATGCCCGGCAGTTTTGTGACTAAACCAAGAATTTTTTCGCCCAGCCAAAAGATAACCGAAATTAATTTTACGATAATTATAAAAACCAGAATAAAAAAGATTACTTTGGCCCAGTTTTGATTCCAACCGGTTGATTGTATAATCCAAGTCGCGACCGGTTCGTATAATCTGGTGGCGATATAAATTCCGACAATAGTTCCTATCAGGGATAATACCGCATGTACCAAGCCATACCATAATCCGGCCAGGGCAAAACCGGCAATGATTACTATAAGGGCGATATCAAGATAGGACATAAATATTAATTTAATCGCGGAAATAATGCTTCCGGTTTTTGAATTTTGTTGCCCACTAAAATCGGCACCCAATTTTTCTGTTCATCCAGCTGTTTGCCCAGTTCTTTTGATATATCCAAACCAAGCTGGACAAATATTTTTTCTGCGGTTTCAGGCATAACCGGCCAAATCATTACGGCAATATGACGCAAGGCCTCGGCCAAGTGATGCAATAAATTTTGCACTTCTTCTGTTTTTCCGGCTTTAATTAAAGCCCAGGGTTGCTTTTCAGTTATAAGCTGATCGCAGTAAGACAAAAATTTCCACACTGCATCCAGGGCCTTGTCAAAACGCCAGACAGTCATATTTTTTACGTATTCCGGCCAAACATCTTTAGATAAAAACTTTATCAAATCTTTATCAGTTTTAGTCATATCCGGGACGACTGAATCGCAATATTTTTCAATCATGACCAAGATGCGATTGGTTAAATTGCCGATGCCATTAGCCAGGTCGGCGTTATATCTTTCTTCGAATTTCGCGTAGGAAAAATCACCGTCATTGTCAAAAGGGATTTCTCGGGCAAAAAAGTAACGCAGAGCATCCAGCGGATATTTGTCGGTAAGTTCAACCGGATTGATGACATTGCCGACTGTTTTGCTCATTTTTTGTCCGTCAACGTAAATAAAACCATGAACGGCAATTTGTTTGGGCAGTTCCAATCCAACGGACATGAGCATCGCCGGCCACAAAAGCGAGTGAAAACGATTAATATCTTTTCCAACCACATGCACGTCCGCGGGCCAATATTTATCAAATAAATTCTGATTTTCTGAACCCCAGCCCAGAGCGGTGATATAATTTGTCAGCGCGTCAAACCAAACATACATTACCTGCGAATCATCACCGGGCACTGGCACGCCCCACGGCAATTTTTCTTTTGATCTGGAGATGCTGATATCTTCCAAACCGCTTTTTAAAATATTTTTTATCTCGTTATACTTCACTTCCGGATAAACAAAATCTGGTTTTTCCTTAAATAAAAATTCCAACGGTTCCTGATATTTGGAAAGCCGGAAAAAATAATTTTCTTCTTTAACAACTTCCAAAGTTAAATTCGGATGATCTGGACACTTGCCGTCCACCAAATCCTTTTCCGTTTTAAACGCTTCACAGCCCATGCAGTATAAACCGGAATATTCTTTTTTGTAGATATCCCCGCTTTCCTGGGCTATTTGCCAAAATTTTTGCGCGCGCTCCATGTGCCGCTCTTCAGTGGTGCGGATAAAATCATCATTGGAAATATTCCATTGATCGGCCAAATTTTGAAACATGGCGGATTTTTCGGCGGCAAACTTTTCAACCGGCTGGCCGGCGACTTTGGCGGTTTTATAGATCTTTTGGCCGTGTTCATCGGTGCCGGTTAAAAAATACACGTCTTTCCCTAAAAGTCGCTGATACCGTGCCATTATGTCCGCCTTTAACAGTTCCAAAGCCACAAAACCGATGTGCGGATCCGCGTTGGCATAAGGAATTGAGGTCGTGAGATAAAATTTTTCTTGCATATTTATGATATTACTAAAACAAACTCCCCTTTTTCCGGGATATTCATTTGTAAAATTTGTTCTATTGTGCCCCGGTAAGTACTTTCAAACTTTTTTGTCAGTTCGCGGCAGATTACCAACTTTGTTTCCGGTTTTAAATATTCCTTTAATTCATTCAGGCATTTTGTAATTCTATGGCTTGATTCATAAAATACAACCGTATAATCCATGCTCGCCACTTCTTTAAAGTATTTTTGCCGTTTATTTTTATGCGGAGGAAAACCCATAAAAACAAATTTGTCGGTCGGAAATCCGGAAATGCTTAAGGCGGAAATAGCGGCGTTTGGACCAGGAATGGGAATTATTTCAATTTGTTGGTTTTTATTTACCAAATCCCTGATTAATAAATTGCCCGGGTCGCTTATGCCCGGCGTGCCGGCATCGGTCACCAAAGCTAGATTTTTACCTTCATTCAATAACTCAATAATTTCGTGCAATTTTTTTGCATCACTGTGCTGATGATAACTTATCAGTGGCCGGTTGATTTCATAATGATTAAGCAGATTTTTGGTCACCCGCGTGTCTTCGCATAAAATAAAATCAACACTTTTCAATGTTTCCAAAGCTCGCAGTGTAATATCATCCAGATTGCCAATTGGAGTGGCAACTATATATAACTTACCGGACATAAATTTAACGGTTATCACCACTGCCGCCAATAACCCCGCGATCCAGTCGTGAATACAATTTTTCTATATTTTTATTCGCGATTTGATCCAGAGACAGGCCGAACTCGGTTGCGAGTTGGGATACATACCACAAAACATCTCCCAATTCTTTTTCAATTTCCTGTTTTTTTTGCTCGTCAATTTCGCTGTTATTGTCTCTGATTAGTTTTTTTACTTTTTCCGCCACTTCCCCGGCTTCGCCGGCCAACCCCAAAGTCGGATAAATAAAATTATGACCCGGGTTTGGATAAATCACGGTTTTTCGGCTGGCGGTCTGGTATTCTTCAAAATTCATATTAATTAATCAATTAGAGAAATAGCAATAACCGGGCAGGAATCACAAGCCATTTTGATTGTTTGTTCATCGTCCCCTGTTTCATTATACACCTCGGCCTTGCCTTCGTCATTCATTCTGAAGGTTTTACCGGCAATAGCTACGCAAGTTCCACAGCCAATACATAGCTCCTTGTCTATTTTTGGTTTAGGCATAAATTTCAGCTTTAAAATTATTCTAGACAATACTTTTCGGTATAGAATCTGATAAGCTCTTCAATATCCGGGATTGCTTTCGGGTCTCCCACTCCTACTTTTAATTTCTTCTGAACGTCTTCCAAAGTGTGGGCGCCCTCAAGTACGGCTTCCTCAATGTCTTTGTCGGTGATATTCAACTTATGGTCAATGATTTTGGCACCAGCCGTCAAAACTCTCTGGTGCTGGCCGGTTTTTCTAAAGTAATCATTAATCGCGGCTTGTAACGCCTTATCTCCAAGCACCGAACAATGAATTTTTCTATCAGGCAAACCGCCCAGTCGCGCCAAAATATCCTGCGGTTTTAAATTAAGGGCATTGTCAATTTTCATACCGCCTTTTTCAGTGATCATTTCACTCATAACTGAGGTAGAGGCAATGGCACTGCCACAGCCAAAAGTTCGCCAGCGGCAATCTTTAATTTTTTCTGTTTTTGGGTCAATATTTAACCACAACACCATCTCATCGCCGCAAGCCGGAGAGCCGACCCGACCCATGCCGTTATATTTAAACTTTTCTTCTTCGCCATAATGCATGAAGTTGCGCGGATTGAAAAAATGATCCTTGACAATATCAGAATAAACCCAGCCGCCGCCGCCACTCGCGCGGATGTCAACTTCTTCTTTTAGATTTTGTTTTTTGATGGTTTTTTTTGGCATATTATTATGGTTCGCCTCTATTTGTATTTGGCGTGTTGCTGTTGTTTTAAATGAACCGGTGAAATTTCTCGCAAAGTTTTTACAATCAAAGGCAAATACTTCATTAAATAATCAACATCCTCTTTGTTGTTAGAGTGACCAAAAGTAAAGCGCAAACTGCCGTGCGCGTATTCATAAGCCAAACCCATGGCGGTTAAGACATGCGACGGCTCCAATGATTCTGAAGTGCAGGCCGAACCGGTTGAACACATGATTCCATATTCGTCCAAATACAGCAGCAAGGCCTCGCCTTCCACATCCATAAAAGTGACGTTTAAGTTGTTTGGCAACCGGCTGTCCCCTATTTCCGGACCGTTTAACTTCACATCAGTTATTTCTTTTTGAATTTTATTCCATAAATATTTTACCAAATCCTGTAAACGTTTACTCTCTTTTTCTTTATTGGCTTGGACCAGTTCCAGGGCTTTGGCAAAACCAACAATACTGGCCACATTTTCAGTTCCGGATCGCAGTTTTCGTTCCTGCCCGCCGCCTAAAATAATCGGTTTTATTTGCACACCCCGGCGCAAATACAACATACCAATTCCTTTTGGCCCGTAAATTTTACTGCCGTTTAAAGTCATTAAATCAACGTGTAATTTTTCTACGTCTAAATTTAAAAATCCGGAGGCCTGACAGGCATCAGTATGAAAAAACGGATACGGTGTGTTATTTGTTTTTCTGTATTTCAAAAGTTCCCGGCCAATTTCATCAATCGGTTCTATCGCGCCCATTTCGTTGTTGGCAAACATTACGGAAATTAAAACTGTGTCCGGACGGATGGCTTTGATGATATCCTGGGCGGAAACAATACCGAATTTATCTACCGGGACATAGGTAATTTCCCAGCCCTGCTTTTTTAAATCCTCAAGCGGGCCAAGCACGGCGTGATGTTCAATTGGAGTGGAGATAATGTGTTTACCGCGATGTTGGTGGGCTTTGGCAATGCCATAAATGGCCATGTTGTCAGATTCGGTACCGCTGCCGGTAAAAAGAATGTTCTCCGGTAAAGCATGAATAAGTTCAGCCACTTTTTTGCGAGCGTCGGTTATGGCTTTGTTGGCAAACCGGCCGATGTGATACAAAGCCGAGGGGTTGCCAAAATGTTCGGTTAAAAACGGCTTCATAGCTGAAAAAACCGCCGGTTCAACATATGTCGTGGCGGCATGATCCAGATATACCTCTCTTGTTTTTTTGGCCTTTGGCAACATAGTTATACCATTTATACGGCCGAGATTTTCACTTGCTGGAGGGTCTTTATAATTTCTTTATTTAATTTTGCTGTCATGGTTCTAAATTTACATTTTTTATGATTACCGGCACATTCAATTTCGCCTAAGAGACACGGGGTAACCGCTTGTTTGCCTTCCATTATTTCAAATATCCTGTAGAGAGTCAGACCTTTTAACGGCACTTTCATCGCATAACCGCCATTGACACCCTGTTCAGCGGCAATGATACCGGCTAAATTTAATTTGCGCGCGATTTTTTGTAAAAACCAAAAAGAAATCTCTGATTCTTTGGAAAAATCTTTCAAGCTTTTAAATTTTTTACCGCCTTTACCGGATAGATATTTGATTAACTGCACGGCGTAATCCGTTTCCCGTTTTAAGCTGAACATAAGTTAAAAATAATTAATTAAAATGGTAAAGTTAAATTTAAATTGTTTTTAGGAGCGGCGGTTGGCGCGACGCTGAAATCAACAGCAAAGGGTATAACGTCTCCGGCCAGGGATTTGTAGAATAACTGCCGGTTAGCTTTGCCAAAGTCATAAAGTTCTTTGGTCACTTTCACGTCCTGCTCGCAGTATTTTTTTATTTCATCAATCTTACCTTCTTTCCACCATTTGATTGCCTGGAGCCCGTCTGCGCTTTTGGTGATATTATCCAGCGTGGCTTCGGCTACATCGCTTAATTTAAGCCGGATGCCGATGCTGTCTTTGATAATTTTCATGATGTCCAGATGCGGAATTTTGGTCAAATCGCCCAGATAGTAGTTATGCAAAATCGGCAGGTCAAAATGTTCGCTGTTATAGCCAATTAACCGGTCGGCTTTCTCCAAAATGGGCCATAAATTTTTTAATTCATCTTCGGAGAAACTGGTGTAAGTGTTTGTTTGCGAACTATATATTGAAACTACTGATATTTTGAATTTTTTAAAGTCATTATCCACGTCGGCAAAGGTGTTTTGGGTTTCAATGTCAAAAACGATTTCGTTGGGCATAATTTTTTAAATAACTAAGGACGAGCAGAACTCGCACTAATATAGTATGATATTATACTGCTTTTGTCAAATTGGGACATATCTACCGCTTTTTCCATTTCTTCAATCTGTTTGCGCCGGGCTTTGGTTTCCGGATGCTTGGCTACAAACAAACTGCAACAATCTTCGTAAGGACGGTTGGAAATTTCCAGCGTGCCGATTTTTTTGGCTGTGTTCATTATATCTTTTTTATTGGTTCCAATCAATGGAGATAAAGTTAACAAATCAGACGATGCTTCTACCACGGATATATTCTCCAGAGTTTGCGAAGCCACCTGGCCGAGCGAGTTGCCATTGGCCAAGGCCTGATATTTGTTGGCTTTGGCGATTTCACAGGCGATTTTATTGAATAATCGGCGCGTGATCAGCATTCTGTACTGTGAAGGAATCTTCATTATCACCTGTTTTTGCAGTTCGGCAAACGGGACCATAAATAGCTGAACTTCTGATTGGTAATTGGCCAGAGTTTTGGCCAGATCAAAAATTTTCTCCCCCACTTCGACTGTAACTTGCGTTTGATTTTGAAAATGAATCAGACCAACTTCGGCACCGCGGCACATTAATTTGTAGGCCGCGACCGGGCTGTCTATACCGCCGGATAATAAGCACAATACTTTGCCGGATGATTCTGTCGGCAAGCCGCCGGCGCCATCGGTTAAATTTCCATAAATAATAGCCTGATCTTTGCCGATGGCGATATTAATATCCAAATCCTGATGTTTGAGGTCAACTTTCCAACCGGTTTTTAGGCGCACATACTCCCCTATCTCATTGGCAATTTGTTTTGAGGACAAAGGAGAACTTTTATATGAGCGTTCTGAAGATATGCGGAAGGATGTGTGTTTAGAATTGGCACATTCGGGGGTTTGCAGTAATTTGTCTATGGATTTTTTTAAATCGTTGATATTATCTGCCTTAGTTATAATTGCCGGTGCAAAATTGGCTATGCCTGGAATTAAGGCCAGCCGATTGATATCTTGTTCATTTAAATCAGCGCTTAACACCATTCCGCTTTCCACTCTTCTCACATTTGCGCCGGCAAACAATTTTTCCAGATTATTTTTCAAAGCGCGATAAAAAAACGGCTGGTTAGTGCCTTTTAAAAATATTTCGTCGGGGTGGATGATGAAATTCATACCAAATAGATATGGCAATATCTTACCACTTTCGGTATAAACTTCAAGAGAATTGCCCAAACTGTTCAAATATGTTTAAATATCCCCAACCAATAATGGTATATATGTAATGCATTAAATTTAACAGTTAGAAAGGGGTTTTAACAATTTATGGAACCATACTCAATTTATATAAATCACCGTCCGTTCCGGATAGCTTTTTTAATAAACCCAAAATCAGACACTGACTGGGTTGATAAAATAATTGCCTATAATAGAGAGAAGTGGGGAGGTAAATTCAACCCTATTATTTTTACTGATGGTGTAACTATAACCGACAGCTGGTGGAAATTCTTACGAGGATATGATCCTGATATTATACATTCAACCGTTGTTTTGTCGGAAGAATTGAAAAAAAAGATTCATACATTTCTTTCTCCACTTCAAGTGGAAGAAATTCGTCCAGAAAACACTCACATAAATATTAGCAGCCATCCAATTTCCATACTTCCAACAGAAAAAAATATTTCCCAAATAGGAATTCCGCTTTTTGAAGAAAAAAATGATTTAATTTTATTTGAGGTTGTTGAAACAACCCCTGAAATAATTAAGACTTTTTTAGATAGAAATTTTGGACTTTTGAAACAGGAACCAATGATGACTTCTCAACTTAAAAAAGCACTGGAAACCTGTCATGCCAAAAAATACAAAGTTATAGATGAGCCCTCTCTAAATGAAGCCTTGCTTGACTTGGGAGATTGGCACACAAAGGCAATTTTCCCTGCTCAAATTTGTTCGTTACCAAATTCATTCAAGGAGGCTGAACATGCATATAATAATGAAAAATTTGAGATTATCGTTGGGGATACAGTGGATGAGTTTACACATTTTTGGAATCGTACCTTAGAGATGAGTACTTGGCTCAGAACTTACTTTACGCAACTATGGCTCCCAAAACAACTTGCGGAAAGCGAATTATTGAGGCCTGGACTTGGAAAATTCATTAATCGCTATGCTGGCAGTACAGGTAACCACCATGGTCAAGAGGCACATTTTACAACATTCTCACTCACTGAAACTGAAATACAAACGGTTGCAAATCTTTTTAATGCACTAATATGGCACCCAAAAAAATTTACTCTTTTTACAGAACATCCAATACCTGATTATAATTCTAGAGATTCTTACTTCTTTTTGCGACAAGGCTTAGATTTTCACCGAGCACATTCAAATGAAGAATATCTCATTTTAGACGAACCTGATGTAGAACAGGGTGTGATGGGGGGAGAAAACTGGTTTACTGATCTCTATATTCAATACCGCCCAGAGCGCTTCAAAAACATCATTGGACAAGACTATTGGTGGCAACTTCCAAAACGTAACAGTATCGTACACGATCTGCCATTCTTTAATAAAAAGGCTCGCATTAACGAACATGGAATGTTTAGTGTCTTGATGAGTCGCAAAACTAGAATTCATGGAGAAGATACTACTCTGGTTATTAAGATTCCCGAAGATAAATCAATATTTTATGCTTTGTTGTGTGGAGAAAGTTTTGATTGCATAAAAAACGGAGATAAAGAACGTTCCCTCTCTCGGCCTTTCTATCGTTTACAACGTTCAGATAAAGGTATGTATCTGTCTGGTGTTTTAGGACTTTTCCCGGACTTACTCAATGCCCACCAGCTTTTTGAAAAGCGGTATTGGAGACATATCTTTTCACGAATGTCTAATCAAAACCTCGAACAAGATGAAGATACTCAACAAAAACTTCTCAACAAGCTCACGAAAAAAATAAACTCAGGAATGGATTTTAAGGGATCAGACAGCGCAAAGAAATGGCTTGCTCATACTGTAGTTAATATTGCAAAAGACTATAGCAAGGAAGAAATCGATTTGAATTACAATATTCTTCGTGATTTGGCAAAACAAGAAACGGAGGAATACAACCAAAAACCATCTGTACAAACTATTGAATTTAATGAGGAAGACTTTAAGAATGAACTATCTGATATGATTGAATCAAATATTTTTCTTTTGGGAGTTAAGCCGCGATGCCATCGATGTGGCTATCGAATCTGGTATCAGATCAATGATATTAAACAAAAAATTAAATGCAGAGGATGTGGTTATGAATTTTCTCTACCTGCTGAACCAGAGTGGTTTTATCGCCTAAATAGTTTAATACGAGCAGCCGTGTCCCTGCATGGTACAATCCCACTACTCATTACACTCGGACAAGTTATGGGAGATGCACGATCCGCGGCTATATTTATGCCAAGCATAGAACTTTCGAAAAAGAAGGGTACAAATAAAGAAACAATTGATACTGAACTTGATCTTGTTTGTATAAAAGATGGACAGTTTGTTATTGGTGAAATTAAACAGTCTGTCAGTTTATTTGGTGTAAATGATTTTAAGAAGATGTCAGATGTGGCAAAACTTGTACGTCCGGACACAATCATATTCACCTCCATGGACAAGGAAGGGCCCAATGCCTTGGTTAAAGACAATATCAAGAAACTAAAGGAAGAATTAGCATATTTAGAGATAAATGTAGAGTGGTATCCTATTCATTATTGGGTTTTTGATCCAAGACCGGTGAGATAGTGTAGAAACCTTACACCCCCGAACTAAACCTCGCAAACTCAATAAATAACCCCAGGAAGATTAAGCCCATTATAAACGGGGCAATAAGAGATAAATAGTTGGTTTTGTTAGGTTTGAATCTTTGTAATAGTAAAGAATTGCTTACCACTGAAATTGAACTCAAGGCCATAGCCAATCCGGCCAACTCCGGTTTCAAAATAATACCCAGTCCGGCAAAAACACGCGCGGCAATAGGAATGCCAATCACATTATAAAACAGAGCAAAAAACATGTTCTGTTTTATTTTTCCCACTGTCTCGCGGCTTAACTTTATGGCCGTCAAAACATCGCGCAAATCATTTTTGATAATAACAATTCCGCCGGTTTCCATGGCCACGTCCGTACCTCCGCCCATAGCAATGCCCAAATCGGCCTGGGCCAACGCCGGTGCGTCGTTTATACCATCCCCAACCATGGCCACCTCAATGCCGGTGCTTTGAATTTTTTTAACTTCATTGGCTTTGTCTTCGGGTAAGACCTCGGCCAAAACATTTTTTATGCCTACCTGTTGAGCAATGGCTTGCGCGGTGCGGCGGTTGTCACCGGTGATCATATATACCGCGATGCCAGCCTGCTGTAATTTCTTAATTGTTTCGGCAGAACTACTTTTTAAAGTATCAGCCACACCAATCAACCCTAAAATTTCCGATTCATCAGCCAGAATCATAGCGGTCTTTCCCCCATCTTCCAATTCTTTCATTTTTTTATCAATTTTGGCTAAATTTAATTTAGTGTAGTCCGTAATCAATTTGCGGTTGCCGAAATAATATTTTTTATCTTCAACTATACCCTCAACGCCGTGCCCGGGGATGGCTTTGAAATTTTTAACTTCCAAAAACGCAACTGATTTTTGCTGGGCATAACCAACAATCGCTTCGGCCAACGGATGTTCGGATAACTTTTCCAAACTGGCGGCAATACCAATCGCTTTATCAGTGCCGATATGATCAAGTTCAATAACATCTGTAACTTCTGGCTTGCCTTTGGTTAAAGTTCCGGTTTTGTCAAAAACAATGGCTTTAATCTTGCAGGCGGCTTCCAGCGGCTCGCCACCCTTAATTAAAACGCCATATTGGGCGCCTTTGCCCGTGCCTACCATAATTGCCGTAGGCGTGGCCAAACCCAGCGCACAGGGGCAAGCAATCACGATTACAGAGGTAAAGGCCATTATGCTGAAAGCAAAACCGGCGCCAAGAACAAAAAACCAAATAAGAAAACTCAAAATTGCCAAACCGATCACAATCGGCACAAACCACATGGAAATTCTGTCGGCAATATCCTGAATCGGGGCCTTTGAACCCTGCGCCTCTTCAATTAAACGAATAATTTGCGCCAGTGCGGTTTCGTTGCCAACTTTGGTGGCTTTAAATTCAAAACTGCCATGTTTGTTTATGGTCGCGCCAATCACTTTGTCGCCCACGGTTTTTTCTACCGGAATGCTTTCACCGGTTAACATCGCTTCATCAACCGATGAATCCCCTTTTGTGACCACGCCATCAACCGGAATTTTTTCTCCGGGACGAACGATTATAATATCTCCGGCCACAACTTGTTCAATCGGCACATCAACCGTTGATCCATTTTTAATAATGCGGGCAGTTTTGGCCTGTAGACCCATTAATTTTTTAATAGCATCCGAGGTTTTGTATTTTGCTTTGGTTTCCAGCCACTTGCCCAAAGTGACAAAAGTAATTAAAAAGGCGGCGGTTTCAAAATACAAACCCGGCAGACCCTGAATTAAATTTGCCAAACTATAAATATAGGCAGTAGAAGTGCCAATGGCAATCAAGCTGTCCATGTTAAACATCTTCATCTTTAAGCTGCTCCACGCGCCTTTATAAAATCCGGCGCCGATTATAAACTGAATTGGCGTGGTCAAAATAAATGAGATTATCCCCTCATATGGCAAATCAAAAAACATGAAAAATACCATCGGCAAACTTAAAATTATGCTGGCTATCAGGCGCAACTGTAAACCCTTCATCTCTTTTTCTTTTTTTTCTTTCTCTATTTCCGGATGATCAACATCAATCACTTCGGCCTTATACCCGGCATGTTTGACCGCGTTCAGTAAATCACTTTCAGTCGCCGTATCATAAAAAATATTGGCCTTTTCCGCCGCAAAATTAACATGAGCGGATTTCACTCCGGGCACTTTTTTCAAACTCATTTCAATAATGGCCGCACAGGAAGCGCAGTGCATGCCGCCGATGCTTAAGTTTGTTTGTTTGTCGCTATCCATATAATTAAATTACTTTCAAAACCCCTCTGCGCACACCCATTGCGCAAGTTATTGGATAATCCCCGGTTTGAGTGGGTGTAAACGTCATAATTATTTTTTCTCCAGCCAGCAAGCGTTGCGCTGTGTTGTATAATCCGGGAATCATAATCGTGCTCATACAACCCTGTCCGTTTTCTTTAACATCCACAACAAGTTTTACCGGCTGGCCCTGTTTAACTGTGAAGACATTTGGCTGGATATCTTTGTTATAGGTAAAAGTGGTTTGAACTAACTGAACATTTTGCTGCTCATCAGTTGTAGCTGTATTTATTTTACCTGTTTGCGGTGTATATTTAAAGTTCCCACCCCCGCAACCGCCACAACCGCCTCCGCTGGCTCCGCAAGCGCCACTTGCGGAAGCAACTGTTGCCTTGGCGGGCGCACTGGCACCACTGGTATCATCAACTACCACAAATTTTCCGGTATACATACCCATTGAACAGGAAAATGGAATTTCGCCGGTTTCAGTTGGAGTGAAGGTGATAATATTCTCTCCCTGTTTTAAACCTTGGCTGATTCCATACTTGGGCATAACAATATAACTGGCACAGGAAAGAACGGATTTGGATGTGATTACCCACTTAACCGGTATACCTTTTTTAACGGTAAAAACATTTGGTGAATAGCCGTTAAAATCCTGTGTCATTTGCACAACTTGTGCGTTGGCTGTGTCTGTAACCTGAACCGGCTTGTTTGCGCCCAGACCGGAGACCAATCTGCTGCCATTGGCAATATTGACCCAGCCGAAAATTATCACTGCCAAGCCCGCAACCATAAAAAATATTTTTGCTTTCTGGCCTTTAAAGATTGAACTTAATCCGCCAACAGTTAATAGCCCCGGCACGGTGCCAAGAGCAAACAAACCCATAATCAAGGCGCCCTTCGTGAAACTACCGGTACTGACGGCATAGAGCTGCATCGCCTGGGTAAATCCGCAAGGCAGAAAGAATGTCAAAGCGCCGGTAATCATTGAACCGCGGTGGCTGTATTCTTTTGTTTCTTTGCCGATTCCCAACACTCTGGAAATGCTTTTTGGCAGGGCAATGGTTTTGTCTTTCAAGTACGGAAAAATTTCTATGAGTTTTAAACCCAGAAATATCATTACTCCACCAACGATTATGGTTAACAGACCCAGCACGCCGACCGACGGACTGATTATTGATCCGATTGCACCGATTAGTCCGCCAAACAAAGCATAGCCGGCAACCCGGCCGATATTAAAATATATATGAGGCATGAATTTTTGTTTTGTTGTTGCTTCGGGATGGAGTTCAGCGTGTCTGGCGGAAATTGCCAGGAGTAATCCGCCAACTAAAGCCATACAAGTTGATACGCCGGCAATTAAGCCGACAATTGGCACAATGTAAAGCCCGGCGCTATTATCGCTACTTACGCTTAAATTAAAAATTCCCAGCCATCTGGCTATCGCATAAAGCCCAAGAAGAATGACGGCGGCTAGCGCCAAATTTTTGTAATCCTTTGGATCTTTGGAAAATAGCGGCAGTTTGTCTTTCTGACCAACCTCATAACCCGCTGATTTAATTGCGTCTCGTATTTGCGAGGCCTGCGGTGTCTCGCCTTCATAGATTATATCCGCCTTGCCTTCGCTGTGGCTGACGGTAACTCTCTTAATACCATCAACTTTTTTTAAATTATTTTCCACTAAAATTTCACATGACTTGCAGTGCATCCCGCGTATGGGTACAGTTAATTTTGACATAGCAAAAAATTAAAAGAAGGAATTATTTGGTTGTCAGGTTGAAGGTTTGAATTAATTCTTTAACGAAGGCATCTTTCTCGGATTGTTTTTTTGAATTTAATTTATGCGAAGCGCAGGAATTTAAGTGGCTTTCCAGAATTATGTTATTGGTCTGCTTTAATATGCCCACAGCCGCGTGAATTTGCTGGGCAACATCAACGCAATATCTGTTTTCATCCAACATTTTTTGAATTAAATTTATCTGGCCTTGAACTTTTTTTAAATTGGCCTTGATCTTGGTTGTGTATGGCTCCAACATATCTTTGAATTAAAATTAAAAATGAGTATGATTAATACTCATAGTATACCTATACCCTAGGTATAGGTCAAGCCCTTAGGCCTTGAGTTGTCCACAGGCCGCGGCAATATCCTGGCCCTGGGAATGGCGGATGGTGCTGGTAAAGCCGGAATTGAGCAATGTCTCCTGCCAGTGTTCTATTACTTTTGGCGCCGATCCGGTAAAAACCCCGGTTGACGCGCCGGTAGAAATCAAATTATACGGAATCAGATTAATTCTCACGCTCCCCAACTTTGAAGCCAGTTTAATAAATGCCTTTAAATGTTTGGCATCGTCATTAACTTTATCAAGCATAATATACTCCAAACCCAGATAATGCGCCCGACTCGGAAAGGCCTGGTGATATTTTTTGGACCAATCAATTAAAAAATCAAAAAAGCCGGGCTGATGCGATGGCATTATTTTTTTTCGGGTGGCGTCAATGGCGCTATGAAGCGATACGGCAAACCGAACCGGCGGAAAATCTTTATCTGCAATCATTTTTTCCATAGCCGCAGGCACGCCGGCAGTTGAAATCGTGATTTGCCGGGGACCAATATCAGTGTATTTTAAAATAATATTTATGGCTGTTTTGACATTATCATAATTGAGTAGCGGCTCACCCTGACCCATAACCACAATATTATCAATCCCCTCTTCCGCTCCCAAATACCTTTGCCAAAAGCGATATTGATCCACAATTTCCTGCGCCGATAAATTTCGCGTAAAACCGCACGATCCGGTGGCGCAAAAAGCGCAATTCATCGGACAACCGACCTGGCTGGAAATACAAATTGTATTTCTTGACTTGCGGCCCATCAAAACTGTTTCTACAGTTTGCCCATCATTTAATTTTAACAACGCCTTTTTTGTGTTATCTGTTTTACTTTCCTGCAGAAGTCCCAACTCAACCGAAAGCCAGGGCAAATTTTTTAGTTTTTCCCGCAAATCCAAAGGCAAAGTGGTGATTTGCGCATAACCATCAATGCCAACATCAAACCAGGCCTTATAGATTTGATCCTGGCGGAATTTTTTTTCGGAAGCGATTATAACGCCCAAATCAGGCATATTTATTTTTTATTTTTGACACCGCTAAACCAACTAAAAAGTTACAAACCAGCACGGCGCCGATTATGAACAAATAAAGATTCAATGAAATTGGCACGAAGTAAAAAATATTTCGCAAAGCCGTAAACAAGCTTAAAACCAAAAATATGAAGGTCAGCGCGGACACTACTAGTATAACTTTATTACTTTTTATCTGCACCCACTCGCGTGAAAAGAATAAAACCGCGATTTGGGACAGCACCAAAGCGGCAAAGGCGGTGGTGCGGCCAAGTTCAAAATTATTTAAATAAACGCCAAAGTAATAATAAAAAACCAAACTGATGCCTAGTATTCCCAGCCCCTGCAATAGGGCCTGCGCGCCAAGCGGAAAATTGATCATCGGTTCACTAGGAGAACGCGGTTTTTCTTTCATTAAGTTGTAGCGAGCGGCTTCTCTTTCAAAACCAAGCACCGAAGCCGGATCACAGATCAATTCCAAAAAGATAATATGAATGGGTAAAAAAATCATTGAATCACCAAAGAATAGCGGGATGATCGCTAAACCGACAATTGGAATATGAAAAGACAGTAAAAAGACAAAAGCATGGCGCATGTTGTCATAAATTCGCCTGCCCTCACGCACCGCGCCCACAATCGTGGAAAAGTTATCATCCATTAAAACCATGCCGGCCGCGGCCCTGGCGACTTCTGTGCCTTTTTTGCCCATGGCCACGCCGATATTGGCAGTTTTTAAAGCCGGTGCGTCGTTAACCCCGTCTCCGGTCATGGAAACCACCTCGCCGATATCCTGCAAATCTTTAACAATCGTATATTTTTGTTCCGGCTTAACCCGAGCAAAAATACTGCAGGTTTTTATCTTATCTCTTAAGGCGTCAGGCGACATGTTGGCAATATCCGATCCGGTTAAAATTTCTTCATTATGAGCCAAGCCGATTTCTTCGGCAATGCTGTGAGCCGTCATTCTGTTGTCTCCGGTGATCATTATGATTCTGATGCCGGCTTTCTGACAAGTTTCTACCGCGTCCTTTACTTCCGGTCGGGGCGGATCGCTCATAATAAGCAGACCGACGAATTCCAAATCTTTATCTGCGATATTTTTGACCTCGGATTTTTTAGCGATGCCAACCACTCTGTAGCCATCATTGGACGCGTCTTCAAAAACCCTGGTTATTTTTTGTTTTTCCAGTTCAGCTAAATTACAATTATCAATTATGAATTCCGGAGCGCCGGCGCTGTATTGGCAGAAGCCGTCATTTTTATCCTGCCATAAATGGTGAACCATTTTGGTGTTGGCATCAAAGGGTTTGTCTTCTATCAATCTGTGGGCTTCATAAATATCATGCGGTTCAAGGCCGATGCTTTTGGCAAAACTATGGGCTTCAATTTCAATCGGGTCAACCGGCACCCGCTCTAAGGCCAGCAAAACTATTTTCATGAATTCGGTCAGACCGGATTTATTGCCGCTGTTAATTTCTCTTACCTGCCCCTGCCAATAAACCTGCTTTAACGACATTCTGCCTTCGGTTAAGGTGCCGGTTTTATCGGTACAAATTACCGTCACTGAACCCAAAGTTTCCACCAAAGACATTTCCCGTACCAAAGCATTTCGTTTGGCCATTTTCAAGACCCCAAAAATCAGAAAGACGCTAAAAACAATGGGAAATTCTTCGGGGATTAAAGACATGGCAATGGTTAATCCGCCTAATATTCCGGCTACCAGCCCCTTGGTCAAAGATATAATAATGGCTACAACCGCGGCTGTTAAAATTGCCAGTATAGCTATGGTTTTTAGTAAACGATTCAGTTTAATCTGTAAAGGAGTTTTGGATTTTTTGATTTTTGACAGTAATGAACCGAGTTTTCCGTAAGATGTATTTAAACCCGTGGCATTAACAAACATTGCGCCTTCGCCTTGAGTGACGTATGTGCCTTGCCATAACTTTGTTTCATCGCCGGTTTTTTCCAAACTGATGGCCTGCGACTTAGCCACCGCGATTGATTCGCCGGTTAAAACCGCTTCATCTACGCGCAGGCCGGGTGAATCAACCAAAAAGCCGTCAGCCGGAATTTTATCTCCGGCAGTTAAGTGCACCAGGTCGCCCGGAACCAAAAATTTTGTTTCCAAGGTGATGATTTTTCCGTCACGATAAACCTCGCAAGAGGTTACCATCATTTTATCCAGGGCCTCCAGGGCCTGGTCCGTGCGCTGTTCTTCTAAAAATTCCATTAGGGCAATCGGCACGATTGAAAACAAAAAAATAATGGTTTCAGTTTTTTCGCCGATAAAAAAATAGACAATCGCGGTGATTAAAATGAGAAGCATCATTGGCTCTAAAAAAATACCGAGCAGACGCATCAGCCAGTGTTTCTTCTTCGCTACCGGTAAAGAATTATAGCCAAAATTTTTGAGTTTGACCGCCGCTTCAACTGAAGAAAGACCCTTTTGCATAGTTTATCCTTGACAAAATTGTTAATTGTTTCTTAAAAAAATATTATACTAGAAATAGCACATTTTTGCAATTCTGTGCGGAAAGGAGGTGCGGGATGAAAACTCGGGATTGCAACGGGCAAAGGATATACGAAGGCAGTATTGTCTGCGACCAGGAAAAGGACAGAACTGCCGAAGTCCAAACACTGCTGGATGAACAGTACGTCAGCATCAGATTCTACGAACCCGGCAGTGAGCTCGGGATGCAGTCGGTGGTCGTACCGGCAGACAAACTACTCTTGCTCCTGGAGTGATTTCTGGCTCCGGGACTTGGCCCAAGGAGGCCTCATGCTATCTGGCTCAAGTGGTGAGTCGGGTTAAGCCGGTCGGACTTAGGCGACCGGCTTTCTAATATCTTTTCTTTTAATTTTTCCGGGGTTAAGCCGGCCAATTCATACAATTCATCCGGTTTGCCTGATTTTAGGAAATTATCAACGCCGATTGATCGGGCTTTATAATCTTCCGGCAGGATAAATGAGTTTAAAAATCCGGACCAACCGTTGTGCAGAGTAATTACTCTGTCTTTTTCTTCGGTTGATAAAATTTGTCCAATTCTATCCCCAGCCAACTTCGGCGAAGTCACGGCCACTATTTTTACATCCAAACTCTTTTCCAATTCCGGCAAAATTTCTAAAACATTTTTTAAAATCAATGATCCGGAAATGGCCAAAACGATTTTTTCTTGATTATTATTTGAATAATTCTTAAACACATACGCGCCCAGTGTGGCATCTTGAGGAGAGGTATGGATTCTTTTTATCACCGGCACATCCGGTCGGCCCACGGATAAAACAATCGGCTCGCCTTTTTCTAAGGCGTAAAACAACATCTCTATGGTCTCATTGGCATCTAACGGCTTATATACCTTTATTCCGGGAAAGGCATCATAGAGAGACATCCAAAATTGGCCGTGGTGAGTGGGGCCGTCTTCGCCGGTCTCGGGGCCGTCATGCGAAGCCAATAATATGAAAAAACCTTTTTGCGAAAGAATGCTATTGTTAAACAAAGCCAAACGCACGCAATTGGCAATCATACCGGTAAAAACGGCATAAGTTGAAAACACTGAAATCGGCTGAAAATTTCCCGGCAAAACATCCTGGGTCATGGCCGCCGACATCATAGCCATATTTTGTTCGGCAATGCCAAATCTTACTCCCCTACCCAGCGGATTTTGTTTGTTAATAATTCCATAAACCTGTTCGGCCGAATTGGTCAAAACCGACCCGCTCAAATCCCCGGCTCCGGCGTAAAAAAACGCCGTTTGGGTCATCAGCCACTTCATCCAGGCCTGCGCGGCCTTGCGCGTAGAGACCTTTGTGTCCTGTTCAAAGACCAATTCCGGCGGGAGTTTATCCGGACGTTTTATGGTTTGCGGTTTTACTATCGGCCGGCCGGATAGAGATTTTTTCATCTGTTCAACTAATTTCGCTTCGGATTTGATATTTTCAGCCGTGACTTTAAAACGGGAATCAAGATACAATTCATCTTCTTCTTTTAAATTTTCAAAAATGGTGGCAATGTCTTCCATGACATTCCCCTTATTGCCGGGGACTGCAAAACCAAGCTCGTTTTCTATTTTTATATATTCATCATGAGCGACTTGACTGCCGTGCGAGGTCTGGGAATTTTCTTTTGAGCCATAACACTTGCCTTTTGTAGTATGGGCAATGATCACGGCAGGCGCGCTGTTGTCAAACCCCTGCGCCGCCAATTTGTAGGCGTAGTTTAACTCCGTCAGATTGTGTCCGTCTGCCTCTATTACATTCCAACCCATACCCAGCCAATGATTAAGGTAATCCGAAGAAATAACTTCGTTTATATTTCCGTCAATGCCGTAATGGTTGAAGTCCAAACTGACGATGATATTTTTTGTGCCGGTGGCGGCTAAAACATTACGGGCTTCATAACTCATGCCTTCTTCGCTTTCCGCGTCGCCCATAAACACCCAAACCTTAGTGTCTAATCCGCAGGAGCGGTGGGTGATGGCAATGCCCCCGGCGGCAGCCAGACCATGGCCGGAAGGGCCGGTGCTGTAATCTGATAACGGGTGAAAACTTTCCGCATGTCCGGATGGTCCATCAACATGACGAAAACGAATCAAGTCCTCGGGAAAAATCGGATGTAAAACCGCTTCGGAAAATTGCCTGCCGCTGCGGCGTAAGGTTTCATATATTAACGCCAGGCCGCTATATAAGAGTGGGGTGCAGTGGCCGGCGCTCCAAATAACTCTGTCCCGTCCGGGATTTTTTGGATCAGTGGGATCAAAACTCATCGCGCCGCCAAAAACCATAGCCAAAAATTGTTCAACTTTGGAACTGCTTCCGCCCGGATGGCCGGACTGCGCCCCCTCAACTGTGGCAAAAATAAGTCCGCGCAAAATTTTGGCCAGATGTTGTAAACGGCCAACTTCAAAACCGGCTGACGGCTCCAAGGCCAAACCGCGCAAATCCAAATACACTGAATCTTTGCAATCATGCTTAAACCGGTTTGGCTCCATGTTTTTTAGTTTGGAAAACTCTTCGGCGTTTAAAATGTTATATGGCATACGGAAATAGTTTATCATAGAAAAAAGATTATGAAAAGAAAAAAGCAGTCCCGAACCGGAACTGCATGCCCCCTTAGCAACAACCGCGCGCTCGCGTGAGTCAGGTACGCCCCCAGGGAGGGCGGAAGGTCTCCAGATACTGCACGGCCCTTCGGTACTGAAGCTCTGCTTGCGCGGAACTGGTGGCGGCCTTGATCGCATTGGCGTAATCCTGCGCCAACTGTGTGTATTCGCTCTCCCACCAATTGAGGTACTTCACATCCTGCCTCCGGCGCCACTCCTCAATGAGGAGCACCACTATGAAGGCGAAGGAGGTCGCGGTGAAAATCACCGCATTCTCATGCCACTTGTAAAAGGCACTGAAGGCCACGACAACTGTCCAGATCACCAGGATGAGAAACCTGGCGATATGAGCCAGCAACTTCTTCTGCTTGAAACTCGCCTGCTTGCGCTCAATGGCGGTCATTGTGTGCCTCCTGTTGTGCCTACAGGATACCCTAAAAAACCCTTTTTGTCAATGGATTAAGCCGTCAACCTACCACATTCTCCCCTGCTCAAACATCTGTTTTTCCCATTTATAAAAATCCAGATACTCACACGGAGTTAGTGGTGTGTTTGTAGTAGTGGTGTAATCATCCGGACCGCAACTAATGTCTGTCGGTATGTCATGGCTGATAATTCTTTTTCCGTCCGGCCCGATTTGGTTTATGTATAATTCCAATTCATGCATACCCAAAAGATTGGGGTAATTTTTTTGGTCGTCAAAAATTGAATGGCCCTCAAACGAATTTGGCACGTTTATATTTAAAATTTGCAAAAGGGTGGGCGTAAAATCAAGCCCGGATGAATACATGTCAACGCTTTTCGGCAAAACAGTGTCGGGAACATACATCATAAACATATTTTCATCATAAAAACTAATTTTGCCGGCCACATCGGGAAAAATATCTTTTGTATAAGCGGCCGGAAAAACGGCGTGGTCGGCCACGGCAATTAAAATTGTATTTTTGGATAAATCACTGGCCTTAAAATCATTCCAAAATTTCGCAAAGGCGTCATCGGTAGAATATACGGAGTTCAGCAGGTTATTCTTGCCATCGCCGTATTTAATAATGTCCGCGGATAAATTAAACGGCGGATGACTGTCTATGGTGGAAATCATGGCTAGAAATGGACTCTGGGTTTTTTCATTTATAATTTGCCAAAACGCCGGAAACATTTGGTGGTCCGAATATCCCCAGGAAAGAGGTTTAGCGGAAATATACCTGCCCAGTTCCGCTGTGCCATAAATATCACCTACGCCAATACTGCTTAAAATTGAATTTTTATTTTCATAGTTTTTGTCCACTGACGTGATATATGAGGCGTATTTGTAGCCGCTGTTTTTTAAAATCTGTGGCAAACACAAAGCATAAATTCTCTGCAGTTTTTTTTCATTATTAATTTCATTGTAGCCGGTCGGAGGCAGAAATGAGCAAAGCTGTGAGAGGATGCCGGTGATGGTCGGCGTGGAAGCATTGTAATATTTATGAAAAACGGTTGTAAACGGATCCGCGGCCATTTTATCCAACCCGGGCGTCAGCCCTTTAAAATTCGGGTTATAGACATCGGTCAGGCGTGATGAAAATGATTCAAAAAAGACAATAATAATATTCGGCTTGCTGGATGAGAATGTTGCGGTGCTGAAAACTTTTTCTTTGTGGGCGACGGCAAATTCATTCAAATTGAAATGCAAACCGAATCGCTCCAATTTTGCCTGTTCAATCGGACTAAGCACGGCATTTTGGTTTTGACCGGCAAAATATCTGTAAAAAGACCGCACAATCGTATATTCGGGCGTGTTTTTAAAAGAACTTAGTCCAAAAATAGAGAGTAAAGCCACCGCGATCAAAGCCAGATTATAGTACTGCCAGTAATTTTTTGAAGCGGAGTCATGCGCCCTGATGACCTGTTTGAATAATAGGGCAAAAATAACCAGAACCAATACGCCGCCGCTGATTAAAAACGGGGTGAGCCAATTAAAGATAACTGATGACGCGCCTTTGGCATAGCCAAGCATCACCGGATTTAAATACAAACCGGAAAAATACATAATGCCGACGTTTATCACCCAGACAATCAGCATCGCCACAAAGAGCAGTGACCAAAAAATCAAAAACAGATGCCGCCAAACTTTCTTTTTGATCCGCCAGTAAAGCAGACCGGAAAGGGCAAACCCCAAAACCCAAAACATGGTCATGGCCCAGGAGCGGAACAAAACGATATTGTAAAATTTTATATTCGGATCAAGAATGTAATAATGATAAGCGGCATACTGCAAACCGCTTAAGAGAAGAAATAAAAACAAAATAAAAACAAAAACCTGCCTGTTTATTTTTTTCCAGGCATTGCCGTTTGGGTGTAAGCCCAAATAGAATTGCAAGCGCCAAAATAACAAACCGAAAATGAACAGAAAATAAACCAAACTCAACCATTCCCAGCGGGAGAAAAAAGCCAGAAAAGACAAGGATAATATAAAAAACAGGGAATCCAGATATTTTTTAAATTCAGTTTGCCAAAAATTGTGACGGTTTAGTTTAGTTGTTAAGTATCCGTACAGCCATTTAAAAATACAATAACCCGCAAAAATACCCAGCCAAAACAAGCAGGCAATAAGCACAAACCGCCAATGGGGGCGCTTGGCAATATGGTACCAGCTCCAGCCGGCGGAAATCACAAAAGAGCCGGCCACAGCATAGGCAACCGACCCTATTTTTTTAATAAAGTTTATCAACTTTGCTTTCATTTTAATACAACTCGGTTTTGTATTCCTTTTCCTCTCTCACCTGCCGCATGTCTTTTTTTGATTTGACCCGTTCTTTAACTTTATGTTTTTTCAGTTCACTCTCCAGGTAATCCCGGATTTTATCTATGGCCTTATATAATGTTTTTTCATTTTTTGAGGCAAAAATGTCTTTACCCGGCACTTCCAGCTTGCAATCAGCCACGAAGATACTGCCTTTCTGATGGTGATGCGATTCCACCCCGACGCTGACGTTCGCACGGATGATATTATTGTAAAATTTTTCTAAACTTCCTATCTTTTTTTCCGCATAGTCCCTGATGGCATCGGTAAGTTCAAGGCCCTTACCGGTAACAATGACTTGCATATTAATATAAATAGTTAATTAACGACTTGGACCTCCATTTCCAATTCAACCCTAAATTTATTGTATACTTTTTCTTTAATTATATCAACAAGGGTTAGCACGTCTTTTTGCGTGGCTTGATTGATGTTAACTATGAAATTACCGTGCTCATCAGAAATTTTGGCGCCGCCTTCAGAGAGTCCGCGCAAATCCAACTGATCAATCATCCAGCCGGCCGGAACCGTGCCGCGCCGAACGTATAATTCCGGCAATTGTTTGGTGTCTCCCGGCCATTTACTTAATTTAATATTCTTAAAGAAGCTGCCGGGCGAAGGAAGCTGGGTAATCCGGCCAGCGCGCTGGATCATATGTTTTTGCACGGCCGCCATAATTGCTTTTTTGTCGCCTTTTTCCAAAAACAAACCGGCTGAAAGGATCACGTCTTTATTGTATTTAAAACCGCTGTCTCTGTAATCAAATCGACACTCCTTTGGCGTGAGATTTAAAATCTCGCCATCACGCCAAACCTCAACTTCTTTAACCGCGTGAGACATGTCTTTGCCCATAGCCCCGGCATTGCCGCGCACTGCTCCGCCAACCGTTCCGGGTATGCCAATAGCCCATTCCATCCCGGTCAGGCCGTTTTGCGCGGCCAGATTAACCACCGCGCCCAGGGAAACACCAGCTTCGACTTTGATATTAAATTTATCATTCTTTTTTATAAATTCCGGCTCTTTGGTTGTGCAAATTTTGATGACCACGCCGTCAAATTCGTCGTCGCCGAACAACAGATTGGAGCCGCCGCCGATTATAAAATAATCAAGACCGTTTCCGGCTATATAGTCAAGCAAGCCAATAAGCTTTTCCCGGTTATCAACAGTTATAAAATACTTAGCCGGACCGCCGATTTGAAAGGTGGTATGTTTGGCTAAGGGTTCATTGGCTTTAACTCGCCCGAATTTTTTTAACTCAACATATAAAGCGTCTGTTGGCATACCTTGTAAAATTCAATAATCTACGCTATTATATAGTAAATTTATGGTTCAAGCAAATGGTATTTTAAACGCCATTTCCAAGCGGCTGGGCAAGCACCGTTTGTTTTATGTTTGCCGGGACGTGGAACGCGCGCTCGGGCTGGATTTAAAAAAAATTCATAATTACTTTATCATCAGCAACTCCACCGGTTTCGCCCGAAAAGTCGCCAAAGACCGGCCGAATATAATTTTAATAAAAGCCAAAAACCAGCTTGATACCCGCGATTTATTACAACACAAAACCGCCAAACAGGCAATAAAAAGGGGCGACTTCGTGGTGGTGTTTAAAAATACGACCCAGATTGAGAAACTCTGCGCCCAAAACGGCTGGACGCTGATTAATCCCCCGGCGGAAATTTCCGGCCGGGTGGAAGAAAAAATTTCCCAGGTTAAGTGGCTAGGTGATCTGACCAAATATCTGCCAAAGCAAAAAATTCAATTGTGCAAAGACATAAAATCAAGATGGAGCCCGTTTATCGTTCAGTTCAACCGCTCTCATACCGGCAGCGGCACAATGCTAATTGATTCCAAAGAAAAACTGACGGAAATAAAAAATAAATTTCCCCTGCGCGAAGCCCGAGTGGCTGATTACATCAAAGGCCCGATGTTTACCAATAACAACGTGGTTTGGGGCGATAAAGTTTTTCTTGGCAACATAAATTATCAAATTACCGGCCTCTCCCCTTTTACGGAAAATCCCTTTGCCACCATCGGCAATGACTGGCAGCTGCCGTATAAAATTTTAAATAAAAAACAAATCAAACAATACCAAAAAATCGCCGCTGACGTCGGCAGAAAACTTAAAAAAAGCGGCTGGAAAGGACTTTTTGGCATTGATGTAATCGCTGAAGAAAAAACCGGCAAGTTATACCTGATTGAGGTCAATGCCCGCCAGCCGGCTTCAACCACCTACGAGTCCGTTTTACAAAATAAAAATAAAAACTCAAACAGTATATCCACTTTTGCGGCGCATCTGGCCGGTTTGCTTGATATCAGCCCGAATGGCTATAAACTGGCCGAGATAAAAAATGGCGCCCAAATCATCCAAAGAATGAGTGAAAGAATTGACGCGATGGCCATACCAAAAATTAAAAATGTTCCGACTAACATTATAGTTTACGAAAATAAAAAAATCGGCGAAGATTTAGTCAGAATTCAGAGCGAAAAAGGAATAATGGAAAAACACAACGTGTTTAACGCCGACGGACTGGCAATTTTGGTCGGAGTAATGTTCGCCCAAAAACAAGTCCGGTGGACGGCAAAAAGATCCGGAGCCATTCTGATTAAAGACGGAAAAATTTTATTGATGAAAAGAAACAAATACGGAAACAAGTATTATTCCATGCCGGGAGGCACCGTTGAAAAAAATGAAAACTTAAAAGACACGGCGAAGAGGGAAATTCTGGAAGAAACCGGATTGCATTTTCAATTTGACGCAAAAAAGCCGCTCCGCATTTTGACTCACCGAGATGAATACTATTTTTTCACGAAAGACATTGTCGGCGAAGAGGCCTTGGGCGGTCCGGAAAAGGCGCGCAACGCTCCGGATAACTATTACGAACTGGAATGGGTGGATTTAAAAAAACTTCCTGCCGTAAGATTACTGCCGGAATCATTAAAAAAGAAATTAATCGCATCCTTAAATTAGTATGGCGCAAACCCTATCTCCCAATGCTTTAAAATTAATTGATAAATATTTTAATTTGCCTTTTGACGTCGCCGAAATTAGATGCCCGTATTTTAATAATGCCAAAGTAGGCGGACGGGCGCAACTTCGGGTTTTGGCCGGCAAGGGCACGCCGCAGGAAATCGTGGATGAAGCCAAGATAATCTCCATGCAGTACAAAAAAGGGATTTTTGATAAAGACGGCCACTGCTGTCTGCATATGCATTCCGAGGCCGAGCATATCGGCTGTATCCGCCAATTTTTGATTGATAATAATTTGGGCGTTGACTGCTCCGGATTTATCAGCCATGTTTTGATCGCGCATTTTTTGGAAACCAAACACGTTGACTTGCGCAAAAAGATGTTTATAACTTCGCCCCGTAATTTTTTCAGATGGATTATCAGTAAACTGCGGCCGGTGGAACAAATGTCCGTATCGGTCTATGCCAATTCAAAAAACTCTGTCGCGGTAAACGCCATGTCCGAACTAAAGCCGGGCGATTTGATTGTGATGCTCAAAACCGGACCGAGAAAAACGCGCAACCATATGCTGCTTGTGACCGAAAATACCGGCGAGATTATTAATTATGTTCATGCCCGGGCCTGGTCCAGCGAGGGGCAATACAGTCACGGCGTTACCAAGGGCCAAATTAAAATTATTAAGCCGGAAGCCGGCTTGCTTGACCAGGAATGGATTGAGAAAGGATTAAGCGGAGAAAAAAACGAAACTTTGCTTGAGGCCCAACAGGCCGAAATTTTACAAATGAAAAGATTAAAATTTTAATATGTCTTTTTCACCGGAACTTTTACAAACCGCTCTCACCTACCTGATGGCTTCGGCCATTGGCGCGTTTTTATTTGCGCCGCTCCTGATCAAATTCTTAAATAAATTCAGGATTACGCGCCGCGATGAGTATGATTTTACTTTAAAGGGAGACCGGCAGGAAAAAGTGGGCACGCCGATTATGGGCGGACTCTTGGTCATTATTACGGTTACGGTTATCACTATTCTTTTTAACTGGAATCGTGAAAATACCTTCGTGCCTATCGGCGTGATGGGTATTTCCGCCCTCTTGGGCGCCACCGATGATATTTTGAATATCTTTGGAAAAAAACGACGTGAGCGCAAACTGGCTCACGTTTGGACTTTAATAAAAGTTCACAAAAAATGGTACATGAAACTGTGGTATATCATCACTTTGCCCTGGGAAGCGTTTAGATCTTTGACGTCTATTTTTGGCTCTCATCCTGGCCGCGGCATTCAGGTGCATGAAAAACTTTTATTCCAGTTTTTGGCCGGAGCAGTGACTGCCTGGTGGATATATTTTAAATTGGGTCCGCAATGGCACTCTCTGTGGATTCCGTTTGACGGGCAGGCGTTTGTGGGCTGGTGGATAATTCCGATTGTGATTTTCTTTGTGATGTTTACTGCCAATGCCGTTAACATCACTGACGGCATGGATGGCCTGGCCGGCGGATCTTTGATTTTATCTTTCCTGGGGCTGACGATTTTAAGCTGGGTGCAAGGCAGAGAGTCCTTTACCATTTTAAACGCCACGGTCGTGGGCGCGTTGATTGTTTACACCTATTTTAACGTCAAGCCGGCTAAATTTCAGATGGGCGATGTGGGTTCGCTGGGGCTGGGGGCATTATTTGCCATAAATGCTATCGCCATAAACCGCACCATGCTTTTGCCTTTGCTGGGCTTTATTTTCTACATTGAAATTTTAACGGTTATGGCGCAGGTTTTTTTCCGCCGCTTGATTGGCAAAAGATTATTTAAAATGTCCCCCCTGCATTATCACTTTGAATTCAAGGGCTGGGCTGAAGAAAAAATTGTCATGCGTTTTTGGCTGGTGCAGTCGTTTTTTATTATTTTATCTATTTGGATAAGTATTTATAAATAGGTATGTATTTGAAATGGCAAGAAAAAACCATAAATAAATTTGACGCGCACACGATTGATTCTCTCTATAGTGACGGCTTTGTTTTCACGCGGGTTGGAAAAGGTGCAATGAACCAGACCCGAAGCTTGAGAATAAATTTAGCAAAATTTGAACTGTCTAGTGAAAATAGAAGGATACTGAAAAAAACCGAAGATGTTGCGCTCAAAACCGCACCCATCCCCTATTCTGATTATGACTGGAGCATACATAAAATGGGCAAAGAATTTTACGCGATCAAATTCGGTGAAAAAACTTTCAGCGCGCAGAAAATAAAAGAATTAATAATTGATACCAAAAAAAGTAATTTTAATTTACTATTGAAATATGAATTGGCCGATGAAACGATCGGCTACTGTATAGCCCTGGAAACAAAACATATTTTACACTACTGCTATCCTTTTTATAACTTAGCCAAAGCCAATTCAAATTTGGGTATGGGCATGATGCTGAAAGCGATTTTATACGCCAAAAAAAATAAGAAGAAATATATTTATCTGGGTTCTGCTCAAAGGCCGACTGATATATACAAACTGCAATTCGCCGGTTTGGAATGGTTTGACGGAAAAAAATGGCAAACTGATTTAGCGGCATTAAAAAAACTGCTCAAATAATTATGAAACACATCCACTTTATCGGCATCTGCGGAGTGGCAATGAGCGCGCTCGCCATTGCCTTTAGCGAAGACGGCTGGAAAGTGACCGGCAGTGATGTTGGGTTTTATCCGCCGATTTCGGATCATTTAAAAAAACACCGAATTAATTTTTACCCGGGCTGGCATCCGGAAAAAATGATGAGAGACGACAGGCCGGATATTGTGGTGGTGGGAAACGTGGCCGGCTCCACCAATCCGGAATTTTTCGCGGCCAGAGAAAATGAATTAAATATAAAATCATATCCGGAGGTTGTGGCCGAATATATTGTTCAGGATCATTCAGTAGTTTGCGCCGGCACCTACGGCAAAACCTCAAGCTCGGCCCTGCTCACCTGGATTTTATCAAACGCACAAATACAACCGAGTTATATGTTCGGCGGGATAAGTTTGAATATGCCCCTTAGCGCCAAACTCCGCAAAGACAAAAACCGGTCGGGCTGGAGCGTTCTGGAAGGTGATGAATACAAAACCGCGCGCTGGGACAATCGGCCAAAATTTATGCTCTACTCCCCCACTCACCTACTACTTTCCGCGGCGTTGTGGGATCATGCCGATGTTTTCCCTACAGCTAAGGACTATTTAAAGGCCTTTAAGGACTTAATCAAATTAATCCCAAGAAAAGGTCTGATCGTGGCCTGCATTGACGGTGAAAATATCAAAGAATTAATCGCAGACGTAAAAGCCATTACTTACGGCAAAAGCAACGCCGATTACGTGTATAAAAATATCAGTCAGACAAAAGACGGCATAAAATTTGCCATTGAAAATAGGGGTGAGACCTACCAAGTGTTCGCACCCGTCTTAGGCGAACACATGGCGGAAAATATTTGCGGCTGTTTTGCCGTGGCCTATGAAAGCGGCATAGATGCAGACACCATATTAAACAGCATTGCCACCTTTAAAGGCATCAGACGCCGTTTGGAAAAAAAAGCTGAAGGCGATATAACTATTTATGACGATCTGGCCCACTCGCCCACCAAGGCCAGAGCCACTTTAAAAACCTTGCGAACAATTTATCCGGAAAGTAAAATTATCGCTATTTTTGAACCGAACACCGGCCATCGCCGACCGCAATCCGCTCCGGGTTATGATAATGCGTTTACACCGGCCGACGAGGTAATCATACCAACTCTGACCAAATTAAAAGTTGACTCAAGCGAAACCGAACTGCCGTTTGAAGGCGAAGAATTGGCACAAATTATTTCCAAAACCCACCGGCAAACAATTCACATACCGGACGACACCGAGTTGATTGACTATATTTTAAAAAATACCAAAAAAGAAGACGTGGTCGTCTTCCTGGGTTCGCACGGCTTTAGAGGCATGATTGACAAACTGGTTACTTGCCCTCATCCACAACTTCAGCTGTAATCTGTTCTCCGTTCTTTTCAGTAACGAGCAGAGTAATGCCGCAGACATTGCATTCAACCACGCTATCAACAGCCAAATTCGGATATTTGGATAAATCAACCTCATTTTTACACTCCGGACAAAGAAGTTTAGACATAAATAAATAAGTTAATAGTTAAGGCAAAATACATTATACAATATTCCGGTTTGGGACGCAAGATTTAATTTCTATGATTACTCCACAACTAAAAGCAAAGAAACTGGCCAGGGCCCTCGGCCTCAAAACCGAGTTATTTTTAAAACGCGAAGACCTGCACCCCTACGGCTCGCACAAGGGCAGATCCATACCTCTGATGGTGGATAAATACCGAAAAGAGGGCTGGAGAAATTTTTGTATTTCCTCATCCGGCAATGCCGCTTTGGCCGCCATATACGCCATAAAAAAATTAAATAAAAAAAATGCCGATGATTTTACGCTGAAAATTTTTGTCGGCGAACATATAGACGCCCGTAAATTAAATTTAATTAAAAAAACAGCCGGCAAAACAAAAACGATAACCGTTACACAGGTGCAAAATCCGAAACAATCGTCTTTTCAGCTGGATAAAAAAGATCTGGCCAAGAATTTGCGCCAGTCCACTGACGACAGCGCTTTAACGGGTTATGAAAAACTGGCCGAAGAACTTGGAAAAATAAAAAACTTGTACGCGGTCTTTATTCCCACTTCGAGCGGCACCACTGCCCAGGGGTTGTATGACGGATTTAAAAAAATAAAAATCTCACCGCAAATTCATATCGTGCAAACCGCGCATTGCCATCCGATTGTGGACGAAGTTAAAGGCACTCACACACCCGCGACAATAAACACTTCCCTGGCCTCGGCGATTGTGGATAAAATTGCCTTCCGCAAAGCCGAAGTGGATAAAGCGGTCAATGAATCACACGGAAGCGGCTGGGTGGCCGGCGACAATGATCTAAAAACCGCCATCAAACTAATTAAAAAAACAGAAAATATTTCTGTTTCTCCTAATAGCGCACTGTCGGTTGTCGGATTAACACAAGCACTTAGTGATAATTGGAAATTTGACGGACCAGTAGTTTGTCTAATTACCGGCAGATAATTATTGCCCGTTCATCAAAATAACTTCGGCGCGGCCATCAAAATTTACATCCAAAGCTCCAACAGACACCTGCGCGCCCGCGAATCCCTGCGCAATTTTAAATTCAGATAATTTTTTACCGGTAAAATTAAAGGTTCGCACCAGCGAGCCGCTGGCAGAACTTAAAACCGCTACCACTTCATCTTTGCCGTCGCCGTTGATATCGCCAACGGCTATTTTTATCCCTTTTTTATAATTTTTATTTTCAATATAGAAACTTTTTTTAACTTTCTTTAAGTTGCTGTCGTAAATTAAAATTTGCGCCTGAACGCCGGTGCCCGTGCCCAAAACGATGTTTCCTTTGCCGGTGCCGTCAACATTTCCGATTGCCGCCGAAAATCCGCCCTGATATTTTTTTCCCAAAGGATAAACGTTATCAATCAGGTTCGCGCCGTAATAAGTGTATAACTGCACCTTGCCGCCCGAGTTACCGGAAACCACCAGCGAATTTTCAGTGGCGCCGTTTAATTTGCCCGGCGCGAAATCCAAAGCGCCTTTATAGTTTCCTCCAAAAGGAAAGTCCTCATACCAAATACCGCCGTTGCTGTCATTAATTTTTAACTTAAATCCTTCGGCGGTGATTTTTTCCACCCGGCCCTGTCCGTCTAAGTCCCCGGCAAATATTTTGGCGGCGCCCTGCGCTTCCTCGTCATAAGAAAAGAAGCCGTTTCTGACACGATTGCCATTTATGTCATAAAAACTCAAAAAGTAACCGTTGGGATAAGTCACGCCCTGTAAGGTCTGAAAGGTTTTAAGCATCACCAAACCATCTTTGGCGCCCAATGTAACGGCGTTAGTGATTGATCCGTCGTTGACGGCCGGATCCTGTTTGCCGGTGATTTTTTCATACTCCCCACCCAGATCAACTGTTTGGGATTTGGTGGTGACATTAACTATGGCCACGCCGTTAGTGTAGTCGCGGCGCCAGACATCTTCCGTAAAATTGGCGCTGCCGCTCACGGATTGCGCCTCGCCAATCGGCTCGCCCAAATTCACGTCATACTCATCATACCACCAGATTTGCGCGTGATTTTCGTCGCCGTGATCAAAGCTGAAATAAACATTATTGACCATTAAACTGCTGGCCAACCCAAAACGCATTCTCCGATAGTTGTCGCTTTTGCCGGTGTTGCCGGTGTTGGCGTTGATCACATAAATAAGCGGCTGTTTATTACTTTGCTGGTTTACTTCCAGGCCGTTCATAATTCCGCTCCAGGATCCGCCCTTTTCCCATGGGGTGGGAAAATTTTCATACATCCGACCATTTACATACTCCTGCATTGAGGGTATGGAACTGCCGTTCATGATAATGTATTTAACATTAAGCTCCTGACTGCGCTCTAGCAAATAATCAATTCTGTTTACCCACTCTACATCGGCCAGACGGGCAGTGTCTTTTTGTCCGTCGCCGTTTAAATCAATATCACCTTTGTTGGTTCCGGAAATGCCGTCATTGACCATATCCCAAAAAATTCCGTCCCAGACCCCGGCGGATAGAATCTTTGTTTTGACAAAATTGACCAGATAATCAGTCCACTCCAAACTCATGTTGGTATTTTTGAGTCCCGGCCAATTGGAAACGACATTGCCCTCGTCGTCCCGCAGCCACCAATTATTTTTTACCTGAAAATCGCCAAACAAAGTGTTGGCCGGATATTGCTGCCAAGCCATGTTGTAGCTCTGGCTGGGCACATAGGCCAACAAAATGATATTCGGATTATCTTTTTTTATTTGGCTGATGACGTTTTTGCGGACAATGGCCTGCTCCGGACTCAAAATAAGCAAATCATTTTTTGATAATTTCTTTATACTGTCAGCATCGGTCGGCAAAGTGCCCAGATAATAATTGGCCAGAAGCGGAGCCGAACTGTGCGCTTTTTGCCAAACTAAAAAAACCACAATAAAGATGGCAAAAAATACTGATACTGTGGCTCTGTAAAATATTATCTTACCTATTGGTTTGCGTTTGCGCGCCATAAAAACTTATTTTCAACCAACCACCACGCCGCTTTAAACGGATGTTTTTTGATTGCCGTTCTGGCTGTGCAGATCATCCAAACCGGTATCTTGCTGTCAGTAACTTGCTGTCTGACATTTTCGGCCGCCTCCGAACCCCAAAACTCCGCGAAATTTTCAATTTGTCTTAAGTCCCCCATTCTGAAGTTATGCACCACCGACGGATAAATAATTCCATTGGGATCCATAAAGAAAAAATCCCGGCCCGGAGCGTTGGACAAAATCGGATTATGACTGGTTATGAATTTGAACATGCCACTGGCAAAATAGGCCCGGGCCCAGCGCTTAAGATTCCAACTCTTGAGTTCTGACTTTATCAGATATTTATATTCTTCATCTAATAAATCTCTAAGATTTTTTGATAAGTGATGTTCGTCTTCGGTGCCCAAGGCCATATTTTCGGTTAAGGACTCCTCGCCGATTTCTTTAAAATCCGTGTTTTGCTTACCGCCAAAATAAAACTCGGAGCTCTGGGCAAAACTATGGGTGAACTCCACGCCCAGTTCGCGGGTCAAATCATAAACTTTTTTCAGATGGGCGACGTTTTTTTCGGTGATGGTAAAACCCAGCCGCAAATTTTTAACGCCCAATTTTTTAATTTCGGTTAAAGTTTTCATGACCTTATTAAAGCCGTCCGGAATGCCGCGCATTTGGTTGTGCATCTCTCCGATGCCGTCAACGGAAATGGCCACGCCAATATCCGGTTTAATCGGCAAAATCTTTTTCATTTGGCTGACGACCAAATCAGTGGCAAAAGCATTGGTGGAAATAATAATTCTGGCTTGGGGACAGGCCTTGGCCACATTGGTGATTATTTCCGGCAAATCCGGACGCAAAAACGGCTCCCCGCCGGAGATGTTTATGTCCCGCAAGCTGGAGGGTAGTTTTTTAAATTCCGACGGCGGCAACTCGGGAAAGCCGTGAATTTTCCAGATATCGCACATGATACATCTGGAGTTGCAGTTATAGGTTACAGCTAAAACACAATCAATTGGGAGTTTGACCATATGGGTTTATTGTTATTTGACTTTATTATACTCCAAAATTGTGCTATACTCAATAAAACCATCCACTTATGCTTTCCTATCTCAAGCGTTTCTCTTTTTCAGCATTACTAGTTGTTATTTTAGCCGTCTTCGCGATCTTTAATCCCTATACCAGTTTGGACATCCTGGTTTTTTTGGTAATAATCTTTATAATCTTTCAAAAAATACTGGGCGAATATTTTATCCTGATGCTTTTGATAGTCCGGCCGGCGATTGATATTTGGCGGGATTTCACTCTGTTTTCATATCAAAGTTTTAATTTCAACATCAATGCCGCGCTCTCTACCCTGCTTTTAATCTGGTCCGCTTATTTCTTTTGGAAACACCGGTCATACCTCAAGCAAATTCCGGCGATTATTCCCTGGATTTTGTTTTTGGCCTGGTGCGCCATCACGCTTGTTTACAGTTATGATGTCGCCGCCACCATCACCGAAACCATGAAAGCGGCCAACTTGTTCGCCCTGTTCGGCATTTCCTATATTTTATACAGCAAAAATGGAGTCAAATTTAAAAAAGATTTTATAAAAAGTTTAATTTGTGCCGCCATCATCCCCCTGGCCGTGGGCGTTTACCAATTTATCTCCCAGACCGGCATGAATATAGATGACATCAGAAACAGAATTTACGGCACCTTTGCCCACCCGAATATAATGGCAACTTTTGCTCTACTGCTCCTCACAGTTCTTCTGCACGAATACCCGGAAAAGCATAATATTTTTAAAAATAAATTGTCTTTAGAAAACGCGATTGGTATATTTTTGTTATTAATTATCGCTCTCACTTACACCCGCATCGCCTGGATCGGCACGGCCGTGCTTCTTTTGGTAGTCGGCATAATCTATTTTAAAAAATTGGTATTGTATTTGATTATTGGCGCGGGTTTGTTTTATCTGATTTTTTATCCGCTTAACGCATTCTTGATAAATAATTTTAACTACAACATGCAGTCATACGGCATTATTTCCCGACTCACGGCCAGAAACGAAGAATCTGATTCGGTCTCCTGGCGCATTGATGTGGCCACTAAGGTCTTACCGCTTATCAAAGACCGGCTGGTGCTTGGTTATGGCTACGGATCTTTTGCCACGGTTTGGGATAATAATAAAGGCATACAAAATTTGTGGGATAATACTTCCGAAGCGCATAATGATTTTTTAAAAATTGCCTTTGAAGGCGGGTTGATCGGCATTGGATTGTATCTGTTAATTTTTGCCGCCTTGCTTTGGGAACAAGTTAAATTCGGAATAAAAAATAATTGGAAAAATATTGTTTTTATTACCAGTATAATCGTTTATCTGGTCTTGAGTTTGTCGGACAACATGTTGCATCACACGCCGGTGATTTGGTGGATGTGGGCGGTTTGGGGTGTGTGGGCTTGCGAGTATAAAAAGGTCTAAAACAAAAAACCACCCAGAGAGAGTTACCTAGCGAAACAACGAATTGTTAAGCCGGGCAATTAGGGTGGATTTTTTGTTGGCAAATTTCTCTGCCATTTTTAGTCATCAGATATTGACGAGCAAAAATGGAAAAAGGAAGAGGCGGCGGCTGGAACGGCTAGAATACTCGCCGCCTCTTCCCCCGGGGAGGGCTGAACTTGGTGGGCTGGGTCAAAAGACCGTGCAATCCGGGAGCCAGTCACAACCCGACTGATCGGGTGTCTGACCCACGTTGGCAGGCAACTGCCTGCAACCGGTCTGGGTCCACGGAGCGTAGGTGTATGGAGCGCTCCACAACCCCCGGCACTTGTCGGGCAGGACGGTTCTTCCGCCGCCGGCCTTGTCGTGACAGATGACTGTACAGACACCGCCCGGAATGATGATCACTTCCGTGACCGGGGTGAACTCCGGGTGCTGGCCATCCACCTTGAACTGTTCACAGTCGCTGATCTGCGCCAGTTTTTGGGTGGAGAACTCCATCTCCATACCGGTGCATTGGGCATACGGCGGAGCGTCGGTCTGGGGCAGAACGTCCTGTTGAACCAGGGTGTCCTGCTGGAGCACATCGCTCTGGAGTGTGTCACTCTGCAGGGTGTCGGTCGCGATGGTGTCGCGACCGGTGTCGTGACCCAGGGTGTCATGGACACCGCCGTCGGGCACAGACACGTCTGGCGCGGAATCTGCGTCAGGGAAAGCGTCCTGTGCCCAAGGGCCAAGGGCGCTCTTGTCAAAGGTACAGCCGGTCAAAGCCGCGCAAAGCGCGACCCACATGAACTTGTTCATCGTAATCCTCCTCTCATTCTATTTATAATTTTAAAGTTCTAAACAGAATGAGAGTGGGGAGCGGCCGAAGCAGCTCCCCTGTTTCCTCCTTACCTCTCCGGAATCGGAGAGGTTGTTGAATAAGGTGCACTATTAATTGCTGTTACTGATTGTGACGACGGTCGCCGAAGCGTCCGTCGAGGTTAGAGTAAGCGTTCTGCCAACTAGTGGCAGACGCCGTCGTGTGCGCCACCCCAGGCGCAGTTGGCGAGGTTCTGCGTGCAGAAGTTCACCTCGCGGTTGTCTCCGAAGTAGGAGATCCGCGTGGTGCCCGTCGGCGCGCCGACTGGGAACGTGTCGGCCTCGCAGGTCGCAAAGAGCGTGGGGTAGTCCTCAGTGTGCGAGCACTCGCCGGCCGCGGACAGGATCTCCTGGGCCAACGCGTTGGACGTGATGGTCACGTTGCGCGAGATCCAGGGAGCGGTCTTCGGCCAGAACGACACCACGGTGACCGGAGTACCGGCCGGCAACTTGACCCCGAAGGGCCAGCAGCCGTTGGTGGTGTGCACGCAGACACCCGGTGCTGTGCAGATTCCACCGGAGCGAGGCCCCGGGCAGTTGCACATGTCCGCCGTGGTTGCGTTGCTATCGTCGCACTGGGTGTCGTTCATACAACCGCTCGGTGCGGCATCGGACTGGGGAACGCCCGCATCGGACTGGGGTGCCGCGTCGCTCTGGGGCGGTGCGGCATCGGACTGGGGTGCCGCGTCGGACTGCGGCGGCACTCCGGCGTCGGACTGCGGCGGCGTCATGCCGACGCAGGCACCCACACCATCGCAGAAGTCGGCGAGCGGATCCGTGCACTCGTTGGCAGGATCCGTGCCGGCCGGAATCGCGTAGCAGGTGCCGAGCCTGCCTGGCACGTTGCATGCCATGCAGAGACCGAGGCAGTCGGTGTCGCAGCACACGCCGTCCACACAGTGGCCGGACGCGCAGGGCGGAAGTGCCGAACCGCACGGCTCGCCGTTGCCCTCGGGGGGCACGGCGATGCAGTCACCCGATCCGTTGCAGATCAGGTTGGTGCCGCACGACGTTGCCTGGAGCGGATACTGGCAGGAGCCAGCCCCACTGCAGGAGCCGTCGCAGCCGTCGGCGGTGCTGGAACCGTCACACTCGAGGTCCGGATCCGTTCCGCCGGTGATGCTGGCACAGGTGCCGGTGGTACCACCGGTCATGACCGCGATGCAGGCCACGCACACGCCGTCGCAGGCCGTGTCACAGCACACACCGTCGACGCAGTGCTGGGAAGCGCACTCGCTGGGGAGCCCGCAGACAGCACCGTTGGTCTTGAGGACCACGGGGGGCTTGCAGACGCCGGCGCCGTCGCAGGAATCGGGCGGCTGACAGGTGAGGTCGTCCTCGCCGGCCGGTACGTTGCTACAGATGCCGAGGTGACCCGGCACGTCGCAGGCCACGCACACGCCGTCGCAGGCCGTGTCGCAGCACACGCCGTCCACACAGTGGCCGGACGCGCACTCGCTGCCGGACGGCAGGTTGCAGAAGCTGCCGAGGAGCAGACCTGGGTTGACCACGCAGTTGCCCGCGCCGTCGCAGATCTCCCCCACCGGAGAGGTACACGCCTCTCCCTGCGCCGGGAACTGGCAGGAGCCAGCCCCATCGCAGGTTCCACCACAGGTGGGATCCGTACCGGCGCACTCGCTGTCCGGGTCGGTGTTCTGAGGAACCGGCCAACAGGTGCCGTCGGCGGCTCCGGTCTTGGCGTTGGTGCAGGCCACGCAGAGCCCGCCACAGACCGAATCACAGCACATGCCCTCCACGCAGTGGCCGGAGATGCACTGGATGTCGCCGGTACAGGCCGAGCCGTCGGCCTGGCGCTGGTCCACGCAGAGACCCTCGCCATTGCACGCCGCGAGCGGAGTGGTGGGAAGGGTGCACGGCGTGGTAGCCGCCGGGTACTGGCAGGCGCCGACGGCGTTGCACAGGCCGCCGCAGTTGTTGGGATCGGTGCCGATGCAACCGTCGCTCGCGCCCTTGGGGTTGGTTCCCTCCGGAGCGAGCATGCAGTGGCCGACGTAGCCGGCACGCTTGCAGGTGAAGCAGGCGCCGTTGCAGCCGTCGTCGCAGCACACGCCCTCCACGCAGAAGCCGGACTTGCAGTCCCCCTCCGGCCACGGGCCGTTCCTGAAGCAGGTTGCCCCGTCGATCAGGGGCTGGGGGTTGGAGCTGCACGCGCTGGTGCCGCTGCAGGTCTGGCCAGCCGGTGTGCACTCGTTCTCGGGGTCGGTGTTCGGCAGATAAGGCGTGCAAGTGCCCACGGAACCGATCTGGTCGCAGGCCTCGCACACGCCACCACAAGCCGTGTTGCAGCAGACGCCGTCCTTGCAATTGCCGTGGAGGCACTGCGCATCCGCGGTGCAAGCCGTGCCGTCGGGGAACAGGGTGTTGGGCACGCAGACGCCGGCGCCGTTGCACGAGCTGGCCCAGCTGTTGGGCAGGTCGCACACGGTACCCGACGGCGGGTACATGCAGGCGTTCCAGCCGTTGCAGGAACCGCCGCAGAGGCTGCCGTCGGTGACGCAGTCGCCATCCGAGTTGTCCTGGGCCGGAAGCGGCTTGCAGTGACCCTCGGGGTTATTGCAGGAGAAGCAGGTCTGGGTGCAGTCGCTGTCGCAACAGGTGCCATCGACGCACTTGCCGCTGGCGCACTGGCCGGGCGCCGTCTCGTCGCACGGATGGCCGTTCGGGTAGTACGGCGGCTGGATGCAGGCACCAAGGCCGTCGCACTGGATCGCGAGCGGGTTGATCGTGCTGGTGCACGACGTTCCCGCCTGCGGGTACTGGCAGACCCGCGCGCCGTTGCAGCTGCCGCCGCAATTGGTGCCGTCGCTCGGGCACGCCTTGTCGGGCGCGCCGGCCGGCTTGGGCTGGCAGGTGCCGGGCACGAGGTTGCAGGCCTCGCACACGTCGCCGCAGTCCGTGCTGCAGCAGACGCCGTTCCGGCAGAAGCCGGAGATGCACTGCGCGTCGTCGCCGCAACCGGCGCCGTTCGCCTGGTTGTGCAGCCCGTTATCGGTGCTGCTCGGGAGGGGGCTCATGCAGCCGAAGCTGCAGAGAACCCCCAAGGTACAGAGACACAACACGGACAGTCGCTTCATGGCTACCTCCCTTACCTCGTTGAGTGTCCCCTCTCGCACTCGCGAAAGCGGAACGTGGACAGGACTTCTACTTCTATATTTCCGCCGACACAAAAGTTTCCCTTTGGTCGGGATTTTTCTTACTTTCTAAACTTACTTTTTTACTCTAACCTAGATTGTAAAGGACATCCTCCTACCAGCTTATACTTTTCGCTGTCAACATAGCATAACAGATAAAAATATAAATTGGTAGGAGGCTGTGAGTCATCGCGATTTCACTCGCAACAGCTCACAGCGTATATCAGACAGCGTTTACTTCGTTAAAGAAGCGTAACGCCGTACAGTGTGCATGAACCTACTTCTTGGTCTTGCTGAACATGTCAGCATCAACCCGCTTGCAGATCTCGGTGGCCTTGGCCGTGGGCACTTTCTCCTCCTTCGTCAAGGTGTTGACGCAGGAGGCGATGTCCTCTTGGTAATCTTCGCGGCCGGACTGGCTGAAAGCGATGACGATCGCGAACATGATCAGGATCAGGCCGGACCCGATCGTGATGCCCCACGGGAAGTTCCCGCCACCTCGCTTACGCTTCGGCGGACGGATGGGCTCGTAGGACTCACTGTCGTCAGCGGGCGGGTCGGGCTCGACAGGCGCGACGACGGGGTCGGGCTCGGGCATGACGATCTTGGGCTCGGGCTCGGACGCGAGCTCTTCCCGCACCAAAGTGCGGGTGCTCTTGTCCTCCGTAGCCGCAGGCGCGACCACGACGGGCACGGGCTCCGCCGGAGCCACACCCGGAAGGGTGGCCCTTGGGGAGGACGTCGGCGCGGGATTCGCTGCCAGATCTGCCGCTTTGACCTCGCTGGCCAACTTGGCCAGCGAAATGGGCGGCATGGGCGGCGGACCCTTCTTGGGCGCATCGCCGTTCTGGACGGCCACAGCCCCCATCGGCTTGGTCGGTGCGAACGCCTGGTCCACAGTCGGCACACCAGAGGTGTCCACGACCGCGGTGTTAGCATGCGCCAGGTCTACCGTGGGAGCGGCGAAGTCCATGATGCCCGAGGGCGGACCGAACAGGTCGTTCTGGTTCGCAGGAATCGGACCGGACTGCTCGTTGTCCTCCATCGGCCGGGCAGGCATCGCCTCCCTGATGCCCAAAGGCAACTGCCCCTGGGCGGTCGACGCCGTCTGCTGGAACTCGTCCTCCATCCCTGCCAACTCTCGCGGCGCATCAGTGTCGGAGAGAATCGGGGTGGGCGGCTTGTGCGTCAGCGTCCCCAGAACTTCCTGGGCCAGCGCTGCCGTCACCATCTCTTGCTGATCATCAGCGGAGTTGGTGGAGGCAGGAGCAGACGCCCCTTCCTCCTCGCCGGGCTCCGGCGGACCGCCGAACGGGACCGGCGGCGGGATGACGGTGTCGGGCGCCGCGTCAAACTCGCGTGCCGGATCATCCGGCAGTGTCATCGGCGCGATGCCTTGCAGCGTCACTGGCGCGATGCCTTGAAGCGTCGGCCTGTGGCTGCCCGGAAGCGTCGGCTCCCCCTCTGCCGCAGTGTCCTCGTCAAACGAGGACCCTTCGGCCCTTCCGTTCTTCTCGCTCATGATTCGCCTCCATCGTGTTCATGCGTTAAAATTGTAAGGAGCGCTTGTTGTCTTGCTCCTCCTATATGTATCCACAAAAACTTTTTATAATTTTATGAACAGATATAGGATGAGGAGAGTCGCGCTCGCGAAAGCTGCGACCCTCCCCTTTGTTTCCCCCTTGTTGGTTGTTAGAAACGGATCACCAGACCCGCGAAACCTTGCACACCGAAGGCGGCATTGGCCTCACGGAACCGGATGCTTGGTGAACCCAGTAGTGTGAACTCCGCCCACCGGCCGCCGATGGCGATGCCGATGATGGGGTTGACGTACCAGGTGAACTGGCCCGGACCGGTCTCGGTCTTGGCCACCATCAGTTCTTCCACGCCGAACAGGAATCTGAAAGTCCGGCGGCCGCACTTGCCCATGAGGCGTACGGCATTGGCAGGCGCCTTGTCCTTGCTGGTTGCGAAAGCCAGACTGAAACCCGGCACGAACGAGCAGAGCCCGTCCGAGGGAACCTCAAAGTCCAGCCGGAGCTCGACATACGGCTCCACGGAATCGCCCTTGAACCAGCTGACGCGGCTGCCGACGCTGATGTCAACGAAGAGCTTGTCCTGCTTGGTGAGCAGAACCTTCTCCACCTTCTCCACCCGCTTGTGCAGGCCGGAGAGGTCACTCTCCACCTTCTCCAGACGCTTGTCGGTCTTCTTGAGATTGGTGAGAGCTCCCGCCATCTCGTTCAAGATCTCGTTGACGTTGTTGGACGTGATGCTCATGTCCATCTTGAGCTGGGTGATGGCGGACTCAATGCTCCTGATGTTGGGGAGAACACGACTGATGCTCTCCAGGAGCTGGCGCAACTCGCCGATCTCCTTCTTGCTGCCTCTGGCCAGCTTGGTCATCTGATCCTGCAAGCTGTCAAGCTGATCCTTCTGGAACTTCTTCAGCTTGTTCAGCTTCTTGTAGAGATCAGACTGGTCGCACGACACGGGCGTCGGCGGTGCGGGTGCGGGCTTTGGCTTTTTGGCCTCGGCCAAGCACTGGGCCACTTCAGCTTCCAGCTTGTTGATGTTCTCCCTCTGCGCCTCCAACTTCTGGATGCGCTCCCGCTGTGCTTCGTAGAGCGACTTGGCTTCCCTCGCACCCTTGCGCGCCTCGCGGTCCTTGAACCACTGGGCGTGCGCCGGTGCGGAGAGGGTGGCGACCACGATGGTCGCCGCGATGACGAGAACAAACTTCCGAGCGAACATCATGGCAAACCTCCATATCTTGGCACAAAGAAAAGGGCATTTTTCCCTTTCTTCATGCCAAGATAGTTGTAAAGAACCGCTAACTATTTTATACACTTTTCACTATCCACCAGTTACAATAATAAAAATCCCTTGGAGAGAGATTTAGGGCTTAAATAAGCTATGTTTTTATTCGTGGTATCTCTCTCAACACCATTGAATATAACACCGTACATTAGCACAACAAGAGAAAGTTGTCAAGAGGAATCGGGCAAAAACATAAAAACCGCCTTTTAAGCGGTTTTTATGCTACCAATTGAGCCCATCACATTCGGCCCCAGGGCCCTTTCCTTTAATATAAAGGAGAATGGGGTGAGAGATGAACGCGATAGACTCATGTGAAAAACGGGGCTGGGGTACATGCGTACTGCATGTCCCCAGCCCGAGGAGAGAGCTACTTTATACTTCCTACTGCGACTGGTACTTGTTGTCCCAGGCGCAGCCGTGTCCGCCGGCCAACAGGTGGCCGCCGGAAGCGCTCCAGTTCTGCACCATCCCGTTCTGCCACTGGCCGGAGCACAGCGTGGGGGTGGCGTCGGAGCCGTCGGCCTTGTAGCAGGTCAGTGCACAGGCCAGCGGCGGAGCGGCGACCGAGACGTTGTCGTGCGGGGTGAAGGCGGAGATGGCGTTGTTGATGCCACGCGCCCACCAGATGCAGTTCACCGCATCCGGGCCCGGGTCCGAGAGACCCAGTCCGAAGCAAGTGACCTGATCCGGCACCTTGCAGATGCCGTCGGTCGGGTCACAGACCAGACCGGTGCCGCACGTCACGTTGGAGCAGAGACCCGTGGGGGGCCGACAGACGGCGTCGTTGCCGCTGCAGGTCCCGTTGCCGTCGCCACTGACGTGGCAGGCGGTGCGGAAGGCCTGAAAGCCATCGGCCGGGCAGTCGGCGTGCACGCCGTCGCAGTACTCCGCGACGTCGCAATCCGACACGGCCGCGCGGCACAGGGTGCCGCTGGCCTTGCCGAAGCAGGCGCCGACCGGAGCGTCGGCACAGATGCCGCTGGCGTTGCAGTAACCACTCACGCAGTCGCTGTTCAGCCGGCACATCTTGCCGTTGATGCACTTGGCGCATCCGTCCCCGCAGTCCACATCGGACTCGGCGCCATCCTTGATGCCGTCGGTGCAGGTGCTGCTGACGGGGATGCAGACGTAGTCCGCGCAGAGGCCACTGGGGCAGATGTTGCCGCAGGCGCCGCAGTTGAGCGGATCGTCCTTGAGGTCGACGCACATCACGGCGTCGATCTTGCCGGGCACGGGGCAGCCGGCCGAGAGGGTCTCGTTGCCGCTGCAGTCGCAGACACCGGCCACGCACTGCGCGCCGTTGGTGCAGAGGAATCCGCACGCGCCGCAATTGTGGTCGTCGGTCAGCGTATCCACGCAGACCAGCGCGCCCGTGGCGTCGGGGCAGAACTCCTGCCCCTCGTTGGAGCAGGCAGCGATCTCCTCGGCGGTGAGACCCTCCATGCAACCGAGGTTGCCGAGGGCCAGGACGGAGAACAGCGAACAGATCAGCGCGAAACGGGTCATGTGATCCTCCAGTTGTTGAGCCGGCACGTCAAGCGCGCCGACGTCGTCAGCTTGCCAAAGGGGCCGCGAACCATTCGCACCCCTATTGTCGTAACTTGTTGTAGCTCTCAATTGTAATGTGCAGCCATCAACCTTGCGGTTAATGGCTCTTTCATCGCCACTTCATAGAAATGAAGATGAAAAATAGGTGGGCCGCGCGCGTCGTGTTATCAACACGCGCGGCCCGATGAAACGGTGATGTCGGTGGCTAACGCATCCAACCGACGGAGACGAAGGCGACGGAGGCGCGACCGTGCCAGACGATGCCCGGCTTCTCGATCCACCTTGCGCCGTAGCCGCCACTGACCTCTCCGAAGAAACCCTTCCCGAAGAGCCAGCCAGCGACTGCCTCAGCGCCGATCCAGCGCTCGTTTCCGCGCTCTTTGATCAGCTTATCGGTTTCGGGGTAGTACAGGAGCACACCCCGCACACCGAGGCGCAGACCCCACTTGAGCTGGATGCCCGGGCCGAGGGAGGCACCAATGCCGAAGTTGGCATTGGTCTTGTCACCGGCCGTGCCGATGACGCCTCGCGCCTGGACGAACCAGGAGTGGCCGTTGCCACCGAGCCGCTCGTGCCACTCCAGCTGCGGGCCTCCGCCGAAGGACCAGTCACCAGCGGTCTGAAAACCACTGATGTAGAGGCCTGCACGGAAGTGCCTGAAACCCTTGATGCGGGGGGCGGGAGCAACCGGAACGGGCGGGGTCAGACCAGGAACCAGAGTGGTGGTGGGCTTCTTGACGTCCACCTCCACCACGAGCGTGTCGAGGTCGTTGAGGTTGGCGTCGAAGACCTTCCCCTCCTCCACCCAGCAGTACCGCTGGTTGCACTTCTTGCTGAAGTGACAGCCATCGGTCTGCGGGACATCGGTCGGATCGCACACGGCCGACTGGCCGTAAGCGGTGGAGACCGCGCAGAGCACGGTCAGGACGAGAACGATACCGGTCGCCTTCATGACATCCTCCATGTCTGTTAGCCGGCACGCCAAGCGCGCCGACGTCGTCAGCTTGCCAAAGGGGGCGAACAATTCGCACCCTCATTTTCACCGTTTGTTGTAAGGTACAGCTTTGGCCATCAACCTTGCGGTTAATAGTCCTTTCATCGCCACTTCATAGAAATGAAGATGATAGGAGGGCTGCGCAGATGTCTGCGACAGCCCGATAGACCAGCATCTTGTCGTCCCGAAGGACGAGTAGATGAATGGCGGGATGTAGATCTAGTTGGTGGGCCGAACCCTGACGAGCATCTTGGTGCTGTGCTTCCCCGAGGGGACGGGCACGAGCACCCTGGTGTGACTGGACTTGAGTCCGGCCACGCTCCGCTTGAGCTCACCCAGCATGGTGTGGTTCTGGTTCAGGGTCTTGTTCATCCCCTCCAGGAAGGGCAGGTAGTCCGGCGGGGAGGGCGGGGTCACGATGATCGGGGCGGGCGGGATCGGCAGGGGCGGCTCCGGAAGCGGAGTCGCGGCGGGCGGTGCGATCACCACCTGCTGCTTCTTCAGCCCCCAGATCGCACGCTTCACGCGACCCTCGGCCTTGTCGAGCATGCCTTGCAGGTCCTCCTTGGTCGGATGATCCTTGATGGCCTCCGTCAGACCCTTGGTGGCGCCGATGAGACCGGTCGTGGCCTCGGCCTGACCCTTCAGGGCATCCGCGACCGAACCGAGCCCCTGATCGATCTTGCCGTTGGTGCCGGCGGCGGCCTTGTCCACGTCGTCCTTCGTCGCCACCTTGCCCAGCTTGGACGAGATGTCGTCGGTGCAGGACTTGGCGTAGAGGAGGATGGCGATGATGGCGGCGAGGAGCACGAGCCCCCCGAGGACCTTGCCCCACATGGGGAGGCCCTGCGGGGCGGCGGGCGGGGCGGCGGCAGACGCGGAAGCGCCAGCGTCGGGAGCGGCGGCCGGGGGGGTCGTCGCGGAATCGGGAGTGGCGGACGCGGGAGCGTCGCCGGGCTGCGCGGTACCGGGCATCAGAACCTCCTTCTTCGTGGAACCGTTGAACCCCTTAGAGCGGAAGGCCCACAGGGGCGGGTTGAAAAACTTCTACATCTCACTTGTAATGTGCGTCGATGGACAACACTTATGTGTTATCCTGGGCGAAACGTAGAACTAACCAATATTCTTCGTTACGCTCAAGATAACAATACAACAAAACTACTCTTGGGTGAGAGATGCTACATAATTGAAGGTCTTTTAACTAACAAACATTGCGTTTAAGGGTGATACTCTCTCGGATATCAGCCCTTGATGGCGTTGTTTTGTAAAGTACTTCGCGGGCGCTTTATTCGCCTTTTAAAAGTTTAACTGATTAGTATAGCACAAGTCGTAGGTTTTGTCAAGAGCTGAACCGTCATTATGGATTATTTTGGCTAATATACAACAAAACCCCCTTATACAGGAGGTCTGTTTTTTGTCTTTAAATTATCCTAGGTCTCCGTCGCTACCTTCTCCCAATTTTTAATAAATTCTTTTGGATCTATCACGTTCTTGCTTGATAAAAACTTATACTCCCCATAAACATCTATAAGCGCCTGATCTTTAAATATCAAAGCCGCGGCTTTTGAGTGATCTTTAGAGAAAACAACATCAAAGTTATGCCCGGTGATTCGCATGAAATCATTATCTTCTGTGTAATCCCCACCCAAAAGTAACTTTTCTTCAACTGTCAGACCTTCTCCGCCATTGGTGATTAAATCTACAACTTCGCTTATACGTTGCATTGAATTTAAACTTTTATTTTGCAACACGCTATTTATCTCTCCTTGCATCTCCGGATGCGCCCACATTGAATTTTCCAGTTTATGTAATAAACCATCCATTATTCCGGCTTTATCATCCTGATAAAAATCAATAAATACCTTGTCCCACTCCGTATGCAAATGCCGGACATTATTTGTCACAATTTCTGATTCCGGCGCTATTGGCATCTCTGTCACTTTGAGTTTGGCCTCCGGCTTTGTTTCCGGCACAGGTGCAATTGATTTCTTTGTCACTTCAATTGGATGTACTCCCCCGCCCCTAACCTTACCGCCGGTAGCAACCTGTTTACCCTTCAACCCCCAATCCGGTTCGCGTATTTCTGTGGCTTTGTCTCCGCCGACCTTCCCGCTAGTTCTCATAGTTGGTTTTGTGTTCCAATCCGGTTCAAGTACCTGTGCAGCTGCTCTGGGTCTTAAATTTATCTCACCAACCGCCGCCTTGGCCGCACCGGTCTGATGATAAGCCACGCCCTCCGGCCAATTTATATATTGTTCAAAAGAAACTTTATTATATGTGTCTTTACTTAAACCAATAATCACATTTTTTAGTTGTTGGGCTTCGGCGCTTTTGCCAAGACCTTCTTTTCCCAACTCGGCCAGTCGGTCATAATATGGTTCAATATGTTTTAATCGGACCGCCAAATCAGTTTGATTTTTTATAATCCCCCTCTGTACATCGCTGTAATTGGTAAGCATGGATTGTTGTTTGCCGGTGAGAAGCCCGGATTCCACCTTAACACTTTCCGTTTTGACAGAGGACTCTTCATGCGCCAATTCAGCTTTGGGTTTATATGTTTCTTCATGCCAATACTGCTTCTTGGCCCCCTCAATCTCAAAATGCCCTTTCCCTTCTTCATCTATCCATGGCACCAGCTTGCCTCCGCCCTTATGAAACATCACCGGATGACTCACTGAACCATCTTTGTGAAAAACATAACCATGCCGTTTCATTTCGTTTACTATTTCCGTATGCCCCCATTTTACCTTCTGCGACTTGAAAAAATCTTCCAGCTTATGCGCCGCTTGTGACGGTCCTTTGGCTGTAACTTCCACGGCTTCCGTTTCTATGAGTTCCGGTCCGGCCACGAGTGCGGCTTTAGCTCCACCTTCAATAATCGGATTTTTTAATTTAAAGTTCAAGGCCTCGCCTGTTGTCGGCGCACCGGTGTTTATTCCCAAAGCCCGCAACCCTCGTCCGGCCGTGTTATCAAAGGCCTTATGCGCCGTATCTACCGGATGCGCATAAACTTGAATCATACGCTCGGCATTTTCAACCATACCATTACTCCAGCCGGCAGCCAGGCCTTGTTTGGAAATATTATCCAATAAATGATCAATTGACTTTTGCACGCCATCTCCGGCGGTAAAAGCAACGCCAAAAATACCAAAGCCCCTGGCCAAGGTTCCCAAAGCTTTCAAAACTCCCTGCACCCTTTCTTTGCCGGTTATATTTTCTTTCTTTTCTATTCCCATGCCCGCTAAACCCCTAAGAGTTTCTCTGGTGGCATTTACAATTAGATCTTTGGCAATAAATCTACCCTCCCCTTTCTCGCTGAAATCTTTTTCCTTTTTAAATTTCCGTCTGGCTTTCTGCATTCTCTCTGCCACGGCCAAACCGGCATAAACCCCGGCCCTCAAAAAGGCAATCGGCGTAATGGCCAAATCCAAAGCATCACTGGCGATTTTCCAGCCGGATACTTTGTTTACAACATAAGCCGCCAAAACTTCTTGAATCTTTTTTTCTCGTTTGACTTTTGCCACTTCAGTGGCGTCTTCTCTCTTTCTGGCAATCTCAAGCAGGCGTCTGTGCAAATCCCTTTTTTCTCCGCCGGAAATATATTCGGCACTGTTTATCTTTTCTTCAAGCTCTCTAACCTTGGCAACCAGTTCGGGACTTTCCTCCGGTTGGGCTGGTTCTGCTTCCGGCTGATTGGCTGGAGCCGCAGCTCTTTCCGCTTCAATTTTAGCAATTATTTCTTCCAACACACTTTTTATCGCTCGTTTTTCTTCTTTTGTCCCTTCAGCTCCTTTTATATGTTCATACAGATCGCCTTTTTTTCGCAGTGCCAAAAGAGCATCAGTATAAAATTTAACACCCAACACTTTACTAATGACTTTATACGCGGCATTTGCCACTTCAGGACCATAATCTTTAGCCACTTCTTTGGTGCGGCCTAATTTTTCTTTGATCCACCCCAAAAACCCTTTTTTGCGTTCAGGAACTTCTTCAATGTCTTCAACTTCCATCGGCGGTTCCGGTTGTTCTGCCCATTCATCGCCGATGCGTTCTTCTTCCGGCGGTTCTGCTGGTGTTGGAGCCGGTGTCGGCTCCGGCGCGGGTGCCGGCGTTGGTTCTGGTTCTGGAGCTGGGACTGTCTCGACTGGTTCAGTTTGTACTATTGGTTCTTCAGTCAGCGGATTTGTATATTTTTGTAATTTATCAAGATACGTAACTAAGGACGCAACTTCCTTTTTGATGTTTTTCAAAACTTCATCAATTTTTTGCTTTGCAATCTTACCCTGTTCAATCTTTTCCAACTCTTTTTCAACCCACTCTATATTATCCAGCACTAAATTCGATAATTGAGCATCATAAAATTCTTTTGCCCTGCCGCTTAAATTTTCAAATCCCGTTTTCAGCCAAGCTAAATCATCTTTAATGCCCTTTATTTTATCCATCAGGATTTCTTTCTGTCTATCAACAACCTTTTCCGGCCGGGCGTTAAGCACGCTCAAAAATTCGCCGCGTCTTTGATCTTTGCTGGAGAGAAGCTTTATTAAGCCGAGACATTCCTCCTTTTGTGCAACAAATAATCTCATTGTTTGTTTTTTTTCTGCACCTGTTTGATCATGTATCTGCTCTATAAGTTCTTTCATCGTTTCTATTCTCTTCAACAAACTTTCACCCGTATTACCTTCTGATTTTGCGTTCAACTCTTCGGCCTTATTTTCCAAATCTAAAATTATCTCCCGCAATGATTTTCTTTTTTGAGGAGACACTTCAACCGGCTCCGCCGGTTTAGGTTCTTCCGGCTCCACTTGTTCTTTTTCCGTGATCTCTTTTTCAGGCGCAGTCCCCTCCGCAATTCTTTCTTCAGCCACTTTTCTCCTGACTGAATCTTTTTTTGTATAACCGCCCTCAACAATCTTGCCCTCTTTTTTAGCGATAGTTCTCTTGACCGTTTCATCCTCTCTTTTTAAATTATCAATCTCAACCGCCAGATCGACCGCTCTATCAAACAATTTATCAATTTGTTTTTGATAGCTGCGCTTATCAATGTTTAAATTTTTAAATTCCAAAAGAATCGCAGTCAACTGCTCTTTTAGCTTTGTGACATCCTTGTTCTTGGCTTCCAATTCTTGCAAACGCTCTCCAATACCCCCAATCATCCGTTCAACCTGTTTCTGGCTTTTTTCCTTATTTTCTTTTGCCTGTTCTCCCCTCTTGGCCATATTTAATTAATTAAATGTATCAATTTTTTTTGAAACCATTTCCCTTTTTTTCTTATCAATCAATTTCTGCATTTCCAGGCGCAAGCCATTGCCTTCTTTGATTATTTTTTCTAACTCAAATAAAAGCCGGGTGTGCTTTTTTGATAATCTGTCCAAATCATCCTCAATTTGTGTATCCTCCTGCATAAATTTATTCTGGTTTTTTTGCGTCCAAGTCCTTTTCCAACTGGCTCAATTCTTTCAGGGCGTCTTTGTCCGCTTTTTGCATATCTTTATTAAAACCAGCTTCTATGGTTGTTAGCTTGGCCGACAAATCCTGATCTAAATTTCCGGTTTTTTGATTCAAATAAGCGGCTTCCAAAATTACCATCAATCTGTCAATTTGTTCTTCGGACATTTCCGGCAAAACTGTTAAGAGTGACTCTCTGGCTTCGTTAGGAAGATTAAGAGAAGCAATCAAAAACCCAAGCTTCTCGCCTTTTTTTTGGGCTTCTTCTTTTATTTGGTCTAAGTCCATAGAAATCTATTAATTCCCAAACAAATGTTTTTTATATCTCATCACCCACAAGCTGGAAATCAAAGCGCCGACTAAAAATCCAAGCACGAAGTTTAAAATAAAATTGGGACGGGCCGGCAGAACTGAAGCCAGAGGCGTGCTCACGGCTTTGATATCAACATCGCCGCCGACATACTGCCAACCCTCGCTGGACATCACCTGGGTGACGGCGCTGGATAAATTAACAGCGTCGTTTTGGCTGTTGCTGTAGGCCGTGATATTCATCAACCCGGTGCCGTAGACCATCGTGGCCACCACGTCTTTTGACCATTGCTTGCGCTGTTTGCGATCCGTTAAATTTAACCAGCGGCCTTTGTCAAAAGAAATGCCCGGATACTGCATTACCTTGTTATAAAAATCAGTGGTTTTTAAAACCTGCACCAAATTGGTGCCGATGGTTTCGGCTGATTTGGCCTGGGTATACGGATCCACGCCGGTGCGATTTTTAGAAATTATCAGAACCTGGCTGTTGGCGCTATACTGCCTGGGGAATAAAAAACTAACGCCGGCAGACGCCACGGCGATAACAACCCCCCACACGATTATGAGTTTATAGTGCTTGAGAAGAAGATGCCACATAAAATTAATTACTTAATTTCAAAAATTTTTGTTTCAAGGTTAATTGTTTTTCCGGCGCGCGAAACTTGCAGGCGAGCAGTTGAATTGTTGCTGACAGTATACCACAAATTGGCCGGGTCAGCAACGCGGCCGTTGATTGTTAAAATGATATCGCCTTTCTTCAAAACGCTCTCCGCGGATAAAACTCTGGTGACGCCAAATCCTTTCACGCTGGCGGATCCCACCACGATCGGCTGTTCGTCACTGTACCAACCCTCAACCCCGAGAGACGGATAGGAAACCAATTGCTGGCTTAAAACTCTTGCCAGCACCCTGGTTATGTAACTGCTTGGCAGTAAGGTACTGTCTTTTCTGATAAATCCGGCTACCCGGCCTTGAGCGTCTATAATAATACTGCCGGCTTGAAAATTGGTATCCAGCAGATAGGTTAAATAAGGGGCGCTGTCTAAATGAGGCAAACCATAATCGCCGGTTATTCCATATTTGACATAAGCGGGGTTCCAGTTATTGTTGTTAAACGCGAAAACTTCGTCATTCGCGGAAATTGAACTGCTGAAATTAACCACCTCAAACTGGCCGCCTTTTATTTTTAAATAAACAACACCGGAATATTTATCCAGCAGGCCATTTTCAAATTGATAGACCTGCCCGTTCTGCGTCAACACGGACATGCCTTTAAAATTTCCGTCATAATCCGGCAAATACATGGCTGCCCAGCCGTCTGAACCTACCATCACCGCCGAACCGAGCGGCTGTCTTAAATAATTGATACCGCTTAAACTGGCTTCGGATTTATACACAGCCACAATACGCAAAGAAATCTCATCGCGTATTCTGGTATCAAGCTGAATGCTTGATATGGCCGGACGGGTGTAAGAAGAAATCCAAATATCGCCGGCGCCGTAATTGGGCCAGATCCAGCCGACCATGATGGCCGCTCCGCACAAGCCGACAAAAACACAAAGCGCGACCATGCCCAATAACATTTTTATTCTCTGCCAGCGTTTATGGCTGGAAATGCTGGATGATTTTGGCGGCAAATGAGGAGGAAACATAATTTAACGCCATTTAACGGCAAAAATTAAAAAACTAATAAATAAAACCGCGTTGACTCCCAAAAACCAAAGCTGTTTTTTCCAATCTATCCCTTCCGGCGACATATTGAACCTGACCAAAAGCCACAAAATATACCAGCACCAAATTAAAACCAAACCGCTCACCAGGTATCCCATGGGTAATAATTGGACGATCCAAAGCAATTCCATCATCAGCACAAACCACAGCAAGATATTAAGCCAGAATTTTTTATCAAAAGGAAAACCGTATTCATTCCACCACCAGCCGGCCATAAAAGTCGCGGCCACGGATACGAGAAAAATCCAAAGCCAATTGGTTGTAATATATATCAGCTGAAAAGCGATGACTGCTTCCATGCCCACAAAAATTCCGGCCAGCCCCAGAACCGACATTATAAAACGCCAGCGCGTGTTGGGTTTCATAAACGGAGAGATGGCCACGTTGGAAGCCGGTATGAGCCAGAAACTGAAATAGTTAAATATTAAAAAACATGCCCCGACGAGCAGCCAAGCCAGTTGCCATTCTATAAAGAGAAGAAAAGACGCCATGCCCAAACTAAAAAAAACCAAAGACAACAAATGCCGCACTTTGCTGAATTCAGGCGGATAATACATTAGATACATGAGCAGTCCCCAAATCAGCAGGAGAACCAAAATCCAGATTCCTACCATCCACCAGGAAGTAACCAGCGATAGCCACCACAACATGCCAATGTTGATTATTCCATCAACCACGGCCACCAGTTTGGGATGAAGTGAAATAGTTTTACGCATAGAATATTTTATATGATTATATCACAAAAAGCGCCAAATTGCAATTCATGAGTTTTTATGGTAAAATTTTAACAATATGTCTTTAGCTGAAAACAAAAAAGCATTGTTTGATTATGAAATCCTGGAAAAATATCAGGCCGGTTTAGTGTTGTCCGGACAGGAAACAAAATCAGCCAAAGACGGCCAAATCAACTTAAAAGGAACGTATGTGACGTTTCACGGTAACGAGGCCTATGTCACAAATATGCATATTGCCAGATACAAACCGGCCGGTCCCCTGCTTGAATATGACCCGACTCGCAGCCGCAAATTATTACTGCGAAAAAAAGAAATCGCTTATTTACAAGAAAAATCTTTAGAAAAGGGCTTGACAATAGTGCCACTTTCGGTGTATATTAAAGGCCGTCTCGTGAAGATTGAGATAGCAGTAGCGCGCGGCAAACACAAATACGACAAACGCGAAGCTATCAAGAAAAAATATCTTAAACGAGAAATAGAAAAAGCCAAAAAGGGGGGTGCCGGGCTTTGATAGAAGCTTACGGCTAAACTGGCATACCGAGGCGGCTCCGGCCTCGTAAATAGTGGAGCAAAACTAATAAGTGCCAACTTATTATCAAAAGCTAAGGTTGCTGTCGCCAACATGTTTGGTGCCTTCAATTTAGCTCCGGCTTTAGCTTAATTGCTTTAGCCCATCGCTCCAGCTACACCCGGTAACTGAAAGCGGTGTCACTCACCGGGAGTAGTTTGGCTCTTTCTCCGCCTGGGGCCAAGCGAAATAAAGCACGGATAGTCAGCGCAATTTTAGTTCCCTTCTATCGCGCTGGCGAAACAACAAGGGACACTAAGTATGTAGAAGGTTTAGTCAAGGTTATCTAGACGCGAGTTCAACTCTCGCCACCTCCACCAAGCTATGCGCATTTCGCACAAAAAACACAAACCAGAACCGAAAAAGATTTTTTTTCATAACGAGGGCATCTCTGCTCCGGAAGTTTTGGTTTTGGATAACGCCGGCGGAAATTTAGGCGTAATGAAAACCGCCGAAGCCGTACGCATTGCCAGAGAACAAGAACTTGACCTGGTTTTAATAAATCCCAAAACCGAACCGCCGGTTGCCAGATTAATTGATTTCGGCCAATTCAGATATCAACAGGAAAAAGAAGAACGGCTAAAGGTGGCCCACGCCCATGTCACCGAAGTTAAAGGTGTGAGGTTGTCACTGCGCATCGGCGCGCACGATTTAGAAATCCGCAAAAATCAATCCATCAAATTTTTAAATGAAGGCGACAAAGTGAAGATTGAAATAATTCTGCGCGGCCGGGAAATGCAACAAAAGCCCATGGCCCGAACAGTTGTTGATAATTTTATAAAAGACGTAAACAGCACGCTCCCTGTGCGCTTAGACCAGGAAATTGAGGTGCAATTTAATAAAGTAACCGCGATTATCGCGAAAAAATAATATGCCAAAATTAAAAACACACAAGGCCCTGTCAAAAAGATTCCAAATCACCAAGACCGGAAAAATTTTAAAACGCCGGGCCGGACAAAATCATTTTAATTCCAGAGACACCGGCAAGGCCGGCAGAAACAAAAAACGGGATTTAGTGATGAGCAAATCATGGAACAAAGTCATGGAAATAAATTTACCAAACTAAATTATTTTATTTATATAAGCGCGACTGTTATATGACAAGAATTAAGGGTGGCATGCTCCACGCCAAACGCAGACGCGGAATCCTCAAACATACCAAGGGCTTTCGCTGGGGCAGAAAATCAAAAATCAAATTAGCCAAGGTGGCCAAATACAAAGCCGGTCAATATGCTTTTACCGACCGCAAATTAAAAAAGCGCATTAACCGCGGTTTGTGGCAACTGCGCATCAACGCCGCTATACGCGAATACGGCTTGAGCTACAGCAAGTTTATCGGCAACTTAAAGAAAAAAGGTATTGTTATAGACAGAAAGGTGTTGTCCATACTGGCGGCTGATCATCCGGCTATTTTCGCTAAAATTGCCGAAGCGGCCAAATAGTCCACAGCGGTTGCTCTTGACAAATTCTGAAAAAAAGGTATAATAGGCATATAAAATTGATAAATTCCAGATAAGGTCCCGAGAATGTTTGGTATCTGGAGGAAACGTACCCTCCTTCGCTTCCTTCCTTTTACCAAACATTGTCGGGATCTTTTTTTGTTAAAAAAATTGTTTAAAAAAATGGGCGCCGGGGAGAGCAAGCTCAATCCCTCGGCGCCATGACTGGCCTCCTACTTCTTTTTTACCTGGCCGGCTTACCTGGCCGGCTTCTTGTCCCTCGGCCACGGCCCGTGCGGCATGGTTATGTCGTACGGACCAGCGGATGTCGGCACAGCATCTTCCCCGTCTGAAGGCGGTTCCTTCAGAATCGGCACATGGGGCACGCCCCGAAGCGTTTCCACTTGCTGGCGATGACCGCCCGTGAGTTCAACGATTTCCTCCTGCTCCACCACGACCTTGGTCCTGGCCGTATTGGGCGGCCAGACGAACATGGGCCGGTCGTGCCCGGACTCCAGCTGACCTTCCAACAGACAGACATCAGCGAAGTCCATCGTCTCACCCTTGAGTTCCATGACTCTGCGGATGATGTAAGCGAACGGGATCTCGTAGGGCGGAGACAGGAGCAATGCCAACTCCTGATTTCTTTCCGTCTCGGTCATCTCAAAGACCGGCCGGCGACCTTCACCATAGGTCTCTATGCAGCTGGGGCACCAGCGGAGGATGAACTGTCTGCCCTTGCCGCCACCGCAGATATGGCATCTGCGGGCGAAAGCGAAATCCATGCCTGGCGCCATGGCTGGCCTCCTACTGCTTGTCCTGCTTGTCCCTCGGCCACTTCCCGAACTTCAGGGTGATCTCGCGCATGCTGGCCGTCGGAACGGCGTCCTCCTTCTTCTTCTCCTCCTCCTGCCGCTTGCGGAACAGGACGAAGGCGTTCCAAGCCAGCGGAAACGAGATCTTCACGCCCAGGTGCTTGTCCATCATAGCGATGAGCTCCTCGGGCGACATGATGATGTGGATCTGCTTGAGGAACTTCATCGCCGTCAGCTCCAACTGATCTGCATCTTCCTCCGACTGTGGGAGAAGCCCGACTGTCACACTACGATTGTAATTGTCTCTCATGACCCTTGCCTCCTCGTAAAAGTGGCTTGATCCGCGGCTTTTTGCCGACGGATCGGTTGTTGTTTTCGCAACATAGAACATTACCACTTGCTTTTTTAAAAGTCAATGTTATAATGATTATATAAACTCCTACTAAAATGGTATAATATTTAACTACATTTAACTGCAAACTATGACCATAAAAATTCTAGGTTTCGGCCATCCGGATTATCAGAAGCTGGAAGACAATGTTAAATACGCGCTTAGACAGCTTAACAAAGACGTTCCTGTTGAAAAGGTCTCAAAGATCAGCGAGATTATGTACTACAACGTGCGCGGAGTTCCGGCACTGGTGGTAAACGACCGCATCGTCGGCTATGGCAACATGCTCTGGGAAGGAATTAAAAAAATATTGTCCAACGCAAAATAAAAATTTTAATTAAAAAAAGAAGCGCCCAGGAGACCTGTAAAAACGGTCTCTGCGGGCGCACTCGGAAAAAGGGCAACGAAACGAACTACCTGCTGTCTCCCGGGATGATGGTGGTGATGACAGCACCGCCGTCAGCCGCATCATCCACGTGAACCGCGGTGAGCGGTCCGCTCACCCCAACCGGAAACGGCTGGGAGTTGGAGCCGTAGCGTCGCGTGCCATCAGAAGGAACTTCGGGCGGCACGGTTTCGGGTACCCCGCCGTCGTCAGCGACGAAGGAGTGGGTATCTTGTGTTACCGTCGGCCCCGTCTCTCCCATACTGAACATCGGCTGGTCCACGAAGCGCTCAAAGGAGGCCTCCATGGACAACATCTGCTCGAGATCAACCGGCCTGCCGATCAGCTGGTTGAGCCGCGGGATCAGAACGTTGAGCGGCATCTCCAGCGGGGGCGACAGGAGGCGTTTGATTTCCTCGCCCGGCTGGGTCGTTCCGATCTGACCGGTGGCAACGGCCGAAATGGCCTTGTTGGTGCAATTCGGGCACCAACGGGTAACGCTCCGCTTGCCACAGAGGTGGCAATTACGCGCAAAGGTCAGATCAACCCTCTTCATTCCGTCCGTCTTCTCGATCATCGCAATACCTCCTTAAAGTTGCAAACCGCGAACATGCCGCGGTTGGTTGCCAACCTTGGTAACTTCACAAGATAACATATAACCGGGCGGTAGTCAAGAAGTTACAGCGAGATTGACAAAAAATCAAAAAAATGGGATAAATAATCCGGTTTAAATCTCTACAAAGGAGGCAGTGATGACAACCCAAGAGATTCTTGAGGAAGTGAAGAACCACTTCCGTGCCATGCACATGCAGCACCTGGAGGAGGTGCGGGAGATCACCCAAGGGGTGTTGGTCGCGCGGAGCCTCGGACTGGAGTTCTTCTTCTACTTCAACACGGCCCTGGCGCAGTACAACATGGGCCCCGGTTACGAGGAATCCTATGCTGAAAGGCACGAACACATGGCCGAAGGGTACCCGAGAGGATGCGGACATCGCGGGGAGTTCTGCATGTTCCATCCCTATCCCCAACTGGGGATTGACAACTGGGAGAAGGCCATCCTTTTGGCCAAACGCCACTTGCGGCAGATTGACCAGCGCACTCCGCTGATGTGGTATGACATCCCGGTTGTGATCTACAAGTGCTGACCTCGCACCTTCCCCATGTTCCCGTCTGTCGTCAGGCGGGGCTTTTTTTAAAAGAAAATCAAGCTAAAATTTTTATAGATTTTAGAAGTAAAAAGAAGTTGAATCTAAAGAATTTGCGGGAGAAAGTGGAGCCAAATCAGGTAATCTTAACACCGAAATTCTTCCCCCCAAAAGACCGTCAAGAGCCACAACATCAAAAATTTTAAATTGCAAAATACCCGGAGTGATTGTAGGTGCGGCATCGGCGCGCAACTGTAGACTTTTATATTGACCTTTGGGGATCGTTAGGTCAACATTAAAAGCAAAAGAAGATGTTATGGTTGATTTACTTCCCAAAACAACCCCGTCTGACATTAAACGAATATTGCGGATATTATTAATTGTTAGTGGGGTAGAGCTGGAAAAAGTATTAAATGAGATGGTTTTTATAAGCACATCAACGGTGGATGTTGCGTTAAAAGTTGAAGTGGCATTAAAAGTGAAACCAAAGAGTTCTATATTGGTCAGAGCTGTCGGGAAGCTCGTCCAATTCTGAAAGCCGTCGGTACGTTTTATTGTTAGCGCAACTTCTCCCGGTGATCTCGGCTCGCCTGATGGGTTAGAACTTTTGTAAAGATAAAAAACCAATGTTCCTAATATGATTAAAATTAAAAGCCAAAACCAATATCCTTTTTTCATATATATTGGAAATTAAAATTAACTGATTATAGTATACCGCAACCATATAAATTAAGGTAGCCCTTGCGGGTTACCTTAATTTGCGGGGTGCATGGGACGAAGTGGGAACTTGGCGGTTAAGTAAGTGTACATCCTTGACTAGGTAATAAGTCGATGTATACTTTACTCATATATTTACGAGAATTAACAAAAGAATAATTATGGTAACAAGAATAGCACAAAAATCTGATGACATTTTAAAAATTTTTGAGCAAAAATTAAAGTCAATGCAGGGACACTGCAATAAATACGACCAGGGCGAACGGGACTATGCACGTTATCTTGCACTCGACCTACGCATTTTATTGCATGATAGCAAGTTTTCCTATTCAGTTTTGGGTCAAATTGGCAAGAAAGATACCAATTTTTTTGATACGAGTTATAGTCCTCCAGATAAAGTGTTGATTAGCCCTTTTTGCAGTCTTTATGGTGTGCCGGCTGGAGGGGCGAATCCTTCATATGTTCCCTGGTTAGATCAGAATCCTAATGACTCTAGAAGGTTAGTACCCTTCTCAGAATGGTGGAATCAAATTGTAATAAAGGATGGCTACAGTAAAGAATTTACGAGAAAAGACTTGATTCTCTTTGTTGCTGACCAAGGTGGTGGTGCTCATGTAGATCCTCTATTAGATGAAGCGTATGCGAAGTTGGCGCATGAAAATTCATTAGGGTGGACATCTTACGATAATCAGAATCCGCGGTCTCCAGTAGGTGATGCCGATTTAGCAGCCATACGGCAAATAACCCACGAGGTGTTAAAAACTTTGATCCCTAATTATCCCTCACTAAAAATGCAAATACCGGCTGGAGTTATCGGTGTTATTGGTCCAATATGGCTAGGCAAAAAGCCATCGGAACCTTCTACAAAATCTGGTTCCAAAAAAAAGATTGGTCGCAATGATCCTTGTTGGTGTGGTGCGAAAAAAAATGATGGCAAACCAAAAAAATTTAAAAAATGTCATGGTGCTTAAAAGAGCCCGATCATTTCATGATCAGGGCTCCTCAAATGAAGGACTTTAATACCTTGCGGGGTGCATGGGACGAAGTGGGAACTTTTGTCACTCAATCTTTGACATTACTTTTACTAAGTGATACTCTATAAGATCTTTTCAAGCAGGAGGGGAAAGATGAACAAACTGATCATCTTGACCGGACCTTCCGGTTCTGGAAAATCCGAAGTTGCAAAGCTGCTCATTTCACATCTCGAAGGGTATGCGAGTCACAACATCGGCGATGCTCTGGCTCACTGCCTGGGTATCAACCCTTCAAACCGAGCGCAACGTCTCACAATCGGACCGGCGTTTCTCGCCAAATACAGCGAGCGGGGCTACGTGGATGTCTTGTGTGAACTTGCACAGCCACGTCGTATCCTGGATGGTGTCCGACTCCTTGTCGGTCTGAAAGCTTTGCGGGAATTGTTTCCGGACTTGCTCCATATTCACAAATTGGGGCAGATCCAAACATCCCCAAGGCAATACGACGTTGAAGCGCTCCGAGTGGTCGCCGACCTGAAACTGCCATGGTTCAGTAATATCGCAAAACTAGATGAAATCATCCGGCTGCAGGTTGTGCCACTCGTGGAATAGCCCGCCATGTCTTCGTACGTTCGGCGGGTTTTTTAATTATTTTGCGGAACCAACGGGACGCTATTATAACTTTTTTTAGCGAAATGTGCGGGGTTTATATACCTAAATTGGCTTAATCCCCTGCTTATTTTTAGTGTAAACAAAAACAACCCATCTTATGAGTTGCTTTTGACAGAACTGCGAGTGTTTTGCTGTTCCACCATGCGTATCGTGGTCTCGCCCGCCTGCGTCGCTCGACATCGCTCTGGTGTCCGCTTCTCTTCGGCAGCCACTGGAAAACTATTCAGACTTAATGAGTCTTTCGGGTTTGATAAACCACCCAACCCGCTGGGGATAATTCTTGTCTTGCCGATATTCCTGCAACTCTAGAAGTTCCATGCCGTATTTTGGATCTATCAAATCCTTTGTGAACACCAAAAGATAGTCCTCCATAGTGCGCCAGCAATTATCAAACAGTACCGCAGCGTTGTCGGGAGTTAAGTAGGGATTCAACTCCTCGATTTTAGCCTCGGGTTTTCCTGATGTATGTTCAATAAGAACATTCCTAACGTCAGTCATCCTTTTTAGCCAAATGCGATCTTCTCGAAACACATTAATAAAGTCAGAGTGTATGCTCGGGTAACTAATAACGAAATTCGTAAGTCCGTTTTTAAATTTTGAGTCGTCTTTGAACAAGAATCCGATTGGATATCCCATTTTCAAAACTACACCCTGAAAACGATCCTTGAAGGCTATAATTAGATTACCAAATACATTTTTTACGGTCTTTATTTTTTTGAGTTCCGGCACCTTGAGGTCGTTCCATTCTGTGCGCAATGTCCGTAGATCGCTGAATGCTGGCACTAATCCATCAAATATGACAGCGAAGAGGTCTTTTCCAACATTCCGCCAATCAATATCGGTCTTCCTCATACCAAAATCCTTAAGTACATGGTCGTGGAGGTGAATTAAGCGGGCCATAAATATTTCGCCCATGCCAACATCCGTAAAAAGTTTTACGGAAAGTTTATCTTGCATGTTTGCCTTAAAAAACATATGACCGTCTCGTAACTAAGGTAAAAATCTAAACACGACCTCAGGGACTACAACAACCACACCAAAATACATAATAAAATCACCCAAGCTATAAACACCCTTACCAACCTGAAACCTGTCTGCCAGCCAGGCTAATTTTGTGCTTCTGTCCAATTTACAAAATCTGCGTGATGGCTGCCTCCTCTTTGCCTCAGCCAGTTGCCGCCGACTTAGATTCAAAACAGGCATACGAAGCTTGTTGTAATCAATTACATATAAGTTTGCCAATCCACCCAGTACCATAAGCAATAAACCCAATGCCGCCAAATAAAAATGAAGTCTAAACAAAATCAATGACAAGAAAAATATAATCACGGATACGGTGAATAATTCTACGGTCTCCTTTGAAATTAATTGTTTTTGTTCCAAAGTGGCTAAAATACTCATATTTATAAACTTTTATACACAAGGTAATCAAATTCACTGAACATTACAAATATTATCTGATCAAATGAATCAGGGTATTGGCTAGTATAATCGGAAACACATTCCATTGCAATTTTTGCTGCCATATCCTTTGGATACCGAAATGCGCCTGTAGAGATAGCTGGGAAAGCCACGGTCCGTAAATTATTTTTCTTCGCAACTTCTAAACTGTTAATGTAGCAATCCTGCAAGATTTTCTTTTCCAGACCACCCTCAAAACCATACGCTGGACCAACAGTATGGATCACGTATTTGGCAGGTAAATTATAGCCCTTAGTAATTTTTGCCTCACCTTTTTTGCATCCTCCCAAAGTCTCACATTCTTCTTTTAACTCCGGACCAGCAACGTAATGAATTACCCCATCAACACCACCACCTCCCAAAAGTGTCTCATTGGCAGCGTTAATTATTGCATCCACACTTAGTGTTGTAATATCACCTTCAATTATTTTAATATCTACCATACCAAAGTTTACTTTTTTACTTTTATTGTTTAGCCAAGCGTTAATTTAGGATATTTAACTGAGACATATCCATTTTCTTCATGTCTAAGGATTAACTTTGGTTTCTTATGAAGCACGCCTTGGTTTTCTCTTATTATAAAGAGATAAAAATATGGGCGTCCGTTTTCTCTAGGGATAATCCGTGCTTTGAGCTTACCTTCCCGGAGCAATTGTCTTACTGCAGAAGAATCCAGATCATAATAATGTTCTAATTCCCATATTTTGTACCAGGTATCTTTATAACAGAGCGAACCGGGAATTATATGTTTATTAATAGCGCGTTGACAGATCATACATTTAATTCCAAATTTGTCATACCAGCACGAATCTCCAGAAACACTTGTTCCACAAATTCCGCAATTATAAGTCCCATCATTCAAATGAAATCCCTTTGGTTCATACTTCAGTCGCCTTTTTCTCTCTACTTCTTCTTCGTCTATTTTTAACAGCACTTCAACAAGCCCTACAAGATTACCTATCGCCATTTCCGCTTCTCCACTAGAAATCTCCTTGTGATATTTTTCAGCGTACAGCTTTTTAAAATCCTGGATTGTTTGCTCAGATATTGACATTTGTCCTTATCTTTAAAATTTTGTCTACATATTTTACAGTTTCTGCCAGTTTATATCTAACTAACGAGTTTGGTATCCTTAACGTGATATAACCTTTTTCAAGTGAATAAAATGTTCGTTCCAAATCCCTCAAAGCAGAACTAGCTCTGTAATTATGATATGACCCATCAATTTCTATGTTAGTTTTAGCAGGCACAACAGCAATATCAATATGTTTGTGCCCGTCCCATTTTTCTAATTCAGAATTATAACCAAGTTTTGTAAGTTCCTCATTTAATTTTTTAGCCTCTAGGGTAGGCTGATGACGTAATTTTGAAACAGACTCATCTTTATAAAAAAATCTATAATATATTTCTTCCACTACTATTTTTAATACCAACAATATCAAGACGAACTCAATTAGCGGAAAGAATGCTTTTAATAACGGCCAAACTTGAACCATACAATATTTATTAAATTTTAAATATTTCCGGCAATTAGATCGTTTTCAAACATAACTATACCCTCGAGCGATTGTTCATATTTGCTTACATCTGGAAAATCTAAACGCTGTATCTTTTTATACACCGCAATAATTATTTTTTTCAATCTTTCAACATCTTCATCCGTGATATCGTATGGTAGAACCACTATTTCATTATCCATTGTTGGCGTTAGAAATTCCAGACACCCCCTATGTACTGTATACTTTGAATAATCACGTGAGCCTTCTATCAATAATTTATAAAACATCAACTGTCTTTTATAACTGTATAATTGAATTTTTTTATATATATCCTTTCCATCCCAGTCTCGGTGATATTTTCCTGTTTTAAAATCGTAAACTTCTAGTAACTTTTCTTCTTCATTAGGTATTATTTTATCTATTTTTCCGGTAATTTGGGCTTTATCTATCATAACGTGCTGTAATTTGAAGTCAGTTTCTATCCAATGAGAAACATCAAAATGTTTTATAGCAACATCAAAGTATACTTTCCAAGCATCTTTCCCCTTTTCTAAATATTTGGTTAAATCTAATTCGCTCATCGCTTCTTTTTCCATTTTTTCACTTAACATTAAATCAACCTCCTGAAGTGTGGGTAAGAAATTTTTTTCTTTCAAGTACGCATATATAGACTCCGTAGTTTTATGCATTGCTGTTCCATATGCCATGGAAGCGCTTTTTGCTTGCGGAAAATGAAGAAAATTTTGTTCAAAAAAATAGTAAGGCCCTCCCTTGGTTACATCGAGAAAGTTATTTAAATGAGTTACACTCATTGCATATTCATCTATCAGAGGTTGTAAAACAGGCCTTTCATCTGTCGCGATTGGCCCAAGCGTTGGAAATACATTGTTTTCTAATGTTGCAATCGTATCCGATAGAGTAGTTTCTTGATGATGTGCAAGAATATTGTGTTTAAAATCTTTAAAAAGATTTGGTTCTAAGAACGGAACTTGTAAGGCATCCTTTCCGTTTTCCTCTCTAGTGTAACTAGTAACATATAAATGGTGTTTAGCGCGTGTAAGCGCAACAAAAAATATACGTAAATAATCATCAAAAGTGTCACCAGATGAATCAATTGGTAAATTTTTAGGAAATGCAATCAAGTCTGCCCCTTGTGACTTTGCCCATATATTATTTTGGCAGTTAATCACAAAGACAGTATCAAATTCAAGCCCTTTTGCTTTATGTGCCACCAAAAGCGTAACAGCTTCTGTTCCACTTAAATAAGGGCTTGTATCTGTAATAGGAAGACAATTTTTTTGATATACATCTACACAGTCTAGTAAATCTGATATACGTGGTGCTTTGCTCTTGGCACAGTAAGAACGGACGGTGTTTATAAAAGTATTTAGGCTTGATAGGAATTGTAGATATTTGCGCGGATCAGTTTCAAATCTCTCTTTACTAAAATAAAACTGTCTAAATGGTGATGAAAAAAAATCTTTATTTTCTGGTGGACCTATCATTATATCAATCAATGAATCCATCGAGCTTGTATCTGCCTGGGTTGCTAAATCAATAAGCCATTTAGCTACAGACTGAAGCTTAACGTTATGATTTTCTAGCATCGTACTAATCCAATTTTTCTGATTCTTGTGTGCCTCAATTGATAATTCCCATAATGTTTGACGTTCCAAATCAAAAAATGGAAACGATAAAACTCTCGGTAACAAGTCATCTTGATAGTTAATATTTTTAGTAGCAATTGACTGGATTAATCGCGCCAATAAAATAAGTTGTTGAATGTGCGATTCTTCTAAAACGTTCCGCTGCCTTTCATATCTTATTGGGATCACCTTTGATTGAAGGTAACGTGCAATTATTTCTAGGTGCTTATGGTTCCTTGCAATCACAGCTATATCGTTTGGATTGACTCCATGTTCAATTTTTTCCTGAATTTCATGTGCTACATATGCATATTCATGTAACGCAGTATCGAACGTGTGGGCAATAATTTCCCCATCAGGAATATTTGGATTAACCGCTTCTAATTTCTTTTCTATTTCTTTAAAGCGCGTAGATAGTCTATCCTCCCCTTGTGATATAACCAATTGTGCAAAATCAACAATTGCAGGAGTTGACCGATAGTTCTTAACCAGAGTAATTAATTTGGTATCCGGATATCTTTTTTTGAATTGCAAAATGTTATTTATATCCGCACCTTGAAATTTATAAACAGACTGATCATCATCACCCACGACCATAATATTGGGCCTGCCTTCATTAACCGGATTATCAACTAAAAGATGAATAATGCTCATTTGAGCATCATTTGTATCTTGAAATTCATCAACCAAAATATATTGATACTGTTCTTGAAGTTGTGCGAGAATACCTTTTTTCTTTTTCAGTACATTAATAACATCAATAATCATGTCATTAAAATCAATATAACCCGCGGTGGCCAAGGCTGATTGATATTTATTGTATATTTGTGCAAGTGTCTGGTTTCTTTTTAGTTGGTGTGTATCCTTAAGGTGCAACTCTTTTGAATCCGAATCTCTCTTAAGCCATTCTTCTTTCCATACGGTTAAAGGTTTTGTACAATTTTCTTCAACTGCTTTTTCATAAGCCGACGTAAGAGATGAAATTATCAATTCTTTATAATCAAGAAAACTTGTGTGCTGAATATCACCAGGTTGTAAAACAATTGAATTTATTTCTGTTAATAAATCTGGAATTTTCTCTCGCACGCTTTTCGACATGCGCTCTTCAAAAAAAGGAATTATAATTTTTTCAATTGTTGTATAACTAATTTCATTTATTTTTAATATTTTTGCATACTCTTCAGGAGTAATACCGGCTTTTTTTAATTTGTCAATTCTATCTCTTATACTTTTGATGTACAAGTAAGTACCATCGGGTCCTTTTGTACTAAAGGCATCTGAAAGTGGTATTGTCTCTAAAATATCAGATAGAGTTTCGATCTGAATTATTTCATCCGCAGAGTTCATTTGTTGATAGTTATAAAAATCTTCTCGGAATCTGTGCATTATACTAAGTGCAAAACTGTGGAAAGTGTAAATTGCTACTTTATGTGCATTAATACCTATAAGTCCAGATAAACGTTCCATCATGTTTTTTGCTGCTGAATCGGTAAACGTAAGGCATAAAATATTTGTGGGATATACATCGCTATTTTTTAAGATGTTTGCTACACGTAAACTTAAAAGCTCTGTTTTACCAGATCCTGGACCAGCAATAACTAAAACAGGACCATCGATAGTATCAACAGCAAGTCTTTGTTCTTTGTTTAGATCTTTATAACGCGATTCAAATGACATATTGAGAAATAAAGTATTTTTGTACTTGTAATTAAGCAGGTAAACTTCAGTACCTCTGGTATCCTTTATATTTAGGGGCTTCCACAAGTTTAGATTCTGCTGTCGTCTGTAAAAATTTATTAAAATTAAAACTCTCTAAAAGTTCCACATCTTGAATTCTATCCACTCTAAAGGTACGAATATCACGTGCAAGGTGACAGTAAGCTACAACATAAGTATTATTGAGAGAATAGGGGTCAATCATTCTCCACGAACCCTTATAGCGAATTTTTATCGACCTGTGGTTTTTAAATGCCTCCACTAACATAGCACTATGATCAACCTTTTGGACCATAGCTTCCTTTTTTAAGGCAAGTGCCAGATCAAATCTTTTACGTGCCGCAGTGTAGGTCGTTAATTGTTCTTCATTAAATTTATGTTTAATGCTCTCCAAATAACTTAGTTTTTCATTCGCACTATCGGTCCCTGTAGCGTATTTCTCTGGGTGCTCTGAAAAATTTAAAAGTTTATTAATATCACTTTTTGGCGATTCACTCTTTAATTCCACCCCTTTCCAATTGAATGTCGGCACATACTCACGTCGTGACATATGTGTTTTACACTTCAAACAAAATCTACCGATGCCTGTGACAAGCGATTTATCTTTAAAATCCGATATGGGCTTTACTTCTCCACACTGAGGACATTCTTTAGCGGCACCACTGTGCAAGTCAAGAATCGTATTCTGTATATTATTTATTATCTCGTGGTTTGAAGTTTTTTTTTTACTATATTTTGTATTCTTGAATCAAGAGTTGTTATAGGATCTTCACCCAGATTAAATTTGTTTATCCTTATAAATTTATAACCGTAACCCTCAAGAACATGTTGCCGATACACATCTTCAGGCGAATAATATTCTTGATAATTTCCCCCATTAACCACTTCCATTGAACGTCCAAAATGTTCAAGGAAACCATCATACTCAATAATAATCTTGTGTTGAAATCCATCATTATCGTTATACACTAATAAAAAATCAACTCTATAATTTGGATGTTTATAACTATTATCAAGTTGTTTCAAATATTTGCCCAACTCAAACTGTGGAATTATTTCAGCGGTTCCTTTGTTTTCTTCCCAAAATTTTGTTTGATAAAACCAATTAAGCACGAGGGGTTCCATTTCAGAATTATTATCTACTGCACTTGAATCAAACTCTTTTTGACCTTCAACCAAAGTATTTTTGTAATGCTGGAGAAATTCTTTCACCGTTCCTGTGTACTGATCTATAGGTTTACTGAGGACGAAGTGCATACACTCCTTAGCACGACTTAAACCGACATTAAGACGCTGAGCCTTAATTTTACCCTCATCATCGTCCAGATCGATATTTTCAAGGTTAGTGGAAAAGACATAATTCAATTTATCATCTGCCTTGGTAGCTACCATCGAATATAAAACAATGTCCATTTCTTCTCCCTGACATGTATCAAAGGTCATTATTTTGAGTTTTAATACATCAAAAAAATAATCTGCTTCCGGCAAGCTGCTTATCTTTTCATATAATAACCCTTGCTGGTTAGTGTGGGGTGTAATAATACCCACCGAACAACTTTTTCCCTGTTCCTTAAGTGTTTTCAGTTCGGAAATAATAAAATTAATTTCAGGTACATTTGTATTCTTGATAGCTTCTTCTAACCCGTCATGTTCAACTTGTGAAAATTTGATTACAGAACTAATCGGTACGCCACGAACTTTCATGACCTGTAGACTATTTTTGTAGAAGAATTTATTTGAATAGGAAATAAGTTCTCTATATCCACGGAAATGTTTTTTAAGACTGGTGCGGTAGTTATTAATAAAACCTAAAAAATCGAGTATTGAAACTTTAATATTAAATTTTTCCAAACGGACTACCTTGTCTGTTTCATTGGAAATGGTTTTTAAAAATACGTCTTTCAAACCTGCAAGATGTTGTTGGTTTATATCTCCTCGTGCCAACGCTGATTTTACGTTACTAAATTGAAGATTGTCGCCAAGCACTACAATTTTTTTTGCTCTTAAGAGAGCCGGGAAGGCTTGGGCTATACTCACCTGTGATGCTTCATCAATTATAACCAAATCAAATATTTCCGGTACTAACGGTATGTATTCGGCATAATCACGAATGCCGGCCAAAATACAAGGAAAAGCATTTTTTAATTTGGAAAATTGTTCCTTAGGAAATTGCATCTTATTTTTAATCACTCGCCTAAGTGATTGTGCATCAGCTTTGTTATTGCTAGTGAAATCCACAAATCTTCCATCCATTAAATAAGTCATTTGCATTGTTACGATATTTTCAATTTGTTTTGTTGCATCCCTGTAATTCAAATCCTTAATGATATCAAAATCATATGTTAGTCCCTGGTGAAGAGTTATTAAACGAAGTAATTTCTCGAATTCAAGGTCCGATATCTCAGTAAGCTTATTTTCATACAAAGAATTGAAAGAAGTATTTTTGATTCCAGCAAGAAAGAAAGTTTTTTCATGAGTATCAGACGATCCCTTAATATATGCCATATCATCATTAATCTCCAAAAGAGTATCTACATATTCTTTGCACGTCTTTATCTCAATTATAAGTCTATCAAGATTACTTTTTTGGATAAGAACTTCAAGGTTTTTATTCTTTTCCAGGTCAATATTTAGGTCCAACAATTCCTTTTCTGAAGCCATCAGTTCACCCAACTCTTCATATAATGAGTTTATTTCAAAAATGGTCGCAATATTTTTTAATTCTTGAAGAGTTGCATCCTTTATGTCGCTTTTTAAATCTTCAATATTTTTTTCTACCTTCGATAAACTCTCAACTAATTTATGCAGACGATCTAATTGCTCATCTGAAAAAAATAGATCTTCTTTCTTTAAAAGAGATACTATAATATCCACACAGTCATCATACTCACAAGTAGGAACTTCCTTTTTCAATTCTAATATATATTTATAAATAGCCAGGATCGATTCAAGGTCCTTTAAATTTTTATGTGGATCTTCAAATTTTGATAAAGGAAATTTTTTTCGGAAATTCTGATTTAACTCATGAACCTCTTTACCTTTTCCTAAATAGCCAAATAAACCTCTTTTTAACTGTTTGGCTGAATCAATATACTGTTCCAAATCTACGGCATCCAACTCGGATGATTGCTTAAAAAAATTTAAAAGTGGTAAAGTGTCTTTTGCAAAGTACTTAACTTTGACCAACATTTCTTTCAATTTCAAGGTATACTGTGTTACATCTTTTAAAACAGCCAAACTATTAAATTTATTTTTTTGAATGCCAATAAGATCTGTGTATTTCTTATTTTTCGTGAGGATATCAACTATTTCAAAAACATCTTCAAGACCCCCAATCAATTTTTCTACATTAGGTTTGTTCTCTTGTACAATTTTTTGATAAGAAATCAGAAGCTTAACTTCTAGAAACTGTGGATTATCAGTAACAAGTTCTCTTATATCCTCAAGTGCGGAAATAATTGATTCTAAGTTCGTTGAACTTTCTTCATTAAGCTCTTTTTTGAAGTTAAAATTAAATGATATTTTCTTATTTGTATTAATTTGCTTTTTTAAATTTAGGAGAATGCTCCGAATTTTTGTGAGTTCAACTACTGAATCAGGGTTATTAATAGCTTCATCAATATCAATACAAAATCCGTTTTCATCAAAATGTTGTTTTAATGAGACTAACTCATTTACATCTGCAAGGGATATCTTCTTGTAAGCCCCAATTTGTTTTTCTACTCCGTTTCTTAAAGCAGTAATCGCAATATCAATCTGCTCATTGAGATTTGGATATTTACTCTTTACCACGCGGAACTGTTCTGTTATTCCATCAATTGAAGACTGCGTAAGTAATTGGTTATATGTATTACCAGTTTTTCCCAATCTTAAAAGAGGGTTCTGAAATTTTTCATCAACCCGCACTTTGTTGAGGGTATTAATAATATTTTTCTCCACAACGTCTAGAGCTTCTTTTTTGTCAGAAAGAACTAAGACGGAGTTTCCTTTAAGAATTGTATCAAACACAATTGCTGTTATAGTATGGCTTTTACCTGTTCCTGGGGGACCCTCGACAAGCACGTATTTAGACTGATTATTATTGATGGCTGAGAGAATCTGTTGTTGTTCACTATTAAGAGGAATAGGACTTTTACAAACCAGACGTTCACCCACGCTTTTTCCATCCCACTCGTCTGCAATAGGTATCTGAATAGACACGGGATTCTTATTAATAAAATCTTCTATCAGTATTTTAAAACCATTCATTAAAGGGCTACCTTCAGGTGCATTTAATATGTCCTCATAATCATTTAGTAAAGCCTCATCAGATTTATCGAAAAGAGCCACATACACATTTGTACTTAAAGATATATATAAATTCTTGCTGGTCTGTATATCTGGCTTTGCTACAAAAATATTCTCTTCGAGGCCAAAAAAATTGGTTATTTCCGTAATTGTTTGTTGCAAAATAAGATTAAGGTCATCTGTATGATCAGCAAGATAAATTATTCTATCATCTATCGTCTGAAGAGAACCTTTCCTATCACGTTCACGATTATATTCCTGTACAATGTAAGCGAGTGCTTTCTTGTTTATATATATTTGTGAATCGAATACTATAGAAAATTCATCACTTTTTCGTTCGATCGAAAAAGGTATATAAAAAATTGGATACTTGTTTTTTTGATAACTAATGTCATAAAAATAAAAATAAAATTCTTTCTTGTCTTCAATCTTATAATTCTGATATAACTCATGTAAATCATTAAATAAATCAGAAACTTTAAACATGTCAAAAAACTTGGTTAAACTAGTACGAACTTCTTCAAGATCAAGTACATCCTTGAGAAGATTTTTTATACTTGTTTTCTCTCCGCTCAATAACTGTTTAAGCCCCTCTGAAACAACATCTTTAATTTTATTTTTTAAAATATCCGTAAGTTCTTCCTCTATTTGGAATATTGCATTCTCGTCGGCAAGCTTAGTATTCTGCAGTGATTTTTCAATACTTTTCACCAAGTCCAACACAATACGTCGTTTGAAGACCCTGTCTGCGTCTTCCATAACCGAATTAAACGCCTGCAAGTAATCATCCTTGTATTTGAGGGCGGACTGATGAACCGCCTCATCAATTTCCTTCGTTAGATTTAAAATTTCAGCATTAGAAACTTTATTCACCTGCTTTTTTATTAAGTCAAGCAGTGATTTAGGTATATCTGCCTTGTATACGCCTTTTTGAACTGAATTCAAAACATCACTATTGAAACAGTTATTTACGAGTTTATAAGCCACTTTATAAAAACTCGGATACTTGTTCAGATTAACACCAGTAAGTAAACCTTTTTCATTATGAAGTTCAATATTCCTACGTGGTAATTTTCTTTTATGAAAGTCCGTCTCGAGAAAATCCATAAAATAATTACCAACCGCCTTTATGAAGCGGGGTATGGATTCAACAATTTGTATCCTGGATATATTCTTATTCATAATTATTTATCATACAGTATTTCTTGACTTAGAGGAATTTTACAAACTTATTTATAAAATTAAGGGATACTTCATTAAGTATTATCTTTTGATACAAAAAATAACACACCCCTAACAACACCAACTGACTATATTTTACGCTCAAAGACTATTCTTGACAAGTTAACTAAATTACACCAGCAAAGGTGTAAATAACACAACTTTATAACTTACATGTTAAGTACAATATAACACAATCTTAATTTGTTCCAATCTTCTTTATAGAGCTAATTATAATATTTGGAATGCAAATATTTGGCTGGATATCACAATCACTCTCCACAAGCTTCCCTGTCACCAAATACACATCTGTGGCCGGGTTTATATCCTCCGGCTTTATGTTGCCATACTTCCCCAGCATAAACGTCACCCATTTCCCATTTACTTCATTAGCTGACGGTTCATCTTGCGGTATGGCCCAATACCACTGTTTTGAATTTGAGGTGTCATTTTGACCTGTAATATAAAATTTAATACCTGAAATTTGCGATAGATCGGTTGCAATTGTTCCTTGCCATTGTACGGTCTTGCCTATATATTGGTCGCTTTGATCTCTTGCAACCATATCATAACTTAAAGAGGATGGTTCAGTTAAGGCCGGCGGATTTGTTTCCGACGTGCTGTAACTGGTAATTATAATGTAACCAAAATACAAAAACATTAAAGCCAGCGCTACCGCAACGCCTATGGGATATTTAATTTTAATAACTGCCACATCTTTTTTAACCTCTGGCTGCTCAAATTTTACAGTTAAATATAACAAAGCAACCTCTAACATGCTAAACAAAGCCAGAAGTGTTAAATCAAAAAATGATTCCTCCGCCGCGGTTATCTCGTAAAAGCCAACAGCCACGACTAAACCGATGGATATGTAAGCCACGATCTTAAACAAAACGCTTAGGGCTGTCACATCGCCGTTAGTTTTTATTTGCTTCCGGATGGAAAATAACAACAAGACATTACCGGGTATATAAAATACGGCAGCAAAAACGAGCAGATCGGATATATTTATAAACTTCAAAGTCAGTGTGAAGTATATACTATAAGCGAGCATGAGGGCGCCGGCGGCGAGAGAGTAGATGGTTTGTTTTTTAAAAAGAGATGGGATGGTTTCAGGCGACATATATAAAATATTAATTTGAGTTTATCAATCGTTTAGCATCATCTTTAACTTTGGTTAACCAGCCTACACAATCCTCGTATTCTTGTACATACCCTGCATCACATGTCCAATTATGATTCAGGTTATTCGTGACACAATGACCGTGAACAGGTTTAGCATAACATTTGCCATCATACAAACAAGCGTCCGAATCACATTCTGTTTTGATTTGGGTGCATATGTATTTAACATCTCCTATAGGCCCCCTAGGCACAACCACATATCCATCTTCGCATCCGCAATTTGGTTTTCCATTATTATCGAATGTACCTAACCATACAAATCCAGATGGGCACAGACCGGGAGAGTCTATATTTGCTGTATTAGTAATAAGCGGTCCGACGTTTACAATAATATTTTTATTTGGATCATACAAAAAGGCTTGTTTGGCCTGAGAATATACTAAAACTACATCGCCATTTTGTGCGTCTTTATAAAACGGCTGGGTTAGAACTAATTTAATCGCGTCATTAACCGTTGCCAATACCGGAACTTCTCCATTTGGTAAAGACACAAGTTGCCCAACTTTCTCAATGATACTTTGTAATTCTTGCTGTGCGGCTGTTGTTGTTTGTCCATCTAGAGGACCCGAAGAATTTGTGCTTATCGCAGATGGCGCCTCATTGATTGGTATAACATTGCTAACAGGATTGAAATCGCTGTTCGAATGATTTTGAACCAATCCGGAAAAAATAAAAATTATAATATAAATTACTAAAGCGATATTTAATGCCACAATATGTGAAACATTTTTGTCTTTGCTAAATTTCTTAATTAAAAAATGCAAAATCACCTGTAGTGTGACTACTGCCAAAACCCAACCAACCAAAGAACCAATAAAATAAGGTAATGTCACCGATTTCATCCTCAATAATATTAAAACGAATGTAACTCCTCCGAGTATGTATGAAATGCTTTTACGATTAGCAAAAGACTTATTTGTCGCAACCTCCATATTCCAAAATTTAATGATTTAATCTAACGATCAAAAAAAGAATGCCCAGAACAGTACCAGTTATAGCCATCCACATACCGGCTCCACTTTTATTTGTGCGCACAATTCCCACTATGCCAAGTATAAGAGCCAACAACGGGAAAATACTTAATTCCCAAAGAAATATGGAAATAATTCCTAATACAAAACTAGCTACCGCAATTTTATCATTTTTTATTGTCTGATCTGTTTGATTTGTCATATTTATTAAATTATCTATAAATCCCCACTTCTAATTTTTGAACGAAAGAAGGCGTTCATGGTAGAAAAATGCCCTTTTTCTTCCTGAATTTCTTTCATCTTAAACATGGATTTAGCCATAAATCTATCCACTCTATTATGGAGTTCGTATGGTAGAGGTTTATCATCTTCTGTAAAACCTAACCCATTCATTTCCTCCAATATCTCCTGCGTTAGAGGATATTTACCATAAACAGGAAAATCTAGCCACGTCTTTCTTAATGCGTCCTCGGCTGATAAGTGCAATTTTTGTACACATATAGTGAAGTGCTCCCATCTGAATGTATTATCATCTTTTATTAATTTTTGTTTTACATCGTCGCTTAAGCTGCTCCACCATTTTACGTCATCATCGGTTGCACCTTCCTGCTTAAGCATGTCCTGCTCAACAAGAAAGTACAACGTAGCTATCGTCTGTTGCGAATTATAATTTTGTCCCAACACACCCTCTCTACCGTCGTCAGCATTAACACACCTTATTTCCCAATTATCCGGTCCAATAAGTGAATACTTAAGCAACATACCACTATTATGCGGTAATTTGAAAATGAAACCTTTAGCTTTCTCCGCATCATTCAGGGATGAACATACGCTTTTTTCGATATCTTTGACATCAATAATCTGTGCACTCCTCGTTTCCTCAACTGCTGTGCTAATATTTTTCTCTGTTTCTAAAAAAGTTTGCAACTCTTTGCACATTGATAATACTTCTTTATACGCGTTTGTTGCTATTGCTGAAAATTCCGTAAATTTGCTACTAGGATCCGCGCCAATGATATTACAAAGAGATCTCCACCACTCAAAGAAATCATTTGTTGAGCTGCTCATGCTCTTTTCAAAATCCTCATATCGAGATTCATTTATATCAAAAATTGTGTACAGTAATCCGACTAGTTGGGCATAGTTAATTATCTCTCTATTACCTAGTTTTAAAGTGAGATAAAAAAACCAAAGCGTAAATTGTTGATAAAGTACGTTGAGATTATGCTCATTCAAACTGCTTATTTGATTCTTGAATATATCAAGTTTAGGATGAAAAACATAACAAGTCATCTTGTCGCTAAACCCTACAGCAGCAAAGCAGAGTTCCTCCTCAAAAATTCTCTCATTTTTTGGTTTCACTAAAATATTATTTGTGACCCTTGCCTGATATGGACTGCTCACATTCTCCCTCAGCATATTTATTTTAGCTATTTTACCACTTAAAATATCAGATAATGACATAGATTTGAATAAATTAAAAAATGGACCGCGGTTTTGCTAGTCCATCTGGTACATCCCTACGAACGAGATGCCCATAACGGCTTCCGCGGCCCATTCCTGGCCACTATGAGCAAGAATGAGGCAGCAAGAAACCGCCTGTGTGCGTAGGGATTTTTGTTTATGGACTAGCAGTATTAATTTACACCTTTTCTGTTAAATAATCAATAACTGCTGAGTTTGGTAAAAAAAAGACCAGTGTAGTATGTCTACACCGGCCTCTTCTTAGTTTATCTCTTACTTTTGTAATGTGCAGCAGTGAAATATACCACTGCAAGCCCCACAAACATGAAAAACCCTTTCATCAGAATGTCGGATACGGTAATTCTTGCGCCAGGGAAGACAACGGAAATTATGAAACCAATCATAATCGCCGGCATAAGGACTATGTGGCAGAAGTTAACAACTAAAATCTCTATTTTATCTCCTGTTTTGTTTTGTCCGGATTGCATATAATTTTTGATTTATCATGTGAATAATAATAATACGATCTATTACTTAACGCTCTATCTTCAACTTGCTTTTGCTCAAGACGTGCACGGCTTGAAACGCCAATGAGAAAAACTTCGTTGAGCAATTTTCTTCTTCTCTTTTCCCTTTCCCAAATGGGTATGGCTTCTGGTTGAATATCAGCAATAACTTCTCGCGGAAGATTGAACTTGATTTCGACTATTTCTTTTCTGTTTGGTTCAAAATTCTCGTGCTTTTCACTAACAAATATTTTGATGAGCAGAAGGAAGATGACGCAAACAATTAAGAATAAAACCATAATGATTTCAGGTTAGAGATGGCCGAGGGCAGGTCGCACAGACACTGCCCCAGCCAATATGATTTAGAAGTCACAATTATTTATCAGTCGAGATATCTCCGCCGATGCCTCCGACTTAGATAATTCGGTTATGCTATTTATCCGCTCTTGTCGTTCCTCCTCATCTAAAACTTTCTCTGTAAGTAATTGCGTAAGTAAAATAATCTGTTTCTCTGTGATACTGCTTTCTTCAAAGGCACGATAATTCTTGCTGGCGTTGTATTCGGATTCATCTTCAACCATATCAACAGCTGGTGCTTTGGTTATCGGAGCAGGATTATCAAACATCACTTCTTCTGCTGGTGTTGGCTGATAGTTAGACAGCACTGCCACAAAGGCAAAGATATTTCTGAGACACTTAGCCATTGCCCGGGTTTGACTCATGGATTTTATTTGAAAAGCGGGTTTATCGGTCCAGCTTTTTTCTTCTCTGGTGCACGATGCCTCGGCTGATGACACAATTTTTCCATCTTTGTAAGCAACTGCCCTGGATTCAAAACCAAACACATTGTCTTTTTTGGTAATTGGTTTCACCCATTCCACGCCGACTGATGTATTATAGAATCTGGCGATTGTCTGCCAGTCCTCGAATGTCAGGAATTGTTCTCCGTTTATTATAATTTTCTTTGCTTTGGAATTAACAACTTCAGTTAACGCTTTAGCGGCGCGATGTGCGAATTCTAAAACTTTTACTGGATCCCCCTCCGGCGCCGGCAGGTTGCGATTAATTACTAACGCTGGTTTTTCTGCTACTGCTGTTAATTGATTGTTCATATAATTTATTATTTATTATTTTCTGGCAGCCATAACATAATATTTTTTCGCCTTGATAATTAAAAAATACTATGATTGGAGTACTTACACCATGTCGGCCGCACTTCACGCAGCGCAATAACCCGCTTGGCGTATCCCGCCAGTCACCACTTTTAAGCAGTGATACGGTAATCGGATCAAGGACGCTGATATTGTGCCGCGCGTATTGATTTAAGATTTTATCTTTCACCATAATGTTATTGCCTGACTTGCACAGCGTTTGCCAGACCGCTGTATCGGCCGCTGTTTAAGATACGGCTGATATGGATAAAACCATTACTATACCGGATATCGACCTGTGATCCGATTGGAAAGTTTATTCCATTCATGAATTTACCCTCCACTGGCAAGCACGGTATGGGCTCACCACGGCTATCACAACTGCGGTAAGTTATTTTCCTTATATTTTTCCTCATAATATAAAATTAAGGTGATTTAATTTCTTCGACCTGACCGCGCCAGAACAAAAACACCGGCTTGCGCCAGCGTCGTTTTTCTTCCTGCTCATTCTCTTCTTCCACGATTGTGAACGACCTGATTGCTTTCTCGCTTTTCCGCACCCGGAAACCACGGGAATTCCAATCACGGAGTGTGAAACAATTTTCCGTGGGCCGGTAACTATCCGCCGCTTCCTGACCAAAGCGCTCAAGGATTTGTTCTTTGACCAGGGCAAAGGTTTGCGCCGAGCCTTTGTACTTTGCTTTTGCTTGTTGCATAAGTATGTTGTTAATAATAAAACAAGCGCCTGGTGGCAGACGCTAATATCCAAGAACAAGTAGCGGCAGAGGCTATGCGCCAGCGGCTAACAGCGTAACTTGGCGGCAGGCAGAATGGTACCCGGGGGTTGTCTTTCCTGGGACTCCTAAAATGTGGGGATACATTGAGGTAAAGACCCGAGCTGGGCCTTTTTATAAAATTTCACTTTTTGCCTTAGCTGTTGACAAATACCTCGTTTTGTGCTAATGTAAATTGTTCTTTTTCACAATTATCTCAGTTTTCTTTTGGCTCTGCCACACAGATTCAAAAGAAGGCTGGGAAACTAGCTACGATACCTGAAAGCGAGGATAAGCCATGAAGAAGAAAGCATACGATGAGAGGGATCTCTCCAAGGCCGTTGAGCTGGTCGTGGCACTCCATAGGGAATTCAAAGCCTTTGGTATCGACCTGGGTGATTGGATGCGTGTCCGCGACGACGAGCTGCTCCGCGGAGACATCGCCATGCAGGTCTACAATCGCCTGCCGTTTGCACCGCCCAATCACCAGATCAGAACCATCCTGGAGATCAACGATAAGGTGTGGAAGGACAAGTGCATCACCGAACAGGTGATCCGCGCCGTTGGTGATCCGCCCCCCCCTCCTGAGCGAGAGGGCATTCCCGAGACGTTCTGCCTCTGCCTGCTCTACGAGACCGGCAACCCCCTCAAAACGCTCGCCCGCAACATCGCAGCCTGCAAGTATGTCTTCGGCAAGGACCGATGGAAGAAGGATCTGGCCAGGACCTTCTCGGATACCGAGCGCAACGGACCAAAACCCGTCGTGAGTGTGCGCAAGGGCGCGAGACCTCGCCCCGCCGGATTCCGGTGGGCCGTGGTGAATCTGGGATTCAGGTACAGAGGACGCCCGATCCCCGAAGCTCGCGCCGATCTGGATCAGAAGGGTCTGATGGGTGTGGGACAGGAGCTCCCGCTAATCGCCGCCCTTCATCCTCGGTGGGCTACTCTTGCCGGGCTCAATCCCAGCATCGTCCACTACTTCCCCGAGGCGATCGCTCCGGACCTGGACTACCATGTTAAGGGAGCAATGCGGGGAGCCTTGAGCCTCAGCGGGGGCGGCACCACCTTCATATTCAGTAGCCCGGGCGTCTGGATCGGTGGCACTCACCTGATTCCTCGCAAACGCAACGAGGCCAGAAACTTCGGCGTCACCTTCTTCCTGTAGCTCCTCACGCTCCTTCCAAACGTCCCGTCTGTCAGATGGCGGGGAAGTCCTTCGGTCCTACGAAGGGCGACGGCTGTGGAAACACGGCCTCTTTTTTTTGTAAACAGGGGTTGTCAGGTAATAATTTCAAGTTAAAATTTATCGGTTGCAAAAAATCCGCGCCAAAAATTTCGAGTTTTGGACCCTATTTTGCCAAGTACTTATGATATTATATAAATATAAACTTTTCTTATGACATATAATTTCCCTTTAGAACCCGACTTCGTTGATGGTGATAATCAACCAATTAATTACAGCATCACAACACAGCCAAAGAAGCCGCGCCTGCATAGAATAGACCAATACCATATTGAAGACTGCTTAAAGCTGGAGATCGGCCACTTTGGTCGCCATATCCTCAATCGTGCGAACGCCGATAGACCAGAGCAGGAAAAAACATTTTTTATTCAGCACGGGCCCATTAGCAGGGCACAGGTGTTTTACAATATCAAAGAAGAACATCTGGAGGCGTATATTGATATAAGGTGCCAATACAGAGGCTTATGGCTAAGCCAAAATTTGGAATTAGGTGTGCAAAGCGCGGGGTTTGGCGCACGGCCATTTTTCATTTGCTCTTGCGGGTATAGGTGTTCTGTTTTGTTTCTACACCCCCAGAAGCAGTACAGCTTCGTATGCCGCCACTGTTTGGGGCTCAACTACGAACTCAACGGGATAAATAAAAATACAAAGCATGGCAAAGTTACATTTTTAAGCATTTGGCTAAACAAGCTGATAAAGCGTGAAGAAAGTATCAGACATCGAGCCTATGGCAATAATGTGACTAGGCGCTTTCAGGCATTTGCCCGGCGATATTGCAAATGGCAGAATCTTGTTGAAGCAAATAAAGAATTAATTAATAGTTAATATTATTCCCATAATATTTATTTTAGCCCTGAACCCGTTCGTGCGCGGGAGGATTTTTGATTTTTTGGCCAATGGTGTAATATAGTGGTATATTGTGAAAAAAGGGTGGTGACTACGTCCGTGGAGATAAAAATATTAAATATTATATGATATATGTCGGATTTTGATCTTAAAGCCATTGAAATAATGGGTTTATTAATATATAAGGCCAAAGGAGCAGGGGGTCTAAATATAGATTTTATTATATTCACCAAAGAAGATATCGAATTTCTAAAGATAACTCGAGAAATCTTATATATACATCTTGAGAAAATACAAAGCGAAGGTTATATAGAAAATTTGCGCCCGCTTGATGAAAATGATGAAATTTATAATGAATACCCAGATGAGAATCAGGCCGACATGATTTTTGCAGCTGCAATAGATTTTGCGAAGATAAAGGAATACGACGAATATAGACAGAGACAAATATCTAAAACTGGAAAAGATATTAAACTATGGGTATCTCCATACCATTTTTTTACAATAACTGATTGGAAAGATGTACAGATAAAATTCTTGAACAGCACCAAAATTAAAGTATCTACTAAAGGTGCGGGAAATCGTGAATTGACATACACACAACTTGGTTTTGTTACTGGTAGAAAATCATCACCAGAGCCCACACGAGAGTGGTTATTTTTGCAAACATTGAGCATGCTCCAAAATCAACAACCTAATAGAGAAACACTTCTCCAGCGCTTAAGGAAAACTTATTATGACACCACAAACGATTCTATAGACCAAACACGGACACGTTTGGTTAAAAAACTTAAAGAAGTGTTTGGGACAGATGAAGAACCCTTGGTAGACTATACGGTAGCCGGCAAGATATACAAAGTAAAATTTAAACTACTTCCTGAAGATTCATTATTACAAGAAAAGGATCCAGATAAATATAAAAACAACAAAATATTCAATGAAAATATGGCTAATGATGATAAAAGTCAAACAGATGGTGATCCAAGTGAAAATAATGAAGACGACCTAAATGATTGAGTAAAATAAACGACGAAAATACCCACTGATATGTCAGTGGGTATTTTTTTGCTTAATAAAGCCAACGCAACAGTGCTCAACGACATGTCAGCCTTACTTATAGAGGGGGACAAAAGCGCATATCAAACACAACCCACTTTTCCAGTTACAGGTCGAGTTGATATGCGCACCTGTTTCGCGGAATAGTGGGTTTTGTTATTTAGGCCAGTGAGTTTCGGCATTTTCTGATCCATCCTCACGATCACCAAAATGTTACTGCTATTACTGCCAACAAAACAACCGAATTTGCGCTAATTCAAAAGGAAATTACTATATTTATTATGCAATCTGTTACCTATATAAAAAGAATTTTTTCTCCAATAGTGTTGTGTTGGGATGGTTAAAACAAGCGCCAAGGCAAGAAAGTTTGAAGGGGGGAGTAACAAATTAATATTTAATCTAAAATTTATGACCTTCGTAAAAGCGGCCCCAATACAACAAGTTATGACCAGATTCGCTAATAAACATAAAGACAAGCTTGTCTACGTAAAAGAATATAGTGCCTTTTACCTTCGCCATCCGAAATATGAGTACTTTACGTCGGCATTCAAAACCAAAGAAGATATTTACCACTTTTTGGCTGGTGAACTGGAGATGGAATATCTTATCAGTAATTCATCAATAACTAGATCAACCTTTGAAAATGCAGTTTTGTGGTTAAAAAACAAGTGCCCATTAATAAATGAGTTCAATTCATCACAAATAATGTTCAGCGATAAAAAAGTTCTCAATGTGAGGACTCTTGAAATCGCAGACTACAAACCCGAAGATTTCATTTTCTACTACATAAACTGCCACGCGCCGCAACCAAAAGAAAATTGCCCAATTTTTAAACAATTCCTTAATCAAATTTTGGTGCAGGAAAGTGAAGATGGCAAATTCAGTCCTGATCCGGAAATCATAAATTTAGTGCAAGAAATGTTCGGCTATTATCTAATAGATATAATCGAACCACCCACAGCGTTTTTCCTGGTCGGTGATGGAGCCAACGGCAAAAGTACACTGCTCTTTGTATTGGAGCAGTTGGCCGGCGGAGAGGAATTTATCATGAGTAATTCAATCGAAAATTTGACAACCACGCCGTTTGCTAAATCGGAGTTGCGCTTCAGGCGTTTAAACGTCTGTTCGGAAGAACAATCAAAATACTTACGCTCGGATAATTTTAAAGCGATGGTTGAAGGTACAAGAATACATGCAGACATAAAATTTGTCGATCCAATTTCCTTCAAGCCAAAAACCAAACACATCTTTGCAACTAATCGCATTCCATCTTTCGATTCAATTGATTATGGGCTCAAGAGAAGGATAAAAATCATACCATTTAAACGTAAGTTTCTTCCGCACGAAACCGATAAAACACTTAAAACCTTGGATTTTCGCGATTCTAAGTTTTTCCCAGAGCTGCCGGCTATTATCAGCTGGGCAATGGAGGGCGCCCGACGGCTAATCAATAAAGACTATACATTTTCTCCGTGCCGGGCCACTGAAGAGTCAATGATTGATTACCAGAATAACGTATCATCCGTAGCTATGTTTATAGAAGAAAATTTTGAACATGCCAATGATCCTGATGCTGAATTTATCTCGCTTAATAGATTATTCCAATTGTATACCATATGGTGTAAACGCAGTGGTAAAAAACCTTTTGGAAAGAACACCTTCATTGATGAATTGAGTCATTTAAAAATTAAAAGTTTTACCGGACGAGACAATAAAGAGAATGGTGGTAAAACAACTGTAAAAGGTCGGCATCTAGATATGAAAGGGGAAACTGAGATGCGCTGGTGTGGTGATTATTTTCCGGATGTAAGATAAAAAAATTCCGAATAAATTTATAAGTTATGAAAAAATTACATTTCTTGTTCTTCATACACCCTCCTTAACAATTATAATTGTTGGTTCAAGTTAATTTACTAATTTTATAATATGATATTTGATAATGAAGAAATTATTGCCTTCGTAATACACGGCCTAATGTATTGCCTAGACTGTGCAGAAAAACACAACGGGGAAAGGGAACCTGTAACCGAGGACAGTATTAGGGAAGGTCAGACTGCTGTTTGCGATGGATGCCATACTATCATCATAGAAACTTAGACTGAATTAATTGTAATTCAGATATTGGATTCAATTGCGCCTACCAAACTGTTCTATATTGATGGTTTTGTAGGCGCATAACACGGGGGTATGGCGGAGATAGATATAAATTTACTTATTAAAAAAATGATATGGGACAAATTCCAAAAGAAATATTAGACTCATTTAAGAAAAATAAATTGAGTAAGAAGAAAATCACCGTGCAAAAACCAAGGACATGCTTAACCGGTAACAGAAAAAATAAAACTGATGCGCAGCCGCAAAAAAAGGATACAAAGAGCGGAGATGATGACGGGGACAGTGACAGCGATGAAGCATTAACAAAAACAAAACCACCACAACCACCCAAAGTAGTCGCTGATCCCCATAATAATAACACCATTTCCGAAGAAGGACTTAAAAAATTTATTGCGCTATATGAAAATAAATATGGACAACGGTTGGAGCGCCAAGAAGCGTTTGATGCCTTCTTTAATCTAATCAATATCGTCAAGATTGCATATTACGGTGATCAGCGGTAAAATAAAATATATGTCACAAAATAATTTAACTTTCATACCATATTGCCGGAAATCTTCAGAAGCCGAAGACAGGCAAATGTTATCAATTGATTCCCAGAAAAAAGCATTGGGTGATATTGTTGATCGCGAACATCTGAGTGTACCCTCCCCTGTTCTTTTTGAGTCTAAAAGCGCCTATACAGTTGGCCGTGAAGAATTTAACAAGATGATTGCCCTTATTGAAACTGGAAAGGCTAATAGCATCCTTACATACCACTTAACTCGCCTAGCTCGTAATAGCTTAGATGGCGGCAAGATCGTCTATTTAATGGATCATGGAATCATTAAAGCAATCAGAACGCCAGAAAAATTATGGACCAACACCACCGATGATAAATTCATGATGCAAATACATTTTGCGATGGCTAAAAAAAGTTCAGATGATACAAGTGATTTTGTGCTACGCGATATCCAAGCCAAGCTCCGCAAAGGTGAATATCCAGATTTTGCACCCATAGGTTACTTAAATATTGACAAAGATGGGAAGATCGCGGGAAAACAATATATCCTCGAAAAACAGGGGCTACTAGAAAAATCCACACAACACCTTAAACGAATAGAGCCAGATCCTATTTTAGCGCCCATGATATCCAAACTTTATGAACTAAATGCTACAGGACAATATACACTGGTTAATCTGTGTAAAACTTCTTTTGGATGGGGTTTACACGGCACTCGTTCTAAAACCATGCTGAGTAAGGCCACAATGGAACGTATCCTAAAAAATCCTTTTTATTACGGCGCTATCCGTTGGATGGGAGTTATTCTAGATCCCGAGGAGTTACCGGATGAATTCCGTCACAGTCCGATTATCAGCCGCGAACTATTCCGACGTAATCAAGAAGTACTGGGTAGTTTCAGCCATCCAGTAGGCGCTGCAACTTTTTACCCATATAGCAATTTTATACGTTGTGATTTGTGCCAAGGCATAATATCAGGTATGACTGCGAAAGGATCCAGTTATTACCGCTGTGTTCGTTGTAAAGGCATAGGGTATACGCGCGAGGATGTTATAGAAAAACAAATACTGTCAGAGATTGGTAAACTGGCTATTGATGAAGATTTTTTACGCTTAACTATCGAAGAGCTTAATAAGGCAAACGTTCAGGAAACAGGGTTATACGACGCTGTACGGCTACAGCAAGACCGGACACTTCAAAACTGTGACATACAGCTGGATAATTTATTAAAACTCAAGATATCCCCAACAAATGCGGATGGGTCATTGATGAACGACGAAGCTTATGCCAAAAAACAAAAAGAACTACTGGCTGAACGTAAATTATTACAGCAGAAGCGAGCCGATACAGAACAAGGGAAACTCCAATGGCACAACAAGTGTGTTGAGTATTTTAATTTTACTTGTAACCTACAAACTAAGTACCCCGCATTGTCCCCACAGAAGAAACGCGAGGTATTCCAATTTTTCTACTACAACCCGGTGTTAAAACAGAAATTAGTGCTTAACACAGACAAAAAACGGTACCAATTCATTATTGACCTAAAAAACGAAATTACTCTCACTACAACCGCCAATTCTTCGCTAGGCAAAACAAAAACAGCGTATGCTGACGCTGTTTGTTCCGTTATGCGGGTCGGACGGGACTCGAACCCGCAACCTCTTCCGTGACAGGGAAGCGATCTAACCAAGTTGATCTACCGACCCAAATTAAATTGTTGAAACGTAAGAAAATTATATAGTAAATCTGACAAAATGTCAACAATTCAATTTTGCTTTTCAATCATACCCAAGAACCGGCAAACTCCGGACCTCTCTTTGTAAACAACGCCAAAATTTTATCAAACTTGAGTGAAAGTTCATCAAATCTAATTGAAAGTTCTCGAATATCTGCCTTGATGGCAGACACATCCTTTTCAATTGTATCCAATCTCTTTTCAATCCGCTCAAGTCGCACCGTGTGATCTGCTACTGTTCGGGCTATAAAATCAAGCTGGTCATCATGCTCATCAAACCGCTTATCATGCTCGTTAAGTTTTTTAATAACTTCTTGCATAAACAAAAAGCTTAGGAGATAAATACCTCGACCTTTACGGGTCAAAATATTATACTCCTACCTAGATCAATTCTGGATAAAGAAATTATCAAATCCTGCCAAAATGTCGTCAAAGCTTTCACCGTTCCCTTTCAACACAATAATATTCGTATTTCCGTAGCTTTTTGGATAAACTTCCATAAATTTATAAACGGGCGTAACATCGGCTGAAAGAGTGTAAGATTTTGCCGGATAATTTTGCCAATCCAATTTTACCACTTTGTCATCGGCAATATTTGCGGCCGTGCCTTGCGCAATAGTAAACCAATTTTTTTGGTCCGGCGAATAAAATTTTATTGAATCCGCTCCGTGACTGATCAGCCAATTGGCCGGATAAGACAAACTGAATTTTACAAAACTATCTTCTTTATAAACAATTTTCTTCTGCGCCTGCGCTTCCTGCGCCTGCTTTAATGCCTCCTGCTTGGCTTTGGCTCGGGCCGCATCAAGTTCGTTGCTTGTATAACTTGGATTTTCATACATACCGCTATTTATGTTCTGACAGGTATAACCGCCCAAAATTGTCATCAACCCGGCCACACCAAAAATCAAAAGCAGTTTTGTGGCCATCGCAACCCTAAAACTCGGCGCCTTGACCGGCACTTTACGCTCCATGGACGCGATGCGTTCACGGGTTTTTAAAACCGTATCCGGATTTAAAGAAATACTATCAATCCCCTCTTGCACCAAAAATTCGGCAAACTCCGGATAATCACTCGGCGCCTGACCGCAAATTCCCACTTTTCGTTTATATAAATGCGCGGTTTGAATGACATCTCTGATCAATTTCTTCACGGCCGCATTTTTTTCATCATAGACATGGCTCACCAGGGCCGAGTCCCTGTCCACGCCCAAAGTCAGCTGGGTCAAATCATTGGAGCCGATGCTAAACCCGTCAAAAATTTCACAATATTCTTTGGCTAAAATTACATTGGATGGGATCTCGCACATCACATAGACCTTCAAACCATTTTTGCCGCGCTCCAACCCGAACTCTTTCATTGTTTTTAAAACCTGTTTGCCTTCCTTAACTGTCCGGCAGAAAGGCACCATCACAATCACATTTTTCATCCCCCACTCTTCACGAATTTTTTTAATGGCCTCGCATTCCAGTTTAAACCCGGGTTTATATTTTGGATCATAATACCGCGAAGCGCCACGCCAGCCAATCATCGGATTTTCTTCCTTCGGTTCATAATCAGTGCCACCGATTAAAGACGCATACTCATTGGTTTTAAAATCCGATAAACGCAAAATCACGTCATGCGGATAAAAAGCCGACGCGATAAACGCAAAACCCTCGGCCAATTTATCCACGCAAAATTTGGTTTTATCCGTATAACCAATTGTCAGTTCATCAACCTGCTTCTTAACATCCCCTTTTAATTTTTTATAATTGACCAAAGCCAGCGGATGAATCTTGACGAAATTTGTGAAAATAAACTCCTCGCGCGCCAAGCCCACGCCGTCATTAGGAATCGCCGAAAGCGCAAAGGCGCTATCCGGATCGCCGACATTCATCATTATTTTTGTGCGGGTTTTTTCTATTTTTTTAATTTCGGTTTTAAGAACTTCAAACGGCAGCAGTCCCTTATACACATAACCGACCTCGCCTTCAGCACAAGACACCGTGATTTCATCGCCGTTTTTTACAACCTGTCTGGCTTTGTTTACGCCCACAATACACGGCGTGCCCAGTTCGCGGCTGACAATCGCCGCATGCGAAGTTTTTCCGCCCTGTTCAGTAATAATCGCGCTGGCTATGCGCATTATCGGCTCCCAATCAGGATCGGTAATTTTGGTCACCAAAACCTCGCCGGGCTTGAATTGTTTCATCTGTTTGGGAGAATTTATCACCCGCGCTCTCCCCTGCCCGATTTTCTGACCGATGCTTAAGCCGGTCAGCAAAATTTTTCCTTTTGTTTTTAATTTATATTGTTCAATGACATTTATATTCGCCCGGGAGCGCACTGTTTCCGAACGCGCCTGCACGATAAATAATTTTCCGGTCTGGCCATCCTTGGCCCATTCAATGTCCATCGGATGATCATAATGCTCTTCAATAATCACACCCCACTTGGCCAACTGCAAAACCTCTTCGTCTTTTAAACAATATTTTTTCTGGTCTGCCATTTTCACTTTTTCCTGTTTAGTACCGCCATTTTTTTCGTAAATGAGTTTCACTTCTTTTGATCCCAGTCGGCGGCTCATGATTGCTTTATATCCGGCTTTCATTCCTTCTTTAAAAACATAATACTGATCCGGATTTACCCGGCCCTTGACCACATACTCACCCAAGCCGTAAGCCGCGTTTATGAGAACCACGCCTTTGAAACCCGATTCAGTGTCTAAAGTAAACATTACCCCGCTTTGACCGACGTCAGAACGGATCATTTCCTGCACGCCAACCGACAATGCCACCACCATGTGATCAAAACCCTTATCTTCACGGTATGAGATTGCCCGATCGGTAAAAAGCGAAGAAATACATTTCTTGGCCGCGATCATAAGCTCGGCTGCGCCGCGCACATTCAAATATGTTTCCTGCTGACCGGCGAAACTGGCATCAGGCAAGTCCTCGGCCGTGGCGCTGCTTCTAACCGCCACATCAACATTGGCCCGCTTGGCAAACTTGCATAAATCTTTATACGCTTTCTCTATTTCTTTTTTAATTTCTGTAGGAAACTGGGCCGCTAAAATCATGTTCCGCACCTTTGTTCCGGCCGCGGAGAGCGCCCGCATATTTCTTTTATCCAAATCTTTCAAAACATCTTTAATTTTTTTATCCAATTTGTTTTCACGAAGAAAAGCCCAGTACGCGTCGGCCGTCAGGGCAAAACCGTTTGGCACCGGCACGCCTTTGGAAGCAAGCCGAGAGTACATCTCTCCTAGAGATGCATTTTTCCCTCCCACAGAAGGTATGTCTTTTATAGTTAAATCTTTAAACCAGCGGATGAACTGCATATAAGTGCCTATAATTATATCACACCTCAACCATTTTTAAAAACTCCTTTTCATCTACAGTTTTTATCCCAAATTCTCTCGCTTTTTCAAATTTACTGCCCGGCTCATGACCCACCACCACATAATCCGTTTTTCTGCTCACACTTTCGGAAATTTGCCCGCCCAAGGCACGAATTTTTTCTTTGGCGTCTTCCCGGCTCATCGTGTCCAAACTGCCGGTAATAACAAAGGTTTTGCCGTTTAATTTTCCGGATTTCTTCGCTTCACGCAGAATTTTCACGCCGTTATTTAATAATTCTGCAACGGCCTTTATATTTTCTTTATTATTAAAATATTCATATATTGAACCGGACACCTGCGGACCAATGTCGGCAATTTTTTCCAAATCAGTCATTTCCGCTTTCATGATTTTTTCCAAACTGCCAAAATGTTCCGCCAGTTTCACGGCTGTCTCCTCACCCACATGACGGATGCCAAGAGCGTTTATAAACCTTGATAAAGTAACATTTTTGGCCGTGTTTATGGCGCTCACTAAATTTTCGGCCGATTTTTCGGCAAATCTCTCCAGCGGTTCCAGGTCCCCTTGGGTTAAAGAAAAAATGTCTGCCGGACTTTTGATCAATCCTTCATCAATTAATGTTTCCACAATTCTTTCACCCATGCCGTCTATATCAAACGCTGATTTGGAAACAAAATGGATCAAATTTTTTGTCTGCTGAGCATAACAATTTGAATTAGTGCAGAAAATTGCCACCGAGGCGCCCTGTTTTTTATCGGAAATTTCTTTCTTTTTCACCGGGCTGCCGCAAACCGGACACTTGGTCGGTTCTTTTATGGTTTTTTCACTGCCATTTCGCATTTTATCCAAAACTCGCATCACTTTGGGAATAATATCTCCGGCTTTTTCCACCACCACCGTATCGCCAACTTTTACACCCAACCGCTTGATCTCATCAAAATTATGCAAAGTGGCGTGCGTAACCGTTGTTCCGGCCAATTTCACCGGATCCATCACTGCCACCGGAGTTATCGCGCCGGTACGCCCAACTCCCCAAATCACTTCATTTATTTTGGTTGTCCCCTGCTCGGCCGGGAACTTATAGGCAATTGCCCAACGCGGCGCCTTGCCCGTAAAGCCAAGCAAATTTTGATATTTTTTTTGATTTACCTTTATCACCACGCCGTCAATCCAAAATTCCTGGGTGGTTTTTTTATCTTGCCAATCATTATGAAATTTAAAAATCTCACCGATATTTTTACAAACCCGCCAATGTGTGTCTGTTTTAAAACCCAACTCTTTTAATTTTTCCAACTCTTCTTTTTGCGTTGACGGCGCGTTATCGCTGGAAATATCATAGGCAGTCAACGACAATTTCCGATTCGCTACGATTTTGGGATCAAGCTGACGAATGGTGCCGGCGGCCGCGTTGCGCGGATTGGCAAAAAGCGGCTCATCATTTTTAGCCCGCTCACTATTGATTTTCTCCAGCATTTTTTTATCCAGCCACACTTCCCCTTCGGCTATAATATCTATTTTCTCTTTTAACTTTAACGGCACAGACCAAATTGTTTTAATATTTGTGGTTACATCCTCACCCACCTTGCCATCGCCGCGCGTGGCTGCGGTTTGCAGTTCGCCGTTTACATACGTCAAAACCATGTGCAGGCCGTCAATTTTCAGTTCGCAAACATAATCCAAATCCTTAGGCCGCGAACCCAACTCTTTTTCCAAAATTTTCATTATTCTTTCTTCCCAATCCAAAATATCATTTTCTTCAAAAGCGTCATTAAAAGACCACTGCGTCACCGTGTGAGTAACTTTTTCAAATTTTTCCGACGGCTTTCCGGCCACTCTTTGTGTAGGCGAATCCGGAGTTATAAGTTCCGGATGGTCCTGTTCGATTTTGCGAAGCTCATCCATCAAACTCTCATACATGGCATCTGTAATTTCAGGGTCGTTAAGAACATGATAGCGATACCGCAAATCATCAATCTGCTTGTGTAGTAATTCAACTCGTTTTTTTAGATCACTTGTCATAGATAGTAATAGGTAGTGAGATGTTTGTTTTTGAGCACTAGCGAAGCTTGGCGAAAAAATAAACATCTCACTACCTGATGCTATTTAAGCAAACTTAAATACCAATTAACAACTGTACTTCCCCAAAATATTGCCACAAAAGTGCCCAGTGCTAAATAAGTTCCAAAGGGTGTACTGCTGGAGAAACTTTTCTTCTTAAAAACAATCTGTCCCAAACTAATAACAGTTCCCACAATATACGCCGCGCCCAAAGCCACCAAAACATACGGCCAACCCAGCCAAATTCCCAATAAAACTCCCATCCGCACATCGCCCCCGCCGATCCAGGATCCTTTGGAAACAATATATTGCAAAAGAAAAAAACCGCCGGCAATTGCCACGCCAATTAACATTGACTGCAAACTGTAATGCAAATAAAAATAATTGAAAATAAATCCCATCACTGCCGCCAGATAAATCACGCCTGATAAAATTATTTCATAAAGCGCGTCATAAACAAAAATTGCAATCAAAAAAGAGACAAAAACTATATCTCTGGCAAAACGAAATTCGGTTACATCGTAATTGATATGATACCAGGCCACAAAAACAAAAATCAGAGCCGTACCCAGCTCAACCAAAGTAAAGTGCCAAGGGATTGGTTTTTTACAGGTGCGACAATGTCCAAATAAAAATAAATAGCTTAACACCGGAATGTTTTCATACCAGGCCAACTGCCGACGGCACGCCGGGCAAATGCTTCGCGAATTGCCTATTTTCATGTTTTCCCTGGTACGCCAAATCCATGAATTCAAAAAGCTGCCCAGGGCTAAACCAAGCAAAAAAATAAAAAGGTAAAAAAACCAGCCCGTAAACACTATATAGGACATATAGCCGCTATTAATATGGCGTTATTATACCATAAATCCTTTAATTAAAACAACTAAAAAACCTCCCCAAAAAGGGGAAGTTTTTTAATCTTTAACTACTTACTGGCTGATTCCCGACGGTGACAGGGTGATAGCGCCAGTTAAACCATTCATAGTGCCTTCTAAACTGGCTGACACTGTATACGTGCTGGTTGAACCGGAGTAGGTATAGTTGCCTGTCTGTGGATCGGTTGGTACTTGACCCATGTATGGATTTGTACAACCTGTGGTTGTGAAACCAGCAGCAGAGTTCAAACAAGCATGGTTGGAATCTCCCAACGCTACGCTTGATCCGGCCGGATACATATTATTATCAGTATAATAAAGCTCTAATGCAGTTTGCAGTTGTTTCAAATCCGACAGACGTTTGGCATCGCGAGCTTTAACTCTGGCGTTACCCAAAGCCACGACGGCTAAGGTGGAGAGTAAACCAATGATGGCGATAACCACCAACAATTCAATCAAAGTAAAACCTTTCTTATTCATATTCTCACCCCCTTTCCAATTGTAGATAACATACTTTAAATGCTTAATTACAATAGTATACCACTTTTTTAGATTATTGTCTTAATACTTTCCGGACTTTATCCACAACCTCCGACGGCTTGAAATGGGTCTTGATCAGGTAATCATTCGCGCCTTCCTTCAAACCGCGCTCAACATCATCTTTTTGGCCAAGATTGGTGAGTAAAATTATGGGTATATTTTTCATTGACGCATCTTTTTTAAGCGCTTCCAAAACCGCGAAGCCGTCAAGCTTGGGCAGAAGAATGTCTAAAAGAATAATATCCGGCTTTTTCTTTTTGGCATCGGAGAGGCCCAGCTCACCGTTACCGGCCACGCTCACTTTAAAGCCCTCCATCTCAAATTTCTTCTGATAGATTTCAGCCAAAAAATTATCATCCTCCACTATTAAAACGTGTGTTTGGTTGGCGGTTTCTTTTTTTGCCATATAATATTTTATACTAAGTTTTTTAGAGCCAGACCGATGGCCACTGACATTCTTGGCCCAATTTGGCTTAAAATCGGTTTAAGTCCCTCCTGATAAACAATTCTTGCCCAAGGATCGCCCAAATATGATTTAACCTTGAATTTATCGGAAATGTACTTGGAAAAATACGGAACAAATCCCATACCGCCGGTTAAAATAATTTTTTCCGGCCGTTTGCCTTCATTTCCGCTCTGTCTTAAAAAGATTTCCAAACTGACTTCAATTTCTTTAACAATCGGATCAATAACCGGCATAAAAATATCCAAAAACTTCTGTTCGGAAATTATTTTGTTGTTTGGCAGGGCCAGGTTCTCAAACAAATCATATTTAACTTGCTCAACCTGCTCATGGGGAACGCCCAATATGTTCTGTAAAATTTTATCCGCCTTGTTGCCGCCCGATTCAATGCTTTGGTGTGTTACCGGGGTGCCATTATCAATAATACAAAAATTGGTTCTCTCGGCGCCGATGTCAATAATCATGGAGACCCCCTGATCTTTACCAACCAAACATCTGGTTAAGGCCGTTGACTCCGGTTCAAGCGCATCTAGTGTTAAACCGGCTTTTTGAAATATTTTTGAATAAAATGCAATCAAATTGTGCGGCACGGCATTAACGAGTATTTTCTGGGCCCTGTCGCCCTCGACCGTCTGCACCACCTGATAATCCAGAGCCATTTCTTCAAGCGGCATAGGCAACAGCTTTTTTACCTCGGCTTTCACTAAATGGTCAAGTTCTTCTTTTTTAACAACCGGCAAAGTTACAATAGCGTGGAAAACCGAAGAAACCGGCAAGCTGACCACGGCCGTCTTTGACGTTGTTTTGGCGGTTTTGCACACCGTTCTGATTAAATTGGCGTATTTCTGCACCTGCTGGTCGCTCAATTTATTTTGATCTTCGCTTGCAATTGGCGCTGGAGACGCTTGGACAGTATCTTTTTTTAATAAATCTTTAACGGTGAGGTCGTTTTTTACAACTAACTTATGCACATCTTGCCGGTCAGAGGTAAGCCCGTAAGTAAATAAAACAGGCCGATTTTTCTCATGGCGCAACTCCACCAGTTTGACCCCACCCGCGCCGATGTCAATTCCCAGATAGGACTTTGGCTTAAAAAATGGCATAGATTAATTAATGTCAACTAAATTATACCAGAAAAACAAAAGCAAGGACAGTGCCTGTGTTGATAAGTGGGGATAAATGAGGTAAACTATATTCATATGTCTCTCAAACTTTTTAATACCCTCACCCGAAAAACAGAAGAATTTAAGCCGATCAAAAAGGGCAAAGTCGGAATGTATGCCTGCGGACCCACGGTCTATAACTACGCGCATATTGGCAATTTGCGGTCTTTTGTTTTTGAAGATATTTTAAAAAGGGTTTTGGAATATAACGGTTTGAAGGTTAAACACGTGATGAATATTACTGATGTCGGCCATCTGACCAGCGATGCTGATGAAGGCGAAGATAAAATGGAAAAAGGCGCCAAGCGTGAAGGCAAAACCGCCTGGGAGATCGCCAAATTTTATACCAACGCTTTTATTAATGATTTAAAGGACTTAAATATTTTACCGCCGGACGAAATGCCAAAAGCAACAGATCATATAAAGGAACAAATTAAACTGATCAAAAAACTGGAAAAAAAGAAATATACCTACAAAACCTCGGACGGCATCTATTTTGACACTTCAAAATTAAAGGACTACGGCAAACTGGCTAATTTGCAAAACCAGAAACTGCAAGCCGGCGCCAGAGTGGAAATGGGAGAAAAGAAACATCTCACCGACTTCGCGTTGTGGAAATTTTCTCCAGCCGGACAACAACGCCAAATGGAATGGCCAAGCCCGTGGGGTGTCGGTTTCCCCGGTTGGCACATAGAATGCTCGGCAATGTCGGAAAAATATTTGGGCCAGCCGTTTGATATTCACTGCGGCGGCATTGATCATGTTTCTGTTCACCACACCAATGAAATCGCCCAAAGCGAAGCGGCTAACGGCAAACCCCTGGCAAATTACTGGATGCATGGGGAGTTTTTGATCACCGGAAGTGAAAAAATGGCTAAATCTGGCGAAAACTTTATCACTATGGGGGTTTTGAAAGAAAAGGGATTCTCCCCTCTTGCTTATCGCTATTTCTTATTACAAACTCATTATCGGAAACAATTGAATTTTACTTGGGAGGCACTGGAAGGAGCGCAAAACGGTTTGGATCATTTATACCGATCACTGGCGCAGTTACCTGAAAAAGATGAAGATAAAACTTTGTCCCAACAATTTTTGGAAAAAATTAATAATGACCTGGATGTGCCGGCCGCGCTGGCCCTGGTCTGGCAGGCGGTGCGCGACCGAAGAATTTCCAAGGAACAGTTATTTAAATTTGACGAAATTTTTGGATTAAATTTAGCAGAATTCAAAGACACCCCAGCCGCTGAACTGTCCGATGAAGTAAAAAAACTTCTGCACGCCCGCGACGAGGCGCGTAAACAAAAAAACTGGGCCGAAAGCGACCAGATAAGAAAAAAACTGGAAGAAATGGGTTATAAAGTTGAAGATACAAAAGATGGAACTAAAGCCATCTCTTTCTCCTAAAAATCAAAATCAACAACAAAGCGCCAAGGGCGATGAGGCCAAAAATCATCCAAAAACCCCACTGATCATCAATAAACGGGGTACCTTTTGCTTTTACACCAAACAAAGTGGCCAGCAGAGTTAACGGGAAAGTGATTACCGAAATTATCGTCAAAGTTCTCATGGTTTCATTCATGCGCAAACCAACCAGCGACTCATTGGCTTCGTGCAGGGCATTGATACTTTCCTGCTGGCTGTCCAGCATGTGCCAGATTTCATTGGTAAACTCGCGCAACGAATTTATATACCCTTGACACGACACCAGATCCAATTCGCGGCCGCTGTACATTATCAGCCGCTCCAAAACCGTGCGGTGGCCTTGCATAGTGCGCCTAAAAGTAACAATGTTGGTTTTCAGGCGCAAAATCTCTTCAGCCATGGCCCGGTCAGGCATACGCGCGAATAATTTCTTATCCACCGAGTTGATATCATCATTGACGTGAAGTAAAATCGGAAAAATGGCATCTAAAAGACGGCTTAACAGTTCAAATAATAAATTCACGGCCGTGCCCTTGAAAAACTGACCGCGCGTAGCCAGATTTTTTTGGCAATCAGTAAAAAATTTATCAATTACCGGCAATTTGCTTTCATGCACGGTGATGAGATGGTTGGCGCTTAAAAAGAAGTCAACTTCGGTAAAACTAAGCCGTTTGCTGACGCGGTCAAAAACCGGAAAATGCAGAACCATAAAGTAATATTCCGGTTTTTTTACGATTTTCGGGCGCTGGAATGGCGGCAAACTTTCTAAAATATCCTGATCGTCAAATTTAAAACGCTTTTGCGCTATTCGTAAAACTTTTTCTTCCGGTTTAGTTATATTTACCCAAAGTAAACCATCGTGTTGAATTTCGTAGAGGTGTTTCATAATTTTTTAGAGAATTAGGTTGGTAAGCAATTTTTCGCCAAGCTATCGCTAGTGCTCAAAATTGCTTACCAACCTACTTTATAGAAACATTATACCACATTTTCCGAAACCTTTAAAATATGGTATACTATTCTCGTCTAAAATATACAAAAACTATGACAGATAACCAAGCCGAAGAGATGCCGTCCACAGAGATTACACCAGAAATTAAGCCAACCGAAAACCAAGCTGCTCCAACCGAAGAAGCACTAGAAACAGAAGGACAAAACGAACAGGAAACGTCGGCACCGGAACAAACACCAAGAGAGTCGGAAAAAACAATTGCCAAACCGGCAACGTTTCCTAAAATCCACAAGACCTTTGTCCCTTTGCTGCGCGATGAAATGGCTGTTAAGGTGGAAAAAATACTGGAAGAGGGTTTAAAGGACTCATTTTCACGCTTATCCCCGGTTGCCCAGCAGGAATTTAAGCTAAAAGGCGAACAGACAGCCGGTAAAATTAGAGAACTGCTTAAATCAGCTCATGTTCAGGCAAAAAAAATCTTTAGATTAATTTTAGAGTGGCTAAAAATGTTACCGGGTATTAATAGATTCTTTTTGGAACAGGAGGCAAAAATAAAAACGGACAGGATTATTGCCTTAAAAAATAAGATATAACAACTTATTGGTGGGTAAGGAAACTTTTTGAGCACTAGCGAAGCTTGGCGAAAAAAGATTCCTTACTCACCGATATCTAGTTACTATGTTTATAATAAATATAAATACTCAATTGCTATTACTACTCTCCCCTATCCTTCTAGTAATATTTTTTATTGCTCTGTTGTATATCTTAAAAGCGATGCTAACGGTACGTGGTCGTGAGGGCAAGGCCTTCCACAAAACCATACTGCTCATAAAAGTCCCGAAAGAAAAAAAGGGTGAAAAACCGGAGTCGGCCAATGTTGAAGAAAATATCAACCAAACCCGCGAAGAAATCGCCACCACTGAAGGCCTTTTTTCCGCCATCGCCGGTTTGCACCGGGAAAGCGGACTTTTGGCCTGGTTAAGAGGCAGAAATGACCATGTATCTTTTGAATTGGTCGTCAAGGACAGTAAAATTTCCTACTATGTGGCTGTGCCGGACAAAATAAAGGGGTTTGTGGAGCAACAAATCCATGCTCAATACCCGCACGCCGAAATCACCGAAGAACCGGACTATAATATTTTCAAACCACAAAGCCATATTGTCGGCGCGTACTTGTGGCTCAAACATCGTTCGGCCTTTCCTTTAAAGTCATATAAAAAAGCCGACAGTGATCCTTTGGCGGCCCTGCTCAATCCGCTTAGCAAAATAGCGGAGGAAGAAGGCGCCTTGGTTCAATATGTAGTTAGACCGGCCGGACCAAAGTGGCGCCGGCAGGGCGTGCACATGATCCGCGACATTAAAAAGGGAGAAAAATTTGAATACGTGATGCGCCGCGGCGCTTTGGCGCGCGCTTGGAGCGGCTGGAAAAAATTACTTTTTACAAAAAGCAAGGATCCGAGCAAGCAACATCAGGACGCGCCTTATCAGCTAACCCAAATGGAAGAAGAGATGGTAAAAAACATGGAAGAAAAACTTAGCAAAGGCGGATTGGAAATCACCATTCGTCTGGTCAGCTCGGCAGACAGCAAAGAAAAGGCCACTCTGAATTTGGAAAACATCATCAATTCCTTCAGCCAATATAATATTTACCGCTACGGAAATACTTTGGGCGCGGCTATTCCCAAAAAACCAAACACCCTGATCAGGGATTCAATTTACCGGTCAATGCGCGAAGACAGACACATGGTTATCAATACCGAAGAGATGGCCAGTTTTTGGCACATGCCTCTGCATAACACGGAAACGCCAAACATCAACTGGCTGGGGGCGCGTAAAGCGCCGCCACCGGTCAACATGCCCAAAGAAGGCATTGTTTTGGGCCGAGCGGTTTACCGAGGCGAAGAAACAATTGTTAAAATGAAAACAGCTGACCGGCGCCGGCACTTATACACCATCGGTAAATCCGGCGGCGGCAAATCGGTCTTCATTCAAAACATGGCCATTCAGGATGTACAAAACGGAGAAGGCATCTGTGTCATTGATCCGCATGGCGATTTTGTGGAATATGTTTTACAGCACGTGCCCAAAGAAAGAGCCGACGATGTCATATATTTCAATCCTTCTGACACGGAAAGGCCAATCGGCTTGAATATGTTGGAGGTAAAGTCCGAAGGGCAAAAGGATTTTGCCACCCAGGAAATGATTTCCATTTTCTATAAGTTGGTCACCGACCCTTCAATGATCGGCCCGATGTTTGAGCACAACATGCGAAACGTCATGCTCACCCTGATGTCTGACATGGAAAATCCGGGCACGATTGCCGAGATTCCGCGCATGTTTACCGACGACGAATTCGTTAAAGAATGGAAGAAAAAATTAACCGATCCGATGGTTTTGGCTTTCTGGGACAAAGAAATGGCCAAGACCTCTGATTTTCATAAATCAGAAATGCTTGGGTATCTCATTTCCAAAGTCGGCCGCTTCGTGGAAAACGCAATGATCAGAAACATCATCGGCCAATCGCATTCCGGTTTTAGTTTCAGCGAAATAATGAATCAGAAAAAAATACTGCTGGTAAATTTGGCCAAGGGCTTGGTCGGCGAGATAAACTCAAACCTTTTGGGTTTGATTATTGTTTCCAAACTGCAGATGGCCGCCCTTGAGCGCGCCTCGCTTCCCGAAGAAGAACGCAATGATTTTTATTTATACATTGATGAATTTCAAAACTTTATCACCGATTCAATCGCCACCATTTTATCCGAAGCCCGCAAATATCGTTTGGAGCTTATCATCGCCCACCAATACATGAAGCAACTTGAAGACAACAAAGGCAAAACGTCGGTGCGCGACGCGGTCTTGGGCAATGCCGGCACGATTGTCAGTTTCCGCATTGGCGTTGAAGACGCGGAAATATTGCAAAAAGAATTCGCACCGGTGTTTAATGCTTATGACTTGATCAATGTTGAACAATACACGGCTTACGTGAAACTGCTTATTGACAACACCGCCGCCAAGCCGTTTAATATGTTCACCTACCCGCCCAAGCCGGGCAACAAGGAATTGGCCGCGGCCATCAAAGAATTATCACGGCTGAAATACGGCCGACCGCGGGAAATCGTTGAAGCGGAAATAATGGAACGCGCCCAACTGTCGGCGATAGGAGCCGGAGACAGCGAAGTAACCGAAACCTCACTTTAATATGTCTACAATCTACAGAAAATACCGGCCGCAAAGTTTTTCTGATGTTACCGGTCAGGATCATATAATAAAGACCATCACCAATGAAATCGCCACGGGCAAAATCGCCCATGCTTATTTGTTTTCCGGACCGCGCGGCATCGGCAAAACCACTTTGGCCCGTCTGTTTGCCAAATCCATAAATTGCGAAAATAGAAAGGAAAAGGACTTTGAACCGTGCAAAGAATGCTCTTCCTGCGTGGAGATAACCGCCGGCCACAATATTGACGTCATTGAAATTGACGCGGCCAGCAATACCGGCGTGGACAACGTGCGCGAAAATATCATAGACAACGCGCAATTCAAACCGACCAAGTCCAAATACAAGGTCTTTATCATAGACGAAGTGCACATGCTCTCAACTAGTGCTTTTAACGCGCTGCTCAAGACCCTGGAAGAACCACCAGCCCACGTGATTTTTATTCTGGCCACTACCGAACCGCACAAACTACCGGCCACGATTATTTCCCGCTGTCAGCGTTTTAATTTCAAAAAAGTCGGTTACGACCAGATGCTGGAGCGGTTAGAACGCATTTCCAAAGAAGAAAAAGTCAAAATCGATAAAAAGGTTTTGGAACGCGTGATTAATAAAAGCGACGGCTGTATGCGCGACGCCGAAAGTTTGCTCGGGCAAATCTTGAGTTTAAATTTAAAAAATATTGGTCCTGAAGACGCCGAGATGATTCTGCCGACTTCCAACGTGCAAACCGTTATTCAATTTATTGAACACACCATTAGTCAAGAAACAGATAAAGCCATCACACTAGTGGATGAATTGGTGTCAGACGGCGTTAATCTGGAACAATTTTGTTATGACACCATTGAGGTTTTGCGCGTGATTATGATTATGCAAGCCAATCATCAGGAAAAAAATCTGGCCACCGATTACAGTGAAGCCAATTTAAAAATTATTAAAAAACTGGCAAGCAAAATTGAGTCCACGCGATTGATTCAAATGCTGGAATCTTTGATAATCAGACGGCGTGAAATTAAATCCTCGCCCATGCCCCAATTACCTTTGGAATTGTTCATAGTAAATTTTTCTGCGACCGAACCAAAAACGACCGAGACGACCGAACCAAAAACGGAAGAGTCGCCAATTCAAACGCCAACACCGGCAAAAAAACCCGCTCAACCAACCAATACAACCATTGATCAAATCAAAGATAAATGGAATGAAATAGTTGAAGAAATTTCCAAAGAAAATCACGCCCTGACTTTTATTTTAAAAATGTGCAACTTGGAATCAATTGACGACGCCGGACTGCACATATCAGTTCCCTACTCTTTTCATAAAGATAAGTTGGACGAACACAAAGCCAAAAAAATTATTGAGGGCTTTTTAGCCAACGCCTTTGGCGAAAAGATCCTGCTTTGTTGTGAAGTGGCTCCCGGTCAAACTGCAGAAGAGAACCAGGAATTAAATACTTTAGCCGCGGACTTCGGCGGTGAAGTTGTTGTCTGAACCGTTGACACTTCACTTATAAATGCTAGAGTACAAAAGTAACCCTGATTTTGTTGTTTTAAAGTTTAATAAAAAGTTTAATAATATGAAAAAAAATATCTTAACTTTATTACTTCTTGTTGCCTTATTGGCGCCCGAGTTCGCAGCTAATGCTCAAACTGAACCGCAAACCGTAAATTTAAATGTCCCCTTCACTTCCGAAGCGCCCGATGGTTTGATGGTTGGCAACTGGAAAAATGCCTGTGAAGAGGCATCAATTGTCATGATTGAACAGTTTTACGCCGGCAACACAACTACAAAACTACCGACTACCCAAGCCAAGAATTTGATGAACAGGTACTTTGGTATCGCCAATAAAATCTTTGGCGGCAATGCCAATGAAAACGCCAAACAAATTGCGCAATTGATGAACCAATACTCCACCAGTTCAGCGGCTACAATTGTGCAAAATCCGACCTTAGACCAAATTAAAGACGAACTTAATACCGGCCGACCAGTAATAGCTTTGATATATGGCAAGGGTTTAAACCCCAGAATTGATTTCTTGGTCGGTGGTTCATATTATCACACCTTTGTGATTGTCGGCTATGATAACAACACCAACGAATTCATAGTCAATGATGTTGGCGATTTAAGACAAGGTCTTGACTTACGTTATAAATATGATATAGTTTTAGGCGCTTTGCATGATTATAACCACACTACCAAGCGCACAGATGGGCCACCAACAGTGATTTTTACCAGTCAAAGAATTCTGGCTAAAGCCAAAGGCAGCAACCGGATTTATTTGATCAGTAACAACACACGGCAATACATCACTGCGCCGTCCGTTTTCAAAACTCGCGGTTGGAAATGGAGCTTGGTGCAAACTGTTGATAAAAATTGGTTAAATAGCTTTCCGGCCGGAACAGCAGTAACACAATAAAACTCCGAGGTCGGCTAACGGCAGGCCAGCAGACTCTGAATCTGCTTATCTTGGTTCGAATCCAAGCCTCGGAACAATTTTTATGGCCACAATAATAGACGGCAAATCAATTGCCGCGAAAATTGAAAAACAGGTTGCGCGCCGGGTGCAAATTTTAAAACAAAAAGGCATCACTCCCAAGCTGGCCGTGGTTTTAGTCGGCGATCATAAACCTTCTCGCACTTATATCAGAAGAAAACAAGAAGCCGCCGAAAGAGTGGGTATAAAATTTGAGCTATATGAATTTCCAACCACTGTAAAGGAATCAAACTTGATAAAATCTTTAGAAAAAATCCAGCAACAAAAAAATTTGGCCGGACTAATCATCCAATTGCCTCTGCCGGAGAGATTATACAATTCAAGGGTATTAAACTCCATAAATCCGGCAATTGACGTAGATTGCCTGACAGACGCCAATATCGGCAAACTGGTCATGAACACCAATCGCATTGAACCCCCCACTCCCTGGGCCGTTATACACGTTTTAAAGGAGATTGGCGCCAAGTTGGAGGGTAAAAATATCACTATAATCGGCATGGGCGCCTTGGTGGGCAAACCCCTGGCGATTATGCTGGCCAATGAAAAAGCCAGTATCACCACCTGCAACAAACACACCCAAAACATTAAAGCCAAATGCTTACAGGCAGATGTTATTATCACGGCCGTTGGCAAAAAAAATTTGCTGACCGCGGGCATGATAAAAAAAGATGCCATTATAATTGACACCGGCATTGTCTATATTGACGGCAAAATGTATGGAGACGTTGATTATAAAAACGTTTCCCGAAAAGCCAGTTTCATCACCCCAACTCCCGGCGGCATCGGACCGATTACAGTGGCAAAACTCTTGCTCAACACGGTTATTTGCGCGGAAAATTTAAATTAAGTATTTCTTCCAATTCGGAAATTGATTTTATCAATACCAACCGACTTCTTAAATCTTTTGTGCCCCTGGTGCCCTTAAAATACCAAGCCAAATGTTTGCGAAAAGTGACCATGCTCTTGGCGCCGTAGCGTTCAATATGTAAACGCGCGTGGCGCAAAACCGTGGCAACCAACTCTTCTGAAGTTGGTTTTAAATTTTTAAATATCCAGGGGTTGCCGATGGCGGCACGGCCGATCATCACGCCATCAGCGCCGGTGATTTTCAAACACTTATCAATATCTTCCCAGCAAGTAATATCGCCATTGGCAATAACCGGAATGGAAATTAATTTTTTGACCTGGCCGATCATACTCCAGTTGGCAAAACCGGAATACCCTTGCGCTTTAGTCCGGCCATGGATGGAAATCAAATCCGCACCGGCCGCCGCGAGGCGCGGCGCAAACTCCAAAATTTCATCATCTTTGCTCCAGCCCAGCCGGGTTTTTACAGAAATAGGCACACCCAAATTTTCGCTTTTAAGCGCCCCCACAATTCGCACGGCCCGATCGTGATCTTTCATCAAAGCCGCGCCGGAGTCGGACTTGCCGACAATCTTTGGCACCGGACAGCCCATGTTTATATCAATTCCATCCGGCTTAAATTTATCAACCACAATCCGCGCCGCCTTTCGCACCACATCCGCATCCGACCCAAACAGTTGTAAAACAATCGGTCTCTCAATTTTTTCAAACTCGCACATTTTCAAGGTCTTGGCATTACCCCGTACAATCGCTTCAGTGCTCACCATCTCCCTAAAAATTACAAAATCCGTTCCAGCCACCTCTCGGCAGATACGGCAAAACGGGCTGTCAGTTAAATCAGCCATTGGCGCCAAGGCAATAATCGGCATATTATCAAACCACATACCAGCATAGAATACCTTTTTCAAACCAAAAACTCAAGTTGACTGAACCCGGCCGGGCTGGTATACTATTTTCATTAACTTATCTTAATATTTTATGAAAAAAATCCTTTGGTTATTGGTTCTGGTCATATTAGCCGGCGGCGCGTATTACTTGGCCACAAATCGTACTGCCAACCCAACCGTAAATCCAGCTGTAAACCAGGTGCAAAACTTAACCGTTACCACCACCATTGAATTAAACGGCAAAACCTACTCTTACCCCAGCACCATGCCGGAGGGCAGCACGGCCGCTGATCTAATCACCAAAGTGGCCGCGGACAACGGCATTGACCTGCAAACAAAGGATTACCCAAGCATGGGACTTTTGGTGCAACAAATCATGAATGTGGCCGGAGATGACAAAACCCAAACCTATTGGATATACTACATAAACGGAGAGAGTGCTCAAGTCGGCATCTCGCAATATAAGCTGAAACAAGGAGACACCATCACTTGGAAATATGAAAAATCAACTTTTTAACATGAAAAAATACATACCAATCTATATATTAATAATTCTGGCCATAGCCGCCCGTTTAATCCCGCATCCGGCCAATTTTACCCCCATCGCGGCCATTGCTTTGTTTGCCGGAATTTATCTGCCCAAAAAATGGGCGCTAGTTGTGCCGCTCGTTGGTATGTTCATCAGCGACATTTTTATCGGTTTCTACAACCTGCCAACAATGGCCACGGTTTATGCTTGCTTTATAGTTTCCGCCTTAATCGGCATTTGGGTCAGCAAAAACAAAAAATTCCGCACCATACTGGGCGGAACTTTGCTCGGCAGTGTTATATTCTTTATCTTCACCAATCTGGCGGTCTGGATATTCGGCACAATGTACGCGCACAACCTCAACGGACTTTTCCAATGCTTTTATATGGCTCTCCCCTTCTTCAGAAACAGTTTGGCCGGCGATCTGTTCTATACTGGGGTCTTGGTTGGCGGCATGGAGCTTGTTATCCGTACATTGGCTCTTCGGGCGGAAGCTCGTCTTTAGTTTCTTCTGTCTTGTGTTTTAAAGGCGTTGCAAAGGACTCAACCGGTAAATTAATCGGCGGTTCAGATCTCTTAATTGAACTCTTCTGCAGTGACGGCGTCTTCACCAGAGGCAATGGGAAGTGCCAGATGGTGGCCAGTTCTTCAATGTTTAAAATATACGGTTTTCTGCCAACCTTAAGTTTGCGTTTTTTATAAGCGGCCACAAATTTTCTTTTTTCTTCGGCGGTGCGGTAATGTTTAAAGGCATAATGCGCCGAGGTGAACTTTTTGGGTACAAAACCGTTGCGGCCCTGGATATGAAATTGATTTAAACCGCCGATAAATCCTTCCAAACATTTGCTGGGATTAAACACCTCTTTGCGCGCCGCGTATAGCGCTCTGATTTTTGTAAAAAAACCGATCTTGGCAATTTTTTCTTCAATGGCGGCCACCGTATCTTTTATACCCGGGGTCAAGTCGGAAATCTTCGGAGTCGGCGGTTCTTTTTTGATAACCGGTTTGGCATCGGGACTGCTGGTAATTGATTTTGCAAATTCGGCCACAACGCCGACCGGAAGCGCCGCCACTTGCGATAAGACCGACGGTCCTTTAGCGCCTGATTTTTGAGCGATAATATCTTTGATTAATTTTATGCCGGTCTCTTTCCAATTGTTCGGGCTGGGCTGAATAATAATCTGCGTCCAGAAATATTCTCCGGCTCCGATTCGGGAAAATGTTTCCAAAATGGCAGCCATCGGATCGTTAAAGGTGGCGTCTAGGGTTACGCTGTGCTCAAAATCCTGATAAGTGCGGATTGGGTACGAATCGGGGCTTACCAATCCAAATTCAACGCCCAAAACATCGTCTGTATCGTTGGGAAATTTACTGGACACATTGCTGATATAATCTTCAACTTCCGTAATTTCAGCGGTGGTGTATTGCGCGTAAATGGCGGCCTCAACCAAATCCCGAAATTGCGATTCCGTATAAATTAAAAATTGCGTGTACCCCTCAATGCTGATAATTTCAAAACTAAACCATTTTTGTTTGACTCCCTGCCAGTATTTTTCACCGAAATTCGGCACCAGCAAAGCTCCGGAAAGCTGGGCAAAAATCTGCTCCACGGCCTTTGGACTCTGGATTTGTTCGGGCGGGATATCAATGGCCAACAAAATCCATTTCCAATTCTTACTAAATTTACTTTGCTTAAGATCCAGCCACAATTCCGAACCCATGTAAAAGAAAACCAAAATCAAAATCGCCCAGCCCACAATCGCAAAAACCGCCCGGATTAGTAGAGGCGTGGGCCAATTTAAAACTTCAGACCAAAATGAGAAATCAACGCTGATTCCAAACGGCAATTCTAAAATCGGCATATTACTTGTTTAAAATTCTGTATACGCCGCCGTAAACTATAAGAATAGCGAAAGCCGTCCACCACCAGCCAAATTGGCCGGATAACCAGCCGGCATAGTAGGCCAATAAGCAAATCACGCTTGCAATTATACAAACGAGATGACGCATGGCGCTATCAGACATATGCTTAAAATTCTATCCGCCAATCGGCGGAACTAATGACTAGTATAGCACATTTTAGGCGACTTGTCTGCGTAATTGCCACTTATGAACTATGACCAGAAGCGGACTGGCAATAAAGATTGAAGAATAGGCCCCGCTGGCAATGCCGATGAGTAAGGCAAGGGTAAAGTTATGTAAAGTGGAACCGCCCAAGAAATACAAAGCAAATAAAGGCAACATTGTCTTTAGAGTTGTGTTTATAGACCTCATCAGGGTTTCATTCAAACCGGTATTAACGGTTTCGGCAAAATCCGCGGAACTCTTGCGAATTAAATTTTCTCTGATTCTGTCGTAAACGACTATAGTGTCATTTACGGAATACCCCAAAACCGTAAGAATAGCGACCACAAAAGCCACATCTATTTCAACACCCTGTAAATGACCCAGGAGAGCGAAGACGCCCATAACGAGCAAAACATCATGGAGCAGAGCCACGATGGCCAACAAGCCGTATTTCCAACTGGCGACGGGTCGAGACACCTTTCTAAAGGCGTAAGCCACGTAAAGGATTATACCGATATTAACAAAGATAATAGCCCAAACCGCTCTTGATCTCAACTGTTGGCTAACCGAAGAACCGATGGTTTCAAAGCTGACTTCAGTAAGCGTATTCCCCTCTTTTTGATATTCGGTTCTCAAGGTCTTCAAAACATTCTGATGTTCATCTTCGCTTAAAAAATTCGTTCTAAACAACACACCCTTGTCCCCTACGGTTTGAATGACGGAATTATGCAACCCCATTGCTTCCAAACTTTTCTGCAAATCTTCCATTGGCGGCGTATTTTGACTGAAAGAAACCTGCATCAGTGACCCGCCGGTAAAATCAATTCCCAGCTTCAATTGCCACATGAATAAAAATACAATACAAACCAGAGCGACTAGGCCGCTAATCGCCAGCCAAATTTTGGAATATTTTATAAATGGAATCATATAGATTTTTTATAACCCAAAAATAATCTGTTTCCTTCTTCTTTAAACCAGGGCGCGACAAATCTCATTAACGTGCGCGTAACGGTTATGGCTGAAAACATACTTGCTAAAATACCGATCGCCAGTACCACCGCGAACCCCTGAACAAAACCCGTACCCATCCATATCAAAAATACGCAACTCAACAATGTAGTTATGTTACTATCACGAATTGACGGCCAAGCTCTAATGAACGCCTCCTCCATTGCCGGCCTTAAACTTTTACCCATCCGGAGTTCTTCTTTAAGACGTTCAAAAATCAGCACATTCGCATCTACGGCCATGCCTATGGACAAGATAAAACCGGCAATACCGGAAAGCGTCAAAGTAACCCCGATGAGTTTGAAAATAGCTAAACTCAAAAGAGCATAGACGCCAAGAGCCAGCGCGGCCAACACCCCAGGGAAACGGTAATAAATTACCATAAACATCAAAACCGCAATCAAGCCGATAATGCCCGCGTAAAAACTTTTATTCAAAGAACTCACACCCAGGGTCGCGTCAACTGTTTCCTGACTGATAAGTTGAACCGGCACGGGCAGAGCGCCGGAGTTTAACCTTTGGGCCAATAATTTAGCGTCTTGCAAAGTAAAATTTCCGGAAATCACGGCATTGCCATTTAAAATCGGCTCGTTTACTACCGGAGTGCTGATCGGCTCTCCGTCTAAAAATATCGCCACCGGCTTACCGACATTTTTTTTGGTGATGTCGGCAAACAATTTGGTTCCCTCGCTGTTAAACTGTAAACTCACCTGAACCTGGCTGGTGTTGGGGTCTTGCACCACCGCCGCTTTGCTCAATTGTTTTCCGGACAAGCCAGTGCCTTTCCATTGGTCAGACGGCGGAACAATGTCAGATTCAGTTTTTGTTCTAATAAATACTCTGGCAATATCAAATACTTTTGTAGAAGTGCCATTCTCTATGGTCGTGGTTGGGGAAATTAATTTTACAATATTTAGCCCGTCAGCGGTCTTGATGATTGTTTTGCTTATTTCTCCGTTTTTATGCGTATCGGCCCAGGTGTATAGTTCGGGTAAAGTTTGGGAACTTATTAAACCCTCACCGCCTCTTTCAAGCGTGGTAGTGACGTCTTCGGAATACTTGGTCACCGCATCAGTAAAACTCAAGCCCTTATTTAAATCGTTAAGCGCTTGCTGGGCCTTTTTTTGCGCCGCAGCATTATAGTCAGTCAGTTGTTTTTGCTCGGCCACGGTTAGTTTTCTTTGTGGCTCATTGCTTTGTTCTTTAAATTCCAAAATCGGAGTTTCACCGATCATTTTTATGGCCTGATTGACATCGGTGACGCCCGGCAAATCAACTATAATTCTAAAATCATTGCCGACTTTGGTGGTTTGCACCAGTGGTTCGGACACGCCCAGTCCGCCGCGCACGCGCCTTTCAATCACATCCCTGACGCCTTCCACGGCTGCGGTTTTGTCTTGTCCGGCCGGTAAAATTGAAGTGTCGGCCTGATAAATCAGATGCGCGCCGCCCTGCAGATCCAAACCAAGATTAAAGCCCTTTTCCGACAGAGTGGGCAAACCCAAATTGGCGTTTTTATTTATCCAATTTAGCCCTTTATTGGCATAGGTTGGCAAAACAATTAACAAACAAACAACTACCAGAATAAAAATACCGAAAACGCGCCACCTTAAACTGGTTTTGGAAACCTGCTTTTTTGGTTGATTTTTTACGGCCATAGATCAAAAAATTGATTAAGAGTTCACGCCGATTTTACATTATATTCTATGATTCGTCAAGGATGATTTTTTCCTTAAAACCGCCCTTTTCTGTATGTTTGCGTTTTTGTAATTCCAGAACATCTTCTTTTTTAAAATCCTTAAATTCGCGGATGGCATCCAAAACCTCGTAAATGTCAGCCAATTCCCCCGGGGTCTCTGAAGTTAAAAATTCACTTGTTTCCTCTATCAGTTTTTCTTTCAATTTTGTCCAGTATTCTTCGTTGTTGGCAATGTGGGTAACAGGCACTCCCCCTTTGCTTTTGATGTATTCGGGGATTTTGTCCCGGACGAGTTTGTTGTATTTCATAAACGTTAGGTTTTTTGGTTAAATTTTATATAAAATTCATCTGGATTTGATTTTTTCTTTAAATTTTCTTTACCAGGTGTATGCTACAATCATTTACGTGTTAGTGCTGTGTTGACAAGAGCATTAATGCTGGTGGATGGAGGGGGTAAGTTCCCCAAGCTGGTCCCAAATCAATTGCTCGCTCAAAAGGCGGGCTTTGGTTTATTCTAATGAAATAATTTGTATCCCCTTCTCTTTTATTTCTTCTTCCGGCCAAAATAATTTATCTATTTTGAATTTTCCAACATAGGTTACTTTTTTCTCAATTTTTCTACCGGTATATTCTTTTGTTTCAGGATTCCATTCTTCCAAAATTAGTGTATCTCCTTCATTGACATCAAAATCATTAAGACGAAGCTCAAATTTCTTTTTACCTGAAGCCACTGCGTCAAAATATTCCGGCCAAATTTTTTTATTTATTGTGGACATATTTTTTAATTTTATTTCACCTACCTCTTGTTAAAATATTTTCGCCGGTTGCGGGGGCGGAGTGTGGCTGGTGCCACAAGCTGACCTGCTAATCAGCTTTTGGGGTTCGATCCCCCCTCCGGTCAACTATTGGCACCAACTCGCCCCAAAGGCGAGTTTTGGTTTGATTTTTATCTGAATTTGATTATTTTTTGATAATTATTTTACCAACCACCTTGACAAAAATATTTATTATGATATATTTGTAAATGAATGGCAATTCTAGTTGCAGCACCGATAGCCGTAATCAGATCCCAAGGCTCCCGCAAGGGAGGCCTTTTTGTTTTAAACACGCTAACAACTATGCTCCGTGGCAGTGCTTATATTTTATCGGTTTTCCGTCAGAATTTTTTTTGCCACACGGACACGGATCATTTCGACCAATAACCTTGCCTGCGTCATCTTTCATTTTTCCGGCGGCCACGGGCACAGATTCGGTTTCGGCACCGCTCAAAATCAAATTATTGCGCCTGTTCATCACCGACGGCGCCATCTGGATGCCAAAATTAACTTTGTAAATCAAATAAACAACTTCTTTCTGGATTAAATTCAGAAGCTCATTAAACATGTGGAAGGTCTCTTTTTTGTATTCCACCAGCGGATCGTGCTGGCCGTAACCGCGCAGGCCGATGCCGGTGCGCAGATAATCAACCGCCACCAAATGCTCCACCCACAAATTATCAATTCCGCGAAGCAAAACCTGCTTTTCAATTTCATAAAGCATCTGTTTGTCAGGCACGGCTTTGATCAGTTGGGTTTCATATTTTTGCTTGGCTAAATCGGTAAGGTATTCAATTATATTGGTGCGGGTTTGCACATCATCAAGCTTGGCTTCTCCGCGCGCGCCGGACAACTCCTCAATTTTATTTTGCTCTTCACCGGAAAGCGCAAAAATCGTGGAAGCGGTTTCAATAATTTCTTTTATATTCCAATCTTTCCTGTCTTCAGTATTGGTGTGGAAAGAAACCACCTGTTCAATTTCCTGTTCAACCATTTCCAGAATCAAATCCTGCAAGGTTTTCATGCCTGCAGCCATTGTGCCGGATTTTTCAGTATCAAAAACTTGCAAGATCTCGCGGCGCTTGCCGTAGATCACCTCGCGGTGGCGGTTTAAAACGTCGTCATATTCCAATAAATGTTTGCGGGTGTCAAAATGCAGACCCTCAACTTTTTTCTGGGCGGATTCAATAATACGGGTGATCATCCCCTGTTCAATCGGCATATCCTCCGGCACTTTCAAAGTGGTCATCACCGATTTTATGCGATCGCCGGCAAAAATTCTCATCAGATCATCTTCGGTGCATAAGAAAAATTGCGACTCGCCCGGGTCCCCTTGGCGTCCGGCGCGTCCGCGCAACTGGTTGTCAATACGCCGGCTCTCATGGCGCTCGGTGCCCAAAACAAACAAACCGCCGGCAGCTTTCACCTTCTCGGCATCACCGGCATCCGGAGGGTTGCCGCCTAAAATAATATCAACGCCGCGGCCGGCCATGTTCGTGGCTAAAGTTACCCGACCCGGTTTGCCGGCCTGGGCGATAATTTCTCCTTCACGTTCATGGTTTTTGGCGTTTAAAATTTCATGTGTAATCCCCTCTCTCTCCAGATACAAACTCAATTCCTCATTTTTATCAACCGAAACCGTACCGATTAAAACCGGCTGGCCCTTGGCCTGCAATTCTTTCACTTTCATGGCAATCGCTTTATATTTCGCATCCGCGGTTCTGTATATTCTATCCGGATTATTTAATCGGCGACTGGGTTTGTTTTGCGGAATAACCACCACTTCCAGTTTATAAATCTTGCCGAATTCTTCGGCTTCGGTCACGGCCGTGCCGGTCATACCGGACAATTTCTCGTACAAGCGGAAATAATTTTGAAAAGTAATCGTGGCCATGGTCTGGCTCTCATTCTGGATCCTCACATTTTCCTGCGCTTCAATGGCCTGATGCAAGCCCTCGCTATATCTACGTCCGGGCATTTTGCGGCCGGTAAATTCATCAACGATAATCACTTCGCCGTTTTCAACGATGTAATCGCGGTCGCGCACAAACAAAGCATGGGCGCGCAGGGCCTGCTCCAAATGATGGACCATGCTCATGCCGCCTTCGGCGTAAATGTTTGGAATGCCCAGCCATTTTTCCATTTTGGCCAAACCGGCTTCGGTCAAAGTGGCAGACCGCATTTTTTCATCAACGTTATAGTCCTCATCCAAGGTCAAACGGCGCACCAAGCCCGCGAATTTGTAATACATATCAGCCGCTTCTTCGGCCGGCGCGGAAATAATAAGCGGCGTGCGCGCTTCATCTATTAAAATGGAGTCAACTTCATCAACGATGGCATAATAAAACGGTCTCTGCGACATTTCGCTTAAATTCTGCACCATGTTGTCGCGCAAATAATCAAAACCAAATTCATTATTGGTGCCATAAGTAATGTCGCACCGGTATGCTTCCTGGCGCGAACAGGGCTGTAAATATTCTGATTCAACTTTAAAAGCGCCTTTTTTATCCCGCTCTTTATCAGCCGCACTGCCCTCGGCCAAAGCTTCGGCGCTATGAATCGGCGTGGAACTGTATTTATATGAAATCAATTGCTGTTGAATTATGCCCACGGAAAGCCCAAGCGCGTCATAAATCTGTCCCATCCAAACCGCGTCGCGTTTGGCCAAATAATCGTTGACAGTCACCAGATGCACGCCCTTACCGGTTAAGGCATTCAAATACACTGGCAAAGTGGCCACCAAAGTTTTTCCTTCACCGGTGGCCATTTCCGAAATCTGGCCGCGATGCAAAACAATGCCGCCAATTAACTGCACGTCAAAATGGCGCATGCCGGTCAAACGCTTTGAAGTTTCCCGGACAACGGCAAACGCCTCCGGTAAAATATCGTCCAGGGTCTCGCCTTTGACCAAACGGGCCTTAAATTCATCGGTTTTGGCCTTCAGCCCATCCAAACTCAACTTGGAAACCTCCGCTTCCAAAGAATTTATCTTTTCAACAATCGGCTGGATTTCTTTGATAACCGCCGCGTTCGGATCGCCAAAAATTTTAGACAAAAATGACATACCCTATGATTTTATCACAAAAGTATGCCATTAGCAAGAGTACACATTCTGTACCTCTTTGGTTATGTCATCCCAGTCAAAATTTTCCCTGATAAACTCAAGTCCATGCTCGCCACGGCGCTTCACTGCTTCATCAAAATCCAGCAAATAAGCCAATTTTTCATACAAATCATCAATGTTTTTTGATTCAAATGAATATCCGCCATGATCAATAATCTCCAAATTCTCGGGGATATTGCTGGTTAAAACACAACGGCCATGGCTCATGGCTTCCAAAATGGACACGGACAGACCTTCGGCCTCTGAAGGATGAACGTATAAGTAGGCATTGGCGTATAACTGGGCCAGAGTGACACCAGTTTGAAAGCCGACAAAAATAATATTGGGATTGCCGGCGGACAGCTTTTTCAAATACTGGAAATAATCCTGGGTAAAACTGGGGGCGCCCACAATGACCAATTTTTTAATCTGCCCGCCCGGCCAATTATTCGCGTCAGTGCCGAAATGCTGTTCTATTTTTTTATAGGCCTCAATTAAATAATGTATGCCTTTATGTTTGACCAACCGCGCGACTGTTAGAATATAATCTTCATAGCCCAAACCGAATTTTTGGATTTTTTCATTGGTGTTTACTTTGGAAACGCTGACACCGTTCGGGATATAAACCGTTTCTTTTTTAAATCTATCCAAACAATATTCGTGGAGGGAATGCGAAACCACGATGGTTTTATGCGGATAGTGACAGGCGGTCCACTCGCCCCAGCCCAAATACAAGCGCGCAAACCACCCCCATTTTTTATGAAAGCGGTCAATGCTGTGGAAGGTGACTATCACCCTGGCTTTGGGCTTGAACAATCTTGGTATCCAAGCCAAAGTGGATGGGCCCACGCCGTGATAATGAATCACATCAACTTTTTGAAACAAAACATGGATGCTGGCGAACAGGGTATAAGTGATGGTGTCAAAATTTTTGGTCGGAATGGACGGGAGTGGAATCAATTTGACGCCTTTATATTCTTTGATTTCCTGTTTTAAAAATCTCGGCCGGATATATGCGGAAACAGAATGCCCGGCTGCGGCCAGACGCACCGAAAGTTCCTCCACATGCCTTTCAATTCCGCCTCCGTCTTTATCAAAGGGAATCCCCTTTTGGCCGATCATGGCTATTTTCATAATGGAGTTGATGTCCCTGTTTTAACTTCAGTTTTATTATCTTTTTGGGTAATCACCGGCCCGACATTGACGACAATATCCCGGTTTGGGTCATAGATAAATGCCTTTTTGGCCTGAAAATATACCAAAACCTTATCGCCGTTTTGCGCGTCTTTGTAAAACGGCTGAGTTTGAGCCAGTTTGGCCGCATCATTGACTATGGCCAAGGCCGGGGTTTCTCCGGTTGGCAAAACTATGTGTTTGCCGACTTTGGCGATGGTGTCCTGCAATTCTTTTTGCGCGTTCTGCTTTTGTTGATCTAAAACCGGATTGGCGTAATTAGCCGCGCCTCTGGCGGCCAAGTCATATCTGTAATAAACCCAGGCAAAGATGACTCCGACTACTAGTAAAATAACCACAGCCCAGATAAACCGCTTGGGATTTTTCCTCTGGATCACAATTGGAGACATACTTAATTTGGGTTATTATCTAACAAGAAATATAATAACACAAAATAGAGGGTGTGTCTATCAAACCAAAACTAAATTATTTGGCTTTAAACCCGATTTCTCCACGCTTTTATTTGGATGTTGACTTCTACGGCTCTATCACTATTTAAAACACTGGAAAGCATGGCCACGCCTTGTTCGGTGAAAACATAAGGTAGATATTTTGAATGTTTGCCTCGTCTCTTTAAGATCACAATTTGTGATCTTAAAGATTCGTCTAAATTGGAAGTCACAAATTGTGACTTCCAATTTTCCATCTCTTCTTTAGTGAGCTGAAACATAAAATCCGGCGGAAAACGCTTGATATTTCTTTTTACCGCCTGATTCAAAACCATGGTTTTTACTCCATAAAGCTCCGCCAGATCACGATCCAGCATCACCTTACGATTGCGGATAATATAAATTTTGCTAACTATTCTTTCACTTGGGACCATTGAATACTCGGACATAAAATATAGAATTAAACCTCTTGACAAATAGAACTCAATGTATTATTATTCATTCAGAATCACGATGAGGGGACACACCTAAGGTTTCGTCCGAAGGGTAATGCCCCTCTTTTGTTTTAGCCAATTTTTTATTTAAATTATTTAGAAAAGCCACATCTTCATTAAATGCCCTCAACAAAGAAGAATAATGATACATATCAGGCACTAATAATTTTCATAATTGTAAACTACCATATCATATCTCACATGAAACTTGGATAAAGAAAAAATAAAATAAATTAGTTTCAAAATTATAAGATATCCCCAATGATCCTCTTGACATATTTTCAAGATATATTATAATAATTCTAGAAAAAGGACTTTCGGCCGTGCTATACGCGTTACGGCACAAATTGGCGGAAGGTCTTTTTTATTTGCTTAATTCTCACACGGAAACGCAGAAATTAGCCATTTCTGATTAGAGTGCATATCTTTTTTGATTTGAACAAAAAATAATTTTCCATCTGGAGTTTTGCCAACAAAACGATATAATATCGTGTTCGGTTGCTCTAGACTTTGTTTAGTCAGAATTGGATGGCATTGTCCCCTTTCTATTAGTTCTATGGCACATGGAAATAACTTAACTCGTCGTGTTTTGTCACGGTAATTTAGTTTGCTGTGCAAATGACCCCAGAAAAGTCCTAAAAATATCTTCTCTTTATTAAAATAGGCCGACCTTACGTAAGGTCGCCTTTTAGTCCTCCTACATATCTCTTGATAAACAGAAAAAGACTTCTTATAAACTTCAGCGTAATTTGTTCCGGGTACTCCTTTTGTTTTTGCCTGAAAAATTTGAAGATTCTGGGCCATGGATGGTTTTTAAAATTTTAACTATTTTGGGAACTATTTTGACGATACAGCGCGGACAAAACTCTAATCTCTGAACAGACCTTATGCCAAATTCCTTTAAATCAGCTCCATAACAAAACATGGTTAGTGATAACCACTTATTCTCATCCGCTTCCGCATTTTGTTTTCTATGACACACATCACAATATGATACTTTAGACATATTACTAAATGATTAAAAATAACAAAAATACTTTAACATACCCCAGATAAAATTTAGGTAAAGAAAAACTAAAATTTGGATAAAAGAAAAATAAAATAGCCAAGCGATGTAACTTGGCTACTTCAAGATAATTTAATTCAACTTATTTCCCCATCCTATATAACTCATAAACCTCGGTAGCGGACAGGGCGCGGTTGTAGATGCGGGCATCATCAAACCAACCATTAAAGTACCCCTCATACCCCGGCCCGGCTATTCTGCGACCAATATAAACTGCTTGCGTGGCGCCATAATACGCGGTTGGGCTGGAAAGAGTAGTAGAACTAGAAAGCACGCCATTGATATATAAACTTATTTTATTGGTGGCTGTATTTCTAACGCACGCAACATGATACCATTTGTTAATGCTCGGCAGTACTCCATTATACCCGGCTTGGTCGCCGAAGCTGGCGTTGTAGTAACTGCCACAGCCAAATCCGGTGTAATGCCAGGTGACATTATAATTATTTGCCATTAAAAAATTTTGATCACCTTCGGTTACGCCAATTACCGTATAGTAAGTACCGTCCGCCGGAAGAGTTTTAAATTTAACCCAGGTCGCATAAGTGTAGTTATTGTTTGCAATTATTCCGGTAGCACCACCATTTATATATCCGGTACTCCCATCAAACTTCACCGCCTGTCCGATTTTGCCATTAACTTTTGTAACTCCCCCATTCAAAATGCCGTTATTATTGGACCCGCTTTTATCCAAAGTTAAAATATTTGAAGCCCAATCTTTTCCATCAAAAGTCCAGTGGCCAACCAACCCAGTGCGCAGTTGCGCCTTAACCAAGTCGGTTTTGTTTATCTTTCCTCCGCCTTGTTTGTATAGTTCTTGAACTTCAGAGGCGGACAGAGCACGGGAGTAGATGCGAAAGTCATCCATCAAACCCCAAAACATCCCTATATTATTAGCATCTTGCGAGTAGCGACCGACCATCGGCGGGTTGGCGTCGTTGGTGGTAATTGTCCCAACTAAACTGTCAGTGTCGGATGTTATAAACACTCCATCAAGATACAGATAACCGGTTTTGTTATTTTTTGTCCAGACAACATGATGCCACTTGCTGTCATTTACTGTTGGACCAACACCGAGAACAAGAATGTCGTTTCCGCTTCCGTCTCTATAAGTTGCTCTAAGTTGATTACTGGGATACTCAATTGACAAATTCACTAAATTATTTGTATTACTACCGTAATCATTATAAATAAAAGCAGGGTGAGCAGTATCAACTATTCCGTAATATTTAAACCACGTACTTACAGTGTAATCACCACTTCCGGGATTAAGGATTGCAGAATCGGCCATTGTAATATTGGCCGTGGCCAGTCCGGGAAAACTTAACGCTTGTCCAATTTTTCCATTAACTTTCCTCAAAGTGCCATTCAGCGTGCCTGTATTGCCTCTTCCACTCTTATCAATGGCATGAGTTGCATCAGAAAAATCCTTACCATCAAAAGTCAATTGGCCAACCAACCCAGTGCGAAGTTGCGCTTTAATCAAATCGGTTTTGTTTATCACTCCCCCGCCTTGTTTATATAGTTCTTGGATTTCCGTTGTGGACAGGGCGCGAGAGTAGATGCGGACATCATCCATTTTCCCGTCAAAGGTACGGTCTGTTGTATTTGATTGATTACCGATGCGGAACTCATGGGTCGCGTCGTTCGCATAGCTGGTTCCACCGGCAACGTCACCATTCAATGATAGTTGTATGCCATTTTTAAATAACCGTCCACGTTTAGTGCTTATATTAAAAACCATACAAAGATGTTGCCACACCCTTGGTGTTATAGCATTATCCAAACTATGGGCATAAACATTTCCGGTACCACCCTGATAATCAATTGATAGTTGAAGAGCATAATTAGGAACCAACAACAAAGCCCATCCGCCATTTGGAGTAATATAATTATCAAATATGGTTCCCAGATTGTTTTTTCCTTGTGATTTGGGATACACCCACGCACAAGCAGTAAAATCTCCTAATGGCAAATTTTGCAATGATGATGGTGTGGTTGCACCTAAAGACATGTAATCTGTGCCAGTACCTGTAAAATTAATGGCCTGCCCGATTTTTCCATTCACTTTTGCCACTCCTCCGATCAAAGTTCCGTTATTATTAAACACACTTTTATCCTTAGTAATCAGGGAAGACGCCCAATCCTTTCCATCAAAAGTCCACCAGCCCACCAGGCCGGTTTGCAAACTGTTGGCCGGAGTTTTAGAAATAACGAGGGCAGAAGTTTTGAGCGGCAAAAATACCCAGACAAGAGCGACCAATACAGACAAAATTGTAAAACGGAATTTATACATAACTATTTTCATATGGGCGTAGCTCCTATTTTCCCATTTTATACAATTGGTAAACCTCCTGCGCGGACAGGGCGCGGGAGTAGACACGAGCGTCGTCAATTAAAGAATTAACTTGGGAACCGTTATCCACGGCTCTTCCAATCACTAGGACACTTGCTGCTGATGCGCCACATGAATTTTCGCCAGAGAGGCCTTGGGAAATGCCATCAATATATATTTTTGCGCTAATTCCGTCGTAAGTGCCGACAAAATGATGCCATTTTGAATCGTTTATTAAGGAACCGGTGCTGTTTTTCCATTTTGCCACGCCGTAAGTCATAACCGGTCTGCCTGCCGGGTACAGTCCTATCCCGTGTCTGTAGCCAGAACTGTCGGTAAACTCGACAAAATGTTTGTCGTCTCTAGCATCATTAGTTTTTACCCACGCGCTGATTGTAAATATCGTGGTCTCATAACCTGTCGCCGAAACTTTGCCATCCACGCCATCAAACTTCATCGCCTGCCCGATTTTTCCTCTCATCAGAGAAGTTCCACCTTGCCTGCCACCATTGTTATTTTGTCCGCTTTGATCAAGAACGCCGGTACTGGTGACTGATAATCCGTCAAAGGTCCACTGGCCGACGAGCCCGGTGCGGAGCTGTGCCTTAATCAAATCAGTTTTGTTTATCACCCCCCCGCCCATTTTATAAAGTTCCTGGATTTCTGTCGCGGACAGGGCGCGGTTGTAGATACGGGCGTCGTCAATAAGTCCATTGATTCTTACAGTGACATCTCCGCCCAAATAAACATTGGCTGTCTGCGCAAAAATAGAAGTGGTGATATTAGGTAATGAATTTTCAAAAATCCCATTGAGATATAACCTCATGGTTCCTTCATTTTTATCCCAAGTACCAACAATATGGTACCAGACCCCTGTCTTAATGGAAGTCACTCCTGTGACAGTTCGATTAGTACCATTATAGATAAGGAAATACGGTTTGTAGTCTGCACCATCTTGAGTGATACCTATCCAATAATAACCCCCGGATTTAACAATCATTTCTTCAAAAGTTCCGGTTAAAACATTAAACTTAACCCATGTAGAAAGAGTTAATCTGTCTTCTAAATCCAAACTTGTATTACTATGCCCTACGTCAATAAAGTCATTTGTTCCATCAAACTTCATCGCCTGGCCGATTTTGCCTCTCACCAGAGAAGTTCCGCCTTGCCTGCCACCGTTATTTCCTAGTCCGCTTTGATCAAGAACGCCGGTACTGGTGACTGACAATCCGTCAAAGGTCCACTGGCCTACGAGTCCGGTGCGCAGTTGCGCTTTAATTAAATCAGTTTTGTTTATCACTCCCCCGCCTTGTTTGTATAGTTGCTGAATTTCGGTAGCGGACAGGGCTCGGCTATAGATGCGCGCATCATCAATAGAACCATTAAAAAAATGAGTACTTCCCTGATATGAACCAATATATAATGGGGCCGAACCGGAATTCCATGAACCAAGAGCATTTGAAGTTACATCTAGTAAACCATTTACATAAAAAGTAGCTTTATTGGTGGAGGCATCATAAACTACAGAAATAAAATACCATTTATTTAAAGAAAGAGGTGAATTGCCAAAAACTGCCGCCGCTCCTCCGTTATATAAAAAAGAGATTTTCTGATTGTAAATAAGCAGGTCTGTACCTACACCAGTGTTGTCTCTGCTAATGATACACGGCCAATCAGCATCAGCACCAAGAGCTTTGGCATTTATCCAAGCAGAAAAAGTATGACTTTCTGTACTTCCAAAACCGCTAGCCGAACCGGCGTTTATTTGTCCGCTTAACCCATCAAGTTTTATTGCCTGGCCAATCTTGCCCCTCACTAGCGACGTCGTTCCCATCCTTGTTCCGTTATTTCCTAACCCATTTTTAGCATTAGCAGTGCTTGCCGTCGTATCCATCCCATCAAACGTCCACCAGCCCACCAAACCATTTGTCAAACTTTTGGCCGGAGAAGAATTGACAACAATAGCGTTTGCTGGTGCCATCAGCCATAGGAATATTATTGCGGCAATTGCGAACGAAATGCGCTTCATAAAATCTATATGGATTTATTTCCCCATCCTATATAACTGCTGGATTTCGGCCGCGGACAGGGCGCGGGAGTAGACACGGGCGTCGTCTATATAACCGTTAAAATAATTTACACCACTGTAATAACCAATATAAATTCCTATAAAATTTTGAATCGTATCAGTATATGCGTCTCCGCTCTGGCTGGCTAAAACACCGTTTTTATAAAGTTTTAATTTATCGCCACTTTTCCAAGTAAACACCCAGTGATTCCAACCTGTTCCTGGGGCAACATACCCTGAATAAACGTTTCCGGCAGAAGTCAAGGAAAGCTGACCGAAAAACCTACCATCGGATGGAAAGACAAAAACAGCGCCCAGGCCGCCTTGGTCACCAACCACCAGAGAATAATTAGAAGGCGCGGCCAATTGTTTGGCCCAAAAAGCAATACTGATCGCTGTATTAGAAAAACCGGTGCAGGAAGAATATATTCTTCCGTCCGCCCCATCAAACTTCATCGCCTGCCCGATTTTACCGGTTGCCACTTTTGTCCCGCCCACCCTGACCCCGTTGTTATTTTGTCCGCTCTTATCAATAACGCCCGTGGTGGTGACTGACGTTCCATCAAAAGTCCAATGGCCAACCAATCCGTTTCGCAGTTGCGCTGTGATTAAATCGGTCTTGCTGATTTTACCTCCACCTTGTGTATATAATTGTTGAATTTCCGTGGCCGAAAGAGCGCGGTTGTAGATGCGGGCGTCGTCTATAGAACCATGAAAAAAATAAACAAACCCGCCAATATGTAAATTACCGGTGGAATCTTCAGTGCTCGTGACCGTGACATCTTTGGTGGCTTTTTCTACTCCATTGATATAAATTTTCATTGTTCTTCCTGAATCAAAAACCGCTGTAAGTAACTGCCATTGATTCAATATTGGCGCAGAAACAGCCAAACTGTTGGCTGAACCGTCACTGCCGTGAAATTGAAAATATAAAAGAGAAACAAAACCGAATTCAAAGTCGGTACCCGCCGCTGCTCCGCTAAAAGCCCCAGTACCTTTTTGAATAATTTCCGCATTTTGTGCATTGGCACGATTAACCCAAGCTGATAGGGTAAAGCTCCCTGTTGGATGGACAGACGGAGACGATGTTATGGTTATCTGACCGCTTCCATGAACCGCATCAAAATTCATCCCCTGTCCAATTTTGCCGATTATCACTTTTGTTAAACCACTTCTTGTTCCGTCATTCCCATTTCCGCTTTTATCGGTGGTCGTTACCGAGGTTGTATCTTTTCCGTCAAAAGTCCACAAACCTCCCAATCCGTTTCGCAGTTGTGCCGTGATTAAATCGGTTTTGCTTATCACTCCTCCGCCTTGTTTATATAATGCCTGAACTTCGGTAGCGGACAGAGTACGACTGTAAATACGAACGTCGTCAAGCACCTCGTTACCAAAAGTATTTGGACTTGCTAAAAGGTCGCCTCTGACTCCAAAAAAATATTTGTTTCTTGATGCTCCCTCACCAATATTACTATTTGCCGAACCTGACTGTTCAATACCATTAACATAAAATTTGGTTGAGTTTGCAGACGCATCCCAAACTGCCACAAGATGATACCATTTATTTAGAACCGGTGTTACACCCCACTGTGTACCGTCACCTGCGGCTTGCCACTCACTATGCTTGGTTACAAATTGACCACTGCCACCCGTTCCATAGTCCCAAACTATTTGGACTGAATAATTACTATCCTGCACATCAATTATTCTTGGATAATTATTACCAGGAGCAATGGTTAAAAATTTTACCCACACAGAAACAGTCACCGGTGTAGACGCGATATCTGTTGAATTGGCGCCCGAAATGTAGCCGGTAGTTCCATTTAGTTTAATTCCCTGTCCAACCTTTCCGGTAGCCACGGAAGTCCCACCCATTCTACCGCCATTATTATTTTGTCCGCTTTTATCAAGAACGCCGGTGCTGGTGACTGATACCCCATCAAACGTCCACCAGCCAACGAGACCTGTTTTTAAATTCGGGGCGCTGGTGTTAGATGTGGAGATAGTGGCGGCGCTTGCCGGCGCTACCAGCCATAGGAATATTATTATGGAAATTGTGAATAAAAATCGTTTCATATTTTACTTTCCCATTTTATATAACTGCATTACTTCGGCGGCCGAGAGGGCGCGGGAATAGATGCGGGCGTCGTCAATGGAACCTTCAAAATAGTATTCATTATGCCCACCCCCTCCTGAAATCCAATTTCCGATTCTAACTAAATTTGTTGAAGCATCCCAGCTTCCCAGGGCTGCACTGGTTCCATCTGCTCTTCCATCCAAATAAAACGTAGCTTTATTGGTATTTGCATTATACGAAACCACGATATGGTGCCAGGCATTGGCTGAAACGGTACTATTGCTTAAAACCGAAACATTAGCATTGTTATAATAATAACAAATTCTGTTTCCGCTGATCGTCAAATTAGAGCCACCCGCTTCCCCCCATGTCCCGCCATTCTCTATAACCCATCCGAGTCCGCTGCTATAATCTTTTGTTCTGTAAACCCAGACGGCATACGTATGACCTATGGCACTTGAATTATTTCCCGCAGAAGCCGCCATTCCAACGTATGCACTGCTCCCATCAAACTTCATCGCCTGACCGAGTTTGCCTGAAACAAGTTTTGTTCCACCAGTTCTGGTACCGGTATTACTATTTCTACTTTTGTCCAGGGCCTGTGTGGTATTTGTATAGGCGCCATCAAAAGTCCACCAGCCCACCAAACTGGAATCCGTTAAAGATCCGCCTTTGCCCGCATTGGAGGAATTGGATTTTGCGGGAAGTGACATTTGATACAGGGCTTTTACTTCGGCGACAGACAGGGCGCGGCTGTAGATGCGAACGTCATCCATTTTCCCACTAAAATATCTACTATACTGACCAGTGTAGTCCAATCCAATTTTTAAAGGATCGCTTGAAACAGCCGGCGGCGAAGAAGCGGTGGGGCCAGCAACAAGAACGCCGTTATAATACATTCTCACGTTCGTACCATCGTATGTTACAGTAGCCAGGGTCCATTTATTCAAAGCCGGACCTGCGACCGTAATAATAATCGTATCGTTAAAGCTAAATATGATATTATCATTGGCATATCTCCACGCCATTGGCATACTCCCAGAATCACGAGTGATTATACCTCTAAGCCCACTTTGTGCTCCAACACCACTCACAGTTGGATAAATCCAAACCGAATATGTACTAGTGGCTATATCCAAAACAGATCCTTGACTTACTGGAACATTAACATATCCGCTCGTCCCATTAAAACTCATTGCCTGACCTATTTCCCCTACCACTGGTGTAACTGTCGTTCTTGTCCCCGTGTTATTATACCCTGATTTGTCCAACGCCTGTGTGGCGTTTGTATCCGCTCCATCCATTGTCCACCAGCCCACCAGGCCGTTGCTTAAATTTATTGTCGGAGTTTGATTTATCTTTCCGCCGCCGAGTTTGTATAATTGCTGGACCTCTGTGGCGGACAGGGCGCGGGAGTAAATGCGGGCATCGTCAACTGAACCGTTAAAAGGAAAGGTAGGACCAGCCCACAATTCTCCAACATGCGTGGCATAAAACGTATTCACATCTTGGGGGACATCGGTATTTTGAGAGTCCTTAAATACTCCATTTTCATACAAAGAACTTACCCCATTAGCCCTTGTCATCACATAATGTCTCCAGGTTTTTTTTGGTAATACACTCGCGACTATAACAGTCGCGTTAATATTATTATAATAAATACCCATTTTATTACCTCCAGTATTTATACAAAAACCATAACTGCCTCCATTATAAAAAGGACATTCCGTCGCGGGTGCGTTTGCGGTGGTATCATTCCAATAAACCCAAACCGACATTGTAAAAGTAGATGTAGAAGTCAAGGCAGTAACACCTGGAGTTGTAGCAATATTCCCGCTACTCCCATCAAACTTCATCGCCTGCCCAATTTTGCCCGAAACAAGTTTAGTCCCGCCATTTCTAGCGCCGGTATTTCCATTTCCGCTTTTATCCAAGGCCTGTGTGGCATTGGTATCCGCTCCATCCATTGTCCACCAGCCCACCAAACCAAAAGTTAAGTTGCTATTGTTAACGCTTTGATTGACAACCATGGCATTTGCAAAACGGGAACGCAAAAACAAGCCCGCGGCGAGTATTATCAGTAAGAAAGGAACTGTGAACAAAACGCGTTTCATATTATTTTCCCATTTTATACAACTGCGTTACTTCAGCAGTGGACAGGGCGCGGTTGTAGATGCGAAGATCATCCAGAGTTCCATCCCAAGAATCATAGCCCGGCAGGTCGCCTATCCAAAATGTCGCGCCGTATGAAGAAGTGGCGGTATCGTTGTCGCTCGCAATAACTATTCCATTTCTAAAAATTTTTTGCCCGACACCGTCTTGCGAAGTAAACGTCCAAAAAGCCCATTTATTAGTCCAGCTTGCATCCCAAGCAATAGAAAGCCTGCCTCCACTAGCAGTGGAACCAAAGTCCCAATAAATACCTCCCCACCCGGGAAAGTGAATATTAAAAAGAGGACCGGAATATATAATTGATGTATTTGAAGCCGGATTAACAACTTTAGCCCAGAAAGAAATGGCGGCACTGGAAGTCGGAAATCCCGTCGTTGCTGAAGTTATAAATCCATTTGTTCCATTAAGCTTCATCGCCTGCCCAAATTTGCCACTCACTCTGGTCACCCCTCCGTTTAGAGTTCCATTATTTTTATTCACACTCTTGTCCAATACAACCGTGGGCGAAGCCCAATCTTTTCCGTCAAAGGTCCAATGCCCAACCAAACCGGAATTCAAATTCGGCTTGGTAGTTTCGGATTTGCTGGTTATGATGCCTCCGCCCTGTTTGTATAATTGTTGGACTTCCTGCGCGGACAAAGCGCGGTTGTAGACACGAACGTCGTCAATAAGACCGTTAAAATAATCCGGTGAACCCATACCAAAACCAATTGCCCCTGCCAAGGTAAACGTTGTTCTTGTTTGATCTATCTCTTTATCCAGAATTCCATCTACATAAAACCTACCCTTAGTCCCATTAAGCGTATAAACACCAAGGTGCCATTTATTGTCTTTGATAATTGCATTACCCTGAAAAGCTTCTGGACTATTATAAGTTGAGTAAGAAAACATCTTCCCGCCAACTGTGCCAAAATACAAACCCCTCGAGTCCCAATAATTATTAACAATTGATTGCTGGTCATTGCTGGTTGTTTTAAACCACCCTGCCAGTGTAAGTGTGGCGCCAGTCGTAAAAGATGGTAAAGTTATTTTTGATGTCGTCCCGTTAAACTTCATCGCCTGGCCAATTTTGCCAGCAACAGAAGTAACCGATATTCTCGTTCCATCAATCCCATTTCTACTTTTATCCGTTGTGGTTACAGCGGTTGTTTCCTTTCCATCAAAAGTCCACCACCCCACCAATCCCGAATTTAAATTTGGTTTGGCGGTTTCAGGTTTATTTACTATCACCCCCCCGCCTTGTTTGTATAGTTGTTGGACTTCGGAAACAGACAAGACACGACTGTAGACGCGGACGTCATCAAGAGAACCAAGCAAATTTGCACCTCCAATATCAAAACTGCCGAGCTGGTCCGAAATTGTAATAGTTGTTAAATACCTCTGCACACCATCAACATAAAATATCGTTCCGTTTGTAACTCCGCTTTGAAATGACATTACAATATGGTGCCACTTATTATCTCTTATATTAATATTAGTATTTCTAAATCCTGCACTACCTCCCCAGCTATATGTTTCCAACAATCCACCCAACATAAAAATGCCATAAGCGTTAGCTTTCTGAATAAGATTATGTTGTCCATCATCATTTAAACTACTGCCCTTTAACCAAAGTGATAAGGTTCCCGTATCAACCTGTAAGGAGGCCGCATTTCCGGTATTAACCCAGGCGGATGTCCCACTTCCACTTAACGCTTGCCCTAATTTCCCGGTTAATTTTCTAATTCCACTAGATACGGTGCCAATATTTCCATTTGTGGAAGTATCTTTTATATGTGTCGGATCAAGAAAATCTTTACCATCAAACGTCCACCACCCCACCAAACCCTTATTTAGATTGGGCAAAGAAACACTCCCCGATGTGTTCACGGTCGCGGAAAAAACGCTGTGCGAAAACAATAGGCCAACGGCGAGAAAGGATAAACCCAAAATTGTAAAACTTATTTTTTTCATGCTGTTCGGCTAATTATTTTCCCATTTTATATAACTGCATTACTTCGGTGGCGGACAGGGCGCGACTGTAAGCGCGCACATCATCAATAGAACCATTAAAATATCTGCCAACACCACTTAGATAACCGACAGACAAAGATCCCATCGCCGCCATAGCTCCGGGGGCATTATTATTACCGCCAATATCCACGCCATTTTTGAAAATCCGTAAACGAGTTCCGTCATAAGTAAAACCAACATGATACCATCTGTTGGCGACCAGGGTGGTTGCAACACTCACCCACGCAGGCGTGTCAAACCCATACCCATAAACCGACAAACTTCCATCCCACTCAAGCAAACTGTACGGCGATCCTACTCCACCTATAATTTCACAACGGCCTCCGCCACAAGTAGCAGGGTCCGTATTTTTAATTTTAATCCAGGCAAAGCGACTGACGTTTGTTCCCGTTATTGATGACCCGGCAACACTGACCCCCGTATCAGAAGCATTAAAGTTCATCGCCTGCCCAATTTTACCTGAAACAAGTTTTGTGCCACCAGTTCTGGTGCCAATATTTCCTAACCCGCTTTTATCAAAAACCGAACCGGCGTCAATATCTTTCCCATCCATGGTCCAATAACCAACAAGCCCGTTGCGCAGTTGCGCTGTGATCAAATCTGTTTTGTTTATCTTTCCCCCGCCTTGTTTGTATAGTTCTTGAATTTCGGTGGCGGACAAAACACGGTTATATTCTCTAATATCATCTAATGAGCCGGCAAAACCGCCGGCACCGCTGCCATATCCAATACTGCCAACGCTTGCCTGCGCTGTTAATGTTTGCGGTGTAGATCTATCAAAGATCCCGTCTAAATAAAATGAAGATACTGTCCCATCATTAGTAAAGGCGATATGATGCCATTTACCATCAGTGACTGTTCTAGTTCCACTTGTTCCCGTTGGGTTCCCACTATTTTGATAAACAAATACCACTCCGGAGGTTAACCCAAAATATATTCCAGCGCCATTAGAATAATTGTCTAACACGCCCTGTTGAGCGGTGCTGGTTGTTTTAATCCAAGCGGTTCGTGAGATTACAGCGGTATTGGTAAAACTCGGCAAAGTTACGGCAGAAGTCGTTCCATCAAACTTATACGCCTGGCCGATTTTGCCCGCCACTTTTGTTATCGCCGTATTCGTTCCATTAAGATTGTGTCCGCTTTTGTCGGTTGAACCATCCTTTCCATCCATTGTCCACCAACCAACCAGCCCGTTGCGAAGCTGGGCATTAACCAAATCAGCTGTATTTATCTTTCCACCGCCTTGTGTATATAATTGCTGGATTTCGGAAGCGGATAGGGCGCGGTTGTAGACACGGACGTCATCCAAATTAAAATTAGCGGCACCGCCACCGCGGGCGCCAATAGTAATATAATTGGCAGTAGAAACCATGGGACTGCTGGTTACAGAGGTTCCATCCGGAACACCATTAAGATAAAACTTTATATTCTGACTGGCCAAATTTGGATCATAAGAAACGGCCACAAAATTCCATTTATTTCTGGTGAGACCGGTATTTCCACGAAAAGCATTATAACCGTTGAGATAGAATGCCAATGTTTCATTTCCACCACCGATATTATTTGTTTCAAACGAATAATCGGCGCCTCCTCTTACTAAAATAGTATTATTATTAGCGGCGATGGTTTTTATTTTTATCCACGCCGTGATGGTAATAATTGAAGGATTAAGAGTGGAGGAATTACCGGCATTAAGATAATTTGATCCATTAAAACTACCTGCCGCCTGCCCAATTTGACCGGAAACGCTTCCCACTCCGCCGTTTTTTACTCCTACATTTCCACTTCCACTTTTGTCAAAAAAAGCTGCAGCATCGGAATCTTTTCCATCCATTGTCCACCAGCCGACAAGGCCGTTGGATAGGGTGGAATTAACGGTAGGTGTGTTGAGAACTGTGGCAGAGGCGGGCTTGAGTACCACAAAAATTATGCCTATCGCTAGAATGAAGGTAAAAATTGAAATAATTGTGAATAATTTTTTCATGCTATGGAGTTACTGTTCCGGTATCAGCTGGGGCCGGGGCTGGAGTAGGAGCAGGTTCTGGTGCTGGAGCGGGTTCAACCACAACTGGAGCTGGTTCCGCTGGTGGCGGAGTTACTTCGGTCGGTGGCGGAGTTACTTCTGTTGGCGGAGCCGGTTCTGTAGTCGGAGGGGTCTCAACGACCGGCGCGACAGGTTCGGTGACTGGCGGGGTTGTTGTCGGGGTCTCAACGACAGGGGTTGTTGTACTAGCTGGTGGTTCAGTTGTTGTCGGGGTCTCAATCACGGGTGCGGCCGGCTGGGTATTTGTTTTGTTTAATAAATCCTGCAATTGCTGTTCGTTTACGCAAGTAGCGCCAACGCACAGTTGATTGGTCTGCACTTTATCGGCAAATAATTGTTTGACTGTGGCTACGCCATTCTTTAACAGCATTCCCAATTTCCGTAAACTATTTTCCACAGCCACAGTGAAGCTGTCTAATATTCCTTGTACACTGAAGTCAGGCAATTCGTTACTGATCTGTTCTTCGGTGAGCGATCCAACTGACCAATGCGGGTTGACAAACATTTTTATTGTCGGCACAGAGCTGGTGGCGCTGGCAGATTCCAAAGCCACACCGATCACACGACCCGGTTCAACCGCTTTCACAGCCACGCCCGGCTGGACAGATGAAGTAAGCAAGTCCCCTGCTTTAATCGGACCGTTTTCCAGTGAAACATTAACCGGCACGCGTCCGGACAAGGCCACCGGCTGATAAGTTGACGGATACAAACCCGGATTTTTGGATTTCAAAGTATCGTTCAAGTCATAGCCACCGAGGACAAAGCCCGGATTGGCGGAAACCACACCAATCGCGTTGTCGGTTGAAGTGGCTGAACATTTTTCTATGACAAACAAAGTGTTTACGGTATCAATGGTTGAAGATGGGTTGGACGGATCCGGAATTTGTATATTAACATTTTTCTCGTTCGCGCAAACCACATCGCCCACTGCCGGACAATTTCCAAGAGCCGAACAATTCGGATCAAGCGGGTAGGTTTCGGCCAAGTCCAAAGTGGTGGTGCCGGCGATAAACCCGGATGATTTGATATAACCGTTGACACCTAAACCAGCATTGGCGCTTCCACCCGCGTCTATATATAGCTTGTAAGTGCTGGTGGTGCTGGTGCCAATGGAGACAGTCATATTGGTGACTGTGCCGTCACCGACGCTGTCGCCATAGACAAGTATCATCGGATTGCCGTTGAGCGAGGCAGTGTATCCTTCCGGTGTGCCAGTGGTAGCATTGTTATCAATGGTCATATCCACCCAGCTTACCAGACCGGCATTATCATCAAAATTTAAGCCACCGGTTTGTAGAGAATTGACATATGAAATACTGGTGGATGCCTCATAGTAGAAGCCGTCCGCAGAACCCATGGAGATGTCACCGGAATCGGCAACTTTAAATAAACGGGTGGTTGAAGCGTTATAGACAGTGAGAGCATTGGAGGAAGTGGCGATGGTAGCGCCGGCAATAGTAAGTCTAGCTAAAGGTGTGGTGGTAGCGATGCCAACGTTGCCAACACCATTTATATACATAGCAGTAACTTGCGTTCCCCAAGTACCTGTGTACGGTCGCACATCAAACTGCAATGCATTTGCACCGTATAACTTCAAGACGGCATTTTCTAGTGTGGCGTCTGTTTGTGGAAATAATCCCAAATTGTTTCCATTTGTATATCCACTGGGAGGAGCAATTTGTATATTGTGCTGTGGATAAAAATCACCTGTTGGAGTTACTAAAAATACGTTTGTATCCCAATCATTGGTAGTAGCGCTAAAATGCCACAAGCCAAAATATCCTCCAGCCGCGTGTGACCCACCTCCCACGCCGAAACCATAAGTATCGTTCGTACTTCCACCACCAATTCTCAAAACTTCTTCAGTTCCCCCGACTGCACGCACATCCAATGGATTCCTCGGTGTCGTTGTCCCAATCCCCACTTTTCCATTCGCTAGGACCCTCAAGAAGCTGGCACCGCTTGAAGAAGCCACGTCAAAAATTGGCAAACTGCTGGCGTAACCCTGCACTGCCAAAGTTGCCATCGGAGTGTTGCTGTTGATACCGACTTTTGTATTTAATATACCTCCGCTTCCATCGGTCTCACCGTAAATTGTCAAAATATCATTACTGGCAATTTGAGCGCTGTAGCTGTTCACTATTCCGGCCGTGGTAGTGGTAATCGGTAAATTGATCCATGAAACTATGCCCGCGTCCTCGTCAAAACTCTGCGGGCCGGTTTGCAAACTGTTTACATATGTAACCGAACTTGAGGCCTCATAATACAAACCATCGGCATTTCCAAAACTAATATCTCCACTGTCGGCAACTTTTAACAACCGCGTGGAGGAAGTGTTATAAACGGTGAGAGCATTAGAGGAAGTGGCTATAGTATCACTATAAATAGTAAGCTTTGCATTTGGCGTGGTGGTGCCAACACCCACCCGCGGATTCTGCAAACCGCCCGAGCCGTTGGTCTCGCCATAAATTGTTAAAATATCTGTATTGTTAATTTGCGCTGAATAAGACATTATTGTGCCTTGCGGTATGGTGGTGGAAACGAACGGCAAATTTATCCACGAGACAATGCCCGCATCCTCGTCAAAACTCATACTGCCAAACTCGGCGTTTAGATGCGAAACAGTGGTTGAAGCGTCGTAATAAAAACCATCCCCGCCCATAGAAATGTTGCCGGCGTCATCTATCCTCATCAGTTGAGTGGAACTGGCATTGTCAACTGCAAAAGCGAGGGTGGAACTGGTTATACCGGCGCTCGTTATGCTTAGTCGGGCGTAAGGGCTGGTGGTGCCGATGCCGACGTTACCAGCACTTGTTATCCTCATTTTTTCCGAAATTTCAGAACTAGCAAGAGTTGTTGAAAATTGAAGATAGCCAGCATAACCTGATGCATTTTCTAAACGCCCGGCTACTTTTCCAAAGACATACGTGTTACTCCCATTGGCTCCACCAAAACCAATACTCCCACCAGTGTTTATTGTCGCAGAATCATTTGAATAAATATTCACATTACCAATACTAGTGACCGGCTTACTTGCTTGCCACACATCAAGTTGTCCGGTGGAATACAATGGTATGCCTGCTCCCACTTGAAGGGGTGCATAAGGACTCTCCGTTCCAATCCCCACATTTCCTCCTGATGTTACTCGCAGTAAACTGGAGCCAGTGGAAGAGGCGATGTCTAAAAGAGGAGTGGAAGTAGCATACCCCTGAACGGCGAGCTGAGCCATTGGTGTAGAACTATTTATACCAATATAGCCACTCGGGGTTATTCTAAATCTTTCAGTGGGAGCTGACCCCCCATCACCCGTACTTATTTTGAAAAGACCACGCCCGGTAGCCAAAGGATCAATGCCAAGACTTAATTTCACACGCTCGTATCCACTAGCTCCCAACCTAATTCTTGCGTAATCTTCTCCCAACCCTGAAATGTAGTTAAATATAAGATGATCGTTTGAACTTGATCCTGTTCCTAATGTTATATTTCCATTTACGTGTAATGTCGTATCCGGACTCGCCGTCCCAATCCCCACATTTCCTCCTGATGTTACTCGCAGTAAACTGGAGCCAGTGGAAGAGGCGATGTCTAACAATGGCAAGCTGCCTTCAGTGGCTAGACCTTGCACTCCTAATTTTGCGATTGGGGTACTGGTACTAACACCGAGTTTTCCGCCATTAACAATAAAATTACCAAGAGCGTTTAGGTATGCTTGATAAGCTGTCCCATTAGCACCAAAGTATAGAGCCCTTCCTGTGTCTGCTACCAAACTTAAATCTCTCGCGGTACCACTCCCCGCAGATTCAGTAATTAAACGGTATTCATTACCATTAGGTGATATCCTTAACCTAGAGTAATTAGAAGCATCTATATAATTATTTAGCCCATAAAAAAGCCAGCCGCCCTGATAAGATCCGGAACCTATGATTGACGCCAGGAGTGTACCAGTACTGGTTTGCCATTGCTGAATATCTGCAGTTTGATTATTGTCTCCCTGCACAATCAATCCAACGGTAGTATTAGCATTTGGAGTAATCTGTAACTTCGCACTGGGAGAAGTCGTCCCAATCCCCACTTTTCCATCTGTTTTGATAAACACAGCCGAAGTGGCGGTAAGTGCATTACCGGTTGTCGCATAATATGGAATATACCCGGCTGTGCCATAGGCAACAGTTGAAGTGGAAATATTTGTCCACGCGCCACTTGAATTTTTAAATTGCATGACTCCCCCATTATCATAAATACCATAACCGGTGGTGCCGGTGGTATTGCCGAAGTTTAGATATCTGTTTGAGCCGGATAAAACCATACTGCCAAATACATCCAAATCAGATAATGGAGTGCTGGTATTTATGCCAACGCGTAATTGTGAAACTCCACCGGCGCCATCTGTTACACCGTATACTGTTAATATATTATTATCACCCACCTGCGCGCTATAACTTTCAACCAACCCGGCTGTGGTGGTGGTGATTGGAAGATTCACCCATGTCACTTGTCCGGCATCTTCATCAAAATTCATCGCGCCGGTTTCAATGCTGTTTGCGTATAAAACCGAACTTGACGCCTCATAATACAGGCCGTCGTTGGCAAAAGAAACATCTCCACTGTCCGCGATTTTAAAAAGTTTTGTTGAACTGGCGTTGTAAACTGTGAGGGCGTTAGAGGAGGTAGCGATGGTGGCGGACAAAACCGTGAGGCGAGCGTCGGGAGTGGAGGTGCCGATACCGACATTATCGTTTATATAAATGCCTCCGCCGTTTCCAGAACCACTGTTATAAATTGCATTACCCTGAACATCAATATTACTACTATAGAATATCATGTTAGAGCCATTAAACTGCATAGCTCCTCCTCCGGTATAATTTATGCCCGCCGAACAGCCGCTTCCATCAAAACAAAGGTATGACCCCAAAGACAAAGCTACATTCCCATTCGCCAAAACCCGAAGCAAACTAGAACCAGTGGAAGAGGCGATGTCTAGAAGCGGCAAACTGCCGTTAGTCACAGAACCTTGTATTCCTAATTTGGCGATAGGAGAAGTAGAATTTATCCCAATACTTCCATTTCCTTTAACTCTCAAAACTTCAGTTAAAGCGCTACCATTGTTCAGATTCAAAATAAATGAGGTCTTTGGAGTTGCGGCAAAGTTGTCGTCTTGAGCAAACCTTAATTGACCCAAAGTTGCAAGTGTACTGCCATCAGGTCTTCCTTCTTGTACGGTTATTCCGCCGCCCGCACTGTCATTATAAGCAGTGTTGGTTCTTCTTAAGACGAGGAAAGGGTTGGCATCAGCACTAGCTTGCTCCAAAATTGCTAAATTAGTGGGGTTTCCCCAAACTCCTGCCGTAGAAGAATAAACATGCAGAGGCATAGTTGGGGTTGATGTTCCAATCCCCACACTTCCTCCTGTAGTCGCAAACGTCGCGCCATACGGAAAGGTAGAAGTTGCGCTGCCATAGATAGTTGTGGTAGCGGTGCCACCGCCAATTGAAATATTAGTCAAAAAAGTCGGAGAAGTTTGTTTTACAAAAATACCCGAACCAGTGCCCGCGTATTCGGCAGCGGTGAGATGATAATACTGATCAGCTGTGGAACCGCCCTGAATTCCTGCTAAATTATTATGTCTGGTTAATAATGGCGTATGAAAATGAGTATATCTGGATGTGCCATTTTCGGTATAACCAATATTTCGGGCTGTCCCCCCAGTGTTAGAACCTTTAAAAATCACATACAATCTGTCGGTTGAAGAAGCAAGCTGAAAAGCCGGCTGGACTGTTTCAACATCAATCAAGGTGGGGGTGGTCTGGGTAATATCCGCGGTCCTGACACTAAACAACAATTGAGTAGTGCCTGTAACAGAAATAGTATAGACCTCTATCACAATGGTCTGCTGTCCCGCTCCTCCGGTTGACGACGCAAAGACGGAAAATGTCCAAGCTCCGGCATCCACCTGCGTCGCGCCTATCGTAGAAGACGAAATATAGGCATCAATCGTAGTCGTAGTTCCAGCCGGAACACTGACAACATCACTCACTTCGGTTGCTGTGATTGGTGCTCTTTCTAATAAATGAAGAGTTGTGGAAACAGCCGACAGTTGATCATTAATATAATAGTCCACGCTCTGCCCGGCAGAAAGCGAAGTGCACGCGCCAGCCACCCAGAAAGAACCGTTATAAGTTAGACAGTCATTGGCAACGGGTGCAGGAAGCGAAGTGTCACCCAAGTTAGTTAAAGCAATTTGTGTGTCATTTATCCTGTAAGTGCCGGTGGTGTTGATATCACCGGCTACTGATAATTTCCAAGCGGGAGAGGTGGTGTTGATACCGACGTTGCCAGCACTTGTTATACGCATTACCTCAACAGGTGTAATTGTATTTGTTAAAAACCTTATACCATCACGTGATTGTGAACCGATTTCCAGCCCTAGGTAAGCGGTACTAGGTGTTCTTGCTAATCTCACATAACCGGAAGTATTTCCTGTTGTATTATCTAATTGCAAGTTATAACCCGCATAACCGACAGCATTTCCTGCATTTCCATAAATGTTATATCCAAACGTATCATTACTGGCAAACAAACCCAAATTAACATCCATTTTATACCCAGGACTCGCCGTTCCAACCCCCACATTCCCGCCCGATGTTACACGAAGCAAGCTGGTCCCGGTGGAAGAGGCGATGTCTAAAAGGGGCAAACTACCATTGGTTACAGAACCTTGTACTCCTAATTTGGCGATAGGAGATGAACTGTTGATGCCAACACTACTTGTAGCAAACAAATTTCTTAGGATTAAATCTCTATACTGTCCTGAATTACTATTATTTATTTCAAGCATTCCAACCGCGCTTCTTGCCAAAGCCGTGTCAACATTATAACCAGTTGCAGGATTATCATCAACATTCCATTGTAGAGATTTTGTCCCTCCAAGCACTAAACCATAATTCGTCCCCGCCTGACCATTAAAGGCAGCTATCTGGGCATTCCTTACAGCTACCGTTAATAATCCGGACGTGGGGCGATAAAAACCAGTATTTTGTTCACCAACAAAAGAATATGATGGAGTAGCTGCCGCTCCATCCGGAACAAACACCTGACCAGAGGCGAGAGATAATGCTCCAACAGGAGAAGATGTCCCAATCCCCACATAACCATTATTTGTCACTACAAATCTATCCGTTGTTCCGGCCGCACCCGCGCTAGCTCTTATCAAATAATTATTTCCGGTGGGAAGCGAAGTTTCTGTAACGGCTATCTTTAGCGCCTCATACGAACCCGCGCCCGGAGTTCCACCCCAATTGATAATCGGATTAATATTTAAAGCGATGTCTGTAGGCGTGCCGCTTCCGGGAGAAAACGTGATTGGTATATCCACCGCTGTCTGGTTGGACGCGGAATTAAATATACCCTGGACAATTCCTCCGATTGAACCACCGCCAAGCGAAGTTTTAGTATTTGTCCCGCCGACATATAAAGCATTACTTGAATAAATGAAACCTCCGGTAGGATTTCTTATAAACTCCGCGTAAGCTGTTGTTTCATAACCAGGACGGAAAATACGTAAATTTGAAATAACTGACAAATTTGCCGCCGGACTCACCGTTCCAACCCCAACATTTCCATTCGCCGAAACATGAAGCATACTACCCCCGGTAGAAGAAGAAACATCAAATAAAGCGGCGTCAGTGGCAGAGCCTGCCATCTGATTAATGGCGAACTGCGCTATAGGACTGGTGGAATTTATCCCCACTTTTCCATCTGCCGCGATAAAAATCGCCGAGGTCGGAGTCAGTGTTGAAGTCGCACCGGCATAATACGGAATCCATCCTGCAGTACCGGCATTGAAAGTAGGCAAACCGGAAACGGTGCCGGTTGTTATCGTAGAAGTTGTCCACGTGCCATTGTTTACATAGGCAAACCCTGTCCAGCCCGAACTATTTTGTCCGGTGCCGCCATGGGTATTGGCAATAATACTGCCGGCCCAGGTGCCCGAGGCAATAGTGTTAAAACTAGCCAGGCCTGAAATGTACAGATTGGTGGAAGTGACAGAAGTGACATTAAGATTGGTAATGACGGTCTGTCCAAAATTCGTAACTCCGGCAATATATAAATTGCCAGTAGTGGTGACATCTCCCCCCAAATTTGTATTTCCCACCACATGCAAGGTATAGGTCGGGTTTGCAGTGCCAATGCCGACTCTGGTGTTGTATGCGTCTATAAACAGTGTGCTGGTGCCAAAATTCAAGGTGCTCGTGCCCATTGTTATGGCGGTGGAGGTGGTAAGGGTGGTGGTAAGCGGTGGATAAACCGTGCAATTCGGATCTCCGGGAGAACAACCCGGATCAAGCGTTGCGCCCGGCGCGTACGGACTGCCCGGCGGATTGGCTAAAACTGGATAAACAAAATAATAGAGGGCCATAAATATGCCCACTATTAAAGAAGCACCAGTTAATATTTTGGAGAATTTTTTATACCTCTCTCCGTTGTCCATAGTGACAAGCATTCTCTCTTTGATTATTATACCATATTTTCGCTAACTTTTGGATATTTTGGGGGGACTTATCCACAGTTATTTGAGATAGATTTTACCAACCAACAACTCAAGCAAATCTTTAACATTTGCCTGCGCTTCATCTTGAGTAGTGCTATTAACGAACTTCTGCCATTGCGCCAGAATCTCCGGGTCATTAAGGCCACGTACTGAATTTTCAAGTTGTAAGCGGGTATCAAAATCAATCTCTGTCTTGGATTTGATCACCTGCTTGATAAACATCTTCAAAAAATTCAGCACCTGGCCATTGTAGCGTTGTGTCGCCACCGTGTCCCGGCTGCCTTCAAGCTCTTTGGACGCGTTGTAATACATTAGTCCCAAGAACACATTACTCGCGAGTAGAATTAAGATGATCAGCCCCCAAAATATTTTTGACTTCATACGATATTAATTAGTTTGTTTATTTTTATTTTTTTTGTCTTTGTAAAAATTGTATGCCAACAGCAAGGCCACGGCTACCAGAAGCGCGGTCTTCCAATCAATATTTTTTAACCACCAATATTTGGTCTTGAGTTCAACATTTAAGTGCACGCCGGAGCCGCTCTCAACCGAAAACGGTTTGCCTGAATACGGCTCGTAACCCGGAGCTGAAACCGTTAAATAATACATCCCGCCCGGAACGAGGTATGAGTAAGTGCCGGCCAAACCCGTAACCTGCGGATTTTCCTGTTGGAAATCTTTTGCCGGCCACTGCTGGTAATTTTTCGTGTCCGGATTGTAAAAAAACAAAGTGGCAATCGCGCCCGGAATGCGCAACTCCTTATCCCCTATTTTCTCAAAAACATAGCCCTCCGGATCAACCACGGTAATCAAACGCACCATTTTTGAGCCAAAAGACGGGTCCTGATAGTTCATGACCGTGACGATTTCATATTCGCCGGCCGGTATTGGAGAAATTATATCGGCAGTAAAAAGGCCCGGGTCGGATTTATCCGGCAGATAATCAAACTGCATTAAAACCAATTTCTCTTCGGTGGGCACCGGCACATCTTGCGTGCTGGCGAAAACCGGCTCCGCAAAAAATGCCGAAGCCACTAAATCTTTCAAATTCATTTCCGTTCTGGCTTGCGCCTTGGCTGATCTAAACATCAAATAGCCCACTACGCTTTTTACCGGCTTGTCCGGTCTGATCGTTAAGTGCAGTGGCTTGTTGGAAATCGTTGAAATTTTTTGTTCCGGGTTACCGGATTTATTTAAAGACAATGCCACTTTAAAATCAACCAATTGACCGCCGGTGCGCGCGAAAATTATATCCGAAGGAATTTTTTCTTTCAGATATGTCGGCAGTTCGCTTAAGGGCACCCCTTTCATCTGGTTCATTATGTCAACTGCCAACATCGTACCGCTGGCCGCCGGCATTACTGCCTGGGTCAAACTGGGCAGATACATCTGCACAGTTTTTAATTTTTCCACATCCTTCATGCGTTTGATGCCGACATCGTTAAATGTTTTTTCCACAGCCGGAAACTTGGCTTCCAGCGCCAAAAATTCTTTTGGCAAAGGCGCAAACACAAATTCGTGAATTGGTCTGGGGTCAAGATAATCCCACACGCCTCTCATGGAAATTGGCGTAATCTTAGCCACAAAACGCTCAATCGGAATTTTCGGCTGGATAATTGACGGCGTCCTGAACAAATACGGCACCCAGAGTTTGAGTTGGCTGTAGACCTTAGACAAAGAAATGGTCGGCACCTTGAAAACCGGCATTTTTGGACTAAAAACATCAGAAAGAATTGAACTTAACAAATTTCCCAATTCTTGAAAAATCTGGCCGGCGGGCGTGGTGCTGGTTGTGCCGGCGGGCGGATGTTGTTGACCCGGCGGCTGGGTTGGTGGCGGTTGTTGACCCGGCGGAACAATTGGCGTCGGCGCAAAAACAATTGAGTTTGAAATCAGTTCACTGCACTGGCCCCACTGCGTACAAAATTTCGCGTAAATATTTTTTAAACCCGGATTGTCGTTTGAGAGTACAAACGGCGTACCGGTGGATGTCTGGCCGGGTATAAAAATCAAACGATAGGTGTTGTTTATAAACCCTGGATCATCGGAAAGAAAAACATAGCTGGAATCATTTCCACCCTTTAAGATAATTTGTACGGTAGTGGAATTGGTTAAAGGACTGCCGTTATTTATGGTTATTGAAAACGGCGAAGTGGGTGGATTTCCCGAGCCCGGAGGCAAAGGGGTGCCGCCCGGCGGGTTTGGATTTGGACGCGCGCTGGCCGGTATCCAATCGGTTTCAACCGAACAGTTCGCGCAAGAAAAATTTATTGTTCCGGAATTATCTCCGCCAATGGCCTGGCCTTGAAAAACTCCGGTACTGTTAATTGTTATGCCCGCAAAATTTATCCAGCCGATATTTTCACCCCAGGCGTAGCCGGACAAAACTCCTTCGGAAGTGTTTTTTACCCCGCTCATGGTCGGGCTCAAATTTATCCAACCGTATTCCTGGCTCCAGGCATAGCCGGTGATGGCTGTGTCTGTTATGCGAACATTTCCGTTGGTGGCGCCAAAATTTATCCAGCCAATTTTTGAACTCCAGGCATATTTATGGTTGGGGTCAATGGTGCCGTCGGTTATGGAAGCTTTGGCTTGAGATACAACAAAAATAGCGGTCCCCACCACCAGTAGTAGTGTTACTAATAATTTTCCTCCCTTTATCATAGGGTATTTTTAACCCCTCTACTTTAAATTTGCTTTTATTATACCACAAAATCACCACTTCTTTAAGATTTTGTGTGGATAACTTTAGAAGTTTTTTATTATGTTTGGACGAAACAATTCCGGCACACCGGCACATAAGTAAACGTGCCGTCGTCTGGAAGCACCGAGGGCATGCCTTCGGTTATGGGCACGCCTTTATTTAGAACCTGGGAATAAGTGGCTATTGGTTGTTTGCAAATTTCACAGACCGCTCGTTTGTATTTCACTTCTCTTGGCCCCAGTTCCAAAAATGCCCTGATAATATCAAACATTTTGCCTCTATAATCGGTGTCCAGCCCGGAAGCAACCACCTTGACCCCTTTGCGCAATAACTTATCAATGACCCCCGCATCTTCCGGCTGAAACATGTGCAATTCGTCAATGCCGACTACTTTTAAATCAGAATCCAAAATTTCCGCTAAACTCTGAACTTTTTTGGCTTCAATGACTACGCCGTTTCTTGAACAAATATGCTCATCCCGCAAATTTCTGGCTGACTGAAACAAGCCGTGCGGGATGTCGGTATATTTTAGCGGCGCAAAATAGCTGATAAGATCAAATGATTTCCCGCTTTTCATCGGGCCGAGAATGAGGGTGAGATCCATAACTTATTTAATATAGTGCTTCTGGACGATTTTTATCAAATTTTTTGTAATGGCTATGTGTTCTTTTTCATCTTCCACTATAGCCGCGACTTTTTTTCTTTCATCCGGTTTTTTCAAATATTTTAACAGGTCTTTACAAATATCCCTGGCCTGGTATTCCATTTCCAGACCTTGTTTAAGATTAAACAAAAGGGATTTTTTGTCCAACAAACATTTTAGTAGCTGTGTGGCTTTATTTTTTTTCATAATGTCTGATTATATTTTCAATTATACGCCTATGCTCCTGCGAATCCGAATGAAGTATTTCCATACCCTTTCTAAATTCTTTTTGTTTTTTTGCGTCAATACACTGCTCCACACGCAAATCCAAGAGCGACATATATAAATTAATAAAATTAACCTCAATCATTTCTTCGTCTAATAATTCACGGATAAATTTTTCCGGTGCGATGTTTGTTGTCATATTTTTAAACTTTCATTTTTTCAAAGGCATAGGTGCCGATGGCAAACACCAAAACCATAAACAAAACTAAAATCCCCATGTCAAAAGCCAGACCAAATTGCGAAGCGCCTAAAATGACATGCCTAAGCGCGTCAACCGCATAGGTTAGCGGATTTATGAAGGTAAATGGCGCCAGCCAAACCGGCAAGTTATTAATTGGAAATAAAGCGCCGGAAAGAAGGAAAACCGGCAAGAGCAGGAAGCTCATGACAAATTGGAAGCCCTCCGGGCTTTCCATCATTGAACCAATAATCAGTCCCAAACTGGTAAACGACGCAGTGGTAAAAAGTATAATTACTAAAGAAAGTATAAAGGCGGTAAAATTTATATGCAAGCCCGGAATTAATCCTATGGCTCCAAAAATCACGCCCAAAATTAATAACAAGATTGATTGAATGATTGAGTCAGTCGCGCCGCCGACAACTTTGCCCAAAAATATTGTAGTGCGGGAAATCGGCGCCACCAAGACCTCTTTTAAAAAATCAATCTTTCTATCCCAGACAATATAGACACCGAAAAAAATCGATGAAAACAAAACCGCCTGCGCCAAAATTCCGGGGAAAATAAACACCTGATAACTGGTGCCGGAAACGGCAACGCTTGATCCCAACCCGCCGCCGAAAATGAGTAGCCAAAGAACCGGCGTCACCAAAGACGAAACAATTCTTGATTTTTCCCGTAGAAATACTTTAAATTCTCTGTACCAGATGGCTAAAAAGCCGCTTAATTCATTCATATTATTTCTTTAAGTGCATAACCCTTTCCGCCCAGCCGCCCTCGGCTGAATCTTCTCTGATTTCCCGGCCAGTATAGTGCAGAAATACGTCATTTAGAGTTGGCGAATGCACTTCCACCGAGTCAACCTTGCCTACTACCTGCAAAATCTGCGGCAGATGTTCATTGGGATTTATAACCGTTAAATACACCAGACCGTCTATTTGTTCAACCTTTTTTACATAATCCAATTGTTTGAGCGCGTCCAAATTTGGGTTTTGACTTTTTAACAAAACTTTATCTCCGCCGACAATTGATTTTAAATTTGCCGAAGTGTCCAGCGCCACAATTTTGCCGTGATCAATGATTGCCAATCGGTTGCACAGTAAATCCGCTTCTTCCATGTAGTGGGTGGTGATAACCACGCTCATGCCTTTTTCTTTGGCAAGTTTTTGGATGTATTGCCAGAGATGCTCGCGTGATTGCGGATCAAGGCCAAGGGTCGGTTCATCCAAAAACAAAACTTTCGGATGGTGCATCAGCCCGCGCGCCAATTCCAAACGCCTTCTCATACCTCCGGAGTATTTTTTTACCGTATCATCTTTTCTGTCGGTCAAATCAACGAGTTCCAAGACCTCTTTTATTTTTTCTTCGCGGTGGGCGGCGGGCATGCCATAAAGCATACCATGCAGCTTCAGATTTTCGTAGCCGGTTAAGGTGTCATCGGAACTCGGATCCTGAAACACAATGCCGATTGATTTTCGCACCTTGCCGGACTCTTTGACAATATCAAAAGCATTGACACTGGCCGTGCCCGAAGTTGGTTTGATTAAGGTGGTTAACATTAGTAAGGTGGTGCTTTTTCCGGCTCCGTTTGGGCCTAAAAGCCCGAATATCTCCCCTTCTTCAACCTGTAAATTTAGGTTATCCACAGCCACCAATTCACCATATCTTTTGGTCAGATTGTTCGTTTCAATTATTGGCATGGGGGTATTATAAAACAGGCAAAAAATTTTGGCTAGAGCTGTAAAAATTTTGCAGGGGCTGTAGGAATCGGACCCACGTCACCTCTTTTGGAGAGAGGCATGTTACCACTACACCAAGCCCCCATAAAAATTCCTGCGCCGGCAGGAATAATTATCTATTTTGTTTCCTTGTGCACGGTGTGTTTCCGGCAAAATTTACAAAACTTTTCCAACTCCAAGCGGTTCTTCAAGGTCTTCTTGTTTTTGCTGGTAAAATAATTTGTATGTTTGCACTCCTTGCACTCCATTTTTACAAGATTATCTTGCGACATATTATTAAATTTTTCCGGCGCGGCTTTGCGCCCTTATGTTTATCCGAGCCGTTGTCGGGATTTGAACCCGAGACCTTTTCCTTCGCTTACACCTCTATTTTGTTATTAGAGGGCTAGACTGTATCTTGAGCTTGTCCCGACTTAGTCGGGATTTAACTCCCCTTGTCAGTCGTTCGGGCGATTTTATTCGCCACGGTCTTAACCATTTCTGGCCTTTAACCGTTATTCGGGATTCACCGACAAGTTTCCTTGCCAGTGGGCGGGGTTTTTGCGAACCACCATGGAAATGCTCTACCAACTGAGCTACAACGGCGTTATCTATTTTTCTTTTTGTAATATTGCCACTAAGGCATTCCTCATTTTCGTATTATGATAATACACTGTTAGAACTCCATACTCGCTTTTCTTGCCATATGTACCTTTTCTCACCGACTTTGTTATAGTACATTTATAAAATTGCTCTTTTCCAATTTTCAAATAATTTGACCAATGTTCTACCGCCTCTGTCTCGTCAATATCGTTAAATAATTGCAAACTAAATTTTAAATCTTTCTTTTTAATACCAAATACTGTAACCAGAAACGCAATAAATTTTTTTATCAAATCACGATCGGTATTCCCCAACCTCACTGAACCTTTGTCAGCTTTTGTTCCTTCCCCCCAGTACAAACCAAGACCAAAACCAAACAAAATTGCTTCTTCTATTGTACCCGGATACTTAACCTTAAAAGGATCCCCATTAGGATTATTCTTTTGATAAATTGCTTCGCCTATAGATCTTGATTTGATTCCATATTTTTCCATCCAGTATCTAATCTTATTAATGGAACATTTATAAGCATCAGCAATTTCTTTTGCCGATTGACCTTTACCTAAATAGAGTTTTGCTAATTTATCTTTTGATAATTGCAACATATTTTTACATCAAATATCCTAACATAAAAATATACTCTTAGCAAACTAACACCATATAGGTAAGCTAATTGTCAAATATCAGTGGGTGGAGTAGGATTCGAACCTACGAAGGCAGAGCCAACAGATTTCACTTTCCCCTAAGTTTCCTTAAGGCATGGACTATATCTTTGCCATAATCTTTTTAAGATTTTAGGCACTCTGGTATCTAGTCTCTACGGCGCTCCCCGACCTTTTCGGGGTTCCCACGGTATTAGCATGACACTTGTTTTAGCTTTCACCGTTATCCCAGAGAGTTCATCTTAAGATTTCTCTTAAGAGCTGCATTTTACTACAGTCTGTCTCTTTTGACCGCTCAGAAATCCACCCATTATTACATTTTTAATTAAATTAATAACTAACCAAGAGCCGCCTCAGGGATTCGAACCCAGGACCTTCACTTTACAAAAGTGTTGCTCTACCGCTGAGCTAAGGCGGCGGTAATCTTAGAGATCCTCTCCTTAAAGCTGTCCAATTTTTGATTATCCGGGTTCACCAGACGCAGATCATTAAAGGCCTTAAGCGCGAGGTCCTTGTCGCCGCATATTATAGCAATTTCTATCAATAAGTCAAGGTACTTCGGGTTCTGCGGTTCAAGTTCCACCGCTTGAAGCGCCGCCTCTTTGGCCACCTTGGGCTGATCAACCTTGAGGAGCAGTTCGGCCAGGTGATAAAACCGCGGTGAAAAGGCGTCATTTAGCAAAACCGCCTGCTGATAATAGCCGATCGCTTCTTCAATATCCCCCTGGCTCTCGGCCACTTCCGCCAACTTAACCAAAACGCTGTCATCATCCGGTTCCAGATGTAATAAAAATTTGTAGGTTTGCCTGGCCTCTTCCAAAGATTTTTTGGCCAGATAGGTATCCCCCAACCCACGGTAAGCCGGCGCTGATTTGGGATTAATTTTAATGGCGGTGATAAAACAATTCTCGGCCTGATCAAAATTTCCCAATTGCAGATTCTGTTCGCCGTCATTAATCAACTGATTTAATTTTTGTTCCTGCTCCTCGCTGGCTTGCGGCGTGGCTATTTCCGCTTTGGTTTTGAGCACCTGCTCGTGGTGCAACAAACGTTCAATCTTGCCGACGTAAATTCTGAACTTTAATTGTGATAATCCCCAAATTTTTTTAATCGGCGACAGCACCCTGATGGTCTGCGTTTTAATAACGTCGCTGGTTTTGGCAATGCGGCTGTTGATGATTTCTCTTTTCTTTTTATATATTTTTTCTTCCTGAAAATTAGTCAGATCAAGATTGGAAACCTGCGCGAATTTTTTAAAGACAACAAACACAACCACCCCCAGGCCGATAAGAAAAACCCCCAATGGGATTAAATAAAACATATACTTCGCGTGTTTAAACTTTGTTGACAATCCCCAGCCAGCTGTCAAGTTTGGCGGAGGCGCCGCCGACCAGGACGCCGGCAATATCCGGCTGGCCCAAATACTCGTCGACATTTTCCGGCCGCACACTGCCGCCGTATAAAATTATCGGATTAACGCCCGTAACCAATCCGGAAACTAATTTTTTAATCAGCGCGTGCATTCTTTGCGCTTCTTTCGCGTCACAATTTTTGCCCGTGCCTATTGCCCAGACCGGCTCATAGGCAATAAACAAATTTTTGCCCTCCGGCCAGGTTAAGTTATCAAAAGCCGCCCGAAGTTGCACCTCAACCGCTTCATCGGTTTGGCCTTTCTCTCTTTCAGCCGCGGTTTCCCCAACGCATAACACCGCTGTCATACCGGCCGCTAAAATCGCTTCCAGTTTTTCTCGGGTCTCATGGTTTGATTCATGAAACTGATGTCTTCTTTCCGAATGTCCGGCGAGCGCATAAGAGCAACCCGCGTCTTTATACATCTGTGCTGAAATTTCACCGGTGTAACCGCCCTTATCAACCCAGTAGGTGTTTTGCGCGCCGAGCCCGATACCAACATCTGCGAGCACCTGCCCGACCGGATACAAAGCCAGGGCGCTTGGGAAAATCGCCATCTTTACATTTTTAGGAAAATTTTTTGATTCATTGGCCAGGGCGTTGGCCAAAATATTGCTCTCGTCAAAATCCAAATACATTTTCCAATTGGCAAATAAATATACGGGTTTACTCACAGACATAGGCAAATAATTTAGTGATTTTGGCTTTGTCGTCCGGTCCGACAATGGCCATTTTCATCTGTTTTAAATCCAGAATTTTTTGAGCCACGCGGCGCACCTCGCCGGCTGTTACTTTTTTGACATTCTTAATAAATTCTTCATAAGTTTCCATCTTGTCGCCGAACAAAAACTGGCGCGCGAACCACTGGCTCTGGGCGCTTGAGTCCTCCATAGCCAAATCAAGTTTGCCGGCGATATTTGTCTTGGCATCGGCGAGTTCTTTGGCGGAAACCAAGTCCTTTTGAATTTTGATTATTTCTGATTTGATAACCTTTAAGGCATCGTGCAGTCGTGACGGATCCAAACCGGCCTGAACCGCTACCGCGCCCACATCTTTAAATGATGCCGAACCGGCGCGCACCATGTAGGCCAACCCCCGCTTCTCGCGCACCTCCACAAATAACCTTGAACTCATGCCGCCGCCCAAAATAGTTAAGAGCACGGCCTCGGCATAACGATCCGGATGAGTATATTTTAAACCGGGAAATCCTAAGATCACGTGCGCCTGATCTACTTTTCTCTGTGAAAGCTCAATTTTATTTGCCAATGGAATTTTAGCGCCGGCGCTGCCAGTACCGCCCGCGCCCGGCCAGGCAAATTTTTTAAATTCCAAAGCATTGCTGCCGGTTGCTTTTTCATCGGCGAAACATTTTAAATATTTTTTAAGCGCGGCCGGCTGAAAATTTCCGGCAACCGCCAAAATCATGTTCTTGGGTACGTAATGTTTTTTATAATAATTCCATAAATCGGCTCTAGATAGTGCGCGAACGCTTTGAGCTGTGCCGGCAATATCTCGTCCCAATGGATGATTGCCAAACATAACCCTGTCAAACAGCAAATCAACGGCCATAGTCGGATTGTCTTCATACATTCTGATTTCTTCAACAATCACGCCCTTTTCTTTTTCAATTTCTTCGGCTGAAAAAACCGAGTGATATACCATATCATCCAAAAGGTCAAAGGCCAGGTCCAATTTGGCGCTGGAAATTTTTATATAATAACCGGTGTAATCTTTATAGGTGAAGGCGTTAAATTCCGCTCCGGCCGCGTCCAGCTCGCGGGAAATTTCCAGATAATCCGGCCGTTTGGTTGTGCCTTTAAACATCATGTGCTCCACAAAATGCGAAGCGCCGGATAATTTTTTGTCTTCATATCTGGAGCCAACCGGAAACATGGCCAAAACCGTGACGGCTTTGGTGCCGGCAAGAGGCATGGTAATCACGCTCATGCCATTTTTTAATTTTGACAATTTGTGCATAATTATTCCTTGAATTTTTCCGCCAGATAATCTTTAAGTTCGGCAATCTTAATTCTTTCCTGCTTCATACTGTCGCGATCCCGCACCGTTACTTTTTTGTCTTCCAGGGACTCAAAATCAACAGTGACACAATAAGGCGTGCCGATCTCGTCCTGGCGGCGGTAGCGCTTGCCAATACTTTGGGTCTCGTCATATTCAATCATAAAATCCTTGCGCAGCTGGTCAGCCAGGGGCTTGGCAATTTTTGACAATTCTTCTTTTTTGGAAAGAGGTAAAATTGCCACCTGAATTGGCGCTAAATGTTTGGGAAATTTCATGACCACGCGATTTTCTGTCTCGCCTTTTTCGGCTGTGGGGGCCTCTTCTTCATTGTATGCTTCCAGCAAACAAACCAACATCATCCGATCAATTCCAAAAGTCGGCTCAATAACATGGGGTAAAAATCTTTCATTGGTTTCCGGATCCGTATAGTGCAAATCCTGACCGCTGACAGCTTCATGTCTGGATAAGTCAAAATCAGTGCGATAGGCAATGCCATGAAGTTCTTTGACGCCAAACGGATATTTGTATTCAATATCAACCGTGCGTTTGCTGTAATGGGCTCTTTCGCCGTCCGGAATCTCATGCCAGACCAAATTTTTCATATTAATTTGCATCACATCTTTCCACCAGCGTTCAATTTCTTTGAGCCACATTTCAAATATTTTTTTCCAGTCCTTGGGATTAATAAAATATTCAAATTCTCCGATTTCAAATTCGCGGGTGCGAAAAATGAAATTGCCCGGAGTGATTTCATTTCTGAAACATTTGCCGATTTGGGCGATGCCAAACGGCAAGCGGCGGCGGGTAACTGATTGAATGTTTTTAAAATTAACAAACATACCGCCGGCGGTTTCCGGACGCAAATAGGCCACGGTAGAATTATCTTCGGTGGTGCCTAAAAATGTTTTAAACATTAAATTAAAACTTTTTGGAGTAGTGAGCGATCCCCCGCAATCAGGGCATTTCACTTCTGATATGGTTTTTATTTTTTCTTTATCATAACCCGGTTTGGCGCTAATTGTCTCCAACAAATGGTCAGCCCTAAAACGATGGTGGCATTTTTTGCATTCCACCAATTCATCGCTGAAATTCTGCAAATGACCCGAGGCCTCCCAGGCCTTTGGGTTCATAATAATGGCCGAGTCAAGCGGCACCATATCCTCTCTTTCCTGTACAAAAAACTTCCACCAGGCCTTTTTGATGTTTTGCTTTAGCAAGTGTCCAACCGGGCCATAATCCCAGCTATTGGCCAAACCGCCGTAAATCTCGCTTCCCGGGAACACGAAACCTCGTCTCTTGGCTAGAGATACAATTTTTTCCATGTCTTTTGGCATAGTAGGTATATTTTATGAAGGTATATACATTATAAATTTAAGACCCTCTTTGGTCAAGAGGGTTTGTTCGGTTTTCGCTTTATATCGCATTTATTTCCGCTTCTTTCTTTTCTCCAATTTCTTTAACTTTTTCATTATATTCTCCCACCATTTTTTCCAACTCTTCCTGCAGGCGGTACTTTTCATCCTCGCCGATTTCACCGCCGTCTTCGGCGGCCTTAATCATTTCTTTCACGTCTTCCCTGTTTTTACGTATGGAAATGCGGGCGGCTTCTAATTTTTGGTGTAAAACTTTTATAAGTTCCTGCCGGCGTTCAGTGGTCAGTTCCGGTAAAAATAACCTGATTTGACTGCCGGTATTGACCGGATTTAACCCCAGCCCGGAATCGCGGATGCCTTTTTCCACTGCCGCCAAAAGCGCCTTGTCCCAAGGGTCAATGTTTACGGTTTTGGAATCGGGAATGTTTATGGACGCCACGGATTTGAGCGTCTGTTTGGTGCCATAGGCCTCAACCATGACGTCTTCAACAATCGCCGAAGACGCCCGGCCGGTGCGCAGACCGGAAATATCATTTTTCAGAAATTCAACCGCCTTCTCAAAGTCCCCTTTAAAATCATTTATTTGCATAAGTTTTAGATTAAGGAGTAGTAAACCCGACAAAGAGCATTTTGCCATTGGCCGGCTGAATCAACATATCAACCGGAATCGTATTGGTCGGCAAATTTTTAGTCACCCAATTTTTACCGCCGTCGGTTGTTTTATACAGAGTGGATCGCACATTGGCATTGCTGTCGCTCAAAATCGTGCCGGTATAATAAATTTCCAACTGATTCTTCGGATTTACGGCCAAACTGTAAATATTCACACTGCCCGGCGCTGTCAGCAGTTTCAAATCAGTCCAGGTTTTGCCGGCGTCATCAGAACGCAGGATGCCATACTTTGAAACCCAAAACAAACTGTCCTTTTGCGCGGGATTTGGATACATTCTGTAAAAATTTTTACTTTCGCTAAAACTGCTAAACCCGGAGCTTAAGTCCGTCCAGTTATCTCCGCCATCGTCCGACTTATAAAGACCGTTGGTAAGCGCGGCCGCGTAAAGACGACCGCCGGTAAACCGATCCAAAACCAAAGAACGAATTTCAAAATTAAATCTTTTGGCTATTCTCCAGCTTGAGCCGCCGTCTTTACTGCGCAGGATGTCGCCGCCGATTTCTGCGCCATAAACAATACTGGAATTTTGATAATCAACAATCAAAGAAGTAAACCGCTGATCCGGACGCTCTTCGGTAAAAGCCAAACTCCAAGTACGCAAACAATCATTGGTTTTATAAACATGTGGTCCATCACTCACAAAAATCGTGCACTTGTCGCGCGGATCCACGGCCAAAGCATAGATATATTTGCCGGCCATAGCGGAGACCGCGGTCCAGGTATCGCCGTTATCATAACTGTAAAACAAACCCTGGCCACGGGTGCCCATATAAAGAGCGTTCGCGTCGCTCGGATCCGTAAAAATTCTATAGACCTTGGCGCCGCCGATACTTTGTACACCCTTAGCGGTCGGCAAAGCCGCCTTTTGCACCCACGTCGTTCCGCCGTCTTCCGATCTGAAAATTCCCATGGCTCCGCCTCCGGTCGTGCTGCCGTTTATTTGGATACAGCTGGCGCCCAGCAAAAGCAACGAACCGGCTAGAACCAATAGGATGTATATATTTTTGGACATATCTTTAACTTATTTTTAACTAAATGTTAACAAAATTTGTTCAATAATTAATTTTGGATTTATATTTTGATTTAACAGCACCCGCGCTTTTTTAAATTCGTCAATCAGGCGGGCGGCATCTTTGGCGGATAAATTATTATTCGGCAAAAAAAGATTTTTTAGCATCACCTCTCGCCAGAGGATAATCCAAATTTCCAAGGCCGAGAGCACCTTGTCGCGGCTTCTGATGGTGTCGGTTTTATCGCCGAACAAATCGCTTACCGCCGACATCCTTTTATAAAAAGGTACGCTCATGATTGTATTCCACCGCTCAATTTCCTGGCCGTAACTTTTGCGCAGAACCGCGTCTTGGGCCAAATTTATGGCTTTCCCCGGCCGGCCCCATGACAAATTGGCCGAATCCCTGGCTGCGGTTTGTTCAAAACCCATTTCCTTCAAACCGGCTTCTATTTCTCCTTTTTCTATTAAAGGGAAATAAAACATCTGACAACGGGAGCGGATGGTTGGCAGGAGCGCGTTGTCGTCGGTTGTCAGCAGAAAAAACACGCACTGTCCTTTTGTTTCCTCCAAAATCTTTAAGAGTGCGCTGCCGGATTCTTCATTAAGCAGTTCGGCCTCATCTATTATAACAGATTGATACTCTCCTAGCCATGATTTGCGCCCCACCCGGTCTTTTATCTGGCGCGCCTGCGCGATGGATATGTCTTTTTTCAGTTTGCCGGTTTTCTCGTCTTCCTCGCGGGCGACGTAATAAAAATCCGGATATAAATCCAATTTTGCTTCATCCACTCTTAACAGTTTCGCGCAAATATTTCTGGCCACGGTTCTTTTGCCGACCTCGTCATAGCCGACAAAACAATATGACTGGGCCAAATTTTTGTTGGCCAGCGCGTTGTCAAAATAATCCAGGATTTTTTTGTGGCCGATAATCATATTTCAGACGTTTACAATTTTACTGATGGTTTCCCAGGTGTTGGCGCCGGTTTTCTCCCAGGAAAAATTTTTAACTCTTTCTAATCCGGCCTTTATTTTTTCTTCGCGCAAGTTATGATCTGCCAATAATTTATCCACAGCCCCGGCAATTTCATTGATGTTTTGCGGATCAGCATATAAAACCGCGCCTCCCCCAACTTCGGCCAAAGAATTTCCGGCTGAAGCCACCACCGGCGCACCGCAGGCCATGGCTTCCAAAACCGGCAGACCGAACCCTTCATACAAAGAAGGAATCAAAAACACGGAGGCCTTGTTTAATAATCCGACTATTTCCTGTTCATTAATCCAACCGGGTAAAATTATATCTGATTTATAAGGCGACGCCTCTATTTCCTGTTTTATTTTTTCATAGCCGACCCGGGGCGCGCCGACCAGTATTAATTTCAAATCCGGATGGGTTTTTTTTAAAATATTAAAACTTTTGACAATGCCAATTGTATTTTTTTTCTCTTCCAGACGCCCCAGCGACATTATCATCGGCTCTCTGGGTATTCCCAAAGATTTAAAAACATTACTGTCATAGCCCAGAGGCGTCACCTTTATTTTTTCTTCATTAATTTTATAATATTTTTTTAACTCGTTTTTACTAAACTGCGACGGCGTCAAAATTACCACCGCTTTTTTAACAATCAAACGGTTCATCCATTTTAAATAAATTCTACCTAAAAAATTATAGGCCGAAGGAAACGCCAAAAAAGCGCTATCATGGATTGTAGCCACAATTTTCGCCGGACAAACCCAGGGAATCAATTGCCCGGGCGCAAAAAAAACATCCGGCGGGTTGCGCCACAACTCCCAAGACAGCCGAATTTGACTCCAAAGTTTTTCTAGCGGCCAGCGTAAAATTTTTGCCTCCCAGTTCGGCGGCAAAACACCCAACTCACCTTGCAAAGGCGTGTTGGAATACAAAACCACCCTCGCCGTTGAGGGTATTTGTTTTTTAAGTTCTTGTATCACATGCCAGCAATAATTTTCCACTCCGGTTCTCTGCGGTTTGTTGGCATGCGCGGCTTCTATACCAATGATCATACTATTTCGTCGCCAAAATACTGCGTTTATAACTTTCTAAATTATCCAAAGCAATACCCGTGCCTTTGGCCACGCACAACAGCGGCTCTTCGGCCACATAAGTAGGCACGCCGGTTGATTGCGCCACCAGTTCATCAAGATTGCGCAGTTGCGCCGAACCGCCCGCTAAAATTATGCCTTTATCAATCACGTCCGCCGACAGCTCGGGCGGGGTCTTGTGCAGAACCTCTTTAATGGCATCTATTAAATTTTCCAAATCATGCTTTAAGGCCTCGGTGGTGTCGTCAGAAGTAACTTGTAAAATTTTCGGCAAGCCGGTAATCATATCGCGTCCTTTGACATCCATAGTGAGGGGCTTATCCATAAACATGGCCGAACCGATGTTTATTTTAATTTCTTCGGCAGTGCGTTCGCCAATGGCCAGATTATATTTGTGGCGTATATATTCAATAATAGCCATATCAAACTTACTGCCGCCAATACGGGCCGAACCCCAGGAAACAATCCCGCCTAAAGAAATCACGGCAATCTCGGACGTGCCGCCGCCAACATCAATAATCATATGGCCCGAAGCCGCGCCAATTGGTATGTCGGCGCCAATGGCCGCCACCACCGGCTCTTTTATAATATAAGCGGCGCGCGCGCCGGCCGCGATAGTAGCGTCAATTACCGCGCGTTTTTCAGTAGAGGTAATGCCGGCCGGCACCGCCACCATAACCTCCGGTCGGAACAAGTGCACTCCGCCCAAGGCCTTGTTTATAAAATATCGGAGCATGGCTTCGGTGGTGTGATAATTGGCAATCACTCCGTCTTTAAGAGGCCGCTCCGCCAGAATGGAATCCGGAGCACGACCGATCATATCTTTGGCCTCAAGTCCGACAGCCAAAATTTTTCCATCAGCTTTGGAGATAGCCACAACACTGGGCTCGTTTATCACAATCCCCTTTTTTGGCACATAAACCAAAACATTGGTTGTGCCTAAATCTATGCCTAACTTTTTAATAAACATAACTAGAATTCTCTATCTACGATTAAATCGGACTCCTTGGTAAATACAGTTTTACCAAAATTCAGGTGCAGAGTCAATTTATGTCCCAAGGTGCCGATCTGCTTTTGCACAAATAACTGATAGGTGTTGGCATTGATTTGTGAAACAATCTTCGGCGCCAGCTCAAACTGCCAAGTCAAATCTTTGGTCTGGCCCGGTTCTATGGCTATGAAAGTACCAAACCACTGCTTGCCGTTTTCCATGCCCTGATCAACTGTCCCAACATCGGTGGTGCGGTCATTTCTCATACTGCCCTCTACGGAAATGAATTTACTGCCCAGAGGCAAATAGACGCGCGCGTAAGTGCGGTAGCGGGTCGTAAACTTATCAAAATGGCCGGTGTTGGTGTAGGTCATTTTCACGGTGCCGATAAATTTGTCCGTGGAAGACGGTGATGGCGCTATCAAATAACTCAAGGTCCGCTCCATCGCTTTGTCTGTTTTAAGCGCGGCCAAATTGGCATCCACCCACATCAAATAATCGGATGGCACCTGTTTGATTTCTCCGGCCCAATCTTTAGCGAGCAAAACATTTTCGGCCTCCGGATAAGACGAGTAAGCCACAATCTGCTTTTGGGTAAGCATTTGCTGTGCCAAATTCAGATAATCAGCCCAGTGCAGAACCACGTCAGTGCGCAATCTTTGCAACAATACACGGGACAAATTGGCTAAAATTTGTTTTCTATCATTAAATTCCAAACCCTTTTGCGCGTATCCATATTCAACTTCATATTCCAATTTTTGGGTAAAATTTTCCGGTGTAAACTCTTCGCCGTCAACCGTAATCGGCCCGCTGATTTTTAAAATGTTTTCCAGAACGGTCGGGGTAAAGCCAATCACGGAATCAATGGAATCCGCGGCGGTTCCATTTTCTATTTTAAACAAATTCATGGAGTTCAAAGATGACTCGGCAAAATCCGGCGACCAATTACTGTCTCTAAACCCCCATTTCTTAATGTATAAATATTTTGCCAAAGGGGCGGGCGGAATTGGCAATTTATCCTGGGGAGCGTAATTATCTAAAATTTCCGTGCCCTCAACTTTTAAAATTTGCGGAATGCCTTTGTCAACTCGCACCACCGCGTAAGCGCCGATAAAACCGCCTCCGGGCCGCAGTTCGGTGTTATTTAAAAACAACAGCAAATAAGTGCGCGGATTGTTATAACCCAAAATTTCCTGAATCAGATTCACCTCCGATTTATTGGAAGTGACGTGTTCACTCATGGTTCTAATGATTGTTTTTTCCAAACCGCCGGATTTATACCAAAAATAAAGACCGGCTGTGGCGGCGCCAAGCGCGAGTATTATTATAACTAGCCCTACTACAATTTTTTTCATAATTTCAAAGGTTGAGTCAAAAAAGAAAATGCATTTTCTTTTTTGCGAAACCTGCAGAAATTTCTAGCCGCAGGCGTTTATATTTCTAGTTACATTCTTTTTTTGACTGAAACGTTAAAACCCAGATATTTGCCGAACATTAAATGCGTAACCGCGTCAATGCAGGGAATGGCTGAAAAAAGAATCAGGGAAACCGGCAAGAGCAGCCACTGTAAAAGCATGAACAAATAATGATAGCGCGGATGAGTGCCCGGCCGGCGCGGCAGAATTAACATGCTTAATATCGCCGATACAAATAAACCCAACATGGCCAAGGTCATCAAAATTTCCAAAATGTTCGGAGCGTTGAAAAAGAGCGCGCTTTGCCTGACTTCGTTACCGGCCACCCACAAGGGCAATCTGCCGATTAAAGTAATTAAAATGGCCACCACCGCCCAGCTCCACTTGCCTTCCCATTCATGAAATAAAACCGTGGCCTTCTTCCACCAGCTGATATTTTTATTTGTCCTATATTGCCAAAGCAAGTAGGAAATATGTTCGGCCCCCCAAGCCCAGCGTCTTTGCTGGTAATATAAATTTTTTAGCGACATCAGCCAATTGTTGTCACGCACCGTATCCAAGGAAACCGGAATATACAAAGGCGTCACCTCGTAATCTCCATTATACCTCAACCAGCACTGATAAAAAATCCTTGAGTCCTCGCTCACTATATTTTTGCTGTGTCCGCCGCAATCCATAATGGCCTTAAAACTCATGCTGTGCGAAGAAAACGTCACCAGATTATCCAGCCGGGCCAGAGAAAACAACATCCAAAAAGTCGTGCCGAACGCCATCACGCGCAAGATTGAAGGCGATTGCCACATGTTGTTGTTGTAGAGGGTAAGCGGCTGGAAAGAACTGTGATCCGGCCTGGGGTGTGAAGAATATAAATAGGTCAGGTGCGCTATATAGGCGGGGTGCGCGATCGTGTCTATGTCAAAAATTGAGGCGATAATATTTTTATAATCCCAACCCCTGGTATCGGCGTATTTTTTAAATTCATATTCGGCAAAATGAATATTGGAACCCTTGCCCTTGATTTCATCCGGCAAACCGTCGGGGTGCGTATAAAATATCAGGTCGGCAAATTTTCCCGCATAGTTTTCCTTAACCTGGCTTTGAATTTTCTGCCAGTGTTCAATTTTTCTGCCTTCTCCGGACATGACAATATATATTTCGCCGGCCGGATACGTCGAAGCGCATAAACTGTCCAGGGTGGTTCCAACCACCTCCCAATCCTCATTATATATCGGTAAAAAAACTACATTCTTTTTCTCGCGCCAGTTGGGAAATTCTTCGGTTAATTTTTTAAACCAATCCACTTTGACCGCGCGCCTGAACCGGCGCCAGGAAAATATCAGATAAAATGAAAAATAAATAACCCGCAAAACCCAATAAACATCAAAAACAATTATAAAATAAATCATCCACAGCGGCCGGACAAAAGACAGACCGACGCCGACAATCAGGGTCAGCCAAATAGACAGTCCCGGTAAAATCTCATATAGCCGATATCTGGCGTAGTTTGAAAGCATAGTTTACTTTTTTTTCTTGCCGATATGCGCCTCGCCGCTGTATTTTGGCACTGCGTACTGCCCTACCGGAATTTTCTTTATTTTTTTCCAAACAGCTTCCGGGCGCCACTCCTTATCTATGCCCATAACCGGAATTTTTAAAGCCAAGCCCAGCGTATTGACGCAAGTAACTGCCAGACGAGTGGCCGTGAATTTGCCGACACCGATAACCACTGCCAAATATTTTATATCTTTCAGCGTCAAACCGATTTGCGTCAAAAATTTTTCCAGACAAACTAAAATGTCCTCCCCTGCTTCCGCTTTGATTTGTTTCTGCTTAAATCCTCCGCTGGAAGCGCCGGTTGAATAATAAAAGACAACCGCTTTCTCCCCGCTGTTATCAATGATTAAAAACATAACTAAACCGTTATCTCGTCAAGAACAACCATGTGCTTGCCTTCAAAAATGTTATATAAGAATTTATCGCCAATTTCTTTACGGTCGAAAAACTCTTTTTCAGACATGATCGTGTACCTGATCAAACGGCCCAAATCTTTTTCAAATTCATTTATTATTTTAACCACCGCCCCGGGCTTAACCTCGCCGACTAAAAGCACGTCGGTTTCAGAATCAGTCGCGCCGGTAAACGAGCCGGTGAGCATCATCATTTTTAATTTGCCGGCTTTTTGCTTTAAAAGTTCAACCAATTCCCTTTCCTGGAGCATTTGCGCCTTTAACAGGAGCGCCTTCAGTTCAAAATGGAGCAAACAGCCGCCATCCAATTTATAATATTTTGATCGGCCGGTGCCGCCGATTTCAGACGTGGAAGCGGCTTCATCCATTGATACGCCGCAAATCAGCCCCAACTCCTCCATGTTGGCAATTTCGCGCCTGACCGCGTTTAATTGAGTGTCGGCCAGCCGGGCGATTTCCCGCACGTAAAAAGATCTTTCCGGGAATTGAAAAAAAATATGGAGTAATTTAACTCTGGTCTTTGAACCAAAAAGTTGTTCAAGCATATATTGTGTGCTTTGCGTTTTAAAGTTACCTATAGTATAATAATTAGAACCTAAAAAGTCAAAGGCGAACGTTATGGATCCAATCCTACATTTGCATGAATTTTTTGTTGAAGGAGGAGACGCCGAAAACTCCCATGTTCTGCTTAACATCACCGAACCGGCCACACCGGCAGAAAAAGACAAGGGCTATTTTTTTGCCGTCTGCGAAATAAACAACGGCGAGCATAAATCAATAGAAAAACTCCAGCATATCATAGACGAGGTGGAAAATGATTATTATGAAACCCCGGATCAGGCGGACAAAAGCTCACTGGAAATCGTGCTTGATAAAATCAACAAAGAGTCGTTTTCTTTGGTCAAACCCGATCTCTTGATGAACTGCCTGGTCGGCGCCATCCGCGAACAGGAAATTATCTTCAGTTTTTACGGCGAGCCGCAGATGCTGTTGTTTTACAAAACCAAAGACGGAAATTATAAAGTCATGGATTTAATCACGGAAAACCGGAGCGAAGAGCCCGAAGCCAGCCGGCAGCTTTTTTCACAAATCATTCAGGGAAAAATCGGCCAGAATGATTACTTTTTTGCCAGCACGCCTCATGTCAAAGAATATTTCAGCAATGACAGATTGCAAAAAATAGTAACCACCCGCCCGCCCCGGCAAAGTTCGGAACATCTGCAAAGGGTTTTGGCGGAATTAAAAAGCAATACTTCTTTCGGCGGCATAATCATCCACTTCCAAAAAGGCGATGACCGGCTGATAAAATCAGTAAGATCCCAGCAGGCCAAGGGTTCGGTAAAATCGCTCTCCAATCTTTTTAACACTGAACAAAAAACCGCTAACATACTCTCCTCATCATTTTTACCACGCCTGCAAAACCGGCTGAATAATTCTTTTAAAGGCAACGATGAAGACCATGCGGAGTCGGCGACAAATATGAATGCCGACGCCCAAATAAATTCCACCCACTTAAAATCGCATCGTTCCCTAAAAGAAAAAACCAACACGATTGATTTCCAGCAAGCGCTCAAACAAGTGCTGGAAGTGGCTTGGCAAATCATAAAATACATTGCCAGGGGCCTGGCCTGGCTGGCCATGTTTATCGCCGCCCTCGTAGTGGGGCTGGGCCGAACCATTGTGCTGTTGTTTATTGTCATTTTCAACTATAAAAATCGTCGGCAGGATATTTTAAATATCTGGTCAAAAAGACGGCAGGAATTTATAAATAATTTAAAACGCCTGCCGCTTATTACAAAAATACTTTTGATCGCTTCCGTATTGGTCTGCATCACTTTTGTTTTCAGCTTAATTTACCTGCGCATCAATCAGCAAAAAGCGGCAACGGCCAAGGCCTACGCCGATGCGGTGTCAAGCATTAATACAAAAATCGGCAACGCGGATAGCGCTTCAATTTACGGGGACAACAGCGCGGCCATGACCAATATTAAAGAGGCCCAGGCCACGCTCGCCGGCCTCCCCTGCAAAACCGCCGATGAAAAAAATACCTGCCAGAGTTTGGGCGACCAGTTAAACGCTTTGCTGTTAAAACTTAGAAAAGTAACGGTTGCCGCTCCGGAGCTTCTGGCTGATTGGGCTAACTTAGCCGGTCAGGCCGGTATAGAAAATATTGTTGTCATTAGCAATCAAATTATCGGTTTTGGCAGCGCCACTTCCAACCTGTTCGTTTATGATCCGGTTTCCAAAAGCAGTAAAACCATTACTTCCGGTTTGGCCATAAACGGCTTTACGGCCGGCACCGTGCCTAAAGAAAACGATTACGCACTGCTTTTAGCCGACAACAAATTGGCGCAATATAATCCGACTGATAATTCCGTCAAATTTATTGACGTGTCATATCCGAATACGAACGTGGATATTAAAAATATCATGATTTATAACCGCCGCTTGTATTCTCTTGATACCGCCAATAACCAAATTTACCGGCACGATTCCATCAAAACCGGTTTTGGCCGCGGCACCAATTGGATAAAAGATGCGGGAGTAAACCTGGCCGCGGGCATTGACCTGGCCACCGACGGCGACATGTTTGTTTTGGAAAGCAACGGCACGATTGATAAATTTACCTCCGGCCAGAAACAACCGTATACTGTAAGCGGCCTTGATCCCGCGCTTGACCACGCTGATGAAATTTATACCTACACCGATCTGACTTACAACTACATTTTAGACAGTCAAAATAAACGGATTATTATTTTAGATAAAACCGGCCAGCTGATAAAACAAATCACGGCCAATGAATTTGTAAAACCCACCGGCATGATTGTGGATGAAGCGAAGAATGTTATCTATGTAGTGGACTCGGAAAAATTATACAAGATAACTTTGAACTAAAACAAAAAGAGGGATGGAAAGAGTTTTGAGCACTAGCGAAGCTTGGCGAAAAACTCTTTCCATCCCTCTTTTGTATTGTCTAAAGATTATTTTAGTGTAACCTTGCCTCCGGCCTCTTCAATTTTCTTTTTCATGGCTTCGGCATCATCTTTCTTGACGCCTTCTTTAATCATTTTTGGAGCGCCGTCTACCAAAGCTTTGGCATCGGCTAAACCAAGACCGGTTATTTCTTTCACTGCCTTGATCACGTTGATCTTGGAAGCGCCCGCGTCAGTAAGTTCAACATTGAACTCTGATTTTTCTTCAGCGGCCGATGCGGCTCCCGCGGCCGGTGCGGCCATCATCATGGCCGGAGCGGCGGCTGATACGCCGAACTTGTCTTCCAGAATCTTCACCAATTCGGAAAGATCCAGAACGGACATTTTTTCTATTTCCTCTACGAGGGCCGCAAACTTTTTCGGCACCTCAACGTTTTTTTGTTCGTCAGTCATATAATTATTTTAATTAAGCTCCGCCCTTTGCGGATTTAATATTATTTAATACGCCAACCAAATTGCGTAAATTTCCGGCCAACACATTGACGAAACCGGAAACCGGCGCATTGATTGTGCCAACCAACCTTGATAAAAGTTCCTGTCTGCTTGGCAAACTGGCTAAACTTTTTATAGCCAAAGCATCAACGAATTTGCCTTCCATGATACCGCCGAAAACGGTGACAATTTGATGGGTCTTGGCAAAATTACTTACAATTTTTGCCGCCGACACCTCATCGCCCTGGGCCATAAACGTGGCCACGCCGCCGGAAAAGATTTTTGGGTTGATATCGGTTAAACCAATATCTTCACAAGCTCTTTTAACCAGGGTTTTTTTGGCAGCCAATACTTGGATGTTATTTTTGCGGCATTCGCGTCGCAACTGCTCTGCTTCGGAAACTTTCAAACCCTGGAAGTTGGCAAAAACAGCGGCTTTGGCGCTCTTTAAACCATCAACAAGGATTTTTACGGTTGATTGTTTCTGTTGTTTTGTTTTTGGCATATTTAACAAAAAATCTGTGATATCCACCACAGACCAAACGGTACAATCGACCTAAATTAGCTTTAAATCTAGCTTTTGCACCTCGGTAGGAGATTAAGCCCAAAGGGCACCTACTGTCTATGGATGTCCAAATGATAACCTATAATAAAAATAATGTCAAGCATTACTCATGTTTTTGCTTCTTTTCAGCATTGGCGGCGGCCTTAATGACAGCTCGACGGCGTTTATCCTCATCCGGTAAACTGCGGAGGTGTTTGGCTAATTTTTCTTGGGGCGTTTCTTTCTCTAAAAATTCTTTTAATGATACTGGCTTTTCAACCGACATACGCAAAAAATTAATTATTCAACAACTGTCCCCTGAAACTCTTTTTTATTTAAAATATTGGCAAATGTTTTTAAGTCCGTGCCTTTGACAAAAGAAACCTTTAGTTTTAGTTTACCGGCTTCTTTGGTGGCCAAAGGATCAAAAGGCAAATTGGCGCCCGGACTCCACATCTCCCCTACTATTTTTTGCATCTGCGGCCAAGTCATTTTGGGGATCGGCTTGGCACTGGGATCTTTTTTCGGGTCAGCCGTATAAACGAAATCTATGTTGGAAGCGTTTATCACTTCTTTAGCCCCGTAGGTCTTGGCCAGTAGCACCGCGTCTCTGTCGGTTGAGCAACCCGGTTGCCAGCCGCCGGCGACTATTATCGGTTTATTAGTTTTTATTTTTTTAGTCGGGTTGTCAACAATTTGCGGATAGGCCAGATCACCAAATAATAATTTAACAAACTGGGCGTTAAAATGAGTCGCGGCAATACCAAGCCAATCCAAATCCACGCCGGAAAGATCAACAACGCTTTTGGCGGCCGCCTGATAGGCGCGGCAAGTGCTGCCGCCGCCGACAACCAGAATAAATCTTTCACCCGTCTTTACCCGTGCGATTATCATTTCCCGAAATTTTTTTAGAAACTCTATGTCAAATCCGGTCTTGGGAATTATGATTGATCCGCCGATGGAAATCACTTTGACTTCTGGTTTGACCATATTTTATTGTTCATTTTATTATTTATTTTGTTTTTAGCAAATTGTGATTTAAACACCTTAAACATGCTTGGAGTCCTAAATGCTGTCTTCCCTTTTTGTGCTCTGTTTGAAGAGTAGTTTTTCATATAATATATAAACTTTATTCATTGGTAGTGATATATGTTTTTTCGCCAAGCTATCGCTAGTGCTCAAAAACATATATCACTACCCAATATCCAAACTCTATTTTTTTAATAAACTGTTTACAAACCAGCCGACTATCCACATAATCAAAGCCCCCCAAAAGGCGGGCCAAAATCCAGCCACATAAAAACCTTTGACCACTGTTGAGGCCAGCCAGAACATTAAGGCGTTTATGACTAAGGTAAACAGTCCAAAAGTAAAAATATTTATCGGCAAGGTTAGCAATAAAAGCAATGGCCTTATCAGGGCATTGACCAAACCCAAAATCAAAGCCGCCACCAAGGCCGAATAAAAACTGGTCACATGAATACCCGGCACGTAATAAGCAATGAACATTAAAACTAGCGCGCTAATTAACCATCTAAACAATAATTTCATATTTTTACATTAATGAATAAAAAATTAAAATATATTAATAACCCACCAGCAATCTGAATATGCCGTCTATAATCGGCGAGATCAATTCAAATAAAAAGAAAATAAAAACCAATAAGATAATAAACCCGTATCTGTCCAAAAACAATTTTACATTTTGCGCCGATGCCGGCAAGACCGCGTACAAAACCTTTGATCCGTCCAAGGGCGGAATCGGCACCAGATTAAAGACCATCAGCATTATATTGGCGTAAACTATTATGTCAAGGAAAGAAATTAGACCAGGATTGAAAACCCCTATAGGTACGAACCTTAAAACCATGGCAAAAACAAAAGCCAGCAAAAAATTAGCTATCGGCCCGGCAATTGCCACCAAGGCCGGACCCCATTTTTGGTTTTTTAAGTTATAGGGATTATACGGAACCGGTTTGGCGTAAGCAAACATAAACTGGCCTCCGGTTAAAAAATATAGCACCAGCGGCATTAAAATCGTTCCCCACAAATCTATGTGCGCGACCGGATTTATGGTCAGGCGACCCGCGAATTTCGCAGTTGGATCGCCCATCAAATCAGCGGCCCAGCCATGAGCATATTCATGAATTATGGCTGAAGGAATGATAATTAAAAAATAAAAAATCAATTCCATAACTTATCCATATTATCATTTGACAAAAACAGTTTTTCAAGATACAATTAATCCACTTTTCTACAAAGTAATTATATCTTATTAACACTAAGTAATCAACTTTATGTCCAGATCATGCGATTTATGCGGCAAATCATCGGCTCGCGCCAACAATGTCAGCCACTCCAACCGAAAAGTTCCGCGCAGACAAAATCCTAATCTGCAATTGCTCAAAATCAGCGGCAAAAGCATCAGGGTCTGTTCCACCTGCCGAAGAACACTGGCCAAAGCGACAGCCTAACTTAAGTTTTATGAAAAAAACAGTAATTTTAATTATTCTGGCAATCGTTATAGTTGTCGGCGCCATTTTCTTTTTCAAAGGCCAAAAACCGGCCGAGGGGCTGACTTTATATTATGGCCAGGAGTGTCCTCATTGCGCCCGGGTTGAAGAGTTTATAAAAACAAACAATATTGACCAAAAAGTCAAAATAAACCGGGTGGAAGTGTATCATGATCAAAATAATGCAAGCGACATGGCCAAAACCGCCCAAAAATGCGGCATCACCGGCAATCAGCTGGGTGTGCCTCTGCTATGGGACGGAAGCAAATGCTACGAAGGCGAAGACCAGGTTACAAATTATTTACAGCAATACATAAACAAGTAATCCAAAAAATTATGCCTTGCCCAGTTTGCATTGTCGTGGTTTCCGCCGGAGTCGGACTTTCCCGATGGTTGGGAATAGACGATACTATCAGCGGGTTGTGGATCGGCGGACTCACCGTGGCCGTCAGTTTATGGACAATAAATTGGCTGACTAAAAAAAATATAAACTTCAAAGCTAAGGAGGTTCTCGTTCTCCTGGCTTACTATGCCATGGTCCTCATACCCCTGGAACTCGCCGGCATCATGGGACATCCGCAAAACAAGCTTTGGGGAATTGATAAAATAATGTTCGGCTTCCTGCTGGGGAGTATCGGCCTGACTGCCGGCATTGCCTGGTATGATTATATTAAAAGAAAAAACGGCAAAGCGCATTTTCCTTTTGAAAAAGTCGTGGCTCCGGTTGTGCCACTTTTAATTTTCAGTTTAATATTTTACTTGCTCACAAGATAATTATTACATATGCCCGAAGAAAATAATTTATACAATCTGGATCAATTAGTGCAAAAAGTAAACAATCTGTCCAAACAGGAAAAAATGGATCTGTCTTCCGATGAAGATCTGTCCATTGCCATAATGAATTTAGTGAGTATTGAAGAACATTTCTTTTTTACCGGCGCCAAACTGGACAAGCCGGCATATTTTGATTTACTCCAGGAAGTGCGTGAAATGAGAAAAACCCTGCTGAAAAAAATCGTCAAAGAACCGGAAGGCGAGGTCTGGTGCATTTCCAAACATCTGCTCGCGGCATCCATGCGTCTAATGGAAGTCGGCACCAAGGCCCAGGGGGTCGGGAAAAAAGAAGAAGCGCTGGGATTGTTTAGCAAGGCCTATGATTTATATTCAATGTTCTGGGGCATCAATTTGAAACTCATTAAAACCGATGACATCAAAAAAATAGATGAAGAGGCCTTAAACAGGCATGACACTGACAAAAGTTTGCCTGTTCCTCCGGCTGCCGGCGTCAGTAATCAGGGATTTATGGGCAAATTACGCGCGATTGTAAAGAAAGCTATTGATTGCTGTATTGAATGAGGCCGGATCTTCGTTAACCGCCGATACTTTTATCTCCGGCAATTCTCTGGCCAAGGCCTCGGTAAAACCCCTGACTGCAAATTTGGCAGTCCAATAAGTAACCAAATTCTCCATCCCTTCCCTGCCGGCATCGCCGACAATGTTGATGATTGAGTCCTTGATATGCGGCAGGCAAGCTCTGGTTATTTTAATCAAACCCTCAACGTTTATCCGTACTTGCTGTTCAATATTTTCAAAACTCTGCTCGCTTAGGGGCTTCCAAACAACCACTCCGGCATTATTAATCAACACCGAGATCTCTCCGAACCTTTCAACCACTTCACCCACGGCCAAGCGTATGCTTTGATCATCCATTAAATCAAGCCGTACCGCTTGCACATCCTTTGCACCCAGACGCCGGCATTTGTCAGCCACTTCCATCGCCTCTTCCTTATCCTTATAATAAGTAATAGCCAAACTACAGCCGGCGCGGGCGAATTTTAAAGCCGTCTCCCTGCCGATGCCCACGCTTGGTCCGGTGATAAAAATAGTTTTGTGTTTGACATCAAGTTTCATATACTTAAATCATACCAATATGGTATAGTATGTCAAATACAAAAAAGCCCCCGACAAAAAAAGGGGGCTAGTTTATTCCAGGCCTTTTAAATATTCTACCGTGCCTTCCTCGCATTGCCCTTTGGTATAGGTGATGTGAAAGTCAAATTTTTGATCGGCCAAAAGGTCTTTTTCGCCGACAAAGACAAATTCTACCGGCAGGCCCCGCTCTTGCAATTCAGCTGCCATTGCCGCATCTGACGGGCTATCGCCAAAAGCAATAAATTTCTCCGGTTTGATTTTTTGTTCAGACAGCCACTGCAGAGCTCTTTGCACTCCCAAACCCTTGCCCACATGCTTGTTTTCAACATCAATCGCAATCCTGGTAAGCTCAACCCTATATTTTGCAGTAAGGCCATGCTGTTCCAGCAGTTCTGATAATTTTTTGCCCAGTTCTCCTTGTCTTTTTCTAAATTCATCAACAGACAAACCATCGTGCATCTCTATAGAAATCATGGTTTTTTTAGTCAAATCATAAAAAGCAATGTCGCTGAATTTTTCTTCAACTAATTTTCGGGCCTCATTTTGCAATTCTTGAGGCACAATTATTGAACGATCTATGTACTCTGTACGCTCCTTGTTGTCATTATACAAAACACTCACAGCCCCTTTTTCACCGACAGCGAACAAATTTTTGAGAAACTTTTTGTCCTCAACTAACCGTTCAACTGGATCAAGAATATTTTTAAGCATAAAATCTACCGCTCGTCCTGAATTCAAAATCACAGGTTCGCCGGCTTCTAATCTTTTAATAAGCTGAAAAAATAATTCTTGCTTAGTAACTTTTTTTTCGCTTGGATGAGTAAGAACTCCGTCAACATCAAAAATCCAAGCATGAGCAACAAGTCGATTTTCATTAATCATAGTCGGGCTGGCGGGACTTGAACCCGCGATCTCATGCACCCCATGCATGCGCGATACCAACTTCGCTACAACCCGTAAACCAGGCCAATATAAGAATACCACTTGGTATTGACACGGTCAAATAGGACGAGGTAAAATTATTCAAGTATGCCTATGATCACAAATTCGGAAAAAGAAACTGAAAAATTCGGCCAGGACCTATCCGCAAAATTAAAAGGCGGAGAGGTTGTGTTATTATCCGGCGAACTCGGCGCCGGCAAAACCACCCTGATTAAAGGCCTGGCGCGCGGTTTGGGAATAAAAAATGAAATGACCAGTCCCACTTTTACTCTGATGAATGTCTGCCCGATGCCAGCCGGCCGAAATTTTGTTCACATTGACACCTACCGGTTAAAAAACGCGCAGGAACTGATTGATATTGGAGTAGAAGATTATCTGGGAAAACCAAATACAATTTGCGTGATTGAATGGCCGGAAAAAATTTCCGGACTTTTACAAAATAAAAAAACCATCTCAATTTTATTGGAACATCTGGAAGAAACGAAAAGAAAAATCACGGTTTCTTAATTGACGACTCGCACCCGCAATAATTTTGTCTGTATATTCCCCTCTCCTCAACCATCTTCTTTGCCTTTTCCTGCCGTCCGTCTTTTTTCCAATCAACATCATAAAACTTCACTTTGTAATGCTTGCCAAAAACTTTGCCAATTGAATTTATCACTTCGGCTGGTTTGTTGCGGCCGCTGGTTAAACTGCTGCTGAAATAATGAAAACCGTTTTTCTTGGCGTACTCGGCGGTTTTGGCCAGCCGGAACCGGAAACACAGCGCGCACCTGGACTCTCCTTCCGCTTCCATTTCCAAACCCTCGGCCACTTCCTTGTGCCATTTGTCCGCCTCATAATCCATATCAATCATCGGTACACCCCACTCCTGGCAAACCCGCACTACCTCGGCTTTGCGCTTTTCATATTCAGCAAAGGGAAAAATGTTGGGATTATAAAAAAAGACCGTCAGCGCAAATTTGTTTTTCAATTCATCAATTATGGCGATACTGCACGGCGCACAACAGGTGTGCAGTAGAAATTTTAAAGTCATAAATATTTTTTGCCTTTCAGTTCCGGCGGCAAATAATCCTGCTCAACCGGCCCGGCAAAATTCGGATTGTATTTGTAATCCTTGCCGTAGCCGATTTCCTTCATGAATTTTGTCGGCGCGTTGCGCAAATGCAGTGGCACGCCCAGATGCGAAGTGTTTTTCGCATCCGCGGCCGCTTTGCCGTAAGCTGTGTATAATAAATTTGATTTTTTTGATTTGGCACAGTAAACCACGGCCTGGGCCAAATGCACAGTGCATTCCGGCATGCCGATTTTATGGCAGGCGTCATAAGCGGCATTGGCTTGCACTAAAGCTTCACTGTTAGCCATACCAATATCCTCACAGGCAAACCTAAGCACCCGGCGAGCCACATACAGGGGGTCGGCTCCGCCTTCAAGCATGCGGGCCAGCCAATAGAGCGCCGCATCGGCATCTGATCCGCGCATTGATTTGTGCAGAGCGGAAATTAAATTATAAAATTCCTCGCCCTTTTTATCAAAAACCAGATGTGTCCTCTGCAGGGCCTCTTTAATATCTTCTTTAGTTAATTCAACCGCGGACTCTTTTGGTTTGAGTTTCGCTTTCACGGCCAGCTCCAGGCCGTTTAAAGCGGTGCGGGCATCGCCGCCGGAAAGCTCGGCCAACAGTTCAACGCTTTCCTTTTCTATTTTAATTTTTAAAGACCCCAATCCCCTGCTTTTATCTTCTAAAGCCCTTTCTATAATCTTGACAATATCAGCATCGGCCAAATTTTTTAAAATAAAAACTCTGGAACGCGATAAGAGCGGCCCGATTATTTCAAAAGAAGGATTTTCAGTGGTAGCGCCGATTAAGGTGATAATCCCGTTTTCAACATGCGGAAGCAGGGCGTCCTGCTGGGCTTTATTCCAGCGGTGAATTTCATCAACAAACAATACTGTCTTTTGTCCAACCTGCAGAAGTTGTTTGGCGGTGGCAATAATTTTTTTTAATTCTTCTTTGCCGGAGGTAACCGCGGAAATGATTGAAAAGGCGGATTTTGTCTGTTCGGCTATAATTCTGGCCAAGGTGGTTTTGCCCACTCCGGGCGGACCCCAAAAAATAATGGACGCCATTTCGTCTTTTTCAATTAATTTCCGAAGCAGCCGGCCGGCGCCGACGATCTCTTCCTGCCCGACAAACTCCGCAAAATTCTTTGGCCTCATCCGGTCGGCCAAAGGCGATTTTAAAACTTCAGACATAATCCTTAAACTTATTCAGCCACCAATCCTTAAACCTGGCCGACCACTTTTTTTTGCTCAAACCAACCTCGGATAACGGCACGGCTTCTTTCTTCCAATCACCAATAATTTTATTTAAATCGCCGACCATCTTGGGATCGGAAAACGCGGCGCTGGCTTCCTGGTTGATAAAAAAACTGCGCGGCGTAAAATTGGCGCTGCCGACAATACCCAGTTTATCGTCATAACTTACGGCCTTGGCGTGATTCATTTTCTTAAGCATGTAAAAAGACACGCCGGCCTTGGAAGATATGCCATAAAAGGCGTTGGCCATATGCCGCATTAAATTCACGTCGGTTTCCCACGGCAAAATTATATTGACTTCCACTCCCCGCTTTTTGGCGCGTGAAACCAGATCCAAAAAATGCAAATCGGGCACATAATACGGCGTTACCACATTAAAAGTATTTTGGGCGGATTCCAAACTTTGGTAATAAAATTTTTTAAACGGAGAAATCTTCGCGTAAAACGGCGCATGCATCAAAAAATTAATTCTATTTCTGATGGAATTAAGGCCTTCGGCAAAATCGGGATGTAACAAATGCTCCACTTCTTTGGCGTTGCCGCCGCAATGAATATAAGATTTGGCAAATCCATACAAAAGCGGCCTGATTACTGCGCTGCCGGTAATGAGAAGATGCAAATCATACCAATCAGCCGCGGGCTGTTCAACATTGACCCCGCCGACAAAAGCCCTCTCTTCGTCAATGATCAAAATTTTTCTATGAGTTCTATACCACATCCTACGCACCCAATCCACTATATTTATGCCCGGGCGCAAACGGTTGAAATAAACAATCTTGGCCCCGGCTGTTTGCAATTTAAAAAGAGCGGATTTGGACAAATCATAACTGCCGAAAGCATCAACAATAATCTTCACATCAATACCAACGGCGGCTTTTTCCGCCAAAAGCTCTATAAATCTTTTACCGGCTTCGTCGTCAACCAGGGTATAAACCTCCCAAAAGATAGATTTTTTTGCAGCCAAAATTGCCTGGTACATTGCCTCCCAAGCCAAAACGGATGTATTAAAAAATTGATATGAAAAATCACTGTTCATACAGATACTATAGGCCAAACATCCAAAAAAATCAATGGAAAAATTACTGGGCGGTCTTAACAATCGTTACCGTTATCTCCTGACTGCCGATGCCAAATCCAATTATGTATTGCTCGTTGTCATTACCGGCCATGATTGAAGCATCCTGATTATCCGTGCCGCTCGAAATAATCTGCAAACCCTTATCAGTCAATATTTTATTAAAGGCGCCCACGTCAGCAGCAGTGGCTGGCCGGATGGTTTCAAAAATTGCCGCGCCGGAACCAGGAGTGGACGCAAAATAACCCGTAGTATAAGAGGTTAACTTCGCTTTACCAAACACCTGTTCCACTATTGCCTTGGCCGCACCGGACACGGTCCTGGAATTATCATCATAAGCTTGCATTTCCTGCGTTGCGTTATATTTATCCTCCGGGGTCTTGGCCGCTTCCTGGGCCGCGGTATTTGCTTCCTCAATCGCTTGCTGTCTGGCCATTTCCTGCGCAATTTGGTTGGCGTCGCCACCGGTCAATTTACCCAACAAGCCGGTATTGCCGCCATACAAACTCAAAATTTGATTGGCTATCCTTTGTTGGCGCCAGCGATTATAGCCATAAAATATTCCACCCAACACCACCAATGCCCCCACCACCACGACCACTACGATCAACGTTTTTTTGTTCATAACGTATGATATTAAGAATAAAAGCCATTAATTTTTAATATTATACACCATAACTCAACAACCGGGCAATATAGTGGTATAATAGAGTCGCCAAAAACTATAAATAAAAAATATGAAAAGAAGTTCAAAAACCAACTCTTTGCTCACCATTGCCTTTGCTTTGATATTTTTATCCTCGGTTTGCATAGGAATGAATTGGAATACGAATGCGGCTAAAGTCAGCGTGGGTGTTTCTCTTAGCCCGGCATCGGCCACATCCGTGGCTAATACCACCTTTTTAAAATCATACCGTCTGCTGGTATTTACAAAAATTAACGGCGCCTGGCCAACCAAAGATGGCGGTTATATTGTTTCCGGCACGACTGACCCCAATATTATGTTTATCCCGCCGGATGGTTTTGTGGCCAAACTTGATAAACAGGGCAGCGTGCAGTGGCTAAAACTTCTAAAAACCACCAATGCCGCCGGAGATGGCAATCCCAAAGGGGAAGAAGATGTCCAGTCAATTATTGAACTTAAAAACGGCGGCTATTTAATGGCTTCCAAGGTCTGGGGGTTTATTAAATCCGCAGAATGGAAGATGGACAATGTTGATTTAAACAAAATACTAATCACCAAATTGGACAAGAATGGCAACATGGTTTGGAACAAATCTTTCACCGCCGCCGTGGAAGATGCCAGAAACTCACTGCTCCAAACCGCGGACAATGGTTTTTTGTTTTACGCAAACATACTTGATTTGCCGCCCGAGCAAAGAGGAGAGGACTCTGATGTTTATCAAGATTTGCCCTTTGCTTCGCTTAAGGTTTTGAAATTTGATAAAAACGGAAATTTGGATTGGTCAAAAAATATAAAAAACTTTATTTCCCGCAACAATGATTCTTATCTTATAGCAACGCCAGATGGCGGCTATGCCCTGGCCGGAAACGTAACCGAACCGAATGCGGAAAAAAGTTTGCCGTATAATTTTGATACCTATCCCGGACTGGTTAAATTTGATAAAGATTTTAACTTCCAGTGGGCAAAAAGTTTGGAGGGGACGCCTTTGGATATGGCCGCGGCTATTCCCAAAGCAGGCGGGGGCTATGAGATGGGTTGGAAAAAGGTGCGCCAAGGAGCAAGCAATATTCGCGGCCTGATTCAGACGCAAGATAACGGGTATTTGGTTTTAGGAACTTTAGCCGGAACCTTGTCTATGCTGCCAAAAATTACGGACCTAGCGTCAATGAAAAAGGATTATTTGATTGCCTTCAAATATGATTCTGCGGGTAATTTAGAGTGGGTCAAAAAAATGAATTTTGGTTTTAATGATTTTACCTCGCCGATGATAGAATTTTCCATGGCTCTCTCGGCTGACAAACAAATAATGATTGCTGGACCGATCAGTTGGGCTGACGATGATTTTCAGGAAAAAACTAAAGCAGTCAATGAACAGGATCAAGCAACCATTGATGCGGCTCGAGACGCGTATCGCCCCGGTATTTTTATGATGAAAATGGATGCTGACCTAAATGTTAGCTGGGCAAAGATAATTAACCCCCAGCGCGGAGCCACGAATTATGTTTTAAAGGCCACAACCGACAGCGGGGCCATCATCGCCGGCGAATATGTAACTAAGATAGTTAAATCAGTCATATTGGACAGTAAAACCTATTATAAAGACGGATTTTTGCTGAAGATAGATGCAAGCGGCAATGTTAATAATGATACCAGTTGGATAACAGACTATAACGGCAGTTTTGCCGTAGAGATGGCGACGACCTACTCTATTTCCAATAATTTAACCGCGCAAGTGGAACCCTACCCAATTAATTTAACAAACCGCAAGCCGGAATTTTCTCTCTATAAAAAAGCAAAAGTTTCAACCTACGCCCCGTTTAAAGCTTCTCAAAATACTCCCCCCGCCCAACTGCCTACAGTTTCTACTAACAACACTGATTTCACTGCTAAAAAAACCTGGCCGGAAATGAATTACGACAACAAAACCACTGTGGAACCGGTCAATGAAAAGAGCCGGACAATCAACAGCGAGCTCCTACCCATTCTAAACCAGCTTTTTGACAGTCACGTCAAACTGACGGATAATTTGTCCGGACAAATGCTAAGCTACACCTTTGATCGCGTTATTACCAAAGACGATATGGCTAAAGTGAAAAGTTATCTGGAAGGCCTTGGCTACAAAACGCAGGACGAAGGGAGCAAACAATTGACTATGTATAAACCGGGATATTTCTTGATAATGACTTTTTCAATAGATAATATCAACAAAGGGTTTTTGGATGTGACCTATTAGAATTAGAATTGTACCGCCAAGGGGAATCGAACCCCTATTACTACCGTGAGAGGGTAATGTCCTAGCCATTAGACGATGGCGGCGTAAAGGCATTTAATATTATACCATAATCCCTTTAGACCTTCTTTTCTCATCCTCCGGATCCAAAATCACCTTTCTAATTCTGATATTTTTGGGAGTCACTTCCACCAATTCATCATCGCCAATATATTCCAAGGCATCTTCCAAATCCATGGTTCTTGGCGTATTGAAATGTTCGGCGCTGCCGTCGCCTTTGGAACGCATGTTGGAAAGCTGTTTTTCTTTACAAACATTAACGCGGATATCGCCGGTGCGCGCATTCTGTCCGACAACTTGTCCTTTATAAACAGACACGGCCGGCCCAACAAACATCACTCCCCTATCCTGCACATTTAACAGGCCGTACAAATTTGTCGTTCCGGTTTCATGAGCGACCAAAGAACCCTGGTCGCGTTCGCGCCAATTGCCCGGATCAGGCATATAATCATAAAAAATTGTATTGATTATTCCTAGGCCCCTGGTGTCGGTCAAAAATTCGGTGCGATAGCCGAACAAGCCCCGGGTGGGAATAATAAATTCTAAAAAATTAATTCCGTTTTCCGTACGCATTTCGCGCAATTCGCCGTGTCTGCCGCCTAATTTTTGAATAACGGCTCCGGCATGAACCTCGGGGGTCTCAATAAATATCTGCTCGTATGGCGCCAGCATTTTTCCATTAACTTCTTTAAGAATCACCTGCGGACGGGAAACCTGAAATTCATAACCCTCCCGGCGCAAGCGTTCAATTAAAATGGCCAAATGCAGTTCGCCTCTTCCGGAAACAATCCAATCACCGTTTGGCCCGTCTGTAACCCGCAAAGCCATATCCGTTTCCAACTCTTTATATAATCTTTCCCTAACCTGGCGCGAAGTGCTAAATTGGCCTTCTTTGCCGGCAAAGGGCGAATCATTTACGCAAAAGGTCATCTTCACGGTCGGCTCTTCAATGTTTAAAAGGGGCAAAGCGATTGGGCTGGCAACATCCGCGATTGTTTCTCCGATATTTATATCAGGAATTCCGGCCAAGGCCACAATGTCTCCGACCAAGGCCTCACTTACCTCAACCCGACCCAACCCCTCAAAACTCATCAGAGACATCAAGCGACATTTTTCCATTTGTCCGGCGCGATTAATATGCATGACATCCTGACCGGCTTTTATCTTGCCGTTATAGATTCTGCCAATGGCGATTCTGCCTTTAAAGTCATTACCACTGATGGTGGTGACAAGCATTTGTAAAGGCGCATTTTCATCGCCGGACGGCTCGGGCACGTATTTTAAAATCGTATCAAAAATTGGAGTGATGTCGGTCATTTTTTCTATATCCGGGAGAAGCCCAGCTTTGCCCTGTTTGGCTGAAGCGTATATTACCGGAAAATCAGCGGCCTCATCGCTGGCGCCCAACTCCACAAACAAATCAAAGGTTTTGTCCAAGGCGTATTCCGGCCTGGCGCCCGGCTTGTCAATTTTATTTATCACCACAATAATCTTATGCCCCATGGCCAGCGCTTTTTTGAGCACGAATCTGGTTTGCGGCATCGGCCCTTCTTTGGCATCAACCAAAAGCAAACAACCGTCGGCCATCTTCAAAACGCGTTCAACTTCCCCGCCAAAATCAGCATGACCCGGGGTGTCAATGATGTTTATTTTGGTCCCTTGCCAATCTATGGCCGCATTTTTGGAAAAAATAGTAATTCCCCTTTCGCGTTCCAGATCATTGCTGTCCATAATGGTGTCCTGATTTGCCTGTTCTTTGGACAGTTTGGTTTTGGATTGGCGAAGCAAAGCATCCACGAGCGTGGTTTTGCCGTGGTCTACGTGGGCGATAATGGCGACGTTTCTGATTTTCATAAATATTTAAGATTGCGGTGACAAAATTATACACAATAAGTATGTTTTTGTCAACAAAAACCCGCCCTTGCGGGCGGGTTTTGTTCTGTAAACTTTTTACAGAATTCAACTCAAACTACTTAGAAGGCTCGGGTCATTGTTGATCCGGACACTTCGTAAGAATCTGAAGCTGAATAAGGAACAGTGTTCTCGCTACCTCCGACTGGAGTGTAGTAGTAGAACAAGTTGCCTGTATTCCACGCTGAACCGCTCCAACCTGTTGAACCGGCAATCTTGGCAGACAGCGTTACGCTGGTGCCTGAGGTCTTGCTAGTACCCATATTGGATGTGTCAGCAGTGACAATAAAGGTAATCGCGGCGCCTGGACCAATAGTAATATTACTCATTGAACCAGTTGTGGCCGCTTGAGCCCCATCAAAGGTAACGGTGGATGGATTGGCTGTGCTGGAATTTACCACTGTATCGTTTACAGCAAGATAAGTTCCAAGTCCGCCTGAACCGTTATCTTCATACAATCTGAAGTCTCTGATTGTTCCACTAGATGTTCCTGCGCCGGCCAAACCGGACACGCTAACAGAAATCGTAGTTGAACCAACTCTTAAATCACGGGCACCAGAATTGGTAACTGTGAATTTAAGTATTTGAGCTTTGGTGTCCAAAGCTAAGGCAGAGCCCAAAGATGTGGCAGTAATTGTCGGATACGCATCATGGAAGATGTAGGCAGAAGAAGTCGCAAATCTTTCCATTGCGGAATTGCTACCAGCAGTGGTAAGGCCAATATCGGCGGCTGCCAATAAAGAACCTGCGCCTGATCTGGCTTCCATGTCCGTATTGCTATTACTCTTGATTACGAAGTCAACCGGTTGATCTTTGTTAATCACGCCTGAGCCATTAGTGTTACCTTTTAAGGTAATGACTTTGTATGAATCCATCGGGATTTCAAGAGTGAGCCCGGTGAAAACAACATTGCCAGCAACATAATTGCCTGTAGCTAAGGCAGCGCCGGTAGAATCGTACAATGTTAACAGACCGAATAGACCTGAAGTGGTGTAGTCAATAATAGGAGCACCATCCGGCAGCCTTAAAGTAAACGACAACTTGTTTAAGGTCACGCTATCGCTGGCCGCGGATAATTTCCACTTACCAAGCTGAACACCGGTCTGACTCGGACCGTAGATCTTGGAGATAGTTGAGGCATCAGATGCCGCAGCGATTCCCAATGTACCATTTCCCACGGTCACATTCTGACCAACGATCAGAGGAGTGGTGTAGGATGTGGAATTGTTGCTGCTCTTGCCAGTGTAGTTATACGCTGAGATGGATGAACTCACGACACCGGAAGCGCCTGAAATTATCAGACCCTGTAATTGCAAGGTCTTAGTAGTGCCCTTCGGAACAGTTAAACTGAAAGTATAACCATTTGAAGTGGAAGCTACGGTGCTTAAGGTGGAGCCCAATTGAGTGGTTCCATCATACAGAGCTACATTCTGGAAAGTATTGGCTGCACTGCCGGTATCACCAAAGGCGAAGGTCATGCTGCTTAAAGCAATATCTTCAGAGGTGCCGGCTGTACAAATGTACTGGCCAAGAACGGTATTTGATCCGCTGGCGCGGGTCACATTACCCATGGCAGTATCTTTGTAGCAGGTAAGTGCGGTTGCACTCACGGCCAATTGATTGGCGGCTGTGCTGGTTGGCACAACAGTTGGCAGATTATCTTTGAAGTCAAGAGTAGATAATCTCTTGGCATAGAAATCACCAACAGCAATCTTATAGGTGTCTCCGCTGGCAAGGGAATCAATATTGCCGACTACTTGCAAGGTCTTGGTACTACCAGAGTTGATTGTCAAGTAGCTGGACATGTTATATTGTTTGCCCTGCGTTGGGTAATACAAATTTACATCAGAAGCAGCGACGGTCAAGTAGGTATTGCCGCTGGAATCCTGTACAGAAATATTACCGGTTAACTTATGGGTTGAAGCAGTAGTAGTTACTACTCCCAAGCCCATTTTGCGGATTTCCATGTTCTCACCAACCGCTTTAATATCAAAGGTTGCTAACACAACTCCTGAAGCTCCAGAGGAGATATTCCCGGCTGGAGAAGCCACGTTCTTGTTTACAGTCAAACTGCCGGATTTGATTTCAAACCAGCCGTTTGTTTCATATTGGTCAGCGAACCCGTCCGGTAAAATATAGAACCCGGTTGTGGATCCCTTAAGCAACATGTCGTAATCATTCTGTAAGTGAACGCGGAAATAATGAGTTGAACCATCAACAACATCGGCTTTTAAGGTCAATGTTCTGTTGGTGCTCTTTGGCAAAGTATACGGGTTAGTGAAATTTATGGTCACATAGCGATCAGCTAGAGTGGTCGCTGTACCCAATACTGAACCATCCGGTGCCACGAGAGAGAGATTGGTAAGATCTTTGTCTTGCAAGCTGCCTTCAAAATAGAAGGTCAATCTTGAAATAACAACATCTTCATTGCCGCTGCTCTCTGTGAATTTGAATTTGGCAATTTCTTTGCCGACATCACCAACTGAAATGTTGGCGAGAGCAATTGTTGCCTCACTGCCATTTGTAATACCACCGACAGCTACATTAGTAGATGAAACTATAGCTAATGATGCATTGCCGTCAATAATACTCATCTGGTTGCCAGTGATTGGGAATGAACCGCCAACTGTGCCGTCTGAAGTAATATCAGTGGCAGCAGCGACTTTCATTCCAACCAAACCGGAGTTAGCAGCAGCGGAAATATTTAACCTGACAATTAAAGATTCCGGGGCGCCGGAAGAAACCAAGATTGGGTTGCCGGCAAAGCCCACAGTTACTTTATTGTCTGAAGTGAAGGAGGTCATGACATCGCCATGGCGATTTCCTTCCGCGTCCCAAATGCTGACGCCAGTAATATTGGTATTAGCGATTAAACCAGTTTTGGTTAAGGTAATACCAGTTACTTTTGTGGCGCTACCAGCGCTTAGGGCTAACTTCAAAACAGCGTTATAGGCAGATCCATCAGCAATGTTTGCAGCTGCTGGATTATCTGCGGCTAAGGCCACTGTTAAGTTACCGCCAGTACCCGGAGCAATTGCTCCGTCCTGTGTTCGGTTGCTGATTGTTGAATCTAAAGAATCAAGCACAGCACCAGTGGTGAATCCTGCTAAATAAGCAGCAGGAACAGCATGTACAAATGCGGTCTTGAATCTGTTGGCAGTCATGCCTGTAGCAGTAACTTCACGAAGGACGTTACCGGCGGCGACATACCATGTTTTGCTGTCCTTGCTTACCAGCATGCCCTCATGGGCTAAGCCAGCAATGTCTGCACCGCGGTTAACATAATGCGGCCAGAACGGATCAGCAACTGTCATTACTTTGTAGGTTGCGCCATAGAGGGCCTTGGCATCAGTTACGCTGATTTTTGCCAAAGTATTTCCTGGTTCAACTACATATAATTGATCTGAAGACGGTCTCTTTACAACATAAGAACCCGGGCGATAGTTTACTCCGCCTGGATAAGTGCTGGGAACTGACAAAGAGTCAAAACATTCCTGGGTGACTGAAATATAGCCACCGTAGGTGTTGTTTACGTTCCAGCTCTTAAATTCATCTCCGGAAGGAAAATACAATACCTTTGAAGCATTGTTTACAGCATAGATAGCTGCCTTGCCAGTTACCTTAATCATGTTGCCAGCTGATAAAGTTGGACATGATGCGGCATTAGCAACGGTTGAAGCTAATGAAACTACGCCAAGTGACCACATGATTGTGGTTACAACAACGCCGATGGTAAAGATTCTCTTTCCTAGTTTTAATACATCGGTCATATTTAAATTAAGATTATTTTTTCCCTCGCAAATTTCCGTTAGGATACCTGCAAGAGACACAATGGTCTAGGCGAGTCCTCATGGACCCTCAACCTTTGCTAAGACCGTTAATAATAACTACTACTTACTAACTTTTTCTCTCCGCGTTACAGACAATAAATCTTGCCTGCAGTGCGGGAAGAAAAAACTATTTTACCGTGCTGGTTGGCAATATTATAACCGTTGAACTGCTCACGACAATACCCACCGTACTGCTGCTTGATGGTGTTGAGGTGATAACAACCGCTGATATGCTTGAGGATACCCCTTTATCACCCACAACCGATACCACCGGTAATACGGTCTGAACAGTTTTAATGGTATTGTCGGCAATCTGTTCTGATACCTTGGTGGCATCTGAAGCCACTTTTACTTTATCAACAGCTTGCAATAAGTTGCCTTGAGATAGAAGCTGTTGGCCTTCGCTTGCTTGTTGATTGGCGACAACCCCGACTTGTTGGGTCTGACTTACCGCAACCTGGGTCTGAATGCTGGCGGCTTCCAATTTGGTGGACAGCACTTGCGTACTGCTGACTAAACTTGTATTTTTATCTTGCTTGGCGTCTTTGGAAATAGCAGCCACTTCGGTTTTTACAATATTGATGGCTTGATTAACATCCGCGGTATTTTGTTGAGATACGGCGGCATCGGCAACCGCAGATTGCAATTGATTATTTATAACTTGTTTTACTTCATCTTTGGAAACGCTATTATCACCCTGCAAATGTTTGGTTACCATAACTTCCATTGCTTTCACCGCAGTGTCTTTGGTTAAATTTTTGGCTTCAGCTACCCGGGTGGTCAAATCACTTAAACTGGCCGCTGTGCTGGTTGGAGTGGTTAAAAGATCTGTTTTTACGGAAGTTAAGACATCCTGGATTTGCACCGCATTTTGAGATATGTCTTTGGCGGTTTGAGCGGATACCGACGCGTCGGTATTAGTTTTTAAATCATTCAAGGTGCTGCTCACAGTTTGAATTTCATTTTTCAAATCATTAACAGTGTTCATGGCCATACCGATTTTCTGCGGATCGCTGATAATTTTTTTGGTTTCTATGGCTCGGCGTTTGGCAAACTCCACATGTAAGCTGGCCTCGGCCTTCTTATCTCCAACAACCGCCACCACCGCCGCTTGGGTTTGTTCTGTAATTTTCTTAGCAGCATATAACCAATCCCCGGGCAGAGCTTCGGCTGAAGCTGACACTGTTCCAAGCCAGCCGCCACCAACCATACCCATAATGAGGGCCAGCGCCAAGGCCGGGCGAACTATTGAATTAACAAAGGATTGCGGTAAAAAGATGGACAGGCTCTGCCAGACATTCTCCATTTTAAATTGGGAAGGTTCCTGGGTAACTGTATTTTTTATTTGAGACAGCAAAAGCCCGCGGTTATTCTCTAACCACTCATTGCTAGGATTGACATCCTGATGTTTCAGAGTTTTGAGTTGTTTAATTATGTTGCGATACATATTTTAACCTTCCAAAAGCTCTTTCAATTTTTTTAGACCACGATGCAAAGTGACTCTTACTGCTATACCGCCTTTTCCGGTTATTTCGGAAATCTCGCTTACATCCAGTTCATCAACATATTTCAGAGTAACTATTTCTCTATATTCTTGTTTTAATTTTTGCAAGGCCTGAATGATTTTTTGCGCTTCCATTTTATCTCCGAATGTTTCTTTCCATTTTCCGGCATCATTTATATCAAGCCCGCTTTCTTCATTTATATTATCCAGGGACAAGATTTCTGTTTGTCTGGATTTTTTTCTGTATAGATCAATCACGCAATTGCGTGCCAATTTGTAAAGCAACCCGCTGAAACTATCAATCTTTTTCTTCTCGCTTATGAAATTCCAGGCCTTTAAAAATACTTCAGAAGTAACATCCTCGGCTTCTTCATGATTTGCAACTTTAAAAAAAACGAACCTGTAAATGCGTCTTGCGTACAAATCGTAAAGTTTCGCAAACGCTTCAGGATCTTGCTTAGTATATAGTTGATAGAGGAGGATTTTCTCGGTAAGCTTCTTGGCTGACATTATAGTAGACGTAAAATAATTAAAAGTGTTACACCTACCTTGTTATAGCTCAAAATTAATGTTACATATTTTAGCAAAATTTCAAGGTTTGGTCAAATAAAATATACAAATACCCACACAAAGACTTACAGACATAAAGAAGATTTTTCGCCAAGCTCCACACATACTTGATTTAAAGGTGTTTCGCTAGTGCTTAAAATCTTCTTTATGTCTGTAAGTTGTCAGTATCTGTAATAATTTGTATACACTATTGTATACAAACATAATAGTACACACATGAGGTTTTTTGCACTAGCGATAGCTTGGCGAAAAATACTACTTTTCCGTGTGTATTATTGTAAAATTGTATAGACAAGCGTATACAAATATAATAAATACAACAACTATCTATATGATTTGATTGACAAATATCTGTAGCTGTGCTATGATTGTATACACTATTGTATACTTCTACTATGAATGAAGACAATAAAAAAACAGAAAACCCCAAAGAAATCATCAGGGTCTCCATTTCTGAAGCCGCCAAACTCTTTGGTGTAAATGCCCAAACCATCAGACGCGCTATTACAGCTCAAGAAGTCACTTATATTATAGTAGCCGGAAGATATAAACTAAATTTTGAAAGCTTAGTTAAGTGGTCACAACGCCATACCACAATTAAAAACAAGCTGATTAATAAAGGAATTGGGCAATTTGTAGGTCAATGGAAGATCAAGAATCCCCTTTACTCCCCCAACCCCAAAACTGTAGAAAATAAAAAAGAAAATGAACCAGAAACACCGGCCGCCTAGCCGGCGTTTTTGTTCCTTTTGACTGTTTGCTGTATAGCTAAGGAAGTTGTATAATATAGCTACATATTATAAATACGATAGTATGAGAGATGAAGTTTTTCGCCAAGCTGTCGCTAGTGCTCAAAACTTCATCTCTCATACTATTCATACTTAATTATGCACAAACACATCTATAGTTTCTTCCATAAAATATACCATACCAAATACCATGGTATATACAGACACGCTAAAAAACTTTTTGTTTTTGATTTAGCTTTGCTGGGCTTAGCCATCATCATACTGGCCGGCGGCATATTTTTCTTTTTCTGGAAACCGGGTATCACTGATTTAATTGATCTAAGCATCTCACTGGGCAACAACCGAATAAAAAGCGGCGAATACGTCCACCTCACCGTGGATTATGCCAACAAAAGCAAATATAAACTGGAAAATATTTCTCTTGGCTTGCGCCTGCCAAACGGATTCACAGTTGATAGAACAAAAACTCCTGAATCAACCTTTTCAAAAACTTCAATCTTTACGGCCATAACAACTCTGGACCCGGGCGCCAAAGGTCAGGTAGAAATCTTTGGCTGGCTGTGGAGCGTACCTAATCAGGAAGAAAGAATCACGGCCTACTTGGCCTATGAACCGCACGGACTTAACCGAACCGAACAAAAGGTCTCTGTCTATGCCGCAAGGTTGCCGGAAAGCATAATCACCGGCAAACTTGAGATGGCCACCACCACTTTTCCAAACACGCCGACTCAATTTACCTACACTATCACCAACACCGGATCAGAAACTGTAAATAATATTTCTCTAATTAACAATTGGCTAACCAATATAATTGCCGCAAAAGACCAAAATTTTTCTTTACCGGCCGGAGGTTACAAGGTTATCAGCGGAACTCTAACCACCCCCAATCAAGGCGGAAATTATTCCTTAGAAATTACACCGCAAATTTTAATCAATAATTACCAAATAGCGCAGAAGATCGTAAAACAAACGAGTAATAACATCTCGCCAAATATAGAATCAAGCGTAAGTTTTGTTTCCACACCGGCTTACGCCGAACCGGGCCAAGTGATACCGCTTGCAATCAGGTGGAATAATAAAAGTAATTTCAAACTGGATAATTTACAAATGAAATTAACGGCAAACCAGACGAAAGTCGTGGACTGGGCCAAAACCGCCAGAGAAAACCACGCTACAGCCGCAAAAGATGGATTGATTTTAGATACAAAAACCAGAACAAATTTCAGTAATGGCAACCCGGGCAGTAACGACAGCTTCACCATAAATTTATATTTACTGCCAACATTTGCCGTTACCGGCGAAAAAATCTATTTAGAACTCATTCCAACAATGGAAGCCGGACTGGCTAAAATCTCTACGCAAAAATTCACCCAAGAGGGCTCAAGAGCCAGATTACCACTCGCCAGCGAAGTGCGCCTTGCCTCTGAAGCCAGATATTACACCCCGGAAGGAGACCAGCTCGGACGAGGGTCCCTGCCTCCGCAAGTAAAAAAGACCACCAAATACTGGGTCTTTATAAAAATTTCAAATACCAGCAACCAAATAAATAACGCTAAACTAATCACCTCTCTGGCAAACGGCGTTACGCTCACCGGCAAACAAAGCGTGACTTTGGGATCAGATATTATTTACGATTCTGCCAGCCGAAAAATAAGCTGGAGCAATGATGCTATCCCAGCCAATAGCCAGGTTGGAATATATTTTGAAGTCGCCGTCACCCCAACCGCCGCCCAGCTTGGTCAAAATATAAACCTGACCAACAGTATGCAGTTTGGAGCGACTGATGATTTTGTAAATAAAACCTTCAACTTATCCACAGCCGGAGTAACAAATATTTTAAACGCCAACGACAGGGGCCATATTTACGGCTCTCAAGTAACCGAATAGAAGTTCTTCTTACAGCTGTTAGAACAACGCCAGCAGGCTGTAAACAAATACTAAAGTAAAAATCAAAAATAACGGAACTGTTAACAGCCAAAAATGACGCAGGTTGTATCTTGAGGTATCCAAACCGCCAACCTTGTGAGCACGCCAGCACGCCAGCACTAAAATAATTGAATACGAACTAAACCCCAGCCCGCCCATAATACCGAGTATGCCCACAAAATTTCTTATCCCGGCCAGATATGCGGCTAGGGGTAAAAAAATAACCAGAAATTCCGCCAAAACTTTGTTCAACTTATTATCCCAAATAAAAGTTTGTTTTAAGACAATGCCAATACCCACAAAACCGGTGCCCATGGCCAAAATCGCCAATAAATTTCCGGCCACTAAAACCGCATTGCCAAAAATTTCCCCCAGGCCGATGGTGGCCACTTCAGTAGTATTTAAACCGCTAACACCGACCACGGCCACGGCAAACAGAATATATAAGACAATTGGAATTAAAGTGCCTATTATTAATGCTTTGCGAAAATGACGCTGACTGCCCGGCAAAAGCGCGTGCGCTTCCACCACAGCCGCGCTATTACTTAAGGCAAACATAATAACACCGAGCGGCAAGAAAATATTAGCGGTATTAATATAGAATAGATTTGTTACCTGTACTTTTGTTAATAAAAAGATAGAAAGCGCCGCCAGAATAAAAATAACTATTGAACCAATTATCTTCTCAAAAATTTTAATCATGCGCAGACCTCTCCAAATAAAGAAACTGCCCAAACTCCAGAAAAAAACTCCCCACCAGATTGGATTGCCACCAAACAGTGCCGACAAAGATTCCCCTTCGCCGACTATAAAAACCAACAAACTACCGTAGGCACCGAAAATAAATAAAAATGAAGATAAATACTTTGCCCAATTACCTAAATACCTGCCGGACAAACCCGGCAATTGTAACTGTTCATCGGTTTTAAGAGCCACCTCGCCAATCATCAGATTCAACCCCAACATTACCAAGCCAATAACGATAATATATAAAATACCAATCAGCAGTCCGACTTTGGAGATGACATAAGGCATGCCCAGCACACCGGCGCCAATAGTCATGCCCGTAATCATAAAAACCGCCTCCGACACCGTGGCTATTGGTTTATAAACTCCTTGATGAAGGACTATTTTTTTATCAGTAATTGTAGAAGGCGTTATCATGGCAATATTATACCATAATTCCACTACGAGCTGAAGTTGTGCGCGCCAAGGGATTCGAACCCCTGACCCTCTCGGTGTAAACGAGATGCTCTAACCAACTGAGCTAGGCGCGCGATAACAATGAAAAAAGTATAACGGAAGACGCAGGAAAAGTCAACTATTCCTTCCGCAAAGTTCTCACATACTCAACAAAACTGTTATCACCCTGTTTTTCCAGCCACAGCCACCATTCCGCCCCCCACAAATATGCTCTGGACACACCAATTTTGTCGGTGAAATTGATATTGTCTTTTAATCGGCTTAAATCCATTGATTTAAATTGTTCTTTTAAAGGAGTAGAAGAAAGCGTTCCAAACGGTATCCATGGTTCGGCCTGCAATTCCACGGCATAAGCAGTATCAATATTTCTGTCATTGGCGGCCAGTCGCAGACGGTAACCGGCTGTCGGCAGAATATAATCATAAGTCCAATAGCCAATATTTTCATCCCATACCACTCGATAAACCGTAAACCCGAAAAGATCGGCTTTGTCGGCAGTATGAGTCCACAAACTTAACTCTCCGGCATCTGTGGTCATGGTTAGATGGTTGGGATCTAAACTCTTTACCAATTTTAACTCATCGGCTAAATTTTTGTCCGTAAATTTCGGACATTTTGCGCCAAATGCCAAAAACGGTTCATTTTCAACCTGCCAAATTTCCAAAGCCGGACTGTTTTTAAAATGATTAACAGTGGCGTCTATATAACCTTCCAATTTGTTCCTATATTTATCAAGAGGCAGTTTAGCCGCCCAGCCCGGAATATGACACTCCGGCCACCGGGGTGTTTTTTGGCCAACCACCAAAATTATTTTTGCGTTTCTTTTTTGCGCCTCGCTCATCATCCAATCAAGTTCAGTAAAATCTTTTTTTCCGGCAACCGCCTCCACCATATCCCAATGGGCGGTGAGCCGGATATATTTAAATTTAAAATCATCAAGCATTCTTATAAAAGACGCCCGTCCGTCCAGCCCCAGATACTGCGCATACGCCGGATCATAAGTCACGCCATAAATAACATTGCCCGGCTGGCGCGCTTTATCGGATAAAAAAGCTGATAAAAAAATCAAAAACAAACCGACTCCGATGATTAATAAAGTAATAATGATTATTTTTAATGTCCGTGCATGTTTTGCCAACATATATTTGCTATTTTATGAGCATTAATGCCAAACCGCCGGCAATGAGAACAACGGCAAAAAATTCCTGAATAATTTCCCTGCCCATATACTCCTCTTTGAAAATCTTGGGAAAAAATTTTGACAGCAAGGCAACAAAAATAATCAAAATGGCAAACTGTACGCCGGCCAAGGCGTTTACCAAAGTCACGCTTCCCAAAGCGATCGCGTACTGAATTAAAACCAAACCAAAGACGCCCAAAATTTTATCCCAGCATACCAATACGGTTTGTTTAACCTCCTTAACGACCGCTCCGGTTTTCTTTTTATAAAAAAGCGCACGCACGCCGGGAAAGGCCAACAACAAAATTCCGAACACGCCCAAAAAACTTCGCGTCCAGACAAAGCCGCTGTAAAACCCGTAAACATCATAAGCATACTTGGAAGCCACGTGCGAAATTGCAAACAGCAACCCGGAAATTATTCCCAGAAGCATACCTGTATGCAGGCCGTTATGCTCCGGACTGTATTCAAAAGAAATAACCAGCGAACCGATAATTAAAACAAAAATGGCTATGAGTTTATAAACACCCAAATTTTCAGGTAAAAAAAGATTGCTCAAAATCAAAACAAAAAAGGCGGTAGCGGCCCCGACCAGGGGCCCGATATGGCTAATCTCGCTTTTTTTAAAACCAAGATACATCACCCACAAACCAAGGGCAAAACCAAAACCGGCTACCACAAAAATCAGCCAATCAATGGCACGAGAAGGAAACGCCACTCCAAACGGCAGAAGCAATAAAATTGGCAAAACAAAAATGGAAGAATAAAAGGTAAAAACAATCGGCCGGACTTCTGATTTAGAAATAATGAATTTGTCCAAAATACCGACTATTGCCGAGATTGTAAAACCGAGCAGGGCTACGGTAAGCCACATATACAATAAAACAAAAAACGCCTTAAAGCGTTATTATTCTACCATTAAATTGATAACTCCACAATTGTTTAGAAAAAAGTGTGGGTGCCCGACGTAGAGTCGCGTCGGGCACCCGGAAGAGGGTTCTTTCTCTTGGTGATTCCCTCTAGGATGGGAAGAGCTTGCGCACGGCGAAAATGATCACCACTGCGCTAGCGATGCCTCCAACAACCGCAGCAGTGGTGATCATGGCGACACCTAGCCCTGCAGCCGGCGGAACTGCCGGTTCTTCCGGTACCGCAGTACTGCCTGCGGAGACGGCCCCCTTCTGACCACAACCGTCTTCGCGGGTGCGGTGGCGGGCTGACCGAAGGCAGTCATGGGATTGCTGTACTGCGGCGAATCGTAGATCATGCGCCGGCGCGGTCCCCTGTGGACACCTCTGCTCTGGCTCATCCTTTTTCCCTCCTGTGAGTAAATAGCGATGCTAAATTATAACAATTTTATAACTGTACGTCAAGAGCCGGCTCAAATTAGCCCAACTATTGACAAAAATCCCAAAATCTGCTATGATTGAATGTTTTAAAAACGATATGAAAATAGCCATGATTGGACAAAAAGGCATTCCGGCCAAATACGGCGGCATTGAGCGCCATGTTGAGGAGCTGGCTTTAGAATTGGTTAAACAAGGCCACTCTGTGTCTGTTTACGCCAGAAAATGGTATACCTCGCCAAATATTAAGAATTTTGACGGCATTAAAATTATCCACACCCCGGCATTTCATTCCAAACATCTTGATGCTATTTCCAATACTTTCACATCCGCAATTCATGCTATGTGGCAAAAACCGGATGTTATTCACTTCCACGGAGTCGGCCCGTCTTTGCTTTGCTGGCTACCAAGAATTTTCGCCCCTAAAATAAAAGTGGTTGCTACTATTCATTGTCTTGACAGATACCATCAAAAATGGGGGCTGTTCGCGCGCCTGATGCTTCACCTGGGTGAATGGTCTGCCTGCCGTTTTGCGCACGAAGCCATTGCGGTTTCTAAAACTATTCAAAATTACTGCTTAAACGAATATCAGACAATAACTACCTACATTCCCAACGGCATCACCGGCCAGGTTTCCAAATCACCGGCCGTGATTGATCAATGGAATTTGGAAACCAACAAATACGTTTTGATGGTCTCCCGTTTGGTCAAACACAAAGGCGCACATTTTTTGATTGACGCCTGGCAGTTCGCCAAACAGCAAAATCCGGAAATTTTGAAAGATTACAAACTGGTAATTGTGGGTGGGGCTTCTTTTACGGATGATTATGTTAAAAAATTACACACCATGGCCCGCGGAGATAATAGCATTATTTTCACTGATTGGCAGAGCGGACAAAATTTATCCGAATTATACGCCAACGCAAAATTATTCATTCACCCTTCGGAAAATGAAGGTATGCCTATAACCGTTTTACAAGCCATGTCTTATGGCAAGCCGGTTTTAGTTTCAGATATTCCTGAACATAAAGAAGTTATTACTGACGGCCGTTTTTGGTTTGCCAATGCCAACACTATGTCTCTGGCCAATAAAATTGTTGAACTGATGAGTGATGAGCAATTGCTAAAAAATACGGGGTTGTTAAACAAACAAACCACCAATTTAAAATATAATTGGCAGGATATCGCCCTAAAGACCGGCGATCTATACTCGTTGCCGAAAAAAACCGAAGTTAAAAAAAGTTATAAGGTAGCGTAAATTATAGAGCCGCGTAAATTTCTTCTAAGGCGTGGCAATATCCGGCGGGATCATGATTTTGCTCCAGTAAATTTTTGGCATTCGCGATTAGCTTGCCAGCTTCCGGCCCGCGCAGTTGCATGGCCTTCCTGATTGCTTCGGCCAATGACTTTGGATTTTCCGGCTCGGCCAAAAAACCGGTTTGATTGTTTATTATGAGTTCATTGTTGCCGCCGCGGTCTGACGCGACCACCAGCTTGCCATTGCCCAGAGCTTCCAAAATTGAGATTGAACAATTTTCATAAAACAACGACGGCACCGCTATTACTTTAGCTTCGTTCATTATTGCCTGCCATTTCTCGCCGCCAACCCAGCCCACCCTTAAAACATTGGTTAGTCCGTTTTGTCTGATAAATTTTTCCACATTTTCTTCTTCCGGACCGGTGCCGGCAATGATAACTTGATAATTTTTCAAATCTTTTAAGGCCTCCAAAAAAATATTTATTCCCTTTTCCTCATGCAAACGGCCCATATAAACAACCTTATCGCCCAAGGTTGTATCTTTGGCTGTCACGGCATACGGATTGCGCACCAGATGCATTTTTTTTGCCGGGAACCCCCACTTTACCATTTTATCCAGCATAAACTGGCTGGGACAAACAAAAGCATCCACAAAATGCCAAATGCCTTTTAAATAATAGTAATAGGCCTCAAGTGATCCGGCCAAACTCTGCGCCTTGGAACCGTTTATACAATTGTAGCGCGTGCAATTATAATATTTGTGTTTAAAACATTTCTCACAGACAGTGTGATTGCGAAGCATGCGGTGGTTCGGACACATGGGCTGGACATCATGAACGGTGAGCACAATCGGCACGCCGGCCTTTTTCAAAGTAAAAAATATGCTGGCTGATAATTGCCGGGTGACATTGTGCAAGTGCGCCACCTCCGGTTCGGTGGCGGAAATCAAAGTCCGCAGTTTATTTTCCACTGCGTTTGAATGAAAAATGTTTTTAAAGGTTACCCAATCCGACCCCAAACTTTGTTTGGAGGTAAACTCCGGAATTTCCGGAGAAAAGTAGGCCGAATAATCAGACGGTAAATTACGGCTGCCCTGCATGGAAAATTCTATCACCTCGTGACCGCGCTCGCGCAAGCCGTTTATGGTATCAAAAAAAACCACTTCCGCTCCGCCTCTTCGGTAAAAAAATTTATTGACTTGGAGAACGCGCATAATCTAAATTTTAGTTTTTTCCGCAATGGCAATTAAGTCCCTGCCTATTTTTTCATCAGTCCAGTTATCTTTATTATAATAATCCAATTTTTTTACTTTAAAACCCGCTTCTTTTAAAAGCCCCCTTAATTCTTCTTTGGAAAAATGATGATAGTATCTTTGGCACTGCAGTTCACCCTGCGAATTTTTCCAGGGAATCAGAAAATCATTTTCCCCGATTTTTTGCCAGTCCTTTTTAAACTTTTGTTTGGCCCAGTCACTGCCAAGATTCCAAACTGTTATGATTATCTTACCACCTTTTCTCATTTCTTTATAGGCCTGCGTCAAGAGCTGTAAACGGCTAGTTTTGTCGGGCAAATGGTGAAAAGAAGCGACCATAAACACCAGATCAAAAAAACCGGGCGGAAAACTCTTCCGTTTTTTTGCCGTACAAAAAAATTTCGCTCTGCCCTTTTTAACTTCCCGGCTGAATTTTGTTTTCGCGATTTTGATCAGATTTTCGCTCTGATCTATACCAAAATATTTGATGTTTTTGCTTTGTAATAAAAAAATAAGCCGGCCATTGCCGCATCCCCAATCCAAAATATTTTGACCGTCTTTCACGAGCTTTTTGAATTGTTCAAGCTCAAACCAGGAATCATACCTGGTATCGGAAAAATATTTGGCTATTTTATTGTAATCTTCACGAGTTTTCTGTATAATATCCCGCATAATTAGATCTGACCGAAAACATGGAAAAAAAGCTGAATCTAAACGAAAAAATGGTGGTTGAATCCATTCGGAAAAAGCCGAAGGATCTGGAAGCGCTTAACACCTTAAAGCGCCTGATTTTGCGCTCCCAAACAACTGTAAAAAACATACCAACAACTTCGGAACTGCTTAAAGCATACCATAAATTAGTGCTTAAACACAAGATTAAAAAAGACCTTAATTTGGAACAGCTTTTGACCAAAAGGGCGGTGCGAACCTTGTCCGGAGTGACCATAATCACGGTTTTAACTAAGCCATTCTCCTGCCCGGGAAAATGTATTTACTGTCCGACTGAAAATGGTATGCCTAAGAGTTACTTATCAGACGAACCCGCTGCAAATAGAGCTCTCGGTTTAAAATTTGATCCTTACGAACAGGTTCGCCTGCGCATCAAGGCCTTGGAAGATAATGGCCATCCGACTGACAAGATTGAACTGATTGTTAAAGGCGGTACGTGGAACGCTTATCCGACTAGTTATCAGTATTGGTTTATCTTGAGATGCTTTGAAGCGTGCAACGAATCAAAAACTAACGATTTGCAAAAAGCACAAATCAAAAACGAATCTGCGAGACATCGCATAATCGGTCTGACCCTAGAAACCCGGCCGGACTATATAAATGAGAAAAATATAAAAATAATGCGCGAGTTGGGATGCACGCGCGTTGAAATGGGTGTGCAAACCACTGATGAAAAAACGCTAAAAAAAATCCAAAGAGGACATGATGTCAAAAGTGTCATTAACGCCACGAGGTTATTAAAAAATTCCGGATTTAAGGTTGACTATCACTTGATGCCTCAACTACCCGGCTCCACTCCGGCTAAGGATTTAAAAATGATGCTGGAAATTTTTGCCGATTCTGCTTTTCGTCCGGACATGATTAAAATTTATCCCTGCACGGTGATAAAAAATACACAATTATATAAGTGGCTGAAAGCCGGAAAGTATAAACCATATTCTGATCGCCAATTGATAAATATTTTAAAAAAATTTAAGACCCAAGTGCCAAGGTATGCGCGTATTTCCCGTCTAATCAGAGATATTCCCAGCCACCACATCCAGGCCGGCAATAAATTAACCAACCTGCGCCAGGTTATTCAAGCCGAGATGACTAAAGAAGGTTTAAAGTGTAAATGTTTGCGCTGCCGGGAAGTCGGCCACCAATTAAAAACTATAGCCGCGCCGAAATTATTTATTGATAAATATAAATCCAGCGGCGGCACAGAATATTTTATCAGTTTTGAAGACGCCAAGCGAAGCGTGGTTTTTGCGTTTTGCCGGTTGCGCATTTGCAAAAACGTAATTTATCCGGCTTTTATCCGCGAACTGCACACCTACGGTCATTTAGTTGAGATCGGCAAGACCGAAAAAGGCGCTAGCCAACACAAGGGTTTGGGTGTAAAGTTAGTTAAGATAGCCGAACAATTAGCAAAGAAGGGTGGGGTTAAAAAACTGACTGTTATTTCCGGGGTTGGTGTGCGCGGATATTACAAAAAGCTGGGTTATAAACTGGATAACACATACATGGTGAAAAACATTTAAAGAACATATGATGGAAATTGAAATCCCGGATAAAGAAAAACTGGAAAAAACTATAACCAAAATTAAAACCGATGGGCCGGAAAATTTACATATTCTGACGGATTTTGATCGGACACTGACGCATGCCTTTGTGAATGGTAAATTACTCCCCGCCATGATAGCTATTTTATTTGATGAGGGATATTTAGCTCCGGATTATTCCGCCAAGGCACAAGAGTTATATAGTCATTATTACCCAATTGAAATTGACCCAAAAATTCCCAAGGCAGAAAAGAAGGCGGCCATGGCGCAGTGGTGGCGGAAAGTTTTCAAACTTTTATTCGATTATGGCCTAACTAAAGACCATGTTGAACAGGTGGTCAAATCGGGTAAATTAAAATTCAGAGCCGGAGTTTTAGAATTTGTACAAACACTCCACGAAGCACAGGTGCCGATTGTTATCATGTCTTCAAGTGGTTTGGGTGGCGATGCAATAAAAACATACTTAGAACAAGAAAAACATTTATACAACAACATCCATATAATCGGCAATGAATTTATTTGGGACGAACAGGGCAAGGCCGTTGGCGTGCAAGAGCCGATTATTCACGGCATGAACAAAGATGAAACCGCTATCCAAAATTTTCCGGTTTTTCAAACGATTAAAAACAGAAAAAATGTTATCTTAATCGGCGACAGTCAAAACGACGTCGGCATGGTGGAGGGCTTTGATTATAAAAATTTAATAAAAATTGGATTCTTAAATACTAAGGTAGACGAGCACTTGCCTGCCTATAAAGAAATCTATGATCTAATTATTTTAAACGACGGCACATTTGCGGAAGTAAATAATTTATTAAAACAAATTTTATCTTAAATCCATATAATATGTACACGCATAATTTAAAGGACTTTGATCCAGATATTTTAGCCAGTATAAAACGAGAGCAGAAAAGACAGGAAGAAGGACTGGAGATGATCCCTTCAGAAAACTTTGTCTCCCCCGCGGTCTTGGAAGCGCTGGGCTCAATTTTGACCAATAAGTATTCCGAAGGGTATGTAGGGAAGCGTTATTATGGCGGCTGTGAATTTATTGATGAAGTTGAACAATTGGCCATAGATCGCGCCAAACAGCTCTTTGGGGCCGAGCACGTCAATGTACAGCCCTTATCCGGCGCGCCCGCTAATATAGCCGTTTATTTCGCGTTACTGAAGCCCGGGGACACAGTCCTGGGTATGGATCTCTCCCATGGCGGGCATTTGACCCATGGCCACCCGGTCACCTACATGGCCCAGGTTTTTAACTTTGTACGCTATAAGACAGATGCCTCGGGAAAAATTGATTTGGACAATCTGCGCCAGATGGCTTTGGAGCATAAACCCAAATTAATTTTAGTCGGCTACTCGGCCTATTCGCGCGAAATTGAATATCAAAAAATAAAAGATATCGCCGATGAAGTTGGCGCCATGACCATGGCTGACATCGCCCATATCGCCGGGCTGATCGCGGCCGGTGAAATGGATAACCCGGTGCCGATTTTTGATGTGGTGACAACCACCACGCATAAAACTTTGCGCGGCCCGCGCGGCGGCATGATTATGTGCAAAGAAAAATTTGCCAAGGAAATTGATAAGGCAGTATTTCCCGGTTTTCAGGGCGGTCCGCATGAAAATAACATCGCAGCCAAGGCCGTGGCGTTTAAAGAAGCTCTCCAGCCGGAGTTTAAAGAATACGCAAAACAAATTAAAAAGAATACCAAAGTTTTAGAAGCGGAATTCAATGCGCGCGGATACAAACTGTGCTTTGGCGGAACTGATAACCATTTAATTTTAATGGATGTCACACCAAAGGGTTTGTCGGGCAAGCAGGCACAAATTGCCTTGGACAAGGCCGGCATAACGGTAAACAAAAACATGATCCCGGATGATCCCCGCTCACCAATGGACCCTTCCGGTATCCGTTTGGGTACTCCGGCCCTGACTACCCGCGGAATGAAAGAAGAAGAGATGAAAATGGTGGCCGGCTGGATTGATGACGCGATTATGAACTGGCAGGATGAAACAAAACTTGCTGCGATTAAACAGCAAGTGATTGAACTAACGAAAAAGTTTCCGTTGTATCCGACACTTATTTAATCTCCCTCACCTCAACCAAATTCACATTTCCGGCCTGTCCCACCGGCTCCCCGGCCACCACAATTATCCGCTCACCATTTTTGGCCAGCTTATTTTTCTTAATATAGGAAATTGAACGTTCAATTAATTCTTCAATGCTGGAGCAGGGAATCAAAATAAACGGTTTGACGCCCCAGGAAAGATTCAGTTGTCTGCGCACCCGATCTGTGCCGGTAGCCACCAGAATTGGCAAACCGGGACGGACATGACTTATAAGCCGCCCTGTTTCACCCGACAAAGAAGCCGCTAAAATTAATTTTGCCTTTACTTCTTCGGCCAAAATGCGCGAAAGTTCGCTTACGGCCGTGTCTACAGTCGTCCCGCTTTTATGAATAGCCGGCAAAGCCATATCATCATAAACGGATTGTTCTGTAGCGATAATAATTTCGGCCATTGTCCGGACCACCAAGACCGGATATCTGCCGGTAGCGGTTTCATTAGAAAGCATCAGAGTGTCAGCATGATCAATCACCGCATTGGCCACGTCGCTAACCTCGGCGCGCGTTGGCCGGCGGTTTTCGCGCATGGAATCAAGCATCTGTGTGGCCACAATCACCGGCTTGGCCAATTTTCTGGCTTCATCAATAATTTTTTTCTGCACCAGCGGCACTTCTTCGGCCGGCATCTCCAAACCCAAATCTCCGCGCGCCACCATCACCCCGTCGGCGACGTCTAAAATCTCTTCCAGATGATCAACCGCCTCGTGCCTTTCAATTTTGGCAATTATTTTTATCGGCGGTTGATTTTTTAATTTTAATTTATCTTCGTGTTGTTTTATCAAAAAGCGCAAATCCAAAATATCTTTGGCGGTCTGCACAAAAGACAAAGCAATTAAATCAACCCCCATTTCCACTCCGAATTTTAAATCTTGCTTATCTTTATCGCCCAGAGCCGGAATGGTTAATTTACTGTCAGGCAAATTAATGCCTTTATGCGAGGTGATTAAACCGCCTTCAACCACCTGGCCCTTTATTTTTGTTCCGCTAACTTCCAAAACTTTTAACTCAATATGTCCGTCATCAATCAAAACCCTATCCCCTTTTTTAATATATTTATGCAAATCGGGATAATCAATGGGGAAATTCTTCTTAAATTCCTGTATGGAAGTGTCCAATATTATTTGTTCGCCTTCTTTAATCATCACGCCCTTTTCCGGCATAGCGCCAATTCTGATTTTCGGTCCCTGCAAATCCTGCATAATTGCAACCGGCTCGCCGGTTTTTTCTTCCACCTTCCTGATATTTTTTATTAATTTCTCATGGCTTTTATAATCACCGTGAGAAAAATTCAAACGGGCGATATTCATGCCCGCTTTGACCATGTCGGCTAAGGTTTTCACATCCGCGCAAGCCGGACCGATGGTGCAGCAAATTTTGGTTTTTTTAAACATATATTATAATTTCCGCAAACTATTTATTAATCAGGGCCTTTACCTGCGCCTGTTTGGCCGGATCCAGATTCAACATTTTAATAAAGCTGTCTATGGTGCTTTGACTGGAGCCGGAATTTTGGGTCGTGCCGGTTATACCTCCCAACAAATCGCCATACTGCGACCAGACATTCTTAATTAACGGCGGCAAAAATATAATGCCCAAAATAAGCGGAGCGACTATTAAAATAAAATACAGCCAGCTGACAACGGCCGACCACAGCAATTTGTTATTTATCTTCCGGTTCTGTTCATAAATAATCTGCGACCACTTCAAATTCTTCCGAACTAAATCCTCCAAACTTTCTTCTTTTTTGGGTTGTGCTACTTCAATTTTCGCTTCGTCTTTTCCGTCTGTTTTTTTCTCCGCCTCGGAACTTTGTTCCGGAATTTTGTCATGTTTAAACATATTTATTTTTTAGATAAATTTTTAAGCTCCTTGGCAAATGTGCGCACATCCTTAAAATCACGATACACGCTCGCGAACCGAATATAGGCCACTTTATCAAAACCGCGCAAATGTTTCATCACGATCTCCCCTATTTCAGAGCTGGAAATTTCTTTGCCTTTTATCTTTTGGATATCACGCTCTACGGAATTCACTAACCTGTGGAAACTATCACGGGTATACGGCCTTTTGGTCAAAGACATTTTAATACCGCTTTCCAGTTTGTCCCTCATATAGCTTTCCCGGTGACCGTCGCTTTTTATCACAATAATATCCAATAATTCCATTTCTTCAATGGTGGAAAAACGAAAATGACACTTGTCGCATTCGCGGCGGCGTCTGATGGATAAATGGTCTTCCGATGACCGCGTGTCTATCACGCTTAAACTATTATTATTACAAACCGGACAACGCATACAAGCAATGCTAAGCCGAGTTTTTATATTCCCATTTTCTTTCTTATAAAGGCCGGAATTTCCAATTCTTCATCTTCGCTTTTCGGCGCTGAAGCCGAAGAAGCAGAAAATGGTTCGGGCGCTCTTTTATTATTAACCGGCGCGACCGGCGCGTTCTTTTGGATAATTTGTTTAAATTTCTTTTCTTCCTCTTCTTCATCCTTCTGCATCTTGCGCATAAAATTGCTGGGGGTGAATTTGCCGGCGCCAAAAAAAGATTGCGATTCGTCTTCAACTGCCGGCATATTTGGCCGACGGTCATCAAAGCCGGTCGCCACCACGCAGATACGCATATTGCCGGTTAAACTATCATCTATAGTGGCGCCAAAAATAACCTTGGCGTCCGGCGAAGCCGAGCTGGTGATAATTTTGGCTGCCTCGCTAACCTCGGTCATAGTCATATCCGGACCGCCGGTAATGGTAAACAGTATACCTCTGGCGCCGTCAATGGACAATTCCAAAAGCGGACTGGAAATAGCCGACTTGGCCGCTTCCGTCGCTTTGTTATCGCCGCTCCCTGTGCCTATGCCCATCAAAGCCGAACCAGTATCCTTCATGATTGTTTTGACATCGGCAAAATCAACATTAATGAGCCCAGGAATGGTAATGAGTTCAGCAATACCTTGCACGCCTTGTTTTAAGATTTCATCGGCAATTCTAAAAGCATCAAGCAATGTGGTTTTCTTATCAATGACCTGAAGAATCCTGTCATTGGGTATGGTGATAATCGCATCAACATTTTTGGCCAGCTGTTCCCAACCCCTGTCGGCAATGTCAGATCGTTTTGGCCCTTCAAAACCAAACGGTTTGGTTACAACCGCCACTGTTAACGCGCCAACATCTTTGGCAACCGCGGCCACTACCGGCGCGCCGCCGGTGCCTGTGCCTCCGCCCAAGCCGCAAGTGATAAAAACCATGTCCGCGTCTTTTAGTGTTTCTCTGATTTCATTTTGCGACTCTTCGGCCGCTTTTCTGCCTATATCCGGATCCATTCCCGCTCCCAATCCTCTGGTGACACTTTTACCGATATGTAATTTTTGCGGAGCGCTGTTATGATGCAAGGCCTGAACATCTGTGTTCATGACTATAAAATCTACCCCTCTAATTCTGCTGGCAACCATTCTATTGACGGCTGATCCGCCGGAGCCGCCGACACCAACAACTTTTATTTTGGCAAATGTTTCAATGTCCGGTTTTACTTGAGGCATATAAATAGTTTAAAAAAATTCTTGAACACAATTTGTGTTCACCCTCTTCTAAATAAATAACGGAGCTTTTCTCCGCTATATAGTTTATAGGTTAACTTTGGCGCTGTCAAGCAAACAAAAACACCCTCATGGGATAAGTGCTTTTATCCATTTTTTGAAGTTGCCGCCGGCATTACCAAGGCCTTTTAAGTTGCGCATGAGCGCACCATCAGGCCTGCTCGCGCCGGCTCCCATCATATTAGTACCCCATTTAACCAAACCAATGGCAGTGGCAAAACCCAAATCATTGATTTTGTCAGTAACGCTGGTCATGTTTATCGGATAGCCCAAAGTGGCCGGTAAACGCAGAACCTTTTTTGCCATTTCAGTGAGACCGGGAAGTTTGGCGCCGCCGCCGGTAAACACCACTCCGGCCGGGAGCAGGCCGCTGCGCCCGATGCGCCGCAATTCCTCATCAACTTTTTGTAAAATTTCTTCAACCCGGGCCGAAATTATTTCACTTAAATATTTCTTTTTAATTAATTCATGATCAGACGACCCCACGTCAAACAAATCAATTTCATCATTTTTGACAGTTAAATTAGGCACACAATCGCCAAACTCAAGTTTTACCCTCTCGGCCATATCAACCGAAGTGCGCAGGCCAATAGCCACATCATTGGTAATATGTTCTGACCCAACCGGCAAAACCGCAGTGTGAAGCAGCTCGCCTTCTTCAAAAACCGCCAAACTGGTGGTTGAACCGCCCAGATTTATGACTGCCACCCCCAATTCTTTCTGTCTTTTGGTGACAACGGCTTCGGCTGTGGCCAAAATGGAAAGCACCATATCCTCAATATCAATGCCGGCGCGATATACGGCTTTGGTTAGATTTTTGATCTGCGAAGATGCACCTAAAATAATATGGGCATCAACCTCAAGACGAACGCCGGTCATGCCAATCGGGTCTTTGATGCCGGTCTGACCGTCAACCGTATAGGCACAGGGCAAAACGTGCAAAACCTCATAATTGAGCGGTGTGGCAATGGATCTGGCCGCCTCAAGCGCGCGGGCCACGTCTTCTCCGGCTATTTCACTGTTTGATTTTGAGACAGCCACCACGCCTTTACTGCTTTGCGGCAAAATATGCAATCCGGAAATTCCAACCCAGGCCGTGTCAACCGGCACGCCCACAACTCTTTCTGCTCTTTCCAGACAGCCGGAAATTGAAGATACAACATCTTCAATACTGCTGATAACACCCTTGTGCACGCCTTCAGAGGCATATTCAGCGGCCCCTAAAATTTGCAGTTCCGGTGCTCCGTTTTCTTTTTCAGCCAATTGTCCCACAGCCATTCTCACCATGTCCGAACCGATATCAAGGCCGCTAATTAAATGATTATGTCCGCGTTTCATATAAAAACATTATACATCATTTGAACAAATTTATGAAGTGAGGCAGGAGGATAATGGCCCCCACAATCGCCGCCACCAGTGATGTCAAAAAAACAGCTCCGGCCATCAAATCTTTTACAATATGCACATAATGATGTAAGCGCGGTTTTAATAAATCGCTGAAATACTCAAAGGCGGTATTTAAAATTTCTACCAACAAAACCAGTAAGACCAGCATCATCAGCGCTATCCTTTCCAAGTTGCGCAACGGGAAATAAAACGCGGCTATCATTACCAGTATCCCTACCAACACCTGCAGGCGAAAATTTTGTTCGGAATTAAAAACAAAGGCCAGTCCGCGCAGGGCATGAATAAAACTTTTAAAAAAACGCTTAAGTGAAATCATAAAAACTTTTTAACTATGTCTTCCTGGATTTTGAACATTTTTTTGGCACCATTTTCTTCCACATGGTCATAACCCAACAGGTGCAAAACCCCGTGCGTCAAAATTCTGATAAATTCTTCGCCGGCTGACACCTTAAATTCCTTCGCCTGTCTTTGTATTTGCGGATAGCAGATATAAATCTGGCCGATAAAATCACTGTTTATTATTTTATCTTCTTGCCAGGCAAACGACAGCACATCCGTCACTTTATCTTTTTTGCGGTATTTTTTATTTAATTTTTTAATCACGCTTTCGCCAATAATATTTATCTCAATCTGGCCGGCGAATTTTAACTTTTTTCCAATTAAACTTAATATTTTTTTTATTTCCTGATCAGATGGCGACGCTTTTATCTCCCGATTTATGTAAACAGAAATCATAGGGCGGTGGTAGTAGCTTCAGTGGTAGTAGCTTCGGTTGGAGTTGGCTCGGTAGCGGGTAATCTCATACTTCTGGCTATCATTGTAATGATTGACTTATAATTAGCCGTCATTGAATCGGTGGTGTGATAGACAATTACATACGCGTGGTTGGCATCATAAAAATAGTAAACCAGATGATCGCTTCTGGCCATGCCCTGATCTTTAAAATAACCGCCAAAAGTAGTCAGATCGCCATAATTTTGGTCAGGGGCCCACTGTCCGAACCAGTCAGCAAAACTTAGGGCCGGATCATGGTCAAAAACTCTAACCTCAATATTTTCTCCGCCCAAAGTACTAAAAAGCATGTCCCTATAACTGCCATCCACATTACCGGCGGCCCAATCGGCCGGATAATATAACTCGTAGCCAAAAGTCGGGTTGACAAAATCCTTCACGTATCCGGAATCAATGAGCCGTACCGGCGCGATGCCGTTTGGATTGTATAAATTATAAACCTCTAAGCCGTCATTATAACTGTCATTATCAGTATCCGGTATATTTGGGTCGGTTCTAAAAACCTCCTCGGCCACATCGGTTAACCCGTCTTGATCAGTATCCACGCTTTCAACAAGAAGCTTTGAAGGAAACTCAATCGGCGCTTCGGCTGAAAATTGTGGAACGGTGGAGGTGGGTTCAGGGGTAACAACGCTCGTTTCGGTTGAAGTTTCCGCAACCACCGGAACGGTTTCCACCGGATTATTTGTTATGGGCACGGGTGCGGGTGTAACCGGTTTATTCGGATATGCTTGCCGAATATAATACCAGCTGGCGCCGGCAATAAACAAAACAAACAGCGCTGCTCCGCCGATCAGCAAGTACTTCCGGTTAGAAACCAAATTAACCGGATGCAAGGCCTCGGAACCGCCGACCGCGGTGGCTTTATCAAGTAAGCCCTTTTCAGTCGGAGACAATTTTGGTTGGAGCACCACCTCTTTTTCAACTCTTTTAAACTTAACCACCGGGTTCACTCCCCCATAAAAATCATTCGGGATGGTTTGAACCCGTACTAATTGTTCTTCAGTTTCGGCGGGCGCCTGTTTTTTTTGTGCAAACATATATTAACGTTTACTTTGAGCTTGTTGACACCGGTGAGGTTGTCGGGGTTGGAACACTAAATAATTTTCCCGGTCCGAGCGGATCATAACCGCTCCGCACCTCCTGGCCATCCGGAAAACTATCGCCGTCGGTGTCGGCTTTGAGCGGATCAGTATGCCAAATCAAAACCTCATCGCCGTCTGACAGCCCGTCGCTGTCAGTATCGGGATTTTGCGGATCAGTGCCGATTTGTGTTTCGCGCGCGTCGCTTAATCCGTCTTTATCGCTATCTACTGTATTTCCAAAAAGTATATTATCATTTTGAACATCATTGGAAATATTACTGGTGGCAGTGACGCTGGGGGTAGCCGCAGTTTCATTGACTTGAGCGGAGGGTGTCGGTTCTGTAGTTTGTGGAGGTTCTGGTAAAGGTGTCTGGGTTTGAACCTGAGTTTGAATAATAGTGTTTGTCGCCCTAAAATATTTGGCATAAACAAACCAGCCCCCACCGGCCAAACCAACCACAATGGCCGCGATGATTAAAGCGTAAGCAACCTTGCCAAAGATCGGTTCGCTGATCTTATAGGTCTGGGTTTGGGCCGTTAAGGTGTTTAGATCCGGAGGAGTTTGGATTCTTGAATCTTTTTTCTTAAGCAACCCGGCCGACAAGGCATCGGGAATCGCGGGCTCGGTGTTTTTTTCCACACCGGCAAACATATCCACCGGCTCGGTCGGCAGATTTTTTGGCGGGTTGGCTTGTGGGTTTTGGTCTTCAAACATAAAGGTATATTTAAATTATTTAGTTGGATGACTTTTAACATCAAGCGGATTGGTGCGGTATCTGACTTCTTTACCATCCGGAAAACCATCTCCGTCGGTATCGGCTTTAAGCGGATCAGTATGATAAACCGAAATTTCAATTTTATCAGTCAGACCGTCCCCGTCTGTGTCCGCGTTGTTTGGGTCCGTCTTGTATTTGGCCTCATCCGTATTTGACAAGCCGTCGGCATCACTATCGGTTTGAACGATGGTCTGGATTGAATTGTTAAACTGGGTTTGTTTTTGTAAAAATTCCGCTCTTTTAATATCCTGCGGATTGGTCTGGCTGGTTTTATTACTTTTTATCCGCAAATATACAAATATACCAACTCCCGCCAGCAAAACAACCAATATAATTATAATTATTTTTTTCATATTAGTAGATGATGGTATATTTACATGTAATCTGATCTCCACCTCCCAAATGAAACTGACAAGTACCGGAACCTGAAGTAGTACTGCAAGGAGATCCTATTGGTTTATAGGTACAACCAATCAGAGGATCACAAACCGGATTTTTACAGGGGTTACTGCTGGCACAGTTGGTCGGGGTGCCAGCTCTGCAGGATCCGCCCTGACAAACATTGTTATTACACACATTTCCGCATGAGGTGCCGTCTGGTTTTAAGGTTAAACTACCGGTACATTCATAAGAGGTTCCATTGCAGGTTGCTGGATTCTCACATTCACTGTCAACCACAAAGCCCGTGCATGTTAAACCAGCCGCTTTATATGTGCTTTGCGGACAATCTGCAGAATAACCACTGCAGGTGGCCCCGCTGTAACACGGTTTGCTAGCCAGATTGTCATAACAATAAGCCGTGGCCGATCTAAAAGAATCTTCCGGACAAACATCATTTCCGGCCACACAATATTCGGCAGTGTCGCAAGGTCCGGCCGATGCCCGGCATAATCTTCCGGCCCGGCCAATACAAGAAGTTGAATAAATAAAGTATCTTGGGGCAGAAACAATTGAATTAACGTCCAGGATATTATCCGCTAAGGTCACGGTGCCGTTTGAATCAACGATATTAAAGACCTGCCAATAACTCGCGGCCGGACTATCAGACGGCAAGGCGCCGCTTAAATAATAAGTTGCCGCCGGCAAACCGAAATGGCGATAATTAGTATCACCTTCCGGCAAATAAACCTCCACTTTCAAATTTGCCGAAACCTGATATGGCTTAATCGGACCTCCGGATCTGACATAAAAAACATAATTACCGGAATCCATATTTGCAGTATCAACTGTAAACGACTCCTCTTTTAACAAATTAGGAGTATCGCCAAAGCCATGATACCAAATACCTAATTTTTTATGATCCGAATCAGTTTGGGTATAATAATCCTTACCTGTGGAATAATTGTAAACCACAGTCTGGTCAACATAATCGCCGGTCACAAACTTAGACCCCTCAATAATCGGATCGCTGGTTTGGGCTGGGTCTAAAAATCCGCTATAAAATTCTCCGTCGCCGACCCAGCTGACCACCACCCTGATATGACTGGGTTGTGGTATCATCGGCGATAACAGTAAGTCATTTCTCCAAGGTTGTTTTTCAAGCGGATCAGATATAACTGAAAATGGAAAAACATGAGTAGTACCATCATTAACAATCAGCTTATAACTGGTTTTTCCGGTGGAACAAATCGGATTTGGATTTAACAGCCCTCTGGTGTTATTACAAGCGTCAGGATGAACGGAACTTGAAAATGAATAATTTTTATAGAACGTATTGGCCGCGCAATAGCCGGTAACTTTAGTAGCAGTAATGGGAGAGAAGGAAAAATCTTTCTTTGTTCCCAAATAAAGCTCCAGTTTGGTCTGGCTACCAGTATGCCCACCGACTCCCATCAGCGGATTTCCTGAAAGTGGATCAATCGCATTAAGCACATAACCACCCACTTCAACGCCATTTACCGGATCTAAACCGCAGGCTATGCATTGATCCTCTCCAGTCGTCAATTTCACCGCTTTACAATTATTAACACAGGCCTTAATACCTTTTTTAACGGTGTTCGCATTTGCAGTTTCGCTTTCACAATCCTTCACAACTTTGAGCCCACCGTGTCCGGTTACCGGATTTTGAAAGGTATATTTAAGAATATCAGGATAATTGCAGGTCAAACCGCCGCCATGACCGCCTTCATTTGTCGGCGTACAAAATACCGTGCTGGAAACATAAATATCTCCATTACCAGGATCAGTGTCGCAAACTTCTGTTCCTTCTATCAGGCCATTGCCGCAATAAGCAGTGGGCTGGACATCAATCACATTCTGGCAATCGGCCGAACAGTAAGAACAGGCCTTATCGTATCCGGGCGTACAGGGCTTACCATTATTCGCTCCCTTGTCACAGGCCTCACTGGCATCTACGTGTCCATCACCACAGGCCCCGGGAGTACTGGTGGGCTCTTGACTGACCGCGACAGTGCATGATTGGAGCAGTGGCGTAGTGGAACTATTAGCTATATGAACTTCGTCTATTATTCCATTAAAATAACCTGAAGCACCGGTTCCATCATTATTATGGCCGGCTCCCACAAGCAGGTTATTACCGGCATTGCTTATACTAACCGCACCGCTGCCTTTTAAAATATCATTAACATACACCTTTGCGGAGCCATTGTTGTTTACAACCTTAACATGCTGCCAAACACCAACATCAAACGCATCAGCAACGGCAACTCCGGAATATCCAGACCGCATATAGGTAAAATTGGCTTTGCCGCTAGCAGAACCCTGACTTGTATACATCATCCAACCCAGACCCGCGTTCCAATTATTTTCAGCCATAATCATTCGCCAATTATTATCCGTTTGGTTGATCTTCATCCAAAAATCAGCTGAAAAATATTTATAAAAATTCATAACGGTGCTGGAAACAAATGCTGTTTGTCCATCAAATTGTATGGCCTGTCCGGAATGGCCGTTTACAATTGAATAGGTGCCATAAGCCATCGCATCCTGACCGTTTCCGCTTTTATCTATAATTGTGGATCCATTCATGTCTGTGTTATCAAAAGTCCACAAGGCAAAATCATTTGCCACGGCCGGTTGTTGGGTCGGATAAACTATATGACAGGTGTTATCGCACACTATCGTTCCATTTTTTCCGCTTGCCGTACATGGCTGGTTACCGTCGCATTCTTCCGAACCGTTTTTAACACCATCGCCGCAATAAGGCCCATACCCTTGGCAGTTCCAACTGCAGGAATTCGCTCTTTGCAACGCCCAAAAATCAACTCCGCCCTTATCACAGACCTCATATTTTGGATTTACTATATAGTTTGGCGAAACGCCATCACCGCAATAACCCGGGGATCCGTTTGGGTTATGTGAACTATAAGGGGCAACTTTTCCCGTACAACTTGTATTGCAATGATTATAGGTTCCGTTTAACCGGCCATCATCACATTGTTCTCCTGATTCTATAATGCCATTGCCGCATTTGCTTAAAGCCGAACATAATATATAGGTTGGCGCAACTGACCACTTACAGTCCGTGCCGCATTTATCAACTCTGATTTGGTTAGGATGAATCGCGTCCGGCGAACAAGCGCTATATCTCATGCTTCCCGGCGGGTCGCACTGCTCGTTCGGATTCAAGACCTTGTCACCGCAAGAACCCTGCTGAAGGGTTGATATCTCCTGATCATTATTGCATATGCCATACTGCTGGCTTATTACAATATAACTATGATTTGGCGATTCAGTGGTGCTGACAAATTTATATACAAAATTATCATTCCAATTGGCAATCGCGTTGCTGTTACCAAAAGGATCTTCAAAATGCGCTAAAATTTTGTAGGTGGTGGTGGAGATGTCAATATATCTGTAAGCATAAGAAGAAGTGGAGCAAGCGAAGCTAAACCGACGATTAACAGTGCTCCAGCCAGTGGCCGGATCGTGCAAAATACAACTCTCCGGCGTGGTTGTGCCGATCATAGCCGGGCAATCAGTGTTCTTTACGCAGAAATGATTGGTTGAAGAAGCGCAGGTGCCGGCCGGCGCCAGTTTATTAATCGGATCAACCGGTAAAGCTACGCCAACCGCGTTGCCTAAAACAGACCAGGACGGCCAAACGCTCAAACTCTGTCCGCTTAAAAATGATCCTTCTTTTATAAGCGGCACCATGAACAGAAACATTATAATCAAACTTGCTTTTTTACGCATACAATTATTGCCCTAATGCTTTTTGAATTTCATTTAAATCCCGCAATCTTTGATAATTGCGTTTTAATTTATCAATTTGCGCGGAACAAATCTGTCCACCTGAACAATCAAGGTCGGTCTGACAAGAAGTGTCGCCGGGACTCTCCACATCCACGCCACAGCGTCTGTAATTAGTTAGATTAATATTAAAATGCCAATTGTTAATCATTTGTTCAAAGACCTTCCTGGTTTCGGGCCGGGCATCGGCGTTTATACTAAAGAGATATACATTGGTATATAAATTCCCCGAAACCGGCGATGTCGTAGCGTAATTGAGCGCGTCAACGTAAATATTATTGCCGTCGGAAAGCGCGTCATAACCGTCTATGGTGGTTGGCTGCATATTTCCGCCGGTGACAAATCCCTGACCGCCATAGGTCTTGCCATATTGGAACCACTGTTCAACCGTTAAGTGCTGGGTATTGGGAAAGACCTGAATACCAATGGCGTCATTGTTTTTGGCGCTGGTAAATATGAAACGTTTAAAAGCAGTGGCGTCGCTCACAATCGTCGGTGAAACCTGTACGGCCGCGCGCATATAAGGCAAATCATCGGCCGTTCCGGGCGCGCCGTTATCCGCGCAATAATAAGTTCTAAAATTGAAGTATCCGCCAAACGGAGATGCCGGCAGAGCCGTATTATCAAAACTATCGGCCGTTAAATTATAATTATCATTATTCCCCAATTTATCTTCATAAGGGAAAATCATAAACGGCCCCTGATTATTATAATATAAATTCTTCGGCGGCCAGGGATTTTCACACAGGAAAACAATCACGTGCGACTTGCCGGTTGCCGCCGGGCCGGTCTGGCTGGTGTATTTATTGTCAGTTATATTAGCGGAAGCCCAAACATCAAGTTCACCATTCCGATTTTGGGCAGTAATCATATTGAGCGATGAGGTGGTGTTTGTCAAAGTAACAAAGGCATTACTGCTGGGACCCCAAACATATTCCCAGGCATAATATCCGGGTATAATTTGTATTTCACCGCCACTCGCCGCCAGGGCCTTGGCCTCTAGGGTGCTGGTCTGCCCCACACTGCCAAAAGCCACTGCATTTGGAGTCACACTAACACCACTGACCTGACAAATCTTAGGCGCGGTTACAAATCTCCAATTAGTGCTGGTATCAATACTGACGCCATTTGTGTCTTTGAGACCATGCTTTAAAATGATGGCATAACTGGTGTCTAAAGCCAAAGGCGCTTGTAGTTTCACCATTATGGTACTGCTTGATAACATGGCGGGCGTGCCCAAATCAAGGCCGGCGCACCATTTAGTCGGGGTATTGCTTTGGGCCGTGGCTGTAAATCCGAATAATGATTTTACAAATTGCACAATATTTGTCCAAATCTTTTCATACCACGGTAAATTGGCGTTCGGACTATTCAAAACAATTAAATTCGTGACATCAGAATTGGCCGGGCAATTATTTGTATATTTTGAAACATCAACTATGGTCAAACCGCTACTATGGACCGCATAGGCATAATTGCCGCTAACCGCAATGTTTTGCGACACATAACCCGCGTGTACCAATCCGGTATACACCTCAAGATTCTTGGGAATGGCGGGATCGGAAACATCTATGATGTGTATTGCTCCGGAAGCATCAGTCGCAAAAACCAAACTATTATAAACATTAATACTACTAAGGGACCCTGCGGTGAGAGCGGCCACACTGTGCGGATTGGCCGGATTGGAAATATCCAAAATTTGCAGACCGCCGGTGCCGGCTAAAAAGGCATAATTTCCGGAAACTTTAAAATCTTGAGCATCATTGACTTGGACTGAACCGATTGTCCTGGGATTGGCGGGGTCGGAAAAATCCATTATCGTAAAATTATTATTATCCAACAAAGCAATATTGTTTCCGGCCGGCTGGATTTGTCTTGGTGAGATTGATAACTTGGTTGAAAAAGTAGGACCGGCTGGATTGGCGACATTGATTATGTTTCCACCATTAGCGCTAATCACATAAGCAAACTTTCCGGAAACGACAATCCGGTTGGGATTGGTTATGTTTACCAAATCAACAGAACCCACTACCGTTGGATTCGTGGAACTGGATATATCAAATATTTTTAAAGAATTCGCGCCCTGATCAACAATATAAGCATACTTCCCTATTACATAAACATCGGCATAATTGGCAGTATTAAGCGGTGTCCAAATTGGCAATGGATGTTTGGAATCGGAAATGTTGATTACATTCAGGCCGTTTAAACTGTTGGCCACATAAGCATAATTGCCGGAGACAAAAACGTGACTTGAACCGCTCAACCCAACCGTGCTGTCTATATTCAAATTCGTGGAAAAATTTTCGCCGATACCGCGGGCAATTAATAAATTCCCGGGTAAACTTTTAGCATCAATTGAATTGCTGAACTGCGCTTCAATCACTGTGTTCGGACAAACATTTTGCGCGATTGGAGTGGAAGTTGTACCGGGGTACACTTTAGTTAAGACCGGTTTTTTATAACAGCAGGAATTGGCGCCGAGCCCATAGTCATCCCCCAAAGCATTCTTACATTCAGCATCCGTCTTGTATCCGCAGGGAATCACAAATTGGCCCTGCCCCGCAATATTTTTGCCGCTAACATTGGCCGTTGCGGAAATGGTGGAGCTTTGCGCCGGCGGTGTGCCGCCAACATTGGTTGAAAGCCCTTTGCCCAAAACCAAGGCCCACGGATCTGTCTTACCGACGTGATCGGTGGTTATAAAATTATTATTTTCACAGGAAACGTCTTCACCAATACCCACCGCCTTATCTCCGCAAACTGAAGGCGTGGAATATAGGAGCGAAGAACCAGCATGTTTATTATCCAAATTACAACCTCCGTTGGAACAACTATTAGCCGGCGCATTGTCAGTCGGAGCGTTGTTTGATTTTAACAAACAAATACGATTACATAAATTTTGATCCCAACCACCTGACCCGTCACAGCCCGGATCTTCGTCCGGACTTAAGACCTTATCACCGCAGACGCTAATTGCCTTGGCGCAGGCAGCTTCAAATTCTGTTTTTGTAAAACCCAAACCGGCATAATCCGTAAAATGAGTATTGCACCAGCTGGATGCAAGCGGGGCGCCCAAATGCAAGCATTTATTTGAACAATACATTGATGAAGTCGGACTAAGCGGGTTGGCCGGTATGCCGATGTCGCAATCCTCCCCTGTTCCCAAGAATCCGTTTCCGCAAACCGATGAACTGACGCTGGTGGCGCCGGCCGACTGGGCGGAGCCGGTGTTGGTTTTGTTTATAAACAAGCAATTCAAACTGCAATTATTATTTTTATCAGGAAAAACGCAATCCTGGCCGGCTTGCGGGTTGCCGCCGCTTCCGCAAAGCGGAACCGTATCGCTACCCGCCGGAAGTGTGCTCCCTCTGCGGATGCAATCTGATGTGCAATACGGGCTATACCCTTGAGTGCTAAATGTTGCCACTGTGGCCGCGTTTACATCAGACGAACTCCAAACCCAATTCTCTGACCAGGGATTCAATTTTTGGCCTTTGACACTGCAGGCATCAGGCGCTGAATATGGCTGAACATTAAACACAGCCCGGTCATTATTTTGTCTGGCAGTAAAGACACTGGGCAAAACTTCGGTACGATCAACGGCACACGAAGTTTGTTTGGTTGTGAATTTCCAAATAAATTGTTTATTATATGGTTTGCTGGTGCCGGAACGGCCAATAACAATGACGTTGCCGTCTGCATCTCTATCGGTTAACAAACTGGAAGCCGACCACAGCTGATCCGGTGAATTCGGATTAGAACTGCTGGCTGACAAAACCACTTCATAAATCGTATTCGGTTCAAGATCAACATGGTTCAAACCGTAATTATTTATTTCTAAAAGCGTATAGGGCGGATTTGAATTTTTTTCAAAACTAACCGACGGCAAGACCACCGGCTGGGTCTGCGCGCAATTTTCATCCAAACATTTATACAAATGCACGGCGCCGCTGTCTAAATTTAAATCAGACATGGTGGTATTAAATTTGGCGCCAACCTCGGCATTAGCGCAGGCCTCATTGCATTTTGGCCAATAGTCAACCACTTCCGGAGTATTTAAATCTATTTTGAGTGGGCTTGAACCGGTATGGCTGACAGTGCCGGTTGAAACCGTGGCCTCAACATCCACGGAATTATTTGCCAACCCCACTCCCACGGTATTGGCCAAAGCCGAAATTAAAGCATCGGTTTTGTGTACGACCGTATCTTCTTTTAAAGCAAAAACGTCAGCATATTTTTTCTGGTTTGGATCAGGGTTGGCCACGTTCCAATCCCAATTCAATCCGCCCGGGTTCATCCAAATACAATGCTGATCGCTTAAAATATGGCCGCTATAAACAAGATCCACACCCTCATCAGAAGGACTGGACCGGTATTTAATCGGCGCTTCCAAGACCGATGCCCAGTAAGAGTAAGGCGTTATGGCTACCGCTTTAATTTTGCAATCCTTAGCATCAGTTTTAAACAAGAAACAATAAGCGGTATTGGTAATACCCGCACTATCACAAGGCGCGTCTTTGGCCAGATGCATCAGAGCAGTGCCGGCACCGGCAGAAATATCCGCGCTTAAAATCACCTGATACCAGGTATTATCTTTCCATTTACCGGTGTTATTGTTATAATCCTGACTCAAGTCCAATTCCAGATCATTGGTTGATTGCGTACTATGTTCAACAACATAGTCACCGCTTCCCAAAAAGCTGGGGCGGGGCGTTAGCTGGGTGCAGGTTCTGCTCGCCACATTCACCGTGCTTGACTCGCATTCACTCACCAGAATGTCTCCTCTGGGAATCGGATTGATATTATCAACGCTAAAATCCAAGACAATGGAGGCGGTGCGGCAGACATTATGATGGTCACCACTATCATTAGTGTCCCATTGGACGCTGGGCGAAGGCGAAGGAACATTTTTACCGGCATCCGACTGGCTATCGCATCTTTCAACTAAATGAGGCACCTTAGGTATAGGTTGAGTGGCAAACCGCCAGATATAACCGGCGGATATCTTTTCATCAATACATAAATCGGTTTTGCACATCCCCGCTTCGGGCCCGGCCGCGCAGCAATGGTAACCCGCTTGCGAACAACTGTTTCCATTTTGCACACAATTTGAAACTGTAAATAGCGCCGAGTTGCTCATCTTACTGTCAGAACTTCTAAAAACTACCACCGGACCGGTTTGAGTGTTGTTGGGAGGAAAAACATTCAAGTCAGAACCGGAAATATTTGGGTTAGCTGCCTTTATGCGACCAGTTATAGTAGACGCATCCGCGTTGGTATTCCAAAAATACACATCCGGACTTCCGCCAAAATATTCTCCATAAATTTTCATCGGATCTGCGCCGGTGCCAAAAGGTACCGGACCGGAAGCCGGCGAAATTCCGCAAATGCCCGGCGCCGGATTGCCTGTTTCCAGTTTAAAGGTTGGACCGATCGGGCTCCAGCCCTTATCAATTTCAGACGGCCTCACTTGTACAAAATATGTTTGGCCGGTCTGACCGGCGCTCTCTGGAAATTTAACAATAATTTTGCTGTCGCTCCAGATATTATCTTTACAACCGGCCGGAAAATCAAACGAACCATTGATCGCGTCTTGGTCATTGGCCGGCTGGCCGTTATTGTTAACTTTAAACCACACCCTCCCCTGCTCTGCGCCAAAATTATTTCCGGTTATGGTCAGATATTCACCCTTTGCGCCGTGATCAGGACTGATACTAGTAATAGTCGGCGTGGTACTGTTTATTCCCTCGCCAACAAAAAAGGCGACACTGTTACTGTCTATGTTTTCTTTAGTAACCTTGACGGCCGCCGGACCGGCAGAAAGCATTGGCACTTTTGTTTTAATAGTGGTATCTCCCCAGACATTAATAAAGGCCTGCAGTTGTCCGAAGGAAACGGCGCTGTTCGCCAGTTGCACGGCGCCGAAATTTTTACCGGAAATGGTAATGCTGTCGCTGGGCAAACCATTGGTTTTATCCAGAGAACAAATTCCCGGACGCACCAAATTATTTACCACAAAATCAGGAATAAGCGGCCCAACGACATTATCATTAGTAACATCCACAAACTGCTGATCAGCGGTAATCAATCTTATCGGTCCGGTTATGGCGCCTTGCGGAACAGTAGCAATAACCTGCCACGGTTTCCAGGCACCGGCCCCACAATCGGCCAGAGGCGCTACAAGCCAACCGCTCGCACCGGTAAAATATACCTGACCCCTGGCAGTGCCAAAATATTCTCCGGAAATGGAAACATAAGTGCCAACCGCTCCGGATCCCGGCGATACGCCGGTAATCCGCATGCGGTCAACACAAACACCCGTAGTTTGACCTGGTGGTATTTTGCAATAACCACTGGCACAATCAGTATCTTGAGTACAACTTGAACCCCCGCAACCGCCGCAACCGCAATTTTTTTCCGGCGCGCAACAGCCCAGTGGTCCGGCCTGATCTTCGTTTCCGTCTAAAATATTATTCAAACAATGGGGCGGCTTTAAAATCGCGGCATAATGATCAACAGCACTTTGCATTGACCAGTCATAACCCTTAGCATCAAGACCGTGCGCGCCATCTGATAACCCGGCTGTCGGCCAATTTATGGTGACACTGCCGGTTTTTTGACAGCCGGAAACTGTGCCGCTGCCAACATAGTTATTATCCGCTTTCAAATCAATTTTTTGTACGCCATTATCGTCCGTATAACTGATTTTAACCGGCACCACCTGGCCGGTTACCAGTTTATCGTCGGCAATATTTTCTATTTTCACTGTCGGCGGCGTGCGGTCAATGCCGTCGCCGGTTGTAAATTGTACATCAGTGCATTTGGCTCCGGCCAGGCAATTTATAGCCCGCCCGTCAGCGGATTTGATGGCACCGCCATTTTTAAAATGCAAAGTGTAGTTAGTGGAAGCGAGCAAACAATCATTGCCGTTATCGGGCGCGCCGCAGGCCCCGACCGGTGTAAATTTGGCCGTGTTACCATCAACCACGCTCCACACTCCGGCCTGTTCATTGTTATTGTTATCCAACAGCACTACACTTCCGGCCAATGATGCGGCGTCCACATCCATATTAAAGGTAATGGCCGGATTAACATTCCTGATACAAACCTGTCCGCCGGCAGGCAAAGCGGTAATATAGAAAGCGCCGGAAGTAAAATACGGATTATTCGGAGCCGTGCAAGGCCCGCAACCGCCGCCGCCACAATCAACCGCCGTTTCACCCTCATTTTGAATGCCATCAAAACAATGCGCGGGAGTTCCGGTGGTGGCACCAAGCAGTGAACTGATTATAAAACTGGTAATCGCGTAGGCAGATAAAATAATCGCCAGCCCGATAACGGCATTAACCAAAATCTTTTTGGCTTGAGCAATTTTTTCTTCGTTGCCGCCGGCTGTCATCCAGGTATAACCGCCATAAAGAACTAAAACCAAAGCCACAATTCCCAAAAGTCCCAGAGCCGTTCTGATAATATTGGCCACTATCACTCTGATATCGGTTGTAGGTAAACCGATAGTAGAACTCACCTGCGCCAGTCCCAAATCAGGACCTTGCTGGGCATTTGAAATTTGAGCAAACCAAAACAAACCCCCGGCGATAACCGCAACTGCCGATAAAATTATAAATATTTTTTTAAACTTGGCTGGCATGCTAAGGGGTTGGAATTATAATACTGCTATTTTCTAAATTTTCCCGGCAAGCTTGAGTGTTGCTATATTGCGTGGAACCGTTGCAACAGGTGCTTTTGTTGGTCGCGGTGATTACATCACAACAATTATCACCGTTTCCGGCGCAAGTGGGAGAAAGTTTTGTAACCGGATCGGCCTTGACCGCCGCATCCGGAACATTGGCACTGCCGGATCCGCCTCCCGGACCTTTGCCGGGATAAAAACAATTAAAATGAACATCTTCAATTGTGGAAGTGACTATCGGGAAATAATATTGCATGGCGCCGGTCAAAAACGGACAGTGGCTGAAATTGGTATAGGTTGAATTATCAGCATTAAACTTGGTTATCGGCACCTTGCAAAGAGGAATATTGTCGCGCCTCTCGGCCGGAGTCGGTTTTTCGTCTATGACCACGTCATATAACGGCTCAAGCCGCATTCGTTTGTTAAAGGTAACACTCCATTCCTGATCGCTTTTTACGCTATCCGCATCCAACCCGGGCACTGCGTTTCGCAGATATGGCGAAGTTGCGTCAATTTGATTATTGATATTAAAATCCCAAAAATAATTATCCGGTTTTAGCTGGTGGTCAAAAACCGGGATCGCGGTCGGAGCGAATTCAACCTTGCTGTTATTATTGCCATCCAAAACATTACCGGATAAATCCATTACTCCGGAAAGTGGTATAGCTTCAAAGGTGCTGCTGCTAATGGCCCGCGCGGCTTTTAGTAAAAACTGATAATTGTCCTGGGAACAATTGGCCCCGGCTTTATCACAAACCGGCAAACAATAAATTTTACCGCCGCAGGTATTGGTGCCGCAAACTTGACTGGGCGTAAATTCCAGCGTGCGGTAGCCGTTGACTAAATGAAAACTGCCCGGCGGCACCGTGCTATTATCCGCTTTTAAGAAAATATTTTGGCCGTCTAAGAAATATGCCGGGTCAGTGGCTGTGCCGTTATTAAATTTTCCCTCAATGCCGGTGGGGTCAATCGGCTTGCTAAAATCAATTTGCACCACGCTGTTTCTGGCTTCAGTCACACCCTGCGCCGGAAACACATCCACCACGTGCGGCGGCGTCAGATCCAATTCAGTACTGCAGGTAAATTGCCATTCATAATAATTATTCCCGATTGAACTCGCACTGAAAGCCGACGGATTATTATTGAGTTGATCATCAAGCTGCATGCCCGACCCCAGATGCACGATATAACTAATTTGATTTGTATCACTGCCAAGATAACCGCCTGAAGACGCATTTGGATCGGTGATTGGTTTGATGACAATCGTATAAACACCGGAAATACCGTTAATGGTGGTGGAAACAGCAGTTACAACCGCGGCGGAAATTGGCGTGCTAGTGCCTGCCTGTTTTATCATTATATGGTCGTTGTCCAATTTAGCATGGTCGCAATCAGCCCAACTGGTAAACGGATCCCGGCAGTTTCCATAAACACCGTCGCCATTGGTATCTGTTATAAAACTGCTGGCCAAAACCGGCTTGCGGAAAGTGACGACGATTTTAGTATTTCTGGGCACGGCGGTTTGATTTCTTGCCGGGTAGTGATCTTTGATAATACCACCCAAAGCCCCGCTGCCGGAAAAGTTTTGCGTCCCGGGCGCTCCTAAATTTATTCCCGTGCCCTGCCCGCCGCCGCCTTGGCCGATGCCGAGCATCTGGGCTACAAACGCCACTATGGCGTAGGCGCTTAAAATAATGGCCAAACCGATTACGGCATTAACCAAGACCTTTTTTGCCTGGGCAATTTGTTCTTCATTGCCGCCGGCCGTCATCCATAAATATCCGCCGTATAAACTTATAACCAATAAAATAATGCCCAAGAGCCCCAGGGCGGTTTTTATTATATTTACGATAATTACCCTAATGTCTGTGGTTGGTAGTCCCAAAGGTTGGCTAATAACCTGCACTCCCTCCTGCAAAGAACCATTAGCGCTGGAAGTGCTTTGCGCCTGTGCTAAATTAGCCCTCGCGAACAAAAAAACCGCCAACAAAATCACCCCTAGGGCCATGGCGGTTTTTAGAACTGTAAAATAATTTTTTCGGATCCATTGAAGCATGGGCAATGGATAATTTAGGGATTATCAAACCCTTTATCTGCCAAATTTCTTTGGCTCTTCCGGCAATCTGCCGATTTTCTTTAAATATTCCATTTTTTGGGCAACAGCAAGACGATGCAAGGCGCTTTTCTTGCGCATGTTTTTATTCTTCGGACGTTCATAAAACTGAATCTTCTTTACTTGCAATATTTTACCGGATTGCTGCCATCTCTTCTTTACTCTGCGCAGAAACGCCTCAAAGGACTCATTCTTCCTTCTTTTTACCTCTGGCACAAATTCACCTCACTTTCTTAATTGATGAATAATTTATCTTTGCCTTAAGTATACACGTTTTTTTACGAAACGTCAAACCTGGACAATTTTTTCTTAAGCACGTTTTCTACCTTCTTTTGGTCAACAATTTCCTGCACGCCGGATTCCATATCACGGACAATAATGGTGTCATCCTGAACCTCTTTTTGACCCAAAATTAAAGCATAAGGCACTTGGATGCTGTTGGCTGATTCCAACTGGCTCTTTAAAGAATTCTTGGAAAAGTTATAATCAACTTTTAAGCCGGATTTGCGCATTTCATTGATAATTTTAAGCGCCCGCCTTCTGGCTTGATCGCCTAGTTGAGCTAAATAAGCGTCAAATTTTGGCAAAGGCAACTTGGATTGCGTCTGTTCCAGATACTGTTTTAAAGCGGTGACACTCCTTTCCAAACCAAGAGCCAGGCCGGCTGCCGGCGTTGGCTTGCCACCAAGTTCTTCCACCAATAAGTCGTATCTTCCGCCTCCGCCTAAGGCGCTTTGGGCGCCTCCCTCTCCGGTTATAGTCGGATAAACTTCAAAGACGGTGCGGGTATAATAATCCAATCCGCGCACCAGCGTATGGCGCAAAGTATAAGGAATGGACAACTCATCCAAATATTCCAAAACTTTCATGAAATGGCTTTTTGAGTCCTCTCCCAGCCAATCAATGATTTGCGGCGCCTCCTCTTTTATGGGCTGGCATTTTTCTTGTTTACAATCCAAAAGACGCAAAGGATTTTTATGCAAGCGCTGTTTGCAGTCATCGCACAGATAACTGCGTTTGCTTTTATAATAATCAACCAGCGCGGTCTTATATCTCTGTCTTTCTTCGGGCGTGCCGATGCTGTTAATATGTATTTCAACCGGCAAACCGACGTCACTGTAAAAATTATAGGCCATTAGGATGAGTTCGGCGTCAACTACCGGATCGCCATCGCCAAGTGTTTCATACCCAAGCTGTCTAAATTCGCGGAATCTCCCGGCTTGCGGGCGATCATACCTAAACATCGGTCCCCAATACCATAGTTTAACCGGTTGGGGCATATTCCACATGCCGTGCATTATATAGGCGCGCACAATTGAAGCAGTTGCTTCCGGCCGCAAACAAACCTTGTTGCCATCGCGGTCTTCAAAAACATACATTTCCTTATCCACCACATCCGTACCCCGGCCGATTGATCTGATAAACAAACCTGACTCTTCAAGCGCCGGCGTGTCTATTCTGCCAAATTGAAAGGCCTCGGCCAAATTTTCGGCAGTGTGGTAAAAAAGTTTCAGATATTTTTCTTCTCTCGGTAAAATATCATGCATTCCGCGCAAGAGGTTAAATACCTTCTTGCCCTTTTCTGATGTCTCCGCTTTTTCTTTTTCCGGTTTTCTGGAAATCTTCTTTTTGGCTACCGCTTTCAGCTGTTTTTTCTTTGGCATATATTTTTTTAATTGCATTACACATTAAGTTTCGGGGTGTTAAAAATTTCCGCCCGATTAAACGGCCACCCCCGAAGAATTACCCGACCGACAATCAAACTTTTATCAACTACTCCGAAACGGCGCGAATCATAACTGTTAGGACGGTTATCGCCTAGAACAAAATATTGATTGGATCCCAAAGTTACGGTTTGATCGCCTTCGGTTTGCAAATCTTTGGGTAAATATGGCTCTTCAAGCACTACGCCTTCCGGGTGTTCTTTGTTATAGATTGTCACTTCCCCGTTAAACACCTTGACACGTTCGCCCGGCAAACCGATCACTCTCTTTAAAAAATATTCTTGCTGATTCTCCGGATACTTAAACACAATCACATCGCCTCTGGCAGGCGTTCTTATTCTGTAAGTCAATTCATCTATGATGAGATATTCTTTATCTTCAAAATTCGGCTCCATTGAAGCGCCCTTGACATAAAACGGTTTAAACAAAAAATATCTGACCAGGGCGATGGTAACTCCGGCTAAAACCACCACTTTAACAAGCTCCAGCAAAAATAGACCGGCTTTTTGCAAATAAATTCCGGCTTTTTTCTTAAAGGATGACCCGTTTTTATCGGCCATAATAATAGATAATGTTTAATATTATTTAGAAGTATTATAAAGGATTATTTGGCTTTTGGCAAATTGACAACTACGGGAAGTTTGGCTGTGTGGGCGTGATAGGAATCGAACCTATGACCTTTACATTATCAGTGTAACGCTCTAACCATCTGAGCTACACGCCCATTTTTTATGAAACCAGAATACCAGATTTTTGATTAAAAATCAAGTTTTGGTGGGCGACACAGGAATCGAACCTGTGACCTTCACAATGTCAATGTGACGCTCTAACCATCTGAGCTAGCCGCCCAATTTTAAAAATCCGACTTCAAGTATACCAAAACTGTTTAAATAATTCAAGATATGAAAAAGCCGCCAAACGGCGGCTTTTAGCTTGACTGCACAAATGTGACAAAGGCCCTGGTCGCCCGAAGGCGACCCATCTATTCAATTATGAACCGAAGTTCATATCGACAAGAGTTCACGGTCTTTCGACCGAGTATCTCCAGAAAGGAGGTGATCCATCCACAGCTTCCGCTACGGATGCCTTGTTACGACTTCACCCTAGTCACTGACCCTGCCTTAATCCCGATAAATCGAGACTTTGGGCATTGCCAGCTCCCGTGGTGTGACGGGCGGTGAGTACAAGACCCGAGAACGTATTCAACGCGCCGTGGCTGATACGCGTTTACTAGCGATTCCGACTTCATGAAGGCGAGTTGCAGCCTTCAATCTGAACTGGGGCCGGCGTTGGTGGGATTAGCTCCGCCTCGCGGCTTAGCAACCCATTGTACCGGCCATTGTATTATGTGTGTAGCCCTGGACGTAAGAGCCATGCTGATTTGACGTCGTCCACCCCTTCCTCCCGCTTGCGCGGGCAGTCTCGCGTGTACATTTAACACACGACGTGGGTTGCGCTCGTTTCCCGACTTAACGGTACACTTCACAGCACGAGCTGACGGCAACCATGCAGCACCTATCTAGCACCCTCGAAGGCGGCCTGCGTTTCTGCAGGCTTGCAGCTAGTAGTTGAGCCCAGGTAAGGTTCCTCGTTTGTCGTCGAATTAAACCACATAATCCACCGCTTGTGCGGGTCCCCGTCTATTCCTTTGAGTTTTAACCTTGCGGCCGTACTCCCCAGGCGGCGCACTTAACGCGTTAGCTTTTTTAAACGGCACTGACAGGGTCGATACTGCCAATACCTAGTGCGCATCGTTTAGGGCGTGGACTACCAGGGTATCTAATCCTGTTCGCTCCCCACGCTTTCGTCCATGAATGTCAGGAATGTACCAGTAAGCTGCCTTCGCCTTTGGTGTTCTTGCAGATATCAACGCTTATTACGACTACACCTGCAATTCCGCTTACCTCTTCCATCCTCTAGTTTGGTAGTTTCAAAAGCAATCCCAATGTTAAGCACTGGGTTTTGACTCCTGACACGCCAAACCATCTGCGGACGCTTTACGCCCAATAAATCCGGATAACACTTGAGGTCTCTGTATTACCGCTGCTGCTGGCACAGAGTTAGCAACCTCTTATTCTTGGGGTACCGTCACGAATTCGTCCCCCATAAAAGCAGTTTACGACCCGAAGGCCTTCATCCTGCACGCGGCGTCGCTCCGTCAGGCTTTCGCCCATTGCGGAAGATTCTTGACTGCAGCCACCCGTAGGTGTCTGGGCAGTGTCTCAGTCCCAGTGAGGCAGGTCACGCTCTCACGCCTGCTACTGATCGAAGCCTTGGTAGGCCATTACCCTACCAACTAGCTAATCAGACATAGGCCCCTCTTCAAGCGATAAATCTTTAAATGCGAATGGCTTGTGCCCCCGCATTACCATCGGGTATTAATTCGCCTTTCGGCGAGCTATCCCCGTCTTGAAGGTAGGTTACCAGTGTGTTACTCACCCGTTTGCCGGTCCGTACCTCGTATTGCTACAAGGCCGTCCCCCGACTTGCATGCCTTAAACACGCCGCCAGCGTTCATCCTGAGCTAGGATCAAACTCTTAAAAAAGAGTTGATCTCGTTCATATGAACGAGTTTGTTTGGATTTATTACTGTTACTGTTTGGTACGGCGCGACGAATCGCGCCTAACCGTTTGGTTTGAATAGACTTTAATATGGTCTTTGTCACGTTTGTGTTGTCAAGGTTCACTTTCTTTCTTGTGCCACCTCTAGGCGGCCTTTGCGAGAAAGAAAAAAGAGAAACCCAATTTGGAGTTGCTCTTTTCTCTTTCCAGTATCCCTTTCGGGACTTAGAAGATTAACGAATTGTATGAGGTGCTTTGTTTGCGGTGTTTGAGGTTAATCATTAGCGCACTCAAAATACTATCATGAGAGGGAAAAACTGTCAAGAGGGCTAATTTTAGCCCTGGGGATGATTTGGGGATAAAATTATTATGAAATTTTAATTGACAGAATAGCTAAAAATCTATACAATAAGTCCATTATTTTCTAATCAATAATTATGAGTGAAGAAGGCAATCCAATTGAAGAAATTTTGGAGGAATCCGGTAAAATAGAAGTTAAAGATATGGAACAACCGGAACTTTGTGAAAACCAGGCGGAAGTCGCCCAAAAGGCAAGGGAGCATGAATTAAGTTTTCCGGATGATGAAAAGCATAAGCACAACATTACAATTTTTGGAGAAAATGGAAGTCATCGATGCACCTGCGGAAAGGTCTGGGAAGTTAAATAGAATTTTTCTTTCGCCAATCTTCAATCTTCTTATGATCACCGGAAAGTAAAACCTTCGGCACTTTCTGTCCCTTAAAATTTTCCGGCCGGGTGTATTGAGGGTATTCTTTTTGGATTTCCGCTTTCGCGCTCTTATTAAATGTCTCTTCTTTTAAAGAATTTTCATTTCCTAAAACTCCGGGAATTAATCTCGCCACCGCCTCAACCACTGTAAGCGCCGCCAGCTCCCCTCCGGCTAAAACATAATCCCCCACTGACACACGCTCATCAGCCAGTTTATAAATCCTGGCATCAAAACCCTCATACCTGCCGGCAATCAAAATTAATCTATTTAACTTTGAGAATTTCTCTGCCATTTTTTGATCAAATTTTTTACCGGCCGGATCTAAAATAATAATTTTCTGCCCCTTAGTTTTTTTGCGCGCCTTAATTTTTTTTAAACAATCATAAATTGGCTGGATTTGCAAAATCATGCCCGGCCCGCCGCCAAACGGTCGATCATCAACGTGACCGTGCTTATCCAAAGTATAATCTCTAAAATTATGCGCAGTCACCTTTATCAATTTCTTTTTCTGGGCACGGCCAAGAATACTGGCTTGACCATAGCAATCAACCACTTCCGGAAAAATTGTGAGTATATCAAATTTCATGCAGTAAGTATATATTTTTTAGATAAAAAAATCAATTATGATTAAACTAAGTATTCTTGACATCTCAAGTATTTTGTATTAAACTATACGGTTCCCTATTCAGAAAAGGGACAAGGAGGACACGATGTTGGACAAGGGTTATGCAAAGCGCATCCTTGAGGAAGCCCTCAAACTGCTTGCGGGTCTCGGCCCAGATAGCAAGGAATACAGGGAATTCGCCGCGGATGTGCTCAACGGACTCGATCCGTACAAGCCCTACGGCACCAACCTCTACAACGCGATCGCCCGGCTCTCGTGGAATATGTTCTTTGAGGGTGTGGCACTCCGGGTCAACCCCTCCACCACCAAGATCGAAATCTATCTGCGCAAGCGCGCGGCGGATGAGGTCTACCCGCTCGAGTGGCATGCGCCCGGGTCGGCCTTCCGGCCGGGCGAGACCGAACGTGATGTGGCCAACCGCCTTGAGCGGGAGTTTGGCACTCCGATCATCTCCTTCCGGTACATCGGCGAATACGTGGACTGGAAGAAAGGCGAGATCCGCGGCTCCGGCGTCTCCAGGATCTACCTCGTCCACTGCGACGGTTCTCCGCGCGAAGACGAAAGGCACGACTGGTACCCGGTGGACCAGTTGCCCGAAAACACCGTGGAGCCGCACCGCACGGGGATCATCCCCAAAGCCATCAAGGCCTACGCTCACAGGGTCTAGCAGTAGCCACAAGGAGGCACGACACGCGCTTCGTCCAAATCTCACACGAGACAAAGACGGAGCGCATATTTTTTTATAAAAATTATCTTACAAATTAAAACCGGCCGCTTTAGGCGGCCGATCTTATTTTGAAACTTTTAGATGTTCAGGTTATCCACTGCACTTGTGTCCACCACATCATGACTATGATCATGATCATCGTGATTCATGCGAGGGGCTCTGCCACCGGCCGGCTCATTGATTTTCAGGTTAACGCGGGCATTGTGCTTGGCGCCAACAATCTTGAGCAGGGTGCGGATGGAGCGGGCGGTCTGGCCTTGTCGGCCAATGACATAACCCATATCAGCCGGATTGATATCCAGGGTGATAAGTACTCCTCGCTCATCAATAATGCGTGTGGTTTTCACATCCTCAGGATGATTGACAATCGCTTTCACGATTGTCTCCACGTACTGTTGATCAGCTTCCATATTCAATCTTCAAAATCTTAATTTTTAAAGCAGCCCATCGACCTATTTTGGTTCTGCTGTTTGTGGTTCAGTTGGTGTGGTCGGAGTTTCCGGAACTACCGGAGTTTCCGGTGCGACCGGCGCTTCCGGTTGAACTTCTGCTGCAGGTTCCGGTTTCACTTCCATCTTCGGTTCCGCGGCCGCCTTCGGCTCTGCTACTACTTTTTTCTTTTCAACCAGTTTAACCGCGCGGGTCTTGGAAATATAAACCGATTTCATTTTCTTGCCGTCGGTTATAATTCCGGCTTTCATCAATATGTTATGGACAGTATTTGATGTTTGTGCGCCCTTGCCCAGCCAATACTTAACTCTCTCCGCATCCAGCACCAATCCGGTTTCTTTTTTATGCGGATCAAAATTTCCTAGAGTTTCTAAAAACGTGCCCTGGGTATCGCGGGTCTTTTCGGAAATTATAAAACGATAGGTCGGATAATTTTTCTTGCCCAATCTTTGTAATCTGATAGTTAACATAATATATTATTTAATCCTGTGACAGTTTTGAGAGCGCGGTTAATATACTACGTCTAAACCGCTTTGTCAATACTTTGGTCGCCTCGGGCGACCCCTACCTCTTCCATTTTTACGCTAAGTAACTTAGATATGCCATCCCCACCCATAACCACGCCATAAAGGGCATCGGCGCTGTGCATGGTCACCCGGTTATGGGTGATGATAATAAATTGAGAATGCTCGGACAGTTCGGATAAAATCTGGACAAAACGCCTGGTATTGGTCTCATCTAACGCCGCTTCAACTTCGTCTAGAACCACAAACGGAGACGGATTGTAATTTAAGACCGCACAGATCAAAGCAATTGAGGCCAGGGTGCGTTCGCCGCCGGAAAGCGTATTGATATGTTTTATTTTTTTGCCCGGCGGGTTTATGGAAATATCTATACCGGTTAATATTTTTTCTTTTCGTTTGCTCACAACTTTTTCTTCTGGGAGCTCGCCTTCGGCGCCGGCCAAATCTTCATCTGCCTCGCTTTCCGGCTCACCGTAAATTTCAGTCATATCCGCGTTGCCGCCGCCGAACAGTATTTTCACATAGCGATCAAATTCTTTTCTGATTTTTTTAAAAGCCGCGGCCCGCTTCTTTTTCATGACCTCATCCAGTTCCACAATCATTTTATCCAAATCTGTCATGGCACTGTGCAAATCCTCAATCTGGCCGGATAAAAAATCATACTTTTCTTTGGTCTGCTGATGCTCCTCCACAACTTCCGCGTCAATTCCACCGATCAAACTCAATTGATATTTTAATTTTTGAATTTCATTGGCCGTCTCAATAATTTTTTCCGCTTCAACTGTCGGCGGCTTTCTCTCCACCACTGCTTCAATCGCCGCATTCATTTCCGCGCGCACTTCTTCGCCGATGGCATCCTGTTTGGTCTCCAGTTTGGCAATTTCAATTTTCAAATCATTGCGCGCCGATAAAATTTCATTTAGTTTGTTCTGCTTTTTTTGCATTTGATCCTGCAAAGCAAAAACTCTCTGCTTCTTGTCTTCTTCCTCTTTATTAAAATTGTCTATTTTTTCAGATAATTTATTTAAGGTGTCTTCCTTGGCTTTTATTTGCACTGACAGCGCGTCTTTCTCAACCAAGAGCTGCGCCAATATCTTATCATATTGTTTGGGATCGGCATTAAACAGCGATAATTCCTGTTCCAGTCCGGCCACTTCTTGCGCGAGATTTTTCAATTCCGAATTTAAGACCTCAAATTTGGCATGGGCCGACTGGCTCTTGGTTTCAAAAACAAAAAGCTGGGTCTTGGCTTTTTCGTATTTCGTCTCCAATCCGGCAATCTCTTCACGGCCGGCGTTGATCTGCGATTGATACTCAATAAACTTATCCGGGCTTAATAATAATTTTCTGGAAAATCCCAGTCCGGCTTTTTTGGCCTGGCGATAACCGCCTTTCATCACGCCGGTTTTCTCAATCACATCGCCGGAAAGCGTTACCATCCGCGCCGAACCGATGCCGATACGTTTGGCCGCCGCCAAATCTTCCACCACGATGGTCTGGCCAAAAACAAAAGAAAAAATATTGCTAAGTTTGGGTTCAAATCTTATTAATTCCGAAGCCAGCCCGCAGACGCCCGGTTGGGACAAAAGATTATGAATATTTTCACTACCCTTCGGCACTATTTTATTTAAAGGTAAAAAAGTCGCAACCCCCAACCGGTTTGTATGCAAAAATTCTATTGCGCGTCCGGCCACGTCATCGCTTTCAACCACGATTGCCGACAAATATGATCCGGCCGCGGCCTCAAGGGCGGTGCGAAATTTTTCTTCACTGTCACCCAGCTCGGAAATTAATCCGTAAACCTTGCCGAATTTATCCTTGTTTTCCAAAACCGCCTGCACGGCGAGAAGTCCGGTAAACTGCCGGTAGTGCTGTTCTGATTGATCCTGCATTACCTGTCTTTCCAAATCCGAAATTTTTATTTGCTTTTCAGTTTTTTCTTTGGTAATCTGATCCAGCAAATTTTTCTGCTCCAGAACCAAGCGATTGGCATCGTTTATTTCCGTTGCCGTGGCCGCCATCTGCCCGGATAAAGAATCGTGCTGAAGTTTTAATTCGGCAATCTTATTTTGCGTCCAACTGACATTTTGTTTTCCGGCCGCGTTATATTGCGCGTGCGTCTGCCCGTCTTTTATGGCCAGCTGGCGTTCCAGATCATTTTTTTCTTTGGCTAAAACCTGAAATTTGGATTGCAATTCATTAAACGCGTCCCCTCTGCCGGAAGCGCGGGCCAAAACAGCCAATTCATTCTGAATATCCTCCAATTCCTTAAAAGCGCCGCGGTATGAATTTTCAACCAGATTTAATTTTTCAACCAAGCCGTCCAGCTCGTTTTTATTGGTCAAATATATTGAAGCATAATATTTCTCCTGCATCTCGCGCAGTTTCAGTTCCACCTCCTGCCGTTTTTCCAATTTTTTAACCTGTTTGGATAAAATTTTCAAACGCGGTTCAACCTCCTGCATCAGCCGCTCCGCCTGCGCCACATTTTCGGTCGTGCGCGTCAGCTTGAGTTCGGCCTGGTGCTGTTTGATTTGAAATTCTTTTATACCGGACGCCTCATCCAAAAAATCTTTTCTTTCCACCGGCCCGACCGTGAGCAGTTTATCAATCATACCCTGGCCAACCACGCTGTATGAATGCTGGGCAAACTGGGCTTTGGCCAAAAGCAGATGAATGTCTATCAAACGCGCCGCATTATTATTGACCAGATATTCGGCTTCGCCGGACCGGTACAAACGGCGGGTAATGATGATTTCCGGATAATCTGAAAGCAGCCGGCCGTCGCCGTTATCCAAAGTCATGGTCACTTCGGCCGCGCCGAGCTGGCCTTTGGTCTCGGAACCGCTAAAAATTACGTCCTCATTTTTCTTTCCCCGCAAATTTTTCAAGCTTTGTTCGCCCATCACCCATCTCACCGCGTCGGAAATATTTGATTTGCCGGAGCCGTTCGGACCGACAATAACAGTAACGCTATTCCTATTATTCTTATACGGCAAAAATTCCAAAACCGTCTTTTCGGCAAAGGATTTGAACCCCCTTATTTCCAAACGTTTTAGATACATAACTTGTCAAGATTATACCATATATCTTGACAGGGGTAAATAATAAAGATATAATGATTTGTTCAACAATACTATGAATGGAACTGCCGTACAAATAGACAAGCATTTGAAAAAGGCGAATAAAATCGCCTTGGTTACCCATCAAAACCCCGATGGCGATGCGATTGGCTCGGTGACGGCCATGGCGCAGTATTTGCTTGCTTTAAAAAAAACACCGCGGATATTTTGCGATACGGAAGTGCCGGAAAGATTAAAATTTCTAAACCACACCGACCTGATTTCACAAAATAAAGATATGCTGACCGAGGCGGATACGATTATTATAATGGATGCCGGCGATTTGAGATATGCCGGCGTGGCCGATATTATCCCCCGGCTGGCGGCAACGATTATAAATATAGACCATCACCCGACTAACGAAAAATACGGGCATATAAATATGCTAAACGCGCAGGCGGCCGCAACCACGGAAATCCTTTATGATTTTTTTAAAATTATCGGCGCCAAAATCAACCGCGACATGGCCACATCTCTTTTAACCGGCCTGGTAAACGACACTGATAATTTTTCCAACCCGGCCACAACCGAGTCATCACTGATAGCGGCCAGCCAGCTCTTGCGTTTGGGCGCGAATTTAAATTTAATTCACAGTTATATCATCCGCAACAAAAGCATTAACACTTTAAAACTGTGGGGCGTGGTCTTGGATCGCCTGACCAAAAAAGACGGACTGGATTTGGTTTATACTTATCTGACCAAAAAAGACACCCTGGAGTATGGCATCAGCGAAATTGAGGCCGATGGCATTGCTAATTTCTTAAACAAGCTCTACGGCACGAAAATATCTTTGTTGATTAAAGAAACAATGGATGGTAAAATCAAAGGTAGTTTGCGGACAACCAGCGATGACACGGATGTTTCCCTGCTGGCCAAAAAAATGGGCGGCGGCGGACACAAAAAAGCGGCCGGATTCACCACCGACGGAACAATTGAAAGTGTTTTAATAAAAATAACTAATCTTATATGAAAGACAATGAACTTAGATCACAGTTTTTAATTCCCACGGTCATTGAAAAGACCTCCTACGGCGAGCGCGCCTTTGACATCTACTCCCGTCTGCTCCAAGACCGAATCGTCTTTTTGGGCACAATGGTAGACGATAATGTGGCCAACCTGATAATCGCCCAGCTTTTGTTTCTGGAAAACCAAAGCAGTGATAAGGATATCAAGTTATATATCAATTCACCGGGCGGGTCAGTCACTGCCGGCATGGCCATTTATGACACCATGCAATATATTAAACCGGATGTGAGCACCATCTGTATCGGTATGGCCGCGAGCATGGCCGCGGTTCTCTTAGCCGCCGGCGCCAAGGGCAAAAGATTAGCTTTGCCCAATTCGGAAATAATGATCCATCAGGTTATGGGCGGCATGGAAGGACAGGCCAGCGATATCAAGATCCGGGCCGAAAGAATTTTGCGTATTAAAGAACGTCTAAATGAGATTTTGGCGAAACATACCGGCAAAAACCTTACCCAAATTGAAAAAGACACGGATCGGGACTATTTTATGGATTCAAAAGAAGCGCTCACTTACGGCTTAATTGACAAGGTTATTGAATAATTGGCTAAAACAAGCTAAAAATAGCCGTTTAAACGGCTATTTTTATTGGCAGACCTTGACAAAACCCATTTAGTATGTTATTATACGAAGTTACTTTTAGAATCAATAGTCGTACCTTAAATTGTCAGTATTAATGCAGAAACAGATCCTTATGACTTGTCCGGATGTGGAATAATGCTTAATTTACCAGACAGCGCTAGATTTAAAAGTAAGTATTATCCCGTATCCACGACAAGCATGGAGGTGTGTAATGGGGTGTTAACCGGCTTCGGCTCGTTCGCTACCGTTACACATCTTCTTGGGTGCGGTTTTAAGGGGGGGTATTCTCCCCCAAACTATTTATAACACCCCTGGCGCTACGCCGGGGGTGTTTGTATTAACATCCGGCTCGGCTCCAACCAGACAAATCTTCGGCAAAGGCCGGTAATAACTTTCAAATACCCGATCAATTTTTTCACTGCTGGAAGTAATGCGGCTATAAGTGAAACTGGCCACTGCGCCTCTAAACGCGCCCTGGCATGACTCTTGGCCCGGTTTCAAACTGCCGTCCGTGACGGTTATTATTCTCGGTTCGCCGGCGGAAATCCATCGGCTGACAATCGGATGCGTATACCAGCCCTTGCGACCGTCGCTTTTACCCCACAGGGTAAAGGTGAGCTGCTGTTTGGTATAATTAATATCAGTTGACAACAACAAATAATTTCCGGTGTCATTTATAAATTTCAAATCCAAATCCGGATCATACAAAGTTGCGTCCGTACCCGGGTTGCCGTTTACCGGATCAGCATAATAGGAAACCACCAAAGAATGATTTCTTCTTTCCGTAATCTGCATTCCCGAGTTCATGGCCATTCTAAACAGAGTGGTGCCGATCTGGCACATGCCGCCGCCAACCTCCGGCAATATCTTATCCCCTTTTATCACTTGCTCCGGCAAGAATCCGTTTTCTCTGGTGTAGGGTCCGGCATATTTATTTGCGGAAAAAACTTCTCCCGGTTTTATCAGGGTGCCGTTTAGTCGTTTTACAGCATTGGCAATATTTTTGATCCTATTGGTGTGACTGTCTTTGAATGTAGAAATGCCAACCCCAATCACATCTGATATGCCTAAATTATTAACATCCGCAATCTGCACATCCGGATCAGCCATGTCAGTTGAAACGGTAATCGTCTTAACCAACTCCGACGACCCATAATTGCGATCTTCAAAAACCGTATTTAAATCATTATAAGTTTTTTCGGCATTTAAAGTAACGCCGCTTTGACTGGCCTGAAATTCCTGCACTTTATCATTTTGAACCACAAATTTGGCATTTTGGGCCGGAGTGTCAATGAAAGGACGCAGTGTTTCCAGGTAGGTTTCCACGGTCTCTTTATTTAAAGCAAATACATTGTTGCCGTTTTCATCCTTGCTCACCTCAATCCAGCGCGCAAATACATCCGGCGTTACATTCCAACTTTTCAATTCTTTTGTCTGTGAATCAACATAATTTAAATTCAAATCCCCATAACCGATCACACTGTCAATTTTCGGCAAAATCGAAGCCACATCGGCGGTTAAAATATTCGGCTTAAATTCTTCCTTAGTCAGCGCAATCGGAACTAATGTCAGCCGGGATAAACTGCCGGTAATATCCGCGACGGCTTTGTTGTAGTTAAAAACCATGCCGTTACTTTCGGGAATGACCTCGTATTTTACCGTCGGCAACGTTGATGTTATTTTGATGTTGGCATTATGCGGCTTATCGCTGATCTCTGTAAGCGCGCTGTTTAAAATATCTTTAAACTTTTGTTCAATTGTTACTTTGGCGCTAATAACCCGCGGCGAAAACAATTTGATTATTACCGGTCCAAAAAAATTATTTAAAAACGATCCGCCCCGGCCCTGGCTCATAGCCGCGGCCACCACGCCCTCGCCGTCTATGCGTACAAGTTCCACTGAACTGTCATCGGCGGATACGGTATTAAGCTGTAATTGTTTGGGGCCGTCGGCAGATTGATAAGTAAAGCCCACGCCCTCTCTGGCAATTCTGTTATTAAAATTTTCAACAAAATCCCTGGCTTCCTGTCTGGTCATTCCGCCCAAAGAATAACTGCCAACATAGACACTCGGATAAATTTTGTCTTGATAAAATTGGTTATAGCAAAAAGCGAAACCAAAAAACAGGACGGCTAAAACCAAAACAGCCCCCAGGGAAATCAAACTATATTTAAACCATTTCTTCGCAAATATATCTTGTACGAACATACTTATTCGTCAATCACCATTATCGGAATCTCACTTTTGCCGGCAGCCGCCTTCGGCAACCTGATTATTAAAACTCCATTTTTATATTGGGCTTGCACCGAATCGGCTTTCACCTCCACCGGCAAAACGATTGTGCGTGAAAACTTTCCCCAGAAACATTCTTTATAAAAATACTCGGCATCCAAATCCAAAGGCGGGGTGCGTTCGCCTCTGATGGTTAAAAGGTCGTTGTTGAGATGCAGTTCAATTTTATCCGGAGCCGTGCCGGCCATCGTGGCCAGAACCACCAGCTCTTCGGCTGTTTGCGCCACATCAACGCTTAATTGTCCTTCAAACTGACGCTCCTCAAAAACGGCTTTGGCCGACTGCAAAGACGACAGAATATCAAAATCACTTGGTTCGTTCAAATCAAGAGGTAGCACAAATTTTTTGGCCTTCTCATTCATAGACGGCTTTTTAATAACTGCCTACATTAATTTTAGCACATTCCACCAATTTTCAATATACTCTGCTCGGCGGTTCTGATATTTTAAGTAGTAAGCATGCTCCCACAGATCTATGGTCGCTATCGGTTCGTCTCCTAAAGAGAGCGGCGAATCCTGGTTTGGCAATGAGTATATTTTGAGTTTATTGTCTCCGCTTCTGACAAGCCACGCCCAGCCGCTGCCAAAATGAGCGGTTGAAATTTTGCTGAATTCGGCTTTAAAATTTTCCACTCCGCCAAAATCCGTTTCTATATCAGCGATCAGCTTTTGGTCAATTTCTTTTTTCGGAGCCATTATTTTCCAATACAAACTGTGGTTTACATATCCGCCGCCGAAATTTTTAATTATTTTTTTGTCTTCCTCGCCGACCGGCAAATTTGTCAGGTCTTTAAGTATGGCTTCGGCCGATTCGTAATTTAAATCCGGATACTTAGCAAGCACGGCGTTAAACTTATCCAAATAGGCCTGGTGGTGCTTGGAATAATGTATTTCCATGGTTTTGGCGTCAATAAACGGCTCTAACGCGTCAAACGAATATTCTAATTTTGGTAGTTCAAATTTCATCATATATTATGTGCGGTTAAATTAATAAGCTACTTCTGACAAACCGGGCAAAAATGCGTTCCTCTGCCCCCGACTCTTTTTACTGTAACAATTCCCTTCCGGCAACGCAAGCATTTTTCTCCGGCGCGTTTATAAACCTGCAAATAGTCCGTATGGGTCCCTTTGGCGCCGTGGGCGTTTACATAATCTTTAAAGGTGGTTCCGCCGTGGAGAATGGCTTCCTTTATAATTTTTTGAGCGCTTTTGTATAATTTTTTTATTTCTTCTTCACGGAGTTTGTGCACCGGCCGGCTGGGCATTACCTCGGCTGCAAAACAAATTTCATCGGCATAGATATTGCCGATGCCGGCGATCAGCTGTTGATTAAGCAGTACGGCTTTAATCGGCGCTTTTCTTTTATCAATGGCTATTTTAAAATTCGGCAAGGTGAAATTTTTTGCGAGCGGCTCTATGCCGTATTTACTCACGATCTTGTCTTTAGTTTTTTGATCAACAATTTCCAAATATCCGAACTTTCTCATGTCGTTAAAATACAACTTGGACTTATCTTTGAAATTCCAGATTACCCGGGTATATTTTGTGGGCAGATCTTTTCCATATATCAGCTGGCCGGTCATTTTCAAATGAATCAGCAAATACTTCCCACCGGATAATTTAAAAATCAACAGTTTGCCGATTCGGCCAATATCTTCTATCTTTTGATTTTTCAAAGTATTGGCAAAAGTATTTTTGTTGCCGCGAATCGGCTGGCTGTTTATCACCATAACACCGGAAATGCTTTTATGCAAAACACTCTTCGCCAGTCCCCTTCTGATTGTTTCCACTTCCGGCAACTCCGGCATATCGCTATTTGATTATTTATTCTGCCACTCCTTGCCCTGGCGCACCAAAAGTTTTTCAGCCAATAACGGCTCGGCCATAACCTCTTTGACCATTTTTTCCATCCTGATGCTTTGCGAGCCCTTGATTAAAACCACATCTCCGCTTGCCAATTTTTCCTGCAAAAATTTACCGGCGGCCGCGCTGTTATCAAAACTGGCGATCTGATCTCCGTTTATGCCGGCTTCGCGGGCCGCGGCGGCAATATGCTTGGCCGCCTCGCCTATGGTAATTAAATAATTTATGCCCAATTCAGCCACCTTAAAACCGATTTCACGATGCGCGTTCTCGGTTTCAGACCCAAGTTCAAGCATATCTCCCAAAGCCACAAAGCGCTTGTTGCCTTCTTTGACGCTTATTTGAGACAATGCATCCAGCGCTGATTTGACGGCTTCCGGGCTGGAATTATAGGTGTCATCTATAATTAAAGTATTTTTTATACCCGGTATCAGACGCATGTGACCCGAGAGCGGTTCAAGCGAACCCAAGGCCTGGGCGCCTTCCACCAAATTAATCCCAAACACATTGCCAACCGCCAGTCCGGCCAAAGCCGCTGATATCAGGGGCTTAGCAATGGCTCCCGGCAAATATACCGGCACCACGTTTCCTTTGTATACTATTTTAAAATTCAGACCCGTCGGCCAGGCGCTCGCGTCGTCCTTAATGACATTTATTTCGGTGGCGCGCAAATCCGCGCCTTCTCTAAAACCATAGGTGACAACCTCCGCCTTAGTCGCGCCGGCATTTTGCATCACCAGTTCGCTGTCATAATTTAAAACCGCAAAACCATCCTGCCGCAGATGCGAAATTATAATTCTTTTTTCCTGGGCGATCTTTTTTATGGTCTTAAAAAATTCAGTGTGCGCGTGAGAAATAAAAGTCAGCACGCCCACCTTGCAGGGCGCGATATCAACCAGATATTCAATGTCGCCCGGCTTGTCGGCTCCCATTTCCAAAACCAAAATTTCCGGATAATTTTTATCCCTGGAAAATAATAACTTCAAACCTTTAAAAATAATAGCCAGCCACCCCGGCACGGATTTTCCGGCTGATTCGTTCGCGCCGATGATGGAGAGGGGCAAACCAATTTCGTTGTTATAATTCTTTACGCTCCGGCGCACGGAAAATTGGCTGGAAAGCACGGCGGCGACCGCCTCTTTGGCCGAGGTTTTGCCCACCGAACCGGTGATACCGACCACATCCGGTTTATATTTTTTCAAAATCTTTTTGGAAATCGCCCGTAGGAAATAGATTACAATTGATTTAAGCATATATTATTTAAAAAATTAATTTATCTGTTGGCAGGAATGCCATAATAGTCCAAGGCAAATTTAGCAATGTCTTTAAAGACCGGCGCCGCTGTTTGTTCGGCCCAAAGCCGGTCCGGCGCTTCATACTTTACCACCATCACAAACTTCGGATTATCCGCCGGAAAATACCCGATAAAAGTATGATTTGTAGCTTCGGAATATTTTCCGCCCTGGGCGATTTGCGCCGTGCCGGTTTTGGCGGCGATATAATATCCGGGGATTTTGGCCACATTTTTATAGGTCTTTTCAACTACCGAAGTGAGCATACCGGTTATTAATTGGTCGGCGCGCGGCGAGATCACATTCTCCACTATCCGCGGCTCGGTTTTTTCCACTTGGCCGTCAGCGTGCCTGATTTGCGAAACGATGTATGGCTTCGGCAATTTACCATTGTTAGCTAAAGCCGCGTAAGCGGTCACCAGCTGAAGCGGAGTGGCAGTAAACCCTTGGCCAAAAGCGCCGTTGGCGTAATAGATAGCCGCTCTCTTACTGAAAGAGGAAATGTCACCGCTTGTTTCCGTGTCCAGCTCTATGCCGGTTTCTTTGCCAAAACCAAATTTTTCCACGTAATTTTTAAAATTTTCACGGCCCAATTTTTCTTCCACAAAAATCATACCGGTATTTATAGAATTTTCAAGCACATTGGTCATGGTCGCGAGCCCGTATTTTTTATTCAAGGCGTTATGAATTTTATAATCATCTATAATCCTCTCTCCGGTATCCACATAGGTTGTATCCGGGCTAACCACTCCCAAATCCAGCGCCGCGGCCATGGCGATTGGTTTAAAAACCGAACCGGGCTCATAAGGAGTGAAAACAGCCGTATTGTTATACGCGGCCAGATCAGTCGCTTGCCCGTAATTATTCGGGTCAAAATCCGGCAAACTGCACATGCTTAGAATCGCGCCGGTTGACGGCTCCATAATAATCAACGTCGCGCTTTTCGCCTTATATTCTTCAAACCCCTGTCGCAACCTCTCACAGGACTTATACTCCAAAGTGCGATCTATAGTCAAAAGCAAACTATCCCCGTCCTGCGCATGGTGAATGGTGCGCCCGGCCAAAGATATCCAACTGCCGAGCGCGCCTTGCTCGCCGGACAGAAAACCGCTTTTACCGGCCAATTCTTTTTCCCAAAAACCTTCAATCCCATAATTGCCGACTAAATTACCGGCAACATCAGACCCGACAAAACCAACCACATTGGCCGCCAAATTTTGCTCCGGATAATACCTGAACTGTTGGCTGGAGTAATTTATTCCTTTGATGTTGGCGCTGCTGATTTTATCAATATTTTCATCCGATACCTTCCGGGCAAGCGTTTCATACAAATCATTGGATTTGGATAATTTTTCCTGAATAACGATTTTTTTCTCCGGCGGGAGCTGTAACAAATTCGCCAAAAAATTAGTGGTGGAACTAATTTCTCCCGCTAATATATCCCTGGGTACGGCGTATAATAAATAATACGGTCGATTAATGGCTAAAGGATATTCGGTATGATTGCGCGTATCCTGAATATAAATATTGCCTCTGGTTGGAAAAAGCTGTTTATAAATTTCGTGGCTGTTTAAGGCCAGGGTTGAGTAATATTGGTATTCAACAATTTGCAAAACAAAAAGCCGGACCGCCACACCTATGGCGATTACTAAAAAAAGTACCGAAATTACGCGTAATGATTTGTCTTCCGTCTTGGCTCGCATTTAATTATTTGATATTTTGTAAAAATTTTTCCAAAGCAGATTTGGGCGAAGCAACGCCGGAAACTATTTTGTAGACCATTTCCGCAAACGGAGATTTTATCTTATATCTTTTATTGAGTTTATAAAGCGTCTGGCTGGCCTTTATACCTTCAACTGTTTGGCCGACTTTGGCTACTGCTTCATTTTTGGTAAGACCCTGGGCAACCAGTTCGCCGAAACGCCGGTTGCGGCTGGTGGCGCAAAGACCAGTGCCGACCAAATCACCCAGGCCGGCCAGATCATAAACCGTATGGGACTCTCCGCCCATTTTTTTAACCAATACGCTGATTTCTTTTAAAGCGATAACCAAAAGGGCGGCTTTGGTGTTCATCGAATATCCAAACCCGTCACACAAGCCCATGGCAATGGCGTAAACATTTTTAAACGAACCCGTAACTTCAACCCCGATAATATCGTTGGTTGGGATCAATTTCAGATTTTTATTTTCCATTACTTTTTTGACGGCTGTAATTGATTTAAAATTTTTTGAAGCGATATTCATGGCTGTAAAACCGCCTTTGACCATATCAATAGCAATCGCCGGTCCGGAAATGGTGGCCACTTTGTTTTTTAAATGCTTGGGCAAGCTGGCGCTGATAATATTGGGGATGATTTCCAGGGACTTTTCATCCATACCTTTGGAGGCGTCAACACAAATAGTTTCTTTTGTTAAATGTTTGACCGTTCGTTTGGCAAGATCAGCCACAAATGAACTGGGCACGACAAAAAAGACAATATTGGCGGTTTTGAGAGCTTTGGCCAAATCAAAAACCGGTTTAATATTTTTTGATAACTTTATGCCGGCCAGATATTTTTTATTCTCGCCGAATTGGGCAATTTGCTTTAAGGGTTCCGGGTCGCCTTCATAGTTCCAAAGATTTACACTATACCCATTTTGAGCGATTACATTGGCGATGGATGTGCCCATGTTTCCGGCTCCGAGGACAGCGATGATTTGTTTTTTAGGCATATTTTAGGAATACAAAAAAATTGCTTAAGATGGGGATATTATACACCTGATTTTGAGCTAAATCAATTAAAACTAAAGAGAGAAGAAACTATCTTTTATATTTAGTTACTCTAGAATTCCATCCAGGTTTACATCATACAAAATCTCTTCCTGAATCTGCCTATAACCAATCAATTCCTCCGGTTTAAACCAAATGTCAATTTCCCTCTCGGCTTCTTCCGGTTTATCCGAACAATGAATCAAATTGCGCACGGCCCGTTCATCCAAACTGGAAAGTTCATAAGAATCCAAAGTCAAATCACCTCTGATGGTTCCCACATCGGATGTCAGCGGTTCGGTGCCGCCAACTAATTTTTTAACAATCCCTACCGCCTGATTGCCGGATAAAACCATAGCCACCACCGGACCGGCAGTCATAAATTTAACCAAAGCGCGGACAATATCTTTGCCGTATTCAAGAGCTGATTTATCAACCTTCATTTTCATCGCTTTTCTGTTTTCAATCGTCCTCTCCCCTTTTTGCTTAAACCAGGCATCGTCTTTGTTGTAATGCGTCCAGCACTGATCTTCGGTTGGAAGCACCATCTTTAAAGCAATAATTTTCAAACCGACTTTTTCTAAACGCTGAATTATCTCGCCAACCAAAGCGCGCTGGACTCCGTCCGGTTTGATGATAACAAATGTTTTTTCTTTAGATGGATGAACCGCCATATTAAAAATATTATGAATAAAGTTGGCCATATTATACTAAAAATTTCACAAAATGTCAACTAAACACGCAAAATCGGAATTTCAATTTTTTCCGCGCCGCATCAGCCGCGATAATTACGCCGGCTAAAATAATTGAACCACCGGCGATATTTTTCCGATAGCAATATATCTTGACGGTTTTATTCAGTCGTTTGCGTTTAGAGAAAGTTATTGCCTCATCACTGGCCAGATTAAAATTCCGGCGCGTTTTCACTTCAATAAAATAATAATCACCGCCCTTCTCGGCGATGATATCTATTTCACCAACTGTCGTGTGATAATTTCTTTCTATAATTGCAAACCCGTGCCTGATTAAAAAATCGCAGGCCCGGGCTTCTCCGAAGTCACCCAAATTTTTCCCCCTCCTTGTCATAGTTTATAATCTAACCGCGACCGGGCAAATATTTTTCAATTCTTTCTTTCTTCTCCTGCTCGGCTTTTATCTCCGGCGCGCGCTTGACCGCATACCAAATAATTCTATATATCCACCAGACCGAAACCGCGGCAAAAATTAGCAGCCAAAATCTCCAGGCCAAAAACGCCACTCTTTCCTGCCTGAAAAACATCCAAAGCAAACCAAGAAAGCCCATTGTCATTTCCAGGGTACTGATTTTCTTTAAAACAACCTTGCTGGTCTTATTTTTAATATATTGCGCGATTATTTGTATAATCAGGCCGGTTACGATCAAAAACAGAAAGCCGCCGACCAAAAGCCAGAGAGTCAGGCCCGTAGCGGTATACGGCTCCCTAAACCAATAGTATAAATCAAATAAATTTTTTATGTTCATACGGTTTTTTGAAAAATTACAGCGTAATGATAGTCCCCGGCCATGGATTTGTCAATTGGTTTTAAATTTTTCTCCGCGCCCAAACCAGTTAATTTTTCCGCCGGCAGCATTAATTCAGGTGTTGGCCCCAAGCCGCCCAATTTTTTTACCCAGTCCACCACAATTAAAAATCCGTCACGATGGAGCATGCGTGTCGCCTCCCCCAGGGCCGACACCTTATCTTTAACCTGGGACAAAACATTAATAAAAAAACAAGCATCCAAACTGTTATCCGGTATTGGCGTTTTACCAATCAACTCAATGTCAGACCACACGGTTCGCACATTATCACAACCCTCGGTTTTAGCCATGCTCTTGACGCTTTCCAAAACATTTTTAATCACATCAACCGCGTAAACAATTCCTTTATCGCCGATAACCTGTGAGGCCGCAAAAACAAAATGACCGGTGCGACCGCAGCCCAAATCCGCCACCCGCATACCCGGGCCCAAATCAATTTTCGCAAAAATTTTATATGGATCAATTAAAGCTGTGCCTGAATGGGTCATATATTTATTAGCGGACAAATATTTTGCCGACTGTGCCGGCTAAAAATCCCTGGTATAAATTGGTTATCGCCAAAAAACCAAAAAATATTAAAATAATTCCCACGAATTTATACACCATTCTGGTGCCGCCGCCTGTACCGAATTTTTCTTCGGCCCAAGCATTAGTGCCAAAATTCTGAATAAACCATTCAGTTTTTAAAACCAAAAACACCCCTGCCGCGACCATGACTATTCCGATAAAGTAACGCATATATCCCCTATATTTTACTATGAAGTTCACTTTTTAGCAAAGTAAATTGTGCCCGGGAGAGGAATTGAACCTCCACGTCCGTTAGGACCTTGGTACCTCAAACCAAGCTGGCTACCGGTTACAGCACCCGGGCATTTTTTGACTCATTATTGTGCTTGTTTTCAATATGCAGAGCTTTTTGTATCTTATTATATTTCCTGGACAGATAAATTATTTTATCAGAATAATACAATTTTGGCAATAATTTTAAAGATTCATTTTTGGCAAATTTCAAACTGTAAATTAAGTCGTTATTATTCACTATGTGCCCCTTGATTTCCAAAAATTGGTATAATTTAGAGGATATCCAATCAATATGTTTCTTGCTCGCTGAAAGAAAAACAGTATAAAACATAAAACTGGAATGCCAACGCGGATCCCAATACGAATAAAACGTCCCGTCTCCATCCAAATGTCCACGCAGAAAATCGAAAAAATATTCATCTGGTATTTCAAGCTCACCAATAATTTTCGATTTGGCAGGAGTAAGACCTACTGATAATAAAAATTTATAGAAAAGGACATCCCCGAACTGAAGAACAAAATATTTTCTTTCACTTTCGCCTCCCCGGCTTTTCCGCCCTATGGAACATGAAATACCTAAAGTTCTCTGATAATTTTCTATCTGCTCTAAATCCTTTGAAACAAAAACTACATGCCTACCATCTTTTGATAAGCATCCATCAGTCGCAATAAGCCCAATTGCATACGCAAAATTAGAAGACCACTTAATTTTAACCCTTCCCAAGGGTTTCCTTCCTCCTCTTTTCATACCCCTCCTTTTTATATTTAAAACTTCCTATTCCTCCCCACAATCATATCTATCTTGCTGTGGGCCAATTTTATTTTTACTTTAACTTCCTTTGAGATTTTGCCGTCTGCCTCAACCGTAAACGGTTCGCGGCTGGAAATCATCATCTCTTCAAACGGAAAAATGCTGGGGTCTTCATATTTATACCCCCACCACTTGTTTTTTGTCAAAGGCCGCAGAAACGCCTCTAATTTTCCGTCCTGCGGATGCACCACGCGGCGCTCCCGGTCTTTCTTGTCTTTTTTCCAAAAAAACGGCTGTAAGTTACAAACAATAACTTCCATTTTGTCAGCGGCCGTAACCTTAAAGCGCTCATCATAAACCACTTGTAATTTTCCCGGCATAATGTGAAGCTGGGAAACAAAGTATCTGCTGTTCATCCAGCCGACATCCAAAAATTCACGGCGACGTTTTGACAACACATCACAGGCCTCCACCCCTTCCGGGATGCCCAAGACCTCGGCAATGGAATTATCCGGCCCGACGGGCAGAAAACCAAATGTACAGCCACAGGTGGCGCTGCGCGACAACACCTGGCCGAAGGTTGAATCATTGCCGACAATAACTATGGTTTTGGCGCCTTTCTTGATTTCATCCTCAATTATCGGCTTGGTGTCAATATAATTGTTGAGACGCAAAATTTTTCCGGCAATCCCGTAATCGGTCAATCTAACCTCAATTGCCTTAATGGTGGAAGTAAAATTTTTCTGGCGCAAAAGATTGTCGTAGAGATAAACATACATAAATATATCCAAATTCCAACTCCTCTATTCAAGCGTGGTCATCTGTTCCTCTGTCACCCTTTTAACCGATTTATTCCGTGACGGTTTGTCGCTCGCGTCCATTCCGGGCATGGTGATTTTTCCGTAAAGCAGGGCGCCGGATTCAACCGTCAATGTCCTGACATCAACATCACCTAAAACTTTTGAAGTGGATGTGAGTTCCAGCGATTCCTTTATCTTCATGTTGCCCTTTACTTCACCGGCGATCGTAGCGCTGCCGGCTCTAACATTGGCGACAATTTTGGCGCCAATCTCAACCGTCAGGTGCTTGCTGGTATAAACACTGCCGGAAACCGTGCCCTTTACCACGATATTGCCTTCCGAGGCAAAATCACCCTCAACATTTACGGACGGACCAACAACCGTTTCCACTTCATCGGAAGTGGTTTGCGGAGAAAATTCAACTATTTCCAGTTCTTCCTCAACAATATTTTTAGGGGATGATTTTTGAAATATCATATGGTATTGGCTTAATTTTTAACAAGTATATATTACACTATTTAAAAAAAATTGACAATCATGAATTTTGGGTTGACGGTATCCAAAAACCAAACTCACTGCCCTTGCCCAAGCCGTCGCTATGGGCCCAAACCTTGCCCTTATGGGCTTCTATAAATTTACGGCAAACAAAAAGACCAAGCCCGGTACCGTTAATACTTACGCCCTTAACATTATTCCCGCGATAAAATTTTTGAAAAAATCCGGCTTCATCCGCTTTATCAAAACCCAATCCGTTATCTTTTACTCTGAAGGCCACTCCCTTATTTTCATTCTTTAAAGTAATCGCCACCACACCCTTGTCGCTATACTTAATGGCATTATCAATGAAATTTAATACCACGTGACGAATTTTTTCGCCATCACAAAAAATATTTTTTCTTTCCCGGGGACAAGCCCAGCTTATTTTCAATCCTTGCTGTGTTGCTTTTTCCGCCAGCTCATGGATAACATCATCGGTGATCTCGCAGATATTTTTTTCCGCGAAATCATATTTTATCTGCCCCTGTTCAATATGAGTGATGTCTAAAAACTCGTCAACCAGTTTTACCAAGTGTTCATTGCTGGTATCCATTTTATCCAAAACTTTAACCATTTCCGGCCCCGCCTTTCCATAGGCCCCATCCTTAATCAATTCTATATACCCTTTGGCGATGGAAAGCGGCGTCCGCAGTTGGTGGGAGGCGATGGATAAAAATTCGGTTTTTTGCTGATCCAATTCTTTCAGTTGGGCGTTGGCGGCTTCAAGCGAACGCGCCAAAACAGTTACTTCCTCACGGCGTTTTATTTCTTTTTTTACGCTTGAAATCAAGATAAAAGAAAGGACCAAAGAACCAATCATGATTAAAAGATTGACAATCAATTCAGTCGTATCCCTTGAAGTCAAAAACCTGAACAACAATAAAGTGTTCATTATCAGAAGCGCGCCTTCAGTGGCAATGAGTTTTATGTTAAGAAGTTTATAACGGATAATGGCATAAACGGTAAAAATAACAAACGAGGAAGCCAGGATGTTTCCGTAAGGTGGAATATTCACCTCATACCAAAGATAATAATTGGTTGAGCCGCCGATAAAAGATAAAACGATGCCGACCAGCATTAGGGCAATTTGTTTCTTTTTGATTTCGGTTTCTTTAGAGTAGTGCCTAATCAAAAGATAAGTGGCGTAAAGCGTGAAGCCAAAAAACATTACCAAATAATAATCATACAATGGCCCAGGCACCGCCCAATAGCGCATACCGAACTTAGGCACCATGCCGGCGATAAAATCCGTCGTAAAAGTAGTACAGGCAAAAAAGAAGGAAATGATGTATCCCAGCCAAATTATCAATCTTTGTTTTTTATATATGCCCAGCCAGTTAACGACGAAATGAAGATAGAAGATAGACACAAAGCAAGCCGGGATGTGAAGGAGTTGGAAAGACAACAAAGTCAGTTCGCGGTTAGGCGCCAATGGCCACAGGATATACGCGTAAGACCATAGGGCCACGCCAAAACTGAACCAGGCCAAATTTCTGTATATCTTGTTTTTTCTGTCTTTAAACAAAATCAAGAAACCCAAAAAAGTGCTGACAAAAGCATTAAAGACAGCTGAAAAGGCAAAATATGTGTATGAGACCTCCATAGTTGAAGATGATTCCGATTGCGTTTGATATATTTTACCATAAAAATAAAATAAAAAAAACCCGTGACTGCTCTCGGAGAGAACAGGCACGGGCATGAGGGTGTTTCGGCAGGACCGCGCTAGAGGGCGCGGGCGTGCACGATGGCGTACTGACCGCCGCCGACTTTGGTGTCGGGACGCTCGGACATCATATCGCCGATGATCTCCCAACCGGCAAGCTGGAAGATTTCAGCAACCTGCTCCGGCGTCTTGGGGCGGAGTTGCCAGCCGCCGACGTTGCAGAGGATGCGGAAGGTGCGAGGGTCTTCATCAAAGGCCTTCTGCAGGAGGGTCGCGGCGAGCATCTCACCGCCGGGCTTGAGGTGATCCTTGGCACGGCAGAGCACGTCCCTAGCAGTGTCCTTGTCCATGCCGCAGAGAACTCCAATGAGAACAGCGTAGTCGGCCTTCTCGGGCAGAATGGCGCTGTCGTGCTTGAAGTTACCCTGGCGGACCTGGATGACGCCGTCCAGGCCGGTGTCATGCGCCCGCATCCGGGCGACATTGAGGGCCTCAAGGTCAAGGTCCAAAATGTCCCACACAAACTTTGCGGGAATCAAACCGTGGACACGAAAGACCCTGAACGCGTACGAACCGGAGCCGCCGCCAAGGTCAATGATGCGCTTGCCGCGACGGGCGAAGTTGTCCGCCAGCCAGTCCGAACAGAAGTCCAGACGATCACGAAGCGCCTGGCCCGAGAGCGACCGGCTCAAGAACCTGTCCAAACCGTTGACCAAGGGCGAACCGTTGGTGTCCGGGTAGACAATCTGGAGCATCCGATCCGAAGCCGGGTTCTCGGCGAGGATGTGGGCGATCGTGGATTTCGTGGTGGTGTACCCCCGCACCCGGGGGTCACTCCACGTGACTGGATCAGCGATGAGCTTCTTGATCTCGGGAGGCAGACAGTCCACCTCCGCGAAATCCACCGGCAACCTCCCCAACGCCTCCACCTGTTCGCTAAGAGCTGGACCACTGCGAGAATTGGACATGTCGTGCCTCCTTCAAGGTTTTTGGGCGAAATTGCCCTGTTTTTATCTACAAATTTTGTATACAAAAATCGGGCAATTTCAAATAAATTTATCAAAGAACGAACAATTGATTATACTACATTTCGGGCACTGTGTCAATGCCCAGCAGTCCCAGTGCGTTTTCCAAAACCTGCTTTACGCAGGCAGATATGGCCAAACGCGCATTAATTAGTTCCGGGGTCTGGGCGCTTAGCACGCTATGCTGGGTATAGAAGTCATTGTATTGTTTTGCCAAATCAAAACAATACTTTATTATCACAGAAGGATTATAATTTTCTAAAGATTTTATAATTATTTCTTCAAATTGAGACATCAACAACAAAAGCTGTTTTTCTTCCGATTCTTTTAACAACTCAAAATCAACCTTCTTTATTTTATTTTTAGATTTTTTTAAGAGTGAATTTATCCTAGCCACAACATATAAAACATACGGGCCGGTATAACCCTCAAAAGCCAGGGCCTCTTTTTTGTTAAAAATGATAACCTTATCAACTGGATGCTTAAGCATGTCAAATTTCAAAGCGCCCAAAGCTAGTACGCGCGCTGCCTCTTCAATATTTTTCGCGCTCCAATCCGCGTGGCGTGTTTTTACCTCTTCTACTTCCGTGGCAAAAACATCATTATATAGATCGTCAAACAAAACTACATTGCCGGTACGGCTGGCCATGGCGCCTTCCGGCAGCTTCACAAATTCATAACCGATATATTGTAGATCTTTTTTCCAGCCGGCCAATGCCAAAGTTTGGAATAATTGCTTGAAATAAAATTCCTGCCGGCTGTCAACCACCATGATGTTTTTATCAATTTTATATTCATGAAATTTCTTTTTGGCCAAGGCCAGATCTTTGGTAGCGTAGAGTGACGTCCCATCTGATTTTAAAATCAAAAATATATCAAGCCCGTATTTATTTAAATCAACAATAACCGCCCCGCCTTCCCCGGTTTGGGCCACGCCTTTTTTTAGTAACTCATCAACCATGTCTTTGCCCGGTTTTTCCACTTCGCTTTCATAAAACCAAACATCAAAATTTACTCCCAATAAATCATAAATTCTTTTAAACTCTTCCAAACTCCATTTTTTGGTTTCTTGCCAAAATTTTACCCAGTCCTTATCGCCGCTCTCCAGTTTGGCCTGCACTTCTTGCACCTCCGGTTTCAATTCCGGTTTATCCTCCAACACCCGACTGGCTTCGGTATACATCTGGCCCAGCCATTTTCCTTTATTCTCTTTTGGAATTTCTTTGTTAAACTTTTTTATATACCAAAGGCACTTGGCCACATGCGCGCCCACATCACCGACATAATTCGCGCTCAAAATTTTATAGCCGCTGGCGCGAAAGATATTGACCAAAGATGAACCAATACATACATTCCTTAAGTGGCCAATATGAAATTCCTTATGCGTATTCGGCTGGGAATATTCAATCATCACTTTTTCTTTTTGTTTTGTCTGTGATTTGCCAAAATCTTTGCCCCGAACTTTTATTTCTTCAATAACACATTTGGCCAAACCGCCGGTTTTAAAATAAAAATTCAAATACGGGCCTACCGCCGCAATACCTTCAATACCATTAGGCATTCCCTTCTCCTCAATTGCTGACTTAAGCTCAAGTGTTACATCATAAGGATTTTTTTTCTGCTGTTTGGCCAAACCGAAAGTGGCAAAACCCAAATCCCCCATTTCCGGATCAGGTGGAGTGATAATATCAATTTCGCCTTCCACGCCTATGTCGCGCAACAAATTTGCCACTTCCTCTTTCAATTTACACATACTATTTTATTTTCACAAAAAACCGGCTGCCCTTTTGCACCACGTCGCCTGATTTTACTTTGATGTCAATCGCCGCAACCTTCTGATCGTTTATTTTCACCCCGCCCTGGGCAATAACCTGCCGTGCCTCTGATTTACTTTTGCAAATTTTTGCTTCCACCAAAACAGTTATAATATCGGCGGCGCTCGGTTTTATTTCCAGTATATCTTCCGGTTTGCTTTTCTCCTGAAAGACCTTTTGAAAATGCTCCTCGCCCTGCTTGGCATATTTATCTCCCAAAAATGTTCTGACAACTTCATAGGCCAAACGCATCTTGAAATCACGCGGATTGGCGCCGGATTTCATATCTTTTTTCATATCATCAACTTCATCCATGGGCACGCGTGTGCACAATTCAAATCCCGGTCCAATCATTTCATCGCTCCAACTCATCACTTTTCCAAACATATCTTCTGGCCCATCTGACAATGCCACCATATTACCTTCGCTCTTACCCATTTTCTTGCCGCCGGCATCAGTAAGCAATCTGGTTGTTAAAACAAATTTTTCTTTATTTTTTAAATCTTTCATTAAATCACGCCCGGCCAGCATGTTAAAGGTCTGATCGTTTCCACCCACTTCTCCATCAACGTCCATAGCCACCGAATCATAACCTTGCATTAACGGATAAAAAAACTCATGCATGTAAATTGGTTTTTCTTCCTGCATCCTCTTTTCAAACATATCTCTTTCCAGCATTCTCTGAACGGTGAAATGAGAAGCCAATTCAATCAAGTCCTCAAAATTTAATTTTGCCAGCCACTTGCTGTTGTATTTTACTTCCACCGGATTCTTCCCGGCAAAGTCCAAAATCGCAGAGGCCTGTTTTTTATAACTCTTACAATTTTCTAAAACCTGTTCGCGGGTCAATTTTTGCCTGGCAGATGTCTTGTCGGTCGGGTCGCCGATCATGCCGGTAAAATCACCTATCAGCATAATCACCTTATGCCCCAACTCTTGAAACTGGCGCAGTTTTAACATAGTTATGCCATGCCCGATATGTAAAGTCGGCGCGGTTGGATCATAACCCGTGTATAGTGTTAGCTGTTTTCCTGATTTTAACTCTTTTTCCAAAAACTCTTTGGTTGGAAATACGTTTTCCACCCCCCGACTAAGCAATTCGTTGATTTTTTCCGGGCTGGTATCAATTTTCATAAACAATATATAGGTATCTAATTAAGCAAACTGCTAATATTTTACTAAATCTAGGCCAAAAAATCAAATACGCATCAGTCAACCCGGTTGTTGACAAGGTTTGGAAAGATTGATAAAATGGGATGTTCCAAGTTTTTGGCTAAATTATGGCATTAAATGAGATCCAACAACTGCACCAACTGATTGAAAACAGCAAACACATCTTATTGGTGTTTAATTCCGCGCAAAACACAGACGCCATCTGCGGGTCTTTGGCTTGGAAAAAATTTCTGGAAAAACAGCATAAACAGGTGGATGTTGTCTGTGATAATTTCCGCGAACCGAAAAATTTGAAGTTCCTCAAAGACATCGCCGGTATTTCGTCCGAAATTTCTCATCTGCAAAAATTCATGATTAAGGTTGATGTGTCTAATATAAAAATAGACACTTTAAGCTATGACATCAAAGACAACTGGCTTTCCATTTATCTCACTCCCAAACAAGGAATAATCACCAAAAACGAACTGCGCACCGCCCAGTCAAATTTTAAATACGATTTGATTATAACCGTAAACGCTCAAGACCTGGACTCCCTGGGCAATGTTTTCTTCAGCAACACCGACCTTTTTTATCGGATACCGATTGTAAATTTTGACAATCACCCGAGCAATGAACACTACGGCCAGATAAACTATGTTGATCTAACCGCCACCTCAACCTCGGAAATAATTTTTAAAACAATGTCCCAATTGGGCGAGGCGTTTATTGATGAAGATATTGCCAATGCACTACTAACCGGTATGATCAGCCAAACCCAAAGCTTTAAAGCCAGCAATGTTACGCCTTTAACTTTAAATGTGGCCAGCCAGCTGATGAACCTGGGGGCAGACAGGGAAAAAATAGTCCAAAATCTTTACCGGACAAAAACCATTGCTTCACTAAAAATTTGGGGACAGGCGCTCATTCATATGGAAAACGATCCCGGTCTGGGACTGGTTTGGACATCGCTTACTCGCGAAGATTTTACCAGATCCGGAGCCGGCATTGAAGAACTGCACGGACTGATTGATGAACTGATTAGTAATTCTCCGGAAGCCAAGGTAGTTTTGCTTCTCTATGAAAATCCGCAGACAGCCGATCTGGTGCAGGGATTTTTGTATTGTGACAGACAGCATGACGCCAAGCTTCTGCTCTCGCCCTTCCATCCTGAAGGCAACAAAAAAAACGCCTCTTTTCAAGAGACCGGTAAAAAATTGAAAGAACTTGAAGCGGAGGTTATAGAATATATAAAGAAAACACTGTCGGCTAAATAAGGCCGGTTAAATAAGCGGCTGGCCGGTCATTTCCGGCGGCTGCTCCACTCCCATTAATTTCAAAATGGTCGGAGCCACATCAGCCAAAACGCCGACCGGATGAGTTAAACTCAAATCCCCTTCCGGAGCATCGCCGGCCGGCCCGGCAGAACCCAAAAAATCTTTGCCCACAATAATGAGCGGCACCGGATTGGTTGAGTGTTCTTTATCTATTTCACCGGTTTGCAAATTTATCATTTCTTCAACATTGCCATGATCGGCCGTGATAACAGCCACGCCGCTATGAGACAACACATGGTCAACCAAATCGCCGATGCACTTATCCGTCACTTCGCAGGATCTGATACCTGCCTTCAAAACGCCGGTATGGCCCACCATATCCGGATTGGCGAAATTAACAATAATAAAATCATATTTTTCGCTGTCAATGGCTTTGCCTAATTCCTTTAAAACCTCGGCGGCCGACATCTCCGGTTTTAAATCATAAGAGGCCACTTTCGGCGACGGAACCAAAAATCTGTCTTCGCCCGGAAACGGCTCTTCAATGGTGCCGTTTAAAAAAAAGGTTACGTGCGCGTATTTTTCGGTTTCGGCAATATGAAATTGCTTTAACCCCGCTTTGCTTATCACTTCGGCCAAACAATTGTGCACCACCACCGGCGTATAAGCCGCCACAGCCGGCAGATCTTTTTCATACTCGGACATGGTCACAAAATATAAATCTTTGATAGGTTTTTTGGCAAACTTATTAAAACTGGGCAAAACAAAGGCCTGGGTCAGTTCTCTGGCCCGGTCAGGTCTAAAATTGAAAAATATAGCCGCGTCGCCTTCGTCTATTGTGGTCACCGGCTGGCCATTTTTGGTAATAACTCCGGGGATAAATTCTTCATCAAAATTATTTTGACTGTAGGCCTCCTCAATCATTTTAATCGGATCATCACCGCTGCGCTCTGACACGCCTTCGGCCATGGCCTTATACGCCTTTTCGCATCTGTCCCAGCGGTTATCTCTGTCCATCGCGTAATACCTTCCGGAAAGAGAAGCAATGGTGCCGACTTTATATTCCTTCATCTTGCCGATCAATGCAGACACGCAGTCCTTGCCGGAATTATACAAGCAATCCCGGCCGTCTAAAATAACATGAATAAAAACATTTTGAAATTTTTGCCGCTTGCAGAGATCAAGCAAGGCATATAAATGATCACTGCTTGAATGCACATTTCCGGAACTGACCAGGCCAATCAAGTGCAATTTTGTCTTATTTTTTTTGGCTTTGTTAATCGCGTTTAAAAACGCCTCGTTCTTAAAGAAATTTCCTTCGGCAATTTCTTTGTTGATTCTCGGACAGGTTTGGTAATAGACCCGGCCGGCGCCGATATTCAAATGCCCCACTTCAGAATTGCCCATTTCGCCGAACAAAAGACCGACCTCGTTGCCCGCGGCATAAATGGTCATGGTCGGATAATCCTTTAGGAATCTTTTGAAATTGGGCGTTTGCGCTCTGGTGACCGCATTGCCGGCGCTATCAGGAGCAATCCCCCAGCCGTCCATTATCACTAATACCACCGGTTTGTAGGACATATATATTGTTAAATTAAACTCTTGGCAGTCATCTCTTCCGGTTTACCTATACCCATAAGTTTTAATAACGTCGGAGCCACATTGGCGAGCTTGCCTGCCGGTAATTTACGCGGAGCCGGTGTGTTTATCAAGATAAACGGCACCGGATTGGTGGAGTGCTCGGTATCTATTTCACCGGTCTTTAAATTTATCATTCCTTCAATATTGCCGTGATCGGCGGTAATAATTCCGGCGCCGCCATTTTTCTCCAAGGACTTTATCACTCTTGCCACCTCGCGGTCAACCGTGTTTACTGCAATTTCTCCGGCCGCAAAATTTCCGGTATGACCAACCATATCGGGATTGGCAAAATTAACGGCAATAAATTCATACTTATGCGACTCAAGAGCGCCGATAACATAATCCGCGACTTTTTTAGCGCTCATTTCCGGTTTTTCGGCATAATTTTTAACTTCCGGCGATTCTATCTTTACCCAATTTTCCTCACAAAAATGCTGGGCATAACCGCCGTTAAAGAAATAGGTTATATGAGCGAATTTCTCCGATTCGGCAATATACAGCTGCGGACGCGGGCATAACATCTGTACCAAACTATTGGGAACATCCCGGCTCGGGAAGGCGGTGAGAACGCCGGGCAAATCAGGCCCAAAATCGGCCATAGCCACAAATCTGGTATTTTTTGGATACTTTGTTCTGGTAAAAGATCCCGGATTCAATTCTTTAAAATTCGGCTGGACAAAGGCCTTGGTCAGTTCCCGCGCCCGATCACTGCGCAGATTAAAAAAGAAAATTGCGTCGTTATCTTTAATAGTGGCCGTCGGCTGATTATGTTTGACTATAACCGTCGGACAGACAAATTCGTCTGTGTCGCCTTTGTTATATGATTGGGCTATGGCTTCTTCGGCGCTACCGGCCACACAGCCCTTGCCCAGTATCATTGCCTCATAGGCCTTTTTGGTTCTATCCCAATCTTTGTTTCTGTCCATAGCATAGAACCTGCCCATAATAGTGGCGATCTGTTCTGTGCCATGAAAATGTTTCTCTAATTTTTTAAGATGATTGGGAGCATCATGTTGGCCGGAATCGCGGCCATCCGTGAAAAGATGAAGATAAACTTGTTTTATGCCTTCACTGTAGAATAAATCCAAAAGCGCGTACAAATGCTCCGGACAGGAATGGGCGCTGTTGTGGTTTGACAGGAGTCCCATCACATGAATAGCCGTCCCGTATTTTCTGATATGATGCAGGGCCTGATCAAAAGCATTATTTTTGAAAAACGTTCCGTCGGCAATGGCTTCGGAAATATATAAAGCGTCTTGTTTGACCATGCGGCCGGCCCCCAAATTTAAATGACCGGCTTCACTGTTCCCCTCTTCATCTTTAAACAAACCGACCGCCGAACCGCTGGCTTCAAGCTTGCTGTTAGGATATTTTTTCAACCAGGAAAAATAATTCGGGGCATTTTTTGCCGTCACCGGATTGCCGCGGCCGGGAGCGGCGATACCCCAACCGTCCATAATGACCAATAAGGTTGTTTTTTGTTTTGACATATTTTAAATTCCTAATTCCATTTCTATTTCCATCAAACGATTATATTTTTCAACGCGTTCCGATCGGGACAAGGATCCGGTTTTAATAAATTCAGCATTGACGGCCACGGCCAAATCGGCAATAAATGTATCGGCGGTTTCACCGCTTCGGTGCGAGACGCTGACTTGATAATGGTTTTGCTTGGCCAGCATGATCGCGGCCATCGTTTCCGACAACGTGCCGATCTGATTTAACTTGATCAAAATCGCGTTAGCCACTTTTTCTTTTATACCTTTACCCAATCTGGTTATGTTGGTTACGAACAAATCATCCCCGACCAACGCCACATTTTTTCCCAGCTTGGCGGTGAGCAGTTTCCAGTTTGCCCAATCGTCTTCAGCCAGTCCGTCTTCAATGGAAATAATCGGATATTTTTTTACCCATTGTGAAAAGAGGGAAATCATTTTCCCGGCATCCCACGGTTGTTTTTTACTGATAAAATAATATTTGCCGTGGTTATAAAATTCCGAAGAGGCAATGTCCATCCCCAAAAATACATCTTTGCCCGGTTTGAAACCGGCCAGCTTAATGGCTTCAATGATAATCTGTATGGCCCTTTCATTGTTTGATAAATCCGGCGCGCATCCGCCTTCATCGCCCACGGCAGTGACATAGTCCCTCTGATTTAACCAACCGAGCAGGGCGTGAAAAATTTGTGCTCCCATTCTCACCCGTTCCCGCAGTAATCTGTGACGCGGTATAATCATGAACTCCTGGATGTTTAGTTGATTGTCCGCGTGCCGACCGCCATTTAAGATATTCATGGTCGGAACCGGCATTCTAAATCCTTTTTCTTTTATCTGATAAACTTTGCGCAGATATTTATAGAGCGGCATCTTGGACGCAATGGCTCCGGCCCGCGCAACCGCCAGTGAAACGGATAAAATCGCGTTCGCACCTAATTTTGATTTATTTTTTGTCCCGTCAACAGTTATCATTTTTTGATCAATCGCTTGGATATTTTCCACTTCCATGCCCACCACTGCTTTGGCAATAATCGTGTTCACATTTTTAACGGCTTTTAAAACCCCTTTACCGTCATACCTTTGGCCGCCATCGCGAAGCTCAAGCGCCTCATGCGAACCGGTTGAAGCGCCGGAAGGCACTTTGGCCGAACCGACAGCTCCGCTTGCCAAAATCACCTTCGCTTCTACGGTTGGATTTCCGCGTGAATCAAGCACTTCACGGGCTAAAATCTGTTTTATTTTCATAACTAAAAAGGTTAAATATGTGCGCGCATATTATACCACAGCGCCGGTCTGCCAACAACTGCCAAAAATAAAAAAGTTCCCCTCGGCGAGAGGAGAACTTTTTAAACCTTTTTAATATATTTCGTAAGTCACCGAGACGTTCATAATCACATCCCGGCTGCCGCCGGAAACGCTAATCGGAGCGGCCCCGCCGCCTTCGGCACCCGCATAGTTCTTCATTGCATACATGTCGCTACTTATAGATGAACCCTCATATTCAGTATATGACACCACCCGGCCTAGCCCGACGCCCAATGTATCAGACAAATAACCGGCTTTGTCTTTGGCATCAAGAACCGCTTTGTCTCTGGCCTCTGTTTTCAGATTTTCCGGATCATCAATAGTAAAACTTAAACCGCTCACATTATTAGCGCCGTATTTCCCGGCTAAATTAAGCACGTCGCTGATTTTCTTCAAATCCCGAATTTTCACAGTTAGAGAATTGGTCACCCTGTACCCTATCAGCTGTTGGCCTTTGTCCTGCGTGTAATTATACTCCGGATAAATAGTATAATCCGACTGCAAATCCTTATCTTCAATACCTATCTTTTTTAAATCCGCAAAGACCGAATCCATAACCTTTTTATTATCCGTTTGCGCCTTAGCCACATCTTTATCGGTATTTGAATAGCCGATCGTAGTAACGGCTATGTCATTATTTCCGGTGACCTTCCCATAACCATTAACCGTAATCGTCCGCTCGGCTCTGTCGGCCTGGCCGATATAATTGAATTGTTTTATATTATTTCGGATCATGGTGCCGAAATAAAAAATTACATAGACCAAAAGCACGCCGGCTAAGGTGAGCATTATTTTTTTTATAAAACCACCGTGACAGCACAGACACGTTGGTCCGTGCTCCTTGATTTTTCCGTTAGGCATATGTTTATTAATTAAATATCTTATGTAAAAAATGCAATTTGTGTTTGACCACTTCCACGCCCGGCAACTTTTCGCCGCTTAAATATTCAAGCATCGCTCCGCCGCCGGTGGAAACAAGATCAATGCCACTCATTAAACCAAGCTTTCGTAAAACTTCCACTGTTTCCCCGCCTCCGCACACGCCAAAGGCCTTGCCTTTGGCTCGCGCGGCCATTAATCTGGCTACGGAATAAGTTCCGTATTCATAAGGGTGCTGTTCAAAATAGCCGACCGCGCCGTTCCAAACCAAGGTCTGGGCTGATTTTATATATTTGGAAAAGAGCTTTATGGTTTCCGGACCAATGTCATAAATTCCCTGCCCGTTTTTAACTTTAAATTTCTTATCAATTTTTATGGCCCGCGCCTGCTTGCCTTTAGCATTCCCCACTATCACATCAACCGGCATGACAACTTTATGTTTTGAACAATATTTCTTAGCTTCCCGCTTAAAATTTTTCTCAATCAGCGAACTTCCAATTTTGTAACCCTTGGCCCATAAATAGGTATTGACAATCCCGCCGCCAAGCAAAATATGGTCTGCTTTGGATAATAAATTTTTCAAAACCGGAATCTTAGTTTCCATCTTCGCACCGCCCAACACCACCACCAACGGATGTTTTGGCTGGGTTAAAACTTTTGCCAAACCGTCCAGCTCTTGAGTTAATAAAAGTCCGGCATAGGCTGGCAAATATTTTGCCACCCCCGAAACCGAAGCCGCGGCACGATGCGACACCGCAAACCCGTCCAGCACAAAAATATCCGCTAAACCGGCCAACCTTTTGGCCACTCGTTTATCATTTTCCTCTTCACCTTTAATAAAACGAATATTTTCAAGTAATGTAACGTCGCCGGAGGGCAGCTTAACGATATCGCCCTGAACTTTTTTCCAATCTTTTACGTCCAGGAATTTAATTTTCTTACGCAAAAATTTTTCCAGCAGGTTTTTAACCGGCTTCAAGCTTAATTTTTTATCATACCCGCTTGGCCTGCCCAGATGAGAAACCAAAACCACTTTGGCTTTTTTATTCAACAGATATTTAATGGTCGCAGTCCCCTTTTTGATTTTAAAATCATCCAAGATTCGGCCATTTTTTATAGGGACGTTAAAATCGGCGCGAACCAGGACGGTTTTGTTCTTAAAATCTTTTATATCTTTAATATTATGGAAGTGCATAATAATCGGCAAGAGTTGCCGATGTTTAGTATACCACAAAAATAGAAGAAGTTCTATTGCGCCGGAGTTTTATACCCATCATCTTCCGGCCAAACAAAATTGCTGAATGTCCATTCGGCCAAATCGCGGGCCTCGCTGAACCGCTGTTCATTGGAAGCAGTACCAAGCACCACAACCGTAATAGTATGGTTTTTTTTGCTGGTTAAATTCACGGCAAAATTATAACCGGAATCGGTAATATATCCTGTTTTGCCGGCGATGTCTTCCATCTTGAAATCATTCGGCACCCAATTGGTGAGCAGCCAATCAGTGGTCCAGATTTTCTTTGGCTGGCCGTTTAACGGATGGGCCTCATAATGTCCGATCTGAACCGTGGTATAAATTTTATCAAACTTCAAGGCATCAATTAATAATTTTGCCGTATCGTAAGCATTGGCCACATTCTGACTGGAAAGCCCGGTGGGCTCAACAAAATGAGCGGAAAAAAGCCGCAATTCTTTGGCTTTGGCATTCATTTTTTGCGCGAACTCATCGGTAGTAAACCCAACGGCGCGCACTAAAGCCCTGATCGCCGTATTTGAAGAACCGATTAAGGCCACGTGCCACAAATCATTTAATGTGTACTCCTCGCCCACATTAACATTGTGATCACTGCCGTCATAATCCGCGTCGGTTATTTTTGTCGTGGAAACATTCCAGTTGATCGGCAAATCCAATAAAACCATCGCGCTCATGAGTTTGGAGATGCTGGCCAGCGGCCTGACCTCGTCTTTATTTTTATCAAACAAAATGGTCTTGGTGCCGGTATCAACCACAATGGCCGAAGCGGCGGTACTTGATCCGGCAAAACCGAGTTTATCTTTCTGTATGGGCACGGCCGGCCGGCTGGCCGGAAAATTCTCCATAACTATATTTGTTCCGGCGCTGGCCCTCTGCGCGCTGCCCGGAAAAGGAATAAAAGAATAACTCTTCCCAACGGTTAAAGAGATCGGGCTCAAAAACAAAATAAGAATCCCCAACACCATGATTCCAAAAGAAAAAAATGGTTCCGGTATTTTCTCTAACATATCGCTTCATTCGTCAAATACGGATGATTATGGAGCTTATCATAGTCCGGCAATTCTGTTAAGCTGGTTATTCCCAAGTGCTTTAAATAATCCATCGTCGCTTCATAGGTCGGCAGTAAATTCAAGCCGCTATCGGCTTCTTTTATCAGCCCCCGCAACATCAGATTCCGCAAAATAAGTCCGCAATTTACGCCCCTGATTTGTTCAAGCTCCGGCTTGGTTATCGGTCCGCAATAAGAGATAACGGTTAAAGTTTCCAGTTGCGGACGGGTAAGCTCACCTGACACTTCGGATTTCATAAAATTCTCGGCGACTTCACGATTATCCGGACTGGCCATCATTTGCACTTCCTGGCCGTTTTGCATTATAATGATCCCTGAATTTTGATTATTGTATTTCAAACGCAACTGGTCAATCGCCGAACTTACTTCCGATTCATTCGCGCCTAAAACCGCGGCGATTTTTTTCAGAGCCAGAGGTTTTGACGCCACAAATAAAATTGATTCCAATTTTGATAAAATAGACATACTACACTTTTTTGATTATTAAATCAGCAAAGGCCTGATCTTGTTTTATGAAAACAAACTTATCTTTTATCAGTTCCAGTATGGCCAAAAAATTGGCGATGATTTCCGTCTTGTTTTTTGCTCCGGCAAGCATCTCGCTGAAATTAAATTGCTTGGTATTTCGGAGCAATTCCCTGATGCTGTCTATTTTTTGTTTAATTGAGATCGTGTGATCTATAGTCACCTGTGGCAAAGGTTGAAGCGGCTTTAGACGACTCACCAAAGCCGTCATGGCCGAATGCAAATTGGTTAACTGCGTGTTTATCGGCAAAACAAATTCCTTTATCTTAATTGGCGGTTCAATGCGGCCATAAGCAATTCTGCCAGCTGACCATAATCTGTTAATATCTTTGCTGGCTTCAATATATTTTTTGTACATCTTGAGCTGATCCGCCAAACTGGGGCCGGATTCCTCTTCTTCCGGATACAAATAATTTAACAGGTGGTGGGACTTGGTGTAAATAAGGCGGGCGGCAATCACCAAAAAATCCGCCAATTCTTCGGATCGGTTTTCTTCAAGTTTATCCAGATAAGAAAAAAATTGCTCTGTCACCTGTGAAAGAGCGATTTCCGAAATATTTAATTTTTGTTCATCCAGGAGCTGAAGCAAAAAGTCCAACGGACCTTCAAACTTTTCCAGCTTAAAATCCGGCATAATTTAGACCACATTTAAACCGCTAATTTTCTTTGTTTTCTGTTTAGCCACTTTTCCCAAATTTTTTTGCCCTGTTTGGTGACGCGTACTTCCTTGATAAACCATTTTTTCGGTGTGCGCACGCCGTAGCCCACCAGCAAACCCTTATCAATCAATCGTTCCAAACTCTTCGTGATTATTTTTGTCCGCGCCGTTTCTTTAATGTTTTTCCCCCCGTAAAAATCAGCAAAAATTTTTCGGTCAACCTTGTCCCTGCCATAACATATTTTGATTACGTGTTGCTGGAGGGAAGAAAAGACCATACTATTTCTTATCAATTTTTATATGCGCTTCCTTCAGGGCCTTTTCCGGCAGTTCGGACGGCGCGTCCATCATCAGATCTCTGGCATCCCCGGTTTTCGGGAAAGCAATAACTTCGCGGATATTGGGTTCATTGGTTAAAAGCATGACAATTCTGTCAATCCCCGGCGCAAATCCGCCATGCGGAGGCGCGCCAAAGGTAAAGGCCTCAAGCATATGCCCAAAACGCTTTTTTTGTTCCTCTTCACTGATTTTTAGAATGTCAAAAATCTTCTTCTGTAATTCTCTCTGATGAATCCTGATACTGCCGCTTGAAAGTTCATAACCGTTTAAAACCAAATCATAAGAATCAGCCCGAACCTTCATTGGATCTTTGTCCAATAATTTTTTATCTTCTTCTTTCACCGAACAAAAAGGATGGTGCATTGCCTGAATGTTCCCTTCTTCATCTTTTTCAAACATCGGAAAGTCCAGAATCCAACAGAAGGCCAATTCATTTGGATCGTTCTTATCTTTTCTTAAATCCGGCTTATCACTGCCGTATTTATCCATTGATTCCTTATAAGTTAAGCGCGGAAATGGCGTCTTGGAAATGTGTTTTTCCGGCGTAACACTTTTTATCATTTCAATAAACATGGCTTCGGTATATTTTAAGATGTCTTCCTGGGTAACAAATGACATTTCAAAATCCAATTGCGTAAATTCCGGCTGACGGTCACCGCGCTGGTCTTCATCCCTAAAACATCTGGCAATCTGAAAGTATCTCTCCATTCCACCCACCATTAACAATTGTTTAAATTGTTGCGGAGATTGAGGCAGGACATAAAATTTTCCAGTATGTAATCTTGAAGGCACAACATACTCTCTTGAGCCCTCCGGTGTGCCTTTCATCAGAATAGGTGTCTCAACTTCAACAAAATCGTTGTCATGCATGTATTTTCTGAAGAAGGTTGTCACCTTGTCGCGCAAACGCAAATTTTTCTGCATCCTTTCTGATCTGATATCCAAATAGCGATATTTCATGCGCAGATCTTCGTTTACTTCTTTCGTGTCGGCGCTGACATCAAATGGCATCGCCTCTGATTCATTTAAAACAGAAACCGACTTAGCCAGCACCTCTACGTTTCCTGTGGTCAGATCAGGATTTTTTTGTTTTTCTCCCCTCTCCTGCACCACGCCTTTTATCTCAATACAATATTCCATTCGCGCTTTTTTCACGTCTTCTAAAGATTTCTCATCCAACTCACTCGGCACACAAACCACTTGCACGATTCCACTCCGGTCGCGCAAATCAAAAAACACAATCTTGCCCATGTTTCTCCGGGCATTGATCCATCCACATAGTAAAACCTCCTCACCAACTTTTTTTACTGTTTCGGTTGATAAAATTCTCATATTTATAAATTACGCGTACAACTCCGCCATTTCCACCAACCGGTTCGCATAGCCCGCCTCATTATCATACCAAGCCACGACTTTCACCAAATTTCCGCCAACCACATTGGTCAGACCCAAATCAATAATTGAAGAATGGGTATTGCCCACAAAATCTGAAGAAACCAACTCCTCAACGGTGGTTGTTAAAATTCCGGCAAATCTTTCAGTTTTGGAGGCCTCAATCAGGGCCTTATTTATTTCTTCTTTAGTCACTTTCTTTTTTAAGACCGCGGTAATATCTGACAAAGAACAGGTCGGAACTGGCACGCGAAAAGCCAGCCCGTCAAAAATCCCCTGCACTGTTGGCATGGCCTCGCCTACGGCTTTGGCTGCGCCTGTAGTGGTCGGCACGATGTTTTCCGCAGCTGCCCGCGCCCGGCGCAAATCTTTGTGCGGTCCGTCCTGCAAATTCTGGTCAGCGGTATAACCGTGCACGGTGCTCATAAACGCCTTTTCAATTCCAAAAGTTTCCTGCAAAACCGCCATCACCGGCGCAATGCAATTGGTGGTACAGGATGCGTTATTAATAACTTTAGCCGCTTCCTTGCCAACTTTTGCACAGTTTACTCCGCGCACATAAGTGGGCACGCCGCCGCCCTTGGCCGGCGCGCTTAAAATAACCTTTTTAGCGCCCGCTTTTATATGCATTTCCGCGTCTTCTTTTTTGGTAAACCGGCCTGTGCATTCCAAAACCACATCCACTTTCATTTTTGCCCATGGCAACTGCGTTGGATCTTTTTCCGCCAACACCGGAATTTTTTGGCCTTTGACAATTAAATTTTTCTCATCAAAACTGACCGGCAAATCATAATGACCATAAGCCGTGTCATATTTTAAAAGATGCGCCAGTGTCTTTGTGTCCGTTAAATCGTTGATGGCGACAATTTTGATGCCTTTTTTCAAAATGGCGACCTTAAACGCCTGCCGGCCGATACGGCCGAAACCGTTGATGGCGAGATTCATAAAACTGAATATTTATTAAAATAAGAAAACAAATATAATTACGGCTAAAAGGAAAAAAGCTATCCAACCAACCGTGTAACCCAGAAGTTTCAGTGCATCCTTTTTTTGATTATCCAAATACATCATGACGGGTTTGCCAAAAATCAGGATACCCATGATTGCAGCCGATAATACGAAGAGTAATAACATGACCACCGGTATCAATATATCCGGTTCTCTGGGAAAAATTTGTTCGGCATGATTAAAGAACAGACCAATGCAAAAAATATAGGCAAATGCCAATAGGGCGTGAATAAACGAACGGCCGAGTAATTTTTTGTCCATAAATTATAGAAGATTAATCTTAAATTCCTAAGGAAATTATAGCAGACAAAAACACCCAGCGCAATGGCTGGGTGTAATTGTTTGTCTTGATTTTATTGGGTTCTATCGCTTAGAGATGATAGGACATCATTTATGAGCGACCCAGTCGTAAACCCGGTCAAATACGAATCAGCAACGGTATGGACAAAGTTGGTCTTGAATCTATTGGCAGTCATGCCGTTAGCAGTCACTTCACGCAGGACATTGCCGGCATCAACATACCAGGTTTTAGTGTCTTTGCTGATTAACATGCCTTGATGGGCAGCGCCGGAGATAGCCGAACCGCGATTGATGTAATGCGGCCAGAACGGATCAGCTACAGTCATTACCTTGTAGCTGTCGCCATAGAGGGCTTTGGCGTCAGCAACGCTGATTGTAGCCAGAGCATTGCCCGGTTCTACCACGTATAACTGGTCAGAAGACGGTCTCTTGACGATATATGAGCCAGGGCGGTAATTGACAGCGCCCGGATAGCTTGACGGGACAGACAGGGCATCAAAACAGGTTTGGCTGACTGATTTGTAGCCGCCATAGCTGTTGTCAACATTCCAACTCTTGAATTCATCTCCAGAAGGGAAATAGAGAACCTGGAGATTGCTGTTTATGGAGTAGATGGCTGCTTTGCCGGTTACCTTAACCATGTCACCGGCAGAAAGAGCCGGACAGCCGGCGGCTGTGGCCGCGGCTTGAGCCGCAGCTAGATTGGAAACCGGAACATTTGGTATTGCTATATTGCTTGAAGATCCACTGCCTCCGCCGCCGCCAGTTACAACACCGCCACCACAAGCGTTGGTTGTAGCGCTAACTTCAGAAGACCAGCCGGATTCGGTGGTATCGCTGTTTCTGGCTTTGACTCTGAAGGTGTGAGCAGTGCCGCAGTTTACACCGCTAACCACATAAGACGTATCTGTGGTCCAGCCGCTATTGGTAGCGCCGGTTTCATCTTCGGCATAAAATTCAGAACCAGAATCGCCGGTCCAGGAAAAGGTAAAGCCATTAGCAGCCGCAGTCACAGCCGCTGATGAGGGAGTACTGACAACTACGTATGTACTGGCCGCGGTGCTATAGCTGGTGGTAGCCGAACTGTCACCATTGACCGCCGCTACACTGATGGTGTAGTGAGCATTGGCAGTGGCAGCGGTGGTGGTGCCTGATGCTCCGCCGAGTTGAGTATAGGTAAGAGTAGTAGTGGCCGTGCCCCAGGAAGAGTCAGCCTGTAAAAATTTATGAGCTACCGCATCATGCACCACATAGGTAGTGGAAGCGGTTGTGGGGTTGCTCGTCGGATTAATAGTAATGGTTAAAGAGGTAGCAGCCGAAGAGGTTACTGTGGGAGTGCCCGGGGTAGCGGCCCAGGTGTAAACCGCGCTGGAAGTGGCGTAAGATGAAGTGGCGGCTGTAGTATCACCGGAAGCTACGGCTAAAAAATATAAAGTGTTAGTGGCTAATCCCGTAAATGTATAGCTAACTGTGCTTGTAGAAGAAGTGGCTACGTGTGTTATACCACCCACTCCTACCGAAGACGTGGCTCTGCGTAGAACCCAATATTGTCCACTATCGGCAGTGGTTGTACTCCAAGTAAGAGAAATGGACTGTGCTGACACGACAGTTGAGGTTGGACTTCTGGGAGCAACTGGAGCCGCAACAGCACCGTTGATTAGAAAAAATAAAAAACCTAAAACACCCACCAACAAAAAAGCAGGTATTAAATTTTTTAACCATGATATTCTCATAAGTTTATTTTATTAAATTATTAAAATTTTAAAAAACTTTTACTCCTTGGCGGAGTCGACGCCAGTATTATAGCACAAAAAAACAGGGCCGGTAAGGCCCTGTGGATAACTTTTTTGGTTTATCCCATCTGCTCCGCCACTTCATCAGCAAAATTCTTCGCAATTTTTTCAATCCCCTCGCCTAATTCATAACGCACAAATTTTTTAACCTTTGCGCCTTTTTCAGTTAATAATTTTTGAATTGTCTTTTCTTCATCTTTGATAAACGGCTGTTCCGGCAGACAAATTTCACCGTAAAACTTGTCCATTTTACCTTTCAGGATGTTTTCAATGATATTATCCGGCTTGCCTTGCTGACGCAGTTGTTCAGCATAGATTTCTTTTTCTTTATCAAGCACTTCAGTTGGCACTTCGCTTCTGGTTAAGTATTTTGGGTTGGCAGCGGCAATATGCATGGCGATTTCAGATCCTAAAGCCACATCTCCGCCGGATAGCTCAACCATCACCCCGATTTTGGTGCCATGCAGATAAACCGAAATCAAATCGCCTTCAAATCTGGCGATTCGGCGGATATTCATTTTTTCTCCCAATTTTAAGGTCAGAGCGTTAAGAGTTTCAGAAACGGTCTGGCCTGACGGAAGTTTTACAGCAGAAAGCGCTTCAACACTGTTTACATTGTTATCAACCACTGCTTGGGTAACTGCTTTAGTGAAATTTATAAAATCTTCTCCATTGGCCACAAAATCCGTTTCGCTGTTAACCTCAACCAAAGCACCAACCTTTCCGGTGCTTAAACCATATACCAAACCTTCAGACGCCACTTTGTCCGCTCTTTTGGCGGCTTTGGTAATACCTTTTTTTCGCAGGATATCAGCGGCCACATCCATATCACCGCCCGCTTCCTCAAGAGCTTTCTTACAATCCATCATCCCGGCGCCGGTTTGTGAACGAAGTTTTGCCACATCTGTGGCGGTAATGTTTGTCATACTCCTTAGTCGTTATAATTTATAATTTTAAACTGCTTCTTCTTTTTTAAGCGCCCGTCTTTCTTTTTTGGCCGGTTCTGTAGTTTTCTTTTCTTCTTTTTCTTTCACGGCCGCGGCAGTCCGTTCGGCTTTATCTTTATCCCACTTGGTTTTGCCTTCGTTAACGGCTTCGGCAATCGCATCAGCAATCATCTTAATGGAATTCACGGCATCGTCATTGGCCGGAATAGCATAATTGACTTTGGTCGGATCAGTATTGGTGTCACAAACCGCCACCACCGGCACTTCAGTCCTCTGGGTTTCAGCCAAAGCAGTTTTTTCGGTACGCATGTCGGCAATGTATAGGGCATCCGGCATTTTTTCCATTTTAGCCAAACCGATCAAATATTTATCCATTTTTTCCAATTGTTTTTTCAAATTAACCTGCTCTTTTTTGGTATAGCGTTCAATTTCACCGGTCGCAAATTGCTCTTTCAGATTATTATATTTTTTTAATCTGCGCTTAACCTCATCAAAGTTGGTTAAGAGTCCGCCAATCCAACGCTCCACCAAATATGGCATACCGCAGCTTTCCGCCGCCTGCTTGATTATTTCACGGGCCTGCCTCTTAGTGCCTACAAATAAAATAACCTGGCCCTTGCTTGCCAGAGTTTTTACATATTCCAGAGCTTTTTCCAGCTCCTCCTGGGTTTTTTCCAGATTGATTATATGTACGCCGTTTCTCACGCCGAAAATATTATCTTTCATTTTCGGGTGCCAGCGTGATTTCTGATGACCGAAGTGAACTCCGGCCTTCAGCATTTCCAATAATGTTGGCATTTTAGCCATAGATATTTTCCTTATTACTTCCTCTTCAGCTTACCCCGGAAGTCCGCGGACAGCGGCTCAAGGGAGGAAAAAGTTTGCTGAATGAGTGATTAAATTATGAAAGCATTATATACTAAACGGTTTTTTTAGTCAAGGTTAGGCGACTTCTTCCAAATCTTTATCGTCTAATTCTTCAATTAAATCCTCATCGGAGAGTTCTTCCACCTTTTGGCTTAGGCCTTGATATTTTACGACTTCAATACTGACATCATCGTTTTTGCTGGCGCCCTCCGCTTGTTTACGCAGGCCTAATTTCAGAAGTAGTTGCGCAATTTCATCGGAACTTTTATCGCTGTTCGCTTCCAACACTTGCGCGATTTCATTATTTTCAGCACCGTCAGATAAACCATCGGTATATCCTAAAATAATATCTCCTTCGCGCAAATCAACCACCTTAACGCTGGGCTGATGCCCTGTACCCTCTAACGCTTTGCCCATAATCCCTGTTCTGGCTTTTCCAATTGTTGATTCACCAACCGTCAAAGGAACATCTTTCCCGCCAACCTTTTGGGTGGACCACGCTTTGTTTAATTCCGCATCTAAGGCCTGCCCGATCTGTACTCCACTTTCTTTTAAAAATTCACGTAATATTTTATGCTGAATCGCTTTATCGTTCATATCAACTTTAATATGCAGCGCCGCAAATAAAGCTTTGAGATAGGAATCATCTTCGGTAATTTGTTTCAGCCCTTCCCCTTTTCTAAATATACTCACCCGGCTATCGCCGACACTGCCGACAATTAATTTTGAATTTTTTGTCCCGTCTTCCTCAACGTCAACAACCACTTCAAAAGCAACGGCAGTTGTCTTTGATTTTTGATTTTCCACAGCATTGCTTAGCGCCACCGCCGCATCACCGGCCCGCAAAGCATCGGCCATTCTCATTGCTCTTAAAACCGATAATTTACGCCCCATCACCGGCTCTTTTTTTCTGTCTTCCACCCCCATATTCAAATGTTCGGCAATTTTATTGGAAGCGGCTTCAGCCGCCGCATCACCGGCCTCTGATGAACCCAAGCCGTCACACAACACCGTTACCCGGCCATCTGATTTTACCCGATCTTGATTTCTCCATCCTGCCTGTTCTTTTCCTTTGGATATGGGCTTAGAGACATCAAGAGAAAGCTCCAGTTCGGGATTGGTTTCTAGCGACTCTATGCCAAATTCTCCGGTTTTTTCAACTTTAAAATCTGCCCGATTTTTTACCTTTTCGGGTCCTTTAGAAGAGCTTGCATCCGGATTTGAACTACCGAAAAAACCGCGTAATTTGTCTGAAAATCCCATATAATTAGAGATAGTTGACAATTATTTAAATTATGCTATAATTATAGCACATTTTGGCTAAATAATCAAGATTAACTCAATATCCAATCAAAAAATTATGAAAAAAGACATCCATCCGGAATATCACAATGACGCGGTCGTAACCTGCGCCTGCGGAAACACATTTACTACCGGCAGTACAATGAAAGCAATCCGGGTTGAGCTCTGCGATAAGTGCCATCCTTTTTATACCGGAAAACAAAAATTTGTGGACACGGCCAGACGCGTGGAAAAATTCCAGGAACGTGCCGATAAAAAAACCAAGGCCGCCGCGGCCAGAAAAGGCAAAAAAGTTAAGAAGGCCGTGGTTACCGCCAAGAAAGCGGCCAAAAAAGCAGATACTAAAAAGACAACCAAAAAAGCTTAGCTTTATAAAATTGAAAAAACGGACTATAATTAATTTGGTCTGTTTTTTTATAAATATACCTTATGTTAAAGAAGTACGCGGAATTAAAAAATAAATTTCAAAAACTTGAAGCCGATTTGCAGGACCAGGCCGTGCTTAATGATCCTAAAAAAATAAAAGAGATTTCCCAAGAATATACCGAAAACAAACCGGTGGCTGAAAAAATAAACGAGCTGGACGGATTGGAAAAAAGCATCGCCGAAACGGAATTAATTTTAGCCGATGAAAAAGACGATGGCTTGCGCGAGATGGCCGCGGCCGAACTCCCCGATTTGCAGGCCAAAAAAATCCAAATTGAAGCGGAGCTTGAAGAAATAACCCGGCCGCAAGATCCGATGGACAAAAAAGACGTTATCATTGAAATCCGCGCCGGGGTTGGCGGAGATGAATCCGCGCTTTTTGCGGCCAATCTTTTTAGAATGTATAGCCGCTACGCCGAAGACCACAAATGGAAAACCCAGCTGGTTGATGCCAACCGCATCGGCATCGGCGGTTTTAAAGAAGTTATTTTTTCCATAAAAGGAAAAAACGCTTACAAAGATTTGAAATACGAGATGGGTGTACACCGTGTGCAACGAGTTCCGGAAACCGAAAAATCCGGCCGGATACATACCTCAACGGCCACCGTGGCGGTATTGCCGGAGATTGAGGAAACCGAAATAAAAATTGATCCCAAAGATTTGCGCATTGACACCTTTTGCGCGGGCGGCCATGGCGGTCAAAGCGTGAACACGACTTATTCGGCCGTGCGCATCGTGCATCTGCCGACCAATACCGTTGTCCAGTGCCAGGATGAGCGTTCCCAAACCGCCAACCGCGAAAAGGCCATGGCCGTTCTGCGCGCCCGCCTCTTTGCCATGGAACAGGAGAAAAAACAAAAAGAACTGACTGAAAAAAGACGTTCACAAATCGGCAGCGGCGATCGCAGTGAAAAAATCAGAACCTACAATTACCCCCAGGACCGCATCACGGATCATAGAATTCACCGGAGCTGGAACAACATCGGCACAATCTTAGACGGCAAACTTGAACAAATTATTTTGGCCCTGCGCGATGCCGATTATCATCCGGAAAAATTTGCTTTTGAACCGGCGGAAAACGATGAAGATTAATAAAACAAAACTCACTCTGATTTTGATTATTTGCCTCGCCTTTATTCTGCGTTTGGCCGCGCTTTTTCGCTACGGTGATTTTTGGAGCGATGAAATGTTTAACTTTGTTTACAGCCAAAAACCGTGGCTTCTTAGCATTACCAAATTTTGGATTTGGGAAACCAATCCCCCGCTTCATACATTCTTGCTTAAGCTCTGGTTTTACATTTTTCCGGCCAATGAATTCTGGACCAGAATGCCGAGTTTGATTTTTGGCGTATTGAGCGTGTATTTTATTTATCTTTTCGCCAAAAAATTGTTCAATGCCAAAACCGGCTTGATTGGCGCGGGGCTGCTCGCCATCAGTTCTTATCATATTTTTATCTCCGACACAGCCCGGGTTTATTCAATTTTTATCTTCCTGACCATTGCCGCCTCAATGTATTTCTATGAAATATTTTTAACAGATAACGCAGCAAAGAAAAACAAAATAATTTTTACGGCTTTAGTTGTTTTTCTACTATACGCTCACCTGACCGCGACCGTGCTTTTGTTCGGTCAATTTCTATATTTGTTAGTTTTTAAAAAAACCCGAGCCGTTTCCTGGATTAAAACCGTGATCATACCGGTTATGTTGTGGCTCATTTGGGCTGTTCCCTCTTTTTATTTTAAATTCACAAATCCTTCGCTGGGTCAGGCCTGGTATTTCCAAATCAGTAACAAGTGGGCTGAAAAAGCCCAATCATTACAGCCGCTTTTCACCGGCCCGTCACCCTTGTATTTTGGCCTGATCATAATGATGCTGTTTTTGTTGGCCGTGGCCTTAGCTATTTTCAAACAGAAACAAGCCAAAGCTGTTAATCCTAATTTTAAATGGCTAATCTTTAGCGCTGTCCTGCCAATTGCGGCAATGACCATGCTCAATGTGTGGAATATAAAATTCTTTATAATCAGCTGGCCATTTATTTTTATCATCATCGGCTATTTATTAAATCTTTATATTAATTCTAATTTAATTTTAATAACCGCCATATTTGTGTTTAGCTTGCCGGGTATTGTCGGATTAACAAAATTACTGCCAATAAATGACTGGGGGTCAACCAACACTTATTTAAATCAGGAATATAATAAAAATAAAAAACAAATTGTTGTATACACGCACTTTTCCGATAAGTACCATATAGACAGGTATTACACCGGCCAAATGCCCGATATCCCCTATTACCCCGATGCGTCCGCCGCAAAACGCGACTGGGATTTTGATTTGATCACAAAAAATTATTTAATACATACTTTTCCGAAAGACGAAACGCAAAAATGGGTAAAGGAAGCAAGGCTGGAAAACTATACTGATTTATACTTGTTTTATAACAGCCAAGAAAATGACAATTTAAAAAAAACGATTGAAGAAAACGGCTGGAAACAGGCGGGTGTTTTTAAACCGCGGCTTTTGGAATATGATCAGCTAATAAAATATGTCAGATAATTTAGATCTTGATTTGCTGCGCGCCCACAGTACCCTCAAAAACCGGGAATTTTTATATACCCATCCGGAATATAAGCCGAATTTTTGGCAGAGATTAAAATTTAGATATTTTTTATTTAAATATCACCGGGGTTATGCTGTGGCAACGATTACAAAACATAAAGAATTTTTCGGTCTTGATTTTTATGTGGATAAAAATGTTTTAATCCCCCGGCCGGAGACGGAACTCTTGGTGGAAAATGCGATTGATAAATGCCGAAAAAATCCCGGAGCGGTTTTAATTGATGTAGGTACCGGCAGCGGCTGTATTCCGATTTCAATTTTAAAATCTATTGCGCCGGCAAACACCAAGGTTTACGCCATTGATATTTCTAAATCAGCCCTGCGCGTGGCCAAAATAAACGCCATTCAACATGGCGTAAAAATAAACTTCATGCACAGTGATTTGCTTAAATCACTGCCTGATTTTGATCAATCCCATCGCTTAATCATCACCGCCAATCTCCCCTACCTTACCCGGGAACAATTCAACCGCGAGCCCTCAATTAAAAAAGAACCAAAAATCGCTTTAATCGCAGACAACACAAACGGTCTGGCAATTTATGAAAACCTTTTACGACAAATCCGGCAACTAAAGAATCACATTACTGTATTTTTGGAAATTGACCCGGCCCAGGCAGACAAAATTCCGGAACTTATAAAAAAATACCTGCCCCAAGCCGAATTTGAGATAAAAAAAGACCTGTCCGGGCTGGACAGGACTGTGATTATAAAAAATTAATTCTTGACTTTACCGCTCGTTAGGTTAACTTTCCCGTCACTGGGCACTACTTCCACCCAGGTTGTTCCCGGTAAAAGGGTAACTTCTTTGCCTTGACTGGTATAAAATCGCGTCCGGTCAGTTAAAGATTTTTTCTTCCAAGTAGCAATAATGGCATTGCCTTTTTCCAACACATAGCCCTTGCCGGTGCCAATTGTAGTTATGCCTTTTCGTCCTTCACTGTCTAAAACACTAACTGAAACATATTGAACCAAAATATTTCTGGCGCGCACCTGCGAACCATCAGCATCCAGATACTGTACTCCGTTTATATACCGCACATAACTCATTGCCTTCACATCATATTGCCAGCTGACGATATAACTCGGATCATAAGTAATTTTAACTGCATTTTGCGCGGATGTCGGCTTACCGATAGTGGTTAGATATTTCCAACCGCTACCCGGCCGCATTTTGTCGGTTGAGGTGCTGTACAAAGTAACAAGCGATTGCCAGGCCAAACTTTTTGTATATAAATTATGCGGCGCGCTTTTGCCGGCGTCACGCCAATAATAACTGCCCCAGGAAAATTCGTTGGCATCAAAAATATTTCTCTGTAAAATTTGATTTAAGGCATCGGGTGATCCGCCGGAATGCATATATAATCCCCGCCCATATTCTCCCAGCCAATCAAGGAAGTAGGTGCGCGCGCTTCGCACCGGTCCCACTTGCGCCAGGTTTTGTTTGTTATCATACAGCGCCATGTATCTGGTAAACTCGCCTTCAACCGGAACCTCATAAACTATTTTTGCTTTTGCTAAACCAAGTTGCGGCCGCGCGTCGGTTTGGTTATCAATCATAATCGCAATCACCTGCGGATCAATATCGGTTTTAAGAGACACAGCTTGACCGTCAAACTCGTTTATGTATTTTGGTTTGGACACGACCGCAACGCGGGACGCGGCCTCTACCTCGTTTTGCAGAGGGATATAATAAAAAAATACCCCAACCGAAATCGCGATGAGCACTGTCGCCACCAAAGATCCCCAAAAAAGCATTTGTTTATTCATAGTAAAATTATTATATCAAAAATGGTCGCTTGAGGCAACCATTTTCTTTCATATTTATTCTTTTTTCTTTTCTTCTTTCGCAACTGACTCCGGGGCGGCTTTGCCAGCTTCGGCTTTGCCCGCCTCGCCCTCTGCCGCAGCAGCTTCACCTTCCTCGCCCTCTTCCGGTTTCTTGCCGGATACTTCAATGGCAGACAAGTCAGCCGGCTTGGCGGCTTCTTCCATGGCCTTGATTTCTTCTTCGGTCAAAGCCGGAGCCGCTTTGACAACCAGGTCTTCAGCGTGCGGGCTGGTGATGGTAATGCCCTTCGGCACATTCAAGTCCTTTACTTTAATCGCGTCATCAAATGTTTTCAAAATAGACAAATCAACATCAATGTGGGAAACCAAATCTTGCGGCAAACAGGTTACCTCTACCTCATCAATGTTATGCACCAAGGTACCACCCTGCTCTTTGATAGCCGGCGACTCGCTGGTAAAGCGCAGTTCAACCGTGGCGGTCATGGCTTTATTCATATCAATGCGGCGCAAATCAACATGGATGATTCTGTCTGTCACCGGATCATATTGAATATCGTGGATCAAAACCTTGCCTTCATTTTTTGAACCGATTGACAAATCAACCAAGCTGGCCTCGCCGGCCTCTTTGTATAATTTGGCAAAATCTTCATAGTTCAATGCCAAAGAAACGGACTCGGAACCGGCGCCATAAACCACGGCCGGAATTACGGTCTTGCTTCTCACTTTTTCTCCTTTTTCAGTTCTCTCGTTTGCAGTTAATTTAAAGGTCATACGAAAAGTTGATTAAAAAAATCTTTATGTTTAATATTTTTATGTCCTTCAATTACGTCATCAATGGAAAGCGGCGCCTGTTCATACAACCGCTTGGCATCTTCAAAACCCAGATCAGTGACCATGCCCAGGGTGCTGATGCCTGTGCCCAAAATCATTATCACGGCCATAAAATTGCTTTTGCAACCGTCACAGCCAAGATGGATAAATTGAGCTTTATTTTTGTTGGCAAATTGCCTAGCCGATTCTTTTTTGTACTCCCTGCCGCAAACCGGGCATTGGCTGATAAATTTTAAGGTTTTTCGCCAAGATTCCTGACCGATTGTGTTAAGAGGCATAGTTTGCGCTAGTGCACTAATTCTAAATTATTTTGCTAAAAATGTCAATATTAATACTTTTTAACCTGCATGCTTTCCAGTAGTCCCACCAAAAACAGGTTAATAATCAGCGATGAGCCGCCATAGCTGACAAAAGGCAAGGTGACGCCGGTGATTGGCAAAAGACCGATGGTTGCGGCGACATTGGTTATAAATTGGACAAAAAACAATATCAAAATGCCGGTGGCGGCCGCTGAAACAAAGTCATCTTCAGCGCTTCTGATCAAAACAATCAACCGCCAAAAAATGATGCCGAATAAAACCAAGAGCAGACACACTCCGGCCAAACCAAGTTCCTCGCCGATTACGGAAAATATGAAGTCGGTTTGCGCTTCCGGCAAAAATTTCATCTGGCTTTGCGAGCCAAAACCCAAACCGCGGCCAAATAATTTGCCGGCGCCGATGGCAATCGTGGATTGAGTTATGTTGTATCCGGATCCGAGCGGATCCCTGCTCGGATTGATAAAAGTGGTGATGCGGTCTTTCTGATAATCTTTCAAAAAGAAAAACCAGCCGCTGACACCAAGAGCCATAATTACCGACACCAATAAAATTAAAAAAAGACGCCGGCTACCGACCGCCCACATCAGGCCGAACCAAATCGCGCCCAGGAGAACCGCCGAGCCCAAATCCGGCTGAAGCATTACCAAAAAAATCAGCGCCAGAGTGATGACCAAAGTGCCGAAAAAAAACAGGGGCCGCTCAAAACGCCGTCCGAATTTTGAAATAATATAAGCGAGCATTAAAATAATTCCGATTTTTGCCACCTCAACCGGCTGAAAAGAAAAGCCGGTAAAAGCAAACCAGCCGCGCGTGCCGCGGATGGTAGAACCGAAAAATAAAACTGCAATCAAAAGTAAAAGCGCGGCCAAAAAAAACCATTTGGCCGAATATTGCCACACCTTGTATTGGATCATGCTTACCAGTGTGAGCAAAACCAAACCAACTCCGAAGGCGAGTAATTGTTTTTTAAAATCAACCAGACCGGAACCGCGGGAAAGATCAACGCTGTAGATTGCAGAGAGCCCGATCAGAATTAAAAGCAGAACCGAAACAAAAAGTTTCCAGTCAAAACTGCGCGGGGAAAACTTGCCCAGGTTTAACATACTTATGGTGACAGGTAAACCGAACTGTCGTAGACGTTGATTATCGGGTATATGGCAATATCGCTGACATATAGTCCTGGCGCCAAACTGCGCAAGTCAACACTTTTGGTTTCAAGAGATTTAATTGAATCCAAATGCAAAGGCAATATGCCAACCATTCCGCCACTGCTCGACAAGACCACATAGAAGTCAGGATTTACATAACTATACGGACTGTTATTTGTCAACTGAAACTGCACCGCGTCCGCATTGTTGCCTTCCTGGGCCAGCGACTTTAGGAAAACAAAATCGCTGACTGTAAAATTCAAGCGGTATGCCTGGAATTCTTTGGTGTTTACCACGTCGTGGCTGGAAATTCTCTGCCAAGTGATATTTTCCAAAACCAAATCAACGCCGCCGGCATTTTCCACTCCCAGATAAGACAGGGGCCGGCTTTCACCCGGAAGCAGGAAAGTTTTTTGCACCGGAGTATTTTGTCCGTTGACGACAAAATAATAATCAAAAAAAACTAAAAACCGGTCGTTGGGATTTATGACTTGCGCCACGGCCGCGTATTTGTTCTGCCCGGACGGCAAAACCTGCGAACTGATAACGGCAATCGGTTGGGCTGAAAAATGTGAATGGATGCCGGTATAATTTATGGAACTGGAAAGCGATTGCTGGAGTTGCTGGGTTTTATTATAATCCAAAAGATACACGCCCCATTTCCATAAACTGAAAAGCCAAAAAATTGCGCTTAGACCGATAAGAGAACCAATCAGTGTTTTATATAAAGTCAGCCGGTGCTTGACATACCAGGTGCCATACATAAATTCCTTGGCGCCAAATTCATTGGTCGGATCCTCATATTTGGCAATATTCACTTTCTTCTTGGCCTGATTGGTCGGGGGCACGGCTGTGGACCCATTATGATTGTTGATGTTATAGAGATTGAGCATACGTAAATAATTATACCACAAAACCCTTGCCCTACACATAGATATGTGGTAAAATATACCTGTTAAATTCTATTTTCCTGCCATCAAAATATGCCTATTAAACGAGTTCAAAGGGGAAGAATTGAAGAAAAAAAGTCCACACCAGCGCCAAAAAAAGCGGCACCAAAATCGGCTCCTAAAAAAGAATTAAAAAAACCAGACGGCGGTTACAGCGCCAAAAACATTACTGTCCTCGAAGGATTGGAAGCAGTCCGCCGTAGGCCGGGCATGTATATCGGTTCAACCGGACCGGTTGGTTTGCATCATCTTATCTGGGAAGTGGTTGATAACTCCATTGATGAAGCCATGGCCGGATTTTGTAACCAGATTGACATTACCCTCTTGCCGGATCACATAGTTGAAGTCAAAGATAACGGCCGCGGCATTCCGGTTGACATTCATCCGCAGATGAAAGTCAGCGCTTTGGAAGTCGTCATGACCAAACTTCATGCCGGCGGAAAATTTGATTCCGACAGTTATAAGGTCTCCGGCGGTTTGCACGGCGTGGGCGTGTCAGTAGTAAACGCTTTATCTTCTTATACCAAAGCCGAGGTTCACCACGACGGCAAAATTTGGGTGCAGGAATATCACATCGGCAATCCGATTAAAAAAGTTCACCAGATTGGCACCTGCAAAGATCGCGGTACCATTATAACCTTCAAAGCCGATGATACAATTTTTGAGACCCTGGATTATGAATGGAAAACAATTGTTGACCATGTCCGCCAAATGGCTTATTTGTCCAAGGGCATCAGAATCAGCATAGCCGACAAACGCAGCCCGGCAGAAAAAGAAACTGATAAAACTTCCATCAATTACCCGAACCTAAGTTATCAATTTTATTTTGAAGGCGGCATCGCTTCCTACGTCCGCCACTTGAACCAAAATAAAGAAATCAAAAACGAGACCATATTTTATGTTGAAAAAGAATATGAAGGCACAAAAGTAGAAATCGCCCTACAGTATAGCGAGGAATATACCGAATCTCTCTTCGCCTTTACCAATAACATATTCAACCTTGAAGGCGGCACGCACGTGGCCGGATTTAGAACCGCTCTCACCCGCAGTTTGAACACTTACGCGCGCAATAAAAATATTTTAAAAGAAAAAGATGCGAATCTGACCGGCGAAGACGTGCGCGAGGGTTTAAATACTATCATTTCCGTAAAAGTGAAAGAACCGCAGTTTGAAGGCCAGACCAAAGCCAAGCTGGGAAACACCGAGGTTAAAACCGCGGTGGAGACAATAATGAATGATGAATTCTTGATTTATTTGGAAGAACATCCAAAAGACGCCGAAGCCATTATCGGAAAATGCGTGTTGGCGGCTAAAGCCCGCAATGCGGCCAAGATCGCCCGCGATACCATTTTGCGCAAAGGCGCTTTGGAGGGCTTCACTCTGCCGGGCAAGTTAGCCGACTGCAGCAGCCGCAACGCTGAGGACTCGGAATTGTTTATTGTTGAGGGCGACTCGGCCGGCGGCAGCGCCAAACAAGGACGCAACCGCGAGCACCAAGCCATCTTGCCCTTGCGCGGAAAAGTTTTGAATGTTGAACGCGCCCGCTTGGACAAAATTTTAACCAACAATGAATTAAAATCTTTAATCATTGCCTTGGGCACAAACATCGGCGAACAGTTTGACATCGCCAAGCTCCGCTATCACCGAATCATAATTATGACCGATGCTGATGTGGATGGTTCGCACATCCGCACCCTGCTTCTAACTTTCTTCTACAGATACTTCCCCGCTCTAATCACCGGCGGACATATTTTGATCGCCCAGCCGCCGCTTTACGGCATTAAGTATGGAAAAAATTTACAGTACGCGTTTAATGATGAAGATCGGGAAAAAATCTTAAAAGATCTGCAAACCTCTGTGACAAAAGAAAAGGGCAAAGCCAAAATTGAGAAAGTTGAACCGGTTGAGGGTGAGACCACGTCTGAAGAGGGTGAAGGCGGTGATGAAGTCCAGGCCCTGCAAATCGGCGGTGTAAGAGTAAACATCCAGCGCTACAAAGGTTTGGGAGAAATGGATGCCGAACAGCTTTGGGATACCACTATGGATCCGGCTCACCGGTTGATGAAGCGCGTGACGGTTGATGACGCGGAGAAAGCCAATGAAATGTTTGAGATTTTAATGGGCGATGAGGTTGAACCGCGCAAAAAATTCATCCAGACCCATGCCAAACAAGTGCAGAACCTGGATATTTAACCAAAACTTGACAACTTTAAGGGGTTGTGGTATATTTTGAGCATTAATACGGCCCAGGGCCGTTTTTAAATACTAAAATTAAACACCCATAATATGATAGAGGCAATAAAAAATTACTTTGTCGGTTCATTTCATGAAATGAAAAAGGTGAGCTGGCCGACCAAAAAACAGACCATTAACTACAGTGTTTTGGTTATCGGTTTAAGCTTGGGCTTTGCTGTTTTTTTCAGTTTGCTGGATTATATTTTTAATTCAGGTATAACAACTTTAATTACCAAATAATAAGGAGAATGTATGGCTAAACAGACGTTAAACCTCGGCAAGCGCTGGTATGTGCTTCACACCTACAGCGGCTATGAAGAAAATGTAAAACACAATTTGGAACAGCGTATTGAGTCATTTGCCATGCAGGATAAAATTTTTAATGTTTTGGTTCCAAAAGAAAAAAAGATAAAAATAAAAAATGGTAAGCGGACTACGGTTGACGAAAAAATCTTCCCCGGGTATATTCTGGTGGAGATGGTCGTAACCGATGACTCCTGGTATGTGGTGCGAAATACCCCCAATGTCACCGGCTTCGTCGGTTCCGGCACCACCCCTACTCCGGTTGATCAATCCGAAGTTGACAACTTGCTCAAACGCATGAGTGCGGCCGAACCCCAACACAAAATTGATCTGGAAATTAATGACCCAGTGCGCATTACCGACGGACCATTTAAGAATTTTGAAGGAAAAATTAATAATGTTGACGAAGAACGCGGCAAGATCAAGGTGTTAATCACCATGTTCGGACGCGAAACCCCGGTTGAGTTGGACGCGATGCAAGTTAAAAAAATATAATAAATAATATATATGGCTAAAAAACTACTCACACAGATCAAATTGCAGATCCCGGGCGGAGCTGCCAACCCGGCGCCTCCAATCGGTCCGGCTTTGGGCCAGCACGGCGTAAACATCCAGGGCTTTTGCAAGGAATTTAACGAGAAAACCCAGGACAAAAAAGGCGAAATAGTACCGGTGGTTATTTCAATCTATGAAGACAGAAGTTTCACTTTCATAATGAAAACCCCGCCGGTGCCGGAATTGATTAAGAAAGCAGCTGGAATCGCCAAAGGTTCGGCCAAGCCGTTACAAGATAAGGTTGGCAAAATCACCAAGGCCCAGGTTCGTCAGATTGCCGAAAAGAAAATGCCTGACTTAAACTGCCACACGGTTGAAGCGGCAATGAAGATGGTGGAAGGCACGGCCAGAAATATGGGTGTGACGGTGGAAGGTTAAAAAAATATATTTAAAAAATCCGGGCGCAAGCTCGGATTTTTTATTTATGAGTGTATAGATCTTGACAAAACCTTTTAGCAATGTTACCATTGTCAGTTCGCCAAAAACGGACCAAACCCTCAACTCCCAAGAAAGGAGGGGGCCATGACAGTCGAGGTTAGGTTTCTGCCGGTCATAACAGTGATCGACGAAGGGGCCGGTGTCGGCCAGTACGAACGGATTCCGGACCAGCTTTTTGAGCCAATCAAGTTGCTCATGCCGATCTACGTTGTCGACATCGTCGGCGTGAACAAGGCGGCCAAGCTTTTCTACCTGGCCACGCGACGGTGCCAGCCCCGGCGCGGAGCGTGGTGGTTCGGCGGGCGGGCGGGGAAGGATGAGCTCCCCAAGAACGCGGCCATCCGCAAGCTGAACGAGGAGCTTGGTCTCGCGGTCTCGCCCGACCGGCTCGAGATGGTGGCCGCAGTTTTTCACTACATCAACGAGCCGGGCTCACTGGCCACCCAACCAGCACTCCAGTTCGCCTTCGAGTTGACGCCGGAGGAGCTCGCCAGCATCAAGCTCGATCCGGGCGAATACGACGTCCAGCTGGGAGTCGCGGCCTACGATCGCGAGCGTCTCGTGGCCGAGAGCGTCCATGAGACGGTCATCGCGATGTACGACGCGATGTTCCCGTAGCGGTCCATCCTCCCGCCACACCCGAATTTTGGGGTGTGGCGGCGAGGTAATAAAAAAACCACCTGTAATGCTCGATACTTTTCAATAGGGTTGGAAAGTAACGAGCAGGTGGTTTTTTGTTTGCTCACTAATAATCTAAAAATAAATCGCTGGTTTATTTTATCAGCATTGCGTCGCCAAAACTATAAAATCTATAGCCAAAATTTATGGCTTTTTGATAACAATTTAATATAAACTGTGTATCACCAACAAAAGCCGACACCAGCATCAGCAACGTTGACTTCGGCAAATGGAAATTCGTAATCAAAACATCAACGACTTTAAATTCAAACCCCGGGGTGATAAAAATATTTATATCGCCCGAATAAGGTTTTAACTGCGGCGGCGTGCCGCTCATATTTTTTTGTAGCATCACAATTCCTTCCAGCGTCCGCACGGTCGTAGTTCCAACCGCCACCACTCGTCTGCCCTCCGCTTTGGCTTGATTTATCAAATCAACGTTCTTTGCCGTCACCTCCACCCACTCGCTGTGCATTTTATGATCTTCAACTTTTTCGGTTTTAACCGGTAAAAATGTCCCTAGACCGACATGCAAAGTCACCTCGGCAAATTGCACGCCTTTCTTTTCCAATTTTTCAATCAACTCCGGCGTAAAATGAAACCCGGCCGTAGGCGCGGCCACCGAACCCTCGCGCGAAGCGTAAACGGTCTGATACTTGTCTTCCAGATTATCACCCATGCCAACGCTGATATACGGCGGCGTCGGCACCTCGCCGTATTTGTTCGCCTTGGCCCGCACTGCCATGTCGTCATCATCAAACTGCACTAAAAAAGTTCCATCATCTTCCCCCAGTAAAACCTCACAAAAAAAATCTTCGGTGAAAACAACCTTCATTCCCAATCGCAATTTTTTCCCCGGCTTGGCCAGCACTTTCCAGACCTTGTTGTTTTCCGTGGGCCTGATTAAAAAAATCTCCACCGGCGCCGAGTTCCAAATTTTATCGGTTGATTTGATTTTTTTATCAATGCCGTCGGCCGCTTCGTCCAACGTAATCTGTCCGCGCAGACGCGCTTTAAAGACCTTGGTGTTATTCCAAACCAGCAAATCGCCTGTTCCCAGATATTCGCCAATATCAGAAAAATTCCGATCCTGGGTTGTTTTATCTTTTCTATCAACCACCATCAGCTTGGAAGAATCCCTCGGTTCAGCCGGCACTTGGGCAATCGCTTCTTTTGGTAATTGGTAGTCAAATGTGGAAGTGAGCATACTAGCGCAAATACTTATTTACATTATAATTCTGTTCATCAAGCGTCTTCGCATAATGCACCTGCCCGTCTTTATCAGTCATAAAATACCAAAAATTATTCGGCTCCGGATAGAGCGCGGACATAATTGACGACAAGCCCGGGTTGCAAATCGGTCCGGTCGGCAAGCCCGGATATTTATAGGTATTCCACGGCGAATCAATGCTTCGTTCCTTGTCAGTGGTAAAAACAGTGCCACTCTTATCAACCGCGTAATGCACACTGGAATCAACCTGCAATGCCCAGCCCTTTAAATATCGGCGCCATAAAATATCCGCCACTTTCACCCTGTCTGCACCATCCCTGACTTCTTTTTCAATTATGCTGGCCATGGTCAAAAGCTGGTGAACGTTCAAAGGCGTCTCGATTTTGTTATTATAAACACGGCGCCAAAAATCATCCGTGTCCTGATACATTTTTTCCGTAAATTGCGAATCGCGTTCTTTAATTAATTTCATCAGGGTGCTGGTAATAGACGCGTCCGCAAAAACCCGGTAAGTATCCGGCGCCAAATACCCTTCATAACTGACAAACCATGGCTTGTCTTTTAAAACTTTTAAAGGCGGATTATCCGGATCAGTCAAGATATCCGCAGGCAAAGAACGCTTTAGTGAAATTTCAATTGCCGGCGGCACCATTATTTTGTCCAAAAACGGACCCTTGGCCAAGCCCTGCTTGATAAAATAATCCTCAACCTGGCCTAAATTCCAACCCGGAATAATGGTAATAGTCAACTCGGGCTTTGCTGGAATTGGAGTAAATTTCGGATGCAATTTATTATAAACACGCAGGGCGCCGTAGGCGGCCATGCCCAAAATTATCAAGACCGAAATCACCGTGACTTTTTTATTAAAAGACATATTTAACTTTGAGTCCAATTATTTTTGGCCCACTCCAGACGCTCCGGCACGCCGATGTCAATCCACGGTTCATCCGACGGATATACGAACAGATCTTTCATAAACGGAAAAACGTCATATTCAATGCTAAAGGCGTTTTGATTGGGAAAATACTGTTTGGCGGATTTATTGAAAATATAAAAACCGCCGTTGATGTAGCCCGGTTCATGCAAACCGGCTTTTTCCTTAAACTGCTTCAGGTGATTATCTTTGGCATCAAACTCCAAAGTGCCATAGGTAAAAGCATCGTCAACTTTTGATCCCAAAACCAAACCTTCGCTTTCCGGTTTTAATTTGCCGATCATGTCGCCCAAATCAATGTGCGTGAGAATGTCGCCGTTTAAAATAATAACCGGGTCAGCTTGGTGCGGTGTATAACTCCAGGCATATTTTATGGCGCCGCCGGTGCCGAGCCGTTCCGGTTCAATGGCGTAGATCAATTTCACACCCAGCCGCTCTTCGCCCACCATGGTTTGCAAAACATCCGACAGGTGTCCGGCCGCCAAAACCACCTCGTTAATCCCGACTTTTTTTAATTTCTCCAGTTGCCAATCCAAAACCGTCCGGCCTTTTATATCAAGCAAGATTTTCGGAATGCTTTTGGTGATGTCTTTTAAGCGCGTGGACAAACCGCCGCAAAGAATGATTGCGTTCATAAACGAAATGAATGAGAGAAATGAAATTATTTATAATTTCATTTCCGAATGAATGAGTTTATATCATAAGATATAATGTTTTTATAATTTATTTAGATAATCTAAAGCGAGATACAAGCCGGCAACGGCGTAAACTTCACCAAATTTTCCTGCTCTTAACATTTCTTTAACATCCGTCACGCTCCTTTCAATCACTTCTATATACTCACTAACCTCCAAATCCTGCTCACCTTTTTTATAAGCGCCTAACGCCAGGACAAAATGAACCTTGTTGGTGGTCCATTTACCCGCATGTTGCGTCCCCAGTTCCATCCATTCTTTCGCTTCGTAGCCGGTTTCTTCCAAGAGCTCCCGTTTGGCTGTCGCGAGTGGAGTTTCACCGTCATCAAGATATCCGGCAGGCAGGGTCAAAACATTTTCATCGGACTGGATAAAATATTGATTAATCAAAACAATATTTTTATCCGCCGCGAGCGCGATAACAAATACAAAATCAGGACTGACGGTAAAATAAAAATCTTTTTGTGATCCGTCGGGGAACTGAATATCCCACCTATCAACCTGCCGCCATTTATTTTTAAACGCGGTTTCTTTTTTTAAAATTTTCCAATTATCCAACATATCTAAAAGATTGCCAATAATATATAGTATGAGACAGCAGACATAAAAAGCGCGACGCCAAAACCGCCGACAATATCAAACGGATAATGCACGCCGGCATAAATCCGGCCCCAAGCCACCCACAAGGCCATAACCAGTAGCGCCCAGGCTCCGGGCAGATGAAAAATCAAGGCCATGAAAAAAATGAGAAAAGCGGACATGGTGTGGTCGGAAGGAAACGACTTCCAACTCATCAGCGGCTGAAACAATAATTTGGCCTGCGGATAAATAACGTGCGGCCGCGGTTCGCGCACTAGCATGCCAATAAACAGATTAATCAGCCAGCCGATTGACCAGGCCAATCCTAAAAACGCAATCGGCCAAAAAGTCAGCCGTTTGCTGGGCAAATTATATAAAAAGTCGGCGGCAACATACCAGCCGATCATAGTCACTATCACCCATTCGGCTCCGGCCTTGCTAAAGGCATCAAAATATCTATTCTTGCCGACCAGATTATTTATCTTGAAAAACAGTTTTGTATTAAAGTCAGACATATTTGGTGCGGGTATTCTAGCAATTCGGCGTTGGTTTGGCAACCCTTAAAGACGCAGTCAGCTCTTGAAAAAATAAAGGAAAATGGTATACTAGTCGCAGTTTTTAAACACCTCAAACGCGCTCGTAGCTCAGTTGGTTAGAGCACTGCCCTTATAAGGCAGGGGTCGATGGTCCGAGTCCATCCGAGCGCACATTATGGTTTCACCTAAAAATAATGTGATAGTTGATTCTAAATTTTCAGGCACCCGCCTCGACATTTTTTTATCCGCCAAACTGGAAATGAGCCGGTCACAAGTGCAAAAATTAATTGAACAAAATTTTGTGACGGTAAACGGAAAACTGCCCAAAAAAGCGGGAGACAGATTGATTGAAGGCAATAAAATTGAAATCGCTAAATCCGAAACTACAAAAAATTTAAAATCACAAAATAAAGCAGGCAAAACAACAAAAAAACTCGAACCCGTAAAAATCATCGCCGCAACTCCGGAATACATCGTAGTTGATAAGCCCACCGGTATGCTTACCCACCCCACCATGGCTGAAGAAAAAAACGCGCTCACTGAATTTCTAATCAAAAAATATCCGGAAGTAAAAAAAGTTGGCGATGATCCAATTCGTCCGGGTATTGCGCATAGATTGGATAAAGAGGCATCCGGCCTATTAGTGGTTGCCCGTACGCAACCGATGTTTGAACATCTAAAAAAACAATTTAAAGATAGAACCATAAATAAAGAATACACAGTGTTGGTACATGGCAAAGTAGCAAAAGATTGGGGCGAAATAAATTTTCCTTTAAGAAGATCCCGAACCGAAGATCGTATGGCTGCAGTTCCGTTTGATGAATCTGATACTAAAGAAGCTAAAACTGAATTCTGGATAGAAAAAAGATTTGTAAATTTTACACTATTGCGCGTAAAAATCCACACCGGCCGTATGCACCAAATCCGCGCCCATTTCTTCGCCTATGGCAATCCGGTGGTCGGCGACCAGCTGTATTTAAACAAAAAACAAAAACGAACCTGGGACGAAAAACTGGGCCGATTATTTTTACATTCTGTAAAATTGGAATTCACTGATTTGAAAAATGAAAAACAATCATTTGAATCACCCCTGCCAAAAAAACTAAGCGAATTTTTAAAACTTTTAAAATAATTTAACTTTATGGGCCAACTTATAATCATCTCCTCCCCTTCCGGCGGCGGCAAAGATGCGGTTATCAGAGAGCTGATAAAAAAATTTCCCAATTCAGTGCGCCTGACCACCACCACTACCCGTCCGCCCCGGCCGCACGAACAAAACGGTATTGAGTATTTTTTTGTCAGCCCGGATGAATTTAAAAAACGACTAAATGAAAATAAATTTATTGAACACAACATCTACTCCGACAATTATTACGGGGTTGAACGAAAAAATCTTGAAGAACCTCTAAAAAAATATGATTTTGTCTTTACCAATGTTGAGGTGCACGGCAAAGAAAACATTGATAAGGCCGGCTTCCCCAGTTTGTCGGTATTTTTAATGCCGGAAAGCATGGAAGTTTTAAAAGAGAGAATTGAGAGGCGCGGCGGCATAAACGATCCAAAAATTATTGCCAAACGGCTTGAACAGGCCAAAAACGAGGTGGAACAATCAAAAAATTACGATTTTAGAGTAGTAAATAAAGAAGGTGAACTCTCCGAAACCGTTGATAAGGTAGCCAAGTTCATTGTTGACAAAAAAGCTGAATTAGTATAGGATAAAGCAACCAATTAAATACTTGTTTTTCTAAATATGACCGAAACCACACAGACCGAAACCATTTACAAACCAGGCATGGTCGTAAAGGTTCATCAAAAAATCAAAGAATTAAATGCCAAGGGCGAAGAAAAAGAACGTATCCAGGTTTTTGAGGGTACGATTATTGCGGCCAAACACGGCCAGGAAGCCGGCGGCACCATCACCGTCAGAAAAATCAGCAATGGCGTGGGTGTAGAAAAAATCTTCCCAATCCACTCACCGGTCGTTGACAAGATTGAAGTCGTGAAACAATACGACGTCCGCAGAGCGAAATTAAACTACTTAAGAGACCCGATGTTTAAGAGACGTTTGAAGGAAAAAAAATAAAAATATATAATCAAAGAGGGAGTAGTAATTATCTTTTCGCTTTCCTCGCCGCGAGGCTCAGGGTGACCGCTGTGGCGGTCAAACCCGCTTAAAGACAATTACTACTCCCTCTTTTTTGTTTTTTAATTCTATTCCTTTAGGTATTTCCCTGTCCAACTGGTCTTAATTTTCATCACATCCGCCGGCGTGCCTTTGGCTACAACCACTCCCCCGTGTCGGCCTCCGCCCGGCCCCATATCAATAATCCAATCAGAGCATCTAATGACATCCAAGTTGTGTTCAATAATAAGAACAGTGTTCCCCTTGGCGACCAACTGATTCAAGACCTGAAGCAAATGTTTTATATCTTCAAAATGCAGACCGGTAGTCGGCTCGTCTAAAATATATAAAGTACTGCCGGTGGAAGCACGAGAAAGTTCAGTGGCTAATTTAACGCGCTGGGCCTCACCGCCGGACAGTGTGGTTGCCGGCTGACCCAACTGAATATACCCCAAACCAACTTTGCGCAAGACATTCAACTTGTCGGCAATATTGGGAATGTCATTAAAAAAGTTATAGGCCTCATCAATGGTCATGTTCAAAACATCGGAAATATTTTTATTGCGGTAATGAATTTCCAGCGCCTCGCGATTATATCTCGCACCGCCGCATTCACTGCACTGCACATAAACATCGGCCAAAAATTGCATCGGGATGCGCACATAGCCCTCGCCGGCACAGGCCTCGCACCTGCCTCCGCCTTTGACATTAAAGCTGAACTTGCCCGCGTCATAACTGTGCATGCGCGCTTCCGGCAAATCGGCGAACAAGTCGCGAATTAAAGTAAACACGCCGGTATAGGTAGCCGGGTTAGATCGTGGCGTGCGCCCAATTGGCGACTGGTCAATGGTAATAACTTTATCAATATTTTCCGTGCCGGAGATGCTTTTGTGCGCGCCCGGTTCGTCTTTGGCGCGATAAAATTTCTTAGCCAGGGCCTTGCCTAAAATATCTATTACCAAAGTTGATTTGCCCGAGCCGGAAACACCGGTCACGCAAACCAATTTTCCTAACGGCAGATCAACATCAATATTTTTTAAATTATAGGCCTTGGCGCCGGTGATTTTTATTGCCTTCAAATTTTTCTTATCCGCTTTGGCGCCCGCACCGCGCGCGGCTTTTTCTTTGGTGCATTCAATTTTCTCCCGGCCGGACAAATACGCCCCGGTCAAAGAATTTTTTGATTTTTTAATTTCCGCGACCGTGCCTTTGGCCATTATTTTTCCGCCTTCAATGCCCGCGCCCGGACCAACATCAACCACATAATCGGCGGCGAGCATCATGGCGCTGTCATGCTCAACCACAATCACGGTATTTCCCATGTCGCGCAAAGATTTCAAGCTGGCGATTAAGCGGCCATTGTCTTTCGGATGCAAACCGATTGAAGGTTCATCCAAAATATATATAACTCCAATTAGTCCGGTTGAAAGCTGGGTGGCCAAACGGGTGCGGGTTACTTCTCCGCCGGAAAGTGTGTTCATGGCTCTGTCCAAGGCCAGATAACTTAAACCAACATCATCCAGTCCTTGTATTCTTTGGGTAATTTCTTTAATAATCGGTTTGGCAATCACTGCTTTTTGCTGTTGATTTAAACCGGCGCCCGGTTTATTACCAATAATGTTGGCGACTTCTTTTTTGAAAAAAATAATATTATCTTCAACACTCATTGACGACAAATCGGCGATATTATGCTCCCCGATTTTTACGGCCAAAGACTCCTGACGCAATCTCTTGCCGTGGCATACCGGGCAGATAACCTCGCGCATATACTGTTCAATCTCTTTGCGTACATATTCTGAATCCGTTTCCAGATGCCTCTGCATTAAATTAGGAATCACACCCGGAAAGGTTGCCCTTTTTCCGTCCAAATCATAATACTCCTCGCCCGTTCCGTAGAGAATTATCTTTTTTATTTTCTCCGGCAAATCCCGAACCGGCGTGTTGGTGGAAAAATTATAGCGCTCGGCCACGGCTGTCAGAATTTTCTGATACCAATTTTGATTGCCGGTAATTCTCATCCACGGTTGAACGGCCCCTTCGGCCAAGGTTAATCTGTCGTTGGGAATTACCAAATCAGCATCAACCTCCAAAGTAATACCCAAACCGGTACAACGCTGACAAGCCCCATACGGACTGTTGAAACTAAAACTGCGCATATCCAAAACCGGCATTGTTTTTTTGCATTTCGGACAGATGCCGGAGGTGGAATATAACTTTTCTTCACTATTACTGACAACCGCCAGGCCATTGCTCAAATCAAGGGCCATATCAACCATTTTGGCGATGTCCTGTTTGCGGTAATCGGTAATTTTACCAATCAATAACTCAACATTGTATAATTTTTTATCTGAAAATTCATATTCGGCCAAGTCGTTTATTTTAAGCAGTTCGCCATTAACTCGCACCCACTCGTGCCCTGACTTTTCCACCTGATCCAAAAGCTGGCCGTGGGAAACATGCGCGCCACGCACCAAAGGCGATAAAATTAAAATCTCCGGATTGATTCTGGCTTTTTTTCTGGCTTCTTCAACAATCTCTCCGGCTGTATATGACTCAACCGGCACATGATCATCCGGACAATATTGCTGGCCAATGCGAGCAAAGAGCAAACGCAAATAATCATAAATTTCGGTTACCGTGCCCACGGTTGAACGCGGATTTTGCGTATAGCTTTTCTGGTCAATGGCAATAGTCGGCGACAACCCTTCTATACTATCCACGTCCGGTTTGTCACGCACTTCCATAAACTGGCGCGCGTAAGATGATAAGGACTCGGCATAGCGCCTCTGTCCTTCGGCATAGATGGTGTCAAAAGCCAAGCTGCTTTTGCCCGAACCGGACAAACCGGTAATGACCACCAATTTATTTTTGGGTATCTCAATATCTACATTTTTGAGATTATGCACCCTTGCGCCTTTAATTATGAGTTTGTCGGGCATAACCTATGGGCAATCTTTGTTAGCAGATGTTATTGCTTCAGCTATTATACTAAGGCCCCCGGTAAAGGCACCCTTAACCAAAGTTGAAACAGTGGAACCGGGCAAACTGGGGAACTCACTACGGTCAACAAGGATATCACATATAAATCCTTTTTGCAACTCTGCCGGGGACATTAGATAACCTTTGTAATCTGTTTGCAGTGAAGGAATCAATAGGTTCTTCTTAAAGTCATCAGAATTGCTAAGCAACTTCAAAAATCCGCAAGTGCAGGCGGCGGGAACCTGACTGCAATCCGGTTGGTTGCCGCCGAATGATCTAAAAAACTGATTGGCCAAATTAATACTGCACGAGTTGGTGCCGGGTACTCTGCCAACAGCAAACCAATCCATACCGCCGCCGGTGCAGGTGCCGGTTAATTGTAATAAACAATCATTTATGCCGGCGCCCAGAAAATAGCCGGCTGTCTTCCCCGGTCCGCAGGTATCAATGCTGCCGCTTATCAAATACTGTTCACCCCCGCCTCTTTTCACCGGAGTGGCTGTGCCGGCAGGTCCTTTAATACTGCCGTCTGTACAAACCTCATATAATTTAACCGAACTGATCAGATTACTATTTGAATTGCTAAGGGTAAATGACGGCATTATTTTTCCGCCAATCACTCCCGGCTCGCATTTATAATTATCAACTTTATTGCCAAAACATAATTCTCCCTTATTCGGACAATAATCCCCGAGACAAGTCGTGTTACCCCCATTTTCCATGGCAAACTTGCTTCCGCAAACCAACTTGCTCTTATCAGTGGCCAAGCTAATATCATACTTAACATTTTTAAACGCATTCGCATCGCCGGTGCCAACATTCCCAAACTTGGTACTTGACGGTGCCGCACTGCAATATTCCGGCATCAAGCTTTGCGGTTTAATCAGCCACACCTGCGGCAAACGCAGGGCGGTCAGAGACGGATTGATGGTGTTTAAAATAAAAAAAGACATGTAAGCAATAAAAAGCCCGACCACTGATCCGACGATTCTTTTTTTGGAGCTACTGATAACCTCGGTATTGCCGCCCGAAGTTGTCCACTGCACTCCGGCCACTATTATCATGACCACCGCCAAAACCGAAGCGATGCCCAAAGCGTAGTTATAAATGGTCTGTAAATAAACGCCGAGATTGGCATATTTTCCCTGCCCGCCGATTGATATTTGAGTATAAGTGACGCCAGCCGGCAAACATTTCCCCCAGGCGTCTTCTCCGTCTCCGCCCACGCAAGGCACATCCCCTTTAACAAAACCCTCGGCCGCGTTTTGTTTCTCCGCTCCTGACAAACCGACCAAAAATGATGCCCTGGCCTTATCGCATTCCGCTTTTTTCCAGCATATCGGATTCAGTGCCGGAGTTACATCGGCGGCGCTCACCGGCATCATCGGAAAAACTACAAACCCAAGCGCTAGAATAAATATAATTTTCCTAATTTGCTTAGGCATACAAAATTAATAATTTTTTACAAAATTTTCCCAAATATCAAAAGGCACCACGCCCTCCACCATTTCACCGTTCACAAAAAAAGTCGGCGTGCCGCTTACTCCGGCATCCACTCCGTCCGCAAAGTCCTTACGCTCCTTTATCTGGCCCTTGCCGGACTGCAAACATTTATTCAACTGTTCATAATTTAAACCGGCGTCACCGGCAAGATTGGCAATATCCTGATCTGTCATTATTGCCGGCAACTTATCCTGTTTGTTAAACAATACATTAAATAAGCCCCAGAACTGATCCGGCTGATCCATAAATGCGCAGGCGGCTATCTCGGAAAGTTTTTCCGTCCCCGGGTGAATTGATTCACCCGGAAAATTTCTAATAATTACTTTTACATTGCTGTATTTACCCACTAATTTCTTAATTATCGGCACCGCTTCTTTAGAAAATGTACATTTATAATCAAAAAACGCCACAATAGTTATTGGCGCGTTTGGGTTTCCCATAAAAGGGCCGTTAGCCGTCTCCAATTTGGTTCTGTCTATTTTAGAGTTACCCGCAATTGAGGTTGACTTGGCAAAACCAGAATAGAAGGTTTGAGCTAAAAATTCTGCTTTGCCATGCTTGATATCCCACCAATATTTACCGGTTAAAGCCAAGAAAACAATTAAAGCTACAGACACCAAACCAATCAAACCTATAAGCGATACTCCCCACCACTTTTGATACCATTTTAAATTTATGCCGTTGGTGTCTGCCATATTAAAGAAGAGGTTATGTTTGCATTTGCGGTATTATACATACAAATGAGTAAAAATACAAGATCTCCACCGTAACATTGACAAATTTCCAAATTAGTGATATACTGTATACATCATTTAATACTTCTATGGACACTTTTTTTAACATCATTCAAATCATTCTAGCGGCTTTCTTAGTGGCGGTTATTCTTATCCAGCAAAAAGGCACCGGACTGGGCGGGGTGTTCGGCGGTTCAAGCAACATCTACAGCACCAAACGGGGGGTTGATAAAATTCTTCATACCGGCACGATTGTTATTTCCATAATTTTCTTTGGCGTTTCCTTACTGCGCCTCGCCTTATAAAACTCAATTTTAAATCTTCTTCAATGAACTCGGATCTTGACAAAAAGTTACTCAAGCGGGTTAGGCATCATTTTTTTCCCAACTTCGCGCAACTAAAATACTTGCCGCGGTTTTTAACAAAATTTGAGAAAAAAATTATCTTACTGATGTCCCTGATGATGGTTTGCGCCCTCGCCGCGTTTGTGGTTCTACTCTTTATCAACAACAACACCATCGTCCCCGCCTCCGGCGGAGATTACAGCGAGGGTCTGATCGGCCAGCCGCAATTTATAAATCCGGTCTTTTCCTCAACCGATGACGTAGACGCCGATATCACCTATTTGATCTACTCCGGACTTTTCAAATACGACAACAACCAAAATCTGGTCGCTGATCTGGCCACTGATTATAAAATCAGCGCCGACGGAAAAATTTACGATATAAATTTAAAACAAAATATTCACTGGTCTGACGGTGAAAATTTTACGGCCGATGACGTATTGTTTACTTTTGAAACAATTGAAAATCCGGAAGTAAACAGCCCGCTCTATCCTGCTTTTCAGGGAGTGCAGATTGAAAAAACCGGCGATTATTCCATACGCTTTATTTTAAAAAATCCTTACGCGCCATTCTTAAGCAGTTTGACTGTCGGCATTTTGCCCCAGCACACCTGGTCGGATGTCCCTCCGGCAAGCATTAAGCTGGCTCAACAAAATCTACAGCCGGTAGGCACCGGACCGTGGATGTTTGATAAATTAATAAAAGATTCAAACGGCAATCTGCAAGATTATGTTTTGGTCCATAACAAATATTATTACCAAAAACAGCCATACCTGAAGACAATCACTTTTAAATTTTATACCGATTACACGCAAGCGGCCAGCGCTCTAAAGGGCCAGGACATAATGGCTTTGAGTTTCATTCCGCAGGATTTGGCCGATAAAATCGGCAATAAAAATTTTGAACTTCATAAACTGCAATTGCCCCAATATACCGCTTTATTTTTCAACCAAAATTTTGCTGCTGATCTGCAGGATAGCGACCTGCGAAATGCTTTGGCTCTGGCTATAAATAAAGACAAAGTTGCCAGTGACGCCACGGGCGGCAATGGCGAAGTAATAAATTCACCGATTTTGCGCGGTCAAGTCGGCTTCTCCAACAAAATACAATCAATTGCTTTTGATATAGATAAGGCCAATACCCTGCTGGATAAAAAATGGAAGCGCATCCAACCGGAGGATTATTACAAATTAAAATATAACGCCCTGCTTAAAACCAGACAGACAGAAATAGATGACATTCGCGCCTCAACCACAACTCTGGACGCCACTTCTTCTATAGAACAGATTCAAAAGGAAGTCGGCGACGCGGCGCGCCAGGAAATGGACAGCGGCCAGGCGTTTTACCGGGAAGATAAAAATAACAATATTTTAACACTGACGATTACCACAGCCGACACTCCGGAATATCATCAGGCCGCGGAGTCCATAGCCAAAATGTGGCAGGCCATTGGCGTGCAAACCAAAATAGAATACGTTGACAGCCATGAAATTGCCAAAACAAATATTAAAGACCGCAATTATCAAGTTATTCTCTATGGAGAAATAGTTGGCGGTGATCCGGATCCGTATCCATTTTGGCACTCCTCACAAGTTGATTATCCGGGTCTTAATTTGGCCTTGTATTCCAACAGGAGCGCTGATAAGATACTTGAAGAGGCCAGATCAACCACAGACGACAGTAAGCGCGCCAGTTTGTATACTGATTTTCAAAACACATTAAACAAAGACGTTCCGGCTGTCTTCTTGTATACACCCAGTTACACTTTCACGGTGAGCAAAGAAGTGCGGGGAATAAATTTAGATAAAATCGTTTCACCGTCAGACAGATATAATGATCTAAATAACTGGTACATCAAAACCACCAGGCATTGGAAATTTAACTAACTTCAGGGCGAGTGGCGGAATTGGTATACGCGTACGTCTCAGAAGCGTATGACTTCGGTCATGAGGGTTCAAATCCCTCCTCGCCCACAATTTAAATAAACTCCAAAATTATATTTTGGCTTCTTAATTCATTAATATATATGATCAGATACACACAAACACAAAAATCCAGTAGGGGCAAGCGGACGTATCACACGGACGCAAGACCCAGACAACCGGTTCCGGCCCCAAGAGGCCCGTCTTTCGCGCGCTTTCGCGGCGATGAAACAAAATTAAAAATCGCCGTGCTGGGCGGCCTGGAAGAAGTCGGACGCAACTGCACGCTTTTGGAATACAATGGCGATATTATCATCATTGACATGGGCTTGCAGTTCCCCGAAGAAGACATGCCCGGGATTGATTACATCATTCCAAACATGAGCTATCTCAAAGGCAAAGAAAAACATATTCGCGGCGTTATCATCACGCACGCCCACTATGACCATATCGGCGGCATCCCCCATTTGATTCCGCAACTGGGATACCCGCCGATTTACGCCTTGCCGCTCACCAACGCGATTATCAAAAAGCGACAAGAGGATTACAAAGGCCTGCGCCCGCTCAACATTAATAATTTAAACGTTGATGACAAACTGACGCTGGGAAGTTTTGAGTTGGAATTTTTCCACTTAAACCACAATATTCCCGATTCAATGGGTGTGGTGATCCACACTCCGGAGGGCGTCATTGTTCACACCGGCGATTGGAAATTTGATTATCAGCCATCAGGCGAACAGCCGGCGGACTTACAGAAAATTGCCCGCATCGGCTCTCAAGGTGTGCTCGCACTCTTAAGCGACAGCACCAATGCCTCCCAGCCCGGACACCAGATTTCCGAAATGGAAATCGGCACCAACCTGGATGAAATCATCTCCAAGGCGCCGGGACGATTAATCATCGGTACTTTCTCTTCCCTGCTTTCCCGTATCAAACAGATTATTGAAATATCGGAAAAGCTGGGTAAAATAGTTGCGCTTGACGGCTTCAGCATGAAAAGCAATGTCGGCATAGCCAAAGAGCTCGGCTACATGCAGTTTTCTCCCAAAACCTTAATTGACCTAAACAAAGTCAGCGATTATCCGGATAACAAAGTGGTGATAATCTGCACCGGCGCGCAGGGAGAAAAAAATGCATCGCTAATGCGTATTGCGAGCGGCGAACACCGGTTTATCCGTCTGACCCCGGGCGACACGGTTGTTTTCTCTTCGTCAGTTATTCCGGGAAATGAAAGAACTGTCCAACGTTTGAAAGACACGCTGTTTAGAAAAGGCGCGGAAGTTATCCATTATCAAATGATGGACGTCCATGCCGGCGGCCATGCCAAATCTGATGACGTAAAACTGATGATCAGGTTGATAAATCCGAAATACTTCATTCCAATTGAAGGCAATCACTTCTTACTGCATTACAATGCAAAAGTCGCCCAGTCGATGGGTTTCCCCAAAGAAAACATTTTCATTGCCGATAACGGACAAGTGATTGAATTCTCGCATGGCAGCGGTAAAATGACTTCCACAAAACTGCCGGCTGATTATGTGTTCGTTGACGGGCTCGGCGTAAGCGATGAAACCAACATTGTCTTGCGCGACCGGCAGGTATTGGCTGAAGACGGAATGATTGTAATTATTGCAACCGTTGACAGCAAAACCGGCAAACTGATTCAAAACCCTGACATCATCTCGCGCGGGTTCGTGTTCTTAAAAGAGAATAAAGAACTAATTGAGGATCTGCGCCACCGCGTAAAAAAGCTGGTGATTGATTCTGATCCCCTGTCTTGGGCAGACACCAATTATATCCGGAACAAAATCCGCGATTACGTCGGTCAGTTCCTATTCAGCAAGACCGAGAAACGTCCGATGGTGCTGCCGGTAGTTATTGAGGTATAGGAATAAATCCTGTATAATAAAGGCATTATAATAATATAATGCTTTTTTTATGCCCAAACCAAAAAAAATGGAGTCAACCCGCGTGGTGGTAATCGGCACGGGTTTTGTCGGCTCAACCGCCGCCTACACTATGATGATTGAAGGCGTAGCTTCGGAAATTGTCTTGATTGACGTAAACAAAAAGAAATGTGAAGGCGAGGCGCTGGACATAGAACATGCCATTTCCTTTGCGCCGGACTCCCACGTTTGGGCCGGCGACTATAAAGATTGTAAAGACGCCGATGTGGTGGTGATTGCCGCCGGTATAAACCAAAAACCGGGCCAAACCCGACTGGAATTGGCAAAAACAAATGTCAAAATTATTACCGAAGTAGTAAAGAATGTCTGCAAATATACTAAAGACGCCATTATTCTGATGGTCACAAATCCCTTGGACGTTTTGACCTATACCGCGTTAAAAGTTTCAAAATTCCCAAAAAACCAGGTCTTTGGCACCGGCACAACTTTGGATTCTTCCCGTTTCCGCTATTTATTGGCAAAAAAATTCAATGTTGACCCGCATAGCATGGGCGCGTATTTAATCGGCGAACATGGCGACAGCGAAGTGCCGGTTTATTCCCATGCCAATGTTATGGGAGAAAATATTGCTTCCCTGCCTAAATACGATAAAAAAACAGTTGCCGCCGCTTATACCCGAACCAGGGACTCAGCCCAGGAAATTATCCGTAAAAAAGGCGCCACCTACTATGGAATCGCCGCCGCTGTTGCCCGCATTGTTAAATCAATTATAAATGACGAAGATCATGCTTACTCGGTTTCTTCCCTAATGAGCGGACAATATGGCGTAAAAGATGTCTGTATCTCTTTGCCCAGCACAGTTGGCCGCACCGGCATAAAAAAAGTGCTGGATATAAAATTAAACAATGAAGAATTAAAAAAATTTAAAAGGTCGGCTCAAATTATCCGTACTGCCCTGGACCAATCCGGGGTCAAATAAAAAACTAAACCTTATGAAAAAAATAATAAACATTTCTATTCTAACCGTGGCCATGGCCGTGACTTTTTCATTTGCCATGCCAGCCAAAGCTTTTTATATAGAACTTCCGCAAATATTAAAAAACTTTTTAAGCACGCTAGGCACCAACAATACTTCAGCGGAAGAGCAACAAGTCATTGCTCCGGCTCCCCCCGAACCAACTCCCCCGACTCCACCTCAACCATCTCCGGAGCCCAACCCTGGCCCGCAACAGCCGGGTCCTGAACCACAGCCACAACCACAGCCACAACCACAACCCCCACAACAGCCGCCGCAACAACCGAATTATGGTCCAAGTCCGGAACAACAGCTTAAACAAATAAAAAATAGTATAAAACAACTGCAACGATCCATTAAAGAATACGACCGGATGATAGCCCAATCGGAGAAAAGCGGAATCACCGTACCGGATGATATCAAACAAAATTTGGTTAAATTAAAAGATTTGGTCGCGGCCGCTTCCAATGTGAGCACCATGGAAGAAATGCAAAATGTTGATATGGGCGAGATGCAGGATCTGTCACAATCCTTAGACCAATATAGGCAGGATGTTTTTCAGGCAAACCAAAGATTGCAGGACATGAAACGAAATATCAAAGGCATGGAATCGCAGCTTAATATGTTTGAAAAACAAGTGGCCAAATTCCAAAAACAAAAAATATCCATTCCGACCAACACCCAAGAAAATATTCTTAACCTAAGGAATATTATTAACAGTATAAAAAACGCGACCACCGCCGATCAGTTGAATGATATTGATTTCAATTCAATGTCTGAAGCAATGGAAAATTTAAACCAAGACCGTCAGACACTGGAGATGCTGGCTCGCTGGCCGCAAACCTTAAAACAGATGGACAAACAGCTCACCATGCTTACCCGTGAGCTCAAACGCGCCAAACAAATCACTGATAAATTAGTTAAGAAGGGCATAGACATCCAAAGTGTTTACAACGCATTTGAAGAGGCGGTTAATAAACTCAAAGCGGTTAAAGCGGACGCGGTAAGCAAAATGGCCACCGATGATTCACAGGGCGCGTTTGATACCGTGGAAAATGATTTCTTCGGCCAAATGGATGACATAATGCAGAATGACCAGATTATAATGATGATGGGTAACCTGGGCAGTTTCAATTCCACCTTTAAACAAAGTGTCAATCAAGCGCAACAAACAATCAATCAATTAAAGAAAAAGAAGATAGACACATCCGAACTTGTACCAATTCTGGATGAAATAAAAGTAAAAGGACAGGAAATAAAAGATTTGATTGCGAGTAAAAATTATGATGTTGATACGATTACATCAGCCCTGGATGACTTAGAAAATTTAAGACAGGATTTTGGCAATAAGGTTAATGAACTGACCGGACAAGAAGGAGAAATAATGCCTTGGGAACAAGGGCCGCAACAATTTAAACAAGTACAAATGCCGCAGGGAATGCAACAATACATGCCACAACAACCACAACAGCCGATGATGCAACAGCAACCAACGATGGCGCCGGGAACATCATAAATCCGCGGATATATTAAAAGACGGCCCTTGCGGGTCGTCTTTTTTATTCATAGCTATAAGCCGAATTTTGTGCTCCGCACCATTTTGTTTAAAAATGGGGCGAGGTGACGATCATTTATCTGGACGCGTTATTGCTAACGCGTTCTAGCGAGCGAACTTTTCGAACCGCGGTTTTGCGCCGCGAAACGCTGCTCTTGCACCAGGCAGGGTTTAGCACGAACTGATATTGCTATCAGCCGAGTATAGTAGCTTTGGTCTCGAGAACCAAATCCCCCATACACTTTTCACCTTTTACCCCGAGCTTGTCGGGGTTAGAATTGTCTCTGTGCCACTTTCCCAACCACGGCGTTGCCACCGTAGCGGTGGGCGTTACCCACTGCCATCTTGGGTGTTCGGACTTTCCTAGCCGACTAAGTCGGCTCGATCATCCGCTATGAATGGGTTAACTATAGCACAAATGAGGGGTTTTGTCAAGATTTGGATAAAAAAATGCCCCACCATCTGACAGGCGGGGCGCTTGGAAGGAAGGAACAAACTATGCGGCGCGGGAGAACACCCGGCGGCCCTCGGTACATGTGTCCAGAGAACCGACCGAACGGGTGTAGAAGGTCCAACCGTCACCGCGCCAGATCACTTGGATCACGCACAACACACCTTCGGTGTTGCGAACATAGAAGATGTTCGCGTGGCCGTTAGTGAGTAGCGCACCATCCTCGCCGTTGGGTTGCTTCTCCAAGCAGGCAAAGACCTCGGCAAGGGCGGTCTCGGCCTTGGTCTCGCCGCCGAGCTGGTTGATGATGAGGTTATCGTCCGAGTCGGAGTTCAGGGTATGGCAGCACAGAGCCATCTCGCCCTCGACCCGCTCCTCGATCTTGCCCTGGAACCACACGGTGACCTTATCGAAGATGTAGGAAATCTTCACCGGCGCGTTCTTCTCGGTATTCTTCACCAGGTGTTCACTGGCAACGAACCTCACGGCCAGCCAGATCACGACGGCACCGACCAAGGTGAGGAGTGGCGAAGGCGCCGGGTCGGACTGACGCTCCTTTTGGCGATTCTCGATCGCCGCCACGCACAAGGCAATGGCGTCTTTCGGGTTTTGGCTCGCCCACGTGGCGCTTGCGGTGGACAAAGCACAGAAGTAAAACTGATGCTCCACCAACCTTCCCATCAAAAACGGAATCTGTTTTGCGGTCGCCATGTTTTGTCTCCTTTATACGACCGTGTTTACAGACGCTGTCGGGCTTGGCCAGAATGGTTTCGCCACAGCACGTTAAATTAACACTAAAACAGCTCTCTTGTCAATGTTGGGCAGTTGGCGTAAAATATACTCAACCTAAGCGCACCGCGCCCACAACTATGAAAAAATTTGAACTCTTTTTTACCTTACTCCAACTTCCTCTTGACTTTGCCCTGCTGATACTGGCCGGCTTTACTGCCTACACGCTTCGCTTTGCTGATTTTGCCAAAGCCATCCGGCCGGTTTTGTTTAATCTTTCCTGGCAAAGATACTGGCCATTGGTCTTGCTTACAGCCGCGGCCTGGATTATTATTTTTGCTTTATCCGGGTTATATAGCACCAACCCCAACCGCAAGCTCGCCCGCGATCTCACCCGAGTGGTCATGGCCACCGCCACCGGTTTTGCCGGCATCACCATTTATGTTTTTTTCACCTTGCAAAAATTTGATTCCAGATTTTTGGTTTTGGTCGGTTGGATTTTAGCCATTATCTTTGTGTCACTGGGGCGCATCCTCACCGCCGGTTTAAAAATCTGGCTACACAAAGCCGGCGTAGGACTACGCCGCACAATTATTATCGGCAAAGAAATTATCGGCCAGGAAATCAAGCAATCACTACTCAACAAGTCATTTGGCTATAAAGTGGTGGCCACCTACGATGGTTTTGATGTCGCCAGCGAACCAACAATTTTAAAACTAAAACCGGACGAAATAATTTTTACGGATCCGAAAGCTAATGAAAAAGAGGCGTTGGAAGCAATTGATTTTGCCAACGAACATCACATCGCTTTCAAATATTCAGCTGATTTGTTTTCAACCATTTCCACCAACATGGCCGTTTCCACCATCACCGGCATTCCGATTATTGAACTGCGCTTAACGCGGCTGACGGGTTGGGGCAGAATTTTCAAACGACTAATAGATATTATCGGCAGTATATTTTTTATAATTATCCTCTCTCCAATTTATTTAATTATCTCTTTAATAATTTTAATTGAAACCGGCCGGCCGGTGATTTACAAAAATGAAAGAGTCGGCAAAGCCGATAAAAAATTCTTCACGCTAAAATTTCGATCAATGTATCAAAAAGATTCAAACGGCATTCAGTTTGGCAAAAAAGCTTCCACCGTGGCTTTGGCCAAAGAACAGGAACTGATCAAAAAACAAAGCATAAAAAACGGTCCGATTTACAAAATCAAAAATGACCCGCGTGTCACTCCGTTTGGCCGGTTTATCCGCCGCTGGAGCATAGACGAATTGCCACAATTCTTTAATGTGTTCAAAGGTGAAATGAGTTTGGTCGGCCCGCGTCCGCACCAGCCCCGGGAGGTTGAAAATTACGAAAGAAAGCATAAAATAGTTTTAGAAATCAAACCCGGTATCACCGGCTTGGCGCAAATTTCCGGACGCAGCAATTTAAGCTATGAAGAAGAAATAAAGCTGGACACATTTTATATAGAAAACTGGAGTTTATTTTTAGATCTCATAATTCTAATTAAAACACCTTTTGTTGTCATCAGAAAAACCGGCTCCCTATAAAAAATATGAAAATCGCGCTTGTTCACGATTATCTGGCACAAGATGGAGGGGCCGAAAGAGTGCTAAAAGCCATGCATGAAATCTGGCCGGAAGCGCCGATTTTTGTTTTATTTCATAACAAGAAAAAAATCACTTCTTTTCCTGATAAAAATATCAAAGAGACCTTTTTGGCCCGTTTGCCTTTTGGCCGAACCAGCTACCAATGGTACTTACCCTGGATGCCGGTGGCCACGGAAAGCCAAGACCTGAATGGATTTGATGTGGTTATTTCAACCTCAAGCGTGTTTGCCAAAGGCGTAATTACCCCGCCCGGCACTCTCCATATTTCATACTGCCACACTCCGCCCAGATTTTTATGGGCCGATCATCGCGAATATATTTCCGACCTGCGGCAAAATGGATTAATAAAACTGTTCTTACCGGGCATGGTCCATAACTTGCGCATCTGGGATAAAATGAGTGTTGACCGAGTTGATTATTTTATAGCCAACTCAAAAACAGTCCAACAAAGAATCCATAAATACTACCGCCGCGAAAGCGAAGTTATTTATCCGCCGGTTGACACCCAAAACTTCAAAATTCAACCCAACATCGGCGATTATTTTGTAGCCGGCGGACGACTTGTGCCTTATAAACGCACGGATTTAATTGTTAAAGCTTTTAATCGTCTGCGCTGGCCGCTTAAAATTTTTGGCACCGGTCCGGAATTATCAACCTTAAAAAAAATAGCCAAACCGAATATTGAATTTTTGGAACAAATCTCGGAAACGGCCAAAGCCGATCTGCTTAGCCGTGCCAAAGCATATATTCATCCTCAACTGGAGGATTTTGGCATCACTGCCATTGAATCAATGGCCAGCGGCCGACCGGTAATCGCCTACTGCCAAGGCGGAGCCACGGAAACGGTTATCTCCAATGAAACCGGTAAATTTTTCCACAGCCAAAGCTGGGAATCGCTTTTAGATGCCCTATTAAATTTTAATTTTGAAAATTGGGACAGCGCCAAAATCCGCGAACATGCTCTGAAATTTGACGTAAATAATTTTAAAAATAATTTCAAAAAAAAGATTAATGACAGACATGAGGAATTTAAAAAAGGCATGAACCAGGAAGTTTTAATAAAATAATTATATGGGTATTAAATTTGAATTTAATCCTGATCTGGCCCTGCGAAATATTTCTGAATATCGTGCTGGAAATCGTAAAATTGAAGAGTGCATTCCGGAAAAATTGATTACCGGAGAGATCTATCCATTTTTAAAAAAGGGACAACGTTTGTATTGGCTGGATGGCGAACTGCCGCTCCTTGAAACAACCGGTAATGAAAACCTCTCCAAACCAAAGGCCGGCATAATCATAATTGAGGCAACACATTTTAAACAAGATAATGAAAGCTATACTAAGGGAAAGTATAAAGTTATAGAAATTTTTACAGACGATAAGATACATTTTGAAAGTTACAAAAAGTTATATTAAGATATAAGCTCATTCGTTCGGAAATGAAATTATAAATAATTTCATTTCTCTCACTCATTTCGCTTATGAATATCGGCATAGACATCCGCCCGTTAATGTCACTAGTTCGCACCGGCGTTGGCGAGTATACCTACGGACTCCTCAACGCTATTTTTGAAATTGATAAAAATAATCAATATTTTCTTTTTTATAATTCGCATGCTGATGTTTCAAAATTTATCCCGAAGTGGGAGCAAAACAACGTGCATTTTGTGACCACCAGATGGCCCAATAAATTATTTAACTTTTCTTTACAAGTATTTAAACGGCCGCGACTGGATAAACTGATAACCAAGATTTCCAGGCAAAACATTGATATTTTTTATTCGCCCAACATTAACTTCACCTCGCTCGCCAATAAAACAAAAATAATTCTTACCATTCACGACTTGTCTTTTGAATTTTTTCCTGATTTTTATTCTTTAAAACAACGCCTCTGGCATAAAATAGTCAACGCTAAAAAACAATGCGAACAAGCAAATGTAATTCTGACGCCATCGGAAAATACCAAAAAAGACATAGTGGAAAAATACGCCATAGCCGGAGAAAAGATTAAAACTTTATATCCGGGCTTGGATTCTAATTTTAATACCTCCACAAATGGCACGCAAAATATCCAACAAAAATATAATCTCCCGGAAAAATTTATCCTATTTTTAGGCACTCTTGAACCGCGTAAAAACATTATCGGCTTGATTGAGGCCTATGAGAAAGCTTTCCCAAAATTGGCTTTCCCCTGCTCTTTAGTGATTGCCGGCGCCAGGGGTTGGCGCTATAAACATATTTTTCAAAGAATAAAATCATCGCCAATTAAAGATCAGATAAAATTTATTGATTACGTTGACTCGGCCGACAAACCCGCCCTTTATAAAGCGGCGGAATTATTTGTCTTTCCCAGTTTTTATGAAGGTTTTGGCTTTCCGGTAATAGAAGCTATGGCCGAGGGCACGCCGGTTATTACCTCAAACCGATCTTCACTGCCGGAAATCACCGAGGGTGCAGCTCTGCTAACCAACCCAACCGATACCAGCTCTCTTGCCGAAGCCATGATTAAAATCTTAAACAGCACCGATCTAAAAATGTATTTTAAAAATAAAGGCCTGACCCAGGCAACCAAGTTCAACTGGACAATTACAGCCAAAAACTGGTTAAATATAGTGACTAACTTATAATTATGCGCATCGGCATAGACGCCAGAATGTATGGCCCAAAACAAGGCGGCTTGGGACGATACATTGAACAATTGATTAAAAATCTGGAAAAAATTGATTCAGCCAATGAATATATTATTTTTTTGCGCAAAGAAAATTTTGAAGAGTTTCAGCCCGCCAATTCAAACTTTAAAAAAGTTTTAGCCGATGTTTATTGGTACGGATTGGCCGAACAAACGAAGATACCTAAAATAATAAAACAGCAAAAAGTTGATCTGATGCATTTTCCGCATTGGAATGTCCCCTATTTTTACAACGGGCCGTTTATGGTAACCATTCACGATTTAATTCTTTTTCATTATCCGACGCGCCGCGCCAGCACGCGAAGTGTGATTGTTTATTGGCTTAAACATCAGGCCCATAAAATTTTAATAAAAAAAATATCAAAAAAAGCCAAAAAAATAATTACCCCTTCCGAATTTACCAAACAAGACATTCATAAAACCCTTAAAATCCCGCTCCAAAAAATATTCGTGACCCTTCTGTCCCCCCAGCCCCAGGAACAAAAACAAAATAATATCTCACACAAAGAACTGTTTAAAAAATTCAACATTAACAAACCCTACGCCTTATATGTCGGCGTGGCCTATCCGCACAAAAATCTGGAGGGCTTGGTTGACGCCTGGCATGATTTTGAAAAAAAATACGGCGACAATTTTCAGCTGATTTTGGTTGGCAAGAAAAATTATTTTTATGATCGCTTGATTAACAGCAAAAAATTTAAACAATGCAAGAATATAATCTTCACTGACTATCTAAATGACGATGAACTCAACACTATCTACTCCGGAGCCATGTTATATGTGTTCCCAAGCTTGTATGAAGGGTTTGGCCTGCCGCCACTGGAAGCTATGACCCACCATGTGCCGGTAATTTCCGCAAACAGCGCCTGCTTACCGGAAATTCTCGGCAGCGCCGCGCTATATTTTGATCCCAAAAACCCCGAAGAAATTACTCAAGCCCTTTATAACGGCTTTACTAACCAAAATTTGCGCCTTAATCTGATCCAACAATCGCAACAAATCCTCAAAAAATACTCCTGGCTGGAAACCGCCAAAAGAACGCTTCAAATCTACAAAACTTATTAACAGTTGCCGGGTGCGCCGAACGTAAAAATGGTGTATAATACCATAATATTTATCGGCAATTTTTAGTGCTTGAAAAAATGCCAAAAACAACCAAAAAACCCCAGCTTAGGCGCTGTGCAATTTGCCAAAGAGTTGGGCACAACAAATCCACCTGTCCGGAACAACTCCAGGAAAAAAAACGGGATAACCAGCCGTTTAAATTTTTTGTCCACCATGTCAATTACAACTCCCCTGATTCACCGCATGTTGTCAATTTAAAAGAACAGCATCATGACATTTGGAAAAATGTTGACACTGCCGCTCCGGAAGAAGAACTCACAAATCAGGAATATTATTTTCACCATAAACCGGAAGAAGCCCCTAAAATAAAAAACCAGGCCCCAATTAAGATTCCTTCATTTTCCCCCAAAATTCCTAAAATTCACAAACCAAAAATCAAAAAGAATTATTTTAAACACGTCACCCTCCGCCGCGCCGTGGCCTTGGCCACGCTTATTGCTCTGGTATTCATTCTCCCCTCAAGCGCGCAGTCCTATTACACCGACCTGCAATCAACCGTAAACAAAGTGGCTGGAAACAGCACCCAAGGTTTTATCGCCTTGCAGGATTCCACCACCGATATTATGGCCGGCAATCTTGATGACGCCCAAAAATCACTGGGCGATGCTTTGAAAAACTTTGATGCCGCGCTTGCGACTCTAAACAGCAACCACCAGCTTGTGCAAACTATCGCTTCAACTTTACCAATAATTGGTAATGAAATTCAAAGCCGACAAAAACTAATTCTGGCCGGACAAAGTATTGCTCTCGGCAACACTTATATGGTCAAAGGATTGGCGGAAATTAAAAACTCTCCCAGTTCCACCCTCACCGAGAGCATGAACATCTTAAACGCATATCTGCAGTATGCCATTCCCACCTACAATGAGGCCCTAAAAAATTTAGGTCAGGTTGACCCGAAGGTTCTGCCTTTTGAGTATCAAAATTCTTTCAACCAATTAAAAACCATTTTCACGGCTTTCTCCGGCGATCTGGAAAATTTATCAAATTTAAATCAATCCTTGCAGGAAATTTTCGGCGGCAAGGGTTTACGCAGATATTTGCTGGTTTTCCAAAATCCGGCAGAACTAAGGGCGACCGGGGGCTTTGCCGGCAGTTTCGCTTTGCTGGACGTGGTGGATGGTAAAATTACGAACATGGATGTTCCGGCCGGCGGATCTTATGATTTGCAAGGCCAGCTTTCTGAATCGGTAGAACCGCCCACCCCCCTGTTATTTATCAATAAGCGCTGGGAATTTCAGGATTCAAATTGGTTCCCGGATTTTCCTGCCAGCGCGCAAAACATGCTCTGGTTTTACAGACACAGCCGCAACATCACGGCCGATGGCGTCATTGCCATTAATGCCACAGTTTTAAACCGCATTCTTTCTATTATCGGGCCGGTTACCGCCCAAAAATACAACCTCACTTTAACCGCGGCTAATGCCCTGCCGGCCATTCAAAATATCGTTGAATACGGACCAGACAAAGCCAACAACAAACCAAAACAAATTTTATCGGATCTGGCGCCGATGTTTGTGGATTATTTAAAAAACATAAAACCGCAGGATATTCTGCCGATTCTCACAAATTTGCATGAGGCCTTACAACAAAAAGAGGTCCAGGCCTATTTCACCAACAACAACACCGAAGAGACAATAAATAATTTCGGCTGGGGCGGAAAGATACTCAAGACCTCGGCCGGACAAGATTACCTGATGGTGGTAAATACCAACATCCAGGGTCAAAAAAGCGATGCTAAAATTAAACAGACAATCAGCCACCAGGCAGTGGTTCAGCCGGACGGAACAATTTTAGACAGCGTGGTGGTAAAAAGAGAACACACCGGAGTATCCGGAGAACAATTATACGGTCAGACGAATATTGATTATATCAGGGTCTATGTTCCGCAAGGCAGTGAACTCGTTAGCGCCAGCGGCTTTTCCTGGCCCGATGAACAGCACTTAAAAGTTCCCGATAAGTGGACTACAGAGGATAAAATGCTTAATGAATTTGAAAAAGAAATCAACATTGACCCGGTTTCAGGCACCAGGGTAACCAATGAATTCAGTAAAACCGCTTTTGGAAATTGGATTGCCACTCTGCCGGGCCAAACCAGTGAAGTGCAGTTTGTTTACAAATTGCCGTTTAAAGCATTTAACCTGGAACAAAATAAACCGGCAAACAAATGGGCCGGGATTTTCCAATCTTCAGTGCCGAGTTCAAAATACCAGCTGGTAGTCCAGAATCAATCCGGCATTGACAGCAACTTTGACAATCAAATAATCTACCCCGACCTCTGGCATCCGGTTTGGAAAGATGGAACCAACATAACCCTCGCTTCCAACGGAGCCACAATCAACAATCAGCTTCTAAATCAAGACATGATTTGGAGCATGATTTTAAATCAAGATAATAAAATAAATTAATTACCTATATGCCTACGCCGCGCAAAAGGATGACGACAAAAAAATTAGCCAGTGTTAAAAACTCACAGATTGAAAAACAACTGGTTTCAATTTATGAAGATGACCATGGTAATTTGCCTGATATGAAAAAAATTAAAATTAAAAAAGGCCGTTCTTTTTTAAAAACTCTGGTTATTTTTATTATTTTTTGCGCGGTACTCGCCGCCATTGCCTGGATCGGCTTTTTCCTAATGCCCGGAAACGGAAAATTCTCCGCCGACAAAGTCAATCTTAGTGTAAACGGTCCAGATAACATCATGGCCGGAGTAACCACCACCTACCAAATTGATTATAAAAACAACCAAAACTTGTCGCTTGAAAGCGCGGTCTTAAATGTTGAATATCCGGCTGGTTTTATCTTCATTTCCAGCAATCCGGACGCGCAAAACACCGGCCATACCCAATGGGATCTGGGCAAGCTGTCCCCTTTCCAAGTTGGAACCATCACCATCACCGGCATCACTTATGGCTCAACCGACCAGAGCCAATCCTGGCGGGCTTTCTTAACCTATCAACCGGAAAATTTTAATTCTGAATTTCAGAAAACCGCGATTTTAGAAGTTAAAACCACCAATTCTCCGTTCTCTCTGACTATAGCCGGCCCGGACAAAGCGGCCATCGGCAATCTGGTTGAGTATGACTTTACCGTCAAGCAAGAAAACCCGTCCCGAGTCAGCAAACTAGATTTAATTCCTTCAGTGCCTGCTAATTTTCACATCGCTTCAGCCACACCGGTTTTAAACAAAAATAAAAAATGGTCAATTGATTTGGCCGCAGGCCCTTCAACCACAGCCAACACCGGTTACACTTTTAAATTATTCGGCAAATTCTCCAGCTCTTCGTCCGCGAACACAATTTCGGGTATCTTGAGTTCTTCGGCCAATGATAAAGTTTTCCAATTGGCCAAAACCGACTTTAACACAGAACTTTTGCAAAGTGATTTGGGATTCAGTTTAACCATGAACGGAACAATGGCTAACTTCAATGCCCAGCCCGGGGACATGCTTAACATCACGATTGATCTTAAAAACACCAGCAACAGTAATCTAAAAAACGCGATTGTTAAATTGAATTTGGACGCGCCATCTTTAAACCGGCAGAGTGTTTTGGATTGGTCGCAGGAAGTTGATAAATATAACGCGGACATCAAAGGCGTACAAATCAGCGACACTATAAGACGCGGAGAGATGACCTTTAGCAAAACACAGATTGCCGGTTTGGGAGCGGTTAACAAAGGAGATGAAATTACCATTGATACAAAGATTCCGATAAAAACTTCAGAAAATTTTGATCTTTCCAATTTATCCGCCTTTCAAATAAATGCCGCCGCCGAGGTCTCTTATACTGATTCCACCGGCGCCAGCCACACCATTTCCAGCAATCTGATTGTGATCACTTTAAATTCCGATTTAAAATTTGATCCGCGCGACAGCGCTTCCGGCGACAACAAAACCCATCAAATCAACTGGGTGCTGACCAACCACTTTCATGCTTTGAAGAATGTGACTTTAACGGCTGATGTTTACGGCGATGTTAGTTTGCAAGGTCAGCCATCCGCTCCGGCCGGAACTTTCAATTTTGACAGCGCGGCTAAAAAAATTACCTGGACGATTCCGGAAATGCCGGAAAACGCCGATACCCTGGCTATGCCATTTACCTTGATCTTAAGCAAACTCAATCCTACCCAAAATACGCTTGTTTCCAAGGTTCATGTTCAGGCCGATGACACTGTGACAGGTCAGCGTCTTGATTTCATGGGAGATGAAATTCTTCTAAATCAGTAATCCAATTTATTCTCTGATCCTTTTTAAACCAGGTCATTTGGCGCTTGGCATATCTTCTGGTATCTCTCTTTAAAACTTCAATTGCCTGTTCCAAAGTCATTTCGCCACGCAGGAAGCAGCCGATCTGTTTATAACCAATTCCGCTCATGCTGGGCAAATCCCAACTGTATTTTTGAGATAAATTTTTTACTTCTTCAACCAGCCCGTCTTTGATTTGTTGGTCCACTCTGGCGTCCAGTCGTCTATATAATTCCTCTTTGGAAATGTTGATACCAAATTCTTTGGCGTCATAAAGTGGCACTTGCTTCTTTCTTTGATTAAAAAATGATTCACCGGTTATCATTGCCACTTCCAGCGCCCGCAAAACCCGGCGCGGATTTTTTAAATCTATTTTTTCGGCAGATTCCGGATCAAGTTGTTTTAATATTTCTATAAGTTCCGGCTGGGTTTTCTTTTCTAATTCTGATCTTAGCTCGGTGCTGGGCGCCACTTTAGGAATATCCAAATTATCTACAATTGATTGAATATACAATCCGGTGCCGCCGACAATAATAGGTAATTTTTTACGTTTTAAAATGTCATTGATATGGAAAGTGGCCTGCTCTTTAAAATCCGCCACCGTGAAATTTTCATCCGGATTGATTATATCCATTAGATAGTGCGGAACGCCGTTTACAGTATAAGCGCCGTCCTGCCACTCCCCCTTGGGCTTGGCCGTGCCGATGTTCATTTGTTTGTAAATCTGTCTTGAATCAGCCGAAATAATTTCGCCATTATACTTTTTGGCAACCGCAATCCCCAGATCCGTTTTCCCGGAGCCGGTGGGACCGAGGATGACGATTAATTTTGGCAGGGTTCGGTCCATGTGAATTTTTGACTTAACTACACAATTACTATATAATCTGAATAACTTTAAACATTCTAGCAGTTTTAATGGAAATAAGCAAAAATTGATTACAATTTATTAACATAAAATTTATATATGGAAAATCAAGATTTCATAAAAGATTTTAATATAGGAACTAATGGATTATTTTTGAATCTCACTCCTTTAAAAGATTGCAAATTTGGCTTTAGTATAATTAGAAAAATGGGTTCAGACGATTGGGGATCAATATTCTATATTTACATCAGTAATGAAAATGTACTGAAGGATGGCAACATTAAACCCCTATCCATAAGGGTTAGCTATGGAAAACTTAAAGAAGATGACAAAGGATCTTACATATCATTGAGTAACCAAGATAAAATAAAAAAAGTTACTGGCCCGATAGATTTTACTTCAAATGATGAGTATTTTTATGATGTTATCTTGAACAAATTTTATAAAAAAAATAAAGAAATAACAGCAAATATGTTACTCGACGAGCTATACTTGCTTCATACAAAACCAACCATGCCACTAAAGGGTTTTAAACTTAGGTTAAAATTATTATTTTGGAGGGTAATTATAACCGATATTATAAAATTTATATCTGACTGCTTTCAATGGTTACTACTTATAATATCTGGAACCAAATTCACTGATATTTGGTCAAGGATTATGAAGAATGATAAAATTTATAACTCGCCCGAAAGTAATAACCAATTCGGTGAGCCAGAAAAATGGGATCTACTTGGTTTTAAAGCTCCATTCTGGCCAATAGCATTCTTCTGCATATTACATTTTATTCTTTATATAATATTCTGGAAGATGGATTATAAACCAAATTTTATAATCACGATACTTAAAAATAATTTTTTAACCTTAATATATACTATCTCGTTTCTTGCATTATTAGACAGGGTATTGCCCAAAACATTAAAATTCTTAATAAACAAGACTTCAAATTTATATTTAAAAATATCTCTCAAAAGTATCAAACTTTAGTGTACCCTCTACCAAATAATATTCTAATTAAACTAGCACTCCTCTCAACACCCACATCTCCGGCCTGGTGATTTTAACATCAATAATCTGGCCAATTAAATCTTCATTGCCCGGAAACTGAACCAGTTTCATCTCGCTGGAATTTCCGCTACATACCCCCTCTTCGCACGAATCAACCAAAACCGAAACTGTCTGATTTAAATATTTTTGATTTTTCCGATAAACAATTTCTTCCATCAAATCCTGAACCGCGCGCCAACGGCGCTTTTTTTCTTCCTGGAGCACATCATCTTTAAACGCCTTGGCCGCGGCTGTTCCGCTTCTTGAACTATACATGGCGTGATAGGAAATATCAAAATCGCATTGTTTATATAAATCCAAAGTGTTTTGGAATTGTTCTTCGGTTTCTCCGCAAAAGCCAACGATCAAATCAGTGCCCAAAGCGATTTCCGGCCGAGCGGCGCGAATTTTTTTCACCAAATTAATATAATCTTCACGCGTATATTTGCGATTCATTTTTCTTAAAATCTCATTATCCCCGCTTTGCGCTGGTAAATGCAAATAATTCATTTGCTTGGGCAATTTTAAGGCCTCAATCTGACGATCGTTAAAATACTGCGGATCCGGAGCCGTCCAATTTATTCGTTCAATCCCGCTAATTTTATTCACATCCTCCAGCAAATCAACAAAGTCATAATCTCCATCTTTATAATTATTTACGGTCTGACCCAGCAGAGTTACCTCTTTACAGCCATCCACAGCCGCGGTCTTAATCTCATTTAAAATATCTTTAGCCGGCCTGTTCTTTTCCCGGCCACGCGCATAAGGCACTACGCAATAGGTACAAAAATTATTACAGCCGGTAGCAATCGTAATAAACGCCTTGGCTTTATTTTCTCTCACCGGATTAATCAAAAGATAGTCGCTTAAACCCTTGGCTGGCGCAATCAAATCCGGATTTAATCCCCTGATCCATTTCGGCAACATCACCATTTCTTCAATGCCAAAAAATAAATCCGCTCCCGGAATTTTTTCTTTCAGCTTTCCGTCCTTGTCTCTGCCCGGCATACAGCCGGTAACGCCGATAATCAAATTCGGTTTGGCCGACCGTAATTTTTGCCATTCCCTCACCAAGCCAAACACCCTGTCTTCCGCATGCTGGCGGACACTGCAGGTATTTATAAACAACAAATCGGCCTGTTCCGGCCGAATTGTGTTTTGTAAACCAAGGGAATTTAACAGAGCCGAAAGACGCTCGGAGTCATTTTTATTCATCTGACAGCCGAAGGTTGTGATGTGATAAAAACCGGACATTAATTTTTTCCTTCGTTAGCCATCTCGTTGATTCTGTCGGTTATCAAACCGTCAATATTTTGACGGGCCCGGCTCATAAGTTCATTGATGGCGTCTTCACCTTCTTTAAGCGCGTATTCCTTTCCGGTTTCAAATCCCGCACTGGCGTCAAAAATTTTCTTTTGGTTTTTAACACCGGTGCTATAATTTTCTAAAGCTTTTTTCACCTGCGCCCTCAAGGTATCATCTCTCATCAAAATACTTCTATCAACTTTGTCATGTTCTAATTCTGTTCTTTTCAGATAACAGAAACCGTCTAACATTTTTAAAACATCCAAATCATCAACATCGCCATTTTCAATTATGGTGCCTAAAACTCCATTTATTGCTTTATCTCCTTCCGCCTCCAATTTGTCAGCCAAAGTTTCAATTTCCTCACGAACCATATTTCTTGCTGTTGCCTGTTTTTCTTCCTTCATCTGGGCTTTAAGTTTTCTGGCGGCCTCTCTATGAGGTACGGTTACTTCAGCATTTTTAGCGCGAAATTGTCTGGCTTTTGCCGCTCTTGCTGATGCTTCGCTTAACATATGATATAAAATTAAATTTTAGTAAATATATTATACCAATCCGAGTCCAAGTAGTAAAGGCGCCCGGAGAGGAGTGAAGATGAGCGCCCAGATGCTAGTTGCGGGAACCGCACTGAAAGCGATACTCTTTCTCCTCTCCGAACACAACCTCCTTGATTCTGTCGGTAAACAGTGCGTCTAAAGGATCTACTTCCTTCAGCCAGACCATCACCGAGCCGGTGAAATCCTGGTCGCCAAGGCGGAAATCTTCCCCCACGTCACTGGCGTTCAGCGGGTAGATTTCGGTCTGAAACGACCTGGAATTGACGATGAGCGTCCGAACCTTGGCGAAGATTTGCTCATCCACCTCGTAGGCCCCCTCGCACCCCGGCTTGGGGACGAAGAATAGCCTAAGCTGTCTCTCGGTCGCACGGTACGCGACCTTTAAGAGACGATAAGTCGCGTAGAAAGCCATCAAACTCATGACCCGTGTCATCCGAGAGGCCTCCTTTCTGACCTGCCTTTCTCTGGCAGGAACCACATACTTTAGCATAAAAAAGACAATTGGTCAAGGGTAAACCTGGGGATAAAAAAACACCCGGTAATGGGTGCTTTTTTCTTTTTATTAAAAGCTACTTTCTTTTACTTATTTCATCAGCTACTTTTTTAACAAATTCATCCTTTGACATCTTCACTTGCTCCTTCTGTCCTCTCACTCTAATCATCCAATCCTCCCCGCCCAACTCTTTATCACCCACCACCACAATATATGGGATCTTCCGTTCCACGGCCTTGCGCACTTTATTGCCAATCGTTTCATTGGCATCATCAATTTCTACGCGAATTCCGACTTCAAACAATTCTTTGGCCAACTTTTTTGCACCGTCAACATGTTTTTCTGAAACCGGCGCCAGCAAAACCTGAACCGGAGACAGCCAAACCGGCCAACTGCCGGCATAGTGCTCTATTAAAAACGCCATGAATCTTTCATGAGTGGAAAGTGGAGCGCGATGAATCACAAAGACCTCATTATTCTCTTTACCGGTCTCGTCCGTATAGGCCAAGCCAAATCTCTGCTTAGCAACAAAATCCAGCTGAATGGTTGACATGGTTTCTTCCCTGCCAATTACCGATTTTAATTGAACATCCACCTTCGGGCCATAAAATGCCGCTTCGTCGTCTATTTCAACATACTTAACTTTCATTTCATCCAAGACCTCCCTGATTATATTTTGAGCATATTCCCAATTGGCCGGCTCATTGATATATTTTTCCAAATGTTTTGGACTCCATTTTGATAATCTGAACCAATAGTCATTCATCCCAAAAATGTCAAAATATTTCATTGTCAGCTCCATCACGGCTTTAAATTCGGATTTGATTTGATCCTTGCGGCAATAAATATGAGCATCGTTCATGGCCAATCCGCGCACCCGAAGCAGTCCAGCCAGAGTTCCGGACAATTCATTCCTATAAACAGTACCATACTCGGCAATTCTGATTGGCAAGTCCCTATAGCTGCGCATTTCGTGCCGGTAAATCAAATGGTGATGCGGACAATTCATACCTCTTAAATAATACACACCGTCATCCATTGTCATGGCCGGATACATGCTGTCTTTGTAATATGGCAAGTGTTTGGAAGTTAAATACAATTCCTCTTTGGCCATGTGCGGAGTCACCACGCGCACGTATCCGCCTTTGTTTTCCTCTTCCACCGCCAATTTTTCAATTTCATTTCTAATAATTGTTCCATTCGGCTGCCACATGATCAAGCCCTTGCCGACTAAATCATCAATAAAAAATAATTTCTGTTCCTGACCAATCTTTCTGTGATCTCTTTTCTCCGCCTCCTCCATCATGTGTAAATACTCTTCAAGCTCGGATGTTTTGGCAAAACAAACGCCGTAAATTCTTTGTAGTTGCGGATTTTCATTTTTACCGCGCCAATAAGCCCCGGCCAATTTGGTGATTTTAAATGCGCCGATTTCCTTGCTGGACTTGATGTGCGGTCCGCGGCACAAATCAACAAACTCCCCAGTTTTATACAAAGAAACATTTTTTACATCCATATCTTTCATTTCTTCAACGTCTTTCAGGTTGGTGGTGCCGTGCTTTTTTAAATCCTGCAAAAGCTCAACCTTATAATCCTGTTTTTCTTTTTTGAAAAATTTAATCGCTTCATCAAGAGACATCTCCTGGCGTTCAAATTTTAGATCTTTTTTGGCCAATTCCCCGGCTTTGGCTTCAATCTTTTCCAAATCAGCTTCACCGATTGGCTTCTTAAAATCTATATCATAATAAAAGCCGTTTTCCACCACCGGCCCGACGCCGAACTTTGCGTCCGGATAAAGCTCATAAACAGCCGCCGCCACCAAATGAGCGCAGCTATGCCTCATGATTTCCAATTTTTCATTATTCATATAATTAATCAAACTACTGTACGCTCTTTACAACCACCTTTATCTTATCCGACACGCTCGGCGCGCTGCCCATCCAAGACGGTGAAAATTGCGCGTCCACCCCTACCACGTGCGGTAAACTCAAAACATATCTCTCAATATCATCTTTATTTTTTCCAAAAAAATTACTGACTGACAGACGATCGGCATTGGCATCCAAAGTGACTAAAACATCCTGATACACGGAAAACCGGGCGACATTCTTTTTGACGTCGTAATCAACCAATGAGACCTGTGGATCTTTGCTGGCCGACAGGATTCTCTCGGTCGTGACATCAATTTTATCCTTGATGGATTTTTCCACCAGCGTTTGCAAAGATGTTCTGTTGTAATAAACCACTGCCACACTACTGGTGCCGGACAAAGTAAATTCACTTACTTCGTCGCCGGCCTTATGATCGGCTTTAACATTTTTATCAATTACCGAGACCAATTTTGCGTCATAAGCATTATACGGACTGTTCCCCAGGGCTTCGCTAACCGCCTTGGCAACTTTATCATCATAATCCTTGGCAGCTGTTTTTAAATCATTATCGGTTAGAATCCCAACTTTCTTCACTCCGCCGCTCATGGCTGAAGTACTCTTGGCATAAATTGACTTCTGCCTGTCCGCGGATAAACCCGGAACGGTAAAGGTGCTCGGCCCGATATCGCCGCTGGCGCCGGCTTGATCAGCATAAACATCAGCTGTCACGGAGCCGCCCGCGGGAACCAGAACGCGTTCTGATAATCTAAATAATACGCCGGCAGAAGTCAAGAGGCGGGTGGTCTTTACCAGTGTTTGAGAAATATTTGATTCATTGTATATTATGGCTTTACCCGTGGCCACGCCATCTGACACGTCACTGCCGGTTGGAAAATATTTTTCACTCCAGGAAAAAACCGTAGTTGTGACAATACCGGGAATAGACAAGCTGCTATTATCTGAACCGATATCAACATTTAAACTGATATTCTTGTTGTCATTTTTAGCCACAATCACCACCGTGGCGCTTTTAGAGGTAAAAAAAATAATAATTCCTAAAAGAGCGAGGGTGATAACTAAAAAAGAAATGGCAATGGTGCGATAAAAACGTACCGGCGGCTCCGGCGCCACTTTAGTTGTTACTCTGTGAGTGATCATAGAGAAAATGCGATTTTAGAACGTCTATATTATACCATAAAAGGAACTATTTTGCTAAAGCAACGCTTGCTAAGGGTGTTTTTCCATATATCTTAACTGCATCGCCAGCATCTACAAAAGCATAAAGTTTTTGGGCATTTTTATAGGCAATATTCACACAGCCATGGCTCATCGGCCTGATGCCAAACTGATTATGCCAATAAGCGCCATGCAAGAAAAAATGCCTCTTAAATTCCATATTCCACTTGGTATTGGGCAGATTATAACCCGGACCAATATAATCTATAATCATTACTTTGCGCATTACCTTAAAATCTCCGACTGGCGTGGGCATTCTTGGCAAGCCCGTAGAAACCGGCATTGAACCAATTTTGACGTCATTCAAATAATAATACAACTGCTGTTTTGACAAATCAACTTCAACTTTGCGCGGCATGCTCCGGTCTTTATTACCCACCAAAGGATTAAACCCGTTATATACCTCATTACCATCTTTAAAGCCATCACTGTCGGTATCAGGATTTTGCAGATCAGTACCTAAGGCAACCTCCAAGGTATCTGCCAAACCATCATTGTCAAAATCAACCGTTACCGGTGTAGTTGAGGTGCTGGCGGCAAAAACAAGCCGACTGGGTAAAAAAACCAACGTGGATACAAAAATTATACAAATGACATTTTTAATTTTCATATACCTCTAGTACTTAAATATATCACCAATCTCGTCAGTGCGCAACACCTTTATTTTGGCCCGTTCCAGCTTTTTTAATACCCGAAAAGACGGATGGCCAAAGGTGTTCTGACCAACCGACACAATAGTTTCTCTGGGATTTGTGGCGCTTAGCAGTTTCTGGCCGGTAGAACTATCACTGCCATGATGGCCGACTTTTAAAATATCGGCTTTAAGCGCTGGACAATCACGCGGGGTTGATGAACAATACTTTTGTTCAAGCGCGTCTTCAAGCGGAACCTCCATATCGCCGGTAAATAAAAATTTTTCATTGTCATTAATCAGGCGAAAAACAATTGAAGCATTGTTCCCTTCTGCATCCTTGGCAGACAAAGCGAGCGAGCTGTCCGGATTTAAAAACCCCAAAGTTGAACTACCAATCACCCATTCTTCCGGCCCGGTCATAATTTTTATCTTTGCTCCCTCCTGTTTTTCTTTTTGGTCAAAATATCGCCAATAAGGGTCCGTTTCTTTTTTTGTGCTATTGGTAATAATTTTTTTAACATCATATCTGTCCAAAACATCAGCACAACCCCCGTAATGGTCGGCATCCGGATGAGAAATTAATAAAAAATCTATGGTTTTGTCATAAAACGGCAGAACCGCACCGAGTTTGGCTAAAATTTTTCTGTCCGGACCGCAATCAACCAACATTTTTTGACCGTTATTAAATTTAATCAAAGCCGCGTCGCCTTGGCCGATGTTGAAAAAAGTGACGCTGAATTTTGGATTGGATCGGGAAAGTTTTATATAAAAAAACAAGACCAAAATCATTATCAGGATAACAAACAAAAACAAAATAACCCTCCTTTTTGTCATAAGCCAATGAAGTAAACTATTTCCTTGCTACTATAATTTGGTTTATCCAAACATCATCCCCTTGTGTTATAAAAGTTTCCTTTTCTATCTTAAATGCCAGCGATTCCAGAATTTCCCTGATTTTTTCCGGCCGGTGATAAAAGGATTCTATTATAATTTCTCCCTGCTTGGTCTTAACCAGGGGCGGGTCTGTCTGGTTGATATTGGTGACAACAAAAATACCGTCATCTTTTAAAACCCGATAGACCTCATCAAAAAATCTCCTCGGATCTTTTAAATGCACAATTAAAAAGGCCGCCACCGCGATATCAAAGGAACTATCTTTAAACGGCAAATTTTCCGCATCCCCGATTTTGGTGACTATTTTTTTATGTTTGCGTTTAATCATTTCCAGCATCTTTCCGGAAATATCTAAAGCCGTGACCTCGGCTCCCCTATTGGCCAGGTAAACCGCCAAGCGGCCGGTGCCGGCGCCGACATCCAAGACCTTTTTATTGGTCACATCGCCAAGCATCGGCAAAATTTTGCCTTGTTCAAAACTGTTTAAATATTTTTCCTTTTCATCGTAATAATCGGCTGCTAAATTATACCCCTCTGCGGACGACAGCACTTTTATTTTTTTTGACATAAATATAAATAATTAAAATGTAGAGCAAAACCATGGCCCAAAACGGAATTTGTATATCAATGGCCGACCACGATTGATTGCCAAACCAATTAACTACCATTATAACATAATTCAACCCCAATCCGGCTATCCACGCCGCCACCTGTCCTAAAGGAAAAACCACAAAACTTATGACCAAAGAAACAAACCCAAAAAGCATCAGCCAGGGTATTATCCATAAAATTAAGATATTTACCAGCGGAGCCACTATGGATAACCGGCCGAACTGAAACAAAATCAAAGGCAGGGTAGCAATAATGGCCGCCAAAGTGGTGGAGAGATTCTCCAGAATAAATTCAGGAATTTTTAATCTTGTCAGATATGAATTAACTATCGGCGATAAGTAGATCAAACCCAATGTGGCTAAAAATGACAACTGAAAACCGGCATCCCAAATCAAAACATAAGGGTTTAAGGCGGACATGAGCGCGGCGGTAAATACCAACGTGTTACCTATCTGCGCCGGCCGGCCCAAATATTGGCTCAATAAAACAATTATCCCCATAATTGCCGCCCGCACCACCGAAGCCGAGGCGCCGGTAAAAATCACAAATAAAATTATTCCAAAAACGGCCACCCAAAAGGCCTGCTGTCTGTATAATCCAATCAAAATCAAAATAGACATCAGGAAACTGACAATAATACTGATATTAAACCCTGACACGGCGATAATGTGAGTCACACCGGTGCGGCTAAAATTATCGGAAAGTTCTTTAGGCAGGCCGCTTTTACTGCCATATAATAATCCGGCCATAAAACTGCTGTCTGGTTCGGGCCACAACTGATTTAACTGCTTATTTATTTTTGCTTTAAACCATAATATCTTTTTCATTAAAATTGAACCGCCGGTGCCGGTTGAAACTGATAAAATTTTTGGCCTATTGCATATTGACCACACCCCTTGCGCGATCAAATATGTTTTGGTGTCTTGCAAAATACATTTTACTTGCAATTCATCCCCGTAATTATACTGCGGGTAAAGAGGCGCGGATAACAGAACTTTTCCTGTTTTTGTCTTTAAAATATATTGCGTATTACTTAGGCCAATATTCGGTTCACTGGAAACATAGCCAGTGAGTTCCATTTGACTGCCGTTATAATAATTTATATTTTTGGGCGAGTCGGGCGGCTTTACGTCAAAAGTAAAAATACCAACCCCAATAATAAAACAAAGGCAAAATATAAAAAACATTTTGCTTTTGGAATCAGCAATTTTCTTTAACCCCTCCTGTAACATAAATTAATTAACTCTCTTTAAATCTTTTAGATCAATGTGTCCTTCCGGAAAATATATTATTCCGTGAAATTTTTTATCTTTGCCGGTAAATCGCGGTTCAACCGGCACTTCCGGATTAGTCACTTCAAATATCACTCTTTCCTTATCTGTGCTATATGAATATGGATCAATATTCAAGGTCCCCACTAAAATTGAAAATTTTGGTATCCATGATTTCTTTGCGGAAAGCGAACCTTCCTTTAAAACATTTTCCAAAAATCTCTTTGGCACTGAAATTTTTGGCTTAACCCCGCCCGCCAGTAATTTATTAATGTAGTCCTTAGCTTCTGCCTGGTCGGATATCCCTAAGGATAAATCTTTTCTATTTTCACCTGGAATAGATTCTACTGAACCCATTTCTGTATTCATAATAATTACACAACTATACTAATTAACTTGCCTTTGACGTAAATAACTTTTTTAGGTTTCTTTCCTTCCAGCCATTTTTGCACTTTCTCGCTGGCTAAGGCGGTTTGTTTTGCCTCCGCTTCGGAGATTCCGGCATCAACTAAAATTGCATCCCGCAATTTTCCGTTCACCTGCACGGCCAAAGTAAATTCACTGTCTTTGGCCAGTGCCGCATTGAATTTTGGCCATGGTTCAAAAGCCAAATCGGATTTATTTCCCAAAAGTTCCCAAATCTCATTGGCCAGATGCGGAGCAAACGGTGATAATAATTTTATTAAAATTTCATAATCCGATTTTGACACCGCCTGACGATCAACCATTTCATTTACCAGTTCCATCATCTTGGCGATGGCCGTGTTAAATCTCATGCCGTCAATGTCTTCGGAAACTTTGGCAATGGTTTGATGAAGCAAAGCCACCAGTTTGGGCGATGACTCGGCGCTTAATTTTTCCTGCATCTGCCAAACCTTTTCCAAAAATCTTTGCACACCCACCAGGCCGTTGGTGTCCCACTCAACCGCCTGATCAAAAGGACCCATAAACATTATGTACGCGCGCAAGGTGTCGGCGCTGAACTGTTCAACCATCTCATCCGGGTTAATCACATTGCCTTTTGATTTGGACATTTTTTCGCCGCCTTTGGCTAAAATCAAACCGTGCGAAGTGCGTTTCTTATACGGCTCGCTGGCGGGTACTTCGCCGATATCGTATAAAAACTGATTCCAAAACCTTGAATACAATAAATGCAAAACCACGTGTTCCATGCCCCCGTTATACCAATCAACCGGCATCCAATATCTCAATTTATCTGCCGCCGCAAATGTTTGGTCGTTGTGCGGATCGCAATATCTTAAAAAATACCAACTGGAACCGGCCCAATTGGGCATGGTGTCGGTTTCCCGGCGCGCCGGACCGCCGCACTTTGGGCATTTGGTGTTCACCCATTTTTCCATGGCCGCGAGCGGCGACTCGCCCGTGTCAGTGGGTTCGTATTTTTTTACTTTAGGAAGCTCTAGTGGGAGCTGATCTTCGGGAAGTGGAATCCAACCGCCGCAATGTTCACAATAAACCAATGGGATCGGCTCGCCCCAATACCTTTGTCGGGAAAAAACCCAGTCGCGAAGTTTATAATTAACAACGGCCTTGCCAACACCTTTCTCTTCAAGCCATTTCATTATTTTTTCCATATTTTCGGGAACCATCTCTCTGATTTCCAACTTAAACTTTTCCGCAAATTCTCTATCTCTTTCATCGTGCGCCGGCACGGCCATAATGGCGCCGGTACCATAGCTGGTCAAAACATAATCAGCCACCCAAACCGGAATCTCTTCATTATTAACAGGGTTAATCGCCTTTATGCCCTGCAGTTCAACCCCAGTTTTCTCTTTTTGCAATTCAGTACGTTCCAGATCGGATTTTCTTTTGGCCTCTTCAAGATATTTTTCCACTTTATTCCAATTTTTTATTTCCGGTTTCAGTTTCTGCACCAACTCATGCTCCGGCGACAAAACCATATAGGTCGCGCCAAACAAAGTGTCCGGCCGGGTGGTAAAAACTTTTATCTTTTCTTTATGTTTTTTTAAACTGAAATCCACTTCCGCGCCTTCGCTCCGGCCAATCCAATTTTCCTGTTGAATTTTTGCGCGTTCAATATAATCAACATCCTTCAAACCGGCCAACAATTTATCCGCGTATTTTCTGATGGCCAGCATCCACTGCTCTTTATCCCTTTTTTCAACCGGCGTACCGCACCGCTCGCACTTGCCGTCAACCACTTCTTCATTAGCCAGACCGATTTTGTCTTTCGGACACCAATTGATAGCTATTTTCTTTTTATAAGCCAAGCCGTGTTTAAAAAATTGTAAAAATTGCCACTGCGTCCATTTATAATATTCTGGATCAGAGGTATTAATCACGCGCGACCAATCAAAACTGTAGCCCAGCATTTTTAACTGGCGCGTAAAATTGGCAATATTTTTTTCAGTTACCTCCTGCGGCGCTTTCCCGGTCTTTATGGCATAATTTTCCGTCGGCAAACCAAATGAATCAAAACCGATCGGATACAAAACATTAAAACCTTCCATTCTCTTTTTGCGCGCAATCACATCCATGGCCGTAAATGGCCGCGGATGGCCGACATGCAAACCCTCTCCGCTCGGATACGGAAACTCAATCAAGGCATAAAATTTATTCTTGGCTTTTTCTTCAGCAACCTCAAAGGTCTTGTTTTCTTCCCAAAACTTCTGCCATTTTTTCTCAATTTTCTTAGGATTATATTTTTGCATAATACTGTAGAGCCAATATTCATTTTACCTAATCCTATGGAAAAAATCAAACTATAACAAAAGGGGCATCAGTTATCTTTTCGCTTTCCTCGCCGCGAGGCTCAGGGTGAGCGCTGCGGCGCTCAAACCCGCTCAAAGACAACTGATGCCCCTCTTTTGTTTTAGTAAAAGTTTTAGCCCACCTGTTTTTCTATCATTTCCTTCAACTTCTCTTTTTGTACTCCCCCGACAATCTGATCAACCACCTGTCCGTCTTTAAAAACAATAAATGAAGGGATGCTCATTATATTATACTGCATGGCGATATCGCCGTTTTCATCAACATTGCATTTGCCGATTTTTATATTTTTTCCGTCAAATTCTTTGGCCAATTCTTCCACCATCGGTCCCATGGTCTGGCAAGGTCCGCACCAGGGCGCCCAGAAATCCACGAACACCGGCTCCTTTGACCGTAAAACCTCCTCATTAAAATTTGCCTGATTAAAAACGTACTCCATATGAAGATTAATTTAAAATTAATTTTTTCTCTTTGATTTCTTCTTTATAGGCCTCCAAAACATCCCCAGCTTCCAGTCGTAATTTGCCGTCAAACTGCATTCCGCATTCATTGCCTTCAGCAACCTCATTTACCGTCTGTTTGGCAATTTGTAATTGAGATAATTTACCCTCGCCAACCGCTTCGCCTTTTCGTATCACCTTGACCAAACAATCTTTACGAAGTTTGCCGGATGTTACGCGACCGCCAACAATCATGTAATTTTTCTCGGTTCTAAAAACAGCTATGATTTTTACCGCGCCCAGCTCCGTTATTATTTTTTCAGGATTTAACATTTTTTGCAGCTCCTCTTTAATATAATCCAGCAAATCATAAATAATTTTGTATTGCATGAAGCTGATGTTTTTGTCGGCAATCATGGTTTGCGCGTTAGGCATAGCCACGACATTAAAACCGCAAATAATTCCGCCCGCGGCTTCGGCTTTGGCCACATCATCGGCGGTAATATTGCCCAAACCCTTCCCCACTACCTTCACGCCCACTTCGTCATTCTTAATTTTTTCCAGTGATCCAATGATGGCTTCAAGCGACCCCAAAGTATCCGCCTTAATCACCAAATTCAAAAACTTTTTCTCTTCGCCTTCGGCAGTGACCTCTACTGTGGACGCGGAACCTTGTTCGGCTCCGGATTGTTTTGATCTTTTTTCTTTTATGTTTATGTTAGTGGCGGTTTCAAAACTGCCGACATCCAAAACATCTCCGACTTGCGGGGCCACTTTAAATCCTAGGATACGAACCGGGTTGCTTGGTCCGGCGGTTTCCAAAATATCGCCTTTATAATTTCTCATGGCCTTAACTTTTCCGTAAATTTCACCGTTTACCACCAACGGATCATTGATTTTTAAAGTTCCGGTTTGCACCAAGATTGTGGCCACCGGCCCCTCGCCCTTATCAACGTGGGCCTCAATCACGGTTCCGGCCGCCGATCTGTCCGGGTTAGCTTTTATTTCATCGGCATGCAAATCCGCAACCAAGAGTAAAACATCCAATAATTTATCAATATTTAATTTCTGCTTGGCGGAAATCTCAACCATCGGCACATCGCCGCCCCATTCTTCGGAGATAATATTATGTTGAGACAAATCAACCCGCACTTTTTGCGGATCAGCGCCTTCTTTATCTATTTTATTAATGGCCACCACGATTGACAGTTTGGCCGCCTTCATTATATTTATCGCTTCAATGGTTTGTGGCTTCACGCTGTCATCGGCGGCCACCACCAATATGGCAATGTCCGCCACTTTGGCGCCGCGGCTGCGCATGACCGTAAAGGCCTCATGACCCGGGGTGTCAATAAATGTCAGCGGAGTTTTTTCTTTGGTTTTTGGATTGGTCCAGACAACCTGATAGGCGCCAATATGCTGGGTGATGCCTCCGGCCTCGGAATCAACTACGTTCGTGCTTCTGATCGCGTCCAATAATTTTGTTTTTCCATGATCAACATGACCCATAACCACCACCACCGGCGGACGCGCAATTTTGTTCTCACCGCTCGCATCGCTGGTTAAAATATTTTCCAAATTCTGAACATGGGTGTCTTCTTTGTGGTTGTCTTCGGTTTTTTCCGTCACGGTAAAACCAAATTCCTGGGCAATAAGCATGGCTGTGTCATGATCAATGTTTTCATTTTGCGTGGCCAGAATGCCATTTTTCATCAGTTCCATTATCAGTTTTGTCGGCGGCATTTGCAAAGCATCAGCCAGTTCGCGGACAGTCAATTTTTGCGGTATGGCCACAGAAGTGCCTGTGCTTTTTCTGGCTTCTTTCTCCAGTTCCTTCTGCTTTTCTTTCTCCTTGCGTTCTCTTTCATCAATAATATATTTGATTTTTCGCCAATCGCGCTGAATCTGTTGGGCTACACGGTCGTCAATCTTCACTGCTTTCGCACCAATATCAAAACCGAACTCGGGCAAAATTTGCAGGAGTTTCTGCGGATGTACGCGTAATTGTCTGGCTAATTCACTGACATTCATACCTAATTTAATTACACTATATTATATCTTTATCTTGGCATTTAGTCAATTTTTGGCCATTCTTCTTGACATAATCGTATTATTGTGATACCATTTAGCCCATCACGGCCTGGACAAGGCCAACAAGTTTAGGGGCATTGGGCCCAACACGGAAACAAGGGAGGCATAACAAGATGGTCACACGAGCTCGTAGTCCCAAGGAGAGGGAGATGCCGATCCAGAAGCTGATGACGTTCCCGGACACGACCTTGCAGACAAGGGCCGTACGGATCCAGTTCGTGGACGGCAGCGTCAGGTACTGCTCGCTCAACGACTTCAACAGGTACGTCAACAGGCCGCACAAGGCCGACTTCGACGACGAGATCCCCGGCTTCAAGCTGAAGTACGAGGGCCTCATCAGGGGGACGTTCTACATCGAGATCTTCATGGGCGAGGCCTCGGAGCCCGAGATCGACTGGCTCCGCCAGCGCTTCGACGGTCTGCCCGAGCCGATCCCCGTGATCGACATCCAGCCCAAGATCGCCCCCATCGCCGCTTCCGCCGCCGGCTAGCCAGCCGCCCCGCCCTGCTCTTTCCTACCGTGCTCCAATTCGCCATCAGGCGATCACACCGGAGCCAACCCCCACTGAACTTCCCTCCCCAGGGAAGCTCTTTTTTTATTTTAAAATTATGTTTATAATGCAGGGATAGTATGCCATTTCTATTTATCAACAAACCCGCCGGCTGGACCAGTCATGATGTAGTGGCGCATATCCGGACCGACAAAAAAATCAAAGTTGGTCATGCCGGCACCCTTGATCCGTTCGCGACCGGTCTTTTGATTGTCGGCGTCGGCCGCGACTGCACTAAAAAATTGGATGAATTCAAACAATTGCCGAAAACATATATTGCCACCATTAAACTCGGTGCAACCTCTGACACTTATGACAAGACCGGCAAAATTTCCGAATACCAAAACCCAACCAAAGACCCAACCAAAATTCCAGATAAAAAAACCATCTCATCAATTTTAAAATCTTTTATCGGCAAACAATTGCAAACCCCGCCGATGTTTTCAGCCAAAAAAATCAACGGCCAGCGTTTGTATAAACTGGCCAGACAGGGCAAAACAATTGAACGTCAGCCCAACGAAATTGAAATTTACGAAATCAACCTGCTTGACTACTCTTGGCCAATTCTAAAAATTGAGGTAAAATGCTCTACAGGCACCTACATCCGTTCCCTGGCCAATGATATTGGCGAAAAACTCGGCATTGGCGCTTACTGCGAGGAACTGGAACGGACGGCTATTGGTGAAAACTATTTAAAAAACGCAATAAATTTAACATAATTTTATGGCTAAAAAACTTAGTCCGCTGGATGATTTAATTATTGAAGAGATAAGGAGACGCGAAGAGCAAGAGAGAGAAAAAGAGAGGCCAAGAATATATGATGAGGAAATGCCTATCATTGAGGAAGAAAGACGTGAAAATTCGCCGGAAGAACCAAAAGAAAACAGAGGGGTCTGGGAATGGAAAATCTGGGGCAAAGGCAGAAACAATTGACAAAACACCTCTTTAGTGCTATAGTAGAGTCACTAAATAATTAATTGATTTTTGAGTCGTTATTCTAAATAGTTAAGAAGAAAGCTGACTCGCAGAGTTAAGACCGAACCGAATTGTCAACTTTATGCTAAATAAACACCTAAACAAACACTTTTCCGGGGCAAATCAGATGGATTTGACCGGTGTTTTTGTGCTTATCTAAAGCTACTCTTCTTCAATTGAATAACGCCCTCAAAATCTTGAGGTTTTTATGCATTTAACTAATTTTACCTGGGCGATCATCACCCTGGTCGGCGTCGGTATAGCCTTCTTGCTGGGGTATATTTTACGTAAAAAAATAGCCCAGGCCCAGGCCAACTCTATTGAAGCCAAAGCCGAAAAGCTTTTAAACGAAGCCAAGACCAAACAGCAGGAATTCATCCTGCAAGCCAAAGAAAAAGGCGCGCAGATAATTGATGAAGCCAAACGGGAAGAAAAACAATTGCGCCAGGAATTGCACAGCGTGCAACAGCGTCTGGAAAAACGTGAAAATATGTTTGACCAGAAACTTTTAGAATTCCAGGACAAACAGCAAAAACTCCAGGAAAAAGTGGAAAAAGTCCAGCAAATCAAGCAGGATTTGGAAAAAATGCGCGATCAGGAAATTGAAAAACTGCAGGGCATTGCCGGACTGACCAGAGACGAAGCCAAGACCGAACTCTTAGTTAGGGTGGAAGAGGAAAGTAAAAATGATTTGGCCGCCCGCATCATGAAACTGGAAAAAGAATCCGGCGAGGTCTTTGAAGAAAAGGCGCGCACTATTATCGGTGAAGCCATTCAGCGCTGTGCCTCTTCGCACGCGGCTGAAATCACTTCAACCACCGTGTCCTTGCCCAGCGAGGAAATGAAGGGGCGCATCATCGGCAAAGAAGGCCGCAACATTAAAACCATTGAAAAACTAACCGGCTGTGAACTTATCATTGACGACACTCCGGACGCGATCATGGTTTCCGGCTTCTCCCCGATCAGACGCCAAATTGCCAAACTGGCTTTGGAAAAATTAATGGCCGACGGCAGAATCCAGCCGGCCCGCATTGAAGAATTTATTGAAAAAGCCAAACAGGATTTGGCCATTGATATAAAGAAAGCCGGTGAAGAAGCCCTATATAAAATGGGTATCACCGGCATTGATCCAAAACTGGTCGGCATTGTCGGACGCTTAAAATACAGAACCAGTTACGGACAAAACATCTTGAACCATTCAATGGAAGTGGGATATTTGTCATCCTTGATTGCGAGCGAACTTGGACTGGACGCCGCCAGAGCAAAAAAATGCGGCTTCTTTCATGATATCGGCAAATCAGTTGATCAGGAAACCCAGGGCTCTCACCCGGAAATCGGCAACATGATCCTCAAAAAATTCAATATGGATGAAGACATTGCCCAAACAGCTTTGACTCATCACCTGGATAAAACATTCAATATCTTTGCCAGCATTGCCAAAGCCGCGGATGCAATTTCCGGCGCCAGAATCGGCGCCCGCAAAGACAGTTATGAACAATTCATCGCTCGCTTGGAAGAACTGGAGAAAACAGCCACCTCCTTCCCGGGAATTGAAAAGGTGTATGCCATCCAAGCCGGACGAGAAATACGGATCTTCGTTAAACCAAACGAAATTGATGATTACTCTGCCTTCCAATTAGCCAAGGACATTGCCCGTAAAATTGAGCAAGAATTACAGTATCCTGGAGAAATCAGAGTAACCATAATTCGTGAAACCAGAGTGGTGGAATACGCAAAATAAGGCGTTCTTTGACCTGTGGACAACTAGTTTTGCTTAATATAGGCAAAATAGTGTAGATGTGATAGAATACACCTTGTCGTAAACTAATGTTATTTATCTCCCAAAGAAAGGGGGTGACACTATGAATAAAGCAGATTTAGCTCAAGCTATAGCCGAAAAATTAAATTTACCAAAGAGACAGACAGAAGATACTCTAAACTCAATGGTAGAGGTAATTACTGACATGTTAAAGAAAGGCGAAGAGGTTGTTTTGACAGGTTTTGGCGCTTTCAGCGCTAAAAAGCGCGCTGCCCGCCAGGGTGTGAACCCACAAAATCCTTCTCAAAAGATCCAAATCCCAGCCGTGACCGTACCAAAATTCAAAGCTGGTAAGGCCTTAAAGGATGCTTTGAAATAATAGCTAACATTTCAAAAACAAAAGTCCCCTGCGAAGGGGATTTTTTGTTATTTACGAATCTTGACACTGGCAAATTCCCATGTTAAAATTGAACATCGCTTTGTTTGCGATAAGGAGGATTCTCCATGTCCACGACTGCTGTTCCGGGAATGGTCATCGTTTTCCGAGGCGACGTGGTTTTGATGAAAGTTGTGGTTGGCCGCGGCGGCAATCTCACCAAGCGTTTTGCTGACGCAATTCGCGCGGAAGTGCAAAAAAACGGTGAAGCCCCTTCGGCTAGGAACGCCTACAACTTGGCCGCCCAGATGGGGTTCGGGTCCAAGCAGGATCGGGCCGTGATTACGGCCTCCCGGGTCATCTACGATGGCGATACCCCTGGTCTTGAAGAGTTGTGTCGCAAGAACTTCCAGAGCACGGAATTCGTCCCTCTCTGGGGGCCAACAGTGCCCAACCCTCCGGTGGAGACGGTTGACACCTAAGGAGGAAGACCAGAAGAAGGTTTCAAGGCAGTTCTGCCGCCGGTGGAATTGCCTCTTTTTTTATGTTATAATGTATTCAACCGAATTTAAAAAACTAAAATCATTTATGTCCAAAAAAGGTTTCACTTTAATAGAATTACTGATTGTGATCGCTATTATCGGACTACTGGCAACAATTGTGATTGTGGTCTACGGCACGGCCAAATCCGCGTCGCGAGACACCAAGCGGCTGGCCGATCTTAGACAAATTGGCACGGCCCTGGAACTTTATAATAACGACGAAAACCATTACCCGATTGGCGATGACGTAGCTTTAGGAAACACTGATACGGCCTGCCTCAACTCCGACGGCTGGCAAGCCACCGGCTGTGTCGGCGCTTATATGGGAAAAGTTCCGAAAGATCCGCAGTCCGGAAATTATATTTACAGTTCAACCAGCGGCACAAATTATTACACCATTACCGCCACTTTAGAAGGCACTTCAAACGGACTTACCGGAAACATCCGGCTGACGCCTAACGGGATAGAACAAGGAGAGTAATTTTTGGTATAAAAATCCCAGTCCCAAAAACAAGGCGAGATAAATAAGCGTGGCCAAGCCGGCCGGAATTTTGCCGTATAAAAAATTATAGCGATAGAGAAGCGGCCAGTGCAATAAATATATTTCAAAAGAAAACACGCCTAACAGGGCGAGGATTTTAAAATTGATCTTTTTATAAACAAACAGGGCTATGACAGCCATCACCGTCATCAAACTGGCGACTGCATCTCTTAACACACTATCAGTCACAAACGAATGAGAATAGGTATAGGCAAACACGCCCAAAGATAAAATAATTATCAGCCAGCGCCAAACGGCCGACAGACGCAGACGGCTTAACATCGGACTTAACGCCCCCAAAGCTACGCCCAGTGGAAATGACAGAAAGTGAAGTTTATACAGCTTTATCATATCCACGGAAACAATATGAAATTGGGGAGAGTATTTTATAAACAGCCACCCGACTAAAGCCATACCAATGGCAGACACCGCCGGAAAGCGCTTCCAAAAAATCAGCGGAAAAAGAAGGTAATACGCCAGAAGCGGTGTGATATACCACAAAGGCGAATTAATATCCTGATATAAATCCGCGCGCGGAAAAAATCCCAATAAATTTTCTATAACGGTTTTTAAAGGATAGGTTAGGTGCAGAAAAAAGAAATCAAGCAGAACAAAAAGCGCCACGGTCACGGCCACGGGTATATAAATACGGCGCAAACGTTTAGAGTAGAATTGACCGATTGATAATGGTTTTTTCAAGGCCGAAACCACCAAACCATAACCGGACAATACCAAAAATAAATCCACCCCCACGCCGGCATAATTGGAGAGCGGCACTAAAAACTGGCGATCGCTGACTAAAAAATAACCAATATGAGAAAAAACCACCATTAAAATCGCCAAACCTTTGAGTTCGGTGGTGGTTTGCGGTGGAAAAAAAGAGTCGTCTTTAGTGCGGCGTATTGATACCACTAGCGCCAATAGTAGCCCCGTTATCACCACCCAATTTTGTCTTAAAGCATCAGTAATTAAGATTGCCATAAATTATATTGCTCCAAAATTGATATCCTTCATCTGACGGATGAAAACCGTCAACTGAATAGTAATTTTTATCATTAAACGCTTGCTCGTGCGTCAGGGTATATAAATCAATAACTGCAACATTTTTATTGGCGAGCGCCTTGTTTAAAAAATTATTATAACGTCTAGTTTGCCAATCAAAATAGCATCTGTATGGCGGCCAATATGCCTGGCTACCCCCGAGATACGGGATATTGATAACAGTTATATGTGTAGCGGCGCCGGCCAAGCCGTTAACAATGGAAACCATATTTTTTTCAAACACATCTGTCGGCACTCTGTTTAACATATCATTAATACCAACGGCCAATATAACCATATCCGGGTGAAGCTTTGCTGCTTGCGGCACCTGCTGATTTAAAACATCGGCGCTGGTGGCTCCGGGTATGCCTAAATTGGCAACTGTCACTTGAATATTTTTTTCCTGTGCCAAAAGTTTGGCTACAAGATATGGGTATGTTTTTTGCTCTGCAGTCGCGCCAACGCCGACGGTTAAGCTGTCTCCCAGCGCCGCATAAACTATTTTGGCGGTTGATGTGGTTGTGGCCGGCGGTAAAACGATGGTTTGATGAACAGTCGGATTCGCTAAATTTTTTTCACCAATAGACACAGAAATATGACGATAGGCCCGATTAAGATACAGGCCCAAACAGGCTACTACCAAAACCGATACGATTGCTATGTATTTCTTCATAACTTCTGCAGGCGTTTATTAGTTAGATTATAACATTTTATATGTAAACCGGTAAACCACATTGGATGTATCATCGGACACATACATGATGCCACCGGGTAAGGTCAAAATATCAACTGGCCGGCCCCAGGCAGTGCCCCCCTTCAGCCAACCAGTAATAAAATCGGTCTGCACGGCCGTGCCATTACTTTTAAAATCAAACCGGACAATTTTATAACCCGTGGGCACAGTACGGTTCCAGGAACCGTGAAAAGCCACAAACAAACTCCCCTGCCACGCTTGCGGCCAGCCGTCTTTAGGCACAAAAGCCAACCCCAAAGGCGCGCTGTGGGCCTGGATGTTTATATAACTTGGGGTTTCAAACGGCTCCATGCAGGGATTACGGATATAAGTATTTTTATCAAACTCGGTATCATGAATATTTTTTCCATAACAAATCGGCCAGCCGTAATTTTTTCCTTGCTTCAAGATATTAATTTCATCAGGCGGAATATTATCACCCAACAAATCGCGTCCATTTTCCGTGGCCCAGATTTCTCCGGTTTGAGGATTGGTGACCATAAACACCGAATTGCGCAGGCCGGTTGCGAAATCCTTTAAACCCGAACCATCCAAATTAGAGACCAAAACCTTGGCACGGTGGTTATCGCTTTCATGACAAACATTACAGCTGGAACCAATGGCTATATATAATTTATTGTCTTTAATTAATAATGTCCGCGTCACATGTACGCCGCCGGCAGGCAAATCAATGATTTTTTTGCGGTTGGAGGCGGTTAAGGTGCTGGAATTGTAATCATACACAGAAACCGCGTCATTTTCGGCTACGTATAATTTACATTTTCCCTTAAGACAATAAAATTCAAAACCATGCGGCTGGTTCAAATTTTTCAAAATTACTTTTTGGCTATCAACTTTGCCATCACCATTTTTATCAATTAAAACGGTTATGCGGCCGCCGGCAAATTCGCTGACTACTAAATTGCCTTTGGGGTCTAATTTTAAGACGCGGGGATTATTTAACTTTTCCGCGAATACTTTAACCGACATGCCGGCAGGCAGGGAAAGACCCAGATTGTTTGGTGGATCCGATGTGGTAATGGTAGCGACTGCGGCTGCACTACTGATAGTATTGCTCTCCGGGGCGCTGTTTCCCTGCAGATTTTGATAATAAAAAACCGCGGCGAATACAAAAACCCCAATCGCAGCTAATGATAGCAAACCAATGATAATTTTTTTAATCATACTTTAGCTCTACTGCCTATCTGCAAATACTACTAACCGGCCGGAATAACTTTTGGCAGCTTTATTCCAACTTCCTTCACAAGTAATGAGGTTAAGATGTGACTTGTCGTCATTGGAGCTAAACACAGCTGAAGCATCAGCGTTCGGGTCATACTTTCGGCTTTCACGTACCACAAAAGTAGTGGTCGCTCCATTTTCATCAACAACGAATAAATTATCACCTTTCCTCAACTTATTTAAATTATTAAATACTGAATTTGCACCATTTTGCCAGCGACCATAATGGCCGGCAATAACTGCGCTGCCAATATCTCCGGGATGCGGTCCAAGATTGAACCACCCGGCGGCAGCAGGGCCTTTCGGCACACCCACTGTTCCGTTGGGCAGGAGGCCCACTTGTTCAAGAACAGTATCAACCTGGATTTTCGGAATTTTGAGATGAATCGGAATTCCCGGACTTATTTGTTCCGGTAAAACGATGGCGTCGGCTAACTTATTTCCAACTACACCTAGCGGGATTTGATTAATTTGTGAAATTTGACTAACGGGAAGTAGGGTCGGAAAAAGAATGGTTGCCGGAAAAAATGCAACCCCCACAATACTGACGATAAACAAGGACCGTTTTGACGGACTTTTACTTTTGGATCGCCTAGATTTTCTTACGGAACGCATAACTTAAATTCTGCGTTTCTTTAGAACGACAATTGTTGAAGTTGAAATTAATATAAGGACACCAACCAGTATGATACTATTCCAGGGAATATGATTTTCACTGGAAGCAACCCCGGTATTTGGTAATTTCGGAGCAACCGCGGTCACAACGACAGTGGCGACTGCAAAATCTCTCACAGTCAGACCATTGGCTTCACCGGTTACCACGGCGGTGTTAGTCGTAGTTTTGGTTATTCTGGTCCGACAGGTATATGTCCATGTCTCGGTTGGATCAAGCTTTGAATCGCTATTTGTGTCGCCGGAAATATATACCACCGAACTGCATTTATCATCAGTAACACGGACGTTGCTTAACGCAACCGTTCCCGGGTTGGTTACTTGTTTAGTATAGGTAACCATTCCCCCTCCGGCCAAGAGTGTTAACGGATTAGGAATTTTTGTAATGTGAATCAAAGGTGGAATTATTGGTGCGCCGACAACGACCGTAGCATGCGCGATATCAACCGCACTGATGCCATTGGCCCATCCGGTCGCGACAACGGTGTTGGTGTGAGTTTCTGAAAGCGTTGTTGAACAGCGGTATACCCAAGTTTCATCCATATCAAGCTTTGAATCGCCATTTGTGTCGCCGGAAATAAGATTTATTGGACTACAAGTATCGCCAACCATCGTTAGGTCGGTTACTGGAACCGTTCCAATATTACGGAGCGTGTAGGTGTATGCCACCGGACCTGGACCAGCCGGCAAAGCCAAAGGATCCGGTACTTTTATCACATCAATGAGTGGTGGTACGGGCGGAACAACTACCGGCGCGCCAATGTCATCATTTGTAATTATACAGACCGCGGTATTGCCAACATTAAGATCCAGATGCCCGGTGGAGTTGCAATCACCGGAAAATGTCTGGGTGTAATTAGGATCAGAGGTTTCGGTAATAGAATACACACCGGCAGGCGCGGGGAAAACGTTGGTCTGACCAGAAACAACGGCTGTGCCATTAACGAACAGTGGAAAATCAGCAACGGTCTTGGTTCCGCCATTGTCGTTGATGACTGTTTTAACAACACTAATCGTTCCATAACGCTGGCCACCGGATACGGGTGTTGCAACTACAGGCGCAGTCGCACATGTTGGTCCGGAAATATTATTTCCGTCTGTTGTTAAAGAACCATTGAGAGCTATAATTCTGCCATTAACAGTTGCACCAGAGACCAGCGTGACAGAAGTTTGCGCAATGAGTGTTCCGACAAAAGTACTGTCTGAACCGATGGTCGCACTGCTGCCAACCTGCCAAAACACATGACAGGCCTGGGCATTGCCTTGCAAAACAATTGAACCACTGAACGTAAAGTCACCCCCAACCTGAAAAACCCAAACATCATCGTAAGTGCCGTTAAGATAGATCGTTCCGGTAAACGTTTTATCACTGGCTGAAGTCCACACACCCGGCACCGGAGTCCATGGGGTTGTACCCCACACCCCGCTGGTTGTTTGACCTGCCAGGTTACCATAAGCAATTAAAGCAGCCCCTTGAGCAGTCGCGGACAAACCAGTTGTACCAAAATATTGTGATCCCCCCACTGTCCAAGGCCCGGTTTTTGAGGTCTCAAGACCTGGGCTTAGGCCCAAATCACCGGAAATTGTAGTGCCGGCGCCGGCGGCGCTCATTGATAAACCGGCCAAAACTGAAAAACTAGCTGCATCTCCAAGATTGGGAGACGTTGCTATTGCCGCATACGCGGTGTTTGGTCCGGCCAGACCGAGAAGAATAAATAAAAAAATTCCTACAACTCCAGAAAACATTTTAAATGTTTTCATATGTATCTTGCTATAGCCAGCGGATACTTAAAAAAATCAAGTACCCCGGCAATTAATTAATTATGTATATTATAGCACATTTCGTACTTTTTTTGAGGAGATGTGGATAACTTCCCTATAGTTTGCTAAGAATGAAAAATTTTGCTAAGATAAGTTATCAAAAATATGATAACTCATGCACAAAAAATTGAAAGAATTGCCGGACAGCTGAAAGCGCACAAAAACGGCAAGCCGGTATTATTTAAAAAGAAAGCGGTTTCTCATGTAGTGCCCAAACCTGAAGAACAGAAATACTGGAATGAAGAAATTGACATCAGTGATTTAAATGAAATTATCAGTATTGACCCTGATGCGCGGACTTGTGTTGCCGAATCAGGCGTAACTTTTGTAGATTTGGCAACAGCCACTCTGAAATATGGCCTGGTGCCGATTGTTGTACCGGAACTGAAAACAATTACCATCGGTGGCGCGGTTTCCGGCTGTTCATTAGAATCAATGTCATACAAATATGGGGGTTTCCACGACACTTGTCTGGAATATGAGATTATTACCGCGCAAGGCGAGGTTCTGACCTGCTCTCCGGATAATGACAACAGTTTATTATTTCAAATGATACACGGCACCTTTGGCACTTTGGGCCTTCTGGCTAAACTCAAATTCAGATTGGTTCCGGCCAAGCCGTTTGTTAAAGTCACTTATCAAAAATGTGTGGATATTAAGGAGTATAAAGCTACCATCTGGGATCACTACACCAAAAAAGATGTTGATTTTATGGATGGTATAATCCATTCCCCCACCGAGTTAGTATTAAGTACAGGAAATTTTGTTGACACGGCGCCCTACACCCACAGTTATGACTGGATGAGGGTATATTATAAAAGCACAAAAATACGAAAAGAAGATTATCTTAAAACCATTGATTATTTTTTCCGCTATGACAAAGGTGTGACCAATGTCACCCCAAAATCATTTCTGGGACGTTTGTTTTTTGGTAAATTTATTAATTCTTCAAGCTTATTAAAACTGGTGCAAAAATTTCGCAAAGTTATCCCGGCTGATAAGATACCAGTAACGGTTGACACCTTCATCCCGTTTTCTGAAGGTGAAAATTTTATGAAATGGTATGAAAAAGAGATAAATTTTTTCCCTTTATGGTGCGTGCCTTATAAAATTGCCCGGCATTATGAATGGATTTCCGGAGAATTTTTTGAAAAAATGAAAGACGAGTTGTTTTTAGATCTGGCCATCTACGGACTGCCAAAACGGCCGGACAAAAACTATTACAAAATGTTTGAGGAAGAATTGATGGCTATTGGCGGCATCAAAACCTTGATTTCCACCAACTATTATTCGGAAGATGACTTTTGGAAAACCTGGAACAAAGATAATTATTACGCGGTTAAAAAGAAAACTGACCCGGAGGATATTTTTCTTGATCTTTATGAAAAAACATGTAAAGTTACCTAAGGAGGGGTGATATGCACGGAAAAACCGGACTCGTTAGTGTGCGCAAGGGTGATGAGGTTGTTTTCAAGTTCTGGACCGACTGCGGTGGAGAAAACGCGGCCGATGTGGCCGAAGCCATCCGCAAAGAGGGCCGGGTACCGAAGATCAAGGAGGCGCTGGTTCTGGCAACCGTGACCGGATTCGGCTGTGATGGTTGTCAGCTGTTGATCGCCAAGTGCGAGAACGTTGCCGAGGTCACCATAGACGAACCGTTCGCCGCAGCTGCGCTCAAGGATGCCAAATCAAGCCCCTACGCTAGCCACGAGCGGGCCGACTACTACGAAGAAGTGGTCCTGTGAAAGGATAATGTGAAAGGAGAAAAAGAGATCCTGCTTGCGAAGCAACAGGATCTTTATATTTACATGTGTAAAAATTCCAACAATTTATAAATCAAAAATGCCGGCCAAACCAGGGCCTTCAAAAATCCCAGCACGCCCATCCAGAATGTGGTGGCGTGTTGGATATAATAAATAAGAGCGCCGATGAATGCCAGGCCGTAGATTCCGCTTGAGACGCCTTGATGTTTGGTCATAGTGTTTGTTAAGAATAAAAAATTAAATTATTGATATTTGTATTATATCACAAACTCCACCTTATGGGTGGAGTTTGGTTTGTAGACGATTTTTGTTATTCTTAACATAAAATGATATAATTATATCAGCCAAAAATTTTCCTTGCTAAATTTATTAATGCACTAATTTCAAATATGAACAAAAAAATTCTTGGTATTGCGTTTGTTTTAGGCAGTATTTTGATTTTAACCGGCGCCGGATGTATTAATAAAAGTCCCGCTCAAAATTCAAAGCAGGAGAACATTTACCCGCCGGCTGTCAACCAACAGTCTCCGAACAGCACTGCGACGGAACCGCCGGATGATAACAAAGATTCCGGGGATATGTGCAATTCAGCCACAGAAGCAGAGGTTCCCAATGGGTTGGCCAAAGAATTAAAATCAATTTACAGCGAAGCCGGCGGTGAAATAATTTTTTCCGCCAATATCGGACAAGGCGATCAGGTCGGAGATGCCCTAATGTATGTTGTCAAAATCAAACCGACAACAGCGAAACTGGAAAACGCCTTTAAAAAACACGGTTACAAGATAGCGTTGTCGGGTAATATCATGGTAGTTACAAAGGACAAACTGGCCCTTAGCATTAACTTGGTGGAAGGAGCGGAATGTCAGGCACTTGTCATGATGAGAATTGATGAACCGTTTAATCTGGGCGGGACAGTGACAACCGGAGAGTGTCAAAAAATGCTGGAGCTGGCCCAATCGGCCGACGTTCGTTCCCATAATATTTTTGTAGCCATGTTAAATGCCCAAAGATTGTATAATTATTGGTATATGCTTGCGGCAAAATACGGTGTGACAAAAGAAGCTATTACGAAAACTTGTAAAACAAAGCTCGGCCTCTAGCCATCGCCCGTAACAAAAGATTCCGGTTCTCCGGAATCTTTTGTATTGGTAGCCCCAACGGGAATCGGACCCGTGTTTTCTCATTGAAAGCGAGATGTCCTAACCACTAGACGATGGGGCCATAGTGCGGCATTATGATACCAGAAAATTCGGTGAAAGTCAACCTTTTTCCCATGGCGCCGGCAAAGCGCCCACGGATTCAAGATACATTTTGACAATCGCCGGCACACTGGTGACTGACGGCTTGCCGTGCTCAAATTTTTTCTTTTGCTCGTATAAATCAGATGTTCCCAACACCTCAAAGCGGTTTTCTTCTTCCGCGTCCAGCGCTCTGGAGTGCGGGGTGTCGGCAATCACTGACGGTGTCCAGATAAACGGCGCCAAAAAATCAGCGCCTATGGTTTCTTTAATTTCTTCCAACCCTTTTAATCCCCCGTCTTCGGCGTCTATCTCACATATCTGCATTGGTAAAGAAAACATTTTTTGTATCCGTTTGACCCGCTCTTCCATCATCTTTGGCACTTCAGAGGCCGGCACTTTGCCAGACCGCAGTGCGCCTTCAAAAAAAGTAACATCATCCTTCAATTGCTTGGCAAACTTTTTTGCTTCGCCAAAATGGGAAACCGCCCGCAAAATTTCACGCAACCGTTTTTCCACTTCCGCCTCGCCAAGCGCACCGGCATCCATCTCCGACCATTCATACAAATCCAAAAGTGGTTTAAAATGGCTGTTATTATCCTGTTGTGCGTGCATATTTTCATGCACCAACTCTTCAATTTCTTTGGCGGACTTAAGCGGCGGCACGACTATCATCTTTTTTGGTTCATTGATATACCCACATTGCTCCACCAAATCGTCTATGACTATATCCGGCAGCGGCTGGCCGTCTTTGTTTAAATTTTTTAATACGTCACGCTTTTTTCCTTCTTTGGATATAATAATAAAGGACTCCAGCTTCCAGCCGTTGTAAAATCCAAGCTTTGGATCCGGCGATTCAATAGGAAACGGTTTGGCATTTACATCAACCAACCCCTGGGCGATAAATTCACCCTTGCTGTCGCGATATTCATAACAGCGTCTCAAACACTCCCTGGCTTCTCTTTTCTGCCCCAAAACAACTTTTTCCACAGCAAAAGACGGCCGATTCTGGCCGACAAGCGGTATTGAGTTTTCATAAGGCCTTTTTTCCAACATAATCACAAAATTATTGAATTTACACTATCACAGAACAGAGCCAAAATCAACATTGACTAAAGCCATTTTTTTTTGTATACTTTCGGTAATGTCAGGGTAGCTCAGTTGGTAAGAGCGTAGGATTCATAACCCTAAGGTCGAGGGTCCGACTCCCTCCCCTGACACTCGGGAAAACGATCTCGATCTTGGAGGAAACCATGAGCAAACAAGGACCGGCGCTGGGAAGCATCTTCGAAAAGGATCTGAGCGGATGGCAGCTTCGGTACGGTTACCTACTGCTGATCGAACACGGACTGATGGGTGTATTCCCAGCTCTGACTGCAGAGGATAATGAACCTGTGGTCGTAGTGGAGAAGCCGCTCTTGAAGATGGTGTGGGACTGCCTTGAGCACAAACGGGCAAAAGTCGCCACGCAACTTCTCCTCTACAATCCCACGAAAGGGATTGGTTATTCTCTCCAGGCCACTATCGATAGCCCGGAGCCGAAAGAGATGTCGCCGCTCAAGGTGCTCAGTTCTAAAAAAATTCACGAGCTCACGGGCACTTCTGGTCCGGGAGAAGCGTCCAAGTTCAAATGGACGCCGGGATTCGTGAGTTTCGACGCCAGTGATTGGCCTATGCCGGCGGAACTCAACTGGCCATAAGGAGACATAAGGAGTCGAGGAAGACACACGTCTTCCTCCGTAATACCGAGTTTCTAAATAGGAAATTCGGTATTGCGAAAAATATGCTTATTCTTGGTATAGAAAGTTCCTGTGACGATACTTCGGTGGCCTTGCTCAATTGTTCAAGCCAAGGTTGCGTTGTGGTATCGGAAAAAACCGCTTCGCAAATTGACATTCACAAAAAATACGGCGGGGTGGTGCCGGAAATCGCCGGCCGGGCGCATGCGGAAAAAATTACGCCGCTGATTGAACTCATTTTGGAAAACCAGCCCCAGCCGGATGCGATTGCGGTCACGGCCGGACCCGGGCTGATTACCGGATTATTGGTAGGCGTGGAAGCGGCCAGAACTTTATCGTACGCTTTAAAAATTCCGGTGGTGGCAGTAAATCATATTGAAGGCCATATTTATTCTACGGAGATCGCGGCCGACTCCAAGATAGAATTTCCAGCTTTGTGTTTGGTGGTGAGCGGCGGCCATACCGAATTAATTTTAATAAAAAAACCCAGGCAATATAAACTACTGGGCGCGACCCGTGACGACGCAGCCGGAGAATGTTTTGATAAGGTGGCCAAGCTGGTTGATCTCCCCTATCCGGGCGGTCCGCAAATTTCTAAACTGGGAAAAAACGGAAATCCGCAGGCGATAAAATTTCCGCGGCCGATGATAAATGATGATAATTATAATTTTAGTTTTGCCGGACTGAAAACCTCGGCTCTTTATTGGTTAAGAGATCATAAAATCAATAAAAAAATTACACTGGAAGATTTTTGCGCCAGTTTGGAACAGGCCATTGTTGATGTTTTGGTTTCTAAAACCGTCAAAGCGGTGCAAGAATTCCGGCCGAAGACAATCGTGGTTGGCGGCGGCGTGAGCGCAAATTTAAAACTGCGGGAAACCTTCGCCGATGCACTTTCCGGCAGCAACATAAAATATCCGGACTTAAAATACTGCATGGACAACGCGGCCATGATTGCCGTGGCCGGATATTATCATACCCTTAAAGAAGATTTTACAAATTGGCGGAACCTTAAGGCCGACCCTAATTGGAAAATTGTTTAAGTTCTTCTTTCAACTCTGTGCAGCCGTCCACCCGGTAGCCGCTTTTTATTTTTTTATTCCCCACTTTTATATACACCACCTTATCGCCCGGATACCTCCCTAGAATTTTTTTAATATTATCTGATTCGGTTTTTATCTTGGCCGGGCTGACCACAACTTCAAAGCCCTCTTCTTCCGGACTGACAAAATTCGGCGCATACTGGCGCAAAGACGGCGCACCCTGATTGATATTCATTTGCATGGCCAGCGTAGCCGCGTTTTCTTTGGTTAAAATATACGCCCGGTCCACAAACAGTTTGTCATCCCCTTCTTCTTCTGATGTCTTGCCCACCACGCAAACCGGTTTTCCTTCTTGCCAAACATCTTTGGTGGTTTCAAAGGTGCGCGGGAAAATCAAAAGTTCCAACCCACCGCTTAGATCCTGAATTTTGGCGAACATCATCGCCTTGCCGCTTCTGGTAATTTTTTTCTTGGTGGAATCAATAAATCCGCCCACCACCACCCGGCTGTTGCGCGGCTGATTGGGCAAGTCCTTAATCGGTGTCAGCACGCCGTTCATAATTTTTTCAAAATACTTAAATGGATGGGAAGTGACGAAGAGTCCCAGCAATTCTTTTTCCCAAATCAGCTTGTCGGCTTCATCGGCCAGGGGCGCCGGATTAAGCTGAACTTTGGCGGACAAATCAATCGTTGTGCCTGAAAAAAGCGAATTCTGGTTTGATTGGGTTTTCTCATGCATCTGCCTGACAAAACCCAAAAGGTTGTCCGTGTTGGCCAAAAGCAATCCCCGGTCATGGCCAAAACAATCAAGCGCGCCACATTTAGCCAAACTTTCCAGGGACTTTTTGTTTAAATCCTTATCATTTACACGCGTGAGCAAATCCTGCAGGTCTTTATACGTGCCATGTTCTTTGCGTTCGCGGTAAATCACTTCGGCAATATGCTCGCCCAGATTTTTTATGCCGTTTAAACCGAACCTAATGTGCGGCTCGGATCCGTCTTCCGGCGAAATCATGGCGAAATTTTTAAAACTTTCATTAACATCGGGCGGTAAGACCTTTATGCCGATTCTCTCGCACTCATGAATAATTTCCGGCACTTTATCAATGTCGCCGCTTTCCGCAATCAAAATCGCGGTCATATACTGCACCGGAAAATTAGCTTTCAGATAGGCGGTCTGATAGGCCACAACTCCATAACTGCAGGCATGGGCCTTGTTAAAACCATAAGCGGCAAACGGCTCAATGCGTTCCCACAGGGTGTTGATTTTTGCTTCGGACAAATGCCCGAATTCACGGCAGCCCTTAAAAAATTTCTCTTTCTGCTTGGCCATTTCTTCCGGAATTTTCTTGCCCATCGCTTTTCTGAATTTATCCGCTTCCTCCCAATTGTATCCGGCCAAATTTATAGCCGTAAGCAAAACGTCGTCCTGATAAACAATCAAGCCCAGGGACTGATCAAGATAATTTTCCATGCGCGGATCAAGATATTCAATCAGTTCCGGATGATTTTTTCTTTTTATATATTCGGGAATTGATTCCATTGGCCCGGGGCGAAACAGTGCCACCATGGCCATAATATCAAAGATGCTGGCCGGCTTTAATTCTTTCAAATATCTGGTCATGCCAGATCCGGAAAGCTGGAACACACCGATAGTTTCACCGCGCGCCAGCATTTCATAGGTTTTTTTGTCATCCCAGGGCAATTTGTAGATATCAATTTTCTGGCCGGTTGTTTTTTCTATAATTTCCACGGCATGACCCAAAATAGATAAATTGCGGATCCCCAAAAAGTCCATTTTCAAAACTCCAGCCGCCTCCACCGCGTGCATTTCATATTGAGTGGTAATTCTCTCACCGCCGGTTTCGCGCTGAACCGGAGTAAAATCCGTAAGCGGCGTCGGTGAAATCACCACTCCGGCCGCGTGTATGGAAGTGTGTCGGGCGCAGCCCTCCACTTTTTGCGCCAAATCCAATAAACGGTGGGCTTGCGGATTTTGATCGTATAATTTTTTTAAATCCGGCTCCAGCTCCATGGCTTTGGCAATATTCATGTGAAAACCCTGCGCGCCAAAAGGAATCATTTTTGAAATCTGATCGCAAAAAGAATAGGTATAGCCCAGCGCTCGGCCCACATCGCGCACCGCTCCGCGCGCCATCATCGTTCCGAAGGTAATAATCTGCGCCACTTTGTCCGCACCATATTTTTGCGTGACATAAGCAATCATGTCGTCGCGGCGGTCGTCGGCGAAGTCCGCGTCAATATCCGGCGGGCTGGGACGGAATGGATTTAAAAATCTTTCAAACGGCAATTTGAAATACAGCGGATTAACAGTGACGATTCCTATAGCGTAAGAAACGATTGAACCAGCAGCCGAGCCCCTGGTCGTTTCGGCAATGCCGTGGTCGCGCGCATACTGCACATAATCGGCAACTGTTAAAAAATACGGAGAATAACCTTTTTTGGCGATAATTTCCAACTCATAGTCAACTCTTTTTTTCACCTCCTCGGTTATCTGCAACAGCTTCGGCAATCTTTCATAAACCTGCTCGCGCAAATAACTGTCGGCGGTCTGCCCGACCGGAAGCTCAAGAGGCGGAAAATGCCATTTATTAAGTTCTAAAACCAGATTCGCTCTTTCGGCAATCTTAACCGTGTTCTCCAATGCTTCAGGAATATGTTTAAAGCGGCCGGCGATTTCTTTGACGCTAGCCATTGAACAATCAACCGCATTCATGGTCTGGCGATTGGGTTCATCCAAAGTCCGGCCGTCGCGGATGCAGGTTAAAATATCCTGGGCTTCGGCGTCCTCCGGTTTCAAATAATGCACGTCACGGGTGACAATAAGCGGGACGCCAGTATCTTGGGAAAGCTTAATTAATTTTGTATTCATCTCCATCTGACCTTCCAAACCCGGCAAGTCCTGCAGTTCCAGATAAAAATTTCCTTTGCCAAAAATTTCTTCGTATTCCAACGCCACTTTTTTGGCTTTCTCAAAATTATCTTCTTTGCGCAAAATCCAAGGAATCTCGCCGCCAAAACAGGCAGATGAAGCAACCAAACCTTCATGATATTGTTTTAGAAGTTCTTTATCAACACGGGGTTTGTAATAGAACCCCTCCAGATGAGCCAGCGAAGCCAGCTTCATCAAATTTCTATAACCGGTATAATCCAAAGCCAACAACACCAGATGATAATACTTGTCATTTTGATTTTTATCAAAACGACTGCCCGGAGCCAAGTATGCCTCCATGCCGATGATCGGTTTTATTCCCTCTTTCTGACACCGCTCATAAAACTCAATGGCGCCATACATATTACCATGATCGGTGAGGGCAAGGGCAGTCATGCCCAAACTTTTGGCATGCTTAACTAGCTCGTCAATTTTTGGCAGGCCATCTAAAAGCGAATAATGGCTGTGGACATGGAGGTGAACAAAGTCGGGCATAGTGCTCGTATCTTACCCGAAAGCCATAACAAAATCAACAAAAAAAGGCCCAAGCAGATGCTTGGGCGTGAGACGAGGGAGGAAGTGGGGTCAGCCCACGGATTCCTTGGGCTCGGGGTAGACGTTGACCCTGGGCTCGTAGACGTCGGGGGTGAAGTGCAGGTACCGCCGGCGCCGGTTGCCGTTGGCGACGTACATTACGTACACCTCCACTTCGCCGTGCGCGTCGGGGTCCTTGATATCCTCGACGAACACGGTCATCTTGCGGCCGTCGGAGAGCTCGAGCTCAACCGGGAACTCCTGCTCCTTTGCCAGCAGAAGCTCCTGCAAACTCGGCGACCGAACTACGGTCCACGAATCGTCGGGGTCAGGGTCGGCACCGGCCTCTTTCAAGAAAACGGCCTGGGCCGCCTCCCAGTCCTTCGCGCGCATTCCCATCTTTTTTCTCCTTCCTCTATCATCATACCCGAACCGGAATGGTCCGGGCTTCCTTACCTAAGGAATAATCACCAAGAATACACTAAAAATATTTTTTTGTCAAGATAGGAGGCAACTTAAAAGAGCCCGGGTGGGCTCTCTTGTTTAAATTTATTTTATCTTCTAATCTTCTTTGCTACCTTGCTCATGCCCTTTGCAGTCGCTTTTACCGCAAAGTCCACCGCGTCTTTAGCTGAAGTATTCATTTTTTTAGAACCGCTATCAACCCATTCTTTGGCTTTCTTGCTCACGATATTTTTTACGGCATTGGCTACATTGCCGCCGGCTAAACCAATCAAAGCATGAATGCTTTCCACCTTGCCGCGCACATAATTTATGGTTTCAGTTAGCAGTTGCAGGCGCGAGCGAAATTCTTCAACCACCCGGTTGGTGTTCTTTAAAATTTTCACCACGTAGAAAAACGTCCAGCAGAGAAAAACCGTCAGCCACAAAACACAAAACGCGATGACCAGGTATAAAATATCTTTGGAAGTTTCTATCATACCGCTCCTTAAATTAAAAATAAAAATAATCTGAAGATATTATAGCACAAATTTAAAGATGCAACAAATTTTTTACTATCTCACGCTCGCTTTAAATTTTTCCTGAAGAATTTTTAAAATTTTACTGTGCACTTTTTCAACCTCTCCGGCCGTAAGGGTTCGCTTAAGGTCGCGATAGACAAAATGATAAGCCATGCTTTTGTAACCGGCGCCGATGTTCTCTCCTTCATAGACGTCAAACAGATCCACAGATGCTAAAATCGGATCAGTGTGCGCCAGGGCTGAAATAATTTCACCGTGTGAAACTTCTTTTTTCACCAAAATCGCCAAATCCCGTTCTATGGCCGGATATTCTGACAGTGGTTTATATTTTTTGTCAGACACAGGCAGCATTGCCAGCTTATCAATGTTTAACGCCGCCACGCCCACGCTCCACTCTAAACCTAAGTTGGCTCCCGCGGCCGGATTAAGTTCATAAACCGAACCCACATCTTCTCCGGCAACCATTACTCTGGCCACGCGCGCTTTATGCTGCCACGGATAAATTTCTTTCGGCACCTTCACTTCAAAATTTTGCCCCAAATCGCCCAGAATATTTTCCACTACCCGGCGTGCCTGCCAAAACGGCGCCGCATTTTTCTTTTCCACAAACACACTTGTCAGCCAGGTGTCCTGGCGCGGAAGCAGATCGTCATTGTTGGCCATTGTTCTTTGCCCCGGCTTTTCACTTATAAAGGTTTTACCGATTTCAAATAAACGCAAAGTGGGATGATTATCAATATTTTTTAAAATATTTTCCAACAGGTTAGTGATTAAATGCCGGCGCACATACGGCCGTTCCTGCGAAATTGGATTATCAAGTTCAATATATTTTTTAACATCATCATTCATTTTGGCAATCATCTGCGGACTGACAAAAGAATAATTATACATATCCGTATATGACATTTCTTTTACCAGCAAATCCCTAATTTGTCTTTCCAGTTTACGCACTTTGTTTTCTTCCGGCGGGTTTATCGGAAACGTCGGCATCGCAGACAATATATTTTCATAGCCATAAATACGCACAATTTCTTCAACCAAGTCCTCGGGAAGAGAGATGTCTTTGGTGGCGCGCCAGCTGGGAATTTTTACTTTCATTTCATCGCCTTTACCGGTGACCGCAAAACCCAATCGTTCTAAAATGCTTACCGCTTCTTTTTTGGAAATTTCCACTCCGGCAATTTTCTTCAAATATTCCAGGCCAAATCCTATTGGACCCGTGCTAAGATGAAAATTTGCTTCATCGGCAATATTACCGCCTACACCGGCGCCGGGATTTAATTCCAGCGCCAATTGGACGGCTTTGCTTAAAGCCGACACGCACAAATTCGGATCCAAACTTTTTTCAAAACGAGCCGATGAATCAGTGCGCAAACCCAATTTAGTAGACGTTTTTCTTATTGATGAAGCATCAAAATTGGCGGATTCAAAAATTATAGTATCAGTACCGGCATTAATTCCGCTTTCCATCCCGCCCATTACGCCGGCAATGGCCAACGATTTTTCCGGATTGGCAATCATAAGCATTGACGAATCCAATTTTCTTTTCTGTTCATCCAAAGTAACGAATTCTTCGCCGTCTTTCGCACGCCGCACCACAATCGCGGCCTGTTTCTTATCGCCAGATAAAACCTTGGCATCAAACGCATGCATGGGCTGACCCAAATCCATCATCACATAATTGGTGATATCAACGATGTTGTTTATTGGTCGCAGGCCCACTGCTAACAAACTTTTCTTTAGCCACTCCGGGGACTCTTTCACCTTAATTCCCGAGACGGCCACGGCCATATACCGCGGACACAACTTTTTATCTTCAATTTCTACTTTCACTTTCAGGCCCTTGCCCGATTTTATTTTCTTGACCTCGTATGCTTTTAAATCCTTTTTATATAACGCGGCCACTTCACGCGCCAGGCCGTAATGCCCCCACAGATCGGGCCGGTTGCTCAAAGATTTATTATCAATTTCTAAAACCGCATCATCCAAACCCAACGCTTTGTTTAAAGGCGCGCCCGGCTTTGCTTTCACGCCGCTCAAATCCAAAATTTCTTTTTCGCTTTTTAAAGGAAACATGTCAGCCAGACCGATTTCAGTTGACGCGCAAATCATCCCGAATGATTTCACGCCGCGAATCTCTGTTGGCGCAAGCTCAACCAACTCCCCGGCTCCATGCCAGCGCACTTTGGCGCCAACTTTTGCCAGCGCCACCAGCATTCCTTCTTTCACATTACTGCCTCCGCAAACAACTTCCACTTCTTCATTGCCGACGCTGACTTTGCAAACCTGTAATTTATCGGCATTCGGATGTTTATCGCAAGACACAACTTTTCCAACTACAATATTTTCCAAATCCTTGGCGCGACTGGCCACTTTTTCAATTTCCACCGTGCTTTGCTTTAATTTTTCAGCTACATCCTCGGCACTAACCGAATCAGGTAACTTGACGTATTTTTTTAACCAGTTAAAAGAGATAAGCATATTCTGTGTGAAAGAAAGTTAAAATTGTTCTAAAAATTTCATCTCCCCGCTTTGGAGCAGGCGGATGTCTTCAATGCCGTATTTAAGCATCACCAAACGGGTGAGACCAAAGCCAAAAGCAAAACCGGAATAAATTTTCGAATCAATATTGGCTTCTTTTAAAACATTGGGGTGAATCATACCGGCGCCAAAAATCTCCAGCCAGCCGCTGTTTTTACACAACCGGCAACCGTTGCCATGACACAAAAAACAAGTCACTTCGCCGTTGACGCCCGGCTCCACAAACGGATAAAACTTCGGCCGCAGCCGAACCTGGGTTTCCGCGCCGTACAAATTTTTGGCCACGGTTTCCAAAACCGCTTTCATGTGCCCGAAGTTGATATTTTTATCAACAACATACCCCTCCATTTGATAAAAGGTGTGTTCATGCCTGACATCGGTGGCTTCATTCCGGTAACACTTGCCCGGAATAATCGCCCGAAGCGGCGCGCCGTATTTTTGCATTCCCCGCACCTGCATTGAAGAAGTGTGGGTTCGCATCACCCAATCCGGATGGTTTTTAATATAAAAAGTATCCTGCATGTCGCGCGCCGGATGATCTTCCGGAATATTTACCGCTGAAAAATTATAATAATCGCTTTCCAATTCCGAACCGTCTAAAACCATAAAACCCATTGACGCAAATAAATCCTCCAACTGATTTTGAATTACTGACACCGGATGAAGATGCCCGCGTTCTTGATGCGGCAAAGCCGGCTGGGTTAAATCCACTCGCTCTTTTTCCAAGGCGCCGGCAAAACTTTTTGACAAAACCTCTTGTTTTTTTGCGGCCAGCGCGTTTTCAATTTCTTTTTTCACTTCATTGGCCAATTGCCCGATTTCTTTTTTTGCATCTTCGCTCAAATCTTTTATGCCTTTCAAGATATCCGTCATCTCTCCGCCCTTGCGGCCGAATAATTTCTGTTCCAAGGCCTCAACTTCCAATTTATCTTTTGCGGATTTTATCGCCAGCAGGGCTTCGGTTTTTAATTTCTGCAGTTTAGATTGCATATTTAAAATTAAAATAAATTTTTAAAGAAGTTCACGATTGAACCGCTAAACGCGCCGATGTCTTTTACCGTCACCACCACCACCAGAAGCATCAACAGGGCAAAACCGATGGTATGCGCCAACTGTTCATGCTTGGGATTAATTTGCTTGCGTTTAAATTTATTGATTACCAGAAATAACAACCGACCGCCATCTAAAGCCGGGATCGGCAAAATATTTATGATTGCCAAATTCAATGATAATAAGGCGGTAAAATTTAACAAATAAGCAAAACCAAGTTTAGCCACTTGCCCGGTCATAACCGCAATGCCCACCGGCCCGGAAACAGCATCACCCACCGGCGCGCCGACAAAGAGCCCTTTAATCAAACCGTAAAACGCCAACACGATTTCTTTCAAATAAAATCCGGTGGTTATTATTCCATAATATATGGCTTTATACCACGGATAACCAACCACGCCGACATCAACTATGGACACACCCAAACCCGCCTTGCCCGTATCCGGATAAATAATTGGATGAATATCTTTTGTAATAAGCTGGCCATTCCGGTTTACAACGACATTAATATTTTTATCTTTATTGGCATTTAAATAATCCTGCAATTGTTTTGAACTGGGAGAATTTATATTATCAATTTTTAAAAATTCATCGCCGGCTTTTAAACCAGCCAGCTCGGCCGGCTTGCCCGGCAAAACCTGGACGATTTCCACGTGCCTGTTTCTCACTCCAACCGTAGAATCATCAACCGCTTGCGGTATGCCGGTCATAAACCCGATTGAAAGCAAAATCGCGGCTAAAACCACATTCATGGCCACGCCGGCAACCAGCGTGATGGCCTTTTTCCAAGTTTTTTGCGTATTAAAACTATCCGGACCTGTTTCGTCGCCTTCTTCACCTTTGATACGCACAAAACCGCCCAGGGGAATCAGATTAAAAGAATAAACCGTGCCATGTTCCAGCGTGCTGTCTCCTTCTTCAGGTACAACATCCTTATTCCACCAAATAAAACGCCACTTTTTCGTGGTTTGAACTATTGTCTTAGTGTCTGTCGTCACTGTTTCGGTCACAACCTCCTGGCCGTCCGCTGTTTTTATATCTTCAATTTTTATATCTGTTTCTTGAATTTCACCAATTTTAGCCGGTTTTCTGCTTTTGAGCAGTTGGATGCCAAATAACCTTGGCGGAAAGCCAAAACCAAACTCATAAACCTTCATCCCGCTTCGGCGCGCGGCAACAAAATGCCCAAATTCATGGGATAAAACCAAAATTGCCAAGATGGCCAAAAAGATTAATAGGGTAATCATACAATAAAGAGAAAATCTTGCTTATTTTATTGCTATATCATATAATAAACTCACGAAAAAGCCAATAGCTGCCCTGCGGGCAGAAAATATAACTTAATTTTAATCTTAATCATATGCTTTGGGTAATTTTGGCAATAGTGGCCGTGATCGTTTTTTGGATTATAGCCATATACAACGGTTTAATTAAGTCAAAAAACCGCGTGGATGAGGCCTTTAGCGATATTGACGTCCAATTGAAACGCCGCTATGACTTGATTCCGAATTTAGTGGAAACGGTAAAGGGCTACATGACCCATGAACACGACACTTTGGTTCAATTAACTGAAGCCAGAACCGCGGCTATGTCGGCCAAAGGCGGTTCAATGGCTGAACGCGAACAAGCGGAAAATCAATTATCAGGCACCTTAAAAACCTTGTTTGCCGTCAGTGAAAATTACCCGGACTTAAAAGCCAATCAGAATTTCTTGCAATTACAAGGTGAAATTAGCGATACGGAAAATAAAATTCAGGCCTCCCGCCGCTTCTACAACGGCAACGTGCGCGACTTCAACACCCAAATTCAGGTCTTCCCGACAAATATTTTTGCCGGCATGATGAATTTCAAAAAATACGATTTCTTCCAGGCGGATGCGGCGGAAAAGGAAAACGTGCAAGTGAAATTCTAGCTGGCCACACATAAAATGTATAACGAGATAGATTCCAACAAACGAAAATCCATAATTTTGATGATGATTTTTATTGTGGTCATCATTGCTTTGGGGTTTGTGTTTGATCAGGCCTCCGGTTCCGGAAGTTATGGCGGTGTTTTCTTTGCGATTATTTTTTCTCTGGGCATGACGGCGATTTCATATTTCCAGGGCGACAAAATTGCGCTTTGGACAAACGGCGCCCACCCGATTGAACATGATGAAAATCCATATGTGTATCATCTGGTTGAAAATTTATGCATCACTGCCGGTTTGCCGGTGCCAAAGGTATACATAATGGAAGATCCTGCCATCAACGCTTTTGCCACGGGCCGCAAACCGGACATGGCCACCATTGCCATCACCCGCGGCGCGATTGAAAAATTAGAAAGCGTAGAATTGGAAGGCGTAATCGCTCATGAACTTTCCCACGTTAAGAACTATGACATTCGCTTCATGACTTTGGTGGCGGTGATGGTGGGAGCAATTGCGATTTTATCAAATATTTTTTTACGAAGCCGTTGGCTGCCGAGAAGAAACAACAACCGCGAAGGCGGAGATCTCGGCATTATCTTTATGGTGGTGGGAATTATCTTGGCGATCTTATCTCCAATTATTGCCGAACTGATAAAATTGGCTATTTCCCGCCGGCGAGAGTATTTGGCTGATGCTTCCGGATCATTGCTCACCCGCTATCCCGAAGGTTTGGCTCGGGCTTTGGAAAAAATTGCGGCTGAAAATCAACCATTGGCACACGCCAATCAGGCCACTGCCCATTTATTTCTGGCAAGCCCGTTTAGCGGTAAAAAAGTTTCCAATCTTTTCTCCACTCATCCGCCGATTGAAGACAGAATCAAAAAATTAAGAGGGATGGCGTAAATATTTATGCTAAAATTAGGCAAATACGAGCGCTACAAAGGCAAACTTTACGAAGTTGTTGGAGTTGCCCACCACAGTGAAACAGTGGGTATGGCCACTAAAAATATTTTTAGAAATTGTTTAACTCTTATTTCTTCTTCGCACCTTTTCTTACCCCTGTTTTCCTTAAATTCTCAAGAATTTCAAAAGCAATTTCTTTCACTCTAGGCAAAACCAAATCCAGTTTAAAAACAGCAGCTTTTAAATCTGGACGGCCCTCAAGATAAAGATTAACATCCTGGTCATTATTAAGATTAGGATATTCACTATGATCATCCCAATATTTCCAAAAAGAAATTTCAAAAGCCCTGCGTAACCCCTCCATTTGTTTATCCTTCTTATTCCTAATCTCATCTTGTAATTTATCTATTAAATTTTTTTCTGCATACGCCATATTCTAAAAATTAAATATAAATAAATTAAAATTTAATAAGTCCACTTACTTCCATAACTTTCTCTTTCATAATCTCTTCACTAGTCGCTTCCAAATTCAAACGCATTTTATTCTCTGTGTTACTTGCCCGAACATTAAACCACCACTCCGGCCACTGGAATGACAAACCGTCAAAATCATACTGCAAATTCGCTCCGTATTTTTCCCGCAACTTATCAAACACCGCTTGTTTGTCTTTCACTTCAAAATTAATTTCACCGGAATGAAAATACTTATACAGGGGCGCGGTGTACTCGCTAAAACTCTGGCCACTCTCCGACAACTCCTGTAAAATCTTTAAAATCATAATTTCCGGCGCTTCAAAAATTCCGTGCGGCATTTTCAAAAAGAAATGCCCGGATGACTCCCCGGCGAATACCGAACCGACCTCGGCCATTTTTTCTTTGATCAAAGAATGACCGACGCGGGTGACAATCGGCACGCCCCCGCCCTCTTCAATCATATCAATGGTAATTTTTCCCGGTCGGATGTCATAGCAAATCTTCGCGCCCGGATTATCCCGCAAAAATATCTTGGCCAAAATTCCGCGCACCATGGCCGGCTCAATGGTTACGCCCTTATCATCAACAAAAAATAATCTGTCCGCGTCGCCATCTAAAGAAATTCCCAAATCCGCTTTGGTTTCAAGTACTCGCTTCTGCAAGTCCTTCATGTTTTCTTCTTTTAACGGATCGGCCTCGTGATTGGGGAAGGTTCCATCCAATTCAAAATATAATTTTTCCAATTTACACGGCAAATGTTTAAATAATTCTTCCATCATCGGCCCACCCATGCCGTTGGCCGTGTCAATGACAATTTTAAACGGTTTTATTTTTTGGAGATCAACATACTGCAAAGCAAATTTTATTTGCTCCTCCAAAACACCTTCGCGCTTTGTCACATTTCCCTTTTCCGGCGCCGCGACAAACTCATTTTTAATCGCCATATCCCGGATTTCCATTATTCCGGTTTCCCCGCTGATGGGCACCGCCCTGGCCCGCACCATTTTAAAACCATTATACTTTGCCGGATTGTGCGAAGCCGAAACCTGCAAACCGCCGTCATAACCGTAGAAGCTGACGCCAAAATAAAAAGTCGGCGTGGAAACCAAACCAATATCCACCACATTAACACCCTGTTCGGTTATGCCTTTTACCACCGCTTCAAACAAGGTCGGCGAAGAAATTCTCATATCTTGCCCGACCGCGACTGTTAAGTCGTTTTTACCGGCATCTTTCTTAATAAATTCCGCAAACGCCTTGCCCACCCGGTAAGCCAAATCCTCATCCAATTCCACTTCATAAACCCCCCTGATATCGTATGCTTTAAAAATTCCTGGAGATATTGTTATCATAGCGTTATTTTTTTGACAAATTAAGCTAAAATCATTATATTATACAATATAAATGAAAGCAACTATTATGAATATCATAGATAGATTTTCCACCCATTTGCGCGAGGTCTTAATCAGAAGCATTCGTCTCGCCACCGAACTCAAAAACACATCAGTTGAGCCGATGCATCTGTTTTTTGCGATTTCTTTGCAAAAGGGCTCAGTGGCCAATGAACTGCTCGTCAAATATAAGGTTGATTCCAAAAAAATTGAACGGGCCATGTTAAGTTATGACGAGAGCGTACCGCAAGACCCAACCACAAACAGTCCGGAAACAGACCAAATCAGCTTATCTCCTTTTTCTTTGTCTTCAAAAATGGCTTTAGAGAAAGCCATGCTGATCGCCCAGGAAAATGGCCACAACTATATTGGCACCGAACATCTATTATCCGCCCTTTTGGCCACGCAAGATGAGTGGCTGGATAAATTTTTCCAGCATCACAGTTTAAAAACAGAAGATCTGCAAAGCCAGTTGGAAACGGTCATGAATAATGTTGCGGGGTTTCCGCAGATAAATGACGTACCGGAAATGATTGATAAGTTGCAAGACAGTTTGAGTTTGGGCGAAGAACCGCTTGGACTTAACAATCTTTCCCAATTATCAAAAAAAGGCAAAAAAAAGGAATCAGCCCTGGATTTTTTTGCCGCCAACCTGACCAGTCCGGAAATTCAAACAAACATTGACCCGGTTATCGGTCGCGAGACCGAAATTGAAAGAATGATTCAAATAATCTGCCGACGCACTAAAAACAATCCGGTGCTTTTAGGCGATCCGGGCGTTGGCAAGACCGCCATTGTGGAAGGTTTGGCTAAAAAAATCGTCTCCGGCGACGTACCGGATATTTTGCGGGGCAAAAAGATATACGCCCTGGATATGGGACTGCTAATTGCCGGCACGACCTATCGCGGTGAATTTGAAGCGCGACTGCGGCAAATAATTGAAGACGTGGCCAACAATCCTGACATCATACTGTTTATTGATGAACTGCATAATATTGTCGGAGCCGGCTCCAACCAAGGCACACTGGACGCGTCAAATATTTTAAAACCGGTTTTGGCACGCGGACAACTGCGATGCATTGGCGCCACCACCCCCGCGGAATTTAAAAAGTACATTGAAAGCGATGCCGCCCTGGAGCGTCGGTTTCAACCAATTTATATCAAAGAATCAAGCGTTGGCGACACCATAAAAATTTTAAACGGCATAAAAACCAATTACGAAAATTATCACCACTTGAAAATTACGGGCGAAGCCATTGAAGCGGCGGCCAAACTGGCCGATAAATATATGACCAACAAATTCTTGCCCGACAAAGCGCTTGATTTGCTGGATGAAACCGCCGCGGCCAAACGCCTAAAAACAAAACAAAGTCCTTGGGAAACAAAACTTTGGAATTTAAAACAAAAACTTGAACAAACCGTTTCCGCCAAAGAAGAAGCCGCCACCGCCGATCATTTTGAGCAGGCCGTAAAATTAAAAGATAAGGAAAGCAAATTAAAAATTGAAATTGCAAAATTATCCGGCAAAAAGAAAACTGCCGGACCGTTTGTATCCCTGACCAAAGAAGACATCATCAAACAATTGGCCAAAATTATTGACGCACCGGTCGGCGCCCTGCTCTCAAACGAAAGAGGGCGATTAAACAATCTGGAAGAAAATATAAAAAACTTTATTGTCGGTCAGGAAGAAGTAATTAATAAAACCAGCAAACTAATCAGACAAGCCCAGCTTCAACTATCCGATCCCCAACGCCCTCTGGCATCTTTTATGTTTGTCGGTGAAAGCGGCGTGGGCAAAACCGAACTCGCCAAAACCCTGGCTAAAATATTATACCCCAATCAAAATTCGCTGGTTCATTTGAACATGAGCGAATTTAACGAGGGTTTCAGCGTCTCCAAACTGCTCGGCTCTCCGGCCGGATATGTCGGTTATAAAGAAAGCAACCAATTCACGGATAAAATAAAATTAAACCCTTATTGCGTCGTTTTGCTTGATGAAATTGACAAAGCCCACCACGATGTGGCAAAACTACTTTTGCAAATGCTGGAAAACGGCGAAATCACCGATGCGGTGGGCAAGAAAATTTCCTTAAAACATGCTATAATAATACTAACCACTTCGCTGGGAGCCGAGGAAGCCAGAAAGGCCAAGATCGGCTTTGGCCAAGATAGTGCAAATTTGGAACAGCAAAATCAAAAACGGATTAAAGAAAAACTGAAAGAGTTTTTCTCGCCCGAACTGATAAATCGGCTTGACCAGGTTTGCATCTTCAATAACCTGAACCATAATGACTTGGCCAAAATCGCCCAATTGGAAATTTCACAGCTCAATGAGCGGCTGAAAAATTACCATACGGTGATTAAAACCGAGCCGGAAATAATGGAATGGCTCGTTAAACAGCTTCCCGAAAAGCACTCCAGCGCCCGCGATGTGCGCCAGGAAGTGAGAGGAAAAGTTGAGGATCTCATTTCCGAAGTCATCTTAAACGGCAAGATGAAAAGCAAATATCAGCTTGCCTTAGAAGGAGAACGGCTCATAATAAAGTAAAACTATGGCTGAAGAAGCCATCGCCGGACAACTTGAAGGTGAGCGTCTTAGGCGTCTTAATGATAGTCAAAATTCTCCCCTGCCGCAGATGCCACAAAGAACGGAAACGCCAGAGTCCTCGGAGTTTTTGGATACAGAAACAGAAAACGAAGAGGATGTCGCCAACCAAATGGCATCTTCACGAATGCAGAGGCGCCAGGCCTCCCAAAATACGGCCGGCGAACACAAAAAAGAAGAACTCGGCAGCGCGGCCGCGGCCTTAATCGGCAAGAGCGGCATTGGCACGGCTCTGCTCACGGGAATTAAGTGGATTATAAAGGGAATCAGATTTTGTTTTGGAGAAAAATCAATAATTGAACAATTTTTAGTAACAACCTGGTTAATCGGCTTATTTGTAAACTTACTTTTATTTTGGATTCCAATTATCGGCTCGTTGTTGGCTTTTGTTATTTCAGCCGTATTTGCCATTCCGCTGTGCTCATTTATCTACCCAAAAATCAAACCCTATATTGACGGCGCGCTCAAAGACAATTTTGGCCCGGCGGCTGTCAGTCCAATTAAAAAATAAATATTTTTTAAATTTTTGCTAAATATGTCCCCCACCCTAAAAAAGGTTCTACTGATAGTGCTCCTCTTGGTTGTAGCCGGAGGAATTGCCTACGGACTTTATTACATGTTCACCAGAACCGGCGCCCCAACCCAGCCAGCCGGGCAATACCCACAATTGCCGTCAGGGGGACAACTCCCCTCTGCCGGAAACAGGCCGGCCACAACTACCGGCGGAGCCGGCCAGCCGGTCGGAGTCCTGCCCTCCGGCGGGGTCATTACGCCAACCGGACCGGGCCTGTATCAACCGCAGGCCGTTAAACAAATAACCGACACCTACGTCACCAATCCATCCTTAAATCAGGCGGGTAATTTCAGATACTATAACGCCGCTGACGGAAAATTTTATAAAGTCGCGGCTGACGGCAGTATTAAATCCATGTCTGATTCTGTTTTTTATAATGCCCAAAAAGTAACTTGGGCGAACAGCAAGGACTCGGCGGTAATAGAATACCCTGACGGTTCAAAAATTGTCTATGATTTTGCCAATCAAAAACAAACTTCTCTGCCCAACCATTGGCAGGAATTTTCTTTCTCTCCGGACGGCACCCAGATCGCGGCCAAGAGCTTGGGTCTCTCTCCGGATAATCAATTTTTAATAACCACCAATGTTGACGCCACCGGCGCCAGGATAATTGAACCGATGGGAGACAATGCCGACCAGGTGACGGTTGACTGGTCGCCCAATAAACAAGTGGTGGCCTTTTCGCAAACCGGCGAACCGCTCGGATCGGAAAGAAGAGAAGTTTTGCTTATCGGTTTAAACGGAGAAAATTTTAAATCACTGACTGTGGAGGGTTTGGGTTTTCAGCCGCAATGGTCAACCACCGGCGACAAATTGATTTACAGTGTCTACAGCTCCCGCAGTGATTATAAGCCGGAATTATGGGTGGTTGACTCATCAGGCAACAACATCGGCAACAACCGCAAGATGCTGGGTCTTGATACCTGGGCTGACAAGTGCACCTTTTCTAATGACACCACATTGTATTGCGCGGTGCCCAGGGATTTGCCTCAAGGCGCGGCCATGGCCAGAGAAATCGCCAACGATTCTGTAGATGACTTATATAAAATTGATCTAAAAACCGGACTAAAAACAATTATCCCCTTAAATGGCGACTACAACATCAATAATATCTCCTACAACCAAGCGCAAAACGCGGTTGAGTTCACCGATCTAAACCAATCGGGAATCTTTCAAACTAAACTGTAATTATTATGCATCACACTAAAACTGTTTTTCTCCTTTTGTTCGCCACCGCGCTGATTGTGGTTTTATTTTTTGTCGCCCTTAACAAAACCAGCCAAATAACCATCACCCGCAGTACCGTGCCTTTAATATCCGACAATTCTTTTAATATCCCCATTGACAGCACTGATCCGCAATACGGCAATCCGGGGGCGCCGGTTACGGTAATTGAATTTGCGGACATTAGTTGCTCAAAATGCCAAAAGACCTATTACGCGATTCATGACTTTGTGTCCAAGCATCCTTTAGACATTCAGATGGTTTGGAAAGACGCACCGCGATCCAATGTTTTATTTAGCGGCGATGTTTTAGCACACCAAGCCGCCCAGTGTGCCGGCAAACAAGGTAAATTTTTTGAATTTATAAATATTGCCATGCAAAATACGAGCCATCTTGATGAAGCGGGACTTCGCAAAATTGCGGAAGGACTTGGGCTCAACGTCACCACCTGGTGGGATTGCACCAATTCGGATGAAATCAAAAACAAGGTACAAACATCGGTTGATTTAGCCGGCCAACTGGGGATTAAAGACCTGCCCGCGGTTTATATAAACAACCGGGCTGTTTTGGTAAATGCCGACATTGATGTGGCCCAGCTTTTAAATCAGGCAATCCAAAAACCTGAAGCACAACCAACAACGGATAACACAACCAGCGACACAAATCTTGGTCTATGAAAATAAAATTGTTTCTTATATCTTTTGTTACTCTGCTTTTGCTGCCTGTCAGCGGGGCCATGGCCGCTAACTGCACGAGCGGCCTGTCTGTGACTTGTTTTGACCCCGCTCAAACCGAAGTGTCAAAAAGATGTATAATGCCTTTTCCGCCAACACCGGATCAGTCATCGTGCACGCCATACGGACCAACTTATCAGGCCATTTGTTCGGCATCAATGCCCGCTGTCTGCAACACCAACCCGGATATTGTCGGATCCGGCGCTTGTTGCATTACTTTGGGTGGAGGCGGAGCAACTTGCCAGGATGATATTTCCAACTGCAACGGACCCGGACAACAAACAGTGATGAAAAGCTGTCCCCAAGTCCCGGCCTGTCAAACCGGAATCATGGCTTCAACCACTGCCCCGCAAACCACCCAAATCTCGGATGATTTAAAAAGTAAGATGATTACTGAATTGCCTAAAGATTTGCTCAAAATCAGCATCCCCGGATTGGATTTTTCAAAAATAAACAGTGTTGATAGCCAGGGATATTTATATATCCCTTGGATAGCCGAATATATTTCAGCAATTTACAAATTTGGAATCGGAATTGTAAGCATCATCGCGGTGGTGATGATAATTGTTCAAGGAGTAAGAATTATAACCTCGGCCGGCGGCGAAGCGCAAAAAGATGCCTATAACAAAATCCTGCAGGCATTTGTCGGCTTGGCCATTGCCTGGGGATCGTTTTTTATATTATCAACCGTGAATCCGGATTTAGTACAATTTAAAGCACTGAAAGTACAAGTAGTACAACCCTTAGTTTTAGAAAACTTGGTTTTTATTTCAGACGGCGACTATCAAAAAGTAACCGGCCAGACTAAACTGCCACAAGGGTCTATTTTACAAAAAGCTATCGCAGTAACCAAGCAAGTCGGTCTTGATGATCCGTGTTACATGATAACAATCATTGGTAAAGAATCAGGTGGCAACCCGGCAGCAATCGGACATGATGAAAACTATCCAAAAATTACAGCGCTTGTCTGGTCCAGAAGAGATTTTCTTTTGAGCGGTAAGAAATACTCTTGTGTAAAAACCGGGGTATGTAATAGTACTAATACCTTTGCACCCCCAGCCAGTTCAAAAAGTGATTTTAGCAAGACAATGAATAACACAAAGGACAGTAATGGAAATCTAATAAAAAATGACGACAAATTTGATCCAAACGCTCCGCCTGATTATGGATTGGATTGGAGATTTTCTCACGGCTTTGGGCTGGGTCAAGCTACTTTAAGAGGTGACTCCTATTGTGGTGGCCAAAGAGGTATAAGTAAATTTGGACAATGTTTCACTATACCCCAACTTTTAACCGTTGACGCGGCTGCAATCTTCTCAGCCAACCTTTTTAAAAGCAACTTGGATTGTGCGGTAAAAAAAGGTTATACTGATGGTGATAAAAAAATTCAGGCCGCATTTTGGGCTTATGCCGCCGGTTGCGGTAATGTTAGAGCAAACAGCGGTCAAGATATTTCACAAGCTGCCGGCGTTCCCAGAGCATGGGCAGCTTTTCAATCCTGCAAAGCGCAACAATCAAAACAATTTGACACTCCTGATGCGGAAACAGTGGCTCCGGCAGATGAGACACAAAGTCAGTAAATATGAGTAAACCCCAGAATATTTTTATTTGTTCCAACTGCGACGCTCAATACACCAAATGGGTTGGGCGTTGTTTGGAATGCGGCAAGTGGGGAACGGTGGCTGAAACGCCAAAGAGTGTTGACCCAAAACACGCCGCCAAATCCGAAACCAAATACCCGGCTTTGGAAACAGTTGGCCTGGATAAAATTGACGGTAAAAAAGTTGAGCGGACAAAAACTAATATTGATGAACTGGACAGGGTCTTGGGCGGCGGCTTGGTGCCCGGTTCGGTAATTTTGCTCGGCGGTGAACCCGGCATTGGCAAGTCCACCTTGGCTTTGCAGTTGGCCTCTATAATTTCAAATACTTTATATATCTCCGGCGAAGAATCGGTTGAACAAATAAAACTTCGGGCCGACCGCCTGGCTGTCCAATCTCAATCTCTCAAGTTGGCCAATGCCACCCACATTGAAAGTATAATGGCCACAATTCAAAAATCTTCCGCTCCCCTGGCTATTATTGATTCTGTGCAAACAATTTACTCCGGCGAAGTGGAGGGTGAGGCCGGAAATATAAATCAGGTGCGGGCCTGCACCGTAAAATTAATGGAACTGGCAAAATCCACCGGCACAATAATCGTTCTGGTCGGACAAGTGACCAAAGATGGAAATGTGGCCGGCCCAAAAACCTTGGAACACTTGGTTGATGTGGTTTTATATCTTGAAGGCGACAAATATCATATCTTTAGATTACTGCGGGCCGCAAAAAACCGATTTGGCTCAACCGATGAAATTGGCGTATTTTCTATGGAGGCCAAGGGTCTAACAGAAGTTAAAAATCCTTCTGAAGCGTTTTTATCCGGCCGGGGCGAGTCCGTGCCCGGCACAACTGTCACTTGTTTGATTGAAGGCAGTCGTCCGGTTTTGGTGGAAGTGCAGGCCTTGGTTTCAAAAACCAATTTTGGTTATCCGCAGCGCCGCGCTTCGGGTTTTGATTTAAACCGCCTGCAGGTTTTAATCGGAGTGCTGTCAAAACGCGCCGGCTTGCCACTGGAGTCATATGATGTTTTCTTAAATGTGGTCGGCGGCTTGGAAGCCAGCGAACCGGCAGCTGACCTGGCCGTGATTTTGGCCTTGGCATCCGGATTAAAAAATAAAACCCTGCCCAATAATATTGCCTCGTTTGGAGAAGTTGGTCTGGGCGGAGAGGTACGACCGGTTTCACAAACAGAAAAACGACTGAATGAAATTAAAAAAATGGGATTTGATTTTGCCGTTATCCCATTATCAAAAACTTCACCAAAAATTACCGGACTAAAAATCGCGGGGGTAAAAAATGTGACTGAACTGGTGGAAAAAATTGTAAAATAACACCCCGCCTTGATAGACGGGGTAGGGAGTCCTGCTTTGAACCAGTTGCGGGGGTCACGCCGCCTGCTCTTCCTGACGACGTTTGTCGATCAGGTCTTCGATCCGCTTGAGGGATTTGGGGTCGATGTAGTCCATCTTCTCCAGACAGGCCAACCTGACCGTCAGGTGGACCTTGTTGCCTTCAATCCGGACCCGCACCACACCCTCCCAAAGGATGATATTCGCGATCTCTCCTTGGTAGGGGCACTTGTGCCCCAGTGGTATGCGCTCGTTCTTCTCCGGGTCAGCGTCCCACTTCAGGTCAATGTTGAAAAATTCGTGGTTGGTGGGCATGGGGGACTCCTTGTATTTTTACGATCCCCCCACCCGGTTAAAGGTAAAGGAATCGAACATTGTAAACTACTACATTTCGGCTTTTCTGTCAATACTGCCGATTTATTCCAAATGCACACTGTCTTCCCATTCCTGTATTTTTTCGCTTAAATTAGGGTATTTTGGCATATCCGGTACTACCAATTTGGCCGCTTCCCTGGCTTTTTTTATCAGTTCCCTGTCAGTCAACTGGGCCAAACGCAAATTCATCATTCCGCTTTGTTCCACCCCATAGACCTCCCCTGGCCCGCGCATTTCCAGGTCCTTTTCCGCCAGTTTAAAACCATCATTATTTTTTTCAAAAAATTGTAAACGCTCCTTTGAGCGCACTGAATCCAAACCGGTGAATAATAAACAATAGGATTGGTGCTCTGACCGCCCAACCCGACCTCTAAACTGATGCAGTTGCGCCAGACCAAAATTTTCCGCGCCTTCAATCATCATAATACTGGCGTTAGGCATATCAATCCCGGCCTCAATTACCGAAGTTGAAACCAAAACATCTATCTCCCCGGCTTTAAACTTGGCCATCACGCGTTCTTTCTCGATTGATTTCATTTTACCGTGCAAATACCCCACTCTTAAATCCGGAAAAATCTTTTTAGAAAGTTTTTCATACTCGCTGGTCACACTTTTCTTTTCCGTTTCCTGTTCTTCAATAATCGGACAAATTACAAAGGCCTGCCTGCCTTTTTTTATCTGTTCGCGGATAAAACCATAGGCCTGTTCGCGCTTGGCCGGCTCAACCAGCCGTGTTAAAATTTTCTTTCGGCCCGGCGGCAGTTCGTTTATTGTGGAAACATCCAAATCGCCAAAAACCACCAGGGCCAGCGAACGCGGAATCGGCGTGGCGGTCATACTTAAAAAATGAGCGCCTCTGCCTTTCTCTTTAATTAACCGCCTCTGTTCCACCCCAAAATGATGCTGTTCATCAACCACCACCAAGCCAAGTTTTTTAAAATCCACACCCTCGGATAACAAGGCGTGCGTGCCGACAATAATTTTTATTTCGCCTTTGACCATTTGTTTCTTTATGGCTTTTTTATCTTTAGTACTGCCGGTTAGCAGCCCAATTTTTATATCTTTAAATAATTTTACCAACAGTTGATAATGCTGATTGGCTAAAATTTCCGTCGGCGCCATTATGACTGATTGAAAATTATTCAGATACGCACTATACATCGCCATCGCCGCCACCACGGTTTTGCCGGAACCGACATCTCCGGAAAGCAATCGACTCATAGGTTTATCTTTGGCAATGTCCTGCAAAATCTCCCAAGCGGAAATTTTCTGGGTGGCTGTCAAAGTAAAAGGCAAACCAGCGACAAAACTCTTTATTTCATTTTCTTTAAAGATAATTTTTGGCGCCTTAATGGCATTTTTTTCCAAACGTGTCAGTTCGGCTTTTAATTGTAAAATAAATAATTCATCAAATTTTAACCGGCTTGTGCTTTGTTTTAAATCCGCTTCGTCTTTGGGAAAATGAATGCCCTTAAGAGCGCTAGCAAGCGGCACCAGATCCTCTTTTTCTAAAACTATCTCCGGCATCCATTCTTTAACTGCATCCGCCAGTTTTATAATCTGATTGATTAAAAAACGGATCTGTTTTTGGGTGAGGCCATAGGTTAACGGGTAAATGGGCACCAGCCGGGCCGTGTGCACGGTTTCTTTGCCGGAAGCGCCCTTGGCTGAAAATTTTTCATAAACCGGACTGACCAATTGCGGCCCCAGCATATCGCTCTTCACCTTGCCGGATAAATAAACAATCTCACCCGGATGGATATTTTTGGTTAAAAATGGCTGATTAAACCAGACCACTTTCAAAGTTCCGCTCTTGTCCGATACCAATGCCTCGGTAATCATTTTCCGGGTGCGAAAACTGCGTTTGTTGGAAATGAGTTCCACCAAACCGCAAACTGTTACCAATTGGTCGTCTTGCAAATCCGCAATCGGCACAATTTTTCTGAAATCTTCATAGCGAAACGGAAAATAATACAACAAATCGCGCACGGTAGTAACACCAAGACGTTTGAGACGGCTGAAAACGGTTTTCCCGACCCGGCTTAAGTCCGAAACCGGAGTGTTTAATTCCATATCTTTTTTACTTGATTCACTGCCCGTAATTATAGCAGAAATCGGACATAAAAAAAGCCCGGTGTCCCCCCAAACACCAGGCCTGCTTACTCCTTGTAGAACTTCTACTTGATGATCACTTCTCCTCTGCCCGGACCATGGGAAATGAGTGTCACGGGCTTGCCAGTCAGTTGTGCAATCCGCTGGATGTACTTTCGGGCGGGCGAGGGCAGTTCCGAGTACACTCGCACGTTCCGGATGTCGCCCCAGCCCTCCATCTCCTCGTAGATGGGCCGGTAGCGTTCCAAATTGTGCAAGCCCATCGGCAGATTCACGAAACGCTCCCCGTCCACCTCGTAGGCCACGCAGATCTTGATGGGCGAGATACCCGCCAGGCAATCCATCTTCATGAGGTGGATCTCTTGCGTGCCGTTGATGCGGAGCGCGTACCGGGCCAGGACCGAGTCCCACCAGCCACAGCGCCGGGGCCGGCCGCTGACTGTGCCGTATTCAGCCCACAGTACGCCTTTGTCGCCGCGGATGCGATCCAGAGTCGGGCCGGGCGGGATCTCGGTCGGAAACGGACCACCACCCACGCGGGTGTAGTACGCCTTCACCAGACCGATGTTCCGGTACAGATGTTCCGGACCGATACCAAGGCCGGAGAAGGCCGCGCCGATGGTGCAGTTACAGCTGGTGACGAATGGGTACGTGCCGTGATCCACGTCCAGGAGCGTTCCCTGGGACGCTTCACCGATCACGTCGGCATCTTCAGGCAGACCCACCAGGTACCGCGAGGTGTCGGTCACGTAGGGCCGAAGCAACTCCGCATACTTGGTGTAGGCCCGGCCGATTTCCTCCGCGTTCAGCAGGGGCCGGTCATGCATCTGAAGCAACTGGTTGGCCTCGTCCGCCATCTCGGCCGCGGCCATGCCGAAGCCCTTAGGATCAAGCATCTGCTCGGCGCGGATGCCCACTCGCAGAGCCTTGGCGGCATAGACAGGACCGATGCCATTCTTGGTCGTACCGATTGCGCAACCGCCCTTGGAGCGGAGGGCCTCCATCATCTCGTCAATGGCGCGATGCCCGGGATGGATGATGTGGGCCTCGTGCGAAAGCAAGATCCTGTCAGGAGAAACGTCCTTGCCATACGCCATGTAGCGCCGGATCTCCTCCATCGTCTTCTCGGGGGAGATGACCATGCCGTTACCAAGAACCACCTTGACCCCGTCCACCGCGATTCCCGCGGTGAGCACGCTCAAACGGTGCTCAACACCATCATCATCGGTGAAGGCGTGGCCGGCGTTGTTGCCCCCCGAATACCGCGCCACAGCCACCGCAGACAAGAAGATGGTCCAGAAGAGAGTGTCCTTGCCTTTGCCGTTGTCGCCCCATGCCAGGTCAATGATGTTCGTCAGCCGCATTGTTCGCCTCCTCGTGCGTTTGTTTGTGTTATCAAAAAGCCGAAGCAATTTTATCACCTCGGCTTTTAAAAATCAATTTTTACTTGTGCTCCCGCTAGGAGTCGAACCTAGATTTCCAGCTTCGCAGGCTAGTGTCCTATCCATTGAACGACGGGGGCGCTATTAGTGCAGCTTCAGCGTCCTCCCCATCTTGTCGCTAAGCGGCTCATCTTCCTGTTCTAAATCTTCTTTTAAATATTGACTCAAAAAATCGCGAATCGGCCGGGGGTCATTATCAAACAAAGCAATCTGTAAACGGTGTTTTAACAAATCTTTTGTTAAAAAATATAAGGTCTTGACCATAGGCGGATTATATATCATCCAAAAATTTTCCAATTCCGAATAACTGTAAAATTTTCTGCCCATCACAATGCCGGTTTCAGTAATGGCAAAGGTCACATCCATCGGTTCCTGCACTTCCTGTAAAAATAAAATTATACCAAACAGTACTATGATTAAAACGAACAAATAATTCGCGTCTATAATGGAATAAACCAGCAAAGACACCCCGACTATTCCCATCAGCCAATACCAGCGCCGGCTTCTTTCATATTTTTCATATTCCTTAACCGTCCAGGTATAGACAATTTCACCGGTATTAACATTTCCTTTGGAAAGATTGGTAGGCATAAATCAAAGATTAAGTGGAGGATATTGGGTCCTTTCCGAACTCGATAACATCTACGGTCCCGTGCTTGCAAGCATAGAGCGCCTACGCGCCGCACCGGAGCTCAGCTTAACTCACAGCTGACGTCTCGCGTAGATTGCCAGCCTGGTGGAGACTGCCATCACTCGGGTATCGGTGGCACGCTTGCGGCCTCAGCCTCAATCTGCGGCAACCAGGGAATCTGGTCGATGCGTTTCCAGTGCACGGGATTGTCCAGAATGAGGCTGCGCAGATGCTCTCGCATTGAAGCTACGAACTCCACCTTGGCGAGAGAGCCGAGTGGCGTGACGATGGACCTCTCCATGCGCCGTTCAAGGAACCGTGTTGTGCAACGAGAAACCGGGGACAGGAATGTCAGTCCCCATGTCTGCAGGCGTTCCTCAATCAGCTTGCGGGGCCAACCGGTGATAGTCTCAATGTCAGACTCGGTCAAACATGCTAAGCAGAAGAGGTACCAGAGGCGCTGCTTCGTAATCTCAGGATGTGGATTGCTGATCGATGACACCATACGTGTCTATATAATAGCACGTGATTAACAAGTGCGTCAACGGCGCGCGACTTCTGTGCCGCGCGCTAGACATTGGATTCGGCGTTAGGCGTCTGGGCGCGTGCAGACGAGGCTCGAGGCTGCTACCCAAGGATATCCGAGCGACCCAGTACGCTGAGCTCGCCGCAGGCATCACAACGGGAATGAAGCGCGCCGCGAAACCTCTTCTCTGTCGAGGGCGTCGAGAGACCCTCCGTGCCAACGTGACATGAGACACTTGGCCTTCCCGAGTTTAGTGTAGAAGAGGGCGGGGAGGCGCTCGTGGATGAGCAACGGTGAGAAGCAGGCAGGGAGGCCCCGGTTGCACGCGCTGGAGAGAGCAGGCACTCCCGATCGGACGAGCACAACGCTGTCGATCGCGCGGCCGCCGCAGTCGAGCGCAACACCGACGGCGGCCGCGCCACCGAGCGGCGACGCCGCGCCCGATTCCGAGGTGGTCGAGCGGCCCGGGCGCCGCACCTTCACCGCGGAGTTCAAGCGCCGCATCGTCGAAGAAGCCGATGCGTGCACCACGCCCGGCGAGGTGGGGGCGCTGTTGCGGCGCCACGGCTTGTACTCCTCGCACCTGGCGGATTGGCGGATGCAGAACCGCCTGGGCGTGCTGGGCGGGCTGGGGCCGCGCCGCGGTCCCAAACCGACGCGCAATCCGCTGGCGCGACGAGTGGCGCAGCTGGAGCGCGAGAAGGCACGGCTGCAGAAGCAGCTGACCCGGGCGAAGATCGTCATCGCGGTCCAAAAAAAAGCCTCGGAGTTGCTGGGGATCCCGCTGACCCGCCCCAGCGACGACGAGAACGACTGATGCCGACCGCTTTCGCGCTGGCGCGCGAGATCGGGTCAGCGCCCGCCTGTGCGGCGCTGGGGATCCCGCGCGCGACCCTGTACCGGCGCCGGCGGACCGCCGCCGCGCCCCCGCCCACGCGCACCGCGCCGCGCGCTACGCCGGCGCGGGCGCTGCAGCCCGCGGAGCGGGAGGCGGTGCTCGCCGAGCTGCACAGCCCGCGCTTCGTCGACCAGGCGCCGCGCGAAATCTACGCCACGCTCCTCGACGAGGGACGGTACCTGTGCTCAGTGCGGACCATGTACCGCCTGCTCCGCGCACACAATGAGCTGCGCGAGCGCCGCGACCAGCTCCGCCATCCGACCTACGCCAAGCCCGAGCTCCTCGCGACCCGGCCCAACCAGGTGTGGTCGTGGGACATCAGCCGACTACTCGGGCCGGTGAAGTGGACCTACTTCCACCTGTACGTGATCCTCGACATCTTCAGCCGCTACGTCGTCGGGTGGATGGTGGCCCAGCGTGAGACCGCGCAGCTCGCACAGCAGCTCATCTACGAGACCTGCGAGAAGCAGGCGATTAGGCCAGGGATGGTGACGGTGCACGCCGACCGCGGCACGTCGATGACGAGCCGACCAGTCGCCTTGCTGCTGGCGGACCTCGGCGTCACCAAGACGCACAGCCGCCCGCACGTCTCCAACGACAACCCCTTCTCCGAGAGCCAATTCAAGACGCTCAAGTACCGGCCGGAGTTTCCCGACCGCTTCGGCTGCGTCGAGGACGCACGCGCCTTCTGCGGCCCCTTCTTCGCCTGGTACAACACCGAACACCACCACACGGGCCTCGGCCTGCTGACGCCCGAGATGGTGCACTACGGCCGCGGGCCGCACGTGCTCGCGCAACGGCAGCTGGTACTCTCGGCGGCCTGGCAAGAGCACCCGGAGCGCTTCGTACGTCGCCCGCCCGTGCCAGCACAGCCGCCCACGGCCGTCTGGATCAACCCACCCCCGCTGCAGCTACCCCCGGTGTCGGCAGCGGACGAGGAAAGTCAGTAAATGCGTCCCGGCCAGTGTCTCAAAGTCGTTGACACACTCCGAGACGAGCGCAATAGCTCGGCGCCCGCGGTCACCGCTTCAGCTCGCCAGTGACGACGCGGGCGAAGAACCGCACCTCGGCGGTGTCGAACTCCTCCGCGCACTCAGGGCACAGCTACAACACCTTCCGCCGCGGGCCCCCGCGTGCGCCCGCGAGGACCTCGACCTCTTTGCCGTACCAGAGCCAATCGCAGGTAGGGCTGGCGTCGATGCCGCACTGTACGCAAACCGGACGCTTGGATGGCATGCCGAGGATTCAGATCCTCGGATCAGCAGAAGTCAACTTGCTCGGGGACGGCCCTCGGCCACCCGACTACGTGGCCCAAGAGGGCGAGACGCGAGTCTGATCTGAACGCTACGGCGCCACCGATGAAGTGGCGACAGCGGGATCGCTCCGCATCGTGACGACAGGGTGCGCCCGCGGCGCCGGGTGACCATCGAATGCTGCGAAGCAGACGGTGTCGCCCGCGGCCGGTCGAGGGCCGTACACGCTGTCCATGTGGAAGAACACGCTACCCGAGTCTGAGTCGATGAAGCCATACGCGTCGTAACTGACACGCGCGACGACGCCTTGGCTTCGACTGCAAGGTGGGTAGCATAGCTGACCGCACAGCTTCACGAGTTCGTCGGCAGTGGGACGTTCAGCCGGATCCCGAGCCCAACATCGCTGGACAAGCGCGAACACCTCCTCGCCGAGGCCCTTGAATTGCGTCTTGTTCAGTTCTGGTGGCAGTCCGGGGAACGTGCCGTTGATGATGTTCGCCGCAGCGGCCCAGCCTGCACCAAATGGCTTCTTCCCGCTGACGAACTCGTAGGCCATCGACGCTAGTGCCCAGACATCCGAGGGCGTGTCGGTGCTTCGCGGTGTGAGAATCATCTCTGGAGCCATGTACGGCAGCGCACCGACAGCCGTTTGGCTGCTGGTCATCTCGCGTTCCCCGGCACCAGCTGCAGCAGCGATCTCCTCTTGCGCCATCTTGGCGATGCCGAAGTCCGTGATCTTCACGAAGGCGAACGACAGGTCGGGCGCGACCATGATGTTGCTCGGCTTCAGATCCCGGTGCACGACGCCCGCATGGTGCGAGGCTGCTACTCCGCGCGCCATGTGGTGAAGCAGATGAGCCGCCAGATAGGGATCCATGATGGCTAGGCGGCGCCGCACGCGCTGAAGATCCTCACCCTTGATGAACTCCTCGATCAGGTACGGCCTGTTGTTGTCCTCGACGAAGTCGAGAGTCTTGGCGACGTTTGGGTGGTTAATCCTGGCGCTCAAGATCGCACTTCGCGCGAAACGCCGCTCGGCAGAGGCATTCTTCGGGACCTTGAGGGCGACCTCACGCTTCAGGACGCCATCTACTGCTCGGTAGACCTCCTGCATACCCCCAGCGTCAACGTACGCCTTCACGTCGTAGCGCCCGGCCACCGTATCTCCGGCTTTGTGGATCGTCGTAGTCACAGGACGACCTCCGGATGAGATGTGTCGAGCGTGATAAAGTCACGCGCAGGCCCCAGGCGGGGCGCCCCGATGGTGATCACACAGGAACCCGGGATTGTCGCGCCTGTGCTCGCCACTTGGTTATTGATCCACACATCGCCGCGAACGAATGTAACGCCGAAGCCCAGCCCGTCGTAGCCAACGTGGATCTCTCCAACACCTGTTGACGCGAGGCGAACGGCAGCTTGCTTCTCGTCGCAAACGAATGTCTTTCCACGGTGAACAAGAAGGGCTCGGTGTTTCCCTCGAACAAGATACGCCCCCAACACAGTCCTTACCTGAGCCAACTTGGGACGATAGCGAATGTCGCGCGCAATGCAGGCGTTCAACACGTCCGCGACCTGTGCCGGGAGCTTCACTCGCACACCAGAGAACCCCTGACGAGCCACCCACGCGTCAGGGTCGGGAGGGTCTGGATGTCGAGCAAGCTCGGCCGGAAGGTCGTTCTCAGCGCAGTAGAGAGCAGTGGCGCCAAATGCGTAAACATCGACGGCCTCCGTGAAGGCCACCGTACCTCCTCCACCATACCCGGGGTAGAGTTCCGGAGCGGCAAACCCAGGGGTCCCGATGAAACCGACCGTCTTGGCGTCTCCGCCGCCGGTTCTGGCCAAGTCGAAATCGAAGATCCTCGCCAAGCCCTCCTCATCAAGCTTGATGTTGTTGGGCTTCACGTCGCGATGGATGATGGCGAGATCATGGATGTCGGCGAGCCCGCAGGCGACTTGGTACAGGAGCAGGAGGTACTTGTCGAGATTGGGTTTCGACGCCGCCACAGCAAGAAGATCCTCGCCAGGAAGGTACTCTTGCACGATGCCGAGTTGGTTGCCCGGCTGCAGCACGACGATGTCGTAGATTTGAACGACGTGTTTCGACCGAACGCGCTGAAGAGCGCGAATCTCGTCGTAGATGCGCCGCTTCTGGCTGACTGCCTGCAGAAACTTGATCACGACCTTGCGCTTGAGGTTCGGATCCTCGCAGATCACGACCGTGCCCGTACCCCCCGAGCTTCCAGAGGTACCAATGCTCTCGTATCGGCCACCGTAGATCATCGCAGCTGCCCCCTGATCGCCTCACTTGCCGTGCGGCTTCGCACTGTCTGCATCGCCGGAGGTCGAGTGAGGATTACTCGCGCTGTCGCGGGTCGTGTCCTGAACTGACGGTGGGCTACTACTCGCTGCGGTCTGGGGCGTGTCGCCGACCACCACCTCGATGGAGAGCTGGCTCGCGGGCGGGGTCTGCGGGGGAGCTTTCGCGCGCTCTCGCGTCCCGCCCCGGGGCTTCCCCTTCGATCGACGTCCGTGGGTGTGGGGATCAGAGGAGCGGCGTGGCTCTGGCATCGGCACCGCTCGCTTCGTCTGAGTCAGAGAATCTCGACCGAGTAGCGGAACGACCAATCTTCCGGCCGGACTCCATACTTCACAAAGCAGCTGATCTCTGATCCCTGCCTCGGCCTCCCCACCAGTTGACGCTCGGAAGATGCAGAGGGCCGTTGCATTGTCGAGACCACCGAGCCACAAGGTAAGCGCGAGCACGCGTTCGACGAGCCTGCGCGGCGTCGATGCATGGCGAACCAGAGTCGGCAGGACAGATCCTGCGGGGCCGTGTACGCCATCAGAGGTGAGTAGAATCCTGCCGTCGGCGGGCACCTCGATCTTCTTCACATGTGGCTCCATGTCTGAGCCCATGCCGACATACTGGACCAGGCGCTCGGAGTCGAGGGGCTGGTGCGCCGCGGGCGCCGCCATCGCCTGAAGACGAGCCTGGAAGGTGTCGTCGACTCCGACTTGAGGAAGGGTGCCGTCAGGGGCGGTTGCATACACGCGACTGTCGCCGACGTGGCACGCGAACTCCTGTCCCGCCCAGCAGAGCACTGACGCCAAGGTAGTGCCGCCTCGGCCACCGACGAGGTCGAAGACACGGGAGTTGGCGACGAATGCGGCGTGGGCTAGCAGCGCCTCTGGGCCACGGGCGGGCGACGAAGCGACAACGCTGCAAAGGAACGCCCCTATTGCCAAATCGGCACATCGCGCACCGTCGGCCATGCCGCCGATCCCATCACACACGATGGAGAGCGAGGCGGGCTCACCACCAAAGTAGAAGCGCGCATGGGCAACACGATCTTGGTTCTCCTTCCGGACAAGGCCTGCTTGAGAGCCGAGGGAGAACGAGGATTGATCGGCTGCGGGCTGCGCACCGTTTCCCGACCCCGCAACCCATCTTCGGACGAGATCCTCAAGATCTGTGACAGGCGCCATTGGGGGCGATGGTAGGCGCCTGGACGCGCCGCTGCAAGCCATCTCGCCCGACACGCCTACGCGATCCGACCGCGAGGTCCGGCGCGGCATCTGAATGGCGCGCCTGGACAAACGAAAGACCACCGCTCTGCAGCTGCGGTGGTCCTTGCATTGCGGCGCGGTGACGAGCGGTTGGACGTTGTCTCACGATGCGGGCGTGGATGGACTATGTTAGAACCCAGGCGACGGATGTCAGTTCTGGGGATGAGACGGAACCTAATTAGCTTTCGGTTTGGGAATCCGACGCTGGGCCAATGCCTGCCACAGGCTCTTCACAGGTTTGAAGAAAGGATCGGCATGGTGTACAGCGACCCCACTCGTCGCGAAAAACATGTCCAGCTTCTCGGGGTCACATAGCGCGTTGTCGTAGGTCACCTCTAGAACAGCGTCTCTTGTCGGTTCGCCCTTGCCGCGGCACCTGATGCAATACATGCCATCTGGCCCCGGGTTTCTCTTGGCAGCGGTTTCAGCGTCCAGGTAGCTGATGCTTTCGTGAAACCTGTCTGCCGCCGTCCTGTCCTTCCAGCCTTCAAACACAAAACGGACGGTGGCCATTTGCTTGTCCCGCCATCCGATGACAATGTCGTAATCCCTTCTCTCGATGTATATTGCGAAAGGCATACCACGAGCGTGAAATGCAGATGTGAGTAGTGAGACTAGAGGCCCAGAATCGCCAATGCAACGATAGGCGCTGCGATGTCGGCGATAATTGCAGCCGCTATATCTAAGACGGCTGCACCAACGGCTACCGTGATTATTATGTCGCGCAACCCATCCTTGTCTATGTAAGCGCAGGTACAGTAGTCAATGAGGTTGCGTTGACTCTCATATGCGCCGAAACACCATTGACCACCCTTGGTGTAAGTCGCCAGATGCAGGTCGAAGAGCTTGGCTGACGGGTTCTTTCGATTCAGGCGAATATTGTACTTATAGTCGGTAACTTGACCAATGCATCCTGCTACATGGGCTCCATTAGCAAGGGGACCGGTAGTGACGATGTAGTTGCCGATACGGAGAACGAGTTCATGGACGCTACGGGAGATGCCGTCGCCAATGTCGGCGGTGGTTTGGTCTGTCCCTGACTCAGTGTTGGGGTAAGAGTACCCTTCCTCGGCGAGTCCGGAGATGTATTCACCGAGCTGAACCGGGGGCTCGTAGCCGTAGTAGTAGGCCTCATCGAGAACAAACTGAGGCACGTAGCTCTCGTACGAAGCGTAATCCGTGAAGTAGGTTCCGTCCGAGAACTCGGTATAGAAGTTGCCATGCTCGTCCGTGTCAACCACAATCGAGTAGGTGTACGTCGTAGGAGGGTCGTACCAGGTTTCCTCCGGGGGCGGCCCAGACATGCAGCCAGATGAAAGAAACAGTGCCACCAGGGAAACGAGTGGAGGGATCTTGGTCATCATCGCAGTCCTCCCCTGTTGAACCCACAGTTGTCGCGCTCGGCAACTGGTGCCATGGCTGTCCTCGTGCGGAGGATCGCTCCCCGACTTATATAAGTGTAGCACAAAGACGCGATCACCGACAAGGCCGCTGGCAACCGGGAATGCGCGCGCGCCGCCACCCTCGCTCTAATCCGAGATAGCCAGGTGGAATTGAACATGAATCTGGCTCAATGTAGCCAAATCGGTTTGACAGGCAATCCCCAGCGATGGGTGACAAAGGCCCTTTTTGCTCGGATGAATTGGCTGAGTTGAGGCAAATGCCGAGGCCTTGCCTACTCGTTGCGGTGTGGACAAGAAAGGAGGATCTTAGAACCCTTCTGCTGTCTGAGATTGGTTCTCTGACAGATGGGCCTCAATCTCCCGCAACCCTGGATCACGGTCAATCTCGGCCCAGTTGATCGGCTTGTCCAGAAGACGACCGCGCAACTGGTCGCAGAAGCGGGCTCGCCAGGCCTCCAAACTTCCAACGGTGTCGGGTTGACGCGGGATGTTGAGGCGACGGGCGAGTCGCCATTCCATCCACCTCCACGTTGCGAGCGAGATGGAGGAACGCAGGGTGAGGTTCCACTGGTGAAGTCGGTAATCGATCATTCCTCGAGACCACTTGGTGAGGCGCTCGATATCTGACTTGTTGAGACTCGCAAAGCAGTAGAGATACCAGAGACGTTGTTTCGTTATTGCGATTCGCGGATGCAGTGAAGACTGAGATGGTGAACTACTCATACATTGGTAATCATACAACGACAGAGAGTGTCCGGTCAACACACATAGTGGCAGCCGACATGTTGACCGCCTTGCAATAGCAGGTTTGTAATTCAGGAATGAGGCTAAGCAGAATTGAACCACACAATTTCCGCAACTTCTCAGACGCGGCATGCGATCTCGGCGAGAATATCGTCGTAGTCGGGGCAAACAAGGTCGGCAAATCGAACCTGCTTTTCGGTTTGCGCTTGATCCTGGATCCGACGCTTCCCGACTCAGAGCGACAGCTTCGCATTGAGGACTTCTGGGATGGTCTGGCTCGTCCCTTGGAGGATGATGTGCCCGGCGACAATTACACCTCCCCATCGTGGAGAATGCAATTGACGCCGGGCAATGATGCGATCATCAGCATCTGCGTATACCTGAGCGACTTTGAGCAGAACGAAGCGCATGTTGCCCTGCTCGGCGGATGCCTGGTGGCGTCGAGGCCAATGGTGGCCAAGCTGACCTATCTCTTCCGGCCGAAGCCAGAACTAGCAGGACCTCCCGTACGGGATGCGGACTACGAGTGGTTCATCTACGGTGGGGATAACCCCGACAACACTGGAGGGCAAGGGGCCATCCGCAGGTGGTTGCCGCTGAGTGTGCTGCCCGCGCTTCGCAACGCCGAGGATGACCGCGCTTGCGCAACCCTCGGAGGGCGACGTCATCAAGTGAGGTTCCCCCAAGGGAGCTGCGGGTGTAGCTGATGACATGAGCGGCAACACTGAGCCACGCTGCGATGGCATGGATCTGCCCCGTGTTCAAGTTCACGTCTAACCTGGACACGCGATTAGGCTGTTCCTGCGCAGGATGGGATCCACACCCCTTAGAACTTGGAGCTCTGCTCTCCGGGAGAGCTGATTGAGAGTACTGAGCAGCCAAACGCAGACTGATGCACGGTCGCTAGCGGCGGACCTCTGGGCAAGCACCTTGAGGGCGATACGTTGCACTCTGGGGCGGAGGCCCCACGTCCTGTAGGCGGATTGTTCGGTCCTGATGGAAGCGATAGGCGAGCGATTGGCCAGCTATCAGAAGCCCCGTTGCCGAACTACAGATTCATGATCTGGTTGATTGTGCCACGAAGCCCTTGACGATCCAACTCTCTTGCAAGAAATGGAGCCCAGGAAACCAGGGTAGCCCACGGAATTCCCTCGTCGCTACTGGCCAGGTTCCGACAGTACAGTCGAACGTAGTCATACCGCTCCCGAAGGCACGTGTCCTCTTCATTGAGACCAAGATGCTTGCAGGTATTAATCACCTTGCTCCGCAAGCCAGGTGTCAGGGTCGGCGAAGGGCGGACCAGCAGCGACGGGAACTCAATCATGAACCACCCATCCTCGACCTCGAATGGATCGAGGACATCCTCGTAGGTCCCCTTCCTGCCATTGAGTGTGGAAAAGACCAGGCGGTAGTTGTCCCATTCATATGCGGAGCCTGGATACTTGGCCTTTGGATGAAAGTGGTCGACACTCCTGCCGTCAACGTAGGGTATGCGCAGACAGCTATAGGCGCAGATACGAGTGTACCGCGAGTGAAGTTCGCCGAGGATGTCGACCCAGTAGTCGTGATTCGCCCACTCCTTCGGGGTCGGGTGCGGAACGCGCGCAAGAAACGCCTTGCCGCGTTTGCGCACTCGCACGTCGAAGTCGTCGGGTTCCGGTTGGCGGCCGACCCGGATCAATCCTTCACCCCGCGCTGCTCCGCCCAATAGAGCCACCTGGGCCAGAACTCATCATCCTGCGGCAGATTGGCCTTCAGGCGCGCGTGAACCTCGGCGATCACCTTCGGATCTGATTCGCCCTTAAGCTGCAGCGACTTCGCATCGTGCATTGCGGCCTCCGCGGGAACGGAACGCGGCTGTGCAAGGCCAAACACACTGGACATAAGCCAAAGGTCGGCGCGCCCACGCTTCACGAACTCGAGCGTCTCGAGCCGTACGGTGTTTGCCTCGAGCGACAAGTGATGCAGACAGTCCGTCTTGCTCGAGAACGTGGTTTCTGCGGAGGCCAGTACTAACGGTGAATGTGTGGCTAGGTGAATCTGCAGCGCAACGGATGCCTCGATCTTCTCGACAGCCGCCATCAGGGCAGGAACGATGACCCTCTGCCAACGTGGGTGAAGGTGAGCTTCTATCTCGTCAATGAGCAGTATGATCCTCCGTTGTGGTTCCCGCCGCATGCGTGACGTCAGCGCAAGGTGCTCGTACCAGGCCCAGACAAGGAAATAGGCAAGTGCGATTATCCTCTGTACGCCAGCTGAGGCGTGTAAGACTGGCACGATCCCGTACGACATCTCAACCGTAGGAATCTCCCTACTGTCCGAGGGAAGCCGCGTTGGCTCAGCCGGCCTGATTTCCTCGTTAGGAGCTGGCGACATGCAACTCAGGGCGGCCCGCAAGGCTGCGAATTTGTCCTGATGTCGAGGCGAAGTCTGCCAGGTTACCCAGTCTCTCACTAGGCCATTACACACCGGGCGCCTCTCACCACCGATGTCCAGAGCCAGACCGTCCCAAATGTCGCTCCGCGAGAACCGAAGCCCTGGACTAGGTGAGTCCTTGGCTGTCTGAGCGGGATCCCATACGGAGAAGGAGCCATCGAATCGGGCGAAAATCACAAGCCCGGGCAAAGCAGTTGGCTTGAGGCTGCCCTGCCAGGCTTGCCGCGCCCAGTCGTAGGTTACTGTGGTTTCGTGCAAACTGGCGAGTCCCGTTGTAACGCCGTAGACAACTCGCGACCCGGACTTCGATGCGTTTTCGCGGGGGAGTAGCGCACATTCCCGCCAGTTGCCTGTAAGCGCACTCCAGATTAGTTCTAGGAGGAATGTCTTGCCTAGACTGTTGTCGCCCGTGACTATGTTGAGCTTCGGACCAGGCTCATAACGAAGGCTCCTAGCGGGCCCGACCCCTGTTACCGCCAGGAAGCGAAGCGCCGCGCCGGTCTTGGGCGGCGTGCCTGGGGGTAGGCCGGTGAGCGAAATGATCTCGTCCTCTGAGAGAGGACTGGCGGAGCGCCAATCAGTGATCGGGCCGGCAGATTCGTCGAACAAGTTGGAACGCTCGTCATCTGTGATTCCGAATTCGCTAACCAATCTCGCGCGCAGGTCAGCGGGCGCTACTGTGGTTTTCCACTCTACTGTCCGATAGATCCAAACGGCTAGGTCGAACAACGGTATCTTGGTTCGGGACAAATGACGGACTAGGGCGTCAACGTATCCCCTGGCGAATCCCCACAGGGACGTTCCATTCGGATGAATGAACGCATCCTTGAACGTGTCCGCGCAGATTCTCTGCAGCGAGGTGCGCGAATACTCCGGGGCGACCCAACCGGTGACGGATTGAAATGGGTGATAGTAGCCGGCGTAGGATGAGGACACACGAAAGTGGCTGTTGAGAAACTCTCGGTTTATTGATGAGAAGTTGAGTGTCGTGGAACGGCCAACAGGCAAGTGCGTGAGCTTGAAGCTGAGGAATGCGATCCCAAAGAAGGGGTGCACCAGCTTGAGGCGGTCCAGCGAGGACCGAAGCTGGGGCAGAGATATGTATGCTGGTCGGGTGCTCACAGTTTTTTCAGATCGCCCGCCATGAATTTGCAGTAGGAATCACTGAGGTCGATCCCAGTCGCTGGCCGACCGGCTGCGACCGCTGCACGGAGCACTGTGCCGCTCCCTGCGAAAGGGTCTAGCACCTCACCATGGGGGGGACACCCTATCTCGAGACACCTTCGTACGAGCTGTTCGGGAAAATAGGCCGAACGGAGCTTGTCCGTATGCTTTGATTGCGAGTGTACAGTCCAGATATCCTCTTCGCCCTGAAGAGCAGCGCGAGAGAAGTAGTATACGGGATTCCTGCTAAACATGAACATCATCTCATATGACCGCCAGGGACGGTCGCGCGCAGTGGGTTCTGGTTGAGCGTGCTCGCGCTTCCAGATAATTGGAGAGCGGAGTGTCCACCCCCGAGAAATCATGCATAGCGCGACCTGCCACGGAATGCCAATGGCTGTTTTTCTGGGTAAGCCCAACCCGCTCGTGTCGACTGCTCTGAGACGACCAAAGCGGCGAGCCCAATTCTTCTTGTCGCGTCCTTTCGGCTTGCCTTTCTTGGAGTAGTACGTGTCGCCAAGGTTGAGGAAGAGAAGGCCATCCTTGCGAAGGAGGCGACGGACCTCGTCCATGGCGTCCGCAATCGCGGCAACGTACGCGTCAGGGGTCGGTTCCAGCCCAAGCTGGCCTGGAACGTTGTAGTCGCGTTGCCAGTAGTAGGGCGGAGAAGTGACGACGCAGTTGAAGCTTTTTTCTGGTATGGTCGCCATGACTTGTCGCGCATCTCCTCTGTGTACCCGCCAGCGGATGCCCGCGGAGGTGTGGCCCTCCCAGGAATGCAATCCGTGGACGGGAGGAGAATGCTGAACCGCTGGCTCTGAAACGGTTGGAACGGAGAGGAGTCGCACGGGCTCCTGTGGAGCTGGGCGGCTTGCCATTGCCGACGTAGAGGGGTGCCGAGCCATTGCCTAGAATTGCTCCGCAGGGTCTGCTGAAACCTCGATATGGCGGCGCACAACGCGGACTAGAACGTGCACGACCCGCATGATTGATTCCTTCGCAAGACTCCCTTCGCCGAGAAAGCAGGCTCGAAGATCAGCTCGTGACCCAGCTTTTCGCATGAGAAAGCGGTCTCAACCGATGAGACAAATCACCCACTCGGGGTTCTGGCGGGAGGATCATGCTTCTCCTCGGGCGCGATCAGCGGCAGAGCCTCGACCGTATCGCACGTGACCATGCAGCGCCGGACGGCACAGCGAGAGCCGGATGCTGCGGGGCTGGTCTGTTGAGCGGGTAGAACCTGCGCATGGAGACACTCATTTACACTAGCGGGTGGTTTTGGGCAAGCTTCCACACAGCGCGAGGCTGGAACGGGTCGACGCCGTCGGTCGCGCTGTCGGCGCAGGTACGTACGCGCTGACTAGCCCGCGTCCCAGACCGTACTCGCCACTGATCGCCGCCCGGCTCGATGCGCTGGTCGTGGCCGACAAGACCGCGTGTCAAGACGTACGTCCGCGTCGCGGTCGAGCATGAGCGGGAACTCCTGTGCGCCGAGGGCACCGCGCAGTGGGCCGCAGCCGCTCAGGGCGACCGCAGCAAGTATCATCCCGCCAACTCGATGTCGACCGGGACCGCATCGTCAGCGCGACCAGGCCCGCTGCGGCCATGCCAGGCCAGGTCGAGCCAGGCTACATCCTTCTGCTGATTATCGAGGTCAACGCTAGCTGGGTCATGTCTGGCATGCGACCTGATATGCCTGCAGATACGATCATCTCCACGCCGCCGTCGCGCGGTTCCTCATACAGTCTTTCCTCGATAGCATCATCCGCAATCACAAGATTCGTCGGTGAAGCCTGCTCTCGATGAGCTCGAAGCGCGTCCGATCGAAGAAGCTCATGGTTTGCCATTGGCTCACGGCGATCAACCACATGGAGCACTCCACCTGGGCGCAGAACTTCGTCTGCTAGTGTGTACGCGCGGTTCTGTACGGACAGACGCAATTCCTGCGGACTCCCGATCCCTGTCAAGGCGACGTTGAGCGGTCGTGCTCTGTGGCTCCCGGCCAGCCAACAGACGACAGCGTCAAAGGGGAGTAGTGCCTTGACCCACGATACCCAGCGTGGATCGTTCACGAGATCAGCTTCGATCAGGGTCGCGCCCTCGGAGGCCGGCGCGGTATCGACTTCATCATATTCAATCCGATGCCCGTGGATCTCCTGGTGCACCGTTCCTCGGGTCAAACAAACACATGGGAACCCTGCGTGTTGGATACGCCCCATAGCGGCAGCGAGACAATCCGGATTCTCATCAATCGAGACGACGGCATGGCCGTCTCGAAGCAGCACAATCGTCCCATTGCCAACACCCGTACCGATCTCCAGGACGCGCGGGAAACCCCGCACGAAGCTCGCCATCCATGCATAATGGCCTCCGGCCAACAGATGGTCGGAGGTGGCTCGCCATCGGTCCACGTATCTCTTCCGTTCGGAGAACAGGGTCGCAGTAGTGTGACGCGCTGACCGGGCGGCGCTCGCCTCGGCTCGACGCCGATTGCTTCGCTTTGCGGCTCGTTTCTTTTTCTGATCTCGCCGTTGCTTGCTGGTCGTGCTCATCCAGATCCTCCGAGGCCGCTGTGGGGATGGAATCGCCAGTTCGCCGGATCATTGGGTTGGGTAGGAGTTCTCCTCGCGAGCGATCAGTAGCGCAGTGAGAAGGTCGCCGGCATAGAACCCGGCAATCGTTGAGACGAAGCGTGGAATCTGGTCCAGGGGAACCGATGGGATGCTAGTCCCCCTTCGGGGAAAGCGTCGCAGGTACTTCCCAATCTCAGCAGCTTTGCGCTTGAGCAGTTCTACAGGCAGTAGATCTTGCAGTCCGGCTTGGTCAGTCGAGCCGAAATTGTACCAGTACCATCCAGGCGGACGCGACATGTGGGCCTTTCCATCCGGCTCGCTCTGCGTCCAGTAGCCATCCGGGTACCACAGGAGCTGTCGAAGGTCCCGGTCAGCGTCGGACCTATGGCGCGCCGCAAGGAACCGACGCCCATTGCCATCGGCGAGTGATTTGAGCGCACTGGGACGAGCGGCATTTTCGAGAACATGAGATGTCAGAGCCACGACGCTCTCGATGTTGACGTGGACCTCCTGACTCCGGGCGGCGCGCCGCGCCCAGCGCAGTAGGACGCGGGAATCAGCGGCGTGCGCCATCCAGCCGCACGCTTCAATCTCATCGAGGTCGACCGGCTCAAGTGCGGTCACGAACCTGCGGCCGGTCTCAGCCGCGAGACGACCTGCGCCTTCGGCCACGTTCTGGAGTGGCAAGTCCAACAACCGACGTCGAAACGCGCGCCCCCCACCAGCGGCTGTGAAGTGCAGATCGAAACGAGGGGCCGCGAACAGGCTGAGATGCGGATGGCAGCGTCGATCGGGAAAGAGGGCGAGAAGTCGACGGACTGCGTACCCGCCGTCGCCATCACGTGCCACTGCGAAGTCGAGCGTGATCTGATCGAACAGTACTATACGTGTGCTGGCCATCAGGACCTCCGTTGGGCGCAGAGCGCCAGCCGGTAGCGGAACGGGATCCTGACTCCAATCCTGACTCCACCAAGATACGCATCTCGCGGCGCCACTGCAAGGGGAGTGTGCGAATCCCTGGGCCGCCAGGATGAAGGCTGGGCGCTATCGGGGAACGGCGGCTCCCGACGCAAGTCCCCATTGGGAAAGGCGCAGGCTGACGTAACAACCTGCCGCCCAGCGGAAAGAGCACTGCCCAACTGCTGCCCAAGCTCCGCCGCACTTGGTCGCAACTGCGTGTAACTGCTGGACAGGAAAGACAGGGGCGCGAGACTCGAATTTGGAGCTAAGGCGCGGCCACTACACGTGTTTTTGTCGATTGGTCGGCAGGTTCGAGTCCCGTCCACCCTGGGGGCCCGGAGGGCGACACTTTGCGGTGGCGCTCGCCGGTATCCTCGGAACATCGCGCTCGAGCAAACGAAAGATCACCCTGTGCCGGGGTGATCTTGGTGTTGCGCTCCGACGAGTGCTTGTGTTGTGCGTGTCTCACGATGCGGGCATGTCGGGACTGCCTTAGAACCCTGCTACTCTCGTTGCCCATCGCAATCGCTCAGCCTCAAGCAGGCACATCGAACACCAGCACGGTCAAGCTTACCTCGCGATTTACGTCTCCCGGCTGATGCAAGACCGCTCGGAAGCGCGTCTCTGCGGCGCTCTTCTCGAGCCGTTTGAAATTCGCGTGGCTTCTGAGTGCGTCGGGGATCTTCGCCAGCACTGCCGACGTGTCCTTGTTGCGGTTGAACAAGATGATCGCGATCTTGGTGTCTCTCCAGGACGCATACCCGAAAACCTGGTCAATAGTCTCAGCGAGCGTGACCGGTCCCGCCCAGAACTTACACTCGCCGATGAAGACATTCCTGTTATCGACTCGGACGAGGATGTCCGTCTTCCCGCCACCATTAAACGTCTCACCAGTCGCCGCGCCCTCATAGTGGCCGTTGAGCTGCACCAGGATGTGATTTCGCAGATCCTCCTCCTTCATGTTCTTGAAGGTCGCCGGACTGCGCTCGAACATAAGCACCATAGTCTCGATGATGCCCAGGATATGCTCGTAGTCTTCAATTAGCATCACGGGTTCAGGAGAGAACGCTCCCGAACTAGCCCGCGGTGGAGCAACCATCTTCCTTCTAATGGCAGGGGCAGCGTACGTGAGGGGAGCATCGGCTCGGACCCGCATGGGGTATCCGAGGGACGCGGCTACGTTTCTTCCCGCCAGCAGCCGCTGCTTGCGTGCCTCAATCTGCGCCTGAGATGTCGTCCTCACCCGCTTGTTGTAATCGCTGATGGTCGCCTCACCACGCGACAGGTAGGTTCGCACTTTCTTTAGTTCATTGTGGAACTGCTCACGGGCAGCCTCGCCGTCTGGCTTCTCGAGGATAGCCGCGAACCTCAGCTGGCCTTCACGAATCTCGGCGCGTGGCGGGTTCATATCGTAGCTCATCGTCCGCGATTCGAGGACCTCGGGATCACCGCTGAACGGCACGAAGAATTCGAAAAGGTAGGACGGCACATAGAAGGGACGGCTCGAATCGAAAATGAACCTGTTAGGGTCTTGGCTCACGTCCAATTGATGCTCATGCTGATCGCATTCGGTTTGTTCCTCGTGCAAAACCACGGGCTCCATCCCGTACTCATTACCACAGTACTCCACGAGATCCTCAGTCGAGGTGTTGAGGAGCCGATCAGGCGCGTAGTCTTCCAGTTCGCGCTTCATCTTCTGGAGCCTGTCCTCCATCACGTCGGACAGGTTTCGGGAACAGAAGAGGTACTCTTTCATAGGAAGGCCTCACGACTCCCGGCGGACAAGGCAGCGGTCCCCGACAACGTCGAGGTGCATTGCTTTGGCCGGCGAGAGATAAGAACGAAGGGCGGCCCGGTAGAGCTTCCCGTGATTGCGGTATCGCAGATGGAGTAGTTCGTGGACGATAACGTGGTCCTGGAAGGGACGTGACTCGTGGAGCAGGTCGTGCGCGAACGTACACCATCCGCGCTTCGAGCATGATGCCCACTTGCGCCTCATGGCCTGGACACGGACCTGCTTTGGCTCAACTCGAATGCGAACGGCCCAGGCACGAACCCTGGCCTTGAACTCAATCTTCACTTCGGTTGTCACGGGAGTGCGCATACGTGTCAGCTTCTGAGTGCGAGAATGCGGTCGCCAATATCCACCATCTGACGGCCGGAGACGACCTTTAGGAGAGACTTGTACAACTCGGCTTTGAGCTGGCGCAGTTCATCGGCGCTCTGGCGGAAGTTGGGGAAGCGGGCGAGGACGACGGCGATCTCACGGGCCAGTTGCTCGGCCTGCTCGAGCTTCTCCTTCTCCAACACCCAGTAGATGCCGAAGGTGGCATCGTCCATTCCGAGTCGTTCACGCTCCGCTTTCGCCTTGTCCTGTTCGGCGACGAGCTTCTGGATCTCGTCGAGGGCGTTCTGGGTCGCGATCTGGCGGTCCTCGAAGGCGGTGCGTATGGCGTCGACGCGTTCGATGATGGTGCGCAGCGCGGGCTGCGTCACGACGTCAATCTCGGCCTTGGTGCGCACGTCCCGGAGCAGGTTGAGCACGCGGCCGGTGTCCGACTTGGGATTGGCCCGGAGGGCCTCGAGCGTCTTTTCGTCGTACTCGACCGTCTTGGTGGTGCCGGTTAGGCCCTCCACTTTGGCGGCCGAGCGCAGCAGTAGTTCCGTCTTGTGGGCGAGCTCCGATGTCATCATGCCGCTGCGGGTCCCGTATTCTGCGCGGAGCGTTGCGTACAGCTCGGACAGGCGGCGATAGGTAGAGATGTAGGGGCGCAGAGCAGCGTCGGGAGAGAGGATCTCGTAGAGGGTCTCCACCTCCCGATAGAACTCCGCGAAGGCCTGGCGCTTCTCCTTGTCGAAGTAGACCTTGTACAGGAGCCGGTCGAGCTCCTCGTCAGCCGGTCCCGGGCCGGGGTCGAGGAAGCGGGCCGCGGGCTTGCGCATCAGCTCCTTGAAGTGCTCGAGAAGGACGTCGAGGTCCTCGATGGCCGCCTCCACGTCCTTGGAGTCGAAGCTGAAGGCCTTGTTGAGCGCCTTGAGGATGCCGATGAAGTCGATGATGAGGCCGCACGGCTTCTTGACGCCAGCGTCGTCCTCGTAGGGCCGGTTGACGCGGGCGACAGCCTGGAGGAGGACATGGTCGCGCATCGGCTTGTCGAGATACATGCAGTAGAGGATGGGGGCGTCGTAGCCGGTGAGCAGCTTGTCGGTGACGATGAGGATCCGGGGCAGCTCGGCCGGCTTCGTGAACGCCTTGCGGGCATCCTTTTCGCGCACCTCGTCGACCTGGTGCTTGGCGACGAGCGGCCGGTCGATTACGTCGTTGGTGTTCTTTGTGTAGATGGTTTCCGACCACTCGGCCGGCAGGTACTGGTCGAGCGCTTCCTTGTACTTGGCGCAGGCCTCGCGGTCGACGGCGACCAGGAAGGCCTTGTAGCCGAGCGGCGCGACGTTTTCCTTGAAGTGCTGCGCCACGAACTTGGCGACCTTCTCGATGCGCTCGTCGGCCTTCAGGAAGGTCTTGAGGCGGACCGCCCGGTCCAGGATGCGGTTGAGTTCGTCAATGTCGCTGATGCCCTCGGTCTCCGCGAGCTGGAAGAACTCCTTCTCGAGCATCTCGTCAGGGACGCGGATGTGATTCGGCGCGAGGGTATGGCGCAGCTTGAGGGTGGTGCCGTCTTCAATGGACTCGGTGATCGAGTACTTGTCGAGGTAGCCCTTCGGGTCGTCGGTGCCGAAGGTCTTGAAGGTACCTTGCCCCTGGGCCGTCTTGTCAATCGGAGTGCCCGTGAAGCCGATGAGGGTGGCCGCCGGCAGTGCGCCCATCAGGTAGTTGCCAAGATCGCCGCCGGTGGACCGGTGCGCCTCGTCGATGAGGACGAAGAAGTTGTCGCGGGTGCAGGAGTCAGCGCGCACGCCCTCGAACTTGTGGATCATGGAGATGATGAGGCCGCGGAAGTCCTGATCCAGGAGCGACTGAAGACGCGCCTTGGTGTTCGCGTACTCGATCTTGATGTCGCTCCCGCGCATCTCGCCGACCATCCGGTCGACCCAGCCAGCGAGCTGGCCCTCCAGCTCGTTGCGATCAACGACGAGGAGAACGGTGGCGCCGGGGAAGCGGGCTTTGTCCTCGAGAATGAGGCGAGCGGCGGTGATGAGGGTGAAGGTCTTGCCTGAGCCCTGGGTATGCCAAACCAGGCCCCGGCGCTTCGCCGGGTCGGCACAACGATTCACCACCTTCACGGCCGCGCGCGTTTGGTGCTGGCGGAGCACGGTCTTCTGCAGCTCGTCGTCCTTGACGTAGAAGAGGACCCACTCCTTCAGCATGGTGAGGAAGGCGTGCGGCTCGAAGAAGCTCTGCACGGCCTCCTTGAAGGTCTCAGAGCGCTTCTCCTTCCACAGGAAGATGTTCTTCCGGCTGTAGTTCCAGGTGACGCCGTAGAAGTAGTCGACCAGGTGGGTGACGTTGAAGACCTGGGGCGCGGTGAGCAGCTCGGGCGTCTCCAGCTCGTAGCGCCGCAGCTGCTTCACGGCCCGCTCCATCGCGTCGGTGAGCTTGGGGTTCTTGTTCTCGATGATCGCGACGGGGATACCGTTAACCAGGAACACCACGTCGGCGCGGTTGCCCTTCCGGGTACCGGGCGTGAAGGCCCACTCGTAGGTCACCTCAAGCGTGTTGCGCGACAGGTCGTTGTAGTCGATGAGAGTGACGTTGAGCCGCCGCTTCTCGGCGGGGACATAGACGGAACGGGCGCCGCGAAGCCACTCCAGCACCTCGCGATTGCCCTGGAGCGTCGAGGGGATTGCCTCGAGCTGCTGGATGATGCCGGCGACGTTGTCGTCGGTGACCACGCCCGGATTGAGACGGAGAAGGGCGGACTCGAGTTCGGCATAGTGAAACAAGCCGGCCTCGCCGCGGCGCTTGGTGACCGACTCTTCAGGCGTGACCACGGTCCATCCCACGCCACTTGCGTGGTTGACGAGTGGAAGCTGTACGCTGGTTAGCTCAGTGATGGGTTTCATAGTTAGGCTGCCGTCATTAGCGAAGTGTCGATGTTGAGGTGGTCCACGCGAAGGTCGGCGGTCATGAGCTTCTCGAGAAGCGTGGCAAATAGCTCCGAGAGGGTCGCTCGCCGGCGTTCATAGGAGGTTGCGGCAGCATCGATCGTCTCGAGCACGCCGACGATGTCGTTCTGCTCGGCCTCCGACGGGATCGGGACTAGCACGGCATCGATGGACTTCGTGTTGATATTGAACTTGCCGTCTGCAGCCGGTGAGGATCGTCCGGCGAGCTGGGATGCGCCTGTGCGTGTTGCCGTGAAGTACTGGAGGTATTGGGGGTTGAGAACACCGCGCTTAGGTCGGGCCCGAATGAGGTAGGAGGCGAATAGCGCCTGTTCCGGAACGCCGTCGTAGACTGCGCAGGTGCCCACCCGTTCGCGCACTCCGTTCGTCCGAATGAACAGAATGTCGCCTGGTTCGAGCAACAGAGAGGCGACCGTATCGCTGTCGAGGCGACATCTCTTCAGGTCACGGTAATCAACTCGACCGTCAACCACGTTCGGGATGCGCAGGACAGGATTCCCTTCTAGCGCATAGTCGCACTTCACGGAGGTCCCGTACTGCAAGAACTCGCGAAGCTCGGCGAAGGGCTGAATATCCCAGCTGGCTGGCACAAGACCGATCTCGGTGTCACGCAGTGACTCACCGCGCAGTCCCTGACTGAAGAGGCGCAGCAGCGCGGCCTGTTTCACTTCGCGGATAAGTGTGATCGCCTTCTCCTCGGCCTCGATCGCGCGTCTAATGGTGAGCATCGTGGCGCAGATGCGGTCCTGCTCAAGTGACGTAGGGAGACGGATAGTCTGCTCATAGACCTTGCTGTTGTTTATTGACGGCAGGGGTCCGGGGTTGGACATCGTCGAGAGATCAACCGTTAGAAAATACAAGTAAAGGAATCCTGGACGACAGCGCTCGGGGTCCTTTGACCATACGGCCATGACGTTGTTGTCTACGAAGGAATCCTGTGTGAGCTGGCGCTTCTTATTCGTATGCACGGCAGCGCCTACTTTGGGAAATATGACAGAGCCAGATGGCTTCTCTGCCCCGAGGATACGGGACGTGTCGGAGAGGCTTACGTAGTTGTTTGCCCGACGCATGAACCAACCGTTTCCTGGCAGGTTCATGTCGGACACTTTGAAGAAGGGAATGTCACCGGCAGTGCGCCCCTGCAACGCGGGAGAGAATGCTGATCCACCCTGGCAGGTGGCGATCTCTCCGAGTGGTACTTCTGTCCATCCCTTGGGAGCAGCGTTGGTCATAGTAGCTGCTCCAGAACCCGCCGCAGTTCCTTGTCGATTCGCGTTCGCTCGGCATCGATGGCGTCTAGGTCGGCCACAATCTCTGGCAAGGGTCGATTTGTGCCACGTGTGCCGTTGAATTGCACAAAACGCGACGGCGATAGGTTGTAGTCGTCTGCCAGCGCTTCCTCGTTGGTAATGACTGCCACGAAGCCCTCAACGGGCTTCCCTGCCACGAACGCAGCCCCGATCTTCTGAACGGCCTCGTCGGTGAGGTAGTTCTTCGGTGTGCCCTTGGTGAACTCGTTGCTAGCGTTGACAAGGACGATCTTTCCACGTCGCTCTTTGGGCTTCCGTTTGGAAAGGATAAGGATCACCCCGGCGGCCATGGTGTTGTAGAAGAGGTTGTCAGGGAGGAGGATCACACCGTCAATCAGGTCGTGCTCGACGAACCACTTGCGGATGTTGCGTTCCTTGTCCTCGTTCTTGCTGCCGCTGCCGCGTGTGACTGCGCCGGTATCGAGGACCACAGCGGCGCGTCCGTTGTCCTTCAATGACGTAACCGTGTGCTGGAGCCAGGCCCAGTCGGCCTTGCTGGTGGTGATGCCTCCGTGCTCAACGAAGCGGCCAAACTGATCGTTCTCGTACACCTCGGGGTCGAACGGCTGGTTCCACATTGGATTTGAGACCACGACGTCGAACTTCTTGAGGTGACCGTCAGCATCCCTGAACTTCGGGTTGCGCATCGAGTCGCCACGGAGGACCTGGCCCTCCATGTCGTGGATGATGCGGTTCATGCAGGCGATGGCGAAGCTGGAGCCGGTGAGCTCCTGGCCGTAGAGCTGTAGTGGCACCTTGCTGAGGGGGTTCAGACGACGGCAAACGAGCTGGAGCTTAATGAGCAAGCCGAATGAGCCGCAGGCATAGTCGTAGCACTCCTCGCCCGGGCGGGGCCGCATGATCTCCGCCATGAGAAAACCAACCTCACGCGGCGTGAAGAATTCGCCCGCGCTCTGGCCTTGGCCCTCGGCGAACTTCCGGAGGAGGTACTCGTAGCAGCGGCCGAGGAAGTCGGGCTCGACGTTGTGGAGGCCGAGGCGGTAGCGGGGATCGGAGAACGTCTCAACGACGCCCTTAAGAGCGGCGTCGCTGATCTCGCGCTCTCCGTTGCGCGTCTCGTTGTAGTCGACGATGTCGATGACGCCGGCGAGTTCGGGGTTGTGCTTCACGACGGCGCGGATGGTGGTGGTGAGTTGCTCGCCGAGTGATTTCGGCCGGAGGGTGGCAGGCCAGTCGAAGGGCTCGCGTCCGCTGACGACGGCCCAGCGCGCCTCGGGCGGGAGGTAGAAGCGGACGAGCTCGTGATCGGCTTCCAGCACGGTGAGGGCCGTGTCGCGGTCGCCGTAGGTCTGTGTCAGGCGCTCGACCTCGTCGTCGAAGACATCGGATAGCCGCTTGATGAAAAGAAGCGGCAGAAGGTAATCCTTGAACTTGGGGGCGTCTTTCTCGCCTCGGATCGAGCAGGCGGCGTCCCACAGCATCTGCTCCATGCTTTTGTTGCTGAGCACGGAGCTGCGATGAACGCCGCGACGGCGACGCTGGCCTGTTGTCGCGGTCGTAGCGGCTTCGTCGTGGTCTAGGCCGGTCTCCTCCCAGAGACGGTCGAAGGTCGCGAGCTGGGCTTTCTGCGGTTGCGACTTGCCCGACTCCCAGCGGCTGATGGTTGCGAAGGAGACGTCCAGCCGCGTCCCGAGCTGCTCCTGGCTGAGGTTCAGGCGCTTGCGCAGGAGCTGGACGCGATCGCCGAATGATGAGGTTGTGGTTGACATATGATTGTAGTTTATGTTATAGCAAAGATAACGTCAAGGGCCTGGCAAGAAATCCCAGAGCTAAGCAAAGAACCCAGGCCCGCAGGCTAACATATTGAGAATACTAATATGATAGAGAAAATCATCAAGGTGGAGAACGTCGGTCGGTTCGTCAAACTGGCAGCCAAGGCAGACGTTCAGTTCAAGCGGCTGACCCTCATCTACGGCGACAACGGGCACGGGAAGACCACTCTCGCCGGCATCCTGCGCTCCCTGCAGACCGGGGACCCGGCCTACGTCCAGGAGCGCGCTACGCTCGGCGTGAACGGCTCGCCGGCGGTCGAGATCCGGCTGGCGGCGGGCAACGCCAGCTTCCAGGGCGGCCAGTGGTCGCAGACCATGCCCGACCTGGAGATATTCGACTCGACCTTCATCAACGAGAACGTCTACACCGGCGACCGCGTCGAGTCCGAGCACCGCAAGCACCTCTACGAGGTCGTGGTGGGCGCGGCTGCGGTCGCGCTCGCGCACCAGGTGGACGAGATCGACACCAAGAGCCGGACCGCGGCGCACGACATAACCGAGCTGGAGACGAAGCTGCGGGGAATCATCCAGGCGCCGTTCAGCGTCGACGAGTTCCTCACGCTCGTCCCCGAGAACGGGCTCGAGGAGAAGATCAGCGAGCGGACCACTCGCCTGAGCGCAGTCCGCAAGTCGAGGGAGATCGTCGCTCGGCGCGAGCTGGACCCGCTCACGGTGCCTGAGGTTCCGGCCAAGTCCATCGACATCCTCCAGGTCGCGGTCGAGCGCAAGACGGAGGGCGGCGACAAGCTGGTCCGTCAGCACATCCAGGACGACCTCGACGGTCGCGGCGAGCAGTGGTTGCGGCAAGGCCTCGAGTACTTGAAGGAGGACCACGCCTGTCCGTTCTGCACCCAGTCCACCGAGAAGGTCGAGCTGGTCGCCCTCCTGCGCGACTACTTCTCGACCAAGTACCGCGACCACGTCGTCCTCATCGAGCGAGCCATCAACGCCCTGGACCAGACGCTCGGCGACGACGCGCTCCACGGCGTCCAGAAGCGAGTGCTGGCCAACGACGGCCTGATCCGCGGCTGGGCAGATTTGGCCGACCTGAGCTACGCCACCTGTTCCACTGACGCGCTTGAGCATGCCTGGCGGCACGTCCGCGAGGTCCTGCGCGACGCCCTCAAGCGCCGGCTGGCCAATCCGTCGGAGCCCCCGTCCAAGGATGAGCACCTGGAGGCCGCCCTCCACGACTTCGAGGAGGCGGCGGCCGCCGTGCGCAAGGTCAACGAGCAGATCGCGCGCGCGAACGAGCAGATCGCCGACATCAAGAAGCAGGCCGCGGCCACCGGCGAGGACGTGCTGGAGCGGGAGCTGCGCCGGTTCCGCAACATGCAGATCCGGCAGCAGCCCGAGGCCACTGACCTGTGCGCCAAGCTGACCGCCGGGCGCCAGCAGAAGAAGAACTACGAGGACGAGAAGAAGAAGACGCGTAGCCAGCTGGAGACCATCGCCGGCTCGATCCTCCAGAAGTACGAGCAGGCGATCAACCGCCTGCTGCAGAAGTTCGGCGCCAACTTTACCCTCACCGGTACCAAGCCGAGCTTCCAGGGCGGCCGGGCCAGCTCCACCTACCAAATTTCCATCAACAACACCCCCGTCAACCTAGGGGACGAGAAGACACCCCGCGGCACGCCGTGCTTCCGGACGGCCCTAAGCTCTGGCGACAAGAGCACCCTGGCGCTGGCATTCTTTTTGGCGCGGCTCGAGCAGGACCCGTTGCTGGCGCAGAAGGTCATCGTCCTCGATGACCCGCTCTCGAGCCTCGACGTGTTCCGTACAGCCTGCACCCAGCAGGAGATTTGCCGCCTGGGCAGTCAGGCCAAGCAGGTGGTGGTCCTGTCGCATGACGCGGACTTCCTGAAGCACATCTACGACACCAACATCGACAAGGCCACGATCAAGTCCCTGCAGGTCACACGCGACGGCGCGACCTACGCCATCAAGGAGTGGGACATCCTCAAGGCGTGCCTGGAGGCGGCCTACCGCGACTTCTTCCTCCTGCGCCGCTACCTGGACGAGGGACTCTCTACTGGTGGGGACCTTCTGACCATTGCCCGGGCGATCCGGCCGTACCTGGAGGGCCAGCTGCGGGGCCGGTTCCCGGACGCGTTTCCGGCGACGGACTACCTGGGCGACTTCATCGGCAGAATCCGCAACGCGGGCGCCGGCACTCTCCTCGTGGGTCTGCAACCGCGTGTGCAGGAGCTCACGGACATCAACGACTACTCGAAGCAGTTCCACCACAACGGGCCAGGAGCGCCGCCGGTGGTGAACCCGATTGAGCTCGAAACCTTCGTCAAGCGGACCTTGATCTACGGGCAGCTCGGGTAGGAGAGGCCTTCTGTTTTGCTTCAGGCAACCTGATGTGAAAAGCCAATGAACGGGCCCCGGGGTGATACCCCTCGGGCCTGTTTTCGTGTCTGCGCTAGTAGTAGTTGCTCCTGTACGCGTTCATCGCCGCAGCTGGGAGTCGGGTTCGAAGAGAGAGGTCCGAGATGTTCCTCGTCTATCGCGCTATCAACTACGATCAGGGCGAGGTTTGCTTCGGCGTATCCAAGGACCCTGTCGCGCGGCGCGACGGCGCCCATTGCGTGGGCATCACCAAGGCGGTCCGGCACTGGGACTGCGCGAACGACCGCATGCGATGGGACATCATGAGCCAGCACCGCACCCAGGCGATGGCTTCGGCCATCGCCCATGGCCTCGAGCGGGAATACGTCCACCCCCAGGGCTTTTACGTGATTCAGACTGCGGGTGTGTGAGGAACCGACCAGTCAGTCGTTGAGGTCCAAGTCTGGGAGCTCGGCGATGACCTGCCGGTACTCCCAGCCGCAGCGCTTCGTTTCTCTGCGCAGATCCCGGTTCTGTTCAACCGAGTGCTTCTTGAAGACGGTCGCGATGGTCTCGTGCTCCTCCGCGACAATCTTGTCGTCGTAGTAGGCGACCAGATCGGGCCGCCGTCTACCAACTTTCGGGGGCGGGCAGGCAGCCGGCACATGGTCCATGCAGACGAGCAAGGCGCCCTGCCGTTCGTGTACGCGCCCCGACCGAAGGATGCTGTTCCGCTCCTCCTTCGAGATTCCAACGCGCGACTTCTTGCCGAAGATGCTGTGGAGGATGGCGGCGGCCCCTCCCACGGCGAGTGCCCCAAGGATGACGTTCTCCAGGGTCGACGTCCCGGGTGCGCCCACGATGTCACCGACCGAAGACCGGCGGCCCCCGGTGTCCTCGACCACCGTATCCGCGCGCAGCACGCCCTTGCTCAGCGCATCGCGGAGGCCCTCGGTCGTGAAGGGGCCGAGCTTCATGTTCAAGCCGCTCAGGTTCAAGTACCACATGCCGGCCAAGCTACAGATCATCCGTTCAGGTTTCAAGTCCCACCGCAGGTGAAGACCATGCTCCCGACGGAGATCGCGTCTCCGCGTGACAGTCCGCGGTGTTGCACGACGACAACCCGATCACCACAACTGCTGAACCCCATGCTAGGATTGGTCACCGAACGAATCCTTGTCAGCTATAAGCCACGAGAATGACTGAACTCCCGTCGCGGCTGACAACGAAACCACCTGACAACTACTCGTAGCCCCCTGCTTTCCCGACGAATGGCATTCAGGAGGCCGACGGTTCGATCCCGTTCAGCTCCACCGGAACAGAAGGGGTTTCGCAGAGATGCGAAACCCCTTCTTGTTGTCCGGGCCCGCTGACAACGAAACGAGACGTTTCGTTGTCAAGCTCGGCCCCCATTCAGGACCTGCAGCATGCGCTTCTGCTGCGCGTTCGCCACGACCGACGGGTCCGTGTAGCTCTCGATCGTGGTCTTCTCGGACTCATGCCCCATCGCGTCGGCGACGGCGCGGCTCGTGAAGCCGAAGGCGTGCGCGATGCTCGAGTGAGTGCCGCGCATGCCGTGAGCGCAGACGACGGGCACTCCCGCCAAGGCGCAGATCCGCTGCACCCAATGACGCGGCCAGTCGCGCGAGGCACAGCCGAACAGCTTGGCATCGGCGGTCTTGCCCGACGTGAGCTGCAAGAGGAACGGCCGCAACTCCGGCGGGACTTCCTGCGTACGCTTGCCCTTCTCGGTCTTGCTGTCCGGCACCCAGAGCACCCGGCCGTTGTCGTCGACATCGCGCGCGACTCGGGTCACCACTTCGCTGCAGCGCAGGTTGAGGTACAGCGTGAGCAGGGCCGCGATCGCGCCCTCCTCGCCCTGCCCCGCCAACTCGAGCGCCTTGGCGACCCACTTGCGCGTCTCGTCGATGCGCAGCTGCAGCTTGCCGTGCTTGCGCTTGCCCTTGCCCTTGACGGCCTCGAGGGGGTTCGCCTTGAGCCAGCGCTTGTCCTCCGTGCACCAGCGGGTGAACGACTTGGCCTCGGCGAGCATGTTGCGATGGCTGTCGACTGACAGCTTGCGGGACTCGGGCTCGGGCTGGCCTCGCTGCTCTAGCGCGCGCATCGCAGCCGACCGACCGCACTTGAGCTTGGCACAGATGTCGCGCCACGAGAGCTTCTGTTCACGCAGCGACGCCACCTCGTCTCCGTCGACCTGTTGCCGCTTCGGCTGCATCGTTGGTCGCTGGCAGAGCTCGTCGTAGTACGTCTGAGCGCGGCTGGAGTTGAACGCGGCGAGCGGCATCTCGAGGTCCGGGAAGAAGAGTCGGAGTCTGCGGGTCGTCTCCGTGATCGACTTCGGCTTGTTCCCCTTCTCCCGCATGTGCCGCTCGTACTCCTTCAAGGCGTCGTCGATGGTGCGGTCCTGCTGCTGACCCATCGCTCTTCTCAGCGACTGGACTACCTGCCGAGCTTCCTTTTCCGTCTCGTAGTAGTGGAGCTCAGGATCCTCCTCGCCTCTGCCCTTGAAAACGTCGACTCGCCATCGTCGTCCTCCGTCGTAGCGGTACGGACCTCGGACGCGTGGTCCTTCCTTGGGTCGCGCCATGATTGTTCACCCTCCTCTCTTCGGCGCGACGGGAGTTCAGTCGCTGCGAGCATAGCACACGCGCTGAGCTCCTCACGCAGAACCTCACGGATGATGTCGATGATGAGCGGAAGATCGACGAGCTGGGGTTCCCGGGCGCGCGGCGAGTAGGCCGACCGTCGGTGTTCGTGTCCGCCCGTCCTATCGAACCCGCCCATCGGCCCGCCTACCGACTGCGACCCTCGGTGTTTGAACACCGCGAGGTGCAACTAGAATCAGAGTCGAGGAAGGAGGTCGTAATAGGGCCTTGAACGGCCCTACTCCCCCCGCGCGCCGGCAGCTCCCGAACCGGTCGGGCGATGACGTGCGCGCGCGACAGCACCCGCACGAACTGCTCGAGTCCCTGTTGGTTCAACAATGCGTCGATGTTCGCCCGCCGCTGCTCCCCGCCGGAGGTCACCAACCACAGAGCGTCGAGACTCGTCTGCGCGGCAGCCTGAGCGTAGCGCCGAAGCTTGCCGACGAGGACCGAGGAGACCGACTGCGTGGCGCAGTCCGCTTCGATGGCGATGTGGATCGCGTCTCCGGAGGGATTGATGGTGTACTGGGCGACAGCGTCGGGCTGGATGTGGAAGCGAGCAAGATCGAGCTCGCGGACGAGGTCGCCGCCTGCGTTGGCCCAGCGAGCCAGGGGCGCATGCCGAAGCTCGCCGAGAGCGACCGCAAAGAGCCGAATGTCGGTGCACAGCAAGTGGTGCTCGATGCCGGCGAGCCTAATGGCACCAGCCAGTCTGAGCCGGTCTGCGACGTGAGGCGCAGCCTGGCTGGCGACGTCAAGCCCGGCCTTCGTGAGCGAGACGAGGTTCGGGTGGCGCGAGGAGGAGATCGTGATGACGATGTAGCCGGCGTCGAAGAGTTGTCGAAGGCGTCGGCGACAGCGGTCGAGGCTCGAGAACAGCTCGCGACTGATCTGGTTCGGAGTGGCGAACCGGACGTTGCCGAGGAGGATGAGAATAGCGGTGTCGCGCTCGGTGATCTCGAGGCCGTGCTTACCCTTGCACCGGACCGTCCTCGACCGCTTGGCCGCACGCACGCTCATGGGCGACCAAGCCTATAAGGATTGCGGACGCTTAGACCACAGGTGGGGCAGTTGATGTACGAAGTCTGAGGGCTGACGCACTCGGGGTTCTTGCACACGAGGATGTCGAACCCAGACGCCTCAAACGTCCAGCCGCAGGCCTCGCACTTGGCCACCTGTTTCTCGCGAGCCGGCAGGACCAGATGACCGCGCGGACAGTGCAGTTCCCCGGCAGGCATCAAGCGCTTCGCCTTGAAGAAGTCGTCGGCGATGGTGACGAGCCACCGCACCGCATGGAACAACCAGAAGGCGGACTCGAGCAGAAGGAGTGCGAGCCGGGCGGTGATCCTGATGGTCCACCAGAGCAGCTTGAGCGGCATGACGAGGACGGTCTTCAACATCAGCCCCACCTCGAGCGCGGCTTCGGCTTAGGCCCCGTCGACTCGTCGCTGGTTGCAGCGGAGCCGGAGCGCGGTCGCGACTTGCTCGGCGAGGACTTGTCCTGCCTCTTCTGCTGAGCCCGACGCTCGGCCAGGGCGTCGGCGAGACTGACGCGAGGACTGAAATCCGGCGGCATGGCCAGCCGGTTCCTGGCCGCCCCGATCGCCGCGGCGTGGCGCTGGGCCGCCGTCTTCCAGGCGTTCATGTCCACCTGGATGTTGGTGAACCTCTCCCTTCGACCCGGGCCGAAGCGATAGAACTCACCGTCGGCGAGATTCGAAATCGACGAACTGACGCGTGCCCTGACCGACGACGCGCTTTCGTCAACGCCGGCGCCGGGCGCAACATCGCGGGCAAGGAGGTCGGCATCTTTGGCGCAACATCGGCCCACGATGCGCGTGGTGTTGCCGACGAGAATCGAGAGCAAGGCCGGGTCCTGGATCTGGCTCGTGCCCTGACAGATGAGAACGATGGACAGGTTGCGCGAACGGCCCGTGGTGACCAAGGTGTTGACCGCCTCGGCCACGATCGTCGAGTTAAGTACCATGGGCGCCTCGTCAACGACGATTCTCAGGTGGTGGTGTCCTCGGGACGGGCATGGCCTGGCTTGGATGAGGTGGGAGAGAAGGAGCCGGGTGAGCAGACTGGCCCAGTAGATTTGCAGGGCGCTCAGGCCGGCGGTCGGGCGGCTGCAGTCGATGAGCACGATGCGACCCGGTGCAGTCAGGTCCGCAAACTGGACTGAGGTGTCTGCAGCCATCATGCGCTCGATCGCGGTCGACGCCGTGAAGGCCAGGCGGAGACGCGCAGCGCACGACGCCGCGAGCTCGTCACTCAAGAAGGCGGTCTCGAGGAACTGCTTGGCCCGGCCCGCGCCCGCGGCAAACTCAGCCAACTGCTTCAACCCTTTGCCCCGAGGAGCGACGAGCGCGTCGACGGCCCAGGTGGGATTCGCCTTGGCGTGATCGGCAGCGAGAACGGCCGCGAGGACGTTCTGCGTGACGTCGATCTGGCGGCTGCCGGCGCCGAGGCTCTTTTGGCTGCCCTGTTCCGTGCTGAGCGATGCGCACAGGAGCGCAAGCTCAAGCGCGCGGAGTTCGAGCGGGACGCCGGTGCGGTCCAGCCTGGTGAGGTTGAACGGGAACGGGCTGACGGCAAAGGGGTCGATCACAACGCAGTCGGCGAGCCGGTCTGGGGCGCAGGCGGCCAGCGCATGGAGAAAGGTCAGCAGATCCCCCTTAGGATCGACGAGCACCAAGCCGAGTTCCTCTCTGGGCGTTCGGGCGACTTCAGTGGCGAGGGCTGCAGAGAGGAGCACCGTCTTGTGGCACCCGGTGGCCCCGACGACAAGGTGGTGGTGCCCTCGGTCCTGCGAGGGCTTGCCGAGGGTCACGGGTCGCTTGTTCTCGGTGTAGCCGATGACGACCTCATCTTCCGCCGGAGCGACTGGCTCACTCGTGGCCCCGCCCCGACGGAAGATGAGACGAAGGTTGGAAAAATCAAGCGTCATCGCTGTCCAGCCGGGTCTTGGCCGAGGTCTTCTTCTCGCCGAGCCACTTGTTCACCGCCCGCCGACGGTTGGTGAACTGCACGAAGGCGACGATGAAGCCGAGGACAAGCAGCGGAACGACAGCCCACGCGAGCCAATCGAGGCGGACCCAGTGAAGCCCGTCGACGACGGCCATGACGAGAGGGCCAGCGAGCGCGAGGAGGAGGATGACGACGCCCAGGCGCTTCGCAGCCGAGGTGAAGCCAAGCATCATCAAGATGCCGCCGACAACGATGCCGATGAGCAGGATGCAGCCGAGCATGATCTAGCTCCGCACCTGCGACTGGCCGCTGGCCCGGCGTCCGTTTTTCGGCGGCTGCGCGTCCTGGTCCGGCTGAACCCCAGCGGTCCGGCCGTCGAGTTTCTCGACGGAGTCGGCGGTCTCCTCGGCCCGGCGCAGCAGTTCGGGGAGATCGAAGTGGATGAGACGCTCGTGCTGCGCCTTCGCCGTCTTGACGCGGGCCTCGGCGAGGGAAAGCCGATCGCCCGCGCTGGCATCCACGGGCTGGGCGGAGTCGAGGCCGATGTTTGCTCTGAACCGGCGCCACCACGAGGTGCGCGGGCGTGACGGCCGCCAGGGCATCGCAGCGGCATCCTCGGCCGCGTTGATCTTGAACCGGGACTCGTCGATGAGTGCCTCGGCGACCAGACGGGCGAGCACGCGCTTGAGCCGCGCCACGAAGATGCGCCGCCGCGCGTTGAGCACTTCAGCCGAATCGAGACGAGCCAAAGGTGAAAAGATCGGATCCTCAACATCAAGCGTTGACATGGTTTCCTTCCTTCTGCGTCAGCTCGGCGAGCTCTTGGGTCAGGTGGTCGCGAATAGCGGTGTCGTCGAGCTCGTCGACGAGGCCGCCCACTGCATGCTCGGAAATCTCGGCGTGGGCGACGAGAAACTCCCTCCGGGCCACGGCCGCCTGCAGGGCCTTGATGCGCGGCAGGCGGACATCGGCCTGCTCGCGGGCCGCGACGATGTCGTACTGCTTGACGAACGCCTCGTCGCCCGCCCGCGCCTCGTGGACCTTGTCCTCGTATTCGAGCTTCGAAGCCGCCTCCTCGGCCTCGGCCAGCTTCCTCTTCTCGTTCCTGTCGGTATGCACCTTGAGGATCGAGCCCAGCGCGAAGGCGTAGATGGCGGAGCCGAAGACAGTGACGAACTCGAAGGCGGTGTAGTAGATGGCCGTGGTAGTGAAGCCGCGCTCGGAGCGGATGCCGGCGAAGGCGACCGAGAACAGAAGGTCGACGAGGATGCACAGCACCTTCAGGAACCAATGCAACCGGCCGCCGGTCGAGATCGCGGATCCGATCGGAAGCGCGACAGCGATGATGGCGAACGCCTGCGACATGTTGATCGCCATCCGCCACGACTCGGCCGATGGATCGAGAGCACCCGAGTCCAGAGCCGGTCGAACGACAACTCCTTCCATCGGAAGCGAGAGCACGTAGGTCGCAGCGCGGACGGCGAAGGCGCCAAAGACAAGGCCGCCGGCCACGATGAGCAGGTGCCAAAGCCAGGGCAGTCCCTTGAGGCACTGGGAGGTGGCGCTCCGGGCCCGGTAGTAGGCGTCTCTGGCCGCCTCGGCGGCGTCGGTGAGACGAACGCGGAGATGATCAAGCACGCTCAGGTTGGCGCGCTGAAGCTGGTCGGTGATGCGGCTTTCCTCGAGCGAAAGCGGGGCGCCAGCTTCGACCTGCGCGACGGCGTAGGCCTCGACCTCCCTGGCGAGCTGAGGTGAGGGTGTGCAGGACGCCACACGGCCGACTACGTCGTGAACGTCCTGTGCCGTGGCCGACGGCACAATCACGGAGTAGCTCTCGGAAGTGTCGGCACCGAGAACCAGTGGGACCGGAGCAGACGTGTCGGTCATCACTGCACCGAGGTGCGGGCGCAGGCAGCGTCGAAGGCCGGCAGCCGGTTGCTGAACACCTCGGTCCAGACGGCGCGCAGGCGCGAGCCGGAGACGGAATCGGTGTCCGAGTAGTTGGCGACCCCGCAGATGCTGAGGGTGATGTCGTTGTCGATCTCAATCACCGGCAGCGTGCCGGTGGAGAAGCGCGGGTGGCGCCGGTAGAGGCGCGCTGTGATCGACGCCTGGCCGTTCTCGCGCATGTCCGAGGCGACGGAGACGTGCTTGCGGGTGCACCGATCGCCGGAGCGCTCCACCTCCGAGCAGTGCGCGCGCAGGCTCTCCACCCCGCGGGCGATGGCCGTGAAAATCGGCGAGCTGTGGGTCCGCGAAATGTGCGCCGAGCACTGGGCGTGGATGTCCTTGAGGTAGCGCTGGCGCTGGACCTCGATGCTGTCGCCGGGAGTGAAGGGGTCGTGACGCGGCCGGAAGCGGATCCATGGGACGATGATGCTCGGCTCGTTGTTGAATGCTCCGCCGGTGCCCAGAACCATGACATCGAGCGCGCGTATGCCCGGCAGGCTCATCGTGGAGATGACACGGGCGAGCACCTCCTCACAGCGCCAGTCGGCCGAGGTGGATGTGCTCTGGTCGACAACATGCACGAGCACCCCCACCTCGCGCCGCTTCCTCGTTGAAATCGGGGAGGTGGTGGATGCTGGCGAGGACGGAGACGCCAATGACCCGACGGTGTCGGACGAGGCCGGCGACAACGGGGCGTCAGGCATGCAGCCGGCGGCGAACAGACAAGCCAGCAACAGGCCAACGGTCGACAGCATGACCAAGAAGCAGGGAGAGTTATCCACAGCGGGGTGATTGACGAAGGAGCCCACATTGTGGTACATGTGGGATAAGGTTGCCGGAATGTGGCCACTCGGGTTGCGCGGGTACTTGACGCCCAGCCCGAGGGGCCGCGTCTTCGGTCGGTGCTGCATGTGCATCCTCCTGCCTGTAAGGGGGTTGCGTGTGCCGTTCCTTAGCGGCGGTGCTCTAACACCGTTGCGCCGAGTCGCGGCTCCTCACATTTTCACTCGTTGATATCCGTTCGCGTTTCTCCTTGTTCGTCGCACCCTCGCGCAGAGGGTGCTTTTTCGTATGCGTTCATTTTCCGCGAGCCCGCGCGCGCGAAGGTAAGTACACGGTCAGTGCGTGGTAAGCTTCTGGTAAGCGGATACCGAGGAGAACGAATCGATGTCTCGCGGTTCCCGAGGTTCTGGCAGTCGACGCAGCGTGAAGATCAGGAGCAGTTCAACGACACTCCATCACGGCAGCGGTCGCAGACGAGAGGCAACTCTCAACGGGGTGCATGCTGCGGGAGCTACCGAACACCAGCATCGGTTTGCAAAACGCGTCATTGCCCTGGCCAAGGAGAATCGCGAGACAACAATAGCCGAGGGCGTACGTCAGATGGTCATCTGGGCCGCGGTAGCCAACAAGAAGGCAGGCCGACGCGCGGTTTTCGAGCTTCTCTCAAAGTACATCGAGGGCAATTTCACTGAGGAGGAAGTCAAAGCGTTTCGCATTGCGAGTTCTGCTCGCAAGTGGGAAGCGTTTGAAGGGGGTAATGCGATCAAGCAGGCTGGGTCCAAGTACCACAGGCTCCTCTTCACTCCCGGAGAACAACGGGAGTTCCGACATCTTCTCCACGAACGACCACAGCGGTTGGCGGTGAGAAAAATCGGCGGCCCCCTAAGGCGCGGCTTGCCTAACCCGCGCCAGCAGAGAACAGGGCGGGCGGCTTCTGCGGTTGCTGATCAGGTGACTACTGGCGAGCTGCCGTTGTTTGAACCCGAGCAGGAGCACCTCATCTGCCTCAACCGCTGGTCTCCGGCAAGGCAGCTCACGCGTGATCGGCAGGAAGTAGTGGTCGTCCACCCGCCCTCAACACAGGACTGGGTGGATCCCAAACGACTGGCCAACGCAACCAAGGACGTCACCGATCCCGGAGGTCCGTCCTCCCATCTCGTTGACTACGAAATCGATCATCGCGAAAGTGTGCGGGGCCAAGTCTTTCGAATGTACATTGCTCCGAGCGTCTATGGCGACTTCCTGGCCGCCAACGCCTGCATGACAAGTGACGAAAGAAGCCATGTGGAGCAGCGTCTCCGAACGAGCGCCCCGCGCGACGTGGTAAGGCGCGCCCCGCGGTCCGTGATTGCCATGAATGTAGTGGTATTGGCGAGTAGCGGTCGGTTGCTCGCCATCAAACGCTCACGTTCAGTCAGAACGTCACAGAACATGTGGACCATTGGCCCGAATGAAACTATGGTCTCGCCGCTTGCGGTTTCTGGTTATCAGGAGGATTTAGTTCATCTGGCAGAACGCTGCTTGAACGAGGAAGTTGGACTCATGCCAAGTGAGCACGGCCCCATACAGGTATCCTGGTTCGGGTACAATCTCAATGGCCCTCTGGTACACGTCGTGGCGCACGTTCGCGCCCGACTCCCTGAGAGCCAGATAGTGGAACGCGTCGAGGCTTGCCAAGCGGTGTTCGAGCACGGCCGCTTGGACTGGATTAGCACTGACAGGCGCTCAGTTTTCAACTTACTCGCCAACTGGCGTCAGGACGATAGCGGCCGTCAATGGATGAACCTCGCTGCACTGGCGCTTCAGGAATACTGGCGCATGAGGACCTGCATTTCTCAGGAATAGTGATCGTCCTTGTCGTAGAAGCGGCGTCCCCTAGTGACACAGCGGTCCGCTCCTGCGAGAGAAACATCGGTCGCCTGCCAACCTGTGGGGGCGGCTGGCAGGCGACCAGGCTTCATGGAGCCTGATTCGACCCTACGCGCGGCGATGAGGACCGAGCAAGCGGGATCGCGATCGCGCCGACAAGGAGCGGCTCCGCCAGCTACAAGAACACAGCCCTGGGGGGCAAGCGAGAAGGCGCCGCGGTCGGTTCTCGGGCGCGTCGGGGCAAGAAGCGTGTCTCCCTGCCTGCCTCCTATTCATGGACCGGATGCGCAAGCGCTGCACCGTCAGGGCACGATCCGGTGTGCTCCTGCCAAGTCAGGATGTTGCCGCTGAACCTCTTCCTCGTCCCTGTCAGCGGGTCGGAGTACTCCAGCATGCCCAGCTCGCTCGGCGGCACCACGCTCACGACGAAAAGGACGACTTGTTTGCCATTGAGATCGAATTCAGTGACCCAAGCCATCTTGACCTCGCGCCCTTGAGTTTCGCCGCAATGTCGATCTGCAAGCCTGCCCACCTGTCGGAGGGACGGCATCGACGATGATCCGCGTTGGCCCCGAGTCCCTGGCCACGAACATCTTCATCGGAAGGAGGGCCTCTCTGCTTGAGGGAGAATCTGCCTCCGAGGAAGTGGCCGCCGACCAGCCTGGGGGGCAGCTGGCCGGCGACCAGGCTCCGTGGAGCCTGATTCGATCCTACGCACCGTCATGCGGCCACGGCAAGCGAGATCGCGTTCGGGGCGACTAGGAGCACTCGGCCAGCTACGAGAATTGCAGCCTTGATGGGAGAGCAGGGAGGGATGGTGTGGCCTGTCGGGCCCCCTGGCCCGCCTGTAGGAATCCCGGCGAGCCTCGCGGCGCTACGGCTTCTGGATCCTATCTACGAGGATGTGCACAGTGTGCTTGCCCGGAACGTTGGCCTCCTCAGCCCTCCCCCAGACCTCGATGATGTCGCCGCGCTTCGAGGAATAGACGAAGTCGCTGGCGCTCTTGGGCACAGAGAGGACGAACGGCGGAAACTCAGAATCACTCGGGCCGAGGGGCGTGGCGGTCGTCTGGTAGTCGGCATCGCGGTGGTTCACGAAGACACGGCCATCGGTCTCAATCCCGCCGAGCTTGTAGTTGTTGACGATTGTCCACTCGCCAATGAACATGGCCTTGAAGCGAATGTACTTCCCCTTGTACTCGTCGACGAACGCCTCGCTGCCGAGCTTCTTGTAGGGTGCCATTTGGTAAGCGTCGAGAGAGGCCGGCTTGGCCGAACTTGCGGCAGGCGTCGACGAGCCCTTCGATCCGTCGCTCATCAGCCCGCACCCTATGCCTGCCACTGCGAGGACTACGGATAGGATAGTGACGCTACACACCCTCATGACTGTTTCCCCTTTCGCGACCTGCATTGCCGTTGGTTGTGACGAATCCGGATAGAGCTATAAGCCTTGCGTTGTCATTCCCTCCTGGTCTTATGGGCACGCAATTCACTGTGGAGTTATCCACACCCACTAACTATTGCGGACAATTCCAATTACACGCGGTCGGCCGATCTAGGATTTGGCTGACTTGCGTCGCTTCTTGGCGTTGCCGACCTTCTTGGTCGCGGCACGCTTGGCGGCTGGCTTGGTGCCATTGGCTGCTGCGCCTTCGCCAGAGCCGGCTTGCTCACCGCCAGTCCGACCGGAAGCCTTGGCGGCCTTCTTGGCGGCTTTGTCCGCGGCCACGATCTTGGCCTTCTCTTCGGCTGGGAGTTCCCAGTGGTCCGCGCAGAAGAAGTTGAAGCGCGGGCCCTTGCTGGGCTTGCCGCAGTCGGGAACCCTGCAAGGCTTGGCCTTGCGCGGGCCCTTGCGTCCCCTGGTTCCCTTGGTCGCGATGGGCGGAGTCTCCTCGAGAAGAACCTCGAGCTTGCCCCTCATCTCATCACGAGCGCGAGTCTGCATCAACTGCGCGATGCGCTCGACGAAGTCTTCAACGATTGGTCGAAGCTCGGCCTTGAAATCACCTTTTCGTGGACGCGCCATTCTCGTCAGGCCTCCTAGTGGATTGCTGCGATGCTATCGGAAGCCATGGTGCCTGTCCATCGATATCCTATCCGCTCGTCTTGCTACTGCTCGTTGAATCCGACGTCGGGTGTGCTGGTGGAACGACGAGACGGCCTGCGAGTTCGGTCACGAAGTCGCTTCGTGACCTCCTTCCCGAGGGAATCAACCGCGTTTCGCCTGGCAACGTCGCGGACATGGACATAGCGACGGGTCGTCGATACTGACGCGTGGCCGAGGATTTCCTGAACAACGGATAGCGGGGTACCCAACTCGGACATTCCGGTGGCCCCAGAGTGGCGGACCAGGTGGGGGCCGACCGAACGAGAGATCCCCGCTTGCTGGGCGCAGTTTGTGACCATCTCCTCGATGGCGCGGATTGAGAGGCGGGTGCCTCTGGTGGAGAGAAACAGGGCGAGCTCGGGCTCGCCGTTTTTTTTGTTGGCCGCCAGATGAGTGCGATCGTTGAGATAGCGCTCAAGGGCGGCCGATACCAGGTCGCTGAAGGGAAGCGACAGCCACTTGCTTCCCTTAGTCCTGATGTTTGAAAACCATCGATTGTCAAAGTCCAGGTGGTCGAGGTTGAGCGAGCAGACCTCACGCACGCGGAGCGAGGAGTGAAACAGGACGTGGATGATGACCGCGTTCCGCGAACGCACAGGTTTGGCTGATAGCTGCTCCGCTGCTTCGACCAGGGCAAGGTACTCGTCCAGGGACAGAGGGGTCGGCTCTCGAAGATTGGTCTTGAGCCGGTCGATACGCATGGCCGGATTCACGTTGATGACCTCCGTCTTGAACAGATACTCGTAGAACGAGCGAAGCGAAGCGAGGGCCAGATTCCAGGTGGTCCGCGACGGCTCATTACCGTCGCCGGCTGACTGCCGCAGGAACTTGACCAGGTCGGCCTTGACCACCTTCTCAAGAACCAGGTCCGCGTTCTCCGCGTCAATATAGGCGGCGAACTTGGTGAGGGTCGAGAGATAGCGCTTGATGGTCATCGGACTACGGCCGCGCTCGACGCGCAGATAGCCCTCAAAGGACCGAGCCAGTTCATTCATATCCTGGGGAGGAATTGGAATCACGGCTCCGAGCTTACGCGCTCGCTTGCCCGTGTCAATCACATAATAGCATGTAATTGGAATTACACGCGCATCCTGCCTGGCCAAGCCGGCATCCGGCCAACTTCCTCACGCAGCTGACGTGGCTCCTTGACCATGATAGGCTGCCTCTGTAAGGGGGTGCTTCATGAGCCAAGTACCCGATCCCGTCCGCATCTTGGCCGACTACCTGAGGCAAGGCAGGCTGATGTTCTTCCTCGGTGCTGGCGTCGGCATCGACGCGGGCCTTCCGAGCGCGGCTCAACTTGCTCGCCTAATCGCGAAGAGATTCGAGCTTCCCCCTACGGACGACCTCGGGATGGTCGCTGAGCGGTTCCTCGGCACGGGACGCATGAGGGTGGAACTTGACGCGTTCGTTCAGAACACACTGAAGGAGAGCCAGAAGGCCGCGAGTCGCCAGCCCTATGAGCTATTCCGTGACTTGGAGAGAATCGACAACATCGTCACGACCAACTATGACACGCTCCTAGAGACGGTACACGACTCGACGCACCTAGAAGTGGTGACCTGCGATCAGGATATTCCTCAGGCTGACCAGCGACCGACTAGTCGCAAGCTCTACAAAATATATGGGTGCATCAACCGGGCGGGCCCCTATTGTCTTACCGACTCTGACATCGAGGAGAGATGCGTCAAGTACCTGCAACTCGTACTGCCGAGAATCGTCACGCTCTGCGTAGGCGGTCCCCTCGTGTTCGTTGGCTTCCGTGGCCGCGATGCCAACTGCATACGGTGGTTTCTCTCCCTGAAAGCCTCTGGTCAGAAACCGCTGCTCTTCGTCGTCAATCCTCATCCTCATCTCGAGGATGTAGGACGATTTCGCGAGCTCGCCGAAGTAGTACCAGTACCCATGAATGCGAGTGAGTTCTTCCGCGCGCTGCGAAGTCACACGCAGGCACTTCAAACAAACGAGCCCGTAGTGGGGCGCGCCTTGGCCCGTCATGAGAAGGAGACCCTGCCCGAGGCGACCAATCCGTTCTTGTTTTGGAAAACAGACCAGATTCCAGATGACTCCCTAGTTGTGAGTTTGTTCATTAACCACCCGACCGTGACCGGCACGGTCACGTCGCCGGGCAACACAATCCTGCTCGGAGGGCGAGGCACCGGGAAATCCATGCTTCTCCGAGCCCTCACAACGCGGGGGCACCTCGAAACGATGGCGGACCCGTCCGCACTTGCTACCCTGGCCGTCTACGTGAAGCTCGGACGCGATATCCGGATGGCTACTCAACGACTGACCGAAGAGAACCCCGGCCAATGGCGGCTCTTCTATCAGCATTACCTGAACCTAGTCGTAGCAGAGAGCATCATGGAGTGCCTGTGCGCGGTGTGCAATCGTTTCCCGACATTGCTCGCCGGAGCCCGAACACTGCGCGATATTTGCGTCCTGCTCCGCTTGACCGACGATGCGGCTGAGGTTCCTCTCCAACACCTACCGTTCGAGATCCGCAAGGCCCGTTCTCTGATTGACCGCTCTAGGATTGATGCGTCTGCTTGTACTGGGGCCACCACCGTTTCTGACCTGGTATCTCTTCTCACCGCACAGGTTCCACCGCTTGCACGCCAACGCCTCGTCCTGATGATCGACGACTTCGAGGGCTCCGATGAGCAGTTCGATCCCATCGCTTCTTGGATCTCCGCAAGGAGGTTCGACGTCAAGGTTGCGTGCGCATACTCCGCGTTGTCGGGAGCCGCTCTCGGAACCCTGCAGCCCAATGAAGACTATCGAATTGCGGACCTTGACCATGAGCTGCTCTTCGGGGGCGCAAGCCAACGATATCCCCATTACGTTGAGGACATCGCCAACCGACGCCTCTCCAATTTCGGCTCTGCGCTTGCGTCGATAAGGGAGCTTCTGCCTGCGTTTGAGACTCCCCCGGAGAGCGGGTACGCAGGCTTCAACGAAATCGTCCGGCTTTCATCTGGTCACATTTCGAAGTTCCTCGAGCTGTGCAAAGACATCGTCACCGACGCACAAGGAAGCGTCAACGTCGAGCCCAAGCGCCTGTCGTCTCCCATTGACGTTCGTATTCAGAGTCGCGTCATCAGCGACCATTCGCACGTCTTCTCGTCTGAGACTCGCAGGGGAGGCGCCGCCGGCCATCGCATAGGAATCTTGCTCGATAGTCTGGCGGAGTACAGCAAGCGCCGCGCCGAGAAGACATCTCAAAGGACGCTCCGCTTCGTCGTCACCGACCCGGGAAATCTCGACGTGGCGACTCGGGAACTGCTTGAAGGTTGCTTGACGCTGGGAGTACTACAGCGTGCCAATCTCCGGCAGTCCCTATCGCCAGCGCAGCTGACTCCGATGAGCGCGTACCGGCTGCATCGCCTGCTGTGCCCTCGGTACCATTTGAGCTTGGAGGACCATCATCAGAGAGAACTACAGGCCAAGCACTTGAAGCTGGCTGTTGAGAACCCGCAGGGGTTCCTCGCGGCACTCTTGCCCTCGGACGCGCTTCAAATGCAGCTGCCTCTCGCTGGCGAGTCTGAGGTCCCCAATGACGAACGCATCTAGAGTCTTGGTGCATGCGTACAGCTTCGAGGAGCGGTGTGCGCCTGCACTTGAGTACGGCCTGTCGAACTTCAGACCCGACCTCGTCTTGTCGATTCGCTATGATCAGACAGCCGAGGAGCTGGTACCGGCACTGATAGCGAATGTCAATCGATGCGATTTCATGGTCGCTGACGCGGGCGTGCGGCATGAGGTAATACGCAGTGACATCTCGTCACAGATCCAGATTGTCAGGTCAGTCGCGGCCTGTGCTGGAGACGCGAAGGAGATAGTCCTTGATATTTCCTGTCTGACCAAGCTCCACATACTGCGATTGCTGCATCAGCTGTACGGCCGCATCAGCCATGTCGTCTATGTTGGCGGCTCCAGACATACGGCACATGCTCAGGGCGAGTCCGGTACTGGTCACCGTCAATGTGTTGCTGTGCTTGGATTCGAGGGTCTTTGCAGCCCTCAGTCCCCCCTGCTCGCCGTCATACTTGCGGGCTACGAGGGGGATCGCGGACTGTCAACCATGCTCGAACTCGACCCTGCAATAGCGGTTGCCGCCATAGGCGTCCCCTGGACGCAACCGGAAGTAGCGATGACCTACGTGACGACTGCGCTGGAAGTCAATCGTCCACTGCTTGCACATCACAACGTGTTTGCCGAACTTGTGCCCAGCCTTTCACCACGCGACTTCTCATCACGCTTGCGCGATATCATCGCTCAGCATCGCGAACGTGTTCTTCGACTGTGGCGAGTTCAACCACGAATCGTGGTGGTACCAATCTGCACCAAGATCCAATGTCTTGGGTTGTACTTCTACTGGTCCAAGCACCCGGCGGTGCGTATTCTCTATCCCGTACCAAGCGCGTACAGGCGCGTGTCGTATGGGTATTCTGCTCCAATCGTGACCTCGCTTCGCGAGTTCGGGAAGGGATTAGTGCTGCGCGAGGTTGTGGAGAAGGCGTTCGCGGCCGAGAGGCAACCTGTCCCCCCCTCTGAAGGTAGATGCCAATAGGCAATTAGAAAAGGAGACCCCACGATTGCGGGGTCTCGGTAGCCTACGTCCACTCCTTGAACGCGCCACACACGAGAGGAAATGCAATCGTGTGGGTGTCGTCACTCGAGTCGTCCTGGACGGCCCTGAGTAGCGGGCCATCTCGTCCGCTGGACAGTTGGATCCGTCTTCCATCACGGAGGATGGTCCCTGTCCGAATCCAAAAGGGAAGCAATGATAGCGGCTCCCCGAACGTCAGGGCGTACGAATGAAGGAGGGCCAGCATGATGGATAGAGTCGCTCGACGTAGGAGGAGCGCCGCGGGCAGTCCAAGATGAGAGATCTTCGCAGCAACCACGGCGGCTTCCTGAGTCAGTCGCAGGGAGACGGCGTCAACGAACCATCGTGGAATGAACATTGCCAGCGAGTCGGGCGTGTGCTCCGGGCGGAGAAGCTCGCCCAAGGCTAGATCCGAGGATCCGAATTGGTCACCATGCCACATTGAGGCAATGTCCTCCGCGCGAAGGAAGCCTGGGCTTATTCTCCAGACTACTGGCCCGGAGTAGCAGAATCCACCTGCGAGGCAGCGCACCCGCACGAGCAGACCGACGAACGCTTCCGAGGTTGTCACGAGCGCGTCGGGAAGGGGCCGCGCAACGGGGGGCCGGGCATATTGGTGCTGCTTCGTGCGGTGCTCGTCACGGTCAGGCACACGCGCGACATCTGGGTTGGGTATGTTTGCGGTCTGCGCGGATGCATGGTCTGACTCTTTGGAAAAACGAGAATGGCCTCCTATGGCACTCCTTTCCTTCATTAGTACCTCGTTTGGGTTGCGCTCTGACCATGATTGGTCAGTAGGAAGTCCGTACCCTCTTGGACTTCTCACACCTCCTTCTTAGAAGCCCACGAGGGACATTCGTCCCTTATTAGCATTCTACCAGAAATCCCGCTCTCCAATCAAGTCACGGCCAAGTTCGGCGGACCTGGAGATGCTGATGCAGCATTGAAAAGGAGCCTCCCTGGTGGTTGGCTCCTTGAGACTAGCCGACGTAAAACGGCTTTCCGCAGCTCTCGCAGCGAATTACCGTATTCTCGAGTGTGGCTTTGCTCACGCGAATGATGAACCCGCAGGCGCACACGGCCTTCAGGTTGCGTGAGCGTGGCCTGTTGTCGTTGTCGTTACTGTCGTCGCCCTCCTCTCCGCCCTTTGGCGTCGGTCCTGTGCCGAACGGCGTCATCCGCCGTCTGTGCACAAGGACCTGGGTGAGCGACTCGATCTCCTCCTTGTAGATGGCCGCCGTCTCCGGCGGCATCTTGGTGAGCGCGTAGCCGTAGTGCCTGACCTGCGTGACCTCGAGTCCGAGGCGCAGGGCCGCATCACGGAAGCGCTGGTTGTGGTACTGGGAGGCTGAGCAGTCCTTGATGCCCAGCTCGAAGTTCATGGCGTGCGCTGCTTCGTGAAGCAGGGTTTCCACGATCTCCTCGACCGGACGGTTCAGGTGCTCGGCCACCACGGCCACTTCGTGAAGGTGCGATCCTCCTTTCTTCTTGGCGCTCCACCGCAGGGCGGCGAAGTAGCCAAGTGCGTTGACGGTCTCCCTGGCCGCAGGTGCGGCCAGGAGGACCACTCCCGGAACTCTCGGGTGCAGCTCGCGGATCTTGGACCAGATGCGCGCGAGCGCGTCGATGAGCAGCACGGATGTGCGCTCATCCTGGTTCCCAGACGTCTTCCCTGCCATCGGCCGGACTACTGCTCGGAGTCCGCGTCCTTGTTGTTGTCGGACGGACGCCGGATCTGGAGCTTGCCGGCCAGGGGCACGGCATCGAGGTAGACGTTGATGCTGTCGTCCTTGTTGACGAAGGCCGTGCCGACGCGCAGCCAGATGGTCTTCTTCTCCTCGCGCTCGACGAGCGCGTACACGTTCAGCCTCTCGCTCTTGCTCATGTGCTTGTCCTTCCTATCGGTGATGGGATTGGTGTTACCGGACGGATGGGCGGGGAACGTGGTGCGGATGGATGCGTGGTCGATCAGGTCTTGGGTGTCTCACCTCCCTTCGGCTGGCGCAGGGTGAAGCTCACCTCGGCCAGGTCCAGGCCAGTCATGCCGTTGACCAGCCAGCGCAGTCCTTTCGGCGGCAGATCCTCGGGCTCCAGGTTCTCGGGCAGGTGCACGAGGCGGACCGGGACGTTGAGGTCCTCGAGCCGCTTCCTGGCTGCCTGGGCTCCGTTTCTTCCGGTTTCGTTGCCGTCGAAGATGATGATCACCTCCTTGACGTCAGCGAGGAGCCGAGCCTGGGCCTCGGACAGGTCGCAGCCCATGGCCGCGACCGTGTTCGGGAGCCCGGCCTCATGGAGCTTCAGGACCGAGAAGAAGCCCTCGACAAGGACGATGCCGGTGTCGGAGCCGTGCTCGTTCGCCCGATGCAGGTTATGGAGGACGAGGTCCTTGCGGAAGCCCTTGGGGAACTTGTACTTGCCGTACTCCTTGATGTCGACGGGCTTGAGCCGTCTGCCGGCGTAGGCCACCAGATGGCCATCGTCGTCGTGGATCGGGATGGCGATCGTGCCCCGCATGATGCCGCGGCTGCAGTAGCCGACCCCAAAGAGCTGGGTGGTTTCGAGCTTGAGCTTGCGAAATTCGATCAAGTGCGGGTGGTCGGACTTGAGGTCCAACGTCATGCTCAGGGGCGGGTTCTCCTGGGAAGGAAGTTCGTCGGTGGGCTTGGTGGTGGGTGTGGCGGGCGGTGATGCAGGTACGGGCGAGGGCGGAGCCGGCGGCATCGTTGTGCCACTCGGTGGCGGTTCGGTGCTGGTCCTGTCCGGCCCGTTGCCGAGGAAGAACGCCTGGATCTTGAGGGCCGCATCGCGGACCGTGATGTTCTCCATGGCCGCGACGAAGTCGAGCTGGTTGCCGCCCTTGCGGCACTTGGTGAAGCAGTACCAGACGTTCTTGTCCAGGTCGGCGCGAAACGCCGTGGGCGAATCGCCGCCGTGGACCGGACAGGGTCCGGTGAGCTTGTTGCCGACACGCTTCAGGGTGTCGATCTTGTAGAGGCGGAAGATCACGTCCTCGAGTGAAACCCGAGCGCGGATCTCCGCGAAGTTGACCCATTCACTCATAGGTCGTGGTTCTCCTTTCCGACGAGCCCAGGCTTGACCACCTGGCTCATCACATCGCCGACGTCACCTGGCGATGACGAGGCGGATGGCGCGGCGGCGCCGAGGGCGCCTCGGCCTGCGGTAGCTGGCCGGATCCCGGATGGGCTCCAGATCCCAGCTGCCGCGGGTGACGCTCGGGTGCTTGCGCACCCAGTCGTAGGCTTCCTCGTCGTTGTCGAACGGGCCGACGATGTCGCAGGTCAGGCCGAAGAGGCGGACGATGATCACGCAGAGTCCCATGGTCTACTCCTGGTCGAGGTTGCGGTTGATGGGTTCCGAGTCGGTGAGGTGCGCGTGGGAGCGGATGCTTATCTCGAGCTTGCTGACGCGGCCAGCGAGGGTTGGGGGGGGAAGCTGGAGCGCCTGGGCTGCGGGGCGTGAGAGCGAGACGATCATCAGGGGGTGATGATCAGGCGGACGGTGCGACGACGCCGACGTTTCCTCGGCCAGCTGTAGCTGGCGGGGTCCTCAATCGGCTGCACGTTGCACAGGCCGCGGGGAATGGTCGGATGCATGCGCCGCCATTCATGGGCCTCCTGGTCGTTCTGGAAGGGCCCCACAACATCGACGGTACCGTCGAGAAACTGGACGACAATCACACATGGTGTCATGGGTCTACTCCTGGTTGGGGTTGTGGCCGGTGAGCGGGATGTCGGCGCCTCGTGCGAGAGCGCTCGCCCTGATCTCGAGCTTGCTAGCGCGCCCGGCGAGGGTCGAGCGAGGCAGCTGGAGTGCCCGGGCTGCGGCTCGGATAGAGCCGTAGTGCCGGACGGCCCAGGCCAGAATCTCCCGCTCAATCCGGAGCCAGCTCCTGTTCTCGAGCCAAGCCTCCGGAACACCCGAGTCGCAGAGGCGGAAACTGGAGCCTCCGGTCTCGAAGTGCTGCGGCGAAAGGACGTTCTCGCCGAGCGCGACCGCGCGCTCGACCGCCAGCTTGAGCTGACGAACATTGCCGGGCCAGGGCTGGCTCGTGAGCCAGGGCCAGACCAGGGGCGATACCTCCGGTGGCCTCCTGTCTCCCACGGCCTGGCGCAGGAAGCGAAGAGCCAGGGGCTCGATGTCTGCGGGCCGTTGAGCAAGCGGCGGAATCTGGAGCACGACGCCAGCGAGCCGTTGCACGAGGTCGTCGCGAAACCGGCCGAGGTCAACGAGGTAGGAGAGGTTCCGGCTGGTGGCCGCGATGATGCGAACGTCAATCGTGACGAGCGCCGTGGCGCCGAGCCGACGGATGGTGCCCTCTTCGAGAGCGCGCAGGAGCTTCGCCTGCAGATGCAGGCCGAGCTCGGCGATCTCGTCGAGGAACAACGAGCCGTGGTCGGCTTGCTCGAACAAGCCCGGGACGGCGCTCGAGGCGCCGGTGAAAGCGCCGCGCACGTGGCCGAAGAGCTCACTCTCGGCCAGACCGGAAGGAACCGCCGCGCAGTTGAGGGCCACGAGCGGCCCACTGCGGCCGCTGGCCTCGTGGACGGCGTGGGCGAGCACTTCCTTGCCGGTGCCAGTCTCACCGAGGATGAGGACCGGCAGAGTCGAAGGTGCGATCCTGTCGATGAGGGAGAGCAGCCGGCGCATGGGCTGGCTGACCGCGACGATGTTGTCGCGCCAGTGCCTGGGCCGGCTGCAGTGCAGAGCTTCCATGGGTACACCTCCCTTCCCCGACTTCCTCGCCGGGGTGCGTGCGTGAAAGAGCGATCGGCAGCACCCCCCGATGGGGTACCGTCCCCTCTGAGCACCGGTCCTCGGCTGATCCCGAGGCGACCGATGCGCGCAGGCCCGTGACCAGACGGGGCAAGCGCCACGACCGGCATTGGCTAGCGGCCGAGTCAGAGGGGACGGCCCGTCAGAGACGGGCGGTGTCGGTGTGTGAACACCGAAAGAGGGCTCTTCAGGAGGAGCGACGAGATGAAGCGATGCGACTACGAGAGCAAGAGCGGTGTCGTGGTCTACGTGAGGCGGAAGAGTGCGCAGAGGTTGTAGCCGGCCTCCACCTCGTCAGTCTGGCCGACATCGAATTGCAGACCGCGCGTGTCGAGAGAGACGTGGTGGACCCCGTGCAGGCCCGATGCCACTTGTGCAACGCGGGTGGCCGGTCCGAAGGGCCAACCACCACCCTTCCCGCTCCTTCCGTACTCCGCCTGCAACGTGTCCTGTAGCGCCTGTGGGAGGCGCTTGAGGATCTGGTACGCGGTGAGGTATGCGCGAGTGGTTCCCTTTCCCGTGGACGCGTTCGCGAGCACCTCTCTGATGGCGGCAGAGATTTCGTCTGCGTCTACCTTGGCCATGGCTTCCTCCCAAACGGCGTGACCGCACTATACGGCAGCGCCCGCGATGCCGCAGCTGGCAGAGATTGCCGCCTCGACCTGCTCCCGCGGCGAGCAAAACCGCGCACGCGACTGCTCCCTGATCCTGATGTTCGTGTCGTCGGCATCTGCCGGTCGAACGATCGCCGGCAAGGTGCAGGCAGAGAACGGCTTCAGACTCTCGCCGCGCGCGAGCATCTTCACGGCCACATGGTAGCGCTCGAGGGCCTGCAGGTCGCGAGCCGTGAAGGCCGGCGCGAACTCTGGCTCAAGCATCAGTGCATCGTGCCCGCCGAGGCGAAAAATGATCGAGGTGCCGATGTTCCCGAGAACCGCGTCGCGGATGGCAGGAGTCAGTTGGGCCAGATACTGGTGTGCCAGCGTCAGGCCCAAGCCGAATTTTCTGGACTCGGACAGCATGGTGGCCAACGAGTCGGTGACGAAGTGCTGGAACTCGTCGACATAGACCATGAACGGCGGTCCTCCTCGTGGCTTCTCCATCGCCGCGAGCTGAACGGCTGACAGAAGCAGTCCGCCGAGCAAGTGACTGGCATCTTCCCCTATCCGTCCGGTGGCCAGGTTGGCGAGCAGGATGCCCCGATCGCTCATGAGTTCGACGAGGTCCAGACGCGAACGCTCCTGGCTGACAATGTTGCGCACCACCGGGTGGGCTACGAAGGCGCCGAGCTTGTTGAGGGCCGGCGCCACGGCTTCGCTCTGCAGGGCCTTGGTGTAGCCCGGGTACTCCTTGGTCCAGAACTGAGAGACAACCGGATCACAGATCGACGAGGTGACCTTCTCCCGCAGCCCCTCATCGGTCAGGAACCGGTAGAGGAACAGAAGCGTGGCCCTCGGATCAGGCGCGACCGCGAGGATCGCGTTGCGCAGAATGTGCTCGAGCCGCGGGCCCCAGGAGTCGGCCCAGTACTTGCGAAAGACCGAGACGAGCTGGGATGCCAGGAGAGCAGTGTCCGGGTGAGGCTGTCTTCCCCGACGGAAGATGTTGAACGACAGCGGAAACTCCCTGTCCTCCGGAGCGAACAACAGGACCTGGTTGGTCCTGCTCCGAGGGACAAGAGGGAGCACGCTGTCGACCAGATCGCCGTGCGGGTCGAGGAGAGCGAGGCCGGTGCCGGCCGCCAGATCCTGGGCCACGAGATTGGCGAGGAGCGTGGACTTGCCCGAGCCGGTCTTGCCGAGGAGCCAGAGGTGGCGGAGCCGATCATCGGGAAGGAGCCCAAACCGGAGATGCTTGCCCCTCCAGGTCGTCTCCCCGAGGATGAGTAGCTTCTCCGAGGCCGGCTGCGGGGGCGTGAGGATGTAGGCTGGTGGCATAGGGGGATGAAGGGATAGTGAGTGAGATCCTCCTCGTCGTTGACATAGCTGGCCACTCTGCGTACCGTCCGGCTGCCACGTCACGGGTCGGGGTTCGTCAGGATTGGACAAGGAGGCTGGGGATGAGCCTGCTGGTTGAGCAGAAGCGCAAGCTGTGGGTTATCCGACGGCCCGAGGACCAGCGTCCAAGCGCCGAGGCTCACGATTGGGCACCACGCCAAGCTGCCCCCAAGGGTGTCGACGAAGCCATCGTGATCCAGTACGGCGTCGCAGGTGAGGGCAACCCTTGTGCCTCGGCCCTTGCCCCCATTGAGCCTGCGCCCGAAGCGAAGGAACCGCCATCCAGCAAGGATAGCTCCAGTGCGGGTCGACACGGCGAGTCACCGGACGTCTATCGGTACGACTGGAATCTCGCCCTCGCGTCACCCCATGGGTCGTCCTTCGACTGGATGAAGACCTTGGCGAAGAGTCCTGCTATCAAGGCCCAGCTCATCTTCGACTTCCCCTCCGACAAGAATGGCACAGAACCTTCTCGCACGGTCTTTACTGAAGTTGCGGCAGGCCTGATCGCCCTACACCCTTCCCGCAATTCGGCGTCCGTCTGGGACTGCATGCTGGCAGCCCTGAAGGAGGGCTCCAAAGGCCTTGGCTCGTCGCGAACTGAGTCGATCATCAAGGGCGCGGTCGCGCTTGGCGTGCCGGTAATCAACAGTCTCATCCCATCACCCGGCAACTGGTGGATCTACCGCTTCTTGGATGCCGAATCGGGCTCCCTGGCCGTGGAGTGGAACATCACCAAGACGGTGCTGGATGAGTACGGGCCCGCGCTGCACGGCGTGCTGGTTGTCTCCTTCCACGGCCCAGCGGCGACCGGGGCCAAGTTGCGATTCCGTCCGGCCATACGGTTCGACACTCAGCAGAATGACCCCATCGCAGCCACTCGGCCGGATGACTGCGACGCGACGATCAAGATCAACGTGGCGGAGACGGCACCGGCTGCGTGAGTGGATTACCGGCTCACGCTGGCGGTTTGTCGCGGCCCTGCTCAAGCGACACTAGTTCGCCCTCGATCGTTCTCCACATCGGCGAGAGGGTCGTGCCGGCCGTGAAGTTGGTGGCTCCGCGGCCGTCGCTGTCCTTGTGCTCGTAGGCCCCGAACCAGAACAACCTGCGGCCGTGAGCGAGTTCTTGAGCCAGGGCGTTGAGGTTCTGGGCCCTGGTCTCCGTGCTGGTCGCAACCAGCACCGCGCGAACTCGCTCGTGGCCGAAGGCCTGGCGAAAGAACCCCTGCCTGAGCAGCTCGGTGTAGCGCTTGAGCTTGACGAGCAGCCGTCGGTTGCCGCCCTTGATGTCGGATCGGATGACCTCGAGATAGAACGCCAGGCGCTCGCCAGTGGCTGGAAGTCGGAGAACGACTGCGGCGTCAGGGATGATGAAGCCGGTGTCCCTGCCGGTTCGCTGTCGCCAGTTCCAGACCTTGCGCCAGAGCGACGTCTCGGCCTCGATGCACTCGACCTGAACGTCAGCGCGGCCGCGGCACGCGGCCTGGACGCTGACCAGGAAGTCGGTGGCGACCAGATTGTGCTCGAGGAGCGCGGGCGCGCTCCCGGCTGGCCGCAGCTTCGCGAGCTGCTCGCTCTCCTTCCTCGACTCCTCATCAAGAGCCGCGGCGCCGGCCGGCGCCAGGCTGTAGATGGGCTGACTCGCCCTCTTGGGCGGCTTGTGCACGCCGTCGAGGACGAACGGGATGAAGTGCCGGTCGAGCATCTGGTGCTCCCAGAGCTTGCGGAGACGGACCTGGAGCACCCGGAGGCAGACATTCGGGCACAGAACCTGATGGAGATGGTCGCTGCACATGAATCGGTGTTTGAACACCGACACCAGGATTGCCCGGTCGCGGGGCTGGAGAACCAGACCGGTGGCCTGATCCGGACGGATGAAGCGTGATGGACGCATGGTGGATGGAGTTAGGTGATGGAGGGACAGGGGGTCGACGGCCGGCTCGAAGCCGCACGCTCGCGAGAGGCGAGCTCAGTGCCTGGGCCGTGGGCCGCTGCACCAGACGTAGAAGAGGTAGATGCAGATGATGTAGACGTACGTCAGCACGATCTGTTTCTCTCCTTGGGACGTTGGCATAGTGGTTGTTGGTTCCTGGCGTCGGTCGTTCGACCGTTCGCCGTTGGGTCCTCGATGGAGGTGACGGACCCGGTCCCGACGCAGTCGGGAATCGGTGTCCGGCGCCTCCTCGGGGTAACCCGCTGCGCGATTGTCGTGGGGCCGCGGAGCGCGGAGCGCGCAGCGGCACCCGACGTTTTTCTGGCTCATGGAAGGGTGGCGCGTTCTCCCTCGGATGAACCGCCGGGACCCACCTTGATGCCAGAAAAACGTCGGGGGCTCCGCCCCCGACAATCGTCGCTTTCCTAGCCCGTAGGTTAGCGGTTGTTGACCCGTTGGCTCGTCGTGCGCCTCCTCGTCCGTTACGGCGAGGAAGTTGCACACGAGGCCAGGGCCCGTCGAGGTACGGGACGAATCGGGTGACTTGTAGCGAGGGCCACAGACGTCCGCTCCGCGTATCGGAGATGATCGATCCGGGGGCGGCGATGTGCGGTGAGGTCAGGGATGCCCGAGAGTCTGCTGTTCTTGCGCTGCCTCGAGGAGCTGCGATGCTTTCTCCCCGAGGAGCAGGCAAGACAGCTGCTGCTCCAGGCGCTACGGGAGGTCAGCGCTGGGCCGGAGGACGCGACGCGAGATCAGGTCCTCGTTGCGGTCGACCTGATTCTGCCACGGATGCTTCCCGGAACCTGCGGTGAGCCGCAAGCTGAAGCAATCGTGGCTGCGCTGAGACAGGTTGTCGAAGAGCTCGAGCGCAATGCCGCCGTTCCCGTAGCCGTGGAGGACGACCGGAGCACGCCGGTCGCACGATTGGCACTGAAGCTGAAGCGATGCAAGCCGGGAGCCTCGGGAGTCTCAAGCTGAGAACGACCAGCGGATGGCGTGGAGGACGGCCAGCTCCTCCTACTCGTCGAGATCCTTGAGCAGCCTGTACTGGAACTGAAACCGCCGGGCGGGGTGGTGCCGGCGCTCGATGTCGTAGTGGTAGGAGTGGACCAGCCTGAACTTGGCCACGCCGAAGGCATGGCCTACTCGGCGAACCAACTCCCTGGTGGAGTGCCAGTCGTGATCTCCGAGGACTCGAAGGAGCCTCTCGATTTTGGTGACTCGGGTTGAGTCGTTGTTGAAGACGTGCATAGGTCGATGACTTACGGTGAATTACGCCACCGGTCGGCCGGTAGGCCGCCGGTGGTTGCCGCCCCGGGCCTGCTGCTGGGCAGCGAGGCCGAGGGCGACGGCGAGAAGGACGACGGTTCGCCACCTCTCGCTTTCGGCGATGTGACCCGTGGACGGGATCACGGTCACGTATCGCCGGAGATGCGGATGTTGTCGAAGCAGGTGGTGGTAGAGGTCGTGGTGATTCGGGCGATGCTCCGCAGGGAGGAGAACCTCCTTGGCGGTCGCGATGGTGATGGTCTGGATCGGGACCGCACAGATGGTCTTCCTCAGCTCGTCAGCGAGCAGCGCGTTGTCGGCAACGATGAGGCGCGGACGGGATGTGTTGGCGTCGCGCAGCACGAACGCCACAGCTCTCGCGAGATTTCTCCGGAGCCCCCTGATGCAGTGCTTGAGCACGAAGGGGCGTTCGCCCTCGGTGAGCTCGACCACCGCCAGGGTACGAAAGCGGTAGCAGGCGACGAGAACCCGTCTGGCAGGGCGGGGATTACGCGCCATACCCGCGACTCGGCAGGTCCAGGGCGCGTTGTCGCGCTCCCTGCTCGACGAACGGCCGACGGCGCTCGATCTCGGCCCTGAGCCTGTTCACGACGGTCTCGTTGATGAGGGACTCGAGGGGAACCCTCAAGGCGAGGGCGAGAGAAAGCAGGAAGCTGATCGGCTCGGGGAGCATGCGACAGCTTTCGTACATCCTCAGCTGGCGCGGAGAAACATCGGCCAGGTCGGCCAGCTCACGTTGGGACAAGCCTCCCTCTCCGTACCATTGACGCAGTCTGCGTATGTGAAAACCCAGGGGGCTCGTATCGATTTCATCGGAGTTCTCCTGGTCGTGGCTTCTTGTTGCAAATATGTTTGTCATGGTAGCCACTCTTGACAGTAATCTGATTATCTGTAAGAGTGTCTATGTCACCTCCCTTCTTTGTTTAGATTGGACCCTGTGCTGGGGAACCTCCTACTCATAGATGCGGGGGTGGCATGAAAACAACCCGTCTCGTTTCACACCAATCCTCCACATCCGGGTATCATAATACAGCTTACCTTGAAGTGAGCGGAGTGGCACAGTAGTACAAACGGCGGTACTCCGTCGTTGGCTGTGGATAAGTGAATTCGAAATGGAAGCGACAAGCATAACAAGAAGCCTCACCCGCATTCGCAGAGAGGCTTCTTGTTACTGTGGCCAGAGGACGATGACGTGCAGGGTACGGTACCGCAGTGGGACGCCGTCACTGCTTCGTCAATCGATAAGTACCCTCCCGCGTTTCATCTCATCGGTCAGCGGTGGCTGAGACAGTCGGTCAACGATAGACCAGTCGAACCTGTAGTTCCTCATCTGATTGTTGATCATCCAGCTAATGCGGTGGAGTATGATTGGTTTCAAGGGAAGCGGCCCGCGTCCCAGGAAGGGAGTCCTGAATTCCGGGTGGATCCCTCTGGTGATAGCCCACTTGCCGCCCAGGTGCTTGACCAGCTGCTCGAATGTTGGCCGAAGCACCTCAACCAGCTCAGGCTTGAACCAGTCGAACCGGTAGGTCGGCCATTTGTCCAGGGCTGCCTTGACCGCCGGTGGACGGCAACGAGTTCCTGCGTCAACGCCGGCATGATCAAAGTCCAGGAGCGTGTAGAGAAACCACAAGATCCTGGGGGTCAGTTCAGACGGTTTCTCGAATCTAGGATCGTCAACCATATTGCATGAGCTTAGCCGGAGGACAAGGCAGAGGGCAGCTCGCTGTTCTTTTCCTTGCCATGGGGTAGGCGCAAGCCGTTCCTGATGCTCCTCCTGTCCGCGGCGAGCACACGCTCAACGAGACCTTCCTGAAGATGAAGGTAGCGTGCTAGTTCCCTGTTGCTCTTGAAACCCAAAACCTCCTTCAGAAGACCAAATACCCGGCCAACCTGGACCGGATCGAGTTCATACGTTCGACCGGACTCAATGTCTGGTACCTGGGTCACGTGCGAAGGGTCTAGATAGAGCATGCCGTACTGTGCTCGGGAGGCGACCTTGTACTTGGTTGATTCCATACCGGTGCATTGTTAAGTTAATAAGCAAGTGCCCTTATTGTACCACAGCCGACCGATACCAGCAAGGGGTGATGGTCTCGCACAGGATTGCCGATTTCACTACTTACGCCGACCAGGAACATGGCGTATCGTGATGAGTCTATGATTCATGACACACGCTCACCACGACCATCTCAATCTGCGGAAGCCCTTGGCGGCATATCAAACGAGGCCGCGAACCAGCTACTCGGTTTTCTCACTGCGATTCGTACAATCCTCTACGAGCTGCTCGCGCGAGGATTCGTGATGCGCGATGGGCAGCTTGTTCCCCCAGCCGACTGTGGCGATGGTATTACGTAAGACAACTAATCACAATCATATGTATCAAGATGAATACCTACTCTACGCACGACGAAGTACTGCCGACGTTGATAATCAACAGAACACCATCGAGTATCAACTCCAACGAGGGCGCGAGCACGCCCGGGTCAATGGCCTCCGGATCGCTGACTTCACTGAGGTGGGCTTCTGCGAACACGGCGCCATCATTGAGAAGCATACCGCGTACAAGACGAAACGGCCGCGGATTCTCGCTGACGGCACAGTCAAACGGAAGATCGACCGCCCGAAGTTCCGGCGACTGGCCGTACTGCTCGACCAGGGCAAGTTCAAGGGAGTGATCTCGTTGTGCTTGGATCGGTTGAGCCGGAACAAGCAGGACGAGGGTGTCATTGACTCGCTCACCGAGGGCGGACGTGATGTCCGCTACGTGCTGGCGAACTATGATGAGTCGAGCTCTGGCCGGCTGCACAAGTCGATCGACGGCGTGTTCGCCAAGCACTACTCGGACAAGGTCAGCGAGAACATCCGGGCTGCGAACTCCAAGCTGCGACTGGAGGGCAAGTGCACGACCCGGGCGCCCATGGGCTACCTGGACCACGGTCCAAGCAACAAGCCCGTTGATCGTTCCCAGGCTGACATTGTCGCGGGGGCCTTTGAGCGCTGCGCGACGGGTCAGTGGAGCTACGCTCAGCTCGCTCAGTGGGCCGCACCTCTTGGCCTGACGAGCAAGCCGCGGTGTCGGAACCGGACCCCGCAGGAAGTGGCTGCGGGCGTTGAGATCGGACAGGTGGGTGAGCCGGTAACCAGGCCGGTGACGGAGAAGACGATGGAGGCCATTCTCCACAACCCGTTCTACGCGGGTTTCATCCGACACGGGGACGAGTTGGCTCCGGGCATCCATGAAGCCATCATCTCGCCCGAGCTGTTCTTCAAGGTCCAGGAGGTGCTGCGGCAGCGAACGCAGGGCGTGCACTACGTGAACAAGCAGTTCTACCTCTACCGAGGGTTCCTGCGATGCGGGTGCGGAAGGGCATACTCCCCCTACACGAAGAAGGGGCACGTGTACTACACGGTCCCCTGCCTGGGTCACTGCGGGAACCAGAGCCGAACGCTCGCGGAGTTCAGGATCGACAAGCTGGTGAAGGATGTGCTCAGCCAGGCCCAGCTATCACCGGAGGAGGAGCGGCTTCTCACCGAGCGTGCGCCGCGGTTCTTCGCCCAACGCAGGACCAAGCAGGTGGATGAAGAGAAGGCTCTGGAGAGCCGGCGCCGCGTGATCAATCGCGACCTGACCTACCTCACGGACAATAAGATCGCCCTTCTCAGGGACGGCGTCTACAGCGGCGTCGAGTTCATGGCAGAGCTGCATCGGCTCGAAGCGGAGCTGGAGGACCTCAACGCTTCGCAGCGGCGCAAGGAGGAGGTTGGGGACGAGGACAAACTGGCAACGGTGATTTCCCTTTCCGAACTCGTTCGTTTGGCTAGCTCTTGCTACGAGTACGCTTCCAAGCGGCAGAAGCACGGTATCTTGACAACGGCGCTTTCCGAACTGGTGATTGAAGATGGGAACATAGCTGAGATTAGGGCAAAGGAGGGCTTCGACATCCTTCTCAAGAGGGGGGATGCCGAGAATCGTGGACCGATGGGGACTCGAACCCCAGACCCTCGCGTTGCAAACGCGATGCTCTACCAACTGAGCTATCGGCCCGTCATCCCCAAAAAATCGCTTTTAAAACAAAAATACAATACCAGTAATTAACATAAAAGTCAACAAGTGGTATAATGAATAAAAGGTAAATTTAAACTAAATTTTCGCTCCAGTAAAAATAAAAATATGTACACAGAAGAACTCGCCCTCCTTATCCCTATAGTTTACGCGATTATTTTAGGCGGCCTCATCGGTTGGCAAAGAGAAAAACAAGGCAAGTGGGCCGGTCCGCGCACGCACGCCCTGGTCGCGGGCGGATCCGCTTTGTTTACGCTTCTGTCAGTGACCGCTTTTGGCCCAAACAACGCCCCGGTAGCCGCTGGCATTGTTACCGGTATCGGCTTTTTGGGCGCGGGCACAATTTTACGCAAAGAAGATCGTGTGGAAGGACTGACCACAGCTGCCGGATTATGGATGGCCGCGGCAATTGGCATGGCCTCTGGTTTACAATTTTATATACTCTCAATAGCCACAAGCGTTTTAGTTCTGCTTCTGCTGATGTTTGATGACAGTAAGTTCAAAAAATCCGTTCCGGAAAAAATCAAAAACAAAAAGATCCGCTAAATTTATTTAATCGCCCGTGCCACTGCTTTGACAATTTCCTTGTCAAACGGATTTGGCACAATTTGATCGGTCGTGGGCCTCTTAACGCAGCCGGCCAAATTCTCGGCCGCTTGAATCAACATTTCATCGGTAATTTTGGCTACGCCATTATCAAGCGCACCCCGAAATATTCCCGGAAAAGCCAAAACATTATTAATTTGGTTGGGAAAATCAGATCGGCCGCTGGCAACAATAAACGCACCGCCCGCTTTGGCCTCGTCAGGCATAATTTCCGGCACCGGATTGGCCATGGCAAAAATTACCGGCTTGCTGGCCATAGTTTGCACCATTTCCTTGGTCAAAACCCCGGGCGCGCTGACGCCGATAAAAACATCTGCGTTCTTCACCACATCTTTTAAAGAATTATCCCCGATCATTTGGGCGCCGGAGAGTTTTGCTAATTCAATTTTCGCTGAATTTAAATCGCCTCGGCTTTCATACACCAAACCTTTTGTGTCGCAAACAAAAATATTTTTAAAACCATACTTCATCAGCATTTTGGCCACAGCAGTGCCAGCCGCGCCAGCTCCATTTATCACAATTTTAACCGCCTTGGTCGGCTGGCCGTCATCCTGGCGCAACTTTAATGCATTAATCAGCGCCGCCAAAACCACGGTGGCTGTTCCCCTCTGATCGTCGTGGATCACCGGAATATCCAACTCATCTATTAATCGTCTTTCAACCTCAAAACATCTCGGCGCGGAAATATCTTCCAAATTTATCCCGCCAAACCCGGGCGCGATATTTTTCACCGCTTTTATAATCTCCTCGGTGTCCTGCGTATCCAAACAAATCGGATAAGCATCAACCCCGCCAAATTCCTTAAACAGCACTGCTTTTCCTTCCATCACCGGCATAGCCGCGTATGGCCCCAGATTTCCCAATCCCAAAATTGCTGACCCGTCAGATACCACCGCCACTGAATTTCTCTTTATTGTATATTCCCTGGCCAATTTTTTGTCTTTGCCAACTTCCCGGCTAACCTCGGCCACACCCGGAGTGTAGGCCAATGATAAATCCTGACGGTTATTCAACCGAACTTTACTTTTTATTTCCAATTTTCCGTGAAATTTTTTATGCAAATCCAATGAGTCGCTGTAAATTTTGTCTGCCATACAATTTAAATTATTTCAATTATTTTTTGTTTTGATGTATATCCTTTTACTACCCTTACCCGGCTTTGCGCCACCTGAAAATACTCTGCCAACACTTTGGCAATGCCTTTGTTGGCCAAACCATTCTGTGGCGGTTCTTTTACATGGACAACAAAATGCGTATCATCAATTTTTTCCACCTTTTCCTCATACGCCATGGGTTTGGCTTTGACGTAAACTCTCATATACCAACAAAATTGTAAAAATTAAAACCCAGAAAAGCATGGCCAGATCGTTTTTAAAATACGGTACATCAACCAAACCGTGAATAACGAGCGTTGCCAACACACACACCAGCCCCGCGCCGATTATTTTATCATATTTTCTGATTTTTTGCGCTAAGTAAAATCCATAGCCCAAAATCCCCATAAAAGCCAACATACCAACCAATCCGATCTCTGTCCAAAAATTTAAAAATATATTATGTGGATAAATTAACCGCTCCATCACCTTGTCGTTATAATACGGTTTTTGAATTTTCCTGAAAAATTGCCGGATGCCGGTGCCAAAAATAAAATTCTTGGGAGATTGTGTTAAGAAAGTCGTGGAATATCTCCACAAAGTCACCCGGTTCTGGGTGGATTTGTCCAAGTTGATCGGATGGATAACCAAAACGCCCAGCGCGCCGACCACCGCCACCGCCGCAATAGCCACCGCAATTTTTTTATAACCCACCAGAAATAAAAACACCACCAAACTCACTGCCGCTGCCACCCACGCGCCGCGGGATTTTGTGAAGACCAAAGCCACTGCTGAAAAAACCGCAATCAAGAAAAAAGAAAACCGAAATTTTTTATATAACAAGCTTACCATCAAAATCAAAACCGGCGCCAGATACAACCCCACCGCATTGGGCGAGCTAAAAAAAGCCGTAGCGCGCCTAGTAGCCAGAGCCGTCCACTCCGGCGTGGCAATGCCCCAGCCCGTAAACTCTTGCACAATACAATAAATACTGATGCTTAAAGTAGACAAACCCAAACCCCACATCAAATCCTTAAACTTAATCTCATTTTTGTGTGCCACTAAAATTAAAAATAAAATTATCGGCTCCAAAAAATACGCCCGCCACTGACCCAGCGACGGAATCGGCATATCACTGATAAAAATGCTGGAAATTGAAGCAATAAAAAATAAACCGATACAGACAAATAAAAATTTATGCGCCTTAATCACGCTGACTAAAATCGGCCAATCCTTCCGGCTATACTGTATCAGCCAAATCAAAAAAATCAGACCAAAAACCGCCTCCAACACTGTGGTTGGCAGAGGTCCAATTTTAAAGCGCAATAAATAGCTTGGTAGTAAGACAATAAAAGCAATTACTGCCCAGCGAAATAGCATAATTTAAAATACAAATTTCTATTCAGGCGACTTCTCCGATACTTTTTTCGCTACCGCATCAAAAGCGCGCAAGATCTCCACCGGAATGGCAAAAATTATAGTGTTTGATTCATCCGAACTTACATCATTTATGGTGTTTAATGTTCGTAAATGCAAACCCCCGGGTGTTTCAGCCAACATCTTGGCGGCCTTGGACAAATTCTCGGCCGCGATCACCTCTCCGGCCGCTTTGATAACCACAGCCCGGCGTTCGCGCTCGGCTTCGGCCTGTTTGGCAATGGTTCTTTGCATGTTTTCCGGCAGTAAAATATCTTTCAACTCTACACTGTTTACCTGAATGCCCCATAATTCAGAAGAGGCATCAACAATTTCTTTAATTCTTTTAGCCGCGGCTTCGCGATTGGCCAATAATTCATCCAATTCCAATTCACCCACCACATTTCTCATCGTGGTTTGCGCCAATTGATTTACGGCGTAATAAAAATTTTCAACTTCCAAAACCGCTTTGGCCACATCCACCACCTTGTAATAAATAACCGCGTTTATCTTTAAAGACACGTTGTCTTTTGTAATTGCTTCCTGCAAGGGCACATCAACCGCTTTAACGCGGATGTCCACCTTGGCCATACTTTGAAAAATCGGGGCTATCAATCTCCAGCCCGGATCAACCATTTTTACGTATTTTCCCAATTGAAACTTAACCCCTCTTTGATACTGATTTACCTGACGAATGCTGATTAAAATCAGCACAACCACTGCGGCAAGAACGTAGTACATATAGACAAGATTAAGAATAAACCCGATATTTACACACTAACACTATTCCCCCTTAAGTTCAAGCCGGCGCTTCCGCCAGATTAAGAGGAAAAATATGAGAGGATAATTACCCCAACGAGCGCGAGCGCGACACCAACCATTTGCGATTTTTTCAATTTTTCCCGATTTAATAAAATCCCCAAAAGGGCCGCTAAGGCAACATAGCTCTCGGTGATGGCTGTGGAGATTGATAAGGGAATATAAGTGGTTGAAAAGGCAAAAGCCACCCAGGCGCCATTATCCAAAAAACTTTGACCGGCAATCGGGCCGGGGTGTTTGCGCAAATCAGAAATAAGCTTGGGGAGCTCGCCTTTAGCAGCTATAAGTACCCCCATAATTATTGCAATCAAGGAATGGGCAAACCATACCGTCACTAGTGGCGATATATTCTGACTGGAAACACCAACTAAAAAATTTGTCAGAGCCATACCGATCGCCCCGACTCCGGCCAAGATCACTCCTTTTTCAAGAATTCTTTTATGATAGTGCAATTGTTTGTGGTGGGAGGTCACGGCCAATACTATGCCGATAAAAATTACAAAAATTAATATGATTTGTGGGGCATTCAAAATATCTCTGCCCAAAGTTATGCCCAAAGCCATGGTCAAAGGCAATTCAATGCCCATAATCGGTTCAATTATGGCGATTTTACCCTGACGCAAGGCCTCAAAATCAAAAAGTGCGGCAAAAAGCATAACTATACCGACAAGGGCCAAGAGCAGAAGATTGAGCGCACCCAAAGTGGCCAGGTCTTTTCTTACAAACGGAAAAATTAAAATCATCCCGACTGCGGTAATAAAAAAAAGAGCCCGTTCGCTCCCTGTGACTCTGGTCGTTCTTTGGATAAAAAAATCTCCAAATCCCCAGCCGACTAAAGCTATGAAAGCAAAAACTAGACCCATAAAAATTTATTTGATTTTATTCAGTTGTCTGCCCGTCAAAGTCGGCTTCATTGGCCACGGCCTCGGCCTTGGTGGCGCGCAAAACTCCGTCTTTATGATGGGCCGGAGAATAGATGGTATATAATTTTAACGGTTCGCTGTCAGAGACATTAATCACATTATGCTCCGAACCGGCGGGCACTATCACAGCGTCGCCATCAGCCACACTGTATTCATTGCCATCAATGATTACCTTGCCCTGACCGGCTTCAAAACGAAAAAATTGATCGTTATCTGTATGAACTTCCATGCCAATTTCTTCGCTTGGCGCCAAACTCATTAAAACCAACTGACAATGCGGGGCGGAATATAAAACCTTGCGGAAATTGTCATTTTCCAAAGTTAATTTTTCGATGTTGTTTTTGTATCCTTTCGCCATATGTTTGGGCTTAAATGAATAATTATTTAACTAATGTATTATACACCAGCTGAACAATTTTACGCCAACTAGAATAAAATTTGCGGAGAGGGTGGGAGTCGAACCCACGAGGGCTATTAACCCTACCGCTTTTCGAGAGCGGCACTTTCAACCACTCAGACACCTCTCCAAAGTGCGGAAGGGGTGGGATTCGAACCCACGGCCCACTTGCGTGGACGACAGTTTTCAAGACTGTTGCCGTACAACCACTTGGCTACCCTTCCAAAGTGCATATATACTAGCCTAAATCTCCGCTTTTGACAAGACACTGCCGCACTCGCAACTCCTCTCCGCCGGCAAATTTTTTATCATCTCGTGGATCAATTCTTTCAAGCGGCCAATATTGCGGTTAAAAATTTCCACCACGGTTTTGGCATCAACCGGCTCAACATTGTCCATCCCAATCAAACCGGCATCATAATCCGTGATCAAAGAAATATTTACATAACACATTTCCAATTCCCGGGCCAGCGCCACTTCCGGACACTGGGTCATATTTATCACCTCATAATCCAGCTTCTGATAGAAATGCGACTCGGCGCGGGTGGTAAAACGCGGCCCTTCAATCACCACCACCGTCCCTTTTTCATGAACCGGAATAGACAAATTTTTGCATGAGTCAATCGCCAACCGGCGCATTTGATTGCAATACGGATCCGCGCAACTTATGTGCATGACTTTTGGACCATTGTAAAAAGTTGAACGTCGGCCCGAGGTCTTGTCTATAAACTGATCGCAAACCACAAAATCTCCCGGCTTAATCTGCGGCTGTAAACTGCCGGCTGCCGACGGCGAAATAATTCTCTTCACTCCCAACTCTTTAAAGGCCCACAAATTTGCCTGATAAGGAATGGTGTGCGGCGCAAACCGGTGATCCTTGCCGTGACGGGGCAAAAACGCCGCATAGTGCCCGGCAATCTCACCAATGGTAATTTTATCCGACGGTTTGCCGTATGGTGTTTCAACTTCAATCTCTTCGGCGCTGTCAAACAGCGAATAAAACCCCGACCCTCCAAAAATTCCTATTTCCGCTTTTGTTTCTGACATATTTTAGTATCTGATTAATTCCTCAATTTTATAATCTTTTAATTTTTCCTCTCCTTTCAAAAAATCCAAAATAATCAAAAAAGAAATACCGACTATCTCGCCGCCCAATTTTTTTACCAAGTTGCAAGTCGCTTCCATTGTCCCGCCGGTGGCCAAAACGTCATCAACAATCAAGACCTTTTGCCCGGGCTTGATGGCGTCTTCATGCATTTCAATAATATTTGACGCATACTCAAGCGCGTATTCCTGTGCAATTGTTTTCCGTGGCAGTTTGCCCTTTTTGCGCACTATCGCCAACCCCGCGCCCAGCTTATAGGCCACGGCCGAAGCCAACAAAAATCCTCTGGCGTCTATTCCAACTACCACGTCAATTTTTTGGTTTAAATACGGCTCGGCGATCTTATCAATTACCTCTTTAAAGCCGTCTTTATCCTGTAAAAGCGGGGTGATATCTTTAAAATTTACCCCTTGTTTAGGCCAATCTGGCACGTCGCGGACATATTGTTTGATGTCTAACATATTAGTGTTTAAAAATACACCAATATTATACCTTTCTTTTCTTCATTTTCACAATCCCAAGCCCAACGAGCAGGGCCGCGATGCCTCCGCCTGTGGCCAGCAAATATTTTGACGAGTCATCATTCTGTTCCATCGCTTTTTCCAACACCACCTGTTTTTTAATCAAATCCTGCGACAGACCCAATGATTTTATATCCTCCTGCGACCGCGGCCAAATTTGTAAATCGGTTTTACCCTGCTCCAACACCCCAATCACCTCCGCATTTTCACCTTCTTTAAATTTACTTTTATCAATTTTGGCTCCTTGTTTGAAATATACTATCGCTTCACTGGTGCCATCATCAACATACATAAAATTGCTTTTAATTTCCGTAATTTCACCCTGCACGCGCACCAAATTTCCCAGCGCGTCTTCGTTTAGATCATCCAAAGCAAACCGGCTTGAACTGGCCTCGCCATAAGCCAACAAAATTTTTATATCGTTTTTATCTTTTATTCTAATTCTTTTTATGCCGCTGGCTTCGGAAGTGATACCGCTCACGCTTATTTTATCTCCCACACGCAACTTGGGAAAATCTTTTTTATATTGATAAATTTGTATGCCCGCTGATTTATCAAAAATATAAAAATATTGACTACCAAAAATGCCCGGCAAAACACTGACTATGCCATTTACTTTTACATTTTGATCTTTGTCCAAACCGCGCGCCTCTAATAAACTCACGCTCAAAATCGAAGAGGTCACTACAATATCTATTTTTTTCTTGGTGCTAGTAGCAGGATCAGCCGTTTTTTTACTATATTCAACTGCATCAGCCAAAATATCATCCGGCAAACGCAATTCCACTTCGCCTTTAGAATTATTTAAGGTAAAATCGGTAATTTCTTTATAAAAAATCAATTCATCGCCGGCCACCACCAGCGTGCCGGTGGGAATTTCATAAATTTTATTGTTATACATCAGTTTCCAGTTGGAAACATTAACTGTGCTAGTGGAAATATTTTTTATTTTTATAAATTCATCATCGGTTTCCGGATTAATTTCACTAATCGCCATTCCAGTGCCGTAAAAAATATCATTCGGATAAACCGCCACTTTTAATTTCTTGGTATCAGTCGTGCCGGCGGTGCTGGTGGCAGAGATGAGAATATTATGCGGCCCGGAAGACACAAAAATATATTGGGCAACAGTACCGGTAACAATTTTACCCTCATCAAAATCCCAGCTAAACCCAATTCGCCCACCGCGGGGGTCAAAAGTCGTGCTGGCATCAAACCAAACATTCTCCCCAACCCTAACCTTTGGATCGTATTTTATTTTCCACATCAAACCAATTTTTTCTTCGGTTTTAGTTGTAACTTTAGCGGTTTTTGTGGTTGAAGAAACGGTTTTTTTCTCTGCGACAGGCGCGCTTTGCGGACTGGCTGGTATAACAACTGGTACAACCGGCGGCTCCGGCACAACTGGCGCCAAAATTATATTTGCCGCTCCGGGCGTGGGCTCTGTGGTTATAGCCCAATCCGAATTATCATCGGTATCAACGCCGTCTGTTTTGCGCGCGACCGACTGGTCTTTTTCCGCCGCCAACTCCGGACCATAAATAACCCGGTCAACAATTTCCCCATCCGGATTTTTCAAAATCACCGCATCACCGCCATTATTTAAATAACTTTTAGTTTGTAAATCAATAAAAAGCCAACTGCTTGACGAAACAACTCCAAAAATATCTTTGCAGGTGGAAGTGGTGTTGCGCGAATCACAAATATATCCGCCGGTAACGTCCAAACTGCTGGATGATGGATTATATAATTCAACCCATTCGCTTCCGGTGGCCGGATCAGCCACAAATTCATTAATTTTTAGCTGCGCCCAAATTGTTGAGGTGATAACAATTGGCACAGTAGACGTGCTCTCTTCCGGTTCTTCTATTGGCGGGGTGGAAGAAGTATCACCTGTGTCATCACTAACCTCTATGGCCGAGTACACCTTTGTAAAAACAAAAAAACTGCCAATTAAAACCACGGCCAAAATAAAAAATTTCTTCATAAATGATTTTTATTTAATTATGAAGAAACTTTACTCCGCCACTGATGAAGAAAAACTAAAAATTTACTTAATATCCATTAAATCATGCGGCCCGCTCTCGCGCTGGCCCGCGTTTGTGATTTGCACAAACTCAACATTTTTTTGAAGCTCCTCAATTGTATGAGAATTTGTATAGCTCATTCCTGATTTCAACCCGCCGATCAGCTGTCCGACAATATCTGCCAGCGGTCCTTTATACGGCACCACCGACTCCACCCCTTCCGGCACAACCTCGCCCAAATCTTTCTTTTCCTGCTCAACTATTTTTCGCCTCTGGGCAATGGCAAAACTGGCATTTCCCCGGCAGACCTTATATTTTTTATCATCTCTGTTCATAATAATTCCCGGGCTTTCTTTTGTACCAGCAAGCAAACCGCCCAACATCACACTGTCCGCACCTGCGCCAATTGCTTTCACAATATCTCCCGGTTTTTGAATACCGCCGTCAGCATTTACCGGTACACCATATTTTTGGCCAACTTCAGCCACTTCCATTACTGCGGTGAGTTGTGGCACTCCGCAACCGGTTACCAGCCGGGTTATACAAATCGTTCCCGGCCCCACTCCAACTTTTATCCCGTCAACTCCGGCCTCGCACAATTCCCGCGCCGCTTCGGCCGTGGCAATATTTCCGGCAATAAGTTGCACATCCCCGCACGCTTCCCGCAGTTTCATAATCGCATTAAACATCATGTCCGAATGACCATGAGCAATATCAATCACCAACACGTCTGCTCCGGCTTTGATGAGTTCCTGTGCTCTTTCAATATAATCGCCATGCACTCCCACACAGCCGCCAACAATTAGCCGGCCGTTCTCATCCGTATTTGCATTCGGATAATCAACCAGGTGTTTTATGTCATCCGCCGTAATCAACCCCACCACCACGTCATTTTCATCAACCAGCGGCAATTTTTCAATTCTATACTGCGCCATTTTTTCTCTGGCCTCCTGAAAAGTTGTATTTTTATCGCCGACAATTAATTTTTCCCGCGGCGTCATCACATATTGCACCAATTGGCTTTCGTCGCGGACAAAAACAAAGTCCCTTTTTGATAAAACCCCGCGTAATTTTTTATCGCCGTTGGAAACGAGCAGTCCGCTCACGCCGTTTTCAGCAATAAATTTTTTTGCTTCTTTAATTGTCTTGTTCGGATCAATTGCATACGGATCCTGAATGATAAAATTCTGCGCGCGCTTCACATGTTTAATTTCTTCAATATTTTCTTCAATTGTCATGAAGCGGTGGATGATGCCGATGCCGCCCAGGCGGGCCAGAGCGATGGCCATTTCCGATTCAGTCACCGTGTCCATATTGGAGCTGACAATCGGAATATTTAAATTTATTTTTTTCGTTAATTTTGTTTTGGTGATTGCCTGACTGCGCGAAGTCAGCGTTGATCTTTTCGGAACAACTAAAACATCATCATAAGTAAGAGCCAGTGGGATGCTTCGCATAAAAAAGTGATAAATTAGCGTTAAAATGACACTTTTGAACCCAATTGATTATATCACTAAAAGGCCCAGTGCGCCATAAAAGTGCACAATAAAAAGTGGATAAAAAAAATACCTCGGATTGGCCGAGGCGCCCATTCTCCTTTCTGATTCTAGGTTCGGAACATGTCGCAGAATAGCCGTTTCTTGTGGTTGATGTCCGGATCGTAGTCGTCGCCCAGAAGCACCTTGTCGGCGAGCTTGAGCTTCTCCTCCACGCTCATGCTCTTCGCGCAGAGAAGCACGGTTTCCGCAAACTCAACCTTCTTGCTGTAGATCTGTTTGCGCACCGTCTCCAACTTGCCCTGCCACTCCGGCGTCCAGATCACGGTTGAAACCCCATCCACTTCCTTGGCGATGGCGTCAAGGATCCGGAAGTGGTCAGCGGCAAAGATGCTGACGAGAACCAACGGAAAGTGCCGTTCCTGGAACTCTCTGTAGCCGTAGGCGATGTAGTCCAGATGCTCCACCATGGTGAAGAGTAAGGCGGCCTTCCTGTGCTCTTGCGCGAGCTTGCTCATGATGCGACGCGCGTCTTCCGGAAAGCACTCCGGATTCTTCAGACAGAACTGGAGCAGAAACGCCTCCAGCCAGAACTTCGTCGGTACCAACTTGCGTCCGAACACCCGGCAGAAAGCGCGATACTCCACCAGGTCTCCGTTGTCCGTTTTGTAGGGGTAGGGCACATCCCCCTCTTTCTCCCCATCTGCCTTGGCGTGCACGGCCTCGCCCAAGTCATGCACCTCAAAGGCAGAAAGGAACAGGTCGCGATCCGGGAACACGTGCCAGATCCCGAGCTTGCCGATGATGACTCGCGCCAGCACAGTGATGCTCAAGACATGCTCAAGGCACGACTGCTCGCGCGCCAAGCCAGCCAACTCGCCGTACTGGAATCTCCCCCACCTTCTGTAGTTCTTGAGGAGCGTCTGAATCAGCTCCCAAACTTCAACTGCCTCATCCCAGTTAAGCGGTTTCGTGAGCATCTGATCCTCCTCGGTTTTCACCGATTGTGTATGAAGTTGCTAACACAGTATTAAACACCATTTATTTTTTTGAGTCAAATGAAAAAAAATATAAATAATTTTTATCAAAAATATAAAATTTGTATACACTATTGTATACAACTGTGGATAACTCTGGGTATAACTCACCCATAAAGTTAATAACTTTTTGCTTATTTTAGCAAAATTTATTTTTAAAAAAATTTGTATAAACTATTGTATACAAATTAAAAATTAAATTAATTTTAATTTTGCTAAATATTGGCGTAAATTAGCCAAACGTTTACCTATTGACTGACCATTGACACATTGTAGAGTTTAGAGTATAATATAAATGTAGTTCTTTTGAACCAAGACCCAACACTGCAAAAACAAAAAATAGCTTCATTAAGCTTCAAATCGGGCAAACTACTGCCAAACACAGAAAAAAGAATGGCAAAAGCTTGCCCAACTTCTTCCCGGGCAACTCCAATTATGTAGTCAGAGCGCTTTCCGCATGACTACTGGGGCTCTACCCACAAGCGGTTCGGGTCTAGAAATCTACCAAGACAGTAGAATGTTGTCCCCCGTGAGGGGGAAACATGATCGCCTTGTGTAGAAAATAAAGGCGATCAGCCAAAATATCAATATATAATTGCGGCGTTAGATCGCCTTTTAAAATATTCAAAATTTTTTTCAAAAAAGATAATAGATGCCTTAACCATGGGCTTTTTTTGTTTTTAAAAACATTTTTTGTATAAAAAAAGACGGCGAGGTTCAGGACTTGGCTTGCTCTGTTGCCTTGTCTGAACCCCGCCGCGAACGGTCTCCTTGGGAAATGTGCGTACTACTGGCTTCTACCCGCCTCCTCGCCGACCGCCACGGGTCGGGGGCGGGGGTGGTGGACCCCTCCTACCGCTGCCGAGGGCGACTCCGTGGGTCGGGGGCGGGGGTGGCGGAACGGGGAACATGCTTCCGGCGGGCTGGAGGTCATCGGGCGGCGGTGCCGGGGGCAGATGAGCGAAGGGATCGGAGGGCTCCCTTGCCGGAGGCGGAGGCGGCAGAGGAGCCGGCTCCACGGGCGGAGTCGGCGCGGGCTCTTCCGGAGGCGGCTCGGGGGGTCCGTCGCTGCCCACGGCAGCTCCGGGGTGGACCCCACTGGGCTCGTCGGCTTCCAGCTCCAGAACCTCCTCACGATCACCTGCGGGCTTCTTCTCGCCGAGTGATGCCGGGTCAGGCGGCGGACCCAGGTCAACCAGATCATCGGTGGCTGGCCGAGCCGGTTCAGCCGGCTCCGGCTTCGCCACCACCTCCCAGCCGCGCTCGCGGGCGACCGTGTGGAGCGGGGCCGTGAGGCTGGCGAGGTGCTTCATGTGCTTGGCCAGGAGCTCCGGCGTGAGGATGCCGAGGGCGTCCACAGCCGTGTAGCCATCACCCTCCTCGCCCTTGTCCATGGCCAACTGCCAGGCCTGGGCGACGAGCTCGGCCGGCATCTGCTCTACGATGGCGAGCGCCGTGATGGCCAGGACGATCTCACGGTAGGTGTTGGTGACCTTGCTATCGACCTCGGCCAGGAGGTCGAGATCGATGATGAGCTGGAGTATCATACCCATCAGCTCGCGGCAGGCCGGATCCTCCTCCCGGGTGGGCCAATCCGTCTTGAGGAGCAGATTCCAGATGGCCGGCTGGGGCTGGTAGTACACCACCCCGTTGATGCCCGCGGCGTCGCAGATCTGGCTGGCGGTGACGCGTCCGACCTTGACGGCCGTTTTGAGCAACACGCCGGCGAACTCCACGTCCAGCTCGCGCGCCGTGTCGGCGTCCGCCTGCTTCAGATCGGCCAGCATCTCGGCGCGGTGGTCCGGGTCGATGATGGTGGTGATCATCTCTGCCTCACCGAAGTGCTTCATCACATCCTCGGGGGTGAGGATGCCCAACCGCAGGGCCGCCTCCAGGAAGCCGCAGAGAAAGGTCTGCGGCTTGTCCAACGTGGGGACTCGCTTGTTCTGCATGGTCATTGCCTCCTTTTCCTATCTCTCTTGGCCGTACACACGGCCAAATCGGTTGTTTTGTTGTCAAATTGCAGTAAACTATGGCGCAAGAATGCGCAAAGAATACCCCTTACCCTCTCACAAATTACGCTTTTTGTCAAGGGGTTGACAAGCTGAATTTATGTGTTATACTGTTTAAATCAGTCACTAATCGGCTGGTTTATTTTTTTCAAATAGTGTAGTATAATACACACTGTAATTGAACTCGTATGAACAAGACAAAAACACAATTTTCAACCGAATTCCTGGAAAAGGTTAAAGCCATGTTGCTTGAAGAAAAGACAAAGCTGGTAAAGGAACTCTCCAAGTTCGCCAAAAAAAATCCTGAACAGGAAGATGATTTTGACACCACTTTTCCAAATTATGGCGACAAAGAAGATGAAAACGCGGCCGAAGTGGCTGACTATGTCGTCAATCTTTCTTTAGAAGAAAATTTGGAAAAATCTCTGCGCGATGTTGACCAGTCCCTGCACCGGCTGGAAAAAGGCGAATACGGCATCTGCAAATATTGCCAAAAACCAATCGAAGAAAAAAGATTGCTGGCTCGTCCGACCTCAAGCTCCTGTATGAGTTGTAAAAAGACCATCACCCAAGAGGCCTAATATGAATATCAAAAAAGTCCGCTGGATAATAATCTTCATCAGCGGATTTTTTTTATTTTTAGACCAAACACTCAAATGGCTGGCTCTGCACAGTTGGTCACAGCCACACATTTTTAATAATTTCGGCTGGCAGCCATTTTTTAACAAAGGTATTGCTTTCAGTTTGCCAATTTCAAACACCCTGACCATCATTTTAACTGTTCCGATGATTTTCTTGATCGGAATTTTATGTTACCGGGAGTATAACAGAAATAAGATGATACCAATGCTGGGATGGTCTCTAATTTTAGCCGGCGCGCTCTCCAATCTCCTGGATAGAATTTTTTACCGCAGCGTTATTGATTATATTTTAATCTGGACCGGAATAATAAATATCAGTGATCTTCTCATCATCATTGGTCTGATCATCTTCCTAATCAACTTAAGAAACAAAAACTAAAGAGCGCTCGCTCCGCATTATGTTCATCAAGCTTAACTCGGCCGCCGCCCTCGGCCTGGATTGCTTGCCTGTGGATGTTGAAGTTGATATTAACAAAGGTCAAACCGCTTTTAATATTGTCGGGTTGCCCGACACTTCCATTCACGAAGCCAGGGACAGGATTCATTCGGCTTTAAAAAATTCGGGTTTTATTTATCCGTTTAATTTCCGCGTGCTGGTGAATTTGGCGCCGGCCGATGTGCCCAAAGAAGGCACGGCTTATGATTTGCCTATGGCCCTGGGCATTATTATTTTAAGCAACAATTTGCGCCTGAATTTAGCCGAGTCCTTGTTTGTGGGAGAGCTGGCTTTAGACGGATCTTTGCGCCGAACAAACGGTATTTTGCCTTTAGCTGTCTTTGCCAAACAACACGGCCTTAAAAAAATTTATATTCCGGAAATGAACGCACCCGAAGCCGCGCTGGTATCCGATTTGGAGATTTATCCGATAAAAAATTTAAAACAAGTTGTTCAACATATTGTTGGCACGCAAGTTTTAAATTCTTATCAGAGTACGCCACTTGCCAGTGACCCGCCTATCACCTATGAACTTGATATGGCCCACATCAAAGGCCAGGAGTTTGCTAAACGCGCGCTTGAAATTGCAGGAAGCGGCGGACACAATGTTTTAATGACCGGCCCGCCCGGCTCGGGCAAGACCCTGCTGGCCAAAACCTTTCCATCTATTTTGCCCAAATTAAATTCCGAGGAATTACTGGAGGTGACAAAAATTTATTCTGTGGCCGGCCTGCTAAAAAGTAACTATATAAAAGAACGGCCATTTCGCTCGCCGCACCACACCGCTTCCCGTACGGCTTTGGTTGGCGGCGGCAAATATCCCAAGCCCGGAGAAATGTCTTTGGCACACCGCGGTGTTTTGTTTATGGATGAATTTCCGGAATTCCCGCGTTCGGTTTTGGAAAGTTTGCGCCAACCGCTTGAAGATGGCATTGTCACCGTCTCCCGCGCCTCGGGCACACTCACTTTTCCGGCGCGGTTTATTTTAATTGCCAGCCAAAATCCCTGCCCATGCGGATATAACACTGATCCGGAAAAAGTTTGCGTATGCGGCGCCGCGCAGATTGTAAAATACCGGAAAAAAATCAGCGGCCCCTTAATAGATCGCATTGACATCCATGTTGAAGTGCCGCGAATTAAATTTGAAAAGCTGGCTTCTGACACCCTGGCCGAATCATCAGAAAAAATCCGCGAACGGGTTACAAATGCCAGAGAAATCCAGGAGCAGCGCTTTAAAAAATATAAAATCCACAGCAACAGCGAGATGCACAACAGTGAAGTGAAAAAATTTTGTAAATTAGACGAACAATCAATTGATCTCCTGCGCGCCGCTGTTACCCAAATGCATTTATCAGCCCGCGCCTATAACCGTATACTAAAACTAAGTCGGACAATAGCCGACTTAGTTTGTAGTAACGATATTAAACTTGAGCATGTGGCCGAGGCCTTGCAGTTTCGGGTTAAAACTGACTAGCCAACCTTATTGCCGGGTAATAAATCTCAACTTCCACTCTCTTTACTCCGAATTTCATGGCTTCACCCTTGCTGGAGTCAAACCAGATATCCATACGGCCAAAGCCGTAACGGGAGTTCATGCGATCATCAACCGTAAACACCTTATCGCCATATAAAGAAGGAATCTTAATTTTGGTCCCGAACGGCAGTCCATTGGCGGCAATCATGCCGTCATAAACCCGTTTTCCGGAAGCGGCCGTAAAAGGGTCGCTGTCTGTCTGGTCCGGAGTACTGGTATAGGCCGTAATAACGGCTTTTATCTTCTTATCCGGGGTGCCTGACCTTAATATGCCATGGGCAAGATTTAGGTCAACACCGGTCATAATGGTGGTTGTGCCAACAGTTGGGCTGTTTTCAATCAACCATAAGTCATTTGAAACCGGGTTTTGATCGGCTTTTACCTCAACAGAGCCAAAAGTAACCATACTCATTAGCAAAAGCAGTAAAATACCTGCATTTAGTGTAAATTTCATATTTTTTGTTAATTTAAAAGGATATCCATCTGGGATACCCTCGTTTTTTAACCGAATACTATAGCACAAATTTGACTTTTTGTCAATGCTCAATATAAGGTGTATAATGTATAAAATCTCCCTCAAATTTATATCAATTATGCCTATCCCTTCCCTGCGAACTCGCCACTATGGACATTTGTCCGCAAATGGCGGTAATTCACCCAAAAAAGAGCGAAGAAAACAGCTTATAAAGACCATTATTATTGTGGGTTTGTCCTCTCTAGCGGCTCTTTTTGTTATCGGCACTATTGTTGTGGCCTGGGTTAGCCGTGATTTGCCGGATCCAAACAAAATAAATGATTCCCAGGTCTCACAAAGCACCAAAATATATGACCGAACCGGCACTCACCTGCTTTATGAGATATACCAAAATAAAAAACGAACCCTGGTTGAACTCAACCAAATAGCGGATTATGCCAAAGAGGCAACCATTGCCATTGAGGATAAAAGTTTTTATAAACACGGAGGCATTCAACTGCTAAGTATTGTGCGGGCCGGTTTTAATAATATAATTGGCCGAAGATCGGGCGGAGGCGGTGCTTCTACCCTCACCCAACAGCTTATAAAAAACGTAGTAATTGGAGATGAACATTCCATATTTAGAAAAATCAAGGAAGCCATCATGGCTATTCAGCTTGAAAAAAAATACAGCAAAGACCAGATTTTAAAATTATATTTAAACGAGATACCTTACGGCTCAACCAACTACGGCATTGAGGCGGCCAGCCAAAGTTATTTTCATAAAAGCGCCAAGGATTTATCCCTGCCCGAATCTGCCACTCTGGCGGCTATGATTCAGGCGCCAACCAGATATTTAAATAATCCCGACTCTTTAAGAGGCAGGCGGGATTTGATTTTATCCTTGATGCAAGAACAAGGATATATAACCGAACAAGAAAAAAAAGATGCCCAAAATGTGGCTTTGAGAATATACCGGGAATCCGGACCAATGGTGGCCCCGCATTTTGTTTTATATGTAAAACAATTACTGGCTGATCAATATGGCGATAAAACCGTTGAAGAAGGCGGGTTGCAGGTAATCACCACTCTGGATTATGACAAACAAATAATGGCACAGGATATTGTAAAAAAACTTGGAGACCAATACGCCAGTTCCTCAAACGCCAACAATGCCGCTTTGGTTTCTTTAGATCCCAAGACAGGACAAGTGCTCGCAATGGTGGGTTCGCGTGATTATAACAATGATAATATTGACGGACAATTTAATGTGGCGGTGTTGGGTAAGCGTCAGCCCGGCTCTTCGTTTAAACCGTTTGTATACGCGGCCGCCTGGGAGAAGGGTTTTACGCCTGATACGGTTTTATATGATGTAAAAACAAATTTTGATATGCGCGTGGGTGGAAATTACACGCCCAAAAATTATGATGGCAAAGAACACGGATTGGTGACAATGAGAAAGGCCTTACAGGGGTCGCTTAATATCCCGGCCGTAAAAACTCTTTACCTGGTTGGTTCAAAAAATGCGATTGATTTTGCTCACAGGTTTGGCTACACAACCATGACCGGTGATTATGGATTAAGTTTGGTGTTGGGAGGCGCGGAAGTGAATTTACTAGAACACACCAACGCTTACGCCACTCTGGCTAATGACGGCGTCTACAATGCTCCGGTGAGTATTTTAAAGGTTACTGATCAAAATGGCGGTACAATGTTTGAGTGGCAGCCGACCCAAGGCCAAGATGCCATTTCACCAGAATTGGCCGCTATGGTTTCGGGTGTTCTTAGCGACAACAATGCCCGTGCCTATATGTTCGGAATTAACAATAATCTGGTGTTGCCCGGCAGGCCGGTGGCCGCCAAAACCGGTACCACCAATGACAGTAAAGATGCGTGGACACTGGGATATACCCCCTCTTTAACAACGGGTGTTTGGGTTGGTAACACCAGACCATCACCGATGAAATCCGGCGGCAATACTCTGGCGGGCGCGATCTGGAATCAATTCATGGCCAAAGCCCTAAAAGACACGCCGGTTGAAGATTTCCCCACCCCGCCAATTAACACCTCAACCAAACCGGTCTTGATCGGCACTGACAAAGGCATTGTTTTAAACATTAATGTCACCACCGGCAAAATAGCCAACTCATCAACCCCTGAAAATTTAATCTCACAAAGAACATACTTGCCGCCGCACGATATTTTGTATTATGTAAATAAAGACGATCCGCAGGGACCGCCACCGGCAGACCCAACCGTTGATCCGCAATATCAAAATTGGGAAAATGCTTTGCAGAGCTGGGTAACACGCCAACAAACCGCGGGTGTGCAATTGACTTTGGAAGATCCGCCTACTGAATATGACAATCCGCAAAATCCCGCACTGATGCCTACTTTAAGTGTCACTTTTCCAACCGAAGGACAGGTCCTGACCAGCAGACAGATTAATATTCAAGTAAATGCTTCCGCGCCTAGAGGCGTGGCCAAAGTTTTATTTTATATTGACGGATTATCAATCGGCGAATCCTCACAATTCCCTTTTGGTTTAAGTTATTACGCTCAAAAATTAATTAAGGGGCCGCATAATTTAAAAGTTGTGGCTGAAGATGATCAGGGTAATGCGGCGCAACAACAAATTAATTTTGCCATGCAAGCCGAACTGGATCCGCCAAGCTTTGATTGGTTTGATGGCACGTCTATTACTTTGGGGTCCGGTGACTTCCCCAGGGTCTTGAGTTTAAATCCTTTTCGTTGGGATAGCACCAAACAAATCAGTATATATTTATCCGGCACAAACATCGCTTCACCAAAACTAATCTACACCTTTAACCAAGCTGTTGACAAACTATTTAATAATCAGTTAACATTCACCTGGCAGCATGACCCCGGAGCCGGAGAATATGATTTAAAAGGCGTGTTGCTTGATGAAAACGGACGAACAATAGAAAAAACTCTGCATATTACTGTCCAAGATTAATGCTCTTTCAAAAAGCAAGCTTTACTTTGTGGAAGTAGGGTCAAATTCCCTCACTGTGCCGCAACGGTAATCCCTGGCCTGCCATCTGGCAGATCAGGGTAGTCCGATCTTCAACGTATAGCTTCATTACAGACAAAAAAACTCCGAGCAAGGGTTTGTGTCTGCGATGTCTTATAATGTGCTGTGGGTGGCTTTATAGCCCTCTACAGCACGTTGTAAACTGCAAGCACCCCTTCCCTTGGGGTGTTTGTGTTTTAGTCCAACAACCAACAAGAGAGGAGCGCGCAAATGGAAGGAAGAAGGGGTTTCTTCAAATCGCTGTTTCTGGCCTGCGCCGGGGCTATTTTCGCCGGCAAGCTCGTGGCCTGCCAGCCCCCGGAGGAAGTCGTTGTCGTCTCCGGTACCACCGTGGACAACATCCTCTTCCAAAACCATCTCGCCAACTATCGCTGGCGGTTCGCCGGCCAGAGAGTGTCCGGCACGGTGGTGTCCTATGCCGACCCCAGCGACATTGACATGGTCATCCAGGTCAATGGCAAGGACATTGATAGGCCGGTGGACCAGTACACGGTCAACCACGGCGACACGGTCACTGTCTACTACGTGTAGCCCTCGGCAGCTACGCTCATTCCCAAAATCCCCGACATACCAAATGGTGTGCCGGGTCTTTTTTTACCTACAACTTTTTACCTGCGAAAGGTTGACATTTGACGGCCATTCTGCTAACATGGGCTGTTGCCCTTTTTTAGGCCAAGGAGGAACTATGGGTGTCATTCTGCGAGAGGCGAAGGATATTCGTGACGCCGAAGAGTCCCATGAGACCCTACGGACTCATCCCTGCAACGCGTGCGCTCGAGCGGCACACCAGATGCTGGAAGATGCCATGGGTCACCCGCTGAACGTCGCAGTGGACATCCACTGCCAGCACGGCAAGGAGAAGCGCCAGAACAGGTTCGCACTGATCATGACCGTGATCGCCCTTCTCATCGGCATCGCCATCGGCATCGGGCTCAACCGTTTCGTTTTCCACTAGCCCCGCCAACATGATCCGACTCCGCCGCAACAAAAAAGCAGCCCCCCGTGGGAGCTGCTACTTTTTTTAAAAGTATTTATTGTCTTATCGGCATCACTATATATAAATAACTGGGGTCATCTTTTGGCATAAATACACAGGCGCTGTCTCCGTTTATCATTTTAAGTTCGCTCATATCCGTATCAATATTTGCCAAACCCTCAAGCACATACCTATGATTTAAAAGCACAGAGTTTTTTTCACCTTTCACTTCGGCGCTGATCTCTGATTTATATTCACCGGTTTGAGTTGAAGTTGAAGATAAAGCCACCGATCCGCCGTTAGGATTCAGATCAAAATTTACAGCATTAACCCCGGTTGTGGTAAATAAACTGGCGGCTTTTATTTCTTTGATGATCTTATTAGTGGACAGTTCGGCAATGGTTCTGAAATCTTTGGGTATTATTTGGGTATAATCAGGATATTGGCCCTCTACCAATCTGGAAATCAACTCAACCTCATTGGATCTTAAAACAATCTGGTTTTCACTGACAATTAACCGTACATTCTTTTCATTTTCTAGCCCCTTGGCGATAGACAAAACATGAATTGCCTCTTGAGCGGTTCGAGATGGGATAATTATTTTAGTCTGCTGATCCCCTTGTAAAAGCTTTACTTTTTTTTCAGCCAAACGATAACTATCGGTGGCGGCCATAATCAATTTTCCTGGTTCATTATTAAAACTTACAAATATACCCGCCAATTCAGGCCTGATTTCGTTTTTGGCGGCTGATTGAAACACCTGGCTTAGCCCCTTTTTAAATTCTTCAACATCAACCAAATAACCACTTCCTTCATTTACAGATGGCACAACCGGAAATTCATCAGCTGGCGCGCCTTTAATCTTGGTGGCTGATTTACCACAAACCACCTCTATTTCATTATCCTTTAAAGAAATTTCCACTTTATCTTCAGATAATAAATTTACAAAGTCATTTAGAGTTCTGGCCGGAACCGTGAAAGTCCCCGGTTCTTCAACCTTTGACCTTAAGGTGGCAATAATGGCCAACTCAAGATTGGTGGCTATTAATTCTACTTTTTGTTCCTCTGTTTTTATTAAAACATTTCCTAATATAGGCAGGTTTATATTCTTGCCGGCTATTCCACTTACCAACGATAATGCTTTAGACAGGTTTTCTTTAGTACAAAAGAATTTCATATATTTTTATCAACTTTTTAGTTAGTGTCTATTATTGTTTTATATTTTATATATATTTATATAATAGTAATAACAAGGGAGTGGACAGGGTGGATAACTGATTTTTTTTGTTTTATTTGCGCTTTATTTTTAAAAAATGCCTGTGTGGAAAATGTTGACTTACGGTGGTGTAACTGGTGAACGAATTTTTTATATTTAATTGCCCGGTGTATAAACCCCTTCAACTGTTGACGGTTTCAGGATAACTTTTTTGAGTTATACATAAGTTATACATTCTTTGTCAACAGCTTATCAACTAGATATTATTCACGTAGATTTTTTGTTTTATGAATTCTATCTCCTGCCGCAGTTTCAAATCCCTTTCTATCTCGCCGGTAATTTTATTGTCCGCGTGCATGGCTGTGGTGTGATCCCTGCCGCCAAGCTCGTTGCCGATTGCCGGGTAGGACATGTTCAATTCTTTTCTCATCAGGTGCATTATAATTTGTCTGGGCATGGAGAATTTTTTCTCCCGGCTCTGTCCCAAAATATCCTGGATGCTGATGGCATAAAATTGGCTGATGGCATCTATGACCTGTTGCGGGGTGACTGATCGCTGGATTGATTTTACTTCCAAGCTTGAGAGCAGGGTTTTTATTGAGGCCATGGTTGGTTCCATACTTTTTAACTGGTGAAATACAATAATTTTATTTAACGCCCCTTCAAGCTCGCGGATATTATGATGGATGGTGGCGGCCACCAATTGTAGGATCTCCTGCGCTAAAGGAAAGGCCTTTTCCGCGCATTTCTTCTGTAAAATAGCGATTCTTGTCTCTAAATCAGGGGCGGCTACATCAACGATCATCCCCCACTCAAAGCGGGATTTTAAGCGGTCTTCCAGGGCCGGAATAGCTTTTGGCGGTCGGTCAGAAGTCATTATTACCTGTTTGTTTTGTTGGTGGAGTTCATTAAAGGTATGAAAGAAAGATTCCTGGGTTCTGTCTTTACCGGAAATAAATTGGATGTCGTCAATTAGGAGCACATCAATGTTCCGGTATCTGTTTTGGAAGTTTTTGGCATTGCCATCTTTAACCGAAGAGATGAAATCATTGGAAAATTTTTCAGCGCTGGCATACATGATATTAAAGTTTGGATTTCTTTGCAGGAGATGGTTGCCGATTGCCTGGAGCAAATGTGTTTTTCCCAAACCCACGCCGCCATATATAAACAGAGGGTTGTAGGCCTCGCCCGGTTTGTTTACCACTGCTTGCGCGGCCGCGAATGCCAACTCAGAACCACTGCCAACGACAAAGTTTTCAAAAGCATATTTTGGATTCAAACCAAATTCGCCGATCCTTGGCGCCGGTCGAGATGTTTCTACTATAATATTTTCTGAAGATGGCACGGATGTTCCAGATACCCCATCTGCCGGCTGGCCTTGAGGAGTGGCCGTCTGGCTGGCAATGTTTTTTATGTTATATATCTTGTATTCCAATTTTTTCATTGGTTTTCCGGTGACCCGTTCCAATGACTTTACAATCATCTGATGATATTTTTTTTCTAGCCAGCCCCGATTGAATTCACTGGGGGTACACAAGATTACGCCGCCGTCTTGGTAATTTAAAATATCTGTACCTTTAAACCATGTAACGAAGTTTGGTTTAGAGATTGAGAGTTCTAATTCACCGAGCACAGCTTGCCAGATCTCGTGGTTGGTCATATATGAAATGATGAAGTTTAATCCGCCATTTGGCGAAGAGTGAATTCATTTTATCACATCAGAGGTGGGCTACCAATACTCGAGAAAAGGCAAAAGGGGGATATGCTGGGGAAAAACTGTGGATGGAACTTAGTTTGGCAAAATTTCCCTTGACACTGTAGAAATTTTTGAGTATAATTTGTTTGCGTAATAGCTCACGTATTAAACACTAAACGTTAATGTTATGTCAACTAAAAGAACGTACCAGCCAAAAAAGAGAAAGCGAGCCAAGAGCCATGGGTTTAGAGCCAGGATGAAAACCGCCGATGGCCGGATTGTTCTTAGCCGCAGACGTGCTAAGGGCAGAAAGAAACTTACAGTTTCGGATGAGAAGGTTGGCAAAAGACGAAGAAAAACAAGATAATGTGTTTCAAAAAGAAAATCGATTGGCAAAAGTCAGGGACTTCAATTTAGTAATGGAACATGGCCGTTGGGTCAATGGCCGATTTTTGGATATGCGGGTGCTTGAATTAGCCAAATTTCAGGATTATTTTCCTAAAAAAGAGGACCCGGATAAGTTTAAAAAACAGCTAAAAATAGCCATATCCGTGGGTTTGAAAGTGGAAAAAAAGGCAGTTAAGCGAAATCGGGCGAAAAGACAGATCGGAGAGGTTTTGCGACTTTTGGTAAAAGACGGACTTATAAAAGAGGGGTTTTATATACTGGTGGTGGTAAAAAAAGATGTTTTAGATAAAGATTACTCTGAAATTAGCCAAGAATTGAAATTATTGTTGAACCGGGCAAAATTATTAATATGATAAAGAAAATCTTCAATTTTATCTTATTCTTGCCAAGAATGCCGGTTTTGGCATTGATTAGAATTTATCAAAAGACGATTTCGCCGGACCACGGTTTGTATAAGTTCTTATTTCCTGATGGATACTGCAGATTTTACCCTTCTTGTAGTGAGTATGGGTATCAAACAATAAAAAAGAAAGGCCTGATCATTGGCCTTCCCAAAACACTGTGGCGGATAATGAGATGTAATCCGTGGAGCAAAGGCGGAGTGGATTTGCCCTAGCCCCTTATTTTTTTTAATACTTCCAAATCTTTTTCCACCAGATCCCCTTCGGTTTCTAAAACGAAATTGATATTTTGTAGTCGTTTATCATTTAGCAGGGTCTTGAAACCAGCTAAACCTATTTTTCCCTGACCAATATGTTCATGGCGGTCACGATGCGAGTTGAATTCAGTTTTGGAATCATTGCAGTGAGAGAGCTTTAATTTTTTCAGGCCGATAATTTCATCAAACTTTTTTAAGGTCGTATCAACTGCTTGCGGTGTGCGGCAGTCATAGCCGCTGGCAAAACCATGCTGGGTATCATAGCAGACGCCGATGTCATATTTTTTTAATTTTGGATGATTTAAAATTTCAGCGATATCTTCATAGGTGCCGCCAATCACATCCCCGGCTCCGGCCGAGATCTCAATTAAAAATTCCGTTGAGCCCTTATACCCTTTTAACATTTCATTTAGGCCGTCAATTAGTTTTTTAAATCCCCCTTCCCTACCCAGATCTTTGTAGGTGCCGAGATGAGTCATTAAATAAGTTGCGCCCAGGAGCGATGCGCGTTCAAGCTCCTCGCGGACAACCGTAATCGCCGCATGGTAGATGCGCGGATTGGCGGAAGCGAAATGAATGAAATATGGCGTGTGCACGTAGCATTCGTGCTGGCCGGCTGATTTGCAATTGCGCTTAAACTCGTCTGCGATTTTTTTATCCAAAGGTGCCACCCAGCCGCCGCGTGGAGAGCGAGTAAACATTTGAAAAACCTCACAGCCGATTCTGGCCGCGTTAAGCGGGGCGTTTGGTAAACCGCCGGCTATGGAAACGTGTGCGCCGAAGTACATACCTTATTATTTTACCACTTTTTCTTTTAAGAAGGCCAGTACCTTGCGGTTCTGCACGGTTAAAGCGATCGTGCTTATTACTTCAGGATTTTTTAAGTTCTCCTCAACGGTCTTGTCACCGGGATAGGCCTTTTTAATCATTTCTATTTCTTGTTTTATTTCCGGTTCTTCGGCCTTAATGTTGTTATCTACGGCTATTTGGCGTGAAATTAAGGCCGCTTTGACGCGTTTTGTGGCATTCTCGGTAAAATCATCATGGATTTGTTTCTCGGTCTTCTTCAGGTCTTTTAGGTAGTGTTCCATTTCAATTCCCTGGTGCTCCAACTGGTGTTTCAGTTCATGGAACATTTTGTGTTTTTCCGAATCCAAAAGCACTTCCGGGATTTCATCAAATTGTGCTTTGGCAATCAGCTGTTCAAAAATTTCAATTTCCATTTTTTGTTCGCTCTTATGCTGGGCATCCTCGGTTAAGTTTTTTACCAGCAGCACCTTTAATTTTTCCATGCTTTCCTGGCCGAGCGCTTTGGCAAAATCATCGTTTAGTTCTGGGTATTGCAATTCAAACACGTCTTTGACTTTGATTTTAAAATCAACATTCTTGCCGGCCAAGTGTTTTTGGTAATGGGTTTCCGGAAATTTCAGGGTGAATTCTTTTTCGTCGTCTTTTTTCAGGCCGATCAACTGTTCGGCAAAACCGGGAATGTAATGCGGTTCGCTTAAGTATACCTGGTGGCTTTGCGAATGGCCGCCTTCAACCGTAACTTTATCAATAAACATTTCCATGTTTAAAACAATCTTGTCTTCTTTGGCGGCCTTGTCGTTTTTGATGATTTCTTTGGGCTGCATTTTTTTCAGATCATTTAAAACGTCGCTTACTTCTTTTTCGCCAACTTCTTTTAATTCCTGTTTAACCTTAATTCCCGAAAAATCAGGCAGAGTTACCTTCGGTAGAAGCGCGACCACGGCCTTAAAAACAAACTCATTGCCCGGAGCCACTTTTTCAATCGTGATTTGCGGCATGCCCACGGTATTTATTTTTTCCTGATGGGTGGCCTCAAAAAAATTCTTTTCCACAATGTTTTGCATGGCCTCTTCCAGGATTTTTATTTCACCGAGCTGTTGTTTGACCATCTCATACGGCGCCTTGCCCGGACGGAAGCCCTTGATGGCGGCGCGCTCGGACAGACGCACAGCTGCATTTTCAAGGTCTTGCTGATAATCCTTGGCCTCAACCGTGATAGTGAATTCCAACTGGGACTTGTCTAGCTTTTTGATTTCGTATTTCATACGTAAATTTTTAAAAATATAGGTTCAGTTTAGTTTAAAAATACCAAAATGTCAATGGTTGACAAGAAAGGAGATGTTTACTATACTGCCTTGTTCATTGAAATTTAGAAATTAAAGTGGGTGGTGCTCACAAAGAGCGCCCACAGATGGCAAGGAGAGGGTGATGAAAAATTCGCTATTCACGTTGATGGTTTTGTGGTTTGTGTCCGGGTGCGCCGCGCCCCAACCGCATTTGTTGGACTGGATGATGAGGGAGGGTCGGCCCAATGACCAGCCCCACTGGCAGGGTGTCCTGCTTGTGAGCCGGCCAGAGCCAGACAAGCCCCGGGTGGTCGTTTTCTACATGGGGGCTGTGCCGATGGATGTCAATAACACCAGGGTGGAGGAAGGCAAGAAAGTAGGAGCTGTCTACAAGTTCAAACCCCCGGCCGGTACCGCGTTCGCGGAGGTTCGGCTTGAGGGTGAAGACATCCTGCTCGAAGCACCCCTGCCAACCGGCTGTCGCGAGGTGTATTTGCTTGAGCCGGTCGGACCAGGAGGGTTCTACACGCCCCAGCAGAAGATACGCGGTCAGCTGTATTCTCTCAAGAAGAGCACAGGCGGAACCGAGTGCGGAGGCCGTCGCTGATGCTGTGTGGGCGTGGCGCGAAGTAAGAGCACCACCATCCCACTTTAGTTTCTAAAAAAAGACGACCGTTTCAGGCGGCCGTCTTTTTTAATCTTTTAATTATTTCATCAACAATCCCACAATCAGCAAGGCCACAATGTTGGCCACTTTGATCATCGGATTGATTGCCGGACCGGCAGTGTCTTTGTATGGATCGCCGACAGTGTCGCCGGTGACAGCGGCCTGATGGGCAAATGAGCCCTTGCCGCCGTAATTTCCTTTTTCAATATATTTCTTGGCATTGTCCCAGGCGCCGCCGCCGGTGGTCATTGATATGGCCACGAATATACCGGTGATGATTGTGCCCAGAAGCAAACCACCCAGCGCCTCAACTCCCAGTAGCCAGCCGACTAAAATCGGCGCGACAATTGGAATCAAAGCCGGCAGAACCATTTGTCCGATTGCGCCTTTGGTAACAATATCAACCGCTTTGCTGTAATCCGGTTTGCCGGAGCCCTCCATTATGCCCGGGATTTCTCTAAATTGTCTGCGAACTTCTTCAACCACTTTTCCGGCAACCTTGCCCACTGACTCCATCAGCATTGATCCGAACAGATATGGCAGTAAACCGCCGATAAATAATCCGGCCAAAACTTTGGGATCATTGAGGAAAAATTTAACCAAGTCCGGAAGCTTGTGAGTGTAATCGGCGAAGAGCACCAGTGAAGCCAAGCCAGCGCTGGCAATGGCGTAACCTTTAGTCACGGCTTTAGTGGTGTTGCCAACCGCATCCAATTGATCGGTAATTTCACGCACGTTTTCCGGCAAGTTGCTCATCTCGGCAATGCCGCCGGCATTATCTGTAATCGGTCCGTAAGCATCAATGGTAACAATAATTCCGGTGAGCGAAAGCATGCTCATAGCGGCGATAGCCACACCAAATAAGTCAGCCAGCCAGTAGGCGCCGAGGATGGCGGCCACAATCGCCAAAACCGGCAGAGCGGTTGATCTCATAGAAACAGCCAGACCGGCAATGACGTTTGTGCCATGTCCGGTTTCACTGGCCTTGGCAATACTTTTTACCGGATTATATTTTGTTGAAGTGTAATACTCTGTTATCCAAACCATTAGTCCGGCCAGAACCAAACCAATCACTGAACATAAATAGATTTTGTTTACGCTGTAGCCGGCTAAGTCACCTACCAGCCATTTTGTCACCGGGTAAAAACCGATTAAAGCCAAGGCGCCGGCTGCCAGCAGTCCTTTATACAGCGCATTCATTATGTTATTAGTTTTGCCTAGTCGTATAAAGAAAGTTCCCAATATGGAGGCAATGATTGAAACACCGCCGAGTATCAGTGGGTAAGCCACAGCTTTGTCATTTCCAATAAACAACAATGAACTTAAAACCATAGCCGCAATGGCTGTCACTGCGTAGGTTTCAAATAAGTCAGCGGCCATGCCGGCGCAGTCACCAACATTATCACCAACATTATCGGCAATAACCGCCGGGTTGCGCGGATCATCTTCAGGAATGCCTTTTTCCACCTTTCCCACCAGGTCAGCGCCAACATCAGCGGCTTTGGTAAAGATACCGCCGCCAATTCTGGCAAAGACCGAAATTAAACTGCCGCCAAATCCCAAACCGATTAAAGCGGAAATATCATGAGTTAGCAAATAAAAGCCGGCTACACCTAAAAGTCCCAAACCAACCACCAGTAAGCCGGTAATTGAGCCGCCTTTGACCGCCAAGTTTAAAGCTTCTTTTAAGCCCTTTTTAGCTGCTTCACTGGTGCGCACATTGGCGCGCACGGAAATATTCATTCCAATCATGCCGGCCAGTCCGGACAAAACCGCCCCGATTATAAAACCAATGGCTGTCATCCAATCAACAAACAATCCCAGCAAAATAAAAACAACTATCGCCACATATGCAATAGTTTTATATTGCCTGCCAAGATAGGCCTTGGCCCCGTCTTGGATAGCTTTGGCAATCGCTTTCATGCGATCATCCCCGGCCGGTTGTTTGTTTATCCAACCGATTAATACCACTCCGTATATCACTGCCAACACTGCCGGCAGTAGGGCAAAAAGGGCTACAATCATAACCCGAATTGTTAAGAATTAATGACGGGTCGCTTGAGGCGACTAAAGTTGTTCTGTTCAATATATTATGCTAATATAGATTTCACGTCAAGGCAGAGATTCTGCTTTAGCACCTCTATGAAATACAAAATTTTGCTAAGAATACTGCAGATTTTGATATATATCAAAAGATTTTTTTGGTGGCTAGGCGCCAAAATTATTTTTGTTTTTGTTTTAATTTTTCGACCGGTTTGGGTTGCCTTGGGGTTTGTGGTTTATAAGATTAGTTATGGTATAAAGCACATCGCGGGAGCAGCCGGTTTAAACACTCAAATGTTAAGGCGGGATAATTTACAAATTTTAATTCTTTTAATCTTGTTTTTAGTCGCCATACCCCAAACCAAGATTTATGCCAAGAAGGATCTAAGCATGCCCGGTCAGAATACCATTGCTTATGCTTTAACCGGATCGGAAGAGAGTGTTAGTTTGGAAGAAGTAGTTTCAAACTCAACAGGCAATACATTTAATAATAACGATGCCTCGTGGCGTAACGGTGTGGTGGCCAGTTCTCAAAATCCGGAAGGTTCAGTATATTGGCGGCCACAGGACTTGTCCGGGGTAATGGCCGGCGGTTCGGCTTTGTCCAAACCGAAGCTTATACCCGGGGTAATTTTGGGCGGCACCAGAACTGAAGTCATTGTATATGTAGTACAACCGGGCGACTCTTTAAGCGAAATTGCGGCTCAATTTGGCGTTAGTGTGGCCACGGTTTTATGGCAGAACAAACTTGGCCTAAATTCATATATCAGACCCGGAGATAAGCTTGAAATTTTGCCGGTTACCGGTTTGACGCATACTATTAAAAAGGGTGATAGTTTAGCTAAGATTGCCAAATTATACGGCACTACTGCCGATGGTATTATAAAGTTTAATAAACTTAAACCGGACGGCTCTGATTTGAAGGCCGGAGAGAAAATTGTTGTGCCCAACGGTGTTATGCCTCAAAGCTCGGTTGCCTCGGTGCCGAGAACCTATTCTTCTTTTGTGAAAGCGGCGACACCGCCCAACTCAACCGGGAGGGCATCTCTATCAGGATTTGTCTGGCCTACCGGAGCTAAAACCATTACTCAATATTTTTCTTGGTCGCATCAGGCGGTTGATATAGCCGGTCCGTTACTGACTCCAAATTATGCTGCCAAAGCCGGAGTAGTAAAACTTGCCCAATGCGGATGGAATAATGGCTATGGATGTACTATTGTGATAGACCATGGTGGTGGAGTAACAACCAGATATTCTCATAACGCAAAACTTTTGGTAACCCCGGGAGAATATGTTACTGCCGGTCAAACCGTCGGACTTATGGGCAATACCGGCAATGTCCGCGGCAGAACCGGAATACATCTTGATTTTAGATTGGTTATAAACGGAGTTTACGTGAATCCGTTGAACTATATTAGGTAACTATCTTAAAAGTAGATTGCTCTTTTACAATATGGTATACTGCCTGCAGTATATTTCCTTACCTCTTATATTATGGGGATTAAATATAAAGTTAATGAAAATTTTTTTTGCAGATGGGATCCGTCCATGGCATATATACTTGGTTTTTTATTTGCCGATGGAAGTTTAGAGGATGCTTCTTATTTAAGAGGAAAATACTTAAGAGTTAGCAATATTAACAAAGATAGCGTCTCTTATATCAAGAAGAGCTTGGAAGCTGAACATCCTATTCTAGAATTACCACCCAGAAAAGAGAAACATAAACCCCGTTATTTTTTAAGGATAGGCAGTCATAAAATGTATGATTCTTTGGTTAAGTTACAAATGCATCCCAATAAGTCACTCACTGCACTTTTTCCTGATGTTCCAAAAAAATATTTAGGAGATTTTATAAGAGGTTATTTTGATGGAGACGGCTGTGTTCACCTATCTTTATCAGAAGGGAAAAAACAGAAAACAATAGTAAGGAAATTACAGGTAATATTTACGTCTGGTAGCCAAAAATTTTTAAAAGTTTTGAGTGAAAGATTGAGTAATTTTTGCGGGGAGATTAAAATAAGCAATAGCCACAGATCTTTTCAGCTCCGCTATAATACCAGACAAAGTATCAATATTTTTAGATTAATGTATCAAAATGCACCTAAGGGATTTTGTTTTAAAGATAAATTGACAGTATTCATAAAATACTTTAAACTAAGGCCTGTTTCTGCTGATAAAATGGTTAAAAATATTTTATTAAAATTTGGCCACGTGGTGAAGTAGTTAACACCGCGGTCTGCAAAACCGCTATCATGGGTGCAAGTCCCATCGTGGCCTCAAATATTCTCAATATAGCTAAACAAATATGTCCCGCTATATAGTTATTGACGGCAACGCCATTGTGCATCGCGCCTATCACGCCCTTCCTCCGCTCACAACCAAAGCCGGAGTGATGGTTAATGCTGTTTACGGCTTTACTTCAATGTTGTTAAAAGTTTGGCACGATTTGAAACCCGATTGTATCGCGGTGACTTTTGATATGGCCGGGCCGACTTTCAGGCACGAAAAATATAAAGCGTATAAAGCCACGCGAGTGAAAGCGGATCAGGAACTATATGACCAAATTCCCTTGGTGCATGAGGTAGTTAAATCCTTTGGTTTGCCGGTGTATGAGAAAAAGGGATATGAAGCCGATGATGTGATCGGCACTATAGTGAAACAATTAAAAGATGAAGTGTTTATTGTTACCGGTGACATGGACACACTCCAGCTAATCCGGGACGGTGTTAAGGTTTATACTTTGCGCAAAGGCATGAGTGATGTGGTTGTTTATGATGAGGACGAATTTAAAAAGAAATTTGGTTTTGGGCCGGAGTTGATGGTGGATTATAAGGCCTTGCGCGGCGATGCGTCGGACAACATTCCGGGCGTGCCGGGCATTGGCGAGAAAACCGCCATGGAGCTGGTGCAAAAATTTGGCACCATAGAAAATATCTATAAGAAATTAAAGAATGATAAGAAAAAAATAGAGGCCGAACTAAAGCCGGGCGTGATTAAGAAGTTAGTTGAAGGTGAGGACTTGGCTAAGATGAGCAAAGAATTATCAACCATAGATTGCGATGTGCCTGATATTAAGTTTGATTCCGAACATTGCCGAATAAAGGAATTTGATAAAGAAAAAATCAATGAATTGTTTCAGAAGTTTGAGTTTGTGTCTTTGCTTAAGCGCGTGCCCGGATTTATGGCGGCCGGTGAATTTGGAGGGACGAAAAAAACCAAAGAGAAAAAAATAAAAGCCGAAGAAGTTAAACTTGTTGAAATAAAAAACGAAGAAGAACTTAAAAAATTGTTCAAAGCGATCAGAGAAAGAAAAAGTTTTGCCGCACGCGCGGTTTTGGACAACCCGGAGCCGCTTGACGCCAATTTGTTGGGGATTATTTTTATAGCCGGCCCGGAAGCATATTTTGTCGGGGATAATTATTTGAAAAAGGTCTGGGAAATTTTCAGTGATAAAGATTTGGAATTGGTCGGGCATGATTTAAAGGATTTGGTAAAAGTTTTGAAATTAAAAAATGTTGAAATACAAAACAGAATTTTTGATGTGATGATTGCTTCCTATCTGCTTAATCCCGGCAGCCGCGCGCATGATATTCCCAGCGTGGTCTTAAAGGTTTTGGGAAAGGGACTGACTGCCGCGAGCGGACAAGAGAGCTTGTTCGGCATTGATAAAAAATCTTTGGCCTACGAATTGTTTTTAATCAGTCAGGCCAAAGAAAAATTGAGCAAAGATTTGGAGAAAGCCGATAATTTGGGGTTGTTTAATAAAATAGAAATGGCCTTGATACCAGTTTTGGCGCAGATGGAACTAAACGGCATTGCCGTTGATTTGAACCTGCTTAAAGATTTGTCTAAGGATGTTAATGAAGAAATAAAAAGTGAGACCAAAAAAATCTATGAAATGGCCGGAACTGAATTTAATATCGCCTCCCCTATTCAACTGCGGGAGATTTTGTTTGATCGGCTCGGGCTTTCTGTTATCGGAATTAAAAAAGGCAAAACCGGATTATCCACTTCAGCCGAAGAGCTGGAAAAATTGCACGGTCTGCATCCGATTATTGAAGAAGTAGAAAATTATCGTGAGTTGGCGAAATTACAGAACACCTATATAGATGTCCTGCCGACTTTGATCAACAAAAAAACCGGACGCATTCATACGCATTTTAATCAGGCGGTCGCAGCCACCGGACGATTATCAAGCTCTGATCCTAATTTACAGAATATCCCGATTCGCACCGAGTTAGGCAAAAAAGTAAGGGAGACCTTTGTCTCCGAGCCGGGGAATGTGCTCATCAGTGCTGATTATTCGCAGATTGAGTTGCGCATTGTGGCTTCTATGGCGCAGGACAAGACCATGATTGAGATTTTCAGTAAAGGCGAGGATATTCACAAAGCCACAGCCGCGGCTATAAATGGCGTGCCACTCCAAGATGTTACGCCGGATATGCGTTATCGGGCCAAGGAAGTAAATTTTGGTGTTTTGTATGGCATGGGAGCATATGGTTTGAGTTGGCGCACCGGCATCTCCCAAGCCGAAGCCAAAGATTTTATTGCTAAATATTTTGCGGCTTTTAGCGGTGTGCGCGAGTACATTGCTCGCACTTTGGAATTTACAAAAAAAGAGGGTTATTGTGAAACATTGTTTGGGCGCAGGCGGTATATTCCCGAACTCAATGCCAGCAACCATCAGTTACGCGCGGCCGCGGAGAGAATGGCGATTAATCACCCGATTCAGGGCACGGCCGCGGATCTGATGAAGATGGCAATGATTGAAGTTGAAAAAGAAATCGCGAAACTGCAGAAAGACGGCGACATCAGAATGATTTTACAGGTGCATGATGAGTTGGTTTTGGAGGTAAAGAAGGGTTTAGAAGAAAAAGTTTCTAAAATAGTGAAAGAAGTTATGGAAAATGTGGTTAAACTTCGCGTGCCGATTGAGGTTGGGGTTAACTTCGGCCACAGTTGGGGTAAATTGAAATAAAAAAATGAGGGGAAGTCGCCTAGGCGACTGAACCCCTCGAGGCGCCGGCTCTACCGGCGCGAGTCGGGCGACCTTGCGGTCGTCCGTTTTGTCCTCTCCTTCAGTTGTCTGATCCCTGAATTGCGGTGTTGCCATGTAGGTTGGCTTACTGGATCGTCACCCTCACTTGGGCGCTGTGCGCCCCCCTTCGAGGTTTTGTTCCGTTCAGGCCCGCAGGCGTCCGTGGAACTGGGCCGGTCGGCCCCTGCACTTGACGTGCACGATCCCTCTGCCTCCTTGCCGCGGCTCGACGCGGTTTGGTCTGGAAACATTATATATTAATTGATGAGTCAGGTCAAGCAGTTATTGCTCAATTTCAAAGAAAGTATTAAAATGCCCTGGCAAGTATGATCATATTTATCCACGGTGAAGACACCTATCGCAGCAGTAATTACCTAAAGCAAACTGTTGACCGGTTTAAAAAAGAAAGAGACCCGCAGGGCCTTAATGTTGTGGTTTTGGACGGACAAAAAGATGAAGCCGGCCGGTTTTGGGATGAGATAACAGCCGCGCCCTTTTTGGCCGAACGCCGTATGGTGGTGATAAAGAATGTTTTGAGCAACAAAGATGCGGATATTATTGAGGCGCTCACTGAAGGGATAAAGAAAAAGCGGATTCCGGAAAATAATGTGGCGGTTTTTTATCAAGCCGAGCCGCTCGGAAAAGCAAAAATCGGGCAGGATCTTAGCAAGCTTCTGGCCAAAGAAAAATGGGCCATGGAATTTGAAAATTTGTCCGGTGCCAAGTTGTCGGCTTGGGTAAAAGCTGAAATCACCCAGCGCGGCGGCAAAATCAGTCAGCCCGCGATTAACTATCTCTGTCAAAATATCGGCAAAGACGTCTGGTATTTGGATTCTTTAATGGATCAATTGGTTTCTTTTGCCGAACAAAAAGAAATTTCTCTGTCTGACGCGCAGTTATTTTTGGAAGAAAAAATTGATGACAGCATTTTCAATATGGTGGATTCTATTATTGCCGGCAACCGCAAACTGGCCTTTAAACTTTTGCAGGAACAGCGCCGCACCGGCAATGATGATATGTATATATTTGGAATGATATTACGGCAGTTTAGGATTTTAATTGAAATGAGGGATTTGTATAACCGGGAAGAAAATATCACCAGCGACGCGGTCGCTAAAAAATTGGAATTGCATCCGTTTGTGGTTAAAAAAAGTTTACCTTTGATGAAACGGTATTCTCTGGCCAAATTAAAGGAAGTTTACAAACAGCTTCTTGATATTGATATTAAAACAAAAACCGGTCAGGGCGACCAGTCATTGCTTATTGATTTGTTTGTGGGAAAAATCTGATCTGTTTGCGGATTACTTCGCGGCTATCTTTTTTACCAATCTGGATAACCTTCGAGCTGCGGTATTTTTTTTGATCACGCCGGTCTTGGCGGCTTTATCAAGCGCTTGTTGGGCCGCTTTAATCGCTTCGGCTGATTTATCTTTTAAGGCCTTCTTGATTGCGGTTCTAAACGCGTCGCGTTTGATGGCGTTTGCGGCTGCGCGTTTTGCATTTTGTCGCAAAGCTTTCTTTGCATTTTGTAGATTTGGCATAGTTTACATTAATGATTCAAATTTGAGAGCGTGGATATAATAGTATAAATTGGCGGGAAAGTCAAGACCGCTCCTAGGGATTATTCATCCATTATTGGTTTCTCTATTTGCACCGGTTCAATTGTTTTGTCTCCACCGGCAATTTTTATCACGTCTTTATCCATTTTGTTAAATTCTTTATAGGCATTATTATATGAGTTGACAGTGGTGGAAAGATTGGCGCCGAGTTTTTTTAAATACTCGTCATAGGCCAAAATATGCTTGCCCAACTCCTCTACTCTTTTTCTGATTTCTTTGGCTGATTCCTCTATTTGTAAAGCTCTTAAACCCTGTAAAACTGTCTGTAAATAAGCCAAAAATGATGTTGGTGAAACAATAATGACATGCCTTTCCTTAAAGGCGTATTCTATTAAAGCATGGGTGTTGGATTTAATAGCTCCAACCTGATTGATAAGCAAGTCATAGTAGATTCCCTCGGCCGGAATGAACATAAAGGCGAAGTCCATGGTGTTTTCTTTTGGCTTAATATACTTGCTTGTTTCATCTATGCGATTTTTCAAATCCTTTTTAAAGGCAAGCTCCAGTTCGGCGCGTTTGTCCGGATTTTTTTCTTCAATTAAGCGGTTATAATTTTCCAAGCTAAATTTGGAGTCAATTGGTATGACTTTATCTTTTACAAAAACAGCCGCATCCACAATATCGCCGTCGGAAAATTTATATTGCATCTGATATGCGCCCGGGGGCAGAACATTTTTTAAAACAGTTTCCAAATAATATTCACCGAGGATGCCCCTGTGTTTAGGGTTCTGCAAAGTGTCTTCCAAAGTTTGCAATTGGTCGGCAAAATTTACGATTTGTTTATTGGTTTCGTCCAGCTTTGTTAATTTTTCGGTGATGTCGGTTATCACTTTTACACTCTGGTTGAATTGTGATTGGATGGTTTTGTTTATATTTGCTTGTGTTTCCGTCATTACTTTATGTGTGTCGCTCATTTTTTGATCCATTAGCCGGTTTAGATCCTGAATTTGATTCTGCAACATTAAAAATAAGTTCTGATCCCCTTCTTTGGGCTTTTGTGATTCCTGGAGTTTTTTATATAGCAGGAAGAGAATAGCTAAGGTGGCGACAAGGATTATTAAAACAATTGTGAGTAATAGGGATTGCATAGGAAAAATATTTTATTAGTGGTATTGGTTATCTTTGAACGGGTTATGGTCGCCACAGCGACCATCCCTGAGTTCGCACGAAGAAAGTGAAAAGATAACCAATACCACCAGGTTAAATAGATTCTATCACCTCCATTGATAATTGTAAATTTATTAACATAAAAGGTCTTGTCAAAGTGTAAATCTTCGTGTAAAATTGCCCCAATGCCCCCATAGTTCAATGGATAGAACAGGTCCGTCCTAAGGACAAAATGTGCGTTCGATTCGTGCTGGGGGCACAGGTGGTAGAAAAAGTATACAACAATCTATACAAATGGGCCTATGGTCTAGTGGTATGACGCAGCATTCGCATTGCTGAAGCGGCAGTTCGATTCTGCCTAGGTCCACAAGTGTTGGAGTAGCCCTATGTGGGCTATTTTTGTATTATTTGGGGATAACTCTGTGTATAAAGCGTGGACTATGGGGATATTTGTATACAATATTGTATACAAACTTTGTTTTCAACAGGGCATAAGCATCTCAACTTGGGCTTTAAAAATAGGTCAAATGTAATGTTTCACAGGAAACAAATAGTGTTTCACATTAAACGCTTAATCATTTATTTTTGGTCTATACTAAGCATCTTGTCTCTCCAGGCCTCAAATTTGGCTTTCTTTGTCCCATATAGGCGTTTATCTAAAAGAGGTATGATAACACTGGTTATTGAGGCCCGGCTTCTAATAAGCATAAGTACATAATGCCTATTTTGGTGATTATACTGGTAGACAACCTCTTTTAATCTAAGTTTGGACTTAATAAGCTCAAAGAGTTTCTGCTCGTCGGCACGCATTTTGAGCTGAAATACAGGAATTGACTTCTTGTTTTGTTTGATCCACATGAAAGCGCCCTCTATTGCGATTACACCGGCAATAAAATCAAGGGAGGGGAGTCGGCGCTCTTTTTTTAAGGTTTTTATCATAAATGCGGTATAGTGGTATAATAGTATAAATGTTCCACTGTGAAACATTATAACATAATATCATATAATACTACAAATTTTAATAATTTAACAATAATTTCTTTCCACAGGATATCAACCGTATAATTTTGTGCGTCCGCGCTAAATATGGTATAATCTATACATATTAAAAACGCCAAGGCCTCATACTTGGTTAATTAAAAATAAGTAATATGCCAAATATTTCAAATCAGCGGCTGGTTAAAATTTTTGATGTTTTATCCTATGTGTTTTTAATCGCAAACATCATTGCCGTACCGCTTTTTATAGATAAAAATCTAATTAATTTTTTTATTATACCTAAGCAGTATCTATTTATCGGCTTGTTGCTGTTTAATCTCTTTTTCTTTGCGGCCAAAATCGTCTTGTCCAAAAAAATTGTTTACAGAAAATCAATTTTGGACATACCGCTTTTGATTTTGTTAGCCGTAGCTTTAATTTCTTCTCTCTTTTCCAACAATCTTTATGACAGTTTCTTGGGCAGAGGTGAATATTTTGTCATAAATTTTGTTTTCTTGCTTTTTTCAGTCATCTTTTATTACATTTTTATCAACAGCATTAATAGTCCGGAGAGGTGGCGGAGTATCATGGATATCGTTTTGGGCGTCGGCGGTTTTACCGCCATTCTGTTCATACTGAAAGTTATTTTTGGTTTGAATTTGCCCTGGGTCGGTTCGGTTTGGAATGTCGTTGACGGCACAAACAGCGGATTTGGTTTGTGGCTTATTGTTATCTTTATATTATCAGCCGGCTTGCTCATTAAGAAAAATATCGGAGTTGGCAGAGCCCTTTTCTATTTCTTTGTCATGATATTGGCGTTTGTGCCATTGCTCGCAATGGGCTTTAAGGTCTTGTGGTGGGTGCTCTTAATTGGCTTAATTCTGCTATTATTACTTGGTGTGAGTTTTATCCATGAAGCCAGAGTCGGTTGGCTTTCGGTTTTATTTGCGGTTCTGGTTGCGACCTGTATATTCATAATTTTCGGCAGTCCCAAATCGCTTCAGTCGGTTTTACCAGTTGAGGTTTCTTTAGATGTAAGTCCTTCCTGGTCAATTACAAAATCAACGATGTTTTCCGGAGCGAAAAATTTCTTGTTTGGCAGCGGCTTGGGTACTTTCTCTTATGATTTCTCCAAATTTAGAACCGCTGACTTTAATTATGATCAGGTGGCTTGGGCCTTAAGGTTTAATCAGCCCTTCAACTCTTTCTTTGCCGTTATTTCTGAAGGGGGAGTGCTGCTCACCTTGGGGTTTGCCTTCTTGTTGTTGTTTGTGTTAGGTCATGTGTTTACCACCTGGTTCAAATCGCGCGGATCTGATCAAAACATCTCCTTAAGTTTACAACTTAATAAAACCAATATCCGGTTGGATGTGTTTTTGGTCGCGATTGTTTGGTTGGTGCTGTGGGTGGGTATGGCGACAAATTTTTACGCCATTCCTTTGTGGCTGATGTGGTGGCTGATGCTGGGAATGATAATCAGCGGCTTGTCTTTGCTTGGGCATAATGTGGTGAAAGAGCATCACTGGACATTGGAAGATACGCCTCAATACAATTTAGCTTTTTCTTTTAGCTTGATTATTGTGATGGCTGTGGTGGTTATGGTGGGCGTGCTTGGCGTCAGGTTTTACTTAGCTGATATGGCTTATGCGCAGGCCTTGAACAGCAAGGATGCGGCCGGCGCCCAATCAAAATTACAACAAGCAATTACACTGCACGGCAGTTCCGACATCTTTCATGTGGCCATGGCGCAAGTGTATCTGCTTGAAGCGAGCGATGCTTCCAAAGAGAAACAGCCGGATATGCAGAAGGTTGGAAATTATATGGCTCAAGCCGTAAATGAAGCCCGCGCGGCCACGGATTTGTCTCCGAATACGGTGGCAATTTGGGAAAATTTAGCCACCATGTATGAAAACGCGTCCTTAATTGTTCCGCAAGCCGGAGATTGGGCGATTAAATCTATTACTTCGGCCATTGATTTAGAACCGACAAATGCGGTTTTGTATTGGCGGATAGGAAACGATTATGCGGCGTCAAACAATATTCCCAAAGCTATTGAAAGCTATCAGAAAGCCATTGATCTTAAAAAAGATTATGTTGGCGCTTATGTTGCGCTCTCCGGTGCTTATGAAGCCAACAAAGAAATGGACAAGGCAGTGGATACTTATAAGAATGTTATTTCGGTTGCCTCAAATAATCCGGAGGCCCTGTATAACTATGGGCGTTTGCTTTATAACCGGAATACAGGAAGCGACAGAAGCGATGCGGAGAAATTATGGCTCCAAGCCGTTAATCTCCAACCCAGCTATTCCAATGCTTTATATAGTTTGGGTTTGCTTTATGAAATCAAAGGGGATAAAGCCAAGGCCCTGGAATACTATTATAAAGTTAAGGACTTGAATCCGGACAATAAGGATATAACTGCAAAAATAAAGGCATTGGTTGGCGGGACTAGTTCACAATAAAGTATGTTGAGAAAAAAAATAATACATATTTTTTTCCTGCTCGGTTTTTTATTATTCCCTCTGTGCGCATTGGGGATGATGTCTTCAACAAATTATACAATTTATGCCGATACGGTTGATTCCGGTGGAGTTTATAGTTCGGGCGGAGCATATACCTTGCAAGATTCAGCCGGTGAGAGCCCTGCCGGTTTTACTACCAGCAGTATTTATGAAGTGCGGGGAGGTTATCAAGCCATGGAACGCAGTTCAATCAGTTTAACCCTTAGCAGTGCCAGTTTGGATTTGGGCACGATGAGTGTGAGTCAAGTAAATAGTGCCAGCACAACAGCCAGCGTGGTCACTAATTCCGAGAGTGGTTATTCTTTATCTGTCGGCAGTGTAAGCGGTTCCAGTTTAACAGGAGTAGCAGATGGCTCTGTTACAGCCGGTTCTGAAGAATACGGCGTGTCCTTGGATGGATCGGACAAATTATTTTCTGACGATGAATCTATAACCGCGGGACTTGGTCTGGCTTCTTCCAGTACGCCGATTACAAGCGCGGGCACAATTTTGACATTTAAAGCAGCAATTGGTAGTGGAACTACAGCTGGTGCCAGGAGCCAGACCATTACTCTTACGGCATCGGCTAATTTTTAAGACCGAAAAAAATTATGGGCTTAAAAAAAACAGCTATTTTGGTGTTTTTGAGCGCTGTGTTTTTGTGGGCAGGACAAGCATGGGCCTTTAGTATTTCTCCGACACGCACACTAATAACTGCTGATCCGGGGACAAGCCAGACGGTCTCGGTTACTATTAACAATAACGGCACAAATTATAGCGCTTTTATTTTTAAAGTTTTAGGGGCTGTTGAAGACGAAAAGGGCAGGCCAGTTTTTGGCACGGGCATTGAGGTAGCTGAAAATTGGGTTGTATCTCTAGGCGATGGTAAGTTTCTTGTTAAAATTCCCAAGGATGCGGCACCCGGTTCGCATTATTTGGGATTGGCAGTTATACCAACGGCCGAAACACGGGGCAAAATCAGTTTAAATACACAACTTGTTAGTTTGCTTACTATACAGGTGAGCGGAGTGGTGCATGAAGCTGTAAGTATTAATAATTGGAAGGTTGAGAAGAAACTGGCTGAAAATGGTTGGGTTTTTGAACTGGGGCTTGTAAATAATGGGAATATTGAGGTGCCGCTCTCCGGTTCGGTGGTTATAAAAGATTTTAGAGGAGTTAAAGTTTTTTCAAGTGATATAAATTTGGGTAATAAGTTACTGGCCGGATCCTCCAGAAATTTAAAGCCCGAAATCGGCGCAGGTTCCGGAGTCGTTTGGCCGGGATTATATAAGGTGCAGGTCAATGTTACCTACGGGAAGACAGGACAACTCGTTTCAGCTGTTTATGATTTGTGGTATTTTCCATGGTGGAGCCAGGCATTATTTGTGGTTTTAATTTTGGCATTCTTTATCTTGTTGAGATTTTTGAGTATCAGAAAGAAAAATAGACAGTTATGAAATTTGGGTTCAAAATCAAGCATGTATTTTTACTGGCAGTGCTGGGCATACTTTGTTTTACTCCGGTTTTTGCCGAAACCACCAATAGTGATATTAATGTTCAGTTAACTGTACCACAGGGCAACTCTGGCGGGGGAGAGGTAACACCGCCGACAGATAATGCCCCGGTTATTTCCGGTGTTACCACTTCAACTTCCTTCTCATCGGCTGATATAAGCTGGAGCGCCACCGATGATCATGGTATCACCACTGTTAGTTTTGTTTACGGCACCTCGCTGATTTATGGTAATTCAGGAACTGTGGTTGGAACTTATGGCGTGAGTTTGTCCGGTTTAACTGATGCAACCTTATATTACTTTAAAATTTCCGTTACCGACACCGCTTCGCAGACGACTGTTTACACCGGGACATTTCAAACTTTATCATTATCGCATCCGGCGCCAAATATCAGTTTTGTACAAGTCCTGGTTGGGATGACCACTGCCACCATAAATTGGGTGACAGACCAGCAGGCCGATAGCCAGGTAAATTACGGCCTGACTTCAGCTTATGGTAATACTGTTTCAGAGAGCGCCTTAATTCTCGTTCACAGTATTAATCTTTCCGGCCTGATACCGGATACGACTTATCATTTTAGGATAATTTCCACAAATAGTTATGGTAGCAGTACGAGCACTGCAGACGCAGTTTTTAAAACTAATAAGGATACGATTCCGCCTCCGGATGTTTCTAATGTTAATTTAACCACGACTACCAATTCAATAAATTTGACTTGGGAAAATCCAAGTTTGGGTAGTGTGCCGGATTTTGCCGGCGTTAAAGTAGTTAGAAAGATCGGTTCGCCGTCTGCAAACATTTCAGACGGCACCCTGCTATACACCGGAACCGGGGAATTTTTTAATGATACAAATCCGGCTAAAGATATCGATTATTTTTACACAATTTTTTCTTTTGACACTTCCGAAAATTACAGCCCTGGAGTTTTTAGAAGCGGGAGATTGCCAACGATTATTCCTCCGCCAATTAAAGTGGAAATTTGTAATAATGGCATGGATGATGATGAGAATGGCTTAGTTGATTGTAATGATCCGGTGTGTATAAGCGCGCCAAACTGCCAAATTACGCCTCCGCCAACCACTACGCCTCCGGAGCAGCCGCCGGAAACCGAGAAACCGCCGGAATCATCGGTGCCGACATTTTTAAGAATCAATTTAAGCGATTTGCTTTTTTTGGTGGGCAATAGGCAAATCAGGTTGGTTCCAAGCGGCGATATTTTTTCAAGTTTGGCCGGTATAACCTTAAGTGTTGGAGTGCCGGCTAATGTTTTGGCCATGAACCCACAGAGCATGGTGGTGAAGATCGGCACCGACCAGCATCAGTTTGTTTATGATTCCGGTTCTAAGGTATATTTTTCTAATTTTTCTTTTCCCAGCTGGCAAAATTTTCAGGCCTATGTGGAAATTGATTATGGCTCCGGCCAGTTGGATTCGGTTGGCTTTAAATTGAATGGTTTGCCTTGGGGCGTGGTTAGTGATAATTCTGGCAACGCGCTCCCTGATGTTAATGTAACACTGTTACGGACAAACGGGTCAACTGTTTCAGTTGATCAGTATGGAGAGCTTAACCCGTTGGTTAGCGGGGCTGGTGGCGCTTTTGGCTGGATGGTTCCAAACGGGGCGTATTCACTTTCTTTTAGCAAAGACGGATATTATGATGCGTCCATTTCGTCTTTAAATGTTAGCAATAATACAATTAATAGCCGGGTTAGTTTGATAAAAAGACCGCCAAAGTTGTTGGAAGATATAAAACCAGAAGCACCGCTTGCAGAAAACGCGGTTGTGGTTGCTAAGAATATTCTCGCGCAGACCAAGGCCATTTCCGAAGTCACTGTCCAAAAAATAAATGAAGTGGTGCAAAATCCGGTAGTTCAGCAGACCAACCAACAGGTCGTGGTGCCGACCGCGATCGCGGTGGTGGCAATCGGGGCGATCCCATTAATATCATGGATAGATCTTTTACCGCTCTTGCGTTTGTTGTTTTTACAGCCACTATTGTTGTTTGGCGGCAAGAAACGCGAGAAGTGGGGAATGGTGTACAATTCTTTGAACAAGTTGCCGGTTGATTTGGCTATTGTTCGTTTAATAAATATAGAAAATAATAAGCTGGTGCAATCAAAAGTGACAGACGCGCAAGGGCATTATATTTTTATTGTTGATTCGGGAAAATATAAAATTGAAGTTGTAAAAAATAATTTTGTTTTCCCGTCCGCGCTTTTGGCCGGGTTTCAAAGCGATGGGCAGAAGGTTGATATTTATCACGGGGAGGTGATAGAGGTTACCGACTCCGGCGCGTCCGTTACTGTGAATATACCGCTTGATCCGGCTGGTGAGTATAAACGGCCGTCCAGATTGATTTGGGAAAGCATTGGCCGTAAATTGCAGGTTGTTTTGTCCTGGTTGGGTTTGATAGTGACTGCCATTTCATTATACATATCTCCCAAATGGTATATTGGCGCGCTTTTGGCCGTTCATATTATATTGTTTTTCTTATTTAGACGGCTGTCTATGCCACCGAAGACAAAGAGTTGGGGTATTGTTTATAATGATGCCAATAAACAACCGATTGGCCGAGTTGTGGCCCGGTTGTTTAATTCGCAATTTAATAAATTGGTTTCAACCCAGGTGACAGATAATAAGGGTAGGTATTCATTTTTGGCCGGTGATGACAGTTACTATATAACCTACGAGCACAAGGATTATCAGCCGCATAAGACGGAAAATATTGATTTGCACGGGAAGAATTCAGAGGCCGTGGCGCCGGATGTGGAGTTGAAGAAACATTGACATTACTGTAATTTCCAAGTATATTTGTAGAGATTTAGTTTGGGCCTTTAGCTCAGCTGGCTAGAGCGCTTCCATGGCATGGAAGAGGTCATGGGTTCAAATCCCATAAGGTCCACAAAGGCGCGTTGTTCGCGCCTTATTTAAAAAATATGTCTCTCTCCGTCGGCATCGTCGGCCTGCCCAATGTGGGAAAATCCACTTTGTTTAACGCGCTCACGCGCTCAAAGCAGGCAGACGCGCAAAATTATCCGTTTTGCACCATAGACCCAAATGTGGGTGTGGTTGAGGTGCCTGATTTTCGGCTGGCACAGTTGGCCAAGGTTTCAGATTCAAAAAAAATCATCCCCACCGTGATTGAGTTCGTGGATATTGCCGGGTTGGTGAAGGGCGCGTCCGAAGGGGAGGGCTTGGGTAATAAGTTTTTGTCACATATCCGCGAAGTGGATGCGATTGTGCAGGTGGTGCGGGCGTTTTCTGATAGCAATGTAATTCATGTGAATAATAAAGTGGATCCGAAAGAAGACGCGGATGTTATAAATTTAGAATTGGCCCTGGCAGATTTACAAACCGTTTCCAAAAAATTGGATAATTTAAAAAGATCAGCCAAAGGCGCGGCGGCTAAGGATTTTGTTAAACAGATTGAACTGTTTGAAAGGGTTAACGCACAACTGGAAGCCGGTAAACCGGCGCGGGATTTGGAATATAATGAAGACGAGACCGTTTGGATGAAAGAAACCCAGCTTCTGACAATGAAACCGATGCTGTATGTAATAAATTCGGACGAAAAGCCCGGCACAGCGCCGGCATTAGATCAAAAAGGTACGGCCCAAATTCAGATCAGCGCTAAATTAGAAGCCGAGCTGGCCGAATTAAGTGACGAAGACGCCAGAGGGTATTTGAAAGAATTAGGCATGACTGAAACCGGTTTAGACAAGCTGATTACTGCCAGCTATAAACTGTTGGATTTGGTGACATTTTTGACTTCAGGCGAGCCGGAAACTCGTGCCTGGACAATAAAGAAGGGGGCTAAGGCCCCGCAGGCCGCCGGTGTGATTCATACTGATTTTATTAAGGGCTTTGTCAAAGCTGATGTGGTGAACTGGAAGGATTTTATTGAGTTTGGCGGCTGGAGCAAAATAAAAGAAACCGGGAAGGTGCGTTTAGAAGGCAAAGATTATGTGGTGAAAGACGGAGACGTTTGCTATTTTCACATCAGCGCCTGAATCTCCAGATTTCCCGGCCAATTTTTTGGTCCGGGCGGGCGTATAATAATGAAGTGTGATTTTCAAAAAGTTTTTCGGTTGCAAAACCGATTTTTTTTATTTCATTTTCGCAGTTTATTTTCAGCCATTCGTTTTTATATCTGAAACAGGGGATAATAAACACAACAACCCCGCCCGGCTTTAAGATTTTATAAAATTCTTTAAATGAAGCCAGATATAATTCTTTCAGTTCGGCCATTTGCACGACAAGCTGGCTTTGGGTTTCATAACCTTTGAGCGGGTTGCCTAAAAAAGGTTCAGTTACAATCGCGCTTACACCGCCCTTAACTTTTTTTGATAGATTTTTTATATCATTTTGAAAAATCTCCACCTTACTGGCCCCGACTTCAAATTTATCTTTAATCCATTCTATATTTTTTTGCGTGTCGCTGATCGCTTTTTCGGAATTGTCCGCGCCAATCAAATTTTCATACTCCAACAACATCGCCTCGGTTAAAATTGTGCCTGATCCGCAGAAAGGATCCAGCAAAACCCCGTCTTTCGGGCACTGGGCTAAATTTATCATCATCATGGCCAGCTTTGGCGGCAGCATACCGCTTAAGTCGTCTCGTCCGGGCCGGCCAAAGTCGCGGAAACTGAATTCTTCAAATGGCTGAACAGCCAAAGTTTTGGCTACTGTGAATTGCCGTGCGCCAGATGTTCCAGTTGTAATTAAAAATTCCCGTCCGCGTTCAGTCAGCCCATTTTTATCAACCGTGACCGAAGACAAAACCGGTTCGCGGTTCTCAACATACCGGACTGAATACCCCTCGGCTTTCAATTTTTTCTTTATATTTAAGCCAAATTTTTTCACCCAAGACATCTGCTCTGATTTTTCACCTTGCGAATAAAAACTCAAACCGAAATTGATTTTTCCTTCAACTGTTTCAAGCTCGCGCGCTATCAGATCGGCCATTTGTTCTTCACTTAAGCCGCCGCCGATTTCTTCGGCAATTTTAATAGTGCCGCCGAATTCTGTAATCAGTTTTTTGGCGTCAAATTTGTTTAAAACAGCTTGTAAAATCGGCGGTGCGAATTTGTACTCGCTCAAATTTAAAACCGCGTGCAGTTCTGCCGCGGCGATAAGTGATTCGCGCCCCAAAACAAACCAGTACGCGCAGTCACGACTCTTATTGGCTGATTGTGCTGGTTGAACTGGTTGGTATTGATGAGCCGGCATAAGAAAATATATTTCTGATCGTGCGTGAAATTTGTTTTATTTCCGCCTTTTGTTTAAGTATGTCCTGCGCTTTTGTATAATCTTGGGAATTTAGGGTGGTCCAGTTTATATTTGCATTCAGTTCGGTGATGGCGTAGGTATTGGAGATGGTAGTATAGATGTTTTGATAAATAAAAACATAGGTGAGCAAAGCGCCGCCGATCAGCGCGCCCATGATAATTATATTAATAAATCTCCACAAGGCGTATTTGCCCGTGTAGGTTACCAGGAATGGTGTTTTAATTTTTTTATTGGCTGACATACATGCCGAGCGTTAAGTTCAAACTGACTTGCGAGGTTAGGTCGCCATTTCTGGTAAAAACCGGCGTTATCTGGAATTGTTCAATGTTTAAGAAATAAATTGAGGATTCCAAATCAGTCGTATAGTTCAGGATATTTAAATAATCTCCGGAAAGGGTCATGGCGATAGTTATTTTATTATTGGTGATTTTATCAAGATCGGAATTATTTATGGCCTGGGTTAATTTGTGTTTGGCGGAAAGATTTTCAAGGTAGGTGATTAATTGTAACTCGTTGCCTTTTTTAAAGATATGCGACTGCAAATCAGGCAGGGTACTCTTGATTTCAGTCAGCCGTTTTCTGGTGACTCTGGAACGGAGCGTTTGCTGGTATTTTTCTTCCAAGAAGGCGCGCAATTGAGACGTTTGGTCGTTTATTTTTTGAATATAATAAGTGGTCGGCCAGAAAATTCCGAAAGCAATTATTAGAACTGCGAGCGCCAGTATGCCAACCTTTAAAATTGTTCTTTTGGTTAAATCAAGCTTCATAGGTCTGAATCTGCTGGGGCCGATCTGGATGGTTCTTTGCTGCCAATTGGCGGCAAGCCCTTGAGACCGGACGTAAACTGAAAATTAATGTTTTCTTTTTGAAAAAGTTGGGAAGCGGGTGTTTCAATTCCGCTTAACCAGGTTATGCTCTGGAGTTTGCTTTGAAAATTAAGCAACGCCTCTCTGGTTTTGGCGGTTCCGGATAAGATTAAATTTTGACTTGTTCTGTCAAACTGCATGGAATTGATTTTAATATCGGGCGGCAGATCGGAAATAAGCTCGGTAAGTTTCGGGGTGATAATGCCGTATTCTCTGCTGATCTTGATTATTTCACCAACGGCGTCGTTAACAATTTTTACGTCTTTATTGTATGAATAGGAATCGCGGTTTACTAAAACGGCGCTGGATACCAAGTCAGCGTATTGATTTTCCAAAATCATCCAGCTCCAGATTAAGGTTATGGCCAGAGTGGCGAACACAATAATAACGATTTCTAATATATCTTTGGTCATCAAAAAATTCAGCACATATTCCAATCTGGATTTTTTAGGCGGCGGCAATAGATTCAAATTTATATTCATCATAGCGTTATCTTATGGTTTTGGTTCCGTCTTCAAATGGATTTTTAGCCGCTTTTAGGGCCAGGCCTATGGAAGAGGCGAAGCCCAAGCTTTTTTCCTGATCAAAACTGTATAACCCCCGGTTGAACAGGTTTTTCCAAGGGTGGCCAGGGTGAGTCGCTATTTTTAATTTTCGCGAGACCAGGTTATCTATTCCTTTCCAATTGCTCATCCCGCCGCACATGGTAATATGGTTGATTTTATTCGGATTTTTGAAATGTTCTTTATAAAAAAGAAAATTTGTTTTGATTTCTTCTATTAAATTTTCAGCCAACTTAGAAACAATCGGCAGATATTTTGGATTTTTTTGGTCAAAAGCCAGGCCGTTATTAATCTTTAACACCTCGGCTTGATGGCGTTCAAGTTTTAAGCCCAATTCTACGGCTGAAGTTACCAGTTCGCCTGAAAATTTTAAGGTCGTTGAAAATTGTATGCTTTTGTTGTCGTATATAAGCAAACTTGATCTGGTGCCGCCAAGATCTAAAAGCGCTCTGGCTTCACCGGTATAATCTTTATCTTCCGTAATCATTGATCGGGCTATGGAAATGGCTTCTATTTCTAAAGCAATCGGATTAAGGCCCGCACTTTCAAGCAGGAACGTGTAGGAATCGGCAATCACTTTTGGCACGGCTCCAATTAAAATTTGAGCCGTATTTTCTTTTGTATCGGTATTAACTATTTGCCAATCCAAGTAGGTTTCTTCCAACTCAAAAGGCAGATGCTTTTTGGCTTGATAGGCAATATCCACCGAAGATAAATCAGTGCCGTCAATTTCAACTTCAATCAGCTTTAAAAAGGTTTTTGTTTCGGGCAAACTGGCCACCACCCAGGTTGATTTTATGGGTTTATATTTATGGTCGCCACGGCCGAGCAGAAACAACAATTTTTGTCGGACCGGTTCGGGTTGTTGAATCTCACCGTCAACAATCAGCCCCGGGGGGATGCTGGCGGAACGGATTTCTTTTAAAACATACCCGCATCTTTTATAAAACGGGCAAGGCAAAATTTGGACCAGTTTTATGGACAGATCTCCGATATTTATTCCAAAGGCACCGGCGAAGGGGTTACGGAGCAACATAAACTTAATCTTTTTTAAATATTTTGGGCCAATGAATACATTGGCATGATAACCGCCACAGCAATTCCAGCCACAGCCAAGCCGAGAATCAGGATGATCACCGGTTCAATTATAGTGGTGAAATTTTTCATGGTTGTGTCAACTTCGTTTCCATAGTATTCGGCCAGTTCTTTAAGCATATCTTCGGTTTGGCCGGACCGTTCGCCGACCATAATCATTTCTGTGACCATTGGCGGAAAGGTTTTGGGAAATCGCGCCAGAATTTCAGATAAGGTTTCGCCTTTTTTCAGGGATTCGGAAACATACAAAAGATTTTCTCTGTAAATTACATTGCCAAGCACTTCGGCGCAGATGCGCACCGCGTCAATAATTGGAATTGTGCTGGTCAGCAAAGAATTTAAAGTTAAGGTAAAACGCGCCAAATTTATTTTTTTGATAATCGGGCCGGCGACCGGAAGTTTTAAATTCATGGCATGAATAACCCTTTTAATTTTTGGTTTTTTCATTAACCAGATGGCAAGGATTATAAAAAGCACCAGGCCTATCAGCACCCAGACGCCATATTTTATGGTAAAGTCGGTAAAGGCGATTAAGATTCTGGTTGCGAGCGGCAGCTGCGCGTCAAATTCTTTAAACATGTCCATCATTTTCGGCAGAATAAAAAATACCACCTCAATACTGATGCCAACCATAGCCGCGACAATTACGGCCGGGTACATCATGGCTCCCATAATTTTTGAAGACAATTCATGGTTTTTTTTCATCTGTGTTGACACCTGGTCTAAAGCCATTTCCAGTTTGCCGGCGGTTTCTCCGGCTTCTATCATACTGACATAAATATGCGGAAAAACTTTTGGATACTGTGCCAAAACCTCGCTTAGTTGCTTGCCTTTTTCAACCCCGTCTTTGATTTCACTGATAATCGTTTTTAATTTTTTGTTGCCTATTTCTTCACTTAAGATTTTTAAAGCGTCAATTAGAGATAGCCCGGCTTTAACCATGGTTTTCATGTGGCTGATAAACAAAATTCTATCCACGATTGGCACTCTGGAAAGATGGTCACTGACCCATTTATTCAATTTTTGTTCAAACGGGGAAAGTTTTTTTGGTTTTTTAATTTTTCCGGCCATAATCGAAATGAGTGAATTATTCTTTGGTTACCCGCAGTATTTCACTGATGGTGGTGACGCCTGTTTTTGCCTTAATTAATCCGTCTTCAAGCATGGTAATCATACCTTTATCTCTGGCGTAATTTTTTATTTCTTCCGCGGTGGCGTGTGAATTAATCATTTTTATCAGCTCTTCGTCAATTTCTAAAATTTCATAAATGCCGACGCGTCCTTTAAAACCGCTTTGGCCGCAACGGTGGCAGCCGGCGCCGGTATAAAATTTGATTTTTTCCAAGTCATTTGAGGACTCCGCGTCTTTGCCGGTGATGTTGTCTTTAAAAAGAGTTGACATCTTTTTTACATCAAACACTTTTCCCAATTCAACGGCCGAGGCCTTGTCCAGCGTGAATTCTTTTTTGCAGTAGGTGCAGATCTTGCGCACCAAGCGCTGGGCCATGATGATGTTGGTGGTGTAAGCGACCAAAAATGGCGGCACGCCCATATCAATGAGGCGGGGAACGGTGGTTGGAGCGTCATTGGTGTGCAAGGTGGAAAGCACCAGGTGGCCGGTCATGGCCGCGTGGATGGCGATTTCAGCGGTTTCCTGGTCGCGGATTTCTCCGACCATGATGATATTCGGGTCTTGGCGCAGGAAGGCGCGCAGACCGGAGGCAAAAGTGAAACCGACTTTCGGATTGATCTGGCTTTGATTGACTCCGGGGAGACGATACTCAATTGGGTCTTCAATAGTTAAAATATTAACGCCCGGTTGATTTAAGATGCCCAGGATTGAATATAGAGTGGTAGTTTTACCTGATCCGGTTGGACCGGTAACCAGAATCATGCCATGCGGCTTTTTAATGGCCGCCTCAATAATGGTTCTTTGTTTTTCCAGGAAGCCAAGTTGGTCTAAACTTAGCGGTTTTGCGCCTTCGTGGAGCAAGCGCATGACGATTTTTTCACCGTCATAAACCGGAATTATGGAAATACGGAAAGCCAGTTTTTCATCCTGAATTTGAATCTTAAACCGGCCGTCTTGAGGGATCATGTGCTCGTCAATTTTTAGATTTGATAATATCTTGACTCTGGCGATTATGCCGTTTTGCACATTTTTTGGCAGGGTCATTATTTGTTTTAAAATGCCGTCTATCCGGTAGCGGACGGAGATTTCTTTTTCCGCCGGTTCAATGTGAATATCGGACGCGCCTTCATAGACGGCGTGTTCTAAAATACTGTTAACGATGTTTATGGTAGGGACTTCTTCGGCCGCTTTCTTTAAATCCTTACCGCTTTCACCGCCGCCGGTAGCATCTTGGATCACGCGCAGGTCTTCTTCAAGTTCGGCATGGTATCGGTGCAAGGCCTCTTTTAGATCGCCGGGAGGAGTGATGTATATTTTTGGTTCCAGGCCGGTTTTTCTATGCAAGAATTCTATGGTTTGGATGTCGGTAGGGTCGGTCATGGCCAATTTTAGCCCGTCTTTTTCTTTATCAAAAGCAACCACCTGGTGCGTGCCGGCAACCGGACCGGGGATAAGGTTCAAGATTTCTTTTTTTATTTCCCGGCCTTTTAAGCTGATAAACGGGATATCCAAATATTGCGCCGCTTTTTCATAGAGGTCCGCTTCATTGATTATGCCCTCGTTTATTAGTATATCTTCAAGGTTTTTGTGCGCTTGGGTGGCCTTGCCTTGGGCTGAACGAATGGCGGAGGCAGGCGCCAAACTGAATTTTTTTATGACATCTTTTAAAACGGTGGATGGGAGCATATAAAAATATTCTTATTCCCGCGAGGGCGGGAATATCTAGAAATATTATAGCACAAAACGGCTTAATCCCAAAGGTGTTGACTTTTTCTCAAATTATGATAAGATAGTCACACTAAAATATATAATATATCTATGAAGAAATACGAATTACTGTTAACTTTACCCGGCACGTTTGACGAAAAAGAAGCCGAACAACATGTGCAGGAGATTTTGGATATAATTAAAGCCGGCGCTCAAGACGTTGAAATCAACAATCTGGGCAAAATTCGCCTGGCTTATCCGATAAAGCAGATTCGCTACGGCTATTTTTATACCGTGGTCTTTAATGCCGAATCAGAGGTTGTTAAAAATATTGAAGAAAAATTATCACTGCGAACCGATGTTTTGCGCAGTATGGTGAGTTACTTCAAAACCAGCTTAACCGCCACCAAGAAAATTATGTATAGTACCAATGAGGTGGGGGTAACTACCATGAAGGAAATGGACGAACGCGTAGGAGCCGGTTCTGCAGCGGAATCCGACAAAAAAGTGAATTTAAAGGATATTGATACTAAATTGAACGAAATTTTAGATGAGGTGTAGTAGAATGGAGGAACTTAATCCTTAATTTTACGTAGTATGGATTTAAACAAGGCAATGTTAATCGGTCGGCTAACCCGCGATCCGGAGCTTCGCAGCACACCAAACGGTAAATCAGTGGCCACATTAAGCTTGGCCACCAACAGGTTCTGGGTAGATGCGAACAGTCAAAAACAAAAAGGTGTTGAATATCACAATATAGTTGTCTGGTCAAAATTGGCCGAAATCGCCAATCAGTATTTAAAGAAGGGCGCCAAGATATATATTGAAGGACGATTACAAACCCGGGAATGGACAGGCCAGGATGGCATCAAAAGATACAGAACAGAAATAATCGGGGAGAATTTAATTATGCTTGATTCCCGCGGAGCCGGCGCCGGAGGCGCGCCTACAGGAGTGGCCGGCGAACCCAGTGTTGAGCCGATTGGTGATCAAAGCCAAGGCGGCCCCCAAGAGGTAATTGAAGAAGAAGTAAAAGTTGAAGACATTCCATTTTAATAAAATAATAAATTATGCAACCTAATCCAAGAACAGTTCCAAACCAAAGAGAGACAGCCAAGCAGTGCTATTACTGCGTGAATAATAAATTGGTGATTGATTATAAAGACGTAAACACCCTGCGACGTTTTGTTTCTTCTTATATGAAAATAGCGCCCCGCCGAAGAAGCGGTCTGTGCGCCAAGCACCAACGGCAGGTGGCCAATGCGATTAAGCGCGCCAGACAGGCCTCACTGATTCCCTACGCCGCCTAAAACAAAGACAAGCCCCCCGACGTGATGTCGGGGGGATTTGATTTATACGCGCGAATGAAAAGCATATGTCAAACTGGCAGGATTTAAAAGACAATCCGCGACTGCAAAATATTTATAATACGCGAATTAAAATCATCAGATTAATCCGCGAATTTTTTTGGTCAAAGGACTTTATGGAAACCGATACGCCGCTCGCGGTTCGTTTCCCCGGACAGGAGCCGTATTTAAACCCCATGCCGATTACGATTCATGATCAGAGCGGCAAGGAAGAAAAATTTTATTTGCATACATCGCCGGAATTTTCAATGAAGAAACTGTTGGCTTCCGGTTACGGCAAAATTTTTCAGATAACCAAAACCTTCCGCGACTATGAAGAATTCGGCGGTTTGCACAACAGCGAATTCACCATGATTGAGTGGTACAGGTCGCCGGGGACTTATTTTGAGATCATGGATGATACTGAAAATTTGTTTAAATTTGTAGCGCAAAAATTGTCTGCCGCGCAAGCGGAATATAATGGCCGTAAAGTTGGTCTGACGGGCGAATGGGATAGGGTAACCATGAAAAGCATTTGGCAGAAATATGTCAATGTCAATCTGGATGATTATTTGGAAATTGAAAGTATGAGAAAATTGGCTGCCGCGCTCGGTTTTAATGTCAGCGAAGATGATGCCTATGAAGATTTATTTTTTAAGATTTTTTTAAATAAAATTGAACCGAATTTGGGAATTGATAAGCCGGTTTTTGTTTATGATTATCCGGCGCAAATGGCATCGCTCTCACGGCTCTGCGCGGACGATAAGCGCTACGCCGAAAGATTTGAATTATACATTGGCGGTGTGGAACTGGCCAACGCCTTTGGTGAACTCACTGATGCGGAAGATCAGAATTCGCGGCTGGAAACTGATAAAGAGCATAGAGCAAAATTGGGCAAAGAAATTTGGCCGGTTGACCCGGGTTTTATAGGCGCTTTAAGGTCGGGAATTCGTCCGGCAGGGGGTATTGCATTAGGCGTGGATCGTATGGTATTATTGTTTACCGGCGCACGGGATATAAATGAAGTGATTTTTCAAAGCGTAAGCGATCAAATAATTTAATTATTATGGCGGCAACATCCGAAATCAGAAAAGGAGTAGTCATTCGCCATCAGAGCGACTTGTTTGTGGTGGTTGAGTTTCAACACGTCAATCCGGGCAAGGGCGCGGCTTTTGTGCGCGTCCGGATGAAAAGTTTGGGCTCCGGGAAAGTGATTGAGTGGACTTATAAAACCAGTGAAAGCGTTGATATTGTGCAGGTGCAATTTCAAACCATGCAGTATTTATACAAAAGCGGAGACAATTTTGCCTTTATGGACATGGCGAGTTATGAGCAGATTGAAATGAACGGCGATTTGATCGGTGAGGAAGGCAAATATCTGAAAGAAGGCATTGATGTGGTGGTAGGACTCTATGAAGGCAGACCGGTGAGCATCCAGATTCCCAAGAAAATAAAATACAAGGTGGTGGAAGCGCCGCCGGCAGTCAAAGGCGACAGCGCCGCCGGCAATGTGACCAAAGAAATCACGCTTGATAATGGTTTAAAAATTCAGGCCCCGATATTTATAAAAGAAGGCGAAGAGATTTTGGTTAATACCGAAACCGGAGAATATTCGGCCCGCGCCTAAAATAATTTAAATACAAAAAAGGGGGAGAAAAAGTTTTTCGCCAAGGCATACGCCTAGTGCTCAAAACTTTTTCTCCCCCTTTTTAATTTTTACATGTTTTCTTCTTCCTCTTCGTCCGTGTCGGTTCCTGTGCCCGCCGTCTCTTCTGTATCCTCGCCCTCTTCTATGTCACCGCCGGTTAAATCTAAATCGTCGTCCCCCTCGAAATTATTATAAGTAAGCATATGGCTTGCTTAATTAATGATTAAAAACCTGACTCTAAATATATTATCTTATCTGAATTTATCAGTCAAGCGTCAAGTTGACTTTTTGTTAAAGATAAGATATAATTTGAATAAATTTCTTGAGCGCGGGTATAATATAACGGCTATTATTCGAGTTTTCCAAACTCGTGACACGGGTTCGACTCCCGTTACCCGCTCACTTTTGTTCACTTCCAATCTAAAATTTTATCAATTTTTTAGTTTTTCTTCATCTATACTTAGGTATAATAAAAATATTATAATTATTTTTATTTTTTATTATGAAGGAGGCAAATAAAGACAAGGCAAGGGAAAGAATGAAATTGGTAAATTTAAAAACCAAAGAAAGGAGACAAAAATTGTATAGTGAAATGCGTGAAGAGGCTATTCGGTTATATGACATTTATAGTAAGGAATCCTTGTTTCTTGAGGGACTAATGTTATATTGGGGAGAAGGTGACAATAAGCTTGAGAATGGAAAAATACGCGTGACAAATTCAAACCCTTTACTTATAAAGAATTTCCATATTTTTTTAAAGCATTACTTACCGCAAATATCAGCAAAGGCGAAGGTGTATTTGGTGTTATATCCTGATTTAAAAGAGAGTGGATGTAAAGATTGTTGGTCAAAAATAGTAGAATTACCGCTTGACAAATTCTTTAAAAGTCAGTATATTAAAGGTCATTCAGTTAAGCGAACCTTGCCGTTTGGCGTAGGAACAATAATAATTTCCAGTCGTTCCTATAAAGAAATGGTCATGCAGTGGTTGGAGCTTCGAAAAAAAGAAATATCTTTAGCGCGGGTGTAGCACAACGGTTAGTGCGTGTGCTTGCCAAGCATAAGACGAGGGTTCGATTCCCTTCACCCGCTCCAGACAGCGCAAAGCGCCGGCCGAAGGCCGAGCGAGCAACACCGGGGTAGAGCAATTGGCAGCTCGTCGGGCCCATAACCCGAAGGCTCCCGGTTCAAATCCGGGCCCCGGAACAAAACAGAACAAAAAAATCCCCACCATGGGGATTTTTTATTTTTCAAATTTCAATTAAGCATTTTTTTCCAGATCCGCTTTATAGTAATTCTCATATATCTCCCAGAAGGTCATTAGGAAAGCGGTGATGATCGGTCCGATAATAAATCCGGATAATCCAAAAACCACCAACCCGCCAAGGGTTGAAATAAAAATGAGCAGAGGATGCATCTGGATGTCTTTGCCGACCAGTATTGGCCGCAGAAGATTGTCTATCGTACTGACGATTAAAGTGCCAAAAGCAAGAATAAAAATACCCTGCCAAATGGCGCCCATAGTCAGCATTATGATGCCGGCCGGCAACCAAACAAAGTATGAACCGATTAGAATGGAAAAAGCGGTCATTACCAGTGTCCAGATAAGCGCGCCTTTAATTCCCGCGATATAAAACATCAGGCCTCCAAGCACCCCTTGGACTATTCCTAAAATCAAAGTTCCCTTTATGCTGGCGCGCGCCGTGGAGGTAAATTTGTCATAGAAAACAACCTCTTGTTTATCTCCAATTGGAGATAAATACATCAGTCGCCGTAATATCCTTTCTCCGTCGCGGGTAAAATAAAAGAGAGTATAAAGCATGATGACAAACATTATCAGGAAGGTGACGGAGTTTTCGGTTATGTTTTTTAAGCTGGTGAAGATATAGCTGGACAAAGATCCGGTTACATCAGAAATTTTTTGAATCCAGAAACTTTCATTTATATTTAATTTGTTTATCAGCGGGTTGCTTTGGATTGCACTGATGGCATTTTGGATGCTTGTTTGTATTTGTCCGGTTTTACTGCCGATTTCACCGTAAATATCAATTGATTCTTTTATTAATAAACTGCTGATTATGCTTAGTGGAATAAGAATGATAAAAAATACGATTACCAGAATTAAACCCGCGCTTAGATTGTTGGATTTAATTTTTTTTCTGATGCGCTCATAGAGTGGATGAAAGATGCTGGCAATTACTGCGGCCCAAAAAATGGGATAAAACAGCGGCCGAATCGTATAGACGAAGACAATAGTGACGATTGCCAGCACGGTGAAGAAAATTATACTTCTGATTTTTGAGAAATCCATAATAGGTATGAGTGAATAAATACATTAATATCTTATCACGGTTTTATAATTTCTGAAATGGTTTCTTTTGAGACAATTCTAAAAAGTAAGACGCAAGTCCCATAAATAGCGATGCCCAAGAGGGTTGAAATAAAAATATTTAAGGGCTGAAGCTTATAAATTGAAACGGCCATTATCAAGCTGGCCAAAACTATTTTGATAAAGGCGCCGAAGCGGGGCCAGAATTTTGAATAATATCCGGCTAAAAATAGGAGCGCCACGCCGGCGTAGAACTCGGAAAAAATAGTTGCCCAAGCCGCTCCATACATACCGAATCTTGGAATCAAAATAAAATAGGCGGCAGTGGTAAGTATGGCATCGGAAGCATAAATCCAGATTGCCTGTCTTTGCCGGTTGATAGCCAAGGCAATATAGCCGAAAATATTGCCGAAACAAAGCCCAAAAATCGCCACTGCCAAAAATTGTAAAATACCGCCGGCGCCGCTAAAATCTTGACCAGCGACTAGTCGCATAATCGGGGTGGCCAGCACAACTATTCCGGCCATCATCGGCATTAAAATTAGAAGTACAAGATCAAAACCGGCTTGGCATCTTTTAAAAAATTCATCTTTTAGATCGCGCGACCAGGCAAAGGTGATGATTGGCATCATTATTCCCATAATCATAGCTATGCTTTGGGTGACGATATCAAGCACGCGGTAAGCCGCCCCATAGAGACCGACATCGGTCTGCGGCGCATACAAAGGCAGGAGCACCCGGTCGCCTTGGAGATAAAAGGCATTAAAAATTACTGTCACTGCGGTCGGCCAAATTTTTACAAAAATTGCTTTGGAAATTATGGGGTCAAAATCAAACCCAACTCTCGGGCTTTTATAAAACAGATAAAGGCAGTTGGCTATTGAGGCAATAGTGACTATGGCCATAGCCGGCAAGAAGCCAAAACTGCCGATTGACACTAAAAATAAACCGGCCACTAACACAATTCTGCCTAAAATTTCACCAACCATCTGAACGATCATTTTTAAGTTGGCTTGGTAATAGCCGACAAAAATATTATTTAGGGAAATGCAGAAAAATGAAACGCTCATTATGGCAACCGCGATTTTTACCGGCGCCGGATAGGGGAAAAATAAAATGATCGCCGGCGCCAGCAATTGGAAAATTAAAGCGGTCAGAAAGCGCCAGGTGAAAAGGCAGTTGAGCAGTTTTTGTTTATCAAACCGCGGTTCGGAGAGCATGTTGGCCGTGGTCACGATAAAACCAAAGTCACTAAATATGCCGATGAATTGCAAAAATCCGGTTGCGGTAACGTACCAGCCGAATTTTTCCACGCCCAAAAAACGCGTCATGATGGCTATGGCCACCAGACCGAGAAGAGTGCTTATTGCTTTGCCGGCGATTTGGATGATTGTATTTTTGGCTATAGCCCTCTTTAAAGACATATTTTTGTTGGCTCCATTATACCATTAAAAGGTGTTTTGTGATATACTTTTCACATATGCAAAAAAAAGCAATAATTGTTATTTCCCTGCTATTAACCCTATTTTTGGCCAAAGTTTCAACAGTGAGCGCGGTTACTGATGCGCGCGCCTTGATTAATGAACCGAATATCCGGGTTAGGTTATACACCTCTGACAAACCGGTTAAGTTTGAGGCGGATTTTCCTTATAACATTTATAGCGGACAAGAAGTAAAAGGGATTTTGTATGCGGGGGAACCGGCCACGGTTTCTTTTAATGATGGTGTATATAATTTTGTCAGCACGGACTTAGATTTCAGTTCTTCAGACCCGATCAGATTTGTTCCCGATGAATTAACCTATTATTTTAAATTAACAAATTATACGCGCAAGGTCTCCGGTCGGGGCGGAATCAACTTCAATACTTATAGAGGCGTGATGGAATACAGGTATTCTCCCAAAAATGACATTCCTTACATTATAAATGAATTGCCGCTTGATGAGTATGTGGCCGGTGTGGCTGAAAGTGCAAATGATGTGGCGCCGGAATATGCCAAAGCACTGCTCGTGGCGGCCAGATCTTATGCTTACCAGATGATTGCCCCAACAACCGAAAAGCATTTATTTGATATTTATCCTACAACTGTGGACCAGATATATTTGGGCTATAACAGCGAGCTGGTTATGCCAAAAATTGTTCAGGCAGAACAGGACACATATGGCGAGATGGTTACATATAATGGCAATCCGGTTTTGACTCCGTATTTTGGCCATTCAAACGGACATACTCTTGATTTTAAACCCATCAAAGGCGGTCAGAAGAGGCCATGGCTTAAAAGTGTTGTGGCTAAATATGACAAAGGTTTGAAATTGTGGGGACACGGCTTGGGTATGAGCACGCACGATGCCTCGCAAAGAGCGCTCAAAGACGGCTGGACCTATGAAGAAATACTAAAATATTATTACTCTAACACGGAAGTTGAGAAAATATACTAAGCGGATGCCGGCGGCTGGTTTTCGTGGAATTTCTTGTCTTCAGCCGCCAGGTCAAGAATAGTTTGGCGCAACTCATTTGGATGAGGCACGTTGCGGAAGACAAACCTGGCAATTGGGCCGGCTGTTTGCAGATTAATGTTTCCGTAATTAAAAATTGTTGGGAAGAATCCGGCAATTGTGGAAGTGGCATCTTGAATTTGGTACAGGTCAACTTCGGACACGGTACGCGCGAACAAACTTTTTTGTTCCATATCCAAAATTCGGTCATTAGTCACAATCCATAAATCCAAATGAAAGGACACGAAATAAGTATAGAAAAATAAAATGGTTGAAAGATAATAAATGCTGGTTAAAAGGATAGCCAAGACATGGTAGATAGGATTTTGCAAAAGCATTACTAAAGAGGAATTTATAACCAGCCAATAAAGACCAAGAGGAACGATTAAAAGCAGGAAAAATAGAAGTAAATAGGGGATGAAGGTTATCGGGTGCCTCCTGATTGTGCGTTCAATTTTTTCGTAAGATTTTTGACTGATCAATTGGCTGAGAGTCATATCAAACATTAAAATTTATAATAATTGGCTGGTTCCAATCTATATTTTGTAAGATATTCCAGGTCTCAAAAACAACAAATAAACTTAAGCAAATAATGATTAGGGTCACTATGAGTCCGGAAAAAGTAGTGGTGCCGGTTAGGACAATATGCAAGAGATTGGTGATAAAAAAAATCGCGAAAATAAATAAAAAGATAAAATAAATTATTAGAAATATATATAAGGGAATTGAAATCATAAATTTAATTAAAAAAGAGTTTGAGATTTAGGGGCGCCGTAGCCAAGATGCGTGTAGGCGGCCGGAGTGGCTCGCCGGCCTCGGGGCGTTCGTTCAAGGAATCCAATTTGCAAAAGGAATGGTTCGTAGATTGTCTCAATTGTGTCCATTTCTTCGCTAATGGCCGCGGAAAGCGTGTTTAGACCGGCCGGCCCGCCATTGAATTTTTGAATCAGGGTATTTAACAATCTGCGGTCTATTTCGTCCAAGCCGTAATGATCAATAGCCAGCATATTAAGTCCTTCGGAGGCAACTTTTTTATCTATTTTCCCGTTGAATTTTACCTGGGCAAAATCGCGTACGCGTTTAAGCAGGCGGTTGGCAATTCGCGGTGTCCGGCGGGCGCGTTGCGAAATGAGATCGGCCGCATCCGAGTTAATTTCCACATCCAGAATTTTTGCGTTACGCAAAAGGATTGTTTTTATATCATCTTCTTCATAAAAATCAAGATGAAAAGTATGGCCGAAGCGGTCGCGCAGAGGCGCTGATATAAGTCCGATTTTTGTGGTCGCGCCGATTAAAGTAAATCGGGAGAGTGGCATGCGTATTGTCCGGGCGGCCGGGCCTTTGCCGATGATAATATCCAAGGCGTAATCTTCTAAAGCGGGGTAGAGCACTTCTTCTATGGTTTTATTCAGTCGGTGAATTTCATCTATGAATAAAATTTCGCCGTCCTGCAGATTTGATAAAATGGCGGCCAGATCGCCAACTTTTTCCAAGGCCGGGCCTGATGTTACCCGAATATTGCTGTTCATTTCTTTGGCGATGATGTGAGCCAAAGTTGTCTTCCCCAAACCCGGATTTCCATAAAGGAGAATATGTTCCAACGGTTCCGAGCGTTTTTTTGTCGCCTGCATTGATATATGCAGGTTTTGTTTTAGTTGGTTTTGTCCGATAAAATCAGCCAGTTTTTGCGGACGCAAAGAAATATCTAAGATTGCCTCTTCGTTTTCAACTTCGGGCTGAACAACTCGTTCTGTATCTTCGCTTTGGTTCATAGTGATTTTAATTATATAGCAAAAAAGATACGAAGTCCATTTATCCACAGTTTTTTGCTTAAAAAACGTATAAATAGTCGTTAAAAGGTGCTATACTATAGAAGTAACAAAGAAGATATGCAGGAGTTAAAGAGGAAGTGGCAGAACTGCAAAAGAATTCTTCCCATTTTTTTGATATTTGGGTGTATTTTGTTTTTCATTGCCTATGGTTTAAATGCGCGGTCTGCCACCCCACCCAGCATAATTACTTATCAAGGAAAATTATTGGTGAACGGGTTAGCGGCAACAACCAGTCAGGACATGTATTTTATTTTGTATGATTCCGCGTCCGGAGGTACGGCACTCTATACAGCCGGAGGCACGGTTGGTACACCCACCTCAATCGCTGTTACACCAACTTCAGGTTTGTTCTCAATCAATCTCGGCGACACTGGTACCAATACCCTTGATCCAAATATTTTTAAAAATAATGCGTCAGTATTTTTGGAAGTAAGAATCGGCGCCCAAACCCTAACCCCCAGAAAACAAATCACGGCCTCACCATATTCTTTTAATTCAATGTATTTGGACGGAGTTGCTTCGGCCACTGTTTCTTCGTCAACTTACATTCCAGTGTCGGATGTCAACGGAAATTTTAATTTTAACAGTACGACGATTTCAACAACTACCGTCACAAACAAACTGACTGTAATCTCAAACAATACTTCCACTTTTAATTATGGGGCGACTTTTGCGACAGCCGGAGGACAGGTGGGAATTGGCACAACAGCGACAAGTAGAAAACTGACCGTATTGGGTAAAATTTATAATCCCATACATCCCGATTCGGGTATAAACACCGTAGGGTTTGTCTTCGCACAATCCCAGGCCTCTGAATTATATGTGTCTGGCCGATATGCCTATGTTTCGGATAGAGGCGATCCATCATACTTGTCTGTAATAGACATAAATAGACCAAGCGCTCCAATCAAGGTTGCCACATTACTGTTAAGCATAGGGCGTGTTAGTTCAATATTTGTTGCCGGTAATTATGCTTATTTGGGCGCTGGTATGACAAATAAATTAGTTGTTGTTGATGTAACCAAACCAGCATCTCCGGTTCAGATTAGCACAACATCATTAGGATCAAGCAGTTCTGCGGACTCAATTTTTGTGTCGGGTAAATATTTATACGTCGCTGATACAGATGATACAAAAATGTATGTAATTGATATCTCCAATCCATATAACCCGGTAGTAGTAAGTTCAGTAACATTGGACTATGGCCCCGGGGAAATATTTGTTTCCGGTAAGTACGCTTATTTGACACATACTAGTCATTTGATGGTAGTAGATATTTCTAATCCAAATTTACCAGTACAGAAAAGCACTACAGACCTGCCGGCAGGTTCAGGGGCCTATCCTATTTATGTTTCCGGAGGGTATGCATATTTAGGGGGTACATGGAATAATACCTTAATATCTGTGGATATACACAATCCAATTACACCGGTGGTATCATCCACGGTTGCCCTGGTCAATGCTCCGTTTGACTTAGACATTTCCGGAAATTATGCGTTTGTATCAACTTATTTGGGAATTATAGATATAATTGATATTTCAAATCCGGGAGTAATGAGTGAGGTTGGTAATGTGTATGCGGGAGATTATGGGGTCAAGGTGGTTGGGAATTACGTATTTTCTGTCAATGATAGTTCTGGTTTATTTTTTATCACCGATCTTTATGGAACGGAAGTCGGTTCATTATTTGCTCACTCGGCCGAAGTTGGAAAACTTGCAGTGCAAAACGAAATAATCACCAAAGGAATAGTTGATATAGGGACATCTTTGACGGTTGGTTATGGTGGTATTTTGTCACAAGGGGCTTTGTCAATTTCGGCAACAAACACGCCGTCGTACTTTGGCGGTTCGGTTGGAATAGGCACCACCTCTCCTGCCTGGAAATTATCAGTAGCCGGTGATATTAATACCACCGGGACTTACAGAATAAATAATATTGATTACGGACAGTATTTTATAGCCACTTCCGGATATAGCGGCAATATTTATATGTCTAACGGCAGCGGCCGCGGGCAATGGGTGAATACAAGCAGTTTAGGATTCGCATCTTCATCCGGTTCAGACAGTTATATACAAAATCAATCATCCGCGGATCAAGTGGCCAATTTTAGAATTTCATCAACAGGCACTTTGGGGGCTTTAGGCGTAAACACAATTTCGCCTTTGGCAAAGTTTACAATAGTTGATGGTGCCATCCTGGCCACAGGTTCAGTCGGTGACACTCCAATTTCCGGCGGCGGCACCCGTATGATGTGGATACCAAGTAAAGCGGCGTTTAGGGCGGGTATTGTAGATGGGACACAATGGGATGATGCGTTAATCGGGGACCGGTCAGTCGCGATGGGTGGTAATACCGTTGCGAGCGGCTATACTTCAACCGCGATGGGTTCTCGATCTGTTGCCAGTGGTAACTATTCAACCGCGTTGGGGCAATACTCCACTGCCAGCGGTGATAATTCCTTTGCCCTTGGTCAGTATGTTTCTTCAAGTGCCTTTAGTTCCATTATTATTGGTAACGGCCTGGGTCTAGGTAGTGGTTTACTTGTCAACTCCACTGACAGGTCTTTGGTTGTGGGCTTTTATTCTACAGTTCCCACATTATTTGTAGGCCCATCGGCCGGTGAAGGAACAACCGGCAGAGTGGGAGTTGGCACAACTACTCCAACAGCTCTATTCTCAATATCCGGTTCGGTTACCAGCAGTCCATTTTTTGACATCGCCTCCTCCTCCGGCTCCAGCATGCTGCGCGTTTTGGCAAATGGAAATGTAGGAATAAATACCAGTTCGCCTTTGGCGGGATTAACAATAGTTGACGGCGCTATTCTGGCTGTCAGTTCAACCAGTGGCACAGGTGCCCAAGGGACTCCGATTTCCGGCGCCGGCACTCGCATGATGTGGATACCGAGCAAGGCGGCTTTTAGAGCCGGATCAATCCAGGGTCTATATGCCGGTGTGGATGCTTGGGATGATGCAAAAATTGGTTTAGGTTCAGTTGCTTTTGGTATAGATACCATCGCTAGTGGCACTGCTGCCTTTGCCGCCGGTGTTGGCAGTTGGGCAGCAGGAAACGGTGCTGTTGCTTTAGGAAATTGGTCAACAGCATTGGGTACTAATTCCTTTGCGATGGGTGAAAACGCACATGCCTTTGCTTCTGGTGGAATCGCCATGGGTGGGCATATTACAAGTACTGCTTCAGGCGCAATCGCGTTGGGATCACATATAAATGTTACAGGAAGTCAGTCGTTTGGTATTGGCTTGGATACAACAGATAGAATTATTTCAGCCAGCAATGTCATGGCCATCATGGGTGGGAATGTTGGTATTGGCACCACCACACCTCAAGCGGCGTTAACAATTTTAGATGGCGCTATTCTGGCTGTCAGTTCAACCAGTGGCACAGGTGCCCAAGGGACTCCGATTTCCGGCGCCGGCACTCGTCTGATGTGGATACCGAGCAAGGCGGCTTTTAGAGCCGGGTATGCTTCTTCAACAGAATGGGATGAGGCAAGTATCGGTTCTTATTCTATGGCTTTGGGGTATAATGTTGAAGCCAGCGGTCCATATACATTCGCTTCAGGTGTTGAAAATATTTCAGCTGGTATATTCTCCATTGCCATGGGCGCCAGCAATATATCCACCGGCACCGCGTCAGTGGCTATGGGATCAGGCAATAAAGCTCAAGGCGACGGAGCTATCGCTCTTGGTAATAATGCATTTGCCAGTGCGGCTAAAGCCATTGCTATGGGTGAAACAGTAAGAGCTTTGGGAAGCAGGTCTGTTGCTATTGGTGAGTTTGTAACAAGTTCGGGCGGAAATTCTTTTGTAATGGGCAAATATTTGACAGTTTCTGGTGCAAATTCCTTCGGTATCGGTTTGGGGTCATCTGACAATGGTGTTTTATCTACTGCAAATACTTTTGGAATAATCAATGGTGCCATGATCGCCTCCGGCACCACCGGCAACACTCCCGGTTCCGGTCCCGGCACTCGTATGATGTGGATACCAAGTAAAGCGGCGTTTAGAGCTGGCGCGGTAGGTGTTGATACCTATGGAGCCGACCCATATGGTGGAACAGAATGGGATGATGCAAATATTGGTGAATACTCCATGGCTTTGGGGGTTAATAATAAAGCCACCGCCCTTGGTTCTGTTGCAATAGGTATGAATAATTTTTCTGGGGGGCCTTTATCTGTTGCGATGGGTTTTGGTTCTTATGCCAGCGGCACCAGTGCTACAGCTTTGGGCGGCTCCAGCGCCACAGGAGACGGATCTTCAGCTTTTGGTGCTGCCACAGCAAGTGGTACCGCTTCGGTAGCTATCGGTGGTGACGCCAGGGCACTGACGTCGTTTGCTGTGGCTATTGGAACTTCAGTAACATCTACTGCCCAGTATTCTATTGCTATGGGCAGGTATATGACAGTTTCCGGTGCAAATTCCTTCGGTATCGGTTTAGGCAATTCAGATAATGGCACCTTATCTAACGCAAATACTTTTGGTATTATCAATGGCGCCGTCATCGCTTCCGGCACCATTGGCAACACCCCCGCTTCCGGCCTCGGTACCCGTATGATGTGGGTTCCGTCCAAAGCGGCATTTAGAGCCGGCAAGCTTGAAGATCAGGGTGGGGAAGAATCTATTTATTGGGATGATGCAAAGATAGGATCTTCTTCTGTGGCTATGGGTTGGAATGTCATTGCTAGCAATACGACGGCTATCGCTTTGGGATCTTTTGCTAAGGCCTCTGGCGCACGATCTGTTGCGTTAGGAGATAGTGTAATTGCCTCTGGGGATGGCTCTATGGCTTTGGGTTTTGCATCCAGAGCTACCGGAGGGAATTCTTTTGCGGTCGGTTATCAATCATATGCCAGTGGTACGCAAGCCATTGCCATTGGTGATGATGTTGTTGCCAGTGGCGCGTATTCAACTGCCATGGGAACTCGTATTAATGTAACCGGTGACAGATCTTTTGGTATTAGTTTGAATAATATATGGCCACGTTATGAATTAAATCAAAGCAATGTCATGGCTATTATGGGTGGGAATGTGGGAATCGGAACAACAACTCCTCAAGCACTTTTTACTCTTCAAGACGGTGCTATTTTAGCCGCTGGCACAGTCGGAGCCACTCCTGTTTCCGGCACCGGTACTCGTATGATGTGGATTCCATCCAAAGCGGCGTTTAGAGCTGGAAAGACCGCAGATATGTTTTTGGGAGTGTTGCCGCTTGGCGATGGCACTGGTTGGGATGAAGCCAATATTGGCACCTCGTCAGCTGCTTTTGGCGCCGGCACCAAAGCCAGCGGATTATACTCGTTCGCCGCCGGAGGAGGCAACACAGCCAGTGGCACTGCTTCCGTTGCTCTTGGGTTGGGCGGAGTGGCGGGCGGTCTCTCTTCCTTTATCATGGGAGACGGGGTCTCTTCGGGTGATAGTTCTATAGCAATGGGAAAACATCTTACGGCAACAGGGAATGTATCGGTAGCTATTGGTGATACTGTGGTTGCTTCAGCCGGTACTTCTTTTGCCTTTGGCAGCCATGTGACCTCGTCTGCGGAAAAAGCCATGGCTTTAGGCAACTATATAGAAGTTTCAGGAACTGGTTCAATCGGTATCGGCATTGGAAATACCGAAACCCATTATACTGTGTCTGCCATTAACGTAATGGCCATCATGGGCGGCAATGTCGGCATCGGCACCTCTTCTTTTAGTTATCTTTTAAACATGGACGGCGGCGGTTACTATAGTGCAGTTGACGGCCAATGGCATAATGGGTCCTCCCGTTCCATTAAGCAGGATATTGTTCCGATTACAGAAACACAAAGAAGCAACCTGTTATCCATGTTGGACAGTTTAAATATTAATCAATATCGTTTTATTAATGATGTAAGCGCTTATGGCGATCAAGCCATCTGGCAATATGGCATTATTGCCGATGAATCTCCGGATCTTTTAACCGGCCACGACCAGAATAGTATAGCCGCCGGGTCAGCTATTCAATTCTTGCTCACCAACCAGCAGACAATGTATAGAGACCTAAAGAAGTTAAATTCAACCCTTATCTTAAGTAGTACAACCCAAGAGATCACTTTTCAATCAGCGGCAGTTTCATCCCCTTCGGCTAAGGCCTTCACTTTTAACGCAATCAATTTCAATACTTCCACTGCGGATAATTATATTGTTTCACTGCGCTCAAACAATGATCCGGTGTTTTCTGTATCAGCCAACGGCGATGTTAATACCAAAGGAAATATTTACGCTCCATCAATCACTTTAGGAACATCCACAAACCCCGGCGATTTGGCAGAGAAGGTGGATATTGCCGTGGATGATAATGTTGAACCGGGGGATGTTTTGATGGTAGACCCAAGTGCGCCGGATACATACCGAAGAAGCAACGGAGCATATGAGCAATCTGTGGCCGGCGTGGTTTCTACCAACCCGACTATTATAGTAGGCAACGGTAAAACTGATTATATGGCTGTCATGGCCATGGTTGGCCGTGTGCCGGTCAAAGTTTCCAATGAAAACGGGCCAATACAACGCGGTGATTTGTTAATTTCCGCCTCTATGCCCGGATACGCCATGAAGTATGATCCGACAAAAGATAACAATAATAAGATGGTCGGTATAATTGGTGTGGCTCTTGAGCCAATGGATCAACCCACCGGAAAAATTATGACATTAATTAGAACCGGGTGGATGTATAATCGCGATAACACTATTGCTGAAATTCAAAATAGCATAAACCAGATCGCTTCTCTCCAAGGAATAAATTTATCACCCAGCAGTTCTCCGGAAAATTTGGGCGTGTCACAAACCGGCGGGCAATTAAGTTATACCGGCGGCAACCTTGATCTTCAGAACAATACAATTATTAATGTGGCTTCAATCACCGGCGCAGGCGGGAAGTGGAGAATTGACGCTGACGGCAATTTAATTGCCAAAGTACAAACAGCCAATGGTTCGCAGGATTTGTATGCCATGCAATCCACCAATTCCGAATTAGTATTTTCCAGTTCGTCTCAGCTTATGTCCGGAACCGTACAAATTGATTTTGATGCTGCAATTAAGGATGTGATTGATCCGAATCAGCCCATTAAAATCAGCGTGACTTTGACATCCGGTGAAGGAAATGGAGTGTATGTGGCTTCTAAGAGTGCTAATGGTTTTGTGGTGAAAGAATTAAACAATGGAAATAGCAACGCAACCTTTGATTGGATAGTCGTAGCTAAGAGGAGCAATGCGCCTGTAACCCCAACACTTCCTCCCATTCCTACTCCGACTGAAACACCGGTTGAAACACCAACCCCAGCCCCAACACCAACACCAACACCAACCACTCCGACCCCAACTCCGGAAACTGTAACGGAGACACCACCCAGCCCACCTCCGGTTGTTGAAAGCGCCCCGGCTCCAACTGTCCCCGAAGTTCCGCCTGCCCCGGAAGCCCCACCTGCTCCTGAAGTTCCTCCAACTCCAGAAACACCTCCCGAAGCTCCTCCTGCTCCGCCTTTTGAAGTCATCCCGGTCTCGGTATAAAGTTGAGGCCAATTTTTTGGCGGTGGATAACTCATCTAGTATGAGTTTTTTTATTTAGATTTTAGGCCAATTTTAGCTAAAATTTATTATCTTTGTGCCCGGCTTGTAAAAATGATATAATGTATTTTGTCAATGTCCTTTTACTACATATTGTGGTAAAAATTAATTTTAAATACTATAAGCAGGAATATATGCAAAATGCCGTGGCCACCAAAACCTATATAACCGACAGCGATTTTAAATATAACGTAGAGAACGGTTTGCGATTTGCCAGGCATTACACCCGGGACGATATCAGTCCGTTTGATATGTTCACCTATGAGCTTCGGTCATCGGTTATCAGAGAGCCGAGCGGGCAAATTGTTTTTGAAATGACCAGCGTTGAGGTGCCCAGCACCTGGTCGCAGGTGGCGACGGATATTTTGGCCCAGAAATATTTTAGAAAAGCCGGAGTACCGCAATATAATTCGGATGGTACGCCAACATTAAACGAAAGCGGTTCGCCGGTTTTGGGCAGTGAAAAAAGTATTAAGCAAGTTGCCCATAGATTGGCCGGCACCTGGCGATATTGGGGAGAAAAGTACGGTTATTTTGCCAGCCCTCAAGATGCCCAAATTTTTTATGATGAATTAGTTTACATGCTCATCGCCCAAATGGTGGCGCCAAATTCGCCGCAATGGTTTACCACCGGTCTTTTTTGGGCCTATGGCATAAATGGTCCGGCGCAGGGTCATTACTATGTTGAGGATGCCACCGGAGAAGTGATGCCGTCGCCTGACGCCTACTCCCGCAATCAACCGCATGCTTGTTTCATTCAATCAATCAAAGACGATCTGGTAAATCCGGGTGGAATTATGGACTTGTGGGTCAGGGAAGCAAGGTTATTCAAATACGGCAGCGGCACTGGGACAAATTTTTCCAATTTGCGCGGCTCCGGAGAAAAATTATCCGGTGGCGGCGAATCTTCCGGATTGATGAGCTGGCTAAAAATTGGCGATCGCGCGGCCGGCGCGATCAAATCCGGCGGCACTACCCGCCGGGCGGCCAAAATGGTTATTTTAAACATTGATCATCCGGATATTGAGAAGTTTATTGATTGGAAAATGAATGAAGAAAAAAAAGTGGCGGCTTTGATTTCATCCGGCTATGATTCTGCCTATGAAGGCGAGGCCTATCAAACTGTTTCCGGACAAAATTCAAACAATTCCATCCGCGTGACCCAGGATTTTATGGAAGCGGTTGAAAATAACGGCGACTGGAATTTAACTTGGCGTATAAACGGTCAGGTTTGTAAGACCTTGCCGGCTAAAAATTTATGGGACAAAATTGCCACCGCGGCCTGGTCATGCGCTGATCCGGGATTGCAATATGATACCAATATAAATGATTGGCACACTTGTCCGCAGTCGGGCCGGATAAAGGCCTCAAATCCTTGCAGTGAGTACATGTTTTTAGACGACACCGCCTGTAATTTGGCCTCAATTAACCTTGGCCATTTTTATGACGCGGAGGCCTTGGCTTTTGATGTTGAAGGTTTTAGATACACCACCAAAATTTGGACGGTTGTTTTGGAAGTAAGCATTTTAATGGCGCAATTTCCAAGTTATGAAATCGCCAAGAACAGTTATCTATTTCGAAGTTTGGGACTGGGCTATGCCAATGTCGGCAGTGTGCTTATGACCGCCGGTATCCCTTATGATTCTCCGCAAGCCATGGGCATTGCCGGAGCCATTACGGCTTTGATGACTGCCGAGTCCTATGCCACGTCCGCGGAGATGGCCAAATTGCTCGGACCTTTTGCGCAGTATGAACTTAATAAAGAAGATATGTTGCGGGTGATGAGAAATCACCGGCGTGCCGCCTACAATGCCCCTGAAGATGAATATGAAAATTTGGCGGTCAAGCCAATGGGTTTAGATTCACAGTATGTGCCGTCATATTTACTTTCTGCCGCGCAGGAGAGTTGGGACAAAGCCCTGGCTTTTGGTCAGGAATTTGGTTACCGAAATTCGCAGGTGACCCTGCTTGCTCCCACCGGCACAATCGGTTTGCTTATGGACTGCGCCACCACCGGCGTTGAGCCGGATTTTGCGCTGGTGAAATTTAAAAAATTGGCCGGCGGCGGATATTTTAAAATTGTAAATGAATCCGTGCCTATGGCTTTAAAGGTGCTTGGGTATACCGAGAGCCAAATGATTGACATAATAAATTATTTGCGCGGTCGGGGCACTCTTTCAGGCGCGCCGCATATTAATCATGAGACATTAAAAGAAAAGGGTTTCACTGAAGAAGAAATAGTAAAATTGGAGAAATCAATGCCAATGGTATTTGAACTGCCATTTGCGTTTAATGCCTGGACGCTGGGTGAAGATTGTCTCACTCGCCTTGGTTTTACCAGCGAACAATATAATGACCTGAATTTTAATTTGCTTTCCGCTTTGGGTTTCACTCAAGAACAGATTTTAGCGGCCAATGAATATGTTTGCGGAGCTATGACCATTGAAGGCGCGCCGCATCTGCGCAAAGAACATTACGCGGTGTTTGATACGGCCAATAAAAATGGCAAAAAGGGCCAGCGGTATATTCATTATTTAGGGCATATTAGAATGATGGCCGCAGTCCAGCCGTTTTTGTCCGGCGCAATTTCCAAGACCATCAATATGCCCAATGAGGCCACGATTGACGATGTCAAAACCGCTTATATCGCTTCCTGGAAATTAGGACTCAAAGCGATTGCCTTATACAGGGATGGGAGTAAATTATCACAACCGCTATCAAGCAAGGGTGATAAGAAAGAAAAAGAAGAGGAGAAAAAAGAAGAGAAAGTAGAAGCAAAGAAAGAAGAAACCGTATCGGTACTGGCTACGCACGCCATGATTAAATACGCGCATGATGGCACCAACCAGGGGTCAAAGATTTATGTTCATGGCGAGCAGAGAAGGTTGCCTTATAAGCGCAGCGGGATAACCATCAAAACCAAGGTCTCCGGGCAAAAGATTTTCCTGCGCACCGGTGAATATCCGGATGGAAAGTTAGGGGAGATATTTATTGATATGTACAGGGAGGGAGCCGCATTTAGAAGCTTGCTCAATTTGTTTGCTATGTCCATTTCAACCGGTTTGCAGTATGGCGTGCCACTGGAAGAATATGTTGATAAGTTTACCTTTACCAGATTTGATCCGAGCGGTATCACTGATCATCCTAATATTAAATTTTGCACTTCAATTATAGATTTTATTTTCCGGGTGTTGGGGATGGAATATCTGGGAAGAATGGATTTTGTGCAGGTGAAACCGGCCGGCATTCAAAAGAACCGGGCCGAGCAAATGGAAAAAATTGAAGCGGAATTGCGCGGTCAAAAAACTATGCAGTTAGGGGCAGATGATATACGCGAAGAAGATGATGCTTCCGGCACACAGGCCACGCTTCCGAACATTCCCAAAGTTGAACCGGTTGAGGAGGTTGCGGGTGCAGCGGCTGATGCTGTAAATCAACAGTTATCAGGTATGATGGGCGATGCGCCGCCTTGCCCGACTTGCGGGCATATAACTATCAGAAGCGGGAGTTGTTATAAATGTTTAAATTGTGGAAGCACCACTGGGTGTTCATAGATAGATAGTATGAAGATTTATACTAAAACGGGCGATGAAGGTGAGACCTCTTTATCAGACGGCAGGAGGATAGGGAAGAGTTGTTTGGAGATGCAGGTGATTGGCGAGATTGACGAGCTAAATGCGGCTCTGGGGGTGGTGGTAGCAAAAATGGATGAAGGAAATTTGAGAGATTTTTTGATTCAGGTGCAAAAGGATTTAATTATAGCCGGTTCGGAAGTCGCCTCACTGCAAACGCCTCTTAATGAGCAAATAGAAAAGCTTAGCGAAGAGAAAATAACGGATTTGGAGAAATGGATTGATACAATGTGGTCGGAATTGCCGGAACTTAAAAATTTTATTTTATCGGGCGGAAGTGAAGTTGGAGCTTATTTGCATTTGGCGCGAACCGTTTGCCGGAGAGCGGAAAGACAATTGGTGGCGTTTGGAAAAACCGCGCCAATTCGGCCGGAATTGTATAAATATTTTAATCGGTTAAGTGACTTCTTGTTTGTGGCGGCGAGATGGGTGAATGCTAAAGATGGAGTTGAGGAAGTGAAAATTTAGTGCCCGGGGCGGGAATCGAACCCGCAAGCCTTTCGGCGTTTGATTTTAAGTCAAGTGTGTTTACCAGATTTCACCACCCGGGCTTATTACGTCTCAAATATTATCACAACAATTACTTAAAATCAAGTGATGAACTCACCGGTGATTTGTGATATAATATCCCCATGAAAATCCTTCTTAACAGAAAAGGTTTTACGCTTATAGAAGTCATCGTGGCGACGGCTATTTTTGTATTATTCGCGGTCGGCATCTATGGGGGCATCACTTTGATTTTTAAAATCGTGTATCAATCGCGCACGCGCATTTTGGAAACAGGTATTTTGGCCGAGCAATTGGAAGTCGTGCGCAATCTTCCTTATGATAGCGTCGGTATTATAAGCGGCGTGCCGGCCGGAGTTTTGCCTCATACCACCACCACTGTTCGCAATGGAGAGATATTTACTCTGATTACAACCATCAGAAACATAGATGATCCGTTTGATGGCACTGCGAGCGGCACACCCCACGATTTGTCTCCGGCGGATTTTAAGTTGGTGGAAATGTCGGCTATTTGTCAAAATTGTTTACAACAAGCGTCCGTTATTTTAAGTACAATTGTGGCCCCCAAACAGTTGGAAGGCGCCAGCGTTAACGGCGCGCTTTTTATCCAGGTCTTTGATGCCGATGGTTTGCCGGTAGCGGGCGCGGATGTGTCTGTGACCAATACTGCGCGCACACCCTTGATTATAGTAAATGATACAACCGGAAATGATGGCTATTTGCGCATCATAGACACAACCACCGGTACGCGAAGTTATTATATAAATGTCAGTAAGCCGGGCTATTCAACTGATTATACAGTGGTCTCCGGCCCCAGCGCGCCCACACCCATAAAACCGCCGGCCAATGTGGTCAGTCAGGACGTGACCGACATTAGTTTTTCCATAGACAGATTAAGTAATTTAACCCTGCATACCATTAATACGGCTTGCGCGGCTCTGGGCAGTGTTCGGTTAAACATGTCAGGCGCCAAGAAAATTGCCATCGATCCGGATATTTATAAATTTAATAAAAATTTTACAACCGACGCTTCCGGAAATTATAGTTTTCCCAACATTGAATGGGATACTTATTTTCTATCCACTACCGGCACAATCAGTTATGATGTAGCCGGAGCCATGCCGATGTTGCCGTTAGCTATTAATCCCGGTCTGACCCAGGATGCCAAAGTTATTCTTCAGGCGCATACTGCAAATTCTCTCTTGGTCAATGTGGTTGATGCCGGCACCGGGTTGCCTTTGTCAGACGCGACAGTAGAACTTACGGGCACTAGTTATGATGTCACTGTCTTAACCGGTTATGGTTATACCAGGCAAACGGATTGGTCAAGCGGCAGCGGGCAAATAAATTTTACCAATCCAAAAAAATATTTTGCTGACAGCGGAACCGTAAATTACAGCTCTTATCCGGGTGATTTAAAATTAAAGAAATCCGGACTTTATTATGCCAATAACGGCTGGCTGGAGTCCTCTACTTTTGATTTGGGCACGCAAGTAAACTTTAATAATATAATTTTTAAGTATTCTGCGCAGACACAGTGCGGCGCCAATCCTGTTACTTTCCAGTTTGCTTCCAGCAACACCAGTACTCCCAGCAGTTGGAGTTATAAAGGGCCGGATGGCACGGCCGGTACGTTTTATACAGCTACTAATACTTTGATTTGGAGCGGAAACGATAATAACCGTTATTTTAGATATAAAGTATTTTTAAATACATCCAGCACATCTTATACACCCACCCTGTCGGAAGTAGCTTTTACATTTTCCACCAGTTGTACACCGCCCGGTCAGGTTTTTTTCAGCGGTTTGTCGGTTGATACCTATACTTTGGATGTTTCTCGGAGCGGTTACACAACCAATAACGGCACCATTGATATAAGCGGAAATGGATCAACCTTGGTTAATATGTCACCCAGTTCTTAAATATGTTTGTTTTAAAAAAAATACAAACAGATAATCGTGGCCTGCAGTTGATTGAGGTGCTTGTGGCCTTGGGTATTTTTGTTCTACTGGTTGGCGCGGTGGTGGCCGTATATCTGACTGGTTCCAGATACAATTCCGTTGTTTGGGAACAGCTCTCTACCCAAAATGAAGGTCGGAAAGCCACCCAGGATTTTGTCAATCAAATCAGAACCGCCTCGCAATCCAGTATTGGCGCTTATCCGGTTCAGGCGGCTTCGAGCACCGGAATTATTTTTTATTCAAATACGGATAGCGATAGTTTGGTGGAACGTCTTCGTTATTTTACTGTCACTTCAACCTTAAAGATGGGTATCATCAAACCAACCGGCAACCCCTTAACTTATAATCCGGTCAATGAAATCGTAATCAACGTAGCCAACGAACTTGCCAATGCCACTTCGGTTTTTTATTATTATGACGGTAATTATAACGGCTCCGGAGCGCCCTTAGCCAGCCCAATTGACGTCACTAAGATCAGAGTTGTCAGAATAATTTTAAAATTAGATCAGAATCCCAATTTAACACCGGCTCCTTTTTATATTGAATCAAAAGCGATGCTTAGGAATTTGAAAAATAATTAAAATATGTTAAATAAAAAAGGAAACATTTTACTTTTTGTCATGGTCTTTGGCACCATTGCTTTTTCAATCATTGTGGTTGGTCTGGCCGGATATGCAATTTCTGAAAACCGAGCTTCGCTAAGCAAACACAATCGGGAAGTAGCTTTTCAAATTGCCGACGCGGGCATTAATTATTACCGCTGGCACCTGGCTCATAGTCAGACAGATTTTTATGACGGAAACGGCACAAGTACTCCCGGGCCGTATGTGCACGCGTATTCCGACAAAGATGGAAATGTAATCGGACATTTTTCTTTGGAGATTGGTCCGCCGCCAACCGGATCAACCATCGTCACTGTCACTTCCACCGGCTGGCTTGATATTCAGCCGAATACAAAAAGAAAAATAAAAGTGAAGCTTGGTTTTCCGGCCCTGACTGATTTCGCCTTTTTAACCGGCACTGATGTTTGGATTGGAGACGATGAAGTGACTCATGGAAAATTTCATGCCAATGGAGGAATCCGTTTTGACGGCCTCGGTGATGCTCCAATAACCAGCGCCATGGCCACTTACACCTGCAAGCAGTATCATGGTTGCGGTGCAGGTCAAGTTAAACCGGGTATTTGGGGCGATGGCGGACCCGAATCATATTGGGATTTTCCGGCTACGGCCAAGGATTTTACAGAGGTCACTGCCGATCTGGCCAAAATTGAAACAAATTCAGACCCGGATCTGGGCGGATTAAACTTTACCCCTTCCGGACAGCAAGGTTGGAGATTGCAATTCACTTCTTCCAGCCAAGGACAGGTAATTGTGTCAAAGGTCTTAACAACGGATTGTTATAAAGCCAAAGATGTCGGTGACAATAATTATTTTTGGCCATGCATAGATATCAGTACTCAAGAGTCATACGCAACTTATGATATGCCCAGCAATGGTTATATCTTTGTTGATGATAATGTTTGGGTGGACGGGGCTGTAAAAGGCCGGGTTGTTGTCGGCACCTCGGTCGGTAAAAATATTATTTTAAATGGGGATATAATTTATGCCGCCAAAGACGGTACGGATGTTTTGGGTCTGATTGCCGATCAAAATATTTTAATCCCTCACAATTCACCGGACGATTTGGAAATAGACGCAGCTGTTTTGGCTCAAAACGGCGCGGCCAAGCGTTATTATTATCCGGGGGACATGAAAACAAATTTACTGATTTACGGTTCGGTTATATCCATGAAAATTTGGACTTGGAGCTGGGTTTCCGGCGGGGGCTCAATAACTTCCGGATACAGAAATACAAACTCCACTTATGATGCCAATCTCACTTACGGTCCGCCGCCCGGGTTTCCGGTCGGCTCGCAATATAACTTGATTAGTTGGCAGGAAGTGAAGTAAAATACTCACATATTAAATAATTTTAATTTATGTCAAAAATAAGAAAATTGGTTATTCCGGTCGCCGGTCTGGGTACCAGATTTTTACCGGCCACCAAGGCCCAGCCCAAGGAAATGCTACCGGTGGTGGATAAGCCGATCATTCAATATGTAGTTGAGGATGCGGTGCGGTCGGGGATTACGGATATTATTCTGGTAACCGGTCCGAGCAAGCGGGCGGTTGAAGACCATTTTAGTCCCAATTATGAGTTGGTGAATCTGCTCAAAAAGCAGGGCAAAGACGAAGTGGCGGAAGAGGTTAAAAAAATTGCGGACATGGCCAATTTTATTTTTATCAGGCAAAAAGGCCCGTATGGAAACGGCACGCCGGTGTTGTGCGCCAAGGCCGTGGTTGGGGACGAACCGTTTGCCGTGATGTGGGGAGATGAATTTTTCTATGCGCCCAAAAAACCCCAGCTTAAACAGTTGGTTGAGACCTTTGAAAAATACGGCGATCCGGTTTTGACGGCATATAAAGTTAGCAAATCCGATACGTCAAAGTATGGAATTCTTGATGCTTTGGAAGTGGAAAAAAGCACTTATCAGGTAAAAAATATCGTGGAAAAACCCGGTCCGGAGCAAGCGCCTTCGCAGTTGGCCAGCTTGGGCGGATTTATCTTAACTCCAGATATATTTGGAGCGCTGGAGCATACAAAACTTGGCAAGAGTGGTGAGCTGTGGTTGGTGGATGCTATTTTTAAATTGCTCAAGAAGCGGTCTATTTATGCCCGGTTAATTGAAGGAACTTATTATGACACCGGGTCAAAAATTGGCTATTTAAGAGCCAATGTTGATTTTGCTTTAAGAGATAAAAAATTAAGCGGAGAATTTAGAAGGTATTTGAAAAGTGTGGTATAATAGGTGAGCTATGATTAAAAAAATTCTTCCTTTTTTAGTTATAATCCCGGTTTTACTGTTGGGGGGTTTTGGTTGCAAGGGTTTGTCTACAGCTCAACAACAGGCAACCCAGCCGGTTACCCTGGAATACTGGACAGTTTATGATGATGTTGATGCCCTGCAGGCGAATATAGATAAATTCAAAGCCGAACGCCCGTATTTGACCATAAATTTAAGACAGCTTCGTCCGGATGAAATTTATCAAAGATTGGTTGAAACCCTGGCTGAAGACAAGGGCCCGGATATTATTTCGGTTCAAAATAAATACATGCATGTCTACCAAACAAAATTGGCGGCGATGCCTGCTTCGGTGCAAGACACAACCGTCACTGTAACAAAAAATGCGATTGGCGGTACAGATACTACCATAAATACTGCTAATGTTGTTTTGCCGAATATCACGCAAATAGACAGAGAATATGTGCAGGCGGTTAAAAGCGATGTTGTGATTGGTGGAAAAATTTACGGATTGCCGCTTTCTTTTGACACCATGGCTTTGTATTACAATAAAGATTTACTGGACAAAGCCGGAGTGGCCGAGCCGCCAAAAACTTGGGATGATTTCCGCAAAGCGGTCTTAAAGATAACTAAGATTGATAAAAAGACCGACACGGTTTTACAATCCGGAGCCGCGCTGGGCACGGCTGCCAATATTCCCGGGTTTGATGATTTGTTATATATTTTGTTCAAACAGAGCAACGTGAGTTTTGTTGATCAAAACGGTTATGCGGTTTTTAATGCCTCGTCTGTCAACGAAGGATCGTCACCGGCTATGTCCGTTATGAATTTTTATACTGATTTTGCCAATCCCACCCGTGATGTTTATTCTTGGAACGAGGATAAGGGCAGTGCTTTGGATAGTTTCATAAACGGATCTCTCGCTTTTTATTTTGGCTATAATTTTAACTACGCTACCATCAAAGCCCGTGCGCCCCAGCTTAATTTTGATGTTCTGCCAATGCTTCAGCTTAACCCGGATCAGCCGGTGAACGCGGCTAGTTATTGGCTCCAAACCGTTACCGGAAAATCAAAACATCAAAACGAGGCCTGGGACTTAGTGAATTATTTGACCCACTCAAAGGCGGTTAAAGATTATTTGGACACAACCGCGCGGCCTTCTGCTTTGCGCACATATATTTCCGGACAATTGGATAATCCGGTTTTATTCCCGTTTGCTTCGCAGGCGCTGGTGGCAAATAGCTGGTATAAAGGACGTAATTATGATGGTGCGGTAAAGAGCTTGGGCGATATGACCCACCAATGGCTTGCACCAATTCCAAGCAGCAAAGACCCGCTGGGTTGGCAGCAGGAAATTTTAAACAGAGCGGCTTCGCAGATGAATCAAACCTTTGCGCAATAAGCGATATGAGTGAGCGAAATTTAAAAAAAATATTTTTTGTGGCAATCATGGCCAGTTTGTTGTTTTTTGGGGCCGGGTCTGCCTTAGCCGCCAATCCGGTTTCGGATTTGATCCAAAAATGCGGCAACCAAACTACGCCCAGCGGGGACTGCGCGGATGTAAGTGTCTTTGTCACCCTGCTTATCACTGTTGGCAATTATGTTTTTGGAATTGTCGGCGCGCTGGCTTTACTGTTTTTTATTTATGGCGGCTTTACTTTGATTTTATCGCAAGGGAATGCCGAAAAAGTAAAAAAGGGCATGAGCATAATAATGGCCGCCGGAGTTGGCTTGGTTATTGTGTTTAGCGCCTATATACTGGTGCAGTTTTTGAGCACGAGTTTGGGAGTAAAGTGAATTTTATATGAAATCTAATTTTAGAATTTATTTATTAGCGCTAGCGGCTAGTTTGTTTTTTTTAATTCCGGCTAAAGCGGATATTTTTCATTGTTGTAAGACCTGTCAGGAGTTTGACGGCAATAAAGTAGATCCGGCGTCCATAGTGGACGCCTGTACAAAATGCGGCGAACAACCAATAAGTGGTCCGTGTGACAAAACCGCACAACCCGCCGCTTCGTCTGGTATTAATACAGGCGGTAAAACAGCCGATCAATTGAGGAGTGCTGCAGCCAGTCAATTGAATCCGGCAAAATTTACAGCCCCCACTGATTTAATTAGACGAGTTATCAGTTTAATGATGGCTTTTATCGGTTCAATCGCCCTGGTTTTGTTTATCTGGGCTGGAATATTATGGATGACCGCGGCCGGTGAGGAGAAAAAAATTGACTCGGCCAAAAAAATTATTGTTTGGACAAGTTTGGGGGTTTTGGTAATGTTATTAAGTTATACCTTGGTGAATTTTGTGATTAAAGCGATTAAATGATTAACACCCGTGATTTTATGAGAATTTTTTTTAGAATAGTTATAGGGGTTACATCCTTTTTTATTTTTTTAAGTGTTCCCGTGATCGCTTTGGCCGCTCCCGCGGCAGCAACTCCGCAAACAGCCGGCTGTACTCAATCAAAAACCGCAGCCGGAACCCCGATTACGGTTTGTAATTTACAAAATCCTCTTTCTAATATAAGTGGAAGCACAAGCGTGCCGCAAGTAATTCAAATTATAATTAAAGCCGCTTTGGGCCTGGTTGGCGGTCTCACTCTGCTCATGTTTGTTTGGGGCGGTTTTCAGTGGCTGACATCGGCAGGGAACGAAGAAAGAGTAAAAAATGGTTCAAAAACAATGCTCTGGGCAGTTATCGGGCTGATGTTAGTTTTCACCAGTTATTTCATCTTAAGCACCTTCACTCAATATTTGACTTCAGCTCCGCAGTAAAATGTGGTATAATATAGCCGTTTTTAGACGCATTTTCATATGACAAATACAATCAATGGAAAGGGGGTGAGATTATGAAAAAATGGTTAGTTATTTTTGGAATGCTAGCGCTATTAGTACCGGTGTTGGTGTCTGCTCAAACTCCGATTGGAGCTCAAGATTTGGGTATCCAATATGGAGCGGCAACCGGTTTAGGTCACCAGGATATCCGTGTTACTGTCGCGTCAATCATTAGAACCGCGATGGGACTGCTTGGTATCGTGGCTGTGGTTATTATCTTAATTGGCGGTTTCATTTGGATGACTGCCGGCGGTAATGAAGAGAAAACCAGCGATGCAAAAAAATGGATTTTCTCCGGTATAATTGGCTTAGCGATTATATTGGCGGCCTACGCTTTGGCCACTTACGTAATCAACAGTTTGGTTTCAGCGACTTCCGGAGGTGCACAGTTTAACGGATAACCTTCTTCTTCGCAGGGGGTTCGCGCGCGCAACCCCCTGCGACGGAAGTTGTTCTGCTGTCATTTCAAGTGAACATGTTCGTTTGCGATGACAATTGAATAATCTATATGTTGAAAAAATTTCTTATCGTCTTGGCTCTTGTAAGCATTCTAACCATACCGGTGGTAGTTTTGGCTGATGATTATGGTTTGGGGGCGGCCGCGCCGTCGGACTTAAAAACTTCAAAATTGGGAACTGATATCCCTTCTATTGTTGGAAATGTAGTGGGAGTGGGCCTGTCGCTTTTGGGCGTGATTTTTTTCCTGTTGATTCTCTACGCCGGCATTTTATGGATGACGGCTTTGGGAAATGAAAAGAAAGTGGACACGGCCAAAAGCATAATGGAAGCGGCTGGGATTGGACTTATGATTGTTCTGGGAGCGTATGCGATTACCACCTTCTTGTTTAAGAATGTGGCCGGAACTACGGGGGGCGCAGGAGGCGCAGGAAGCAACCCTCCGGCGGGAAATGATACTGCCGGGTGCTGTACCTTTCCCGGAGTAAACGGTGTTAATGTGGCCTCACAGGCCGACTGCGGCGGTAGTGGTGTTTTTGTCTTGGGACCATGTCCCACCGGCGGGCAAGCCCCGGCGGGTAATGGCTATTGTTGTAATGCCAGTGGTGGTTTGATTGGTATGATGACAGAAGAACAGTGTACCGGCGGGTCGTGGAGTATTTTACCATGCAATAAGCCGGTTGCACCTGAATCCGGAGAGTGTTGTATGAATGGCCAGAGTGGATATTATTGTGCGGCGATTGATCAGCAGACCTGTACTGACCTTGGGGGGAAAGCTTACTATACAGGTGGTAATTGTTCAGCAGATTGTCATTAATATTTTTTTAGTATGAAAAAACTTTTTCTTATCGCCATATCAATTTGTTTGCTCGCCGGTATACCTTTAATTGCCAATGCCCAGCTTGGGGCAGCTACCGGAAATCTGCAGAAAGCCGCCGGTGGAACCGGTTTACAATCTGACCTCACCACCTCTGTGGCTAATGTTATCAAAGTGGCTCTGTCGCTTGTTGGTACAGTATTTTTGGGCTTAACAATTTACGCCGGTGTTATGTGGATGACCGCGGCCGGGGAAGAGAAGCGCATTGAGACAGCCAAGACAACTTTAAAAACCTGTATTATCGGTTTGGTAATCGTTTTGTCGGCCTACGCGATCACCTATTTTGTAACTACCAAATTGGGTGGCAGTGTATCAAATTCAAATCCAAGCGGCTTGGCAAATTAAATATTCGTAACATGAAGATTTATTTAAAAATTTTATTAGCAATAATTTTTGCCTCTGCCTTAATGGCAGGGCCGGTTTTGGCCGCCCCAAATATTAATGATCTCACCAGCCAGATTGCCCAGAAGAGCGGTTATCAAACCGCGGGTGTGACAGACACAACTCTATCCCAAACCGTTGGTATGATTATTAGTATAGTTTTAGGACTGGTAGGGATGATTTTTTTAGCCCTGACGGTTTATGCCGGCTTTTTGTGGATGACCGCGGCTGGTGATGAAGAGCCGATTACCAAAGCTAAAAAGATTTTAACTACCAGTGTGATTGGCTTAGTGATAGTTCTGGCCGCGTACAGCATTACCTATTTTGTGACTAATTATTTATATAGCGCCACTTCGCCGACAGGCAATGTGGTTGGCGGTTACGATGAAACTACTGTTGAGGGAATAAACGGGGCCAGGGGCTGTTGTTTTTCCACCACTCATCAATGCGATCCCAGTTACGGCGCCATTAATTTGCCTAATTCCGGAGATCCGCAAAGGGTGAATGCGGAAAATCAATGTATAAAAGATGGCGGCAGTGTTTGGAATAACTGCGCCAATCCTTGCCCATAATTATTGTTTATGCACAAAGTTCTCGCTCAAATTTTTTATGAAGGCGGCTCCGGGCCAGGTTCCGAAGCCAATAGACAACTCCAAGCCGCAGCCGGAATGCAAGGCGGAAATTTGGGCGCGCCGGTTGATCCGCGTTTGATAGTTGCTCAAATAATTTATGTGGCCTTGGGGTTGCTCGGTACAATTTTTATTGTCCTTACGGTTTATGCCGGTTTTTTATGGATGACTGCCGGCGGCAATGAAGATAATATTGCTAAAGCCAAGAAGATTTTAATGGCCAGCGTGATTGGCTTGGCTATAATTTTGGTGTCCTATTCAATTACCTGGTTTGTATTTAATGCAATAACCGGCGCAACATCATCATTCCTCTTTTTTTAGAACCTCTGTCAAAATTATTTCATTGGACCGGCTAGGCGCCGGTTTTTTGATTATGCCCGGATTGGCTAGTATTTTTTCAATTTTTTTAGCCAGATCATCGCACGACTCGGCTCCGAATCCATAACCGCTCTTAATCAGATATTCCATATTGAATACCTCCTGGCCCGGGATTGGATTTATTATTATTATTGGTTTTTGTAAAAACATAGCTTCAGTTACAGTCAGTCCGCCGGCTTTACTGACAATAATATCCGCCACTCGCATCCAGTCGTCTATGTTTTCCGCTCTTTTTATTACAATCAGATTTTTTTGTCCACTCTTTTTTATGTTGGCCAGTTCTTCAAAGACCCGCTCATTATTATGGCCGGAAATGGCTACTACATTTACATTTTTGTCATAAGAAAAGATTGTATTAACAATCTCTTTGGCCTTAAGTTCGCCCCGATAAGCGGGCATCATCAAAATAGTGGGCAGACCGTTATTTATACCGAATTCCTCTTTTAGTTTTTGAGTGTCTCTTTCCCTAAAAAATTTTGGGTGCACCGGCAAGCCGGAAACAATACTTTTTATTCCCAATTTTTCCAATTCGGTTTTAACCTGGTCTGAAGCTACAAAAAATTTTCTGGTGTTTGGTGAGAGCCAGATACGGTGAGCGTGATAATCAGTTATTACCACATCAATGGGAGTTGGATATTCAATCGGTAAAACCAGCTGGGGCAGAAAATGGGTTGAAATAATGTGATCGGGCTGGTATTCTTTCAGTTTTTTTAAAAATTTTCTCACGCCCTGGCGGAGAAAAAATTTGGCAACTTTAAAAAATGGTTGGATGGCAAAATTATCTGATAATTTATAAATATAACCGAAAAGTCCGGGCGCGCGCGAAATAAAAAAATTATAAGAATTTATAATTGAAACCCGGGCTATCCAGCTGGAATAGTCGGCAAAGTCAATATGCAGGGCTTGGACATCGGGGTATAACTTTTGGCAGCTTAGCCGCAGGGCTTCCGCGGCCCGGCCGTGTCCTGAACCGGTAGAGCATGAGACAATCAGCAGTTTTTTTGAATAGGCCATATTTGGGGTGTCCACTGGGAGTTGAACCCAGATTGTCGGTACCACAAACCGACGTAATAACCGTTATACCATGGACACCATGTTTAGGATAAATAATTATCCAGTGACCCCGCTAGGAATCGAACCTAGATATCCGACTTAGAAGGCCGGTGTTTTATCCATTGAACTACGGGGCCGATATTTAAAGCAGACATATTATACCTTATTTTTACGAAAAAATCAAGATGTGCTATAATAACCGCGACTTAAACCAAGTATTTGTTAAATATGCCTAAAAAGATAGCTAAAAAAATGGTTATATTTATTATACCACTTCTGTTTATGTTTGCGGTGCCGGCCTTGGCCCAATATGGTCTGGGTCAGACCGCGTCTAAGGCCGGATACCAGCAATCAGATGTTTACACATTTGTGGGTCAAGGAATAAACCTGTTTTTAGCCCTGCTGGCGATCGTTTTTTTAGGAATTATGTTTTACACCGGTTTCAGGTGGATGACTGCGCGCGGTAATGAAGAATATGCCAAGAAAGCAAAAAACGCCCTGGAGGCCGGCATTATTGGTCTGATAATTATATTGGCCGCGTATGCAATTTCTAACTTTGTAATCAGTCGGCTGGCGGTAAAGTAATGCTTGACATTTTTGTCTTAGTAGGTTATCCTACAGCCATTAATTAGTCCTGACCTTCGCCAATTGGCGGAATTGATCAGGGACGGACTGCCAAGAAACATACTCTTGTCAGCTCGGTAACATATATATGTATGCTGGATAAAAAGAAAAAGCAGCAGATAATTAAGAAATACCAGACCCATGCCGGAGATACCGGTTCTAACGAGGTTCAAATTGCCATTTTGGCGTCTGAAATAGAGGAACTGGTGGATCATTTAAAGAAACACCCGAAGGATCACTCTTCTCGTCGGGGGTTACTGCGAAAGGTCAGCAGCCGTAGGCATTTGATGCGTTATTTGAAAAAAGAGAATCCGGAAAGTTACGAAACACTAGTTAAAAAGTTAAAGATAAAAGCTCCAAGAGTTATCCTTAAACCGGATGGCACTCCCAGTACGGTTGAAGAAGATCTTGGAGAAGAAGTAGATATAATGAGTCCAGGCCATGAACCCGCAATTGAATAAAAAAAATAATCCTCTGAAGCACCCCGAACAAAGAGTAGGGGTGTTTATAGATGTACAGAACATGTACTACAGTGCCAAAAATTTATTTGGCGCCAAGGTTAACTTCGGTAACATAGTCAAAGAGGCAATTGCCGGCCGAAAGCTGGTTAGAGCCATTGCTTATGTTGTCAGCACTGAAAGCAAGGAAGAACAGCCGTTTTTTGATGCCTTGTATAACCTGGGTATTGAGACGAAAGAAAGACCTTTGCAGATTTTTTATGGCGGAGAAAAAAAAGCTGATTGGGATGTCGGCATTACAGTTGACGCCATTCGTTTGTCGCCGAGTTTAGACGCGATTGTGCTGGTTTCCGGCGATGGCGACTATATACCCTTGATTGAATTTTTGCGAAACCAGGGAAAACAGGTTGAAGTGATGGCTTTTGGCGGAACAACCTCCGGAAAATTAATTGAAGCAGCTGATGATTTTATTAATTTGAGTGAAGACAAAGGAAAGTTTTTAATTACAGATAAAAGATATAATCATAAAGAAGCTGGTGCGGGGACACATAGACCTTTAAATAAGAGGTCTTAAGCTCCCACATCAACTTCAGAAAGGAAAAATATGGAAGTAAAAAACTGGTCCATAGAATGGGGCGGACGCACCCTTTCTATTGAAGTTGGTAAATTGGCTCTTCAGGCCAATGCGTCTTGTACGGTTCGCTATGGCGACACCGTGCTTTTGGCTACCGCCGTGATGAGTAAGACCACCCGCGACGGCATAGATTTTTTCCCGCTGATGGTGAATTTTGAGGAAAAATTATATGCGGCCGGAAAAATTAAGGGCAGTAGGTTTATCAAGCGCGAAGGCAGACCGAGCGAAGAGGCGGTACTTTCCGGTCGTTTGGTTGATCGTGCTATCAGACCACTGTTTGATGAAACCATGCGCAATGACGTGCAGGTGATTTTAACTGCTTTGTCCTATGACGGCGAGAATGATACGCAGATACCGGCCATGATTGCGGCCGCAATCGTCCTGTCAATTTCTGAAATCCCGTGGCAGGGTCCGATTGCCGGCGTTAGAATTGGTAAGATTGAGGACAAATGGAAAATTAACCCCACCTTTGCGGAGAGGGAAACCGGCAGTGTTGATTTAGTGGTAGCCGGTACGCCGGATAAAGTGATTATGGTGGAAGCGGGCTGTAAAGAAACCCCGGAAGATGAAGTTATTGGCGCTATGCAATTTGGGGCCAAGGAACTCAAACCGATTTTGGATCTGATAAATAAAATTCAAAAAGAAGTTGGCAAGGCCAAACTGGATCTTTCCCAGATTGCCGATGAAAAAGAATTGGAATTGCGCAAAGTTGAAAAAGAAGCGGAAAAATTTGTAGCCAGCCATGTTGATGATTGGATTTTTGAGGCACCTAAAAAGGGCAGAGCCGAAAGGGTGTTGATGATTGAAAAATTCAGCAAGGCCATTGGCGAAATGCTTGATGAAAAAGAAGTTGATGAAACCATAAAAAAGATTGTACTCGGCCGGGTAAAAATCTATGTTGAAAAAGAGATTACTAGCCGTATTTTGGAAAAAGGAGAGCGGCTGGACGGCAGAAAACTTGATGAGGTTAGAGAATTGAAAGCGGAAATCGGACTTTTGCCGCGCACTCATGGCACCGGTCTGTTTATGCGAGGCGATACCCAGGTTTTGTCTGTAGTCACTTTGGGCGCTCCCGGCGATGTGCAGACATTAGACACTATGGAAGAAGAAGGCAAGAAACGGTACATGCATCATTATAATGATACGCCGGCCACTTACGGTGAAGCCGGACCTTTGCGCGGACCGGGTAATCGTGCCATTGGTCATGGCGCTTTGGCCGAACGGGCGGTTGAACCAATGCTTCCCGCTGAAGCCGATTTTCCTTATGCAATCAGGGTTGTTTCTGAAGTGCTTGGTTCAAACGGATCCAGTTCAATGGCTTCAACCTGCGGTTCAACCTTGGCTCTAATGGATGCCGGTGTGCCTTTGAAGAAGCCGGTGGCCGGGATTGCCATGGGTTTGGCCAGCGATAAAAAAGGCAGTTGGAAACTGATAACTGATTTGCAGGATGTTGAAGATGGGCCGGGCGGTATGGACTTTAAGATTGCCGGCACTCGTGATGGCGTCACTGCCATTCAGATGGATACCAAGACCGATGGTTTAAGCTGGGATATTGTGAAGAAAACTTTTGCGGAGGCAAAATCAGCCAGAATCAAGATTTTGGACTTTATGAAAGGCGTGATTGCCGAACCGAGAAAGGAAATGTCACAGTATGCACCGAGAATTATTACCATTAATATTAATCCGGATAAGATCCGTGATGTGATCGGCCCGGGCGGCAAGATAATCAACAAGATTATTGCCGAAACCGGTGTGTCTATAGATATAGAAGATGATGGCCGTGTGTTTGTGACGTCTTCGGATGCCACTGGCATGGAAAAAGCCGTCAATTGGATTAAAGAATTGACCCATGAAGTGACTGCCGGAGAAATTTATGAAGGCACCGTGGTCCGTTTGGAGGACTTTGGCGCTTTTGTGAACATCTTGCCCGGTCAGGACGGTTTGGTTCATGTCAGTGAAATCAGTTATGACCGAGTGAACAAGCCAAGCGACGTGCTAAAATTAGGCGATCGCGTGAAAGTTAAAGTGAAGGAAATTGATAATTTAGGCCGCACCAACTTGAGTATGAAAGCCTTGCTTGAAAAGCCGGAGGGTTATGTGGAAAGGCCGGCATTTGAAAGAAGCAGTGGCGGTGGACGAGGCGGATTTGGCGGTGGCGGACGAGGTGGTAGAGGCGGCGGACATGGTGGAAGAGGAAGATAAAACAACAATTATTATAAAATAAACTGCCAAAAGCAGTTTATTTTATTTTTATCCATTCTTCATTTTTGCTGTGGTATGATTCTGACATGAAACCACTCGCAAAAGTAAAAATTGAATGGTCACCGGAGTTTGCCTATGTTATAGGTTTGATTGTGACTGACGGAAATTTGTCTACAGATGGCAGACATATTAGTTTTACGTCTAAGGATTTAGATTTTATAGAGTTGTATAAAAAATATTTGGGGCTGAGTAATAAAATTGGTATCAAAAGCAAATGCGGTTATGGCAGGAAAGATAGAAATTATTATGTCATACAATTTGGGGATGTTTTATTTTATAAATTTTTATTGAGTATTGGGTTGATGCCAAAGAAATCTAAAACTTTAGGAGAGTTGAATATTCCAGATAAGTATTTCTATGATTTTTTAAGAGGGTGTATAGACGGCGACGGCACCATTGATTCTTTTAGGCATCCTGAAAGCAAGCTTCCACAATTTAGAATTCGTTTAGTTTCGGCCAGTAAACCTTTTTTGGTTTGGGTAAAAAGTATGACTGAAAAAGATGGTATAAAAGGATATTTTACTGTTGGTGGTGGTATACATGTGCTTGCTTATGCCAAGAGGGACTCGACAAAATTAGTAGATTTGTTATACTATTCACGTTTTCCGGCTAGTTTGGAAAGAAAGTATAGCCGGGCAAAAGAATTTTTGAGACAACAAGAAAATAGCCGTAATTAAGCTGGAGTGGTGAAACTTGGTATCCACGTTAGTTTTAGGAACTAATGCCGTAAGGCGTGAGGGTTCGAGTCCCTCCTCCAGCACTTATGTCTGACAGTATTGAAGCAAAATCATTTGCCGCCGAGCTTGGAGCCAAAATGCCCGAGCTGGATTTGCATGAAAAAATGTCTCTTTTTAATGAGGAAGATGTCAGGGGTTTTGTTTTGGAAAATTATCATTTGGATAAAGAGATGGTCCGGATTATATATGGAATCGGCGAAGGAATATTACGAAAAAAGGTGCTGGAATTGTTAAAAATCCCGGAGTTACAAAGTGTAATAGCCAGAGTTGATGAAAAAATTGGCAGTTGCATAATAATTTTTAAAGAAGATATCTAATTTTTATGATCCCAAAAAATATTTTTTTCGTGAAGGGTGTGGGCGTGCACAAAGACAAATTGGCATCCTTTGAGGCGGCGCTTCGGAGCGCCGGCATTGAAAATCAAAATTTGGTTTACGTGTCCAGCATTTTTCCTCCGGGATGCAAAATAATTCCCCGAGCAAAGGGGGTCGCAAATTTAAAGGCAGGCCAGATAACTTTTTGCGTCATGGCCAGGGTGGAAACCAACGAACCAAACAGATTGATATCAGCCGCCATCGGCTTGGCTCTGCCCACAGACAAAGATACTTACGGTTATCTTTCTGAACACCATGCTTTTGGCGAGACAGATGAAAAAGCCGGCGAGTATGCCGAGGATTTGGCTGCCACTATGTTGGCCACCACGCTCGGTATAGAGTTTGACACGGAAAAGGCCTGGAATGAGAGGGAACAGGAATATAAGGCAAGCGGAAAGATTATCAAAACAACCAATATTTGCCAATCAGCCCAGTGTAATAAATACGGGCTTTGGACAACCTGCATTGCCGCCGCGGTATTCATTACAGAGGAGCAGGTTTGAACACCAGAATTGTCCACTGTTTATCCACATTCCAGGGCTTGACAAAATTTTGCCAAGTGTTATAATGTTCAAGCGATAGAAAACCCTAACTTTAGGGAACCATGTCCACACTTTCTGGATACAAATCGTACCAGCTTGGACCTCTGGGTAGTAAATGATTTCTTACATAACTAAACCATATGAAGACATCAATATTTTACTCAGATCATCCAAGCGGCTGAAGTTCAGTTTTACTGAATTTTAAAGGGACCGCTTGCCGCGGTTCTTTTTAAATCTCAAATCGAAATTTTAAAACACGAATCATACCAAAATTTGGTGTAATACGTGTGAGAGAATTTCTGGAAGCGGATGAACATGGCAAATGTTCATTGACAATTGAATAAGTCAACAATAATAGGGTAGAAGCGACTAAGCACGATTGAGTGCTTTAGTCGTGCGCAATTTTACAAGGGCACATGGTGAATGCCTTGACACTAAAAGACGAAGAAGGACGTTGCAGGGTGCGATATGCCTCGGAGAGGTCCCAAGCAACCTTTGACCCGGGGATTTCCGAATGGGGGAACCCATTTGTGTCGTAAGACACATTTATTACACACTGAATACATAGGTGTGTGAAGAAGACCTGGCGAAGTGAAACATCTCAGTAGCCAGAGGAAAAGAAATCGAAAGAGACTCCCTTAGTAGCGGCGAGCGAAAAGGGACCAGCCTAAACCGCATAAATGTTGCTGTAGTGATTTGTTGGTCTTCGGATTAACTTTGAACTGCAGTTTTAAAGGTGTAGACCGTTGTTTATACGGTGTAGTAAGACCTAACGCCGACTTTCTATAGAGTCGGGTGACAGAGTTAACTTTCCTAGTAGAACGTTCTGGAAAGAACGACCAAAGAAGGTAACAGTCCTGTACGCGAAAGGAGTTAATAAATCATAGTTAGTGTTCTTGAGTAGGACGGAACTCGTGAAATTCCGTCTGAATCCAGGCCGACTATGGCCTAAGGCTAAATACTTTTAGTGATCGATAGTGGACAAGTACCACGAGGGAAAGGTGAAAAGCAGCCCGGAGAGGGCGATGAAATAGTATCTGAAACCATGTGCTTACAAAGAGCGGGAGTCCGGATTCCGGCGCAAGTCGGGATGGATGACCGTGTTCCTATTGAAGAATGAGCCTGCGAGTATGTTGTGTGTCGCGAGCTTAAGGGCCTATGGTCCGAAAGCGCAGCGAAAGCGAGTCTTAACGGGCGTTAAGTGGCACGCACATAACCCGAAACCGGGTGAGCTATCCATGACCAGGATGAACCCTGTAGAAATACAGGGGGAGGTCCGAACTCACGCACCGTGCAACATGCGGAGATGAGTTGTGGATGGGAGAGAAATTCTAATCGAACTCGGTGATAGCTGGTTTTCCTCGAAATATATCTAGGTATAGCCTCAAGTGTTTCTGCTGGCGGTAGAGCACTGGATGAGAATTGGGTCCTTCGGGATACCGTTTTCAATCAAACTCCGAATGCCAGTAGCCAAAACTTGGGAGTCAGACAGTGGGGGCTAAGCTCCATTGTCAAAAGGAGAACAGTCCAGATCGCTAGCTAAGGTCCCTAAATCTACGTTAAGTGTATCAAAGGCGGTTTTAATTCTCATACAACCAGGAGGTTGGCTTAGAAGCAGCCATCCTTTAAAGAAAGCGTAACAGCTCACTGGTCAAGAGTTTTAGCACCGAAAATGTACGGGACTCAAACGTAGTACCGAAGCTGCGAACTTGTGCGGTGAACTTTTTTCTTGAGCGATCGAGAACGAAGTTCACTGCGCATGTGGTAGAGGAATGTTCTTTACGCGCTGAAGCCGTAGGCGTGAGCCGCGGTGGAGTGTAAAGAAGCAAGAATGCAGGCATAAGTAGCAAAAAGGCAGGTGCGAATCCTGCCCGCCGAAAATCCGAGGTTTCCTGGGCAACGAGAATCGACCCAGGGTTAGTCGGTCCTAAGGCCAGTCCGCTGCAAGGCGGGGTAACCGATGGATGAGCTGGTTAATATTCCAGCACTATGTACAGTTTGGTTTCTGTTGCGCATTTCTAAGTTTTAAGCGTATTTTGGTTATATACGTATCGCAAGATGAAGACGAAGCCCCCGGGTGGAGTCAACTTAAGGTGAGGAAGTGCCTAGAAAAGGCAGAAATCGTTAAGCTGTATATATCCGTACCGTAAACCGACACAGGTGGATAGGTCGAGTAGACCAAGGCGTATGAGAGAACCCTCGTTTAGGAACTCTGCAATACAACGGCCGTAACTTAGGGATAAGGCCTGCCTATCGCAAGATGGGTTTCAACAAAAGACACACTGCGACTGTTTACCAAAAACACAGCTCCCTGCAAAAGCGCAAGCTGAAGTATAGGGGGTGATGCCTGGCCAGTGTCAGAACGTTAAGGGGAGAGGTTAAGCGCAAGCTGAAGCCTTGAGCCGAAGCGCTGATGAACGCCGGCGGTAACTATAACCGTCCTAAGGTAGCGAAATTCCTTGTCGGGTGAGTTCCGACCCGCACGAATGGCATAACGATAGTGTGACTGTCTCAACGAGGGACTCAGTGAAATTGCAAGGGAGGTGAAGATGCCTCCTACCCGCAACTAGACGAAAAGACCCCGTGAAGCTTTACTACAATTTGATATTGGTATAAGGACAAGTATGTTGAGCGTAGGTGGGAGCCGCAAGGCGCCAATGAGACACCACCCTTACTTATTTTTATGCCTAATCTTTTGACCTGAATCGGCCAAAGGAGACAGTGTCTGATGGGTAGTTTAACTGGGGCGGTTGCCTCCCAAATTGTAACGGAGGCGTTTACAAAGGTCAGCTTAGCTCGGATGGAAATCGAGCTGGATGTGCAAACGCAAAAGCTGGCTTTACTGCAAGGGCAACAACCCGAGCAGTCGCGAAAGCGGAAGTTAGTGAACCGACCACCTCATATAGGAGAGTGGAAGATCAACGGATAAAAGCTACTCCGGGGATAACAGGCTGATCTGGCCCGATAGTCCATATAGACGGCCAGGTTTGGCACCTCGATGTCGGCTCATCGCATCCTGGGGGTGGAGAAGCTCCCAAGGGTTTGGCTGTTCGCCAATTAAAGCGGTACGTGAGCTGGGTTCAGAACGTCGTGAGACAGTTCGGTCTCCTATCTGTTGCGGGCGTTGAATGTTGAGAAGACTCACTCCTAGTACGAGAGGACCGGAGTGGACAAATCTCTGGTGTACCAGTTGTCTTACCAAGGGCAATGCTGGGTAGCTATCATTTGGCACGGATAAACGCTGAAAGCATCTAAGCGTGAAGCCGTCTTCAAGATTAACATTCGTTATAGACTCCTTGTAGACTACGAGGTTGATAGGCGCTAGGTATAAGTCCTGTAAGGGATTAAGCCGAGGCGTACTAATAAGTCAAGCGCACGAAAGAAGCACTTAGTTGTGCTTATATCCATTGTTGACTGTTCAATGCCAATGTTTTAAAAATTTAAAAAAGACCATTGTCTTGGTGGTTCAAGCGGCTGTGTCACACCCGATCCCATCCCGAACTCGGAAGTTAAGCCAGCCAGCGCCGATGATAGCCCTCGGGCAAAAGTAGGCCACCGCCAGGACAATGGTCTTTTTTGTTTGTTGAAATTGACCCCTATGCCCAAATGTGGTAAATTAGAGGCGTAAATTTTGATATTTCATTTATGGTTGTTTCTCAAAATTTAGTGCAAAAAACAGCGGAATACGTCAAACAAAAACTTATAATCGAGCACACCGGCCATGATTGGTATCATGTGGAGCGGGTTTGGCAAATGGCAAAACGGATTCAGAAAGCTGAAGGCGGCAATTTGGAATTGGTTGAATTGGCAGTGCTACTTCATGAATTTGAAAATTTCAGACAACAATATCAGACGAGCGACCTTAAGGGACCTTTTATTCTTTTAGGAATGATGGATGTTTTGGATATTGATAAAGATGTGCAGGATAAAATAGTAAAAATTATAGACGAATCACAATTTAACGGCAGTGAAACCAGGGTGCCATCAACCATTGAAGGAAGAATTGTTCAAGACGCGGACTGGCTGGAAACTATTGGAGCGCTGGGGATAGCGCGGATTTTTGCCACCGGCGGTTATATCCAACGCATGATTCATGATCCAAAAAGAAAACCCCGCCGCAAGATGAGCAAAAAAGATTATCAGCTTAGAAAAAGAGAAGGCACCAGTTTTAATTATTTTTACGAGAAGGCCTTCAAATTGCCGAAACTGATGAATACCAAACTCGGCAAAGCTATTGCTTTAAAAAGAGAGCAGTATCTTCATAATTTTATTGAAGAGTTTTTGGCTGAATGGGACGGCGAAAAATAATCAGTCCAAGCGGATAATAAATTGTTGCACCATGGCGATCCAGGCCCTATCCATGGTGTTTTTCTTTTTAAGAAGATGGGCGACTAAATATTGATTGTTTAGTTCCTGTCCGTTAATTGATTCTTTCTCCCAAATTTTAGTGGAAAAGATAACCTCAAAGCCCATTAGCGTGGCCAGCAGATTGAAGGATTTTTCAGTAAAATATATATCGCGTCTGGAGCCGCCGGCGCCATTGGGTTTTTGTTTAATATAGCTGGATAGTTTTTTCCAAAATCCGGTTCCAATGGGTTCTTCTTCAGTGCGGACAGCTACCAAGAGAGGTGCATTAGGTATTAAAACACGGTTTATTTCTTTAAGTGAATTAATAATTTCAGCCGTGCCGATCAGGTTATGAAGAACGCGCCAGCAAATGCCTCCGCCGATGGAATTGCAATCAAAAGGAAGAGCGGTTAAGGGGGATTCAAAAAATTGTACTTGTGGAAAGCGTTCTTTGGCCTTGGCCACAGCCGGTCTGGCCGAATTTATATCAGTGGCCATGACATTTTTTTTGAGCGACAGGAGTGGTTCCAAATTACGTCCGCTCCAAACTCCAAAATCCACCAGCGGATTACCGCCATTTAGATACTGGGAGATAAAATTAATACCGTCTTTCATTACGTAGGCGCTGGGTGCTTCCCCGATATGATATTCCCCGCCTTCTCCCCACCAGGTTTTGATGCTTAAGGGTTCATTCTGCATATTCCCTCCAGCATACCACCAGTATTGCCTATGTCAAGCCCCTTTGTTATAATATCGGCATATGTCTATTTCTCAATTTCAAAAAGCCGGAAAATACTTAATGTTAGCCCTTGATCACCGGGGCAGTTTTAAAAAATACGTAAAACCAAAAGCGCCCGAGACCGCCACCGATGCGGAAGTGATAAAAGTAAAATCAATGATTACCGGGGCGCTGGAAGATCAATTCAGCGGGGTTTTGCTTGATCCGGATTGGGGTTTGCCCGGCTATGACAAGAAAAAACCGTTTCTTTTGTGTCTGGAAAAGACCGGTTATAGTGACGTGAAAGGCGAACGGTTAACTGAATTGGAGTACACAGCGAGTCAATTAAAAGAGTGGGGGGCCAGCGGCGTCAAATTACTCATATATTTTAATCCCGAAGCCGATAGTTGCGCGGCGCAAATTGAAGTTACCAAGCAAGCTTTGGCAGACGCACACCAAAATGATTTACCGTTGTTTTTGGAGATTGTTACTTACGGCAATGAGGAGTTGGGCAAGAGCCGTTCTGAATGGGTGCTAAGGTCACTCCAAAAATTTATTTCAGCAAATGTTATTCCGGATGTCTGGAAATTGGAATATCCGGGCGACGCGAAATCGTGTAAAAAAATTACGGAGATGGTTGGCAAAACCCCCTGGATATTGCTGACTCGCGGTGATTCTTTTGAAGTTTTCAGAAAAGAACTGGTTGAAGCGGTCGGGGCCGGGGCGGTTGGATTTTTGGCCGGCCGGGCGTTGTGGCAGGAAATTTCCCAGTATTCTGATGAAAAAACCCAGCAAAAATTTTTAGACGGAACCGTTGCAAAGCGGTTTGCGGATATCGCTGAAATTGTTTTAAACGGCTAAAATTCTATGACGCAAGAACAATTTACCAATGTGGGCGCTGTGATTTTGGCGGCTGGTCAGGGTAAAAGAATGAAAAGTGATTTGCCAAAAGTATTGCATCAATTAAAAGGTAAGCCAATAGTAGATTATGTTGTCAGGGTGGTTGAAGGTTTGGGAATTAAACCAACGGTGGTGGTAAGTAATACCAATAATTTGGTGCGTGATTTTTTGGGTGATCGGGTTAATTTTGCCGTGCAAACCGAACAGTTAGGTACCGGCCACGCCGTGGCTTGCGCCGAAAGTTTGCTCAAAGATAAAGTGGGCCATATTATCGTGCTGTATGGCGACCATCCATATTTAACCAGCCAATCAGTTGCTAAATTGATAAAAATTCATTTGGATAATAACGATATTATCACAATGATGACCGCTGTTGTACCTGATTTTGAGGATTGGCGCATGCCTTTTTATAATTTTGGCAGAATCGTGCGTGACAGCGATGGGCGCATTGCGAAAATTGTTGAAAAAAAGGATGCGACTGCGGAAGAATTAGAAATAAAAGAAATAAATCCGGCTTACTTTTGTTTTCAGGCAGATTGGTTATGGAAAAATTTAAAGAATTTAAAAAATAATAACGCTCAGCAGGAATATTATCTTACGGATTTGGTAAAACAGGCAATTGATGACGAACAGAAAACTTCTTCTGTACTGATCAATGCCAGAGAGGCCTTGGGAGTTAATTCACAAGAGGAACTGCAGTTGGCCGAGGCCATATAATTTGTATGCTAAATAATAAAAAACAATTTACAACCGGAGCCGAAGTGGTAGCCAGAGCAGCGCAGGATGCCGGGGCTGAAATGATGTATGGTTACCCGATCACGCCGGCAACCGAGGTTTTTACCGGTTGGATAAAAAAAGGCGGTAAGTATTTACAGACCGAAGATGAAATCGCGGCTGGTTTTGGGGTCTGCGGGGGAGTGCTGGCCGGGCAGAAATGTTTTACGGCCACGGCCGGGCCGGGACATATCTTGATGCAGGACGCCTTGAGCATGGCCGAAGGCATGAGGTTGCCTTTTGTGGCTGTTATTGCGCAAAGAGGCGGGCCAAGCTCCGGCACAGTGATTTATTCCCAGCAGGAGGTTATTTTGGCCTGTTATGGGGGCAATGGCGAGGGAATGCGCATTGTTTATTCTCCTGCAAATTTGGATGAGCTTTATTTGTTGACGAGAAAAGCGTTTAATAACGCTTGGCAGTATCATTTTCCGGCGATTGTTTTAACTGACGGTTACATGCTCAAAACCAAGGGTGTGATTGATTTTTCAGAATTAACAGATGGTCTAAAAAATATTCCGGCCCAGCAGTTTATCAAAGACGAAGAAATCAGGCATTGGCGAAATATTTATACCTTTGAGGAAGAGTTGCACGACCATGTTTTAGAGTCGCAAAAAGATTTTCATAAAATGGCCGGAAAAATTGCCGAAGCCGAAGAATATCAAACTAAAGATGCCAAGATTTTATTAATCGCTCACGGAATTGTCGGGGCGAGTGCAAAGTCCGCGGTTGATCATCTGCGGGAGAAAGGAAAAAAAGTCGGGTTGTTCCGTCCTGTCACTTTAAGCCCGTTTCCCAAAAAAGAATTGGATAAAGTTTGTAAGAATGTAGAAAAAATCATCGTTATTGAATCAAGTTTGGGACAGTTGGCCAGGATAGTGCGCGACCAGCTGGCTCCGGAAGTTTCAGTTCCATTTGAATATTTACAGCATCCGGCTTTGGGGATTGAACCGGAAGAGATTATAAAATTTTTAAAATAGTATGCCGAATTTAGCACCGTCAAAATTTTGCGCCGGCTGTGGACACCCGATAGTGCTCATGATGCTGGGGAAAGTTCTGAAAGATTTAAAATTTGAAGACAAAGCTGTTTTGGGTTTGGACATCGGTTGTTCGCTTTTGGCCTGGAATTTTTTGCCGGTAAACACCTTTCAGACCCACCACGGCCGGGTGACTCCGACAATGATGGGTTTTAAGAAAGCCAGGCCGGAGTCCTTGTGTTTTGGTTATACCGGCGACGGCGGGGCCTATGCAATTGGTTTGCAGAGCTTATTATATGCGGCCAGGCGCGATGAGCCAATCACGGTTTTTGTAATAAACAACACACTTTACGGGATGACCGGCGGTCAGACCGCGCCGACAACTTTAAAAGGACAAAAGACCGACACCCATCCTCATGGTTATGAAGAGGAGGCGTTGTTTGGCCCGGAGCTGTTAAAAAGCGTAGTGCAGGAAGGCGCGTATTTGGCCAGAACCGCCGTAAACGACGTTAAACAAATGCAGGAATTTATCCGCAAAGCAATTGAAACCCAGCAAGCGGGTCATTTTTCACTAATTGAATTTTTGTCTTTCTGTCCGACCAATTGGAAAACCATTGGTCAGGGCACGATTGCCTATTTGGAAAATTTAAAACAAACTTTTAAAACAGGAGAAATTTAATTATGCTGTTAAAAATAATTTTAGCCGGCGACGGGGGCCAGGGAATTCAGCTGATGGCTGACGTTATCTGCAAGGCCGTTTTTGAAAACAACAAGCACGTTACCTATATTCCCAATTACGGGCTGGAACAAAGGGGAGGCGTGTCTTTGGCCTTTATCCAAATCAGCGACAAAGGCATTTCTTATCCGAAATTCACTGAACCGGATATTTTGGTGATCATGTCCGATCAGGCCAGGGAGCGGACAACAAATTATATATCCGATGATGTAAAAATTTTTGATGTTAAGGATTACGCGGGTCTTGCCGGACTGCAGGCGAAAAATTTTAATGTATTTTTTCTCGGACTTTTGGCGAAACTGTTGGAACACAAGGGCGTTTTAAAGATTGCCGAAACCCTGATGCTGCTTGAAGGACGGCTGAAAGAAAAAGCTGGCTGGGAGGAAAATAAAAATGCTTTTCAAAAAGGGCTGGACACATAAGAAAAGATTTGTGCTTAAAAAAATTCTGGATTTGCATATCCACTCGCGTTATTCCCGGGCCTGCTCGGCTGAATTAGAATTGCCAAAAATTGCCAAGGCCTGCGAAGGCAAGGGGATTGATATCGTGGCGACCGGCGACTACACCCATCCTCTGTGGTTTAAACATATAAAAGAAAGTTTAGTGGAGGTTGCCGCCGGCGCCGGAATTTATAAATTAAAAGATAATTCCAGCCCGACAAAATTTATTTTAAGCACTGAAATTTCGTGTATCTACAAACATAAAGATAAAACCCGGCGGGTGCATTTGTTGATTTTGGCGCCAAGTATTGAAGCAGTAGAAAAATTTAATCGGGCTTTGGAAGAAAAAAATATAAATGTCAGATCAGACGGTCGGCCGATTATGGGTTTATCGGCAAAAGTAATTTTAAGCATGATTTTGGCTATTGATCCGAGGTTTATGCTGATACCGGCCCACATTTGGACGCCGTGGTTTTCGGTTTTGGGTTCAAAATCCGGGTATGACTCATTTGAAGAGTGCTTTGAAGAGCTGACCCCGCATGTAAAAGCCGGAGAAACCGGGCTTTCCAGCGATCCACCGATGAATCATCGGCTGTCTAAACTGGATAACATTACTCTGGTATCAAACTCCGATGCGCACGGCCTCAATAATTTAGGCAGGGAAGCCAACCGGTTTGAATTTGCGGATGAAGCGGATATAAATTATGACGAAATCACGCGCATTATCAAAACCGGTGATAAGAAAAAGTTTTTATACACGATTGAATTTTATCCGGAGGAAGGAAAGTATCATTTTGACGGCCATCGCGATTGCGAAATCGTTTTATCACCAAAAGAAACCAAGGCCAAAAAATTTATTTGTCCGAAATGCAAGAAACCGGTAACGGTTGGCGTTCTGCACCGCGTTGATGATTTGGCCGATCGCGAAGAAAATAATATTCCTGTGGATAAGTTCATCCCGCACAAGTATATTGTGCCTTTAAAAGAAGTGCTGGGAAAAGTATACGACGTCGGTCCGGCGAGTAAAAAAGTAAAAAACGAGTATGATTTAATGATAAAAAAGATCGGCAGTGAATTTTATATTTTATTGGACGCGGGCTTAGAAGAAATTGAAAAAAATATTTCTGATGCCAATATTTTAACAGCCATAGCCAATATGCGGGCCGGGCATGTGAAGGTGCACCCGGGGTATGACGGAGAATTTGGTGTTGTTGAAGTGTTAACTGACGGGAGAAAAAACGATTTAAAACAGTCCAGATTGCTCTAATTTTAGCCCCGCCTGCGGCAATGGATAAAATTATAAACAAAAAAATCTTCCCAATTTAAACGGGAAGATTTTTTGTGACTAACGTCGTTTCTTAGCTTTCTTAACTTTCTTCTTTGCTTTCTTCTTCTTGGCCATAGTAGACACCCCCTTTCTCTCCCGGCAATGCCGGGATTAAGAAATGATTATAAATTTTTTCTCCTCGCGAGCGATAGAAAAAATCTATTGAAGAATTTTTTACAAGACAAGCATTGCTGTAAAAAATTTTCTCGACCACCTTTATTATAGAATGTTTTTATCTAAAAGTGAAGGGGATAAAGACAAAGTTATGCACAGGTGAAGAAAAATTAAAAATTTTATAAATTTTTACCGGGAGCAGATCCTTGACCGTTTCAAAAAATTGTGGTAATCTAATGCCGCATATTTTGTTAACAATCCGCCGTCAGGCGGAGCCATATAATGGAGGCAGGCCATGGGTAAGTTGTCCGAAAGGGATCGGGAGCAGGTCCTGGAAGCCCGCAAAGCAAACATCCTGACCGAGCTGGCGGACAGCAAGTTGATGTTGCACAATGGCATCATCTTGGGCGGTGTGTGTAGCGACGGGGACCAGCTTCCCGAGATGAAGAAGCACATCGGGCTTCTGGTTGAGGCTCAATACGGCGCCGAACGTGTTCATCTGTTCGCAATAAATGGTGGCGCGCTGGCACTCTCGCCGTCCAGTCCGCTCGCCAACATGTCGAGGTTCTACTACGAGTTTCTGGTTGAGAACAATCTCGATTTCGGCTGGCGCATCTTGCTGTTACTCCTCTACCCTGTCATCTGGTTCATGGGCAAGGCGATGCGTCAGGATATCATACTGATGATCAATGTCTGGCTGGGCATTCGCATGAAGCAGATCAAGACCGTCGGACTTTGCATCCACGCGCCGTGTGGAGCGGCTGGGCTCTGTGGTATGAGTTTTGTGGAGGAGATCTCATGCCTCATCAAGGCTAAACGCCGTCTCAAGGCCATGCCCGTTTTCACGAACGTCAAGTTTCCGTGCTTTGTGCATGTGGACTATGGCGATGACGGCAACGGCGGCAATAGCGCCCGCAAGCGCACCTATTTCATCTCCACCAAGGCCGCGGAGAAGTGGCTTTTGGAGCACTATCCGCACGCCCTGTACTCGTAGTTGCTCTTTGTTCATAACGCTCGCAGTGAATCCGACGACGGGTCGGCACTGCGAGTTTTTTTGTTTGACTTTTGCGGTAAAAAATAGTATCTTTTAGATATAATTTTAACTTTTTTATATGGATGACCAAATTGAGCAGGAAAAACAATCTGCCTGGGAGGCGGAAAATGACGAAATCAAAATTTTATTAAATGACGGCGCGGAAAAATATTTTAAAACAGAATTTCCGGATTTAAAACATGCTTTTGTCAAGGACTTGCAGTGTGTGGTTTGTATGGATGAAGGCACTGCTTTTAAAGATTATGGCGGGGAGAATAAATTTTGTCTGGCCGGGTCCGGAATTTTGTTTCCGGCAAATTCTGAAGAAGAACGGATTGCTAAAACAGCTAAAATGTTTGTTGATTTAGGTATAACCGAGGTTACCAGTCATGAGGGTTGTGGGGCAGCTGGTTTGGCGTATAAAAGGGATTTCCCGGGCACTAACCCAACAGCTGAACAGATTGAAAATTATGCTAAAAATTGGTCAAAAATGGTTGCTGAAGAAATGGGCCGTTTAGGGCATGAAGAAAATTATAATCACATCCCGGCCGAAGAGATGGAGCGCCCGGCCGAGTTTCATGTGGCCCGCGTGGTTTATTATGATGGTATCGGCGGGTTTAATCCCAACAGAGAAATCGGCTTGCCGATGGGATTTATTATTGAACGAAAACATTTGCCGGCTGACTATACGCTTGAAGAATTAAAGGTGGCGATAAATATTGCTTTTGGCCATCACGGTTTTGGCGAAGAGAGATTTTCCAAGGACTTGCCGTTTGTAATTATTCCGATGTCAGACAGCCAAACCGGTTTGGAGGACTTAAAAAAAGAAATCACCGCAGTGCTGGGTGAAAATAATTTCTATCAGGAAGAAAAGGTGAAAGTGGATGGTTTGATCGTGTAAATTACTTCTCGTGCCTCCAGAGAGAATCGAACTCCCATCGCTAGGTTCGAAGCCTAGAATTTTATCCATTAAACTATGGAGGCAAAATTGTGGGTCGCCAGGGGATCGAACCCTGGACCTTATCCTTAAGAGGGATCTGCTCTACCAGCTGAGCTAGCGACCCGCGTACGCAATCATGTTTGCCGCCATTAGATAGGGTCTCCTGCACTCTTCTTCATCACATTTACCTTCGGACCCTTCCAGCCCTTAATTTTCAGGGCCGCTTCGGCCGCTTCGGTTTGCGCTTCCTGTTTGCTTGTGCCTTCGCCGGTGGCCACCAGTTCACCGTTTAAGTAAACTCCGATTTTGAAAAATTTAATATGATCCGGGCCTTCTTCGTGTACCACCCGGTAGGAAGGAGTCGCTCCGACAACTTCCTGCGCCGATTCCTGGAAACGGCTTTTGGCGTCCATGTATAATCCATTTTCAAGAATATACGGCAATTTTGGCAACACCCATTCAGACACAAATTTTTCTGCAGAGTCATAGCCCCGGTCCACATAGATGGCGCCGACCAAGGATTCAAAGGTGTTAGCCATGATGTAGTCCCTGGCTTTGGTGCCGGCATCTTTTGATTCGCCGCGGCTTAAAAACAAATACGGTTCCATGCCAATTTCATAGGCAATGCTGGCCAAAATTTTGGCATTAACGAGCGCGGCGCGCCAATTTGTCAGTTCTCCTTCCGGATTGGCGTATTCCTTAAACAAAAATTCCGTGACAATCAGTTCCAAAACCGCATCTCCCAAAAATTCCAGACGTTCATTATGGCCCAAAGGAAAATCATGATGCTCATTTAAGTATGAACGATGGACAAAGGCCTGAACCAGATATTCCGGGTGCTTGAATTTAATTCCGATTTTTTCTTCCAGGGAATCGTATTTTTTTTCTTTTACGTCTTCTCTTTCTGCAATTTTATTTTTCATACGCGTTTATTTTTTTTCTGATTCTTCTTCTTTCGGCAAATTTTTGTAGATCGCACCTAAAACACCGTTGACAAATCTGCCTGAAGAAGGGCCACCAAAGTTTTTAGCCAATTCAATCGCCTCGTTTATGGCTACCTTGGGCGGGACTTCGTTGTTAAATTGCAATTCATAGATGCCGATGCGCAGAATATTCCGGTCAATAATCGTGATTTGTTCAATCGGCCATTGCGGGGCGTATTTGACAATCAATTTGTCAATCTCTTTTAAATTTTTCTGCACCCCGGCGACGATTGCTTTGGCAAAATCAACCTCATCCAGCCCGGGACCGAATTCCTGCAAGTCGCGTTCGGTTATTTCCGGCAGGGCGTCTTTTGACTGGTCGTTAAAATCCCATTCAAACAAAGCTTGCATGGCGATGCTTCTGGCTAAATGGCGATTTGACATATTTTTCTCCTTTTTAATGAGCAAATTATTTTTTAGGCCTTTTTGGCTTTTGCTCTCCTGGTTGAACGAGAAGTTCGCTTATCAACATTAAAAACCTGGCGTCCGCGATAAGTTCCACAAAACGCGCAAGCGTGGTGCGGCATAACCGGGTGTTTGCATTTTGGACAAACAGTGGCATTTGCAATTTTTAAAGCAAAATGCGCGGCGCGGCGGTTCTTGTGAGATGATGTTCGGCGATGGCCTGGTAAACCCATATTAGTCGTTAAATTAGTGAAATTAAGTTGATTATGCCTCATATTATATACCAAATACGCGAGTTTGGCAAGGGGGGATAAATCTATTGACAAAAGAGCATTTTAGTGGTTAGATAGATTGTTCTTTTGACGGAAAGGAAGGAGGCAAGCCCATGGCAACAGGACGACAGGCGGATGCTTGTCTCCAGCCGGATCTGGCCGTGTTCAACATCAGACAACTCGCGGAGGCGTTCTACCTGGAGGCCTGTAACACGGAGAAGCAAGGACAGTTGGAAATCCTGCTGGAGCCGCAAGACAAGAGTCGTGGCCGGGTTCTAATCCAGAGCCGCGTGGTCGCTGAGGTGGAATCCGTGGAGTATGATGGCAGGAAGTGGGAAGTGTGTGCAGTGCTCGTGGCCGGCACCACCAGAGGGTCAGAGTTGGAGGGGTCGGCAGTGATCAAGTTGCAAGTCGGCGGGTACAGACAAGCCGATTCAGCACAAGGGCTGGGTGTGCTCGTTTTAAACACTCGGACGTACGGGAAACTGTCCATCTGGGCCAAGTCATGGCTTGATGCCAAGGAGGAGGTGTGAAACGGGGCGTGAACCTTGATGGTGAGCGCCCCGATTTGTTTAAAAGACCGCTTTATGTTATAATATTTTGGAATTCATTAATAATTTTTTTAATATGTCCAGAGAAAATCACGCTTTAAACCATCACGAAGCCGCACAGGCAATTCCTGCGGAAGAGTCCGTAGAAGAGGCGGCAAAACGGCTAAAAGAGAAAAAAGTAAAAAGCCCGGCAGAAGCTCGCAAAGAGTCAGCCCGAAAGGCCGCTGACAAAATGCACAAAGCCGAGGCCTTGTTTATGAGCGCGAAAGCACAGTTTGAAGCGCTCAAGAGAACTTTGGACGTTAAACAGAAATATGGGGTTGATATTACAAAGTCCGAAAAAGATAAGGTTGAGGCGGCCAGGAGCGCCATGTTAAAAGCGCAGAATGATTTTGTAGTCGCGCAAGGTCTGCATTCGCCATACTTAACCGAAGCACAAAGAACAGAGAAAGCAAAAAAAGCGAAGATGACTGATATTGTCAGTAGAGCGCAAAAAGAATTATTAGAGGAACCGGAGTCGGAGGAATCAAGGCCGGTTAAACATTACGCGCAAAAAAGAAAAACCAGCGAGGATGCAGATATGGTCTCTGGCGAAATCGGCGTGACGGATTATGCGGCTATAGCTGAAAAGGATATGCAGGAAACAGACGCCAGTAAAATGATGGTTGAACCGGAAGCAGTGGAAACAGAGGAACCGGAGGCAGAATCAAAACGCTGGACAGAAGCCAAACATTTTAAAGGACGCGATCTGGATGCACAAACAAAATCAGAGAAAGAGGCCGAAGTTGGTTTGCAGGAAACACTGGGTACTGAAGGGTTTACTGAAAGTGCAAAAATACTGGAAGCCGGTGCGGTTGTTAAACACAGGTTAGAAGAAATAGCCCAGGAATTAAAAACTTTAGGGTATGATTTGGAGGCGCAGATTGTTAAGCCGCCTTTTTGGGGCAGTTTAACCAAAAAAGGGAGATTGATTTTGGAATTTATAAAATTAAGCGATGATAAAAATTATCAGGCATTATTGCAGGCGCAGGAAGACGTCCGGAGAAAACCGGGGGCAGCAAATGATAATCGCGAAACTGCGCGAGCCATGAGTTATCGCGCCGGCGGAGTGGTGTCAAAAAGAGAATATGCTGCCGGAGAAGAGAAAGGCGACAGAGCCAGATTGGACTTGAATGAAGCTAGAGAGAAAAAACAAATTGAATCCGGCACAGCCGGCCCGGAGTTAAAAATGAAAGCCGGAAAAAAGGCAGAGAAGATGCTTGAACAAATTAACGAGGAACTGGCTGTGTTTGGTTTAACGGGTCCGGATTTGCTTACCATAGACAGGAAAACAGCCAAGATCGTTACAAACGCCGGTACTGATATTAAAAAATTACGAAAAGAGTATCTTGAACTAACAGAGGATCCGAATTACAAGTATTATTTGAATCATAAGAAATAATTCTGATAAAAATAGCCGAAAATCAAGCAGAATGGGACAGTTGGCTTCTTAAAGAAAACCGCCCATGCAATCGCTTCACACAGTCCTGGCAGTGGGGGGATATTTTGATAGCTGAAGGTAAAAAAGTTGAGCGACTAAAGGTAGTTGAGGGGGAAAAAATTTTGGCGGAGGCGCAGGTCGTTTACTCCAACCTTATTTTTGGGTGGAAGTACGCGTTTTGTCCGAACGGGCCGGTAATCGCTCAAGAAGATGATAAGGTTTATAAAATTTTAGCGGATTATTTTAAACAAAAGGGTTGTATATTTTTCAGAATTGAACCGGAGAAATTCACAGCGCGTGGGTCCGCCCAAAAAACCATAGAGCTTAACCCTCCAGCCACGCTCATTTTGGATTTAAAAAAATCAGAAGCGGATTTATTGGCAGGCATGCATCAAAAAACCAGATATAACCTAAATTTGGCGGCTAAGAAAAATATCAGAATTGAAAATAAAAAAGATTTTGATATTTTTTGGAACTTGATGAAAGAAACCGGCAAGCGCGATCAGTTTAAATTGCACTATGAAGACCACTATAAACAGATTTTAAGTTCAAATTTATCGTATCAACTGACGGCCTTCTGTGATAACAGGCCGATTGCCTGTATAATATGTATAGGGTTCGGCAACACATTTACTTATTTATACGGTGCCTCTGACTATGCTCATAGAAATTTAATGGCTCCGTATCTGTTGCAATGGGAAGCGATAAAATTGGCTAAGGGCTTGGGTTTTGTCTGTTATGATTTTTTTGGGGTGGCGCCCCAAACCAACGGGCAGGCCGGGGAATATGAATATAGTCCCAAACATCAGTATGCGGGAGTAACCAGATTTAAACTTGGTTTTGGGGGTATGCCGTATTCTGCCGCCGGAACCCGGGATATAATAATAGAGAATAAAAAATATAATTTTTATAAATTTTTGCGGCGGCTGCGGAGGTTAATCTAACATGTATGTCCTCGTCGTTTAATGGATAGGACACTAGCCTCCGAAGCTGGTAATGCGCGTTCGATTCGCGCCGAGGACACTATGGGCCTGACAACAAAAAAGGCCAAGGAGCTTTTAAAAAGGTTTGGGCCGAATCTAATCCAATATAAGGTTGAACACCCGCCACTAGTTCAATTTCTTTTGGAATTCAAAAATCCGTTGATTTTTATTTTGATTATCGCCGCGGTCATATCTTTTTTCATGGGCGAGTGGGTGAGTTCAATCATTATTATTTTAATGGTGCTTTTAAGTACGGTTTTGGATTTTGTTAATACCTATAAATCACAAAAAGCGGCCAATAGTTTAAAAGAAAAGGTGCGAGTTTCAGCCAATACTTTAAGGGATGGCAAGCTGCAGGAACTGCCCGTGAGTCAACTGGTGCCGGGTGACGTGGTTTTGCTTGAGCCGGGCGATGTTATTCCGGCCGACGGCAAAGTGATTATCGGAAAAGATTTTTTCGTGGATGAATCAACCCTGACCGGCGAATCATACCCCTTGGAGAAACTAAACGGCGAGGTGGTTTTTATGGGCAGCAGCGCGGTTACCGGCGACGCCAAAATTTTAATTGAACAAACCGGAAAAAATACAAAATTCAGCCATATCGCGGAAGCGCTCTTAAAAAAAGATGAAATGACTGATTTTGACCGCGGCATTCAGCAGTTCAGTTATTTGATTTTAAAAGTTATTTTGATTTTGGTGGTTTGTATTTTTTTGTTTAATATTATTACCGGGCATAATAGTTTTTTTGATGCCTTTTTATTTGCTTTGGCCTTGGCGGTGGGCCTGACTCCCGAGCTCCTGCCGATGATTATCACCTTTAACCTTTCCAAGGGGTCTCTGGCGCTGGCCAAGGAAGGCGTGATTGTGAAAAAGTTATCAGCCATTCAGAATTTCGGCAGTATGGATATTTTGTGTACTGATAAAACCGGTACTTTAACTGACGGCAAAATTGCACTGGTTAAATATACCGATGGGTTGGGCAAGGAATCGGATGATGTTTTGCTTTGTGCCTATATCAACAGTTTTTATGAAACGGGCATAAAAAATCCGCTGGACAATGCCGTCAGGGAATTTAGAAAAATTAAAATTTCCGAATATAAGAAGGTTGATGAAATTCCGTTTGATTATGTCCGGCGCCGGGGATCGATTGTGGTTGATGACGGCAGCAGAATTATGATCACCAAGGGCGTGCCCGAGGAAATATTTAAAATATCAAAATTTTATCAAAATGCCAATCATGAGTTTGCCGGAAAGATTAAAACCGAGACCTTAAAAAATTATGAAAGTTTAAGCCGGGACGGTTTCAGGGTTTTGGCCGTAGCCAAAAAAGTGCTGACGGGGAAAAAGAGTGTTTATTCCAAGGATGATGAGGGTGATATGATTTTTATGGGTTTTATCGCCTTTTTGGATCCGCCCAAGCTCACCGTTACCGAAACCTTAAAAGTTATGGAAGAATATGGAATTGAAATCAAGATTTTAACCGGCGATAATGAGCTGGTCACACAAAGAGTGGCGCAGGAAATTAATTTAAAAGTGAAGGGGGTTTTGAGCGGAGCGCAGATTGCGAACATGAGTATGGGTGTTTTGGAAAAAGTGGTTGAGGAGACCACGATTTTTGCCAGATTGTCACCGGATCAGAAGACAAAAATAATAAAAGTTTTGCAGAAAAACGGACATGTGGTGGGTTATCTGGGCGACGGTATTAATGATTCGCCGGCGCTAAAAGCCGCTGATGCCGGCATATCGGTAAATAACGCGGTTGATGTGGCTAAAGAAAGCGCGGATTTGATTCTGCTCCGGAAAAGTTTGCGGGAACTGGTCAATGGAGTTATAGAGGGGCGCAAGACCTTTTCTAATACCATTAAATATCTGATGATGAATTTGAGTTCTAATTTTGGGAACATGTTTTCTTTGGCCGGCGCCTCGCTGTTTTTGCCGTTTTTACCCATGCTGCCGTCGCAGGTCCTGCTCAACAATTTAATGTATGATACCTCTCAATTTACAATTCCCTTAGATAATGTTGATAAAGAAGATGTAAAAAAGCCCAGGAAATGGGATATAAAATTTTTAAAGAAGTTTATGCTGATTTTCGGACCGGTCAGTTCCATTTATGACTTCGCCACTTTTATATTTTTATTTTATATTTTTCATCTTAATGCCAGCGCTTTTCAGTCGGGCTGGTTTTTGGAGTCGCTGGCAACGCAGACCCTGGTGGTGCACATTATCCGCACCAGAAAATTATCTTTTATCAAGAGCCGAGCTTCGTGGGCCTTATTTTTGAGCACGTTCGCGATTGTGGTTCTTAGCTGGTTTTTGGTGTTTAGCGGCTGGGCCGGGTATTTTGGGTTTACGGCTTTAAACTTAAAACAAGGTCTGACTATAGTGGGTATAGTGATTGTTTATCTGATAAATGTGGAAGTAGTTAAAAAATGGTTCTTTAAGAGATTGGTTTTGAAGATGTAGTGCATTCTTTATTACTGCACTTGGTTTGTCCTTTGGCCGCGTAAACCATCGGGCTTTTGCATTCTGTGCACATCTCTCCGGTTGGTTTTTCCCACAAAGCAAAATCACAATCCGGGTAGCGATTACAGCCGTAAAATGGTTTACCGCGTTTGGTGCGTTTTTCCACCAGGTCGCCCTGGCCGCACTTCGGGCATTTCATGTTTATTTTAACTTCAATATTTTTTATATTTTTGCACTTCGGGTAAGCTGAACAGCCGAGAAATGGTCCGAACCGGCCATGGCGCATAACCATTTGCGCTCCGCATTTTTCGCATTTTTGATCAGTCAGCTCAATTTTTTCTTCTTCTATTTTGCCGTCAGCGCCGATATTTTTGGTGTTTTTGCATTCCGGATAATTTGAACAGGCCAAGAATTTGCCGAAGCGCCCGGTTTTAATCACCATCGGCGATCCGCATTTTTCGCAGACCTCATCGGTTTTTTCTTCGGTGATTTCTTTTTTGGAGAGTTCCTTGTCTTTGGCAGTTAAATTTTTCTTAAAAGGAATATAAAATTCGGAGATAACCGGTTGCCACTCTTTTTTGCCTCTGGCGATTTCATCCAGATCATCTTCCATTTTGGCGGTAAATTGGTAATTTACAATGTCGGGAAAATGTTCAACCAGTAAATCATTGACCACAAAAGCGATGTCTTTTGGTTTGAGGCGCTTTTTTTCATCACGCTCAACATAACCGCGGTCTTCAATGGTGGCTATGGTTGGCGCGTAAGTTGATGGCCGGCCGATGCCGTATTGTTCCAGGGCTTTGACCAGCGTGGCATCGGAGTATCTGGCCGGCGGTTCAGTGAAATGCTGTTCGGGTTTAAGTTCTTTGCAGTTTAGATCTTCGCCTTTGGTGACAGTCGGCAAAATATTTTCTTTGGCTTTATCCGGGTAGAGTTTTAAATAGCCGTCAAAGGCAATGGTTTGCCCGTTGGCCCGGAATTGGTAATTATTTTTACTGATTATATCTATGACTGTCGCGTTTAGTTCCGCGGGAGCCATCTGGGTGGCTACGGCCCGGCGCCAAATCAAATCATATAAGCGGTATTGATTTCTATCCAAATGAGCTTCCATTGACTCGGGGGTGCGCATTACTTCGGTCGGGCGGATGGCTTCGTGGGCCTCCTGGGCGTTTTTGCTTTTGTTGCTGTAAACCCGGGGATTGCTTAATTGGTATTTAGCGCCAAATTCTTTGCCGATAATTTCTTTGGCTTCGCCTAAAAATTTTTCTGATAAGTTCACTGAATCGGTTCGCATGTAGGTTATAAGACCCACGTGGCCTTCACTGCCAAGTTCAACGCCTTCATACAGCTGTTGGGCCAGTCGCATGGTTTGTTTGGCTGAAAATCCAAGATGATTATTGGCCTCCTGTTGCAGGGTGGAAGTGGTAAACGGGGGAGAGGGCATGCGCTTTGTCTTTTTTTCTTCAACCTCCGCAACTTTATAGCCAGTTTTTTCCAAATCTTTCAGGATTTTATCAACCTGCTCCTTGTTTTTTATATCAAGTTTATCAAACTTCTTTTCGTTTACAGAAAATAATTTTGCTAAAATAGATTCATGTTTGGCGGTTTCAAAAAGTCCTTCCACGCTCCAGTATTCTTCCGGTTTAAAGGCCGTAATCTCTCTTTCTCTTTCCACTGTTAAGCGCACGGCCACGGATTGGACGCGTCCGGCAGATAAACCCTTGGCCACCTTGCGCCATAAAAAGGGCGACAACTCATAACCCACCAGGCGGTCTAAAACACGGCGGGCCTGTTGAGCGTCAACCATTTTTAAGTCCAATGCGCGCGGATGTTCAAGCGCGTTTGTGATTGCGTGCTTGGTGATTTCGTGGAAGACAATTCTTTGGGCATGTTCCGGCTCAATATCCAGAATATGCGCCAAATGCCAGGAGATGGCTTCACCTTCTCGGTCCTCATCAGTCGCGAATAGGATTTCGTCAACTTTTTTGGCTGCGTCTTTTAACTCTTTGACGGTTTTGGTTTTGTCCTTGCTGATGATGTATTGCGGTTCAAAATTATGTTCCACATCGACTCCCAGTTTGGTTTTTGGTAAATCGCGGACATGGCCAAAAGAGGACTTAACAATGTAGTCCTTTCCTAAATATTTGGTGATGGTTTTGGCTTTGGTCGGTGATTCTACGATTACCAGTGTTTTCATAGATTTGTATAAGAAACACGAACGTTATAGCGGACATTATATAAGGATAGAAGATTTTTTGGTTTTTGTCAATTTTGAGTGCGCAGTTCTCCGGCCAGAAACATGGAACCGGTCACAAGCAACATGTCATTTGCCTTGAGTCGCGCTTTGGTTTCCAGGAAAGCATCTTTGGGGTCTATAAAAATTTTAATGTCTGTTTTTGGCAGCAATTTTTTAAATCTGTCAGCCAGGTCTTTGGGGTCAGCCACTTTGCGCAGAGGGTTGATTGTATATCTGGTGCAGGCAATTATTTTTGGTTTTAGCCCGGCCAGTTGGCTAATCATCTTTTTGATGTTTTTGTTGCCCGAAAATCCGACCAGCAGATTAATATTTTTTAATTTTAAATCACTAATGGTTTTGATCGCGGCTCTGATTTTGTCCGGATTGTGGGCGCCATCTAAAATAATCAGCGGTTTTCTTGACACAACCTCCATCCGGATTGGCATTTTTGTTTGTGCCAGTCCTTTTTTTATGGCCGAATTCTTAATTTTTAAAAGTTTTGCGGCTTGGATAGCCAAGATAGAGTTTTCAATTTGGTGTTTTCCTAAAACAGAGAGTGTGTAGGTCTGGTTCTGATATTTAAAGATACTGCCTTGCGTGTCGGTTTTTATTAAAGTATATTTGGAATTAAATTCAATCAGGCGCGCTTTTTGCGCCCGGGCTTCCTTAGCGAGAATCGCATTAATTTTAGGGTCGCGTTCCATAGTTAAAACCCTGCAGCCGCGTTTGATAATGCCGGATTTTTCCCGGGCAATTTTGGCTTTGGAAGTGCCCAAGATGTCGGTGTGATCAAGGCCGATGTTGGTAATGATGGCAATGTCTTTTTTGGGAATTATATTGGTTGAGTCATAGCGGCCGCCGCAACCGACTTCAAGCACGGCGAAGTCAACTTTTTTTTGGGCAAAATAACAAAGCCCCATGGCCGTGATTATTTCAAAAAAACTCGGTAGTCCCCAAGGGGAGTTCACATATTTCTGCAAATATTTTTTTAGGGCGGTTTTTAAAAAGATTGTGTTCTCCACAAATTCATATTTTTCCATCTCTTGTCCGCCTACTTCCCACCTTTCGGTTATAATAGACGGATGAGGAGAGGTGAGCAGGCCGACTTTTTTGCCACTGGCGCGCAGAATGGAACTGACAAACGTAGCCACCGAGCCCTTGCCGCTGGTGCCGGTGATATGAATGTAATGTTTAATCTTTTTTTCCGGATTACCCATAATATCTAAAAGGCACTGCAATCTTTTCAGATACAGTTTGGGATTATCTTTACCCTGCAGGTAATCATTCTTGGAAAGATTATTGAGGGAAATTATGAAATTGTACGCCTCGGAAAAATTCATAGGGTTTTGACATAATTCATACCCCCCAAGTTACGGACTTTACTCTTTACTTCCAAAAGCGTCAAATTGGCGGTAATGGTTTGGCTGGGAAGATTGGTTTCTTTAATGATGTTATCAATATGCTTGGGTTCGCCGGATAAAACCGCCAAAATTTTATTTTCGTCGGCACTTAAAGAAGCGTCGTGGCCGTCTATGGCAGTGTCGGCCATAATTTTTAGATTGAGCGCGTCGGCGATGTCTTGGGCGGCTGTAATCAATCTGGCGCCGAGTTTTATTAAATTGTTCGGCCCGGCTCCGGTCAAAGAATTTATGGGGTGGGGGACGGCAAAAACCTCCCGGTTGTAGTCCAAAGCATGTCTGGCCGTGATCAGCGCTCCGGAACTTTCCGGCGCCTCAATCACCAATGTGCCCAGACACAGTCCGGCGATGATCCGGTTTCGCGCCGGAAAAGAGTATTGACTGGGCAAAAATCCAGGAGGATATTCGGAAATAACGGCTCCGCCCTGGCTGATTATTTTTTCAGCCAGTTGTTTGTGCGCTGCCGGGTAGATATGCTGTTTGTCTATGCCTGATCCTAAGACAGCTAAAGTAATGCCGTTATTGTCCAAAGCGGTTTGATGGGCAACACCATCTATACCCAAAGCCAAGCCGCTTACTATGATTAATCCGCTTTTGGCCAGTGGTTTGACCAGCTCTTCACAGGCCTGACGGCCATAGCCGGTCAATTTTCTGGTGCCAACCACGGCCAGTGCCGGTCCGTTTTTGGGAAGGATCCCACGCACAAACAAAGTATGCGGCGGATCGTAGATTTCTTTAAGAAGCGCGGGATAATCCGGTTCTGTGATTGAAACCGTGCGAATGTTTTCTTTTTCTAATCTTTCCAAGATTTGTTCAGCCGGGTTTTGACTTCGCCACAGTAAAAATTCACGGGCAATATTTTCTTCCAACCCGGCCTTAACCAGTTCCGCCAGTCCGGCCTCCCATAAATTTTTTAAATCAGAAAAATGAGCCGCTAGTTTTTTGTAGCGGCCGTAGGTTATCTTGGTGAAGTGAGCGAGCACTGCGTGATAGCGCATGCGTTTACGATAATATTTTTTTAATTTCTTCCATCGCCTTTGCCAGCACTTTTTCCAGGATTTCTTTTTCCGCTTTGCTGAATTTATGCAGGACAAAATCCGCCGTATCACCCATTAGTTGTTTGTCTTCAGGCGCGATGCCGATGCGCACGCGGGTAAAATTTTGCGTGCCCAGGTGGTCAATAATTGACCCTACGCCGTTGTGGCCGGCCGCGCTGCGGTTTGTTTGAATCTTGTATTCACCCAAAAGCAGATCCTTGTCATCATGAGCCACGATTAAATCGGCGGGGGAGAGTTTATAAAAATCCATTTTGGCCCGCACCGCAGTGCCGGAGTTGTTCATGAAAGTTTTCGGTTTTAACAAAATTATTTTTTTAGAAACAACTTCATCCGCCAGTTTGTCTATAAACAAATATCCGGCATTGTGTCTGGTGTCTTTGTATTCTTTTCCGGGATTGCCCAAACCGACGATTAGTTTCATATTAGGCGTTTATGTCTCTTCTTATTTTTGTTAATTTGATAATAATTGGCGCTCCGAAGAATCCGAATTGTTCACGCAACCTGTTTTCTATATAGTGCACGTAAGAAAAATGCACCGAGGTTTTTGATTTTATGCGCATTTCAAACATCGGCGGATTATTGTGTATCTGATGGAAAGACAAGATTTCCGGATGTCTGGTGCCTTTGCCTCTGGCCGGGCGGTGTTCTTTGGTAATTTTTTTAAAGAAGCCGCGCAAATCTGCCTCGGGAATGATTTTATGTCTTTCTTCCCAGGCCCTGGCAATTAAAGGAAATATCTGATGCACCCGGTATTCGGTTTTGGCGCTGGTAAAAATAATCGGGGCAAAATCCAAATGGGGAAACTCGGAGCGGATTTTATCTTTGACTTCATTTCTGAAATGGTCTTCATTGCTGTCAGCCAGATCCCATTTATTTATAATGAGTATTACGCTTTTCGTGCTCTCGCGCAACAATCCGGCCAGTTGCTGATCTTGGTTGGTAACCGGTTCGCCGGCGTCTAAAAGCAATAAAACTATATCGGCTTTTTTAATCGCCTGGATGCTTTTGGCAACACCTTCTTTTTCCAGCTCTCCGGAGACATGTGATTTTCGCCTGATGCCGGCGGTGTCTATAAATAGAATCGGTTGTTTATCAACCATCACCAGCATATCATGCGGTTCGCGGGTGGTATGGGCCAGGCCGCTGACAATCACCTGGTCTTTGCCTATAAGTTTATTGAATATTGATGATTTGCCCACGTTGGGCTTGCCAATCACCGCCACTTTGATCGGATTTATTTTTTTTAATTTTTTCGGCCGCTTGGATATTTTACCAAGCCGCTTATAAATTATTTCTAAAAGATTTCCTAAGTTTGCCCCATTGGTAGCCGAGACCGGAAACGGTTCGCCAAAACCGAGAGAGAGGATGTCTTTATCATAAATCGTATCGCGCCATTTGGCGCCGTCCGCCTTATTGGCCACGAACACAACTTTGTTTTTATTTTTTATCAGCCGTTTGGCCAATTCCCGTTCTTGCGGCAAAATGCCGGCTTGAATGTCAATGACAAATAAGATTAGGTCGGCTTCGGCCATGGCCATTTCGGTTTGTTTGATAATTTCATCCTCAAGCGGTATTTTGTTGGAAAAAGTCAAACCGCCGGTATCAACCAGATTAAAATTTTTACCGCGCCAAGCGGCAACGGCAATGTTCCGGGTGCGAGTGGTGCCGGGAATTTTAGAAACCAGGGCTTTATTGGTTTCGGTGATTCTGTTAAACAATGTTGATTTACCAACATTAACCCGGCCAACCAAAGCGATGGTGGGCAAATCATGAGTTATAATTTTGGCCGGAGTAGCCATAATGCAGATTAGATATTGTCAGGCGTGTCTTCGCCAAGAATAATTAATATTTCGGTTCCCGGTTTAGTTTGCATCCAGCTTGGCATTGTGCTTGAGGCGGTGGGTTGGGTCTGGAATTGATTTTTTAGATCAGTAAGCAGTTTGGCCGGCGCCACCGGATTAATCACATAAATCATCGTGTCTGATACCGGTCTTTGTGAAGTATTGCTGATTGAAGCGATTATATACCCTTCCTCTTCCATTCTTTGTTTTGTTTTTGCGGCCAGGCCCAAACGCCAAGTGCCGTTTTGTATTTCTATTTTGGTGATCGGTTTGGTGCCTTGCAGAGGAGGTTGTTGCGGCTGGGGCGCGGCGATCATTGGTGTGCTGGTAGCCAAGAAAATATTATTTATCGCGTCATCCATACTGGCGAAATCTCCGGTCTTGGGCACAAGCAGAAAGGCGCCCTCTTCAGAAATAGTCGGCCTAAGGAAGCCGTTAGCACTGTCATCAAAGACCAGAGTTTTTACGTTATTGCTTACGTCTTTACTTAAGCTGGCCAAATACATTAATTGTCCGAAATTTAAATTAGTGGTGATATGGCTGGAAAGAGAGGAAAAAATTTGTTGCATTTTCACCGGATCAAGATAAGTTTGCGAGGACATCACCTTTTCTTTAAGAGCCGTTAAAATCAGTTGTTGTCTTTTGGCTCTGGCAAAATCAGATGCTTCGCCGTTACTGCCGTGTCTGGATCGGGCAAATTTTAATGCCAGATCCCCATTCATATTTTGAATGCCGGCGGTAAACGAAATTGTTTCGTATGAGTCGTTTGGTCCGGGATAGGAACTGTCGGTAAATGATTTTGGCACATTAATTGTGACGCCGCCAACCGTGTTGATAATATCAGTAAAGGCGCTAAAGTCCACTCTAATATAGTAGGGAATTTTTATATTAAAGGTATCTTCAAAGATCTGCCTAGCATATTCACCGCCATTACCGGCTTTTTCCGCTTCTCCGAACGCGTCCGCATAATTTATTCTTCTGTAACCATGGCCATCAATTTTGGCCATCAAATCCCTGGGCACGGAAATCATGGCCACCTGGTTTGTACTTGGTTTGATGCTTAAGATGATGTTGGTATCGCTTAAATACGGGCCGTCATGACCGGGGCCGCCGATACCGAGCAGAAGTATGTTGATTCTGTCGTCTTGTTGACCGGTTAACACATTATCTGAACTGAAGATAAAGTCCCTGACTGATTGAAAAAAACTTTGCTGTCTGGGCTGGAGAGTAACCGGGTCGTAGTAAGTATGCAGTGTCCGGCTGATAACATAGCGTCTGACGCCCAGACCAAATAAAAGCGCGATAATGATCAAAATAACAAAAAAAACCCGCTTCTTTTTCTTTGGTTTTTGGGGTGAAAATTGGGGAAGTAATGGCTGTTCATCCATATAAATACATTTCTAACTGACGTGAAGTCATTGTAACACAGCCCAAAAATAATATCAACGAATGCTGTTTGGCTTGATTTTTGGCTCCCACTGTGATATGCTAAGCAAGAAATTGGCGGAAATACTATAATACTGTGCTATAATACCGGATGATTAGCTCAGTTGGTTAGAGCGTTGCATTCACATTGCAAAGGTCACTGGTTCGAGCCCAGTATCATCCACCACACTGGGATCCCCCCTTCTTGAGAAGGGCCTCGAATCCCTCCATGGCCCTAATCTCAGCCACATTCCCCCCTTCAATCACCAGTTCGGAAAGCGCCATTGTAAGAAGATGGTGTTTTTGTTGCTCCGAAGCGTACTTGTAGCAAGAGCTAGCCAACCCCACGAGTTCGGAAAAAGTAAGGACTGCGGCGAGCTTCTCCTCATTCGTAACCTCCTTAAGTCCGCTCAGCTTCCCCCTGACATCACTGCTCTCACCCTCGAGTCGGTGGATCTCTGCCATGACGTCGGCGCCGGTGTACACGCCCTCCCTGATCAGAGTGAGCTTGTTCTCACCGAGGTATACTAGGTCCCGGTTCAGGACTCTGAGCCGGTTGTCCAGGGCCTTGCTGGCATCGGCCCGTTTCGTGTTCTGCTGGGCGAAGAAGCCTGGCGCGCGCTCGTTGAGGAACTTCTCCTCCTCATCAGTGAGCCGCGCGCGGCCGAGCAAGTCCTCGACCATGGCATCGATCCTGAACCCCGCCAGCGTGCGACTCCTATTCGTGCAGCCTCCCAGACAGGGGACTGTGTAGTAGGCGTGTCCCTTCTGGGTGTATGGCGAGTACGCCCTCCCGCACACGCAACGAAGGAAACCTCGGTAGGCGTAGAAGTCCTTGTCTAGGTAGTACAGGGACTGGGTACGCTGCCTCAACTTCTCCTGAACACAGTAGAACACATCGCGCGTGATGATCGGCTCGTGGATGCCCGGGTGCAGCTCGTCCTCGTGTCGGAGCAGGCCGGCGTAGAATGGGTTGTGGAGAACGGCCTCAATCGTCTTCTCTGTCACCGGCCTGGCCACGGGCACTCCAACGGCTCCGATCTCGATACCCGCAAGAATCTCATCGCGCGTCCGGTTTCTTCGTCGGGGCTTGCTGGTCAGTCCCTGATGCAGAGCCCACTTGGCGATCTCGGCGAAGCTCCACTGGCCGGTAGCGTATCGCTCGAAGACGCCCCTGATGATGTCTGCCTGACGGCGATCGACAGGCTTGTTGTCAGGCCCGAAGTCAAGGTAGCCCATCGGGGCCCGCGTGGTGCACTTGCCCTCGCCGCGGAGTTTGGAGTTCGCCGCACGTATGCTCTCGCTAATCTTCTTCGAGTAGTGTTCGGCGAAGACGCCGTCGATAGACTTGTGAAGGTGGCCGGCACTGGACTTTTCGTAGTTCGCCTGCACATAGCGAATATCGCGGCCGCCTTCTGTCAGCGTATCGATAACCACCTCGTCTTGTTTGTTGCGGCTCAATCGGTCGAGGCACAATGAGACTGAGCCTTTGAACCTGGCCTGCGCCAAGACCACGGCCAGCCTCTTGAACTTCGGCCGGTCAATCTTGCGCTTGACCGTGCCGTCAGCGAGGATTCTCGGCAGCTTCGTCTTATACGCCGTATGCAACTCGATGATTATTCCGCGCTCGCAGAACCCCTTCTCCGTGTAGTCAGCGAGCTTCAGGCCGTTGGCTCGCATGTACTCGAGGCCGCGCTGGACTTGGTATTCGATGGTGTTCTGTTGATTGTCGACGTCAGCCGAGCTCCGGCGGGCGTAAAGTAAGTATTCGTCTTGATACATATAGTTTGTAGATTAGGTCTGTCACATTCTCTTCCTCCAACCAGACGGTGGAAAAAGCCGTCCGTCCTTGCAGGTGAAGCCCTGATACCGTAACTGATCGACTATGCCGCGGACGACAGCCAGGAAGTCGAGAAGGCTCGAGACTGCCTTTTCGGACAATGGCGGCGCCCCCTCTGTGTCGGGCTGGACCGCTCTACTTGACGGACGCGATGTCGGTGACGTTGTTGTATGTTGCTGATGAGTCATAGACTCATCAGCGTACCAAACACTTAAGGCCCACGTAAGTGGCAGAAGCGGCAATCTCAACAAATAACAAAGAGCCTCCACGCGAATGTGGGGGCTCTTTGTCATGCTTGTCCATCTGTCCCAACGGCGACTTATCCACAGGAGGGACAGGATTCTGCCGGTTGTGCCACCTCTCAAACCCCTAGGAGGTTTGTTATGATACTTCAACGGTTCGAGAGGAAGGATAGACAGTTTGTTTGCTATCACCTCCGCGACCGCGATAGAGAGCCCTTGACCAGGCCAATCTAACCACAGAAGGGAGGTGAATGGACACATTAACAGGAAACGAAGTTTCCTGTCAAGTCCAGCAATATATTATGGACACAACTAATGACCAAGAGCGTGATCTCGAACAATCGGGATCACTTGTATTCCACATTCGCCGACTTCGCCAATGGCATGGCGAGTCTGGCTTATCGCAAACCGAATTGGCCGAGCTCGCGGGCGTATCCGAGAGGCAGCTTCGCCTCTATGAGTGCTCGCGCTACCTGCCACTTTCGGTGCAGTTCATGTTCGCAGTGGCAATAGCCCTGCAGGTACCGATGGAGCGCCTGATCGATCCCGAGTACTTCGAGAACCTCAAGCGAGACATCAACCGCCGCCGGGCAACGAAGGAGCGCACCGACGGACAGACCTCGATGGATCTCCAGCGCCGCCGGCCATGACGCACACCACCCATCAGGCGTACACCCTCGCCGTCGCCTACCGCGGCCACGGCCTGGGCATCGCTGTCACGTTGGATGGCGAACTCCTTGATGTCCTGCGCCATAGGATTCCTGCGAGACGTCCCGTTCGCTCGACCATCAGGTTTCTGGTCCGAAAGGCGACCACCAGCTACCCGCCGAGGATCGTCATCGTCGAGACCAACACACGAGTCCACACCATCGCTCGGCAACTCGACCGTTGCCGGGTGCGATCCGTTTCGCTCGACGAGATCAAGAGCGTCCTCATGGCGGGCCGCAGGCGTTCCACCCGCCACGACGTCTTCCAGCACCTCATCGACCTCCACCCCAAGCTCAGGCGACTGGTGACGCTCATCCCGGGGACGAGACGGCTCGCGATCAACGAGGCGCGACGCACGGTACCGCTCCTCGCAGTCGCGCTCGTTCTGGCAGCGCAGAGGCTCCAGACCCACCGTCGCCGGCGGCCCCACGGCCGACCGGCCACGATCTAAGTTATTAACATCTCACAACTATGTTCAGGAACAACGGCAGCTCTCGCTCCACCAAGATCGAGAAGCTGCTCAACATCATCAAGGACGGCCACTGGCACTCCACCAAGGAACTCGTCCACAGGGTCGGCCACACATTCGCCGGCGCCAAGTTCAGGCTGCTCGCATACGGCTACCCGGTTGAACGCCGCAGCCACCCGACCAAGAAACACCAGTTCCAGTATCGCCTGGTCGAGCACCCGCACGCTTAGGCGAGCGTTCCATTTGACGCTACTCTCTCCACCCGTTACCCTGGGTCCCCTCAGGGAAGGAGGGACTGCAAATGCTCCGCACATCATGGGGTGCGCTCATTGTCCTGCTGCTCGGCGGCTGCATGAACACTCTGACGCTCAAGGTCACCAATCCCGACAAGGATCAGGCCTACGAGCTTCGCTACCAGATCAAACCAGAGAACAAGCCCCCTCAGTTCCGTGCAGTTCAGACAATCAAGGCCGGCACCACGAGCGAATTGGCCGAGAAGTTCCCGAAAGACAGCGAGGTCAGCCTCCAGGCCCGACAGAACACCTACATCATCTGGGAATCTCCTGCCTACACGCTCAACAAGGACCGCCGCGACGAGATATCCATCGACTCCAGCAAGGTCAAGAGGTTCGATCCTGAGGAGGCCGCCAAGCAGCTGCTCGAATCGGACACGAAGTTCCGCGAGCTCGTTGTCGCGAAAGGATATCGTGCGCTAGTAAACGTCCTCGAGGCAGACTTCGGCAGCTTCGTCGCAAAGAAGAAGGGTGGAACGTGGTTCACCGTGGTTGGCCCGGCCGTATATGGCGGCAAGAAGGATCTCAATTGGGTCAGCACGAACATCGGGGCATCTGCGATAAAGATTCAGCGAACTGTCTTGATGAACCGCGCCGTGACCGCGAGAGCCTCGGCGGGCTATGCCATCTTTCAGGCCAAGAGCGGATTCACGGACACCGACCTATACCAGTACGGACTCAATATCGACATAGTCACGTTGATGCACGACGACACGTTTGTTACCGCTAAGACCAGGCTCGCATTGAAGGACGATCCAGTGGCCAAGGCCGCAAACGCCAAGCTCGATGAGTACCTGAAGGACACCAACTACGTCGTTGCATTCGTCCGTGGCATTCACTACTTCAAGGACTACACAACGAGCTATCGGAAGACTCGCAAGGTCGCCCTCGACGCCACCGTCACTGCCGGGAGCTTCCTCGACGGTGGTGCAGCCTACGAGCTCACCGACAACACCACGTCGGATTCTACCTACAAGGACACCGTCGGCGGCTTCTTCTACGAGTCCGATGCGGACGTGATCGACCGCGCCACAAAGTCCACGAAGTCAATTGACAAGCCTGACCGTGCCTTGCTCGTCGAGCTTGTGCACAAGCCGCTGTGGATTCCGCTTGGTAAAGTGCTCTTCAAGGTAAGGGACACCGCGGCCCGGAAACACCGTGATCGCGCCCTAGACGACTACCTACTCGCCAAGCAACCTAAGTAGTCAACGCCATCCTGCCGCTGCATTCGACGTCCTGACCAATCATCGGTGCCACGACTACTCGCCATAACGGACGAGTAGGCACCGAACGGTCTAACACTCTAACAACCGCTAACCTACGGGTTAAGAAAGCGACGATTGTCGGGGGCTCCGCCCCCGACGTTTTTCTGGCATCAAGGTGGGTTCCCGGCGGTTCATCCGAGGGAGAACGCGCCACCCTTCCATGAGCCAGAAAAACGTCGGGTGCCGCTGCGCGCTACGCGCTCCGCGGCCCCACGACAATCGCGCAGCGGGTTACCCCGAGGAGGCGCCGGACACCGATTCCCGACCAAGTCGGGACCGGGTCCGTCACCTCCATCGAGGACCCAACGGTGAACGGTTCAACGACCGACGCCAGGAACCAACAACCACTATGCCAACGTCCCAAGGAGAGAAACAAATCGTGCTCGCCATCGTCTTCATCTGTTGCATCTACCTTTTCAACCTGTGGTCCGGCCCGCGACCACGATGCTGAACGCCGGCCAAGTCCTCGGCGCGGCATCTTCGTGGCTGCGTGCTACGCTTGAGCCTGCGGGCCCTGGCGTTGCCGCGGCCGTTGCCCCCCCTGACGACGCGAGTGGCGCTGGGGCCCGCGTTCACTGCGGGCACCCGGCCTCAAGTCGGCTGCGCTGTCTGCCGATGGTGAGCTATGCCACTGAGCCACAAGGAGACGTCCATGCCCATCGCTGCGACCATCGTACAGGGGCCCCGGCATGCTCGCTCTCTCACCGAGCGGGCGCTGGATCAGATACTGGCCCTCGCCATCGCGAAGGAGCGTTCCGTGCTGGGACTGTACCTGTACGCGGCGGACGTCGCAGGCGCTGACACGCCGCTCCACGCAATGTTCATGCGGCTCGTGGACGAGGCGACCGACCGCGAGGAGTCGCTGATGGAGGCCTACGGCAACTTCAGGGCGGAAATCGCGACGGCGCGCTGACGGTCGTCCTCTCCTGTCGGAGCCGTACCTCGTCCCGTCCCGGCGCCGCACGGCGCCATCGTCAATCAAGTAACCCCACCTCCATGCGTCCATCACGCTTCATCCGTCCGGATCAGGCCACCGGCCTAGTTCTCCAGCCCCGCGACCGGGCAATCCTGGTGTCGGTGTTCAAACACCGATTCATGTGCAGCGACCAGCTGCACCAGGTCCTCTGCCCGGATGTCAGCCTCCGAGTGCTCCAGGTCCGTCTCCGCAAGCTCTGGGAGCACCAGATGCTCGATCGGCACTTCATCCCCTTCGTCCTCGACGGAGTGCATAGGCCGCCCAAGAGAGCGTCCCAGCCCATCTACAGCCTGGCGCCGGCCGGCGCTGCGGCTCTTGATGACGAGTCGAGGAAGGAGAGCGAGCAGCTCGCGAAGCTGCGTCCAGCTGGGAGCGCGCCCGCGCTCCTCGAGCACAACCTGGTCGCCACCGACTTCCTGGTCGCCGTCGAGGCGGCCAGCCGTGGCCACGCTGACGTTCAGGTCGAGTCCATCGAGGCCGAGACGTCGCTCTGGAGGAAGGTCTGGAGCTGGCGGCAGCGAACCGGCAGGGACACCGGCTTCATCATCCCTGACGCCGCAGTCGTTCTCCGATTCCCAGCCACTGGCGAGCGCCGCGCGTTCTATCTCGAGGTCATCCGATCCGACATCAAGGGCGGCAACCGACGGCTGCTCGTCAAGCTCAAGCGCTACACCGAGCTGCTCAGACGGGGGTTCTTTCGCCAGGCCTTCGGCCACGAGCGAGTTCGAGCGGTGCTGGTTGCGACCAGCACGGAGGCCAGGGCCCAGAACCTGAACGCCCTGGCTCAAGAACTCGCTCACGGCCGGCGGTTGTTCTGGTTCGGGGCCTATGAGCACAAGGACAACGACGGTCGTGGAGTTACCAACTTCACGGCCGACACGATCCTCTCGCCGATGTGGAAGTCCGTCGATGGCGAGACGATGGCGCTGGCTCCGGCCGCATACGCAGCTCCGACTCCAACAGCTACGCCCGCGTCGGCACAGCCCTTCACTCCTAACCCTCCACCCTCCAATGCCACCAGCCTACATCCTCACGCCACCGCAGCCGGCCCGGGAGAAGCTGCTCATCCTCGGGGAGACAACCTGGAGGGGCAAGCACCTCCGGTTTGGGCTCCTGCCTGATGACCGGCTGCGCCATCTCTGGCTGCTCGGCAAGACCGGCTCGGGCAAGTCCACGGCCCTCGCCAATCTGGTAGCGCAGGACCTCGCCGCTGGCGTAGGCCTGGCGCTCCTCGATCCGCATGGCGATCTGGTCGACAGCGTACTCCCCCTTGTCCCTCGGAGCAGGACCAACCAGGTTCTTCTCTTCGCTCCGGAGGACAGGGAGTACCCGCTCTCCTTCAACATCTTCCGGCGGGGAAGGCAGCCTCATCCGGACACGGCCCTCCTGGCTTCCCAGCTTGTCTCGGTCTTCAGGAAGTACTGGGCTGACTCATGGGGCCCGCGGCTCGAACACATCCTGCGAAACGCCATCCTCGCGGTCGCGCCTGATCCGAGAGCCACGCTCCTGTTCCTCTACCGGTTCCTAACCGACGAGGGGCTACGAGAGAAGGTCACCTCGTCGATCACGGATCCGGTCGTCTCCCAGTTCTGGACCAAGGAGTACCCGGGCTACACCAAGGCCCTGCAGAGCGAGGCCGTGGCTCCGGCCCTCAACAAGCTGGGCGCCTTCGTTGCCCACCCTGTCGTGCGCAACATCGTCGGACAGGAGCGCTCGCGACTGGACTTGGTCGAGCTCATGAGCGAGCGCGGGATCCTGCTCGCCAACTTGGCCACTGGAAGGATAGGGGAGGATGCGAGCCATCTGCTCGGCGGACTTCTCCTATCAGCCATCCAGCTCGCGGCCATGGAGAGGCCACGAGGCGGTCCGCCCTTCATGGTCTACGTCGACGAGTTCCAGCACTTCGTCACGGACTCGCTGGCCACGATGCTCAGCGAGTCGAGGAAATTCGGCTTGGGCTTGACGCTGGCTCACCAGTACCTGGCCCAACTGACACCCGCCATCCGCGACGCGGTTCTTGGCAACATCGGCACCTCGGTTGTTTTTCGCCTCGGCGGCCACGACGCCTTGCTGCTCGAGCCCGAGTTCGCGCCGGCGTTCACGGCCAACGACCTGCAGCAGCTCGAGCGCTACCACGTGGCCGTGAAGATGCTCGCCCGCGGGGAGAGCTTGAAGCCGTTCTCGGCACGCACCTTGCCGGCGATCGTTCGTCCAACCGACGCGGCTGAGACCATTGCCAGGATCAGGGAGCAGTCGCGAGCAAGGTTCTGTTCTCCGAGGGAGCAGGTGGAACGGGCGATCAGCGCTTTCTGCGGGTAGCTCGCCCTCTCATGTCGGGTTTCGAACGGGATGTCTACTCCGGGTCACTGTCGGCGACGCCGGCAGGCGCACTTGGAGATCGATCAACCGCCGAGACCATTTCCCGGACCTCTGCCCAGGTCAGCGTCTCGCGCTCAAGAAGCGCGTTCGCAACGGCCGCGACCGCAGCCCAGTGGTCCATGAGCAGGAAAAGCGCCCGGCGCGAAGCCCAGCGATAGAGGGCTCCTCGGAACGCCTGATCATCCTTGTCCGACGCCGAATGCCGGCGGCCCCTCGGCACGCTGGCGATGACGCAGTCCATGTAGGCCAAGTCAGTCTCGCCCGCATCGAGGAGCTCGTGGTCATATGGACTGGCAATCGTCTCGTCGTGCATGGCCTCCGCCATCATGCCGGCCATGCTGGAGACAAGCAGTCGGAGATCGAGCAGAGCAGAATTCCGTTCGACCCGTGCCTGGTTGCGGACACAGTCCTCGTCGGTCACGCCGACGGTGAAAACGCGAACCGTTGCTCTGCCATCAGGCAGCTTCTCCGGGGTCCTCTGGACCCGCATCGAGACATCGCGAAAGGGTCGGTCAAGCAGTACGTCGGCGACTGCGTGTCCGGCCTCGTGCGCGGCGGTCCGGACGCGAGCTTCCCCGTCGGCCCCCGCCTCCTTCTGCACGAGCTTCCTGAGCCATGCCGGCCTGCCGTCGCTCTTCCTTGGTTTCTTGCTCACGTGACAGAACTCCTCGAGCCGCACGATAGCACGCGAGGGGTAGAGCCACTCGATTCGGTGTTCACACACCGAAATCGCCCGTCTCTGACGGGCCGTCCCCTCTGACTCGGCCGCTAGCCAACGCCGGTCGTGGCGCTTGCCCCGTCTGGTCACGGGCCTGCGCGCATCGGTCTCCTCGAGATCAGTCGAAGACCGGTGCTCAGAGGGGACGGTGCCCCATGTCGGGGCGCTGCCAATCGCTCTTTCACGTACGCACCCCGGCAAGGAAGTCGGGGAAGGGAGGTGTACCCATGGAAGCTCTGCACTGCAGCCGGCCCAGGCACTGGCGCGACAGCATCGTCGCCGCCAGTCAGCCCATGCGCCGGCTGCTCTCCCTCATCGAGAGGGTCGCACCTTCGACTCTTCCGGTCCTCATCCTCGGAGAGACCGGTACCGGCAAGGAGGTACTCGCTCACGCCATCCACGAGGCCAGCGGTCGCATTGGGCCGCTCGTGGCCCTCAACTGCGCCGCCGTTCCGTCCGGTCTGGCCGAGAGCGAACTCTTCGGCCACGTGCGCGGCGCTTTCACCGGCGCCACGAGCGCTGCCCCGGGTCTGTTCGAGGAGGCCAATAGCGGTTCGTTGTTCCTCGACGAGATCGCCGAGCTCGACCTGCATCTGCAGGCGAAGCTCCTGCGCGCGCTCGAGGAGGGCACCATCCGTCGGCTCGGCGCCACGGCGCTCGTCACGATTGACGTTCGCATCATCGCGGCGACCAGCCGGAACCTCGCCCACCTTGTTGACCTCGGCCGGTTCCGCGACGACCTGGTGCAACGGCTCGCCGGCGTCGTGCTCCAGATTCCGCCGCTCGCGCAGCGTCCCGCAGACGTCGAGCCCTTGGCTCGGCGCTTCCTGCACCAGGCCGTGGGAGACAGGAGGCCACCGGAGGTCTCGCCTCTGGTCTGGCCCTGGCTCAACAGCCAGCCCTGGCCCGGCAATGTCCGTCAGCTGAAGCTGGCAGTCGAGCGCGCGGTCGCGCTCGGGGAGGACGTCCTTTCGCCGCAGCACTTCGAGACCGGAGGCTCTAGTTTCCGCCTCTGCGACTCGGGTGTTCCGGAGGCTTGGCTCGAGAACAGGAGCTGGCTCCGGATTGAGCGGGAGATTCTGGCCTGGGCCGTCCGGCACTACGGCT